>Ga0209563_100017_pt1 | contig 796449 bp, 738 predicted proteins | sample AraplaCvi_mMF_r2_FD_184271 | JGI IMG/M metagenome (GOLD analysis project Ga0209563, IMG submission 184271) | Arabidopsis root microbial communities from North Carolina, USA - plate scrape CL_Cvi_mMF_r2 (SPAdes) (version 2) | ecosystem: Host-associated > Plants > Roots > Endosphere | place: USA...
GGAACTGCGCCTGTACGTGACGTACGCGGACTTCAACAAGGCCGCCGCGCAGGACGCGCAGAACGGCCTGCCGACCAACAAGACCAACGCCGTGTCCTACGGCGCGCAGGTCGAGATCTGGTTCTGATCCGCGACGACCGTCCCGCGACGACCGTCATCCCGCGCGCCGTCGCAGGATGACGGGGTCGGCGCGCGGTGTGGCGCACTGCTGCCGCATCGCGCCCGACGAGTGCCATCCCGCGCGCCGTTGCAGGATCCACCTCAGCCTGGGACGACTGGTTCGCCAGCATGGATCCTGCGACTTCGCGCCGGGACGCGTGCGTGGCGCTCGCACGGCGGCCCACTCACCAACCCCGCCGACGCATGGCCTTTCCGGCCCACGACGACAATAGCGACATGACCGCCGCCGCATTCATCGGCATCGACTGGGGCTCCACGCATCGGCGCGCCGCGCTGATCGGCGCCGATGGCACGCTGCTCGGCGAACGCGCCGACGGCGACGGGGCGCTCGCCTGCAAGGGGCGCTTCCGCGCATCGCTGGAGGCGCTCGTCGCCGGTTGGTCCGAGGCCTCGCCCGCGCTGCCGGTGGTCATGGCCGGCATGGTGGGCGCGGCCATCGGCTGGCAGGCCGTGCCCTACCTCGAAGGCGGCACGCCGCTGTCGGCGCTGCCGCATCACCTGACGCCGGTGGTCGACGCGCCCGCCGGCCGCCGCTGGTTCATCGCCCCCGGCTACTGCCTGCGCGGCGAGGGCGGGGCGATCGACGTGATGCGCGGCGAGGAGACCCAGCTGTTCGGCGCGCTGCACCTGCTCGGCCCCGACGCGGCCGACGGCTGCTACGTGCTGCCGGGCACGCACAGCAAGTGGGTGCGCCTGCACGCGGGCCGCATCTCCGAGCTGCGCACGTACATGACCGGCGAGCTGTTCGCGTTGCTGCGCCAGCACGGCACGCTCGCCAGCGCGATGCAGACGGCCGACGCCGGCGACGCCGCCGGCATGCGGCACGACAGCGTCGCCGACTCGCCCGACTTCCTGCGTGGCGTGGCCGAGGCCGCCGCCGGCCCGGTGTTGACGAACGCGCTGTTCGGCGCCCGCGCCCGCGTCGTCGCCGGCGTGATGACGCCCGGCGCTGCGGCGGCCTACGTCAGCGGCCTGCTGATCGGCGCCGAATGGGCTGACGCCCAACGCCTGGCCTCGCGCGACGAGCCGGTGCGCGTGATCGGCGAGCCGGCGCTGGCCGCACTGCACGCCGCCTGCGCCCGCACGCACGGGCGGCGCCTCGAGGCACTCGACGCGCGGCAGATCCAGCTCGCCGCCTGGCGCGCGATGGCCGCGGAGGACCTTCACGCATGACCGATTCAACCACCTGGCCGCCGGCACTCCCGCTCGTGGCCATCCTGCGCGGCCTTCAGCCCGAGCGCGCCGTCGACGTCGCCCGCGTGCTGTTCGACGCCGGCTTCCGCGCGCTCGAGGTGCCGCTGAACCGCCCCGGCGCGATCGACGCCGTCGCCGCGATCGTGCCGAAGGCGCCCGCCGACGCCTGCATCGGCGCGGGCACCGTGCTCGAGACGGCGCAGGTCGACGCCGTCGGCGACACCGGCGCCACGCTGATCGTGTCGCCGCACTTCGACCCGGCCGTGCTGCGCCGCGCCCGCGAGCGCGGCATGCGCACCGTGCCCGGCGTGTTCACGGCCTCCGAGGCCTTCGCCGCGTGGCGCGCCGGCGCCGACGCGCTGAAGATCTTCCCCGCCGAGGCGATGACGCACGCCGGCCTCACGGGCCTGACCACCGTGCTGCCCGCCGGCCTGCCGCTGTGGCCCGTCGGCGGCATCGTGCCCGACAACATCGCCGCCTGGCGCCGCGCCGGCGCCACGGGATTCGGCCTGGGCGGCGGGCTGTTCAAGCCGGAGTTCAGCGTGGCCGACATCGCCTCGCGGGCGCGGGCGTACATGGACGCGTGGCGCGCGAGCGCGTGACGCGCGTCCGGGCTCGCGCGCGCGGTCGCGCGCACGCCCGACGTGCGATCGCCGGCATTTCAAGCCCCGGGCATTCCCGCGCTTGATCGCGCAGCGGGCGACGCCAACTCTGGCGCCACGGGCGTGTCGCCCGGCACCGGAGCCCGCATGCTGTTTCCCGAACACCCGAAGCCCGTCGGCCGCCGCCGCGCGGTCGCCGAGATGACGGTGGCCGCCAGCCAGGCCGCCGTGATCGCGCCGGGCCACGTCCTGCGCGTCGTGGACGACCGCCTTGATGCCGATCGCCCGGATGTCGTCGTGCCGTCGGCCCGCGGGGAGGGCCCGCGCGCCGAACCGCCGCTGCGCTTCACCGTGGTCTACGGCCTGCGCGAATACCTCGCGATCCTGGCCGAGGCGCTTCCGGCCAGGCTGCTGGCCTGGGAGCGCGCGCGGCCAGGGCGCCGACGGACGGCTGTCTCTGCAGGCGCGCGTCGCGCTGACAGTGCTGCTGCCCATCGTCGGCATCCCGATTCGGCGGCGGCGAGCAGCGAATCGATGGCGCGCTGAGAGGAGTCGACTGCGGGCTTCGCTGCGGCCATGCCGTCGTCGACGGCCACGACCGCAAGCGCGGCAACGAGGGCGAAAACGAACAGGACGTGGATTTCATGGCGCGGGTCTGCTTCGGCATGAAGTCAAAGCGTACCGGCGCGCCGCGCGGACGCCCGTGGCGATTTGATCGATTGAACGGCTTTTCGCCGGCCGAAACCGCGGGATATACGCCAATCGCGCCGCCAACCGTGTCGCATTTCCGCACGGCACCCCGTTTTGAGGGAGGCGCCGCACGCGCCCGGTCCCTAGACTGGTTGCATTCAGTCACAACCAAAGGCGCGCCCCCATGGACGTCCTCACCCGCCTCGCGGCGTTCATCATCGCCGTCCTGCTCGCGATCGATGCGTTCTCTGCCGAGCGGACGGAGCTGCTGCGCGTCGACGGGCACGCGCGCGTGTCGCGCTGGCACCGGGGTGACGACTTCAAGCTGAGCTTCGCCGGCGGGCGCGTCGAGTCGTGCAGTGTGGGGGCGTCGGCCTTCGACGTGCTGCGCGACGGCGACGAGGTCACCGTCGACTCCAGCCGCGTCTTCAAGTCCTGCGACGGCATCCGTCGAGGCGGCGCGGTGATCAAGCAGGCGAACCTGCACAAGTGGTTCATGCTGATCCCGATGGCGATCCTGCTGGCGGCGGCGCTCGGCTGGATCCGGTTCGAGCGCGGCTACAGCGACGAGCGCCGCTGGTTCTTCGGCTGAAGGCGGCGCCGCGCTTGCCGGCCCGCTGGCGTCCGATCGGCCCGCTCGCTGCTGCGCGGACGGCGCCCGATCTGCCCCCGCGCGCCGCGGCGCGGGACGGCGCTGATCAGCTCGCGCGCTGCGGCGCCGGGCGCGTGCGGAAGAAGGTCATCGGCACGGCCAGCGCCTCGTTGATCACCTGCTTCTTGATCTTGCCGACCACGTGCATCTCGCACGGCTTGCAGTCGAAGCGCAGCGTGAGCTTCTCGCTGCCGTTCTGCAGCAGCAGCGGCTCGGCGCGCACGGTGCCCTGCACGCCGGTGACGCCCTTGGCCTGCTTGGGGCACAGCGACATCGACCAGCGCACGCAGTGCTTGGTGATCATCAGGCTGACCTCGCCCATCTCCTCGTGGCTCTCGTAGGCCGCCTCCACCACCTTGACGCCGTGCTTGACGTAGAAGTCGTGCGCCGGCTGGTTGTAGACGTTGGCGAGGTAGGTGAGCGTGTCGTCGGGGAAGGGCGCGGGCGGGTCGATGGGCACGGCCCGCGGCAGGATCTCGCGTTGGTCGAGGCGCACCTGCTCCAGGCGCTCGATCGCCTCGCGCCGCAGCGCATTCAGGCGGCTGGCGGGCACGAACCACGGCTGCGACGTGGCGATCGTCAGCTCGTTCAGCGAGAAGATCGTGCCGCCGACCTTGGACAGGTGCTCGCGCAGCGTGGCCATGCCGCGCTCGACGTCGCGTGCCGGCTGCAGCTCCAGCAGCGCGTCGGCGTGCACCGAAAAGCCGCGCTCGTCGGTGACGGCGAGGCGCAGGCCGCCGTCGATGTCCGACAGCGTCATCCACGTGCCGATCAGGCGGTCGGCCGACTTGCGCTCCAGCAGGCGATCCCACTGCATGTCGCGGTTGCGGTGCAGTTGCGGCTTGGAGCGGATGTCCTTGAGCTCGGACATCGGCTGGTTCGGGACGACGCGCCAGCGGTTGGCCGCACCCGGCAGGCGGGTCACGACGTTGGCCTGCATGCCCACGAGTTCCTTCTGCAGGTCGAGCCAGGTCAGGCCGTCGCCGTTGTTCAGCTGCGCGGCGGGGTCGTCGAGCTCGGCCTCGAAGTGGTCGGCGGCGACCTTGGTGACGTAGCCGATCGTCAGGCCCGCGTGCTTGGGCGTGTCGAACGCGCCGATGTCCATCTGGCGGCCGTTGACGAAGTAGTCGGTGGACTCGCGGTTGAAGTTGCGGTCAGGGTCGGGCGTGAAGCCGAAGGTGGCCTTGCCGGCCGACGACGCGCGCAGCTCCGGGCGGCGCTCCAGCATCTCGTCGATCTGGCGGCGGTAGTGGGCGGTGATGTTCTTCACGTAGCCCATGTCCTTGTAGCGGCCCTCGATCTTGAAGCTGCGGATGCCCGCGTCCACCAGCGTGTCGAGGTTGGCCGTCTGGTTGTTGTCCTTCATCGACAGCACGTGCTTGTCGTGCGCGACGATGCCGCCGCTGGCGTCGGTGACGGTGTAGGGCAGGCGGCAGGGCTGCGAGCAGTCGCCGCGGTTGGCGCTGCGGCCCGTGTGGGCGTGGCTGAGGTAGCACTGGCCGCTGTAGGCCACGCACAGCGCGCCGTGGATGAAGAACTCCAGCGTGGCGTTGGGCGTGACGGCAGCGATGGCGCGGATCTCGCGCAGGTCGAGCTCGCGCGCGAGCACCATCTGCGAGAAGCCGACGTCCTGCAGGAACTTCGCCTTCTCGGGGGTGCGGATGTCGGTCTGCGTGCTGGCGTGCAGCTGGATGGGCGGCATGTCCAGCATCAGCAGGCCCATGTCCTGCACGATCAGCGCATCGGCGCCCGCCGCGTGCACGGCCCAGGCCATCTTGCGCGCGTCCTCCAGCTCGTCGTCGCGCAGGATCGTGTTGAGCGTGACGAACACCTTGGCGCCGAAGCGGTGCGCGTGGCGCGCGAGGCGCTCGATGTCGCGCACGTCGTTGCCGGCCGAGGCGCGCGCGCCGAACGCGGGGCCGCCGATGTAGATCGCGTCCGCGCCGTGGTTGATCGCCTCGATGCCGATGTCGGCGTTCTTCGCGGGCGCGAGGAGCTCGATCTCGGCCGTGACGGCCGGGGCCGCGGAGCTGAAGTGGAACGGGGACGAATGCATGGTGTCGGGCTCGATGGATCGCTGCGCGGACGCCTCGTGGGCGATGCGAGCGGGGCGCGGTGAAGGCGGCGGGGCGGGCGGGCCCGGCGGTGCGCGCTTCAGGGGCTGGGGGAGCCGGTGGCGCGCCGAATGGCGGATTATCGCAGGAAGGGCCGATTTCTGCACCTCGCGACACTCGCCAGTCTCCGCTCCCGGCATAGACTGCCCGGCCGTGACCCATCCGCTCCTCGCCCGCCTGCGCGACGCCGCGCGCCAGAACGCCGTGCCCGCCGTCGTGCTGCAGGCGATGACGCTCGCGCTGCTGGTCGCCTACTACCGCTGGCCGCCGGCCCATGAGCTGCTGGAGCGCCTGCTGCGGCTCAAGCTCGCCTGGGGCGTCGGCTACTCGTTCCTGGCCGGCGCGCTGTTCGCCGGCGTCGTGCCGCGCCTGGTGCTGCGGGCGATGGGGCGCGACACCGGCCGCTTCCCGGTCGAGCTGGCGTTCGCGGTGGCGTTCTGGGGCTGGCGCAGCGTCGAGGTCGACCTGATGTACCGCGCCCAGGCCTGGGGCTTCGGCGCCGCGGCCGACTGGCCCACCGTGCTCGCCAAGACCGCCGTCGACCAGCTGCTCTACAGCCCGCTGTGGGCCGTGCCGGAGATCGCGTTCGCCTTCGAGTGGAAGGAAGCGGGGTTCTCTTGGCTCCGGATGCGCGCGCGCCTCGACCACGGCTTCTTCGCCCTGCGCCTGCCTGCCGCGATGGTGGGCAACGCGATGGTGTGGCTGCCGGCGGTGCTGGCGATCTACTTCCTGCCGACGGCGCTGCAGTTGCCGGTGTCCAACCTGGTGGGCAGCTTCTGGGTCTTGCTCATGATCGTGCTCCTCAAGCGCTAGGGCGAGGGAGGGCGGATTAGCCGCAGGCGTGACCCGCCATCGGGGGCACGGCAGGACGCCGGCGAACGGCGGGTCACGCCCGCGTCTACCCGCCCTACGACCCCCAACGAAGAGGGACAGTTGATCAGGCGAGGATGTACGACGCCGCGCCCGTGGCGATCAGCACGCCTTCCTCGTTGACCAGCCGCATCTGCGTCGAGCCGACGCGCCCGCCCAGGCGCGTGACCTCGGCGCTGGCCTCGAAGTGCTTGCCGACGCCCTGGCGCAGGAAGTCCACGCGCAGGTCGATCGTGCCCATGCGCGAGAAGCGCTGCAGCACCTGTTCGGCGGTGTCGGCGGGGTGCTTGTCGGCGATGGCGGCCATCAGCGCGAGGCCGGCGGTGGCGTCCAGCACGGCGCTGATCACGCCGCCGTGCAGCCGGCCGTAGAGGAAGTGGCCGACGAGCTCGGGGCGCATGTCGAAGCGCAGCGACGGCGCCGGCGATGCGATCGACTGCAGGCGCAGGCCCAGCACCTCGTTGAAGGGGATGCGCTGCTCGAACATGTCGGTCAGCGCCGCGAGGAGGCGCGCCTGTTCGGCAGGGCTGCGGGTGGCGGGGGCGGTGTCTTCGTGGCGGTGCGACATGGGCAGCGATGCTAGCCGACGGGCGCCGGAATCATTAGGGTATGGTCCCGGTCGTGAAATCTTCCCGACGCTTCGACCGGCTCGACCTGTGGCGCGGCTGCGCCATGGTCTGGATGGCCTGCTTCCACTTCTCGTTCGATCTGAACCAGTACCACTTCATCGCGCGCCAGAACTTCTACGGCGACCCGTTCTGGACGACTCAGCGCCTGTGCATCGTCTCGATGTTCCTGCTGGGTGCGGGCGCCGGCCAGGCCGTGGCGGTGGACGCCGGCCAGACCTGGCAGCGCTTCTGGCGCCGCTGGTCGCAGGTGGCGGGCTGCGCGGTGCTGGTGTCGATCGGCTCGTACATCATGTTCCCGCAGGCCTGGATCAATTTCGGCGTGCTGCACGGCATGGCGGTGATGCTGATCCTGCTGCGCCTGCTCGGCGCGCGGCTGCCGCCCGCGCGGGTGGCGCGTTCGCCGATCGCGCTTGCGGCCGTTGCGGCGGCGGCGTTCGTCGCCTGGCGCCTGCCGCACTGGGTGTCGCACCCGTTCTTCGACACGCGCCTGACCGACTGGGTGGGCCTGATCACGCACCTGCCCCAGACCGAGGACTACGTGCCCGTGCTGCCGTGGCTGGGCGTGATGCTCGCGGGCTACCTGCTGGCCAGCGCGCTGCTGGTGCACGCGCGCGCCGCCTTCACGGGCGCCGTCCCGTCCGTCGTGCGACCGCTGGCCGTCCTCGGCCGCTGGTCGCTCAGCTTCTACATGATCCACCAGCTGGTGCTGATAGGCTCGCTGGAACTTCTCAGGATGATCCTCAAATGAGCCGCCCCCATGTCCTTTTCGGTTTCCACGCCATCACGGTGCGCATGAAGACCGCACCGCAGTCCATCGTCGAACTGCATGTCGAGACCAGCCGGCGCGACGCGCGCATGCGCTCGTTCGCGGAACGCGCGCGCGAGGCGGGCATCCGCGTGATCGACAGCGACGCCGAGCGCCTGGACAAGATGGCCGGCAGCCCGCGCCACCAGGGCGTGGTGGCGCGCGTCGAGGCGGTCAAGATGCCGCACTCCCTGGACGAGGTGGTGGAGAACATCGAGGGCCCGCCGCTGCTGCTGGTGCTGGACGGCGTGACGGACCCGCACAACCTCGGCGCCTGCCTGCGCGTGGCCGACGGCTCGGGCACGCACGCGGTGGTCGCGCCCAAGGATCACGCGGTGGGCATCAACGCCACGGTGGCCAAGGTGGCCAGCGGGGCGGCCGAGACGGTGCCCTACATCATGGTCACCAACCTGGCGCGCACGCTGACCGAGTTGAAGGAACACGAGATCCGCATCATCGGCACCAGCGACGACGCCGAGCACACGCTGTACGACCTCGACCTGACCGGCCCCGTCGCCTTCGTGCTGGGCGCCGAGGGCGACGGCATGCGCCAGCTGACGCGCAAGACCTGCGACCAGCTGGTGCGCATTCCGATGTCCGGCGCGGTCGAGAGCCTGAACGTGTCGGTGGCCTCGGCCGTGTGCCTGTACGAGGCGCTGCGCCAGCGCGCCAAGGCCGCCGTCTGAAGATTCCTCGCGCTGGTTGACCCCGTTCGCGCGGGGCGTCCGTTCAACCGCCATCGACTGTTCGATGACGGGAGGCGAGATGCAACGCGCAAGAGGGATCGTGTTCGCGGGCCTGTGGCTCGCGGTGAGCCAGGTGTTCGCCCAGGCGTCCGCGCCGCCGCGGCCCGAGCCGGCGCTGGTGCTGGTGCAGGTGGCGCCGGGCCAGCAGGCCATCCGGCTCGCGCACGCCGGCGTGGACGTGTTCGTCGAGGGCAGCCTGGCCCACACCGTCATCGACCTGACGCTGGCCAACCCGAACGGCCGCATCCTGGAAGGCGAGCTGCAGTTCCCGCTGCACGCCGGCCAGACCGTCACCGGCTTCGCGCTGGACATGGCCGACGGCAGCATGCGCGCCGCCGTGCCCGTGCCCAAGGCGCGCGGCCGCGAGGTGTTCGAGGCCGTGGTGCGGCGCGGCGTCGACCCTGCGCTGCTCGAACAGACGGCCGGCGAGAACTTCCGCCTGCGCGTCTACCCGCTGCGCCCGGGCGCCACGCGCCACGTGCGCATCGCGCTGACCGAATGGCTGACGCCCGGCGCCCAGCAGCGCCTGCGCGTGGGCCTGCCGCTGGACTTCGCCGGCAGCGCCGCCGACCAGCTGGACCTGCACGTGCGCCTGCACGCCACGGCGTCGACCGGCGTGACGCTCGGCGCGGGCCTGGACGGCGCGACCGTCGCGATGCAGGGCGCCGACACCGACGTCAGCCTGCACCGCAACGCCTTCCGCCCGACCGGCGGCGACCGCCATCGGCTCGACGTTTCGTGGCCCGCGGCGCACGGTGACTCGCTGCTGCGCGAGCGCCTCGACGGCCAGGCCTACTTCCACGCCGAGCTGCAGGTGCCCGACCGGCCCGCGCCGCGCGGCAAGCCCGACGAGCTGACGCTGATCTGGGACGCGTCCGGCTCCGGCGCGCAGCGCGACCACGAGGCCGAGCTGCGCCTGCTCGCCGCGCTGTTCGCGTGGCAGCCCGACGTCAAGGTGCGGCTGCGCGTCGTGCGCGACGCCGCCGAACCGGACCGCCTGTTCGACGTCCGTCGCGGCGACTGGCAGTCCTTGCGCGACATCCTGCACCGCATGGCCTACGACGGCGCGAGCAACGCGTCGCTGTGGACAGCCCCGGCTGGTCGTTCACCTTCCAATGGCCTGGCGCTGCTGTTCTCCGACGGCCTGGGCAACTGGGGCGACCCCGTTTCCGCGGCGGTCGGTGCCGTGCCGGGCTACGCCGTTCAGGCGGGCGGCGGCGGCTCGGCCGTCTTCCTGCGCCAGTGGGCCGAGGCCCGCGGCGGCCGGCTGCTCGATCTGGCGGCGTTGTCGGCCGACGACGCGCTGCGCCTGATCCAGCAGCGCGCCACGCGCCTGGTGCGCATCGACGGCGAGGGCTTCGAGCAGGCCGCCGTCGCGTCGTGGCGGCCCGACGCCGGGCGGCTGGTCGTGGCGGGCCGCTTCACCGCGGCCAAGGCCACACTGGATCTCGTGCTCGAGGCAGGCGACGGCAAGACGCTGCACAAGACGGTGGCGCTCGCCGCGCCCAGGCGCGACGAGGACGCGCCGGGCGGCTTCGTCGCGCAGCGCTGGGCGCGGCTGCGCGTCGACGAGCTGATGGCGCAGCCCGACCTGCATCGCACCGAGATCAACGCGCTCGGCAGCCGCTTTGGCATCGTGACGCCGGAGACCTCGCTGATCGTGCTGGAGACGCTGGAGGACTACCAGCGCTACGAGTTGCCGCCGCCGCCCGGCGCGCTGCGTGACGCATACGACGCCGCCGTTCGAAGCGCGGCCGCGGGCAAGGCGGCGCAGTCCGCGCGCCACGTCGAGGCGCTGGTGCAGCGCTGGCGCGACGTGCAGGCCTGGTGGGACAGGAGCTTTCCGAAGGACAAGGTGACGCTGCAGCTGATCGCGCCGGCGAAGGCGGACGGCGCGGTGCGGGCCGAGATGGCCCAGGCGACGAACGCGCCAGTGATGGCGGCCGTGGCCTCGCCGCCTCCGATGCCCGCGCCGGCCCCGGTGGCGTCGCCGCCGTCGCCCGCGCCGATGCTCGCCGCGGCGGCGGACGCGGCGCCCGCGATGGAGCGCCGCGCGGTCGAGGCCCGCGCCGTGTCGGACAGCCGCGCCGCCGCATCCGAGCGCAAGAAGGACATGGACGGCCAAGCGCCGGCCACGACGGCGATCCACGTCGCCGTGCAGGCCTGGTCGCCCGACGACGCCGGCATGCGCCGCCTCGCGCAGGCCGCCGCCGACGCGCGCTACGCCGTCTACCTCGACCAGCGCCTGGAGGCGTCCGGCAGCCCGGCGTTCTACCTCGACGCGGCGCAGGTGTTCGCGTCGCACGGCCAGCGCGCGCTGGCGCTTCGCGTGCTGTCGAACCTGGCGGAGCTGCACCTGGAGGATCGCGGCCTGCTGCGCGTGCTGGGCTACCGGCTGCAGGAGATGGGCGAGACGGCGCAGGCGATCCGCGTGCTGCGCCGCGTGGCGGAACTCGCGCCCGACGAGCCGCAGTCCTGGCGCGACCTGGGCCTGGCGCTGGCTGCCAGCGGGGCGTGGCAGCCGGCCGTCGACAACCTGTGGACGGCGGCGTCGGGCAACTGGGACGGCCGCTTCGGCGACATCGACGTCATCGCGCTGGGCGAGCTGAACGCGATCGCGGCGGTGCATCCGCTGAACCTGTCGGCGGTCGACGCCCGCCTGCGCCGCAACCTGCCGCTGGACCTGCGCGTGGCGCTCGCCTGGGACACCGACAACACCGACATCGACCTGTGGGTGAAGGATCCGAACGGCGAGTGGGTGAGCTACCAGCAGCCGCTGAGCCGCCAGGGCGGGCGCAACACGCGCGACGTCACCAACGGCTACGGGCCCGAGGTGTTCTCGCTGCGCAAGGCCATCCCGGGCACGTACGAGGTGCGCGCCAAGTACTTCGGCTCGCATCGCCAGGTGCTGGGCAACGCCACCAGCGTGATGATGCGGCTGACCACCGGCTTCGGCACCAAGGACGAGAAGCACCGCGACGTGATCCTGCGCCTGGAGGAGGCGCGCGACGAGGTGCTGGTCGGCACCTTCGACGTCAAATAGTCTGCCGGTCAGCCGAGGAGTCCGCCCACGAGCCCGCCCGCGGCGATCAGCCACAGCGGGCTCACCTTGGTGCGCAAGCACACGGCGACGGTGGCCACCATCGTCGCGAGCAGCCACGGGTTGCCGTACGACGGCTTGCCCAGCAGGAAGCCCGAGGACAGCACCAGGCCGACGGTCAGCGGCGCCAGGCCGGTGACGAAGGCCTGCACGCCGCGCGTCTTGCGCCGCGCCTCGCCCCAGCGCGCGGCTGCCAGCGTCAGCGTGGTGGAGGGCAGCAGGATGCCGATCATCGTCACCAGCATGCCCAGCGCGCCGCCCAGGCCCCAGCCCAGCACCGCGACGAACAGCAGGTTGGGGCCGGGCGCTGCCTGCGCGATCGCCACCATCGCGCTGAACTGGTCGTCGCTGAGCCAGTGGTGCTGGTCGACGAGGTAGCGGTGCATCTCGGGCACGGTGCTGATCGCGCCGCCGATGGACAGCAGCGACAGCAGCAGGAACTGCGCGAACACGCCGCCCCAGTCGCTGCCGCCGGGCGAGGTGGCGAGGCCGGGCGTCATGGCGCGAGCCTGCGCCACGCGAGCGTGAAGCCGACCACGCCGAGGCCGGCCAGCATGAACACGAGCGGCACGCGCAGCAGCGCGATGCACGTGAACATGATTCCGGCGAACGCGAACGCCGTCGTCGCGCCCATCACGTTCCGGCGCAGCGCCGGCAGCAGCTTCAGGCCGGTGCCGAAGATGAGCCCCGCGGCGACGGCGCCCATGCCGCGCAGGACGCCGGCCACCACCGGATGCTGCGCGTAGTGCGCGTAGGCGACCGCCAGCGCCAGCACCACGCCCAGCGGCGCCAGCAGCATGCCGCCGAGGGCGGCCAGGCCGCCGCGCCAGCCGAAGGCGCGGTCGCCGAACATCAGCGACAGGTTGACGACGTTGGGGCCGGGCAGCACCTGCGAGACGGCCAGCATCTCGAGGAACTGTTCGCTGGTCAGCCAGCGTTCGCGCTCGACGAGCTCGCGCTGCGCGATCGGCAGCACGCCGCCGAAGCCCTGCAGCGCCAGGCGCGTGAAGACCCGGAAGATCTCGCCGGGCGACTTAGGCGTGCGCGGCGATTCGCCCTCGAGGACGGAGGGCGCGCCGGCGTCCCCGATCGTGGCGACGGCCTCGGGCAGGTTGCCGGGCGTCTCGTCCGCCGCGGGCAGGGCCGCGGCGAGGGGGGTGTCTGGGGTGGACATGGCCTTGCGGAATCGTTGGCTGGAGCGTACTCCAAGGCGCCTTGTCGGCAAAGTCTTATGTCTTATATAAGACTTGAATTGTCGGGATTGGACTCGGGCGCCGGCGCGGGCTGCGAGGCGGTCGCCTCGGCGCAGCGCGGGCGCTTCGAGGCGACCGCGTTTCGGCTGAAATCCGGCGCGGCCCGCGCGGGATCGATGTGGGGTCGCGGCGCCCCGCGGTGGGGCGGGCGATCGCGAAGCGGCCGGGCCTAGCGGAGCACCTTCAGCGCGTCCGGGTTGACGATGTTCGTGGGCGTGCCGTTGATGAAGTTGACGACGTTGTCGAACGCGGCGCCGAAGTACATCTCGTAGCTGCTCTGCTCGACGTAGCCGATGTGCGGCGTGCACACCGCGTTCTCCAGGCGCAGCAGCGGGTGACCGGCGAGGATGGGCTCGCTCTCGAATACGTCGACCGCCGCCATGCCGGGGCGGCCGCGGTTCAGGCCGGCGACCAGCGCGCTTTCCTCGATCAGCTCGGCGCGCGACGTGTTCACGAACAGCGCCGTGGGCTTCATAAGCAGCAGGTCGTTGAGCTTGATCAGGTGGCGCGTGGACTCGGTCAGGCGCAGGTGGATGCTCAGCACGTCGGCGGTGGTGAACAGGTCTTCGCGCGAGGCGAGCGCGTGGTGGCCGTCGGCCTCGGCGCGGGCGCGCGACTCGGCCGAGCCCCACACCGCCACCTCCATGCCGAAGGCCTTGCCGTAACCCGCCACCAGCTTGCCGATGCGGCCGTAGCCCCAGATGCCCAGCGTCTTGCCGCGCAGCGTGGTGCCGATGCCGAAGTTGGGCGGCATCGACGCCGCCTTCAGCCCCGACTGCTGCCAGGCGCCGTGCTTCAGGCTGGCGATGTAGTGCGGCAGCCGGCGCATCGACGCCATGATCAGCGCCCACGTGAGTTCCGCCGGCGCGTACGGCGAGCCGATTCCCTCGGCCACGGCGATGCCCTGCTGAGTGCAGGCCTCGATGTCGATGTGCTCGCCGACCTTGCCCGTCTGGGCGATCAGGCGCAGCTTGGGCAGCTTTTCCAGCAGTTGGCGCGGAAAGCGCGTGCGTTCGCGGATCAGCACCAGCACCTCGGCGTCGCGCAGGCGCACCGACAGCTGCCCGATGCCCTTGACGGTATTGGTGAACACCTTGGCGTTCAGTTCGCTGAGCTTGGCCGCGCACGGCAGCTTGCGCACCGCGTCCTGGTAGTCGTCGAGGATGATGATGTTCACGCGGGCGATTATGGCCCGCGCTGCAGGGCGGGCCGTGTCGGCCGAGGACGCAAAGAAGCCGCCTCGCGGGCGGCTGTTGCATTTGTCGCAGGTCGCGTCAGAAGCGCGGCTGGGCGGACGACGTGCCGCCGAAGGCCTCGGGAAAGGTGCGGTCGAGCGAGCGGTAGAGCGCCGCGCGCATCGTGCGGGTGGCGACGTCGTCCTCGCGCAGCGCTGACAGCAGCGGCCCGCGCAGCAGCCACAGGTCGACCGGATCCTCGGCGGCGCGCACCTGGGCGCGCAGCCATGCGCCCTTGCGGTGCGCCAGGTTCTCGACGGCGCGCAGGAACAGCTGCTTCATCTCGACGAAGGCGCGGCGCGACTCGATGCGGCCGGCGCGGGTCTCGGGCAGCGCGGCGCACTCGGGAAACAGCGATTCCGGGGCGGCGGGCTCGAGGACGAACCCGGCCGACTCCGGCGCGAGGTGCGAATCGAGCTCGGACAGGCCGAGCGGGTCGTAGCGCAGGCTAGTGGGCATCGGCCGTCTCCGGGGCGGGGGTTCCGGCGCGCTGGGCGCGGGTGGGGAAATGCTGGTTGACGCGGGCCAGGCGGGCGTCGGCCTCGACCTGGCTGACGCGCCGGGCGATCAGGGTGTACAGCTCCGAGCGCAGGTGCCACAGCTCGCGCAGCGAACGCGCGTGCTGCGCGCGCTTGAGCAGGCCGTGGTGGTCGACCTCCAGCAGGCCGTCGAGCGCCGCCACGAACTCGCTGCGGGCGCGTTCCAGCGGCGTGCGCAGGGCCGGCGCGGCCTCGACGTTGCCGCCCACCAGCCAGCGCAGCGTCGCCGTCCACAGCGAGTCGCGCTGGGGCACGACGTCCGGCGGGCAGACGTTCATGCGCAGCGTGGTCGGCGCGGCCGGCTTGCGGTTGAGAAGGCGATGGAGGAGGGCGGTGCTCATGGCTGGGATTTCGGCCCTCGGGAGCCGAAACCTGAGCACATTGTCAAAAAATGCTGCGAGTTGTAAGGGCCGATAAGGCCGCGTCTTCCCGACAGTTCCGCGCCCGCACGGCGCGGTCGGCCCCCTCAGCGCGCGGAGGCGCCGCTGGCGGGGCGCGCCGTGCCGAACACGGGCTGCGGCAGGCCCTGGCGCGCGTGGTCGATCGCCTCGCACAGCTCGCGCGCGCCGTCGACGAAGCGCGGCCCGCTGCGGTCGAGCAGGTCGCCCTCGACATGCGCGAACTGCCCGTGCTGCACCGCGCTGACGCGCTTGAACTGCGCCCAGCGGCCGGGCGACGCCGTCTCGCCCGGCGCGCCGGCGGTGACGACCAGCTCGGGGTCGCGCTGCACCGCGGACTCCCAGCTGACGGTGGCGGTCAGCGTCGGCAGCTCGGCGAAGACGTTGCGGCCGCCGCAGGCCGCGATCGCGCTGGAGATCAGGTGCTGACCGTCGAGCGTCATCAGCGGCGCGTCCCACAGCTGGAAGAACACGCGCACCGGCGGCCGGCCGGCATAGCGGGCCTTCAGCGCGGCCCAGTCGGCGGCGATGGCCTGCGCGCGCGCCTGCGCCGCGCCCTCGGTGCCAGCGAGTCGGCCGATACCGCGCAAGGTATCGGCCAGGCCGGCGACGTCGCGGATCTCGATCTCGTAGACGGCCACGCCCAGCGTGCGCAACTTGGACTTGATGCGCTCGGGCGTGCCGCTGCCCCACACCAGCACGAGGTCGGGCTTGAGCTGCGCCAGCGCCTCGAAGTTCACGGCGAACGCGTCGCTGATGACGGGCTTGGCGAGCGCCTCGGGCGGGAAGTCGCTGTACTTGCCGACCGCCACCAGCTTCCCGCCGGCGCCGGCTGCGTACACGAGCTCGGTCAGGTGCGGCGCGAGCGCGACGATGCGCTGCGCCGGATGCGCCAGCGCGACCTCGTGGCCGGCGTCGTCGACGAGCTTGAGCGGCGGCGTCCCGGCGCGGGCGGCGGCGGCCAGCAGCAGGGCGGCGGCGAGGGCGAAGGCGCGCCCCTTCACGGCTCGATCCCCGCCTCGCGCAGTGCCTGGCCGTTCGGCGCAGCCTCACCGGCGCGCGGACGCGCGGCCTCGGGCAGGGCCTTGAACCAGTCGCAGGTGCGCGCCACGGCACAGCGCCCGCACTGCGGCATGCGTGCCAGGCAGACGTAGCGGCCGTGCAGGATCAGCCAGTGGTGCGCGTCGTCCAGGTACTTGCGCGGCACGCGCTCCAGCAGCTTCAGCTCCACGGCCAGCGGGTTCTTGCCGGGCGCCAGGCCGGTGCGGTTGGATACGCGGAACACGTGCGTGTCGACCGCCATCGTCGGCTCGCCGAACGCCACGTTGAGGATCACGTTGGCCGTCTTGCGGCCCACGCCGGGCAGCGCCTCGAGCGCCTCGCGCTCGCGCGGCACCTCGCCGCCGTGGCGTTCGATCAGGATGCGGCATGTCTCGAGCAGATGCCTGGTCTTGTTGCGGTACAGGCCGATCGTGCGCACGTGCGCCTCCACGCCCTCGGTGCCCAGCGCCAGCATGCGCTCGGGCGTGGGCGCCGCGACGAACAGCGTGCGCGTGGCCTTGTTGACGCCGGCGTCCGTGGCCTGCGCCGACAGCAGCACCGCCGTCAGCAGCTCGAACACGCTGGCGTAGTGCAGCTCGGAGGCGGGCGACGGGTTGGCCGCCTTCAGCGTGGCGAAGAAGGTCTCGATGTCTTGTTCGGTCATGGGCGCGGGCTCAGGCGGTCTTCGAACGGGCGTCGGCGAACCAGCGCCAGACGACGGGCTGCAATTGAACCATCAACACGCAGGCCAGGATCAGCGCGCAGCCCGCGATCCCCGTCGCGCCCATGCGGTCGCCCATGAACACGGCGCCGAACGCGGCGGTGAACACGGTCTCGGACGACAGCACGATGGCCGAGTCCGCCGGCCGCGTGTGGCGCTGCGCGACAACCTGCAGCGTGAAGCCGAGACCGACCGACAGCACGCCCGTGTACGCGATGGGCCACAGCGACTGCGCGAGGCCGTCCGCGCCCAGCGGCTCGGTGGCCAGGCCCAGCGCGAGCGCCAGCGCGCTGCACGCGACGAACTGCCCGCAGGCGACCAGCATCGCGCCGTGCAGCTTGTTGGCAGCGCGGCCGACCAGCATCACGTGCACCGACCAAGGCAGGGCGCTGCCGATGATCCACCAGTCGCCTGTGCGGAACGCCGACAGGCTGCCGCCGCCGGTCAGCAGCCACGATCCGACGACGCAGCCGGCGGCGGCGAGCCAGGTCGTCCAGTGCGGCGGCTGGCGCGACACGGCCCACGCCAGCAGCGGCACCAGCGGGATGTACAGCGCCGACAGGAAGCCGGTGTTGGTCACCGTGGTGGTGGCCATGCCCTTTTGCTGCATCGCGGCGCCGAGGAACAGCAGGGCGCCCAGGCCCGCGATGTGCGCCAGGTCGCGGCCGCGCGGCTGGCGCCGGCGTGCGCGCAGCATGTGCCACTCGCGCCAGGCCAGGGGTGCGACCACCGCCGCGCCGAGCGCGAAGCGCAGGCCCGTGAAGGTCGACGCGCCCAGATGGCGCGCCGCCACGGCCTGCGCCACGAAGGCCGAGGCCCAGACCAGCGAGACGAGCAGCAGCAAGAGGTTCGAGCGCGCGCGCGTGAGCGGCACGTGCGTCTGCGACGGCAGGACGACGTCGTCGAACGTCGAGGCCTCGGCCTGCACCGGCTGCGTCATCGCGGCCGGGCCTTCGCGCGCATCCGGGCGCGCGCGAGCGCGGCCGCGACGGCGGCGCGCTTCGGATCCTCGGCCGCGACCTGCGCTTCAGCCGCCGGCGCGAGCGCCTCGGCCGCGGCGCTCAGGCGCGCGTCGTGCTCGCGCGCGTCACGCGCGAGGCGCGCCTGCCTGCGCGCGTGGCGCTCGCGTGCGGCGTCGGCCTGCGCGGGCGACCAGGCGTCCCAGCCGGAGGCGCCGGCACTGGCTTGCTCCAGCGCGATGCAGTCCATCGGGCATACCGGCAGGCACAGCTCGCAGCCGGTGCAGTCGGCCTCGATCACGGCGTGCATGCGCTTGGGCGCGCCGATGATCGCGTCCACCGGGCAGGCCTGGATGCACAGCGTGCAGCCGATGCAGGTGGCTTCCTCGATGTAGACGACGCGGCGCGGCGCCTCGTCGCCGAACGCGGGGTCGAGCGGCAGTTCGGGCTGCCCGAGCTCGTGCGCGAGCCGGCGGATGCCCTCGGCGCCACCGGGCGGGCACTGGTTGAGCTTCGCCTCGCCAGCGGCCAGCGCGTCGGCGTACGAGCGGCAGTCGGGGTAGCCGCAGCGCGTGCACTGCGTCTGCGGCAGCAGGGCATCGAGGCGCTGCGCCAGCGAAAGCGACGCGACGCCTGCAGGAGGCGTCGCGGTCGGGCGGGAAGGCGGGACGGTGGGACTCACCGCCCGGATTATCCCCGGGCGGGCGCCGTCACCTTGACGGTCTTGCGCGACTTGGTCGGCGCCTTGGCGGCGGCCGACGTGGCCACGGCGCGCGCCTTCTTGGCGGCGGCCGTCGGCCGGGCCGCGCGGCTGCTGCGCTCCTGCTCGAAGCGCGCGATGAAGTCGCGCACGTGCGGATAGACGATGTCGCGCCAGCGGCGGCCCGAGAAGATGCCGTAGTGGCCCGCGCCCTCCACGTCGTAGTGGAACTGGCGCTCCTTGGGGATGCCCGTGCACAGGCCGTGCGCGGCGCGCGTCTGGCCGGCGCCGGAGATGTCGTCGAGCTCGCCCTCGATGGTCAGCAGGGCCGACGTGTGGATGTCCTGCGGCCGCACCAGGTGGCCGTCGACCTCCCAGGTGCCCTTGACCAGCGAGAAGTCCTGGAACACGGTCTTGATGGTGTCCAGGTAGTACTCGGCGGGCAGGTCCAGCACGGCGTTGTACTCGTCGTAGAACTTGCGGTGCGCCTCGGTGGAGTCGTCGTCGCCGCGCACCAGGTCGAGGAAGTAGTCGTAGTGCGCCGTGGCGTGGCGATCCGGGTTCATCGCGACGAAGCCGGTGTGCTGCAGGAAGCCCGGGTAGACCTGGCGCTGCGCGCCCGGGTAGTTCTGCGGCACGCGGTGGATGACGTTGTTCTCGAACCACTCGTAGCTGCGGTTCATCGCCAGGTTGTTCACCGCGGTGGGCGACTTGCGGGCGTCGATGGGGCCGCCCATCATCGTCAGGCTCAGCGGCGTGGGCTCGCCGGCGCTGGCCATCAGCGACACCGCCGCCAGCACCGGCACGGTGGGCTGGCACACGGAGATCACGTGCACGTCCGGGCCGATCAGGCGGATGAACTCCTGCACGTAGCGGATGTAGTCGTCCAGGTGGAACGGGCCTTCCTGGGTCGGCACCATGCGGGCGTCGGTCCAGTCGGTGATCCAGACCTTGTGATCCTGCAGCAGGCTGCGCACGGTGTCGCGCAGCAGCGTGGAATGGTGGCCCGACAGCGGCGCCACCACCAGCACCGACGGCTGGGCCTTCATGCTGTCGAGGGTGGCCGAATCGTCGCTGAAGCGCTTGAAGCGGATCAGGCGGCAGAACGGCTTGGACAGCGCGATCTGCTCCTGCACGGCGACGTCGACGCTCCCGCTGCGCACGCTCTTGATGTCGAACTCGGGCTTCTCGTAGTCCATGCCCAGCCGGTGCATCAGCTCGAAGCCGGCCGACAGCCGCTGGGCGCCGGGGATGTGCGTGAACGGCGACAGCGGATGCTTGTAGAGCTTGGCCGTGGCGGCGGCGAAATCGGCGAAGGGCGCCATCAGGGCGCGCTGGGCTTCGTAGAGTTGATAAAGCATGTCGCTCTCAGCCTTTCGGGCTCGGGTCGTGGCAACTCGACAGGAGTCAGGTTGCCGATTCTCTTCGATTCCTGAATGAAAGCTTGTCGCGTTCGTTCAAGGAATTAATTGCTGCGCCGCAGCATTCGTCGCAATACTACGCCGATTTGGCGTGGCGCGTGCAACTCTGCAATGTGCATGCCCATCGCTCGGACGCGGCGATGGGGCTTGTCACGATGATGCAACCTGCTGCGTTGCACCAATCGGGCGAACAGGGCCCGGAAGAGCACCCATCCGTGACGGTGTTGGCGTTGCTGTCGAGCTGCACCGGACTGACGTACCGCGTCGTCACGGGACAGGTGGCGGCGGCCGTCCATGAAAAAGGCCCCGGAGCGCACGCCCCGGGGCCTTCTTCATGGAGTGAGGGGTCGATCAGGCCGACACGGCCGCGATCGCCTTGGCCACGTAGGCCAGGTTGTGGTCGTTCAGGGCGGCCACGCAGATGCGGCCGGAGTCGACGCCGTAGACGCCGAACTCGGCGCGCAGGCGCTGCATCTGCGCCGCGGACAGGCCCGAGTAGCTGAACATGCCGTTCTGCTTGGTGATGTAGCCGAGGTCGCCCTTGACGCCGGCGCTCGTCAGGTGGTCGACGAGGGCGCCGCGCATGCGCTTGATGCGGTCGCGCATGCCCGCGAGCTCGCTTTCCCACTGCGCGCGCAGCGCCGGCGTGGTCAGCACGGTGGCGACGATCTGCGCGCCGTGCGTCGGCGGGTTCGAGTAGTTGGTGCGGATCACGATCTTGAGCTGCGACAGCACGCGGCCCGCCTCGTCCTTGCTCGAGCACACGACGCTCAGCGCGCCCACGCGCTCACCGTACAGCGAGAAGCTCTTGGAAAACGAGGTCGACACGAAGAAGTCCAGGCCGGCGGCCAGGAACTGGCGCACGGCGGCGCCGTCCTCCGCGATGCCGAAGCCGAAGCCCTGGTAGGCCATGTCGACGAAGGGCACCAGGCCGTGTTCACTGATCGTGGCGATGACCTTCGTCCACTGCTCGGCCGACAGGTCGACGCCGGTCGGGTTGTGGCAGCACGCGTGCAGCACGACGATGGTGCCGGCCGGCGACGACGCCAGCTTGGCGATCATCGCGTCGAAGGCGACGCCGCGCGTGGCCGCGTCGTAGTACGGGTACTGCTCGACCGCGAAGCCGGCGTTGGCGAACAGCGCGCGGTGGTTCTCCCAGCTCGGGTCGCTGATCAGCACCTTCGCGTCCGGGCGCAGGCGCTTGAGGAAATCGGCGCCCACCTTCAGGCCGCCGGTGCCGCCGAGCGCCTGGATCGTGGCCACGCGGCCTTGGGTGACGACGTCGGAGTCGGCACCGAACACCAGGCCCTGCACGGCCTTGTCGTACGCGGCGATGCCGTCGATGGGCAGGTAGCCGCGCGCCTTCTGCAGCTCGACCAGCTGCTTCTCGGCCGCGGACACGCAGGCCAGCAGCGGCAGCTTGCCGTTCTCGTCGGTGTACACGCCCACGCCGAGGTTGACCTTGGCCGGGTTGGTGTCGGCGTTGAACTGCTCGTTCAGGCCGAGGATGGGGTCACGCGGGGCGAGTTCGACGGAGGCAAACAGCGACATGGAGTCTGGTTCCTGGAATGGGCTTGAAAAGCCCGGAAGATGGCGGCAGATGGAGGGGTTGCGCGGGTGTCGGGAGTGTTGTCAGGCACGTTGCGCTACGCTGTCGGATTGGCCGTCGCCGGATCGCGACTGGACGCACCACCACCGGCAGCGTCTCGATTTTAGGCCAAGAGCCAGGGATAACCCGATGCCGATTGATTCTGACGTCATGCCCGAGCCGACCGCGGCCGATCTCTCGCACGCCGCGTCCGCGCCGCGCGTCGAGGGCGAGGCGCCGGAGGGCGAGTTCGTCTCCTTCCCCGATTCCCCGTTCCAGCTGTTCCAGCCGTACCCGCCCGCGGGCGACCAGCCCACCGCGATCGGGCAACTGTGCGAGGGCATATCCGACGGCCTGGCCTTCCAGACGCTGCTGGGCGTGACCGGCTCGGGCAAGACCTACACGATGGCCAACGTGATCGCGCGCATGGGCCGCCCGGCCATCGTGTTCGCGCCCAACAAGACGCTGGCCGCGCAGCTGTACAGCGAGTTTCGCGAGTTCTTCCCGAAGAACGCGGTCGAGTACTTCGTCAGCTACTACGACTACTACCAGCCCGAGGCCTACGTGCCGCAGCGCGACCTGTTCATCGAGAAGGACTCGTCGATCAACGAGCACATCGAGCAGATGCGGCTGTCGGCCACCAAGAGCGTGCTGGAGCGGCGCGACACCATCATCGTGGCGAGCGTGTCGGCCATCTACGGCATCGGCAAGCCCGAGGACTACACGCAGATGCGCTTCATCCTGCGCAACGGCGACAAGCTCGGGCAGCGCGACGTCATCGCGCAGCTGATCCGCATGCAGTACACGCGCAACGAGACGGAGTTCTCGCGCGGCACGTTCCGCGTGCGCGGCGACACGATCGACGTGTTCCCGGCCGAGCACTCGGAGCTCGCGGTGCGCATCGAGCTGTTCGACGACGAGGTCGAGTCGCTGCAGCTGCTGGATCCGCTGACGGGCCAGATCCGCCAGAAGGTGCCGCGCTTCACGATCTACCCGTCCAGCCACTACGTGACGCCGCGCGAGCGCATCGTCGCGGCCGTCGACACGATCAAGGAGGAGCTGCGCTGGCGCCTGGACGAGCTGGTCAGGAACAACAAGCTGGTGGAGGCGCAACGGCTGGAGCAGCGCACGCGCTTCGACCTCGAGATGCTGCAGGAGGTGGGCCACTGCAAGGGCATCGAGAACTACTCGCGCCACCTGTCGGGCGCCGCGCCGGGCGATCCGCCGCCCACGCTGGTGGACTACATGCCCAGGGACGCCATCATGTTCATCGACGAGAGCCACGTCATGATGGGCCAGATCGGTGCCATGTACAAAGGCGACCGCGGACGCAAGGAGAACCTGGTCGAGTACGGTTTCCGGCTGCCGTCGGCGCTCGACAACCGCCCGCTCAAGTTCGAGGAGTTCGAACGCAAGATGCGCCAGTGCGTGTTCGTCACCGCCACGCCCGCCGACTACGAGAAGAACCACGCCGGCCAGGTGGTCGAGCAGCTGGTGCGGCCCACGGGCCTGATCGACCCGATCGTGGAGGTGCGTCCTGCCAGCACGCAGGTCGACGACGTGCTGCAGGAGATCCGCGAGCGCACGTCCGCCGGCGACCGCGTGCTGATCACCACGCTCACCAAGAAGATGGCCGAGCAGCTGACCGACTACCTCACCGAGAACGGCGTCAAGGTGCGCTACCTGCACTCGGACATCGACACCGTGGAGCGCGTCGAGATCCTGCGCGACCTGCGCATCGGCACCTTCGACGTGCTGGTGGGCATCAACCTGCTGCGCGAGGGCCTGGACATCCCCGAGGTCTCGCTGGTGGCCATCCTCGACGCCGACAAGGAAGGCTTCCTGCGCGCCGAGCGCAGCCTGATCCAGACCATCGGCCGCGCGGCGCGCAACGTCAATGGCAAGGCCATCCTGTACGCCGACAGGATGACCGACTCGATGCGCCGCTCCATCGACGAGACCGAGCGCCGGCGCGCCAAGCAGATCGCCTTCAACACCGCCCAGGGCATCGTGCCGCGCGGCATCCGCAAGACGATCCGCGACCTGATCGACGGCGTCGCGGCCGAGCGCTCGGGCAAGGACGACCTGAAGTTCGCGCAGCAGGCCGCCGAGGTCGAGGCGATGAGCGAGAAGGACCTGGGCAAGCGCATCAAGCTGCTTGAAAAGCAGATGCTGGAGCACGCCAAGAACCTCGAGTTCGAGAAGGCGGCCCGCGTGCGCGACCAGCTGGCCTTGCTGCGCGAGCAGGCCTTCGGCGCTGCAGGGCACGACACGGCCGCCGCGCCCGCGGCTGCCGGCGCGCGCAAGGCCTGAGCGTGCGCGAACGACGTCTGAGCGCCATGGCCCCTGCGCCCGACAGGCTCCGCGTGCTGATGGTCTGCCTCGGCAACATCTGCCGTTCGCCGACCGCCGAGGCGATGCTGCGCAAGAAGGTGCACGAGGCCGGGCTGGACGATCGCATCGTGGTCGACTCGGCGGGCACCGCCGACTACCACGTCGACTCGCCGCCGGATCGCCGCGCCATCACGCACGGGGAACGCCGCGGCCTGGCGATGCGCGACCTGCGCGGACGCCAGGTGGAGCGCGCCGACTTCGACCGCTTCGACTGGATCCTGGCGATGGACGAGGACAACCTCGCCGACCTGAAGCGGATCCGGCCCGCCGGCTCGCGCGCCAAGGTCGCGCTGCTGATGTCGTTCGCGCCGGACGCCGGCGCGGGCGAGGTGCCCGACCCGTACCACGGCGGCGCCGACGGCTTCGAGCAAGTGCTCGACCTCGCCGCCGCGGCGGCCGACGGCTTCATCGCCTCCGTGCGTTCGATTTGAGTATTTTCGATCGCGAAGACCGCTTTTCGCAGCGTGGGTTTTCGGGCCGCTCTACCGGGCGTCAGCGGCAAAAGGCGCATGCTCTGCCGCGCTGCAACATTTGTGGCGCCCAAAGTCGACGGAATCGCTAGGCTTCTGGCATAATCGACTAAAACGCTCGGAATCAACCAAGGGTAATCACTCCTCTCCGACCTCCAGTCGCCCTCACGACGCGGACAGAAAGTGGCTTGCCCCAAACACCCCCAGGAGAGCACCCCATGCGTCTGACCACCAAAGGCCGATTCGCTGTCACGGCAATGATCGATCTGGCCCTCCGCTCCAGCAATGGTCCGGTCGCCCTCGCTGCCATCTCGCAGCGCCAGCAGATCTCGTTGTCGTACCTGGAACAGCTGTTTGGCAAGCTGCGCCGGCACGAGCTCGTCGAGAGCACGCGCGGCCCCGGCGGCGGCTACTCGCTCGGCCGCGGCGCCGAGTCGATCACCGTCGCCGACATCATCGTTGCCGTCGACGAGCCGATCGACGCCACCGGCTGCGCCGGCAAGGAAAACTGCATGGGCGACGACACGGGCCGCTGCATGACGCACGACCTGTGGGCCAGCCTGAACGTGAAGATGATCGAGTTCCTCGACTCGATCTCGCTCAAGAAGCTGGTGGACGAGCAGCTCGCCAAGGGCGTGTCCATCGAAGAGGTGCCGGTGCGCCGCGCGATCTCGTCGCAGCCGGTCGTCAAGCCGATCAAGGTCAACGCGCCGAACTCGGTGTTCGCGCTCGGCAACGCGTTCTCCAAGTAATCCTGTTCCTGCACTCATGACCCCGCATTTCCCGATCTACATGGACTACGGCGCGACGACGCCGGTCGACCCGCGCGTGGTCGATGCAATGATCCCGTGGCTGCGCGAGCACTTCGGCAACCCGTCCTCGCGCTCGCACGCGTGGGGCTGGGAGGCCGAGGAGGCCGTCGAGCGCGCGCGCGGCCAGGTCGCCGCGCTGATCGGGGCCGATCCGCGCGAGATCGTCTGGACGTCGGGCGCCACCGAGTCGAACAACCTGGCCATCAAGGGCGCGGCGAACTTCTACAGCACGCGCGGCAAGCACCTGATCACCGTCAAGACCGAGCACAAGGCCGTGCTCGACGTGATGCGCGACCTGGAGCGCCAGGGCTTCGAGTGCACCTACCTCGACGTCGAGCCGAACGGCCTGCTCGACATCGAGAAGTTCAAGGCGGCGATCCGTCCCGACACGATCCTGGCCTCGGTCATGTTCGTGAACAACGAGATCGGCGTGATCCAGGACATCCCGGCGATCGGCGCGATCTGCCGCGAGCGCGGCATCATCTTCCATGTCGACGCCGCGCAGGCCACCGGCAAGATCGACATCGACCTTGCCAAGCTGCCGGTCGACCTGATGAGCCTGGCCTCGCACAAGACCTACGGCCCCAAGGGCATCGGCGCGCTGTACGTGCGCCGCAAGCCGCGCGTGCGCCTCGAGGCGCAGATGCACGGCGGCGGCCACGAGCGCGGCATGCGCTCGGGCACGCTGCCCACGCACCAGTGCGTCGGCATGGGCGAGGCATTCCGGATCGCCAAGGAAGAGATGGGCGCGGAGCGCGAGCGCATCCACGCGCTGCAGCAGCGGCTCTACACGGGCCTGAAGGACATCGAGCAGGTGTTCGTCAACGGCGACCTGGAACGCCGCGTGCCGCACAACCTGAACCTGTCTTTCAACTACGTCGAGGGCGAGTCGCTGATCATGGGCGTCAAGGGCCTCGCGGTGTCGTCGGGCTCGGCCTGCACGTCCGCCAGCCTCGAGCCCAGCTACGTGCTGCGCGCGCTCGGCCGAAGCGACGAGCTGGCGCACTCGTCCCTGCGCATGACGATCGGCCGCTTCACCACCGAAGAGGAGATCGACTCCGCGGTGGCGATGCTCAAGGATACGGTCGCGCGCCTGCGCGAGCTGTCGCCGCTGTGGGACATGTACCGCGACGGCATCGACATCAACACGATCCAGTGGGCTGCCCACTGATCCCGGCACACACAACTACTCCTATTCGTTGAGGGCAACATGGCATACAGCGACAAGGTCATCGACCACTACGAGAACCCGCGCAACGTGGGTGCGTTCGACAAGGGCGACGATACCGTCGGCACCGGCATGGTCGGTGCGCCGGCGTGCGGCGACGTGATGAAGCTGCAGATCAAGGTCAACCCGGCCACGGGCCTGATCGAGGACGCGCGCTTCAAGACCTACGGCTGCGGCTCAGCCATCGCCTCGTCGTCGCTGGTCACCGAATGGGTCAAGGGCAAGTCGCTCGACGAGGCCATGGCCATCCGCAACACGCAGATCGCCGAGGAGCTCGCGCTGCCGCCGGTCAAGATTCACTGCTCGATCCTGGCGGAAGACGCGATCAAGGCGGCCGTCAGCGACTACAAGGCCCGCCACGGCGCCGAGGCGCCGGTCGCCGAGACCGCCTCGCTCAACGCCTGAGGCCGCGACGATGTCGGTGACCCTGACCGAACGCGCTGCCAAGCATGTCACGCGCTACATCACCAAGCGTGGTCGCGGCGTCGGCGTGCGGCTCGGCGTGAAGACGACGGGCTGCTCGGGCCTGGCCTACAAGCTCGAGTACGCCGACGACGTGGCGCCGGAGGACCTGGTGTTCGAAGGCCACGGCGTCAAGGTGCTGGTCGACCCGAAAAGCCTGCCCTACATCGACGGCACGGAGCTGGACTTCGTGCGCGAGGGCCTCAACGAGGGCTTCAAGTTCCACAACCCGCGCGAGAAGGACAAGTGCGGCTGCGGCGAGTCGTTCCGCGTCTGAGCTTGTTCCCCCTGGACGCCACGAAGGCGCGGCAGCTGTCGCGCCTTTTTGTTGGCGAGAACCGTTTCCCTTTCCCATGACCCTGGCCATCCGTCCCACGCCGCCCGAGCATCCGCAGGTGCAGGCGCTGATCGCCGAGCTCGATGCCTACCTGTCGTCGATCTACCCGCCGGAAGAGAACTACCTGCTGGACCTGTCCGGCCTGCAGCAGCCCGGCGTCACGTTCCTTGGCGCCTGGATGGGCGAGACGCTGGTGGGCTGCGGCGCCGTGCGCGCGATGCCCGGCGAGCCCGCCACCGACGGGCTGCCGTACGGCGAGATCAAGCGCATGTTCGTGTCGCCCGCGCAGCGTGGCGCGCGCATCGGCGCCCGCATCCTCGAGCAGCTGGAGGACGTGCTGAAGTCGCAAGGCATAGCCCTTGCGCTGATGGAGACGGGCGAGGAGCTCGCGGCCGCGGCGCGCATGTACCGCGCGGCGGGTTACGTCGAACGCAAGGAGTTCGGCGAGTACCCGGACAACGGCTCGTCGCTGTTCCTGGAGAAGCGATGGACGCCGGCCTGACGCTGAAAGCCAGCGACTTCGAGCTGTTCGGCCTGCCCGAACGCTTCGAGATCGACCTGGCCGCGCTCGACGCGAAGTGGAAGCAGCTGCAGGGCGCCGCGCACCCCGACCGCTTCGCCACGGAGACGGCCGCCGCGCAGCGCATCGCGATGCAGTGGGCCGTGCGCATCAACGAGGCCTATCGCCGGCTGAAGAACCCGCTGGCGCGCGCCGCGTACCTGTGCGCGCTGCATGGCGTCGACCTCGAGGCCGAGAGCAACACCGCGATGCCGCCGGCCTTCCTGATGCAGCAGATGGCGTGGCGCGACGCGCTGTCCGAGGCCGGCACGCTCGACGCCGTCGACGCGCTGGCCGACGAGGTCACCGCGTCGCGCGGCGCGACGCTCAAGTCGCTGCAGGCGCAGATCGACGGCGCCGCGACGGTGGACTGGCGCGCCGTCGCCGGCACCGTGCGCGGCCTGATGTTCGTCGACAAGTTCATGAGCGACATCGACCGCCGCGTCGACGCGCTGTCATAAGAAAAAGAAGTCCCCCAATGGCATTGCTCCAGATCTCCGAACCGGGCCAGGCGCCCGATCCGCACCAGCGCCGCATCGCGGTGGGCATCGACCTCGGCACCACGCACTCGCTGGTGGCCGCGGTGCGCCACGGCGTGGCCGAATGCCTGCCGGACGAGGACGGCCGCGTGATCCTGCCGTCGGCCGTGCGCTACACCGAGGGCGGCGGCCGCCAGATCGGCCGCGACGCGCTCGAGGCGCAGGCCGACGACGCCGAGAACACGATCGTGTCGGCCAAGCGCTTCATGGGCCGCGCACTGGCCGACGTCGCCGGCCACCAGCGCCTGCCGTACCGCTTCGTCGACCAGCCCGGCATGGTGGGCGTGGCGACGCGCGACGGCGTGAAGACGGCGGTGGAGGTGTCGGCCGAGATCCTCGCCACGCTGCGCTTCCGCGCCGAGGACACCTTCGACGACGACGTCTACGGCGCCGTCATCACCGTGCCGGCGTACTTCGACGACGCGCAGCGCCAGGCCACCAAGGATGCCGCGCAGCTGGCCGGCCTCAATGTGCTGCGCCTGATCAACGAGCCCACCGCCGCAGCGATCGCCTACGGGCTGGACCAGGGCGTCGAGGGCCTGTACGCGGTGTACGACCTGGGCGGCGGCACGTTCGACATCTCGCTGCTGCGCCTGGCGCGCGGCGTGTTCGAGGTGGTGGCCACCGGCGGCGACTCCGCGCTCGGCGGCGACGACTACGACCAGCGTTTCGCCAGCGCGCTGCTGCAGCGCGCGGGCCTGAAGCCGCTCGAGGCGCTGAGCCCGCGCGAGCGCCGCAACGTGCAGACGGCCGCGCGCCGCGCCAAGGAGGCGCTGAGCGAGGGCGCGACGACGTCCGTGTCGTTCGAGATCGACGGCCGGTCCCATGCGCTGGACGCCACGCGCGCGGAGTTCGAGGCGGCGACGTCCGAGCTCACCGCGACCACGCTGCGCCTGCTCAAGCGCGTGCTGCGCGATGCCAAGGTGAGCGCGGACGACGTGCAGGGCGTCGTGATGGTGGGCGGCTCCACGCGCATGCCCGTCGTGCGCGAGGCGATGGCCACGCTGTTCGGCCGTCCGCCGCTGACCAACCTGAACCCGGACGAGGTCGTGGCGCTCGGCGCCGCGATCCAGGCCAACGCGCTGGCCGGCAACGCCGCCTCGGGCGACATCCTGCTGCTGGACGTGACGCCGCTGTCGCTGGGCCTGGAGACGATGGGCGGGCTGGTGGAGCGCGTGATCGAGCGCAATTCCACCATCCCCACCGCCAAGGCGCAGGACTTCACCACCTTCAAGGACGGCCAGACCGCAATGGCCGTGCACGTGGTGCAGGGCGAGCGCGAACTGGTGTCCGAATGCCGCTCGCTGGCGCGCTTCGAGCTGCGCGGCATCCCGCCGATGGTGGCCGGCGCCGCGCGCATCCGCGTCACGTTCCAGGTGGACGCCGATGGCTTGCTGAGCGTCAGCGCCAAGGAGCTGACCTCGGGCGTCGAGGCCGCGATCGTCGTCAAGCCCAGCTACGGGCTGAGCGACGAGCAGGTGGCCGGCATGCTCAAGGAGGGCTTTGCCAGCGCCGAGGCCGACATGGCCGCGCGCAGCCTGCGCGAGGCCCAGGTCGAGGCCGAGCGCATGGTGCTGGCCACCGAATCGGCGCTGGCCGCCGACGGTGACCTGCTGGACGCCGCCGAGCGCGCGGCGATCGACGCGCTCGTCGCGCGCGTGCGCGCCGCCGCGCGTGACGCGGTCGAGCCGCGCGCGATCGAGGTCGCCGTCGAGTCCCTGGCCGAAGGCACCGAGGGCTTCGCCGCCGCGCGCATGAACCGCGGCATCCGCGACGCGCTCGCCGGCCGCAACGTCAACGAGATCTAGGAAGCCATGAGCGAATCGTGCACGCCCGCTCGTCGCGCCCAGAGCCGCCCGCTCTGCGTTGCAAATGCTCGCCGGGGAATCCACCCCGGCTGTGCTTTGCGCCTTGATCGAACGCCCCTGGACGCGCCGCCCGGGCGCGCCGGATCCACTCATAGCTTCCTGTCATGACCGTCATCAAGATCCTCCCGCACGCCGCGTTGTGCCCCGAAGGCAAGACGATCGAGGCGGCCCCCGGCACCTCCGTGTGCGAGGCGCTGCTGGAGAACGGCGTCGAGATCGAGCACGCGTGCGACATGAGCTGCGCCTGCACCACCTGCCACGTGATCGTGCGCGAGGGCTTCGACTCGCTCAACGAGGCCGAGGAATCCGAGGAGGACCTGCTGGATCGGGCCTGGGGCCTGACCGCGCAATCGCGGCTGTCGTGCCAGGCGATCGTGGCGGCGCAGGATCTCGTGATCGAGATTCCCAAGTACACGATCAACCACGCCCGCGAGAATCATTGAGGCGCCGGGCATCGCGCGTCGCCGAGTTGTCATACGGCGCCGTGTGACTACTGCGGAAATGAAAAAGCGGCCCGCAGGCCGCTCGTTCGCGAAGGGGTGGGGCTCAGCGCCAGTCGCGCACCATGCCGCGCACGGCCGCCACGGGCCACCACTGGTTCCAGCCGCCGGCCGACTGGCCGACCGCCTGCGGCATCGCGCGGGTCATCAGCATGCCGTCCTTCTCGAGCTTGGCGATCAGCTCCTCGACGTCGCGGGCGCTGGCGCCGCTGCTGCGGGCCAGGTCGCGCACGCTGACGAAGCGCTGGGACAACTCGCTCACGACGCGGCGCATCGTGGTCTTCTGGAATCGCGGAGGCAGCTCCGGCCAAGCAGTGAGTTTGTATTGCTTCATGATTCCCAACGAAGGTACGGCCATGTGGTTTGTATGTTTCGGATGACAATGCGATTGCCGTTCCGACGGGTGAGGCCGAATATCACCACGAGCGGAATTTAAACCGGGCATTTCCGTTTCCGGAAGCCAGCCCGACATTTGTTTGTAACGACTTGAGTCGACTAATTCACAGTTGCCCCGCCTGATGATCGTCCTCGGCATCGAATCCTCGTGCGACGAGACCGGCGTCGCCCTCGTCGAAACGAACGGCGGCGGCGTGCCGCGCCTGCGCTCGCAGGCGCTGCATTCGCAGATCCGCATGCACCAGGCCTACGGCGGCGTGGTGCCCGAACTGGCCTCGCGCGACCACGTGCGGCGCGTGCTGCCGCTGCTCGAGGCGGCGCTGGCCGACGCGTCGCTGACGCGCAGCGACATCGACGTCGTCGCCTTCACGCGTGGCCCCGGCCTGGCGGGTGCGCTGCTCGTGGGCGCGGGCGTCGCGTGCGCGCTCGCGGCCTCGATGGGCAAGCCCACGCTGGGCGTGCACCACCTCGAGGGCCACCTGATGTCGCCGTTCCTGTCGGCCGATCCGCCGCAGTTCCCGTTCGTGGCGCTGCTCGTGTCGGGCGGCCACACGCAGCTGATGCGCGTGGACGACGTCGGCCGCTACGAGATGCTGGGCGAGACGATCGACGACGCCGCCGGCGAGGCCTTCGACAAGTCGGCCAAGCTGCTGGGCCTGGGCTACCCGGGCGGCCCGGCGCTGGCCGCGCTGGCCGCGCGCGGCGACCCGGAGGCCATCGCGCTGCCGCGCCCGCTGCTGCACAGCGGCAACCTCGATTTCTCGTTCGCGGGCCTGAAGACGGCCGTCGCGACCGCGCTGCGCAAGTTCGGCCCCGAGCCGACCGCGCAGCAGCGCGCCGACCTCGCCGCGAGCACGCAGGCTGCAATCGTCGAGGTGCTGGTCAAGAAGTCGCTGCGCGCGCTGCAGGAGACGCGCCTGTCGCGCCTGGTCGTGGCCGGCGGCGTCGGCGCCAACGCGCGGCTGCGCGAGCACTTGAACAGCGTCGCCGCGCGCCGCGGGCTGCGCGTGCACTACCCGGAGCTGGCGCTGTGCACCGACAACGGCGCGATGATCGCGCTGGCCGGCGCGCTGCGGCTGCAGCGCGACCCATCGCAGGCCAGGCCGGACTACGCATTCGACGTCAAGCCGCGCTGGCCGCTCGCGCAGGCCTGAGTCCAGGGCGGGGCGGGTCGGTCGACCTGTCGCGTTCCGACCGGGCGCGCAATCCGCAGGCGACGCACCGCTGGACAACCGGCTCCGCAATCCGACGTGACGCGCCCTCGCGCGCCGACGAAAAAAAGTCCTTCGCGCCCGGAAGCGGGAAGGACCCGGTGCGGCGCCCGAGGTTGGGGTGGCGCTGCAAGACCGGGCGGCTGGTGCTCGCCCGGCCTTCGAGGAACTTCAGTTGACGGTCAGCTGCGTCGTGGCCGGGCTGCGCTTGGCCAGCGTCAGCGTCAGCACGCCGCTCTCCAGCCTGGCCTGCGAGGACGCCTGGTCGATTTCCGACGGCAGCGTGAAGCTGCGGGCGAAGCTGGCGACGCTGCGTTCGCGCAGGATCACGCGATCGGCGGCCTTCGGGGCCTCGGCGCTCGTTTCCGCGGCGGCGGCATCGGCGGCGGGCGCGTCGGCCGGCGTCACGGTGCGTGCTTCGGCGACGATGCTCACGCGGCGGCCGTCGATCGACACCTTGACGTCCTCGCGGGTGACGCCCGGCACGTCCAGCGTGACGACGTAGCCGCTGTCGGACTCGCTGACGTCGACCGCGGGGCGGCGCACGGGGGCCGAGTCGGCGACGGGCTGCGAGAAGATGTGGCCGAAGGCGTCGTCGAACAGGCTGTCGAAATGACGGGCACGGACGGCGGCGCGGCGGGAGACGGGGACGATGAACATGAGGAACTCCTGGAAAGGGTTGTGGTTCGTGGACGTCCTGTTCGTCGCCGGATGGCGCGAGTCAGCGTCGCATGACCCCTCACTTGGAATCGCCCGAAACCATTTCAAGAGACGATATTTTTCGCGCGCCGCCATTGAAATTCGCCGCGCCGCACCGACGATTCGCGCCCGGAGCGGGCCTGGGCGGGCAGGGCAGCGCGACGGCGCCGCCGCGGCGCCTGTCGAGCACCCCGCTGGCCCGGGAGTGGCACGGGCAGGCGCGATCGTCTATAATCCTCGGCTTGTCCTGATTCCGCTGTCGCGGGCCGGGGCAGATCCAGCACGCCCCGGGTCGGTTTCACTCGGGTGCGCAAGTCGTCAAGGAAACCGAGCAGGCCCCGCCGCCCCATGCGGACGCGGTGCGGCTGCAAGCCCCAGGGTGCGCGCTGCCGGTTTCCAGTTCTACACAAAGGAAATCCGCAATGACCGACATCAACAAGGCAGAAATCGTTGCCGCCCACGCCCGTGGCACCGGTGACACCGGCTCCCCGGAGGTCCAGGTCGCCCTGCTGACCGCCCGCATCAACGCGCTGACCCCGCACTTCAAGCAGCACGCCAAGGACCACCATGGTCGCCGCGGCCTGCTGAAGATGGTCAACTCGCGCAAGAGCCTGCTGGCCTACCTGAAGAAGACGGACGCCAACCGGTACCTGGCCCTGATCGGCAAGCTCGGCCTGCGCAAGTAAGGCGCTGACGATTTGAAAAGAGCCTGTCTGGAATCCTCCAGGTCAGGCTCTTTTGCCTTTGGAGTTCGCACCGTTGCCTTGCCGGCCGATGTGTCATTCCACCGAAGTTCCAATCGCGAATCTCGCTGGAATGGCATCGCGCCAATGAACGGTCGCCTCCCGTCTCCCGCGCCACGACACGGCGCACCATAAACATCGGAGAGAAAACAACATGAGCATGTTCAACAAGGTCACCAAGACGTTCCAGTGGGGCCAGCACACCGTTCGCCTCGAGACGGGCGAGATCGCCCGCCAGTCCACCGGCGCCGTCGTCGTCGACATCGAAGGCACCGTGGTGCTCGCCACCGTCGTGGCCAAGCGCGAGGCCAAGCCGGGCCAGGACTTCTTCCCCCTGACCGTCGACTACATCGAGAAGACCTACGCCGCCGGCAAGATCCCCGGCAGCTTCTTCAAGCGCGAAGGCCGCCCGAGCGAGCACGAGACGCTGACCTCGCGCCTGATCGACCGCCCGATCCGCCCGCTGTTCCCGGAAGGCTTCTTCAACGAAGTGCAGGTCGTCATCCACGTGATGTCGCTGAACCCGGAAGTCGACGCGGACATCGCCGCGATGATCGGCTCGTCGGCCGCGCTGGCGATCTCGGGCATCCCGTTCGCCGGCCCGATCGGCGCCGCGCGCGTAGGCTACATCAACGGCGAGTACGTGCTGAACCCGGGCAAGACCCAGCGCACCGAATCGAAGATGGACCTGGTCGTCGCCGGCACCGAAGCCGCCGTGCTGATGGTCGAGTCCGAGGCCGACCAGCTGCCCGAAGATGTCATGCTGGGCGCCGTGGTGTTCGGCCACGACCAGGGCAAGACCGCCATCAACGCGATCCACGAACTCGTGCGCGACGCCGGCAAGCCGCTGTGGCTCGAGTCGGGCGAATGGAAGCAGCCGGCCAAGGACGAGGCGCTGATCGCGCGCGTCACCGAGCTGGCCCAGGCCAAGATCGAGGCCGCGTACCAGATCCGCAGCAAGCAGGCCCGCACGCAGGCCCTGCGCACGGCCACGGCCGAAGTGCAGGCCGCGCTGGCCGAAGGCGAGACCAAGGTCGACGCCGTCAAGGTCGACGCGCTGCTGTTCGACATCGAGGCGAAGATCGTCCGCGGCCAGATCCTGGCCGGCGAGCCGCGCATCGACGGCCGAGACACCCGCACGGTGCGTGCCATCGAGATCCGCGCCGGCGTGCTGCCGCGCGCCCACGGCTCGGCCATCTTCACGCGCGGCGAGACGCAGGCCGTCGTCGCCACCACGCTCGGCACCGAGCGCGACGCGCAGACCATCGACGCGCTGTCGGGCGAGTACTCCGAGCGCTTCATGCTCCACTACAACATGCCCCCGTTCGCCACCGGCGAGACGGGCCGCGTGGGTTCGCCCAAGCGCCGCGAGATCGGCCACGGCCGCCTGGCCAAGCGCGCGCTCGTCGCGGTGCTGCCGGCCAAGGAAGAGTTCCCGTACTCGGTGCGCGTCGTCTCGGAGATCACCGAGTCGAACGGCTCGTCGTCGATGGCCTCGGTGTGCGGCGGCTGCCTGTCGCTGATGGACGCCGGCGTGCCGCTGAAGGCGCACGTGGCCGGCATCGCCATGGGCCTGATCAAGGAAGGCTCGCGCTTCGCCGTGCTGACCGACATCCTGGGTGACGAGGATCACCTCGGCGACATGGACTTCAAGGTGGCCGGCACCACGCAGGGCATCACCGCGCTGCAGATGGACATCAAGATCCAGGGCATCACCAAGGAAATCATGCAGGTCGCGCTGGCGCAGGCCAAGGAAGCGCGCCTGCACATCCTGGGCAAGATGGTCGAGTCCGTCGCCGGCGCCAACGCCGAGGTGTCGCAGTTCGCGCCGCGCCTGTACGTGATGAAGATCAACCCCGAGAAGATCCGCGACGTGATCGGCAAGGGCGGCGCCACCATCCGCGCGCTGACCGAAGAGACCGGCACGCAGATCGACATCGCCGAGGACGGCACGATCACCATCGCGTCGACCGACGCCGATCGCGCGGCGCAGGCCAAGAAGCGCATCGAGGAGATCACCGCGGAAGTCGAAGTGGGCAAGATCTACGAAGGCCCGATCACCAAGATCCTGGACTTCGGCGCGCTGGTCAACCTGCTCCCGGGCAAGGACGGCCTGCTGCACATCAGCCAGATCGCGCACGAGCGCGTCGAGAAGGTCACCGACTACCTCAAGGAAGGCCAGATCGTGAAGGTCAAGGTGCTCGAGACCGACGAGAAGGGCCGCGTCAAGCTGTCGATGAAGGCGCTGCTGGATCGCGAGCCGCAAGGCGATCGCGACGCGCAGTAAGCGCACAGCGGGCCTGCGCCTCCTCGTGAGCCACGACGCCAACGCGCCGACGATGCGCGCCATCGAGATCGCCGGATACGGCGGTCCCGAGGTGCTGCGTGCCGTCGCGCGCGCGCGGCCGGTCGCGCGCGCGGACGAGGCGCTGATCCGCGTGACGGCGTCGGGCGTCAACCGCCCCGACGTGCTGCAGCGCAAGGGGCACTACCCGGTGCCTCCGGGCGCGTCCGACATCCCCGGTCTCGAGATCGCCGGTGTCATCGACGGCGGCGACGCCGCGGCGCTGGCGGCCGGCGGCTTCAAGGTGGGCGACCGCGTCTGCGCGCTGGTGGCCGGCGGCGGCTACGCCGAGTACTGCACGGCGCCTGTCGGCCAGATGCTGCCGGTGCCCACGGGCTTCAGCGACATCGAGGCCGCCGCGCTGCCGGAGAACTTCTTCACCGTGTGGTCGAACGTGTTCGACCGCGGCCGTCTCGCCGCCGGGCAATGGCTGCTGGTGCAGGGCGGCTCCAGCGGGATCGGCGTCACGGCCATCCAGCTGGGCAAGGCCTTCGGCGCCAAGGTGATCGCCACTGCCGGCTCCGCCGACAAGTGCGCCCGCTGCTTGGAGCTCGGCGCCGAGCACGCGATCAACTACCGCGCCGAGGACTTCGCCGCGCGAGCGCTGGAGATCACGGGCGGCAAGGGCGTCGACGTGGTGCTGGACATGGTGGCCGGAGACTACGTGGCGCGCGAGATCGAGTGCCTCGCGGAAGACGGCCGCATCGTGCTGATCGCGGTGCAGGGCGGCACGAAGTCGCAGATGGACGCGGGCCTGCTGATGCGCAAGCGCCTGACGATCACCGGCTCGACGCTGCGTCCGCGCCCGGTCGCGTTCAAGGCCGCGATCGCGGCCGCGCTGCGCGAGAAGGTGTGGCCGCTCCTCGAGTCGCGCCAGGTGCAGCCGGTCATCCAGGAGGTCTTCTCCGCGGAGCAGGCGTCGCGCGCCCATGCCGCGATGGAAGAGGGCAGCCACGTGGGCAAGCTGATGCTGTCCTGGGTCTGAACATCCAACCGAGAAGAACGAACAACATGCGCAGGAAACTCGTCGTCGGCAACTGGAAGATGCACGGCTCGCACACGGCCAACGCGGAGCTGCTCTCGGGCATCCTCGGCGCGCGCCCGTTCGCGTGCGACGTGGGCGTGTGCGTGCCGTTCCCGTACCTCAGCGAGGTGGCGGTGGCGCTGGCGGGCAGCGACGTGCGCTGGGGCGCGCAGGACTGCTCGCAGCACGACAAGGGCGCGTACACGGGCGAGGTCTCGGCCGCGATGCTGGCCGAGTTCGGCTGCCGCTACGCGATCGTCGGCCACTCCGAGCGCCGCGCGATGCACGTCGAGTCCGACCTGCTCGTCGCCGAGAAGGCCAAGGCCGTGCTCGCGCGCGGCCTGACGCCCATCGTGTGCGTGGGCGAGACGCTGGGCCAGCGCGAGCAGGGCACCGCGGCCGACACCGTCAAGCGCCAGCTGTCGGCCGTCATCCACGCGCTCGGCCACTGCGCCGGCGAGATGGTGGTGGCCTACGAACCCGTGTGGGCGATCGGCACCGGCGTCGTCGCCACGCCGGACCAGGCGCAGGAGATGCACGCGCTGATCCGTGCCCAGCTGCGCGCCGCCACGCCGCACGCCGACGCGATGAAGCTGCTGTATGGCGGCAGCATGAAGCCCGAGAACGCCGCGCAACTGCTGGCGCAGGAAGACATCGACGGCGGACTGATCGGCGGCGCCGCGCTCAAGGCCCCCGACTTCGTCGCCATCTGCCGCGCCGCCGGCTGAATCCCGTATCCGAACAAAATTTCCCTGGAGCTCCAAAGCAAATGTCTGTCTGGTCCAACTTCCTCTTCATCCTGCAGGTCCTGTCGGCGATGGCCATGATCGGCCTCGTGCTGATCCAGCACGGCAAGGGCGCCGACATGGGTGCCTCGTTCGGCAGCGGTGCGTCGGGCAGCCTGTTCGGCGCCACCGGCAGCGCGAACTTCCTGTCGCGCTCCACCGCGATCTGCGCGACCGTCTTCTTCGCGACCACGCTGGGCATGTCGGTGCTGTCCACCGGCCGCGGCACGACGGGCGGCGCGGAGATCAACCGCCTGGACACCGCCGCCACGCCGGCCGTCTTCGCCAGCGCGCCGGTCGTGGCCGCTTCCGGTGCCGCTTCGACGGCCGCGTCGGCTGCCGTCGTGGTGCCTGCATCGGCCCCCTCGGGCGTCCAGGGCGTGCCGACGCGTTGATGCGACGATGAGTCGAATTTTCTGTAGCGGATATCGGTTATCGATGATTTTTTCGCTATAGAATGTGAGGCTGTTCGGTGAGCAACAATCCTCACGCAAAACCGAGCAGAACGAGTGGCCTCTGGGTCATTCAGGCCGACGTGGTGAAATTGGTAGACACGCTATCTTGAGGGGGTAGTGGCGAAAGCTGTGCGAGTTCGAGTCTCGCCGTCGGCACCAGATTTTTGAACATCGGATTGGTCGCGACTCCCCTCCAGTGAGCGCCGCGGCCGACGCGCCCTGCGTCAATCACCTGACTGGACGGCGAAACGTGCGGGCGCACTCGGGATCAGCAAGCTGTGATCTGTCGAGGCGCTCTTTTTTCTGTCCTCGGACAAGACGACGCAGCCGGAAAACGACACGACTCTAGCCATGGACCTGACCGCCTACCTCCCCGTCATCCTGTTCATCCTGGTCGGGGTGGGCATCGGCGTCGCGCCGCAGCTGCTCGGCTACCTCCTCGGCCCCAAGCGGCCCGACGCGCAGAAGAACTCTCCGTACGAATGCGGATTCGAGGCCTTCGAAGACGCGCGAATGAAGTTCGACGTTCGCTACTACCTCGTGGCGATCCTGTTCATCCTGTTCGATCTCGAGATCGCATTCCTGTTCCCGTGGGCCGTCGCGTTGAAGGACATCGGCCATACCGGCTTCTGGGCAATGATGATCTTCCTGGCGATCCTCGTCGTCGGTTTCATCTACGAATGGAAAAAGGGCGCGCTGGACTGGGAGTGATCCTAAGCACCGGAGCGACAGCTATGGCAAAAGGAAATGAAGGCCTCCTGAAGGAAGGGTTCGTCACCACCTCGGTGGACGTTCTCGTCAACTGGTCCAAGACCGGTTCGTTGTGGCCGATGACCTTCGGCCTCGCGTGCTGCGCGGTCGAGATGATGCACGCGGGGGCCGCCCGCTACGACATCGACCGCTTCGGCATGCTGTTCCGTCCCAGCCCGCGCCAGAGCGACCTGATGATCGTCGCCGGCACGCTGTGCAACAAGATGGCGCCGGCGCTGCGCAAGGTCTACGACCAGATGGCCGAGCCGCGCTGGGTGCTCTCGATGGGCTCCTGCGCCAACGGCGGCGGCTACTACCACTACAGCTACTCCGTGGTGCGCGGCTGCGACCGCATCGTGCCGGTGGATGTCTACGTGCCGGGCTGCCCGCCGACGGCCGAGGCCCTGCTGTACGGCATCCTGCAGCTGCAGGCCAAGATCCGCCGCGAGAACACCATCGCGAGAGCATGACAGCCCCCACGCTCCCGCTGGTCGTCGCCCCCCGAGGGGGCGCTCGGATCGGCTCGGGTGCGACCCTCGCTCCCCGAGAGCTCGGCTAAAGACAACACCGCCACTCGCCCACCCAGCGGACAGCTCGGAACAACGCCAACATGACCCAACGCCTCGACGCCCTGCAGGCCGCCCTCGAAGCCGCCCTCGGTGCCCGGATCACCCACCTCAAGCGTGAACGCGGCGAGATCACGATCACCGTGTCCGCGGCCGACTCCGTCGCGGTGGCCACGCAGCTGCGCGACGACAAGTCGCTCGGCTTCGAGCAGCTGATCGACCTGTGCGGCGTCGACTACTCCTCGTACAAGGACATGCCCTGGGACGGCCCGCGCTTCTGCGTCGTCACGCACCTGCTGTCCCTGGCCAACAACTGGCGCGTGCGCCTGAAGGTGTTCGCGCCGGACGACGACCTGCCCGTGGTGCCGTCGCTCACGCCGACGTGGAACGCCGGCAACTGGTTCGAGCGCGAGGCGTTCGACATGTACGGGATCATCTTCGAAGGCCACGACGACCTGCGCCGCATCCTGACCGACTACGGCTTCATCGGCCACCCGATGCGCAAGGACTTCCCGGTCACCGGCCACGTCGAGATGCGCTACGACGTCGATGCGCGCCGCGTGGTCTACCAGCCCGTCACCATCGAGCCGCGCGAGATCACGCCGCGCGTCATCCGAGAAGACAACTACGGCGGCTTGCGCTGATGCGCGCCGCCGCTCGCCACGTTTTCCCGCGCGCCATCTGACCGGACAGCACTGCAATGGCTGAAATCAAGAACTACACGCTCAACTTCGGGCCCCAGCACCCGTCCGCGCACGGCGTGCTCCGCCTCGTGCTGGAGCTGGATGGCGAAGTCATCCAGCGCGCCGACCCGCACATCGGCCTGCTGCACCGCGCCACCGAGAAGCTGGCCGAGTCCAAGACCTACATCCAGTCGCTGCCCTACATGGACCGACTCGACTACGTGTCGATGATGTCCAACGAGCACGCGTACTGCCTGGCCATCGAGCGCCTGCTGGGCATCGACGTGCCCGAGCGCGCGCAGTACATCCGCGTGATGTTCGCGGAGATCACGCGCCTGCTGAACCACCTGATGTGGCTGGGCGCGCACGCGCTCGACTGCGGTGCGATGAACGTGCTGCTGTACGCGTTCCGCGAGCGCGAGGACATGTTCGACATGTACGAGGCGGTGTCGGGCGCGCGCATGCACGCGGCGTACTTCCGTCCGGGCGGCGTCTACCGCGACCTGCCCGACACGATGCCCAAGTACAAGGCGTCCCGCATCCACAACGCCAAGGCGATTGCTCGGATGAACGAGAACCGCCAGGGCTCGCTGCTCGATTTCATCGACGACTTCTGCCGCAAGTTCCCGGGCCGCGTCGACGAGTACGAGACGCTGCTGACCGAGAACCGCATCTGGAAGCAGCGCACCGTGGGCATCGGCGTCGTCTCGCCCGAGCGCGCGCGCAACCTCGGCTTCTCCGGCCCCATGCTGCGCGGCTCGGGCATCGAGTGGGACCTGCGCAAGAAGCAGCCGTACGACGTCTACGCCAAGATGGACTTCGACGTGCCCGTGGGCGTCAACGGCGACGTCTACGACCGCTACCTGGTGCGCGTGCAGGAAATGCGCGAGGCCAACAAGATCATCATGCAGTGCGCCAAGTGGCTGCGCGCGAACCCGGGTCCGGTCATCACGACCAACCACAAGGTCGCGCCGCCCACCCGCACCGAGATGAAGTCCAACATGGAAGAGCTGATCCACCACTTCAAGCTCTTCACCGAAGGCTTCCACGTGCCCGAAGGCGAGGCGTATGCCGCCGTCGAGCACCCGAAGGGCGAGTTCGGCATCTACCTGGTGAGCGACGGCGCCAACAAGCCGTACCGCCTGAAGATCCGCGCGCCCGGCTTCTCCCACCTGGCCGCGATGGACGAGATGTCGCGCGGCCACATGATCGCCGACGCCGTCGCCGTCATCGGCACCATGGACATCGTGTTTGGCGAGATCGATCGATGAATCAAACCACCACCGACCACGTGCCGTTCTCGGCCGAGACCCAGGCGCAGTTCGCGCGCGAAGTCGCCAAGTTTCCGGCCGCCCACGCGCAGTCGGCCGTGATGGCCTGCCTGAGCATCATCCAGAACGAGCGCGGCTGGGTGTCGCGCGCCGCCGAAGACGAGCTCGCCGCCTACCTGGGCATGGCGCCCATCGCCGTCTACGAGGTCACGACGTTCTACAACATGTACAACCAGCAGCCGGTTGGCAAGTTCAAGATCAACGTCTGCACCAACCTGCCGTGCCAACTGCGCGACGGCCAGGCCGCGCTCGCGCACATCTGCAAGAAGCTCGACGTCGCCGTCGGCGGCACGACGGCCGACGGCCAGTTCACCGTGCAGCAGAGCGAATGCCTCGGCGCATGCGCCGACTCGCCGGTGATGCTGATCAACGACCGCGAAATGATCAGCTTCATGAGCAACGACCGGATCGACGATCTGCTCGCGACGCTCGCGCAGGCCAAGTGAGAGGCTGAGAGAACCCCATGGTCGATCTTTCCCGATTCAAGTCGCAGGGCGTCGAGACCGCCTTCCACAGCCGCCACCTCCATCCGCAGATCATGGCGGACCTGGACGGCAAGAACTGGCGCCTGAAAGACTACGAGGCGCGCGGCGGCTACCAGGCGCTGCGCAAGATCCTGGCCGGCGGCGATGCCGGCATGACGCCCGACCAGGTCGTGGCCGAAGTCAAGACGTCGGGCCTGCGCGGCCGCGGCGGCGCGGGCTTCCCCACCGGCCTGAAGTGGAGCTTCATGCCGCGCCAGTTCCCGGGCCAGAAGTACCTCGTCTGCAATTCCGACGAAGGCGAGCCGGGCACGTGCAAGGACCGCGACATCCTCGCGTTCAACCCGCACATCGTCATCGAGGGCATGATCATCGCGGCCTACGCGATGGGCATCTCGGTGGGCTACAACTACATCCACGGCGAGATCTTCGAGATCTACCAGCGCTTCGAGGAAGCCCTGGAAGAGGCGCGCGCCGCGGGCTACCTCGGCGACAAGATCCTCGGCTCGAACTACAGCTTCCAGCTGCACGGCTTCCACGGCTTCGGCGCCTACATCTGCGGCGAGGAGACGGCGCTGCTGGAATCGCTCGAAGGCAAGAAGGGCCAGCCGCGCTTCAAGCCGCCGTTCCCGGCGAGTTTCGGCATCTACGGCAAGCCCACCACGATCAACAACACCGAGACCTTCGCGGCGGTGCCCTGGATCATCCGCAACGGCGGCCAGGCCTACCTCGAGTGCGGCAAGCCCAACAACGGCGGCACGAAGATCTTCTCGGTGGTCGGCGACGTCAACAAGCCGGGCAACTACGAGGTCCCGATGGGCACGCCGTTCTCGACGCTGCTCGAGCTCGCCGGCGGCGTTCGCACCGGCCGCAAGCTCAAGGCCGTGATCCCCGGCGGCTCGTCGGCGCCGGTGCTGCCCGCGTCGATCATGATGGAGCTGACGATGGACTACGACTCCATCGCCAAGGCCGGCTCCATGCTGGGCTCGGGCGCCGTCATCGTGATGGACGACTCGCGCTGCATGGTCGAGAGCCTGCTGCGCCTGTCGTACTTCTACCAGCACGAGTCCTGCGGCCAGTGCACGCCGTGCCGCGAAGGCACCGGCTGGCTGTGGCGCATGGTCGACCGCATCGAGCACGGCCACGGCCGCATGGAAGACATCGACCTGCTGAACTCGGTGGCCGACAACATCCAGGGCCGCACGATCTGCGCGCTGGGCGACGCGGCCGCGATGCCCGTGCGCGCCATGATCAAGCACTTCCGCAGCGAGTTCGTGCACCACATCGAACACAAGACCTGCCAGGTCCCGGCAGCGGTCTGATCGGGACGAGACGACACCCATGATTGAAATCGAACTCGACGGCAAGAAGGTCTCGGTGCCCCCGGGCAGCATGGTGATGCATGCGGCCGATGCGGCCGACACCTACATCCCGCACTTCTGCTACCACAAGAAGCTCTCGATCGCCGCCAACTGCCGCATGTGCCTGGTGGACATCGAGAAGGCTCCGAAGCCGATGCCGGCCTGCGCGACCCCGGTCACGCAAGGCATGATCGTGCGCACGAAGAGCGACAAGGCCATCAAGGCTCAGCAGAGCGTGATGGAGTTCCTGCTGATCAACCACCCGCTGGACTGCCCGATCTGCGACCAGGGCGGCGAGTGCCAGCTGCAGGACCTGGCCGTCGGCTACGGCGGCTCGGCCTCGCGCTACACGGAAGAAAAGCGCGTCGTCTTCCACAAGCCCGCCGGTCCGCTGATCTCGATGGAAGAGATGAGCCGCTGCATCCACTGCACGCGCTGCGTGCGCTTCGGCCAGGAGGTGGCCGGGCAGATGGAGCTGGGCATGGCCCATCGCGGCGAGCACTCCGAGATCCAGACCTTCGTCGGCCGCTCGATCGACTCCGAGCTCTCGGGCAACATGATCGACGTCTGCCCGGTCGGCGCGATCACGTCCAAGCCGTTCCGCTACCAGGCGCGAACGTGGGAACTCTCGCGCCGCCGCAGCGTGAGCCCCCACGATTCCGTGGGCGCGAACCTGGTCGTCCAGGTCAAGAACAACCAGGTGCTGCGCGTCGTCCCGTACGAGAACGAGGACGTCAACGAGTGCTGGATCGCCGACCGCGACCGCTTCTCGTACGAAGCCCTGAACTCTGACGCCCGCCTCACCGCCCCGATGATCAAGCAGGGCGGCCAGTGGCAGACGGTGGACTGGCCCACCGCGCTGAACTACGTCGTCGACGGCGTCAAGCGCGTGAAGGCCGAGTTCGGCGTCGCCGGCATCGGCGCGCTGGGCCACGCCGGCTCCACGGTGGAAGAGCTGCACCTGCTGGCCAAGCTCGTGCGCGCCCTCGGCAGCGAGAGCGTCGACCACCGCACCCGTCATGCCGACTTCACCCACACCGGCGGCGTGCGCTGGCTGGGCACGACGCTGGCGTCGCTGTCCAAGGTCGATCGCGCGCTCGTCGTGGGCTCGTTCCTGCGCAAGGATCACCCGCTGATCGCGCAACGCCTGCGCCAGGCCGTGCGCTCCGGCGCCGAGGTGCACAGCGTCAACGCGCTGGCCGACGACTGGCTGATGTCCGTCGCCACGCAGCTGACTGTCGCCCCGAGCGGCTGGGTCAAGGCGCTGGCCGACATCGCCCACTGCGTCGCCAAGGCGCAGGGCAGCACCGCGCCGTTCGCCGGCGAGTGCACGCCGCAGGCTGAAGCCATCGCCGCCTCGCTTCTGAACGGCTCGTCCAAGGCCGTGCTGCTGGGCAACGCCGCCGTGCAGCACCCGCAAGCCACCACGCTGCTCGCGCTGGCCGGCTGGATCGCCAAGGCGGCCGGCGCGACCGTCGGCGTCATCGGCGAAGCCGGCAACTCGGTCGGCGCGCAACTGGTCAATGCGCTGCCGGGTGCCGGCGGCCTGAATGCCGGCCAGATGCTGTCGCAGCCGATGAAGGCGCTGTTCCTGCTGGGCGTCGAGCCCGAGCTGGACGCCGCCGACGCCGCCGCCGCGCGCGCCGCCCTCGGCGGCTCGGGCCTGGTGGTCGCGCTGACCCCGTTCCGCAACGCCGCCGCCGACGTCGCCGACGTGCTGTTGCCGGTCTCGCCGTTCACCGAGACCGCCGGCACCTTCGTCAACGCCGAGGGCCGCGTGCAGTCGTTCCAGGGCGTCGCCCGTCCGCTGGGCGAGACGCGCCCCGCGTGGAAGGTGCTGCGCGTGCTGGGCGACATGCTGGGCCTGCCGGGCTTCGCCCAGCAGTCCGCCGACGAGGTGCTGGCCGAGGCGCTGGGCGACCTGAACCTCACGCCGCTGGCCGCGCGCCTGAACAACGACGCCGCGCTGCCCGCCGCGCTGCCCACCGAGGCCACGACCGGCTTCGAGCGCATCGCCGACGTGCCGATCTATGCGACCGACAGCCTGGTCCGCCGCGCGCTGTCGCTGCAGCTGACCGCCGACGCCCGCGCGCCGCAGGTGTCGCTGCCGGCCAAGCTGTGGGCCGACCTCGGCCTGGCCGCCGGCGACAAGGTGAGCGTGAGCCAGGGCGGGGCGCAAGCCGTGCTCGCGGCCCGTCTCGACAAGACGCTGGCCCCGACGGCCGTGCGCGTGCCCGCGGGCCACGTGCTGACCGCCGGCCTGGGCGCATCGTTCGGCGCCATCTCGGTGGCCAAGGCCTGATCCGGAGCGAAGAAAACCAATGATCGATTCCATCAATCAATGGGGCTTCGCCCACCTGGGCGGCATCGCGTGGCCCATTGTCTGGGCGCTGGTCCGCATCATCGTCACGATCCTGCCGCTGCTGGGCCTGGTCGCCTACCTGACGCTGTGGGAGCGCAAGGCGATCGCCTGGTCGCAGATCCGCCCGGGCCCGAACCGCGTCGGTCCGCTGGGCCTGCTCACGCCGATCGCCGACGCCGTCAAGCTGATCTTCAAGGAGATCATCCGCCCGACGGCCGCCAACAAGAAGCTGTTCTTCATCGCCCCGGTGATGACGATCATGCCGGCGCTGGCCGCGTGGGCCGTGGTGCCGTTCGATCCGGGCGTCGTGCTCGCCGACGTCAACGCCGGCCTGCTGTTCATCATGGCCATCACCTCGCTCGAGGTCTACGGCGTGATCGTGGCCGGCTGGGCGTCGAACTCGAAGTACGCGTTCCTGGGCGCGCTGCGCGCCTCGGCGCAGATGGTCAGCTACGAGATCGCGATGGGCTTCTGCCTGGTCGTGGTGCTGATGGTCTCGGGCACCATGAACATGGGCGAGATCGTGACAGGGCAGGGCAAGGGCATGTTCGCGGCGCATGGCTGGAACTTCCTGTCCTGGAACTGGCTGCCGCTGCTGCCGATCTTCTTTGTCTACTTCATCTCGGGCCTGGCGGAGACCAACCGCGCCCCGTTCGACGTCGTCGAAGGCGAATCGGAAATCGTGGCCGGCCACATGGTCGAGTACTCGGGCATGGCGTTCGCGATGTTCTTCCTGGCCGAGTACGCCAACATGATCCTGGTCTCGACGCTGTGCGTGATCATGTTCCTGGGCGGCTGGCTGCCCCCGTTCGGATTCCTGTCGTTCATCCCGAATTTCATCTGGCTGTTCGCCAAGGTGTTCTGCGTGGTGTCCATGTTCCTGTGGGTGCGCTCGACGTTCCCGCGCTATCGCTACGACCAGATCATGCGTCTGGGCTGGAAGATCTTCATTCCCGTGACGCTGGTCTGGCTGGTCGTCATCGGTCTGTGGATCCAGTCGCCGCTGTCGATCTGGAAATGAGGCGAGGCTAGAAAACCATGTCTGCTACCACTGTTGCCAAGCCGGGCTTCTCGTTCAAGGACTTCTTCTCGAGCTTCCTGCTCGTGGAGCTGTTCCGCGGCATGAAGCTGACGGGCAAGTACTTCTTCTCGCCGACGATCACCGTCCAGTTCCCGGAAGAGAAGACGCCGATGTCGCCGCGCTTCCGCGGCCTGCATGCGCTGCGCCGCTACGACAACGGCGAGGAACGCTGCATCGCCTGCAAGCTGTGCGAGGCGGTGTGCCCCGCGATGGCCATCACGATCGAGTCCGACGTGCGCAGCGACGGCACGCGCCGCACCACGCGCTACGACATCGACCTGACCAAGTGCATCTTCTGCGGCTTCTGCGAGGAGAGCTGCCCGGTCGACTCGATCGTCGAGACGCACATCTTCGAATACCACGGTGAGAAGCGGGGCGACCTGTACTTCACCAAGGACATGCTGCTCGCCGTGGGCGACCGCTACGAACGCGAAATCGCCGCCGCCAAGGAGGCCGACGCCAAGTACCGCTGAGCCTCGCGCCCGGCGTCACTGGCCAAGCATTGCCATGACAACCATCTCCGTCCTGTTCTACATCTTCTCGGCCGTGCTGCTGGCCTCGTCGTTCGGTGTGATCACCGCGCGTTCGACCGTGCACGCCGCGTTGTTCCTGGTGCTCGCGTTCTTCAACGCGTCGTGCCTGTGGATGATGCTCAAGGCCGAATTCCTCGCCATCACGCTGGTGCTGGTGTACGTCGGTGCCGTCATGGTGCTGTTCCTGTTCGTCGTGATGATGCTGGACATCAACACGGAGGAACTGCGCGCCGGCTTCTGGAAGGCGTTCCCGCTGGCGGCGCTCGTAGGCGTGCTGATCGCGCTCGAGATGGCGCTGGTGCTGATGGGCGGCTTCAGCCGCGCCGCCGCGCCGGTGGCCGACGCCGTGGCCCTGAAGATGGGCAACACGCGCCTGCTGGGCATCGAGGTCTACACGAACTACCTGTACCCGCTGCAGATCGCCGCCGTGCTGCTGCTGGTGGCCATCATCTCGGCCATCGCGCTGACGCTGCGCGAACGCAAGGACACCAAGGCGATCGACCCGGCCCTCGCGCTGCGCGCGCGCAAGGCCGAGCGCCTGCGCATCGTGAAGATGGCGCCGACGATCGAGGTCGCATCCGCGCCCGCCGCCCCCGCGGCGGAACCCGGCAAAGAGGGAGGCAAGGCATGAATTTCACTGACATCTCGCTGCCGCACTACCTGACGCTGGGCGGCATCCTGTTCGCCCTGTCGGTGATCGGCATCTTCCTGAACCGCCGCAACCTGATCGTGCTGCTGATGGCCATCGAGCTGATGCTCCTGGCCGTCAACATGAACTTCATCGCCTTCTCGCACTACCTGGGCGACATGGGCGGCCAGGTGTTCGTGTTCTTCATCCTGACGGTGGCCGCGGCCGAATCCGCGATCGGCCTGGCCATCCTGGTGGTGCTGTTCCGCAACCGCGCCACCATCGCCGCCGACGAACTCGACGCGCTGAAGGGCTGATCCAAGACATGTCTGCCAATCTCTCCCTCACCCAGCTGGTCGCGGTGCCGATGGCGCCGCTGGTCGGCGCGATCGTCGCGGGCCTGTTCGGCAAGCAGATCGGGCGCGCGAACGCGCACCGCATCACGATCCTCGGCGTCGGCATCGCCTTCGTGCTGTCGTTCATGACGCTGCTGTCCGTCATCAACGACGGCGCGCACTTCTCCGGCACCGTCTACGAATGGATGAACGCCGGCGGCCTGAAGATGGAAGTGGGCTTCCTGATCGACGGCCTGACCGCGATGATGATGTGCGTGGTGACCTTCGTGTCGCTGATGGTGCACATCTACACCATCGGCTACATGGAAGAGGATCCGGGCTACCAGCGCTTCTTCTCGTACATCTCGCTGTTCACGTTCTCGATGCTGATGCTCGTGATGAGCAACAACTTCCTGCAGCTGTTCTTCGGCTGGGAAGCGGTGGGCCTCGTCTCGTACTTGCTGATTGGCTTCTGGTTCAAGAAGAAGACGGCCATCTTCGCCAACCTGAAGGCCTTCCTGGTCAACCGCGTCGGCGACTTCGGCTTCATCCTGGGCATCGGCCTGATCGCCAGCTACGCGCACACGCTGAACTACGCCGAGGCCTTCGATGCCTTCACCAAGGCCGGCGGCCTGGCGTCGCTGAGCTTCGGCATGGGCACGGACTGGATGCTGATCACCGTCGTCTGCATCTGCCTGTTCATCGGCGCGATGGGCAAGAGCGCGCAGTTCCCGCTGCACGTCTGGCTGCCCGACTCGATGGAAGGCCCGACCCCGATCTCCGCCCTGATCCACGCCGCGACCATGGTGACGGCCGGCATCTTCATGGTCACGCGCATGTCGCCGCTGTTCGAGCTGTCGGACACCGCGCTGAGCTTCGTGATGATCATCGGCTCGATCACCGCGCTGTTCATGGGCTTCCTGGGCATCATCCAGAACGACATCAAGCGCGTGGTCGCGTACTCCACGCTGTCGCAGCTGGGCTACATGACCGTGGCGCTGGGCCTGTCGGCCTATCCGGTGGCCGTGTTCCACCTGATGACGCACGCGTTCTTCAAGGCGCTGCTGTTCCTCGCCGCGGGCTCCGTGATCATCGGCATGCACCACGACCAGGACATCCGCAACATGGGCGGCCTGCGCAAGTACATGCCCATCACTTACTGGACGTCGCTGCTGGGCTCGCTGGCCCTGATCGGCACGCCGTTCTTCGCGGGCTTCTACTCGAAGGACTCGATCATCGAGGCCGCGTCCGCCAGCCACCTGTACGGCGTGGGCTTTGCGCAGCTGTCGGTGACGGCCGGCGTGTTCGTGACGGCGTTCTATTCGTTCCGCATGTTCTTCCTGGTCTTCCACGGCCCGGAGCGCTTCCGCAACAAGCCGTTCCCGGCCGAGCATGACGAGCCGACGCCCGAGCTGGAAGAGGACGACGAGCATGGCCACGGCCATGGCGCCGCGCACGATGCGCACGGCCATGCGCCCGCGCACGCCGCGCACGCGCACGACGACCATGCCCATGCCGACCACGGCCACGACGACCATCACGACCACGAGCCGCACGAGACGCCGTGGGTGGTGACGCTGCCGCTGGTGCTGCTGGCGATCCCGTCGGTGGTCATCGGCGGCCTGGGCATCAAGTCGATGCTGTACGGCACGTTCTTCGGCAACGCTATCGTCTACAACTCCGAGAAGCACCCGGCGATGGAAGAACTCGCCAAGGAGTTCAACGAGCACGGCGGCGCGCTGGGCATGGGCCTGCACGCCTTCGCGTCGGTGCCGTTCTGGCTCGCGCTGCTGGGCGTCGTGCTGGCCTACATCATGTACATCGTCAAGCCGTCGCTGTCGGAAGCGGCGGCCAAGGTGTTCCGTCCGATCACGGTCGTCCTCGAGAACAAGTACTACTTCGACTGGTTCAACGAGAACGTCATCGCCGCCGGCGCGCGCCTGCTGGGCCGCGGCCTGTGGAAGGGCGGCGACCAGGGCCTGATCGACGGCCTGGCCGTCAACGGCTCGGCGCGCCTGGTCGGCTTCGTCGCCGGCATCGTGCGCCTGGTGCAGACGGGCCACCTGTACTGGTACGCCCTCGTGATGATCCTGGGCGTGTTCGGTCTGCTGACCTGGCAGCTCCTGCCTTATTTCCAGAGCATCGCTCACTGATCGCAGCCGGCGGAGAACAAGAATGATCTTTTTGAACCTGGCCATCTGGCTGCCGATCCTGGCGGGGGTGGTATTGCTGGCGATGGGACGCGACGAGAACGCGCGTGCCGTGCGCTGGATGTCGCTGGTCTTCGCGCTCGCGTCGTTCCTGGTCACGCTGCCGCTGATCACGGGCTTCGACACGGCGCAGGCCGGCATGCAGTTCCAGACCGACCTTACGTGGATCGAGCGCTTCAACGCGCACTACCACCTGGGCGTGGACGGCATCTCCGTGTGGTTCGTGCTGCTGACGGCGCTGATCACGGTGGTGGTCGTGATCTCGGCGTGGGAGGTCATCACCGAGCGTGTGAACCAGTACATGGGCGCGTTCCTGATCCTGTCGGGCCTGATGATCGGCGTGTTCTCGGCCGTGGACGGCCTGCTGTTCTACACGTTCTTCGAAGCCACGCTGATCCCGATGTACATCATCATCGGCGTCTGGGGCGGCCCGAACCGGATCTACGCGTCGTTCAAGTTCTTCCTGTACACGCTGCTGGGCTCGCTGCTGATGCTGGTGGCGATCATCTACCTGTACATCCAGTCCAACGCCAGCTTCGACATCCTGGCCTGGCACAAGCTGCCGCTGTCGATGACCGCGCAGACCGCGCTGTTCTTCGCGTTCCTCGCCGCGTTCGCGGTCAAGGTGCCGATGTTTCCGGTGCACACGTGGCTGCCAGACGTGCACGTCGAGGCGCCCACGGGCGGCTCGGCCGTGCTGGCCGCGATCATGCTGAAGCTCGGCGCGTACGGCTTCCTTCGGTTCTCGCTGCCGATCGCGCCCGACGCCAGCCACCACTGGGCCTGGCTGATCATCACGCTGTCGCTGATCGCCGTCGTCTACATCGGCCTGGTGGCCATGGTGCAGACCGACATGAAGAAGCTGGTGGCCTACTCGTCGATCGCCCACATGGGCTTCTGCACGCTGGGCTTCTTCATCTTCAACTCGCTGGGCATGCAGGGCGCGATCGTGCAGATGATCTCGCACGGCTTCGTGTCGGCCGCCATGTTCCTGTGCATCGGCGTGCTGTACGACCGCGTGCACTCGCGCGACATCGCGGCCTACGGCGGCGTCGTCAACACGATGCCGTGGTTCGCCACGTTCGCCGTGCTGTTCGCGATGGCCAACTGCGGCCTGCCGGGCACCGCCGGCTTCGTGGGCGAGTGGATGGTCATCCTGGCCACCACCGGCTTCAACTTCTGGGTTGCCGCGCTGTCGGCCACGGCCCTGATCTTCGGTGCCGCGTACACGCTGTGGATGGTCAAGCGCGTGTACTTCGGACCGGTCACCAAGGGCAGCGTCAGCCGCCTGCAGGACATCAACAGCCGCGAATTCTTCATGCTGGCGGTGCTGGCCGTCGCGGTCCTGGCGATGGGCCTGTACCCGAAGCCCTTCACCGATGTCATGCAGGCCTCGGTGGACGCCTTGCTGAAGCACGTCGCCCAGCCCAAGCTGATCTGAGCGCCGCGGAAAGATTCCCATGATTCAACTGACCTCGTTGCCGATCGTCTACCCCGAGATCTTCCTGCTGCTGATGACCTCGGTGGTGGCGCTGGTCGGCGTCAACGCCTCCGACAAGCGCCTGGGCGCCACGTTCTGGATCGCCCAGATCTCGCTGCTCGTCTTCTCGCTCCTGCACCTGTGCGAACTGCAGGCCGGCCGCACCGGCTACGGCATGCAGCGCATGGTCGTGATCGACCCGCTGGGCCACCTGCTGGCGCTGTCCGCGGGCCTGGCCACGATGATCACGCTGGGCTTCGCGCGCCCGTACCTGAAGTCGCGCGACCTGCTCAAGGGCGAGTTCCTGTCCCTGGCGATGTTCTCGCTGCTGGGCGTCTCGGTGATGGTCTCGGCCAACAACTTCCTGGTCGTCTACGTCGGCCTGGAACTGATGACGCTTTCGCTGTACGCGCTGACCGCGCTGCGCCGCGACCACGCCGTGTCGACCGAAGCCGCGATGAAGTACTTCATCCTTGGCGCGCTGGCCAGCGGCTTCCTGCTGTACGGCCTGTCGATGATGTACGGCGCCACCGGCACGCTCGACATCCCGAATGCGTTCGAGGCGCTGCACAAGGGCACGATCAACCCGCAGGTGCTCGTGTTCGGCCTCGTGTTCATCGTCGCCGGCCTCGCGTTCAAGCTCGGCCTCGCGCCGTTCCACATGTGGGTGCCCGACGTCTACCAGGGTGCGCCCACGGCCGTCACGCTGCTAATCTCCGGCGCGCCCAAGCTGGCCGCGTTCGGCATCACCTTCCGCATCCTGGTCGAGGGCCTGTCGGGCCAGGCCAAGGACTGGGAGGAGATGCTGATCGTGCTGTCGGTGGTGTCGATGACGCTGGGCAACCTGGCCGCCATCGCGCAGTCCAACCTGAAGCGCCTGCTGGCCTATTCGGCCATCGCGCAGCTGGGCTTCATGCTGCTGGGCTTCACGCCGACCGTCGTCGACATGAAGACCGTGGCCGCCGGCAACGGCTACAGCTCCGCGCTGTTCTACATCATCACCTACGTGCTGACCACGCTCGGCACGTTCGGCCTGATCATGGTGCTGTCGCGCAACGGCTTCGAGAGCGAGGAGATCTCCGACCTCGCCGGCCTGGCCAAGCGCTCGCCCTGGATCGCCGGCGTGATGGCCATCTTCATGTTCTCGCTGGCCGGCATCCCGCCGCTGGTGGGCTTCTACGCGAAGCTGGCCGTGCTGCAGGCGCTGGTGAGCACGGGCAACACGGTCTACATCTGGCTGGCGGTGATCGCGGTGCTGCTGTCGCTGGTCGGCGCGTACTACTACCTGCGCGTGGTCAAGACGATGTTCTTCGACGAGCCCGTCGACCCGACCCCGATCCACGGCGAGACCGGCGCCACCGTGCTGCTGGCGCTCACGGGCCTGGCCGCGCTGGGCTTCGGCGTGCTGCCGGACGGCCTGATGATCGCTTGCCGCGAGGCGGTCTACAAGGCGCTGAACTCCTGATCGCCCGGGAGCGCGCGTGAAGGACGAACACGCGGAGCCCATCGTCGGCGGCGGCTCGCCGATCCGCGCGCAGGAGGGCGTCGACGCGCATCTCGTGGAGCGCCTCGTGCGCTCCGAGAGCGTGTACGACGGCCACTTCCTCAAGGTGCGCCGCGACCAGGTCAAGCTGCCCGACGGGCAGGTCGCCTGGCGCGAGCACATCGTCCATCCCGGCGCGGTGATGATCGTGCCGATTGCCGACGACGGCCAACTGGTCGTCGAACGCCAGCACCGCTACCCGCTCGACCACGTGCTGCTGGAGTTCCCCGCCGGCAAGCTCGACCCCGACGAGACGACCCTGCAATGCGCGCGCCGCGAGCTGCTGGAGGAGACGGGCTACACGGCCCGCGAATGGGCCTACGCCGGCCGCCTGCACAACGCGCCCGCGTACTCCAACGAGTTCATCGAGATCTGGTTCGCGCGCGGCCTCGTCGCCGGCGCCCAGCAGCTGGACGCCGGCGAGTTCCTCGAAGTCTTCACGATGCCCGAGTCCGCGCTGCTGGCGCAGTCGGCCAGCGGCGAGCTCACCGACGCCAAGACCATGGTGGCGCTGCTCAAGCTGCAGCAATGGCGCAGCGGGCAGTGGACGCCGGCATGGCAGGCCGTCGAATGAGGCGCCGCGCATGAAGGTGCTCGACCTGCGCTGCGCAGCCGGCCACGCCTTCGAGGGCTGGTTCGCGTCCGAGGACGACTACGGCTCGCAGCGCGCGCGCGGGCTGCTGGATTGCCCGGTCTGCGGCAACGCCGAAGTGGTGCGCCTGCCCAGCGCGCCGCGCCTGAACCTCTCGGGCGCGCGCGAGCCCGCCCCCGAGCGCGCGAGCGCGCCCGCGACGTCCGAGGCGCCGGCCCCGTCGGTCGACATGGCCGTGCACGGCGGCGGCGCGGTCAAGCGCTTCGTCGAGGCGGTGGCGGAGCTCCTGAACAACACCGAGGACGTCGGCGCGCGCTTCGCCGAGGAGGCGCGCCGCGTCCACTACGGCGAGTCCGAGGCCAAGGCCATCCGCGGCCAGGCGACGGCCGAGGAGCGCGAGGCGCTGGCCGACGAAGGCATCGAGGTGTTCACGCTGCCCACGGGCCTGCCGCCGAAGTCCTCGCTGCAGTGACCCGGCGCTGACGCGCGGGCGCCCGTCAGTCCCCGCCGGAAGACTGGCTCGCCGATGCGGCGCCGGCCTCGGGCGCGAACGGCTTCAGGGCGACGGGCCCCACGCGCGTGGCGCCCAGGTGCGAGCGCGTGCCGTCCGCGGTGGCCGTGGCGCGCACCATCACCCAGTCGATGCGCGAGACGCCGTCGGCCTCGCCGAGCGCGCTCAGGTGGCGCATGAACTCGGCGCACAGCTGCGCCGACGCCTCCTCGCGTTCCTCGCGGCTGGCCACGCCCGCGGCGGCCGCGAACGAGCCGGGCGGCAGCATCGGCGTGCGGTGCAGGGTGGCGATGCCCAGGATGCGGCCGTCCTCGTCGACGCACTCGCCGCGCACGCCCGGCGGCGTGCCCGCGGGAACGGGCGCCGCGGCCTTGCCGGCCTGCAGGTAGTCCTTGATGTGGGCGGCCGACTGGCGCAGCGCTTGCTCGCCGCCGGCCAGGCCGGCGATGCGCCGCATCAGGCCGGCCAGCTGCGCGTGCGGCTCGGGGCGCGAGGCGTCCTGGGTGTCGAGGATCCAGAACTCGGTGCGGTCGCCGAAACGGCCGGCGCGCGGGGCGGGCTCGCCGGTGACGAGCGACCCGTAGGCGACGTCCTGGCCCCAGTATTCTCGGCAGGGATGCATGTGTGAAACGCTTGTCTCCGTGCGCGCCGTGCTGGCCTCATGGACCGCCGACGCGTCTGTGGTGGCGCACTGTAAGGGGCAGGGCGGTCGGCGATCCAATGCCGAGTGGCTGGACGCTCATGCAGGATTTGCATGACGCCCGGATGAAAATCCTGCGGGCTTGTGCTAATGCGGTTAACCCTCGGCGCCTGTCTGAACATGTCCAGACAGGACGGCTCAGTCGGGCAGCAGCACGCCCGGGTTGAGCAGGCCGCGCGGGTCCAGCGCCGCCTTGATCGCCCTCATCATCGCCAGCGCCGGCGCGGGCTTGCGCAGCGCAAGCTCGCCGCGCTTGAGCCGCCCGATGCCGTGTTCGGCCGAGAACGTGCCGCCCAAGCGGCCCGCGACGTCGTGGACGCAGGCGTTGACCGCGGCCTCGTGGCGCGCGAGGAAGTCGGCCGCGTCGTCCCCCGCCGGGGCCTGCAGGTTGTAGTGCAGGTTGCCGTCGCCCAGGTGGCCGAAGGTGATGTGGCGTGCGCCGGGCACCACGGCCTCGAGCGCGGCGTCGGCTGCGGCCACGAAGTCGGCGAGCGACGACAGCGGCACGCCCACGTCGTGCTTGATGTTCAGGCCCTCGACGCCCTGCGCCAGCGGGATCGCCTCGCGCAGCTGCCACAGCGCGCGCGACTGCGCCTCGCTGGCGGCCACGGCGACATCGGCCGTCTCGCCGGCGTCCAGCGACGCGGCCAGCGCGGCCTCGGCGCGCTGGCGCAGCACCGGCTCGTCGTGCGGCGAGGCGAGGTCGACCAGCACCGACCACAGCGGCGCGCCGGTCGCGTCGGCCAACGGCAGCGGCATGCGCAGCGAGTCGAAGTGCCGCTCGACGAGCGCCAGCGATGCCGCGTTCATCGCCTCGTAGCCCACCAGCTCGGCATCGAAGGCCACGCGCAGCCGGCGCATCAGGGCGACGGCATCGGCCAGCGTGCGACACGTCGCCCAGGCCGTGACACCGGCGCGCGGCCGCGGGAACAGGCGCAGCGTGGCCGCGGTGACGATGCCCAGCGTGCCCTCGCTGCCGACGAACAGGTCGCGCAGGTCGTACCCGGTGTTGTCCTTGCGCAGGCCGTGCAGGCTGCTCCAGACCTCGCCTTGCCCGGTCACGACCTCGAGGCCCAGGCACAGCTCGCGCGCGTTGCCGAAGCGCAGCACCTGCGTGCCGCCGGCGTTGGTGGCGAGGTTGCCGCCGATCGTGCAGCTGCCTTCCGACGCGAGGCTCAGCGGGAACAGCAGGCCGGCGTTGGCCGCCGCGGCCTGCACCTCCTGCAGCGCGAGGCCGGCCTCGACGGTGATGGTCTGGTTGTCGACGTCGACGCCGCGCACGGCGCGCAGGCGCTTGGTGCCGAGCACGACCTGGCGGCGCGAGTCGTCGGGCACGCCGCCGCCCACCAGCCCCGTGTTGCCGCCCTGGGGCACGATGGTGACGCCGTCCTCGCGCGCGCAGCGGCGCACGACGGCGGCCACCTCGTCGGCCGTGCCGGGCAGCACGACGCACAGCGCGCGTCCGTGGTAGCGTTTGCGCCAGTCGCGTTCATAGGCGACGAGGGCGTCGCGGCCGTCGTCGACCAGCACGTGGGCCGCGCCGACGAGGGCGCGCAGGTCGTCCAGCAACGCGGCCATCTTCAGTGCTCGGTGCCGGCGGTCGCGCGCGGGTCGCCGGCGGGTGCCAGGCGCCTGGCCACTGCGTGGCGCCAGCGCACCTGCGCCGCGCAGGCCGCGAACAGCGCGAGCGACAGCACGAGCTCGGCCCACGCGCACGCGCGCGACGGCCAGCGATCGCCGATGCGGATCACGGCCTCTGCCACGTACAGCCAGACGAGCAGGCTGACCCAGCGGTACGTGTACATGCGATGCCGCAGCAGTCCCGGCAGCGCGAGCACCAGCGGCACGGCCTTGAACGCCAGCGTGCCGCGGCCCGTTCGGGCCCAGGCGAGCTCCCAGGCGAGGGCCAGCGCGATCAGCGCGAGGGCGGATGCGACGGCGACGAGGCGCGTGGTGGTGGTGACGCGGTCGGGCGTCGTGGGGGAGTCGGGCGATGGCTCGGCCATGTTTGGCATGATAGTCGGCATGACGGTTTCCAAGACGCTGACCACGCCGATGAGCACGCTGCTCGCGGGCCCCATGCAGACCCTGCGCAACTGGCCCTGGTTCGAGACGCTGCGCACCTTGCGCGCACGATTTCGCGACGACCGCCTGGGCCTGACCGCGAGCAGCCTCACGTTCACGACGCTGATCTCGCTGGTGCCGCTGCTGACCGTGATGCTGGCGGTTTTCACCGCGTTCCCGATGTTCGGCAGCTTCCAGGCGGGCCTCGAGAAGTACTTCCTGCAGACGCTGGTGCCGCCCAACATCGCCAAGCCCGTGCTGGGCGCGCTGACGATGTTCGCCACCAAGGCGAGCCGGCTCGGCGCGTTCGGCCTGATCGCGCTGGGCTTCACCGCGATGGCGCTGATCCTGACGATCGACCGCACGCTCAACGCGATCTGGCGCGTGCGCAAGCCGCGGCCGATCGCGCAGCGCGTGCTGATCTACTGGGCCGCCGTGACGCTGGGCCCGCTGATCCTGGGCGCCAGCCTGACGCTGATGTCGTACGCGATCTCGGCGTCCAGCGGCATGGTGGCGCAGATGTCGGGCGGGGTCAGCTTCTCGCTGTCGGTGCTGGAGTTCGCGGCGCTGGCCACCGCGATGAGCGCGCTGTACCACTACGTGCCGCACGCGCCCGTGGCCTGGCGCCATGCGGTCGCGGGCGGCCTGTTCGTGGCGGTCGGCTTCGAGGTGGCGCGGCGGTCGCTGGGCTGGTACCTGACGCACATGACGTCGTACTCCAGCATCTACGGCGCGTTCGCCACGGTACCGATCTTCCTGCTGTGGATCTACCTCGGTTGGGTGATCGTGCTGCTGGGCGCGGTGATCGCCGCGTACGCGCCCAGCCTGAAGCTGAACCTCGTGCAGCACGGCCGCGTGCCGGGGCAGCGCTTCGCGCTCGCGCTGGACATCGTGCGCCGCCTGCAGCGCAGCCGCGAGGCCGGCGAGCACGGCATGAACGGCATCGCGCTGGCCGACAGCCTGCGCATGGATCCGCTGCAGATCGAATCGGTGCTGGAGGCGTTGATGACGCTGGACTGGGTCGGCCGCCTCGACGAGGAGAACCAGCCGCGCTACGTGCTGCTGTGCGATCCCGGGCACACGCAGCTGGCGCCGCTGGTCGACGCGCTGCTGCTCGCGCCGATCGAGGCGCTGGCGCCCGCGCGCGGCCGGCTGGGCGTCGACGGCATCCTGCTGGCCGAAGTTCTGCCTGCCTGAGCGCACCGCTTGCCGAACGCGACCGTGATGGACACCGCCCGCCCGCCGACCGCCTGGCGCCCCTGGCTGCTGGCGATCGTGCTCGGGCTCGCCGGCGCGGTCGCGGCCGTCCTGCTCCTGCACGAGCGCTGGGCCTTCCGCCTGGTCGACCTGCGCTTCGTCGACCACCGCGAGAAGGTCGCCGGCGGCGGCGCGGCGCTGAACGTCACGGGGTATGTCGTGGTGCGCGTCGAGAGCGACGTCGACATCTTCCGCCAGGCCCGCGACGAGAACTCGTACCCCGAGGTCAAGGCCGTGCTGTGCGAGTCGGGCCGGCGCGTGGGCGCGTGGCGCGACCCGTTGCCGGTCGAGCGCGACCCCGCCGGCAAGCGCTTCGTCTACGCGGTGCTGCTGCCCGCGCGCGGCCGCGACGGCGAGCTGGCGCAGGCCCCCGGCGCCGTCTGCCTGCACTTCACGTCGGCCGGCCTGAGCCTGCCGGCCTGGGGCGCGTCGGGCTCGCTGACGGTGAGCCTGCCCGCCGTGACGCGCGAGCAGATGCTGGCCTACCTGCGCCGCGACGGCGTGGTGGACGTGTCGCTCGATCCGGTGTGTGCGCCGTTGCTGTGCCAGCCGGAGTGAGCGGTGTGGCGTTCGATCCGGCCCGCCTGCATCGGGCCGTTGGCCCTCACTGGCGCGAGCAGGTGTAGGGCGCGGGGCTGGAGCTCGGGCCTCCGTTGAAGGACTCGACGTACGTCCCGGCGATGGTCGCCTTCTGGCTCGCATCGATGGTGATCGTGCCGGATACCGTGTACGCGTCGCTGAGCGTCTGGAGGAAGAACTCGTTGCTGAAACTGCCGTCCGCTGCGATGTCCGTGCGCGCCACCTGGGCGAGTCCGTGCGGAGGCTGCAGGTCGATGGTGCCCAGCACCTGCAGCGCGAAGAAGTCGTTGGCCGGGAACCCGGTGGCGCAGCTGTAGACACCGTCGTAGGTGTACGGCGTGGCGTTCACGTGGACCAGCACGTCGGCCGTCAGGGCGTTGGCGCTGGCGACCACGGTCTGCGCTCCCGCGGCGTGCACGTAGCCGTTCCAGGAGACGTTCCCGCTCGCGTCGGTGACGAGTGTCTTCGGGGAGACGTAGCCGCTGCTGGCGTCGGCGGCGAAGGTCACGGAGATGCCCGGCACGCCGTTGCCGAGTGCGTCCGTCACCTGCGCGACGAACGCTGTCGTCAGCTGCGTGTGCTGGTCGGTGGCCTGCGCGTTGCCGGAGACGATGGCGATGGCCGTGGGTGCGGTCGGCGCGGCGCGGTTCGCGCTCGCGCTGAACGTCGCGGCGGGCAGGCTGGCCACGGTCGCGGTGGCGGTCTGCGTTGCGACGGCCACGCCCAGCGTCCACGTCGCCGCAGCAGGTTGCGCGTGCGTCGCATCGGAATCCCTGCCGCCGCAGGCCGTGAGCGCCAGACCCAGGCATGCAACGATGGCGGTCGATCGACGGCGGAGGCTCCCGATGCTCATCGGCAACTCCCTCGATGTCGTCGTCGTCGTCGCCGGGAGTCTAGGCGCGAACCGCGGCCGCGGCCGGGGTGACGCTCAGGCCGCGTGGACGACGACCATCAACGCACGCACGACGGTCGTGCCCGGGTTCGAGATCGCGTGCGGCACGTCGACCACGTAGCGCGCGGTCTCGTTGGCCTGCAGCATCGAGACGTCGCTGCCGGAGCAGACTTCCAGCGTTCCGTCGCCCAGCACGGTCAGGTGCTCGCGCGATCCGGGCTCGTGCGCCTGCGACTCGAGCCGGCCGCCGGGCTGCACCGTCAGCTCGTACCACTCGAACTGGCCGGCGAGCTCGATGGGGCCCAGGATGCGCAGCTCGCACTTGCCGTCGGGGCTGCGCAGCGACGGCGTGGCGTGGCCGGCCACGGTGGTGATGGCGGGCAGGGCGGGGCGCTCGCCGTCCAGCAACTGGCCCAGCGGCACGCCCAGCGCATTGGCCAGGCGCCAGACGACGGCCACCGTCGGATTGGCCTGGTTGCGCTCGATCTGCGACAGCATCGACTTCGACACGCCTGCCAGCCGCGACAGCTCGTCCAGCGACAGCGCCCGCAATTGGCGCAATTCCGCCAGGGTATTGCCGACTCTGGGCGGCTCGACGGAAAGGTTGCGGGTCATGATGCTCGTCGTCCTCGCCGATGCCCGGTCATCACTTGACGGATCGGCTGATGTTCATGATACTGCATGCCTGTTCGATATATCGAACAACGGTTTTTGCATTGAACAAGATTGTGCCTGAAGGACAAGCACCATGGCCGACGTCGCCGCATTCAACCAACACATCCAGGCCGAGCTCGACGGCATCCGCGCCGCGGGGCTGTTCAAGTCCGAGCGCATCATCGCCACGCCGCAGGGCGCGCTGGTCAAGCTGGCCGACGGCCGCGAGCTGATCAACCTGTGCGCGAACAACTACCTCGGGCTGTCCTCGCACCCGAAGGTGATCGAGGCGGCGCACGAAGGCCTGCGCACGCACGGCTACGGCATGAGCTCGGTGCGCTTCATCTGCGGCACGCAGGACATCCACAAGGAGCTCGAGCAGCGCCTCGCGCGATTCCTGGGCACGGAGGACACCATCCTCTACGCCGCCGCGTTCGATGCCAACGGCGGCCTGTTCGAGCCGCTGCTGGGCGAGGACGACGCCGTGATTTCGGACGCGCTGAACCACGCCTCCATCATCGATGGCATCCGCCTGTGCAAGGCCAAGCGCTTGCGCTACGCCCACAACGACCTGGCCGACCTCGAGGCGCAGCTCAAGGCCGCCGACGCCGCCGGCGCGCGCTTCAAGCTCGTGTTCACCGACGGCGCGTTCTCGATGGACGGCACCATCGCGCAGCTGGACAAGATCCGCGCGCTGTGCGACCAGTACGGCGCGCTGCTGGGCATCGACGAATGCCACGCCACCGGCTTCCTGGGCGCGCGCGGCCGCGGCACGCACGAGCACCGCGGCGTGTTCGGCAAGATCGACATCATCACCGGCACGCTCGGCAAGGCGCTGGGCGGCGCGTCGGGCGGCTTCACGACCGGCAAGAAGGAAGTGATCGAGCTGCTGCGCCAGCGCTCGCGCCCTTACCTGTTCTCCAACACCGTGATGCCGGCGATCGTCGCGGGCTCGCTGGCCGTGCTCGACCTGCTGGAGTCCAGCACCGAGCTGCGCGACAAGCTCGCCGACAACACCGCCTGGTTCCGCCAGGCGATCACCGCCGCGGGCTTCGAGATCAAGCCGGGCGAGCATCCGATCGTGCCGATCATGATCGGCGACGCCGTCAAGGCGCAGGCGCTGTCGCAGCGCATCCTGGAGCTGGGCCTGTACGCCGTCGGCTTCTTCTTCCCCGTGGTGCCCAAGGGCCAGGCGCGCATCCGCGTGCAGATGTCGGCGGTGCACGACCGGCATCACCTCGAGAAGGCGGTGGAGGCCTTCACGAAGGCGGGCAAGGAGCTGGGCCTGATCGGAGCCGCGCAATGAGCGAGATCACGAAGGGACAGCGCATCCTCATCATCGGCGCCAACGGCCAGATCGGCTCGGAGCTGGCCGGCGCGCTGAGCAGGCGCCCGGGCGTGCAGGCCGTCATCACCAGCGACGTCGCGCCCACCGGCCGTACGCCGGGCCTCGTGCACGAGCAGCTGGACGTCACCGACGCCGCGGCGCTCACCGCCGTCGTCGAACGACATCACGTCACGCAGATCTACCTGCTGGCGGCGGCGCTCTCGGCCAACGGCGAGAAGCACCCGCAGTGGGCCTGGAACCTGAACATGGTGGGCCTGCTCAACGTGCTCGAACTGGCGCGCACGCACAAGCTGGACAAGGTGTTCTGGCCCAGCTCGATCGCGGCCTTCGGCCCGTCGACGCCCGCCGACGGCACGCCGCAGGACACGGTGATGGATCCGACCACGATCTACGGCATCAGCAAGCTGGCCGGCGAGCGCTGGTGCGCCTGGTACCACAAGAACCACGGCGTGGACGTGCGCAGCCTGCGCTACCCGGGCCTGATCAGCTGGAAGACGCCCCCGGGCGGCGGCACCACCGACTACGCCGTGGAGATCTTCCACGCCGCGCTGCGCGACGGCCGCTACACCTGCTTCCTGAAGGAGGACCAGGCGCTGCCCATGATGCTGATGGACGACGCGCTGCGCGCCACCATCGAGCTGATGGAAGCGCCGTCCGACGCGATCCGCCAGCGCGGCAGCTACAACCTGTCGGCCATCAGTTTCACGCCGCGGCAGATCGCCGACGCCATCGCCAGGCGCATTCCCGGCTTCACGATGGACTGCGTGCCCGACTTCCGCCAAGCCATCGCCGCCAACTGGCCGCGCTCGATCGACGACAGCGAGGCCACGAAGGACTGGGGCTGGAAGGCGCAGTTCGGCCTCGACGAGATGGTCGACGAGATGCTCACGCAGCTGGCGCCGATTGTGAAGGCGAAGGCGACCGCCTGAGTCCGCTGCTGCAACGCAACAAGGGCCGCGATCGCGGCCCTTGTCGTTGGTGGAGGCGGGTCGGTGATGCGCACCGAGCTGGCGCTCAGATCGCGACCTTGCCCGTCCAGATGTCGAAGTACATGCGCCAGTCGCCCATGAAGCTCCAGAGCGGGCGCTTGAACGAGGCGGGCTTGTTCTTCTCGAAGCCGAAGTGGCCGATCCAGGCAAAACCGTAGCCGAAGGCGACGCCGGCCAGGAAGAACAGGGGCTGGCGCGTCCAGATCAGCGCCCACAGGCAGATCAGCGCCAGCGTGGAGCCGATGAAGTGCAGGCGCCGGCACGTGGCGTTGCTGTGCTCGTTCAGGTAGAACGGATAGAACTCGGCGAAGCTGTGCAGCGATTCGATGTCGGTGACTGCGTTGGCCATGATCGTTCCCTCGTTCGTTGTGCGGCCTCAGGCTCCAACGGCCTGACGCACCGCATTCAACACCGCATCGGGTGCCTCCTGCATCAGTGCATGCCCTGAAACGATGCGCGACACCGCGGCATCCAGCGTGCCCGCGAGCTCCTTGGTGGCTTTTGCGGGCGTCATCACGTCGCGGGTGCCGACGACCAGGTGCGCCGGGCAGGCGACCCGCTTCGCGGCGTCCATGCCGCCAGCGTACGCGTCGCAGAGCCGGAAGTCATGCTCGAAGAGGTTGCCGTCGGCATCACCTTGTATCCGGTGCATCAAGGCACTGCCGCCGCCGCGCAGCCACGCGCCGGGGCCGGGGTACGACGGCTTGCTCGCGAGGCTCGAATGCGAGAAGGCGTTGACCATCGCGATGGCGCGCGACGGGTCGTCGCGGGCGGTGGACAGCAGCGCGTCGCTCACCTTCATCGGGTACGCGGTGCCCAGCATCACCAGGCTCGCGGCGCGCGCGGGCGCGCGGGCGGCGGCCTCCAGCGCGATCAGCGAGCCCATGCTGTGGCCCACCAGGTGCGCCGTGGGCGCGCCGGCGGCGTCCATCAGCGCCAGCACCCATTCGGCCAGCGCCTCGATGCTGGCCAGCGGCGGCCCCTCGGAGCGGCCGTGGCCCGGCTGGTCGACGGCCAGCACGCGGTGGCCGTGGTGCGCGAACCAGCGCGCCAGCAGCGTCCAGACCGAGTGGTCGTTGAGCGCGCCGTGGACGAAGACGACGCACGGGCCGTCGGCGCCGAAGGCCTTGCCGCCCGTGTACGCGTAGGCCGTGCGGCCCTGGACTTGCAGCTTCATGCGGCCGCCTTTTCCGCGGCCTTGAGCGCCGACTTCAGGTCCGCGATCAGGTCGTCCGCGTCCTCCAGCCCGATCGACAGGCGGATGGTGCCGGGCCCGATGCCCGCGGCGGCCAGCGCGGCGTCGTCCATGCGGAAGTGCGTGGTCGACGCCGGATGGATCACCAGCGAGCGGCAGTCGCCCACGTTGGCCAGGTGCGAGAACAGCTGCAGCGCCTCGATGAACGCGACGCCTTGCGCTCGCGAGCCGCGCAGGTCGAAGCTGAAGACGGAGCCGCTGCCGCGCGGCAGCAGCGTTTTCGCCAGCGCGTGGTCGGGGTGCGACTCCAGATCCGGGTAGCCGACCTGCGCCACCAGCGGATGCGCGGCCAGGAAGTGCGCCACCTTGCGCGCGTTGGCGACGTGGCGCTCCATGCGCAGCGGCAGCGTCTCCAGGCCCTGCAGGATCAGCCAGGCGGTGTGCGGGCTCATGCAGGCGCCGAAGTCGCGCAGGCCCTCGCGGCGGGCGCGCAGCAGGAAGGCGCCGACGGTGCTCTCCTCGGTGAACACCATGTCGTGGAAGCCGGCGTAGGGCGCCGTCAGCTCGGGAAAGCGCCCGCTGCGCTCCCAGTCGAAGCGGCCCGAGTCGGCCAGCACGCCGCCCACCACGGTGCCGTGGCCGGACAGGAACTTGGTGGCCGAGTGGAAGAGGAGGTCGGCGCCGAGCTTGAACGGCTGCTGCAGCCACGGCGTGGCGAAGGTGGCGTCGACCAGCAGCGGCACGCCGGCGTCGTGCGCGATCGCCGACACGCGTGGGATGTCCAGCACGTCGAGCCCGGGATTGCCCAGCGACTCGCCGAACAGCAGCTTCGTGTCGGGACGGATCGCGGCGCGCCAGGCGTCGATGTCGCGCGGCTTGACGAAGGTGGTCGAGAGGCCGAAGCGCGACAGCGTGTAGGCCAGCAGGTTGTGCGAGCCGCCGTACAGCGCCGAACTGGCGACGATGTGCGAGCCGGCGCCCGCGATCGTGGCGATGGCCAGGTGCAGCGCGGCCTGGCCGCTGGCCGTGGCGATCGCGCCGATGCCGCCTTCCAGCGCGGCGACGCGTTCCTCGAACACGGCGGTGGTCGGGTTGGAGATGCGGCTGTAGACGTGGCCGGCGCGCTCCATGTTGAACAGCGAGGCCGCGTGCTCGCTCGATTCGAAGACGAACGAGGTCGTCAGGTGCAGCGGCGTGGCGCGCGCGCCGGTGGCCGGGTCGGGCGCGGCGCCGGCGTGCAGGGCGAGGGTGTCGAAGGACGGATCGGACGGGCCGGGCATGGAGGCTTTCTGCAGGGACTGTTGCAAGGGTGCCGAGCATCACCGAATGCGGGGATCAACCACGACACCAACGCCGCGATTGTGTGCTATGTTGAAGCCCTGTTCCCACTGATTCCCCGAGGAGGCGTTGCCATGAAAGTCAGCGACATCCTGCGTGTCAAGGGCAATACCTTGTTCACCGTCTCGCCCGACCAGCCGCTTCACGAAGCCGTCGTCACGATGGCCGAGCACGACATCGGTTCGCTCGTCGTCATGGATCACGGCGATCTCACCGGCATGCTCACCTTCCGCGAGGTGATCCGCGCCACCGTCCGCCAGGGCGGCACGCTCGGCAGCGTCACCATCCGCTCCGTGATGGACGACGCGCCGCTGACCTGCACCCCCGAGACCGAGATCGACGAGGTGCGCCGCATGATGCTCGGCCGGCACGCGCGCTACATGCCCGTGCTCAACGGCCAGACGCTGATGGGCGTGATCTCGTTCTACGACGTGGCCCGCACGGTGGTCGAAGCGCAGGACTTCGAGAACCGCATGCTCAAGGCCTACATCCGCGACTGGCCGTCCGAAGAGGACGCCAAGGTCCAGACGGAATTGTGAGCCCCACGGTCGCTTGCGCTCCCTGCCCCCGACGGGCCGGCCGCGAGCGGCCCGGCAAAGCCCGTTCCGCCGCTCCCTCGAGTCTCGTTCGGAGGGCCTGAGCGGCAGCGCCGGCAAGAATGAAAACGGCCCGACGCGGGAGCGGTCGGGCCGTTTGTCTTGGGTCGATGCGCGCTCAGGCGGCGATCATCGGCACGACGTTCTCGGTCGACGCCGCCTCGCGGCCGGCGATCCACATCTCGAGCGCGGCCGCGTCCATCGGGCGGCAGAAGCGGTAGCCCTGCATCATGTCGCAGCCCTCGCGGCGCAGGAACTGGTGCTGGGCGTCCGTCTCCACGCCTTCGGCGATGGTCTTGAGGTTCAGCGCGCGCGCCATCTGGATGATGGCCTGCACGATGGCGCGGTCGTCGGGGTCGGTGTCGATGTCGCGCACGAAGGACTGGTCGATCTTGAGCGTGTGCAGGGGGAAGCGCTTGAGGTAGCTCAGCGATGAGTAGCCGGTGCCGAAGTCGTCCAGCGACAGCCGCACGCCCAGCGCGTGCAGCGCGTCCATCATCGCGATCGCGGCGCCCGGGTTGGCGAACACGCTCTCGGTCAGCTCCAGCTCGAGGTACTGGGCCGGCAGGCCGGCGTCGGCCAGCGCGCGGGTGACGGCGTCGGGCAGGCCGACGTGGCGGAACTGCACGGCCGACAGGTTCACCGCCACCACCATCGGCGGCACGCCGGCGTCCATCCAGGCCTTGAGCTGCGCGACCGCGGTGCGCAGCACCCACTCGCCGATCGCCACGATCTGGCCGCTGGTCTCGGCCAGCGGGATGAACTCGGCCGGCGAGACGAAGCCGAACTCGGGATGCTTCCAGCGCAGCAGCACCTCGACGCCGACCAGCCGCTCGCCGTTGCCGTCCAGCTGCGGCTGGTAGTGCAGCAGCAGCTCGCCCCGCTCGAGCGCGCGGCGCAGCGCCGATTCGAGCTGCAGCTGGCGCGCCGAGCGCTGCTGCATGCCGGCGGCGAAGAAGCGCCACGTGGCCTTGCCCTCGTGCTTGGCGCGGTACATCGCCGTGTCGGCGTTGCGCGACAGGATCTCGTAGTCGTCGCCGTCCGACGGGTAGCAGGCCACGCCGATCGACATCGTCATGCTCAGCTCGTGCCCCTGCACCATGCAGGGCTCGGCCAGGCGCTCCAGCAGCTTGGAGGCCACCAGCTCGGCGCCCGTGGCGTCGGCGCCGGGCAGCAGCACGGCGAACTCGTCGCCGCCCAGGCGAGCCACCGTGTCGACCTCGCGCAGGCTGCCCTGAAGGCGCCGCGCAACCTCGCTCAGCAGCGCGTCGCCGACGCTGTGGCCGAGCGTGTCGTTGATGTTCTTGAACTGGTCGAGGTCCATGAACATCAGCGCGAACGGCCGATGGTCGCGGCGCGACACGCTCGTCAGCTGCCCGACGCGGTCGGCCAGCAGGCTGCGGTTGGGCAGGTCGGTGAGGGTGTCGACGTGCGCCAGCCGCACCAGGTTGCTCTCGACCTCGCGGAACTGCGTGATGTCGTTGAGGATGCCGATGTAGTGCGTCACCGTGCCGTGGGCGTCGCGCTGCTGCGTGACGGCGGCCCAGCAGGTGTAGAGGCTGCCGTCCTTGCGCGACGTGCGCACCTCGCCCTGCCAGTGGCCGGCGGTCTGCAGCGCGCCGCGCACCTGGCGGCGCACCTCGCGCCGGCCGATGCCGAAGCCGAGCGCGGCCACCTGCTGGCCCTGCAGCTCGTCGGCGTCGTAGCCGCTGATCTCGCAGAACGCCTGGTTGACCGTGACGACGCGGCCGTCGCGGTCGGCGATGACGAAGCCCTCGCGCGCCTGCTCGAACACGGCGGCGGCCAGCTGCAGCTTGTCCTCGACGGACTTGCGCTGGGTGATGTCGCGGCCCTCGACCAGCAGGTTGGGCGGCGTGTGGTTGTTGCGCGGGATGGCGCGGATCGACAGCTCCAGCGTCATCGGCAGGCCGTCGGCGCGCTGGATCGTGAGCTCGTGCGTGACGACGGCGCCGGCGACGGCCTGCGCCACGCCGGCCTGCAGTGCGCGCGCCGGGGCCGGGTCCAGGCCCAGCGTCGGGATCTCGTCCAGGCGGCGGCCGGCGATCTGCGGGTGGCTGACGCGCAGCCAATGGCGGCCGGTGCCGTTCATGTGGCGCAGCGCGCCGTTCGAGTCGAGCACGCACACCAGGTGCGGGCTGCGGTCGATCAGGCGGTTGGCGAGCCGCTCGCGCTGCAGCGAGCGGCGGGTGCGCACGGTCTGGACGAACAGGGCGATGCCCAGGCCCAGCACGGTGACGGCCGCCAGCCAGAAGGCCCACAGCGGCAGGGCGACCAGGGCGCCAGGCGCGGAGGCCGGCGCCACGGGGGCGGCCAGCACGGGCAGCCCGGCGGTCGCGCCGGCGCAGGCGATGGCAACGAGGCGGGTGGATGGGCGGCGCGCGGCGGCCGCCGGGCGCGCCAGGGCATCCGCTCGCGGTTCGCCGTTCGCGCCTCCCCTGACGCGTGAACGAGGGCCGAAAGACAGCATCCCGGCACTTTGCCTGCGATTCGCGCGCGGGGACGGGCGGATAAGAGACGGCGCCGTGGCCTATTTCACGCCGCCCGGCAATGCGGGCGCGCGCGAGTCGCGTTCAGGGGTGCCGGAACCCGTCGGCGGCCTGTCGACGGCAGCGCGAAGCGGCGCCGCGCGCATCGCGAAGGCGCCGGCCGTGCCCGCCCTTAGAATCGACCCATGTCTGGCAGCACCTTCGGCGAACTGTTTCGCGTCACCAATTTCGGCGAATCGCACGGCGTGGCGATCGGTTGCGTCATCGACGGCTGCCCTCCCGGGCTGGCCCTGTCGGAGGCGGACATCCAGGTCGAGCTCGACCGCCGCCGCCCCGGCACCTCGCGCCACGTCACCCAGCGCAACGAGCCGGACGCCGTGGAGATACTGTCCGGGGTATACGAGGGCGTCACCACCGGCACCCCGATCGCGCTGCTCATTCGCAACACCGACCAGCGCAGCAAGGACTACGGCAACATCCTCGACACCTTCCGCCCCGGCCACGCCGACTACACGTACTGGCGCAAGTACGGCCTGCGCGACCCGCGCGGCGGCGGACGCTCGTCGGCCCGGCTGACGGCGCCGATGGTGGCCGCCGGCGCCGTCGCCCGCAAGTGGCTCAAGGAGCATCGCGGCACCACCTTCCTCGGCTGGATGAGCCAGCTGGGCGACATCGCGATCCCGTTCGTCGACGAGGCGCAGATCCCGCTGAACCCGTTCTTCGCGCCGAACGCGCAGATCATCCCGCGCCTCGAGGAGCGCATGGACGACCTGCGCAAGGCCGGCGACTCCTGCGGCGCGCGCATCGAGGTCGTCGCCCGCGGCATGCCCGTCGGCCTGGGCCAGCCGCTGTTCGACAAGCTCGACGCCGACATCGCGTACGCCATGATGGGCGTCAACGCGGTCAAGGGCGTGGAGATCGGCGCCGGCTTTGCCAGCGTCGCCCAGCGCGGCACCGAGCACGGCGACGAGCTGACGCCCGAGGGCTTCGTCGGCAACAACGCCGGCGGGGTGCTGGGCGGCATCTCCACCGGGCAGGACCTGCGCGTGTCGATCGCGATCAAGCCCACCAGCTCGATCCGCACGCCGCGCCGCTCGATCGACCGCGCGGGCAACCCGACGATGGTCGAGACCTTCGGCCGCCACGACCCGTGCGTGGGCATCCGCGCCACGCCGATCGTCGAGGCGATGCTCGCGCTGGTGGTGATGGACCACGTGCTGGCGCACCGCGCGCAGTGCGGCGACGTGCAGCTCGAGCGGCCGCCGATCCCGGGCGCCGCCCCGCACGCATGAGCCGGCGCGCGCCCGCTCGCGCGAGGGGGCGCGCCGCCGCGTTGGCGCTGGCGGCGGCGTGCGGTGGCGCGCAGGCCAGCGACGGGCCGCGGCACGACGTCAGCGTCCTCGAAGGCGGCCGCCAGGTCGCCAGCTTCGACCTGCCGGACGGCGACGCGATCTGCGTCCTGGCCCATGTCACCGAGGAAGATCCGCTGCGCGGCGCCTGGCATCTGAGTGGTCGCGTGGAACTGCGTGTCAGCCTGGGGGGACGCCGCGTCTTCACGTTCGCGGCGCGCGAGCTTATCCTGACGAAAGCCGCCGTCGAGCGGCTCCAGCACCGGGCCGCGGGTGCGACGCTGACCAAGTGCGCCGTGGCGCCGACCAGGCACGCGTCGGAGGCCGCGGACGTCTCGGACGCGTCGGATGAGTCGGACGCCGCGGACGGCGCCTGAGCCGCGCGGTTCGTCGCCGTCCACTGCCGTTCGTCGCGCCGGTTTCCGGTCCGTCCAGGCGCACTGCAACTCGTCCCGGCCCAGCAGCACTTCGTCGCAATCTGTCCCCATGGCCACACCAGCCGATCCACACTCCGTCGAAATTCAGGATGCCCCTGGAAGAACGATGAAGGAAGAGGACATGCGCAAACGCTTGGTATTCGGGGTGGCGGTGGTCGTCGTGGCTATCGGAGCGGGTTTCGCGATCAAGGCGGGCAAGGGCGCGGCCGCGGTGCCGGCCAGCGCCGCGATGGCCGCCAACACGCCGGACGCCGCCGCCAGCGAGGTCGCGCTCGACTTCACGCCCAAGGAAGCCGCCAAGCCGCTGTCGATGGCGCTGCCGCAGATCGTCGAGTTCTCCGGCCCGCTCGTCTCGCCCAACACGGCGATGGTGCGCGCCAAGGCCACCGGCACGCTGCTGACGCTGGGCGTCCAGGAAGGCCAGCGCGTGAAGGCCGGCGAGATGCTGGGCCGCATCGACGTCAGCGACCTGCAGACCAAGGTCGCCGAGCGCAGCGCCAACCTGGCGGCCGTGCGCACCACGCTCGACCAGGCCCAGCGCACGCACGACTCCAACATCGGCCTGGCCAACGACAAGTTCATCTCGCCCATCGCGCTCGACAACTCGAAGTCGCAGCTGGAGAACGCCAAGGCCGGCGTCGCCGCCGCCCAGGCCGCGCTCGACTCGGCCAAGATCGCGCTGCGCGACGCCTCGCTGGTCGCGCCGATCAGCGGCATCGTGTCCAAGAAGTACGTCGTCTCCGGCGAGAAGGTCACCGCGGAGCAGCAGGTCGTCACGATCGTCGACCTGCACATGCTGGAGCTGGCCGGCACGGTGGGCACGCAGGAGGTGGGGCAGCTGTCCACGGGCATGCCCGTCACGCTGCGGATCGAGGGCATCGACAAGCCGATCGACGGCAAGCTGGCGCGCATCGCGCCCGCCGCCGAGGCCGGGACGCGCTCGATCGGCGTGGTGGTGCAGTTGCAGAACCCGAAGGAGACCATGCGCGCCGGGCAGTACGCCGTCGCGCAGGTGCTGATCGGCGACACCACGCCGCGCCTGACCGTGCCCATCAGCGCGATCAGCTCGGCCTCCGGCCAGGAGTACGTGTGGACGGTGGAAAGCGGCAAGCTGCTGCGCCGCACCGTCACCACCGGGCGCCGCGACCCGGTCAAGGGCCGCGCCGAAGTGATCGAGGGCCTGACGCCGGACGCCCCGGTGCTGGGCGCGCGCTTCGACAACCTGCGCGAAGGCGCCAAGGCGCGCGTGGTCGCCGTCGCGACCGCCGCCACGCCCAAGCCGCTGCCCCCCGCCGCCACCGTCACCCGCTGACACGCGCCGTTTCGCAGAAAACGGCCGCAACTCCAGGAGAGTTCCCATGTGGATGACGCGTGTCTCCATCAACAACCCCGTCTTCGCGACCATGGTCATGGTGGCGCTGTGCGTGCTCGGGTTGTTCTCGTACCAGCGCCTGGGCGTCGAGCAGATGCCCGACATCTCGCCGCCGGTCGTCTTCATCTCCGTGCAGTACCCGGGCGCGTCGCCCGGTGCCGTCGAGACCGAGATCACCAAGCCGCTGGAAGATGCCCTGAACGGCATCGCCGGCGTCAAGATGATCCGCTCCAACAGCTATGAAGGCCGCAGCGAGACGGTGGTCGAGTTCAAGCTGTCGGTCGACATGACGCGCGCCACGCAGGAAGTGCGCGACAAGGTCTCCGTCGTGCAGTCCGGCTTCAACCGCGACGTCAAGCCGCCGTTCGTCAGCCGCTTCGACGGCGACAACGCGCAGCCCACCGTCGTCCTGGCGCTGATGGCCAACGGCCGCAGCGACCGCGAGCTGTCGCTGATCGCCGACCAGACGGTGCAAAAGCGCCTGACCAGCGTCGAGGGCGTGGCGCGCGTCACGCCGCTGGGCCTGGTCACGCGCCAGGTGCGCGTCGACCTGGACCCGCAGCGCCTGCGCGGTTTCGGCCTCACGCCGTCGGACGTCAGCGCCGCGCTCGTGCGCGCCAACACCGACCAGCCGGTGGGCCTGCTGCAGAACCGCAACGAGGACTCGCTGGTGCGCGTCGAGGGCCGCGTGCTCGATCCCAAGCAGTTCGCCAGCGTGGTCGTCTCGCGCAACGCGAGCGGCGGCGTGGTGATGCTGGGCGACGTGGGCAAGCTGGTGGAGCGCGAACAGGAACCCGACTCGCTGTCGCGCATCAACGGCCGCGCCGCCGTCACGTTCAACATCTACAAGCAGCAGGACGCCAACATCGTGCGCACCGGCGCGGCGATCAAGGCCGCGGCCGACGAGATGCGCAAGTCGCTGCCCCCGGGCGTCGAGCTCAAGCTGATCTACGCCAGCTCGGACTGGGTCGAGCAGTCGCTGGACGGCGTCAAGAAGACGCTGGGCGAGGGCGCGCTGCTGACCATCGCCATCGTGTTCCTGTTCCTGCACAGCTGGCGCTCCACGATCATCACCGGCCTGACGCTGCCGATCTCGGTGATCGCGTCGTTCATCGCGATCAACGCGTTCGGCTTCACGCTGAACTTCATGACGATGATGGCGCTGAGCCTGTGCATCGGCCTGCTGATCGACGACGCGATCGTGGTGCGCGAGAACATCGTGCGCCACGTCGGCATGGGCCAGGACCACCACACCGCCGCGCGCCGCGGCACCGACGAGATCGGCCTGGCCGTGATGGCGACGACGTTCGCGATCTGCGCGGTGTTCGTGCCGGTGGCCTTCATGAAGGGCATCGTCGGCAAGTTCTTCTTCCCGTTCGGCATCACGGTGGTGTCGGCGGTGATCGTGTCGCTGTTCGTCAGCTTCACGCTCGACCCGATGTTGTCGTCGGTGTGGAAGGATCCGCCGGCCGTGACGATGCAGCGCATCTGGGGCGTGGGCCACATGATGCGCGGGGTCGACTGGGCGATGGCCAAGCTGCACAACATCTACGAGCGCCTGATCACCTGGGCGTTCAGCGGCCGCCGCTACCGCGTGTTCGTGCCGCCCGTGCCGGCCTACGGCTTCGGCTTCGGCGCCAACGGCCAGCGCCTGACCGCCGGCAAGCGCCACCTGCGCTTCGCCACGCTGACCCCGCGCGGCATCGTGCTGTGGTCGGCGGTGGCCACGTTCTTCGCGGCCATCGGCCTGGCCACGACGATCGGTGCCGAGGCGATCCCGCAGACCGACCAGAGCTACACGGGCCTGCAGATCACGATGCCGGTGGGCACCAGCCTGGCGCGCGCCGACGAGAAGATGAAGCAGGTCGAGGCCATCATCGGCTCGATGCCCGAGATCGACTCGCTGTCCACGCAGGTCGGCGGCGACAACGGCCACAACACCGCCTACATCGGCATCGGCCTGAAGCCGCGCCACCAGCGCAAGCTCAACCAGTTCCAGGTCGAAGACGAGATCCGCAAGCGCCTCGAAGGCCTGCCGGGCATCTCGGTGGCGCTGGGCAACCGGCCGATCTTCATCTCGATCCTGGGCCCGGACCCGACCGTGCTCGACCAGATCACGGCCGACCTCGGCGCGAAGATCAAGAAGGTCAAGGGCGTCACCGATTTCGAATCCTCGGTCAAGCCCGGCCTGCCCGCGTACGCCGTGCGCGTGCGCCCCGACGCCGCGCGCCAGCTGGGCATGACGCCGCAGCAGCTGGCCGGCAGCCTGCGCGCGTACGTGCAGGGTGACGTGTCGACCTACTGGACGACGCCCGACGGCCAGCAGGTGGAGGTGCAGCTGCGCCTGCCGCAGGCCAGCCGCGAGAGCGTCGCGCAGCTGAACAAGCTGCCGGTGGCCTTCTCGGCCGACGGCACGCCCGTGCCGCTGGAAAGCGTCGCCACGATCGAGCCCGTCACCAACCCCGACGTCATCAAGCGCCAGGACCTGCAGCGCCGCCAGGCGGTGTACGCGGGCGTGGACGTGAAGTCGGGCCGCACGGTGGGCCAGGTCAACGCGGACATCGACAAGATCGTCAAGGCCACCGTGCTGCCGCCGGGCTACCGCTTCGACGTCGGCGGCGCCGCGCAGGACCAGGACGACATCTTCGGCAACATCGGCTCGGCGCTGGGCCTCGCGCTGATCTTCATCTACATCGTGCTGGCCAGCCAGTTCGGCAGCTTCCTGCAGCCGCTGGCGATCATGGCCTCGCTGCCGCTGTCGCTGATCGGCGTGATGATCTCGCTCAAGCTGTTCCACTCCACCATCAACCTGTTCTCGCTGATCGGCCTGATCATGCTGATGGGCCTAGTGACGAAGAACGCAATTCTTCTCGTCGACTTCGCCAACCACGCGCGCAAGGCCGGGGCGACGCTGGCCGAGGCGGTGCTCACCGCCGGCCAGATCCGGATGCGCCCGATCATCATGACGACGGCCGCGATGGTGTTCGGCATGTTCCCGCTCGCGCTCGCGCTCGACGAGGGCGGCGAGCTGCAGGCGCCGATGGGCCGCGCCATCATCGGCGGCGTCATCACCTCGACGCTTCTGACGCTAGTGGTGGTGCCCGTGATCTACGCCTACATCGAGCAGTGGGTGGGCTTCTTCAAGCAGCGCCTGGACGCCAACTCGCGCGGCGCGATCATCGGCGCGGTGCTGTCGGGCCTGGTGGGCATCGTTCTGATGATGAGCGGCGTGCCGATGCCGTGGGTCGCGACCGTGATGGTGTCGGCGATCGCGCTGAGCGTGTGGGCCTGCTGGTCGTACGCCACGGCCAACCAGTACCACCGCGGCTGGGCGGCGATGGGCCTGCTGGGCATGCTGGGCTTCATGATCCTGGCCTTCCTGCGGCCGATCCAGGACGGTGGCCCGCCGGAGGCGCTGTCGATGGGCCCGCCCAACACGATGGCGCCCGACTCGCAGCCCGATTCGGAACCAGAGTCCGATTCCGTGATGGCCTGACCGACTGGCCACCCACCGCAAGCCGCCGTCCGCGACCCTCGCGCCGGCGGCTTGCTTCATTTGCGGCGCCGTTCGACGCGCGGGCATCGCCATCCGTCGACCCCGCGCGCGGCGCCGGCGGGCGTCGGTGCTATGGTGACGGCATGAAGTCCCGCCTGATCCTCCTGCTGCTGGCCGCGCCCGCCAGCGCCGCCTTCGCGCAGTACAAGTGCACCACCGCGAGCGGCGCCATCACGTTCCAGCAGACGCCGTGTCCCTCCGGCCAGACGGAGAACAAGCTCACCGTGGTGCCCAACGGCCACCCGCCGCCGGCCTCCGGCGTGAAGGCGCCGCCGGTGATCGTGCAGACCTCGGCGTCGGCATCGGTGGGCAAGGTCGAGACCAACATCGACAAGCGCATGCTGGCCAACTACGAGCGCCAGCACAAGCGCGAGGCGCTCGAGCAGGCCGTCACGTCCGCGCAAGCCGACAAGGACTCGCGCGCGGTCAAGCGCCTGCAGGACATCGAAGGCGCGAAGAAGCAGTTCGGCGACGATCCGGCCAACGCGCCGTCGCTGCGCGACGCGCTTCAGTCGATCGACAACCGCTACAAGGCGCTGACCGAACTCGACGAGAGCCGCATCCAGGCGGCCAAGAAGGCGCTCGAGGACTGGGACAAGGCCCAGCGCACGGCCGAGCCGGCCAAGCCCTGAGACCGGGCCGTCAGGGCCGGCGCCGGCCCGCGGGGCGGCCGAGCACGGCGTCGCAGTCGTTGCAGCCGCGCAGCTCGGTGTCGCCGGCCGGCGTCTCCAGCGTGGCGGTGCCCCCGGCGCGGATCTCCCAGCGCCAGACGCCCGTGGCCGAGCGCGCGGTGCCGCGCACGTAGCAGGGCAGGACGTCCCAGCCGGCGTGCTGCTGCCGCGCGGTGACGACCACCGAGCGCGCGAGGAAGTAGCGCGCCTGGGCGGCGGTCAGTGCGAAATCGGCGCAGGCGTCGCCGCCGGCCTCGAAGCCGCGCGAGTCGATGCGCACCTCGTCGAGGGCGGCGCCCACCGGTGGCGCCGAGGCGCAGCCCGCCAGGGCCAGGGCGAGGAGGGGAGCCGCCAGGAACACGTGTCGTCGCATGGTCGGCTAGTGTCGCGCGTTTTTCGCCGGCGGCTCAACATTCCGTGAATGTCGCGGCCCGCGGCGGGCTCAGCACTCGACGATGTTCACCGCCAGGCCGCCGCGCGCCGTTTCCTTGTACTTGGTCTGCATGTCGGCACCGGTCTCGCGCATCGTCTTGATGACCTTGTCCAGGCTCACGTGGTGCGTGCCGTCGCCGCGCAGCGCCATGCGCGCGGCGTTGATCGCCTTGACCGACGCGATCGCGTTGCGCTCGATGCAGGGGATCTGCACGAGGCCGCCCACGGGGTCGCAGGTCAGGCCCAGGTGGTGCTCCATGCCGATCTCGGCGGCGTTCTCCACCTGGCGCGGCGAGCCGCCCATCACGGCCGCCAGGCCCGCGGCGGCCATCGAGCAGGCGACGCCCACCTCGCCCTGGCAGCCGACCTCGGCGCCGGAGATGGACGCGTTCTCCTTGTAGAGGATGCCGATCGCCGCGGAGGTCAGCATGAAGTCGACGACGCCCTTGTCGCTCGCGCCCGGCACGAAGCGCGTGTAGTAGTGCAGCACGGCCGGCACGATGCCCGCGGCGCCGTTGGTGGGCGCCGTGACGACGCGGCCCCCGGCGGCGTTCTCCTCGTTGACGGCCAGCGCGTACAGGTTGACCCAGTCCATCACCATCAGCGGGTCGCGCATCGCGGCCTCGGGGTTGACGGTGAGGTCGCGGTACAGCTGCGCCGCGCGCCGCTTGACCTTGAAACCGCCGGGCAGGATGCCTTCGGTGCGGCAGCCGCGCGCCACGCATTCCTGCATCACCTTCCAGATCTTCAGCAGGCCGGCGTCGATCTCGGCGTCGGTGCGCCAATGGCGCTCGTTGCGCCGCATCAGCTCGGCGATGCCGATGCCTTGCTCGTCGCACAGGCGCAGCAGGTCGTCGCCGCTGTGGAACGGGTGGGGCAGGACGGTGGTGTCCGGCGCGACGGTCTTCTGCCTGGAGCCGTCGGCCGCCACCTCGTCGCTGACGACGAAGCCGCCGCCCACCGAGTAGTACACGCGGTTCTCGAGCTCGGTGCCGTCGGCGTCGAACGCGGTGAAGCGCATGCCGTTGGCGTGGAAGGGCAGGGTCTCGCGGCGGTGCATCACGAGGTCGGCCGACTCGTCGAACGCGATCTCTCGGCTGCCGTTGAGCGTCACGCGGTGCTGCGAGCGGATCGCCTCGAGGATGACGGGCACCTGCTCGATGTCCACCGTGTCGGGCTCGTGGCCGGCCAGGCCCAGCAGCACGGCCTTGTCGCTGCCGTGGCCCTTGCCGGTGGCGCCGAGCGAGCCATACATCTCGGCCTTCACGCGCGCGGTGCGCGCGAGCTCACCCTCGTGCGCGAGGCGCGCGACGAACATGCGCGCCGCCCGCATCGGGCCGACCGTGTGCGAGCTCGACGGGCCAATGCCGATCTTGAAGAGGTCGAAAACCGAGACTGCCATGGTGGAGTCCTTCAGCAGGATGTTTGCAGACCGGCATGCCGCATGCGCGGAGCGCGGCCGCCCCCAGGGCCACCCGAGAAGAGGGCGTCGAGGATCGCCATCCGAGACGATCCGCGCTCACCTCGCGGGGCAGCGACCAGCGGGAGCGTGGGGGGCCTTATTCCTCGAACTCGCTCATCGGCACGCAGCTGCAGAACAGGTTGCGATCACCGTAGACGTTGTCGACGCGGCCCACCGGCGACCAGTACTTGCCCAGGCGCAGCGCCGGCACCGGGTAGGCGGCGTCCTCGCGCGAGTACGCGTGGGGCCACTCGGCCTTGAGCAGCGCCTGCGCGGTATGCGGCGCGTTCTTCAGCGGGTTGTCCTCGCGCGGCCAGCTGCCGCCCTCGACCTTGGCGATCTCGGAGCGGATGGCGATCATCGCGTCGCAGAAGCGGTCGAGCTCGGCCAGCGGCTCGCTCTCGGTCGGTTCGACCATCAGCGTGCCGGCCACCGGGAACGACAGCGTCGGCGCGTGGAAGCCGTAGTCGATCAGGCGCTTGGCGACGTCCTCGGCGGTGATGCCCGAGCTGTCCTTGAGCGGACGCAGGTCCAGGATGCACTCGTGCGCCACGCCGCCGCCCTGCACGCCGGCGATGTTGCCGCTGAAGTGGATGTCGTAGTGCTGCGACAGGCGCGCCGCGATGTAGTTGGCGTTGAGGATGGCCGTCTCGGTGGCCTGGCGCAGGCCGGCCGCGCCCATCATGCGCACGTACATCCAGCTGATCGGCAGCACCGCCGCGTTGCCCAGCGGGGCCGCTGAGACGGCGCCCACGCGCCTGGAATCCTCGGCGCCGAGGCCGGCCGCACGGTGCGCGGGCAGGAACGGTACGAGGTCGGCCACGACGCACACCGGGCCGACGCCCGGGCCGCCGCCGCCGTGCGGGATGCAGAAGGTCTTGTGCAGGTTCAGGTGGCTGACGTCGCCGCCGAACTCGCCCGGCGCCGCCACGCCCACCATCGCGTTCATGTTCGCGCCGTCGACGTACACGCGGCCGCCGTACTTGTGCACGAGCGCGCACAGCGCCTTGACGCCCGGCTCGAACACGCCGTACGTGGACGGGTAGGTGATCATCATCGCCGCGAGGTCGTCCTTGTGCTCGACGCACTTGGCCTCGAGGTCGGCCATGTCGACCTCGCCCTCGGCCGTGCACTTCACGACCACGACCTTCAGGCCCACCATCTGCGCCGACGCCGGGTTCGTGCCGTGCGCCGACTCGGGGATCAGGCAGACGTCGCGCGCGCCCTGGCCGCGCGACTCGTGCCAGGCCTTGATCACCAGCAGGCCCGCGTACTCGCCCTGCGAGCCGGCGTTGGGCTGCAGGCTGATGCCGGCGTAGCCCGTGGCCTGCTCGAGCCACTTGCACAGCTGGTCGTCGAGCAGGCGGTAGCCCTCGAGCTGGTCGGCCGGCGCGAACGGGTGCACGTGCGCGAACTCGGGCCACGTGATCGGGATCATCTCGCTGGTGGCGTTGAGCTTCATCGTGCACGAGCCCAGCGGGATCATGCTGCGGTCCAGCGCGAGATCCTTGTCCGACAGGCGGCGGATGTAGCGCAGCATCTCCGTCTCGCTGTGGTGCGTGTTGAACACCGGGTGCATGAGGAAGTCGCTGGTGCGCAGCAGCTCGGCGGGCAGGCGCAGGGGCACGCCCTGCTCGAACTCGTCGAACGACGGCAGCGCCTGGCCCGGCGCGAACACGCCCCACAGCGTGGTCAGGCAGGCGCGGGTGGTGGTCTCGTCGAAGCTGACCGACACCGTCGTCGCGCTGGCGCGGCGCAGGTTCATGCCGGCCGCGACGGCGCGGGCCAGCACGGCCTCGGTCTGCGGGCCGGTGGCAATCTCGACCGTGTCGAACGCGTGCGCGTTGACGCAGGCGATGCCGCGCTGGTCCAGGCCGGCCGCGAAGATCGCGGCGAACGAGGCGACGCGCCGCGCGATGCGGCGCAGGCCCTCGGGGCCGTGGTAGACGGCGTACATGCTGGCGATGACCGCCGGCAGCACCTGCGCCGTGCAGATGTTGGACGTGGCCTTCTCGCGGCGGATGTGCTGCTCGCGCGTCTGCAGCGCGAGGCGGTAGGCCGGCGCGCCGTGCGTGTCGACGCTGACGCCCACCAGGCGGCCCGGCAGCGAGCGCTTGAGCGCGTCCTGCGTGGCGAGGTAAGCGGCGTGCGGGCCGCCGCAGCCCATGGGCATGCCGAAGCGCTGCGTGTTGCCGCAGGCGATGTCGGCGCCGAACTCGGCCGGGGCCTGCAGCAACGTCAGCGCCAGCAGGTCGGCCGCGACGATGACGAGGCCGCCGCGCGCGTGCACCGCGTCGACCAGCGGCTTGAGCACGCGCACCTGGCCGGTGACGCCCGGGTACTGGAACAGCGCGGCGAAGCAGTCCTTCTCGGCGGCGACCTCGGCCTTGGCGACCACGACCTCGATGCCCAGCGGCCTGGCGCGCGTCTGCACGACCTCGATCGTCTGCGGCAGCACGTCGTCGGCGACGAAGAAGACCTTGCTCTTGCTCTTGCCCATGCGCTGGGCCAACGTCATCGCCTCGGCGGCGGCCGTGGCCTCGTCCAGCATGGACGCGTTGGCGATGGCCATGCCCGTGAGGTCGGTGACCATCGTCTGGAAGTTCAGCAGCGCTTCCATGCGGCCCTGCGAGATCTCGGCCTGGTAGGGCGTGTACGCGGTGTACCAGGCCGGGTTCTCGAGGATGTTGCGCAGGATGACGCCCGGCGTGAGGGTGCCGTGGTAGCCCTGGCCGATGAAGCTCTTGAGCACCTTGTTCTTCGAGGCGACCGCCTTCAGCTCGGCCAGCGCCTTGGCTTCGGTGACCGCGTCGGGGATCGCCATCGCCTGGCCGCGCAGGATGTTCCTGGGCACCAGCGCGGAGATCAGCGCCTCGCGCGAAGCGGCGCCGATGGCCGACAGCATGCGGGCTTCGTCGGCGGCCTCGGGGCCGATGTGGCGGGCGACGAATTCGGAGGCGTTCTCGAGCTGGGCCAGCGGGGTGGTGGCGGTCAGGGACATGGGCAATTCCAGGCGTGCGGGGGGTAAGGCAGGAAGCGCCCGGCGCGCGTCGGGTGGACGCGGCCGGTCAGGCTCCGGCGCGGCGCGGCGCGATCACGTCGCGCGCGGGAGAGCAGGGCGGGTGGATCAGAGCGTCTTGAGCAGCGCGTCGTAGGCCGGCGCGTCCATCAGCTCGTCGAACTCGACCATGTTGGAGATCTTCACCTTGAAGAACCAGCCTTCGCCGAGCGGGTCGGTGTTGGCCAGCGCCGGCTCGTCGCGCAGCTTCTCGTTGACCTCGACCACTTCGCCGGACACCGGCATGTAGATGTCGGCGGCGGCCTTGACCGACTCGACGACGCCGGCGATCTCGCCCTTGGCGAAGCTGCGGCCGACCTCGGGCAGGTCGACGAACACGACGTCGCCGAGGGCGTCCTGCGCATGCAGCGTGATGCCCACGACGGCGGCGTCATGATCTTCGATGTTGATCCATTCGTGGTCGGTCGTGAACTTGGTCGTCATGCAAGGCTCCTGGCAGAAAGGGCGGAAAAAGGGAATGGGGACGGCGCGGGCGAGCGGGACGCTCAGCCGCGGAAGTAGCGGTGCGGCGCGAACGGCATCGGCGTCACGCGCATCGGCAGGCGCTTGCCGCGCACCTCGGCGTAGACCTCGTGCGCGACGATCGCGTGGTCGACCGGCAGGTAGGCCATCGCCACCGGCTGGTTGACGGTGGGCCCCAGCGTGCCGCTGGTGACCACGCCCAGCTTGTGGCCGGCGTGGTCGACGATGACGGTGCCCTCGCGCACGGGCGCGCGCTCGAGGCCGACCAGGCCCACGCGCTTGGTGCGCGCGCCGACGGCCAACTGGCGGGCGATGACGTCGGCGCCGGGGTAGTGGCCCTCGCGCTCGCCGCCGGGGCGGCGCACCTTCTGGATCGCCCAGGTCAGCGCGGCCTCGACCGGCGTGGTGGTGGTGTCGATGTCGTTGCCGTACAGGCACAGGCCGGCTTCCAGGCGCAGCGAGTCGCGCGCGCCCAGGCCGACGGGCTTGACCTCGGGCTGCTCGAGCAGCTTGCGCGCGAGCGCGTCGGCGTCGGCGGCGGCCACGGAAATCTCGAAGCCGTCCTCGCCGGTGTAGCCCGAGCGGGTGACGTAGCAGGCGATGCCGCCCACCTTGAAGAAGCCGCCGGTCATGAACGTCAGCTTCTCGATGCCGGGCGACAGGCGCGCCATCGCGTGCACGGCCATCGGGCCCTGCAGCGCCAGCAGGCCGCGGTCGAACATCGTGACGATGTCGCAGCGGCTGCCGATTCGCTCGCGCAGGTGGCGCAGGTCGGCGTCCTTGCACGCGGCGTTGACGATGACCAGCAGCCCGTCGTCGCGGCGCGTGACCATCAGGTCGTCCAGGATGCCGCCCTGGGCATTGGTGAACAGGGCGTAGCGCTGCTTGTTCAGGCCCAGGCCGACGATGTCGACCGGCACCAGGGTCTCCAGCGCCGCGGCGGCGTCGTCGCCCTTGAGCAGCAGCTGGCCCATGTGCGACACGTCGAACAGCGCGGCCTCGTGGCGGCACTGGCGGTGCTCGGCCAGGATGCCGGCCGGGTACTGGACGGGCATCGAATAGCCCGCGAACGGCACCATGCGGGCGCCGAGTTCGAGATGCAACGCGTGCAGGGGGGTCTCGTGCAGGGGAGTGGAGAGTTCAGCGGACATCGTTGTTCCTTCGAGGGCAGTCGGTCCCGCCCTCATCGTACGGGCGGCTGGATGCCCTCGCTGTCCGCTTTACCTGAGAGATTGCAGCGCCGGTGTGCCGGCGCCGCTTGCCCCTTCGGTGGACGATCTCGCCGACGCCGTGAAAAGCGGCAGCCGCATCGTCTCTCTCCAGTGAGGAACGCCTGCATTCGACAGGCGTCTCGTCAGTCCTTTTGCCTGAGCGTTCGGGGCGGTGGCCCCTGCGCCTTCGGCGGCCGGCCACGACGCGCGAACGCGGGCAGCAGGCTCTCTCCTGACAAGCAGCCAGTTTAGCATCGACCTCGCCCGGAGCAAGACGGAGGCGCACATCCGCGCGACCGGCCGCGGAGGGTGTAAATATCTGTTGCCAACTGGGCAATTCCATGGAGAATTTGTCCGACCAAGAAAATCGTCCGCCGGTTGGTCGCGCGGCGGCGAAAACGATGGGGAGCGGTGTTGGCGTCGGGACTTTCCGGCGAGTCGTTCTGCTCGATCTGCTTCGGCGGCCGATTGATTCCCGAGCGTAGCGAGCACTGCCATGGTCCAGCCTGTTTCCCGGCCGCCGTCCTCCCCGGAAGCGGCCCGGAGCGACGTCCCGCCGGCGCTTTCCGCCGATCGTCCCGCCGAGTTCCCGGCGCACGAGCCGAGTCCGCCCCAGGCGCCGCCGCATTCGGAGATCGAGCGCGAGATCGAGCGCTCCGAGCGTGCACTCGCGGCGCTGGCCGCCACCCGGGCGCTGGCGCGCGCTGCGTTCACCGACTCGCAGCTCGCCGCCGAGGATGCGAAGGACGCCCAGTCGGCCGAGCAGGCGGCCGACGCCACCGACGACGATCCCGACGACGGCTGGGTGCGCACCGAGTACGTGGCGTTCGAGCACACCTTTCCGCCCGCCGATGACTCCCCGCCGCGCCACCTGGTCGGCGGCAGCTTCGACCCGGGCATCGCGTCGCAGCAGGGCCGCACCTTCCCGGGCGCCTCGATGGCCGATGCGTCGCTGAAGACGCGCACCGGCGCGCAAGCCCGCTTCCTGCGCGAGGCCAGGCACGCGCCGCGCGCCGAGCACGGCGGCGCGGCGTCGGCGCAGGGCCGTGCTCATGCGGACCGGCCGAGCGGTCACCCGGGTCGGCCGGCGGCCGCGTCCATGCAGGCGCGGTCGCGCATGCCGGCGCCCGCCCGGGCACCCGCGCGCGAGGGATTCAAGTTCCTGCTCGCGGCCGGCCTCGGCGCCGTGGTCGTGCTGGCCGGCGGCGGCATGGCATGGAAAGCCGGCTGGCTGTCGCGCGGCGCTGCGTCCGCCACGGCGGCGGCCACGGGCGCTCCGGCGACGACGACCGGCCCTGCAGCCACGACTGCATCCACGGCGACGACGACCGCGACGGCGGCGCCCGCTGCCGCGCAGGCCGAGGCGGCGCGCGTGCTGTCGCCGGCCCAGCAGGAGATCTCGATCACGCCCGCGGCCGGCGCGGCGCCGCCGCGCAGCGAGGCGGAAGTCGATGCGGCGCTGGCCGCCGCGGCCCGCGCGGCCGCGGTGCCGGCGGCGTCGGTGCGCGCGGCCGGGCCGTCGAACGTCGCGCGTCCGCAGCCGGAAGCCGCGGCCGCACCGGCTCCCACCGCGGCGCCGGCAGTGCCTCCTGCGAATGGCAAGGATGGCGTGGCCGCCGCCATCGCCGACGCGCAGGCCAAGGCCGATCGCTTCCTGTCGACGGGCGCCCAGGCGTCTGCCCCGGCCGGGGACGCGAAACAGGCCCCGTGAGTTCCCGGCGCGCGCATCGCCGCGGGCGCCGCGCGTGATACGGCCAGGGGTATCCGATTCGCCATGACGAAAGGCGCCCCGCAAGCGAGGCGCCTTTCGGTCATGCGTCGACCGGACGAGCCGGCTTACTGCTTGGCGGCGGCCTTGTCGACGTCGGCCTGGCCTTCGGCCTTGGTCTTCTCGGTCTTGATCGCGGCCTTGGCCTTGTCGTGATGCGCTTCGGCCTTGGCCTTGGCGACATTCTTGTCGGCCTTCGCATCGGCCTTGGCCTCGTCGGCGTTGGCGTCGGCGGCGGTCTTCTCGGCCTTGGCGGACTGCTTGGCCTTGTCTTGCGGATCGGCCTTGTCGACCTTGGCCTGTGCCTTGGACTTGTCCTTCATCGCGTCGTTGTGCGCGTCGGCCTTCTTCTTGGAGGCCTTGGACTCGGCCTTGTTCACCTTCTCGTCGGCCTTGGCGTCGGTCTTGGCTTCGGAGTCGGCGGCCTTCGCGTTGGCCTTGTCGGCCTTGGCTTCGGCCTTCTGCACGTCCTTGGTCGCGGCGGGTGCGCTGGCCTGGGCCATCGCCATCGAGGCGAACAGGGAGGCGATCAGGGCGGCGAGGAGCTTGCTCATTGTCATTTCCTTCATGGGTTTGTGTGGAGCACCGACCGACCATCGATCGAGTCCATGTGCCTGCAACGCGGGAGGCCGGGCACTTCGTTGACAGGCTGCGGACTTCCACATGCGGAAGTTTTTTCCTGTCGTGCGTGCGAAATCGGCTGCTCCGATGGTGCTTTCGTCACAGTGCTTACGTGATGGCAAACGCCGCGCCCGAGGCCGCTCGGGGTGTACCCGCGTGCACGCGAGCCGTGACGATTCGATACCGTTTCGACGCGTGCAGCGCGCTCGTGCGAGCGCTGACGGCGACGCTTGTCGTCGATCAGCGACAAGTCCTTCATGGCTAACTGGCAGATGGAGCGGACAATGCGGTCGACGTTGCTGGACAGTCGCGGATCGTCACTGTGCTCGGTCGTTCAACCGCGCTCGCGGAAGACTCGCGCAAGACGCTCAGGCCGGCGTGGCGACGCCGCGCCGACGCAGCCGCGACACGCTCACCGCCGCGCCCGCCAGCGCGATGCCCACGGCGATCGTCAGGCACAGGTGCTCGGCGTCGCGCGATGCGGTGTGCAAGACGAGCGCGGTGAGAGACGCGCCCACCGTCATGCCCGTCAGGCGCGCGGTGGCGAGCATGCCGCCCGCGGCGCCGGCGCGATCGCGCGGCGCGCTGCCCAGCAGCGTGCGGTTGTTGGGCGCCTGGAAGAAGCCGAAGCCCAGGCCGCACCAGGCCATGCGCGAGAGGATGTCGACGGTCGACGCGTCGGCCGGCAGCCGCGACATCAGCCACAGCCCCGTGGCCAGCACCAGCAGGCCCGCGGTGCCGAGGATCGCGGCGGGCACGCGGTCGGCCAGCCGCCCCGCGAGCGGCGCGATGAGGCCCACGCCCATCGGCGTGGCCAACATCGTCTTCGCGTCGCGCGTGCTGCCGTGGTCGACGCTGTCGGACAAGGCCCTCGACTGGCTCAGCGCCGCGCTCAGCGCGCTCGCGATCTGCTCGTTCGCCGCCTACACGCTCGCCTTCATCGCGCTGCCGTTCTGGTTCCAGGCCGCGATGCATCGCGACCAGGTGCAGACCGGCCTGCTGATGACGCCGTGGCCGGCGTCGGCCCGATCGCGCCCGCCACCGACACCACCAGCGCGTTCAGCCCGACGCCATGCCCCAGCGACTTGTGCGGATAGGTGAAGCGCACCAGCGCCCCGTTGACGGCCATGATGCCGGCCGCGCCCAGGCCCTGCGCGACGCGCGCCGCGATCAGCGTCGCGAGCGACCCGCAGAGCGCGCACGCCAGCGACCCGAGCGTGAACAGCGCCAACCCCGCGATGTAGACGCGCCGGTAGCCGATGCGCTCGCCCAGCGTGGCCAGCGGCAGCAGCAGCACGACGATCGCCAGCTGGTATGCATTGACGACCCACACCGACTCCGCCGGCGTCACGCCCAACTGTCGCGCGATCGCGGGCAGCGCGATGTTGGCGACGGCCGAATCGAGCACGGCCATCGTCACCGCGACGGCGATCGCGAGCATGGCCCGGCGCCGTTGCGGCAGCGGCAGGCCGTCGGGGTGGATCACGGGAATCAGGTGGGGCTCCGGCGCCGGCGGGGATGGGCGCCGAGCATAGTCCCTGTGCACGCGCCGCGGTGTCGTGTGCGGGATTCGGTGGCGCGTCAGGACATGCGCGCGCCGTTCCGCTACGCTGCGCACATCGCCTGCAATCGCCGTGATCTCGCACCTCACCATCCGCCTCGCCACGCCGGCCGACGCCTTCGCGATCGCCGCGTTGTCGCGTGCCGAGATCGAGCACGGGCTGCCGTGGACGTGGCGCGAGCCGCGCGTGCGCCGCGCGATCGCCGACCCCGACACCAACGTCATCGTCGTCGGCCCGCCGGGCGCGGTGACGGCGTTCGGCGTCATGTACTACGCCGACGACGACGCGCACCTGCTGCTGTTCGCGGTGCACCGCTCGCAGCAGCGCCAGGGCGTGGGCAGCGCGCTGCTGCAATGGCTGGAGGACGCCGCGCGCGCCGCGGGCGCGACGCGCATCCGCGTGGAGGCGCGCATGGACAACGAGGCCGCGCGCAGCTTCTACAACGAGCGCGGCTACCACGAAGGCCGCATCGTGCGGCGGATGTACAGCGGCGCGCTGGACGGCGTGCTGCTGGAGAAGTGGCTGCGCGGAGACGGCGACACCGCATGACCTCACGGTCGATGCGGTGCGTGCGATCGGGGGGCTGACGCGAAGCGGGGCAAGCCGGAAAGGCGCCCGCTGCCGCCTCGCGCCCGGGCACGCATGGCGCGCCGCGTGCGCGCGAGACCGCTCAGGCCATCTTGAACGTCGAGACGGCGTGCGACAGCGACGCCGCCTGGTCCTTCAGCGATTCGGCAGCGGCCGCCGACTGCTCGACGAGCGCGGCGTTCTGCTGCGTCATCTGGTCCAGCTGTGCCACCGCCTTGTTGATCTGCACGATGCCGTCGGACTGCTCGGACGACGCGGCCGTGATCTCGTTGATGATGTCGCTGACGCGCTGCACCGAGGCCACGATCTCCTGCATCGTCGAGCCCGCGTTGCCCACGAGGCGCGAACCCTCGTCGACGCGCTCCACGCTCGAGCCGATCAGGCCCTTGATCTCCTTGGCGGCGCCGGCGCTGCGCTGCGCGAGGCTGCGCACTTCCGAGGCGACCACCGCGAAGCCGCGCCCCTGCTCGCCGGCACGCGCGGCCTCGACCGCGGCGTTCAACGCCAGGATGTTGGTCTGGAAGGCGATGCCGTCGATCACGCCGATGATGTCGGCGATCTTCTTGGAGCTGCCGTTGATCTGTTCCATCGTTGTGACGACCTGCGAGATCACCTGGCCGCCGCGCTGCGCCACCTCGGCCGCCGAGGCCGCCAGCTGGTTGGCCTGGCGTGCCGATTCCGCGGACTGGTTGACGGTGCCGGTCAGCTGCACCATCGACGACGCCGCCTGCTGCAGCTGCGACGCGGTCTCCTCGGTGCGCACGCTCAGGTCCTGGTTGCCGGTCGCGATCTCGGCGCTGGCCGTGCTGATGCTGTCGCTGGAGCGATGCACCTGGGCGACCGTCGTGCGCATCGCGTCCACCATGCGGCCCAGGGCCTCGATGAGGCTGCCGGCGGGCGCGTTCGGAACGGCAACGCCCAGCTCGCCGCGGGCGAGTTCGGCCATCGCGTCGATCGCCACGCGCGGCTCGCCACCGATCTGGCGCAGCACGCTGCGCGTCACCAGCAGGCCCAGCGCGCCGAGCGCCACCAGCACGGCCAACGCGATGCCCAGCTGGCGCACCGCGGTGGCGCGCACCTCGGCGTCGACGCCGTCCATGTACAGGCCCGAGCCCACCATCCAGTTCCAGCCCGGGATCTTCACCAGGTACTGCAGCTTCGGGTAGACGACGGCGTTGGGGTCGTTGTCGCCCGGCTTGGCCGTCCACGACGCCACCCAGGCGTTGCCGTCGGTGCTGCCGGCCATGCCGTCGGTCAGCATCTTGGCGGCGTCGATGCCCTTGCTGTTGAGCGTGCCCAGCACGGTCTTGCCGGGCACCCAGCGGGTCAGGTACGGGTGCATGACGGCCAGGCCATCGGTGGTCAGGATGTAGAAGTAGTCGGCCTTGCCGCCGAGGTCGCCGTAGCGCGCCATGCGCACCGCGTCGCTCGCGGCCTTCATCGCGTCGGCCTCGCTCATCTTGCCGGCCGCGGCCGCCGCCTGGTAGCCGGCCACCAGCGTGGCCTGCGACTGCACCGCCGCCTTGAGCGTGGCCTTGCGGGCATTGGTGATCTCCTCTCGCAGCTGGAGGAAGGCCAGGCTGGACACCAGCAGCACGCCGACGACCGCAGTGGCCACCAGCAACAGGATCTTTCGATTGAACGACAGCTTCTCGATCATCACGCTTCCAGGAGTTCCGATGGACAGGGCGGGGCGCACCCTGCGTCGCCCGGCCTGGAACGGCGGGGCGCGGTGGGCGCGGCATCTGCGTGCTTATTCGGCCTGGGCGTGCCGGCGCTTGAGGGAAAACTGCACGAATGATCGGCCCGGCCGGGGTCGTTCGGCCCGGGGCTGCGCGACCGCGGGCACGGCCGCCGTCCATGCGCAGCAGGCCAGCATCGCGCCGGCCAAGATCCGGGGCAGTCTCGCGTCATGCCACTCGTCCCGCAGCCCTGGAACGGCCATCGTGGTCTTCGCGGCCGGCGTGTATCGGCGCGGTCCAGAGGGACGGAGAAACGAAAAGACCGCCACGCGGGCGGTCTTTCGGGTCGAATCGGGTGACGAGCCTGACCCCGGCACTGGTCACAACAGTTAGGGCTGCTTCGTTCCCGACCTGACCCGGTTGGCCGTGCTTCCATGCGAGGAGGCCCGTCACGAGTGATTGTATCCGAGGCGCGGCGGCGGATCGTCCGCGGCCATGAAAATCGCCCCGTGGATCGCATGCCGGAGGGCACGCGGGCACGGGGCGAATGGTCGAGGTGAAGGGCGATCAGCGCAGCTGCAGGTCGTCGTCGCCGAAGCGGATGTTCAGCGGCTCGATGAGCAACTGCTTGGGGCCGTCCTCGACCTTGCCCGCGACGATGGCGCCGATGCCCAGGCCCTGCGCGATCTCGCAGGCCTTGGCGGCCTCGCCGGCAGGCATGAACAGCGCGAAGCCGGCGCCCATGTTGAGGGTGCTGTAGGCCTCGCGGTCGTCGTGCTTGGCCCACTGCTGGATGAACTTCAGCACGGGCGGCACCGCGGGCACCTTGTCGATGCGGTAGGTGAACGGCTTGGGGTGGCGCAGCAGCTTGCGCCAGCCGTGGCCGGTGATGTTGGCGCTGTAGTGCACCGTCAGTCCGGCCTTGGCCAGGGCCTCCGTGACGGGCGAGTACAGCGTCGTCGGCGCAAGCAGGGCCTCGCCGTAGCTCAGGCCGGGCGCCACGGGCGTCATGTAGCCGTGCGGCAGGCGTTCGACCAGCTTGCGCGCCAGGCTCAGGCCGTTGGCATGGATGCCGCTGGAGCTCAGCAGCACGATGGCGTCGCCGGCCTGCAGGTGGTCGCCCACGGACAGCCGCGACTTCGGATTGACGATGCCCGTGCACGACGACGCGAGGTCGATGCGGCCGCCCTCGACGATGCCCGCCAGCGCCGGCGTCTCGCCGCCGCCCCAGGCCACGCCGCAGGTGTCGCACGCGGCCTTCCAGCCGTCGACCAGCGCCTTGGCGCGCAGCTTGTCGCTGAACCACTCGCTGCCGCCGGCGGCCCAGTAGGCCTGCACCACCAGCGGCGTGGCGCCGACGGTGATCAGGTCGTTGATCGACATCGCGATGGTGTCCTGCGCGATGCCGGCGTAGTAGCTCTGGCCGGTGAGTTCGGCCATCTCGTCGGCCACGAGCGCCTTGGAGCCCAGGCACTCGACGATGCTCGCGATGTAGAACGGGCCGACGTCCACGACGTAGGCGGATTCGCCGCGCGAGGCGGCCACCTCGGTGAAGCCGTGGCCCGCGACGTGCGTGGCGGTGGCGGCGGCGGCGCGCTGGGCGGCCACCTTCAGCGGGTCGATCAGGTCGTAGTTGACGCCGGCCTGCTCGTAGCTGAGCGTGCCGGGGTTGGAGGAGGAATGCGAAGACATTCCGGGATTATCGCCGCTCCGTGGGCAGGAAGTTGGACGTTCCAGCCGCCGGCGCCAGGACGTGGGCATGAAGGTCGAGGGAGCGGCGGATCCGGCTTTGCCGGGCCGCTCGCGGCCAACCCCTCGGGGGCAGGGAGCGCAAGCGACCGTGGGGCTAAAATCTTTCGCATGAGCTACGTCGTCCTCGCACGCAAGTACCGCCCGCGCACCTTCGAGCAGATGGTGGGGCAGGATCACGTCGTGCGCGCGCTCACGCATGCGCTCGAGCAGGGCCGCATCCACCACGCCTACCTGTTCACCGGCACGCGGGGCATCGGCAAGACGACGGTGTCGCGCATCCTGGCCAAGAGCCTCAATTGCACGGGCCCGGACGGGCAGGGCGGCATCACCGCGCACCCGTGCGGCGTGTGCACGGCCTGCACCGAGATCGACGGCGACCGCTTCATCGACTACATCGAGCTGGACGCCGCGTCCAACCGGTCGATCGACGAGATCCGCGACCTGATCGAGCGCGCCGCCTACAAGCCGAGCGTGGGCCGCTACAAGGTCTTCATGATCGACGAGGCGCACCAGCTCACGAAGGACGCCTTCAACGCGCTGCTCAAGACGCTGGAAGAGCCGCCCGAGTACCTCAAGTTCGTGCTGGCCACCACCGACCCGGAGAAGATGCTGCCGACGGTGCTCAGCCGCTGCCTGCAGTTCAACCTGCGCCCGATGGCGCCGGAGACGGTCGCGGCGCACCTCGATCGCGTGCTGGGCGCCGAGGGCATCCCGTTCGACGCCGGCTCGCTGCGCCTGCTGTCGCGCGGCGCGCGCGGCTCGATGCGCGACGCGCTGTCGCTCACCGACCAGGCCATCGCGTACGGCGCCGGCACGCTCGAGGAATCGGCGGTGCGCGCGATGCTGGGCACGGTCGACCGCAGCCACGCCAACCGCATCGTCGAGTCGCTGGCGCGGCGCGACGCCGGCGCGATGCTGGCCGAAGTCAACGCGCTGCGCGGCCTGGGCCTGTCGGCCGCGGGCACGCTCGAGGAAGTGGCGCGCCTGCTGCAGCAGATGGCCGTCGAGCAGGCGCTGCCGGGCTCGCTGGACGCGAGCGATTCCGACACCGAGGCCGCGCGCATGCTCGCCGCGGCCATGGCGCCCGACGAGACGCAGCTGCTGTACAGCATCGCCGTGCACGGCCGCGCCGAGCTGAGCCTGGCGCCCGACGAATACGCGGGCCTGGTGATGGTGCTGTTGCGTTTCATGGCGTTCCCGTCCGACGGCGGTGGCAGCTCGGGTGGCGGATCGACGCCGCCGGCCGCGCGCCAGCCCGAGGGCGGGGCGAGGACGGCCGGCGCGACGGCCGCGAGCCCGGCCGCGGCGCCGCGCGCCGCACCGCCGGCGCAGGCGCCCGTGGCGTCCGCGCCCGTGGCCGCGGCGCCGGCGCCCGTGGCGATGCAGCGTCCGGCGGCCCTCCCGTCGCCCGCGCCCGTGCAGGCGCCCGCGGCGCCGCTGCTGCGCACACCGCCGGCGCGCGCGGTGGCCGCCGCGACCGTGGCGGAAGACGACGGCCCGCCGTGGGTCGACGAGGAACCCGACGAACTGCTCGACGACCTGCCCGCGCCCACGCGCGGCCGCGGCGGCAACGCGCCGCCGGTGCAGCGCGCGCGGCCCAGCCTCGACGAGCTGGAACCTGCGTACGACGACGAGCCCGGTGCCCCCTCGCCCGTGCCGCAGGGCGTGGCGCCGCCGCCCGCGCTGGCGCCGTTCGAGCGCACCGAGCTCGGCACGCGCTGGTACGCGCTGATCAACCAGTGCGCCGAGGCCAACAAGCTCGTGGCGATGGTGCGCGCGCTGGCGATGCAGGCCGAGCTGGTGCATTGCGATCCCGCCGGCGAGGCGCCCGTCTGGCGCCTGCGCGTGGCGCTCGAGACACTGCGCAACCCCGCGCTGGCCGACAAGCTCGGCGCGATCCTGCGCGAGCTCACGGGCCAGAACCTGCAGCTGTCGGTGGAACTCGGCGATCCGCAGGACACCCCGCTCAAGCGCGACGCCGCCGAGGCCGACCGCCGCCAGCGCGCTGCCATCGACGAGATCCAGTCCGACGCCACCGTGCGCGCGCTGCTTGCCCAGTTCCAGACGGCCCGCATCCTGCCGGGCTCGGTCAAGCCCCTCTGATTTCCCTCCGGAGTCGATGAACCAAAGGTTCCAGCGCTCCACCGTTCCCGAAAGGTCCACCCCATGATGAAGAACCAACTCGCCGGCCTGATGAAGCAGGCCCAGGCGATGCAGGACAACCTGAAGAAGGTGCAGGACGAGCTCGCCACGATCGAGGTCGACGGCCAGGCCGGCAACGGCCTCGTCAAGATCACGATGACCTGCAAGCACGAAGTGCGCCGCGTGACGATCGACCCCAGCCTGCTGGCCGACGACAAGGACATGCTTGAGGACATGGTGGCTGCCGCCTTCAATGACGCGCTGCGCGTGGCCGAAGAGGTCAGCTCGGCCAAGATGAGCAAGGTCACGCAGGGCATGCCGCTGCCTCCCGGCATGAAGATGCCTTTCTGAAGCCCCCGCGCTCCCGCTGGCCGCTGCCCCTCGAGGGGGGCCGGCCGCGACGGGCCCGGCAGAGCCGGTTCCCGCGCTCCCTCGAATCTTCCGGCCGCTGCCCGAGCGGCAGCGCCGGCCACGACAGAAAATCCATGAGCGAGCCACGCCTGCTTTCGCTGGTCGAGGCGCTGCGCGTCCTGCCGGGCGTCGGCGTGAAGTCGGCGCAGCGGATGGCCTTCCACCTGCTGCAGCACGACCGCGACGGCGCGCTGCGGCTGGCCGCGGCGCTCGACGGCGCGGTGCATGACGTGCGCCACTGCGAGCGCTGCCACACCTTCACCGAGCACCGGCTGTGCGACGTCTGCGCCGACCCCGAGCGCGACGCCAACGTGCTGTGCATCGTCGAGACGCCGGCCGACCAGTCGGCGCTGGAGCGCACCGGCAGCTACAAGGGCCTGTACTTCGTGCTGATGGGGCGGCTGAGCCCGCTGGACGGCGTGGGCGTGCGCGACATCGGCGTCGGGCCGTTGCTCGAACGCATCGAGCGCGAGCCCGTGAGCGAGGTCATCCTGGCCACCAGCTTCACGGCCGAAGGCGAGGCCACCGCGCACGTGATCGGCGAGGCGTTGAAGGCGCGCGGCCTGACCGTGTCGCGCCTGGCGCGCGGCGTGCCGGCCGGCAGCGAGCTGGAATACGTCGACCTCTCGACGATCGCGCACGCACTGGCCGATCGCCGCTGAGCGCAGCGGTGACCTCGAAGGGTTTGGCAGGGCGGGTCGTTTGACCCGCGTGCCGGCATTGCGGCACTCGCACCGGATCGCGGGTCAAGCCTGCGGCCGACCCGCCCGACCGATCGACCTCGCGCGCGGCCGGCGCCAAGTGTCCGATAGCGGACACCACCGCTGCGCCCGACGCGGCGCCCCGACAGAATCGACTCGGCGCCGCCGAATGCTTCGGCGCGCGTGTCAAGAGCCGCCCGTCGTTGACCCAGACCCTGTCCCCGCATGAGATCGCCGGCATCCGCGTGCCCGGTATTCGCCTCAGCGATCGCCTGCTGCAGCGGTTGCGCCGCTTCGTCGTGGCGCGCCCGTACGTCACGGGCTCGATCGCCGTGCACGGGCTGCTCGCGCTGCTGCTGCTGAACCTGTCGGGGCTGGGCACGCGCCAGGACGCGCGCGTCGCCGCGGCCGAGGCTCGGAAGGCGGCGCAGCGCATCGATGCGACGCGTTCGCGCGACCTGCAGCATCGCGTCGACCGCATGCAGTCCCTTCGCGAGGAGCTCGATCCCGGCGCGACGCCATTGCCGCCCGGCACCGGGGGCGCATCGCCCGACGCGCTCGCCGCGCGGGCGCAGGCGTTGTCCGACGCGATCGAGGCCGCCGACCGCGAGCAGCGCGCGCAGGATCTCGCGCGGCTGACCGGGATCCCGCTGGCCGAGGCGCGCCGCAAGGTCGAGGCCGACGACGCCGCGCACCGGCCGCCGCCGCCACCCGAGACGGCGCCGCAGAAGATCGCGCGCCTGGAGCGCCATGCCCGAGACATCGCCGAGGCACGTCGCGCGCGCCTGGACGCGCAGCGCGAAGGCGTGCGCGTGACGCGCGCGCACGCGAAGGCGCATCGCGTGGTCGCGCCCGACGCGCCGCTCGCGCCCACGGCGCCGGCCTCGGGCTCGACCGGCCAGGTGCGCGTGGCCGACGGCATCCCGCGCTCGACGGCCGAGCAGTTCAAGTCCATGGTGCGGCTCGGCGGCCCGCAGGGGCGCGTGGGCGTCGTGGGAACGCAGGCGGGGCGCTCGGTCAACCGCGAGCACGTCAAGGGCCTGGCGGGCGGGCGCGATGCGACCGAGGACGACTTCGGCCGCGACGCCGACGTCGCGAGCAAGCGGCGCCAGGTGGTGCTCGAAGGCCAGCGCGAGAAGAGCGGGCAGGGCGGCGGCATCGGCGACCACGGCTCGGGCTCGACGAAGCAGGGTAGCGCCGCATCGATCCGCGACGACGCGACCCTGCGCGGCCTCGCGGCGGTGCGCATCCCCGGCAGCAGCCTCGACCTCACGGGACACGCCGAGGATGCACAGCACACCTTCGTGCACTACGCCTCGCCGCCGGCGGTCGACCTGGCGTCGCTGCGCACCGCGGCAGGCCGCGTGTTCGGCGCGGGCGGCACGTACGCCGAGCGCGTCTACCTGGACACCTGGTACGTGATCGGGCCGTTCGCCGGCAAGGGCGACGAGTCGCTGCAGGCCGGCTTTCCGCCTGAGGACGACGTCGACCTCGACGCCGCCTACGCCGGCCCCGAGGGCCGCACGCTGACTTGGCAGTTCACCAGCCGCGGCTTCTATCCGTTCGTGCCGCCGGATCGCCGCATGGACGCCGTCTACTACGCCTACACCGAGATCCGCGTCGACCAGGATCGCGACGTCTGGTTCTCGCTGGCCGCCGACGACGACTCGATGATGTGGCTGGACGAGCGCCTGGTCTGGGTGAGCTCGCCGGGCGACAAGCCGTGGTACCACCCCCCGTATTTCGCACGGGACGAGCTCGTCGGCAGCCTGTCGCTCATCGAGGGCCAGCGCCGCGTGCACCTGGCCGCCGGCGTGCATCACCTGTTGTTCAAGCTGTGCAATGCCGACGGGCACCCGTTCTTCTCCGTCGTCCTCTCGAAGTAGGCGCCGTTCCGGTCCTTCGCCCGACGTCCATCCAACGAATCCCGACTCACGACCCTGCCATGCAATTCAACCTGCTCCAGCAACTGGCCACCGGCGGCGCCGGCATCTGGGTGATCGGCGCGCTGTCGCTGCTGATGGTGGCGGTGGCCATCGAGCGCTTCCATCGCTTGCGCATGTCGGGCATCGTGCCGCCGGGCCTCGTCGACGAGGTCGTGCCGCTGTGGCAGGCGGGCCGGCTCGACGAGCTGCAGCAGGCGCTCGCGCGGCACGACAGCGTGCTGGCGCAGGCGATCCGCTTCCTCGTGGCCAACCGCGCGCGCTGGGCGCCCGATCTGCTCGGCGAGCGCGCCGGCGAACTGGCGTCGCGCGCGTTGCGCCAGCAGCAGCAGCGCGCCTATCCGTTGGCGGTGGTGGCCACGGTCGCGCCCATCGTCGGCCTGCTGGGCACCGTCGTCGGCATGATCGAGGCCTTCCACGTGATCGCTTTCACCGGCGGCGTGGGCGACGCGTCGCTGCTGGCCGGCGGCATCTCCAAGGCGCTGGTCAACACGGCCGCCGGCCTGAGCGTGGCCTTGCCCGCGCTCGCGCTGCACCACTTCTTCCGCCATCGGCTGACCCTCGGCGGCCTCGCGCTGGAGGAGCAGCTCGAACGCGTGATGGACGCCTGCGTCCGCGACGGAGGCCGCGCATGAGGATCCATGTCGGCGAGGACGAACAGCCCGAGATCAGCCTCATCGCGCTGATCGACTGCATCTTCTTCCTGCTCATGTTCTTCATGGTGGCCACGTCGTTCCAGAAGCAGGCCGAGGGCAAGGCCGCCAGGCCGCTGCCGATCACGCTGCCGCAGTCCGAGGTGTCGCTGGACAAGCCCGACGCCGACGCCAGCCCGCTGGTGATCGGCGTCGACGTCAAGGGCGGCCTGTACTGGGGCCGCGAGCCGGTGTCGACGGTGGAACTGCGCGACCGCCTGCACGCGGAGGCGCAGAAGGATCCGAACCGCGCCGTGCGCATCGACGGCGATACCCTGGTGCCGTACCAGGACGTGGTGCACCTGCTGGACCTGTGCGAGTTCGAAGGGCTGACGCGCGTTTCGCTGCGGACGCGGGCGGGGCGCTCGTGACCAACTTGCAGGCGTGAGTTCCCCTGCATGACGAGCGATCGATCGCTTGAAGGCCAGTTTCACCGTCACTGGTCGTGACGACACGGGGGCGGGCGTCTTGGCGGCACCGGTTGTGGTTGCGGCGGGATGCTTGCCGAAGAATATTTGCATGACGTCGACCAGCCGATTCAGTACCATGATTGACTTCCATGGAGGTCGTTGCAAGGGCGAAGGCGCGAGGGTTGAACCGGAAATGGGAAGCGACGAGAGGGGGTTGTCTTTGGTAACGTTGGACTCGCGCATATAACTTCTCCATGACTACACCCATGACCGACACCGAACTCGCCGACCTCTACCGCGAGTACATCGCCTGCCTCAACCGCCGCGACTGGGCCGCGCTGGCGCAGTTCGTCGCGCACGACGCGATGCACAACGGCCGGCCGATCGGGCTGGCGGGCTATCGCGCGATGCTGGAGAAGGACGTCGAGGACATCCCCGACCTCGAGTTCAAGGTCGAGATGCTCACCTGCGATCCGCCCAACATCGCGGCCCGGCTGGCGTTCGACTGCACCCCCACGGCCGAATTCCAGGGCCTGCCCGTCAACGGCAAGCGCGTGCAGTTCGCCGAGACCGTCTTCTACGAATTCAAGGATCGCCGCATCGCGCAGGTGTGGTCTCAGATCGACCGCGAGGCGATCGCGGCGCAGCTCTGAGCGGGCGGCGCGCGATGTGCTGGTTCGTCAGCGATCGAGCGTGTCGCTTCGCTCGGCGTGCGCGGCCGTGCGCAGTGCGGCGAGCCCGCGATGCGCGTCGTCGGCCTCGTCCGGCGCCACGCTCTGCTTCGCGCACAGGTAGCGTTCGCTGAACACGTCGAGCCACGCCTCGAGCGTGCGCGCGGCGCGGGCGTCGCCGGCCAGTTCCAGGCACAACGCCGCGATCTCCGCCGTGCACAGGTGGTGCTCGTGCCATGCGCTGCGCAGCCGGTAGCGCGAGAGCGCCGCCGGATCCAGGCTCAGCACCGGGAAGCGGTCGAGGTACGGGCTCTTGCGGAACGCCTTGCGCGCCTCGGCCCAGGTGCCGTCCAGCAGGATGAACAAGGGGCGGCGCGCATCCGTCGCGGACCGTGGCGGCAGTTCGTTGACGACGCGCCCGGGCGCGGCGAACTCGCCCGGAAAGACGACGACGGGCTGCCACGCCGGGTCGTCGAGCAGTGCCGGCAGCGACGGGTCGACCTGCGTGCGTGACCACGCGAAGACGTGGGTGTCGGGCACGACGTCGGCCACCAGCCAGCCCGTGTTGCTGGGCTTGAGCGCCTCGAACTCGGCCATCAGCAGGCACACGCCCGCGCGCGTGGGCACGCTGGCGTGCAGGGCGCACGCGCAGTGCGTGGGCGCGAGGCGGCAGCCGTCGCAACGCGGCTTGCGCGGCTCGCCGCGGTCCAGGCGCGGGCGCTGCTCGCTCGCGGAAAGCGCGGCCCGCAGGCGCGCGACGGCGTGCGGCGCGGGAGAGGGCGCGGCCGCGTCCTTGACTTGATCGTTCACGCCGGCATCATGCCCCACGCCCCGGCCCGATCGAAGGAACGACGATGAACGACACCGCTCCCGCGACCCGCAGCGCCTCCTGTTCGTGCGGCCAGCTGCGCATCGAGGTGCGCGGCGAGCCGCGCGGCGTGGGCGTGTGCCACTGCCTGGAATGCCAGCGCCGCACCGGCAGCGTGTTCGCCACGCTGGCGAGCTTTCGCGCGCCGTGGACGGTGACGGGCACGGCCACCGACTACGTCCGCACCGGCGACGAGGGCGCGCGGTTCCGCTTCCGCTTCTGCCCGACCTGCGGCTCGACGGTGTTCCACACGGAAGAAGGCGTCGAGGGCTCGGTGGCCGTGGCGGTGGGCGCGTTCGGCGATCCGTCGTTCCCGCCGCCGCGGGTCTCGGTCTACGACGGGCGCCGGCATCCGTGGGTGGCGCTGCCGGACGGCGTCGTCGCGTTCGCCAAGGATCCCGAGTAGCGCGGCCTCAGGCCGGCTTCTGCGCCGCGGCGAGCATCTCGCCCATTTTCTGGTGGATGACGTTGATGCCCTTGAGCGGGCGGATCATCACCTTGAAGTCGACGATCTGGCCGGCGTCGTTCCACTTGATGATGTCGACGCCGTTGACGAGGATGCCGTCGATCTCGGTCTGGAACTCGAGCATCGCGTCGGTCGGGCCAACGATCTCGCGCACGTAGCGGAACGACGGGTTGAAGAACACCTTGAACGCGGCCGACAGGTACATCACCGTCAGCTTGCGGCCCGGCTGCACCGCGTGCACGACGGGGGAATGGAAAGTGGCGTCCTCCGCGATCAGCGCGGGCAGGCCCGAGGCGTCGTTCGTGCGCACCAGGCGGTGCCAGGTCTCGAGGGCGGGAGAGGTCATGCGCGGCGTCCGGTGGCGATGGGGCGCCCAGTGTAGGGCGTGCTCATCGGCGGCGGTCGAGCGAGGCCTCCAGTGCGGCTGAGTCGCCGCGCGACCGGCGCTCAATCGCCGGTCGACGCCGGACATGCGCACGCTCAGGGCTGCGCGACCCGCGTCTTGGCCGGCACGGCCTTGGCGGGGGTGCCGCCCTTGTGCGCGACGACGGTCCTGGCCTTGCGCGGGGCCTTGGACACGGCGACATGCGCGCCGCTGCGCGCGTTGGGTGCCTGCGCGACGCGCGTCTTCGCGGCGGGCGCGGCCTTGCCGCCCCTGGCCGCCATGCGCGTGGGCGCCGCGTGCGCCGGCGCGCGCGCGAGGGACGTCGAGCGCGGCAGGAACAGCACCGCGGTGGAGCCCGCCGCGAACTTGCCGCTCGCCGAGACCTTGTTCCACTGCGCGACCTGCGCGGTGCTGACGTGCCAGCGCCTGGCCACCGAGGCCACGGACTCGCCGCCCCGACCGATGCGCATGTTCACGCGCCGCGTGGGCGGCAGGTCGGGCGCCAGCGAGATGGCCGCGGAGTCGGCCACCGCGACCGAGACGTCCGCCTTGTGCTGCGCCGAGCGCGGCACCAGCAGCGTGGAGCCGGCCCGCACCAGCATGCGCGCCGGGATGTGGTTGACCTCGCGCAGCTCGGACTCGCTCATGCCCACGGCCTTGGCGGCGTCGGCGGGGCGCATCGTCTTGCCCACCGCGTAGACCGTCCAGGTGGCCAGCGGCCCCTGGTGCGCCTTGACGGCGCGCACGAAGTCGTCGGCGTTGTCGTAGGGCAGCAGCACCTGCGGCGTGCCGGCGGCCAGGATCACGGGCTTGTCCAGCTGCGGGTTGAGCATGCGGAACTCGTCGACCGACACGTTGGCCAGCCTGGCGGCGGTGTCGACGTCGATGTCGCGCTCGATGGGCACGCTCAGGAAGTACGGGTGGTTGCCCACCGGCGGCAGCGTCAGCGCGTAGGCCTCGGGGTGCAGCACGATGTTCTTGACCGCCTGCAGCTTGGGCACGTACTCGCTGGTCTCCTTGGGCAGGCTCAGGCTGGCATAGTCGGTCGGCAGGCCGTGCTTGAGGTTGCGGTTGATCGCGCGCTGCACGTTGCCCTGGCCGCAGTTGTACGCGGCCAGCGCGAGCTGCCAGTCGCCGAACATGTCGTGCAGCCGCTGCAGGTAGTCCAGCGCCGCGCGGGTGGACGCCAGCACGTCGCGGCGGTCGTCGCGGAAGATGTTCTGCTTGAGCTCGAAGTCCTTGCCGGTGGCTGACACGAACTGCCACATGCCCGAGGCCTTGGCCACCGACATCGCCTGCGGGTTGAACGCGCTCTCGGTGAAGGGCAGGAGCGCCAGCTCGGTGGGCATGTGGCGGCGCTCGACCTCCTGGGTGATGTGGTACAGGTAGCGCGAGCCGCGCGCCGTCATGCGGGCCACGTAGTCGGGGCGCGACGCGTACCACTGCTCCCACTGCTTGACGACGGGGGTGTCCAGGTCGGGGATCGCGAAGCCGCCGCGCACGCGGTGCCACAGGTCGGAGCGCGCCGCGCTGTCGTCGAGGTTGACGCGCGTGTCGGGCTGAAGCGGGTCGTACGGCGGCAGCACGGCGGGGGCAGGCCCGGTCTTGGCGGTGTCGGCGTCGTCCTCGTCGTCGGCCTCCATCGCATCGGCGTCCGACGCGGCCGCGGCCGGGGCGCTGGCGGACGAACTCGCGGCGACGGCGACGGGCGCGTCGGAGGCGGCCGCAGCGGGTGCCGAGGCGGCGTCGGCCGGCTGCAACGCGGCAGCGGTGGTGACGGGGGCGCCGCCCGAGGCCGGGGCGCGTGCGAGGTCGACCGTGGAGCAGGCCGCGAGCGTCAGCGCGAAGACCAGGGGCAGGGCGGTGAGCAGGCGCAGTCGCGGCGCGGGGACGGTGTTGTTCAAAACGTGTTCTTCCATTCACGCAGGGCGGCCAGGACATCGACCGGGTTCGCCGACGCCGCGCCATGGGCCTGCGCCGACGCGATCACCTCGGGCTCGCGCACCCGCAGGAACGGGTTGACGGCGCGCTCGGTGGCGATGGTCGACGGCAGCGTCCAGGCGCCTTCGGCACGCAGGGCCTTGCAACGGGTCTCGTACTCGGCTAGGGCCGTGTTGTGGGGCTCGACCGTGCGCGCGAAACGCAGGTTCGAGAGCGTGTATTCGTGCGCGCAGCACACGCGCGCCTCGCCCGGCAATGCGGCGAGCTGGGTGAGGGAGTGCTGCATCTGCGCCGGAGTTCCCTCGAACAGCCGGCCGCAACCGCCGGAAAAGAGCGTGTCGCCGCAGAACAGCCACGGCGCGCGGCCGGGCTCGGTGGCGACGAAGGCGATGTGCCCGGCCGTGTGGCCCGGCACGTCGAGCACGTCGACGTGCAGGCCCAGCAGGTCGAATGCCATGCCCTGGGACATCTTCTCGACGGGCACCGGCATCGCCTCGTTGGCGGGGCCGTGGATCGGTCCCTGCACCAGCGGTTGCAACTCCGCCAGGCCGCCCACGTGGTCCGGGTGGTGGTGGGTCACTAGAATGGCCGCCAGCCGCAGCCCCCGTTCGCGCAATGCGTTCTTGACGGGCGACGCTGCCCCAGGATCCACCACGATGGCGTTCACACCGTCGTGCAGCATCCAGATGAGGTTGTCGGCAAAGGCGGGTAGGGCGATCAGATCCATGGAGCGAAGCGCTGCGATTATAGAGTTGGGCGAGTGGCTGAAGACACCGCCCGGCCGGGTGCTGCTCGCCTGGGAACAGGAGCGCATCGACCGCGCCGTGTTCGACATCTTCGGCTACCACGCGCTGCAGATGGGCCTGCCGTCGCTCGACGGGCTGCGCGCCAACCGCATGCCGCACCGCTGGCTTGCCAGCGACAGCCTCGTCAACCCCGAACCCGAGCCGATCGCGCCGGCCGCCGACCTCGGCTTCGCCACCCTGCCGTTGAAGGTTCCGGTCGCGTTGCACTGCTGCGCCGAGTCGCTGCCGTTCGCGTCGAACAGCCTCGACCTGGTCGTGATGCCGCACACGCTGGAGATGTCCGCCGACCCGCACCAGGCGCTCGCCGAGGCCACGCGCTGCCTCGTGCCCGAGGGCCGGCTCGTGATCTTCGGCTTCAACCCGATGAGCCTGTGGGCGCTGCGCCAGCGGCTGGGCCGCACCGGCCACCGCATGAAGATGGCCGACGAGACGCTGTTCCTGCCGAGCGCCGGCGAGTTCATCGGCTACTGGCGCCTGCGTGACTGGCTGCGGCTGCTGAGCTTCGACATCGAGGTCGGCAAGTTCGGCTGCTACCGCCCGCCGTGGAGCACGCAGAAGTGGCTGGCGCGTTATGGCTGGATGGAGGGCGTCGGCGAGCGCTGGTGGCCGGTGCTGGGCGCGGTCTACTTCCTCGTCGCGGTGCGCCGCGTGCGCGGCATGCACCTGGTGGGCAAGGTGCGCAAGTCGCCCGTCAAGGCGGCGACGGCGCCGGCGGTGGCGACGATCAACAAGCGGCGCTGACGGGCGGCTTCAGAGGTGGCCGACGCGCCACTCCCCGCGAATGTTCTCGAGCAGCAGCGTCGGTGCGGCCGCCGGCCCGCGCACGACGCCGGTCGACACCTCGGGCGCGCCGGCCGCGGCCAGCGCGGCCCGGGTGGCCTGCACGCGCGCGAGCAGCGCCCGGTGGCCGTCGCGATCGGTGTCGTAGGCATTGCACACGCTGAACCGCGCCTCGCCCATCAGCACCGTCAGCAGCCGAGGGCGATCATTGCGCCGGATCGCGTCCTCGAGCGCGGCGAGCGCGCCGTCCGGCGTGGCGAGCCGCGGATCGGGTCGGCGCGTCGGGTCGAAGCCGCCTGGCGCGACGAGGTCGGCGCATTGGCTCACCAGCTCGAGCTCCACTTCGTCGGACAGGGCGGGATGGCGATCGGCCATGGCCTCGATGCCGGGGCGACGCATCCCGTCCGACCAGGCCGCGGGGTAGCGCTGGCGGAACTCGGCCCACGCGGGCGCGGCGGACTTGACGAAGTCGGGGTAGGCGTGCGCGCACAGGCGGTAGCCGATGACGATGTCGACGGCCGCGGCGTGCACCTGCGCGGCGTCCGGTGCGACCGGGGCGCCTCGCGCAGACCCGGGCAGCGTCGCCAGCAGGCCCGCGGCGAGCGCGCGGGCGATGAAGGACAGGTGTCGCGGGCGCGCCATGGCCGGGCAGTATCGCCGAGCCGGGTACGATGCCGCCCATGAGCGAATCGACGACCACCGAAGTGACGATCTACACGGACGGCGCCTGCAAGGGCAACCCCGGTCCGGGCGGCTGGGGCTGCTGGCTGTCGGCCAGCGGCAAGGAGCGCGAGCTGTTCGGCGGCGCCGCGCAGACCACCAACAACCGCATGGAGCTCACCGCGGTGATCAAGGGCCTGTCGGTGCTCACGCGGCGCTGCTCGGTGGCGGTCTACACCGACAGCGAATACGTGCGCAACGGCATCACGACGTGGATCCACGGCTGGAAGAAGCGCGGCTGGCGCACGGCCGACGGCAAGCCCGTCAAGAACGTGGAGCTGTGGCAGCAGCTCGAGACGCTGGCCAACGCGCACGACGTGCACTGGCACTGGGTCAAAGGCCACGCCGGCGACCCCGGCAACGAGCGCGCCGACGCGCTGGCCAACAAGGGCGTGCAGGCGGCGCTGAACGGGCAGGGCTGACTCACCGTTCGTTGGCGCGACGCGGCGGCCGGTCAGCCCGCGAGGTCGTCCGGCGTGTTGATGTTGGCGAACGCCGCGACGTCCGTCGGCCGATCGAAGCGCACCGGCGCCGCATGCCGCGACAGCCACGCCTCGACCTTGCGGCCGCCCTCGGCAAGGTAGCGCGCGAGGTCGTCGGCGAGCGTTGTCGCCAGCAGGCAGCACACCGGTTCGAGTCGCACGCCCGCGGCGCCGAGGTCGCGCTGCACCACCGCGCCCTGCGCGTCCCCCAGGCCGTGCGCCAGGCGTTCGACGAGATCGGGCGGCAGCCGCGGCGCGTCGCAGGGCACCACCGCCAGCCAGGGCGTCGATGCGGCGCGCAGGCCCGCGAGCATGCCAGCCAGCGGGCCGGGGAAGTCGCCCGACGCATCGGCCAGCACGCGCCCGCGCATCGCGTAGTCCGCGGCGTTTCGGTTCGCGCTGATCATCATTTCGCCCACCTGCGGCGCGAGGCGCTCGATCGCGTGGTCGACCAGCCGCCGGCCGTGCCAGGGCTGCAGGCCCTTGTCGACGCCGCCCAGGCGCCGTCCGCGACCGCCGGCCAGGATCAGGCCGGTGATGGCCTGGCGAGGCGGCGGCGCGGCCATCAGCCGCCGATGTAATGCATCTCGACGCGGCGCTCGCCGGCATGTGCCGGGTCGGCGCCGACGCCCGGCGTCGCGGCGGTGCGCAGCGCGGAGTAGCGGTCGTCGCGGGCGGCCCAGACCCGGTCGATCGCGCCGGCGATGGCGGCGTCGTCGGCGCCGCCGCGGAGCAGCGCGCGCAGGTCGTGGCCGTGCGTGGCGAACAGGCACAGGTAAAGCTGGCCGTCGGTGGACAGCCGTGCGCGGTTGCAGCCGCCGCAGAAGGCCTGCGTCACGCTCGAGACGAGGCCGATCTCCTGCCCGGTGGCGTCCAAGCGCCAGCGCTGTGCCGTCTCGCCCGCGGTGGTGGCGGGCAGCGCGGTGAGCGGGCCGATCGCGCGCAGGCGCTCGAGCACGTCGCGCGAGGGCAGCACGTCGTCCAGGCGCCAGCCGTTGGTCGACCCGACGTCCATGAACTCGATGAAGCGCAGCACCGCGGCGTTGCCGTAGCGCTCGTGCAGGGCGCGCGCCAGCGGCACGACCTGGTCGTCGTTCGTGCCCTTCTTGACCACCATGTTGACCTTGACGGGCCCGAAGCCCTCGGCCAGCGCGGCGTCGATGCCCGACAGCACGTCCTCCACCGCGAAGCCGACGTCGTTCATGCGGCGGAACACGTCGTCGTCGATCGCGTCCAGGCTCACGGTGATGCGGCTCAGCCCGGCCGCCTTCAGCGCCGCGGCCTTGCGCGCCAGCAGCGAGCCGTTGGTCGTCAGCGTGAGGTCCAGCGGCACGCCGTCGGGCGTGCGCAGCTGCGCCAGCATCTCGACCAGGTGCTCGAGGTTCTTGCGCAGCAGCGGCTCGCCGCCGGTCAGGCGCAGCTTGTGCACGCCGGCGTCGGCGAACAGGCGCGCGAGGCGGGCGATCTCCTCGAAGCTCAGCAGCTCGGCATGCGGCAGGAAGGTGTGGCGGCTGTCGAAGACCTCCTTGGGCATGCAGTAGCTGCAGCGGAAGTTGCAGCGGTCGGTCACCGAGATGCGCAGGTCGCGCAGCGGCCGGGCGAGCGCGTCGAGCCGGTCGGCCCCGCGCGCGAGCGCCGGCGCGCGCACGTCCGCAAGCGCGGGCGCGGGGCCGCGGCGCAGGTCGTGGATGGCGAAGGTCTTGCCCATCCCCCGATTGTGCCCGGCCGGCGCGCTGCGCACCGCTGTCGGGGCATCGGCTGAAAACGACACGGCCCGCGCGAGGCGGGCCGTGGCGAGAATGGGCGTCGCCGTTCAGCGGTCGGTCAGCGCGCGGGCGAACGGATCGTGCGACGGGCCAAGCGTGGTGGGCGCGGCCGCGGGCAGCGCGACGGGCGCGCTGGCCAGGAGCAGGTTCGTGGCGGACTGGCCGGCCACGACCGCCGTCGCCGTGACGGGCGCGCCACCGGCTCCGCCCGCGCCGCCCAGGCCGGACAGCTTGGACGTCAGCGACGCCAGCATCGACGCGCCGGCCGGCGTGCTCTCGCCGCCGGTGTTGGCCAGTTCGGGCACGCGGCGGCCGCCGGTGAAGCGGCGGGCCCAGTACGAGACGTTCAGGTCCTCGATGCGCACGGACTCGCCGGTGCGCGGCGAGTGGATGAACTTGCCGTCGCCCAGGTAGATGCCCACGTGGGAGAACGTGCGGCGCATCGTGTCGAAGAACACGAGATCGCCGGGCTTGAGGTCCTTGCGGTCGACCTTGGCCAGCTCGGGCGCGTTGGCCTGCTCGTCGGCGCGGTGCGGCAGCACGCGGCCCAGGCTGTTCTCGAAGACGTAGCGGGTGAAGCCGGAGCAGTCGAAACCGGTCTCGGCCGTGTTGCCGCCCAGCTTGTAGCGCACGCCCAGGAAGTTCATGGCCGAGTCGACCAGGTGGGACGTGCCGTCGCGGACGGTGGTGATCAGCTGCGAGCCGCGGCTGGCGACCGACGTGGTGACCGAGTCGAGCAGGCCCTGGTCGTCGACAGGGCGCATCGCGGGTTGGCGAACCGACTGCGGGGCGGCCAGGGCGCTGCCGACCGGCGCCAGGAGCGCGGTGGAGATGGCCAGGAGCCCAACGATTCGGGGGAGGTGGCAGGACGGCTGCGATGCCGCTGCCCCTCGACGATTGGTTATTCGCACGCGGCGAGCATAACGGATGCCAGCTTTTGGGGTCAACCAGGGTGGACGATAAAAATCCAGCAAATACAAAGACTTGCAAGCGGTTACGTGCCTCTTTCGGCATGCCCGCGGCACGTTTCCGGTCGGTAAATCTGCAACTCGTCACAACGTGTCCGGAATTTCGCTCTACACGCAGTGACAATCGCCCGTCCGCTCGGCGGGGTGTCCGGAAGGCGCACTGTCGAGCAGGAATCCCGATGCCGGAGACCCGATGAAGAGATCGACCGTGATTCCCGCCGCGCTGGCGCTGGCGGCTGCCCTGGCGCTGGCCGCCACGTCCGCCGACGCGGCCCCGCAGCGCAAGCGCGCGCCGGCCCATCCGAAGCCGATCCCGGTCAAGCCGGTCATCGAGAACCCGATCGCCGACCTCCCGTTCCCCAAGTTCGAGCGCGGCCCGCAAGTCGCCTCCACCTGCACCACCGGCCTGGAGGGCGCGATGCTGCGCCTGAAGGAACTCGAGAAGCGCAAGCCCGGCGCCGACTGGCTCAAGGGCTGGGAGGCACTGTACGACTGGGAGGAGGACCAGAGCGGCCCGCTCGTGTTCCTTCAGAACGTGCACCCGAATGCCGACGTGCGCGCCGAGTCCGAGAAATGCGAGCAGCGCTGGAGCGACTTCCAGACCGCGCTGGGCATGAACGAATTGATCTACCAGGGCGCCCGGCAGACGGTGGCCGCGCTGAAGGATCCCGTCGACAAGCGCGCCGCGCAGCGTGCGCTCGAGGGCTTCGAGGACACCGGCGTCAGCCTGCCCAAGGACAAGCAGGCGCGCGCCAAGGCGATCGCCGAGAAGCTGGCGGCCCTCGGCCAGCAGTTCAATCGCAACATCCGCGAGCCCCGCGTGCGCGTCGCCTTCACCGAGGCCGAGCTCAAGGGCGTGCCCGAGTCGGCGTGGAAGGACCAGCCGCGCGACGCCGACGGCAAGGTCTCGCTGCCCATCGACGGCCCGGCCTACGTCACGGTGATGCAGACCGCCGACGACGCCGGCGCGCGCGAGCGCCTGTGGCGCGCGAAGACCAACGAGGGCGGCCCGGACAACCTGAAGGTGCTGGCCCAGATCGAGCAGCTGCGCCTCGAGCAGGCCAAGCTGTTCGGCCTGGCCAGCTACGACGACTTCGTGCTGCGCCGGCGCATGGTCGAGACGAGCGCGCAGGCCGCGAAGTTCCTGGATGACGTGCGCAGCGCCGCCGCCGACGAGGACAAGCACAACGTGGTGGAACTGCGCCAGGCCAAGGCGCGCCACCTGGGCAAGACGCTGGACGCGACGACGCTGCAGCGCTGGGACACGATGTACTACGCGGAGCGCATCGAGCGCGAGCGCATCGGCCTCGATGAGGAGGCGTTCCGCCCGTACTTCCCGCCGCAGGAAAGCCTGCGCTTCGTGATGCGCGTGGCCGAGAAGATGGTCGGCATCCGCTACGACAAGGTCGACAACGCCAACGTGTGGGCGCCCGACGTCCAGGCCTGGGCTGTCACCGACGTGGCGAGCGGCAAGAAGATCGCCACGCTGTACGTCGACCCGTGGCCGCGCGAGGGCAAGTACGGCCACGCGGCGACCTGGAACTTCCGCAACGGCGCCACCAGCGTGCCGCGCCAGGCGCAGTCGGCGCTCGTCGTCAACTTCGACCGCCGCGGCCTCACGCTGCGCGAGCTCGAGACGCTGATGCACGAGTTCGGCCACACGCTGCGCAACAACCTGTCGGCCACGCGTTACGCCAGCGACGCCGGCGAGAACGTGGCGCAGGACTTCGCCGAGGCGCCCTCGCAGATGCTGGAAGACTGGGTCTACGACAAGAAGGTGCTCAAGGTGATGCAGGAGGTCTGCCCCGCCTGCAAGCCCGTGCCCGACGAGCTGGTCGACAAGGCGCGCGCCGCGCGCGACTTCGGCAAGGGCATGCAGGTTGCGCGCCAGCAGCTGTACGCCGCCTACGACCTCGCGCTGCACGGCCCGGGCGCGCCCGACCCGATGGAGACGTGGGAGAAGATGGAGGGCGCCACCTCGCTCGGCTACGTGCAGGGCACGACGTTCCCCACCGGCTTCGCCCACATCGCGGGCGGATACGGTGCGGGGTACTACGGCTACCTCTGGAGCCAGGCTGTCGCCGCCGACCTGCGCACGGCGTTCGCCGCCGACAAGCTCGACCCCAAGGCCGGCGCGCGCTTCCGCAGCACCGTGCTGGCCGAGGGCGCGCAGAAGCCGCCGCAGCAGGTCGTCAAGGAGTTCCTCGGCCGCGACGGCAGCCCGCAGGCCTTCCTCGACTGGCTGAAGAAGTAGCCGCGGCGAGAACGAAAAAGGGCTGCCGCGGCAGCCCTTTGTCTTTGCGCGAGGCGTCCTACAAGGCGTCCGACGCGAAGTCCGCCAGTCGCGAGCGTTCGCCGCGCGCCAGCGTGATGTGCCCGCCGTGCGGCCAGCCCTTGAAGCGGTCGACCGCGTAGGTCAGGCCCGAGCTGCCTTCGGTGAGGTAGGGCGTGTCGATCTGCGCGAGGTTGCCCAAGCACACGATCTTGGTGCCGGGGCCCGCGCGCGTGACCAGCGTCTTCATCTGCTTGGGCGTGAGGTTCTGGGCCTCGTCGATGATCACGAACTTGTTCAGGAACGTGCGGCCGCGCATGAAGTTCAGGCTCTTGACCTTGATCTTCGAGCGCACGAGGTCCTGCGTGGCCGCGCGGCCCCATTCGCCCGCGCCGCCGTCGCCCTTGGACAGCACCTCGAGGTTGTCGTCGAGCGCGCCCATCCACGGGCCCATCTTCTCTTCCTCGGTGCCGGGCAGAAAGCCGATGTCCTCGCCTACGGGCACGGTCACGCGGGTGACGATGATCTCGCTGTAGCGGCGGTCGTCCATCACCTGCGCCAGGCCGCAGGCCAGCGTGGCCAACGTCTTGCCGGTGCCGGCGGTGCCGGTCAGCGTGACGAAGTCGACCTCCGGATCCGTCAGCAGGTTCAGCGCGAAGTTCTGCTCGCGGTTGCGTGCGGTGATGCCCCACACGGCGTTCTTGGCGTGCGTGAAGTCGCGCAGCGTCTTGAGCACGGCCGACTTGCCCGTGATCTCGGTGACGCGCGCATACAGCGGCGCCTCTCCTGGCGTCTCGAGGTAGACGAACTGGTTGATGAGCAGCGACGGCACGAGCGGGCCGACGATACGGTAGAACGTATGGCCGCCCTGGTTCCAGCTCTCCATCGTCTTGCCATGCTTGTCCCAGAAGTCGGCGGGCAGGGCCAGCACGCCGGTGTAGAGCAGGTCGGCGTCGTCGAGCGTCTTGTCGTTGAAGTAGTCTTCCGCGGGCAGGCCCAGCGCGCGCGCCTTCACGCGCATGTTGATGTCCTTGGACACCAGCACGACCTCGCGCGGCGCGTGCTGCTCGCGCAGCGCCTGCACCACGGCCAGGATCTGGTTGTCGGCCTTGCCCTGCGGCAGGCCGGACGGCGCCTTGGCATCGAGGAACTGCGTCTGGAAGAACAGCTTGCCGCCGGCCTCGCGGTGGCCGGTCTTCGACAGCGGGATGCCCGCCACCGGGTCGAGCGAGCCTTCGGTGGCCAGGTTGTCGAGGTCGCGCGAGACCTGGCGCGCGTTGCGCGCGACCTCGGTCATGCCCTTCTTGTGGTTGTCAAGCTCCTCCAGCGTGATCATCGGGAGGTAGATGTCGTGCTCCTCGAAGCGGAACAGCGAGGTCGGGTCGTGCAGCAGCACGTTGGTGTCGAGCACGAACAGCTTGGGCGGCCCGCCCGCGCGCGCGCGCTTGCGGGCACCGCCCGAGGCGGCCTTGGGCTTGGCGGCGGGCGCCGGGGCGATCGGGTACGCGGCGGGCGCCTTCACCGGCAGGCCGGGCGACGAGACCGGCGCGCGGGCTGCGGGCGCCTGGGCGGGGCGGGGCGCCGCCATCGCGACGGCCGTCTCCGCACGGTCGTCATGGAGATCCAGCAACTTCTGCTTGGGTTCCGCGCCCTTCTGGCTGCGGCGGCTCGTCTTCGGAGCCGATTGCGATTCGTAGTCAGCAGCCGACAGAAGAGCTGCGCGAGTGGCGGGAGGCTTCGGAAGTGGCATGTAGGGGCGTACGAGTCGCGAGGGTTGGGAAATGAACAAACAAAAAAGCCGCGCAGTCACCTGGGCGGCTTTCGTTGCTTGGATGTGCGCGTTCAAGGGTCACGGGCATGCGAACCATTATGCACATTCCGGGTGTCATGTCTGCAACCCGCCTGTCTAGACAGGAAGAGGCCGAAATCGACCCCTTCCGGCGCTTGTCCGCTGCAGTCTACGGATAGCTGGCGAGGTCGACCGGCACCGTGCCCGTTCCCTGTGCCGTCGCCCCCGAGTTGTTGACGACGTGGCTGATCGTGCCGTTGCCGCCGAGCGAGACGGTGAGGATGTCGTGCAGCTTCACGCCGGCGGTGTCAGGCACCTCGAAGCCGCGCGCGGCGTTGATGTTGGTGGTCGTGCCGCCGATGTTGAAGAAGCAGTAGCTGCCCAGGCCCCACGCCTCGTGGCTCTTGACGTTCGCGCCGACCTTGTACGCCGCCCAGCCGTTGCCGTTGCCGCTCGTCCACGCCGCCTGGCTGGGCACGTCGTAGGGCATCTCGTTCTGGAAGAACAGCACCTTGCCGTTCTCGCCGTTCCACAGCACCTGGTACTTCTGGTAGTGCTCGACGAACAGGCCGGTGGCCAGCACGTTGGCGCCGTTGACCAGCAGGCCCGTGTCGCCGGTGTTGATCGTCCAGCCCGTGGCGGCGCTGCCGTGGTCGGCGCGCCAGGCCCAGATGTCGTCGACGATCACGTCGTTGCTGTTGACGACCAGGCTGTTCGTCGCCTTGCCCGCGACCGCGCCGCCGACGCGGAAGAACACGTCCTGCACGGTCGACGGGTTGGCCGCGTGGCTGGTCGCGGACGTCGCCGCGCCCAGCGCCAGCAGCGACGCGCTGTTGGTGGTGCCCGCGTCGAACAGCAGGCCCGCGACCTTGACGCCATCGACGTCGGCCACCGTCATCGCCGTGACGCCGCCCACCGGTTGCAGCGTCGGGAAGCCGATTCCCAGGACGACCGTGTTGGCGCGCGTGACGTTGATCGTCTGTTCGATCGGATACACACCCGGCGTGAAGAACAGGTTCAGGCCCGCGGCCAGCGCGGCGTTGATCGTGGCGCCGGTGTCGCCCGGCTTGACGACGTAGAACTGGCTCATCGGCAGCGACGTGCCCGCCGTCGCGACGCCACTGCTCCACGACGCGCCCGACGCGTCGAGCCGCAGCGACGGCACGAACACGCGGTACCTGCCGCTCGAGTCGATGTACAGGTACGGCTTCTCGCGCGACACCGGCGTGGTGGGCAGCGTCGTGTAGACCGGGTTCGGGAACGACTGCGCCGGCGCGCCGGCCACGCCCGAGAACACGGTGTTCCACACGCCGTCGAACCACTGGCCGACGTTCGAATCGCGCGTGTACCACTGCTGCTGCGAGCCGGTGGACACGATGCCGTCGACGCGGCTGTCGGCCAGGTAGCCGCCGCTCGAATACCCCGTGCCGTTCCCCTGGTTGGACGGCCCCATGTGCAGGTTGCCGACGATGTGCACGCGCCGCATCGGCGCCGCCTGCGAGACGGCCCAGCGCGTCGTGCCGCCCGTGGGGTTGACGGCCAGGTTCTCGGCCGAGCGCCAGAAGTTCTGCGTCGCGTTGGACTGGTCGCCCAGGTTCCAGCCGCTGTCGACGTTGACGTTGCCGTTGATCCTCACGTCGTCCGGGATCTGCCCGAGGCCGGCGATCGACTCGTAGAACACGAGGTTGGCCGTGACGGCGTAGCTGCCCGGCTTGAACAGGAACGCGTGGCGCGTGGTGCCGAACTGCGCGCCGGGGCTCAGCAGCTCGGCGTTGAACATCGCATCGAGCGCCGACTGCACGGTGGCCGTGGGCGTGGACGGATCGAAGATCGTGACGTTGGGGCCGAAATCGGGGATATCGGACGTCGGCGCCGGCGACGGCGTGGGTGTCGGCGCCGGCGTGGGTGCAGGCGTTGGCGCCGGCGTCGGGGCAGGTGTGGGGGCCGGCGTCGGCGCGGGTGTCGGAGCCGGCGTGGGTGATGGCGTCGGCGCGGGCGACGGGGTCGGGGTGGGCGTGGGCGCAGGCGTCGGGGCCGGCGTCGGCGCGGGGCCGGGCGGCGGCGAACCACTGTCTCCACCGCACGCGGCGAGCGCGAACAGCAAGGGGAGCGCCGTGGCGGCGAGGCGAGTCCGTGTCGAGAGGTCGGGGGTCATCGGTGACGGGCGCCAGCGCCAGGATTGGAATCGATTCCATCCTAGTGCAGCGTCCGCACTGTCGAGCATCAAGACGTAACGCGCCCGGCGCGCGCCGGGCGGCCGGTCACGGGTGCGGCGCGCTGGCCGGCGGCGGGTTCGCGGCGGCCGCGCGGGCGGCCTCGCGCTGCTCGCGGTCCTTCTTGGCTGCGAGGTGGTGGCCCACCGCGCAGCCGACCACCGCGCCGGCCACGGCATGGTGTCCGGCGACGTGGCCCGCGACGCCGCCGACGACGGCGCCCTTGATGCAACCCTTGGCCTGCGCGGGCGCGGCGGCGAGGGCGACGGACGCGGCGAGCGCGGCGGCGAGCAGGTGGCGGATGGGGTGCATGGTCGAGTCCTCCTTGTCGAATGCCCGAGGCTGCACGGCGCGGGCCTCGGGAGGAGCGAACTGTCGCCGCGCGGGCTTGCGCGCGCCAGCGCCGTGCGACGTGCGGCCGCCGCGCCGCGACGAGGCGCACGCACGCCGGACAGGCGGCGCAGCGGCCGCGCGGCGCGCGAATCGAGGGATTCCACGTCGCCCGGCCGCCGCGCCAGCGCGTACATTGCGCATCACTTCGATACCCGGCCGCGCCGCGCGCCGTCCGAGCAGGAGACACGATGAACGCGTTTCGACACGAGCCGGTTCCAGGCAGGACGGCCGTCCCCGTGATCGCCCTGGCCGTGGGACTGGGCGCGCTGGGCGTGCTGTCGCTGGGCAGCGGCGACTTTGCCTTCCAGTGGCAGCCGGTGCCGCCCGACGTGCCGGGTCGCGCGACGCTGGCGTCGGCGGTGGGCGCCCTCGAGGTCGCCGCCGCGGCGCTGCTGATGCTGGCGGGCCGCCTGCGCGTCGCAGGCGCCTGGCTCGCGGCCGTGCTGCTGCTCGGATGGGCGGCGCTGCACGTGCCGTCGGTCGTGCAGCAGCCGACCGCGATCGTCGACTGGCTGGGCCTGGCCGAGACCGCCGCGATGGCGAGCGCGGCGCTGATGCTCGCGGCGGTGCTGTCGGGCGGGGCGAGCGCCGCCGCGATCCGGCGCGTCGCGCCCGTCGTGTTCGGGCTGAGCGCGCTGGTATTCGGGCTGTCGCACTTCAAGTACGCCGAGTTCACCGCGCAGATGATTCCCGCGTGGCTGCCCGAGCGCATCACGCTCGCCGTCCTCACCGGCGCGGCACATGCGCTGGCGGGGCTGGCGATCGCGGTCGGGGTCCTGCGCCCGCTCGCGGCGTGGCTGGAGGCGCTGATGATGGCCTCGTTCGTCGTGCTGGTGCACGTGCCGCGCGTGACGGCGCATCCGTCCAGCCGCATGGAGTGGACGATGCTGTTCGTGGCCGTGACGCTCAGCGCTTCGGCGAGCCTCGTGGCGGCGCTGTCGGGCGGCGACGCCAAGCGTTAACCCTAGCGGCATCGCGGCAGGAATTCTCACTCGACAGCAAAGTTTCCCGGGTCATTCACACACCGGGCGACGCGACGCACGTACAGTGCGCGAGGCGAACCCTTTCGAACCCCGTGCCGTGACCGAGCCCCTGCCGCCCAACGCCTTCGAGCCCGCCCCGTTCCGCCGTGGCACGTTCCACAACGCCAGCGGGCGCGAGAAGCATGGCCTTGCCAACGTGCTGCGCTGGCTGATCACGCGCTCGCCGGGCCCGTGGCCGTCGTACGTGGAAGACGTGCAGGTCGCGCCGCCGCTGGCGCGAGTGGACGACGGCTCGATCCGCGCCACCGTCATCGGCCACGCCACCGTGCTCGTGCAGGTCGCGGGCCTGAACCTGCTGACCGACCCGGTGATGTCGACGCGCATCGGGCCGACGTCGTGGATCGGACCGAAGCGCGTGCGCCCGCCCGCCGTGCCGTTCGACGCCATCCCGAAGATCGACGTCGTGCTGCTGAGCCACGACCACTACGACCACCTCGACCGCCCGACGCTGCGCCAGCTCGCCGCCCGCGACAAGCCGCTGATGCTCACGGGCCTGCGCGTGGGCCGCAAGGTGCCGTCCAGGAACGTCGTCGAGCTCGACTGGTGGCAGAGCCATGCGCTGGACAACGGCATCACCGCCACCTACGTGCCGGCCGAGCACTTCTCGGGCCGCGGTGCCTTCGACCGCGACAAGTCGCTGTGGGGCGGCTTCGTGCTGGAGACGCCGCACGGCAAGGTCTACTTCGCCGGCGATACCGCCCGGGGTTTCCACTTCCGCGCGATCCGCGAGCGCTTCGGCCCGATGACGCTGTCGCTGCTGCCGATCGGTGCCTACGCGCCGCGCTGGTTCATGGAGCGCGTGCACATGGATCCGGACGAGGCGCTGCAGGCCAGCCTGATCCTCGAGTCGCAGATCTCGCTGGCGATCCACTTCGCCACGTTCAACCTCGCCGACGATTCGTACGACGCGCCGACACGCGCACTGGCGCGTGCCGTATCGCAGTTGAACAACTCGCCGGCCGGCAGCGATTTCCGCGTGACGCCGTTCGGCGAGGCCACGATCGTGCGCCCCGGGGAAGAACTGGACGCCGCGAGCCGCCGCCGCTACGCCTGACGTCCGGGCACGCGTTCCCACTCGAGATAGTCGCACATCGCCTGCGCGTCGCGCCGCGCGACCGGGCGCAGTTCGTCGTCGTCGGGCAGCGCCGCGGTCGACGACTCGAGCGCGCGGCCCGCGCCGGCCCAGGTGCGCGTGCCGCCCTGCAGCCACGCGACGTTGGCGTAGCCGCGGGCACGCAGCGTGGCCGCCGCGAACGCCGACTGCGCGCCGTCCGTGCAGGTCACGAGCAGCGCCGCGTCGGTGGACGGCGCGATGCCTGCGATGCGCGGCTCCAGCCAGCCGCGCGGCAGCCACAGCGCGCCGGGCAGGTGGCCGCGGCGCCAGGACGACGCGGTGTCGACGTGCAGCACGCGGGCGGGCACGTGCGCGGCGAGCCAGCGCGCGGCGTCCTCCACACCCAGGCCGGGCGCGGCGGCGCAGGCCTCGCGCCAGCCCAGCGGCATCTCGGCCACGGTGCGCGCCGGATGGCCGCCGTTGGCCCATGACGCGAAGCCACCGGCGAGCGTGCGGACCCGCGCGTGGCCGAGGCGGCGCAGCCACACGCCGGTGAGCTGCGCGCGCACGGCGTCGTCGTCGACCAGCACGACGGGCGCGTCGCGCGCGGCCAGCATCTCGTCGCGTCGCACGATCAGGCGGTCGCAGGCCTGCGACACGCTGCGTGGCACGTGCGCCACGCCGTGCTGCCCGAGGTTGCGCAGGTCGAACACGTTGAAGTTGCCGCCGTCGGCCTCCAGCAGGGCGGCGAGCTCGGCAGCCTCGATGCGCTCGACGCCGTGGTACTTGGCCAGGCGCGCGGAACCGAGCTCGGCGAACTGGCGCCCGGGGCGCGACGGTTGCACGCGGCGCCGGCGCGAGCCGCGCTCGAGCTCGTGGCCGGCCAGGCGCCACGCCAGCATGCCGCCATCGAGCGCGACGACGTCGGTCAGGCCCAGGTCGATCAGCGTGCGCGCCACCATCAGGCTGCGCGTGCGGGCGCTGGAGCACAGCACGACGACGTCGGACTCGGCGGCCATGTCGAGCGCGTGCGACACCGCATCGAACCCGGGCAGCGACACGGCGCCGGGCAGGCAATCCTCGGTGTGCTCGTCCGCGCCGCGCACGTCGCACAGCGCGATGTGCCGGCCCGCCTGCTGCCACTGCCGCAGCGTGGCGACGGAGACCAGGGGCACGCCTTCCAGGTCGCCGACGCGGCGGCCGAAGGCGCGGCTCGACACCTGCGCGCCCGACACGATGGGCAGCCCCGCGCGGCGCCATGCGGCGACGCCGCCGTCGACCGCAGCGACCTCGCGGTAGCCGAGCGCGACGAGCGTGCCGGCCGCCAGCGCGGCGCGCGGATCCGGTCGACCCTCGGCGAAGGCCTCGCCGCCGTCGATCACCGCGATGGGCGTGGCGCGATCGTGCACCAGCGCGTCGATGCGGAACTCGATGCGGCGGCGCGGCAGCAGCGCGGCGCCGGGCAGGTGGCCGCCTTCGGACTCGACGAGGTCGCGCACGTCCAGCAGCACCGGCGGGCGATCGGCGGCCAGCGCGGCGACGAGCTGGTCGATGGCAAGCAGGCCGACGCTCATGGCCGGGCCTGCGCGTTCGAGGGCGACTCGCCCGGCAAGGCCGGGGCACGGTCGGACGGTCGCACCGTGTTCACGGGCGGCGCTCTCGGAAGGTGGGGCGCACGGAGGCGCGACGTGTCCGCGGGCATCGCGACACGTCCTGGCAAGCGGCGTCCGGGGCGGGACGACCGGCGACGAGACGACGCGAACGGCACATGCGCGAGAACCTCGAGGGACACGGGGCAGCCACGCCTCCATCACCAAGGTGAACGCGGGCTGTCGAACCAGTCTAGGAGTCGACTTCCCCGGGGTCAATCGACCCGACGCATCGGAATCCAGGTGCCGACAGCCGGCGTCATGAACTCCCTACACCGACGCGGCGATCTACACGCCGGCGGTGTCCGGCGAGGGCCGGCCGGCCGTCGCGGCGCCGCCCGCCGACGCGCTGACGATGCAGGCGATCGCCAGCCACTGCAGCGCCGACAGCCGCTCGCCCAGCACGACCGCGCCGCACGCCGCGCCGACCGCGGGCGTGGCACTCACGAGGATGCCGAACACGTGGCGCGGCAGGCGGCGCAGCGCGGCCATCTCCAGCGAATACGGCACGGCGCTGGACAGCAGTGCCACGCCCAGCCCCGCGAGCAGCGCGGCGGGCGCCGCCATCGCCAAGCCGGCGTCGGCAACGCCCAGCGGCACCGCGAACAGTGCCGCCACCAGCATGCCCAACGACACCGCCTGCCCGCTCGCGAGCGTGGACACGCGCTTGCCGAACACGATGTACAGCGCCCACGACAGCGCGGCGCCGAACGAGAACAGCAGGCCCAGCGGATCGAGCGCGCGATCGCTGGCGAGCGGCAGCAGCAGCGCGAGGCCCACGAGCGCCAGCGCGACCCAGGCGACGTCGAGCGCGCGGCGCGACGCGGCCAGCACGACGGCCAGCGGGCCGGTCACCTCGATCGCGGTGGCGACGCCGATCGGTACGCGTCCGAACGCGTGGTAGATGCACAGGTTCATGCCGCCCAGCATCGCGCCGTACGCGACGAGATTGCCCCAGTCGCGGCGCGCGAGCGGATGGCGCCACGGCCGCCAGAACGCCAGCAGCAGCGCGGCCGACAGCCCGATGCGCAGCGCCGCCATGCCGGCCACGCCCACCACCGGGAACAGGCTCTTGGCGATCGCCGCGCCCAGGTTCTGCGAGACGAGCGACGCGAGCAGCGCCAGCAACGACAGCGCGCCGACCGCGCGATGCGGGGCCTCACCCAAAGCGGAAGCTCGACACCGTGATGCCGCCGAAGAAGTCGCGCTCGTGGTACACGCGGGTCGCGGCGTCGTGCTCCGCGGCGCCGAGCGCCACCATCAGCGGCAGCAGGTGCTCCTCGCGCGGGTGCGCCTCGCGCGCGGCGGGCGCGCGCTCCCACGCGGCGAGCGTGCGCGCGCGCGAGGCCGGGTCGGCGATGGCCAGCGTGTCCTCCAGCCAGCCGTCGAATGCGGCCGACGGCGCGTGCGCGGCGGGGCCGAACGCGCGCAGGTTGTGATAGCTCAGGCCGCTGCCCACGATCAGCACGCCCTCGTCGCGCAACGGCGCCAGCGCGCGTCCGAGCGCGAGGTGCTCGTCGGGCGACAGGCCCTTCTTCAGCGACAGCTGCACGGTGGGCACGTCGGCCTGCGGCCAGATGACGGCCATCGGCGCGAACATGCCGTGGTCGAAGCCGCGCTGCGCGTCCTCGGCCGATTCGATGCCGGCCGCCGCCAGCAACTCTCGCACGCGCGAAGCGACGTCGGGCGCGCCCGGCGCCGGATACTGGATGTGGTACGTGAACTCGGGAAAGCCGCCGTAGTCGTAGAGCATCGGCGGGTTCGGATGCGTCTGCACCGTGAAGCGCGGCGCCTCCCAGTGCGCGGACAGCATCAGCACGGCGCGCGGCGCGGCGCCGATGTCGGCCGGCATGCGCGCCAGCGCGGCCTCGAGGCGGTCGTACGCCCCGCCCATCTGCTCCTTCATCCACGGCCAGGGGCCGCCGCCGTGGGAGATGAAGTACGTGGGCAGGCGAGTGGCGGTCATGGCGGTGGGCTGGCGAGGGCGGATCCGGCAGGATATCGCCGACTCAAAGACCGCGCTCCGCCCTCGTCATCCCGCGCGCAGGATTGCGAGTTCTCGCTTCGCGTGAAGTCGCGTGGCCGCTTCGCACCAGGTGTCATCCTGCGCGCACTCGCAGGATCCACGCGTGAAGATGCGCTTCATCCGAGGTCCTGCGACTCCGCTTCGCTCCACGCAGGATGACTGCGTGGTGGCGGGTCGCGCCACGCAGCGCCCAGTGGCTCAGGCCGTCTGGCGGCGCAATGCCAGCAGCGCGGCGCCGAAGCCCACGAAGATCGCGCCGACGCCGCGGTTGAGCCACAGCGTGAAGCGCGGCCGCGCCAGCAGCGCACGGGCCCGCGCCGCGAGCAGCGCATACGTCACCAGCGACGCGAACGACAGCGCCATGAACAGCCCCGTCAGCACGAGAAACTGCGGCAGCAGCGGCGCCACGGCGTCGAGGAACTGCGGGAACAGCGCGGTGAAGAACAGGATGGGCTTGGGGTTGGTGCTGGCGGTCAGCAGCGCCTCGACGAACAGGCGCCGCGGCGCCGGCTGCGCGGCCGGTGCGGCGCCGTCGGCCGGCAGCAGCGCGATGCCGCGGCCCGTGAGCTGGCGCAGGCCGATCCAGAACAGGTAGCCCGCGCCCAGCAGCTTGACGACGCCGAACAGCAGCGCCGACGACTGCAGCAGCACGCCCAGCCCCAGCATCGCCGCGGCCGACAGGCAGAACAGCCCGCACACGTTGCCCAGCGTCGACCAGATCGCGCTGCGCGGCCCCCAGGCCATGCTGTTGCGCAGCGCGAGCAGCGTGGCCGGGCCGGGGCTGAGGATGGCCACCGCGGCGACGGCGATGAAGGCGACGAGGGTGTGGAGGTGCATGGCATGCCCATTCTCGCGGCCGCGGTTCAGGCGCGGCCTTCGTCCCACGGCAGCGCAGGGGCTTGCGGGCACCGGTCGCCAGCGCGCGCGATCGCGGGCACCATGTCGGCCTACCCAAGCGGAGACCCGACATGCTGCTGCGTTCCCTGCCCGTCCTCCCCGTCCTCGCCCTGGCCGCGTCGGCATCGCACGCGCAGGACGCTGCGGCCGGCGGGATGGCGTTCCAGCAATGCGCCGAGTGCCACAGCCCCGGCACCGCCGACAACGCGGGCCCCGGCCTGAAGGACGTGTTCGGGCGCAAGGCCGCGACGAAGGCCGGCTTCGACTACAGCCCCGCGCTGAAGAAGTCCGCCATCACCTGGGACGGAAAGACGCTGGACGCCTTCCTCGCGAACCCGTCCAAGGCGGTGCCCGGCACGTCGATGGCCTACGGCGGCGACGAGGACGCCAAGGAACGGGCCGACCTGATCGCCTACCTCAAGACGCTGAAGTAGCCGCATCGCCGTCCAGCCGCGGCACCTCGCTGTCGTCCTTCAGCCCGATGCCCGTGACGCGTCGCCGCTGCGACTCGCGCACCAGCCACGCGATGCGCGCCGCCGCGTCGGCGATCGGCAGGCCCTCGGGGCGGATGTTGCTGACGCAGTTGCGCTCGCTGTCCGCGCGGCCCGGCTTCGGCGCCCAGGTCAGGTAGGCGCCGAGGCTGTCGGGCGAGCTCAGGCCCGGGCGCTCGCCGATCAGCACCAGCACGCTCGCCGCGCCCACGCGCTCGCCGATCGCGTCGCCGAGCGCCACGCGCGCCTGCGTGGCGACGACCAGCCGCTGCGCGACGACGCCGACGTCGCGCAACGCCGCCAGCAGCGGCGCGGCATGGCGTTGCGCGGCAATCGCGGACAGGCCGTCGGCCACGACGATGCACACGCCGGCTTCACCGTCCGCCTGCAACGCGTCGGCGCTCGCCGGCGCCAGCACGCGGCCGAGGTCGGGCCGCGTCAGGTACTCGGTGCGCGACGCCGCGCGGCTCGTCGCGGTCGTCGCCTCGAAGCCGCGGGCGCGCAGGTCGGCCAGCAGCGTGTCGACCGCCAGCGGCAGGTGCACGGCGTCGCGCGCGGCCGCGTGCGCGGCGGCAAAGCGCAGCACCTCCGAGGTCGGCAGGCTCGTGCCGGCGCGGCCCAGCGAGATGCGGGCCGGGGTATGCCGGCGCAGCGCGGCCCACGGGTCGGCGGGCGTCGCGGGCGCGTGCAGCGGGGGCTCGCCGGTGTCCCAGTGCACGGGCTGGTCGGGCAGCGTGCGCGTCATGTCGACGCCCCCGCGAGCAGCCGGGCCGACATCGCCTGCGCCAGCGCCGGCATCGTCGGCGCGGGGCGCAGCGCGCCGTCGGCGTCTGTGATGCCCATCGCGTGCAGCCAGGCCTCGAACTCCGGCGCGCGCCGGCGCCCGAGCAGCTTGCGCGCGAACAGCGCGTCGTGGAACGAGGTGCTCTGGTAGTTGAGCATCACGTCGTCCGCGCCCGGCACGCCCATCATGAAGTTCAGGCCGGCGGCCGCCAGCAGCACCAGCAGCGTGTCCATGTCGTCCTGGTCGGCCTCGGCATGGTTGGTGTAGCAGATGTCGCAGCCCATCGGCAGGCCCAGCAGCTTGCCGCAGAAGTGGTCCTCCAGGCCGGCGCGCACGATCTGCTTGCCGTCGTACAGGTACTCGGGCCCGATGAAGCCGACCACCGTGTTGACCAGCAGCGGCCGGTAGCGCCGCGCGACGGCGTAGGCGCGCGCCTCGAGCGTCTGCTGGTCGACGCCGTGGTGCGCGCCGGCCGACAACGCGCTGCCCTGCCCCGTCTCGAAGTACATGACGTTGTCGCCCAGCGTCCCGCGCTCGAGCGCCAGCGCCGCCGCGTGCGCTTCGTCCAGCAGCGCGAGCGACACCCCGAAGCCGCGGTTGGCCTGCTCGGTGCCGGCGATCGACTGGAACACGAGGTCGACGGGCGCGCCCTGCCCGATCGCGCGCAGCGTGTTGGTCACGTGTGTGAGCACGCACGCCTGCGTCGGGATCTGCTGCCCGGCGATCAGGTCGTCGAGCAGTTGCAGCAGCCGCACGAGCTGCGGCACGCTGTCGGCCGCGGGGTTCACGCCGATCACCGCGTCGCCCGCGCCGTACATCAGGCCGTCGACGATGCTCGCCAGGATGCCGGCGCGGCTGTCGGTGGGGTGGTTGGGCTGCAGCCGCACCGCCAGCGAGCCGGGCAGGCCCAGCGTGTTGCGAAAGCGCGTGACGACGCGGCAGCGGCTCGCCACGAGGATCAGGTCCTGGTTGCGCATCACCTTGCTCGCGGCGGCCACCATCTCCGGCGTCAGGCCCGGCGCGAGCGCGGCCAGCGACGCGGCCGTCGCCGCATCCGACAGCAGCCAGTCGCGCAGCCCGCCCACCGTCAGATGGCGCACCGGCGCGAAGGCGGCGGCGTCGTGCGAGTCGACGATCAGGCGCGTGACCTCGTCGTGCTCGTACGGCACCACGGCCTCCGACAGGAAGGCCTTGAGCGGCAGGTCGGCCAGCGCGGCCTGCGCGGCGACGCGCTCCTGCGCCGTCTCCGCGGCCACCCCGGCCAGCACGTCGCCCGAGCGCGCCGGGCCGGCCTTGCCCATCAGCTCGCGAAGATCGGCGAAGCCGAAGACCTGGTGACCGACGGTGGCGCGGTGGCTCATCCCGCGACGATACGCCGCCTGCGTGACGTCAGCGCGCGTTCCTGAGCGCGGCGACTTCCTTTTCGAGTTCGTCGATGCGGCGGTCGCGCTCGGCGATCGCCGGGATCACCTCGTCGACCGGCACCAGCTGCGGGATGTGCTGCGGGCAATTGATGTCCATCGCCTTGACCGTGAACACGATCACCTGCTCCGAACGCGCCTTGTAGTCCGCCGGCATCAGTCGCTCGACGAGCGCCGGATCCGTCTCCACGCGCGCCTCGCCCCAGATCTTCACGCGCCGTCGGTGGGCCCAGTCCATCAGGAACAGCTGCGCCTTCGGGTTGTCGGCCAGGTTGCCGGTGCTGACGAACTGGCGGTTGCCGATGAAGTCCGCGAACGCGATCGTGTGCTCGTCCAGCACGTGCAGGAAGCCCGCCGGGCCGCCGCGGTGCTGGATGTAGGGCTGGCCATCGAGGTTGGCGGTGGCCAGGAAGAACGAGGTCTGCGCCTCGATGAAGGCGCGCAGGTCGTCGCCGATCGCGTCCCGGAAGCCGCGGCCCTGCTCCATGCGCGCGTAGGCGTCACGCGACCCGCGCTCCTGCTGCACCGCCTTGACGGTCGGCGTGAAGACGATGTCGCTGGGATAGGCGGCGGCGGTCATGGCGGTCTCCTTCAGGCGGCTTCGAGCGCAGGGACGGCGGGGAAGTCCAGATCGGTCGCCGCCACTTCGTTGAGGTAGTTCGTCCAGGTGTTGAGCGCGACGTGCTGCACGATCTCGATGATCTGCGCATCCGTCCAGCCCGCCGCCCGCACGGCCTGCAGCGCCGCCTCGCCGACGTGGCCGCGGGCGCGCGTGACCTGCGCCGCGAAGCGCACGGCCGCGTCGGCCTTGACGTCGCCCGACGTGCCGGCGCGGTTGGCGGCGATCTCGGCGTCGTCGAGCTTGGCGAAGTTCTTGCCGAGCGCTGTGTGCGCCGCGAGGCAGTAGCCGCAGCCGTTGATCTCGGCCACCGCCAGCGCGATGCGCTCGCGCGTCACCGCCGGCAGCGTGCCCTTGGCGAGCGCGCCCGACATGCCCAGGTAGCCTTCCAGCGCCGCGGGGCTGTTGGCGATCAGGCGGAACATGTTGGGCACGGAGCCGATCTGCTTGCCGACCGCCTCGAGCAGCGGTTGGGTGGCGGCAGGGCTGGCGGCGACGGAAGCGGGCGTGGGAATGCGGGACATGGGGGGTTCTCCAGAGGCACGACGACATGTCGCGCCGTGGAAGAACTATCGATCCTTCCATCGGATTTAACTAGACGTCACAATCCGAAATCACTCTTCCATATTTCGGGAATATCGATGGACAGGCTCGACGCGATGAAGGTGTTCCTGGCCGTGGCCGAGGCGGGCAGCCTGTCGGCCGCGGGGCGGCGGCTGGGCATGCCGCTGGCCACCGTCAGCCGCAAGCTGGCGGAGCTGGAGGATCACCTCGGCGCGCGGCTGCTGAACCGCTCGACGCGGCGGCTCGAGATCACCGACGCTGGCCGCGGCTACGAGCAGGCCTGCCGGCGCATCCTCGACGAGGTGGCCGAGGCCGAGTCCGCCGCGGCCGGCGCGTACGACACGCCGCGCGGCGAGCTGGCCGTCACGGCGCCCATCGTGTTCGGGCGGCTGCACGTGCTGCCCGTGCTCACCGAGTTCCTGCGCGCCCACGCCGAGATCGACGTGCGGCTCGCGCTGGGCGACCGCGTCGCGCACCTGATCGACGAGCACGTCGACGTCGCCGTGCGCATCGGCGCGCTGCCCGACAGCCGCCTCAACGCCATGCCGCTGGGCCAGCTGCGCTCGGTCGTGTGCGCAAGCCCCGCGTGGCTCAAGGCGCACGGCACGCCGCGCACGCCGGCCGATCTCGCGGCGCACCGCTGCATCACCTTCGAGGCCACGTTCCCCGGCCCATGGCGCTTTTCGGACGGCGCGGAGTTCACGCCCGAGCGGCCGCGACTGGTGGTCAACACGGCCGAGGCCGCGATCGACGCCGCGGCGGCGGGCCTGGGCGTCACGCGCGTGCTGTCCTACCAGGCCGACGCCGCGCTGCGCGACAAGCGCCTGCGTCTGCTGCTGCGCGCGTTCGAGCCCGCGCCCGTGCCCGTGCACCTGGTCTGGGACGGCCAGCAGCGCGTGACGTCCAGATTGCGGACCTTCCTGGACTTCGCCGCGCCGCGGCTGCGCGAGCGCCTGGCCGCGCTGCGCGCAGAATGAGGCCATGAGCCCCGCCATCGACCCGCGCACGCTGCTGCGCCAGATGTTCGACGCCGCCATCGCCGCCGCGCAGCCCGCGCTGTGCCTGCCGCCGCATCTGCCCGAGCCGCCGAAGGGCCGCACGATCGTGATCGGCGCCGGCAAGGCGTCGGCCGCGATGGCGCAGGCGCTCGAGCGCCACTGGCCCGGGCCGCTGGAAGGCGTCGTCGTCACGCGCTACGGCTACCAGCTGCCGTGCGAGCGCATCGAGATCCTGCAGGCCGCGCACCCCGTGCCCGACGAAGCCGGCCTGCGCGCGTCGCAACGCATCGCGCAGGCCGTGACGGGCCTGAGCGAGGACGACCTCGTCATCGCGCTGATCTCGGGCGGCGGCTCGGCGCTGCTGGTGGCACCGCTGCCCGGCCTGACGCTGGACGACAAGCGCGTCGTCAACGCCGCGCTGCTGGCCAGCGGCGCGACGATCTCCGAGATGAACTGCGTGCGCCGACACCTGTCGGCGCTCAAGGGCGGCCGGCTCGGCGCGCTGTGCCACCCGGCGCGCGTGGCGACGCTGCTGATCTCCGACGTGCCCGGCGACGACCCGCGCGACATCGCCTCCGGCCCCACCGTCGCCGACCCGACCACCTGCGCCGACGCGCTGGCCATCGTCGACCGCTACCGCATGGCGGTGCCCGCGTCGGTGCGCGCGCTGCTCGAATCCGGCGCGGGCGAGTCGATCAAGCCGGGCGACGCGCGGCTGGCGAGCGGGCAGCTGCGCATGATCACCGCGCCGCAGCTGGCGCTGGAGGCCGCGGCGCGCGTCGCGCGCGAGGCCGGCGTGGCGGCGCACATCCTGGGCGACAGCCTCGAGGGCGAGGCGCGCGACCTCGGCAAGGCGATGGCCGGCATCGCACGCCAGGTCGCGGTGCGCGGCCAGCCGTTCGCGCCGCCTTGCGTGCTGCTGTCCGGCGGCGAGACGACCGTCACGCTGCGCGGCAACGGCCGCGGCGGGCGCAACGTCGAGTTCCTGCTGTCGCTGGCCGTGGCGCTCGACGGCCAGCCCGGCGTGCACGCCATCGCGGGCGACACGGACGGCGTCGACGGTGCCGAGGAGATCGCCGGCGCGCACGTCGGGCCCGACACGCTCGCGCGCGCGTGGGCGTCACGCATGAACCCGCGCGCGAGCCTGGACGCGAACGACGCGCACACGTTCTTCCGCACGCTGGGCGACTCGGTCGTGACCGGGCCGACGCTGACCAACGTCAACGATTTCCGCGCGATCTTCGTCGGCGCGGCTTGAGCGGCCGCGTGCGGTTGGCTTCCTGCGCCCGGCGCGCCTCCTCGGCCGCGCGCACGTTGCGCTTGCCTTCGCGGATGAACGCGAACGCGATCCAGCCGAGGAACGCAAGGTAGCCCGCGATGGGCGTGGCGACCAGCGCGATCGCAAGCCAGAGCCCCCATCCGCCCTGCGCGACGCCGCGCGCCAGCCACACGACGAACGCGATGAACAGGGCCGACGCCAGCACCTGGGCGGCCTTGTCGGTCCAGGCGTGCGGCCGGGGCTGGGTCGGGGCGGCGTCGTGATCGTCGGGCATGGCCCATTGCAACACATGGAACCGCGCAGGCGCCGCCTAGCGCTCGTCGCCGCGATCCGTCCCGCGCCGCTGGCGGCGCTGCACGAGCCAATGGGCCGCCATCATGCAGGCGCCGAACAGGAACCACAGCAGCAGCGGCCCGAGGAACAGCGCCATCCCGCCTATCCACCAGGGGTTGCCCGAGCGCCAGGCCGCGACGGCGAGCCAGCCGATGCCGCCGACCATGACGAGCAGGACGACCGCGCCCTGCACGATCTCGGAGGCGGTCTGCGGTCGCGGCCCGGTCATGCTTCGAAGGTGGGCAGCATCTCGCCGGTGTCCAGCGCCAGCACGCGCTCGGGCCAGCGCAGCGCGGCCAGGCGCGAGCGCGGCACCGCGCCGGGCGCCAGCGGCCGCTCGAGGAAGCGGCCGCCGACGGAGAAGTCGATGCAGAAGACGTTGCGCTGCAGCCCGTGCCAGGCCGTCGGCGCGAGGTCGGTGAACAGGTTCTCCTGGGTCTTGCCGAGCATGGCGCGATCGACATGCGCGAACTGGCGCCAGTAGTGGCCGACGACCACGGGCACAGGCTCGCTGTACTCGTCCCACCAGCGGATGCGCTCGACGAAGCGCCAGTGGCCGCTCGCGAAGAACGGCCGCGGGGCCACGCGCTCGATGCCCGACGTGACCACGCGGATCGGGTTGCCCATCTGGCGGATCTCGTCGACCTGCGCCGTGGCCATCAGCATCGGCACGGCCTGGCCGGGGTCCACGAGGCGCTGGCGGTACTCGGCGTACTCGACGTGCGCCGCCTCGCCGATGCCGCGCGCCGCGATCTGCTCGTCGGCCTCGGCCTCCCAGCGCCTGAAGTGCTCGACGCGGCTGAGCGCCGGATCGGCCGCGCGCAGCCGCGCGATCGACGCCAGGTCCCATGCCGCGTGCACGACGCGCAGGTCGGCGCGCTCGAGCGCCAGCGGCAGCCTGCGCAGGAAGGCGATGACGGCGTCGCGCCGCTCGGCCGGCAGGTGCGCGCGCGGCTCGTACTTCGCGTCGCGCGCGCCGAACTCGCTCCAGAACCAGTCGTTGCCGTCCTTGCGGTCGCCGCGCAGCAGGTTGATCTCGTGGTTGCCCAGCGTGGCCAGCGCGCGGCCGGACGTCACGAGCCGCTGCACGAGGTCGACGACGCCGGGGCTGTCGGGCCCGCGGTCGCACAGGTCGCCGACGAACACCAGACGGCGGCCGTCCGGGTGTGCGCCGTCGGCGTCGTAGCCCAGGTGGCCCAGCAGCGCGCGCAGCGCGTCGAGCTCGCCATGGACATCGCCGACCACGTCCAGCGGACCGTCGGGCAGCGGGGCGAACATCGGCGTCCTGGGCATCGCGCGATTTTCGCCGATGCCCGCAAAGACCCCAGGCCCGCGGCATACGTGAGCACGCAAGCGCGGCTTCGCGCGCAAAACGCACGCGGCTATGCCTTACCATCTCGGCCAACTCATCACCAACCCGCCGGAGGCCTCATGGGCAAGGAACAACGCGCCACCAAGAACGTCAAGAAGCCGAAGAAGGACACCTCGGCCCCGAAGGGGGTCAGCTCCGACCGCCCGGTCGCGCCGACGACCACCGTCGCCCCCAAGGGCAAGCTCGCCAAGAAGCCGCTTTGATGCGGCCTCGCGCGCCCGCCTCCGCGCGGGCGCGAGCCGCTCGCACCGACCGATGGACGACCTGCGCTCGCTGACCGCGCGCTTCCCGCGTGCCGGCCGGCTCGAGGCGATCGTCCTGCGCCCCGGCCGCGACGCGCCGGCGGTGTCCGTCGCCTCCACGCGCGCCGTGCCCGGGCGCGGCCTCGCGGGCGACCACCGCGGCGACACGCCGCCCAGCCGCCCCGGCGGCGGCAAGCGCCAGGTCACGCTGATCCAGGCCGAGCACCTGCCGCTGATCCGCGCCTGGACGGGCGTGGACGTCGCGCCGGTCGTCCTGCGGCGCAACCTCGTCGTCTCGGGCATCAACCTGCTGGCGCAGCACGCGCTGTTCGACGACCGTCCGCTGCAAGTGCGCATCGGCCCGGACGTCGTGATCGTCGTCACCGGCCCGTGCGACCCGTGCTCGAAGATGGAAGCGCTGCTGGGCCCCGGCGGCTACAACGCGATGCGCGGCCACGGCGGCACGACCGCGCGCGTCATCCGCGGCGGCGTGTTGTCGGTGGGCGATGCGGTGGTGGTCGAACCAGGCGAGATCGCGCAGGCGCCGCTGTTCTGACCTGCCGTCGATGGCGCGCCGGGAAGCGCGTCGAACGGCCCGCCGCCCTGCAACTTCAGCCCAGGATCTTCAGCAACCAGGCCTGCGTGTCCTCGATCTCTTCCTCGCAGACCGAGTGCTGCATCGGGTAGTCGTGCCATTCGACCGGATGGCCGAGGGCGACCAGCGCGTCGCGCGAGGCGGTGCCGCGCTCGAACGGCACGACCGGGTCCATGCGGCCGTGGCCCAGGAAGATCGGCGTGTCCTTGTTGGCCTCGCTGCGTTCGGCGGCCGTGGTGGCCGCCAGCGGCAGGTAGCCGGACATGCCCAGCAGCCCCGCCAGCCGCTGCGGCGCGCGCAGGCCCGTGAGCAGCGTCATCGCGCAGCCCTGCGAGAAGCCGCCCAGCACGATGCGCGACGCCGGGATGCCGCCGGCGATCTCGCGGTCGATCAGCGCCTGCAACGCGGCACTCGATTCACGCAGGGACTTCTCGTCCTCGCGCCGCACCAGGTCCAGGCCCAGGATGTCGTACCACGCGGGCATGCGCATGCCGCCATTGATGGTGACCGGCAGCTCCGGCGCGAAGGGGAACACGAAGCGGACATCGCCGAGCGCACGCAGGTTCCACTGCCGGGCCACGGGTACGAAGTCGGTCGCGCTGGCGCCCAACCCGTGCAGGATGATGATGCAGGACTTCGGCGCGTCGCCGGTCTGGTAGTCGAGGGTGTCTAGGCGCATCCCGCCAGCATACCGAACTCGCCGGCGCCCGGACGCGCGTGCGGGTCAGCGCAGCGCCGCGGTGCCCGGCTCGGGCCTCAGGGCGGGCACGTCGCGCAGGGGGATCGCCTCGACGCTGCCGTCGATGCCGGGCTCGACGAAGATGTACTGCTTCACGTTGCCCGACGGCACGGTGAAGCGGTAGTTGATCACCTCGGCCTTGTCGCCGGTGCGCCTGATGAGCACGTAGTCGCCGCGCGGCAGGATGGCCGGCACGTAGTACTTGTCGCGGCCGGTCATCGACTGGAAGCCCACCCGGTAGAGCGGATGGGAGTCGGACTGCCAGCCCGGCGAGAACTGCTCGCTGGTGATCGGTTCGGCCGCCGCCGCGGCCGACATGGCCACCAGCAGCGCCATCGCGGCCAGCGAGGCCAGCAGGACGCGGGTGGCGTGGGGATGATCGTGCAGGTAGTTCATGGCAAACCTCGCTGGGCAGCGTGGCGGCGGGCGGCATCCGTGCCACGGGAAATTTCGCGGCAATCGCCGTTCCGGCGCAGTCACACCCGTGATCTTGCTCCGAATCGGTCGTTTCGTCCTGCAGCGCGGCCTGAACTTTACGCGGCCTTACTCGACCTGGAGGAAGCGGTCCAGCGCCGCGCGCACCGCGGCCTCGTCGGCGACGATCGTCACCGGCGCGCCGGCCAGCGCGGCAGCGCCTTCCTTCCTGAACCTGCCGACCCACGCGCCCGCGTCGCGGCCCTGGGCGAACGCGGCGCTCTGCAGCAGCAGCGTGTCGCCCGCGCCCACCAGCTTGAAGTAGAACTGGCCGTCGGCCTCGCGGTACTGCTTGAACGTGGCCAGCGCCGCGGCGGCGGCAGCCTTGGGCGCGGCGGCCGCGGCGGCCGTGCGGGCCTGGAAGCGGCGCAGGCCGACGGCCTCGCGCAGCTGCTGCAGGAACGGGCCGGCGATCGCGCGCGCCTTGCGGGCGCCGATCAGCAGCTGCTCCTCGATCAGCTCGGGGCGCGCCATGTACTGCTCGTACTTCGCGCGCATCGGGCCGATCTCGCGGTCGATGGCGTCGTGCAGCCGCTTCTTGGCCTCGCCCCAGGCCAGGCCGGCGCGCAGCTCGGCGCGGAACGCGGCCCGCTCCGCGGGCGTCGAGAACGCGTCGAACAGCGTGACCAGGTGCGAGGTGTCCGGATCCTTGGGCTCGCCGGGCAGCCTGGAGTCGGTGACGACGCGCGCGATCGCGGCGGACAGCCCCTTGGCGCCGCCGTCGAACAGCGGGATCGCGTTGTCGTAGCTCTTGGACATCTTGCGGCCGTCCAGGCCCGGCAGCAGCTGCATCTCGGCCTCGGTCACCGCCTCGGGCAGCGTGAACAGCGCCTGGCCCTGGCCGAACAGGTGGTTGAAGCGCTGGGCGATGTCGCGCGCCATCTCGATGTGCTGCACCTGGTCCTTGCCGACGGGCACCTGGTGCGCGTTGAACATCAGGATGTCGGCCGACATCAGCACCGGGTAGCAGAACAGGCCCATGTTGATGCCGTCGTCCGGCTCGCCGCCGGCGTTGGCGTCGACCGCGGCCTTGTAGGCATGGGCGCGGTTCATCATGCCCTTGGGCGTGACGCAGGTCAGCAGCCAGTTCAGCTCGGGGATCTCGGGGATGTCGCTCTGGCGGTAGAACACCACGCGCTCCGGATCGAGGCCCGCGGCCAGCCAGGTGGCGGCCAGCGCGAGGCGCGACTCCTCGACGCGCGCCGGGTCGTCGCACTTGACGAGGGCGTGGTAGTCGGCCATGAACAGGAAGCTCTCGACATCCGCGCGCCTGCTGGCCGCGATCGCAGGTCGGATGGCGCCCACGTAGTTGCCCAGGTGCGGGGTGCCGGTGGTGGTGATGCCGGTGAGGACGCGAACAGTCATTGAAAGCCGTGCGGAAATGGAGGCCGAACGGGGAACTGTACCGGATGGCCGCCGGCCGGCCCGCGCCACGCGACAATCGCCGGATCCGCCAGGCCCGCCTGCGCCTTCGCGCGGGCGCCTGCGGCCAAAACGCTCCCGCCATGGCCGACACCCTCGCCGACTTCGACCTCGCCTGCACCGCCGCGGCGCTGTACGTCCACCCGATCAAGGCCTGCGCGCCGGTGCCGGTGTCCGAACTCGTGATCGACGCCCGCGGCGGCGCGGTGGGCGACCGCGGCTGGGGCATCGTCGACGCCGAGGGCGCCGTCACCTGGCAGGGCTCGCATCCGCGGCTGGCGCTGGTGCAGCCGGCGTTCGCGGGCGCCGGGCTCGTGCTCAGCGCGCCGGGCGTCGAGCCCGTCGCCACGCCGGCCGCGCTCGCGCCGCGCGAGGCGAAGATCTGGAGCGACGTGCACGGCCGCCACGAGACGTTTCCCGCCGCCGACGCCGGCGACGCCGTGGCCGCCTGGCTGGAGCGCGTCACCGGCGCGCCGCTGCGGCTGGTCAGGCTGGACGACGCCGTGCACACCCGCGACGGCAACAACGCGCTGCACCTGGTGTTCACGCCGTCGCTGGCGGCCGTGCAGGCGCAGTGGCCGGCGGCCGGCGGGGCGCCGGTCGACGCGCGCCGTTTCCGGCCCAACGTCGTCCTCGAACTGACGACCGCCGGCAACGAGTTCGTCGAGGAAAGCCTCGCGGCGCTGGCCTGGCACGGCGTGCGCGAGACGCGGCTGGAGGTCACCGCCCCCTGCATCCGCTGCATCGTGCCCAATGTCGACCCGGCATCCGCGCGCGTCGACGACAGCCTGCTCGGCACGCTCGCGGAGCTGTCGATGAAGCGCCGCCCGGGCGGCACGGTGTTCGGCATCTACGCCCGCGGCGCCGCGGGCGCGCGCCTGCGCGCGGGCGACGTCGCGCGGATGGTGCCGGCGTTCTAGAGGCTCAGTGCCCCGCGGCGGCCGCCTCGGCCTTCTTGCGTTCCTGCATCACCGCTTCCATGTCGTCGACGTTGTAGCGCAGCGACGAACAGCGGTGGTTGAAGGCGGCCATGTCCTGGTTGTAGGCGTGGCTCGCCGGATCCGCCTCGCGTCCGCGCCTGTTCAGCTCGTTGACGTGCTGGTTGTGCTCGTCGACGAGCTTGTTGAATGCCTTGATCGCGGTGGAGCTGTCGTGATCGAGCTGGGCCTGCAGGTCGGCCAGGCGGCTGGTCTCGGCCTCGACCTGCGCCGCCATCTTGTCGTCCGCGGCACTCGAGGCCTGCAGCGCTTCATAGCGCTGCTTGAGGCTGGCCTCGGTCGCCATGCACTCGCGCAGCTGGTCGCGCGTGGCCAGGTCGGAGGCGGCGGTGCCCGGCGCGGCGGGCTTGCCGGTGGACAGGGTGTTGGCGTGCGCCGACGCGAGGGTCAGCGTGGCGGCGAGGGCGAGCGAGGCGGCGCGCAAGGCGGGCATGGCGATCCGGCAAGGTTGCGGTGGCGGGATTGTCACCGCGGCCCGGCGCCGCGGCCCGGGCGGCTTCAGCTTGAAGACGGCTTCTTGCGTTCCTTGTTCACGGCATCGACGTCGGCGGGACGGTAGGTGAGGTTGCCGCACTTGTCGTCCATCGCCGCCTTGTCGGCCTCGAAGGCCTTGCCTGCGGCCTCCTGGGTGTCGGCTTCCTGGTTCAGGTCGCGCGTGTGCCGCGCGTGCTCGGTGACGGCCTCGTTGAATGCCAGGATCGCGTCCTTGTCGTTGCGATCGAGCCTGGCCTTCATCTCCACCAGCTTGGCGTCCTCCGCGTCGTTGGCGTCGAACTTCCTGTTGTGGTCGGCGGCCGCCGTCTCCATCGTGCGGCGGCGCAGCTTCATCGCGTCGTCGAGGTCGAGGCATTCGCGCAGTTGCTCGCGCGAGCCGAAGACCGTGGCCTTGGCCGGCTTCACCGTGGCCGCCCCCGCCGCGGTGGCGAGCAGCAGGCAGGAGACGACCAGCAACCGGATGCGCGATGGAGTCATGGCGGCCTGTGTGCGGTGGGAAACGTTTCCAATTGTGCGCACCGCCGCCGGCGCGCCGACACCCGCACAGACCCTGAGTCAGCGCGCGGACGCCGTGACGAAGGCCCCGCGCCGGCGCCACCAGGCCGCCAGCTGCAGCAGCACCAGCAGCGCGCTGGCGGCAACGAAGCCGGCCGCCACGGGGCGCGTCAGGAACACCGAGAGGTCGCCCCGCGACAGCAGCATCGCGCGGCGGAAGCTGGGCTCCAGCTGCGGTCCGAGCACGAAGCCCAGCACGATGGGCGACAGCGGGAACTCGAGCGCCAGCAGGATCGCGCCGATCACGCCGAAGACCGCGGTGATGGCCACGTCGAACAGGTTGTTGCGCGTGCTGTAGACGCCCACGGCGATGAAGAACAGCGCGGCCGGATACAGGAAGCGGTACGGCACGCGCAGCATGCGTACCCACACGCCGATCAGCGGCACGTTCAGGATCACCAGCAGCACGTTGCCGATCCAGAAGCTGGCGATCAGGCTCCAGAAGATGTCGGGGTGGTCGGTGACCATCTGCGGCCCGGGCTGCAGGCCCTTCATGATCAGCGCGCCCAGGATCAGCGCCATCACAGCGTCGCCGGGGATGCCCAGCGACATCGTCGGGATGAAGTCGACCTGCGTCTTCGAGTGCGACGCCGCCTCCGGCGCGGCCACGCCCTCCAGCGCGCCCTTGCCGAAGCGCTGCGGCGTGCGGCTGATCCGGCGCTCCAGCGCGTAGGCGAGGAAGGTGGTGATCGTCGGCCCGGTGCCCGGCAGCGCGCCGAACGCCGTGCCCACGCCGGTGCCGCGCAGCATCGGCCAGAACGACTGGCGGATCTCGGCCCAGCTGGGGCGCATGTCGCGCATCGCCACGCGCGCGTCGGCCGGGTTGACCGTCGTGCGGTTGACGCTGACCAGGAAGTCGGCGATGCCGAACAGGCCCATCGTGAGGCCACCCAGCTCGACGCCGTCGCGCAGCTCGGACAGCCCCAGCGTGTAGCGCGCGGTGCCGCTGATCTCGTCGGTGCCCGCCACGCCGCACAGCAGGCCGAACACCGTCATCGCCACGCCCTTGAGCGGCGAGCCGCGCGCCATCGTCGCGCCCGCGAGCAGGCCCAGCAGCATGATGGCGCAGATGTCGGCCGGCCCGAAGCTGTCGGCCGCCCTCACCAGCAGCGGCGACAGGAAGATCATCACCACGATGCCCACCGAGGCCGCGAAGAACGAGGCGATCATCGTGATGCCCAGCGCCGTGCCGCCCTTGCCCTGCAGCGTCAGCGGGTAGCCGTCGAGGCAGGTCACCGCGTGCGGCGGGTGGCTGGGCAGGTTCAGCAGGATCGCGCCGATCGCCCCGCCGTACTGCGAGCCGTAGAAGATGCCGGCCAGCATCAGGATGCCCGGCACCGGCGAGATGACCGCCACGATGGGCAGCAGCATCGAGATCGTCGACAGCGGCCCCATGCCCGGCAGCACGCCGATCAGGTTGCCCACCAGCACGCCGAACACGCACCACATCAGGTTCTCGGGCTGCAGCGCGATGCCGAACCCGAACATCAGTTGCATCAGGCTGTCGTGCATGGCGTCACCAGGAAAACAGCGGCAGCAGCAGGTGCAGCCCGTAGTGGAAGACCAGCACGCCCAGCGCGGTCAGGATCGCCGCCAGCGTGGCGGCCGCGCGCACGCTGTTGCCGCGGTCGCCCATCGCCGCGATGAACACCGCAGCGAACGACGCCGGCACCAGCCCGCCGTGCTGCCCCAGCACGACGAACGCCAGCGCGGCGCCCACGATGCACAGCCAGCCGCGCCACTGCACCACGGGGCCGGCCAGGTGCGCCATCTCGGCGGGCGGTTCGCCGGCGCGGTCGCCGCGTTCGCGCCCCGCGCTGAACAGCAGCGCCACGCCGATCAGCGCCAGCAGCGCGCCCAGCACCACCGGGAAGAAGCCCGAGCCCATCTGCCGCAGCGTGCCCATGCCGTAGCCGACGCCGGCCACGACCACGGCCACGCCCGTCACCAGCAGCAGCGCGCCGCCCAGGTGATCCTTGGTCCACTTGTTCATCGGCCCGACTCTACCGTCCCGCGCAACGACAATGCGGGCTGGACCTTTCCGGGGAGCACCGCCATGGGCATCGAGATCGAGCGCAAGTTCCTGGTCGTGGGCGACGCCTGGCGCGCCGCGCCGGCGCTGGCCTACGCCCAGGGCTACCTGAACCGCGACAAGCAGCGCACGGTGCGCGTGCGCGTCGTGCAGCAGCAGGCCTGGCTCACGATCAAGGGGGCGAACGCGGGCGCCGTGCGCGCCGAGTTCGAATACCCGATCCCCGTGTCCGACGCCGAGCAGTTGCTGGCCCTGTGCGACGGCCCGCTGGTGCGCAAGCTGCGCCGCAAGGTCGAGCATGCGGGCCACATCTGGGAGATCGACGAGTTCCAGGGCGACAATGCGGGCCTGGTCGTCGCCGAGATCGAGCTGCCCGCCGAGGACACGCCCTTCGAGCGGCCCGGCTGGCTGGGTGCCGAGGTGACGCATGATCCGCGCTACTTCAACTCGAGCCTGGCCTCGGCGCCCTATTCGACCTGGCCCGACGCGCGCCCCCGCGCGTGACGCCCGCGCGCACGACCCGGACAGAACAACCTTCGAACGGAAAAACTAGACATGGCCACCTCCCCCGACGTCACCAGCATGGCGCTGTTCTGCGACTTCGAGAACGTCGCCCTCGGCGTGCGCGAGACGCAGCACGAGAAATTCGACATCAAGCTGGTGCTCGAGCGCCTGCTGCTCAAGGGCAGCATCGTCGTCAAGAAGGCGTACTGCGACTGGGAGCGCTACAAGGGCTTCAAGGCGCCGATGCACGAGGCGAGCTTCGAGCTGATCGAGATCCCGCACGTGCGCCAGTCCGGCAAGAACTCGGCCGACATCCGCCTCGTGGTCGACGCGCTGGACCTCTGCTACACCAAGTCGCACGTCAACACCTTCGTCATCATCAGCGGCGACTCGGACTTCTCGCCGCTCGTGTCCAAGCTGCGCGAGAACAACAAGCAGGTGATCGGCGTGGGCGTCAAGGAATCGACGTCCGACCTGCTGATCGCCAACTGCGACGAATTCATCTTCTACGACGACCTGTGGCGCGAGAGCGGCCGCCAGTCGATGCGGCGCGAGCAGCGCCCCGCCCCGGACAAGAACCGCAAGCCCGCCCAGGCCTCGGGCAACCCAGATGACGACCGCCGCCGCGAGGAGGCCGAGAAGCGCAAGGACAAGGCCGTCGAGCTCGCGCTGCAGACCTTCGAGGCGCTGTACGCCGAGCGCGGCGACGGCGGCAAGATCTGGTCGTCGGTGCTCAAGGAGGCGATCAAGCGCCGCAACCCGGGCTTCAGCGAGTCGTACTACGGCTTCCGCAGCTTCGGCGGCCTGCTCGAGGAGATGCAGTCGCGCGGCTTCCTGAAGACGGGTCGCGACGAGAAGTCCAATTCCTACGTCTACCGCAGCGGCGCCGCCGAGGCGGCGCAGGCCGCCGGCGGCGAGCCGGGCGCGGCCGAGGTGCTGCCGATCACGCACCGTGCCAGCGACGCCGAGCCGCGCGGACGCGGCGGTCGCGGCCGCGGCGGCCGTCGCGAAGCGCCGCAGCGCCACGACTTCGAGCCGACGGTGGCCGTGGAGACGCCGCAGTCGGCGCCCGACTATCCGCAAGACGAGGATGACGACGCCGCCGAACGCTTCGCCGACGCCGCGCGCGCCTCGATGGCCACGCGCGACGTCAACCCGCCGGCCGAGCCCGCGCCCGACGCCGAGACCTACGTCAGCGACGCGGCCGCCCAGACCGAGGAAGCCGCTCAGGCCGAGGCCCGCGAAGCCGGCTCGCGCCGCGGCGGTCGCGGCGGACGCGGCCGCGGTGCCGCGCGCAAGAACGCGGGCGACGCCGCCGCACCGGCCGAAGCGGCGCCGGCCGCGGCGAGCGCCGAAGCCCCCGCCGCCAAGACGCCGCGCGCCCGCAAGACGCCTGCCGCCAAGAAGCCCGCCGCCAAGAAGACGGCTGCGCGCCCTGCACGCAAGACGAAGGCCGCCGACGGCGAGTGAACGTCGCGGCGCGCCGCGCCTCAGGGCGCCTTGGGCGCGTCCGTCGCCTTCAGGCAGCGCCCGAGCGCCACCGAGCCGGCCGTCATCGCGCGCGCCACGCCGCGCATCGTGCCGTCGCTGAACGACATCGCGGCCGGGCTGCCGAGGTAGTCGGCGTACTGCTTGAGTTCGTCGTCGCTGAGCGACAGGTAGGTGAACGCGTAGGCGGGCACCGAGATCTGCGCGTAGTGCGCCACCAGCGCCGGGCGCCGGCTGCCGAAGTTGGCCTTCAGCTCGGCCAGCGACTCGCCCGAGCCCGCGGGCTCGATGCTGGCCAGGCTCTGCTGCACGGCCAGCGCCATGCCGATCAGGGTGTCGGCCATCATGTCGACCGAATGCGTCTCCGTCACGATGGCCTGCAGCGACGCGCGCCGGCCCTCGCTCGCGTGCGACAGCGCCTCGCCGCCGCGCTTCAGGCGTTCCTGCGGGTCGGGCGTCTCCTGCGACGAGGTCGCCTCGATGGTGGCGATCCGGCGCCCCAGCGGGCTGTCGTACCAGGCCTGCAGCGGCGCCACGTCCCCCGGCTGCAGCGTGCCCACGATCGCATCCAGCGCCGTCGGCTGCAGCACCTCGCCGGCGAAGGCGATCCGGACGCAGTCCAGCATCTTGTTGCGCTGCTCCGCGCTGACCTGCGTCGTGCTGCGCTGCAGCCCCGCCACCATGCCGGCGCGCACCTGCGGCACCAGCGAATCGAGTTGCGTCCACAGGCCGGACTTGCGCGCCAGTTCCCGTGCCGCCTCCGGCGCGATGGCCGCATGCGCGGCGCCCTGGGCGGCCGCCAGCGCGACGGCCGCGGCCCACATCCGGTGCGAACGAATCATCGAAATCTCCAAGTCCTGCAGAATGGTTGGCGCCGAGTATAGGGACCCGTTGTCACTGGAACATGAACCTGGAGCCCGAACCCGCCGCCATGCGCGTCGCCCGCGACCTCCGGGCCCGCATGGCCACCAACGACTTCGCCGGCGTCGCCGACGTGCTGGCGCCCGATTTCGTCGTCGAGTGGCCGCAGACCCGCGAGCGCATCCGCGGCGCGGAGCGCTTCGTGCGCATGAACGTCGAGTACCCGTCGCACGGCCCGTGGCGCTTCACGATCCACCGCCTGTTCGGCGACGCGCGCGAGGCCGTGTCCGACGTGTCCATCACCGACGGTGTGCAGGAGCCCCGCGCGATCTCGCTGTTCGAGGTGGCCGACGGCCGCGTGCGGCGGCCCGTCGAATCGTGGCCCGAGCCCGGCGACGCGCCGGCGAACCGGGCGCACCTGGTCGAGACGATGGACTGAGCGTCGGCGATCAGCAGGTCGCTGCCCGCGCCCGCAACTGCCCCACCTCGGCCTCCAGCCGCTTGCGCTCGGAGATGTCCTGCGCGATCACCGCGAACTGGCCCTGCTCGGGGCGGTACGCCACCACGTCCCACCAGCGGCCCGAGGCGCCCAGCTGCTCGAAGCGCACGGGCTCGCCGGTGAGCGCCACGCGGCCGAAGCGGCCGATCCAGTCGGCGGGGTCGTGGGCGATGCCCGGGAACAGGTCGGTGACGCGCGCGCCGACGGCCAGCGCGGGGTCGATGCCCAGCATCGCGCTGAAGGCCGCGTTCATCGCGACGAAGCGGTAGTTGACCGGCTTGCCGGTCTCGTCGACCTCGATCGCGTGCAGCGCATGGCCGCTGGCCAGGTGGTCGAACAGGAGGCGGTAGCGCTGCTCGCTGTCGTGCTGGCGCAGCTCGAGCGCCTTCATGCCCGTGATGTCGAACCAGCTGCCGTAGAAGCCGTCGATCTCGTCGCCGAACGGCTGCGCCGGCACCAGCGTCACGCGCAGCTGGCGCAGGCCGGACGTGGTGAGCATCGCCCACTCGAACTCCTGGCGCCGTCCGCCCAGCACGGCCTCGATGCGCGGCTCCAGCGTCGTCCAGCCGACGGCGTCGATGGCCGAGAGCAGCTCGCCCAGGCGGCGGCCGATCAGCTGGTCGGTGGGCAGGCCCGTGGCGGCCTGGAAGTCGCGGTTGACGAAGCGCGTGACGCTGTCGCGATCCCAGTAGCCCACGAGCGCGGGCATGTTGTCGACCACCGCGTTCAGGTGCGCGTGCGTGCGGCCCAGTTCCTTCTGCAGCGCCTTCGTGGCGGTCACGTCCTCCAGCACCGCCAGCGAGCGCGCAGTGCCGCCGGACTCGTCGCGCTCGAGGACGGCCGACAGCAGCACGTCGACCACGCTGCCGTCGCGCCGCACGAACTGGTACTCGACGCGGTCGCAGTGGCCGTTGCGGAAGAACGCGGGCAGCACGACGTCGCGCGCGTACGCCTGCGACGCGGGCGTGAGGAAATCGGACGACGGCCGGCCCACCGCCTCGTCGCGGCGGTAGCCCAGCAGCGCGAGCCAGCGGTCGCTGACGTGAAGGATGCGGCCGTCCGGCCCGATCGAGTGCAGGATCGCCGGCGTGGCCTCGTACAGGCGGCGCACGCGCAGCTCGCTCTCGGCGAGCCGGCTGGTGGCTTCCAGCAGCTCCTTGCGCTGCGTCAGCATCGCGCCGACGATCGCGGCCAGGTGCGTGAGCATCGCGCGCTGGCTCTCGTCGAGCTGGCGCGGCGTGCGGTCGATCACGCACACCGTGCCGATGCGCTCGCCGCCGGGCATCACGATGGGGGCGCCGGCGTAGAAGCGGATGTCGGGCGAATCGGTGACGAGCGGGTTGTCGACGAAGCGCGGGTCGCGCGTGGCGTCGGGCACCTCGAACAGCGCGTCGTCGCGGATCGCGTGGTCGCAGAACGCGACGTCGCGCGGCGTCTCGCTGGCGCCGGGCAGGCCGAAGTTGGACTTGAACCACTGGCGCTGCGCGTCGATCAGCGAGATCAGCGCGATCGGCACGCCGCACAGCTGCGCCGCGGTGGCGGTGACGGTGTCGAAGGCGGCCTCGGGCAGCGTGTCCAGCACGCCGAGCGCGCGCAGCGCGGCCAGGCGGCGCGCCTCGTCGCCGGGCACGGGCGCGCTCATTGGACGATCCCCACGGCGCCGGCGTCGACCTGGCGCAGCGGCGCCGGATCGATGCTGCGCAGCACGTCGATCGCGGCGGGCGCGCCGCCCGCGATGCGCGCGGCCCAGCGCGCCTCGCCCTGCATCGTGGTGACGAGCGACTGGTCGAGCCGCACGCGGTAGTCCTGGCCTTCCATCACCGCCGCGGCCACGGCGGGCGTGACGTGCAGGCGTTCGGCCAGCAGCGCGCGCGCCGCGGCGGGCTCGGCCTGGATGAGGCGCTGCGCCCGTACCAGCGCGCGCAGCAGGCGCACCAGGTCGGCCTCGCGGCGCGCGATCGTGGGCCGCGCGCTGGCGAGGTTGAAGTGCTGCGTGTAGACGCGCGGGCTCGCGAACGTGACGGCGTCGCCGCCGAGCGCCTGCGCCGCGGCCGCGGCCAGCGGCTCCCAGATGACGACGGCGTCGACGTCGCGCGCCTCGAGCGCGGGCACGAGCTTGTCGGGCGCGAGCCCCACGACGCGCACCGTGTCGGGCTGGATGTCGTTGAACACGAGCCAGTTGTCCAGGAAGTACTGCGCCGAGCTGCCCGGCACCGTGCCCACGCGCTTGCCGCGGATCTGCGGCGCCTCGACGATCTGCGCGCTGCGCCGCGCCACCAGCTTGATCTGGTACGACGATGCACTGATGGTGGCGACGATCGCCAGGTCGTGCCGGCTCGCGGCGCCCTTGACCACCTGCAGCTCGGCGGCAGTGGCGACGTCGACCTGCCCGTCGGCCAGCCATTGGTAGCACTCGCGGCCGCTCGCGCACGGGCGCAGCTCGAGCTCGAGTCCCTCGTCCTTGAACAGGCCGCGCGCCTGCGCCACGTAGATCGGCAGCGACACCGGCCCCGACGACACCGCCAGCGTCAGCGGCGCCGCGTGCGCACGCACGGCGAACAGCGCCAGCGCGCCGGCCCAGGCGGCGGTCCACGCGAGCGCCCACGCCGCGCCCACGAGCGCGCGCCGTGTCACGCCCGCGCGCGCGGGGCGGCCGAAGGAGCGCGCCGCGACTGTCATGCGACCCCCGCCGGTTCGAGCAGCACGTCCTCGGCCATCATGCGCCAGGTATCGCGGCCGGCCTTCTTGGCGGCGTACAGCGCGGCGTCCGCGCGACCGATCAGCGTCTCGGCGGTGGCGGCGTCCGCGGCGGCGACCTCGCGCCGGAACGCGATGCCGATGCTGGTGCTCAGCGCCAGCGTGCGGCCCTCGACCTCGAGGGGGCGGCGCACGCTGGTGACGATCTTGCGCGCGACGATCTGCGGCTCCTCGGCGCTGGTCACGCCCTCCAGCACGATCACGAACTCGTCGCCGCCCAGGCGCGCCACGGTGTCGGTGACGCGCACGCTCTGTTGCAGCCGCGACGCGAAGGCCTTGAGCACCTCGTCGCCGGCGGCGTGGCCCAGCGTGTCGTTGATGCTCTTGAAGTGGTCGATGTCCAGGTACATGAGGGCGATGCCCGCCATCGCGCGGCGCGCCCGCGACAGCGCGAGCGGGAACGACTCGTTGAACGCGTAGCGGTTGGCCACGCCGGTGAGCACGTCGGCGCGCACCAGCAGGCTCAGCTGCCTCTCGACGTTCTTGAGCGCCGACACGTCGGTGGCCAGGCCGTACAGGCCCGCGACGCGGCCGTCGGACTCGATGTCGGGGATGTAGTCGTAGTGCAGGACGCGCGTGACGTCGCCGGTGGTGGACTCGGCCTCGAACGTGGCGCGCCTGCCCACCAGGCCCTGCTCGATCGCCTCGCGCCGGCGCTCGTAGGCGACCGGCCGCAGGATGTCGCCGATGCGCTGGCCGAGCACCTGGTCGGCCGGGCGGCCCAGCCACTCCAGGCCGGTGCGGTTGACGAAGCGGTAGCGCTGCTCGGCGTCCAGGTAGGTGATGGCCACGGGCAGGTTGTCGGTGATCGCGCGCAGCTGGCCCTCGACCTTCGCGCGCCGCGTCTCGGCTTCCTTGAGCGCCGTGATGTCGAAGGTCATCAGGTAGAAGCCGCGCTGCACGCCAGCGTCGGCGCGGTCGGGGATCAGGTGGGCCTGGAAGTGCGCGGCGCGGCCGGCGAACGACACCTTGCCCTCGAGCCGCGCGCGGCGGCCCTGCAGCACCTCGCGAACGAAGGGCTCGTGCTGCGCGTAGACCGTCTCGCCGAGCGCCTCGCGCATCGCGATGCCGGGGATGCGCGCGCGGTCGACGCCCAGCGATCGCAGGCCAGCGTCGTTGGCGTACAGGCAGGTCTCGTGCATGTCGAAGTAGCCCACCATCGCGGGAATCGCGTTGGTGAGGTCGGCCATGCGCTGCTCGCTGCGCGCGATCTCGAGCTCGGCGGCGCGGCGCTGCGTGATGTCCATCGTCAGCGCGTAGCAGCCGCGCACGTGGCCGTCGGCGTCGACGTCGGGGATGTATTCGACCAGCAGGTGGCGCTCGACGCCGTCGCGGCGCACGGTGCGCGCCCATTGCACGCGCTCGCCGGCCAGCGCCTTGTCGAGGTTGCCCTTCATCGCGCCGTACGCGCTCTCGCCCAGCACCTCGGCCACGTGTCGGCCCACCATGCTGAACGGGTCGTGACCCAGCCACTCGCGGTACCGCTCGTTGGCGAAGCGGTACTGGTGCTCGGGGTCGATGTAGCCCACCAGCGCGGGCAGGTTGTCGGTGATGTCGCGCAGCTGCTGCTCGGAGCGGTCGCGCTGCGCATCGCTGTCGATCAGCGCCGCGGTCATCGCGTCGAACTCGCGCGAGAGCTCGCCGAACTCGTCCTGCGCGGTGTTGTCCAGGCGAAAGCTCAGGTCGCCGCGGCGGATCGCGGCGGCGGCCCGATCGAGGCGCTGCATCGGCAGCAGCACGCGCCGCAGCACCACCAGGCCGCTGGCCAGCAGCAGGAGCAGCATCACGCACGGCGCGGCCAGCGCGATCCAGCGGAACTGCGCCTCGGCCGCGCGGCGCTGCGCCACCGAATCCTGGAACCACTGGTAGGCGTAGTCGCTCATCGCCTGCGTGTTGGTCAGCAGTTGGTCGAGCAGCGCCTCCTTGCGCCGCTGCGTGAACTCGTCGCCGCCCGCGGGCAGCTCCTCCAGGCGCGTGAACAGCGGCGGCAGCGCCTGCGTGACGTCGCGCAGCTCCACCAGCGCGGGGCTGGCGGCGCGGGTGAGGCGGTCGTCGGCGAGCGCTGCGGCGATCGCGGCATGGCGCAGGCGCCACTGCTCGGCGGCGCGCGGCTCGGCGTAGCGCGCGTATTCCTGCGTCAGCGCGAGCAGGCCGGCGACCTCGTGTTCGGTGACCTGCGCGCGGGCCTGCGCGTCGCTGGCGGCGTCCTCGCGCCGGCCGGCCGCGAACACGATGGCGGCGGCCAGCAGGCCGGTGCACACGGAGGCGGTGACGAACGCGAGGAGCTGGGTGCGGATGCGCATGGCCGTCTCGTTCCTAGAGTCCGACGGCGGCCGGCTTGACGGCCTTCAGCGGGCCGGCGTGCACCAGGCCCAGCACGTTGGGACGCGCGCCCTCGACGATGTGGCGCTCGCGCTGCGCCCAGCGGGCCTCGCCCTCCATCGTCGACAGCAGCGCCTGGTCCAGCGACAGCCGCCACGACAGCCCGCTCCAGACCCAGTCGACGAAGCCCTGGTCGACCTGCAGCTGCTCGCGCAGGATGGCCTGCGCCTGCGCCGGCTGCGCCTGGATGAACTGCTCGGCGCGCTCGACCGCCCGCAGCAGCCGCACGACGGCGTCGTCGCGCTGCGCGAACAGCGGCTGGCGCGCGGCCAGGCAGTAGTTCTCGATGTAGCCGCCGGCCAGCGGCAGGCGCACGCCGACCGCGTCGGCGCCGCGCAGCGCGGCGTAGCCGTACGGCTCCCACACGGCGACGGCGTCGACCCGGCCTTCCTTGAGCGCGGTGACCATCTCCTCGGGCTGCAGCGGCAAGGTCGCGATGCGACGCGGGTCGACCCCCAGCGCGAGCAGGTGCAGCTCCAGCTGGTACTGCGCGGTGGTGCCGACGATCACGCCCACGCGGCGCCCCTCGAGTTGCTCGCTGCGCGCCACGCCACTGCCCTTGCGGGCGATCAGCTTGACGTTGTCGCTGGCGTGCACCATCGTCGCCACGATCGCGACGTCGGCGTGCCCGAAAGCCTCCTGGACGACGGCCATCTCCGCGCTGGTGGCCAGGTCGGCCTTGCCGTCCAGCACCAGGCGCAGGCAGCGCCGGCCGCCGATGCAGTCGATGAACGCCACGTCCACGCCCTCGGCGCCGAAATAGCCCTGGCGCTGCGCCACGAACAGCGGCAGCGACAGCGGCCCGCGCGACACCGCGATGCGCAGCGGGTCGGCCTGCGCGAGCCCGGGCGCCAGCCACGCCAGCGCCACGAGCGCGAACGCCGCCGCGGCGCGGCGTGGCGTCGCCGGTCGCCGGGGCGTCGCGGGAAGGGTGCGGGTCATCGTGTCTCGTCTTTGGTGGAATCGGCCGCGCCACCGGGGTGGAGAGCGACCGTCACCCGCGAGCATCCCGTATCCGGCGCCCGCGCGATAGCGTGAAAAGACGAGGAAAGGGCCTTCAAGTCGCCGTCAGCCGCCGGCTGCAGCTCAGTTCTGCGTGGAGTGCGCCACGTACAGCGAGACGGCCCGCGGGCCGCGGAACTCGATCACCGTCGAGCTGACCATCTGCAGGTTGCCCGTCTGGCCCTGGAACAGGCTGGAGAAATGGGCGCCGGTCTTGGCCGGAATGCCCAGCGACTTGCGCAGTTCGTTGCTGGGCGTGCCCAGCCACAGGCCGTCGTCGAAACGCACCGGCTTGAACCGGGCCGGCAGGTCGGGGCACTCGGGCGTGGCGGCGGCGCCGGCGGCCAGGTCGGTGGCGACGACGGCGTCGATGCGGCCGCGCGACAGCTCGCTGGACGTGAGCCACAGGCGCTGCGCCGGGGCGGCGTCGGCCACGGTGTAGCAGAGCCAGTCGAGCGAATCGGTGCCCTTGCCCTGGCGCTGGGGCACGCCGGCGCCGATCGCCTTGCGGGCATCGACGAGCGTGGTGGAATCGAGCGAGACGCGCAGCAAGCCCAGCATCAGCGGCCGGACGGGGTCGGTGGCGAGCGGGACGGGCGTGTCCTTGACGGCCGGCCAGGCCGGCGGCGGCACGACGGATTCGGCGAACGCGGCGGCCGTGGCGCCCAGCAGGAGCAGCGCGGACAGCCGGGAAGGCGAGCGGATCGGCATGGTCGAAAAGGTCTCCGAGATCGTTTGTCTGGTCGGACGCCTCTTCGTGCGCCCGGTGCGGGCCGGGCCCCGCACTGCCCGAAAGTCTCGCAGGCAATGGCGACAGCTGTCTTGCCATAAGCCGCCAAGCCCGGGACTCGTCAATCGTCCAGCATTTCCCCCGCGGGCGACTGACTTCGCGAGCCATTCGGCGTGCATTTCGCACGTTTCGTGGCCTTGGCCCGACGCACGTCCCCGGGCGCGGGCGTCGCGTGCGCGACACCGCGACCGCGCCAAGCCGCAGTGCGCGTCAGGGTCGGGCCCCGTTTGGTAGATTCGTGGGCTACTCCAGGAGGCGACGAAGCGATGATCGACAAGATCGTTGAGAGCGCGGCCGCCGCCGTGGCGGACGTCCGGGACGGCGCCACGGTGATGATCGGCGGCTTCGGCACCGCCGGCCTGCCCGACGAACTGATCGCCGCCCTGCTCGATCAGGGCGCGCGCGACCTGGTCGTCGTCAACAACAACGCCGGCAACGGTGACACGGGCCTGGCCGCGCTGCTGGGCGCCGGGCGGGTGCGCAAGATCATCTGCAGCTTCCCGCGCCAGGTCGATTCCTGGCACTTCGACCGGCTGTACCGCGAGGGAAAGATCGAGCTCGAACTGGTGCCGCAAGGCAACCTTGCCGAGCGCATCCGCGCCGCCGGCGCAGGCATCGGCGCCTTCTTCACGCCCACCGGCTACGGCACGATCCTGGCCGAAGGCAAGGAGACGCGCGAGATCGGCGGCCGGATGCAGGTGCTCGAATACGCGATCCACGCCGACGTCGCCCTGATCAAGGCCGAACGCGGCGACCGCTGGGGCAACCTGACCTACCGCAAGACCGTGCGCAACTTCGGGCCGATCATGGCGATGGCCGCCACGTGCACGATCGCCACGGTGCACGAGGTGGTCGAACTCGGCGCGCTCGACCCCGAGGCGGTCGTCACGCAAGGCCTGTTCGTGCAGCGCGTGGTGCCCATCGTGCGCACCGCCACGCGCGGCGCCGGATTCAAGGCCGCATGACATGACCGACACGACACTCCCCCGCTGGACCCGCGACCAGATGGCCGCGCGCGTCGCCCAGGACATCGCCGACGGCAGCGTCGTCAACCTGGGCATCGGCCTGCCCACGTTGATCGCCAACCACCTGCCCGAAGGCCGCGAGGTCATCCTTCAGAGCGAGAACGGCATCATCGGCATGGGCCCGGCGCCGGCCGCCGGCGAGGAGGACTTCGACCTCACCAACGCCGGCAAGCAGCCCGTGACGCTGCTGCCCGGCGGCTCGTACTTCCACCACGCCGACAGCTTCGCGATGATGCGCGGCGGCCACCTGGACATCTGCGTGCTGGGCGCGTTCCAGGTCTCCGCGCACGGCGACCTGGCCAATTGGCACACCGGCGCCGAGGGCGCGATCCCGGCGGTGGGCGGCGCGATGGACCTGGCGATCGGCGCCAAGCGCACCTTCGTGATGATGGAGCACCTGACCAAGGCCGGCGAGAGCAAGCTGGTCGAGTCCTGCACCTACCCGCTGACCGGCCTCGCCTGCGTCAGCCGCGTCTACACCGACCTGGCCGTGATCGACGTCGGCCCGCGCGGCGCGGTGGTGGTCGACATGGCCGAGGGCCTGGGCTTCGACCAGCTGCAGGCCGTCACCGCGATCCCCCTCGCGCGCTGAGGTCGGGCGGCACCGCGTCACCGAGCGTTCAGCGGTGTCTGGTAGAAATGCTGCACTGCAACGAAGAAAGCCCACCATGACCGAGGACGAGGTGCGCCAGCGCGCCTTCGCGATGCCGCTGCACAACCCGGCGTTCCCACCCGGGCCGTACCGCTTCGTGAACCGCGAGTACCTGATCATCTCGTACCGTACCGATCCGGACGCCCTGCGGCCGCTGATCCCGGCGCCGCTGCAGCTGGCCGAGCCGGTGGTGAAGTTCGAGTTCATCCGCATGCCAGACTCCACGGGCTTCGGCGACTACACCGAGTCCGGCCAGGTGATCCCGGTCACGTTCAACGGCGAGCACGGCGGCTTCGTGCTGTCGATGTTCCTGAACGACCACCCGCCGATCGCCGCCGGCCGCGAGCTCTGGGGCTTCCCGAAGAAGCTGGGCCAGCCCGACCTGCGCGTGCACACCGACACGCTGATGGGCACGCTCGACTACAGCGAGTTCCGCATCGCCACCGGCACGATGGGCTTCAAGCACAAGGCGATGGATCCCACCGCCGCCAAGGCCGCGCTCGAGGCGCCGGCCTACCTGCTCAAGGTCATCCCGCACGTGGACGCCACGCCGCGCATCTGCGAGCTGGTGCGCTACCGCCTGACCGACGTCACGGTCAAGGGCGCCTGGACGGGCCCCGGCGGCCTGGACCTGCGCCACCACGCGCTCGCCCCGATCGCCGACCTGCCCGTGCTCGAGATCCTGTCGACGGTGCACATCGTCGCCGACCTCACGCTCCCGCTGGGCACCGTGGCACACGACTATCTGGCTCGCTAACTTTCATTTCCACAGGAGAGAACAATGCAACTCAAGGACAAGGTCGCCATCATCACGGGCTCGGCCAGCGGCATCGGCAAGGAGATCGCGATCGAGTACGCCAGGGAAGGCGCCAAGGTCGCGATCGCCGACCTGTCGCTCGCCGCGGCGCAGGCCACGGCCGACGAGATCAACAAGTCCGGCGGCACGGCGATGGCCGTCGAGATGAACGTCACCGACGAAGCCGCGGTCGACAACGGCACGGCCGCAGTCGTCGAGCGTTTCGGCGGGCTGGACGTGATGATCAGCAACGCGGGCATCCAGATCATCGCGCCCATCGTCGACTTCAAGTTCGAGGACTGGAAGAAGCTCAGCGCGATCCACACCGACGGCGCGTTCCTGACCACGCGCGCCGCGATGCGCGCGATGATCAAGCAGGGCCGCGGCGGCTCCATCATCTACATGGGCTCGGTGCACTCGCACCTGGCCTCGCCGCTGAAGTCGGCCTACGTCACCGCCAAGCACGGCCTGCTGGGCCTGGCGCGCACCGTGGCCAAGGAAGGCGCCAAGGACGGCATCCGCGCCAACGTGATCTGCCCGGGCTTCGTGCGCACGCCGCTGGTGGACAAGCAGATTCCCGAGCAGGCGCAGGCGCTGGGCATCAGCGAGGCCGACGTCATCAAGAACGTGATGCTCAAGGACACGGTCGACGGCGAGTTCACGACGGTGCAGGACGTGGCGCAGTGCGCGGTATTCCTCGCGGCGTTCCCGACGAACGCGCTGACGGGCCAGTCCATCACCGTGTCGCACGGCTGGCACATGCAATGAACGTGAGCCCCACCCCGCGGGGTACCGCCGCGCGCCCCCGAGGGGCTGGCGGCCCAGCTCCGGAGCGGCCGAGCGCGGCGGCCGCATCGGCCCGCCGCGCCAGCGCGAGGTCGTCTTGATTCGCGCCGGCAACTTCAAGGCCGCCATCTTCGACATGGACGGCCTGCTGATCGACTCCGAGCGCGCCATTTCCGAGGCGTGGATCGCCGGCGCGAAGGCGCTCGGGTTCAAGCTGGAGATGTCGGACTTCCTCAGCGTGGTGGGCCGCGCGGCGCAGCAGTCGGTGCCGATGCTGATCGAGATGCTGGGCAGCGAGGAGGCGATGCGCGCCACCGCTGCGAAGGCGCGCGAGCTGCTGGCGCAGGCCGACGGCGGCCCGGTGTTCCCGCTCAAGCCGGGCGCGCTGATGCTGCTGGAGGCGCTGGCCGCCGCGGGCATCCCGTGCGGCGTGGCGTCGTCGTCGAACGTCGAGGAGATCCGCCACCGCCTGGGCCATGTCGACGTGCTGCAGCATTTCCGCAGCATCGCCGGCGGCGACGAGGTGGCGCACGGCAAGCCCGACCCGGCGATCTACCTGCTGGCGGCGCGCCGGCTGGGCGTCGCGCCGGAGGACTGCATCGCGCTCGAGGACAGCGAGAACGGCGCGCGCGCCGCGCAGGCCGCGGGCATCCGCGTCGTCATCGTGCCCGACCTGAAGCACCCGCCGGAAGACGTCGCGGCGCGCGCGCACGGCGTGATCGGTTCGCTGGCGGACGCGATCTCGCACGTGCCGCACTGGTTTCCGAAACTGTGAGCGGCGGCGACACTGCCCGCGCCGGGCGGCGACAATCCGGCATGACCCCGCGTTCCGACCTGCCCTTCCTCGGCGGCTACCCCGCCTCGACGCTGGACCAGGTGCGTACGCTGATCGAGCGCGGCGAACTCGGCGCCTACCTCGCGCGCCGCTATCCCGGGCGCCACGAGGTGCGCAATGACGGCGCGCTCTACGAGCACGCGATGGCGCTCAAGCAGCGCCACCTGCGCAACGCGCCGCTGCTGTCCAAGGTGCACTACGACAACCGGCTGCAGGTCGACCAGCGCGCGCTCGGCACGCTGACGGCGGTGTCGCGCGTGCAGGGCGGGCAGCTCAAGGCGAAGAAGGAGATCCGCGTGGCCGCGATCTTCAAGGACGCGCCGGCAGACATGCTGCAGATGATCGTGGTGCACGAGCTCGCGCACCTGAAGGAACGCGAGCACGACAAGGCGTTCTACGCACTGTGCGAGCACATGCTGCCCGACTACCACCAGGTCGAGTTCGACACGCGCCTGTACCTGACGTGGCGCGCGCTCGAAGGGGCGTCCGTGACACAAGTCACACCTCCAAACACCTGACTGCAGGGGCGTCGCGCACACTGCGCATGCGCGTTTCCCGTTCGCGTGGCCGACTTCACGAAGTGGCTCGGAATGCCTCGGTGTTTCCACGGATCGGCGGGCCCGCTTGCCCCTATCCTGTCGGACATCCGCTCAGCAGCATCAGCGTCGTCCCATGACCACCCTCCTCATCGCGCTTTTCGTAGCCTTGGGCGCCGGCTTCGCGGCCTGGCGCGTCGTGGTCGCCCGCCGTTCCGTCGACAAGCCCACCGAGATCGCGCCCACCGACATCGCGCCCACCGACATCGCGCCGCGCGCCGAGGACGAACCCGCCGCGGCCACGCGCAAGCAGCGCACGCCCGAGGAAGAGGCGGCGCGCGCTACCGCGCGCGCCAAGGCCGAACGCGTGATCGCCGCCGAGACCGCGCGCCGCAAGGCCGCGATCCAGAAGGCGCAGAACGTCGCCCGCGCCGAGGCCGAGCGCCGCGCCGCGGAAGCCACCAAGGTCGCGTCGACGCTGCCGTCGCCCCGGTTGCCCAAGCCCGCGCAGGCGGCGCCGGTCGTCGCGAAGGTCGAGGCCAGGCCCGCCGTCGTCGAACGCACGATGCCGCTGGTGCGCCCCGCGCCCGCCGCCGCGCCGGCTGCGCCCGCGGCGCCGACCGTCCTGAAGACCGCCGCGCAGACGCTCGTGATGCTGGTCGACGACTCCAAGATGGTGCGCGTGAAGTCCAGCCGCCTGCTGGCCTCGCACGAATTCCAGGTCGTCACCGCCACCGACGGCATCGACGCGCTCAAGCAGCTCGAGCACTGCAGCCCCGACCTGATCATCACGGACGTCGACATGCCCGAGATGGACGGCTTCGGCCTGGTCGCCGCGCTCAAGGGCAACCCGGACACGCGCCACATCCCGCTGGTGATGATCACCTCCGCCGAGGACCGCCATCGCGAGGAAGCCACGCGCGTGGGCGTCGGCCTGGTCATGGGCAAGCCCTACGACGAAGCCGCGCTGATCGCCCACATCCGCAGCTTCGAGTTCTTCGCCAAGGCCGAGGAAGCGGAGACGCTGGCCGCCTGAGCGCGCCTTGACCGCCGCAGCGACGGCGGCGGCTAGGATGGCAGGATGCCCCTGCCGTCATCCCCCAGGAGCCCGATCCCGGGCGGATCCTTCCACTGGCTCCTCTGGAGCGACGCGCTGACCCTGCTGTCGACGATGGTGGGGCAGGTCGCGCTGCCCTGGTGGATCACGCAATCGGGCGGTGCGCACGACCTGGCGGTCTACGGCGTGGTGGTGTCGGCGATGTCCATCGTGATGCTGCCGCTGCTGTCGCCCTTGGCCGACCGCCATCCCAAGCGCAGCCTCATCGTGGCCGGCCTGCTGGGCTTCGCCGTGGCCGCCAGCGCGATGGCCACGGTGGCCTCGCTGGCGCACTACCGGCTCGGCCTCATCCTGGCGATCGCCGGCATCTCGGTGCTGGCGGACGCCCTGGTGCTGCCGGCCATGAGCAGCATCGTCACCGAACTCGTGCCGCCGGCCGGCCTGACAAGCGCGCTGGGACTGCAGCAGACCGCGCAGGCCAGCGGCCGCCTCGTCGGCCCCGCGGTCGCCGGCGCGGTGCTGGCGGCGGTCGGCACCGCGCCGACGCTGTGGCTCGGCGCCCTGCTGCTGCTCGCCGCCACCGTCGTCGCGACCCGCCTGCCGCGGCCGCCGCAGTCGGACACGGCGCGCCCGCGCAAGCAGTGGTCCGCCGAATTTCGCGTCGGCATGCGCGTGAACTGGGCCATTCCGATGGAGCGCGGCTGGGTGCTGTGCAACTTCGTGGCCGCCATCGTTCTGCTGCCGTGCTTCACGATGCTGGTGCCGCTGAAGGTGCAGTCGCTGGGCCTGTCCGCCGCCTGGCTCGGGGCGTGCGAGGCGGGGCTGTCGCTGGGCATGCTCCTGGGCTCGCTGGGCCTGGCGCAGCGGTGGGCGCGCGCGCAGGGCCGGTTCGCGACCCGCTTCACGGGCGCCGCGGCGATGGGCCTGATGCTCGCCTTCGCCGGCTGGACGACCGAGCCGCACTTGCTCGTCGCCTCGTTCGTGGTGGCCGGGTTGTGCAACTCCGCGACGACGCTGGTGGGCAAGACACACCGCATGCTCGCGCGCCCGCTCGCGTTCCGCGCGCGCATGGCCGCGGCCTCGATCATGACGGTTCAGGTGTCGCAGACGCTGGGCCCGGCGGTGGCCGGCATCGCGCTCGCGCACGCCGACGTGCGCGGCGTCTACCTGGCGTTCGGCCTGCTGAGCGCGGCGTCTGCGCTGGGCCTGTTCCTGATTCCCGGCTTCCGCGCCTTCATGGCGCTGGAGCACGACGAGGTCGACAACTGGTACGGCAGGACGTATCCGCAGGTCTTCGAGCGGGCCTGACCCTCAGCCCTCCATGCGATGGCGCCGGTGCCATTCGGCCAGCGTCTCCTTGGGGTAGTCGTCGAAGGTGTCGTCGGCCGGGCGCACGTGGGCGTCGACCCAGTCGGGCTTGAACTCCAGCATCATGTGCGTGACGTCGGGCGGCCTGCTCAGCGGCGTGTCCACCGAGCCGGCGTGCGGGTGAACGAGGTCGGGCCACGTTGGGTCGTAGAGCCACAGCGCGCTGCCGCAATGGCTGCAGAAATGGCGCTGGCCCGTGCTGGGCTCGCCGTTGTCCAGCGTCGCCCGGTACACCTTCAGGTGCTCCGCGCCCCTGACCCTCAGCGTGCGGTTGTCCGCGCCGAGGTTGATCGCGTAGCCGCCCGTGCCGGCGGTCTTGCGGCAGATCGAGCAATAGCAGCGCATGTAGGGCACCGGCTCGTGGGCCACCACCGTGTACGACACCGCGCCGCAGTGACAGGATCCTTCCAACAGCATCGTGGCTCTCCGCGTGACGGGCCCGCGCGCCCTCGCGCGCGCCCACGGGCGAGCCTCGGGCAAGGCGCGTACCGGCGCGCGTGCCTCGTTCGAGGGATGGCTCGCGCGCCACGGCCCATGGCACGCGAGGGCGGCGTCAGCGCGCGGCGCCCGCGCCCAGGCGCGCGGCCAGGTAGCCCGCGAGCATCGTTTCGAGCTCGCGCGCGGCGGCCTTGAGCTCCGCGCCCTCGAGGTCGCCGCGCAGCTGCACGGCCGACTTCATCACATGCTGGACGACCGGCGCCATCGCGCGCACGGCCTTGCGGTCGGCCTCGGGCGCGTGGCGCGCCAGGATCGCCTCGACGCGCTCGCGCACCCTGCGCCGCACGCCGGCCACCAGCGGCGACGGCGGCCCCGGGCGTTCGACCAGCGTCGCGAACGACGGGTGGTCGGCGCGGAAGTCGACGAAGCACACCGCCAGCGCGTGGCCCAGGTCGGGCGTGGACAGCGCCGGCGCGCGCTCGGCCAGGCCGTCCAGCCGCACCCACAGCGCGTCCACCTGCGCGCCCAGCAGCGCCTCGGCCACGGCCTCCTTGGTGCGGAAGAACTGGTACAGCGACCCGATGGACGAGCCCGACTGCGCGGCGATCTCGGTCATCGTCGCGGCGTCGAAGCCCTTGCCGGCGAATACCTCGGCGGCCGCGCCGAGCAGGGCGTCGACGCGCAACTGGCCGCGGGCGCGGCGCGGGGCGCGCACGGCGCTGGCCTCCGCCACGGCGCCATCGACGTCGCCGGACGATTCCCCTGGCGTGGATGGGGCGCTGGACATTTGTGAGCCTTTCCTCATAAACTTTAAAGCGAGGACGTCCTCATATTAATACCGGATCCTGCCATGACCACTGCCGTTCCCCTGAAACTCGACCCAGCCACGACGGCCCTGGTGCTGATCGACCTGCAGCAAGGCATTCTTGCCTATGCGAAGGCGCCCTACGACGGCGCCGCCGTCCTGGCCAAGGCCATCGCGCTGGTGGCGGCGTTCCGCGCGGCCCGGGCGCCGGTGGTGCGCGTGAAGGTGGGATTCTCGGCGGACGGCGGCGACGTGCTGAAGGCCACGGTCGACGCCCCCAACCCGCCGGGCGCACCCGCGCCGGACTGGCTGGACGACCCCGCCGGGCTGCCGCTGCAGCCGGGCGACATCGCCATCCTCAAGCGCCAGTGGGGCGCGTTCCACGGCACCGAGCTGGACCTGCAGCTGCGCCGGCGCGGCATCCGCACGATCGTCCTGGCGGGCATCGCCACGGCGGTGGGGGTGGAGTCGACCGCCCGCTTCGCGTGGGAGCTGGGCTACGACCTCGTGTTCGCCGAGGACGCCACCAGCGGGCCCGACGCCGCCATGCACGCCAGCTCCTTCGGCAAGGTCTTCCCGCGCCTGGGCCGCGTCCGCACCTCCGCCGACGTGCTCTCCGCCCTCGCCTGACGCAAGCTTGGCGACGGATACGTGCGGAAAGTCCGGCAACGGCGTGTCAACCGCCTGCCGGGCGACCCCGTTGTGGATGCAAGCCTGGCCAATGCCGGGCCTGCTCGAGAGAGTCGGAGCCAAAACGAATCTCGTCTGAAACGGAAATCTGCAAATGACCAAGACCCTCATCGTTGCCGCCCTGCTCTCCTCCTTCGCGGCCGTCTCGTTCGCCCAGGGCGCCTCCGCCCCCGCCGACGGCGCTTCGGCCCCGGCCAAGCACGCCAAGAAGCACAAGGCGCACAAGGCCCACAAGGCTGCCTCCGCTGCCACGAACCCGGAAGCGTCGGCTGACAAGAAGGGTGGCCAGTAAGCAGTCCGCCGGCCGCGAGGCCGGCTGATGCCGAACGGCGCGCCGGGGCCCAGGCTTCCGGCGCAAGCGAAGAGGGTCGACGCGAGTCGGCCCTTTTTGCTGGGCGCTCGCCGGCCAGTGACCGCGAGGCCCCGGCGCCGCGGAAGGACAATCGCCCCCGACGATGCCTGCCGCTCGCCCGCCCCGCCAATCGCACCATGTGTACGTGGTGCTGCTCGACGACCGCGTCTGGAACGAGCCCGCGTTCCGCAAGGCCAACCCCGACCACGCGCTGACGCGTCCCTGCGTCTACGTCGGCATGACCGGCCTGGATCCCGACCTGCGCTTCGACAAGCACAAGGCCGGCATCCAGTCCAACCGCTTCGTCTTCAAGTACGGGCTGCGCCTGCTGCCCGAGCTCTACGCCGTCTACAACCCGATGCCCTACGAGGCCGCGCGGGAGATGGAAGTGGAGCTCGCGATCGGGCTGCGCGAGGCGGGGTACGGGGTCTGGCAGGCCTAGTCCGGCAGGCGCCCGGCCCGCTATGCTGGCGGCCTCTCCACTGCCGGGCAGACCGACATGACGATGACCAAGACGTTGATGATCGTGGCCGAACTCGCCGTGATCAACTGGGCGCTGATCGTGGCCGCAAGCCTCATCAAGGCGAGGGCGTGGACGCCGTCCGGCATGAAGGACGCGCTGGGCAACCGCGAGCAGGCGGTCGACTGCCACGGCTTCCCCGCCCGCACCGAGCGAGCCGCGAAGAACATGCTCGAGAACATGGTGCTGTTCACGCCGCTCGCGCTGGTGGCGGTGGTGGGCAACGTCGACAACCCGAACGTCGAACTCGGGGCGCGCATCTTCTACTGGGCGCGGCTCGCCTACATCCCGATCTACATGGTCGGCATCCCGGTGGCGCGCACCGGAGTGTGGGCGATCAGCGTGATCGGGATGGGGATGATCTTCGTGGCGATCGCGCAGGCGCTGGGCTGACGCGTCAACGGCGGTTCATGCGCCAGATCGCGGTGCTGAGCACGGTGGCGAAGCCCACCCAGGCCACCAGCGGCACGCCGGTGGCGGCGGCCGGCTTGTCCACCGGCCGCGCCGCGGCGACGTAGGCCGTGGCGGTGGCCGCGATGGCCGCGGAGCCGACGGCCGCGGCGGCGAGGTCGTGCCGTCCGAAGAACAGCTTGGACCAGCCGGTGATCATCGCCACGTTGGCCGCGAACAGGCCCAGCGCGCGATTGCGCTCGGGGGTGGACGGCTGGCGCGCCAGGCGGTAGGCGCCCACGGCCAGCGCGCCGTCGAGCGCCGTCCACACGATCGGGAACACTGACTTGGGCGGATTGAAGCGCGGCTTGCGCAACAGCGCGTACCAGACCTTGGTGGAGAGCGAGTTCGACAGGCGCTTGCCCAGCGCGGCGAGCGCCGGCGCCACCACCGCGGTGGCCGCGAGCGCGGCCGCGGCGGGCCGCGACAGGCTGCCGTCTTCGAACAGGTTCTTTTGCTGCATTCGGACACTCCGCAAGAGGATGCGCCGAGGCAGGCAAGACGCGCGCCTGCCGGGCAGCGCCGCGCCCGTCGCGCACGCGGCTTGCCGAGCGGGGGGATGCTCGAGAACCTGCCCGACTTCGTGGGACACGCCCTGCGCGACCAGCGCGCCGGCCTGGACCAGGTCGCCTACCACCGGCTGCCGCTGCGCGCCGGCCAGGGCGTGATCGCGGTCGCCAGCCTCGCCTTCGTCGACCACGGCCCGCTGCCCGAGCTCTACACCGCCGACGGGCAAGGCCGCTCGCCGCCGCTGCAGTGGACGGGCGTGCCGGCGGCGGCGACGTCCGTGGTGCTGCTGGTCGAAGACGCCGATTCGCCGACGCCGCACCCGCTGGTGCACGCGATCGCCGTGGGCCTGGCGCCGCAGGACGGCTCGCTGCGCGCCGGCGCGTTGGACGGCGGCGACGATGCGGCCGACGGCGCGCCCGACGAGTCGCAACTGGGGCGCAACTCCTACCTGCAGCACGGCTGGCTCCCGCCCGACCCACCGCCCGGCCACGGCCCGCATCGCTACGCGTTCCAGGTGTTTGCCCTCGGCGGCGACGCCCCCCCGCCCGACTCGCCCGGCCGCGACACGCTGCTGACACTGCTCGAGGCGCGTGCGATCGCCAGCGGGTTGCTGATCGGCACGTACGAACGCCACGACACCACGGTGGATGCCGGCGCATCGGCGATACCGCAGGGCGCCGCGCCCGCGTAGGCCCGCGCTGGCGCGCGTGACGCGCCCTCGCGCGTCCGCGCGCAAGGCCTGTCTTGCAGGCCGACGAAGCCTGTCGTGCGCAGTTCGCCGTCATGCGCACCCCGCTGGCTTGAAACTCCGGCCGGCGCATCCACGTGAGTGGTCACGGCGCGACAGCGTGTCCCGCTGAATGACACCACTGCTTGTGGAGCTATCGCCCTCGCCGGATAATGACACCCGTCATGAAAATCACTCACCACTTCCTCGCCCGCGTGGGCCAAGTGAACAAGGCCACGCTCGCCACCTGAGTGCTCTTCGACCATCCGTCGGAGGGCCGCGGCCTGCCGACACGACGCGAACCCCGGCAGGCGCAAGTCTCCCGGGGTTTCGTCTTTCCGGACCTGTCGTCCTCCCTCGACTGCAAGGCTCGCCATGCGCACGTACGACAAGCTGATCGCCACGATTCCCGATCGCCGGGACATCGCTCGCGCACGCCCGTGCCCCGGCCACGGGCCTCACGAACACCGCTGACCTCCTGGTGAATCCCACCGGGTGGCGGCTGGAACAGCACACACCCGGTGACGCGGCACGGCGCCGCGTCCCTTCGAAGGATTCATCATGACAAGGATCAACACGCCCCTCAGCAAACCGCGCGACCTGCGCAATATCGGCGTCATCGCGCATGTGGACGCGGGCAAGACCACGACCACCGAACGCATCCTGTTCTACACGGGCGAGAACCATCGCATCGGCGAAGTGCACGACGGCAACACCGTCATGGACTACGACCCGCAGGAGCGCAAGCGCGGCATCACGATCAACAGCGCTGCCGTCACCGTGCACTGGAACGGGACGCAGATCAACCTGATCGACACGCCGGGGCACATCGACTTCAACATCGAGGTCAACCGCTCGCTGCGCGTGCTGGACGGCGCCGTCGTCGTGTTCGACGGCGTGGCCGGCGTCGAGCCGCAGACGGAGACGAACTGGCGTCTCGCGGACAAGTACCGCGTGCCGCGCATCGCCTTCGTCAACAAGCTCGACCGCACGGGTGCGGACTTCGCGCGCGTCGTCGCGATGATGGAAGACCGCCTGGGCGTCACGACGCTGCCGCTGCAGTTGCCGATCGGCGCGGAAGGCGACTTCCGCGGCGTCGTCGACGTGCTGCGGATGCGCGCGCTCGTCTGGGACAAGGACGACGCGAGCGAGCCGTACCGCGAGGCCGACGTGCCCGCCGAGCTTCTGGACGAGGCGCGGCGTGCCCGTGCGCGCCTGGTCGAGGCCGTCGTCGAACAGGACGACGCGTTGCTGGACGCCTGGCTGCGCGGCGACGAGATCGCCATCGAGTCGCTGCAGGCCGGCCTGCGCCGGGGCACGCTGGCGGGCGCGTTCGTGCCCGTGCTGGCGGGTTCCGCCTTCAAGAACCGCGGCGTGGAGCCGCTGCTGGACGCCGTGGTGGCCTACCTGCCGCGGCCCGGAGAGACGAATCATGAAGACGAATTGCTGAACGCCGACGCCGATGCGCCGTTCGCGGCCCTCGCGTTCAAGGTCGTCGCCGAAGAACACGGCGCGATGACCTTCGTGCGCGTGTACCGCGGACGCCTCGCACGCGGCGCGAGCGTGTTCAATGCGACCACCGGCCGCAACGAGCGCGTCTCGCGCATCTACGAGGTGCACGCGGACAAGCACATCGACAAGGACGAGCTCGTGGCGGGCGACATCGCCGCCGTCGTCGGACTCAAGGACACGCTGACCGGCCACACGCTGGCCGATCGCGATCATCCGGTGCACCTGGAGGAGATCGCCGTGCCCGAGCCCGTGATCGACGTCGCGATCGAGCCGAAGTCACAAGCGGACCAGCAGAACCTCTCGAAGGCGCTGCAGGCCATGCTGCGCGAGGATCCGAGCCTGCGTCTGCGCCACGACGCCGACTCCGGGCAGACGATCCTCTCGGGCATGGGCGAGCTGCAGCTCGAGGTGTCGATCGAGAAGCTGCGCGCGCGCCACAGCGTGGAGGTGGCGGTGGGCCGTCCGCAGGTAGCGTATCGCGAGACGATCTCCGTCGACAGCGAGGTGATGCACGTGCACAAGAAGCAGAGCGGCGGCCCCGGGCAGTTCGCCGGGCTCACGCTGCGGCTGCGTCCGCTGGCGCGCGGCGAGGGTTTCCGCTTCGTCAACGAGAGCGTCGGCGGCGCCATCCCGCGCGAGTTCGTTCCCGCGATCGAGGCCGGCATCCGCCGCGCCGCGCAAGTGGGCGTGGTCGCCGGATTCCCGACCGTCGACTTCGAGGCGACCGTGCTGGACGGCTCCGCGCACGAACGCGACTCGTCGTCGCTGGCCTTCGAGCTGGCCGCGGCGGCCGCGTTCCGCGAGGCGGCCGTCCACGCGAAGCCGCTGCTGCTCGAACCGGTGATGGCGGTCGAGGTCATCACGCCGGTCGATCATCTGGGCGACGTGATCGGCGACCTGCATCGCCGGCGCGGCGACGTGCTGGGCCAGACCCAGCGCGGCGGCGCGGCGGTGGTGAACGCGAACGTGCCGCTCAAGGAGATGTTCGGCTACATCGGGCACCTGCGCGCCATGACCTCGGGTCGGGCGCAGTACACGATGCAGACGAGCCACTACGACGTGGCGCCGGCGCGCGAACGCGAAGCGCTGGCGGCCTGAACGCCGCCCCCAAAGGGCGCGCATCCGACGAGGGTGCGCGCCCCTTTTTTTTTCGCGGCCGCGCGCGACGAGACGACGTTGGCGCAGCTGCTGGACGCGCAGGACGCGTTCGAGCGCCACCATGCGCTGGTCGCTGCAGGCATTGGACGACCGCGCGATCCGGCCCGGCGCCCGCTGAACGCCCTGCCGGCGCCGGGGGCTTGCGGAATATAGTTGCAAGCGTTACTATCTCCTTATGAACAATCCAGCCCGCAACCGTTCCGCCACCGCCATGGACGCCGCCGAACGCGCGCACAACCGCGCCACCGGCGGCGGCGGCCTGGGCGACGTCGCGATCTACATCCAGATGCGCGCCTGCAACGTGATGATGCAGGAGCGCCTGGGCCGCCTGCTCGAGCCGCACGGCATCAGCTCGATGGGCTACATCACGATGATGGCGCTCTACAGCCGGCCCGAGAACCTGGCCAACCCGTCCGAGCTGAGCGACACCACCGGCGAGACGCGCGGCAACATGACGCGCATCTGCGACGAGCTCGTCGACAAGGGCCTCGTGCGCCGCGTGCCCAACGCCGAGGATCGCCGCCGCGTCGACCTGTCGCTGACCGACGCGGGCGTGGCGCTGCTCAACACGCTGGCGCCGCAGCTGCGCGCGAACGCCGATGACTTCTACAAGCGCACGTTCACCAAGACGGAGAAGGCGACGCTGCAGCAGTTGCTGGCGCAATTTTCCGCCGCGCTCGCCGCGGAGCTCTGAAGGCCTCGAGGCATCCGACCACCGGGTGCCCTTTTTTTGACCATATGGTTGCAAAATGAACTATCAATCAAGTGACTATTTCAAACGGAACGATGAGAGCCGCCTCGCACCGGTCGCCGCCGCGATCCTGATGCTGGTGCTGGCCGGCTGCGCGCCGCTGCCGCCCAAGGATCCGGCCCCGGCGTTCGCCGCCGCGCGCGCAGGCGACCTCGTCGCGGACGCATCGTCGCCCGCGGCGTGGGCGCCCGGGAAGGCGGCGCTCGGGGACTACGGCGACGCGCAGCTGAGCCGCCTGGTCGCGCTCGCGCTGCAGGACTCGCCGACGATGGCCGTCGCGCAGGCGCGCGTGCGCCAGGCCGACGCCGCCGCCGGCCAGACGCAGGCCGCCGCCGGCGCGAGCCTGACGCTGGACGGCCAGGCCACGCGCGAGCGCTATCCGGAGCACAGCCTCTATCCGCCGCCGATCGCCGGCTCCACACGCACGAGCGGCCACGTCGCGCTCGACTTCTCGTACGACTTCGACTTCTGGGGCCGCAACCGCAGCGCGCTCGATGCCGCGCTCGGCCGCGCCACCGCGGCGCGCGCCGACGCGCAGGCCGCCGCCGCGACGCTGGCCGCCGGTGTCGCCAAGACCTACTTCCAGTGGCAGGCCGCCGACCAGCACCTGAAGATCGCGCACGACGTGGAGGCGCAGCGCCAGGCGCTGGTCGAACGGCAGGCGCGCCGCGTGCGCGCCGGGCTCGCGCCGGGCGCCGACCTCGCGCCGCTGAACGCGGACGTCGCCGCGCCGCGCCAGAACATCGTGCAGCTGGAGACGCAGCGGGCGCAGGCCGAGCGCCAGCTGCAGGCGCTCGTGGGCGTGCACGCCCTGCCCGCGCTGCAGCCCGCGCCGCTGCCCGCGCCGGCCGCGATCGAGACGGCCGACCTGCGCCTGGACCTGCTCGCGCACCGCCCCGAGGTCGCCGCCGCGCGCGACCGCGTGCAGGCCGCGCTGAAGGACGTCGACTCGCAACGCGCCGCGTTCTACCCCGACGTCAGCATCAGCGCGCTGGCCGGCTTCGACGCGCTGCAGCTCAGCTCGCTGCTGCACGCGTCCAACCGCGAGCTGGCCGCGACGCCGGCAATCCACCTGCCGATCTTCGATGCCGGCCGCCTGCGTGCGGGCCTGGACTCCCGGCGCGCCGACGTCGCGCTGGCGGTCGCGCAGTACGACCAGGCGCTGCAGCAGGCCGTGGCCGACGTCAACGACGCCACCGTGCGGCTGCAGGGCGCGCAGCGGGAGGCCGCGCCGCTCGCGGGCCAGCGCCACGGCCGCGAGCACGACCTCGCCAACGCGACGCTGCGCGAGCAGGCCGGGCTGATCGACGGCCACGAACGGCTGGTCGATGAACTCGTGCTCACCGCGCTACACGACCAGGAGGTGACGTTGCGCCTGCAGACGCTGGTCGCCCGCATCGACCTGGACCGCGCGCTCGGCGGCGCCCTGCCCGCCGCCACGAACGTCGCGTCCAGCGCGAACTGAACCCCGAACCATCGAACAAGAGGACCCCACACCATGACCGACCACACCACCTCCGACGCCGCGCCCGAAACGCCGAAGAAGGGCTCGCGCGCCAAGGCGCTGACGATCGCCGGCAGCACGTTCACGCTCGCCGCCATCGCCTGGGTTGCCTGGCAGTTCGGCTACGCGCAGTACCACGAGAGCACCGACGACGCGTACGTGCAGGCCAACCTGGTCTACGTCAACGCGCAGGTCGGCGGCACCGTCACGTCGCTCGGCGCGGACGACAACCAGCCCGTCAAGGCCGGCCAGACGCTGGTCGCGCTCGATCATTCCGACGCCGCCGTGGCGCTCGCCGACGCCGGCGCGCAGCTGGGCCTGGCCGTGCGCCAGGTGCGCGAGCAGCAGGGCGCGGTCGACGAAGGCCAGGCCGTCGTCGCGCAGCGCCGCACCGACCTGCAGCGCGCGCAGGACGACCTCGCGCGCCGCACGCAGCTCGCGGGCACCGACTCGATCGCCGCGGAAGACCTGCAGCACGCCAGGCAGGCCGTGGCCGCGGCGCAGGACGCGCTGGCCGTCGCCCAGAAGACGCTCGCCAAGACGCGCGCGGCCGTCGCCGGCGTGTCGCTCAAGCAGAACCCGTCGGTGCTGCGCGCCCGCGCCGCGTACGTGCAGGCCTCGCTCGCCACGCAGCGCAACGACGTCGTCGCGCCGATGGACGGCGTCGTCGCGCGGCGCTCGGTGCAGGTGGGCCAGCACGTGGCGCCGGGCGCCGCGCTGCTGGCCGTCGTGCCGCTGCAGGGCGCGTGGATCGACGCCAATTTCAAGGAGCCGCAGCTGCGCCACATCCAGGTCGGCCAGCCGGCGACGGTGTCGACCGACCTGTACGGCGGGCACGTCGAATACCACGGCGTCGTCGCCAGCATCGCGGCGGGCTCGGGCGGCGCGTTCTCGCTGCTGCCGCCGCAGAACGCGACCGGCAACTGGATCAAGGTGGTGCAGCGCGTGCCGGTGCGCATCGCGCTCGACGCCAAGGAATTGGCCGCGCATCCGCTGCGCGTGGGGCTGTCCACCGACGTGACCATCGACACCCGCCAGCGCAGCGACGAGCAGAAGCCTGCGATGGCGCTGCCCGGCGCGAACTTCACGACGCCCGTGTTCGACGCGCAGCTCAAGACCGCCGAGGCGCACGCCGACGCGCTGATCGCGCAGGAAGCCGGGAGCGCGCAGTGAGCGCCGCCGCCGCCCTGCCGGCCGACGCGGCGCCGGCCAGGCCCGCGACGCCCGCGACGCCCGCCGCGCCGGCGCACGCGCCGCTGCCCGCGCACCTGCTGCCGATCTTCACGATCGCGGTGGCGCTGTCGACGTTCATGGAGGTGCTGGACACGTCGATCGCCAACGTCGCCGTGCCCACCATCGCCGGCAACCTCGCGGTGAGCCCGAACATGGGCACGTGGGTGATCTCGTCGTACGGCCTGGCGGCGGCGATCGTCGTGCCGCTGACCGGCTGGATCGCGCGCCGCTTCGGCGAGGTCAGGACCTTCGTCGTCTCGGTGCTGCTGTTCACGATCGCGTCTGCGCTGTGCGGCCTGGCCACCAGCCTGCCGATGCTGGTGGGCTTTCGCTTCCTGCAGGGGCTGGTGTCGGGGCCGATGGTGCCGCTGTCGCAGACGCTGCTGCTGCAGAACTACCCGCCGGCCAGGCGCGGCATGGCGATGGCGCTGTGGTCGATGACCGTCGTGGTCGCGCCGATCTTCGGCCCGTTGCTGGGCGGCTGGATCACCGACAACGCTACCTGGCCGTGGATCTTCTACATCAACGCGCCGATCGGCCTGTTCGCCGCGTTTACCGCGTGGACGCTGCTGCGCCACCGCGAGACGCCCACCGCCAGCCATCCGATCGACGTCACCGGCCTGGTCGCGATGGTGATCGGCGTGGGCGCGCTGCAGCTGATGCTGGACAACGGCAACGACCTGGACTGGTTCTCGTCCAACGTCATCACGGCGCTGGCGGTGATCGCGGTCGTGGGCATCACGTTCCTCGTGATCTGGGAGCTGACCGACGACCATCCGATCGTCGACCTGTCGCTGTTCAAGACGCGCAACTTCCGCTTCGGCGTGATCGCGATGGCGCTCGGCTACATGGCCTTCTTCGCGATGACCGTGCTGATCCCGCTGTGGCTGCAGACGGTGATGAGCTACACGCCGACCTGGGCCGGCACCGCCACCGCGCCGGTGGGCATCTTCGCGCTGATCATCTCGCCGCTGGTGGGCAAGAACAGCCACCGCTTCGACCTGCGCATGGGCGCGTCGCTCGCGTTCGTCGTGTTCGGGCTCACGGCGTGGTGGTTCTCGACCTTCAACCTGGACACCTCGCTGGGCCACATCTTCGTGCCGCGCCTGGTGCAGGGCATCGCGGTGGCGTTCTTCTTCATCCCGATCAACCAGATCCTGCTGTCGGGCGTGACCCCGTCGCGCATGGCCGCGGCCTCGGGGCTGTCGAACTTCTTCCGCACGCTCTCGGGCAGCATGGGCACCGCCATCGTCACGACGCTGTGGACGCACCGCACGCAGATCCACGAGGTGCGCCTCGCGGAGAACCTCACCGCCAACGGCACGGCGTCGACGTCCTACCTCGACACGCTGGCGCAGGGCGGCGTGGCCGGCAACGCGGGCTACGCGCAGGTGCAGAACCTGATCCACGCCCAGAGCGCGATGCTGGCCACCAGCGAGGTGTTCTGGGGCATCGCGATCCTGTTCGCGCTGCTGATCGGCTTCGTGTGGCTGACCAGGCCGCCGTTCGGCGTGACGGGGGGCGCCGCGGGCGGGCACTGAGCGCCACCGTCGAGCATCGCCATAATGGGCCGTTCCTTCACCGCGCCCCATCATGCGAACAACCCGACGCCTCGTTGCCCGTCCCCTTGCGCTGGCCGCCGGCCTGGCGCTCGCCTTGCCGGCCTCGCAGGCCGCGGACATCGACCTGAAGAAGCCGCAGCCGCAGGGCCTGGCGCGCACGCCCACGAGGATCGAGCTGCCGGCCGGCGGACGCGTCATGGAGTTCTCGAAGTGGAAGTCCACGATCCCGCCGAACGACCTCGTCGGCCAGGTGGAGCGCGGCCTGTTCTGCAGCGACGGGGTCGAGCTGAACTACACCAAGAAGATCGACGAGTGGGCCCACTTCGCGATGGGCAAGGCCTTCAAGGGCGAGGCGGTGCGCTACGGCTTCTCGACGCCCGACGAGGCCATCTCGGTGTTCGACGACAAGAACGACAACGGCGCCGACTTCCGCGTCGGCGCCACGCTGATGGCGCTCGACTACCGCACCTGCGGCGCACGCGAGCAGAAGGGCTCGGTCTACTCCAAGGTCAAGTGGGAGGTGTTCTCGGTGCGCCGCCAGCAGGTGGTCTACACGGGCGTCATCGAGAGCACGTTCGCGTCGCAGAGCGAGATCCCCGAATCGGAATTCGACGCCGGGATGATGCGCGGCCTGGTCGACAACCTGCTCGCCGACCCGGCGTTCGTCGCCGTGATCAAGTCGGGCGGCGCGCCCGATGCCGCGCCCGCGCAGGCCCAGCCGGCCCTGCAGCTGGCCACCGGCCAGACGGTGTCGGGCGGCGTCGACAAGGGCGCCGCGAAGATCCTGGCCGCCGTAGCCACCGTGGAAAGCGGCATCGGCTCGGGCAGCGCCTTCTACATCTCGCAGGACGGCTACCTGCTGACGAACAAGCACGTGGTCGGCGACGACAAGTTCGTGCGCGTCAAGCTGTCCACCGGCCGCAGCCTCGTGGGCGAGGTCGTGCGCGTCGACAAGTCGCGCGACGTCGCCCTGCTGCACACCGACCCCGTCGCCATCGAGGCACTGGCGCTGCGCGTCGACGGCGGCAGCGTGGGCGAAGCGGTGTACGCGGTCGGCTCGCCGTTCGGCCAGTCGCTGAGCGGCACCATCACGCGCGGCGTGCTCAGCGCGCGCCGCGTGTTCGAGGGCGTGCCCTGGCTGCAGAGCGACGTCGCCGTGAACCCCGGCAACAGCGGCGGCCCGCTGATCGACGGCAACGGTCGCGTGATCGGCATCTCCGCGATCGGCACCGCCGCGCAGGGCATCAACATCTTCATCCCGATCGACGATGCGCTGGACAAGCTCTCGCTGACGCTGCGCGCCGCCGTGGCCACCGCGCCCGCGGCCGCGACGAAATGAACCGCGCGCCGGGACGATCGATGCGACTGCCACCCCGCCCCCTGCTGCTGCTGACCCTGCTCGCGTTCACCGCCTGCACCAAGGCGAGCGACGCGCGGCGCGAGCATCTCCTCGCGGGGCCGCACGGGTGGATCGACGTCACGCTGCATGCGCCCAAGGACGCGGCAGCCGCGTCGGCGAGTCGCACGGACGGCCAGGCGCAGTGCGCGATGCAGTTCCTCGTCAACGGCGAGCCGATGCTGGACGAGACGGGCGACCTCGCGCAGGCCGACGCCGCGAAGAACCCGCTGGGCTGGCGCTTCGTCGTGCCGGCCGGTGCGCTGAACACCGAGTTGGCGATCTCGCGCTGCGTGAAGGCGCTGCGCCTGCCGCTGCCCGTCGCGCTCGAGAAGGATCACCTCGCGCTGCTCGAGTTCGACGGCCAGCGCGTGAGCGTCACGTCCAACGAACCGTGGACGCCCAGCACGCTCGACGGCGTGCACGGCGACGTCGCGCGGCTGCAGGCGCGCGCCAAGGCCAGCGATGAGACGCTGGACACGCTCAGGAAGCTGGCGATCGCCTGCGTGCTGCTGAACGTCGTGGTGCTGGCCGCGGTGTTCCTGCGCAAGCCACGCTAGCCCGGCGAACCCTCGGCCGCCGCCGCCTGCGCGGCGGCGTCGTCCTCCGCGATCGCCGCCTGGCGCTTCGCATGCACGTGGCGGATGCCCAGCGTGATGAGGATGCGCGTGGTCACCGACAGCGCCGCGATGAAGATGCCCACCAGCAGCGTGTCGCGCTCGTGCTCGCGCGTGTCGGCCTGGCGCCGCAGCAGGAAGCGGCGCTCGTTCTCGGCCAGCACCGTCACCTGCTGGCGGATCGAGTTCATCGCCTGGCCGTCGTCGCCGTTGCGGATCGCCAGCTGCGCGGCGACGAAGCCCTGCTGCTGGCGCAGCGTGATCGTCCTGCCCAGCTCGGTGAGCTTGGCGGCGACGGCCTCGTCCAGCTTCGCGAGATTGGCCTCCTGCTTGGCGCTGGCGGCCAGCAGCGTGCGCAGGCGCTCGGAGTCGTCCTTCTCGTCCTGCAGGGCGCGCTGGAACGCGGCCAGGTGCGTGTCGTCGTCCGTGATGATGAAGTCGCGCTGCGCGACGTCCGCGTTCTGCACCGAGATGTACAGGCCGTCGACGACGTCCAGCACCGCGTACGCGCGGTCGACGCGGTCGCGGTTGTCGATGGTGAGCTGGTGGTAGTGGTACGACAGCCACGCGCCCAGCAGCACCACCGTCGCCATCGGGATGGCGGCGATCGAGTGCCACAGCACCAGCCGCCGGGGCGGCCAGCGCAGCGTCTTGAGGAACTTCCACAACATGGGCGATTCCGCGGTCAGGGTCGGTTCAGGCCGTGCAGGGCAAGCCCCGGTCCTGTCGCGTTCCCCTGCACGCGCATCCGCCATCGCCGGCCGTTACCATCAGTGTCGCCCCGTCCACCTACCGCCGAAGGCCCGCCATGCAAGTGATCACGCCCCGCCCGTCCGACCTCGGCGACGGCTTCCTCGTCCATCGCGCGCTCCCCAGCGCCGCGCGACGCGCCGTCGGCCCCTTCGTGTTCCTCGACCAGTTCGGCCCCGTGCAGCTCGCCCCGGGCAAGGGGATGGACGTGCGCCCGCACCCGCACATCGGGCTGGCCACCGTCAGCTACCTGTTCGAGGGCACGATCCTGCACCGCGACAGCCTGGGCAGCGTGGTGCCGATCCAGCCGGGCGAGGTGAACTGGATGACCGCGGGGCGCGGCATCGTGCATTCCGAGCGCTCGCCCGAGGACGTGCGCCCCGCCGGCGCGCGCCTGTGGGGCCTGCAGTTCTGGGTGGCGCTGCCGATCGACAAGGAGCAGTGCCCGCCCGCGTTCGCGCACCACGGCGCGGACGCGATCCCGCGCGTGACGCGCCCGGGCGCGCGCCTGAGCGTCGTGCTGGGCGAGGCGTTCGGCGCGACGTCGCCGGTGGAGGTGACGTCGCCGATGTTCCTCGTCGACGTGCGCCTGGACGCCGGCGCGTCGATCGAGTTCGAGGTCGACCACGCCGAACGCGCCGCCTACGTGCTGGAGGGCGAGGTGCGCGGCAACGACGCCGACACGCCCACCGCCAAGGAGCACCTGATCGCGTTCGACGCCGGCGAGCCTGCGCGCCTGACCGCCGGCGACGCACCGGCGCACGTCGTGCTGCTGGGCGGCGCGCCGCTGGATGCGCCGCGCTTCCTGTGGTGGAACTTCGTGTCCAGCCAGCGCGACCTGATCCTGGAGGCGCAGGCCGCGTGGTCGGAACAGCGCTTCCCGACGGTGCCCGGCGAGACCGAGTTCATCCCGCTGCCGGCGCGCCCGATGCCGCCGGGCTCGGCCCTGTGACCCCCGTAACGTCACCCGCGAGGTTCGCCATGCCCGACACGAAAAAGCCCGCCGCCCCGCCGCCGCCCATGCCGTCCGACGACGAGCTGCTCGACGAAGCGCTGGACGAGACCTTTCCCGCCAGCGACCCGATCGAGCCGCCGCGCCGCGAGAAGCTGCCGCCCGCCGACGCGCCGGGCAGCGACGTGCGCGACCAGTGAACGCGCACGCCCTCACGGTGGTGCTGAACGGCCATGCGCTGTTCACGTTCCTCGACCTCGCCGGCACCTTCGCCTTCGCGCTGAGCGGCGCGGTGGCGGCGCGCGAGCGCGGGCTCGACTGGTTCGGCGTGCTGGTGCTCGCCTTCACCGTGGCCTGCGGCGGCGGCGTGCTGCGCGACCTGTGCATCGGCGCGATCCCGCCCGCCGGCCTGGCCGACTGGCGCTACCTGGCCACCGCGATGGCCGCGGGCGTGCTGACGTTGGCGTCGCGCGCGCTGGTCGAACGGCTCGCGCATCCGGTGGTGCTGTTCGACACGCTGGGCCTGGGCCTGTTCGCCGTCACCGGCGCGCAGAAGGCGCTGCTGGCGGGCGCCAACGGCGAGGTCGCCGTGCTGATGGGCATGGTCACGGCGGTCGGCGGGGGCGTCACGCGCGACGTGCTGCTCAATCGCGTGCCGGTGATCCTGCGGCGCGAGATCTACGCGTCGGCGGCGCTCGTGGGCGCGGCGGTCGCCACGGTCGGCGAGGAATTCGGCCCGGGCTCGCCGGCGCTGACCTGGTGTGCGGTGGCCGTCTGCTTCGCGTTGCGGGCGCTGTCGCTGCGCTACCAGTGGCACCTGCCGCGCTTCCAGCGCAAGCCGCGGCCCGACGCCGGCGACACGCTGGGCGAGTAGGCCCGCGCCGGCAAGGGCATCGGCCGCGGGACAGAATCGCGCCTCCCACGGACACCGGAAGCCCTGCAATGACCGATCTTTCCGACTTCGCGATCACGAAGAAGTGGCCCGCCGCCCACCCCGACCGCCTGCAGCTGTACTCGCTGCCGACGCCCAACGGCGTGAAGGTGGCGATCGCGCTGGAGGAGACGGGCCTGCCGTACGAACCGCACCTGGTGCGCTTCGACACCAACGACCAGATGTCGCCGGAATTCCTGTCGCTGAACCCGAACAACAAGATCCCGGCCATCATCGACCCGAACGGTCCGGGCGGGAAGCCGCTGCCGCTGTTCGAGTCCGGCGCGATCCTGGTCTACATCGCCGGCAAGACAGGAAAGCTGATGCCCAAGGACGACGCCGGCCGCTACGAGACGCTGCAGTGGCTGATGTTCCAGATGGGCGGCATCGGCCCGATGTTCGGCCAGGTGGGCTTCTTCCACAAGTTCGCCGGCAAGGACTACGAGGACAAGCGCCCGCGCGACCGCTACATCGCCGAATCGCGCCGCCTGCTGGCCGTCCTGGACAGGCACCTCGCGGGCCGCGAGTGGATCGTCGGCGACGAGTACACCATCGCCGACATCGCCAGCTTCCCTTGGATCAACAACCTGGTGACGTTCTACGGCGCGGGCGAGCTGGTCGGCTTCGACGATTTCGCGAACGTCAAGCGCGTGCTGGCGGCGTTCCTGGCCCGGCCGGCGGTGCAGCGCGGGTTGAAGATTCCGGCCCGGCCGGCGGCGTGACCTGAAGGGGTGTCGCGGCAGTTGCTGCCGAAGGCCCCGACGCCCGGGATGGCGACCCCGCGCGTCCGAAGGGGTCTGCGCGCCGCCGAGATCTACGCGTGCGGCGCCCGCTCGAACTGCCAGGTGCTCGTGCCACGCCGATAGCCCAGCGATTCGTAGACCCCGATCGCGACGTCGGCCGGGTCGGCCACCATGACGAGCGTGTCCAGGCCCATCGCCTCGAAGCCGTGGCGGCAGACGGCGTGGACGAGCGCCGTGCACAGCCCGCGGCGGCGCCAGGCCGGATGCGTCGAGACGTACTGGAAGCGGCCCAGGCGCGACGCGTCGTCGCCCGGGCGCGCCGACGCGCGGAACAGGCCGCAGGACGCCGCCAGCACCTCGCGCCCGTCGACCTGCGCCACCAACCCGAACCAGTGGCCCAGCCCCGCGGCCTGCATCGCGGCGTAGCGCTCGACCTGGCGCTGCGCGAACTCGCGGTAGCCCGTGGGCTCGAAGCGGCCCGAGTCGACGGCCACCTGCTTGTCGACGACGGCGGGGCCGTCGCGCGGCAGGTCCAGCACACGCAGTGACACGCCTGCCGGCATCGGCCTGGCCGGCGCGAGCAGCTGGTCGCGCGACAGCGTCAGCACCGTCGCCTCGCTGAGCGTGTAGCCGGCGGCGGCGAACTCCGGCGGCAGCGCGAGGCGCTCGCGCACGTCGACGCCGAACGCACGATGGCGCGAGGCCGGCTGGCGCGCGGCGATCTCCTCCTCGAACAGCGCCGTCCAGCGCTCGAGGTCGCCCGGGCCGGGCGCGTGCTGGAACAACAGGAAGTTGCCCCACCAGAACGTCGGGTTGCCCGGCGTGCGCACGCACAGGTGGTTGCCGCGGTCGGTCACCTCGCCGTCGAAGCGGGCGAAGATCAGGTCGGTGCGCCAGCCCAGCGACAGGCCGCCGTCCACGCCGGCGCTCATTCGTCCAGGCCGAGCAGCTCGGCGACGGGCGCGCGCAGCAGCTCGACGAGGTCGGGATCCATGAACTTGTAGTCGTCGGGGATGTCGAGAACGTGCACCGGCTTGCGCGCGAGCAGCGCGCGGAAATCGGCCAGCAACCGCGCGCGGTGCTTGTCCTCCATCACCACGACGACGTCGGCCCACGCGAGGTCGCTCGCGGACACCGGGTGGCGCGCGCGGGAGCTCGTGCCCGCGGAACGCGCGTCGACGTGCGAGTGGCGCGCCCACACGCGCTCGGCGGTGGGGCTGCGCCAGCGGTTGAGGCTGCACACGAACAGGACCTTCAGGCGCGCGGCGTCGCGGCGCGCGGACTCGGCGGTGGACATGCCGTCGATTGGATCACGCGCGCGCAAGGTCTCCGCCAGCGTCTCGGCGCGCTGCAGGAAGCGGCCGCTGCGGGCCGCCTTGTTCAGCATTCAGCCGTTCCGGCCCCGCCGCGCCGCGGCGAACAGGGCTGCCAGCCCGGCCATCGCCAGCGTGGCGCCCGCCGGCTCTGGCACCGGCGGCGGGGGCGGCGGCAGGGCCTCGTTGACGGCCAGCACGCCGGCGCCGCCGATCGAGTCCAGCGAATGGACGTACCAGCCGAAGGTCTGCCCCGCGGCCACCGCGACGGTGAACGAGCCGCTGCTGGTGGTGCCGGGGCCGCCGTCGACCGACAGCTGCGTCTCCAGGCCGTCCAGGATCCAGCCGGCCGGGTCGTACACGCTGCCCGAGGTGTCGTGAGACGCGTACTGCCACGTGAACGTGATGTTGGTGGGCGCGGCGTAGGTCTGGACGTAGAACGCCGTGTTGTCGAAGCCGCCGCCGGTGCCGTTGTTCGACCCCGTGATCGTGAAGGCCGGGAAGCTGCCCGACAGCGTGCCGTCCCCGCCGTCGTCGTTGTAGAACGTGTAGGCCGCGTGCGCGCCGGTGGACCAGCCGGCGAGCGCGGCGGCGCCAAAGGCCAGCGCGGCGGTGCGAAGGGTCTTGTTCATGCGTCCTCCTGGGATCGTGCTGCGGGGCCGCGAAGGCCCGGCAGCGGGACGGGAATCGAAGGATCGTCGGAGCCCGACCTGTCGGCGTCAACCGGCGACCATTGCCAAGCTAGGGGGCCTCCGCGAAGCGCAGGTGCATCTGCAGGTCGTCGCGCGACCGGCCGTGCAGACGTACGGCGTCGGCCTCGCGGGCGAACACCACGAAGCCGAGCGATTCGTAGAGCGCGATCGCCGCGACGTTGGCCGAGTCGACGCTCAGCGTGACCTTGGCGACGCCGGGCGTCGCGCGCGCGTGGGCGAGCGCGGCGGCCATCAGGTCGCGCGCCACGCCGTGCCCGCGCGCGGCCTCGGCCACGTACATGCCCCACACGTGGCCCTTGTGCGCGAGCTGGATCAGCGTCTCGCGCGACAGGCCCGCGATACCCACCAGGGTGTCACCGTCGAACGCACCGAAGACCGCGTGGCCCGGCCGCTCCGCCAGGCGCGCCTCGAAGTACGACAGCGGCTGGTCCCTCTCCTCGACGTGGCTCGTGACGAAGGCCTCGGGCTTGTCGAGCAGCGCGGCGAGGCGCAAGGCCCGGAAGGCGGCGGCGTCGGCGGCGGACAGCCTGCGGATGTTCATGACTTCGATTACCCTTCGCGCTCGGTCGGTGGACGTCGTTCGAACGAGTCTACCGACGCCCTTTCCGCGTCGCAGCCTCCTGGAGAAAAGCCCATGAAGACCCGCGCAGCCGTCGCCTGGAAGGCCGGCGCCCCGCTCAGCATCGAGACCGTCGACCTGGAGGGTCCGAAGGCCGGCGAGGTGCTGGTCGAGGTCAAGGCCACCGGCATCTGCCACACCGACCAGTTCACGCTGTCGGGCGCCGACCCGGAGGGCCTGTTCCCGGCCATCCTGGGCCACGAGGGCGCCGGCGTGGTGGTGGACGTCGGCCCTGGCGTGACGACGCTGCGCCGCGGCGACCACGTGATCCCGCTCTACACGCCCGAGTGCCGGCAGTGCAAGTTCTGCCTGTCGCGCAAGACGAACCTGTGCCAGCAGATCCGCTCGACGCAGGGCCGCGGCCTGATGCCCGATGCGACCAGCCGCTTCTCGCTGGACGGCAAGCCCATCCTGCACTACATGGGCACGTCCACGTTCAGCAACCACATCGTCGTGCCCGAGATCGCGCTCGCGAAGATCCGCCCCGACGCGCCGTTCGACAAGGTCTGCTACATCGGCTGCGGCGTCACCACCGGCGTGGGCGCGGTGCTGTTCACGGCCGGCGTGGAGGCCGGCGCCAACGTCGTCGTGTTCGGGCTCGGCGGCATCGGGCTGAACGTGATCCAGGGCGCGAAGATGGTGGGCGCAAGCAAGATCGTGGGCATCGACGTCAACCCGGCGCGCGAGTCGATGGCGCGCCGGTTCGGCATGACCGACTTCATCAACCCGAAGGACGTGCCCGACGTCGTCGACGCCATCGTGCAGCTGACCGACGGCGGCGCCGACTACAGCTTCGAATGCATCGGCAACACCACGACGATGCGCCAGGCGCTCGAGTGCTGCCACAAGGGCTGGGGCCAGAGCGTGATCATCGGCGTGGCCGGCGCGGGGCAGGAAATCGCCACGCGGCCGTTCCAGCTGGTGACCGGCCGCGTGTGGAAGGGCTCGGCCTTCGGCGGCGCGCGCGGGCGCACGGACGTGCCCCGGATCGTCGACTGGTACATGGACGGCAAGATCTCGATCGACCCGCTGATCACGCACACGCTCAAGCTGGAGGACATCAACCACGGCTTCGAGCTGATGGAGCGCGGCGAGTCGATCCGCTCGGTGGTGGTGTACTGATGGCCGCCGCCCTGCCGGCGCTGGAGACGCTGTCCGAGCACGCCTCGTTCGGTGGCGTGCAGGGCTTCTACCGGCATGCGTCGCGCACCATCGGCCTGCCGATGAAGTTCGGCGTGTACCGCCCGCCGCAGGCGCTCGCGGGCCACCCGGTGCCGGCACTCGTCTGGCTGGCGGGGCTCACGTCCACCGAGGAGACCTTCGCGATCAAGGCCGGCGCGCAGCGCGTGGCGTCGGAGCTGGGACTGATGCTCGTGACGCCCGACACCAGCCCGCGCGACACCGGCACGCCCGGCGCCGACGATCACTGGGACTTCGGCCACGGCGCCGGCTTCTACGTGGACGCGCGGCGCGCGCCCTGGGCGGCGCACTGGCGCATGGAGAGCTACGTCACGCGCGAGCTGCCCGAGGTGATCGCCGCCAACTTCCGCTGGCGCGGCGACGCGCTGGGCATCTTCGGCCACTCGATGGGCGGCCACGGCGCGCTGACGCTGGCGCTGCGCCACCCGGGAATGTTCCGCAGCGTGTCGGCGTTCGCCCCGGTGGCCGCGCCGACGCAATGCCCGTGGGGCGTCAAGGCGTTCGCGAACTACCTGGGCGACGACCTGGCCACCTGGGCCGCGCACGACGCCACCGAGCTCGTGAAGTCCGGCGCGCGCGCGCCGGCGCTGCTGGTCGACCAGGGCCTGTCCGACCAGTTCCTCGCCGAGCAGCTGAACATCGACCGCTTCGAGGCCGCCTGCCGATCGGCCGGCCAGTCACTGACGCTGCGCCGCCACGAGGGGTATGACCACGGCTACTACTTCATCGCGAGCTTCGTCGAGGACCATCTGCGGTTTCATGCCGATTCGCTGAAGGACGGCTGAGGCGCGCCTGATCGGCTCGTCGACCCGGATGGGCGCCGGCGCATTCGGCCTTCCGCGACGCTCGTGCCCCGCAGCAGTGTCGAAGTGGCGAGGTCAGGCATTGCCCCGATCGCAAATCCTTCCCGGGCTTGCGGCCGACATCGCAGCGCGATCGGGCAGATGCCAGCCCCCTCCGGCGAGCAAACGCAGGCCGCGAGGGATGCTGTCGACCGCGCTCGCGCGCGGGAGCGCGTCACGCATGAGCGTACGCATCACGCGTGCGCGCGGGCATGCCCGCGCGAGGGCGTCACGCGCGCCGGCGCGTGTGCCAGCCCACGGCGACGCCGGCGAGCATGAACGCCGCTGCCTCGACCAGCAGCCGGAATCCGCGATCCCAGGAGGCCAGGGCCGACGACTCCGCGCCCTTCTCGTCGCGCACGAACTGCTCACGTGCCCGCATCTCGTCGACCGAGGGCGCGAACGGGACGCGCGCGCCGGTCGCGTCCACCACCTGCGCGTGGTCGCCTTCGAACATGTAGGACAGGCGTGCGGCCTCGGTGCTGGCCATCGTGCGCGCTTCGGGCGACGAGGCCGCCTTCTCCCAGCCGCCGGCCGGCTCGCGGCCGTGCACAGCGATCGCCGCCATCTTCTGGGCCTGCAGGTTGCGCACGTCCTTGATGACGTTCATGTTCATCCAGGCGTCGCCCACCGGCACCACGAGGCCGAGCGCCAGCATCAGCAGGGGCACGCGCGTCATGCCGTCGCGCACGAGTCGCCGGCACCCTTCGAAGACGACGAGCAGCGCGACGGCCACCAGCGCCTGTTCGGCCACGAGGGCGGGCCAGCCGTTCCATTGAATCATCGAGTGAGCGCCTTCCGCATTCCAGAAGGCGCGATTGTCGGACGCTTTCGACGCCGACGGCCAACGCGGGGGCAAGCGACGCCTCGTCCCGCCGCGGCAACGGTTCAGTGCACGGCGATCACCGTCGACCGGTGCAACGTCCTTCGGGGATCCGCTTCGTGCCAGGCGACGACTGTGAGCGATGCGTCGTCTCGGCGCGAGAAGGGCTCCGGCCCCACGGCACCGTCAAGCGGATGCGTTGCCCTGCGTGGCACCCGCCTCTGCGCCCTGCGACCACGGTCAGCGATGCATCGTCCCGGCGCGACAAGGGCTCAGTGCCCACGCCACCGTCAAGCGATGCGTGGCCTTGCGTGGGACCGGCTCTGTGCCTTGCGACACGGTCAGCGATGCCTCAGCCCAGCACGAGAAGGGCTCGGTGCCTCGCGAGCGCCGTCACGCGATGCAACGCGCTGCGCAGGATCGGCTCAGTGCCCGGCGACCACCGTGATCAGCCGCACCATCTGCGTCTGCGCGCGGCGCAGCACGGACGGGCGCACCAGCGACGCCGCCTTGTGATGCATCGCGCGCCAGCCTTCCAGCGCGACGACGGCAAAGCTCACGGATTGGTTGGACAGCCACGTGGACATCACGACTCCTTCACGGGCACTCGCGCGCCCACACGACCAGACAAGCGAACAGCAACGACAGGAGCACCGTCAACGCGTAGATCGCGCCGGGCGAGACAGCAACACGTGACATCACGCCACCGCATCGCCGAGGGCCTCGCGTTCGCCAGGACCCGGCAGGAGATTGAGAGAGTGCCGGGCAACCATGGCGAGCGCGAGATCGAAGCCACTACGAATACTGTATGAATGAACAGTCTACGTGATCCTGGCTTCAATGCAAGCCCCTGACGGCAGCGGTGTGTTTCTTTCCACAGCCGGGGTCGGCAGGTGCCGTCGACAGCCTAGTTCGGCGCGTCGAGGTTGGCCTTGACCCGTGTCAGCAAGGTGACGAGCTGGGCCTGTTCGGCGGCGCTGAGGCCGTCGACGGCGCGCTCGTTGAGCACGCGCGCCTCGTCGTGCAGCGCCTGCTGCACCACGCGGCCGGCGGCGCTCAGGCGCAGGCGGACGCTGCGGCGGTCGGCGGCGTCGGTCTCCGCGTCGAGCAGGCCGCGCTCGCGCAGGCCCTTCACGAGCTTGGCGAGCTGCGCCTTGTCGCGGCCGCTGTGGGCGACGAGGTCGCTGAGCGTCGCGCCAGCGTGGCGGGCGAAGAACGCCATCACCTTGCTTTCCATGTGCGTGACGTCGTGCGCCTTGTCGCGCAGCACCTGGTACTGCGTCGAGCGGAACTGGTGCATGACCGTGTGGACGAGGTCGATCACCGCCTCCGCCGCGGACGCGGGCGGAGAGCCCATTTGGTTGACATTGTCTACTTTTTTCCACATGATTGGATGACATTGTCAACCAAATCCAGGAACACGGCATCCATGAACGCTCCCACCACGCTGCGCCGCGTAGAACGCGTACGCCACGAACTCAAGCGCCGCGAACTCACGGTCGCGGCCGTCGAGGCGCCGACCCCGCGTTTGCGCCGCATCACCTTCACCGACGCGTCGCTGTCCGACTTCGTCAGCGCCTCGTTCGACGACCACGTCAAGGTCTTCGTCGGCGACGCCCGACGCGACTACACGCCGCGCCGCTTCAGCAACGCCGCGCGCGAGCTGGTGATCGAGTTCGCGCTGCACGGCGACGGCCCCGTCTCCGACTGGGCCGCGCGCGCCGCCGCCGGCGACACGCTGGCCATCGGCGGCCCCAAGGGCTCGCTGATCATCCCGCTGGACTACGACTGGCACCTGCTCGCCGGCGACGAGACGGCGTTCCCCGCGGTGGCCCGCCGCCTCGAGGAATTGCCCACCGCCGCCAAGGCGATCGTCGTGCTCAAGGCCGCCGACGCCGCCGACCGCCGCACCTTCGCGACGGCCGCCGACGTCGACCTGACGTGGGTCTCGACCGACGACGGGCTGCTGGCGGCGGTTCGCGCGCTGGCGCTGCCCGCGGGCGAGGGCTATGCCTGGTGCGCCGGCGAGGCGGCGTGCATGGCGGCGCTGCGGCGCGAGCTGGTCGAGGTCAAGGGGCACCCGGGCGAGGCGACCCGCGCTGCGGCGTACTGGAAGCGCGGGGCGCAGGGGCATCACGAGAATCTGTGAGGCTCGCCGCGGCGTCCGGTGCGCAGGAGGTCGGCCCCGATCGCCAATGAAGAACCTGTCGGCGCCGCGACGCAGGCGGTGCCTGGCGCCGGGCCCGCGAAATCGGCGCCAGGCACCGCCACGGATCGCGAACGAAGTCGTCTCGCCTCGCGGCGGGTCAGCCCGATCCGAGTCGATGCCGGACACCTGCGGCAACGGCTCGGCACCCCGCAAGGTTCATCCGCCTGTCAACGGCGCGACCAGATCCGCCAGCGTCCGCAGCTCGTGCGGATTCGCATCCGATACGAAGCAGAACGCCAGCCCGCCCTGCGTGCGCTCGATCACGTTGAAGCCGCGCACCACGCGCGTGGCCTCGGCGGCGCGCGTGGCGGCCGGGTCGACGGGGCGCACGAACACCGAGACCACGTGCGCGCCGTGGCGGTAGACCAGCGCGGCGGCCGTCTCGCCGGACAGCACGTCGCGCCGCGCGCCCACCAGCGGGTAGCCCTGCGGCGCGAAGTCGGTGACCGGCGGCACGAAGTTCAGGCGCGCGGACAGCCACGGCCGCACCGTGTGCTGGTCGGAGCTGGCGACCTCGATCGGATGGTCGACCAGCAGCGACCGCGTATGGGCGCTGACAGCCTCGGACGCCTCGGCCGTCTGCAGCGACGCCATCGCCTCGCCGTGGCGCCAGCCGAGCGCGGCCGGGTCGACGACGGCCAGCGTGCACAGCGTGGCCGCCAGCGCGCCGCCGAAGCCCGTCAGCCACGGCAACGCCATGCGGCGGCGCGCGCCGGCGCGCGAGCCGCGGCGCTCGAGCGCGGCGCGCGGGTTCGCGGGTGAGCTCGCCTGCGCGTCCAGACGCGTGCTGGCCTGCGCTTCTCGTGCGCCCGCCGGCACGCCGCGCGTGCCCGCCTGCGCGTCGCCCGGGCTCGCGGGCGCGCTCGCGCGCGAGGCTGCCGTCGCCGCCATGTCCGGCGCCGCGCTCGCGTCGCCGCGCGACGGCAGCATCGCCATCAGGTTGGCGCGCAGCGCATCGGGTGCCGCGTGGCGCGTGGCCTGCGTGCGGATCGCGTCGCGCAGCGCGCGGCGTTCGTCCAGGCGGCGCTGCAGCGCGGGTTCGGCGGCCAGGCGGCGTTGCAGCGCCAGGCTCGCGGGGGCGTCGAGCTCGTCGTCGAGCAGCGCGTCCAGCCAGAGATCGTCGTCGGTCATCGAAGGGCCTCCGTCGTGCGGAGTGCGGCGTGATTGCCAGGGGCGCGGATGCCTTGCGTCGCGGTCGTGCGTGCGCTCATGCCAGGCTCCTCGCGGCGTCGGGCCGCAGCGCGGCGGCCAGCAGGTGTCGGGCACGCGAGAGGCGCGACATCACCGTGCCGATCGGCACGTCGGTGATGCGCGCGATGTCGCGGTAGGACAGCTCCTCCAGTTCGCGCAGCACCACTGCCTCGCGGAAAGCGATCGGCAGCGCGGCGATCGCGGCGTCGATCTCGCGCCGCTCGGCGCGCCGGATCGCGAGCGATTCCGGGTCGCTGGGCGGCGCGTCCATCGCGAGCGCGGCGTCGAGCTCGTGCTCGTGATCGACGAAGTCGACCTCGCCGCTGCGCCGCGCGCCCAGCCACGCGAAGGCGGCGTTGCGCACGATGGCCAGCAGCCAGGGCCGCGGGTCGCCGCCGCGAAAGCCGTCGAAGTGCCGCAGCGCGCGCACGAGCGCGTCCTGCACGACGTCCTGCGCGTCGTGCCCGTCGCGCACCAGCCAGCGCGCGAGGTTGTAGGCCGCATCCAGGTGCGGCAGGACGGACGCCGCGAAGCGTCCCTGGTCGTCTTGCATCGCTGTCGTCTTCAGTCAGGCCTGGACGACGAGGTGACCGCTCATCCCTTCGTGTCCGTCGCCGCAGAATACATCGCACAGGAAATCGAAGCGGCCGGCCTTGTCGGCGGTGAACGGCACCTTGGCCACCTCGCCCGGCACGATCAGCGCCCGCAGGCCCAGCGCCGGCGCGAAGAAGCCCATCGCCACCTCGGGCGCGGTGAACTCCAGCACGACGGACTCGCCCTGCTTCACGGTGATCTCGCTCGGGATGAACACGAACTTGCGCGCGACCACGGGGATGCGGCGCGGCTCGCCCTCGGTGGCGGCGCGCGAGGCCGCCGCCACCAGCGTGGCCGCGAAGCCCGCGAGGAGTAGACGTCGATCCATGCTCAGGCCCCCGTGACGCCGTGCTGCGCGATCGCGTATTCCGCGCTTCCGTGGCGCTCGACGTCGCGAAAGCCCAGGCCGCGGAACGGCTGCGACGCGTCCCACTTGACCGGCGCGCGTTGCGGCTGCGAGCCGGGCGCGGGCAGCGGGAAGATCAGCGACGTGGCCGCGTGGTGCGCGATGTGGCCGGTCTGGTGGTGATGCTCCTGGTGGATGTGGCCGTAGAACACCGTGACGTTGGTGTGCGGCATCAGCTGCGCCACCACCTGGTCGCCGTCGCGCGTGGCCCAGTCCCATTGCGGCGCGAGGTCGAACAGCGGGCGGTGCGTCAGCACGACGACGGGGGCGTCCTTGTCCAGCGTGGCCAGGTCCTTCGCGAGCCACGCGAGCTGCTCGTCGCCGACGCGCGCCGCCGGATCCGACACGTTGTCCAGCGCGATGAAGTGCACGTCGCGATGGTCGAAGCTGTAGTGCGTCGGGCCGAAGAACTCCTGGAACGCGGCGCCCTTGTCGAGGGACGCGTCGTGCTCGCCCGGCAGGAAGTGGATGTCGCGCACCTGCAGGTCGGCCACGATGGCCTTGAACTCGCGCAGGCGCTTGCGGCGTTCCTGCGGGTCGTCGGTGGTGTGCGTGAGGTCGCCCGTGAAGACGATGAACTCGGGCTGCAGTGGCAGCGCGTTGACCTCGGCGACGGCGTGCCGGAGCGTCGTCTTGGCCTCCGGGTTGACCACCGGGCCCTCGAAGCCCCAGTGGCTGTCGGACAGCTGCACGAAATGGAAGTCGGTGGACGGCGCTGCGGCGCGGGCGGCGCAGCCGGCCAGGCCGGACGCGAACACCACGCCGGCCCCCACGCCGGCCAGGCGCAGGAAGTCGCGGCGATCGAAATCGGCGGGCATGGGAACTCCTCGAAGTGGCTTGTGTTCCTGCTGGATCGGGCGAGGTGGCGGTTTATTCCCGCGGGCCCGAAAATTTTCGAGGACTGGTCGACGCGGGACAGGCACCTCCTGCCTCCATGCCACAGGTGCACCCCGTGCGGCGGATGCCGCCATGCCGACGCCGTCCCATGCGAACCGAGGCGATGCCCGCCCCTTCTCGCGTGCGGCAGAATCGTCCGCATGCCCTACGCCCTGGCGTTCCACGATTCGGAAATCCGCGACGTCACGACCGACGCCGGCTCCGTGCGCCTGCGCTTCGCGGCCGCGTCCGTCGTCGCCGAGGACGGCGAGCGCGGCTGGCTGCCGGGCGTCCTGCTGACGCTGTCGCAAGCCGCCGTCGACGGCGACGCCGCGCACGCCTTCGGCAAGCTGACGCAGGGGCAACTGCGCGTCGACGGCCACGCCGTCCCGCGCCCCGCCCTGCCCGGCACCCTCTCCGGCGACATCGTCCTCGCGCTGCGCTTGGCCAACGGCACGGCGCTGTCCGTGCGCGGCCGCGCGCTGGCGTTGGCGATTCCCGACGACGCCCGCTTCGCGGCCGACCTGTCCTGTTGATTCGACCGATCTCATGACCACCACGACCACCGCCGGCGATGTCGACTACGCGGCCCACGGCCAGGGCTACGGCCGCCAGCGCCGCACCGACCCGCGCATCGAGGCCTGGGTGCACGCCGCGCTCGGCGACGCGCGCAGCGTCCTGAACGTCGGCGCGGGCGCCGGCTCGTACGAACCGCTCGACCGCCACGTGCTGGCGATCGAGCCCGCCGCCGCGATGCGCGCGCAGCGCCCGGCGCACCTGACGCCTGCCGTCGACGCCGTCGCCGGGAAGCTGCCGCTGGACGACCAGACCTTCGACGCGGCGATGGCGCTCCTCACCGTCCACCAGTGGCCCGATCTGGCCAAGGGCCTGGCCGAACTGCGCCGCGTCACGCGTGGCCCCATCGTGCTGCTGACCTTCGACGGCGACGCGCTGGACCGCTGGTGGATGGCCGACTATGCGCCCGAGATGCTGGCCGTCGAGCGCCGCCGCATGCCGCCGATCGCGCGCCTCGTCGACGGGCTGGGCGGCGCCTGCGAGGTGCGCGCGATCCCGATCCCGGACGACTGCGTCGACGGCTTCTCCGAGGCGTTCTACGCGCGGCCCGAGGCCTTCCTCGACCCGGCGGTGCGCCGCTCGCAGTCGGCCTGGAGCTTCGTGCCCGACGACGTGCACGCGCGCATCGTGCAACGCCTCGGCGCCGACCTGGCTTCCGGGCAATGGGATCGCCGCCACGGCGCGTGGCGCGGCAAGCCGTTCTTCGAGGGCTCGCTGCGCGGCATCGTCAGCCGCCCGCCGCGCTGAGCCCGCGCGGCCGCGCTATCCTCGACGGCCCCGCCCTCGGAAAGCCGCGCTGCCGTGATCTACAGCTCCACCTTCATCTTCGCCAAGAAGCAGTTCGACGACGAGTTCCACCGTCTCGACCAGCAGATCGCGGCCGCCGCCAGGAGCCTGCCGGGCTATCTCGGCGAGGAGGCGTGGGAGAACCCGGCCACCGGGCTCGTGTCCAACGTCTACTACTGGTCGTCGCTGGACGCGCTGCAGCAGCTGATGTCGCATCCCACCCACCTGCAGGCCAAGGCCGCGCAGGCGAACTGGCTGGCCGGCTACCGCGTCGTCATCTCCAAGGTGATGCGCGCGTACGGCGACCGCGATGAGCTGCCGGGCGTCGTCGCGTTCGAGATGCCATAGGAAATCGGGGCGAGGCGTCATCGCGACGTGGCCACGCCCCAGGGCCGCCTCAGCAGCCCTCGTCGTCGCTTGCTCGCCGCAGCAGTTCGGCCGCGCGCATCCCGTGCTGCGGGTGTGCCGCGGTGCCGATGCGCACGCGCACCTGCACCAGTTCGCCGGCGATGCGGTAGTCGCCATTGACCAGCAGTTGCAGCCGCCGGCTGACGCGCGCCGCCACGACGGCGTCGGCGCCGGGGAGCACGACGCAGGTGTCGCGGTCGCTCTCGCGCAGGATGGCGTCGCTGCCGCGCACGGCGTTGCCGATGCGGTTCGATACCTCCTGGCGTACCCGCTGCTCCAACCCGGCGCTGACTTCGCCGCCCGCGCGCACCACCGTGTCCACGCGCACGCACAGCAGCGCCAGCAGGCTCGCGCGGCGCCGGCATTGCGCCAGGTGCAGCTCGACGCGCGCCTGCACCTCCGCCGGGCCGGTGACGGCCGTCGTGCGCGGCACGTCGGACGGGCGGCCGGCCGGGCCGGCCTGGCCGGCCTGGCCGCAGTCTTCCTCGCGTTCGGGGCGGACAGGCGACATCACGGGCGTACTCCTCGAGTGGACGAAGCGGTGAGGGGCTGCATCCTGGACAGGCCCTCCGGCCTCCCTTACCCACCAAAACACCGCCCCTCACTTCACTAGAACGGGAACTGCGCCACGTTCCCGACACGCCGAAATGAAAAAATATGTAACTACGCGGTAGAGTACGGGGTATGCGGGCCCGGCGGCCTGAAACGTAAAAGCGCATGTCCGACATCACCTCCCTGCTGAAGGCGGCGGCCGACGGCGATCGCCAGGCGGCCGACCAGGCGTTCGCGCTGCTCTATGCCGACCTGCAGCGCCTCGCGCACAGCCGCATGAACCGGTCCGGCAACTTCACGATGCTGGACACCACCGCGCTGGTGCACGAGAGCTGGCTGCGCTTCCAGGGCGCGGGCAACGCCGTGTTCGCGGACCAGCAGCACTTCATGGGCTACGCGGCGCGCGTGATGCACTCCGTGGTGGTGGACTTCGTGCGCGCGCGGCGCGCGCAGCGCCACGGCGGCGACGTCGAGCACGTCACGCTCAACACCGCGATCGGCGACTCCGTCTCGCGCCACGACGACGAGATCCTGCGCGTGGACGAGGCGATGCAGCAGCTCGCCGTGGCGGACAAGCGCCTGCACGACGTGGTGGAATTGCGCTACTTCGGCGGCCTGTCGGAGGCCGAGATCGCCGGCATCCTGGGCGTCACGGAACGCACGGTGCAGCGCGACTGGCAGAAGGCGCGGCTGTTCCTGTCCTCGGCGTTGAATTCGTAGCGGCCGCCCCGCGCAAGCACGGAGACCCTGATGTCGGTTGGCAAGGAGACCTGGGGGCGGCTGTCGCCGCTGCTCGACGAGCTGCTGGATCTGGCGGACGACGACCGCGACGCGCGCCTGGCGGCGCTGCAGGCCGAAGACCCGAAGATCGCCCAGGCCGTCGCCGCGATGCTGGAGCACCTGCCCGCCATCGAGCGCGGCGAGTTCATGCCCGCGTCAGCGCTGCCCAAGCCCGGCGGCCTCGCGGGCCAGGCGATCGGCCCGTACACGCTGGTGCGCGAGATCGGCCACGGCGGCATGGGCACCGTGTGGCTGGCGCGCCGCACCGACGGCCGCTACGAGGGCGAGGTCGCCATCAAGTTCCTGCGCTCGGGCCTGTTCGGCCACGGCGACGCGGCGCGGTTCCAGCGCGAGGGCAGCATCCTCGCGCGGCTGTCGCACCCCAACATCGCGCGCCTGCTCGATGCGGGCGTCATGGCCGACGGCGCGCAGCCCTACCTGGTGCTGGAGTACATCGACGGCGAGCCGATCGACGCGTATTGCCAACGGCTGGCGCTGTCCGTCGAGGCGCGGCTGCGGCTGATGCTGGACGTGCTGGCCGCGGTGGCGCAGGCGCACAACCGGCTGATCCTGCATCGCGACCTCAAGCCCACCAACATCCTGGTGACCCAGGCCGGCGAGGTCAAGCTGCTGGACTTCGGCATCGCCAAGCTGCTGGACGACGCCGCCGCCGACCAGACCGCGCTGACGGCCCATGCCGGCAACGCCTTCACGCCGGAATTCGCGGCGCCCGAGCAGGTGCAGGCCGGCGACGTCACCACGGCGACCGACGTCTATGCGCTGGGCGTGCTGATGTACATCCTGCTGGGCGGCGACCACCCGACGGCCGCGCCCACCGGCGCGCCGCTCGATCGCATGCGGTCGGTGATCGAGACGGTGCCCAAGCGGCTGTCCGAGGCCGTGCTCAAGCGCGGCGGGCCGACGCAGCGCTGGTCGCCGGAGTCGCGCCGGCTCTCGGGCGAGGTGCGCGGCGACGTCGAGACCATCGTCGCCAAGGCGCTGAAGAAATCGCCGTCGGAACGCTACGCCAACGCGGGCGCGATGGCCGACGACATCCGGCGCTACCTGGCCCACGAGCCGATCTCGGCGCGGCCAGACTCGACGCTGTACCGCAGCCTGAAGTTCGCGCAGCGCCATCGCACGGGCGTGGCGGCCACGGCGCTGGTGATGGCGGCGCTCGGCGCGGGCATCGGCGTGGCGCTGTGGCAGGCGCGCGAGGCGCAGGCGCAGCGCGTGCAGGCCGAGGGCCTGGTCGAATACATGATCGGCGACCTGCGCAAGAAGCTGCAGCCCGTGGGCCGGCTGGACGTGCTGGACGGCGTGGCCCTGAAGGCGCTGGACTACTACGCGACGCAGGACCTGGACCGCCTGGACGCCGGTTCCCTCGGCCGCCGCGCGCGCGCGCTGCACATGATCGGCGACGTGGCGCAACAGCGCGGCAAGTTCGAGGAGGCGGTGCGCGACTTCCAGGAGGCCGCCGACACCACGGCCCGCCTGCTCAAGGCGCATCCGGACGACCCGCAGCGCATCTTCGACCAGTCGCAGAGCGAGTTCTGGGTCGGGTACGTGCAGTGGTATCGCGGGCACCTGCACGAGGCGGAGGCGGCATTCCAGCGCTATCGCGAACTGGCGCAGCGGATGAACCAGGCCAGGCCGGGCGACCACGGCTGGCAGCTGGAGGACGTGTTCTCGAAGACCAACGTCGGCATCGTCCAGACCGAGCTGGGCCACGCCGACGAGGGCCTTTCGTTGCTCGCCGATGCGCGCGACGAGATCGCGCGGCTTGCGCGGTCCCATCCCGAGGACGCGGTGAGCGAAGCCAACACCATCGGCTGGAACGTGATCGCTTACGCTGCGCTGGGCCGCGACGAGGAGGCGATCAAGGCCGACGACGACAAGATTGCCGCGGCGCTGCGCGCCCCGAACGCGGACAGGAATCGGGACGTGCAGTTCCTGATCGCGAACGCGCACCACGAGATCGCGAGCTGGCAGCGCAATCTCGGACGCACCGGGGATGCGCTGGCATCGGCGCGCCGCGCGATGGGTGAGCTCCAGGCCCTGGACGCACGCGACCCGACCAACACCGAGAACACCGGCGAGATCGTCGGCACGCAGGCCATGTTCGCCGAGCTTCTGGCGGATGCCGGCGACCGCGAGGCGGCGCGGGCGCAGCTGCAAGGGGCACGCGCCCGCCTGGCCGCACTGATGGCGCGGCCGGTGCCCAAACGCGCGTGGCGGCTCGCGTACAGCGCAGTCGTCGCGGAGCTGCAGGGACGCCTGGCCGACAGCGACATCGAACGCAGGGACGCGACCGCCGCCCTGGCGGCGTTCACGGCCGACGTGCGACTGTACGAATCGCAAGGCAGCGTGGTGCCGCAACAGGACGCCATCAAGATCGCCAGCACCGGCGTGATGCACGGCGACCTCCTGGCAGGTGCCGGCCACGGCGAGCAGGCGCGCGAAGCGTGGCAAGCCGCCGCACAGCGCATTCGCCCGATCGCCGAACGCCTCAATCCGGCGGCGATGACGCAGCTCGGGCAACTGGACTTCCGCCTCGGAAGAATTCAAGATGCGCGGGCCTGGGCCGAAAAGGTCTTGCGCACGACCTATCGGCACCCCGCCTTCGCCGATCTTCAACAACGACTCGGGCCGACGCAGCAGGCGGGGGGAGCGGCCAGGCCCTGATCAAGGGAAACTTCCATGTCTCATACCCCCCTGCGTGTCGTCAAGATCGAGGTCGACGTCACCGCGGCCAGCGATGGCACCATCAGCATCACCTGCACCCCGAACTCGGCCGACGTCGTCAAGGACACCAAGCACGCGCTGCTCTCGTTCACGCTGAACACCTCGGGCTTCCGCTTCCCCGCCAAGGACGCGATCGTCCTGGATCCGCAAGTGGACGACCCGGACGTGGCCTCGGCCAATTTCCCCTACTCCTCGTGGACGATCAGCGACACGCAAGCGGCGCTGTACGACAACAACAAGACCGCGAAGGCCTTCGGCTACACGGTGACCGTGCTGAACACCACGACCGGCCAGTCGTACAACGTCGATCCCGAGATCAACAACGGCGGCGGCGGGGTGGTCGCCACCTGCTGACGCGATCGCTCAATCGGCGTAGAGCGCCCTCACGGCCTCCACGCGTTCGACCAGCGCGCGGCGCAATGCCGCGGGCTTGAGCACCTCGGCCTGCGCGCCGAGGCGCAGCAACAGGGCGGCGGCATGCGGGATCGATTCGATCGGAATCGTCACGCGCCGCCAGCCTTCCTCGTCCGGCTCGCCCGCCGAGGTCTCCGCGGCCTGCGCCACCGCCGCGCCGAGATCGCGCAGCGCCCTCATTCCCGTCGCCGACACCCGCAGCTGCGCCGTGTCCGTGGCCAGCTCCTTTTCGAAGCGCCTGGTCGACGCCTGCCACCATGCGCCCAGGTCGAAGCCGGCCGGCCGCTCGAAGCGTTCGTCGGTCACCTCCAGATCGAGGATGTTCGACAGCCGGTAGGTGCGCACGCCGGCCTTGTCCGACCTGGCCACCTGCGCGGCCAGGTACCAGACGCCGGCCTTGAGCACCAGCCCCAGCGGGTCGACGCGGCGCGACACCTCGCCCTTCCAGCTCTCGTAGCGCATCGCGACGCGCTGCTCGCCCCACACGGCCTGCGCGATCGCGGGCAGGTGGTCGGTGGCCGACGGCCCGCGGTACCAGTCGACGGGGTCGAGGTGGAAGCGGGCGCTCACCCGGCGCGCGTCCTCGCGCCAGCCGTCGGGCAGCGCCGCCAGCAGCTTCAGTTGCGCCGATGCCATCGCCTCGCCCAGGCCCAGCTCCGACGCCGGCCCCGGCAGGCCGCCCAGGAACATCGCCTGCGCCTCGGGCGCGGTGAGCCCGTCGACCTTGGTGCGCCAGCCGGCCTGCAGCTGGAAGCCGCCCAGGCGCCCGCGGTCGGCCCAGATCGGCACGCCGGCGGCGCTCAGCTCGTCGACGTCGCGGTGGATCGTGCGCACCGAGACCTCGAGCGCCTCGGCCAGCGCCTGCGCGCTCATCCGCCCACGGCTCTGCAGCAGCATCAGGAGCGAGAGGAGACGGCTGGCACGCATGAACCGCAGTCTGCCTCAAATACATGACATGCGGTGGCATGGATAGGCGGCGACGATGCGTCCGTCCCGTTCGCCAAGGAGTTCCGCCATGTCCATCACCGAAGTCGCCGAGGCGCTGTCCGTGCTCGAGCTGCGCCAGTACACGCTGCATCCCGGCCGCCGCGACGCGCTCGTCGCGCTGTTCGAGCGCGAGTTCGTCGAGCCGCAGGAGGACGCCGGCATGCGCATCCTCGGCACCTTCCACGATCTGGACGATCCCGACCGCTTCGTCTGGATCCGCGGCTTCCCGGACATGCCGTCGCGCGCCGAGTCGCTGGCCGCGTTCTACGGCGGCCCGGTGTGGAAGGCACACCGCGACGCCGCCAACGCCACGATGGCCGACAGCGACAACGTCTTCCTGCTGCGCGCGCTCGGCTGCGACCAGGGCCTGCAGGCGGCGCTGCAGCGGCGCCCGCCGCCCGACGCGGCGCCGCCGGCGGCCGGCGTGTTCACGATCACCGTCTGCCCGCTGCGCCGCCCCGCCGACGACGCGCTGGTGCACGCGTTCGACCAGCACGTGCATCCGTGGTGGGTGGGCGTGGGCGGCGACCTGCTGGCGTGCTGGGTCAGCGAGACCGCCGCCAACACCTTCCCGCGCCTGCCGGTGCGCGAGAACGAGCCCGTGCTGGCCTGGCTCACGCGCTTCGACGACGAGGTCGCCGAGCGCCGCCACGCCACGCTGCTGCAGGCCTCGGGCTGCCTGGCCCGGCCCGAGTGGTGGCGACACCTGTCCGGCCCGCCGACGCAGCTGCGGCTCGCACCCACCCCCCGTTCGGCGCTGCGCCGCCGCCAATCGCAGGAAGGATGATCCCCATGACCACCGACTACATCGGCCGCCCGCACGACTTCGACTTCCTCGTCGGCCGCTGGCACATCGCCAACCGCTGCCTGCGCCAGCGCCTGGCCGGCTGCACCGACTGGGTCGAGTTCAGCGCCACGCACCAGGCGTGGAGCCACCTCGACGGCCTCGTCTCCGTCGACGACAACGTGTTCCACGACCGCGGCGTCGGCGGCCTCAGCTTCCGCGCGCTGGACCTCACGACGCAGCGCTGGCACATCCACTGGGTCAGCAGCCGCGACGGCCGCGTCAGCCCGCCCGTCACCGGCGGCTGGAACGGCGACATCGGCCGTTTCGCCGGCGAGGACATGGACGACGGCCGGCCGGTGCGCGTGCGCTTCCTGTGGGAACGCCTGGGGCCGGATCGTGCGCGCTGGTCGCAGGACTTCGCGCTCGCGGGCGGCGACGGCGCGCCCGACGGGCCGTGGGAGACGAACTGGGTGATGGAGTTCAGCCGGCTTCCGGACTGAGCGCGCGCGCCGGGGCCGCCGCTGCGGCGTCGCCGAAGTTCGACGGCACCAGCCGGTCGCGCAACGCCATGAACGGCGCCTCGACCAGCTTGTACAGCAGCCCGCCCACCGCCACGCTCGCCACTGCGACGATCGCCAGCCGCGCGCCGTCCGATACCCCCAGGGGCTTGAGCTGCTGCGCGAGGAAGTACGCCAGCGGCTTGTGCGACAGGTAGGTCGAGTACGACCACAGCGCGATCGGCCGCGCGCCCGGGACGTGCAGGCGCAGGAAACGCGCGTTCGGGCTCAGCGCGGCGGCGACCAGCACGGCGAACGCGAGCGCGATCAGCGAGTAGCCGAACGCGGTCATGAACAAGCCCCAGCCGACGCCGTCGACGTAGTAGTCGCGGTACGCCAGCGTCATCATCGCGACGACGGCGACGGCGCCGATCGCCTCCAGCCGGCCGCCACGCGCCATCAGGCGATCCCACAGCGGCCGATGGAAGTTCCTGAGCATCGCCACCGCCACGCCGGGGATGAACTCGTCGAAGCGGCACAGCGTGCTGTAGTAGATCCAGGCCATGTAGCCGTCGCCGCGGCCGTCGGCCGGCTGGCCGTAGCGCGGCCACAGCACGCAGCGCGCCGTCACGCCCACGGCCACCAGCACGCCCATCAGCGCCCACCCGTGCGCGCGCGTGAGCGTCACGCGCGAGCGCGCGAGCCACGCGCCCAGCGCCAGCACCGCCGGCAGCACGAGGTAGAACTGCTCCTCGACGCACAGCGACCACGCGTGCGAGAACGCCGTGCCCGGCTGCAGGCCGATGTTCTGCGTGAAGGTGAGGAAGCGCCACCACGGGGGCGGCGTGCGTCCGCCGAGCGCCGCGGGAAACAGCACGAACGCCGCGAGCACCAGCCAGAACACCGGCAGCGTGCGGAACGCGCGGCGCGCGTAGAAGCGCGGCAGCGACAGCGCCTGGCCGCGCGCGATCCCCGCGAACAGCTGGTTGGCGATCAGGTAGCCGCTCAGCACGAAGAACAGGTCGACGCCCGCCCAGCCGATGGTGCCCAGCCAGCCGAACGTGGCGCGGCCGCTCACGAAGATGTCGTAGTGGTACATGAACACGAGCGCGATGGCGCTCGCGCGCAGGGTGTCCAGGCCCGGATTGCGGGAAGCGGAGATCGTCATGGCGGGCTCTGAGCGGGCGTTCGGGAAAAGATTCCGTGGCCTCAGCGGTATTTCTCGACGAGGCGCAGCACGGTGCGCCAGTTGCGCGTGGTGGCGGGCTCGCCCAGGTGTCGCTCGAGCCAGGCGTTAGGCGAACCGCCCGACTTGCCGACCCAGCGGCTGACGCTCAGCACGTGGGTGTCGTCCGAACGCAGCAGCTCCAGGTCACCGCGCGGGGTCACGAGCGGCAACTGCGGCAGCGGCCGGCGCGGCGCGCCCAGGAAGGTGATGCAACAGGCGTCGCGGCCCGCGGCCACCTGGCCGGCGAACGGGTCGCCGGCGGCCAGCGCCGCCAGTTCGTCGACGCTGCGCACGAACACCGGCTCGCGCAGGCCGCAGCTCGCGCGCATGTGCGCGCGGGCGCGTGCCGCGAGCGCGCGGGGGCGCGCGCCGGGCGCGAGCGTGAAGACGAGCGTGCCGTTGACCAGGAACGATTCGGCGCTGGCCGCGCCCGCCGCGAGGAACGCGGCCTCGAACTGCTCGCGCGTGGGGCTGCCTGCCCGGCCGAGGTTGACGTTGCGCAAAAACGCCGCGTAGCGCGCGCCGCTCATGGCGTGTCGGCGTCAAAGGCCGCGAGCGCGCGCACGTAGCCCGGCTCGTCGAGGATGGTGTTGTGGCTGGCCGGGATCACCTCGTAGCGCACCTGGCCCGCGGGGAAGCGGTCGCGCAGCGCATCGGTGCTGGCCGCGGGGATCAGCTCGTCGTGCTCGGCGCGCAGGATCAGCACCGGCGCGGTGATCTTCGGGACGTAGCGCCACGACTCGTACCTGTCGATCAGCAGCCAGCTCACCGGGAAGATCGGGAACTGGCGCTGCGCGATGCCCAGCAGGCTGTCGTACGGCGTCACCAGCACCAGCCTGGCGGCGGGCCGCACGCTGGCCAGCCGCGCCGCCACGCCGCTGCCCAGGCTGCGGCCGATCACGATCACGTCGGGATGGCGCGCGTGCACCTCGTCGAACAGGCCGGTGGCGTCGAGCGCGATGTCCGCCTCGGTGGGGCTGCCGCCGCTGCCGCCGTAGCCGCGGTAGTGCAGCATCACGATCTCGCGCTGCGGGAAGGCGGCCATCAGCGGCGCGACGCTGCTGGAGACGTCCTCGCCGTTGCCGCCGAAGTACAGCACCGCGCCGGGTCCGGCGTGCGGGCGCACCGTCAGCTGCAGCAGCGTGTCGCCGCGCCTGAACGTGCCGGCCATCTCGGTCGGCCCGAGGCGGCGCGGCGTCGGGAAGTACTGGAACGAACGCTGCGTCACGTACAGCACGGCGCAGATGCCCAGGTAGGCGGCAACGATGATGATCAGGACAAGGGTCAGCATGCGTCGCATCGGGCAATCGGGGTGCGGGGCGGCGGGACGGCTCGCTGCGGATTCTGCCTGCGATCGCGCGACCGCCCGTCCGCCGCCTTGGCCGGCACACGCCCGGGGGTATCGGCGCACCCTGCTCCATCCTGGCACAACGCGCTGTGACACCCCGTCGCACACGGCGGCGCGCGCGGCGGAATCCTCGGTGTTTACGTTGACGCGCGGCGCCGTCGACGCCGCCTGCGCCGCCCTGCCCGGGCTGGCACGCGACTCGCAATGGGATGTCCGGCAGTGCCCCGCGCGCGGTGCGTCGAGCACCGCTGCTCTGGGACTTTCCTCCGCCACACATTCAGGAGACTCGCTATGGACATGCTCGAACCCGGCCGCTTCGGCTTCGCCGTCAACTTCAAGAAGCGCTACGGCAACTACATCGGCGGCGAATGGGTGCCGCCCGTCAACGGTCAATACTTCGAGAACATCACGCCGATCACCGGCCGGGCGTTCTGCGAGGTGCCGCGCTCCACCGCCGAGGACGTCGAGCGCGCGCTCGACGCCGCGCACGCCGCCAAGGCCGCCTGGGGCAAGACCTCGCCCACGCAGCGCGCCAACATCCTCAACAAGATCGCCGACCGCATGGAGGCCAACCTCGAGCTGATCGCCACGGCCGAGACCTGGGACAACGGCAAGCCGATCCGCGAGACGATGGCCGCCGACATCCCGCTGGCGATCGACCACTTCCGCTACTTCGCCGGCTGCGTGCGCAGCCAGGAAGGCGGCATCAGCGAGATCGACGACTCCACCTACGCGTACCACTTCCACGAGCCGCTGGGCGTGGTCGGCCAGATCATCCCGTGGAACTTCCCGATCCTGATGGCGGTGTGGAAGCTCGCGCCCGCGCTGGCGGCCGGCAACTGCGTCGTGCTCAAGCCCGCCGAGCAGACGCCCGCGTCGATCCTCGTCCTGATGGAGCTGATCGGCGACCTGCTGCCCAAGGGCGTGGTCAATGTCGTCAACGGCTTCGGCCTGGAGTGCGGCAAGCCGCTGGCGTCCAACAAGCGCATCGCCAAGATCGCCTTCACCGGCGAGACCACCACCGGCCGGCTGATCATGCAGTACGCCAGCCAGAACCTGATCCCGGTGACGCTGGAGCTCGGCGGCAAGTCGCCCAACATCTTCTTTGCCGACGTGGCGAGCAAGGACGATGCGTTCTTCGACAAGGCGCTGGAAGGCTTCGCGATGTTCGCGCTGAACCAGGGCGAGGTCTGCACCTGCCCGTCGCGCGTGCTGGTGCAGGAGTCGATCTACGACCAGTTCATCGAGCGCGCGATCAAGCGTGTCGCGGCCATCAAGCAGGGCAACCCGCTGGAGATGTCCACGATGATCGGCGCGCAGGCGTCCAGCGAGCAGCTCGAGAAGATCCTGAGCTACCTGGACCTGGGCAAGCAGGAAGGCGCGCAGTGCCTGATCGGCGGCGAGCGCAACCAGTTCAAGGACGACCTCGAGGGCGGCTTCTACGTCAAGCCCACCGTCTTCAAGGGCCACAACAAGATGCGCATCTTCCAGGAGGAGATCTTCGGCCCGGTGGTGTCGGTGACGACCTTCAAGGACGAGGAAGAGGCGCTGGCCATCGCCAACGACACGCTGTACGGCCTGGGCGCCGGCGTGTGGTCGCGCGACATGAACACCGCCTTCCGCATGGGCCGCGGCATCCAGGCCGGCCGCGTGTGGACGAACTGCTACCACGCCTACCCGGCGCACGCGGCGTTCGGCGGCTACAAGCAGTCGGGCATCGGCCGCGAGAACCACAAGATGATGCTCGACCACTACCAGCAGACCAAGAACCTGCTGGTGAGCTACAGCGACAAGGCGCTCGGGTTCTTTTGACCTCCACGGTCGCTGGCGCGCCCTGCTCCCCGAGTGGGCCGCCCGCGAGCGGCCCGGCCAAGCCGGTTCCGCCGCGCCCTTGATCCCCGCCGCCGACGCGCCAGCGCCGACGGCGGTTCCGCCTTGAGCCCTTGCCGACGGAGGTTCCGCGATGGGACAGACCACACTCGACCTGCCCGCCCAGGTGGTCGCCACCGACGCGACGCTGGCGCTGCTCGACGAACTCCAGGCCCGCCACGGCGCGCTGCTGTTCCACCAGTCCGGCGGCTGCTGCGACGGCAGCGCACCGATGTGCTTCGCGCAGGGCGACTTCCAGCTGGGCGACAACGACGTCCACCTCGGCGACATCGGCGGCGTGCCGTTCTACATCAGCGAGTCGCAGTACGAGTACTGGTGCCACACGCAGCTGATCATCGACGTCGTGCCCGGCCGCGGCGGCATGTTCTCGCTCGAGGGCCCCACCGGCCGGCGCTTCCTGACGCGCTCGCGCTTCTACGAGGACGCCGAGTGGGATGCGCTGGTGGCCGCCGGGAAGGTGAAGGCCTAGCCGCGTTTGGGCCCAGAATGGGGCCATGAACCCGTCGGCGTCGCTTCCGCTGTCCGCCCAGGCCCCCGCCGCGTCGCCCGCCGACGCGGACGAGCAGCCGCCGCAGGGCGACCCGGTGACCGTCACCCGGGTGTTCAACGCGCTGGAGGCCGAGATGCTGCGCGGCTGCCTCGAGGCCGAGGGCATCCCGGCCACGCTGGGCGACGTGCAGACCGTGCAGACCGACACCCTGCTGACCGTCGCGCTCGGCGGCGTCCGCGTGATGGTGCCGGCGCCCTTCGCCGACGCGGCGCGCCAGACCGTGGAGGCGTTCGAGCGCGGCGCGCTCGCCATCGACGAGCTGCCCGCCGATGCCGAAGCGTCGCCCGGCGCCACGGAGGACGAGCCGCCGGCCGGCCTCAGGCTGTCGCGCGCCGCCTGGATCGTGCTGGCGATCGTCGTGGTCGCCGTCGCGGTGTTCTGAGCCGCAAGGGGCATCGCCGCGCGGCCGGCCGCGGCGTATGCTGGCGGGACCGGGGCTTGCCGCCAAGCCTCGGGGCCGCCGAGCGCGGCCAAGGAGCTCGCATGAATCCGCTCGCCAATCGCCACAACGCCGCGGTCGACACCGGCAGCCCGCCCGCCGACGCCCCGATGCAGGTGCTGCCCTGGACCGAGGACTCGCCGCGCACGATCGGCGCCGAGGACGCCGACACGCGCTACCAGGGCGAGCTGTTCCTGCCGGGCTGGCTGAAGATCGAGCTGAACCCGACGGCCGAGCAAGGGCCGGGCGGCTAGCGTCTAGACGACCATCACGTCGACGCCGCGGTCGCGGATCGCGTCGACCACCGCGGGGTGGGCGTGGACGTCGGTGATCAGGAGATCCAGGCACTCGAGCGCCCCGATCACCGACAGGTTGCGCCGCTGCAGCTTGGACGAGTCGGCCACCGCGACCACCTGGCGTGCCACGCGGATCATCTGCGCGTTGAGCTGCGCCTCCATCATGTGCGGCGTCATCAGGCCGCGCTCGGGGTCGAGGCTGTCCACGCCCAGGAACAGGCGGTCGGCCGACAGCGTGGCCAGCGACGACTCGGCCTGCGGCCCCGACAGCGTGAACGAGTTCTCGCGCAGCACGCCGCCCAGCATCACCAGGTGCACGTGGCGCGCGTGGGCCAGCGACATCGCCACGTTCAGCGCGTTGGTGATGACGTTGACGCTCGACAGCGGCTTGACCGCAAGCTGCTTGGCGAGCTCGTGCGTGGTGGAGCCGGAGTCCAGCAGGATGGTGTCGCCGTCGCGGATCAGGCCGACGGCCGCCTGCGCGATGCGCACCTTCTCCGGATGATGGTGGCCGGCGCGGATCGCCAGCGGCACCTCGTCGCCCTCGCGATGGGACACCGCGCCGCCGTGCGTGCGCAGCAGCGCGCCGCCGGCCGCGAGCGCGCGCAGGTCGGAGCGGATCGTCACGGCGGACGTGTTGAAGCGCAGCGCGAGCTCGTCGCTGCTGACCCGGCCTTCGGACTCGATCAGCGTGCGGATCCGACGCCGGCGCTCGGCCATCGGCAGCGCCGCGGCGTCGGTCGTCGTCAGGTCGTCGCGCAACATCGCCGCCCGTTCGCGCGTGTCGACGATCAGGCCACGCCGGCGCCCGAGCGCGCCAGCGTGGCGATGGCCTCGGCCGACAGCTCGCGCCGCGCCGTCCGCGCCGCGAGCGCCACGGCACCGAGCGCGGGCGACATCACCGGCGTGCGCAGCTCCACCGGTCCGGCCTCGTCGCGCGTGGCCGCCAGCGCGACCCGCAGTTCCCGCAGCACCAGGCCGTCCGCGCCCAGCACGCTGCCCGATGTCGACGCGACGACGGAGGCGCCGTCGGGCACGCCCAGCAGGCGGCGCGTGGCGTGCACGAGCTGCGCGAGCTCGACGGCCGCGCGGCGCAGGATGTCGCGCGCGGCGGCGTCGCCGCCCTGCGCCGCGTCGTGCACGGCGACGGCGTAGGCCGCCACGACGCTGCGCGCGCCGTCGTTGACGACGCGGCCGGACAGGTCGAGGTCGCTGTCCAGGCCCATGCGGGCGCGGATCAGGTCGTAGAACGCGCCGCGCGCGGCGCGGCCGTCGCTCATGCGCGAGAACAGCGCCAGGCCTTCACGGGCGATCCAGTAGGCCGAGCCCTCGTCGCCGAAGACCTCGCCCCAGCCGCCGCAACGCACCGAGCGCCCGTTCCACGTGCCCCAGGTCATCGAGCCGGTGCCGGCCACCAGCGAGATGCCGTCGCCGCCGCCCAGTGCGCCGGCGTGGCTGCATTCGAGGTCGTTGCCGCAGCCGACCATCGTGCCGGGCAGCGCGCGCGCCGGCAGCGCGGCGAGTTCGGCCTGCACGCGGCTGTCCTCGCCGAAGGCCGGCAGTCCGACCCACGCACCGCCGATCGCGTCGGGCACGATGCCGGCCGCGCGCGCCGCGTGCACCGCGCCGCGCCGCAGCGTCGCCAGCACCTCGGGCAGGCCCACCTCGGGGTGATACAGCGAGCCTTCGTTGTGCGCGGCCAGCACGCGGCCGCGCTCGTCGGCCAGCACGAACGCGGTCTTGGTGCCGCCGCCATCCACGCCCAGGAACATGTCAGCCCTCCGTCGCCATCGGATGGATCACGACACCGCGCACCACGCGGTTGACGGTGCCGGATCGGCTGGGCTGGTCCGGCGTCAGCTGCAGCGACGCCGAGCGGCGCAGCGCCAGCAACTGCGCGATCACGACGAACGGGGCGATCGTACCGAACTCGTCGGCGTCCTCCAGGCCTTCGACGACGAGGTCGACGCCCGCGTCGCGATCGTGCGGCTGCGCACCGATCGCGAACACGCGCCGGGCGCGGCCGTCGCCGCGCAGCTCGCGCAGCAGGTCGAGGTCGTAGGCGCGCACCAGCGGGTCGTTGGAGATGAACATCACCACGAGCGTGGCCTCGTTGACGATGGTCTTGGGGCCATGGCGGAAGCCCAGCGGCGTCTCGTGCATTGCGATCACCTGGCCGTCGGTCAGCTCCAGCATCTTCAGCGCGGCCTCGCGTGCCAGGCCGTGCAGCGCGTTGCCGCCGAGGTAGACGATGCGGTCGAAGCCCGCATCGACCAGCTCGCGCGCCACCGCGGCGCCGTGGCGCAGCGCGGCCTCGCCCGCCTCGGTCGGCGCGCGCTCGATCACGCCGAACAGGCGCGCGGCCACCAGCAGCATCGTCGTGAAGCTGGAGGTCATCGCGAACGCGCGGTCGTTGGTGCGATCGGGCAGCACCAGCAGGCGCGCCTCGGGCCGCGCGGCGGCGGCCGCGGCGAGCGCACCCTCCGCGTTGCAGGTGATGACCAGGTGGCGGCACCGGGTCAGCATCGCGTCGGCGAGGTCGACGGCGGCCACGCTCTCCGGGCTGTTGCCCGAGCGCGCGAACGACACCAGCAGCGTCGGCACGTCGGCCGGGAACACGGAGCGCGGCGCGGCGACGAGGTCGGTGGTCGGCACGGACTCGACGGTGCGGCTCCAGCGCCGCGACACCCCCGGCACGAGGCTGTCGCCGATGTAGGCCGAGGTGCCGGCGCCCGTGAACACGACGCGAGTGCGCGGGTCGGCGAGCGCCTGCGCGATCCACGCGCCGAGGTCGCCGCCGTCGGCCTGCGCCATCGCCTCGGCCCAGACGGCGGGCTGGTGCGCGATCTCGCGGGCCGTCCATTGTCCCCCGTCGACGAGGAACGCGGACGGATCGCTGTCTTGAATCTTCATGCCATTTCCCTGTGGAACTCGATGTGGGCACCGCCTTGGGGCGATGCCGCCGGATTGCAGGCCTGCGCGTAGTCGCGCAGCACGTGCGCCACGCCTTCGCGCAGCAGCGATCGCACGTCGTTGCGCACGCCGCCCGAGCGCACGCCGTCGTACACGCGCGGCAGGTACTGGCTCAGCAGCGTGAGCGGCAGCGCGCCGCGTTCGTCCAACCGCGCCAGCAGCCGCTCGCAGGCCTGCGCGACGGCCGGGCTCGCCCAGTAGTAGCGGATGCGGTCGCTCAGGCTGAACTGCAGGTCCAGCGCGAGCCGCTCCGGCTCGACGTAGTACTTGCGCCAGTAGCCGGGTCGCTCGCGCATCGCGCCCAGCACCTGCTGCTTGAAGCCGCTGCCGCCGTCTTCGCCGAGCCACTCGCGCTCGATCTCGGCCAGGCCCCACAGCGTCTCGCGCAGCGCGAACGTGGCGCCGGGGCCGACCTTCAGGATCGCGAAGTGGTCGCGCACGAGCCGCGCGAGCGCCTGCGGCGTCTGGTAATCGGTGGAGTGCGCCTCGTACACCAGGCCGGGCACACGCTCGATGAAGGCCGACAGCGCCGCGGCGTTGGCAGGCTGGTAGTCGACGACCTTGTGGTGATCGAACTCGACGCCCGGCTGCACCACCAGCGCGATCACGCGATGCCACGCCGAATCGAGGCCGCGCAGGCGGAAGGCCTCCTCGTGCGCGGCGATCGTCGCGGCCGCGGCGGCGGGCGTGGTCACCGCGAGCTCGCCCAGATCCTCGTGCGCGCCGCCGGGCACGGGCACCTCGGTGCCGATCACGTAGACCGGCGGCTCGCCGCCGGCCTCGCGCCACGCGTGCTCGCACGCGAGCGCCAGGCGCGCCGCGCGCGCGGCCACGAGCGAGTCGGGCAGCGGCAGGCCGTCGTCGGCGCAGGCCATCGAGCAGTCGAGATGGATCTTGCGGAAGCCGGCGCGCACGTAGTCGGCCACCAGCACTTCGGACTTGCCCAGCGCGACTTCGGACGGCTCGTCCTGCCAGCAGTTGGGGCCGAGGTGGTCGCCGCCCAGCAGCAGGCGCGACGCGGGCAGGCCGCAGCGCGCGGCGATGTCCGAGATGAAGCGATGGAAGTCGGCGGGCGTCATGCCCGTGTAGCCGCCGAACTGGTTGACCTGGTTGGACGTCGCCTCGACCAGCACGACGCGGTCGTTGCGCGCGCCCTCGGCCATCGCGGCCTCGAGCACGACGGGGTGCGCCGAGCACACGGCCGTGATCCCGACGGGATCCCCGGCCTTGTGGCGGTGCACGAACTGGAGCAGGGCTTGCATGCGACAGGGCGATTCGATGGAACGACGGGCGCGGGCGTCAGTCGTCGGTGGACGTGTCGGGCTGCAGCGCGAGCAGCATCGAGGCGATGGCGGCCAGCGCGATGCCGGCGACCTTCAGCGGGCCGGGCATGCCGCCCGACATCGCGATCGCGATCACCGCGGTCAGCAGCGGCGCGCCGGCGTTGACGAGCGGCGAGACGACGATCGCCTTGCCGTGCCGGAACGCGTACACGAGCGTCAGCGCGCCGATCGAGTTGAGCGTCTGGATCACGGCCGCCAGTCCCGGCCCGCTCCAGCCCCAGTGGATGGGCTTGGAGAAGTCGGTGAGCAGCAGCGCGAACGGGATCGACGCCACCGCCGACAGCGCCATCCAGCCGAAGATGCTCTCGGCGCTCATGCTGCCGTTGGCCAGCTTGATGACGTAGGCCTGCAGGCCCCACGCGGCGAGCACCCCGAGCGCGAGCCAGAACCACAGGCCGTAGTTGGACGCGCCGCCGCTGCCGTAGTCGAACAGCGGCAGGCTGGCCAGCGCCAGCACCACGCCGACGATGCCCAGCTTGCCGGTGCGCTCGCCCAGCAGCGAGTACGACAGCGCGATGGTCAGCGCGGGCGACAGCGCGATGATCGGGAAGATCAGGTACGTCGGCCCGATGCGCACGTCGTAGAACAGCACCAGCTGCCCGCCCGCGCCGAGCAGGCCGGCGGCCAGGCCCAGCACGACGCTGCGCCGGTCCGCCTGGAACTTCACGCCGGCGCGGCGCAGCACGAACCACGCCGGCGGGATCATCGTGAGCGTCCACACGACATAGTTCAGCGTCTCAGGGAAGCCGTGGTCCACCGGCAGGCCGGCGAACGCGCCCCACACGCCCCAGGTGAGCATCGTCACCAGCGCGTGCACGAGCCAGCGCGACTTGGGCACCGCGCCGGCAGCCGGCATCGGCAGGGACAGGTCGTTGTTCATCTCGATCCTCTCGGTCAGGCGGTCGTGGCGCGACGCGCCAGCACCAGCAGGTTGTCCTTGAACTGCACGTCCAGCGTCGGGCGCGCGCCGCTGACGGTGCCCAGCGTGCGGCCTTCGATCCAGTCCTCGACGACCCAGTCGCCCGCGCCGAGCCCGCGCAGCGTCACCGGCCCGTGCCAGTCCCTGGCGTAGAACGCGTAGTGCAGGACGCCGTCCTTCTCGACGACGTGGGTCTCGGGCTTGTCGAACGCGATGTCGTACAGCTCGCCGCGGTACGTGCCCTGCGACAGGCGGCGCGCGTTGTAGGCGCCGATCCACTTCTTCCAATGCGCCTCGTGCTCGGGCGTCAGCAGGAACGAGTCCTTGGGCTTGGGGTCGACGGGCCACGTGAACTTGGTCGACACCACGCCGCCCACGCCCACCGTCGACGCGAAGTCCTGCCCGCCGGTGCTCAGCTCGACGTGGTCGCCGGCGTACGCGGACGACGCGCCCATCAGGGCCTTGAGCGTCTTGCCCTTGTGCCGCACCTGCCAGCTGGACTCCGGATCCGACGCCGGCGCCTGGTCGATCCACGGCATGTTGTGGTACGCATACCCCGTACCGCATGGGCAGACCTCGACGACGGCCTGCGGCTTGATTGCCTTGACCGCGTCGTACAGCGCCTTGTAGAAGTCGGCCAGGTGCTGCGTCGAGTCCTCCGGATGCGCGTGGTGGTGCGCCGGGTTGTGGCACGGCGCGACGCCGTTCAGGTGCTGGCCGTCCACCTTCAGGCCGTCGAAGCCCCACTCGCCGATGATCTTGCGCGCGATCGCGGCCATGCGCTCCTGCGTCTTGCCGTAGGCCGGGCAGACGTAGAAGCTGTTCCACCACGACACCATCTGCGGCGCGCCGTCCTTGTCCAGCAACAGCTCGTCGACGTTGTCGTGCAGCTCGTCGCTGCCGGGCGCCACCGCCAGCGGCGCGATCCAGATGCGTGCCAGCAGGCCGCGCGCGTGGATCTCGTCGACGAAGGCCTTCATGTCGGCGTCGCCGTTGGGATACTTCGCGGGATCGGGCCGCCAGTCGCCGGTGCGCACCTGCCAGCCGTCGTCCAGCACCACCCACTTCAGGCCCAGCTCCTGCATCTTCGGGATCGTGGCGCGCACCAGCGGGAACGAGAACTCGCGCTCGTAGCCCCAGGCGCACCACACGGGCTCGTACGCGGAGGCGGGCGGCTCGGGCGCGTGGATGCCCTGCAGCGTCATCAGCTGGCGGTAGCGATCCAGTGGCGCGAAGAAGTCGCCGCCGTGCACCGTGACGAAGGACAGCGGCAGCGCCAGCGTCGCACCGGGCGCGAGCGTGCGCCCGGTGTCGTCGACCAGGCCGATGTCGACCTCGTCGCCGGCCGCGCGCACCGGCAGCGAGACGAGCTGCGGCAGCTTGTCGAGGTGGCCGACGGCCAGGCCGACGTCGCGCCGCCAGACGTCGGAGACCGGCGTGCCGCCGCCGTAGTCCGGCGCGTCCATGCCCATGAAGTTGCGCTGGTCGAAGCCGCGCACGACGGGCTGCGCCCAGTCGCGGCGATCCTGGTGCGTCGAGCCCGAATACGTCCACCAGCCGCCGGCGTGGCGCGGCGCGGGCAGCAGGCGGTGCGAGACCGCGGCGGCCGATTCGAGTTCCAGCGGCGCGTCGCCGCGGTTCGTGTACGACACCGCCACCAGCGCCGTGCCGGGAAAGGCGTCCAGCAGCGTGACCGTCATCGTCTTGGCAAGCCCGCCCGCGGCCTGGCCGACGAGCTCCAGCGACTGCCCCGCCCCGAACGGCGTGGCGCCCGCGTGCGGCTGCGCGGACACGAGCGTGAAGCGGTCGATGCGCCTGCCCTTCAACGCGACGCCGCTCGCGTCGAAGCGCGTCAGCGCCTGCGTGCGCGGGCCGCGCTTGTGCACGACTCGGCAGCGCAGCGCATCGTCGAAGTGCAGGCCGACGACGTCGTCCTCCACGCGCACATGGCCACGGCCGGCGTCCACCAGCGCCGCACGGCTCGCGCCGGGCAGCAGCGTGGTGGCCGCGGGCGCGGCGGCCAGCCATTTCAGGAAGGCACGGCGAGCGGTCATCGGGCGGTTCCCCACGCGCCCGGGAAGGCGCGTTGTGCGTTGAGGCTGTACAGCTTGTCGATCACGCCGCGCGGCAGCGCGAGGCCGCGCACGGGCGCGTCCAGGTCGTCGACCTTGAACGTGTCGTCGCTCGCGAAGTAGCGCCATTGCGTGCGCCAGGCCTTGTCGGTCTCGGCGGCCATCGCGGCGCCGGGCTGGCCGGGCTCCTGCTCGATGTCCGAGCCGTACAGCAGGCGATCCTGGTACTTGACGAAGAAGCGGCGCACCTTCTCGCGGTCGTGCTGGCCTTGCGACTGGATCTGGCCGATGCGCGCGGCGATGTCCACCACCGCGGCGGGATAGCGGTCGAGGAAGGCCGCCAGCTCGTCGACGTCGCGCTCCAGCGAGGCCATGTGCATGCCGATGAAGCGCAGCCTGGGGTGCGCGTCGAGCAGGCGGTTGCGCGCGGCCATCTGGTCTTCCCAGCGGGGCATCTCCGGATGAAGATACATGTGGTACTGCGGATGCGCCTTGAAGTACTCGCGGTCGTTGTTGACCGACATCTTCTCGAGCGGCAACCAGCAGTTGTAGGGCTCGCCCTGGTGGTCGAGCAGCGCGATGCCCCTGGCCTCCATGTAGTCGAACACCGGCTTCAGGCGCGCGTCGTCCAGCATGACGAGCCTGCCCTTGGCGTCGCGCAGAGACATGCCCACGTTCTTCCACACCTTGATGCCGACGGCGCCGGCGCGCATCTGCTCGTCGATGCGGCGCTCGGTGCGCTCCACCCAGCCGGGCGACTCGAAGTCGGCGACGGCGAACGTGCCCGCGAAGGCGACGTCGGCCGGGAACTGGTTGCGCAGCGCCACGGCGATGCGGAACTGATCGTCGATGGGCGGGAAGTCCGGGTAGTCGACATTGATCGTCAGCACCTTGAAGTTCTCGCGCCGCGCAGCCTCGATGAACGCGGGGCCGGCGTCGTGCAGGTGCATGTGCGCGTCGATCTTGGCCACCTTGTCGAAGTCGGCCAGCGTGTAGCGCGCGTCGGGCTGCGCGCCGGCGGCGGTGCAGGCCAGTGCGAGCAGGAGCGGGGACAGCAGCTTGAAGGTCATGTCGTCACAGCGAGAGGCTCAGGCCGAGCGTGAACGCGCGGCCGTAGCGGAAGTAGCCGTTGGGCAGCGAGACGGTGCCGTTGGTCAGCACGTACTGCTCCTTGGTGTCGAGCAGGTTGCGCCCTTCGAAGGTCACGCGGAAGTGGTCGTTGATGCTGTAGGCGACCTGGCCGGTGAGCCACGTGATCGCCTTGGCCTCGGCGCGGAAGTCGGCCCCGAGCGCGTTGTTGGTGGTGACGTAGGCGGCGGTGTGGTCGCCAGTCAGGCTGGTGCTCCACGCGCCCTTCTCGTACAGCACGCCCAGCGACGACGTCGCCGGCGCGATGCCTTCGAGCGGCTGCTCCACGCCGGCCACCCAGCTCTTGGAGTTGTTGCGCGTGTACTGCGCCCGCACGCCGAAGCCGTTGGCCCACAGGTGCTGCAGGCCGAACTCGATGCCGCGCACCTTCGCGTGGTCGCCGTTGATCGGCCGCTGCACGTTGAACAGGTGGCCGGGCACGCCGATGTCCTGGCCCGTGACGTAGCTCGTCGTGATCTGGTTCTTGATGTTCTTCTGGTAGACCGCGACGTTCACCACCGAGTCCTTGGCGTAGTACCACTCGAGCGAGGCGTCGAACTGCAGCGCGCTGTAGGGCTTGAGCTTCGCGTTGCCGCCGAACACGTCGGTGAAGTCGCCCCAGGCGATGCTCTGCGTGGTACTGGTGGGCGCGAGCTTGTCGACCGACGGCCGCGCCATCGTCTTGGCCGCGCCAAGCCGCAGCTGCAGCGGCTGCGTGATGTGCCAGACGTAGTTGGCCGACGGCAGCGCGTAGGTGTAGTTGCCGCTCTGCGTCGTGGGCACCGGGTCGCCGTAGGTGACCTGGTAGTCGAACTGGTTGATCTCGTCGATCGCGGTGATAGGCGCGTCCCACGCGAGCGAGGTGGTGCGCGTGTTGACCAGCCGCAGGCCGGCGTCGGCGTTCCAGTCGTCGCCCGACATGTCCGCCTCGAGGTAGGCCGCGAGCGTGCGCTCGGTGACGCGGTAGCTCTGCAGCGGATCCCACGCCGGCGCCGCCGCCGAATACGCGTAGGTGCTGCCGTCCGAACGCGTGTGGCCGTCGTAGTCCTTCAGCGCCTGGATGTAGTTGTTGACGTCGAAGCCCAGGAACGTGCGCGGGAAGTTGCCGCTGACGCCGCTCATGAAGTTGGGCAGGCTCAGGTGCTGGTCGAGGATGTTGCCGCCCAGCGTGCCGACGTTGATCGCGTCGGCGTCCGAGTAGTAGTTCGCGCCGTTGTTGAAGTCGTTGTCGACGAGGTTGCGCGTCTTCTTGCGCGAGGTGTAGTTCACGCCGAACTTCAATTGGTCGACGTGCGCCTTGTCGATCTGCAGCACCGCGCCTTCCGAGGCGCCGAGGATGCGGTCGTCGACGTTGTCGCCCGACAACTCGAAGTAGTGCGTCTTGAAGTCGCTCGCGCCGAACTGGCCGCCGGCCAGGCCCTTGGCGAGGTCGCGGCCGTCGTCCAGCGTCACCGACACGTCCGGGATCTGCCCGCCGTTGAGCGTGATCGTGGTCGTGTTGGGCTGGTTCATGCGCAGCACGACGTAGGTGTCCTGCCCGCCCGAGTGGCGGCTGGAGGTGGACCCGTACACGTCGGTCGTGAGCACCAGGCCCGGGGTGGCCTTCCACTCCGCGTTGATGCCGTACAGGCGGGTGTTGACCACGCGGTGCGAGGTCATGTTCAGCAGCTCCGGGTTCATGCGCAGGTCCGGATCGGGGTTGTCCATCGTGAACTGCGTGACCACGCCGTTCTTGATCACCATGTCCGACCAGCGCCCCGGCGCGAACAGCGGGTAGAACGACTGCTCGTAGCCGACCTGCGGCGAATCGAGCCGCGTCTTGATGCCGTCGACCACCACCTTCAGGTCGCTGTTCGGGCGCCACTCCAGCTTGCCCGACAGCGCGACGCGCTTCTTGTCCTCCATGATCGAGCCGACGCGGAACTGGCCCGGGCCGATCAGGCCTTCCTCGTCCGGGTCGAGCACGCCGTTGCCGTTCGGATCGATGTTGCCGCCCCAGGCATTGCCGCCCCAGTTGATCTTCGGGTCGCTGGACGGGTTGCGCGTCCAGCCGCCGTCGTTGCCGGCGGTGTCCGTGCGCTCCTTGCGATGCGCGTAGACCAGGCCCAGCAGCACGCCGAACTCGTTGCCGAAGGTGTTGCTGTACGTGGCCGACAGCTTGCGGCCGTTCAGCGTCGTCATCAGGTTGCGGTCGCCCTCGAGCCGCAGCAGGCCGCGCTGGCCCTTCTGGTCGAACGGGCTGGCCGAGCGCAGGTTCACGAGGCCGCCGATCGCGCCCTCGACGGTGGACGCCTGCGCGGACTTGACGACGTCGGCGCCGTTGATGATGTCCGACGGCAGCACGTCGAACGCGAAGTCGCGGCCCGCGCCGTCGGTGCCGAGGATGCGGCCGTTGAAGGTGGTCAGCGTGTACTCGGGGCCGAGGCCGCGGACGCTGACGTACTGGCCCTCGCCGCCGGCGGTGCGGCTGATCGACACGCCCGTGATGTGGCTCAGCGAGTCGGCCACGTTGTCGTCGGGAAAGCGCCCGAGCTCGGTGGCGCTGATGCTGTCCTGCACGACGGAGGCGTCGCGCTTGATGGCCATCGCGCGTTCCAGGCTGGCGCGCGTGCCGGTGACGACGACCGACTGCGTGCCGGGCGCCTCGGGAGACGATGCGGCGGACGCAGCCGGTGCCGCGGCGGCGGCCTGCGCGTGGACGGCGGCGTGGGCGAACAGGCCGAACGCGGCGATCGCCAGCGCGGACGGACGATGCGGAACGGGGCGCAGGGTCGGACGGAGACTCATCGGGTGCTTCCTCGTGGATGTCGGCGGCCTGCGGCGCAGGCCAGCGCAAGTCGGGGGATGCCGGTGCCGGGCGGCCTGCGGGCAGGCCTTCTCGACGGGATGGATGAAGTCTACGTTGACTTTCGAAAACTTTCGTTGATAGTTTTCACTTACGATTTTCGCTTTCGTTATCAGCATAACGAAAGATCAAATCGAAGGCAAACGACATTTGGAAGGCGCGATCGCACTTCCGGCCAGCGCCTCCCGGCGCGGCCCGCGCGACGATCAGACCAGCCGCACCTCGACGCCGCGGCGGCGCAGTTCCTCGACCGTCTCGGGGTTGGCGGCGGTGTCGGTGATGAGCATGTCGAGCTGGTCGACGCTGGCGATGACCGACAGGTTGCGCCGCATCAGCTTGGACGAGTCGGCCACCGCGACCACCTGGCGCGCGATGCGGATCATCTGCGCGTTGAACTGCGCCTCCTGCAGCCAGGGCGTCATCAGGCCGATCTCGGGATCGAGGCTGTCCACGCCCAGGAACAGGCGGTCGGCGTTCAGGCCGTTGAGCGCGTTGACCGCGATCGGGCCGGACAGCGAGAACGACTGCTGGCGCAGCTGGCCGCCCGGCATGATCAGGTTGACGTGCGGCACCGTGGCGAGCGCGGTCGCGATGTTGAGTGCGTTCGTGATGACGTTGATGCCGGCCAGCGGCAGGTCGCGGATCTGGCGCGCGATCGCGAACGTGGTGGTGCCCGAGTCGAGCAGGATCGTCTCGCCGTCGCGGATCAGGCGCGCGGCCTCGGTCGCGATGCGCTGCTTCTGCTCGGGGTTGAGCGTCTCCTTGACGTTGAGCGGCATCTCCTCCTCCTCGCGCAGCGGCAGCGCGCCGCCACGCGTGCGCACGAGCGCGCCGTCGGCGGCGAGCGCGGCCAGGTCGCCGCGGATCGTGACGAGCGAGGTGCGGAAGCGCTCGGCCAGCTCGGCCACGGTCACCCGACGCTGCCGCCGTACCAGGTCGAGGATCTGGCCGCGGCGCTCGTCGATGAGCAGGTCGGTGCGGGCGGAGGCGTTCGTTTCGTCGATGGAATCGGACATGCCGGACTCGAAAGCAGGTTCAACTTTCGAATCATAACGAAAGTGCAATCGCAGCCTCGAATTTAGGAATCCCGCCTCGACGGGAGCACGGCCACTCGCCGGATCAGCTTTCGGATCGCCGTTGTCGAGCCGGCGATTCCATCCGAATGAAAGCAATCGAAGATTGCCTGCCTTCGGTCATCCCTTTCGAAGCGTCCGGCGCTCGGCTGGGGGCCCGCCGTCGACCGCAGGGTCGCGACGGCCCCGCGCGGCGCGTCCGATCAGGCGCGCGTCACTTGCGCGCGATCGCCTCGACCTGGATGCGCAGGTCCACGGCCATGCTGAAGCCGTAGGCCTTGCCGGCGTCCATGCCGAACTGCTCGCGGTCGATCGTCGCGTAGATGTCGGCGCCGCAGTCCTCGCGCTTGAACATCGGGTGCGGGATGCACTTGAACTTCTTGATGTCCAGCGTGACCGGGTTGGTCTTGCCGTGCATCTCCAGCGTGCCCACCGCCTTGGTGGGCGCGCCGTCGGCAAAGCCTTCCAGCGTGCCCTTGAAGTGCGCCTTCGGGTACTTGTCGGCCTCGAACAGCTCCTTGCCCTTGGCCACCTTGTCGAGCGCCGGCAGGCCGAAGTTGGCGCTCTTCATGTCGACGACGATGTCCACCGTGCCGGTGCCGGCGTCGCGATCCATCGTGACCGTGCCGGTGGTGTGGTCGAACTTGCCGCGCCACGTCGAGATGCCCATGTGGTCGGCCTCGAAGCTCGGGTAGGTGTGCGACGGGTCGATGTCGTAGGCGACCGGGGCGGCCTGGGCGGCGGTGGCGGCCAGCAAGGCGGCGGCGGCGAGGCGGGACAGGATGATCATCGGGGCTCTCCGTTGGATCGTGTTCGATGGGGGCTGACTGTAGTGGCAGGGCGCCATCCCCACGACGCGCGAACCGCCCGCGCTTCGACATCGGCCGCCACGAAATATCGCCGACGGCCCCTCTTTCGCTCACCCGCACTTTTCGCCGATGATCGCGACGGCCGACCAGGCCCAGCCACCGGAATCCAGCCCATGCTCACCGTCCTCCTCGTCATCGTCATCGCGATCGCCGCCCTGCTCGCCTTCGCCAGCATGCGGCCCGACACGTTCCGCTACGAGCGCTCGATCCGCATCGCCGCGCCCATCGTGCAGGTGGCCGAGCAGATCGACGACTTCCACGAATGGAGCAGGTGGTCGCCGTGGGAGCACATCGACCCGACGATGCAGCGCACGTTCAGCGGCGCGGAGGCGGGCGTGGGCGCGATCTACGAATGGACGGGGACGGGCAAGGTGGGCGCCGGTCGCATGGAGATCACCGAGATGCGGACGGGCTCGGAAGGCGGCCTGGTCACGATCAAGCTCGACTTCTTCAAGCCCTTCAAGGCCAGCAACACGGCCGAGTTCCTGATGAAGCCGACCGATTCGGGCACCGATCTGACCTGGGCGATGTTCGGGCCGAGTCCGTTCATGTCCAAGCTGATGGGCATCTTCATGGACATGGACAAGATGATCGGCAAGGACTTCGAGGCGGGGTTGCAGTCCCTGAAGAAGAACGCCGAGGCGGCGGCGAGAGGCTGAATCCGGAGGCGGCGGCGCAGCCCCGGCCCATCGTCATCCTGCGCGACGTCGCAGGATCCACCGCGGCCAGCCGACTCCGCGGCACCTTGCTGCGGACATGCGTCCTGCGACTGCGCTTCGCTCCGCGCAGGATTGACGACAGGAAATGAGGAACGCCGACCAGCGCGAGGCCGGTCGGCGTTCTCGTTCGGATCAGCGGACGATCAGGCGACCGTCGACATGTCGCGCGAGCGCAGCATCTTGTGCAGGATCGGGGTGAGCACGAGCAGCAGGATGCCCGCGCCGATCGCCGACATGTAGAGGAACTTGTAAGGGGCGATGCCCGTGCCGTGCATGATCTTCTCGAGCGCGCCGGCGAGGTAGTTGCCCGCGGCGGAGGACAGCATCCACACGCCCATCAGCAGGGCGGCCACGCGCGCGGGCGCCGCGCGCGAGGTCAGCGCCAGGCCCACCGGCGACAGCATCAGCTCGCCCAGCGTCTGCAGGAAGTACGCGGAGGCCAGCCACAGCGGGCTCACCAGTCCCACGGCGTCGGCCAGGTTCTGCGCCCGGTCCATCAGGATGAAACTGACGCCCAGCGTGATCAGGCCCAGGGCCTGCTTGGCCGGGTCGGGCAGCGCGAAGCGCGACTTGTTCATCGCGGTCCAGATCGACGCGAACACCGGCGCGAACAGCAGGATCGCGAACGGGTTGATGCTCTGGAACCAGCTGGACGGCACCTCGAAGCCGGCGAGCGTGCGGGCGGTCTGCTTGTCGGCGAACAGGTTCATCGAACCGCCGGCCTGCTCGAAGCCCATCCAGAAGAAGATCGAGAACAGCGTCAGCACGCAGATCGCGATGACGCGCTTCCACTCGGCGGCGGTCAGGCTGGCGCCTTCGGACTGCTTGCCCGAGATCATGCCCGGCAGCCACACGGCCGCGGCGATCAGGACGAGGGCCAGCGCGATCTTCGCGAGGCCCGGCAGGCCGCTGAGGATCGGGCCGACGTACAGGCCGGCGTACACGAAGGCGACGCAGGCGGCCGTCCAGATGGCGATCGTCGGCGCGTTCTTCCAGCCGATGGCGTCCTGGCCGGCGCGCAGGCCGGCGCGGCCGATCACGCGCTGGAACGACAGCAGCGTCACCAGGCCGAACAGCATGCCCACGCCCGCGCTGGCGAAGCCGTAGTGCCAGCCCAGCTTCTGGCCCAGCGTGCCGCACACCAGCGGCGAGAACAGCGCGCCCAGGTTGATGCCCATGTAGAAGATCGTGTAGCCGCCGTCGCGCCGCGGGTCCTCGACGCCGTCGTACAGCTCGCCCACCATCGAGCTGGTGTTGGGCTTGAAGAAGCCGTTGCCCACGATCAGCAGGCCCAGCGCCACGTGCAGCATCGACGGCACGGCCATCGCGAAGTGGCCCAGCATCATCACGGTGCCGCCGATGACGGCCGCCATGCGCATGCCCAGCCAGCGGTCTGCGATCCAGCCGCCGATCAGCGGGGTGACGTACACCAGGCCCGTGTAGATGCCGTAGACCTCCAGCGCGTCCTCGCGCTTGTAGCCGAGCGCGTTGACCAGGTACAGCACGAGCAGCGCGCGCATGCCGTAGTAGCTGAAGCGCTCCCACATCTCCGTGAAGAAGATGACGGCAAGGCCGAGCGGTTGCCAGGGTTTGGTCGCCGCGGCGGGCAGGCCGGCAGACGGATTTGCAGCGAGGGTGTTCAAGTCGAGATTCCCGAGGATCACGGATTGGGACTGCCGGCGGGGCGCCTTGTGAGCGGAACCGCGGCGGAATGCAGGATTGTCCCAAATCCGGGTTGCCCCGAAGGATGGGGCTTGCCCGGGCACGGGCACGGGAACTGCCGATCGCCGCCGGCGCGCCGGCGCGCGCCCGGCCGCGCGGCAAGACGCCGCAACATGGCCCATTCGACGAACAAGTCTCGCCAATTGACGTCCAATTCCCTCATGCAGCGCCGCACCGCACTCCGCAGGCTCGCCGAAGGCCTTGCCCTTGCCGTCGGGCATTCGACTTGCCGAGCAGCGGGCGCCGCGCCTGTCGAGCCGGCTTCCGGAACCGACATGCCCGCGCCCGTCACCTTCACCTGCGACCTGTCCGCGCCGGCGCTGCCGCTGCGCCATCCGTGGCGCCATTGCGTGGGCAGCTGCCACGCGCCCACCGCGCTGCGCGCCGACTGGCAGCAGCAGCTCGCGCGCGCGCACCGCGAGCTGGGCTTCCAGCACGTGCGCTTCCACGGCCTGCTCAGCGACGACATGGGCACGTTGGTGAACCAGGACGAGCAGTTCCTGTTCTCGTTCTTCAACATCGACCGCGTGTTCGACTTCCTGCTGTCCATCGGCATGCGGCCGCTCGTGGAGCTGTCGTTCATGCCGGCCACGCTGTCCTCCGACGGCAACAGCGTCTTCCACTACCGCGCCAACGTCACGCCGCCGCGCCGCATGGCCGACTGGCAGCTGCTGACGACCAGGCTGGTGGGTCACTGGGTGGAGCGCTACGGCATCGACGAGGTGTCGAAGTGGCCGCTGGAGGTGTGGAACGAGCCCAACCTCGTGGCGTTCTGGACAGGCGGCCAGGCGAGGTACTTCGAGTTCTTCAAGGCGACGTGGTCGGCCATCAAGGCGATCTCGTCGCGGCTGCAGGTGGGCGGCCCGGCCACCGCGGCCAACGGCTGGCTCGACGAGTTCGACACGTACTGCGCGGCGCACGGCTGCCCGCCCGACTTCATCAGCACGCACTACTACCCCACCGACGCGTTCGGCTCGATCTTCACCGACACCGTCTCGCAGCTGGCCGACGCGCCGATGAGCGTCATGCGCGATCGCGCGCGTGACGCGCGGGCGTCCGCGGGCGCGAGGCCGCTGTACTACACCGAGTGGAACATCACGTCGAACCCGCGCGATCCGATGCACGACGGCCCGTTCTGCGCCGCGCTCGCCGCGCACTTCATGCTCAGCGTGGACGACGTCGTGGACAGCTACAGCTGGTGGACGTTCACCGACATCTTCGAGGAGAACTACTTCCCCAGCGTGCCGTACCACGGCGGCTTCGGGCTGCTCAATCTCTACGGCGTGCCCAAGCCCGTGTACCGGAGCTTCCAGCTGGTCGACCGCCTCGGCACGCGGCGCTGGACGCCCGCCGGCGTGCATCCGACGGTGCAGGCGCACGTCGGCGCGCCCGACGGCGACGGCGTGACGAACATGCTGCTGATCAACGTGGCGATGCCGCGCCACGACATCGCGACCGAGCGCGTCACCGTGCGGCTGCAGGGACTGAACGGGCGCCGGCCGCGCGCGGCGTCGGTCTCGCGCATCGACGACGCGCATGCCAACGCGAAGGCCGAGTGGCTGCGCATGGGGAGCCCCGAGTACCCGCACCCGCGGCAGGTGGCCGCGCTGGAGGCGGCGTCCGAGCTCGCGCCCGAGCACTTCGCGATCGCGGCCGAGCCGGGCCCGACCCGCGAGGTGATGTTCACGCTGCCGCTGCCCGCCAACGCGATGGCGCTGGTGCGCATCGAATGGGAGGCCGCATGACGACCGGCCCGCGCGACCTCGGCGTCGACCCGCGCGTCGCCAAGCACGCGGTGCAGCACGGCTTCACGCGGCGCGAGGCGATCGCGCGCGACACCATGCTGGGCGACCTGCAGCGCGAGTCCTTCGGCTACTTCGTGCACGAGGTCAACGAGGACAACGGCCTGGTGCTGGACAAGACGGCGCCCGACTGGCCCGCCAGCGTCGCGGCGATCGGCATGGCGCTCACCTGCTATCCGGTGGGCGTGCAGCGCGGCCTGATGGCGCACGCCCAGGCGCTGCAGCGCACGCTGGTGACGCTGCGCTTCTTGCTCGCCGCCGAGCAGGGCGAGTCGCCGACCGCCGCCGGCCATCGCGGCTTCTTCTATCACTTTCTCGACATCGCCACCGGCCGCCGCGCGTGGCAGTGCGAGCTGTCGACGATCGACACCGCGCTGCTGATGGCCGGCGTGCTGGCCGCGGCCGCCTACTTCCGCGGACCGGCCGACGACGAGGCCGAGGTTCGGCGCCTGGCCACCGCGCTGTACGAGCGCGTCGAGTGGGACTGGATGCTCGGCGAGCGCGGCACCATCTGCCACGGCTGGAAGCCCGAGACGGGCCGGCTGCCGTGGCATTGGGAGGGCTACGACGAGGCGCTGGTCCTGTACCTGCTCGCGCTCGGATCGCCCACGCATGCCATCCCCGCATCGTCGTACGACGCGTGGAGCCGCTCGTACGCGTGGCAGGAGGTCGAGGGCATCGCGTACCTGCACGCCGGGCCGCTGTTCATCCACCAGATGTCGCACCTGTGGGTGGACTTCCGCGGCCTGCAGGACGCCTTCATGCGCGCGCACGGCAGCGACTACTTCGCCAACAGCCGCGCCGCCGTGCAGGTGCAGCAGCGCTACGCGATCCGCAATCCGCGCCGCCACGCAATGTACGGCGAGTTCTGCTGGGGCATCACCGCCAGCGACGGCCCCGGGCCGAACCACTGGCACGGGCCGGGCGAGCCGCCGTTCTTCGACTACGTCGCGCGCGGCGTGCCCGAGGGTCCCGATGACGGCACGCTGGCGCCGTGGTCGGTGGTGGCGTCGCTGCCGTTCGCGCCCGACATCGTGCTGCCCACGATCGCCAACTTCCGCCACATCCAGCTGCACGTGGCCAACCCGTACGGCTTCAAGGCGTCGTTCAACCCCAGCTATCCGGCCGACCGCAAGCACGCGGTGGGCTGGGTGTCGCCGTTCCACTTCGGCATCAACGAGGGGCCGACGGTCGTGATGATCGAGAACCACCGCACGGGCATGCCGTGGAAGCTGATGCACGGCTGCGCGCCGCTGGTCGCGGGCCTGCGCCGCGCGGGCTTCACCGGCGGTTGGCTCGACGCGATCCCGCATGCCGCCGACGCCGCGCCCGCGGCGACGATGCCCGCGCCAGAGCCGTTGGATCCGCCGACGCCGCCGGAGCGGACGTCGATCTCGCAGGGGCCGGCCGGGGAGCAAAGACGCCGCTGAGGTTCGTCGCGCGCGGCCCTTGAACTGCCTATCTGCCCTTTCGCGACAAGCGCAGCAACGCCCCGCTGTGGTCTTCGGCAATCAGCACGCTGCCGTCCGACATCTCCGCCAGCCCCACCGGCGAGCCCTGCGGATGGCTGCCGTCCTTCTGCTCCCAGTCGGTGACGAGCTCGGTCGGCGTGCCGACGGGGCGCTGGTCCTCGTCGAGCGCGACGGCCACGATGCGGTGGCCGGTCGCGCGGTAGCCGTGGTAGCCGACGATCAGCCTGCCGGCCAGGCCCTTGAGCCGGTCGCCGCGGTACAGCAGCATGCCCAGCGGCGCGGCGTGGGCGGGCAGCAGCAGGTCGGGCGCGAGCCGGGATGCGCAGTCGAAGCCCGGGTACTCGGGGCTGGGCACGCGCTGGTCGTAGCAATACGGCCAGCCGTAGTCGCCGCCCGGCTGCAACACGACGAGCAGATCGTGCGGCAGCTCGACGTCCGACAGCGACGGGTCGGCGCGGTTGATCCCGTCGCGCGAATTCACGGCCACGGCGAGCCTGCCGTTGGCCAGCACCGCCATCGCCATGCTGTTGCGCAGGCCGCGCGCGTACGGCGGCTGCTCGTTCGCGTGCCACGTCGTCGCACGCGGCGGGAAGCGCAGCACCGAGCCGCGCGGCGGGGTCTCCTGCGTCTCGGGGCAGGCGGACTTCGGGTCGGGCAGGCGGCCGCCGGCGGGGTGGCAGTTGTCGGTGGCCGAGCCGATGTTGACGAACAGCGCGCCATCGTTGCCGACCGCCAACGCCGGCACCGGATGGCGGCCCGTGCCGGGCAGGCCGTCGACGACCACGCGCACGCTCTTGCCCGTATCGGCCGCGTACGGATCGACCAGCAGGACCTGGCCCGTCACGCCCACGTACAGCGTCCTGCCCGGCCCGCGCACCACCGCGTTGGCCTGGTTGAGGTCGTGCAGCACGACCTCGGGCGCGCGGCGTCCGCCCTTGGCGAGCTTGAGCAGCCGCCCCTTCGTGCTGTTCCACGCGACCATGTCCACCACGAAGACGTCGTCGTCGACCACCGCGACGCCACGCGCATGGCCCAGTCCTTCGGCGACTAGGCCGACGCACAGGCCCTCGGCGGTGGTCAGCGCGACCGCGGGAAAGCCGTCGCAGTCGCCCTGCGTCCGATACGCCTTCTCGGCGGGCGCGGCCGCGGCCAGCAGCGGGGCGAGCAGCAGCAGCAGGGTCGTCAGCGGCTTGGACATCGGCATCCTTTCGTGCGCGGCAGCAGCGGTGCGCGCCGGCAGGCCGATTGTGTCGCGTCGGCGCTCAGTCCGATTCGTAGACCAGCACGGCCGCGGCGAGGTCTTCGAGCGCCGTGCCCACCGACTTGAACACGGTGTGCGCGGCCGCATCGCGCGCCGGCGGCGGCGCGGCGCATAGATCGGCCAGCGTGCCGCGCACGTCCTCGCGGCGCAGCGCGCCCGACGCGATCGGGTGCAGCAGGTCGCCGGCCTTGGCGAGCGCCTCGGCGGTGTCGATCCACACGTGGGCGCCGGCGAAGCACGCGTCGTCGGCCTCGCGCATCGCGGGCGTGAAGCCGCCGATGAGGTCCAGGTGCGCGCCCGCCGCGAGCCACTCGCCGCGGATCAGCGGCTCGCCGGCGAGCGTGGCGCAGCTGACGATGTCGGCACTCGCGACGGCCGGCGCGAGATCCGCGACCGCGCGCGCCGGATGGCCGTCGGCCACGAGCGACGCGGCCAGCCGCGCGGCGGCGGCGGGGTCGCGGCTCCACACCATCACGTCGTCGATCGCGCGCACCGCGCGCATCGCGGGCGCGAGCAGGCTGCCGACGCGGCCCGCGCCGACGATCAGCTGGCGCCGCGCGTCCGCGCGCGCGAGGCGCGATGCGGCGAGCGCCGATGCGCCCGCCGTCCGGCGCGCGGTGAGCTCGCCGCCGTCGATGGCCGCGAGCGGCGCGCCGGTGGTCGCGTCGAACAGCTGGTAGGTGGCGAACAGGCCCGGCAGTCCGCGCGCGGCGTTGCCCGGCGCGACGTTGACGACCTTCAGCCCGAAGAAGCGCCCCGGCTGCCAGGCCGGCATCACGAGCGACGTGAGCGCGTCGCCGACCGCGTGCACGTGGCGCGCAGGCACCTCGCAGCCCTCGACGAACTGGCGCTCGAGCGCGGCGATCAGCGCGGGGAACGCGAGCCGCCGCGCGGTCTCGTCGCGGTCGAAGGACCTCATCGCGCGCGTTCGGCCGCGCGCAGTCCGTGCAGGCCGAAGATGGAGTGCAGCATCTCGTCGTCCCAGGCGCAGGACGTGTCCTCGGCGTCGACCAGGCGCTCGCCGCGTTCGATCAGGTGGCCCAGGCGCGTGGCGATCAGCGCGGTGGCCAGGTTCAGCGCCTGCATCGACGACGCGCCGCAGACGTCCGGGTAGCGCGCGTCGACGCCCTGCAGTTCCGCCGCGCAGGCCCAGGTGCCGTCGTCGACGGGGTACGGCAGCCCGACGCGGGCGACGATGCGCGACTGGGTGCCGTCCGGCCGCAGCCAGAGCAGTTGTTCGATGGCGATGTAGTTCGGCTCGGTGGTGCGCATGCGGGGCCCGGTTCCGCCCGAGTGTGACGGATGAGCCGCACTTTGGCTCTTCTGGATTACGCGATTTCGACGTGCCACCACGACGGCAGCAGGCGCCGCACGTCAGCCCGCCGAAAGCGGTCGTCGATCAGGTAGACCACGCCCTCGTCGGTGGTGGTGCGGATCACGCGGCCCGCGGCCTGCACCACCTTCTGCAGGCCGGGGAACAGGTAGGTGTAGTCGTGGCCCGCCCCGAACAGCGCCTCCAGCCGCGCCTTCATCTGCTCGTTGACCGGGTTGACCTGCGGCAGTCCCAGCGTGGCGATGAAGGCGCCGATCAGCCGCTCGCCGGGCAGGTCGACCGCTTCGGCGAACGCACCGCCCAGCACCGCGAAACCGATGCCGCGGCTGCCCGCCTGGAAGCGCGCGAGGAAGTCGGCGCGCGCCGCTTCGGTCATCTGGCGCGCCTGCGTCCACACCGGCACGTCGGGATGCAGCGCCCGGAACAGGTCGGCCACCTGGTCGAGGTAGTCGAAGCTGCTGAAGAACGCGAGGTAGTTGCCGGGCGCCTGCGCGAACTGGCGCGCCATCAGCCCGACGATGGGCGCCAGCGACGCGGGCCGGTGCGCGAAGCGCGTGGACAGCGGCGCCACCTGCACGCGCAGCTGCGCGGCGTCGAACGGCGAGGCGACGTCCACCCACGCGGTGTCGGGCGGCAGGCCCAGCAGGTCGGCGTGGAAGTGCATCGGCGTGAGCGTGGCCGAGAACAGCGTCGTCGTGCGCGCCGCCAGGAAGCGCGGCTTGAGGAACGACGCCGGCACGAGGTTGCGCAGGCACAGCGTGACGTCGCGCTGCGCGTCGTCGGCGATCGTCACGTCGAACAGCGAGTGCGCGCCGAAGGACTCGGCCAGGCGCGTGAAGTGCAGCGTGTCGAAGTAGAACTGCAGCAGCTCGGGCGGCACGTCGTCGGGGTGCGCTGCCGAGTGGTCGCCGATCGCCGAGTTGACGTTCTGCAGCGCGGTGAGCAGGCCCTGCGTCAACTCCTCGTGCACGGCGTAAGGCTCGAGCTGCCTGCCGACGATCTCGTTCCACGTGCGCGCCAGCCGCTTGAGCGCGGGCGCCACCGTGGCGGGCGCACGTGGGCGCACGCCGTCGAGCGCGGCGCGCGACAGCGTGGCCGAATACATCTCGCGCGCCCGCGGCACCAGGTTGTGCGCCTCGTCGACCAGCACGCCCACGCGCCACTCCTCGGCGTGCGCGAGGCCGTGCAGCATGCCGCCGAGGTCGAAGTAGTAGTTGTAGTCGCCCACCACGACGTCGGCCCAGCGCACCAGTTCCTGCGCGAGGTAGTACGGGCACACCTCGTGCGCGAGCGCGACCGCGCGCAGGCCCGCGCGATCGAGCCGCGGCGCGGCCTCGGGCGTGGCGCCGACCGCGGCCTGGCGCGCCGCGGGCAGGCGGTCGTAGAAGCCCTTGGCAAGCGGGCACGAGTCGCCGTGGCACGCCTTCGTCGGATGCTCGCAGGCCTTGTCGCGCGCCACGAGCTCGATGACGCGCAGCGGCGTGCGCCGCGGCGCCGGCGGGGCGACCGCGCCGCCGTCGTTCATCGCATCGGCCGTCTCCGGCTGCGCGCAATGCGGCGCGGCGATCGTGCGCAGCGCCTCCAGCGCCAGCGCGCGGCCGGGCGTCTTGGCGGCCAGGAAGTAGAGCTTGTCGAGCTTCTGCCGGGGCATCGCCTTGAGCTGAGGGAACAGCGTGCCCACCGTCTTGCCGATGCCCGTGGGCGCCTGCGCGAGCAGCGTGCGGCCGAGGATCGCCGCCTTGTAGACGCTTTCCGCGAGCTCGCGCTGGCCGCTGCGGAAGTGCGCATGCGGGAACGGCAGCGCGCTGAGCGCGGCGTCGCGCGCGACGCGGTGCGCCGTCTCCTGCGCCGCCCAGGCGAGGAAGCGGTCGCACAGCTGCTCGAAGAAGGCGCGCAGCTCGTCGGCGCTGCACGACTCGACCAGCAGCGTCTCGTCCTGCGAGGCGACGTCGTAATAGACGAGCGCGACGTCCACCTTGGCCAGGCCGCGCTCGGCGCACAGCAGCGCGCCGTAGCACTTGGCCTGCGCCCAGTGCAGCGAGCGCCGGTTCAGCGGCATCGCGTGCAGGTCGCCGCGGTAGGTCTTGACCTCCTCCAGCCGGCCGGCGTCGGGGTCGAAACCGTCGGCGCGCCCGCGCACCACCAGGTCGCGGTACGCGCCCTGCAGCCGCACCTCGTTCTCGTAGTGCTCGCCGCGGCGCGCCGCGACCAGGGCGTGGCCCGCCATGCCCTCCAGCGCGGTGGCCGAGGGCGTGAAGCGCAGGTCGAGATCGCCGAGTTTGGCCGTGAACTCGCACAGGGTGCGGACGGCGACGGTGTAGGTCATTCCACTGTCTATTTTCCCATGCCGGCGCTGGGCCATGCAGGCGGGCGCCATGGCGTCGTGGTATGGGTCTCGGCACATGGATGCATGCCAATCCATCATATTGGTACCAATGTGGTATTAGAAAGTTCGGCAGCGCTTTCATGGCCGAGTGCGTTAGCGCATCTCCTGCGAAAACCATCCCCCTAACTCATCGGAAACAGCAGGTCGTTCGGTGGTTCTTACATTCACAGAAAAATAGGTGGAATCGTTACTGGTCATGTACTGGTTTCACCTATCCGGGCAGACCCGCGGCGCGACCGAGACTCCGGGAACCGGCCGCCGATCCGGCGGACCGGCCCTACAACGAGGAGAGCCCGAGATGACCCATGCCCTCAGCGCCGAACGGCGCAAGAGACTCGAGAGACTGGCGTTGCTGTCGGCGGCCGTCGCCGGCACCACGCTGGCCTCTGCCGGCGCCCATGCCGCCACCAGCTGCCAGCCCTGGAACGCGTCGACCGCCTACGTGGCCGGCGACACCGTCACCGAAGCCGGCAAGACGTACAAGGCCAACTGGTGGACGCAGGGCAACGACCCCGCGACCAACAACGGCGGCTCCGGCACCGGCCAGCCCTGGACGGTGACCACCGGCTGCTCGACCACCCCGCCTCCCCCGCCCACGCCGGTACCTCCGCCGCCCACCCCGACGCCGCCGCCCCCGACCCCGGCCCCGCCGCCGTCCTCGTGCGCGCCGTGGAACGCCAGCACCGCCTACAACGGCGGCGCCACCGTCACCGAAGGCGGCACGACGTACAAGGCCAACTGGTGGACGCAGGGCGACGACCCCGCGACCCACAACGGCCCGAGCGGCTCCGGCCAGCCCTGGACGAACACGACGAGCTGCACCACCACGCCGCCCCCGCCGACGCCGGTGCCCCCGCCGCCCACCCCGGTGCCGCCGCCGCCGACCCCCACCCCGCCGCCCGCCTCGGGCTTCGTGTTCGGGTCGTACAAGGACATCACGATCAACATGGACTGGAACAACGACCAGATCTCCACGTCGGTCACCGGAACCCGTTCGCCCGTGCTCAACGTCATGCCTTCGCACCAGACGTCGCTCACCTGGGCGTTCGCCTCCGGCGAGTGCGGCAGCGAGAACTGGGCCGGCGTCACGCCCGCGGGCCTGGTCGGCCAGAACGTGAACCAGTGGGTCAGCGCCGGCAAGAAGTACATCATCTCCACCGGTGGTGCCAACGGCGTGTTCACCTGCGGCTCCGACAGCGGCTTCGAGTCGTTCATCCAGCGCTACAACTCGTCCAGCCTGCAGGGCATCGACTTCGACATCGAAGGCGGCCAGTCGCAGGCCGTGATCGACGCGCTCGTCGCCCGGGTCAAGGTCGCCAAGGCCAACCACCCGAACCTGCGCTTCAGCTTCACGCTCGCGACGCTCGGCGGCAACTCGCCGCAGAGCCTCGGCCAGATCGGCGTCAACGTGATGAACTCGATCAAGTCGCAAGGCCTGACCGGGTACTACATCAACCTGATGGCGATGGACTACGGCAGCGCGATCGCGTCGAACTGCACGCTGGGCGGCAACGGCCGCTGCGACATGGCGCAGTCGGCGATCAACTCGGCGGTGAACCTGCACAACTACTGGGGCGTGCCGTACAACCAGATCGAGATCACGCCGATGATCGGCGGCAACGACGCCACCGACGAGGTGTTCTCCATCGCCAACGTCGACACGCTGGTGAACTGGTCCAAGGCCAACGGCATCGCCGGCATCCACTTCTGGTCGCTCGACCGCGACGTGGACTGCCCGGCAGGCAGCGCCTCGGCCACGTGCAACAGCTACGGCTCGGCCGGCACCTGGGGCTTCACGAACCGGTTCGTCTCGGACCTGGGCCTGTAAGGCGCCCGCGACACACTCGTGTCATGACAGGGTCGCGCCCGCGGGCGCGGCCCTTTTTCTTTCAACAGCCTGACAGCCGACCTCCCTTGAACCGGCGATTTCGTCCGGGCTAACCCGAACGTATTTCTGCGAACTGTTACGGGTAGGGAGCAGCCCCTACACTCGTTGGATGAGCAGCAGCTACATCCTCGAGACGTCCGATCTCACGAAGGAATTCAAGGGCTTCGTGGCCGTCAACAAGGTGAACCTGAAGGTGCAGCGCGGCCACATCCACGCGCTGATCGGACCGAACGGCGCGGGCAAGACGACCTGCTTCAACCTGCTCACCAAGTTCCTGCAGCCGACGTCGGGCTCGATCGTGTTCGACGGCGTCGACATCTCGCGCGAGGCGCCCGCCGCGATCGCGCGCCGCGGCGTCATCCGCTCGTTCCAGATCTCGGCCGTGTTCCAGCACCTGAGCGTGCTCGAGAACGTGCGCGTCGCGCTGCAGCGCACGCTCGACACCTCGTTCCACTTCTGGAAGCCCGAGCGCAGCCTGCACAAGCTCGACGCCCGCGCGATGGAGCTGCTGGCCGAGGTCGACCTCGCCGCGTTCGCGCAGCTGCCGGCCGTCGAGCTCAGCTACGGCCGCAAGCGCGCGCTGGAGATCGCCACCACGCTCGCGATGTCGCCCAAGCTGATGCTGCTGGACGAGCCCACGCAAGGCATGGGCACCGAGGACGTCGACCGCATCCGCCAGCTGATCAAGAAGGTCTCGGCCGATCGCACGATCCTGATGGTGGAGCACAACATGAGTGTCGTCTCGTCGATCGCCGACACCATCACCGTGCTGCAGCGCGGGGCGCTGCTGGCCGAGGGGCCGTACGCCGAGGTGTCGAAGAACCCGCAGGTCATCGAGGCCTACATGGGCACCACGCAGACCGAGCTCGCCGGAGCCCACTGAACATGACCCCGTTCCTGGAAATCAAGGGCCTGAACGCCTGGTACGGCGAATCGCACGTGCTGCACGGCGTGGACTTCCACGTCAACGAAGGCGAGGTCGTCACGCTGCTGGGCCGCAACGGCGCGGGCCGCACCACCACCATGCGCGCCATCATGGGCCTGACGGGCGCGCGCAGGGGCTCGATCAAGGTCAAGGGCCAGGAGACGATCGGCATGCCCACGCACAAGGTCGCGCGCCTGGGCCTGGGCTACTGCCCCGAGGAGCGTGGCATCTTCTCCAGCCTCAGCTGCGAGGAGAACCTGCTGCTGCCGCCGGTGCTCACCAAGGGCGGCATGCCCATCGAGCAGATCTACGCGATGTTCCCCAACCTCAAGGAGCGCGCGCCCAGCCAGGGCACCCGGCTGTCGGGCGGCGAGCAGCAGATGCTGGCCGTCGCGCGCATCCTGCGCACCGGCGCCAAGCTGCTGCTGCTCGACGAGATCTCCGAAGGCCTCGCGCCGGTGATCGTGCAGAAGCTCGCCGAGATGGTGATCGCGCTGCGCAAGCAGGGCTACACGATCGTGATGGTGGAGCAGAACTTCCGCTTCGCCGCGCCGCTGGCCGACCGCTTCATGGTGATGGAGCACGGCCAGGTGATCCAGCAGTTCACGCAGGCCGAGCTGCCCGGCCGCATCGACAAGCTGCACGAGTACCTCGGGGTCTGATCGACCCGAGTTCCCTTTCCCCACGTCCACAAGACCCACGACCAAGCAAGGAGACCGATCCATGTCCAAGCCTTTCTCCGCCACCCTCAAGTCCGTGGCCATCGCCTGCCTGGGCGCGCTCGGCTTCGCCGGTGCCGCGCAGGCCCAGATCTCGGGCGATGTCGTCCGCATCGGCTTCATCACCGACATGTCGGGCGTGTACGCCGACATCGACGGCCAGGGCGGCGTCGAAGCGATCAAGATGGCCATCGCCGACATGGGCGGCTCGATCAACGGCAAGAAGATCGAACTGGTCGTCGCCGACCACCAGAACAAGCCGGACGTCGCCGCCGCCAAGGCGCGCGAGTGGTTCGACACCAACGGCGTCGACATGCTGATCGCCGGCACCAACTCGGGTACCAACCTGGCCATGGCCAAGGTCGCGGCCGAGAAGCACAAGATCATCATCTCGGTGGGCGGCGGCACCTCGGCGCTGACCAACGAGCAGTGCGCCCCCACGACCATCCACTGGGCCTACGACACCACCGCGCTCGCCAAGGGCACCGGCGGCGCCGTGACCAAGTCCGGCGGCAAGACCTGGTACTTCCTGCAGGCCGACTACGCGTTCGGCGCGGCGCTGGAAGGCGACACGGCCAAGGTCGTCGAGGCCAACGGCGGCAAGGTGCTGGGCGTGGTCAAGCATCCGCTGTCGGCCAGCGACTTCTCGTCCTTCCTGCTGCAGGCGCAGGCGAGCAAGGCGCAGATCCTGGGCCTGGCCAACGCCGGCGGCGACACGATCAACGCGATCAAGGCCGCCAACGAGTTCGGCATCACCAAGACGATGAAGCTGGCCGGCCTGCTGATGTTCATCCAGGACGTGCACTCGCTGGGCCTGAAGACGACGCAGGGCATGTACCTGACCGACAGCTGGTACTGGAACAAGACGCCCGAGACGCGCGCCTGGGGCCGCAAGTTCTTCGACGTGATGAAGAAGATGCCCGGCTCGCTGCACGCCGGCGACTACTCGGCCGCGCTGAACTACCTGCAGGCGGTCAAGGCCACCGGCTCGGACGACACCGACAAGGTGCTGGCCAAGATGAAGGCCGCCAAGGTCAACGACATCTTCGCCAAGGACGGCTACATCCGCGCCGACGGCTCGATGATCCACGACATGTACCTGATGCAGGTCAAGACTCCGGCGGAGTCCAAGGAGCCCTGGGACTACTACAACGTCGTCGAGACGATCAAGGGCGACCAGGCCTTCACGACGAAGGCCGAGACCAAGTGCGCCGCGTGGAAATAATGGACCCCCACGCTCGCTAGCGCTCGCTGCCCCCCGAGGGGGCCGGCCGCGGCTGGCCCGGCAAAGCCGGTTCCAGTGCTCCCTCGAACTTCGTTCGGGACGGACGAACGGCAGCGCCGGCACCGCAGGACGGGCCGGCGCTTCGAAGGATCAGGCCGCGGCAGACGATGTCGCTGCCTGTCTCAAATTCGCGGAGTTTTTCCGATGACCGAAATATTCGGCGTCCCAATACAAGCATTGTTCGGCCAATTGATGCTCGGCCTGGTCAACGGCTCGTTCTACGCGATGCTGAGCCTGGGCCTGGCCGTCATCTTCGGCCTCCTGGGGGTGGTCAACTTCGCGCACGGCGCGATGTACATGCTGGGTGCCTACGTGGCCTGGCTGGGCCTGGATGGCATAGACGTCCTCGGCACGCACGTCCAGTTCAACTTCTGGGTCGCGCTCATCGTCGGCCCGCTGGTCGTCGGCCTGGTCGGCGTCGGCGTCGAGAAGCTGCTGCTCAAGCGCCTGTACAAGCTCGACCCGCTGTACGGACTGCTGCTGACCTTCGGCCTGGCGCTGATCGTCCAGGGCGTGTTCCTGCAGTACTACGGATCGTCCGGCCAGTCGTACGACACGCCCGAGGCCCTGACGGGCGCGACCAACCTGGGCTTCATGATCCTGCCGAACTACCGCGGCTTCGTGGTGGCTGCTTCGCTGGTCATCTGCTTCGGCACCTGGTTCCTGATCGAGCGCACCCGGCTGGGTTCGCTGCTGCGCGCCGGCACAGAGAACCCGGCGCTGGTGCAGGCCTTCGGCGTCAACGTGCCGCTGATGGTCACGCTCACGTACGCCGGCGGCGCCGCGCTGGCCGGGCTGGCCGGCGTGCTGGCCGCGCCGGTGATCCAGGTGACGCCGCTGATGGGCAGCAACCTCATCATCGTCGTGTTCGCCGTCGTCGTGATCGGCGGCATGGGCTCCATCATCGGCTCCATCCTCACCGGCCTGGTGCTGGGGCTGGTGGAAGGCCTCACGCGCGTCTTCTATCCCGAGGCGTCCAACGTCGTCGTGTTCTTCATCATGGCCATCGTGCTCATGATCCGGCCCGCCGGGCTGTTCGGGAAGGAGAAGTGATGAACTGGCTCGGGCAAGGCGTGGACCGCACCGGCAAGATCGCCTGGATCGCGGCGCTGGCGATCCTGGTCGTCGCCCCGTTCGTGGGCGTGTACCCCATCTTCATCGCGCAGGCGCTGTGCTTCGCCATCTTCGCGATGTCCTTCAACCTGCTGCTGGGCTACACCGGCCTGCTCTCGTTCGGGCATGCAGCGTTCTTCGGCGGCGCGGCCTACATCACGGCCTGGCTGCTGCAGGAAAAGCATCTCACGCCCGAACTGGCGACGCTCGGCGGCGTCGGTGCCGCAGCGGCGACCGGGCTCGTGTTCGGCGTGGTCGCCATCCGCCGGCAGGGCATCTACTTCGCCATGGTCACGCTCGCGCTGGCGTACATGCTGTCGTTCTTCTTCCTGCAAGCCTCGTTCACCGGAGGCGAGAACGGCCTGCAGGGCATCGAGCGCGGCAAGCTGCTGGGCCTGATCCCGCTCGACGGCGACCTGGCGCTGTACTTCTTCGTGCTGGCCGTGTTCGTCGGCGTGTTCCTGCTCGTGCTGCGCATCGTGCACTCGCCGTACGGCCAGGTGCTCAAGGCGATCCGGGAAAACGAGCCGCGCGCCATCTCGCTCGGCTACAACGTCGACCGCTACAAGCTGCTGGCGTTCGTTCTCTCGGCCGCGCTGGCCGGCCTGGGCGGCTCGCTCAAGGTGCTGGTGCTGCACCTGGCCACGCTGCAGGATGTTCGCTGGGAGCAGTCCGGCGAGGTGATCCTGATGACGCTGCTGGGTGGCCTGGGCACCTTCGCCGGACCGGTCGTCGGCGCGTTCACCGTCGTCGGCCTGCAGAACTACCTGTCCGACCGCGCCGGGGCGTGGACCACGGTGATCATCGGGGTCATCTTCGTGCTCTGCGTGGTCGCGTTCCGCAAGGGCTTCGTCGGCGAGCTGCTGGCGTGGCAGAAGCGCCGCGCGAGGAAGTGACGGGCGCCTGACGCCCCGAAAGCCGCGGGCGCGGCACCATCCGGGCCCGGACTCGTGTCCAATACGGGCATGAGTTTCGAATCCCTGGGCCTGGCCGCCCCGCTGCTGGCCGCCGCCAAGCAGCGCGGCTACCTCGGCCCCACGCCCATCCAGTCCGCCGCCATCCCGCCCGCGCTCGAGGGCCGGGACGTGCAGGGCGCCGCCCGCACCGGTTCCGGCAAGACGCAGGCGTTCGGCTGGCCCGTGCTGCAGCGCCTGGCCGCGGCCGGCGTGCCGCCCGAAGGCCGCAAGCGCCCCGTGCGCGCGCTCGTGCTCGCGCCCACGCGCGAGCTCGCGGCGCAGATCGGCGAGTCGCTGCGCGAGGACGCGCAGCACCTGCCGGCCACGCTGCGCATCGCGATCACGTACGGCGGCGTGTCGATCAACCCGCAGATGATGCGGCTGCGCGGCGGCGCGGACATCGTCGTCGCCACCCCCGGCCGCCTGCTCGACCTGGTCGACCACAACGCCGTGTCGCTGGGCGACGTGCAGACGCTCGTGCTCGACGAGGCCGACCGCCTGCTGGATCTCGGCTTCGCCGACGAGCTGCAGCGCCTGCTCGCGCTGCTGCCGCCGCGGCGCCAGACGCTGCTGTTCTCCGCGACGTTCCCGCGCGCGGTCACCGCGCTCGCCGACGGCCTGCTGCACGACCCGGTGCGCATCGCGCTGGCCGGCGCGGCCGACGAGACCGCCGCGGCCACCGAGGCCATCGCATCGGCCACCGCGCACATCCACCAGCGCGCCATCGCCGTCGATACCGCGCCGCGCACGCCGCTGCTGCTCAAGCTGATCCGCGACCACGGGTGGAAGCGCGTGCTGGTGTTCGTCGCGACGCAGTACGCCGCGAGCCACGTCGCCTCCAAGCTGCACGTGGGCGGGCTCAAGGCCGAAGCCTTCCACGGCGACCTCAGCCAGGGCCGGCGCACGCAGCTGCTGGACGACTTCAAGGCTTCGCGCCTGCAGGTGCTGGTCGCCACCGACCTGGCCGCGCGCGGCATCGACATCGAGCAGCTGCCCGTGGTCGTCAACTACGACCTGCCGCGTTCCACCGACGACTACGTGCACCGCATCGGCCGCACCGGCCGCGCCGGCGAGTCCGGCCTGGCAGTGAGCTTCGTGCCGGCGGCCAGCGAGGCGCACTTCCGGCTGATCGAGAAGCGCCAGGGCCAGCGCGTGCCGCGCGAGGTGATCGCCGGCTTCGAGCCCGGGGAAGTCGCGCCGCCCGAGGGCGCGGCCGAGGCGCCTCACGGCACCGGCGGCGTCAAGGGCAAGCGGCCGAGCAAGAAGGACAAGCTGCGCGCCGCCGAGGCCGCGCGCGCGGCCGAACGCGCGGCGCGGGCGGAAAAGCGCAAGAGGTAGATCGCGCCGATCGGAGTCCGGCTGATTCGAGGACTCTTCACGGCAGCTGTATTCGTCGCCCGCTTAGACTGAGGCGCAATCGACCCACTCGTTCGAGCCTCACCGATGATCTTCGTCGATCGCAGCCGCGTTCCGCCACCTGCCGAGCTATCTCAGTTTCAGGGCAGGGAACTTGCCCGACTGGCTCGAATCTTCGAATCGGGAGAGAGCTGGCATGCGCAGCGGCGACCCGATTTCAGGTTTCCGTCGAGCCTCGGGCGCGTCGTGCGCGACTCCTTGGAGCAGCTGTTCAATGGGAAATGCGCCTATTGCGAGCGTCCCGGTGCCACGATCGATCACTTCCGGCCGAAGTGGCGGGCAAACAGGCTGGGGGGCCGCATTGATCCGGATCACTACTGGTGGCTGACCGCGGAGTGGACGAACCTCTACGCGTGCTGCGTCGAATGCAACGCTCGAAAGGCCAACGCATTTCCAATCGATGGCGCACCCGCTGCGCCACGCACGTTCGGACGCCAGCTTCAAGAAGAGCTTCCCCTGCTGCTCGATCCCTGTGAGGACCGCCCCGAGAACCATCTGCGCTTCATGGCGTCGGGAATGGTGCTTCCGTTGACCCGCAGAGGCGAGGCCACGATCTCGCTGTTCGATCTCAACCATCGCTTTCTGGTCAGCGCACGGGAGGCCAGCGCGCGCAGGGCGCTACAAGACTGCGAGAGGCATTGGGCCTACCTGACCCCTGCCGAACGGAACATCGTCGACTTCCGTGAAAAGGTCCTTGCACACACGTTTTCAACCGACTACGTCGCGGTCATCCGTCTCGTTGTCGAAGACTTCATCCAGTCGCATTTCGACGCGGCGCCGTCGACAGAGCCGGCGGTGTCGAACACGCTGCCCGCGTCGGATCTGGAGCTGGACAAGGCCGTCTGGCTGGACGCGATCGAGATCCGGAACTTCAAGTCGATCGACACGTTGGCGATCTCGTTCCCGCCGCTTGAAGAGGCTGATCCGGATACGCAAGACGTCGGCGAGGACGACGCCTTGGACGGCGAAGCCGGCAGCCAGCCCTGGATGATGGTGCTGGGAGAGAACGGCGTCGGGAAGAGCAGCCTCCTGCAGGCGATTGCCCTGGCGCTGATGCCCGACGCGGAACGCGACAAGATCGGCCGCGCAAGCCTCTGGCTCCGGCGACACCACGGCGTCAAGGCGGGGCACGTGCGCCTTGCCTTTTCGGACGGTAGTGAACGGCTCCTGAAATTCGACTCGAAGAGCAAGCACTTCACTGTCAAGGGGGACTGCCCGTCCATGCCGGTCCTGGCCTACGGCTCCACGCGCCTTCTCCCGCGTCGCAATAGCAAGGTTGGCAGTCCCGCGGCCGTGAGCGTCCGCAATCTCTTCGACCACATGCACCCGCTCTCCAACACCGAGCGATACCTGTGCGATCTCGAGGCCGTCTCCGAAGCGCATTTCCAGATCCTCGCCGGCAGCCTCAAGAGCATGTTGCCCATCAGCGAGGACACCGAACTCCAACGCAAGGGCACTCAGCTCTCGGCGCATCTTGCCGGACGACGGACCAGGCTGAGCGAACTCAGCGACGGCTACAAGTCGATGCTCGCCCTGGCGATGGACATCATGTTCCACCTGACCAACAGCTCGTTCGACATGGAGTCAGCGCGCGGGCTGGTGATGATCGACGAGTTGGAATTGCACTTGCACCCGCGATGGAAGGTGGCCGTCGTCAGGCAGCTCCGGACTCTGTTTCCCAACGTGCGCTTCGTGGCGACGACGCACGACCCGTTGTGCGTGCTCGGCCTTCGGCGCAGTGAACTGCACGTTCTCACCGCGGATCCGACAACGCGCGGCATCATTTTGGAAAAGATCGATGTGCCAAGGGGAACCCGTGCCGACGAGGTACTGACGGGGCCCTGGTTCGGTGTCTCGTCAACGATCGATGCGGCCACGCAGGCCTTGATGCAGGAGCACAGCAGGCTGCTCCAGCGGCAGGAGCGCACCCGGGATGAGGAGTCCAGACGGACCGAACTCGAGGAGGTGTTGTGCAAGCGCCTCGCCGGATTCGCCACCACACGCGCCCAGCGCGCCGTGCTGGCCGCTGCGGCAGTCCTGAATCCCGGCCGGCCGGAATCACACCTCGACCACGTTCTGCAGCATCGCCTCGCCGGATTGATCGACAGGGACGCCGCCACACGAGGAGGACAGGAAGGTGCGTAAGCTCGATCGTCCCGACGAGCCGAGCGACTTCCGTGTCGAGGTTGCGTCAGCCTACGCCAGCGTGGCGCGCACCATCAGCAAAGGAGCATCTCCCGCGTTTCCCAGCCTCTGGTCCAAGTTCAAGCCGATCTTCGCAAAGGCACAACTGGGCAAGTGCGGCTATTGCGAAGGACAGGTGCATGGCCTGCAGTACGGCGATGTCGAGCATATCCAGCCGAAGGCCGAGGTGCACGACCTTGCGGACGACCCGAACGAGTGGGGCGAAGAAGTCCCTTGGTCGTCGAAGGTCAGGAACCGGAACACGAAGAAGGAGATCGAGCGCCCCGGCTACTGGTGGCGCGCGTATGCCTGGGACAACTATCTGCTGAGTTGCCAGACCTGCAACCAGCAGTGGAAGCGCAATCTCTATCCCGTCAATGGACACCGCATCCTGGGCCCCACGCCGAACGACGCCGGGGAACCGTTGCTGTTGTCGCCGTTCGACGAATCGCTGCAGCCCCACGAGCATTTCGCCTACGGCCGACTCGGAGAGATCCGTGGCCTCACGCCGCACGGACGAGCCACGATCGCGACCTGCGGCCTCGACCGACCCAGCCTTCGCCTCGCCCGCCAGAAGCTGGCAAGCGCGACGCACGACTACCTCGATGAAGTCGGCGGCGACCTGACCGAGCGCGAACTTCTCCGCCTCCTTCGCACCATCGAGCGCGACGGCGCGGATGTTCAGCCGTATTGCGGCATGGTGCGCACCATCTTCCGACAGCGCACCAACATGGACTGGACCGAGCTGGCAACGCTCATCGGCCGCCTCGCGACATCCCGCACGCCGGACCATTCGCTGTGCGACTGCTGACGCATCGCCGCGGCGCGAAGCGCTGGTGATCGGCGCTCACGCCGTGCCGTGGTGCCGCGAGCGCGGGTACGTCGGCAAGCCGTCGCCGAACTTCACCCACGCCACGTCGTGGCTGAGCCAGGAGTGGTGCGTCGGCGGCGTCGCGGCAGCGTCGTCCAGGCTGCAGGTGGCCACCTCCACGTAGCCGGGCTCGTCGGCGTGCACATATCACGCCGGGCGCGAACACGCGCGGCGCGGCGGGCTCGGCGGCATGCGCGACGAGCGCGGTCGTCGAGGCCAGGCACGGCAACAGAGCACGCATGCGGATTCCCGAAAGGAGGCGGTGCGTCGCACTGTAGCCAGCCGTCGGGCGAGCGCGCCCGACGATGTGACGAGCGACGGATTCGCGGGCCCGGAAGACGGGCGCGCCGGGAAGGATGTCGCACGACCGGCCGGAATCGGCCTGGGTGTCATCAATGGGTCACGCGCGCCGTTCAGCCTCGACCGGCCATGACCGAATCGCACCCCGAAGACACCGCCGAGACCCCGCGCGACCTGCGCCGGGCGCGCAACGAGATCGCGCTGGCCGCGCACACCGACGGCGCCGCCACGCTGTTGCCGCCCGGCGAATGGTTCCTGGAACAACGCGCCGACGTGGTGAAGGTGTTCAGCGACGCGTCGGGTGCGGCGCACGTGGCCGACCTGGCGATGGTCGACTTCCTGGACGGCCTCGCCCGGCGCGAGATCGTCTTCGTGTCCTGGGGCTAGGGCCTCGCCTCGTCGGCCAGGCGCTCGGGCACGAGCAGGCAGCGCACCCAGCGCCGCTCCGGCATGGCCGCCTGCCAGCGGCGGATGAAGGCCTCGGCCGACGAGTGCTCGTCGACGAAATGGAAGCCGCTGAGCCAGCCCGCGCTCGCGCTCTCGCGCGTCCATACGCGCGTGACGCGCCCGCGGAATCGCGGCACGGCCTCGGACTCGCCCAGCAGCAGCTGGATCTCCCAGGCGGCGTCCTCGGGCTCGTCGCCCGCGCCGGTGAGCACCTGCAGGCCGCCTTCGCTGAGGTTCATCACCAGTCCCGCGATCGCATGGACCGCGTCCTGCGGCTTGAATACCCAGACGGGTACCTGCTCGCGCTGCGTCGGCACGCGGAAGAAGGCGACGCGGCGGTGGCTTCGATGTTCGACGAGGGACGTGGGCATGGGTCGCCTCCTTTCCCGCGATCGGCGGGCCGCGGGCACCCAGCGTAGCGCGCCTTGATGACGGGCGCGCTGCGCGGTCGTCAGCCCTTCTTCGGCCGACCGGTCTTGAGCGTGGGCACGGCGCCCACCGCCTTCAGCAGCGCGCGGTCGTTCATCGCGTTCAGCGCCTGGATGCCGGCGCGCAGCAGCTCGGACTTGCGCACGTGCTGGCCCAGGCCCAGCGCGCGCGACTTCAGCGCGTCGAGCACCTGGTACTCTTCCTTGGGAATGGTGAAGCTGTCGCGCACGAGCTTGGGCTTGTGCGCCTTCGCGGGCTTGACCAGCACCGGCGGGGCCACGGCTGGCGCCGGGGAGACGGCCGCCTTCGTCTTCTTCGCGGCCGGCACCGCCTTGGCCTTCCTGGCGACGGGCGCCGCCTTGGCCTTCTTCGCGGGTGCCGCGGCCTTCTTCTTTGCCGCGACGGCGGCCTTCGCCGTCCTGGGCTGGGCGGCGGCCCGGGACTTCGAGGCGCGCGGCTTGCCGGCGGCGGGTGCGACGGCGGATTCCGCCACGGTCGCGGCGGCCTGGGCCGTCTCGGTGGGCTTGCTCACGCGGGCCGGCACGGCCTTGTCGTCATGAATAGGGCTGGGGATCTTGGCCATGGCTCCAATTTTCGTATAAACGATTTATACAGTTTATACGCTTTGACCGGCGCGGCCGCAACCGCCGGCCGGGCCGGCGCGCTCAGCGCGCCGCGGCGTTGAGCGCCTGCGCCGCCAGGCCCACGCGGCGCGCCGCGCGCGTGGCCAGCTGAAGGCGGCGGCGCAGCCACGGCAGCACGGCGCTGTCGGGCAGCGCGGCGGGCACGGCGGTGTGGTCGACGTCCTCGCTCGGCACGGTGCCGCTGACGACGACCGGCGCGCCGGCCGCGCCCGGCGCGCCGCGCTGCGGCGAAGTGCCGACGGCGGGGTTGTCGAGCGCGTGGTGCAGCGCGATGCAGGCGTCGGCCAGCACCTTGGCGGCGACGCCCGGCTCGAGCTGCGCGCCGCGGCGCGCCAGCAGCAGGCGCACCGCCACCAGCTGCGCCATCAGCACGTGGCAGCGCGTCAGCATCTCGGCCAGCGCGTACATCGGCACCTGCACGCGCTCGGGCTCGGCGCCGGTGCGCTGCGCGGCCGACGCGATCGCGCCGACCGCCTCGTAGACCTCGCGTCGCGCGAGCCGCAGCTTCAGGTCGGGCTTGGCCGGGTCGGGCAGCCGCATCACCTCGCTGGTGAGCGTGCGCAGGCTCTTGAGCACGCGGTCGCTCAGTTTCGCGATGCCGCGCCGCTCCCACCACGGCCACAGGTAGCTGAAGCCCCAGGCGAGCGCGGCCCCGACGACGGTGTCGGCGACGCGCTCGAACACGCCGAAGTTCTCGGCGTCGGGCGCGGCCATGTGCGCCTGCATCAGCGCCATCACGCTGGCGGCGGCGGCCGTCACGAGGTAGCGCGCGGTAAGGAACGAATGCGCCACGCCGACCGCGACGAGGAACGCCGTCGTCGCGAGCCAGGCCGCGCCGGACTGCGCGAGCAGCAGCACGAGCAGGCACCCGATCATCGTGCCGAGCACGCGGTCGTTGCGGCGCGACAGCGTCTGCTCGAGGTTGCCGCGCAGCACCACGCCCACGCTCAGCACCAGCCAGTGCGGATGCGAGGCCCAGGGCAGCACCAGGCCGATGAAGTACGCCGTGCCCAGCGCCAGGCTCATGCGCACGGCGTGGCGGAACGTCGGCGAGCGCGTGGTCAGCTGGGCACGCAGCGCGTCCAGCGGCCAGCCCTCGGTCGAGATGAAGACCTGCAGTTCGTCGGCCGCCAGCGGCAGCGGCGTGGGCTCGCCGCGCAGCGCGGCCTGCATGCGCGCCAGCACCGCCACCATCTGGCGCGCGCGGCCGTAGAACGCCACGGCCAGCGGATAGCGCGGATCGGTAGTGGCGAACAGCGGCACGCGCGCGGGGGCCTGCGCGCGCACGGCCGCGGCCGCGTTGCGTGCGAGCGTCGCGGGGTCGGCCGGCGGGCCGTCGTCGGGCGCGAGGTGCGCGACGGCCTGCGCCGCGGCCTCGCCGATGGTGGCGGCGTCGGCGGCGGCCACGTCGGCGTCGACCGCTGCGGACGGCGCCAGTGCCGCGGCGGACGCGGCCGACGGCGCGATCGACGCCGCCGTCGCCGCGGCCGGCGCCGTGGCGCCGGGGCGCGCCGGATGCGGGGGGGCGGGCTCGCCCGTCTCGATGTCGGTTTCGACCAGCGGCGTCGCGGCCGATGCCGGCACCCTCATGCCGTGGTCACGCAGCGCCTCGGCCATCGCGTCGATCGCGTCGGCCACGCGGCCGCCGTGCACGCGCAGCCGCTCGCGCAGCTGGTTCGCGGGCGCGTCGTTGCCCAGCAGCTCGATGTCGAGCTCGCCGGCCAGCAGCGTGTCGCGCATCTCGACGGCCTGCAGCAACGCGGCGATCGCGGGGCCGGTGTGCGGCTCGCCGACGGCCGGGAACAGCAGGTCGCGCGCGGCCTGCAGGCGCTCGTCGAGCGCGACCTGGCTGCGGATCCAGTCCTCCAGCGGGGGCGGTGCGCCGGCCTCGGTGCGCGACAGCAGCGCCGCGCGCGAGCGCAGCAGCGACGCCAGCGCCTGCAGCGCGGCCGCCAGCGCCAGCGTGCGGTAGCGCGGCTGCAGCACGCGCGAGCTGAGCAGCGCCCAGCCGAAGTACGCCAGCGCACCGACGCCCGTCCAGCCGCAGTGGATCCACAAGGTGCGCGTGTCGGGCGGCGGCGGCGCGGCGAGCGTGAAGATCAGCGCCAGGATCGGGATGAACGACAGCGGGCCCGCCCGCGCACCCCAGGCCCAGGCCATCGACGAGCAGAACGACAGCGCCATGATCGTGACGCCCATCGCCACGCCGGACTCGCGCAGCAGGTTGACCAGCAGCGCGCTCAGGCAGCCCATCAGCGCGCCGGTGCCTACGCGGCGCCAGGTGCGCGCCGGGGCGATCGGCAGGTCGGCCAGGCTGGCGCAAATCGCGCCGGTGGTCGCGGCGAGCGCCGCCAGCTTGCCGACCGTCAGCGCGAGCGTGATCTGGATCAGGGAGATGCCCAGCGACACGGCGATTCCGTTGAGCACGTGCGCGGGCAGACGCATGGCGAAGCGGGGGGTCTCCATGCGGTCGATTGTGGCGCAGGCGCATGACGCTCGCGAGCGGGGCGGCGCCTGTCGCGCGAGAATGCGCTCCACGTTCCGACACCCCGCCCATGACACCCGTCGCCCGCATCGCCCTCGCCTGCGTCCTCGCCGCCTGCACCCTGCGCGCACCGGCCGCGCAACCGCTGCCCGAGGACAAGCGTCGCGCGCTGGCGGACTTCGTCGTCGCCTACCGCCTGGCCGAGGCGTGGCCGCGCATGGCACCCAAGATCGCGCGCGACTCGCTGCCGCGGCTGGAGGACGCCACGCACGCCGACCTCGATGCCGACAAGTTCCCCGACCGCGCCAGCGCCGAGGCCGCCCATGCCCGCGTGCCCGCGCTGCTGGCCGAGGGCCGGCGCGAGCTCGAGGAGGCGCTGCAGCGCTTCGACGCCGACGAGCTCGCGGCCTGGACGGCCTACGAGATCTACGCGAGGTACTTCGAGACCGAGGAGATCCGCCAGATCGCCGCGTTCTTCGATTCGGCCACCGGCCGCAAGCTGAGCGCGCTCGGCCCGACGCTGCTCGCCGAGAGCCGCAAGCCGCACGCCGGCAACGTCATGGACAAGCACTTCGACGCCGCCGAACTCGCCCAGATCGACGCGTTCTGGGCCTCGCCCACCGGCCAGAAGATGAACACCACCGCCGAACAGATCCGCGAGGACATGCACGCGCACTTCGTCGAGCGCTCGGAGGCGGCGCTGCAGTCGGTGGCGCGGGACCTGGCGAACAAGGCGGCGCAGCAGGCGGCGCCGGCGAGCGCGGCGGACTGACGACGCCGCGCGGAGCCCAGCTCGACAGCCCCCGCGCACCACCCGTTGCAAAGCCGGAAACGGCCGGGCTGTCGCGCGGCCCCGAACATTGCGACAATACGCCCCTTCACCGCTTCACTTTCGTTGCCGCATGTCCTCGCTTCCCCCGTCCTCGACGCCGCCCGAAGGCGACGATTCCGCGCCCGTCTCGCTGCCTGCAGCCGACGCCGCGCAAGAGACGGCGCCCGTCGCTGCCGCCGCGGCCGAGCCGTCGCCGCCCGTGGCCGACGCGGTCGCGGCCGAGGCGAGCGCGGCTGACGCGCCCGCCGCCGAGGCGCAGCCGGCCGGCCAGGCCGCGCGCTCCGCACAGGAGGATTGCGGCCCGCAGCTCAAGAAGCTGTACCCCGCGCTGTTCTCGAACCCGCCCAAGCCGCTGAAGCTGCGCATCCAGGCCGACATCCAGTCGCGCACGCCCGGCCAGTTCACCAAGCCGCAGCTGTCGGCCTTCCTGCGCCGCTACACCGGCAGCCACGCGTACCTGAACGCGCTGGTCAAGGCCACGCACCGCTTCGACCTCGACGGCAACCCCGGCGACGAGCTGAGCGACGAGCATCGCAACGCCGCGGTCGAGGAACTGGCGCGCCGCCGCGCCAATACCCAGGCGCGCATCGCGCTCGAGCACGAGCAGCGCGCCAACCGCGCGACGCTGCTCAAGGACTTCGAGGCCAACACGCTGCCCGCCGCGGAGTTCGCGGCGTCCAAGGGCATCCCCGAGGCCGAGCTCGAGCCGCTGATCGCGCGCGCCCGCCAGGAAGCGACGGAGCCGCCGCCGGCGCCCGCGTTCAACCGCGATCGCCGCGGCCCGCAGAACAAGCGCGGCCCGCGTCCGGAAGGCCAGCGGGGCCCGCGTCCGCCGCGCGACGCGCAGGCCGCGCCCGCCGCCGAAGGCGAGGCGGCGCCGGCGCCGGCCGAAGGCGAACGCGCGGCACGCCCGCCGCGTCCGCCGCGCGCCGATGGCCCGCGCGGTCCGCGTCCGGAAGGCCAGCGCGGCCCGCGCGGCGATCGCCCGCAAGCCGCACGCGCCGACGGCCCCCGCGGCGACCGCGCGCAAGGCCCGCGCACCGACGGCCCGCGCGGCCCGCGGCCCGAAGGCCAGCGCGGTCCGCGTCCGGAAGGCGACCGCCCGCGCAACGCCGGCCCGCGCGCCGACGCACCGCGCGGCCCGCGCCGCGACGACGACCGCCGCCCGCGCCAGGACGATCGTCCGCAGCGCGCCAACGTGTCGTCCACGCCCGCGGCCCCCACCGCGATGGCGCTGGCGTTCAGCGCGCTGGGCAATCTCAAGGCCAAGAAGTAAGTCGCCGGCACCGTCCGTCGCGCCGCGCCGCCGGCGTCGACGGGCCGCCCGGCACGAGGGAGTTCGCATGCGCCTGCTGCGCACCTGTGTCCTGCCGCTGGCGCTGGCCGCCGGCGCGGCCGCCGCGAACGCGGCCGACCTGCCCGTCGTGCGCCTGGGCGTCTCGGCCCCGCTGACCTCGGCCCCGACGCCCGACCTCGGCGCCAACGTGCGCGATGGGGCGCAACTGGCCGTCGACGAGCTCAACGCCCGCGGCGTGCGCATCGGCCGCGAAGCGGTGCGGCTGGCGCTGGTGGTGGTCGACGACCACGCCGATCCGGACTCCGCGCCCGCGGTCGCACGCGAGCTCGCCGCGGCGCACGTCGTCGGCGTCGTGGGCCCGCTCGACTCCGGCGTCGCGCTGCGGGCCGCCGGCGCCTTCGCGCAGGCCGGGTTGCCGATGATCACGCCCTCCGCCACGCATCCCGGGTTGACGCGCCTGGGCCTGCCCAACGTCTTTCGCCTGCAGCCCGACGACCTCGTGCTGGGCCAGCGCCTGGTCGCCTGGGCCGCGCGCGAGCGACGCCTGCGCCATGTCGACCTCGTCACCGAGGCCTCGGGCTACGGCCAGGTGATGTCGGTCGTGTTCCGCGCTGCGGCGCAGCAGGCCGGCCTGAAGGTCGACGAGATCCGGCTCGAGGGCAGCCAGCCGGACTTCGGCATCGTGGCGCGCCGCATCGACATGGATCACCCCGACGCGGTGCTGGTGGCCGGCGTCGACGGCACCGGCGCGGCGCTGCTGCGCGAGATGCACGGGCGCGGCCTGTCGTACAGGCTGCTGGGCCCCGACGGCCTGTGCTCGCCGGCGCTCGCGCGCCTGGCCGGGTCGTCCAGCCGCGGCGAGGTCGTGTGCGCCCGCCAGGGCCAGCACGCGCCCGAGCCGGGGCCGGCGCTCGCGGGGTTCAGCGAGCGGTTCGCACAGCGCTTCGGCCATGCGCCGGACACCGAGGACAACGACGCGCCGTACGCGTACGACGCCGTGCGCGTGCTGGTCGCCGCGATGGTGGACGCGGGCAGCAGCGCGCCGGCCGCGTACCAGTCGCACATCCGCGCCACGACGCTGGCCGACAGCCTCGTCGGCCCGTTCCACTTCGACGCGCACGGCGACGTGCCCGACGGCGCCATCGCGCTGTTCACGTACGACGGCGAGCAGCGCGTCTACCTGGCGCCGCTGACCTGAGCGGCGCGGTGGTTCAGCCCGAGACCGGCCGCGGCTGCGCGGTGCGTCCGGCGACGACGGTGGGGATCGCGCGCAGCGTGTCGCGGCAGCGGCCGCGCGCCTCGAAGCGGCGGCGGAACGGCGAGCGCGCGAACCCGTCGCCGAGCGCATGGACGATCTCGCCCGCGATCACGACGCCGCCACCCGCGCCGAGCGTCAGCGCGACGTGGCCCGCGACGTCGCCCAGCAGCCCGCAGAACATCGCCAGGGTCCGCGAGCAGTTCGGGTCGCGCGCCGCGCACGCGTGCGCGAGCAGCGGCTTCAGGCCGATGCGGCGCGCCTTCTCGCCGCGCAGCTCGCACACGGCGCGGTACATCGCCTGCACGCCGTCGCCGCACAGCACCTGCTCGACGGCCAGCCGGCCGTGGCGGCGCGCGAGCACGTCCAGCACCGCGGCCTCGTCGGGCTCGTGCGACGCGAGCGTCGCCTGGCCGGCCGCGGCCTCCAGCATCAGGTAGCCGCGGCCCGCGGGCGACGGCACGAACGCGCGCACCTGCAGCGCCGCGCCGGCCGCGATCCACGCGACGGTGCCGCCGTCGTCGTCGCCGTCGCCGCCCACCGCCCGCGTGGGGCCGTGCGCGAGCAGCGGCAGCGTCCACGCGCCGCGCGCCGACGCCGGGCGCTCGGCCCCGAGCAGGCCCGGCTCAGGCGACGAGCGCACGGCCTTGCGCATCGAACAGCATCACGTCGCGCGGCAACGCCCGTAGGCGCACCGGCGTGCCGGCGCTGAGCGCGGCGCCGTCCGGCTGCGTCGTCTTCACGCTGACGGTGTCGCCGCCGTTGGCCGCGTCGCGGCCGGCAAGCCGGCAGTGCACCAGCGTGACGTCGCCGAGCCACTCGACGCGCTCGACGCTCGCCCGCAGGCCGTCGCCCGCCTCGCCGGCGACCAGTTGCCAGTGCTCGGGCCGCACGCCCACCGCCTGCACGTCGGGCAGCGGCACGGCGCAGTCCGCGGGCAGCGTGATGCGGCCCGCGCCGGGCACCTGCAGCGCCAGGCCCTCGGCATCGCGCGCGGCGGTCGCGGACAGGAAGTTCATCTGCGGCGAGCCGAGGAAGCCGGCCACGAAGCGGTTGACCGGCTGGCCGTAGACCGCCGCCGGCGAGCCCACCTGCTCGATGCGGCCCGCGTTGAAGACGGCGATGCGGTCGCCCAGCGTCATCGCCTCGACCTGGTCGTGCGTGACGTAGACGATGGTGGCGCCCAGGCGCTCGTGCAGGCGCGCCATCTCCAGCCGCATCTGCGTGCGCAGCGAGGCGTCGAGGTTGGACAACGGCTCGTCGAACAGGAACACCTTGGGCTCGCGCACGATCGCGCGCCCGATCGCCACGCGCTGGCGCTGGCCGCCGGACAGCGCGCGCGGCTTGCGATCGAGCAGCGGCTCGAGCTGCAGCGACGCGGCCGCGCGCCGCACGGCGTCGTCGACCTCGCGCCTCGGGCGCCCCGCGATCTTCAGCGCGAAGCCCATGTTCTCGGCCACCGTCATGTGCGGGTACAGCGCATAGCTCTGGAACACCATCGCCACGCCGCGCTCGGCCGGCGGCACGTCGGTGACGTCCACGCCGCCGATCAGCATGCGGCCGGCGCTCATCTCCTCCAGGCCCGCGATCATGCGCAGCGTCGTCGACTTGCCGCAGCCCGACGGTCCCACCAGCACCATGAACTCGCCGTCCTTGACGACCAGGTCGATGCCGTCGACCGCCGTCACGCCGTTCGCGTAGGTGCGGCGCAGGCCCTGCAACTGGAGTTCAGACATGGATCAAGCCTTCTTCGAAGAATGACGTCCGGGAGCGCTCGGCCGCTCCGGAGCGACCGGACGGCCCCCCCGGGGGGCGGCGAACGAAGTGAGCGGGGGTCAACGACGCGAGGCGATGAAGTCGCGGTACCAGTGCGCGCTCGCCTTGGGCGTGCGCACCTGGGTCTCGTAGTCGACGCGGAACAGGCCGAAGCGCTTGGCATAGCCCGAGTCCCACTCGAAGTTGTCCAGCAGGCTCCAGTAGAAGTAGCCGCGCACGTCGGCACCCATCTCGATGGCCTTCTGGACGGCGGCCAGATGTCCCTGCAGGTACGCGACGCGCGGCGTGTCCGCGATCGAGCCGTCGGCCGCGACGGCATCGGCGTTGGCCATGCCGTTCTCGGTGATGAGGATCGGCGGCGGCATGTAGTCGCGCGTCAGCCGCACCAGGTGCTGCGTCAGGATCTCGGGCACGATCTCCCAGCCCATGTCGTTCAGGCCGTGCGGCGCGGGCGCCGGGATCGGCGGCACGCGCGTGCTCGTCCAGTGGCGCGTGTAGAGGTTGATGCCGAGGAAGTCCAGCGGCTGGCGGATGACGGCGAAGTCGCCGGCCTGCACGCGCGGCGCGTCGTCGCCGAGGTGCTCGATCGCATCGGCGGGGTAGGCGCCGCGGAACAGCGGATCCATGTACCAGCGCACGTCCAGGCCGTCGAGGATGCGCGCGGCCTGCTGGTCGGCGTGCGTCTTCTCGGCAGCCACGGCCGGCGTGTGGTTCAGCACGATGCCCAGCTGCGGCTTCGCGCCGGCGGCGCGCATCGCCTGCATGGCCAGGCCGTGGCCCAGCAGCAGGTGGTGCGAGACCTGCATCGCCGCGCGGCGGTCGCGCAGGCCCGGCGCGAACTGGCCGCGCTCGTAGCCGAGCGTCGCCACGCACCACGGCTCGTTGAGCGTGGCGATGGCGACGAGGCGGTCGCCAAAGCGGCGCACCACCTCGGCGGCGTAGTCGGCGAAATGCCGTGCCGTCTCGCGCGACTGCCAGCCGCCCACCGACGCCTGCAGCGCCTGCGGCAGGTCCCAGTGGTGCAGCGTGGCGTGCGGCGCGATGCCGCTCTCCAGCAGCGTGTCGATCAGCCGGTCGTAGAAATCAAAGCCCGTCTCGTTCCACGCGCCCTGCCCCAGCGGCTGCACGCGCGGCCACGCAAGCGAGAAGCGGTAGGCGTCCAGCCCCAGCCACTTCATGCGTTCCACGTCCTGCGGCATGCGGTGGATGTGGTCGCAGGCGACGTCGATGTTGCTGCCATCCTTGATCTTGCCCGGCATCGCGCAGAACGCGTCCCAGATCGACGGGCCCTTGCCGTCGCCTTCGGCATGGCCCTCGATCTGCGCGGCGCTGGTGGCCGCACCGAGCGTGAAATCGCGCGGCAGCGTGGGGAAGGGAAATTCTTTGGAGTTCATAACGAGAGTCATTTGACGGCGCCGGCCGTGAGGCCCGCGACGAGTCGGCGTGCGGAGAAGACGAAGGCGACGAGCAGCGGCAGCATCGCGATGGCGGAGCCCGCCATCAGCGCGCCCCACTCGGTGTTGTTGGGGCTCTGCATGCTGCGCAGCGCCAGCGGCACGGTGTAGTGCTCGACGCTGCGCATCACCACCAGCGGCCCGACGAAGTTGTTCCAGGCGTTGATGAAGGTGATCAGGCCCAGCGTGCCGAGCGCCGGCCCGCACAGCGGCATCACCACGCTCCAGAACGTGCGCAGCTCGCCGCAGCCGTCCATGCGCGCGGCGTCGATCAGGTCGCGCGGGATCGCCGTGCCGATGTACTGGCGCATCAGGAAGATGCCCAGCGCGCCGGCCGCGCCGGGCACGTACAGCGCGCGCGGCGTGTCGATCCAGCCGAGGAAGTCCATCACCATGAAGTTCGGGATCATGTTCAGGAAGCTCGGCAGCATCATCGAGCCCACCACCAGCGCGAACAGCGGCTTCTTGCCGGCGAACTCGTGCACCGCGAACGCGTAGCCGGCCAGCGCGCACAGCAGCAGGTTCAGCGCGGTCGTCATGCACGCCACGTACAGGCTCATGCCCAGGTTGCGCCAGAACGGCAGGCGTTCCAGCAGCAGCTGCACGTTCGACAGGAAGTGCGTGCCGAACCACACCGGCGGCGGCGACGTGAAGATGTCGGCGCGCGCCTGCGTCGCGAACACGAAGGTGAACCAGAACGGCGCGGCCAGCAGCACCACGCCGGCGAATACGAGCGCCAAGGTGGCGGCGCGCGACGGCGAGAAAGAGACGCGGGCCGTGCGCCGGGCCGGCCCAAGGAAGCCCGCGGTCTCCTCGGGGGACGGAGCGCCGTACCCGGCGCGGGAGGGGTCGTCATCTGGCGACATCGCTCGCCCCTTCCTTGCCGAACAGCCGCCCGTTGCCGTACGCCAGCGCGGCGATGATGAAGAACAGCAGCCACGAAACCGCCGACGCGGTGCCGAAGTCGCCGTCGGAGAACGCCATGCGGTACATGAACATCGCCGTGGTCATCACCTCGGTGGCCACGCCCGAGTCCGGCGGGATCAGGATGAACGGCTCCTCGAACAGCTGCAGGTTGCCGATCAGCGTCAGCGTGATCGCGAAGAACATCATCGGCTTGAGCAGCGGCAGCGCCACGAAGCGGAACTGCTGCCAGCGCGACGCGCCGTCCAGCGTGGCGGCCTCGTACAGGTCGCCCGGAATCACCTGCAGCGCCGACAGGTACAGCACCACGTTCCAGCCGAGGTAGCGCCAGAACACGACGAACGCGATCGCCGGCTTGGCCCAGAACGCGTCGCCCAGCCAGTCGATCGGCGGGCCCGGCAGGATCGCATTGATCACGCCGAAGTCCTTGGAGAACAGCGTCGTGAAGATCAGCGCGATCGCCACGCTGGAGGTCACGTACGGCACGAAGTACGCGCCGACCACGAAGTTGCGGCTGCGCTTGAGGCTGCGGTGGATGAAGAACGCCAGCGGCAGCGCCACCAGGTGCTGCGGCACGCCCGAGGCGACCGCGAACCAGAGCGTGTTGAGCAGCGACTTCGCGAACCACGGGTCGGTGATCGCGTACTTGTAGTTCTCCAGTCCCACCCAGTGCATCGCGGCCAGGCCGGACGCGGCGTCCCACTGGTGCAGCGACAGCCAGATCGAGAACAGCAGCGGGAACAGGCCGAACACCGCGAACAGCAGGAAGAACGGCGAGATGAAGGCGTAGGGCGCGAGCTTGCGCAGGCGCTTGCGGCGCGCGGCGGCGCGCGCGGCCGCGCGTGCGGGCGGGGCCTCGGACGCGGCGATGGCGGAGTCGCTCGTGAGCATGGTGTTCATGGCGGTCAGCGGCGGGCGCGGTGCTCGATCAGCCACTTGGCGTCGGCGAGCGCCTCGTGGATGTCCTTGCCGCGGGCGATCACGTTCTGGTACTCGGCGCGCACCGCGTCGGTGGCCATGGCGTCGTACTTGTCGACGGGGATCGCCGGCACGCGGGCGGCGGTGTCGCGCCACAGGGCGCCGGCGCGCTGGCCGCCAAGGAAGGCGATGGGCTGGTCGACGACCGGGTCCTGCTGCGCGGCGACGAGCGCCGGGAAGTTGCCGAACTGCGTCAGCGCGTCGAGCTGCGTCTCGCGGTCGGCGGTCATGAAGCGCACGAACTGCCAGGCCTCGGCCTTGTGCTGCGCGTGCTTGGGAATCGCGTAGAACGAGCCGCCGTAGGACGCGAACAGGCCACCGGGCAGCGGCGCCGAGCGCCACTTGCCGGCGGTCGCGGGCGCGAGCCAGTTCTTCAGGTGCCCGGCCAGCCACGAGCCCATCATCTGGCCGGCGATGCGGTCGGAGCGGAAGCCGGCGACCCATTCGTTGGTCCACATCGTGGTGCCCGCGTCGATGCCGGCCTGGTGCGCGCGCCGGCCCAGCTCGAACGCGCGCACGAAGCGCGGCGCGTCGACCAGCACCTTGCCGTCGCGGTCGAAGTAGATGCCCTGGCCGGGCGGCAGGTCGGAACGGATGACGATGTCGACGATGTCGGTGCTGCTCGCGAGCAGGCAGGCGCCGGTGGCGGCCTTGAGCTTGATGCCCGCGGCGATGAACGAGTCCCAGTCGCGCGTCAGGTCGGCTTCGGTCAGGCCGGCCCTGGCGACGAGGTCGGCGCGGTACAGCAGCGTGCCGGGGCCGATGTCAGCCGGCAGCGCGCCGAGTTCGCCCTTGGCGTTGGTGGCTTGCGCCAGGGTGTAGGGCACGAACGCGCCGCGCAGCGCGGCCGCGTCGTAGGGCGGCCTGGCCAGGTCCTCGAAGCCGCCGGAGCCGACGAACTTGCCGATGAACTTGAAGTCGATGGCCATCACGTCAGGCAGGCCCGAGCCGGTGGCCAGCGCGGTGGTCATCGCGTTGTGGTGGTCGGCGTACTGCAGCGAGACGATGCGCACGTCGATGTCGGGATGCGCCGCGTGCCAGCGCGGCAGCGCGGCCTTGGCGGCGCGGTCGAGGTCGGGAAAGGTGGCGAGCGTGATCGTGGTCACGGCCGCCGCGGCGCTCGAGGCGGCGCCGAGCACGGACGCGGCGAGCGCGATCGCCAGGAGGGGCTTGGACATGGTGCGAGGTCAGGGTCGCGGCGGAAACACCGCACCGCGGCCCGCCTCGATCGGCGGGCCGGGTGCGAAAGTCGCGGCGTCGGAGTCGCCGCGATCCACCTTCAGAAGTCGTAGCCGAAGTTCACGCCGAACGTGCGCGGCGGCATGTACTGCGACTGCCAGGCGCCGAACGAGTTCTGCGCGTTGGTCTTGACCTTCGCGTCCTCGACGTTCTGCACGTAGGCGTCGATCCACCATTCCTTGGGCGACTGGTAGCGCAGGCCCAGGTCGGTGCGGCTGTAGGCCTTCTGCGCGTCGCCCGCGCCGAGGTTGAACACGCTCAGGTAGCTCGCCGACTCGTAGTGGAAGTTGACGCGCGGCGCCAGGCGGCCACCGTCGGCGAAGTGGAACGTGTGCTCGTAGCCCAGCTGCATCGAGCCCGTGGGCGAGTGCGGCAGGCGGTTGCCCGTCACGTTCACGCACTTGATCGTCGGGTCGGTCGGGCACACCGGCAGCGAGTAGTCGTTGCTGCCGGCCATCAGGAAGCCGAGCTTGGTGTGCGTGTAGGCCAGGCTCAGCTGCACCAGGTCGTCCTTGGTGACGCGCGCCGCGAGCTCCGACTCCGCCCCGTAGACCGTCGCGCCCTTCGCGTTGGACGTGGCCAGCGAGTGGCTGCCGTCCGCGTTGGTGACGGGCGCGCTGAACTGGAAGTCCTTGAAGTCCTCGTAGTAGATCGAGTTGTTGAACGTGACCTTGCCGCCCCACAGCGTGTTCTTGCTGCCGACCTCGTAGTTGGTCAGCGTCTCGGGGCCGTAGTGCACGCCGCCGTCCTGCAGGCCGCCCGACTTGTAGCCGGTGGACACGCTGCCGTAGACCATGAAGTCCTTGGCGATGTCGTAGTTCACGCGCCCCAGCCACGTGGCCTTGTTGCCGGTGAAGTGGCCGTCGTTGTGCTGGTACGTGGTGAAGCCGGCCTCCGCCGGGGTCTCACCCGGCGTGATCGGGCGATTCGGCGAGGTGGGGCCCACCGCGTTGTTGGTGCCGCCCTCGTTCTTGCGGTCGTCCCACGTGAAGCGCGCGCCGCCGGTCACGTGCAGGTCGTTGGTGACGTTCCAGGTCGCCTGGCCGAACACGGCCTCGGACTGCACCGTCTCCTTCGGTTGCACGAACGAGCCCTGCCAGCCGATGTTGCCCTGCTGCGTGCCGTTGGAGATCGGGATGTCGAAGCGGATGCCGTTGTCCTCGGCGGCGTAGTACGCGCCCAGGATCCAGTCGACCGCGTGCGTGCCGCGCGACTGCAGCTGCACTTCATGGCTGGAGTTCTTGTAGTGCGACCAGTTGGTGCGGTCTTCCTGCACCGTCGCGCCCGTCGAGAAGCTGGTGGGCACCGTCGCGCCGCCGGACTGGTCGAAGTCGCCCGAGCCCTTGAAGTCCGAATAGCCCGCGGTGTAGTTCAGGTTCAGGTAGTCGCTGAGGTTCCAGTCGACGCGGCTGCGCCAGGTGTTGACGTTGCGGTCGAGGTACGGCGCCACGCTGATCAGCGCCGACCAGAACTTCTCGCCCGGACGCGGATCCTGCATCAGGTTCATGTTGGGCGTGCCGCGGTCGAGGAACTTCTCGTACGACGCGTTCCACGTGATGTCGCGCGTGGGCTTCCACTTGAAGCTCAGGCGCGCGGCGCTCTGGTCCTGCGCGTTGTACTTCGGGCCGGCCTGCACGAACGAGTTCGGGTCGATCGGCTGGAACGGCTTGGACGTCGGGCCCGGATTGGACGCGGCGTAGGCCGCCTGCTGGTCGGCCACGGACGGCAGCTTGGGCGTCTGGTAGTCGACGTAGCCGTCGTGCTGCTCGTGCACGAATGCGGCGCGGATCGCGAAGGTGTCCGACAGCGCGAGGTTGAACGCGCCGCGCGCGCCCCAGCGGTCGTAGCTGCCCAGGCCGGCCTGCACGCTGCCGAAGTTGCCCGACAGGTCGGCCTTGGCGGTCTGCATGTTGACCGCGCCCACCGTCGAGTTGCGGCCCCACAGCGTGCCTTGCGGGCCGCGCAGGATCTCGATGTTCTCCATGTCGAACAGCAGCGCGGCCGCGCCCTCGGCGCGCGGCGCGTAGATGCCGTCGACGAACAGCGCGACCTCGGGGTCGGCGTATTCGGTCTTGGCGCTGTCGTTGCCGATGCCGCGCATCGTCATCGTGATGACGCCGTGGTCGCCCTCGGTCGTGGCCTGGAAGCTGGGGGCCAGGTGCACGATGTCGGCGATCGTGTTCACGTGGGCCTTCTCGATCTCGTTGGCGCCGATCGCCGTGACGGCCAGCGGCGTCTCCTGCAGCGTGGTGGTGCGCTTGGTCGCCGTGACGGTGACCTGCTGCAGTTCGCCGGTGTCGGCCTTGGCGGCGCTGGCGGCAGCCGCGGGCGACGTGGCGGTCTGCGCCTGGGCGGCGGCGGCGCCGGCCAGCAGCGCCAGCACGGCCAGGTGGATCGGGGAGGCCAGGCCTCGGGATGTCTGAGAGCGATGGGTCACGATGTCTCCAATATTGTGGTGCGTCCGTGTCGTCCGGGGGGACGGGTCGACGTCATCTTCAGGACTCTTGCGACAGGCTCCTTCCGCAGGCCCGCTGCCCTCGGCAACGTGCGCGCAGCCCTCACCTCTCGGTCTTGCCCAGCGCCTGAGGGCGGCGGCCCCGGCGCTGCATTCCGATGCGCCCCGGGCGTTGTCGACACCCGCGGCGCCCGCTCGTCCGCAGCCGTCTTCGGGCCGGTCGGGGAGCTGGAATGGGTCGCATGATGCCCATCGATGACAACGCTGTCAACGACAAGATGACAGCGTTGTCTTCCTGCCGATATGATGCGCTATATGGAGCCGGCGCTCCGGCATCAGGGAATACGCGAAGACGCGTCCGGACCGGAAAGCGGCGCGCCCAAGCAGGAGACACGACCCGTATGACACCGATCCAGCGCATCCTCATCGTCGGCGGCGGCACCGCCGGCTGGCTCACCGCGGCCTTCCTCGCGAAGACGCTCGGCACGGCCGGCGGCGGGCCGCGCATCACGCTCGTCGAGTCCACCGACATCGGCATCATCGGCGTGGGCGAAGGCACCTTCCCGTCGATCCGCGGCACGCTCGCGGCGATCGGCCTGGACGAGGCGCGCTTCCTGCGCGAGTGCGACGCCACGTTCAAGCAGGGCGTGAAGTTCCACGCCTGGGCCGACGCGCCCGGCACGCCGGACAACCACTACTTCCACCCGTTCAACGCGCCCAGCCAGCGCCCCGGCGCGCCGGAGCTGCTGCCCTACTGGCTGCTGGGCGAGGGCCGCCCGCGCGCGTTCGCGGACGCGGCGTCGATGCAGCAGTGCGTGGCCGACGCCTCGCGCGCGCCCAAGCGCGCGAGCGACGCCGACTGGGCCGGCCCGATGAACTACGCGTACCACTTCGACGCCGGCAAGCTCGCCGCGCTGCTGGCCTCGCACGCGAAGTCGCTCGGCGTGGCGCACGTGATCGACACCGTCGACCGCGTCGAGCTCGACGACCGCGGCCGCATCGGCGCGGTCGTGGGCCGCGCGAGCGGCGCGCTCCACGCCGACCTGTACGTGGACTGCACCGGCTTTCGCGCGACGCTGATCGGCCAGGCGCTGGGCTCGCAACCGAAGCGCTTGCGCGACGTGCTGTTCGTCGACCGCGCGCTCGCGATGCAGGTGCCCTACGCCGCGGCCGACACGCCGATCCCGTCGTACACGATCGCCACCGCGCACGAGGCCGGCTGGACGTGGGACATCGGCCTGCAGCAGCGGCGCGGCATCGGCTACGTCTACTCCAGCCGCCACACGAGCGACGAGCGCGCCGAGCGCGTGCTGCGCGACTACATCGGCACCGCCGCCGAGGGCCTGCCGCCGCGCGCGCTGAAGCTGGACGTCGGCTACCGCGAGCGCACGTGGATCGGCAACTGCGTGGCCGTCGGCCTGTCGGCGGGCTTCCTCGAGCCGCTGGAATCCTCGGGCATCGGCCTGATCGAGTTCGCGGCCTACCTCGTCGGTTACCTGCTGCCGGACGTCGAGGGCCTGGACGCCGCGGCCGCCGCGTTCAACGAGCAGATGACCGCGCGCTTCGAGCGCATCGTCGACTTCCTCAAGCTGCACTACGCGATCACGCGCCGCACCGACAGCGCGTTCTGGCGCGACAACGCCGACCCGGCGTCGTGGACGGCCACGCTGCGCGACAAGCTGGCGCTGTGGCGCAGCCGCCCGCCGCACCGGCTGGACTTCGTGGCCGACCTGGAGATGTACCCGTCGTCGAGCTGGCAGTACGTGTTGTACGGCATGGGGTATCCGACCGACCTGTCCGCGCGCCGCGCCGCGTGGCCGCGCATCGACGACGCGCGGCTCGAGTTCGCGATGATCCCGCAGGTCGCGCAGCGCGCGCTGCAGGACCTGCCCGACCACCGCGCGCTGGTGCAGGCGATGGTGGCGCGGGCCGCCGGCAAGCGCGCCCCGGCCATGACCGCGATGCCCGCCGCCTGATGACGACCTCCCGTTCCACGTCACCGGCCGCCGGCGGCGCCGCCACCATCAACGACGTCGCGCGGCAGGCCGGCGTATCGATCAAGACCGTCTCGCGCGTGATGAACAACGAGCGAGGGGTGCGGGACGACACCCGCGCCAAGGTTCTGCGGGTGATGACCGAGCTGCGCTACCGGCCCAGCCAGTCCGCGCGCAGCCTGGCCGGCGCACGCTCGTTCCTCATCGGCCTGCTGTACTTCGACCCGAGCGCGGCGTTCGTCTCCGGCGTGCAGCAGGGCGCGACGATGCGCTGCCGCGAAGCCGGCTACCACCTGGTCGTGGAGTCGATGGACAACGACGCGCACGACCTGGGCGAGCAGGTGCACCGCATGGTGTCGACGCTGCGGCCCGACGGCATGATCCTGACGCCGCCGCTGTGCGACAACCCGCACGTGCTCAAGGCGCTGCAGGACAGCGGCACGCCCACGGTGCTGGTGTCGCCGGCCAGGCAGCGCAAGGACATGCCCAGCGTGCGCATCGACGACGTCCACGCCGCCGAGGAGATCACCAACCTGCTGATCAGCCTGGGGCACCGGCGCATCGCGTTCATCCGCGGCGCCGCCGACCAGGCCGCCTCGGCGCTGCGCGAGCAGGGCTTCGTCAAGGCGATGAAGGCCGCGCGCGTGGAGATCGCGCCCGAGCTGGTGATCGACGGCGACTTCCGCTTCGAGTCCGGCGTGGCCGCCACGCACCAGTTGCTCAAGCTGCGCCACCACCCCACGGCCGTCTTCGCCAGCAACGACGACATGGCGCTGGGCGTGCTGGCCGCGGCGCAGCGCCAGGGGCTGGCGATCCCGGGCGACCTGGCGATCGTCGGCTTCGACGACTCGCCCGCCAGCAGCCTGGTCTGGCCGCCGCTCACGACGATGCGCCAGCCAACGCTGGCGATGGCGCGCACGGCCGTCGATCTCCTGATCGGCACGCCCACGGTGCAGGGCACGCCCGGCACGCGAGCGTCGTCGCCGCTGCAGCGGGTGTTGCCGCACGAACTGGTGGTGCGCGATTCGACCGCCGCCCCCGCGCGCCAGGCGCGCCGCCCGCCGCGCGGCTGAAACGGGCTCGTTGCGCAACAGTTCCCGGGCGCCGGGGGACTGCGCTGCCATGCCGCCCACCCCAATTGGGTGATGGTTTGCAGGCGCCGGAAGGGAAAAAATGGCGGCACGGAGGGAGGGTACGGTGGCAAGGCCGGGATCCGCTCCGATTCGAACAAACCCATCTTCAGGATCGCCATGCGCCACGCTCTCGCAACCCTTCGCACGGTCGCCGCACTGTGCATCGCCCTCGTCGCCGCCGCGCACCAGCCGACGATGGCCGCCGACGTCGCCAGCCAGGCCCAGGCCGGCGCCACGCTCGCCGCCGTCCAGACCGCCGCCCAGCGCTTCGCGCTGATGCGCCCCGCCGCCCCCGCCGCCGCGGCCGGCCCGCAGGTCATGCTGGCCGCCGCCCGCGGCACGACGACGGCGGTCGACGCGAACGCGCCGACGCTGCGCTCGATCAACTCGGGCCTGTTCGTCGACGCCACCGCCGACATCCCGCAGCTGATCATCAACGTCAACGCCGTCGACGACGCGTCGGGCGTCTACTACCTGTACCTCGAGGCCACCGGCCCGAACGGCCAGAAGAAGTACGGCAACCTGGGCCCGCAGTTCCCGGTCGTCCAGATGAAGGACGCGCTCGCGCTGCGCTTCGGGCCGCACGACGCGCCGGGCCTGTGGACGATCACCGACCTCGAGGTCGGCGACGCCGCCGGCAACTGGCACGACTACACCGCGCCGCAGCTCGCGGCCCTCGGCAACACGCGCTTCTGGGTGCAGAACAGCTTCGCCAAGTACCTGGACAACACCGCGCCATCGCTCACCAGCGCCACGATCCTGACCCCGTCGGTGTCCACCGGCGGCGTGTCCACCACGGTGGGCGTCAAGATCACCGCCACCGACGCGGGCAACCCCGCGGCCACGGGCGTCCAGCAGGCCGAGCTGGTGTTCTGCACGCTGACCGACGGCAACTGCTTCAGCATGTCGCAGAGCGATTCCATCGAGGGCCGCACGTCCACGACGCTGATGCCCGCCGTCGGCGTCGCCAGCCCCGGCTACCCGGCCGGCGACTACTACCTGTACTACGTGCACCTGACCGACTGGGGCGGCAACCAGAGCTACTTCGTCGCGACCGAATTCGGTGGCACCGCGGACTTCTCGAAGTTCATGGCGGCCGGCCACAAGATCACGCTGCTGCCCTGAGGGCACGCGCGCCCGGATCGCAACAGCCCCGGGCGCGCGCGCAGCGGCCATCCCCGACGCCCACGCGGCGTCGACCCATCGGGCGAACCACCGACAATCGACGTCGATGGATTCGCCCGATGCCTTTTCACTGCGCCTGCTGCACGTCGACGACGCGATCGTCGCGATCGACAAGCCGGCCGGCCTGCTGGTGCACCGCTCGGCGCTGGACGCGCACGAGACGCGCAGCGCCGCCGACCTGCTGCGCGCGCAGCTCGGCGCCCCCGTCTGGATGCTGCACCGGCTCGACAAGGCGACCTCCGGCGTGCTGGCGTTCGCGCGCAATGCCGACGTCGCCGCCAGCGTCGGCAAGGCCTTCGAGGCCGGCGCCGTGCACAAGCGCTACCTCGCGCTGGTGCGCGGCTGGCCCGGCGAGCAGGGCGAGATCGACTACCCGCTCGCCCGCGACCCCGAGCTGCCGTCCGCCGGCCAGCCCCGGTTGCCCGCGGTGACGCGCTGGCGGCGCCGTGCCACCTTCGAATGGCCGTTCCCCGACGGCCGCCATCCGACCAGCCGCTATGCGCTGGTGGAGGTCGAACCGCTGTCGGGGCGGCGCCACCAGATCCGCCGCCACTTCAAGCACATCGCGCACCCGCTGGTGGGCGACACCACGCACGGCAAGAGCGCGCACAACCGCGCGGTGGCCGCGTGGCTGGGCGCGTCGCGGCTGTGGCTGCACGCGACGCGGCTCGAGCTGCCCGCGATCGACGGCCGCCCGGCGCTCGCGATCGAGTCCGCGCCGGGCCCGGAGTGGGACCGGCTGGCGCGCGCCTGAACGGAAAGACGATGGCCCCTGTCGACGGCGCAACCCTCACGATGGCCAACCAGGCCGTCGACGGGATGATCGGTCACCTCGTCGAGGCGACCGCGGACGAGGACGGCGCGGATCCGGACGACCAGGCGATGCTGTCGGACCATCGCCACGCGGCCAGGAAGCTCGAGCAGGCCGGGGACAAGGCGTGCGAGACCGAGCTCGACCTGCCGCCCTGCGACGAACTGGTCAACAACGCCTGAGGGCGGCGCCCCGCGCGCGCGTCACGCGCGACGCAGCCGGTACCAGACCTCGACGTCGTCCTTCATGTCCTCGCGCGTCCAGCCCTGCGCCGCGTAGAACCGGTCGGCGCGCGTGTGGGCGGCGGTTCCGAGGCGGATCTCGTCCAAGCCGATCTCGAACAGCCAGTCCACCGCCAGGCGCAGCAGGCGCTTGCCCGCGCCCAGGCCCTCGCGCGCGGGGTCGACGAACAGCGCCCAGATCGAGCCGTCGGTGCGGTTGGCGTACGAGAAGCCGACGATCTGCCCGTCGATCTCGGCGACCCAGCCGCGGCCCAGTTCGTCGAGGTAGTCGCGGTACATCTGCTCGGTGATGCGCGCCGGGTCGGACAGCGCGTTCTCGCGCACCGCCAGGCGGATGCGCGACATCGCGGGGATGTCGGCGACGGTCGCGCGGCGCAGCGCCGGCGCGGCCATCGCGAAGCCTTCACGTTTCATTCGGTCTTGGTCGGAAGGGTCGGAACGGACGCAGGCTCAGGCCCGGCCCTTGGCGGGCGCGGCGGTCGACCCGCGCACCACCACCTCGTGCGGCAGCACGCGCACGGGCGGCGCTTCGCCAGGCTTGGCGGCGCCGGCGAGCAGCATGTCGACGGCGGCCATCGCCATCTCGGCCAGCGGCTGGCGCACGGTGGTCAGCTCGGGCCAGACGAGCGTGGCCGCGCGCGAATCGTCGAAGCCGACGATGGCGACGTCGTGCGGCACCGCGATGCCCAGGCGCTGCGCCGCGGTGAGCGCCCCGAGCGCCATGTCGTCGTTGGCCGCGAAGATCGCCGTGGGCGGCTTGGCGCTGGCGAACAGCGCCTGCGCCGCGGCCACGCCGGCCTCGAACTGGAAGTTGCCCGGCACGATCAGCCGGGGATCGACGGCGATGCGGTGCGCCTTCAGCGCGCGCTCGTAGCCCGCGCGCCGGCGCTCGCTGGCCGACTGGTTGCCCTCGATGAACGCGATGTCCTTGTGGCCCAGGCTGATCAGCAGGTTGGTGAGCTCCTCGGCGGCCAGCGCGTCGTCCATGCGCACGGCGGCCATGCCGTGGCCCTCCAGGCCGGGCGAGATCAGCACGCACGGCGTGCGGTGGGCGCGCAGCACCTGCAGGATCTCGGGGTCGTCGCACAGCGGCGGCGTCAGGATCATGCCGTCGGGCCGCAGCGCCGCGAGCATCGACTCGATCTGCGCGTGCATGTGGCCGTCGTCCTTGCGCAGCGATTCGACGACCAGGTGCCGGCCGGCCTCGCGGCAGCCGAGCGTGGCCCCCTGCTGCACGCCGGCCACGAACGCGGCGCTCGGGTCGTAGTACAGCAGGCCGATCAGGAAGGACCTGGCGCCGGCCAGGCTGCGCGCGGACAGCTGCGGGCGGTAGTTCAGTGCGGCGACAGCCTCCTGCACGCGGGCCCGCGTGTCGGCGTGCACCGTCGGTTCCTTGTTCATCACGCGCGAGACGGTCTTGATCGACACGCCCGCATGACGAGCCACGTCGATGATGGTGGGGGCTGCGCCCGCTCGCTTGTTCACTGTGTCGCCACTTTCGGAATCGCTTTCTCGGCGGCCGGGGATTGTGTCGACCCGGCGCGAAACGCCTCGCTTTCGCCAGTCTAATGTTTCCCGTTTGAAAATCCGGCCCGAACCATGGGATTTGCTCTGCCCGCCGGACGAGTAAGGGGGCAGCATGGCGCCATCCGCCCGCGAAACCGCCGCACGAGACAAAACGAAACACGGCGATACGGGGCTGAAAGCATGCGAGGCGCCCGGCGAGGCGTAATGAGGACGTGGCGAAACGACAGACGTCGCCACGTCACCCCAACCCAAGGAAAGATCATGAACAAGACCTGGCTGAAGCGCACCCTGCTGGGTGTGGCCGTCTCCACCGCGCTGCTCGGCACCGTCGCCGCGTACTCGCAAGGCACCGGTTTCCACCACGGCCCGCCGACGCCCGAGCAGATCGCCCAGCACGAGCAGCACATGCTCGATCACGTGGGCAAGAAGCTCAACCTCGATGCCAACCAGGCCGCCAAACTCAAGGCGCTGGCCGACCTGGCGATTGCCGACCACAAGCCCGCCGCCGGCGCCACCGACCCGCACGCGAAGATGGCCGCGCTGATCTCCGGCCCCACGTTCGACCGCGCCGGCGCGCAGGCGCTGGCCAACCAGCACGTGGCCAAGATCCAGGCCGACGCCCCCGGGCTGATCAACGCGTTCGGCGACTTCTACGACAGCCTGAACGCCACGCAGCAGTCGCAGCTGCGCGAACTGGCCGCGCACCACCACGGCGGCATGTTCATGTTCGGCATGGGCGGCTTCGGCGGCGAGCACGGCCACCACGGCCCGCACGGCGCGTCGGACGCCACCGGCAGCTGAGCCCCACGCGGCGGGGCACCCGCTCCGCCCGGAATCGCCCCGCGAGGCAGCGGCCGCCCGGCGCTGCCTCGCTGTCCGTTCGGCCCTACCATCGCCGCATGCGCCGCCTCCTGATGATCGACGACGACGCGCTGCTCGCCGCGCCGCTCGCCACCTACTTCCGCCGCTTCGACTACGAGCTCGACAGCGCCACCACGCCCAGCGAGGGCCTGGCCAAGCTGCGGGCGGCGTCCTACGACGCGGCCATCCTCGACGTCATGCTGCCCGAGATGGACGGCTTCGAGCTGTGCCGCACGATCCGGCGCGAGTCCGACATCCCCATCGTGATGCTCACCGCGCGCGGCGACGTGATGGACCGCATCGTCGGCCTGGAGATCGGCGCCGACGACTACATCCCCAAGCCGTTCGAGCCGCGCGAGCTGCTCACGCGCATCCAGACCATCCTGCGCCGCGCCCGCGCGCCGGCCGCCGTGCCGCAGGGCCGCCTCGTGTTCGACGGCCTGGAGATCGACCTCGAGCGGCGCCAGGTCGTGCGCCAGGGCGAGCCGGTCGAGCTCACCGGCACCGAGTTCGAGCTGCTGGCCATGCTCGCGAGGGCGCCGCAGAAGGTGTTCCATCGCGACGAGATCCTGAACCGCCTGCGCGGCCAGGACGCCGACCTCTATACGCGCGCCGTCGACATCCTCGTGAGCCGGCTGCGCAGGAAGCTCGAGCCGCTGGACTGCATCAAGACGCTGCGCAACGCCGGTTACGCGTTCGCGGGCGGGCACGCATGAGCGCCGCCCGGCCGCCCGAAGGCGCTCGCACCGCAGTCCGCCGGACGGAGGTTGCCTCATGAGCGCGACGCCGGCCCCGACCACGCCTCGCCGCTCGCGCTGGGGCTTCCCGTCGCTGGGCGCACGGCTGGTGGGGCTGTTCCTGGTGCTGGCGCTGGCCGTGGGCATCACGTTCATGCTGGGCCACATGACGGCGCAGCGCTTCGGCCTGCACGAGTACGTCCGCCCGCTGGTGCTGAACTACGTCGACACGCTGGTGGCCGAGATCGGCTCGCCGCCGGACGTCGAGCGCGCGCGGCTGCTGGCGCAGCGCCTGCCGCTGCACATCCGCATCGACGGGCCGCAGGTCAACTGGGATTCGGCCGACGAACCGCCGCCGCCGCCCCCGCCGCCGCTGGAGGCCGGCATGCCGCGGCCGCCGCGCCATCCGCTGGTGACGCTGCCCAACGGCGACCCGCTGCCGTTGGTGCTGCCCGAGCCGCGCCCGCCGCGCGGCGAGCACGGGCCGCCGTCGGGCGTGCCGCGGCCCGGCCCGCACGGCGCGCCGTACCACCTGGCGCTGGGCACCGACGTCGACCCGACGCTGTGGCGCGTCGTGCGCCGGCTGCCGGACGGGCACCGCATCGTCTTCGGCCTGGCCGACGTGTCGCACGAACAGCGCGCCGAGCACATCGGCTGGGCCACGCTGGCGGTGCTGCTGCTGTTCACGGCGCTGGCCTATGCCGGCGTGCGCCACATGCTGAGCCCGCTGGCCGCGCTGCGCGCCGGCGCCGTGCGCTTCGGCCAGGGCGACTTCTCGCAGCCCATCGTGCCGCGCAACCGCGACGAGCTGGGTGACCTCGCCGAGGAGATCAACGGCATGGCCGCGCGCCTGCACCACATGCTCGACGCCAAGCGCCAGCTGCTGCTGGCCATCAGCCACGAGTTGCGCTCGCCGCTGGCGCGCGCCCGCATGAACGCCGAGCTCGTCGACGAGAGCACCGAGCGCAGCGCGCTGCTGCGCGACCTGGGCGAGATGCGCGACCTCATCACCGACCTGCTGGAGAGCGAGCGCCTGGCCGACGTGCAGGCCGGCGGCCACGCGGCGCTGCGCACCGAGACGACGGACCTGTCGGAGCTCGCGCACGAGCAGTGCGACGCCCAGGCCGCCGCCGGCGCGGTGACGCTGGTGCTGGCCGAGGGCCTGCCCGCGCTGCTGCTGGATCGCGCCCGCATGCGGCTACTGCTGCGCAACCTCGTGGACAACGCGCTGCGCCACGGCGCCGAGTCCGAGCAGCCGCCGCGGGTGTCGACGGCCGCGACGCCCAAGTCCGTGCGCCTGGTTGTGCGCGACTTCGGCCCCGGCATGGCGGACGCCCAGCTGCAGCACGCCGCCGAGGCGTTCTACCGCGCCGATGCCGCGCGCCTGCGCAGCACCGGGGGCGTCGGCCTCGGCCTGTACCTGTGCCGGCTGGTGGCCGAGGCGCACGGCGGCACGCTGACGCTGCGCAACGCGCATCCGGGCCTGGAGATCACGGTCGAGCTGCCGCTGCCGCCGGGGAGATGAGCGCAGGCGCGCGTCTTGCCTCATCTCGACAGGGCGGCCGACGTCCGGTCGCCAGGAGACTTCGATGAGCCCGACCCGCATCCTGACCGCCGCCGCGTTGCTGGCGCTCGTGGCCGGCATCCAGGCGGCCGACGCCGCCGCGGACGCGGCCAGCGCGCCGCGCAAGCCCTCGTCGCTCGCCTCGCAGGCCAGCCGCCAGTTGCGCCAGCAGGACGTGCCGTCCGTCAAGTCCGATCCGGGCGGCAGCCTCGCGGCCAAGGCCGATGCCGACCTTGCAGCGCGCGACGCCGCCGACCGGCGCCCGCGCCTGCACGTCGAGCGCCAGAACCTCAAGGGCGCGGACGCGGCCAAGGCGATGGCCCAGCAGACCAATCCCAACACGATCGACCGCGCCACGGCCTACGGCGACAAGGATCACACCGAGCAGGTGACCAACCTCAAGGTGACGGTCAGGAAGCCGGGCGACACGAGCCACTGAGGCCGCGGTTCGCCGCGCCGTTGAAAGCGGGCGGCGTGGCCTCATTTGCGAGATCTGACGACCCGCGCGCCCCGGCGCGGCGCGGGTGCGTCGCTTGCTCGCCCAGAGCCGTCGCGCCCGCGTCCGGGCGCCCCTGCGCCGCAAGCGCGCCAAGGATCGCCCATGAATTCACGCCCCCAAGCCGCCGCGTCCGCCAATCCGTTCTTGCTGTGGAGCACGTTCGGGTTGAAGATGCTGCAGATGTCCACCGCCGCCGCCCAGGTGATCGCCCTGCGCACCACGCGCATGGCCGCCCATGGCCCGAACCCGAGCGCCGCCGACCGGCGCGAGATGCATCGCATGGGCGCCGAGAAGGTCGACGCGTTCTCGCGCGCCGGCGCCACGCTGGCCACCGGCGCGATGCCGCTGCTGTTCGACACGGCGACGCAGGCCTGGCGCACGAGCTTCGACCTGTGGGCCGCGTCGATGCGCCTGGCCGGCAGCCGCACGCCCTCGCAGACGCTGGCGCGCCAGCGGCAGTTCGCAGACAAGCTGGTGCGCGGCGCGTCCGGCAGCGCCCACGGCGCGACGTCGGCCGCCAGCGCGCGCCTGGCGCACCGCACGCTCGCGCCCGTGCACCACAAGGCCACCGCCAACGCGAAGCGGCTGGCGAAGAAGGCTCGCTGAACCAACCACCTCCGCCATGGACTTCAAGGACTACTACAGCGCCCTGGGCGTCGCCCGCGATGCAAGCGACGACGACATCCGCAAGGCCTACCGCAAGCTGGCCCGCAAGTACCACCCCGACGTCAGCAAGGAAGCCGACGCCGACGCGAAGATGCGCGAGATCAACGAGGCGCGCGACGTCCTGCAGGACAAGGAAAAGCGCGCGGCCTACGACCAGCTCGCCGACCACGTGGCGCGCGGCGGCAGCCCCGACGGCCGCTTCCGGCAGCCGCCGCCCGGCTGGGACGAGGGCTTCGAGTTCCATCGCGGCCCCGGCCAGGGCCCGGCCGACCACGCGGACTTCAGCGAGTTCTTCTCGTCGATCTTCGGCAACCGCGGCGGCATGGGCGGCGGCGGGATGGGCGGCGGCCAGCGTGCCCCGTACCGCGAGCGCGGCGAGGACCACCACGCGGCCATCGAGATCTCGCTGGAGGACGCGCTGCACGGCGCCGAGCGCCAGCTCTCGCTGCGCGCGCAGGAGATCGACGCGCAGGGCCGGCCGCAGCTGGTCAACCGCACGCTGGACGTCAGGATCCCGGCGGGCGTGCGGCCCGGCCAGTACATCCGGCTGGCCGGCCAGGGCCTGCCCGGCCACGGCGGCGAGCCCGCGGGCGACCTGTACCTCGAAGTGCGCATCGCGCCGCACAAGCTGTACCGCGTCGAGGGCAGCGACCTGTACATGACGCTGCCCGTCACGCCCACCGAGGCCGCGCTCGGCGCGCACGTGACGGTGCCCACGCCCGGTGGCGCGCACGTCGACGTGACGATCCCCAAGGGCGCGCGGAGCGGCATGAAGCTGCGGCTCAAGGAGCGTGGCCTCGGCGGCAAGACCCCAGGGCACCTGTACCTGCTGGTCGAGATCGCGCTGCCGCCGGCCGACAACGACGCCGCGCGCGCCGCGTACGAGGCGCTGGCCAAGGCCACGCCGTCGTTCGATCCGCGCCTGAACCTGGGAGCCTGAGATGCGCGCCGTCACCACCGTCATCGAATCGACGCCGCTCTCGCTCGGCGAACTGGCGCGCGCCGTCGGCGCCGAGGATCAATGGGTCGTGCGCCTCGTCGAGGTCGAGATCCTGCACGTCGACACGCCGTCCGACCCGCCCGAGCGCTGGCACTTCCGCAGCGCCGACCTGCAGCGTGCGCTGGCCGCGCGCCGGCTGGAGCGCGACTTCGGGGCGAACCTCGACACGGCGGCACTGATCCTCGACCTGCAGGCCGAGCTGCACCGCGTGCGCGCCCTCATGCACGCGCACGGCCTCGCGTGACGCGCGCGCCGGCGCGCGTGACGCATCAGTGCACGGGCGCCCAGGCGAGGCCCAGCGGCAGGCGCGGCGGGCCGAACGGGCTGCGACAGCGCGCTGTCGATGCGCGCGAGTTCCGCGTCGTCCAGCAGCGTGGGCAGCACGGCGAAGCCGTCCTCGTCGAAGCGATAGCTCATCGGCGGGCGTCCTCCAGCGCGCCGTGCAGCGCGGCCATCAACGCGTCCTGCTCGGCGACATCGTGCGTGCGCAGGCGCGTGAAGCCGGACGCCGCGAGCTTCACGTCGGCATGCGTGCCCGACGGATCCTCGTGGAAGTGCAGGAACGCCTTCGAGCCGCGATAGAAGCAGCCCGGCGTGCGCTCCACCAGGCCCGGCAGCGCGCGGATGCGGGCCAGCAGCGGCGCGAGCGTGGCCAGCGTGTCGGGGCCGGCGTGCTTCATGCGCGCAGGATCCTGTCCATCGCCTTGCCCTTGGCGAGCTCGTCTACGAGCTTGTCCAGCCAGCGGATCTTCTGCATCAGCGGGTCTTCGACGTCCTCGACGCGCACGCCGCAGACGACGCCCGTGATCAGCGCGCTGTTCGGGTTCAGCGCCGGCGCCTGGTCGAAGAAGGCGCGCAAGTCGCTGCCGGCCTCGATCTGCTGCCGCAGCCCCGCCTCGCTGTAGCCGGTCAGCCAGCGCACGACCCGGTCGACCTCGTCCTGCGTGCGCCCCTTGCGCTGGGCCTTCTGGACATAGAGCGGGTACACGCTGGAGAACGCGGTGGAGAAGATGCGGTGCTCGGACATCGAGGCTCCTCTGGCGCAGGCCGGGCGATGACGATACCGCAGTCGTCCCGCGGTCGCCGCTTGACACCAGCCTACTAGTTGGTAGACTACCGCCATGGACGTGGAACTCTCCCCCAAGGCCAGCGAGATCGTGGCCTGCGCGCAGTCGCTGCTGGCCGTGCGCGGCTACAACGGCTTCAGCTATGCCGACATCTCGGAGGCCGTGCACATCAGCAAGCCCAGCGTCCACCACCACTTCCCGAGCAAGGCCGACCTGGTGCGCACCGTCGTGCGGCGCTACCGCGACGGCGCGCGCACGGGCATGGCCGCGCTCGTGCAGCAGATCGCCGACCCGCTGGCCCAGCTGCACGCCTACGTCGGCTACTGGACCGCCTGCATCCGCGACGGCACGGCGCCGTTCTGCATCTGCGCGATGCTGGCCGCCGAGATGCCCGCCATCCCCACCGAGGTCGCCGCCGAGGTGCGCGGCCACTTCGATGACCTGGCCGACTGGCTGGAGGCCGTGCTGGAACGCGGCGTCGCCGACGGCGTGTTCCACCTGCGCGGCCCTGCCAAGGCCGAGGCGATGGCCGTCATGGCCAGCGTGCACGGCGCGATGCTCGCGGCGCGCGCGCACGGCGACACCGAGCTGTTCGGCACGATCATGAAACCCGTGTTGCATCGCCTGACGCACCGCTGAGGTCGTCGGGCTTTTTTTTGACCCTTTAGCCTACCAACTAGTAGGTCTATATCAGGACAACTGCCATGCCGCATCCCCTCTCCACCCTGGGCATCGCCCACACGGCCATCAGCCTGGTGCCGCTCGTCGCCGGCGTCGTGAGCTTCGGCCGCCATCGCCGGATCGATCCGGCAACGACCTCGGGGCGCGTGTACCTGGCCGGACTGGTCGCGTCGGTGCTGACGGCGTTCGGGCTCTCGAGCACCGGCGGCTTCAACCCGGGGCACGCGCTGGGCATCCTGGCGCTGCTCGCGGTCGGCGGCGCGCTGCTCGCGCCGCGGCTCGCGCTGTTCGGCCGCGCCGGCGACTACCTCGCCACGCTGGGCCTGTCGTTCAGCTTCTTCCTGCTGCTGGTGCCCGGCACCAACGAGACGCTGTCGCGCCTGCCGCCCTCGCAGCCCATCGCCAACGGCCCGCAATCGCCGATCGTGCAGGGCACGCTGGCGGTGCTGTTCGTGCTGTTCCTGGCGGGCTACGCGCAGCAGGCGCTGGCGATCCGCGCGCGCCGCCGCGCCGACGCGGCCTGAGTCGGCAGGGCGATGCGTCCGGCGAGATATCGAGTCGAAACGGCGCGCCGGGCTCCGCGGGATTCCAGCCGCGGGCGAGGGCGAGGGCGAGCCGGACCGTCGGGCCACATCCGCCGGTTTCAGCACGACGGAGGCCTCGTCGGCCGCGGACTCCGGAAAGTCGAGCCAGCGGTCGCGCGTGAGGCGGCCCGTCGCCTCCAGCCGGCCGTCGCGGCCCGCCTCGTGCTGCACCGTCAGGATCAACGAGAACCAGCCCGCTTCCGTGGCGCGCGACACGACGCGGCATGGCAAGCGCACGTCGTCGACCACGATGGGACGGCTCTTGTTCCTCGGAAGCGTCATGGCACCGAAGCTACCCGATGTCTGCGCGCGCCTCAGCCCGGCCAGCGCACCACCGGCCCGCTGGCCGCCACGCCGGGCGGCAGCGCGGCGGGCGCGGGCTCGCCGGCGGGGCCGATCGAACGCACGAAGGCGTAGACGGCGCGCAGGTCGGCATCGCTCATCGCACGCACGTTGAACCACGGCATCGGCGGGCGCGGCTGCATCGCGCGGGCGTAGTCCACCCACTGCTGCTCCTGCATCGCCGGGATGAGCAGGCGCAGGTTGGACGGGTAGCTCGTGCCCCACGGGCCCTGCATGCCCAGGCGGTCGCCCACCAGCCATTGCGGCTCGGGCGCGTTGCCGCCGTTGATCGCGTAGCCGGGCGTGTGGCAGTCGTTGCAGCCGCCGATGCGCACCAGGTAGCGGCCGCGCTCGATCTGCTGCGCGGCGTCGGGCCGGGCCGCGTGCGGCGCAGGCTCGGCGCACGGCGCGGCGACCGGCACCAGCGCCGCGGCGACGGCCAGCAGGCCGGTGAGGAACGTGACGAGGGAAGCGGATTTCATCGCGACGTCCTCCGCCTCAGGCCGCGAGCGCGGCGTCGGACCGCTCCAGCGCGGCGTTGAGCGCGGCCCAGCGCGCGGCGTCCACCTGCAGGCCGATCAGCGCCAGCATGCCGTCGAACACGGGCGCGGGCACGTTGTTGCGCGCCTCGGTCAGCAGTTCGACCAGCTCGGGCAGCGTCAGCGCGCGCGACATCCAGCCGACGCCCTCCGCCATCACCGGCGGCTCCACGCTGGCCAGCAGCCGGTCGTGGATCGCCACCAGCTCGGCGTCGCTGTACAGCAGCCACAGCTGCGCGTTGTTCTGCGTCTCCTCGACGCGCATGTGCTGCAGGTTCTCGGCGACGAACTCGGCCAGATCGAGGTACAGAGCATGCATCGCGTCGGCCGCGGTGCCCATGGCCAGGCCGCGCAGCGCGGCGACCTGCGCGCGCAGCGCCGCCAGGCTCTCCACGTGCTCGTGATGGTCCTGCGTCGTGCGGCGCGCGCCGCCCGGCGTGCGCGCCTCGATGGCGGTGTGCAGGTGCTCGTTCTCGTGCTTGACGTGCGCGGCCATGAAGCCGAGCAGGCGGTCGACCTGCTCGAGCGTCGCCGCCAGCGCGGGCGCGTCCTGCGGGTCGGTGCTGCCGACGCGCAGGACGGCGTCGAACATCATGGCGCGCAGGCCCTTGTGGATGTTGCGGTAGGCGTCGTGGCGCGGCGCGGGGATCGTGCGATTCATCGGGGTCTCCTGGTGGCGACGCCACGGCGTGTGGCGATGGCAGCCAGTTTTCCCGCGCGGCCCTTCCGGAACATCGCTCGAAGGAGCCATGGCGCCGCCGGCGGGGAGCCATGCGCCCGGAGCGCTCGTCAGGCGCGCGGCTGCGTCAGGAACCAGGCGGCGACCTGCCCGCGCGAGGCGAGGGCCAGCTTGTCCAGGATGTTGGCGACGTGGCGCTTGACCGTGTGCGGGCTCAGCTCGAAGGCGCGCGCGATCAGCTTGTTGCTGTCGCCGGCGGCGATGCGCTCGCAGATCTGCAGCTCGCGGACGGTCAGGCCCTCGGGCCCGGCGGCGGGCGCGGCGGGGCGCGGCGCGTCGAGCGGCTCGCCGCGCGCGTCGCCCAGCAGGGCCAGCAGCTCGGGCGGCGCGTCCTCGGGCCACGGGCCATCGGCCAGTCGGCGCAGCACCGCATCGCCGGCGAGGCGCAGCGGCATCGTCTCGCCGGCGTCATGTGCACGGATCAGCGCCGGCTCGAGCGCATCCCACGCGGCGCGCGACTGGCCGCACGCGAGCAGCGCGTCGGCCAGCGCGAGGCGCAGGTCGGCGGCGGCGGAGATCATGTCGACCGCATCGATGCGCTCCACCCACGGCTGCAGCACCGCGGCGGCGGCGTACGCATGGCCCGCGGCGAGCGCGCGGCGCGACGCCAGCGTGGCGCGCGCGGCCTTCATCAGCGGCCATTCGCGCTCGGCGGGCTGCGCCTGGAGCACGGCATGCAGCTTGTCGGCCCACTCGGTGTCGCCCATGCCGTCGGCCAGGCGGATGCATTGGTAGAGGTACAGGCCGCGCCACGTGGCGGCGCGGTCGGCGTCGTGGTCGAGGTCGTCCAGCATCGCCTGCGCTGACGACCGGCAACCCTCGACGTCACCCTGCACCGCGGCCAGCCCCGACTGCAGCGCCAGCAGCGCCATGCGCAGCTGGCCCGGCTGGCCGAGCCAGCGATCCTCGTCGCGCACCTCGCGCGCCAGGGCGGCGGCCTCGTCGACGCGCCCTTCCCACAGCAGCAACCAGGCCTGCAGCGCGTGCGCCGCCGCGCGCAGCGGCGCGTGCGCGTCGCCGGCCACCGCCATCGCGCCCTGCACCCAGTCCTGCATCGCGCGCCGCATGCCGGGCCGGCCGATGAACAGGAAGTGCGGCACGCAGCGGTACCAGACCTGCGCCGGCTGCCCGTGCAGCAGTTCGACCGCGCGCGCCAGGTGCCGTGCCGGCGCCTCCGACGGGCCGCGCGCGCCGGTCTGCCAGTACGACATCAGCTCGCACAGCGCCTCGGTGTCGCGGCTCATCGGCGCGGAGCGCGCCTGCGCGAGCCGCGTGGCGGCCTCGTCGAGCCGGCTCAGCGCCGTGAGCGCCACCGACGCCAGCGCGAACGCCTGCTGCGCGAGCGCCGGGTGGCCCGCGACGATGAAGCCGTCGCCGGCCTGCACCAGCGCGCGCTGCATCTCGCTCCACTCGAAGCGCGGCCAGGCGACCAGGCCGCGCACGAAATGCAGGGCTGGCGACTGTGCGCGGCGTTCGGCCGGGAACTGGTCGACGAGCCCGCGCAGCAGCCCGCCGCCACCCGACGCGAGCAGCCCCGGCGCGGCCTGCAGCAGCGCGCCCTCGGCGACGGCCGGCTGCCCCGCGCGCAGCAGCAGCGCCACGCGCCGGCGCAGGTCGTCCTCCACCTGCGCGGCGCGCGCCAGCAGCGCGGGCAGTTCGTCGGCGTGCTCGCGCTGGAGCCGATCCTCGAGGAAGTCGCGGAACAGGTCGTGCAGGCGCAGCGTGAGTTCGTCGCTGACGTCCAGCACGCTGGCGAACAGGCCGCGGCGCTCGATGTCCTCGAGGAACTGCACGGCGCGCGCTTCCTGCGCCACCGCGGCGCAGCGGCTCGCGCTCAGCTCGGACAGCACCGACACGCGCAGCAAGAAGCGCTGCAGCTCGCCCGGCAGCGTGTCGAACACCTCGGCGGCGAGGTAGTCGAACAAGTAGCGCTGCACGCCGGCGCGCGCACCGGCGCCGGGCGACGGATGCGTCGACGACAGCACCAGCCGCAGCCCCGCCGGCCAGCCCTGCGTGCGCGCCAGGAGCTCGTCGGCCTCGGGGGCGCGCGCGTCGCCGATCAGCGCGCGCAGCGCCTGCACCTCGTCGGGCGCGAAGCCGAGCGCGTCCTGGCGGAACTCGGCGAGCTCGCCGCGCCCGCGCAGGCGCGCGAGCGACAGCGGCGGGTCGATGCGGGTGGCGAACGCCAGCGTCCAGTTCGCGGGCAGGCGCGCGGCGAGGCGCTCCAGCAGCGCGATCGCGCCGTCGTCGCCCAGGTGGTGCAGGTCGTCGAACGCCAGCACGCCGTGCAGCACGTCAGCGGCGGCCAGCGTGTTGACCAGTTCGTCGGCCACGGCGCGGATGCCGTCGCCGTCGTCCCGATCCGCGAGCCGGGCCAGCGCCTCGGGGTCGACGCGCCAGGGCAGGTCGAACGGGTCGAGCGCCGCGGCCAGGCAGGCCACCAGGCGCGCGAGATCGTCGCCCTCGTCGATCGCCACCCAGGCCACCGCGGTGCCGGCGGGCAGCGCCTCGAGCGCGCGCACCAGCGCCACGCTCTTGCCCCAGCCGCCGGGGGCCGACAGCAGCACCACGCCGCCATGCTGCAGCGCCGTCGTCAACTGCCGCTCGAGCGCCGATCGCCCGACCAGCCCGGCGCGCAGCTGCGGCCGGCGGATCTTGGTGACCGAGAAGCTGACCCTCGAACGGACGTCGGCGGCGCACATGGCCGCCGAGTTTAGCCGGCATGTCAGCCAGCGTTCAGCGAAGTCACAGCCAGAGCCGGATCAGCGCGAAGTCGTGCTTGCTGTCATTGGCCGGGCCGGCCTGGATGGCGCGCACGGTGCTCACGCGCTCGTCGGCCTGCAGCACCAGCGCGCGGCCCTGGTCGTCCTTCGTGCCGGGCGCCGCGGCGGTGATCGTGACGCCCGCGTTGCCGAAGCCGGTGTCCAGCGTGCCGTCCGCGTCCAGGCGCAGCGCCGCGAAGTCGCCGCTGGAGCCGGCGCCGGTGTAGGCCCAGCCGCCGAGGATCAGCTTGCCGTCGTCCTGGCGCACCAGCGCGGTGGCCTCGTTCCAGTTCGCGACGAGCGCCTGCTCGAAGCGGCCGGCGGTGGCGAAGCCCGCATCCAGCGTACCGGACGTCGTCAGCCGCACCGCGGCGACGTGGTGGTTGACCTGGCCCGCGATCACCGCCTGGCCGCCGGGCAGCACCGTCACGCCGCGCGCGCCGCCGATCACCGACGTGAACAGGCCGTCGACCTTGCCGTTCGTGGCGAAGCTCACGTCGACTGCGCCGTCGGCGGTGTAGCGCACGGCGCGGAAGTCGCCCTCGCCGCCGACGGCCAGGATGCGCGCCTCGCCCAGCACGCCCTGGATCGCGAGGCCGCGCACGACGTCGGTGGCCGTGCCGGCGCCCACCGGCGTGACGACCTTGCCCTGCTGGCCGAAGGCCGCGTCGATGGCGCCGTCGGCGTTCAGGCGCAGCAGCGCGAAGTCCACGCCTGTCGCCGCGGTGCCGGTGTTGGCTTCGCCGCCGACGACGATCTTGCCGTCGGCCTGCAACAGCAGCGCCCATGCGCGGTCGGTGTCGCCGGCGAAGTCGGCCAGCGCCTTGCCGCTGGTGCCGAACGTCGTGTCGAGGCTGCCGTCGGCCTCCAGGCGCAGCACGGCGAAATCCAGGCCGGTGGCGCCCTGGTCGCTCGCGCCGGCGACGACGATGCGGCCGTCCGCCTGCACCGCCACGGCCTGCGCCACGTCGTTGCCGTTCGTGCCCACCTGCACGATCACCTTGCCGCCGTTGCCGAAGGTCGGGTCGAGCCCGCCGTCGCGCAGGAAGCGCACCAGCGAGAAGCACGTACCGTTGGCCGTGGCCGTCGAGCCCGCGACGATCACCTTGCCGTCGGCCTGCCCGGCCACGGCGTTGGCGTAGTCCTCGCCGATGTCCACGCCCTGGCGCACGACGCCGGCGCCGAAGCTGGTGTCGACCACGCCCGGCAGCCCGCGCACGGTGACGGTCAGCGGCGTGCTCGCGCTCGCGGCGCCGGCCTCGCCCTTGACGGTGGTGGTGGTGGGCAGCGAGTGCGGCGCCGTGGCCGCGGCGCTGAGCACGACGGTCGCCTCGGTGCTGCCGGCCGCGAAGGTCACCGGAGCGGCGGTCACGCCCGCGGGCAGGCCGCCGAGCGCGACCTGCACGGCATCGCCGAAGCCCGCGTCGCGGTGCAGCGTCGCCTTCACGTTGGCCGATGCGCCCTGCAGCACGATCGCCTTGTCGGCGTCCAGCGTGATCGAGAACGACGGCGCAGGCGCGGGCGTCGGCGGGGGCGGCGGCATGGGCGTGCCGCCCGCGGGCGAGTCGCCACCGCCGCCGCAGGCGACGAGGGACAGGGCGAGCGTGGACGCGGCGAGCGCGCGCACGGTGTTCATGCGGTTCATGTCGAAATCTCCGTGATGGGTGGGGATGAAGAAGGGGAAGGGCTCAGAGCGAGGCGATCGCGTCGCGGTCTTGCTGGGTCAGGCCGCCGTTCTCGCTGATGTCCCAGAGGATCTGCTGCAGCTTGAAATCGAAGGCCGGCGTCACCTGCTTGTGTTGCAGCAGCGCGAGCAACTCCAGCACCGACGGGTCGTCGGTCACCGGGCCGGTCTTGTAGGTGTCCTGGCTGCCCGCGGTGTTGTGGCGGCCGAGGTTCAGGCAGTACGCGTCGACCGGCACGTAGAACGTCGTGGAGGTCACCGGCACGACGATCGTGGTCACGGTCAGCACGACGCCGTTCTGGCCTTCGAGCGAGTTCGACACGAAGATCAGGCCGGGCGGCAGCGTGACGGTGATCGGCACGAGACCCGTGTTGTGAAAGCCCAGGCACACGCGCACGAGGCCGCCGTGGCCGACGGGCGGCGTGGCGGGCTGCTCGGGCGGCACGCAGAACGGGTCGTCGCCCTTGACCGGGTCGTCGACCTGCACGCCTTGCGGCCACGCGAAGGCCTGGCCCGTGGGAGCGGCGGTGGAGGCGCCCATGCCGGCGTGCGTCGGGTTGCCTCCGGTCGAGCCGGTGGATCCCGTCGATCCGGTCGAGCCGGTCGATCCGCCGGATCCGCTGGACGACGGCGTTCCGCCGTTGCCGGTGTTGCCGGCCGGGTCGGCGGAACCACCGCCGCAGGCGACGAGGGCGAGGACGAGCGCGGACAGCGCGGTGCCGCGCAAGAGGCGGGCGAGACGGGTGCGGGACATCAGAATCTCCTGGGGTTTCGAAGCGGATCGGATGGACGGCATCGTCGTCCGCGAGCCCTTTCTCGCCATCGCTCGGAGGAGCCACGCACCCGCGCGCCGGCGGGCCATCGCGCGATGGCTCCACCCTTTCGGGGGTGTCGATCCGGAGCGGCCGCGACGTCGCGCGGGTCGGCTTTGTCGCTAGACTGGCGTCGCCTCGCGCGCCCGCACGAGCGCCGCCCTCACCGGAGCCCCGACATGCGCCGCCTTCTGCCCGCCCTCGCCCTGACCACCCTCGCCGGCACGGCCGCGGCGGCGCCGGCCGAACTGCTCAAGCCGATGGCCTTCCTCGCCGGGCACTGCTGGAAAGGCACGTTCGCCGACGGCAAGACCACCGATGAACACTGCTTCTTCTGGATGTACGGCGGCACCGTGCTGCGCGACACCCACACCGTGCGCCGCCCCGGCAAGCCCGACCAGACGGGCGAGTCGACCTACTTCGTCGACACGGTCGGCAACCACGTCACCTTCCTCTACATCGAGAACGGCGGCGGCTCCAGCCGCGGCACGGTCGAGAGCCTGCCCGAGGCCCTGCTGTTCCCCGACACGCAATACGTCTCCGACGGCGAGGCGCTGGTCTACCGCGCGCGCTGGACGCGCCAGGGCGACCGCGCCTACGAAGCATGGAGCGAGGCGCAGGGGCCGGACGGGTGGACGACGATGTTCAAGGTCGTGCTCAAGCGCACGGATTGAGGCGACACCTCAGATCGGATGCGTCGGATTCCTGCCGCTGACCCGCTTGTAGACACCGCCGGCGTAGCGCAACACGAGCGTCTGCGCGATCCTGCGCGGTGACGACTTCTGCGTCTTCGGATGGTCGACCAGATCGGTGCCCGTGAAGCGAATGACGAGATCGCCGCGTCTTTCCAGGTCTGCACTCGGTCGGATGCGCCATTTGCCATGCACGTCGAAGCAGTCCTTCGCCGACGGCGGCGACGGGTCCGCCTTCAGGACGGGCGTGCCTCCGCCGAGCGCCTCGGGGCAGCCTTCCTTCCCGTCGACGGCGGAGGACATGAGCACCTCGCCCTTGAGAAGAACCAGCGCCCGTTCGGGGCCGAACTCCACGACGGACAGGAAGTCCGCGCACAAGCCTTGCCAGCAACTGCCGTTCTCGATGGAGACGCCCTGGTGACCGCCCCCGAGATCGAGCGGCTTCATCCGCCCGAGGTCGCCGAAGAAGCCCGTCTCCAGGATCTCGTCCCGTTCGCTCGTTCGAACCCAGCGCCCATCGCTGCGCACGAACCAGACCGCACCTAGGATTCCGCCGGCGGGGTGGCCGCCGAGGTTGTTGCCTTGATCGTCGGACGGTGAACCCGCGAAGACGAGCACGCGATGCGACTCGTCGATCGCCAGCACCCGCTGCGGCGTCGTGGCGACCGTGTATTCGACCCGATCGGGGCCGTCGGGTGGCAGCTTCATGATCCAGGGCCCTCGGCCGTTCCACTTCGGGAAGGCGGCATGCATCAGCGCCTGCCGGCTGTCGCCGGGCGCACCGGACGCCACGGCTTCGCGTTCGCAGACCAGGACGGTCAAGACCAGCAACGACACGGACAACAGGGGGCGGCTGAGTAGATCCATGCCCGCGATGCTATCGGCCCTGCCCCGTGCTACTCGCCCGCCCCCAACGCCCGCACCCGCGCCTCGTGCGCCTCGAGCCACTGCGGCAACTCGTCGGCCGGCATCGCGCGGGACACGAGGAAGCCCTGGCCGACGCCGCAGCCGGAGTCGCGCACGAGCTGCCAGTCCGGCAGCGTCTCGATGCCTTCGGCCACCGTCACCAGGCCCAGCTGGCGCGACATGTCCAGCGCCGACTTCAGGATCACGCGCAGGTTGGTGCGCTCGTGCGCGCCGTGCACGAAGGCACGGTCGACCTTGAGCTCGGTGAACGGGATGCGCGCGAGCTGCTGCATCGACGAGAAGCCCGTGCCGTAGTCGTCGATCGACAGCCGGAAGCCCTTCAGGCGCAGCCGCGCGAGCACGCCCAGCGCAACGCCCATGCAGTCGACGACCGAGTTCTCGGTGATCTCGAGCACCACGTGGCGGGCGTCGAGCCCGTGCTCCTCCATCAGCGACGACAGCTCGCGCACCAGGCCCGGATCCTCCAGCAGCCGCGGCGACAGGTTGACGGCCAGCGACAGCTGCAGGCCCGTCGACTGCCAGCGCGCCGCGTCGCGGAAGGCCTGGCGCAGCACCGACAGCGTCAGCGCGTGGATCAGCCCCTGCTGCTCGGCCACCGCGACGAAGCGGTCGGGCCGGATCGGGCCGTGCAACGGGTGCGTCCAGCGCGCGAGCGCCTCGACGCCGCACACCGCGCCGCGCGCCATGTCGACCTTGGGCTGGTAGTGCACGGCGATCGCGCCCGCCGCGATGGCCTGCTCGAGCTCGAACGGGTCGATGCGCTGCTGCGGCTCGTCGTCGGCCGCCACGCCCGGCGTGACGCGCAGCCGGCCCCAGCCTTCGAGCGCCGCGGCCAGCGCCTCGGGCTGCAGCGGCTTGCGGATGCCCGCCACCACCGGCATGCCCAGGTTGCGCGCCATCGCCTCGACGGTGTCGATCAGCGCTGCCTCCTGGCTGGAGACGACCAGCAGCGGGATCGCCAGCTGGCGCTCGTGCAGCCGCTCGATCAGCTCGACACCGTCCATGCCGGGCATCTCCAGATCGACCACCATCAGGTCGGGCGGCAGCACCAGCAGCGACAGCAGCTCGAGGGCCTCGCCGCCGCTGCCGGCCTCGTAGATCATCTCGATGCCCAGCTCGCGGCACAGCGCGACGAGCTGGACGCGCTGGACGATGTTGTCGTCGACGATGAGCAGCGAGGAGACGGCCGGCGATGGGGCGGGGGGTACCATGCGCCCCAGTTTGCCGCGAGCTTGTGTTTCGTGCAAAGCGCGTCTCGCAGACGCGGGCTTCAACCGCCCAGCTCGGAGGCGGCGTCGTCCTCCCACCGCTTCTTCACGTCGGCCCAACCCTGGGCGCCGAGCTTCTCCAGCGTCTCCATGTTGCGCTCGAAGATGGCCTCGGCCTCGGGGAAGGCGGCCACCGCGCGGTCGACACTCTCCTCGCGCAGCAGGTGCAGCGTCGGGTACGGCGAGCGGTTGGTGGCGTTGGTGACGTCGTCGGGCTCGGTGTCGGCGAACTGGAAGTGCGGGTGGAAGCTGGCGACCTGCAGCACGCCGTCCAGGTCGAGGTCTTCCACGGCGGCGTCGGCCAGCTCGAGGAAGTCGTTGAAGTCCTCGAAGTCGGCCAATACCCGAGGGTGTATCAGCATCGTCGTGTCGACCACCGCCGAGTCGGTGTCGGCCAGGCGCTGAAGCTCGACCACCAGCGTGGCGAGCAGCGTCTCGGGGTCGGTGGCGTCGCTGAAGACGTAGCGGATCTGGTCCTTCGCGTCGACGGCGCGCGCGAACGGGCACAGGTTCAGGCCGATCACGGCGCGGCGCACCCAGGCGCGCGTCTCGGCGATCGCCAGTTCGGCGGGCGCGCCGTCGACCGAGGCGTCGTTGGGGCTGGACATGTCAGGCTCCTTGGCGGTCGAAGACCAGCATCAGGTTGTTGGCGGGCATCGCGACGCGCTCGCGCAGGCGCAGGCCCGCGTCACGCGCGTGCGCGGCGACCTCGGCCAGGCGGCGGATGCCCCAGCTCGGGTCGCGCTCGGTCTTGAGCCAGCGGTCGAACTCGACGTTGCTCGGCGCGAGCGGCTCGTCGTCGACGATGTACGGGCCGTACGTCACCAGCACGCCGCGCGGCGCGAGGTGGCGGCCGACGCCCTGCATCAGGCCGGGCAGCGTCGCCGGCGGCGAGGCATGCAGCATGTTGATGCAGGTGATGGCGTCGAAGGCGCCGTCGACCGGCCAGGCCGCAGCGGTGACGTCCAGCTGAACGGCCGGCAGGATGTTGCGCAGCGGGCCCGGGGCGATGTCCGCACCGGGCGATTCGGCGACATCGGCCGCATCGAGCACGCTCCACGCGGCGATCGACGGCAGCGACGCGGCGGCGTATTCACTCGGCTGCCACGTCCAGCCGGGCAGGTGGCGCGCGAACCACGACACGTGCTGGCCGCTGCCGCTGGCGATGTCGAGCGCGCGGCCGGCGGGCGGCAGCACGCGGCGCAGCACGTCCAGGATCGGCTGGCGGTTGCGCTCGGCGGCGGGGCTGGACTGGCGATCGGCGGCGGTCATGGCGGTGGCGGCGGGGTCGGGTGCGCGCCGATCCTACTCCGCGCCGGATGTCCGCCGGACGACGCATCGCCGACAATCGCGTCATGACCACGCCCGCGCCCGCCACCGCCTTCGACACCCTTTCGCTGCCGCCGAACGTGCTGGCCAACCTCGCACAGCTGGGCTATGTCCAGATGACGCCCATCCAGGCCGCCGCCCTGCCGCCGGCGCTCGCCGGGCAGGACCTGATCGCGCAGGCCAAGACCGGCAGCGGCAAGACGGCCGCGTTCGCGCTGGCGATGCTCGACAAGCTCAACCCGCGCCACTTCGGCATCCAGGCGCTGGTGCTGTGCCCCACGCGCGAGCTCGCCGAGCAGGTGGCCGTCGAGACGCGCCGCCTGGCGCGCGCCGAGGAGAACATCAAGGTGCTGACGGTGGTCGGCGGCGTGCCCGTGCGCACCCAGCTCGCGAGCCTGGAGCACGGCGCGCACGTCGTCATCGGAACGCCGGCTCGCGTGCTGGACCTGCTCGAGCGCGAGGCGCTGGACCTGTCGGGCCTGAAGACCCTGGTGCTGGACGAGGCCGACCGCATGCTGGACATGGGATTCGTCGACGACATCAAGGCCGTGGCGGGCGCCTGCCCGAAGGCGCGCCAGACGCTGCTGTTCTCGGCGACCTACCCCGACGGCATCGCCAAGTTGAGCCAGCAGTTCATGCGCAACCCCCTGGCGGTGAAAGTGGAGTCGCACCACTCGGCCGCGCAGATCGTGCAGCTCTGGTACGAGGTCAAGGACGCGGAGCGCCTGCACGCCGTCGGCCGCCTGCTGCGCCACTACCAGCCTGCCAACACGATCGCGTTCTGCAACACCAAGCAGCAGTGCCGCGACCTGGTGGACGTGCTCACCGCCGAGGGCATCCAGGCGATCGCGCTGCACGGCGACCTCGAGCAGCGCGACCGCGACCAGGTGCTGATCCAGTTCGCCAACCGCAGCTGCTCGGTGCTGGTGGCCACCGACGTCGCCGCGCGCGGCCTGGACGTGCCGCAGCTCGCCTGCGTCATCAACGTCGACGTGACCTACGAGACCGAGCAGCACATCCACCGCATCGGCCGCACCGGCCGCGCCGGCGAGGACGGCCTCGCGCTGAACCTGGCCAGCCTCGACGAGATGGGGCGGGTCGGCAACATCGAGCTGCTGCAGAAGACCGAGACGCAGTGGCACCAGCTCTCGGAGCTGGACGACAGCGACGACCAGCCGCTCGTCGCGCCCATGGTCACGCTGCAGATCCTGGGCGGCCGCAAGGAGAAGATCCGCCCCGGCGACGTGCTGGGCGCGCTGACCAAGGACATGGGCGTCGAGGGCGCCCGCATCGGCAAGATCAACGTGACGGACATGTCGACCTACGTGGCCGTCGAACGCGCGATCGCCGACAAGGTGCTGGCCAAGCTCAACGCCGGCTTCGTCAAGGGCAAGCGCGTGCGGGCCAGGCGGATCGAGGGCGTCACCGAATAGGCCAAAGCGTGTCGTCGCCTCATCGTGTGACGCACTGTTGTCGCATCGCGCCCACCAAGTGTCCTCCTGCGCGCGGGAGGACCGGCGGACGCTCTCACTCGTCGGCGATGAGCCGGCGGCCGAACGACACCACGTCGTCCTGCGCGTAGCCGATCGCCTCGTAGAACGCGATCACCGACGCGTTGCTCGCGCGGACCTGCAGGTTGACCTTCGGGCAGCCCGCGACCGCCAGCAGGCGCTCGGCCTCGCGCATGAGCGTGCGCGCGTGGCCCTTCATGCGGTGCGCGGGATCGACCGCGAGGTAGTTGATCCAGCCGCGATGGCCGTCGTAGCCGACCATGATCGACGCGATCACGGCGTCGCCGTCGATGCCGACCAGGAACCACTCGCGCCGCACCGATCGCTTGCGCTCGATGTCCTTGCGCGGATCGTTCCACGATCGCGTGAGGCCCGCGGCCTCCCACAAGGCGATGACGGCGGCTTCGTCGGAATCCCGGAAGGGGCGGATCTGCATGGCGCGAACCAGGTGGTTGGCGCCCCATCGTACAGTACGGCGCATGCCGCGCCGCCCCTTGCCCGACTCTGCCGCTCCGTTTCGCGTCGATGTCGCAAGTGCCTGTGCGCTCGTCGCGTTCTCGCTCGCGTATGCGCTCGTGGCGCTGGTGCGCGGCATGCCCCGGTGGGTCGACGCGCTGTACCTGGGCGCGAGCGCGCTGTGCGTCGCGGTCTATGGCATCGACAAGCTCGCCGCTCGGGACGGGCACGATCGCGTGCCCGAGGTGATGCTGCTGTCGCTCGGCGTGGTCGGCGGCTGGCCGGGGGCGATCGTGGCGCAGCAGGTGTTCCGGCACAAGACGGTCAAGCGGCGCTTTCGTGCGCTGTTCTGGCTCACCGTGGTCGCCAACGTGGCCGTGTTCGCGTGGGTCTTCGTCGGGCGCTGAGCCGCCGGGCCGGAGGTGTCCGGCATCGCCCTGGATCGCGTCAAGGCGATGGCCACGGCTCCGGCGCCGATCGCGATCCGGGCGGTGCCTGACGCCGGTCGGCGAGGGATCGGCGCTCAGGCGGCGGCGCGTGCCCGCAGCAGGTCGTGGTACGCGCCGGTGACGAGTGCGTCCGGCGCGACGCCGAGCCGCGCCATCAGGTCGTGCGCCTCGCGAACGCCGCCGTCGACATCGTCGCCATCCGACAACACCACCTCGAGCTCCATGAAGTCGCCCAGGCCCCGCACGCGGTCGAGGTGCACGCGAGTTCGGCCGACGAGGAACAGCGTGCGATGCTTGACGACACGCCCCTCGACGCCGTTCGATCGCGCCAGCGCGTCGCGCAAGGTGTCGGGCGATGCCGTCGGTGAAAGCAGGTAGTCCGAGACCTTCGGGCCGCCATCGTCCGCGCGGCGGTAGGCGATCAGCTCGCCGCGGCCGTCGGCGTAGACGCGCAGCTTCAGGCGGCCGTGCGCGCAGCCAAAGAAGGTGTCGTCCTGCGGGATCTCGACCGGCCCGCTGTCGGCGATGGCCGCCGTGCGGGCGCGCAGCGCGTCCAGGTCGGCGACGCGCGCCTTGATCTCGATGTTGCGGGCCATGCGTCGTGCTCCTCGGTTGGGGGGAGCGCGACGTTAGCAGATGCCGCTCACTCGTCCTGCGGCCGGATCGCCTTGTAGACGTGGGCGCCGATGAACGCCCCGAGGATGGGCGCCACCCAGAACATCCACAGTTGCTCGAGCGCCGCGGCGCCGACGTACACCGCCACGCCCGTGCTGCGCGCCGGGTTGACCGAGGTGTTGGTGACCGGGATGCTCACCAGGTGGATCAGCGTCAGCGCCAGGCCGATCGCGATCGGCGCGAACTGCGCGGACGCGCGCAGGTCGGTCGCGCCGAGGATGACGATCAGGAAGAACATCGTCATCACCGTCTCGCACACGAAGCCGGCCAGCATCGAGTAGCCGCCCGGCGAGCGCACGCCGTAGCCGTTCGACGCAAAGCCCTTGGCGACGTCGAAGCCCGGCGCGCCGCTGGCGATGACGTACAGCACGCCGCCCGCGACGATCGCGCCCAGCACCTGCGCCACGATGTAGGGCAGCACGCGGCCCGCCGGCACGCGGCCGGCGGCCCACAGGCCCACGGTGACCGCGGGGTTGAGGTGGCAGCCCGAGATCGGGCCGATCGCGAAGGCCATCGTCAGCACGGTCAGGCCGAAGGCCAGCGAGACGCCTAGCAGGCCGATGCCCACGCCGGGAAACGCCGCCGCGAGCACGGCGCTGCCGCAGCCGCCCAGCACGAGCCAGAACGTGCCGAGGAACTCGGCGCCAAGTTGCTTCATGGGTGCTCCTCTTTGTCTTGCTTGCAGGGACGAGCGGACCGACACGTCCGCTCGACCGCGCCGTTATACGCCCGCCGCGCGACAAAGAGAAGAAGAAGGCTGTATCAGGACTTTCCGAGCACGATCGTGACGAGCGCGACCGCATCCTCGAGGCCCAGCAGCCCGTGCTGCACGTTGCCCGCCAGGAACATCAGCTGGCCGGCGCGCAGTTCCTGGCGCGTGCCGTCGACGTTGAGCTCGAGGCGGCCGGACAGGCACAACACCGTGATCTCGCCGGCCACGCGGTGCGGCGGGAACGCCTTGCCGGCCGGCAGCACGAGGCGCATGACCTCGAGCTGCTCGCTCTTGAACACGGCGTACGACTGGGCCGACGGCAGGCTGCCGTCGCTGGACAGGATGTCGACGACCTGTCCGGAGCTTGCGTGCGGGATGGCCATGGTGCCAGTATCCGACTCCGGCCTTCGAGCGGCAACTAGTCGAGGGGAAACACCGGCACGCCGCCCTGGCGCTGGCGCTCGATCTCGGCCCGCAGCGCGGCCAGCACGTCGGCGACGACGGCAGCGACCTCGGGCGACGCGGCCATCGCGGCCTCGTCCATGTGTGCACCCAGCAACGCGACCGCGAACGAGCGCTCGCCCACCAGCCCGGCCGACATCGTGCGCAGGGTCTCGCGCAGCGCTTCGTCGGCGTGGTGCGCGCGCGGCGACGCGTTGATCACGGCCACCGGCTTGTGGATGAACGGCGGGAAGCTCACGAGCCAGTCCAGCGTGTTCTTGATCGTGCCGCTGACGCCGTGCGCGTACTCGGGGCTGGCGATGACGATCGCGTCGGCCGCGGCCACCGCCATGCGCAGCGCCACCACGGCGCGCGGCAGCTCGTCGTCGGCGACCACGTCCTCCAGGTCGGGGTTGAACAGCGGCAGGCGCCCGAGCCAGTCGGCGATCTCGATGTCGGCGCGGGTGCGGGCCAGGCGCGCGGCCACGCGCAGCAGCGCGGCGTTGAGGGAGTCCTTGCGCAGGCTGCCGCACAGGCCCAGCACGTTCAGGGGCGCGATCATTTGGACACCTCCGTGGGGCACTTCTCGCCGGGGCCGGCGATGCGGTCGAACTGCGTGCGCGACTTGTTCGCCTCGACGGTGATGAACTGCCGCGAGGTGACGCCCTCCATCGGGTTGACGTCCGGGCGATCGGGCTGCGACGAGTCGCGCCACGTGATCTGCCCGTCGGCCACGCGCCACGTGCCACTGGAGTTGAAGTGGTCGCCGGCCTCGGTGTTGGGCACCATCATGTACGTGCCGTCGGCGTGCAGCTCGATGCAGCGCATCACCATGCCGCGCGTCGACGTCCAGACGCCGGCCATGTCCTGCGGCACGTCCGCCGGCGGCGCGGCGGGGGCGGCAGGCTCGGGCGGCGGCGGCGCGTGACGCGAGCAGCCGGGCAGCGCGACGGCCAGCGGGATCATGAGCGCCGAAAGGCGCGGCGAGCGCGGGAACGGGGGCAGAGGCAAGGCGGACTCCGTCGACGGGCGCGGCCGCCGCGGCCGCGCGCACTTGCGTGCAGTCTACGGCGACCGCGGGCGCGCGCACGGTCGCGTGACGCGCCCGCGCGCCCCCGCGCGGGGTCAGAGCACCTTGGTCAGCGCGGCCAGCAGGTCCTTGCCGCGCGGCGAGCCCCAGCCCGTCACCGCATCGAAGCCCGCGGTCGACTTGAAGCCGCCCACGTGTGCGGTGACGTTGTCGCCGCTGGCGATGTCGTTGCAGCCGGCCTTGCCCAGCGGGCCGCCACCGCTCGACGCCGCGCCGTACAGCAGCGGCGTGAGGTAGCCCACGCGCTTGCCGCCGGCTGCGAGCTGCTGGTTCATGCGCGCCACCAGCGCGGCCCACAGCGGGGCCGACGCGCTCGTGCCGCCGCTGATCTCCTGCTGCCCGCCGGCCACGACGAAGTAGCCGGTGTTGGCGCTCGCGTTGGCCGAGACGTCCGGCACGATGCGGCCCGCCTGCTGGCCCGGGTTGACGGACGCGATGTCCAGCCCCGCCTGCCATGCCGGCCGCGCGATGCGCGCGCTGACGCCGCCGCCCGTGGAGCCGCCGTTGTCGGCGCGCAGGCCGTCGCCGTCCTTCCACGCGCGTTCGCTGCGCTTGGGGCCGGTGCGCAGCAGCGTGCCGCCCACGGCCAGCACGAACGGGCTGGCGCACGGGAAATCGATGTGCGCGTGGCCGTCGTTGATGCCATCGGACGAGCCGTCGTCACCCGCCGCCACGCAGACGGTGATGCCCATCAGCGCGGCCTCCTGCAGCGACTCGTTGACCTGGCCGACCGCCGACGCCGTCCACACCGACACGTCCTCCGCGTAGCCCCAGCTGATCGACAGCACCTGCGGCTTGTACTTCGGGTCGTGCATCGCGGCGTCGAGCGCGTCGATCCAGCCCTTCTCGGTGAACTGGCTGAACCACACCGGGATCGTCGCCTTGGGGCAGATGCCCGCCAGCACCTCGACGTCCAGCATCACCTCGCCGGTGGCCTCGTCGTTGGTGTCGGTGGGCATCTTGTCGACGCTGATCGGCACCACGTTGGGCAGGCTCGCGAGGCCCGCGGCCTTGCCGAACGCGGCGAGGTCGTCGGGAAAGTAGCCGCCGCCGAACTCGAGCAGGCCGATCGTCTGGCCGCTGCCGTCGCCGTCGGGGAAGTCGTAGGCGGTCGCGAGCTCCGCGGGGAAGAACCACGGCCGCTTCTGGGTGGTGGCGGCGCTGCGGTCGACGACGTGGCGCTTCCTGCCGCCGTCGGGGCGGCGGCGCACGACGCGGCGGTTGTCCAGGCCGAACACGCCGACGATGTCCTTCTCGAGCCCCGCGGGCACGTGCAGCGCGCCGACACGGCCGCGATAGGGGCCGCGGATGCCGTCGTACTGCATCAGCCTGACCTGGAACGCCTGCTCCATCGCGGCGACCGGGCCGCCCAGCTGCACGGTGCGCGTGGCGGCGTTGCTGGCGAGCACGGTCAGGCCCAGGTCGGTGAAGGTGTCGGTCACGCGCTTGATCGCATCGTCCGATGCGCCGTACTGCGCGCCGAGCTCGGCCGTGGTGAGCGTGCGCGCGGGGCGCTGGTCGACGCCGGGCAGCGGCGCCTTGCGCGCGAGCTTGAGCGTGACCTCGACCCAGGCCTCGGCGTCGGAAGCGCGCGTGGCCGTGGCACCGAAAGCCGGCGTGCGTTCGCTGCCGGGAACCGCGATGAATCTGGTATCCGTCATGTTGCAACTCCAGTGAATGAGGGCGAGGGCGCCAGCTTGGCGCCGCGCTCATGCCATTGAATCCCTCGCAGGAGTGTGACGCCAGCCTCGCTCGCCTGATGAGCTAGGGAGGATCGCGCGAAGCTGGCAAATGGCTGAAGCGCACAGCTTTTCCCGGGCGTCACTGTCGGGCACGGTGCTTGCCGAATCGGTCGCAGGGGCCGCAGGCCAAGCTGGAGACGTGAAACATGGACCATCGAACAGGATCGCTGAAACGTTGCGTCGCCGTGGCGGCGTCGCTGGCGGCGCTGGCACTGGCCGGCTGCAACCGGTCCGACACACCCGCCGACAAGCAGGTGACGGCCGGCACCGAGCTGGACGACTCCGTCATCACCACCAAGGTCAAGACCGCGCTGATGACCGACAACGTCGGCAAGGGCGGCGACACCAGCGTCGAGACGCGCAAGGGCGAGGTGCTCCTGAGCGGCTTCGTCGACACGCAGGCGCAGGCCGACCGCGAGGTTCAGCTCGCGCGCAGCGTCGAGGGCGTGCAGTCGGTGCAGAACAAGCTCATGGTCAAGGACGGCAAGTCCACGGCCGGCAACGTGCTGGACGACTCGGTCGTCACGGTCAAGGTGAAGTCGGCGCTGATGTCCGACGAGCAGACCCGCGGCACGCAATTCGCCGTCACCACCCACAAAGGCGTCGTGCAGCTGAGCGGCTTCGTCGACAGCGCCGATGAACAGGCACGCGCGACGACCGTCGCACGCAACGTCGAAGGCGTCCAGAGCGTCGTCAACGACACCAGCATCAAGAAGTAGTCGGACAAACAGGAGAAACCATGCTCTACACCATCGCCGTCATTCTCGTCGTCCTCTGGCTCATCGGCATGCTCACTTCGGTGACGCTCGGTGGCCTGATCCACATCCTGCTGGTCATCGCGATCATCGCGGTGCTGTTCCGCCTGATCAGCGGACGCGGGATCTGATCGCCCCTCGACAATCAGGCGAACGGCCCCGGTCGCAGCGATGCGGCCGGGGCCGTTCGCGTTGGTCTAGAGTGCGCGCATGACCACGCCAGCGCCCCGGCCGCTCGCCGCCATCGCCAGCTTCCATGCGCACATCTACTTCGACGGCCCCGCGCAGCGCGAGGCCGCGCTGGCGCTGCGCGAGCAGATCGGCCAGCGCTTCGCGGTCGCGCTCGGGCGCGTGCACGACCAGCCGATCGGGCCGCATGCCCGCGCGATGTACCAGGTGGCGTTCGACGTCGCGAGCTTCGGCAAGATCGTCCCGTGGCTGATGCTCAACCGGCAGGGCCTGACGGTGCTGGTGCACACCAACACGCGCAACGAGCGCGCCGACCACCTGTCGCACGCGCTGTGGATGGGCGAGGTGCTGCACATCGTCGGGCCCGAGCACCTGGCCGCCGACATGGACGCGGAAGGCCCGCGCCCGACGAACACGGTGCCGACGCTGGAACCCTAGGCCTCGGCCGCCTTGATCGCGGAGTGCACGCCGACGGCGGCCTGCAGCACGCCGCCCGCGTCGCCCACCAGCGCGGCGCCGGCCAGGCCAACGACGGCGCTGGCGATCGCGAGGCGGTCTTCCGTCTTCTGCACGCCGGCCAGGAAATCGTCGACCTTCTGCGCGGCATCCTTGATCTGCGCGATCGCGTCGGCCGCCTGCGTGCCAAGCAGCTTGACGGCCTTGGCGCGCAGGTCGATGGCACGCTGGTCGAGCGCCGTCTCGAGATTGAGCGCGCGATCGACGTCCGGCGCCGTGGGGTTGTTGCGGCGCCAGTTGAACAGCACCGTGGACGCGTGGCCCGCAGCGTCGGCCAGCTGCGCGATCGCGTCGGCGGTGTCGCTGTCGGAGGGCGCGGACGCGGCCGCGAGCGCGGCGGCGGCGATGTCGGAAGCGGTGGGGTCGGTCATGGCGGGCCTCTCGAATCGGGGGATCACAACGCCGCGGCGTCGTCGCTGAGCGCCTGCACCTGCGCGACGAAGGCGGCGACCAGCTCGAGGCGGCGCGCGCCGCCGATCTTGTCGAAGTTGGCGATCAGGTCGGCGTGCGCGGCCAGCAGCGCGTCGGCGGTCTTGTCGAAGTCGCGCACGCGGCGCGCCTCGAGCTCGTTGGCGGCGATGTCCGCGCGCGCCGCCGTCTGCGCCCAGCGCCACGGCAGCCGCGCCTCGACGTCCGCCTGCGTGGGCGCGTTGGACGCCGTGACCAGCCGCCCGAGCTCGCCGCGCATGATCTCGCGGGTGTCGTTCAGCTGCCCCGCGTAGACCTTGCCGGCGTACGACTTCATCGCCTCGACGACCACGCGCAGCGCGTCCTGGTTGTCCTCCAGCGTCGAGCGCTTGAGCGTCTCGATCTTGGCCTCGGTGAGCAGCGCCGCGGCGGCGCGCGCGATCTTGGTGGCGGCGCCGAGCTTGCCGCTGTCGAAGATCGGCGTGCCGTCGCGCGTGGCGAGCCTGTCGGCGGCGCCGGACAGGTCCTTGATGTCGCCGTCGAACACGTTGGGCCTGGCATGCGACAGCTTGACCAGCGCGCCGGCGTAGTCGGCCAGCGCCTGGCCGAACAGCGCCGCGGTGGCGCCGGCCTCGCGCAGCGCCTTGCACTTGTCGGCCGCGGCGTGTTCGGCGGCGGCGTCGTCGAACGCACCGGGGTTGCCGAGGGCGACGTAGCGCTCGCGCTGCTCGCAGCTGGCACCCATGCCCGTCGCGAAGGGCTTGTAGACGATGGCCAGGTGGTTGGCGGCGGCGCCGAAGTCGGCCACCGGCTGCATCTGCGCGGCGCAACCCGCCAGCACGGACGCGAGCGTCGCGGCCAGCGGCCCGAAGGCGCGCGAACGGTGGGACATCGGCATCTCCTGCAAGTGGGAAGGGGTGGCGGGCAGTCTACGATCGCGCGCGGCCCGGCGCATCGCTCGTCCTGGGGGGTGTCACCGGCGTGCCGCACAATGGCCTCCCACCCAGGAGGAACCGATGATCGACCACACCGGCGTCACCGTGAGCGACTTCGAGGCCAGCAAGGCCTTCTACATCCAGGCGCTGGCGGCCATCGGCTACGCCAAGCTGCTGGAGTTCGGGCCCGAGGTCACCGGCTCGGTGCCGGTGGCCGGCTTCGGCGAGCCGCCCAAGCCCGACTTCTGGATCAGCGCCGGCACGCCCAACCGCCCCGCGATCCACGTGGCGTTCCGCGTCGCTGATCGCGCGAAGGTGCGCGCGTTCCACGAGGCCGCGCTCGCCGCCGGCGGCACCTGCAATGGCCCGCCGGGCATCCGGGCCCATTACCACCCCCACTACTATGGCGCCTTCGTGCTGGACCCGGACGGCCACAACATCGAGGCCGTCTGCCATGACCCGGGGAACGACGATGAAGCTTGACCCGACGCGCGGCGCGTGCGCCGTCGCCCTCGCCGCCCTCGCCTTCCCGGCCCATGCCGACGAGGTGCAAGTGGCCGTCGCCGCCAACTTCTCCGCCGCGGCGCAGAAGATCGCCGCGCAGTTCGAGAAGGACACCGGCCACACGGTCAAGCTGTCGTTCGGCGCCACGGGCAAGTTCTACGCGCAGATCGAGGCGGGCGCGCCGTTCGACGTGCTGCTGGCCGCCGACCAGGCGACACCCGGCAAGCTCGTCACCGAAGGCAAGGCCGTGCCGGCCACGCTGCACACGTATGCGATCGGCAAGCTGGTGCTGTGGTCGGCCGACCCGGCGCTGGTGGACGGCGACGGCGCGGTGCTGAAGTCGGACAAGTGGAAGCACCTGTCCGTGGCCGACGCCAAGCTCGCGCCCTACGGCCAGGCGGCCAGCCAGACGCTCGCCGCGCTCAAGCTGACCGACGCCGTGCAGCCGCGCATCGTCACGGCGGAAAACATCGGCCAGGCGCTGCAGTTCGTGCAGACCGGCAACGCCGAGCTCGGCTTCGTCGCCCTCGGCCAGGTGCAGCCGCCGGACGGCTCCAGGCCCGCGGGCTCGATGTGGATCGTGCCGGCCAGCCTCTACGCGCCGATCAGGCAGGACGCCGTCGTCATCGCGAGCACCAAGGTCGACAAGGCTGCCACGCAGTTCGTGGACTACCTCGCCGGCGACAAGGCGCGCGTGGTGATCAAGGCCTGCGGCTACGGCTGGTGATGCCGCGATGAGCTGGGGCGACGACGGCCAGGCCGTCCTGCTGACGCTGAAGCTGGCGTTCGTCGTCACGGTGCTGCTGCTGGCGCTCGGCACGCCGCTCGCGTGGTGGCTGGCGCACACGCGCTCGCGCTGGAAGGCGCCGCTGTCGGCGCTCGTCGCGCTGCCGCTGGTGCTGCCGCCCACGGTGCTGGGCTTCTACCTGCTGATGCTGATGGGACCGCACGGCATCGTCGGCCGCGCGACGCAGGCGCTGGGCATCGGCCTGCTGCCGTTCTCGTTCGCGGGGCTGGTGGTGGCGTCGATGCTGTACTCGCTGCCGTTCGTGGTGCAGCCGCTCCAGACCGCGTTCGAGGCGATCGGCGCGCGGCCGCTGGAGGCCGCCGCCACGCTGCGCGCCGGCCCGTGGGAGCGCTTCGCGCACGTGGCGCTGCCCCTGGCGCGCCGCGGCGTGATCACCGCCGCAGTGCTCGGTTTCGCGCACACGGTGGGCGAGTTCGGCGTCGTGCTGATGATCGGCGGCAACATCCCCGGCGCGACGCGCGTGATCTCCACGCAGCTGTACAACCACGTCGAGGCGATCGAATACCCCGAGGCGCATCGGCTCGCGGCAATCCTGCTCGTGTTCAGCTTCGCGGTGCTGCTGGGCGTCTATCGCCTGCGGCCGCAGGGCGCGCTGGTGGCCGCGCCGGCCGACGGAGCGCCGCGCGCATGATCGAGGCGACCCTGCGCCTGCCGCGCGGCGCGTTCACGCTGGACGTGTCGCTCACGTTGCCCGCGCGTGGCACGAGCGCGCTGTTCGGGCCCTCTGGCTGCGGCAAGACGACGCTGCTGCGCTGCCTGGCCGGCCTGGAGCGCGCGCCCGGCGGACGCGTCGTCGTCGACGGCGAGGCCTGGCAGGACGATGCCGCCGGCCTCTTCGTGCCGACGCATCGGCGCGCGGTAGGGGTCGTGTTCCAGGAGGCCAGCCTGTTCGAGCACCTGGACGTGCGCGCCAACGTCGAATTCGGCTGGAAGCGGCTCGCGCCGGCGCAACGCCGCATCTCGATCGAGCAGGCCGTCGAGTGGACGGGCATCGCCGCGCTGATGGGGCGGTCGACGGCGGGGCTGTCCGGCGGCGAGCGCCAGCGCGTCGCGATCGCGCGCGCGCTGGCCGTCAGCCCGCGCCTGCTGCTGATGGACGAGCCGCTGGCCGCGCTCGACGTCGCGCGCAAAGCCGAGATCCTGCCCGCGATCGAGCGGCTGAGCGAGCGCTCGGGCATCACCATCGTCTACGTCAGCCACGCGATCGCCGAGGTCGCGCGGCTGGCCGACCACGTCGTGCTGATGGACGCCGGCCGCGCCGTCGCCTCGGGCCCCGTCGGCGAACTCCTGAGCCGCCTCGACCTGCCGCTGCCGCCCGGCGAGGACGCCGGCGTCGTGCTGCTGGGCGAGGTCGGCGCGCTCGACGCGCCATGGCACATGGCCCGCCTCGACGTGCCCGGCGCGTCGTTCTGGACGCGCGACCCCGCCCTGCCCGTCGGCCACCTGATCCGGCTGCGCGTGCTGGCGCGCGACGTGTCGCTGAGCCTGGCCGAGCAGCCCGGCAGCAGCATCGCCAACCAGATCCCGGCGGTCGTCGAGGCCATCGCCGACGACACCCATCCGTCGCAGGTGCTCGTGCTCGTGCGCGTTCGCACGCACGGGGGCACCAGCGCGCTGCTCGCGCGCGTGACGCGCAGGAGCGCGCAGGCGCTGGCGCTCGCCTCCGGGCTGCCGGTGTGGGCGATGGTGAAGTCGGTGGCGCTGCTGGATTGACGTGCCGCGGCCGATAGCAGCGGGTTAACACGTATACAGCCGATGCCATCGACTGTATACAGTTTTCCCACGTCGCCGCGGTGCCCGCCGCGCCGGGCCCGGTCCGGTCGGCGGTCGCGATGTCCACTCCTTACAGAGCCCGCTGTGGTGAGGGGAGAGTGCATGTGTCATGACATGCGCTCTCTTCACTCTGGAGGACGCGATGGACGCCACCCGCTCGACTGCAGCCCCTGCCGTTCAACCCGTGGACGAGCGCCTGCCGCCCGCGCGCCTCGCCGCGCTGGGCCTGCAGCATGTGCTGGTCATGTACGCCGGCGCGATCGCCGTGCCGCTGATCGTCGGTCGCGCGCTCAAGCTCGCGCCCGAGCAGGTGGCGATGCTGATCTCGGCCGACCTGTTGTGCTGCGGCCTGGTCACGCTGATCCAGTCGTTCGGCCTGAACCGCTGGTTCGGCATCAAGCTGCCCGTCATGATGGGCGTGACGTTCGCGGCGGTCGGCCCGATGGTGGCGATCGCCAACGGCGCGCCGGGCCTGGACGGCGCGCGGGCCATCTTCGGCGCGGGCATCGGCGCGGGCCTCATGGCCATCCTCATCGCGCCGTTGATGAGCCGGCTGCTGCGCTTGTTCCCGCCCGTGGTCACCGGCACCACCATCGCGATCATCGGCATCAGCCTGATGCGCGTGGGCGTGGGCTGGGCCGTGGGCGGCCCGTCGAACCTGGCTCAGTTCACCGACGTGCCGCAGCTCGTGGCGATGGTGGAGGAAGCGAAGGTCAAGGCCGCCGCGGCGGCCGCCTCCGGCTCCGCGACGGAGGCGATCGCGTCCGAGCGCGCCGCATCGGTCGCGGTCACCGCCGCGGTGGCCGAGGCCGCCGCCGCGTCGGCGCCCGCGCCGGGGCGCATCGCCAAGATGTTCGCCAAGCTCAAGCTGCCCGGCCCGGTGCCGATGAACGACAACCCGGCCTACGGCGCGCTCGACAACATGGCCGTGTCGGCCGCGGTGCTGGTGTTCATCCTGCTGCTGGTGCGCTTTTTCACCGGCTTCGTGGCCAACATCTCCGTGCTGCTGGGCATCGTGATGGGCTGCGTGATCGCGATCGCGATGGGCAAGATGAGCTTCGCGAAGGTGGCCGCGGCGCCGTGGTTCGACGTCGTCACGCCGTTCGCGTTCGGCCTGCCCACGTTCGACCTCGTCTCCATCGCCACCTTCACCGTGGTGATGGTCGTCGTGATGATCGAGTCCACCGGCATGTTCCTGGCACTGGGCGACATCACCGGCAAGAACGTCGCGCAGGCCGACCTGGCCGCGGGCCTGCGCGTCGACGGCCTGGGCACCGTGATCGGCGGCATGCTCAACACCTTCCCGCACACCAGCTTCTCGCAGAACGTTGGCCTGGTGGCCGTGACCGGCGTGAAGAGCCGCTGGGTGTGCGTCACCGGCGGCTTCATCATGATCGTGCTGGGCATGCTGCCCAAGATGGCCGCGCTGATCGAGGCGATCCCGCAGTTCGTGCTGGGCGGCGCGGGCCTGGTGATGTTCGGCATGGTGGCCGCGACGGGCATCCGCATCCTCGCCACCGTCGACTACAAGGACAACCGCTACAACCTCTACATCGTGGCGCTGGCCATCGGCTTCGGCCTGATCCCGCTGGTGGCGCCGCGCTGGATGCAGCAGATGCCGCACGGCCTGCATCCGCTGCTGGAGTCGGGCATCCTGCTGACGTCGATCTCCGCCGTGCTGCTGAACCTGTTCTTCAACGCGGGCCGCCCCGAAGCCGCGAAGGAGACGACGCACCAGCCGCTCGGCGCGCACTGAGGGCGCTGCGGGCCATCAGCTGGCCATCGACGACATCTCGATGGCGGGCCGACTCGCGCGCCGCCTGAAATCGGCACTGCGCCGGTGCAACTGAGGGCGTTGTTCGGGCGTCCCGCCATGCGCCCGTGCACCCGCGCACGCGCGCGGTGCATGCCGACACGCGCCCCCTGTTCGTGGGGGAAGGCGCGGCGCATCGATGCGGATACCCTGCCACTTTTGCCCAGGGAGGCCCGATGACGATCAAGACCAAGCTCCTGTGCGCCGCGGCGGCCGTCCTGGCGGCGACCGCCATGACGCCGGCCGGCGCCGCCGTCACCTACACGCTGGACGCGCTCTCGACGTTCCAGATCGGCGGCATCACCGCCAGCGGCGCGTACACGTTCACGGTGCCGGACTTCATCCACGCCGATACCACGATCGCCGTCGCCGACCTCACCACCTGCAGCGTGACGACGAGCGCCGGCCCCGGCACCTGCCTGGCGCCGAGCTTCCGCTACGGCCTGGACGAGCCCACCAGCGCCGACGAGGTCGCCACGCTGAAGGTCTCGCCGCCCGGCGCCGGCCCCAACGACTGGGTCGAGTACTACTACTACTTCGCGCCCGGTTCGTTCGAGCACGTGGGCACCTACGGCTCCGACTTCTTCGGCACCGACCAGCAGGCCATCCTCACCGTGACGGCGACCGCCGTCGACGAACCCTCGCCGCTCGCGCTGCTGGCCGCGGGGCTGGGCGCGGCGGGCGTGCTGGCGCGGCGGTCGCGCCGCCGCTGAATCGGCGTGTCCGATCCGGCTCGGGGGGGCCGGATCGGGTCCTGCAGGATCACCCGTTGCCGAATCGCCCCGAAGGACGTTCCACCGGCACCGGGTCTTCCGGCCTGTGAAGAAGCACGGCCGCCTCCTTGGCCGGCACGTCGGCCAGGGCCATCAGTTGCTTTCCCGCGTCGCGCACGCGCTCGAGGGCCGCGGCCTGGTTCGCGGGCTGCTCGTGGCGAGCGCCGTCCACGACGTCCTGGCAGTCGAGCAATTTCTCGAGCAGCACCATCCAGTAGGCCGTGCGCACGCCGGCGGCCACGAGATCCGTCGCCGCGGCTTCCGCGGCGGCCAGGTTCTGGGAGATCGTCTCCAGGCGCCTGGCATCGAACGTCTTCGAGCACTCGATGGCCGTGAGGGCGATGCGCCGCAGCGTGAGCGGAGACAGCCGGCGCCAGCGGGCGCGCAGGGTCCATTCGTCCCACAAGGCCCGCAAGCCCCAGGCGAGCACCGCGCCCACGAGCGCCAGCAACACCTTGGCGGCCCAGGGATCGGAGGCCGCCGCCGGCGTCGTGGCCGCGGTGGAAGCGACGACCTGGGATGCAGCGGCCGCGGCGAGGAAGGCAAGCGTCGCGCTCATGCTTCCTCCTGCACGGTATTCAGCAGGGCCGTGATGTCGCTGTCGGTATGGTTGAACACCGCGACCAGCGCGTCCCAGTCGCTGAGCGTCGATTCGAGCTCGCGCGTGTCGTCCGTGCGCCCGCGGCCCGGGTGCGCGGCCCGTCGAAGCATCGATTGCGTGATGCGCACCACCTGGCTGGCCAAGGCGTCGGCCATGGCCGTGGTGAACAGGCCTCGGCCGTACGTCCGGACATAGAGCGTGCGGCATTCGGGGTCGGTCAGCGCGGCCAGGACTTCCCGGCGATCGACGTCGTGCAGGTAGCGCACGAAACGGTAGACGCTGCGGATGCGCTCCGTGAAGCTGCGGTGGTTGTATCGCGCGATCACCAGTTCGCCGGGCAGCAGCACGTCGACGTGGACCTCCTGCACGTACTCCAGGCTCTGGGTCGCATGCGCGACGTAGAAGCGCCCGGACCGGGAGATGCAGATGCGCGAGTGCGGCGGCGAGTCGAGGGACTTGTACACGGCGACCTGGTCGCTCCAGGCCATGCGCTTGACCTGGTCGATGATGCCGTTGAGCGCCACCAGCAGCGTGTGGTCGTCGTAGCCGAACCGGCGCATGCGCCGCAGCAGTTCCTCCAGCGGCAGGATGCCTCGCCCCGGCGCGCGCTCCAGTTCCTTGAGCATCCGGAACTTGCAGGTCGGGCTCACGCAGTGCGTCGCGTCGCCGAGGTCGAACAGGTTGTCCGTGACGCGGTTGACGTCGCTCTCGAAGTGCGAGTGCCGTGCCAGGAGGATCGCGCGGATGATCGAGTGACTCTTGAGCAGCGCGCCTGGCGCGCCGTCCGGCCCCTGTTGCTCGGGTGGGATCACCATCGGCAGCGTCGGCGAGCCGAAGATCTTCTCGGCCACCAACAGGGCGCTGCGCAGGCTGTTGTTGCACAGCCCTTCGAGGAACTCGCTCGCATTGGGGCCGGCATGCCGGTTTCCCCGCGACGACGAGGCATGACGGATGTCGCTGAGGATCTGTCGCGCCCATGCCTTGACGTCTTCCTGCTCGAGAACCCGCTCGTCGCCGTTGGGCAGCCGGATCGACAGGCGCAGGTCCGGGCAGTCGCGATCCTCGATCAGCCGCTTGACCCGGTCCTCGATGAGGTCGAGTGCCGGCGGGCCAAGATGCTGCATCACCTTGACGGTGCGATTGGCGCGTTGCCCATGCGTGAGCGAATACGTCAGCGGTCGCATCGCGATGAGCACCTTGCAGTTGGCACTCAGTTGCAGCGGCGCGGTGGCCGTCAGCAGGTCCCGCTGCAACTGCGGCGGCAACGGGTCGGCGTTGTCGAGGACGATGCACAGGCGATGGCGCTGGTTGCCGCACGCGACCGTGAGGTGATAGTCGAGCCGCATCGCCAGGTAGCCGAGCAGCGCGTTCATGTCCTTGAGCTCCGTGCGCAGGCGGCGTCGCGTGACGCGGGTCTGGGCATCGTCGCGACTCCAGTCGTCGTCATGTTCCGCCTGAAGCCCCTGGACGATGACCCGCATCACCGGATGGATCCGATCCGGATCCTCGGACAGGTACTGCGCGATGGCCCAGTTCCAGCATTCGCCCAGTTCGACGTTGGAAGGCACCAGTTGGGAGAGCAGGGGCGACAACGCGTTCACCAGGATCTCCGCGGCCGACGGCGGATGCGTCAGGTCGAGCGTGACCCGGTCGAAGTTGATGTAGCAGACCCGCACCTCGTCGCGCAGCCATGCCGCGACCTGACGCAGCGAGGTGCTCTTGCCCGACCCCATCCCGCCGATCAGGACGCCCAGGTCGGTGCGTCGATCCATCAGGAAGCCCGCCAGGTCGATCTCGACCGGGCCGACGCCCGGCGGCAGGCGCGCGACGACGTCCGGCTCCCAATCCGTCGAGACGGAATACGGCGCCTCGCCATCCAGGATCTCGAATCGCCGCGAGCGCTTGTGGCTCGGCAGGTAGCGGAAGAACGGCTCGTTGAGTCGGTCGACCTGGCTGAACGGCTCCAGGTTCGTGTCCCTCAGGACCCGCGCGCGCACCATCTGCCAGTGCGAGGAGGGCTCGTAGGTCGGCTCGTGGACGAACTGTTCGTGGAGGCGTTGCATGGTCATCCCTCGCGTGCTGGGCGCACCCAGGCTGTCGCATCGCCGCCAGGCTGGCATCCTCAAGTTGAGGGAGATCCTCCGAACGTGGGCCCCTCCGGCGCATCGCCGTACCGCATCCAGGTGATGCGATAGCCATTCGACGGCCTCCGGCAAGCCTGCGTTCGGGCAGCGGCGGACCCCGTCGCTACAACGGGCTCACCTCTTTCCGATGGGTGACCCGTGCTCGACACCACGCTTTCCGCCGCCACCGTCGCGGCCCCGTCCGACGTCCCGCGCATCCACCTCGCGTCGCCGGGCGACGTGCCGTTCATCGTGCAGGCCATCATCGAGGAGTCGCGCGCGGGGCACTTCAGCTGCGACTGCGAGCGGCCCGACGTCGTGAGCGGCCTGTGGCACCAGATCCGCACGGTCGTCGGCGACGGCTGGATGCCGCTGCCCGGCGAGCGCAGCGGCGCCGGCGGGCGCGCGTTCGTCGTTCAGGTGGGCGGCGTCCCGGCGGGGTTCGCGATCCTGGTCGAGCATCGTCCCGGCTCCTGGTACGAGCGGCTCGAGCTGTTCGCGCTGACGGTGCGCCCCGGTTTTCGCGGGCGCGGCCTGGGGCGGCACCTGGTCGACGGGCTGGTGCGCGACGCACGCAGCGCGCGGATGTACGCGCGCTGCGCGTTCGCGTCGGCCGCGATGGCCGGAATGCTGAAGTCCTGCGGGTTCGAGCTGGGCGCGCAGTCGGATCCGGGCGGCGTGACGCTCGAGCTGCGGCGGGCGTTGCAGCCCGCCTGAGCGGCGGCAGCGCCCCTCGGGCGCCGCGCACCGTCGTGTTGCGGTGCAGCAACAAAGCTTGACCCACCCCGCGCCCGATCAAGCTTTCAGGGGTCCTTTCTTGTCGAGATGCAGCGTTCCCGCTAGAGTTCGATCCACGTAATTGCGAATCACTCGCACTTGCATCATCAATCAAGGTGCACAGCCAGGAATGCCGTGCGCGACAAGAACGACATGAACGCTCTCGGCTCCAGATCAGGATCGTCCCCCCGGGGATGGGGCGCGGCGCTCGGCTTGGCCGTGCTGCTCGCGGCCTGCGGCGGCGGCGACAGCGCCCCGCCGGCCAGCGGCGGCGGCAGCGCGGTGACGCTCTCGGCAGCCGCCCAGCTGGGCCAGAAGATCTTCGCCGACACGGCGCTGTCGGCGTCGGGCAGGCAGTCGTGCGCCAGCTGCCATGTCAGCAGTTCCGCGTTCGCCGAGGACGCGTCGGCCGGCGGCGTCGACCACGGCTCGCCGGTGCCGCTCGGCGGTCCGGGCATGGACCGGGCGGGCTTCCGCAACACGCCGTCGCTGATGTACACGTCGCTGACGCCCGCGTTCCACTTCGACGCCGACGGCGGCCCCAACGGCGGCTTCTTCCGCGACGGCCGCGCCGCGACACTGGCCGACCAGGCGGTGATGCCGTTCACCTCGTCCTTCGAGATGGCCAACGCCGACGCCGCCGAGGTCGTCGACCGTCTCAAGACGCGCCCCTACCTGGCTGAATTCGTCGCGCTGTACGGCGGCGCGGTGCTCGACGACCCGAGGACGGCGCTCGCGCGCATGGGCAGCGCGCTGGCCTCGTTCGAGTCGGAGGAGCCGTCGTTCCACCCGTTCTCGAGCAAGTTCGACGCGTACCAGCGCGGCCAGGCGCCGCTCACGGCGCAGGAGCTGCGTGGCATGGCGCTGTTCAACAACGCCACCAAGGGCAACTGCAGCGCGTGCCATCCGAGCGCGTCGGCCAACGCGTCGACGCCGCCGATGTTCACCGACTTCAGCTACGACAACCTGGGCGTCCCCCGCAACCCGCTGATCCCGGGCAACACCGCCGCCGCGCCGGCCTACACGCCCGCCAACAGCACCGACGGCGTGCAGGCGTACTACGACCTGGGCGTGTGCGGCCCGTTCCGCGACGGCACTGCGAAGCTGTCCGCGGCCTGCGGCCAGTTCAAGGTGCCAACGCTGCGCAACATCGCGGTCACCGCGCCCTACTTCCACAACGGTCGCTTCACCACGCTGAAGGACGCGATCGGCTTCTACGTGCGGCGCGACACCAGCCCCGAGGAGTGGTACCCGACCGCAGCCGACGGCAGCGTCACCAAGTTCGACGACCTGCCCGCGGCGTACGGCGGCCAGTTCATCGTCAAGGCCGGCGTGGTCGGCAGCGACGCGGGCTACGTGGGCAACGTCAACACCGCCGAGATTCCGTACAACCGCGCGATCGGCGACACGCCGGCGCTCTCGCCCGACGAGATCGACGACGTCATCGCCTTCCTGTGCACGCTGACCGACGGGTTCGACCCGGCGCGTCCGGGCGCGCAGGTGCTGCCCGCCCAATGCCAGGCCGCCGTCCACGCGTCGGCCGCTCCCTCGAATTCCAAGAGCCGCTGAACATCATGAACAAGACCTCCGTGGCCCTCGCGGCCCTCGCCCTTTGCCTGTCGACGTCGGCCCATGCCGCCGACGCGGCGCCCGACGTCGCCGACAAGCTCGCGCAGCAGATCAACCAGATGCAGCAGCAGCTCGATGCCATGAAGCAGGAGCTGGCGCGCGTGAAGGCGCAGAACGACGCGCTCGCCGCGCAGCAGGCGGCGCAGGCCAAGGCCGCCGCGCAGGCGCCCGCGCCCGCGGGCGGCATCTCGCCCAACCTCGGCCTGTGGGGCTACGGCGAGATCTACTACTCGAACCCGACGCACGACCACAGCCTGGCCACGGCCGACCTCGCGCGCGCCGTGTTCGGCATCGGCTACAAGTTCGACGAGAAGACCAACTTCAACTCGGAGTTCGAGGTGGAGCACGCGGTGGCGTCGGCGTCCGACTCGGGCGAGTTCGAGGTCGAGCAGTTCTACATCGACCACCAGCTGACCGACGCGATCACCGCCAAGGCCGGCCTGTACCTGATGCCCGCCGGCCTGATCAACGAGCACCACGAGCCGACCGCGTTCTACGGCGTGCATCGCAACTTCGTCGAGACGCTCATCATCCCCAGCACCTGGCGCGAAGGCGGCCTGGGCCTGCACGGCACGAGCGACATCGGCCTGACGTGGGACGCCGGCGTCTCCACGGGCCTGAACCTGGGCGGCTGGAATCCGATGCCCGAGGATCCGCTGTACCGCACCGCGTCCGACCTCGGCGAGGCCGCGCCGATGCAGGCCACGCACCAGGAGCTGCAGAACGCCAACGTGCAGCACCTGGCGCAGTACGTCGGCCTGAACTACACCGGCGTGCCCAACCTGCTGGTGGGCGGCTTCGCGTTCACCGGCAACATGGCGATGCCCGCGACGCCGGCCAACCTGCCGCAGTCGCGCGTCACGCTGTGGGAAGCGCACGCGCGCTGGACGCCGGGCAACGCCGACATCTCGGCGGTCTACGCGCACGGCTCGTTCTCGAACACCGCCACGTACAACCTGGACAACGCCGGCGCGTCCAACCCGCTGCCCTCGTCCTTCCTCGGCTACTACGTGCAGGGCGCGTACAAGCTGTGGGAGAGCGGCAGCTACAAGCTGAGCCCGTTCGTGCGCTGGGAGCACTACGACATGGGCGCCAGCTACGACGGCATCGCCCCGGGCTTCACGCCGGTGCCCACGGGCCTGGCCTCCGACGGCAAGCCCTGGCCGACGCCGCGCGACCACGTCTGGACGCTGGGCACCAACTTCTACCTGAACCCGAACGTCGTGCTCAAGGCCGACTACCAGCGCTTCAAGACCAACACGGACCTGACGCGCTTCGACCTGGGGCTGGGCGTCAGCTTCTGACGTGCGGCGTTCGCACAAGCAAGAAGGGATCGCCGCGGCGATCCCTTCTTCATTCAGCGATCCAGGAGGATCCGGCAGGGCGCGTCGTTTGACCCGCGTAGTGGCGTTGCGAAGCGTCGAACGCGAGTCCGGCGATCGCCTGCGGTGTGGCGCGTCGGCGTGCGAATCGCGGGTGGGACGACCCGTCCTTCCGTGATACGCGCCGCGCGCCGATCACTTGTGCTTGTTGGCCGCCTCGGCCGCCAGGCGCATCTGCTCCTCGGCCTCGCGCAGCAGCTTCTCGGCCTTGGCGGCGTGGCCGCCCATGTCGTACTCGTTGGCCACCTGCGCGGCCTTCATCTTCTCGATCGCCGCCTGGGCGTGCTCGCGCGCGGCGACGATGTTCGGGTGGCCGGCCTCGGGGCCGGCGAAGGCCGCGCCGGCGGCCAGCAGGGCGGCGCCGAGGGTGACCAGCGTCATCGTCTTGTTCAGGGCCATCTGTGTCTCCTGTGTGATGTCCGCTCGCCGGTGTGGACGCGTACGGACTGCCGCCACAACGCCGCTCGCGGCCGGCGCGTGCACAGGGGCTTCCCGCGACGAGCTGAAGCCAGGCTTGCGGCTCGGCCCGTCAGTCGCGCGACGGATAGCCCGTGATGGCCCGGATGCGCGCGTACAGCGACGCGAGGCGCGGGTACATCTGCTGATAGACCTGCGCGTAGAGCTCGTCGTACAACGCCGCGTTGCGCGCATCGGGCTCGAACGTGCGCTCGACGCGCGTCATCGACTTGACCGCCGTGCCGAAGTCGCCATGCAGGCCCAGGCCGACGGCGCAGTCGATGGCGGCGCCCAGGCCGCTGGTCTCGTAGACGTGCGGCCGGCTGGCCGGCAGGCGGAACACGTCGGCGGTGAGCTGCAGCGCGGCGTCGGACTGCGAGCCGCCGCCCGACACGCGAAGCTCCGTCAGCGGCACGCCGGTCTTTTTCTCGATGCGCTCGCTGCCGTCGCGCAGCGCGTAGGCCAGGCCCTCGAGGATCGCGCGGTAGACGTGGGCGCGGGTGTGGGCCTCGCCGAAGCCGATGATCGCGCCCTTGGCATCGGGGCCGGGATGGCGGATGCCGGGCGTCCAGTACGGCTGCAGCACCAGGCCCAGCGAGCCGGGCGGCACGGCGGCCACCAGTTCGTCGAGCAGCGACTCGGGTGCGACGCCACGCTCCTGCGCCGCGTTGCGCTCGCGGTCGCCGAACTGCTCCTTGAACCAGCGCACCATCCAGTAGCCGCGGAAGATCTGCACCTCGCTGTCGTAGTGGCCCGGCAGCGCCGCGGGGTACGGCGGCACGAAGGACAGCGCCTCGGCGTACTTCGTGGTGCAGACGTTGATCGTGGCCGTCGTGCCGTACGACACCCCGCCCACGTGCGGTTCCAGGCAGCCCGAGCCCAGCACCTCGCACGCCTTGTCGGCCGCGGCGGCGATGACGGGCGTGCCGGCGGGGATGCCCGTGTCGGTGCTCGCGGCCGCAGTCACCTGGCCCAGCGTCGATCCGACGGGGCGCAGCTCGGGCAACTGCTCGCGGCGAATGTCCAGCGCCTGCCACTTCCAGTCGGACGGCCCGGCCCAGCCGTGCGCCTTGAAGTCGAACGGCACGTAGCCCACCTGCGAGCCGATCGAGTCGACGAACCCGCCGGTCAGCTTGAAGTTCAGCAGGCCCGACAACAGCAGAACCTTGTGCGAGCGCGCCCACGCGGCAGGCTCGTTCTCGGCCCACCAGTTGACCTCGGCCTCGCGCTGGAAGTAGCGGATGGTGTCGGCCACGCCCGCGGCGCGGAACAGCGTGCGCCACATCGCGTTGATGCGCGGCACGCGCGTGGCGCGTCGCTGGTCCAGCCAGATCAGCGCCGGCAGCACCGCCTGGCCCTGCGCGTCGACCGGCATGATCGTGCCGCGCTGCGTGGTCACCGACACGCCGCGCACGCGCGCCGCCAGCTCGGGCCGGTCGAGCCACAGCAGGCGGCAGGCGCGCGCGCAGGCCGACCAGAAGCCCTCGACGTCGTGCGACATCCAGCCGGGCCGCTCGACCACGTAGTCGTCGAGCGCCACCTGCGCCTTGGCCACCAGGTCGCCGCGCGGGTCGAACAGCAGCGCGCGCGTGCTCTGGGTGCCGCAGTCGATCGAGAGCAGCAGGTCGTCGGGACGGGCAGTGTTCATGGGGCGGGCACCGAGTAGCACTGGGCGATGAGGCGGGCGTAGCGCTCGCACTGGTCGCGCCATTCTCCGGCAGACCAGCGCAGCGCCTCGCGCGCCACCGGCTCGAGCCGCGGCAGCAGCGCCGCGGCGCCGTCGGGCAGCAGCAGGCCCAGGCGCGTGCGGCGCAGCAGTAGGTCGTCGAGGAAGCGCACCTGCTCGTGGCGCAGCGCCCAGTGCAGCTCGGCCCACGGCGTGGCGGTGCCGGGCACGACGTCGACGTCGGCCGGCGCGGATTCACGCAGCAACGCGGCGGCCTGCGCGCCGTGGCGTCCGAGCAGGCGCGTGCGCAGGCCGTGCGGCAGCGCGGCGAGCGCGGGTGAATCGGGCAACGGCGCGAGGATCGGATCGGAGGCCCGGTACGCGAAGTCGTCCGCGCTCATCGCCGCATGGGGCTCGTGATCGGGCGCCTCGCCGGCGGACAGGCTCGGCGCGAAGCCGGCGCGCTGCGGACGCGCCGCCAGGTGCGCCGCGGCGTGGCGCAGAGCGTCGAGCGCGTTGACGCGGAAGGTCGTCAGCTTGCCGCCGGTGACGGTGACCAGGCCCTGCTCGTCGCGCACGACGTGCTCGCGCGGCGCCTTCGACGGATCGCGGCCGGCGGTGCGCTCGTCGACCACGGGCCGCACGCCGGCGAAGCTGCAAACGGCGTCGCAGGCGCGCAGGTCCAGTCGCGGGAACGCCGCGCGCAGGGCCTCGAGCAGGTAGGCCGTCTCGCCGGGCGTGATGCGCGGCTCGATGTCGGGATCGTCGGCGTGGTCGAGGTCGGTGGTGCCCACCAGCGCGACGCCTTCCCACGGCGTGGCGAACACGGGGCGGCCGTCGCGCGGATGCAGCAGACTCACCGACTGCGCCACCGGCAGCTTCCACAGCGGGAACACGAGGTGGCTGCCGCGCAGCGGGCGCAGCATCGGCGCGCCGAGTCCGCGCCGCACGCCGTCGGCCCAGAAGCCGGTGGCATTGACGACGCAGCGCGCCCGCACGCGGCCCGTGAAGCCGGCGCCCTCGATGCGCGCGCCCACCACGGTGCCCGGCGCGACGGCGGCGACGCCCTCGGCCGCAAGCGACGACAGCGGCGCATCGACGTCGCCCGCGCGCAGCAGCGACTTCACCGCCGCGCGGTTGAACACGCGCGCGCCGTGGCGCTGCGCCTCCTGCAGCACGCGCAGCACCAGGCGCGCGTCGTCGGTCTTGGCGTCCAGGTAGCCCGATGCGCCCAGCAGGCCCTCGGTGGCCAGATGCGGCGCGAGCGCGCGCACCTCGGCGGACGAATGGAACGAGCGCGTGCGCGCCCCGGCCATCGCGTCGTAGATCGCCAGGCCCAGGCCCAGCGTGCGACGCGTCGGCTGGCGGCCTGCGTAGTGGCCCATCAGGAAGCGCTGCGGCTCGACCAGCCCCGGCGCGTCGTGCAGCAGGCGGCCGCGCTCGCGCACCGATTCCAGCGTCAGCCCGAACGCGCCCTCGCGCAGGTAGCGCAGGCCGCCGTGCACGAGCTTGGACGAGCGCGACGAGCTGCCCCACGCGAAGTCGCGCGCCTCGACCAGCATCACCGCCAGCCCGCGCCGCGCGGCCTCCAGCGCGACGCCCGCGCCCGCGATGCCGCCGCCGATCACGAGGATGTCGACGTCGTTCAATGCAGGCCCTCGCAGCCGCGCGACAGCGTTTCGACCGGCGCGATCGCGGGCTCGCGCGACACCCTGCGTCGCGCATTGCGCGGCCCGGTGAGCACGCCGCGGCGCGCGTCCGGCCGCGGGCCGGCCTCGGCCTGCGCCGCGGCGACCACGCGCATCGCCACGGCCACCGGCCAGCGGGCGCGCGCGAACGCGAGGCGCCGGCTCATCGCTCGTCGCCCAGCAGGTTGCCGCGCGCCATCACGCCGTGCGGGTCGAACTCGCGCACCATCGCGGCGATGGCCGACATGCCCGTCGCGCCCTTCTCGGCCGCGAGCCAGCGCGCGTGGTCCTTGCCCACGCCGTGCTGGTGCGTGATCGTGCCGCCGTGGGCGACGATCGCGTCGCCCACCGCGGTCTTGAGCGACTGCCAGCGCGCGAGCGCGGTGTCGTAGTCGGCGCCGATGCGGTAGACGAAGGTCGAGTAGACGCTCGAGCCCTGCGCGTACACGTGCGACAGGTGCGTGTAGCAGTGCGTGCGCTCGCCGTGCTGCGCGAGCGCGGCGCGGCCGGCGTTCTCCAGCGCCTGTACCATGCCGTCCACGCGCGGCCAGTCGCACGCGGTCTCCATCGTGTCGACGGCATAGCCCGCGTCCCACAGCGCGTTGCGCAGGTAGACGTTGGCAAAGCGCCGCTCGGCCCACTTGCGGCCGAGCGCCGAGCCCGTCGACACGCCGCCGTGCTCGCGCCAGATCGACGCCGCCGCGCCCTGCATCACGCGCAGCGCGCGTTCGCTGGTGCCCGTGAAGCCCGCAAGCAGCAGGCACTTGCCCTCGCCCACGCCGCGCAGCGACAGGTAGCGTTCCAGCCACGCGATCGCCGACGCGTGGCCGGCCATCGCGAGCGTGGTGGTGGTCTCGGCCGCATTGGCCAGGCGCAGCATCGACAGCCCGATCTTGCCCTGCGCGATGCGGCGCACCGCGGCGGCGGCACTGGCCCAGTCGGGGAAGAAGACGCCGACGAAGCGCTCCGCGGCCGGCGCGCGCGTCACGCGCACGGTGGCCTCGGTCAGCACGCCGATGCGGCCTTCGGAGCCCAGCACCCACTCGCGCAGGTCGGGGCCGGCGGCCGACGCCGGGAAGGTGGGCAGCGTCCATTCGCGCTCGGGCGTCTGCAGCGTGCCGCCGGCGAACAGCTGCTCGATGCGGCCGTAGCGCGCCGACTGCTGGCCCGACGAGCGCGTCACCACCCAGCCGCCGAGCGTCGACAGCTCGAAGCTCTGCGGGAAATGGCCCAGCGTGAAGCCGCGTGCGCGCAGCTGCGCCTCCAGATCGGGGCCCGCCACGCCGGCCTCGAAGCGCGCCAGCTGCGCGACGGGGTCGAGGTCCAGCAGCCGCATCATGCGGCCCATGTTCAGCGTCAGCACCGGCGCGTCGCCCACGGGCGTCAGGTGGCCGGCGACGCTGGTGGCGCCGCCCGAGGGCAGCACCTGCACGCCGTGCTCGCGCGCCCACGTCAGCAGCGTGCGCACTTCGGCGGAATTCATCGGGAACGCGACGCCGTCCGTCACGCGGCCCAGCACGCCGAAGCGCAGGCGCAGCCAGTCGTGCATCGACTGGCCGAAGCTGGCGCGCAGGCGCGTCTCGGCGCGGGTGTCGACCAGCGGATGCACCGGCAGCCGCGACGGCTGCGCCTCGACCTGCGCCAGCGCCGCGGCCAGCGCGGCATCGGCCACGGGCTGCGGCTCGCCGACGGCCTGCGCGAGGAAGGCGCGCGCCTCGGGCTTGAGCTCTTCGTGCACGCGGGCGTCGCCCCAGCCGTTCCAGCGTCGTTCGTCGGTCATCGTGGCTATACTCGTTTTTCCAGGTCGACAGGCGTTCCGGCCCTCGAAAAAATGGGGCCCGCACGCTACGCCGTGATGGTGCGCGCAGCGCGCCGTCCCGGCTTGTCTTTCGCCGACAGGCGAGTTGCCACAACATGCCAGCCACGCCCGCGTCGACGCCGGTTCCGTCCACCTCCGCCCCGCTTGCCGCGGACGCGCCCTGCCCGATCCCGCCGGCAGCCGACGCGCGCGTGGCCATGGCCTACGCGCAGACCGCGGTCGCCGCCGCGCAGGCGATGGGCGTGACGACCGCGCAGCTGTGCGCCGAGCTCGGCTGGCCCGAGGAGACGCTGGACGCCGCGCGCGACAGCCTCACCGTGGCCGAGTACATCGCGCTGCTGGGCGCCGGCGACCGCCTCGCCGACGATCCCGTGTTCGGCCTGCACACCGGCCTGCACGCGCGGCTGTCCACCTACCCCTTCTACGGCCTGGTGGTGTGCGCCTGCACGACGCTGCGCGGCGCCTTCGCGCAGACCCATCGCTACGAAGGCCTGGCGCACGACCTGGGCCGCTCGCGCCTGGACGAGCGCGGCGGCATCGCCACCTACTACTGGGACACGCCCTGGCTACCGTCGTGCACGCCGGGCGAGGCGCGCCACCTGGTCGACAGCGTGCTGGCCGGCATCCTCACCTTCGTCAGCTGGCTGGCGCACGAGCGCCTGCCGGTGCACGAGTTCGGCCTGCCCTATCCCGAGCCGGACCCGGCGATCCGCGCCTCCCACGCCCAGGTGTTCGGCCCGAAGGTGGTCTACGGCGTGCCCGCCGCGTACGGCCGCTTCGACGCCGCGCTGCTCGACCGCCCGGTGCCCAACGCCGACGGCAGCATGCTCAAGGTGCTGCAGCGCCACGCCGACGAGCTGCTGGCCGCGCGCCTGCGCGAGACGTCCGAGCCGCGCATCGTCACCGACGTCCGCCGCGAGGTCGCCGCCCAGCTCGCGAGCGACCGCGCCCGCGTCGACGATGTCGCCGCCGCGCTGGCGCTGAGCACCCGCACGCTGCAACGCAAGCTCGCCGAGGCCGGCACCAACTTCCAGGCCGTGCACGACGCCGCCCGCCAGGCCCTGGCCGAGGAACTGCTGCGCGACTCGCAGCTGAACCTGACCGACGTCGCGTTCATGCTGGGCTATCGCGAGCAGAGCTCGTTCAACCGCGCCTGCCGCGAGTGGTTCGGCGCCACGCCCGCGCGCACGCGCGAGCGCCTGCGCGGGGCGGCGGGACGCTGAATCGCGAACCGCCGGACGGGCGCGCGAGCGACGGGCTCGGCGAGGTGCGCAGGGCAAGATCGATTCGGCTGCGGTCGTCCACTGGATGAGTCTGCGCACGCATGCGTCCCAAACCGACCGTCACCTGCAGACACCGTCGAACGCGTCTGTCGGGATCCTGCTGACGTCACACGTCATCTGGACCGCGCTTGGCAGGCCGAAGCCGAAGGGTCGATAGCCGGGATGGACAACACCGCCGTACTCGACACAGACCTCCCACCGCGGCTCCGGATCGCCGGCGAGCGGCGCGAGGACGAGATGGTTCCTGCCTTCGACGAGGAACGCCCCATCAGCGCCACTGACGGCTGCCAGGCGCGCGCCTTGGCACGCCACCGCGCCGGCGCGTTCGACGACCAGGATCCGCGCGCCCGCGGCCGGCACCTTGTCGACGACGACCCGTCCCGTGATGGTCGGAACCACGGGCTCCATCGTCGGCACGCAACCCGTCACGATCGGCATCAGGAACGCGGCGCTCACTACGGCGACTCGCAAGCCTGCGGCGCGCATCTCGCGAGGTAGCGGATTCGGCATCACGGTCGTCCCCTTGATCGGTCGATGAAACGGCAACTCCCGGCCACCTGCCGTCGCAGTCGATTGCCGATCGACAGCGCCGCACACCGGCCGACAAATGCGTCAGAAGGCCATGTTGCGGATGATCTGCCAGGCACCGGTGGAATCGCGGCGCCAGACCGTCAGGTACGCACCGTCGTGCGTCACCTCGCGTCCATCGGCCTCGCGTCGAAGCGTGCTGCCGTGGCCCCATTCGTAGATGAGGCCGAGGCCTCCGGGCTGCGCGCCGTCGCGATGGATGCCGCCACTCACCACCCTGCTGCCACTGGCAAAGCCCCGGCGGTAGAGGTCGGCGATCGCCTCGCGGCCGATCACCACCTGTCCGCCCGGCGTCACGAAGACCGCGTCCCGCGCGTAGGGCGCGGCGAGCCTCTGCGCATCGCGGGCCTGCATGGCGCCCAGCCAATCGTCGTCGACTCGATCCATGACCGATGACGCCGCCGCGAGGTCTTGCGCCGGCGTCGTCGCGCTCGCGGGGCCCGCGCCGAGCAGCGCGGCAACGACGATCGCGAAGCGAGTCCGCCTCATCCAGGTTCTTCTCATGCGAACTCCCTGTGAATGAAAACTCTGGACGCCGACTGGACGATGGACACGCCGGTGCAGCCTCTGCCGCAGCTGGCCATCGGCGGCGCTTCCGACAACCCGTTGTACCTCCTGCTCGCCCGTCCGCGGGTGAACCGGCTGTACGACACGTTGCTGCACCACAGCAGCACCAGTGGCGCGGGAATGCAGACCGAGAATACCTTCGTGCCGGCCGCCTTCGCGATGTCCCAGGCCACCACCGGCGATGGCAACGGCATGCAGCGCAGGGCCGATGGCGTGAGGCTGAGCGACTACCGCGACGGCGTCAACGCGCTGGTCGACAATAGCGTCTGGGTCACGCACGACACCCCGGGAAGTGCGGCCGCCACTGCACGCTGCGGCAGTTGGATGGACATGATGGTCCACATGCTGACGATGCACGGCATCACGCGCGCGCGGCCTGGCCTGCGTGCGCATGACGCGCAACCGCCAAGATGACATGGCCAGGCGTTGCCTGGTGTCGCACCAGGCCTTCGCGGGCATCGTCGCCAACGTCGCGGCGACGCCGTACCGCAACCTCGGCAACGAAATCGCGCCAGACACGGACATCCCGGCCCAGGGCAAGACCAACCCGCAGTTCGAGTTCGGTGATCACGTGATCCGTCTGGCACAACGACCAGGCCTACGCTCGGGAGATCCGTGATGGCCGCTGACGGCACGCTCTCGTTCCACTCGCTCTGACGAGGTACGCTCCAGGACAAGCGACGCGTGCATTCTCGACAGCGAGCTAGGGCTTCCGCGTCGCCCGGCCCATGCATTCGTCAGTCGGGTTTCTTTGCGGATCGAGCACATCCAGCAAGCCATCCACACGCAGTGCCACATCGCGCCACGCGGCCGCGTCGTTGGCCGCGGCCCCAAGCGCGGCCAGGGCAGGGACGAAGCGACCTTCGGGGCAGCAAGCGACGGTCGCGAGGATCAATGAGGCCCCGCTCGCTTCCGGTGGCGTCGAGGTGAGCGACGCCAGTCGCGCGAGTGCCGCCTGCAGCGACTCGGCCAGGGCATCGGTCGGGGCCATGACGGTATCGTCCGAGGGATAGGCCCACAGCTGGTCGGCGACGCGTCCGCGACCCTGCAAGGCCTTGATGTCGGCGGCGCCGCGCTGCCATGCGTTCAGGGCGCCGACGATCGCGTCAGCGCCTTGCGTTCCGACGGGCTGGATCCGGTAGGCAACGCCGCCCAGGCAATGACTGCGCAGACGCGCGGGCAACGGACCCGGCGTGCCACCGAACGCCGCGCCGGCGGAAGCGAAGTCCCAGCGCATCCTGGAGCCGACGACGTTCCACCATTGGCGCCAGCGCTCGATCGCCGCGTTGCTTTCCGGACCGACGAGCGTGGGGTCGAAGCCGACGCTGTGTGCCGTCATCCGATGCAGCAGCCCGGCGCTGCGAGCGCGCACGCCAGGCTCGTCGCGCGAGAGGCAATCGAACAGGGCAGCCACCGCGGCCGGACCGGACTCGACCGTCAGCCGGACGGGTCGCGCGCTGACGCTCGAAGGACCGTCGCCCACCCGATAGGCGAACGCCAGCTCGCCGGTGTCCAGGGCGAGACGCGGGAATTGCGCGATGAGGTCGATCGTGCGTGTCATGCTCTGGCCTCGCACCAAGGCCTGGCGGCCCGCCGGCGCGGTCCGCTCGAGCACCCCGTCGTGTGCCGTGCCCTCGCGGTTCGGAAAGGCGCGCGTCGGCTCGCCGAGCGGCGGCACGCGCCACAGTTCCAGCTGGAGGCTGGCGTCGGCGAGGCTGAGGGCATCGAGGCGCTCGCCGGCGACGCAGGCCAGGTGAGCCTCGAGGGGCCGGCCGAGCAGCGCCGGTGCCGATGCCACCACGGTCGAACACGACAGGCGAGCCGCCGGCGTGTTCGCGCGGGCGCCGAGCGCCGATCCGGCCAAGGCGACCAGCGCGGCTCGCCGAGTCGTCATGGTCATGCAGCCGCCCTTGGCCGTGCCACGCGCCATGCCAGCGCATGGACGTGCAGGTGGCTGTGACGGCACATCGGCGTCATGGACGCGCGGGATGGACCACGCCGCCCACATGGCCGCCGTCGACGTCATCGACTGCGGCGGGAGCCTGGCCGTACGTCGCGCCGTCCGCTGCGGAATTCCACGGGAGGAGGGAGCCTTCGTCGTGCCACCAGTCGCGCCAGCGCTCGGCGAGCGCCTTCGAGCCCGCCAGCACGACGGCGCCGGCGGAGCCGAGGTGCTTCCCGGTCATGCGCTCCAGCAGATCCACCGCGATATGCCGGACCGCGCTGGTTCCCGCGGCCAGTTGATCGATCAGCAAGGGCACGGCGGCCTGGCCGGATCGCACGGCGAACGCCGCCGCCACGGGTCGAACCGGCGGCTCGGCTTCCTCCAGGTGGAAGCTCACGTCGAGGTCGCCGATGGCCAGCAACGCAGCGGGAAAGAGCGACAGCAGGTCGAACGATCGCGTGCGCTCCTCACCTGCCTTCAGGTCTTCGATGCCGCCGGTGGCCGACATCCGGATCAGTCGCCCTTGACCGTCCTCGATCGCCTGCCGGTTGGGGAACGCGACCAGGGCCTCGGGCAGGTGCGGGCCCTCGAGCACGATCTCCAGGGATCGGTGCTCGAAGGTCATCACGCCGGTGGCGTCCCCCTCGGCGGTGCAGCGAAGCGTCGCGACGACCTTCTCGCCCAGCAGCGCGCGCGAAGGCGCGACGCTGATCGAATAGCGAACCGCCGTCATGGCGTCCATCCTTCCGTCCGCCGCAGCGAATGGTCGTGTCCGATGGTGCAGAACTGGTTCTGCTGCGAGAACGCGTACATCAGGCAGGTGGCCTGCGGACAGTGGTCACCCGGGCCGTAGCTGACGTGGTCCGACGCATGTCCGATCTCATGGCGGGCCACCATCGAGGCGTACGCACCGCCGCCGACGTTCAGGAACAGACAAGACATGTGGCCCTGGTTGACACCGTCGACGTTGCCCCATTGTGCGTCAGGGTGGAATGCGTGCGAGTAGTAGTGGATCTGCACGCCCGGGTAACCGGCGTAGTAGCTGGTGACGCCGGTCGCGGGGCGCCCATCCAGCTTGGGGTGGTAGTAGGCCGCACCCACCATGAAGTAGCCCGCCGCGCCGATCGACGTATTGAGCGCCGCCATGTCCACGCCCAGTTGCGCCTGGTTCGCGTCGTACCAAGCCTGTGCCTTGACTTGCACGGAAACCGCGGTATCGAACAGGAAGTTGGCGGCGCCGCCCGCGCCGCCCGGTGCGATGCTGGTGACGGCCACCCCTGCCGCGGTCTCGACGGTGACGGTGCGGCCCGCGAGAGGCGCCACGCTGACGCGCGTGATCTTCTGGAACTGGCGTGCTCCCACGACGTTGGCCGCGTTGGTGAGTGTCAGCACGTCGGTGCCGGCGCTGGTGGAGCCGTCGGCCGCCACGACCAGCCCGTCGACCCTGACGGCGCGCACGTCGGCGCCGTCGCTGCGCACGCGCACGGCGCCGCTCAGCGGCAGCTGGGCCGCGGTCGGCGCCACCAGCGCCGTGATGTACTCGCGATACGCGACCGCGTGCGGTGCTCCGACCGTGAATTCGGTGAAGGCCGGCGTGTAGGCGGGCTGGATATTTGCCGGCGTCGAGATGGCCGCCAGGTCGAAGCCGAGGTTCGCACCCGTCTGCATGCGGTACAGGTTCTGGTAGTCGAGACGCTTCCAGACCTCCAGGCGCGGCGAATCGCCGTGGCCCAGGTCGCCGGCGGCCAGATTGGCCGGGTCGCGCAGGATCTTCGCATGCACGACGAAGCCATCGCCCGACGTGACCGAGGCCCGCAGCATCACCTCGGTGCGACCGGCATCGTTGGTCACGGTGGATCCGGTCGTCGTTCCCCCACCGCTCATCGCGAACCCGGGCGCGGCGCCGAAGTGGGGATCGGTGTTGTCCTTGCCGCCATTGGCCTTGGGCGCGTTGACGCCGTCGGGCGTGAAGGTCCAGTCGATGCGCACCGGGATCTGCGTGCCCGGCCCGTTGCCGGGGGCACGCGGGCAGAGTGCCGTGCAGACGATGACGTGGTCGACATGAGCGTCCCCGCGCGCGGCCTTGTAGATTCGCAGCGGCGTCGCGCCGACCACGGGCGTGTGCGTCACCGTGACGGGTCCTGGGGTCACGAGCTGAAGGTCCAGCGTCGAGGTGGTGCCCGCCGTGATGGCCTGGCTCCCGGTGGCGTGGCCGATGGCGAACACGCCGCCTGCGGCCGGGATCGGGCCGTAATCCGCCTTGTGCGCGTCTGCGTTGTAGGTGCCTGGCGGGACATTGCCGAAGTCAGCCTGTCCGTTGGCGCCGGTTCGCTCGCTGCGCAGGCCCGCCACGTCGACAGTGACGCCGGCGATCGGATTGCCCAGGGGCGTGCGCAGGCGCACGATCAGGTGGCCGAGTGGCGTGACAGCAGGACCCTTGGCCGCGGCGGCATGCGCACGGGGCGCCGTCGACGGCGTGACGGCGGCAGCTCCGGCCTTGCCCCGGCGAGCGACCCCGCTGTCGGGAGATGTCACGCCGCCTCCGGCATGCGAGGCGGTGCGTTTCAGGAAGAGCAATCGGCCATCGTCGACCGCTCGCGCCAGGCGCGCGGCAAGTTGCGTCGTGGGGACGCGATTCAGCGCATGTTCATCGTAGCCGGCCACCAGCGCGTGCAACGAGACCAGTGCCCTGCGGTCGCCACCGTCGGCTTCGTGGCACAGGTCGCGCAGGACGGCCTGCGCCTCGGCCCTCGAACAGGCGGTGTCCGATGGCGTCCGATCCGCGACCGGTCTGGACATGGCCGTCAACGACTGTCCTCGAAAGTAGATCGATACGACCATCGCGAACCTCCTCGATGGGACGGCCCTGGGTGTCCGCGCGACCGGCCGCACGAGTCCCTCGCGCGCGACGCGAAAGACGCGACGCTGGCCGATCTCCGTTGCAAGATACCCAGGCACCTATCTGCCTCTTTGCAATCAGTCGATGAAGTCTAGGCTCGCACGCGTTGCACTTCAAATCTCAGGTTTGGGGGGCGAAGCAGCTCGAGAAGGAGAAGCGGCTCTCTGAAAGCAGTCGATCAAGGTGCGAGTGACGCCGCGCTCGACCTACACAGGGTTGTGGATGCCGAAAGGCCTGGCCGCCGCTACCGTGAATGCCGCACCGATGGTTGTCCGCGCCGACATCATGCATTCTCATAGCGCGGAGATGGAGCTGAACATGTCCGATCCCATGCCTGGTTCACCTTCGCAGCTGTTCGACGACATCGAGTGGTACTGCGGGACCGTTCCGAAAGGTCCGTTCCCTCACCGCCACGACGACTTCAGGGATCTGCTGCTGGCTCGCGTGATCTTCGAAGCGGGGGCCCGTCTCTCGAACGCGTCGTTGAAGGACCAGACGACCAAGCTCGCGGGGGAGATCTTCCAGGCAGGCGCTCGCGCCCTGGGCCGCTAGGGCAGCGCGTGCCCCGAGTTGGCCGGGCTCAAGCGCCGCCTACTTGACCCGGTCGATTCAGATGCTGCAAATCTCGCGCGCACAGATGTCCGCAATCCGGAACGCCGGGCTTGGCGAATTGTCCGGCCGCCTGCGTCGCCGCGTCGCGGACATCACCGAATGGCGCAGGCTTGCCGCAGAGGACGGCCACTGGAATTCGTGGTGGAAGCAGATCCTCGAGACCAGCACCGGCCTGGGCGCGCGCTCCCCGAAAGCGCTCGCCGCCCATGCAACGTTCAGTCTCTGGTTCGGGCAGCGCTATCACGAGGATCCGAGAGTCCCCTGGCTGCGCGAACTGCTGGCCAATGACCAAGGCGAAGTCGACTATCGACGCTGCCAGGTCGATGTCGACCGCGTCGTCGAGATTGCTGCGCTGTCGATGGCGACGCTGGGCGGCAACGCGTATCAACGAGCCCTGGAGAGACTGGAGCTGATGGCGACCCGATGCGTCGACGGGGATATCCCCGAATGGAGCGCGACCGGCGCGGAACGCGCGATGGCCACCCTCTATCCCGAGAGATTCGAAGACCTGGCGCTCGAGGCACGGCGATGGATCGTCGGGTGGGTGGAGCTTGTGTCGGAGCATTTCGAACACGGCCAAGCCGTCCGACTGCCTTATCTGATCAGCGTCTTCCTGTTTGGCGTCGATCCTTGGCGCGACCTTGCGTTGCCGGAACTGAACCGCTCCACCGCACAAGTGCTCGCGGCGTCCCCGACGGAACTGTTTCGATGTCTTCGCCGACAGGCCCGCTTCAGTCGATCCGCCCCTCCTCTGCAGTCATGACAGGTACCCCCTACACCGCCGTGGCGGCAATGATTCGCCGCGAGTCGAATGCGCCGGCACAGTCCGTCCAACCCTGCGGCACCCTTGAACACGACGAGCAATTTCTCTTGCGCGACAAGTTCACCGGCCGGCCGCTGGCAGCTGTCCGCTACCGGATCGAAGGCGCAGGCCAGGTCGTCGTCGGGCGGACCGATCAGGCGGGCTACACCGCGCGAGTCAGCAGCGGAGCGAACGCCGCACCCTTGACCGTCTACCTGATCGAGGAGGACGCCGGCATGCTGGTCTCCACGGTCGACGGCAGTGGCTGCATCTAGATCGATCGATCGGAGCTTCACGCATGGCCGACTCTCTCCTCGATGGCATCAGCCTGGGGCAGGCACTGACGAACCAACGCTGCAGTTCCGTCTTCGAGTTGCAGGGTACGGGGCGATTCCAGATCAAGTATCAGTTCGTGCCGGCGTCCGCAGGGCCATTCGCCCAGGAGGCGAAGGACAGCGGGGCATCGACGGATCTCGCGGGCGGGATGTTGTACTTCAAGCCCAAGAGCTCCCTGCTGCCATTCCCGAGCCAGACCCGATTGGGAAAACTTCGGGACGCCGTGAGCTACCACGATGCCAACGGCGTCATGAAGAAGACGAGCGCGAATGTGGCCGAGCTGTTCAACATCAGGTCGCAAGATGTCGTGGAGCTGTTCTTCGGTCTCGACGCCTTGGAGTTCAATCGCAAGCACCCCGTATTCACCCTCGGCCCCGTGTCGCGCGACTGCGTCGTGACGATCTTCGAGAGGCCTGGAAAGCTCGGCGACCTGACCGATCTGAAGCTCGACTACGTGGACATGTTCGGCACGGCGTGGTACAGCGGCGTCCTGAGCGGCGATACCTGGAAGGAATGTTCCCCGCCTTTCCAGGTCGCGCAGGCGCGCGCGATCCTGGCGCGCGCTGGTGTCAGCAACGTCACGGTCGACGCGGCGATGCAGGCCATCTACGGCGGAGAGATCCAGGCCGCGCATGCCTCGAAGGACTTGTTCATCGATCTGCCGGTCGCCTCGGCCCCGGGCTCGCAGGCGCCGCCAGGAACCCTGCGGGTCATCTGGGATGCGATGGGTTGCGGCGACTCCTCGAATCCCGGCAAGAACGTCTGCGCACTCGATCCCCAGGTCGACGTCCAGGTTCGGGTACACCCTTTCGCGTATGCCGCCGTCCTTGCCGCGGCATTGGCTTGCGACCTGCAAGCGGTGCGGCTGACAAGCTCATGGCGTCCCATGCTGGGCAGCACCGGCCATCGGCACGCGGACAGCCTCGACGTGGGGAGTCTCACGGAGCGCAACGGACAGGTCCACCTGTTCAAGTGGATGACCCTGGAGCCAGGCGAGCAGGAGAAGCTGGATGCCGAGATGGCATTGGGAAAACGCGAAGCCGAACTCGAGAAGATGAAACAGGCAGTGCGCGCGCTGGAAGTCAAGCGAGCCAAGCGGCAGATGGCGGTGGACCGCGCGGCGAAGAAAATGGCCGAGGTCGACAAACAGGTCGAGGCCACCCAAGCGGTGGTCGACCAACTCGCGGCCGAGCCCGAGGCCACCACGGCCAAAGGACTGGCTGCGCAGGCCCTCAAGCGCCACAAGGCAGACGTCGCACTCGGCAAGCAGCAGGCCGCATCGCTCGCGCTCCAGCAGAATCACGACACCGCAACGGCTGAACTCGAAGAAACCGAAGACCAGCTGAAACAGGCGCGCGACGAGCTGGCGTCCGTGCAGGCTGCGCGCGACCAGGCCCAACTGTCACACCCGCAGGCCGCTTCAGAGTGGCAGTCGGTGGTCGATGCGCATCTGCCGCCCGTGATCCGCAAGTTCCGCTCCGAACTGCTGGCCAGTCCGCTCGTCCGTCAGATCATCGATCCGTGGGGCATCGATTTCAACACCCGCGACCAGGTGGCCCCCGTCTTCAACGAACGCACGCGTGACGTTGAAAGACTGCACCTCACCCACCTGCATGTCACTTGCATCTACGCGGAGTCGATGAATTTTCCGAAGTGACTCGTCGGTCGCCAGGAAAGTTCCACACGCGCCCGGCCGCTCAGGCTGGCTTCTTCAGCCGCTTGCGCGCCGCCAGCGCCGTCTCGCGCGCATGGCACTGCTCGTAGTGGTCGTTGACCAGCCCCATCGCCTGCATGAACGCGTAGACGGTGGTCGGGCCCACGAAGGTCCAGCCGCGCTTCTTCAGGTCCTTGGACATCGCCACCGCTTCCGCCGACGGGCCCAGCGCCGTGCCGGGGAGCAGCTTCTTCGGGCGGGTGGCGGGATCGGGCTCGTAGCGCCAGGCGTAGGCGGCGAGCGAGCCGAACTCCTGGCGCAGCTCGAGCACGCGCTGGGCGTTGTTGATGGTGGAGACGATCTTGCCGCGGTGGCGGACGATGGCCGGGTCGGCGACCAGGCGCTCGATGTCGGCGTCGCCGAAGCGCACGATCCTGGCGGCATCGAAGTTGGCGAAGGCCTTGCGGAAGCCCTCGCGCTTGTTGAGGATGGTGAGCCAGCTCAGGCCGGCCTGGAAGCCTTCCAGGCAGATCTTCTCGAACAGCCGGCGCTCGTCGGTGACGGGAAAGCCCCACTCCTCGTCGTGGTAGCGGCGGTACTCGTCGCTGGCGCGGCACCACTGGCAGCGCAGCACGCCGTCGTCGTGGGAGAAAAGGCCCGGGGGAAGTTCGGTGGCGGTGGTCATGGAGCCATTCTGCAGCGGGCGGCGCGAATCGCCGAACGGTGAACCGGGCCATACGAGCGCGTCACGCGCCGCGGCTGCCATTCGTCGGCGAAACCGACCGTTCGGCGCACGGCGCGGCGCCGGTCCGTCGCGCCAGCTTGCAGTTCGTCCGGCGCGGCTGGCGCGTCGTCGCACGGCGCTCGCGGGCCGAGGACGCGCTGCCTACAGTCCAACCATCGCATCACGCCACGAACAAACCCCGGAGAGCACATCATGAACAAGACCTTCGCCGCCCACGCCGCCCCCATCGCCCTGGCCGCCCTGCTGAGCACGGCCATGCTGCTCGCCACGAACGCGCTGGCCGGGCACCAATACCGCGTCGCAGTGACGGCGCACGAGACGGCGCAGCTGTTCGCCTCCGCCGACGTGCAGCGCGTCGTGGTGGTCGCGCGCCGCGCCAACGTCTGATTCCCCGGCCTCACCAGCCTGTTGGGCCCCGCGCTGCGGGGCCTTTTTTCATGGGCGCGGCGATCGCATGCTCGACCGCGGGCGCCGCCGAAATCCACTTCACGCAATCGTCACGAAGCGCTCCGAAGATCCTCAGGACATCGCCTCGCAGCCCCTCCCCGCCTCGCCATGAACTGATACTGCGTCATCATTGCCGACGGCGAACCGCGCCAGACGCGCGCCGTCGACTTCGTGCTCGCGCTGCGCTCGGCCTGGCGCGACGCCGGCCAGCCGCAAGGCGCCGCGGCCTTCATCAACCGCGGCTCGGCCTCGCGCTTCACGTTCCTGCTGTCGCCCGAGGTCGCCTCGCTCGCGCCGGGCCTGCTGCGCCACTACGACGCGCTGGCCTGCGATCGGGCCCCCAACCTGCGACGCTACGCGCCGCTGCCGCTCTGAACGACCGCCGCGCCCGCGCTCGCGCGTGACGGCCGCGCGCGGGCCCTCGCACGCGTCACGCGTCGACCTGCTCCAGCGCCTCGCGCGACTCGGCCGCGTCGTCGGCCGCGGCCACCGCCGGGAGCCGCATCAGCGCCTGGCCCATGCGGATGCGCGAGCCGGTGGCGATGCCGTCGACGAACTCGAAGCCCGGCGGCACGAACAGGATGATGGTCGAGCCGTGCTGGAAGCCGCCCATCTCCTCGCCCTTGCCGAAGCGCGCGTCGACGGGGATCTCGTTGGGGCCGCGGTACTTCAGGTGCAGCAGCACGTCGGCGAAGCGCAGGCGGATGCTGGCCACCAGGATCGCCGCCACCGGCACGATCGCGATCGGGAAGTTGCCGCGCCGCAGCCGCGCGGTGAGCACGGCGCGCTCGTTGCGGCAGAACAGTCGCTCGACGCGCTTGAGCGCGATCGGGTTGACGTTCCAGGTGTCGCCCGTGATGTAGCTGACGTGGCTCACGTCGACGTCGTGCGGCGCGTGGAAGCGGTGGTACATCGCCGACGTCAGCCGCAGCGTGATGAAGCGGCCGTCGCGGAACGGCGTCGGATCGGTGCCCGGGCCGAACAGGTCTTCCATCTTGTACGGAAAGCCCTTGGCCTGGAACACGGTCGTTCCCGACACGGGTCCGCACGCGCCCACGATGGCGTCGCACGGCGACGTGAGCACGCCCGGATCCGGATCGATCGGGCGCGCGCCGGGCATCAGCTCGCGCGTGAAGCAGTCGTGCATCGAGCGGAACTTGCGGGTGCGCGCGTCGCTGAGATCGAGGTCGGTGAACAGCTTCCAGACGCCGATCGAGGCCTTGCTCACGAGCGGGTTGCGGATCTTGCTGAACTTGCCCATGAAGTGCGTCAGCGCGATGCGCGGCACGCGATTGGTGAGCAGGAAGTTGAGGTCTTCCTGCGCGAGCAGCTTGCGAAATTGTTTTTTCATCGAGTGTCGATTCAAGCGGCGCGGTCGCCGGGCCAACCGGCGTCCGGCCGTCCTCAGCTGCTGAAGCGTTGACGCAGCATCTCCCGCAGCAGCCCGCGGCGGATGGTGCGGTTGCTCTGCGCGGGGTCGTTCCACCACCAGCCGTCGGCCTGCATCTGGACGGCCGCGGCGACGAAACGGTCGATCACCGCGTCGAAGTCGGCGTCGTCGTAGTTCAGGCTGAAGATCAGGCGGCCCGTGCCCACCCAGCTCAGCGCCAGGCCGTGCGCGCGCAGGTAGAACTGCAGCATCCAGTTGTAGCGCGACGGCTGCTCGTACAGCACCGTCCAGATCGACTGGATGCTCGCCACGCGCACCGGCACGCCGGCGGCGGCCAGGCGCTCGTTGAAGCGCGCGATGCGCCGGTTCCAGCGCTCGTCGACACCCTCGTACATCGCCTTGACGTCGTCGCGCGCCAGGCGCTCGAGGAACACGTTCATCGCGCCCATCACGTACGGATGCGAGTTGAAGGTGCCGCGGGCAAAGCAGATGTCGGCGGGGCGATCCTCGCGGAAGCGCTTCATCAGCTCGCGCTTGCCGCACACCACGCCCACCGGCAGGCCGCCGCCCAGCGACTTGCCGTAGGTGACCATGTCGGCCTGGACGCCGAAGTACTCCTGCGCACCGCCGGGGGCGAGCCGGAAGCCGATGAAGATCTCGTCGAAGATCAGCACGATGCCGCGCTCGGTGCAGACCTGGCGCAGCTGCTTGAGCCATTCGGTGTAGGCCGCGCGGTCGAACTTTGCGCGGCGGCCGCTGTCCACCAGCGACGAATCGCCCGGCGCCGCCGCGTTCGGATGCAGGGCCTGCAACGGATTGACCAGCACGCAGGCGATGTCCTTGCGCGTGCGCAGCACCTTCAGCGTCTCGGCCTTCATCTCCTCGAGCGTGTACGTCTCGCGCGGCGGCAGCGGGTTGCCGGGGCCGGGCTGCACGTCCTCCCACCAGCCGTGGTACGCGCCGCAGAAGCGCACGAGGAACTTCTTCTTGGTGTGATAGCGGGCCAGGCGCACGGCCTGCATCACGGCCTCGGTGCCGGACATGTGGAACGACACCTCGTCCAGCCCCGAGATTCGCTGCAGGTGGCGCACGTTGTCCAGCAGCACCGGGTGGTAGGCGCCCAGCACCGGGCCGAGGTCGGCGACGCGCGCGGCGCCTTCGGCGATGCATTCCTTGTAGAAGTCGTAGCCGAACAGGTTGACGCCGTACGAGCCGGTGAGGTCGTAGAAGGTGTTGCCGTCCAGGTCCTTCACGGTGACACCCGACGACGACTGCAGGAAGCTGCCCGTCTTCAGGTGCTGGCGCAAGTACGGGCTGTACTGGAACGGCACGCGGTAGCTGCCGGTGAACTGCAGGTCGGAGATGCCGCTGCTGGCCTGCGCGGTCAGCGCGGCGCTCTTGGGGAAGCGCTCGCTGTAGAGCGCGACGAGCTTGTCAAAGCCCGTGCGGCGCCGCCCCTGGAATTCCTGCGGCGCGCCGTCCGAGCCGAAGAAGCGCGCCTCGTCGTAGGCGTAGCCGGGCAGGAAGCTGGCGACGCGCTTGGCCATCTTCGAATGGCCCGTCAGCGAGGCGTGCTTGGCACGCGAGAGTTCGAGCCGACGCTTGACGCGCGGCGCCATGACGGCCAGCGCGGCCAGCATCAGTGCGGAAAGGGCGAGAGTGGAGGGTTCCATGGATCGTTCCCGGACGGGCTCGCGTGCGCGCTGCTCAGTGGGCGGCCGTCGGCAGCGTCGGCGACGCCACGGACGAAATCATCTGGCCGTGCAGCAGCTTGAGCGGCGCCTTGTGGTACAGCACGATGTCCATGAACGGGTCGGTGATGATCTTGAAGCCCCAGGCGAGGCCTTCGGTCGCGTTGCGCGTGATGCACAGCTGGATCACGCGGAACACCAGGCCGGCGGCACCCAGCGACAGCCAGGCGATGCCCACGTCGTGCACGAAGCCGCGGAAGTCGACGTGCGGCTTGATCAGGCCGCCCAGCGAGGGCGCGAACCACAGCGCGGCGGGAATCGCCACCCAGATCGCCATCAGAACGATCTTGCGCTGGATGTTGTAGCCGGCCTTGACCTCTTCCTTGTACTCGTCGGAGACCTGGTTCACTTCATCGTAGCCGCGCGGCTCGAAGAAGAAGTGGCCCGCCTGGCGCGTGGTCATCGAGACGGTCCATGCCAGCACGGCGGCGATCGCCGGGTCGACGAACAGCAGGCCGTACGAGATGCAGAACACGATCGCGCTGATCAGGTGCAGGGTCTGGTTGATCGTGCTGTGGTGATAGAAGCGATGGTCGTCCCACCGCAGCGTGCGCAGCGTTTGCATGAAGTCGTTCATGGAAATCCTCTCGAGAGTTCGCCCGGCTCGGACGACCGCGGCGTGACAGGATGGTGACGTCGAAATATGAAAAGGACGTGTCGGCCAGTGCCATGAATTGACCCGGAACTGTCATCGAATTGTTGTTTGCGCTTGTCATGATCCGCAGCGACCGCAACGAATCGGAGGTTCACTCGTGAACATTCAGACCGGCCTGCAACGGCCCCTGCGAATTGCCTGCGTGACCGAAACCTACCCGCCGGAAGTCAACGGCGTCGCGATGACGGTGGCCCGCCTGGTGCAGGGCCTGCGCGCGCGCCACCACTGCGTGCGCGTCGTGCGTCCGCGGCAGGCGAGCGACGTCGCCGCCGCGCCGGTCGACGGCGACTTCCTGGTGCGCGGCGTGCCGATCCCGCGCTACGAGGGCCTGAAGATGGGCCTGCCGTGCACTGGCAAGCTGGTCAAGCTGTGGAAGAAGGAACGGCCCGACGTCGTGCACATCGCCACCGAAGGCCCGCTCGGCCGTTCCGCGCTGATGGCGGCCAGGGCGCTCGGACTGCCGGTGTGCTCCGAGTTCCGCACCAACTTCCACGCGTACAGCGCGCACTACGGCCTGGGCTTCATGAAGAAGGTCATCCTCGGCTACCTGCGCCGCTTCCACAACGCCACGCAATGCACGATGGTGCCGACGCAGGCGCTGCACGACGAACTGCAGCGCGAGGGCTTCCACGACCTGCTGACCGTCGCGCGCGGCGTCGACACGCGCCGCTTCGACCCCGCGCGCCGCAGCGAGGCGCTGCGCGCGCAATGGGGCGCCGGCCCCGACGACCTGGTCGTCACGTGCGTCGGCCGCCTCGCGCCGGAGAAGAACCTGGTCACCCTGTTCGACGCCTTCGACGCGATCCACCGCGCCCAGCCGCGCGCCCGGCTCGTGCTGGTGGGCGACGGCCCGATGCGCAAGGAACTCGAGGCGCGCCGGCCGGACGCCGTCTTCGCCGGCCAGCGCATGGGTGAAGACCTCGCCACGCACTACGCGTCGGCCGACCTGTTCCTGTTCCCCAGCATCACCGAGACCTTCGGCAACGTCACCACCGAGGCGATGGCCAGCGGCCTGGCGGTTGTCGCGTACGACTACGCCGCCGCCCGGCGCGTGATCGTCGACGGCCAGAACGGCGCGCTGGTGCCGTACAACGACGGCGCCGCGTTCGTCGCCACCGCCGCGCGCACCGCGGCCGACCTCGCGCAATGCCGCGTGTTCGGCGGCCGCGCGCGCACCAGCGTGATGGCGCTGGACTGGGACGGCATCGCCGCGCAGGTCGAGGGCGTGATGACGTCGGTGATCGCGCGCCAGGCCGCGCCGGCGCCCGACTACGCCTTCGCCTCGGCGCGCCACTCGTCGGTGTGAACGACCGCGCGGCGTTCGCGCAGGCGCTCCTGCAGCAGGAGCCAGGCCAGCGCGGCGGCCACGCAGGCGCCCAGGCCGATCATCAGCGCGACGAGTGAGACATCGACCGCGCACAGCGCCGAGTAGACGCCCAGGCACACCAGCACGCTGAGGTTCTCGTTGCCGCCCTGCACGGCGATCGAGCGCCCCGCGCTCAGCAACGCGTTGCCGCGATCCTGCAGCAGGGCGTTCAGCGGCACCACCATCAGCCCGCCGACGGCGCCCACCACGATCAGCACCACGACCGCGAAGTGCAGCTGCGTGAGGAGCGGCACCACCGTCATCAACAGGCCGAACAGAACACCCGCGTACAGCATGCGCTTGGCATGCGCCAACGGCACCCAGCGGCCTGCGGCCACGGCCCCCGCGATCACCCCCACCGCCACCGCGGCCTGCACGAACGCGGCGCGGTCCAGCGTGAGCTGCATCGTCTCGCGCGCCCAGCGCAGCACCGCGAACTGCAGCGTGGCGCCGACGCCCCAGAAGACCGTCGTGACCGTCAGCGACAGCCCGCCGTCGCGATCGCGCCAGAGCTTGCGGTTGGCCTGCACGAAGTCGCGCAGCATCGCGCTCGGGTGCAGCGAGCCGACGTCGTGGCGTACGCCGCTGTCGGGCACGCCCAGGTTCAGTCCGCCGGCGACGAGGTAGACGCCCAGCAGGATCAGCAGCGAGGGCAGCACCGGGTCGCACACGTCCGCGACGTAGCGGCTGGCGTGCCCCAGCAGCCACGGGCTGACCAGGAAGCCGCCGAGACCGGTGCCCAGCAGCACGGCGCAGACGGCGGCCGTCTCGATCCACGCGTTGGCGGCGACGAGCTGGTCGGGCCGCACGAGCTCGGTGGCCAGGCCGTACTTGGCCGGCGCGTACGCCGCCGCCCCCAGTCCGACGATGAGGAACGCGCCCACCGGATGCAGGCCCGCGACGAGCGCCGCGACGCCGAAGATCTTGACCCCGTTCATCCACGCCATCAGCCGCGCCTTCTGGAACGCGTCGGCCAGCGGCCCGACGAACGGCGCCAGCAGCACGTACGCCGCGATGAACGCGACCTTGAGCATCGGCGCGAGCCAGCCGGGCATGGCCCGTTGCTGCAGCAGGTCGATCGTGACGATCAGCAGCGCGTTGTCCGCGAGCGCCGAGGTGAACTGGGCGGCCAGCAGCAACAGGAACGATGCCGGCATCAGGCGGTGCGGACGAAAGAAGCGGGCATCGCTGGCGTCAAGTCAGGATGTGGACAGGCCGCGAGCATGAGGCAGGCCCGTGAAACGGGCATGACAAGGCGGCGACGGGAGGAAACGTCGTGAAGCAAGACCGCCGATGGGAGGCGCTCCCTCGTGCCTGCATGGTGGGCTACGCCTGCGGCCAACCCACCCTACCGTAGACGCGCTTTCGGCGCGTCTACTGCCTGCGCCGGATCAGCTCGTCGCCCGCGCGCTGCAGCGCCGAACTCGCGTCGGCCGTGCGCAGCAGGCCCTGCGCGGCCATCTTCTCGAGCGCCTTGCGCGTGAAGCTCTGCGTGGCGTCGCCCACGCCGGCGAACAGCAGGAAATAGCCGTTCTCGCTGACCCACAGCAGCTGCAGGTCGGTCCACTCGCCGTGCAGCTGCAGCGTGACGCTGTCGCCGACCTGCAGGCCTGCCACCGGCGACGACGCATCCACCGGCGGCGGGGCCGGCGGCGGCGGGGGCGGGGGCGGCGGCAGTTCGTCGTCCAGCTGCAGGTCGACCGTCACGGGCCCGCTGGCGGATTCCTCGCCCGACGGCCGGCGCATCACGTGCAGGTGGATCGCGGCGATCTGGTCGAGCCAGGCCTTCCTCATCGCATCCGACAGCTTGACCGTGGCCATGCCCGCCGTGATGCGGTCGACGAGCTCCGGCACCATCGCCACCAGCGTCGGGGCATCGGCGCGCGAACGCGCCTTGTCGGTGGACCAGATGACGTCGACGGCCGTGTCCATCGCCGGCGAGTTGCGGCGCGCGTCGGGCGGCAGCGCCGTCCATTCCTGCGCGACGACCAGCGCCCACAGCGTGCGGATGAAGCGCCGCGTGGGCGACGGCGGGTGCGCCGAGTCGAGCTTGCGCTCCAGCCGCGCCTTGGCCTCGGCCACCAGGTCTTCCAGCGTCGCGTTGCGCTGAAGCAGCTCCAGCGCGCCCTCGACCGACGTGAGCCGCTTCTGCGCCTGCTTGCGCTGCCACTGCGACAGCTTGTCGACGGCGGCCTCGAAGGTCGCCGTCGTGGGCGCCATCTCGACCTGCGCCACCGACTCGGCCAGCCACTGCATGAACTCGGGCGCCGGCGGCCCCTTGTCGGCCTGCATGTGCGTGGCCACGCGGTTGACCAGGATCCACGCCGGATGCCGATGCGACTTCAGCAGCGTGGCGTCGTGCGTGGCCAGGTCGACCACCGCCGGCCGCAGGCGCTCGATCCAGCCGCGCGCGTCGTCCGACAGCTCGGGATCGGCGACGATCTGCTCGAACAGGTGGCCGATCAGCGCGATGCCCAGGCGCGAGCTGGTGGCGTCCTGCAGCGCGGCGAGCTCCTCGCGGTGGCTGTGGATCAGGCCGGGGATGCGCGTGTCGTCGCCGTCCAGCGGCATCGGCAGCGTGTCGGGGATGGGTGCGAGCGGCGCGGCCTGCGTGGAGGCCGCGAACACGGGGCGCTCCTCGTCGAGGTCCATCAGTTCGAACAGCGCGCCCGGCCGCGTGACGTCGAAGCCCGTGGGCGGCGACACGGTCGACGTGTCGTCGTCGGGCTCGACCGCGCGATCGGCCTGCAGCTGCGACGCGTCGGCAAAGCCGGCCTGGCGCACCGCGGCGTAGAGTTCGGTCAGGCGCGGCGCGAGCCAGCGCGCGACGCAGCGCACGCCCTCGGCGCGCGAGGCCGGCGCGAGGCCCAGCGTCTCGGAGGCCGTCCACAGCGAGCGCGCGAGGCTGGGCGGGCCGATCGGCGACGCGGCCACGCGCACGCCCTCGCTGCGGCGCAGCGCGGCCTCGAACTTGAGCAGGCGGCGCAGTTCGACGGTGCAGTCTTCCTCGAGCACGCGCACGACCTGCGCGACCTCGATCTCGTCCTGGATGCGCGACTCGTCCATGATCTCGAACGCCCCGAGATCCAGGTACTGCCCCGCCGGCTTGGCCGCGGGCGCTTGCGTGAAGGCCTTGAACGACTCGCGCAGCGCGTCGCTGAACGCGGCGGCGAATGCCGCGTGATGCCGCGCCATGGCCGCGGCCACCTCGCCGCGACGCTCGCGCAGGGCGATGTTCGTCACGGGCGCGGCGACGATCTCGGTGCTGAGGCCGCCCGCGCCGCTGCGCACGCGGCGCGACAGCAGCGCATGGGCGCGTTCCAGGTGGCGTTCGTAGGCGGTGGCGGTCACGGGAGCCATGTTAGGCCAGGACGCCCGTCCGCAGCGTTGCCTTGATGTTGCACGGCCGGGGCTGTGCCGTGGCCGCAACGCTGGGCGGTCGATCAGGCGCCTGCGCCACGGGTCCGCAGGCGCCGGGCGTCGCGTCCAAGCGCGCCCGGCCCATGGAAAAAGCCCTCGTGCGACGTCCATCGCGCGAGGGCTTCCGCTCGTCGGACAGGCGCGTCGCGCGGCGCGACGCCCCGCGTCAGAACGCGTAGTGGCCCGCCAGGTACAGCGTGCGGCCCAGCGGGTTCGCGTAGCGGCCGTCGTAGCCGCGCGCGTTGCCGACCTGCAGTTGGTCGATCAGCGAGAACGGCGGGTTGCGGTCGAACACGTTCTTCACGCCGGCCGTCAGCGACAGCGACTTGTTGACGTCGTACTGCTCCTGGAAGTCGAAGGTGGCGTACGAGCTCACGCGGCGGTTGGCGGTGTCGGCCGTGCAGGCGCTGCTGTCGCCACCGAAGCCGGTGGCCGTATCCCAGCAGTAATCGGTGTAGTCGTCCTTGTAGCCGGGCTTGAAGTTGAACGCCACGGTGTGCGTGAAGTTGCCCTGCTTGAGCGACGTCGACGCGTTGATCTGGTAGCGGAACGTCACCTGCCCGTCCTGGCCGACCTTGTTCATGTCGTTGACGTAGCCGGCGTTGCCCGGCTGCTGGTAGTTGGCCTTCAGCATCCAGGTCACGTGGCCGCGCGTCGTCAGCTTGCCGACGGGCGTATTGACCACGCTCTGGCCGTCGATGTCCAGGCCCTGGTAGAACGCGTTGCCGGTGTTGATCGGCTGCGACAGGAACGTCAGCGTCGGCGCGCCGGTGGCCGGATCGTTGATGACCGAGAACAGGTAGTTGTAGGCCGCCATGTCCTTGAAGGCGGTGTTCTCGGTGATCGTGTTGATCTGGTCATGGATGCGCACGTTCCACAGGTCGACGCCCATCGAGAACGCCGGCGACGGCTCGAAGCGCGCGCCGAGCGTCCACTGCTGCGAGCGCTCGGGCTTGAGGCCGCCGGCGCCGGTGGACGGGTTGCCGCCGGACTGCTCGTTGTACTGGAACGGGCCGCTGCGGCAGTACTGCGCCAGCTCCGTCGGCACGTTGGCCGAGCAGGTCTCGTTGCCGGTCACGCCGAAGAACTCCAGCGGATTGCTGACGTCGCCGATGGTGGGCATCTTGAATCCCGTGCCGAACGAGCCGCGCATCAGCCACTGGTTGGTCGGGCGGAAGTTGCCGCTCAGCTTGAACGTGGTGGCCGAGCTCTTCTTGCCCTGCGTCTCGGCGCCGGTGAAGGCGCCGCCGGCATCGAAGCCGTCCTTGTTGTGCACGGCACTGTACGAGTCGAAGCGCGCCGACGCGTCGATCTCGAGCTTGCGCGTGATCGGCGCGTCCATCTCTGCGAACACGCCCCACGCATTGCGCGACGAGTCGAACGGCAGCGTGCCCGAGCTGCCGCCGAACAGCGTATCGGTGTAGTTGGGCTGCAGCGAATTCGGCCCCATCAGGATCGCGCTCGGGCGGTCGGTGTACTTCTGGCGCGTCAGGTCCAGGCCGGTGGCCAGGCTGAGGTCGCCGCCGCCCAGCGTGGCGAGCGACGTCGACGCGTGCGCCGACGCGACGTCCAGCGTCGAGCGGCTCTGGTCCAGCGTCTGGTGCAGCACGGCAGGCGCCAGCACGTCGGCCTGCGGATCGCCCGAGAACGGGTCGAACGCGCCACTGTCCATCAGCGCGTTGATCGCGTTGGCCGACGAGTAGCCGCCTTCCGCGATGTCGTACCAGTGGTTCTGCGAATGCGTGAACGAGAACGTGGACTCCCACTTGCCGAGCGTCACGTCGGCGCCGAGCACGACGTGCTGCGTGCGCGTCTCGTAGCCGTCCTTGCGGCCGCCGGTGCCCACCATCCGCAGGTAGCCCACCTCGTTGGCCGAGGTGGTGCCGGCGGCCAGCTGTGGCGTCACGTACTGCGCGACCTGCGCGGCGCTCAGCGCGAAGGCCTGCGCCGGCGCGGCGTACAGCGCGTCGGTGCGGTTGCTGCCCGTCAGCGCCTCGGCGAACAGCGAGACGTTGTCGCTGAGGTTGAAGCGGCCGGTGGCGAAGAAGTTGGCCTTGCGCGAGGCCGGCAGGTCTTCCACCGTCGCCGCGTAGTCGTAGGCGCAGGAGCCGTCGCCGGCATCGATCGCGTGGGTGCCGCCGCACTTGCCGTTGGCCGCCAGCGACGGGTTGTAGAACAGCGAGCCGTCGGCGCTGGTGGCGCCCGCGCTGGTCGTGTCGGCGTAGACGTTGGCGGCCGGCGTGTAGACGCTGGCGAGGGTGACGTTCTGCTTGCCGAACCTGTCGTTGAAGTTCAGCAGGCCCGTGCGCGAGAACGAACGCTGGTAGGCCTGAAGCGCCGACTGGTGGTCGAAGCTCGCGGCCAGGAAGATGTTGTAGCGGTCCTTGGCGAGGTCGCCGAAGCCCTTCGAGATCGACGCCGAGGCGCCCTGCCCGCCGGCCTTGAACGGGCGGTCCATCGACACGTCGAACGCGCCCGCGGTGCTGTCCTTCTTCGTGATGATGTTGACCACGCCGGCGATCGCGTCGGCGCCGTACAGCGCGGACGCGCCGTCGGTCAGCACGTCGACGTGGTCGATCGCGCTGAGCGGGATCTGGTCGAGGTTGACCTCGGAGCCCGTGGTGTACGAGGCCATGCGGTGGCCGTTCAGCAGCACCAGCGTGTAGGCCGCGCCCAGGTCGTGGATCGACGCCGTCGTCACGCCGCCGCCGCCGCCGTTGACCGACTGCGATTCGGCCGTGAAGCCCTGCATGGCCGGCAGGTTCTGGATCAGGTCGGCCACCGTCGTGACGCCGGACTTCTTGATGTCGTCGCTCGAGATCGTCTGGATCGGCAGCGAACCCTCGATGTTGATGCGCTTGATGGCCGAGCCGGTCACCTCGACGCGCTGGACGTCGGTGATGTCCTGCGCCTGCGCCGCCGCGGCCACCAGCGTGGCCAACGCCAGCGCGACGCCGCGGCAGACCCTTGTTCTTTGATGCATGGATTTCTCCGAAAAGATTGATAGCAATATCCCGCGACCGTGAACTCGTGATTCGCCGGCGCGTTCGTGGGGATCGAATTCTTTCTTCCCATCGGTTTTCCGTACGACACCGCAAACCCTGATGTCGCGATGCACCGACGCCGCAAGATGACATTTCCGTCAGGAATATCCGGGCGTCGATGGCAGCTCGGCAAAACGGGCCGGGCACCGGGGCGAGGCGGAGCGGCCCACTCGTGGTGCGACTCTCCAGCAAACGATGGCGCGATGCCGGCACCGCGGTTGTGCAAAATCCCGCGCGGCCGCCGATATACTGCCTGTCAAATTCGTCAGCGAGTTACTCACGGACTCCCGCGGCAGCAACGATTTTTAACTCGCGTCGCGCCAGATATCGAGATTGACACATGGCGCAGATAATCGGTTGACGGAATCGTGAACCCGCCGGATTTCACCCGCGCGAAACATGCCGGCACGACGCCGTTGACGCGGCCGGCGTCGAATGACCCGTGATCGATGGAGCTTTTGGGGCCCGGCCGCGCGCCGGGCCTTCTTTCGTTCCGAAGGCGTCCTCTCCGACTATCGCCAGCGGCGCGGCCATCCAAGGGACGCCGTCACGGGGCTCACCCGTTCATCGTGTCGATACGGCCACGTGCCAGCCGCCCGGCATCGCACGCGTCTCGAACCGCACCGGCAGGAAGCGCTCGATCACCTGGAAGTTGGTCGTCGCATGGTCGGTCAGCTCGGTGCACGTGTACGCAGCCGCGACGCCGCGCTTGCACACGGCCAGGGCGAGCGGCAGCGCCCACTGGTCGGCCAGGTGCGGGCCCAGCGCGGCCGTCGAGGACTGCCACGCGTCGACCTCGCGCGCGAGGGCGTGCGCGACCTGCGCCGGGACGTGGCCGCCGGGCGCTTCCGCGACGACCTGTTCGCGCGCATCAACCTGTGGTCGTACGCGCCGCCGGGCCTGGCGCAGCGGCCCGAGGATCTGGAGCCCAACGTCGACTGGCTGCTGGCCCGCGCGGTGGCCGAGTCGGGCCGCGCGGTGCGCTTCAACGTGGAGGCCAAGACGCGCTACCTGAGGTTCGCGCAGTCGCCCGACGCGGCGTGGAGCGGCAACTTCCGCGACCTGTCGGCCAGCGTCACGCGCCTGGCCACGCTGGCCGACGGCGGGCGCATCTCCACGGCGCTGGTCGACGCGGAGATCGCGCGGCTGCAATGGCTGTGGGAGCGCAAGCCGGCGGCGGGCGCGGCGGCGGTCGACCTCGCGGCGCTGGTCGACGCCGATACCCTGGACGGCATCGACCTGTTCGATCGGCTGCAGCTCGAATCGGTGATCCGCACCTGCCGCGAGTGCGCGACGCTGTCGGACGCCGGCCGCCGCCTGTTCGACCGCTCGCGCGAGAAGCGCAGCGTGGTCAACGATGCCGACCGATTGCGCGAATATTTGCCGAAATTCGGGTTGAGTTGGGAGCAGCTGCGGCCGGGCGCGTGAGATCGCCGGGAAAATCGCGGCACCGTATTTTTCGCGCGCGTCCATGAGTTTCCTGACCCGCCTGTTCGGCCACGATGCCGACAAGAAGCCCGTTTCCGACTCGGTGAGCTTCAATTCCGTGCGCATCTCGCGCCACCACGCGAACGGCCGCGTCGAGAGCATGGGCTGGGCCGACCTCAGCGAGATCGCCGTGCTGATCCGCCCCGACGCGCGCGGGCTGTCCGCGGCGCACATCGTGCTCTCGGGTGGCGGCAGCAACGTGATCATCGGCCCGAAGACGCGCGGTTCCGACGAGCTCGTCGAGCGCCTCGCCAAGCTGCCGCGCTTCGACGCGCAAGGCTTCATCGAGGCGATGGGCCGCACCGACAAGGCGCGCATCGCGGTCTGGAGCAAGCCCGGCCTGCGCGCGGCACAGGCCGCCGCGCGCGCGAACGCGCCCGCGAGCCCGCCCGCACCCGCCCCCGCGCGCGCACCCGCGCCGGCACGCACGGGCGAGCTCGAGCTCGTGCCGCTGGACGGCGAGGTCACCGCCGCGCCGCCGGCCGCGCCGGTGCCGCGCCCCGGCGGCGGCTCCCTGCGCCTGGCGATCGCGCCGTGCCAGGAGACCGTGGCCGACTACGCAGGCTCCACCGTGCGCAACATGGCCGACATCTACCAGGTCGAGATGGACTGGTCGATCGAGTCGCTGGGCCACCTCGACCGCGCGCTCGCCGAGTGGCACCGCGACGGCGCACCGCTGGACAAGGTCAACAAGTCGATGTATTCGATGGGCAGCTACGCCGGCGAAGTGATGCTGCGCCACGCGCGCGGCCGCTGGATCGACCCGCGCGACGACGACGAGCAGGTCGCCGCGATGGAGGACATGTTCCTGTGCGTCGAGCTCGAGGACGGCCGCCGCTGGGCGCCGATCGCGCTGTGCATCCAGGCACTCACCGGGGGGCCCGGGCACAGCCTGCTGCGCACCGCGCGCGCGCTGCTGGTCGCCTAACGCTTCGCGTCGGGCAGGCTGTACTCGAAGCGGTACGTGTGCGCGCCGTCGGGCGCGATGTCCACCACCATGCGGCCCACGAGGCCGGCCAGGGCGTCGGTGCCGGAATCGGGCACCACGGCGATGGACTGCGTCGGCTCGCCGCGCGTCATCGTCGAGCTGTGCTGCAGCACGAAGGTGCCGGCACGGCCGTCCAGCGTGCCGCCCACCTTCTCCATCGCCACGTAGCCGGCCGAGCCGGACGCGGGGTTGCCGAAGGCGAGCATCTCGCCGGTGCTGGCGGCCTCCAGCGCGCCGTGGAAGCGCTTGTCGAGCGACATGCGGCCAAGGCCGCTGTGTTCGGCGACGGCGCTGAGCGGCTGCGCCGCGCGCTTCACGTCGAAGGGGCCGGTGACGGTGTGCGAGGTCATGGGGGGATCCTTGTCGAAGGCGCCGGCCGCGGCCGAGGTGGCGGCGAGCGTGGCGGCGATGAGCAGGTGCAGGGGTCGCATGATGGCATCATGGTTGCGGCCGGATGTCGGCCTCGTTCCCATTGAACCCGCAGGCGCATGACGGTGATTGGAAAAACGCGACGATCGTTGAGCCCCGAGCCGCGCGGCGTGCTGCACCGGCTCGAGGTGGGCGAGTTCGCGCACGGCCGCCTCGAGGCGCCGGACGACCTGGCCGACCGCATCGAGCACTTCTGGACGGTGCGCTGGAACCTCGAGGGCAGTCCACCGCAGGTGCAGGAGACGCTGCCGCATCCGAACGTGCACCTGGTGGTCGAGCCGGGCACCGTCGCCGCATGGGGCGTGCACACGGGCCGCTGGACGCGCGTGCTCGAGGGCCGCTCGCAGGCCTTCGGCATCAAGTTCCGGCCCGGCGCGTTCCGCGCGCCGCTGGGGCGCGCGGTCTCGACGATCGCCGACGCGTCGATCGCTGCGGCGGGTGTCTTCGGCGCGGACGCCGCGCATCTCGCGAACGTGCTGGGCCACGACGACGACCGCGCGGCCGCGGAGATCGCGTCGGCCTTCCTGCGCGAGCACCTGGCCGCCGCCGACGCGCACGCGCTACTGGCTGGACGCATCGTCGACAGCGTCGCCGAAGACCTCGAGCTGCACTCGGCCGACGAGCTCGCGCGCCGCTTCGGCATGACGCTGCGCGCGCTGCAGCGCCTGTTCAACGAGTTCGTGGGCGTCGGCCCGAAGTGGGTCATCAACCGCTACCGCATGCACGAGGCCGTCGCGCGCGTTCAGGCGGGCGAGCCGGTGTCGTGGGCCGCGCTGGCGCAGGATCTGGGCTACTTCGACCAGGCCCACTTCATCGCCGACTTCCGCAAGCTGGTGGGCAAGACACCCGGCGACTACGCGCGGGCGATGCACCCGCGCTGAGCGCGCTTCAGAGCGCGGCGCGGCGCGCCCGCAGGCTCTCGCGCACGACGGCGATGTGGCTGCGCAGGCCGTACAGCAGGTCGCCGAACGCGGGCGGCACGACCAGCCGCGTGACGGTCGACTCGACATGCTCCAGCCGCGCCAGCAGCGCGTCCACCCGCTCGGCGTCCAGGGTCTCGACGTCGGCGTCGCGCTCGATGCGCTGCAGCACCGCGTACCAGCGGTAGATGCGCGAGACGACGCGCCAGCGGAAGATGGCCGGCGCGATCTTGAAGCCGGGCACCAGGATGATGGTCATCGGAACGACGATGGCCAGCACGCGCTCGATCAGGCTGGCGATCCAGAACGGGAACGAGCGGTACAGGAAGCCGCGGCCGGAGGCGTAGAAGCGCGAGGCGTCGGCGCTGATCGGAAAGTCGTGCTCGATCGGCGCGGGGAACTCGCCGGCCTTCTTGTACAGGCCGGCACGGCCGTGCACCTCGCGCGCCGCGGACAGCAGCAGGTCCGACAGCGCCGGGTGCAGGTCGTCGCGCGCCACCAGTTCGACGGTGGGCGCGATCAGCTGCACGTTCTCGGGCGGGATGTCCTCGCCGAAATCGATCGCGCCGCGCGGCAGCACCAGCTTGTTCAGGTAGGTGATGCGGTGCGTGTAGCCCTCGGCCTGCGCGAAGGTGAACAGGTGCACGTCCTCGTCGCGCAGCAGCTCGCGCATCAGCGCGGTGGGCGTGGAGTCGCTCATCGCGAACAGCGCGTCGATCTTGCCTTCCTTGAGCGCCTGGATCGACTGCTCGGGCGGGCGATGGCCCACCTGCGTGCCGTCGCCGGGCTTGATGCCGTTGGCGTCGAGCAGCGTCTGCGCCAGCGCCGACGCGCCGCTGCCTTCCAGGCCGACGTCCAGCCGCTCGTGCTTGAAGTCCGACACCAGCGCCTTGGGCTTGCCGCGGTAGAAGATCATCATCGGCTGGTACGACAGGCTGCCCAGCGATACCAGGTGCCCCACGTCGTGCCCCGCCGTCTCGCCGCCGACCACGAAGCCGACGTCCACGTCCTGCTTGTCGTCGGCCAGCCGCGTGAGGTTGTCGCGCGAGCCCTGTGACGGCAGCACCTTCAGCGTGACGCCCTCGCGCGCCAGGATCTTGCGGTACTGCTCGGCCACGTTCCAGAACGAGCTGCCTTTCGGGCCGCTGGTCAGCGTCAGCGTGGTGGGCGGCGCGGAGCGCAGGAAGACGAAGGCGATCGCGGCAGCGACCAGGCTCAGGACCAGCAGCAGGCCCAGGCTGATCGGCAGCCCGCGCCCGACCACGCCCAGGCCATCGCGCAGCTGCGCGAAGCGGGCGCGCAGCCCCTCGACGAACGAGCGGCGTCCGGTCATCGGCCGCAGCCTCGGAACAGGGAAGTGGACGACATCGCGAACCCGGAGCGCCTGGAGAAGACGCAATCTTAGTCGCGCAGCATGACGCGGGCGCGGACGGCGTCGGGCAAGGCGTTGCCGAAGGTGTCCGGCGACGCCCGGCTCAGCGACTTCGGATCACCGTCGTCGTCTCGCCCTGCCAGCCCCAGTTGTCGGTGTCGACCTCGTCGATGACGATGTGGGTGAGCACCGGATCCTTGCCGAGGACGCGCTCCAGCGTCTCGGTGAATTCGGCGATGACCTGGGCCTTCTGTTCGCGGGTGACGCCGTCGCGGGTGATCTGGAGATGGATGAAGGGCATGGTGGGCTTTCGGAAGTGACGGAGGTGATGCGCCGCGCGGATACGGGAGGGCCGCGGCGCAAGAGCCCGGCCGGTCAGGCCGTCTCCCGCAGGACTCGGGGCGATGCGAGGTCGATCGCGAGGGCCAGCGCGACGGCCGCGCCGCCGACCGCGAACAGCGGCGCGTGGTGGCCGCCGCTGCGCACCAGCAGCAGCGACATGCCGTACGCGGCCGCCGCCTGCAGCACGGCGAACGCAGTGGTGGCGCGGCTCCAGGCAAGCTTGTGCGAGGCCGGATGGTGCGCCAGCACCTCGTGCAGCCGGCCCAGCACCAGGCCGACGATGCCGGGCGTGAACGCGCCCATCACGAGGCTGGAGACGACCAGCCACGCCCCGGCGAGGCCGAAGGCCGGCAGCCAGGCCGCGGCGACCTGCAGCGCGAACGCGAGCCGCAATGCGGCGCGGAAGCCGACGCGATCGGCCACCAGCCCGCCGACGACCGGCCCCAGCACGGCGCCGATGCCGAACAGCACCCACATGTGCGCGCCGGCCGCCAGGCCCTGGCCCAGCCCGCGTGCGACGAAGTCGACCAGGAAGATCATGTGCGGCACGAGGCCCACGGCGTTCAGCGCGTACTCGGCGTAGACGACGCGCAGCGCCGCGACGGGCAGCCGCTGGTCGCGATGCGCGTGCCTGGCGGGCTCGGGCGCCCCGGGCGCCGGCCAGGCGGACCAGGCGAGCGCGGTCAGCGCGAGCGACAGCCCGCCCAGTGCCAGCCACGTCGCCGTCAAGCCGTGCGACAGCAGCACCGGCACCAGCGAGCCCGACGCCGCGATGCCCAGGCCCACGCCCAGGAACACCGCGCCGCTGGCCAGGCCGCGACGCGCGGGGGGGATGTGCGGCAGGATGGTGGGCGCGGCCAGCACCATCAGCGCGCCGCCCGCCGCGCCGGCCAGGAAGCGCCACGCGAAGAACCACGCGAAGTCCACCGGCCATGCGCAGGCCAGCAGCGTGACGGTGGCCAGCAGCATCATCGCGCGCAGCACGCCGCGCGCCGACCACCGCGCCGCCAGCGCCGTGGCCGCCAGCGCGCCGGCGAGGTAGCCCGAGAGGTTGGCGGCCGCGAGCCAGGCCGCGTCGGCGGCGTCGAACCAGTGGGCGTCGACGATCGCCGGCAGCAGCGGCGTATAGGCGAAGCGCGCCAGGCCCAGGCCCACGAGGCTCGCACTGAGGCCCGCGAGCGTCGCGCGCCAGGGGCCGGCCGCGGGGGCCGGGAGTCCGGATGTCGTCTGCCATGCGAGGTCGGTGGCCATCGCGCTTCCTTCGAATGCCCGCATCGATTCGCGGTCGTTCGATCCTATGGTTTGCCGCGCCGCGAGTGAATGCCTATGCTCCGGAACTCAGTGTTGCGCCCGCAGGAAGGATGATGGACCGGATCGACGCGATGAAGGTGTTCGTGGCCGCGCTCGACGAGGGCAGCCTGGCCGGCGCGGGGCGCAAGCTCGGCAAGTCGGCGGCGGCGGTGAGCCGCGCGATCGCCTTCCTCGAGGAGCACGTGGGCGCCGCGCTGCTGCACCGCACGACGCGCTCGATCCGCCTCAGCGAGACGGGCAAGCGCTACGCCACCGCCTGCCGCCGCATCCTGATCGACCTGGAGGAGGCGGACATGGTCGCCGCCGGCGAGCACTCCGCGCCGCGCGGCACGCTCACCGTGACCGCGCCGGTGGCCGCGGGCGAGGACCTGGTGCGCCCCATCATCGAGGCGTTCATGGACAAGTACCCGGCGGTCTCGGCGCGGCTGCACCTGCTCGATCGGCCGGCCAACCTGATCGACGAAGGCATCGACGTCGCGCTGCGCCTGGCGCATCTGGCGGACTCCTCGCTGGTGGCGATCCGCGTCGGCGAGGTGAGGCGCGTGGTGGCCGCGTCGCCGAAATACCTGGCGCAGCACCCGCCCATCGTCGACCCGGCCGACCTCGCGCAGCACCGCGTGATCGCGATGACGCACTTCGGCCTCGACTCGTGGACGTTCCCGCCACCGGACGGCTCCAGCGTGCCGCGCGCCATCGCGCTGGCGCCGCGGCTGGTGGTCAACAGCATTCGCGCGGCGGTGGCGTCAGCCGTGGAGGGCCGCGGCGTCACGCGCATGTTCTCGTACCACGTCGCCCGCGAGGTGGCCGCCGGCCAGCTGCAGGTGCTGCTCGCCGATGCGGAATACCCGGCGCTGCCGGTGCATCTTGTATCGCCGCAGGGCCGGCTGCAGGTGCCCAAGGTGCGTGCCTTCGTCGACTTCGCCGTGCCGCGCCTGCGCCCGGCGTTCGCCCAACTGGCCGACAAGGCCGGCGCCTGAGCGCGCGGCATTCGCTCGAATCGCGCAAGAGTGACTGCCGGGAGGTGGCCATTCCCTCGCGCCGCGTGCGTCCATAGATTTGCATGCATCGGCCGCCATCGCGGCCGACGGCTCCCCACAGGAGTCCATCCCTCATGCAAGGAGCATCTCATGGCTGAATCGCAAAAGGTCGTCGTCGTCACCGGCGCATCGCAAGGCATCGGCGCCGCCCTCGTCAAGGCGTATCGCGCACGCGGCTTCCGCGTCGTCGCCAACTCGCGCAACATCCAACCCTCGTCGGACGAGGGCGTGCTGGCCGTGCCCGGCGACATCGGCGACCGCGCCGTGGCCGAGCGCGTGATCACGCAAGGCATCGCGCGCTTCGGGCGCATCGACTCGCTGGTCAACAACGCCGGCATCTTCGTGGCCAAGCCGTTCACGCAGTACACGCAGGAAGACTTCGACGCGGTGCTGGGCACCAACCTCGCGGGCTTCTTCCACGTGACGCAGCTGGCGATCGCCGACATGGAGAAACGCCAGTCCGGCCACGTCGTGAGCATCACCACGAGCCTGGTGACCAACGCCAACTCCAACGTGCCGTCGGTGCTGGCGTCGCTGACCAAGGGCGGCGTCGATGCGGCCACGCGCTCGCTGGCTATCGAATATGCGAAGCGCGGCATCCGCGTGAACGCCGTCTCGCCGGGCATCATCAAGACGCCGATGCACGCGCCCGCGACGCACGCCGCGCTGGCCGGCCTGCACCCGGTGGGCCACATGGGCGAGACGAGCGACATCGTCGACGCCGTGCTGTACCTGGAGTCCGCCGGCTTCGTGACGGGCGAGACGCTGCACGTGGACGGCGGCCAGGCCGCCGGCCACTGAGCGCGGCGCTCAGCCGAGCCGCATCGACAGCTCCACGTCGCCGCCGAACGGCGTCGACAGGTACCCGCCGTCCGGGGATCGGACGCGTGCAAGGTACTCGGGGCTGTCGTCCGCGTTGTCGGCCACCACCAGCGCTCCGGGGCGCAGGCGCGGCTCGAGCAGCGCGAGGATCTCCGTGTACAGCGCCTTCGCGCCGTCCAGCAGCACCAGGTCGATGGCGCCGGGCAGGTCGCGCGCGAGCGTGCGCAGCGCGTCGCCCTCACGGATCTCGACGAGGTCGTCCAGGCCCGCGGCCGCGAGGTTCGCGCGCGCCCGCTGCACCTTCGAAGGCTCGAACTCGCAGGTGATCAGGCGCCCGCCCGCGCCGTTGTCGCGCAGCGCGGCGGCCAGGTGCAGCGTCGACAGGCCGAACGACGTGCCGAACTCGACGATCGCGTGCGCGCCGGTGCTGCGCGCCAGCATGTACAGCAGCGCGCCGGTGGCGCGCGAGACCGGCAGCGGCTGGTCCTTCAGGCGCGAATAGAAGTCGACGTAGTCCGTCTTGCTGCGCATCAACCGCGCGAGCTCGCCGGCCGGCAGCGCCGCGGCCATCGCGCGCAGCCCGATCGCGGCCTCGTCCGCTTGTGCGAACAGGCGCGCCAGCAGCGGCGCGACGGGAGAGGTGGTGAGGGTGTCGGTCATCGGAAATGTCTCGTCGAAAAGGAGTGTCGTCATAATATGAAGAATCCTTCAGATTTCACATTCGCATTCCGGAAGCCGCCCGTGAACGACCGCCGACCCACGCAGATCACCTCGCGCAAGAAGCCCAGGCAGGCGCGCTCCAACGACCTCGTCGCCGCGATCCTCGAGGCCGCCCTTCAGGTTCTGGCCAAGGAAGGCGCGCAGCGCTTCACCACCACGCGCGTCGCGGAGCGCGCGGGCGTGAGCGTCGGCTCGATCTACCAATACTTTCCGAACAAGGCCGCGATCCTGTTCCGGCTGCAGAGCGACGAATGGCGCGAGACGACGGACATGCTGCGCGCCACGCTGGCCGATGCCACGCGCCCGCCGCTGGAACGCCTGCGCCGGCTCGTGCACGCGTTCGTCAAGTCCGAGTGCGACGAGGCCGCCATGCGCGTGGCGCTCAGCGACGCGGCCCCGCTGTACCGCGACGCGCCCGAGGCGCAGGCGGTGCACGCGTCGAGCAAGGGCATCCTGCAGGCCTTCATGCGCGAGGCGCTGCCCGACGCGAAACCCGCGGCGCGCACACTGGCGGGCACGTTGATCAAGTCAACGCTCAGCGCGGTGGGCAAGGAGTTCTCCGAGACGCCGCGCAGCGCCCGCGAGATCGCGGCCTGGTCGGACGCGATGGCCGACATGTTCGCGGCGTACCTCGCGAGCCTGGGCCACGTCGCGCCCGCCCCCGCGCGTGCGCGGGCGAGGCGCGCGGCCGCCTGAGTCAGGCCTGCACGTCGATCACGACCTTGCCGCGCGCCTGGCCCGCGGCCACGGTCTCGTGCGCCTCGAGCGCGCCCTCCAGCGTCCAGCGGCGCTCGTCCAGCCGCGGCGCGAGGCGTCCGCTCTCCACCAGCTTGGTGATCTCCTCGAGGATCTCGCCGTGGTGCGCGCGCCCCTGGCCCGTGAGCATCGGCAGCAGCGTGAACACGCCTGAGTACGTGGCCGCGCGGAACGACAGCGGCGCCAGCGCGTGCGAGCCCCAGCCCAGCGCGCTCACCACGTGGCCGCCGTAGGTGCGCGCCGCGCGGAACGAGGCATCGAGCACGGCGCCGCCGACAGTGTCCAGGACGATGTCGAAGCCCTGGCCGCCGGTGTGCTGGGCGACGTAGTCGTCGACGGTGGCCGTGGTGTAGTCGATCGGCGTGGCGCCGTAGCGGCGCACGAGGTCGGCGTCCGCCGGCGACGCGGTGGCGAACACCTCGGCGCCGAAGGCCTTGGCGATCTGCACCGCGACGTGGCCGACGCCGCCCGCGCCGCCGTGCACCAGCACCTTCTGGCCGGCGTGCACGCGGGCGCGGTCGACGAGCCCTTCCCACGCGGTGATCGCGACCAGCGGCAGCGCCGCGGCCTCGCGCATCGACAGGTTGGCGGGCTTGCGCGCCAGCAGGTCGGCGTCGACCGCGGCGTACTCGGCCAGCGAGCCCTGCAGGCCGGCCACACCGCCGGTCAGGCCGTAGACCTCGTCGCCGACGCGCCAGCGCGCCACGCCGGGGCCGGCGGCGCGCACGACGCCGGCCAGGTCCATGCCCAGCACTGCGGGCAGCGGATGCTTCGCATGGCCGGCGCTGCCGCTGCGGATCTTCGAATCGAGCGGGTTGACGCCGCTGGCGCACACCTGCACCAGCACCTGGCCCGGGCCGGCGACGGGACGCGCGACCAGGCGCGAGACGAACGGGGTGTTGGCGGCTTCGAGGACGAGGGCGCGCATCGTGGAGGGGGTGGTCATGGCGGTTCCTTGTGGGGGGGTGAAGTCATTGTTGGATCTTCATGCCTGAATGACAATTGACGCCATCGCATGACTTCCATGCACTTTTGTAGAGGCCATCCATGGAGTGGAGCGACATCCGGCACTTCCTGGCGATCGCCCGCGCGCGCTCGCTCAACGGCGCCGCGCGCCTGACCGGGCAGAGCCAGCCGACGATGGGCCGGCGCCTGCGCGCCCTGGAGCAGGCGCTGGGCCACACGCTGTTCCAGCGCGGCAGCGAGGGCTTCGTGCTCACCGACGAAGGCGCCGCGCTGCTGGCGCACGCCGAGCGCATGGAAGAGGAGGCGCTCGCGTTCGAGCGCGAGCTGGCGGGCCACGGCGACGAGCTGGACGGCCAGGTGCGCGTGTCGTCGTCGGACTGGTTCGGCGTGCACCTGCTCACGCCCGTGTTCGCGGAGTTCGCCAAGGCCAACCCGCGCGTCACGATCGAGCTGGTGACCGACACGCGACTGCTCAACCTCGCGCGTCGCGAGGCCGACCTCGCGTTCCGCATCCAGGCCTTCGCCGAGCCCGACGTGATCCAGCGCCGGCTGATGACGATCCCGTACGGCCTGTACGCCGCCAAGGGCCGCGCGCGTCCGTTGCCCCAGGGCGGCAGGGACTGCGCGCTGATCACGCTGGACGCGGCCTACCGCGACTTTCCCGACGCGCGCTGGCTCAAGCAGGTGCTGCCCCAGGCCCACGTCGCGTTCACCAGCAACAGCCGCGAGGCGCAGGCGCGCATGTGCGCCGAGGGCGTCGGCCTGGCCGTGCTGCCGCGGCCGCTGGGCGACGGCATGGCGTCGCTGCGCCTGGTCCGGACGGAGACGCCGCCGCCCGGCCGCGACGTCTGGCTCGGCTTCCACCGCGACCTGCGCCAGCTTCGGCGGCTGCGCGCGCTGGTCGACCTGTGCGTGGAGCGGCTCGCGGCATAGCGCGCGCGGTTCCTGCGCCATCGGGCACGTCGCGGGCGGGCAATCCCCGAGGGAGTGACGCCTTCACGCCGTGTCGTCGAGTCGATAATCGGCGCGCCAGGGAGCGAACAGATCGCGCGCGACGCGAGGACTTCGGCCGCTCCCCTTTCGCCTCGCCGAATGCCCGAGCCCACGTTCGACTCCGTCCCGCCCGCCCTCTCGCCCGACCTGGCGCCCGCTCGCGACGACCGGCCTGCGCGTCCGGCGCGCTCGAGCTGGGACGGCGGCAGCGATCGCTCCCACGTCAAGACCTTCGTCCTCGCGGCGAGCCTGATGGGCGCGATCGGCCTCGCCGCGCTGGCCGTGCACGAGAACGTCGGCGGCCTGTGGCGGCGCACGTTCGGCCCGCCGCTGACGGCCGACGAGATGCGCGAGCGCGTCGGTGCCTGCGAGCGCAGCGGCGACCTGCCCTGCGCCCAGGAGACGCTGGAAGCGCTGCTGAAGAAGCATCCCGACGACCTCGCTGCCCGCGCCCATCTCGGCCTGGTGCTGAGCCACCGCGACGACGACGCCCGCGCGGTCGTCGAGTTCAAGCGCGCCATCGACGGCGGCGAGGGCACCTACGATCTGTTCGCGTGGTACGCCGACAGCCTGGCGCGGCTGGGCCGCACCGAGGAGGCGATCGACTGGTCGTACCGCTCGCTGTCGGTGGTGCCCAACCTGGTGGACGTGCGCGGCAAGCTGGCGCGGCTGCTGGTGGCACGCGGCCGGCCGTACGAGGCCCTGTCGCTGCTCTCCAGCTTCGACAGTGCCGCCCAGGCCAAGGGCCGCCCCGGCTACTTCGAGGGGCAGCGCATCGCCATCGAGTCCGCGCTGGCCGCGCCGGCCGCCGGCGCCGCGGCACCGGAGCCGCTGCGCCTGCCGGTGATGGAAGGCCACTTCTACGCGCCGGTGGCGCTCGGCCAGGGCAAGCCGGTCGCCTTCATGGTGGACACCGGCGCCTCTGCCACCACCGTCACGCCCGAGATGCTGGACGAGGCCAAGGTCGACTTCCGCGTCATCGAGCCCGTGGTGACGATGACCACGGCCGACGGCCGCCATGTCGCCGCGCAAGGCATCTCGATCGCGACGCTGCGCGTGGGCCCGTTCGTGCTGCACGACGTGCCGGCGCTCAAGTGCGCGCATTGCGTGGCGCTGCTGGGGCAGGCGTCGCTGTCGCACTTCGACCTGCGCTCCACGCGCACGCAGGGCGTCGAGTTCCTCAGCCTGACGCCGCGCGGCGGGCGCTGAGGCGCCTCGCGCCGCGTCCCCGTTCCGTTGATGAGGGCATCCGGGCCGGCCTACCCTCGGATCGCGTGCTAATATTATCTCCATCATATTTTGACGAGCACGCCATGACCGAGCTGACGGGCCGCAAGGCCGTCTCGCACCAGCGCATCCTCGACGTCGCCGCGCGCGCGATCCGGCGCGAGGGCTACGGCGGGGTGAACGTCACCGAGGTGATGCGCGCAGCGCAGCTCACGCACGGCGGCTTCTACGCGCACTTCGCCTCGCGCGACGCGTTGCTGGCCGAGGCCGTGGCGCAGGCCGGGCGCGACATCGCCGCCGCGCTGCGCGAGCAGAGCGACCGGCTGCAGGCCAAGGGCGCGAGCCCGCTGCGCGCGTTCCTGGAGATCTACCTGTCGATGGATCACATGCGCGACTGCGACAACGGCTGCCCGGTGTCGCTGCTGTCGGGCGAGATGTTCCGCCAGGTGCCCGAGGTGGCCGAGCCGTCGCGCCGGCTCATCGTGGAGATGCATGCCCGCGTGAAGAAGGTGCTCCCCGCGGGCGCGCCGCGCGAGGCCGCGTGGGCCGTCGCCAGCGCGGTGCTGGGCGCCGCGCAGCTGGCGCGCGCGCTGGCCGGCGGCGACGAGAAGGCCGCCCGCGCGGTGCTGGCCGACACGAAGAAGGATCTGCTGGCGCGCTACGACAGCGATCGCCCGCAATAGAAGTCCCTCGCCTTCCGCCACGGCGGTCGTGCGAGGTTTTTTTGTGCCCCCGAATATGATTTCGATCATATTCCAAGACGACGCTCCGTCGTCGAAGGAAACATCATGAAGATCAAGGATTCCGTCGTCCTCGTCACCGGCGCCAACCGCGGCCTCGGCCTCGAATTCGCCCGCCAGGCGCTCGCGCTCGGCGCCGCCAGGGTCTACGCCGCGGCGCGCGACCCGTCCAAGGTGACGCTGCCCGGCGTCGTGCCCGTCAAGCTGGACGTGACGAGCGTGGCCGACGTCGCCGCGCTGGCCGTGCAGTGCCCCGACGTCACGCTGCTGGTCAACAACGCCGGCATCGGCCGCACCGGCGGCGTGACGGGCGGCGACGCCACGTCGCTGCTGCGCGAGCAGCTCGAGACCAACCTGTTCGGCGTGCTGCACACCAGCCATGCGTTCGCGCCCATCCTCGCGCGCAACGGCGGCGGCGCGATCCTGAACATCCTGTCCATCCTCAGCTGGATCAACACGCCGCTGCTGGGCGCGTACGGCGTGAGCAAGGCGGCCGCGTGGTCGCTCACGAACAGCCTGCGCCAGGAGCTGCGCGCGCAGGGCACGCAGGTGGTCGGCTTCCACGGCGGCTTCATCGACACCGACATGATCCGCGACTTCGACGTGCCCAAGTCCACGCCCGCCGACGTGGTGGCGCAGTCGTACGCGGCGATCGAGGCCGGCGAGATGGAAGTGCGCGTCGACGAGTCCACGCGCCAGGTCAAGGCCGGGCTGTCGCAGGGCGTGTACCTGCAGGACGCGCTGGGCGGCTGAGCGCGCGCTCGGGGCCGGCGCGGCGCGTCCGCCCGGGCGCGCACGGGGGCGCGTGACGCCTGCGCGCGGGCGCGCACGCGCGAGCGGCTAGGGAATACCCGTTTGCGCCAGATAGTTCCGGGCGTCCACCGCCGCGCGCCCTGCCGCGTTGAGCAGGGATCGCCGGCTGCGGCACACTACGCGCACCATGCCCGACACCCCGAACGCACGCCCTGGCGCCGGCCCCTCGCCCGAAGACGGCAGCGACGCGCTGTCGATCGGCACCCGCCTGGCCGAATTCGACATCCGCCAGGTCATCGGCGCCGGCGGCTTCGGCATCGTCTACCGGGCCTGGGACGAGGCGCTGCAGCGCGACGTCGCGCTCAAGGAATACATGCCGGTCTCGCTGGCCGGCCGCGGCGCCTCCGAGCGCGTGACGCTGCGCTCGCGCATGCACGAGGAAACCTTTGCGCTGGGCCTGCAGTCGTTCGTCAACGAGGCCCGGCTGCTGGCGCGCTTCGACCACCCCGCGCTGGTGAAGGTGTTCCGCTTCTGGGAGGCCAACGGCACCGCCTACATGGCCATGCCGCTGTACAAGGGCCGCACGCTGCGCCAGCTGCGCAAGGCGCTGCCGGCCACGACCTTCGACGACGCGTGGATGCGCCGCCTCATCGACCCGCTGCTCGGCGCGCTCGAGGTGATGCACGACGCCGACGTCTACCACCGCGACATCGCCCCCGACAACATCCTGTGGTGCGACGATGGCCGCCCCGTGCTGCTCGATTTCGGCGCCGCCCGCCTGGTGCTGGCCGACCGCACCCAGAACGTCACCGCCATCCTCAAGCCGCAGTTCGCGCCCATCGAGCAGTACGCCGAGACCCAGGCCATGCGCCAGGGCCCGTGGACGGACCTGTACGCGCTGGCAGGCACCTGCTTCTTCATGCTGACCGGCCGCGCCCCGCTGCCGGCCACGGCGCGCGTGATGGGCGACGAGCAGGAGTCGCTGATGCGCCTGCTGCCGCCGGGCTGCTCGCCGCGGCTGCTGCAGGTGCTGGACTGGGCGATGGCCGTGCGGCCGCAGGATCGCCCGCAGTCGGTGGCGCAGTTCCGCGACGCGCTCGCCGGCCGCATCGCGGTGCCGCGGCGCCCCGCGACGGCGGTGCACGCGAAGTCGGCCGACGCCCCCGCGGGCGACGCCGGCTACGAGAAGACGGTGCAGGTCACCAAGCAGGCGGCCACGTCGCGGCGCGGATCCGAATCGCGCACGCAGGCCAGCGCCACGTCGGGGCCGGTCACGCGCGCGCCGCACGAGTCCGAGTTCGGCGGCGCCGAGCGCACCGTGGTGCTGCCGCCGAAGTCGGGCGTGCCGTGGGTGGCGCTGCTGACCCTTCTGGTCGTGGTCGGGGCCGCGGGCGCCGCCTGGGCGGCGCGCGCCCAGTGGATGCCGATGGTCGGCCTGCAGGCGTACGCGCCGGCGCCCGCCGAGACCGCGTCGGCACCCGAGCCGGCGGCCAGCACCGCAGTGGCCGAGAGCGCGCCGCCGTCGGCACCGGCGGCCGAGGCCGCGCCGTCGGCCGTCGCGACGAACGAACCCGCGGCCAGCGCGCCGATGGCGGCGGCGTCCGAGCCCGTGCCGCTCGCCACCGCGCCGGCCCCTGCGTCCGCGGTCGCGCCCGCGCCGGCGCCCGCCCCCGCGCACGAGGCCGTCGCCGAGGCGCCGCCCGCGCGCCCCGCGCATGCGAAGACGGCCGGGGCGCACGCCAAGCCCGCGCCGGCGCGACCCGCCTTCGTGCTGCCGCCGCCGGTGCTGCCGCCCACCAACGAGGCCCAGGTCTCCGCTCAGCAGCATCCGCCGCTGGTCGTGCCCGGCCCCGCCGCGGCCGACCCGACGCCCGTCGCCACCGCGCCCGCCCCGGCCGGCGCTCGCGGCATGGGCCCGCGCGAGGCCTGCGCCGACCAGGAGCCGTCCAAGGTCGCGGCCTGCGTCAAGCGCCTGTGCGACAACGAGCCGCGCTACCAGCACTTCCCGATCTGCCTGCGCGTGCATCGGCAGGAAGAGCAGCAGACACAGCGGGGCGCATCGGAGTAGCGCGGTCGTCGAGCAGATAGCCTGCGCGCACTTGTCGAGGCCCTGCAAATGACTTCGAAGGGGTCCAGATGACCGAGCTCCAGCTCGAGATCCAGGCCATGGCCGACGCCGATGCCCAGGCATTGCTGCACCGCTTCGTGCGCGCCTTCTCGGCAGGCACACTCGCGCCGGAAGCGGTGCATCGGCGGAGCCAGGAGATGGCCCGGAGCATCTCGCTGACGGCCGACCCGACTCCACCCATGGCGCCCGGCGACGTCGCTCGATCGGCGCTCCTGCTGCTGGCCGGCGATGCGCGCCATGAGGCCTTGCTGCGAAGACTCCAGTCCCTGGGCGAGATGCCGGTCGCGCGCGATGCCCAGCTCTTGGACGCGGCAGAACTGCTCATCGTGCTCGAGATGCTCTGGCCGCCGTCGCGACGCGATTCGAGCGGTGCATCGATGTTGTCGTCCGCAAACACGGACGGCGCGCCCCATGCGGCGGCATCCGCTCAGCCGGGCCTGCTGCGCGCCTTGACCCGCCAGATGCTGGACTACGCAGGATTGCGGCCCGTCGGGCCGCAATCCGACGCGATCTATCGCGTCTGGTACGCCACCAGTCGCAGGCTTGTGGACGCCGCGGATCCGGCCAAGGGCTTCGGCACCGACCGCGACGACCGCATCCATCACGGCTGCTGCGACGTCTTCATCCCCCGCTCGCACAAGGTGGGATCGGTGGGTTCTGCCTGGTGGAAGCGCCTGGCCACCGGAGCCGACGACCGCATGCGTGTGTTGGACCAGGACGCCATGACGGGACAAGCCTTCTGGCGCGACCTGCGCAAGCAGCTTGCCGACTGCGCCATCGACGATCGCGACGCCGTGGTCTTCATCCACGGCTTCAATGTCACGTTCGAACAGGCCGCCTTGCGCGCCGCGCAGATCGGCTTCGACCTGCAGATCAAGGGCGTCATGGCGTTCTACAGCTGGGCGTCGCGCGGCGAGGTTGCGAAGTACCCGGCCGACGAAGCCTCGGTCGAACTGGACGAGAGGCCGATCGCGGACTTCCTGTGCGAGCTGGTCCGGTGCAGCGGCGCGCGCCGGGTGCACGTGATCGCGCACAGCATGGGCAATCGCGCCCTGCTGCGCGCAGTGAACCAGATCGCGCAGCAGGCGCAACGGCGCAGCGGCGCTCGGTTCGGACAGATCATCCTGGCCGCGCCCGACGTCGATGCCCGCAAGTTTGCCGAACTCTGCGATGCCTACCGGCAGGTGTCCGAACGCACGACGTTGTATGTCTCCTCACGCGACGCCGCGGTAGAAGCCTCGGCCTGGCTGCACGACTTCCCGCGCGCCGGCTTGATGCCGCCGGTGACCGTCGCGCCCGGCATCGACACCGTCAATGCGGTCAACGCGGACGTGACCTTGCTCGGACACGGCTACGTGGCGGAAGCCCGCGACGTGATTGGCGACATCCACGCACTGATCCGTCACGGCAGCGCCCCGAAGCTTCGATTCGGCCTGCGCGAGGCCGCGACACCGGCTGGAGAGCCCTACTGGCTCATCGGCGGCTGAGCCTCCGATTCCGGCATGCGCGCCGCGGCTTGACGCAGCGCGAATGGGCAACCGCAGCAAGCTACATCCGTTGCGATTTGTAGCGGTTTGGCTCGATGGGGCGACGGCGAGGGCCTCCCGGCCCGTTCGACAACGTCGGATTGGCTCACGAGCGCCGACGCCCGTGCGCGCAAGGAGACCGCCTCAGAGGCGGCCGTGCGGGATCAGCGGCTCGAGGACGAAGCTCGGGCCGAGGACCGAGCGAACCGATCCTTCGGCCGCCGTCTCGATCTCGATGCGAGCCGTGCGGTCGCTGGGGGTGCCAAGGATCCGCACGCCGGGCAACCTGCGCAGCGTGCTGATCCAGTCCTGCGGCGGCGGCGTACCGCGCCTGAGGCCGACAATGAACAGCTCCATGCTTTTCATCCTATGAAATGACTCGGCGTATTGCAGATATTAGTCGATTCGCGCCCGCCTCGCCATGCGCACGAAGCAAGGCCGTGACGTCCTTCCTGTTGTAGACGTCGTTCATGGCCGAGCGAGTCCACGTCCCTGGTATCGGCTGTCCAGTCCGATGTTCTTAGCGGCATTAACCAGCAACTGCCGTGCCTTTTCCGCGCGCACGCGGCTCCTGCTCAACGCAAGATAGCCTGGATCTGCCGACAGGGTTGCCGCAAGCGTCGCGCAAGCCAGCGGGGACGCCATCGACGTGCCGTCCATCGCGGCGTAGGGATGCGAATGCCCATGCCGCGCGGGCACCGGCGCGATGATGCCGACGCCGGGCGCCGCCACCGAGATCGGCAGGCCGAAGCAGCTGAAGTTGGCGAGGAAGAGTCCTTGCTCGCCGAACAACTCCTGCTGCGACGGCAGCCGCGACGCGGCGAGCGAGCCCGGCGGCGCCCAACTGTCCAGGCCCAGCGCGCTGACGGCGACGCACTCGGGAAAGGCGGCCGGAAAGAGGACGTCGGGCGCGGTCGGCGCGCTGTTGCCGGCGGCGCAGATGCACAGCGTCCCGCGATCGAGCGCATCCACGATCGCGTCGTGCTCGAGCTGGGACTCGTGGCTGCTGCCCAGGCTGAGGTTGATCAAGTCGACCGCGTGCTGCAGCGACAAGGCGTCGATCGCGTTGATGATGTCGTCCTGCAATGCGCTGCTGAACGGGTCCGGGAAGACGCGAGCCGAGAAAAGGTCGACGCCCGCGCTCAAGCCCTGGAACGCATCCAGTGCATGCGGCACCGTCGCCCTGGCCGCGATGGCGCCGCAGACGTGGGTGCCGTGGCAATCGACGTCCGCCCCGGCCCCCAGCGTCGCGTCGTGGGTGGCACCGATGAACGCGCCCACGTCGTTCACGTGCGCAAGATCCGGGTGGCCCCCGCAGCCCGTGTCGATGACGCCGACACGAACGTTCTGCCCGCGGGTTGGATCCGCGTTCGCGCCCGTGTACTCCTGCCACCAACCCGGCCCGGGCGCGGGCAGCGGCGGGCACGACACATGGACGTTGCCGCCCATGAATCCACGCACCAGCATCGGCCAATGGCCGCAGTACGGCACGACCACCAGCGCGGCAAGATGCCAGACGCCGACGTCAAAGTCGATCAGCGCGTATCCGGCCGAATCCGTCCGCACTTCGAAGGACCTCGACGGCTGACCCGGCGGTCCTCGGAAGAAGGCCTTCACGCGAGCCTCGGCCAGTGGCGCACCATTCCAGTGAACGAATACGGGCACATTGGTGCCGGTGCCGCACGCACCGGGTGCCTTGTGGTCACCCCGCATCAAATCCAGCGGCGGCAACGTGTTCAGCCGATGATGCTCGATGGCCGGCTCGACGATCATGTCATCGGGCAATTCGCGCTGCATGCGCGCGATGTCCTGCGGATCGCTCTCGAAGCGGACGACGCGCCGCGCGAAATCGTCGGCGGGCTCGAAGTCCGAGAGGACGTTCACGGAGGACAGGATCATCGACCTCAGTGCCTGGTCCGTGCGCGCCCGCGTCCGACCCAGGCTTTCCGCCGAAATGCGTCCCGCACGTCGGCTCGCCGCGATGAACACCCCCATGACCATCCTCCCCCGAGATCGCCACTTCGTTCGCAGCATGTTTACGCTTCCGGTGCGAACTCGGCAATCAGTATCCGCCCGCGACTCGCCTTCCGGCATCCCCTATTGGGAGGACTTCTCGAGCGCATCTCGTCCGACCGGAGGGCGTCGATCCGCCCAGGCCGGGCGCTGGGTTCGAGGGGTGCGGGCCGAGGGACTCTCCGTCCGCGGGCCCGCGTCCGGCACGCTCAATGGATGCGGAACGACGAGAACGTGTCGTTGCAGGCGCTGCCCACCCACGGCGTGTCGGTGGTGAACGTGCACTTGCTGTCGTACAGGATCGTGACGAGGCACGTCGTGCCGGCGCAGAACGCGTCCTGCTGGGCGGCGTTGGCGTAGCCGCCGGCGCCCAGCGTGCTCACGTCGGTGGACGCGCCGTCGGACTGCCGCGGCACGCGGTACAGGCGCGCGTTGTAGCCGCCGAACAGCGCGCGCGTGGTGCTGTGCGCGGCCACGCAGGGCGTGCCGCCGTTGGCGTAGAGGTCGCACGGGCCGGTCTGCGCCCGCGCGAAAGACGCCGCGAGCAGGTAGCCAATGAGCCGCAGCGCTTTCAGGAGGAGGTTGCGTCGTCTCGTCATGGAGGTTCTTTCGGGTTTGGTGTTCGACAGGGTCGGAACCGCGCCCGAGTGGCTCGGGCGGCGATCGATCCGATACGGCAATGGGTATCCAGGAACGTCGCCGCCAGAAAGACGTTCGGGCGTCCCGGGCGGCAGCAAAGCGTATTCAAACGAGCCGTCGCGATCGATGGAGATTTGGGCCGGCGGAACACAGGTTTGGGTATATGGCGGCTGCTCGGGCGCGGAGCCGCGCGCGGCGGGCACGCGTCCTGAAATGCAGGTGGCCGCACCCTCGCGCAGTCCGCGCGTCGCCGCCCGACGCCCGGTCGGGGCGGGCGATGGACGTGCGCGACGGCACCGGCAGGAACGCCGCCGCGTCGACCCCGCCTCTTCGATCCGGCCCGACGGTGCCGCCACCCGGCATACCTTGAACGCGGCATGCGCCGGCCCGGCCGTCTGGCGCTCGTGCGCGCTTGCACGCCGCGCCGTCGGTCGCGGCACAACTGGTATCACTTTGGCATCCTCACAACAGGAAATGCGGTGCGGCGGTCACGGGCGCATGCCGACGGAACGGAATCCGATCGCCGAGCTGATGGCGAACGCAAAACGGAACCTTGTGCGGCGGCTCTTACAACTTCGCCCGTTACGGAGCGCACCTCGCTGGTCTTATATTGGTCATCACCTCTGTGCGCGTCGGGACGAAGCGAACCGGCGCGTGCAGCGGCACCACCCAAAACGAGGAGCCCCCGAGATGATCCCTTCCCTGACTTCGCGCGAGAGGCACGCCCGGCTCGAGCGCATCGCCCTGCTGTCGGCTGCCGCCGCAGCCGCCACCCTGGCCTGCGCCGGCGCCCACGCCACGACCTGCCAGCCCTGGAACGCCGCGACCGCCTACGTCGCCGGCGACACCGTCACCGAGGCCGGCAACACCTACAAGGCCAACTGGTGGACGCAGGGCAACGACCCGGCCACCAGCAACGGCGGCAGCGGTTCCGGCCAGCCCTGGACGCTGACCACCGGCTGCACCACGTCGCCGCCGCCCGCGCCGACGCCCCCGCCGCCTCCGCCGCCCACCCCGACGCCGCCGCCCCCGCCGCATCCGAGCCCGGCGCCGCCGCCGTCGTCGTGCGCGGCCTGGAACGTGAGCACCGCCTACAACGGCGGCGCCACCGTCAGCCGCAACGGCGTCAACTACCAGGCCAACTGGTGGACGCAGGGCGACGACCCCGCGACCCACAGCGGCCCCGCCGGCAGCGGCCAGCCGTGGACGGTCACCACCGCCTGCGGCACCACGCCGCCCCCGCCGCCCACGCCGGTGCCCCCGCCGCCGACGCCCGTCCCGCCGCCGCCCACGCCCACTCCGCCGCCTCCCACGCCGGCCCCCTCGCCGTCCAGCGGCGACCTGCGGCCCCACGTGCTGATGGGCTACTGGCAGAACTTCAACAACGGCGCGCCGGTGCTGACCATCGCGCAGGTGCCGACCACCTACGACATCATCGCGGTGGCCTTCGCCAACGCCACCGGCGTGCCGGGCCAGATCAGCTTCGCGATCGACCCCGGCGTCACCGGCTACAGCGACGCTCAGTTCAAGGCCGACATCGTCACCGCGCATGGGCGTGGCCAGAAGGTCGTGCTGTCGGTCGGCGGCCAGAACGGCTCGATCTCGGTCAGCGATTCGGCCAGTGCATCCGCGTTCGCGAACAGCGCGGCGTCCATCCTGACGAGCTACGGTTTCGACGGCATCGACATCGACCTGGAGAACGGCATCAACCCGTCGTCGATGGCGTCGGCGATCAGCCAGCTCAAGGCCTTGCAGCCGAACGCGCTGGTCACCGCCGCGCCGCAGACGCTGGACACGCAGAACTCGCAGAGCTCGTACTTTTCGCTCGCCTCGATGATCGGCGCGAACATGACGATGATGAACACGCAGTACTACAACTCCGGCTCGATGCTGGGTTGCGACGGCGGCGTGTACAGCCAGGGCAGCGAGAACTTCATCACCGCGCTGGCCTGCACGCAGCTCAACTCGCTGCCCGCCGCGGAGATCGGCATCGGCCTGCCGGCCACGCCGAGCGCCGCCGGCAGCGGCTACGTGAGCCCGTCGGTCGTCGTCGCCGCTCTGCAGTGCCTGGCGAGCGGCAGCAACTGCGGCTCGTTCCGTCCGCCCGCCAACCACCCGACGATCCGCGGCGTGATGACCTGGTCGATCAACTGGGACGCCTCCAACGGCTACCAGTTCGCCAACACGGTATCGCCGGCGCTGCGCGCGTTGCCGTAAGGTTCACGGGCCACTGATCCGGCCCGTTCGAGTGGCTGTTGCCTTGACTGGCAGCAGCCACTTCTTCATTCCGGGCTCACTGCGGAGGCGCCAGCATCCACTCGTGCGCAGGATCATTGCGAAACACCCACAATCGCCGGGGCCCCGCCATCACGTTCAGGTAATAGAGCTCGTAGCCGTGCGGCGCCACGACGGGGTGATAGCCGCGGGGCACCATCACCAGGTCGTGATCCTCGACCGCGCAGGCCTCGTCCAGGCTGCGGTCGTCGGTGTAGACGCGCTGGAAGGCGAAGCCTTGCGGCGGATTGACGCGGTGGTAGTAGGTCTCCTCGAGCTGCGTCTCCGTCGGCGGCGACTCGATGTCGTGCTTGTGGGGCGGATAGCTGGACGAATGACTGGCCGGCGTGCGCACCTCCACCACGAGCAGGTGCGCCGCGGTCGGGTCGTCGTGCGGCAGGATGTCGCAGATGTAGCGCGTGTTGGTGCCGCGGCCGCGCACGCTGCGGCGCATGGCGGCGGGGTCGATGCGCCGCACCTCGCGCTTGGCGTCGTCGCCCGGCGCGCTGCACAGCGCCACCTCGGCCGCGTCCTTCGCGATGATCTTCACGTCGCGGCCCGGCGGAACGTAGAGGGCCGCGGGCGCGGCGTCGTCGAAGACGCTGCTGCGCGTGCCGAGGCCGACATGGATCGCGCCCTGGACATCGACGTCGATCGTGCCGCTGAGCACCACGACGCACAGCTCGCGCTGGCCGGTCGCCAGCGACTCGACGTCGCCCGCGCCCAGGCGCAGCGCGCGGAAGCCGACGTGCTTCCAGCCGGCCTGCTCGGGCGTGACGGACACGATCTCGCGCCCCGCGCGATGCGCCTTCAGCAGCAGCTTGCTGGTCATCGCGCGGCTCTCCCGTCGATGCGGTCGACGATGCGCCGCAGTGTGTCGTAGCCCTTCTTCGCGTAGGCGTAGCTGGGCGCGACGGCGGGATCCTGCTCGGCTTCCACGACCAGCCAGCCCTGGTAGCCGGCATCGTGCAGCTGCGTCAGCACCGCGTCGAAGTCGATCACGCCATCGCCAGGAACCGTGAACGTGCCGTTGATCACGCCGGTCAGAAAGCTCCAGCCGTCGTTTCGCGCGCTGCGCACGACCTGCTCGCGCACGTCCTTGCAATGCACGTGGACCACGCGGCCGAGGTGGCGGCGCAGCACGGCGGCCACGTCGGTCGCGCCGCCGTAGTACGCATGGCCGGTGTCGAACAGCAGGCCCACGTCGGGGCCGGTGAGCGCCATCAGGCGGTCGATGTCGGCGGGCGATTCGACGTAGGCGCCCATGTGGTGGTGGTAGGCCAGCGTGAGGCCGTAGGTCGCCTTCAGGTGCGCGCCGAACGCGTCCAGGCGCCGCGCGTACGCCGTCCAGGCGGCGTCGTCGGCGAAGCGCGGGCGCTTGGCGAGCGGCGTGTCGATGCGACCCTGGATCGAGCCCGCGACCTCGCCGTAGACGACCACCTTGCAGCCGTTGAACTGCAGCTTGGCCATGTGGGCGCGGCACGCCTCGATCTCGTCGTCCAGCGTGCCTTCGGCGAGCCGGCCGGAGTACCAGCCGCTGACGCACGCGACGCCGTACTCGGCCAGCTTGGCCTTCAGCGCGGCCGGCTCCCTGGGGAACTTGTTGCCCAGCTCGAAGCCTTCGTAGCCGATCTCGGCGCCCTCGCGCAGCGCGGTCTCGAGCGGCGTGTCGCCGCCCAGTTCGGGCAGGTCGTCGTTGCTCCAGGAGATCGGGTTGATGCCGATGCGGATGTTCCAGGTCATGGATCGTGTTCCAGGGTGGAGGGATGTCAGGGGCGTTGGGCGCGCTTGGCCTCGCGCGCGGCCGCGGCGGCGTCGACGACGGACAGTCGGTCGGAGGCCTGCGGCACGGCGACCTCCCACCAGCAGCCGCCGTCGTCGGTGGTGCGGGCGTGCGTGGTGTCGATGACGATCACCTGCGTCCTGGCGGCGGAGCGGGCGCGCACCAGGGCCGCACGCAGCGCCGCGACGTCGCCCACGTGCACGCTGTCGGCACCGAGCGAGGCGGCGTGGGCGGCGAAGTCGACGCGCACGTCGGCGCCGCCTTCGGGCACGCAGTCGTCCAGCAGGTTGTTGAAGCTCGCCCCGCCGCAGGCCGCCTGCAGGCGCTGGATGCAGCCGTAGCCGCGGTTGTCGAGCACCACGACGATCAGCTTGCGGCCCAGCATCACCGAGGTCGCGATCTCGGAATTGAGCATGAGGTACGAGCCGTCGCCGACGAGCACGACGACCTCGCGCTCCGGCCGCGCGATCTTGGCGCCGAGCGCGCCGGCGATCTCGTAGCCCATGCACGAGTAGCCGTATTCGACGTGGTAGTTGCCCGGCACCGCGGCGCGCCACAGCTTGTGCAGCTCCGACGGCAGCGTGCCCGCGGCGCACACGACGATGTCGTTGCCGGGCGAATCCGCCGCCGAGTCGCGCACGGCGCCGATCACGTCGGCGTCGTAGGGCAGGACGTCGGTGGCCGGCGCCGTCGTCAGCGCCGTGACACGCTCGTTCCACGCCGCGGCGGCGCGCTGCGCCTGCGCCGTCCAGCCCGCGTCGGCGCGCCAGTCGCGCGCCGCGGCCGAGAGCGCGGCCAGGCCGGTGCGCGCATCGCAGACGAGCGCGTCGCCATGCCACTTGTGCGCGTCGTGCGGCTGCACGTTCAGGCTGAGCAGGCGGGCCTGCGTGAACAGGCTGTGCGAGCCGGTCGTGAAATCCTGCAGCCGGGTGCCGATCGCCAGGACGAGATCCGCCTCGCGCGCGCAGCCGTTGGCCGCCGGCGAGCCGGTGACGCCGATCGCGCCCAGGTTGAGCGGGTCGTTCCACGCCAGGCTGCCCTTGCCGGCCTGCGTCTCGGCGACGGGCACACCGTGCGTGCGCGCGAAGTCGGCAAGCGCGGCCGCCGCCTCGCTGTAGAGGACGCCGCCACCGGCCACGATCAGCGGCCGCCGCGCGCCGCGCAGCGCCGCGACGGCGCGCGCGAGCTCCGCGGCGTCGGGCGCCGGGCGGCGCAGGCGCAGCGTCGCCGGCGCGAGAAAGCTCTCGGGGCAATCGAAGGCCTCGGCCTGCACGTCCTGCGGCAGCGCCAGGCACACCGGGCCGCACAGCGCCGGATCGGTCATCACGCGGATGGCGTTGGGCAGCGCAGTCAGGATCTGCTCGGGCCGCACGATGCGGTCGAAGAAGCGCGTGACCGGGCGCAGGCTGTCGTTGGCGCTGAGATCGCCGTGATGGAAATCCTCGAGCTGCTGCAGCACCGGATCGGGCGCGCGCGACACGAAGACGTCGCCGGGCAGCAGCAGCACCGGCAACCGGTTGACGTGCGCCAGCGCCGCGGCCGTCACGAGGTTGGTGGCGCCGGGCCCGATGCTGGTGGTCACCGCCATCATGCGGCGGCGCATGTGGGCCTTCGCATAGCCGATCGCCGCGTGCGCCATCGCCTGCTCGTTGTGGGCGCGCCAGGTGGGCAGGCTCGCGCGCGCCACGTGCAGCGCCTCGCCCAGCCCGGCGACGTTGCCGTGGCCGAAGATCGCGAACACGCCGCCGCAATAGGGCACGGCGCGGCCGTCGCCGAGTTCGACGCGCAGCGCCGCGAGGTGGCGCACGAGCGCCTGCGCCAGGGTGAGTCGGATCGTCTTCATCGAAGGAGCCTTCAGGACTGCGCGGTGTCGTGGACGGGAGGACGGGTCGGCGCCGCCGCGGGCCGCGAGGCGCGCCACGCGTCCACCAGCGTCTCGAAGTTGGCCGCGACGGCGGCGACCAGGCCGTCGTCGTCGACGGCCCCGCGCAGCCAGTCGCGCGCCGGGTCGAACCACAGCGAGCGGCCGACCATGAAGCCCTTGACGATCGGATGCGTGGCGGCCGCGAAGCCGCGGGCCAGATCATCCAGCGGCTGGTTGAGGCCGAGGATGACGGCGCCGCGGCAATGCGGGTCGCGCGCGGCCACCAGCGCCGCGAGCGCGCTCCAGCCGGCCGCCTGCATCGGCGCGAGCTTCCACCATTCGGGCTTCATGCCGATCGTGTAGAGGCGCTGCACGGCGCGCAGGACGGCCGCGTCGGCCTGCGCCGCATCGGCGCCGTCGCGGGGCGGGATCACTTCCAGCAGCAGCTCGTGCCCGGAGTCGCGCGTCGCGGCCCACACCTCCTGCAGGCGGGCCTCCTGCTGCAGCCGCAGGTCGACCGCGTCGTCGGGGTGGTACAGCACCAGGCACTTGACGACCTGCTCGCGCGGCCACTGCACGAGCCGCGTGCCCAGCGACGGGCCGCCGTCGAACCGCAGCGGCCGCGAGCCGGGCAGTTCCACCGGCCGGCCCACCCACCAGCCGCGACCGGTCGCCGCATGCAGCGCGTCCTCGCCGTAGAGGCCGTCGACGAGCACGCCCATGCGCCCCTGCAGCCCGCGGCTGGCCTCGACGCGCTCGGCCGCGCGCAGCAACAGCCGCTTGAGCGCCGGCAGCCGCGCCTCGGACGCGCCCGCGGCCCGCGCCAGCTCGAAGAACTGGCTTCGGTGGTCGAACGCCATCACGTTGAGCTCGTCCCAGCGCGCACGCGGCGCGGTCACGCGATGCAGGTGCGCGAGCGTGGCGTCGGCGGCGACGTCGGCGCCACGCCGGCCGCCGAACCAGTGCGAGAGCTCCGCGGGCGTGGGCATCGCGGGCGCGCACGCGTGACGCGAGACGACGATCGCGCCGCACGCGTTCGCGAGGCGCGCGGCGCTGGCGAAGCCCTCGCCGCGCAGCAGGCCCGTGAGCAGCCCGGCCGCGAACGCGTCGCCCGCGCCAAGCACGTTGAGCACCTCGACGCGCTCGCCGGCGACGGCGGGCGCGTCCTCCAGGCGTGCCGGCACGTCGCCCTCGACCAGGCAGCAGCCGAGCGGCCCCAGCTTGACGACCATCGCCGCCGGCGTGATCGCGCGCACCTTGCGCAGCGACGCGAGCAGGTCGCCCGGCACGCCGCCGGCGATGGCGAATTCCTCCTCGGTACCGATCAGCAGGTCGAAACGCGGCAGCATCTCCTGCAGGCTCGCGGTGACGCGGGCATCGGGCACGAAGCGGGTCTGGCCGTCGCCGCGCCTGGTCAGGCCCCACAGCACGGGGCGGTAGTCGATGTCGAGCACGCGCAGCGTGCCGTGGCGGGCCGCGAGGTCGAGGGCGCGCGTCGACGCGGCGCGCACGCCCGGCTGCGACAGGTGGGTGCCGGTGATCAGCAGCGCGCGGCAGTCGGCGACGAAGCGCTCGGCGATCGCGTCGGCGGCGATCGCCATGTCGGCGCAGTTCTCGCGGTAGAACAGCAGCGGGAAGGTGTCGCGATCCTTCAGGCCGAGGATGGCCAGCGCGGTCAGGCGCTCGGGGTCCACCTGGACCATCGAGGTGTCGCAGCCTTCGCGCTGCAGCGTCTCGACGAGGAAGCGGCCCATCTGCTCGTCGCCCACGCGCGAGACCATCGCCGCGCGCAGGCCCAGGCGGGCGGCGCCGAACGCGATGTTGGCCGAGCTGCCGCCCAGGTATTTGGCGAAGCTCGCCACGTCCTCCAGGCGCGCGCCGACCTGCTGCGCGTAGAGGTCGACGGCCAGGCGGCCGAGGCAGGCGAGGTCGAAGCGGCGGCCGGCGGGGATGTCCAGGAAGCTCATGATGGGCGCCCGTCAGATCGTCACGCCGTCGAGGTCGTGCATCAGCGTCTTCATCTCGGCGCCGCCGGCCATCATGTCCAGCACGGCCTCCTTGGAGACGCCCGGCTTCGCGTGCGTGCCCATCGACTTGCCGCGATTGAGCAGCGTGAAGCGGTCGCCGATCGGGTACGCGTGGTTGACGTTGTGCGTGATGAAGATGACCGAGATCCCGCGTGCCCGGGCCCGCGCGATCAGCTTGAGCACGTTGACGCTCTGCTTGACGCCCAGCGCCGCGGTGGGCTCGTCGAGGATCAGCACGCGCGCGCCGAAGTGGATCGCGCGCGCGATCGCCAGGCACTGCTTCTCGCCGCCCGACATGTTGCCCACCAGCTGGCCGGCGTCGCGCACGCGGATGCCCATCTCGGCCAGGCGCTCGGCGGCGGTGCGCTCGGCGAGCGCGTGGTCCATCACCGGCAGCGCGCCGAACAGCCGGCGCCGGGGCTCGCGGCCCATGAAGAAGTTGCGCGCGACGCTCATCAGCGGCACCAGCGCGAGATCCTGGTAGACGGTGGCGATGCCGGCGTCGAGCGCCTCGCGCGGCGAACGGAAGCGCACCGGCTTGCCATCGACGAGGTACTGGCCCTCGTCGGGCGAGAACACGCCCGCGAGCATCTTGATCAGCGTGCTCTTGCCCGCGCCGTTGTCGCCCAGCAGGCAATGCACCTCGCCGCGCGCGAGCTGCAGCGTCACGCCCGACAGCGCGATCACCGGGCCGAAGTACTTGGAGACGTTCTCGAGCTGGAGGATCAGTTCGGACATGCGGTGCCCCGCCCTCAGCGCCGCCCCAGCGCGACGCGCCGGCGGACGAAGTTGTTGAACAGCACCGCCACCAGCAGCATGCCGCCGAGGAAGACGCGGTACCAGTTGTTGTCGATGCTCGTGTAGCCGATGCCGATCTGCACGATGCCGAAGATCAGCGCGCCCAGCGACGCCCCGATCACCGAGCCGTAGCCGCCCGTGAGCAGGCAGCCGCCGATGACCGCGGCGATGATGGCCTCGAACTCCTTCTGCAGGCCGCGGTCGGCGGCCGCGGAGCCGGCGTCGGCCACCTGCAGGATCGCGAACAGCGCGGCGCAGAACGCGGTCAGCATGAACAGCGCGATCTTGACGCGACCCACCGGGATGCCGACGTTCTTGGCCGCGTTCGGGTCGCCGCCCACCGCCAGGATCCAGTTGCCCACGCGCATGCGGGCGAGCATGAAGGCGCCGGCCGCGGTCAGCACCAGCCACCAGACGACGACCTTGGGCACGCCGATCGCCAGCGCGGTGCCGTCATCGCGCGCGGCGACCAGGCCGGCGTGGGCCATCGCGTTGAACAGGCCGGTGAGCACATGGCCCTGGAACAGCGCGTGCACGAGCGGATCGGCCGCGATCATGTCGGCCAGGATGTTGGGGCCGTTGCTCGACAGGATGGTCTTGCCGGTCATCATCACCGACAGCGCGAGGCTCAGGCCCCGCAGCACGAAGTAGAAGGCCAGCGTGACGATGAAGCTGGGCAGCCCCGTGCGCACCACCAGCCAGCCGTTGAGCGCGCCGAGCGCGCAGGCGACGACGATCGCAAGCAGCACCGACAGCCAGACCGGCCAGCCCCAGTAGAGGCAGGGCACGGCCAGCAGCATGCCGGCGAAGCCGATCATCGAGCCGATCGACAGGTCGAACTCGCCGGCCACCATCAGCAGGGCCGCGCCGACGGCGATCACGCCCAGGAACGCGGCGACCGTGCCCCAGTTGACGATGCCCTCGGCGGAGAACATGCCCGAGCCGCCGGCGGCCAGCCCGAACACGATGAAGACCAGCACGGCGCCCGACAACGCGCCCGACTCGGGCCGGCCCAGCAGCCGGCGCCAGCGGCCGATGCGGCGGACGCGCTCGTCTGCCGGGGCGGCGGGAGCGGGCTCCCGCTCGGAGGCGACCGCGGTCGGGGGCGTGGTGGTCATCATCGCGACGGGCCCTCGCTTACCGGTACTGCCCGGCGTACTTCTCGACCTTGCCGATGTTGTCCTTGGTCACGAAGCCGGGGCCCGACAGGATGTGGCGCGCGCCGTAGACCGGGGCGAGGCCGTACTCGTCCAAGCGCGCCTTGACCTTGGGGTTGGCCTGCAGCGCGGCCTCGACCTTCTTCACGTCGGTCGTGTGCATCTGCTTCATCGTGGCCATCACCGCGATCGGGATGTAGCCCTGCAGGTAGGGCTGCTGGTCGATCGCGAACTGCACGGAGCCGTCCTTGATGCCGCGCGCGATGTCGTCGCTCAGGTCGAACGTGGCGAAGTAGATCTTGCCCTTCAGGCCGGCCTTGTCGATCGCCTTGAGCGACGGGCTGGCCGACAGCGGGCCGAGCGCCAGCACCGCCTGCGTGTTCGGGTTCTGGCGCAGCCAGGCCGACACCTTGGCCTCGACGCCGCTGGGGTCGTCGCCGGCGTCCAGCGTGGACTTCTTGAAGTCGGCGCCGATCGCCTCGGCAAAGCCGCGGCAACGCTCGAACGAGGCCGGGTTCGTCGCGTAGTGGTTCACGCACAGGAAGCTCTTGATGCCGGCCGCCTTGGCGCGTTCGCCGGCGCCCTTGCCCGCTTCGAACTCCGGCTGGCCGACGTGCATGATCGCGCCAAGCTCCTCGCTCTGCTTGGTCGTGCCGGAGTTGATCGTGATCAGCGGGATCTTCTTGTCCGTGACCTTCTTGATCGAGCCCTTGAGCACGTTGTAGTCGGCGATCGACGTGACCACGCCGTCGACGTTCTGCGCCGCCGCCTGCTCGATCAGGCGCGACATGTCGGCAAGGTCGCCGCTGGGTGGGTTGCGGTAGTCGACGGTGACGTCGAAGTCCTCGCCGGCCTGCTTGATCGCGTTCTTGATCGTGTTCCACCACGAGTCGGAATCCGGTGCGTGGCTGATCAGCACGTACTTGCCGGCCGCCGCCGCCGTGCCGGCGCTCAACGCCAGCATCGCCGCCACCGCCAGGGTCTTCAGGATCGAACGCTTGCTCAGTGAGTTCATGGATCGTGTCTCCTTTGTTGTGGGGTCGTCTCGGAGCTGCGCCGCACGGCAGGCAGGAGCCCTCAGGCCGGGACGTGACGCATTCTGGTCATCGTGAAAACAATATTCCATGAGTGCAACTACTTAGAAAAAGTTTTCCAATCGGCGTCGCGCGCCCCTATCATTCGCTGCATTCCACGGCATCGCGCCCAGGCGGGCAGGAGCAGTCCACGATGGTTGACTCGACGGGAAGGCCGCTGAAGGTCGGCATCGCCGGCCTCGGCCGGCTCGGCAGGCGCCACGCCGAACAGCTGGCGTTCCGCACGCGGGGCGTGCAGCTGGTCAGCGCCTGCAGCCCCGTGACGGACGAACTGGCCTGGGCACGCGGGCAACTGGGCGTCGCGACGCTGCACGAGGACTTCGACGCCTTCGTGCGCGACCCGCAGCTGGATGCCGTCGTGCTGGTCACGCCGACCTCGCTGCACGCCGACCAGACGATCGCCGCGCTCGAGGCCGGCCGCCACGTGTTCGTGGAAAAGCCGCTCGCGCTCAACGTGGAGGACTGCCTGCGCGTGGAGGCGGTCGCGCAGCGGCATCCGCAGCTCGTCGCGATGGTGGGCTTCGTGCGCCGCTTCGACCCGAGCTACGCGCGCGCCGCGGCCGACATCGAGGCCGGCGCGATCGGCCGGCCCTTCGTCGTGCGCTCGCAGACCTGCGACCGCAACGATCCCGACGGATTCTTCGTGCGCTTCGCGCCGACCTCGGGCGGCATCTTCATGGACTGCAGCGTGCACGACATCGACCTGGCGCGCTGGCTGCTCGGCAAGCCGCGCGCGACGCGGGCCTTCGCCAGCGGCACGATCGCGCTGCACGAGGGGCTGCGGCCGCTGGGCGACGTCGACAACGGCATGGCGGTCGTCGAGTTCGACGGCGGCCAGCGCGCAGTGCTGTACGCCTCGCGCACCTTCGCGCACGGGCACGACACGCAGACCGAGGTCATCGGCACCGCGGGCCAGCTGCTGGTGGGCCACGGCGGCGAGCGCGACCGCGTCGTCACGAGCGACGCGCGCGGCACGCACCGCCAGGCGGTCGCCGACTTCTTCGAGCGCTTCGGCACGGCCTTCGAGCGCGAGCTGCAGGCCTTCGTCTCGGCGTGCCGCGGCGAGCAGGCGATGCCGCTCGTGCTGTCGGACGCCACGGAGGCGACCCGCATCGGCCTGGCCATCACGCGCTCGCTGCGCAGCGGCCAGGTGGAAGCCGTGTGAGCCGGGCGCCGCCTATCATCGCCCGCTCCCGATCCCATCCGCCCGACACCGATCCGATGCCTCGCCTCGCCGCCCGCAAGAAGACCGCCCCGTCCAGGACGGCGACACCGCCCGCGCCGTCGCCCGCGATCCCGGCGCCGACCCACTCGCCGGCGGTCGACGCGCTGCTCGAACGCATCAGCGCCGAGTTCGGTGGCCTCAGCGGCCAGCTCAAGCTGATCGCCCGCTACGTGGAACAGCATCGCGACCACCTGGGGCTGGAGAAGATCCAGGACGTCGCGGCGCGCAGCGGCGTGCAGCCGTCGGCAGTGGTGCGCTTCGCCAAGCACTTCGGCTTCTCGGGCTACACCGAGCTGCAGAAGATCTTCCGCGACGGCCTGTCGCGCCGGCTCGCGCCCGATCACAACTACCAGGCGCGCATCCGCGACGTCATCGATCACGCGCAGGGCCGGCTGTCGAGCGCCGACATCGCCTGCGAGTTCATCGGCGGCGCGATCGCCGGCATGCGCGAGCTCGAACGCGGCGTGCGCGGCTCGGCGCTCGACGCGGCCGTCGAGCTGCTCGCGCATGCCCCCGCGATCTGGGTGGCCGGCGCGCGGCGCTCATTCCCCGCGGCGAGCTACCTGACGTACGCGCTGCAGCACACCGAGCGGCCGATCCACCTGGTCACCGGCGTCGGCGCGATGCACGAAGGCCAGCTGCGCGGCCTGCGCGAGAGCGACGTGATGGTGGCCATCAGCTACGCGCCGTATGCGGACGAGACGCTGCTCGCGGCCCGCCTGGCGCGCGAGCGCGGGGCCAGGCTGATCGCCTTGACCGACAGCCGCATGAGCCCGCTGGCCGCCGACGCCGCGGTGACCCTGCTGGTCTCCGAGAGCAGCACCTTCGGCTTCCGCTCGCTGACCAACACCATGGCGCTGGTGCAGAGCCTGTTCATCGCGCTCGCCTACCGGCTCGAGCTCGACATGGCCGTGAAATGACCCTTCCTCGTTCCTCCACTGATCGGAGCCCTTCATGAAGAACGTCGCCGTCTTCGGCGCCGGCCGCATCGGCCGCATCCACGCCGCCAACCTCGCCGCGCTGCCGGGCGTGTCCCTGAAGTTCGTCTGCGATCCCGCGGGCGATTCGGCCGCGCAGCTCGCGGCGCAGCTCGGCGCCGCCGTCTCCACGCCCGAGGCCGTGTTCGCCGACGCGAGCATCGACGTCGTGGCCATCGCCGCGCCCACCGACGCGCACAGCGACCTCATCACGCGCGCCGCGCAGTCGGGCAAGCACATCTTCTGCGAGAAGCCGATCGACCTGTCCGTCGCGCGGGCGCAGGCCTGCGCGGACGCGGTGCGCGCGGCGGGCGTCGCCTGCATGATGGGCTTCCAGCGCCGCTTCGACCCGACCTTCAACGAGGCCAAGGAGCGCCTCGCGCGCGGCGACATCGGCAAGCCCGAGATGCTCGTGGTCACCAGCCGCGACCCCGGCGCGCCGCCGCCGGCCTACCTGAAGGGCTCGGGCGGCATCTTCCGCGACATGCTGATCCACGACTTCGACATCTTCCGCTGGATCCTGTGCGCCGACGGCGACGAGGCGGAATGGCTCGCGGCCACCGGTTCCTGCCTGGTCGATCCCGAGATCGCCACCGTGGGCGACATCGACAGCGCGGTCGTGACGCTGCGCACGCGCCAGGGCCGCCTCGCGCAGATCAACGCCAGCCGCCGCGCCGCCTACGGCTACGACCAGCGCTTCGAGGTGCTCGGCTCGGCCGGCATGCTCCAGTGCGGCAACCACCGCCCGAGCGAGGTCGTGCAGTCGGACGCCACGGGCGTGCACGCCGACAAGCCGGAGCATTTCTTCCTGCAGCGATACCGGGAGGCGTATCGCCTGGAGCTCGCGCACTTCTTCGAGACGCTGCAATCGGGCGGCACGTTCCGCACCACGATCGCCGACGGCGTGGCGGCGCAGAGGCTGGCGGACGCGGCGAGCGAGTCCCTGCAGCGCGGGCAGGCCGTCAAGCTCTGACGCCCGCGGTCGCGGAGGCGCCGGTCGACTGCGCAGAGGATGCCCAGCCAGTCCGCCAGTCCCGCGCCGTTCATCGCCGACTGGAAGGCCAGCTTCTGCGCGGACGCGACCCAGCCGAGGAGCGGCGCATTCCCCATCCTGACAGGGAACGACGCGAGTTAGCGGCGCCTGGCATCGAGTGCCTGGGCTTTCGGCAAAAACTAGTCTGAAGGATGCTGCCTGCAACGGCTTGGCGGCGCGTCGACCGCAGTGCAGTGCTCGAACGCCTCGGGTCGCGTGGCCCCGCGTGCAGTCCTGAACGGCCCGAAACACTCGAGGCTCTCCCGGTAGAGCCGAGCCCATGTCTCGCAGTCGGTATCCGGATTCGGAACGCGCGCGGGACGGCGACGGCTCCCGGGAGCCGAAGGCGCTGCTGCGGGAGCGGGTGACGAAGCGGTGGTCGAGCTTGCCTTCGACTTGTCCGACGCCGCACGCGTCAGCGCCGCCCGCTGTTCTTCCGCCGACGGCGCGGTCGTGTCGGGCGATACAGGTTTGGCGCGGCTTCGATACTTCTCCGGGACCACGTCGGCGTAGTGCACCTTTCCCTGGTCATCCGTCCAGGTCCAGATGCCTTGCGCAGGCGCCATTTCGGAGGCCGTCAGGCAGACGACCGCGATGGCGCACAGGGTCGACTTGGGGCGGAGGGTCCGCGCGAGCTTCGTCATCGTCGGCAAGGCCTTCCATGAACGTCAAGTGAGAGGTCGCGATCACCGGTCTTCTGGAGATGATTCCTTCGACGGCCTCAGCCTAGTGCTCGCCACCGCGGATCTGTTGAGTCCGATCAAGGCAACGACGCCGATCGTCTGGCCGCCGACACCTCACGGGTTGACAGCGCGCAATCGGCAGGCGGTCCGCCGCCCGTAGCCTTGGGGTACTTTCATGGGAGATCCCTGATGAACCAACATGCGCTCATGCCCCGCCTCGGCCGGCGATGCGTCGCCGCGATGGCAATGGCCACCTCGGTCGTCGCCGCATCGCCAACGTTCGCGTCGACGAGCGGACAGTCGCCTCAAGGATGGGCGTTCGTCGACGGTGGCATCGGACAGACCGAGACGGAAGGCATGGAATCCGAGAGGAGCAAGTACAGCCTCTGGATCATGACCGCCGGCCGGACGTCCGGCGCCCATTTGGCGGACGTGGACGTGACCATCGTCAACGACAAGGGCGAGCAGGTGTTCGAACGGCGACTGGAGGGCCCGTGGCTGATGATCAACCTTCCGCTCGGGCGCTACGAGGTTCGATCGCGCTACAAGGACGAGTCCCAGAGCCGCATCACGACGATCCATCCGGGCGACCACCACCAGATCGTGTTCTATTTCAACGTGGAAGCGGAAGCGCTTCCCAAGCAGTAGTGCACCCATGACGATCGTGTCGCCCTCATAAGGTTCACCGAACCCGCGGGCGCAAGCGCAGTGCCTTGACCAATCGGGATTGGTCCAGCGTCACGCGTCCGGAAACGCGAGTCGCACCCTCAGGCCACCCAACTCCGGCGAGTGATCGACCGCAATCTCGAGCCTGTGCAGTTCCGCGATCCGTCTTGCGATCGACCAGCCGAGCCCGCTTCCCGTCGCCTGGACGCCTGCGCCGCGGAAGAACCGGTCGCCCAGCCGCGTGCGCTCTGCTTGCGGAAGTCCGGGACCGTTGTCCTCGACCGTGAGCACGGTCCCACCGTGCTCACGCACCAATGTCACGGCGACGTTTGCACCTTTGGGGCTGTAGCGAATGGCGTTGTCCACGAGGTTGCGCGTCAGCGCGCGCAGGAGATCGGCCGAGCCCTTGACCGGATACTGGCCTTGCGCCTCGATGCCCAGGCGCTGTCTCTTGACGAGCGCCTCGGGTGTCGCCTCGGCGAGCACCTGCCTGGCCACGTCGGCCAGATCGACCTGGCAAAATTGCGGCGCGATGCCCGATTCGAGGCGCGCGAGGAGCAGCAGTTGGTCGATGAGCCGCGCGGCGCGGTCGCACCCTTCGACAGTCGATCGCAATGCATGCCGGCGGGCCACCGCGTCGGCCACCGTGAGTGCGGCTTGCGCTTGCGCGCGTATCGCGGCGATCGGCGTCCGAAGCTCATGGGCCGCATCTGCCGTGAAGCGGCGCTCGGAGTCCAACAGGCCGCGGATGCGGCCGAACAGCTCGTTGAGCGATTCGATCACAGGCTCGACTTCCGCGGGCGCATGTTGGACGGGAATCGGCTCCAGCGTCGCCGGCGAGCGTGCAGCGAGCGCTTGTCCGAGCCGCTTCATCGGACGAAGACCTCGCCCGATGGCGAACGCCGTGGCAGCCGCCAGCAGCGGGATCGCCACCAGCATGGGCCACAGCGTGCTGCGCAGCATTGCAAGGGCGATGTCGTTCCGTGCCGCCACTTGCTCTGCCACGACGACCCTGACCTCGTGGTCGGAACCAGGCGCCGAGAACACGCGCCAGGGCGTTCCCTGCACCGTCACGGTCGCGAACTCGCCATCTTCATGATCGAGCGCGACGAACGGCGTGGAGGGCGCGTCGATCGATCTGGAGCGTAGATCCGGCCCCTGGAAGACCTGGAAGGCGACTCGCGGCGCGTACGGGTGCAAGTTCGCGCCCCGGCCATGCTCGAGTTCCTCGTCCTCGCCGCCCTGGCGCACGGCGAGAAAGGACGCTGCCTGCGCGAGATGGGCGTCCAGCAGTTCATCCAATTCGTGGCGCGTGTCCAACCACGTCGCCGCCGAGGCACCGATCCAGACAGCGCTTGTCACCGACACGACCAGGAGCGTGGTTCGCCCTTGGAGTGATGCGAGGGCGCGTTTCATGAAGTCACGGCACCCAGGGGCATCACATAGCCCACCCCGCGGACGGTCTGGATCAAGCGCGCGCCGAGCTTGCGTCGAAGATGGTGCACGTGCACCTCGATCGCGTTGCTCTCGATCTCCTGGCCCCAGCTGTAGAGGTGCTGCTCCAGCTGTTCACGCGACAGCACGCGTCCCGCATTGAGCATCAGGGCGTGCAACAGGTCGAACTCCCTGGCGGACGTGGCCACGGATCGCCCCGCTTGTTCGACCTGCCTCGCCGCGGGGTCGAGCGACACGTCCTGCACGTTCAGCCGATCGCGCGGCTGGCCATGCGCGCGGCGGATCAGCGCACGCAGCCGGGCCGCGAGCTCGTGCAGATCCACCGGCTTGACGACATAGTCGTCGGCCCCGGAGTCGAGCCCGCGGACGCGTTGTCCGATGGCGTCGCGCGCCGTGAGGACCAGCGCCGGGACGGCATTGCCCTCGGACCGAAGCATGGCAAGCACTTCCAGCCCGTCGCGATGCGGCAGACCCAGGTCGAGGACGACCGCGGCATGACTCCGCGCGCGCAACTCTCGTTCGACGGCAAAGCCATCGCGCACCCAGTCGACCTGGAAGCCCAGCGCCCTCAGCCCGGCCTGGATGCCGTCGCCAAGCAGCCGGTCGTCTTCCGCGAGGAGGATCCGCATCGTCGTCAACGCCCGCGCATCAATCGTCGTCGCCGTTCCGGTGCTCGCCGGAACTGGCCGAGCCCACTGCAGACGTGGCACCTGCCGGCGCCGTCTGCCATTGCCAGACCCAGAAGCCAGCGACCGAGGCGAGCAGGAGCGCCGCCACCCACGCACGCGAGCTGGGGATGGCCTTGGGCAGCGGCCCGATCTTGCGACCCGTGAACATCGCCTTGACCAGGTTCTCGCGCTCGAGCCAGCTTCCGAGCACCACGCCCGCCACATGCACGATGACCAGCGCGAGCATGGCATTGGCCGCCAACTCGTGCAGTTCGTCCGACGACAGCGGGCCGACCTCGTTGTAGGTGCCCCAGCCCGTGACACTGACCAGCACTGCCAGTGCGAGCAAGCCCACGATGGCCAGCGCGCCGACCGGATTGTGGCCTGTCGAGTGAGGTGGCGATCCGCGGAGCATGCCCGCCAGATAGCGTCGCACCACGGCCGGCCCTCGCACGAACGACCGGAAGCGCGCGTGCCGTGTGCCGACCACCCCCCACAGCAACCGGAAGATCACCAGGCCGGCGACGGTATAGCCGAGCGTGACGTGCAGCAACCGCCAGCGCTCGCTCTCGGCCGTGATGTAGGCACCGGCGAACGACAGCGTGAAGAGCCAGTGGAAGACGCGCACCGGCGCGTCCCAGACCAGGATGCGGCGCCCAGGAGTGGATGGGCAATCAACGCGGGATTCGGACATCGTGTTCATCGAAGACTCCGGAGTCGGCGCCCCTGTGGCAGGCACCGCAGTTGGATGGGCTCTTGATCGAAGGACGGGACCAGACGTCCGCTGGGAACTCGGAATGCTCGTCTCGGAACCACGCCGATCGCGTGATGCGGTCGCCCTCGGGTCGCGCGCGGCCGGCCGCGCCCTGACTGTCCAGCCACGCTGCCAGGCGCTTCTGGGTCGCAGGGTCGACCGACGCGTCCGTCCCGAAATGCCGAGGCAGGTTGGCCATCAGGGCGCTCCACGACGCCGGGGGCAGCAGCCCAGGGGCAAAGGCGGCATGACAAGCGCCGCATTCCTGGCGATAGGCGGTTGCCGAGTCGGATCGCCCCAGGCGTTCCGCGGCCTCTGCCCGCAACGGGCCGAACGCGAGGACGCACGTCGCCACCGCGAGCGCCGCGTAGTCAAGTCCGGGTTTCATGGTGACGTTCTCCATTGAGAGGTGTATCCATCCCGGCGGCTCATGGCTTGAGCGTGATCAACCAGGCCAGCACATCCGCCTTCTCCGTGTCCGTGCAGGCGCGGCCGACGACGTCCGAGCAGTTGCGGCGAAACCATTTCTCGACCTTGTCGCGATCCGTGAAGCGCGTCGGGTTGGCGCCAGGCGCGAGCGGCTGGATGGACTTGCCGGTGGCGGCGTGCCGGCCGTCAGCGACCGGGGCGGGGCCGTGGCAGCTCGCGCATGCCCAGTCCCGTCCATGTCGCGCGGTAAAGAACGACTGGCCTTGCTCCGCGTTGGGCGTTCGCGCAGCCTGGGCCGCGTATCCGACCAGCAAGTCCGCGGGCGTGGCCGCGTTGGCCAGGCAGGTCGCCGCGGTCAGGGCCAGCGCGGGCGCCAAGATGCGGATGAAAGCCGTGTGAGACTTGGTCATGGGGAGGCGATTCGAGTGTCGTGCCGCCATCGTGCCGCCCCCGCCTTATCGATTTCTTATCTTGCGTGTGACGAATCAGGATGCGATAAGGAAACGAAGGCAAGATTGGACGGTCCCAAACCGGCTTCACCCGATGATCCCGAATCTGCCCTTCGACGAGACGGAAGAACCGACCCGCGCCGCTTCGGAGCTTGCCGCAGCCGCGTCACGCAGCACCTGGGTGAGCGTGGGCGTCAACGTCGCTCTGTCCACAGCGCAGATCGCGGTGGGCCTGTTGGCGAGATCGCAAGCCCTCGTGGCCGACGGTCTCCATTCGCTGTCGGACCTCGTGGCGGATTTCGTCGTTCTCCTGGCGGGGCATCACAGCCGCCAGCAGGCGGATGCCGAACACCCGTACGGCCATCAGCGCTTCGAGAACGCGGCCAGCCTCGCGCTCGGCGCGATCCTCCTGGCTGTCGGGGTGGGCATGCTCTGGTCGGCCGTGAGCAAGCTCGAGCATCCCGAGCTGGTTGCCCGCGTCCACGCCACGGCCCTCTGGGTGACTGGCGTGGCCCTGGTGGCCAAGGAGGCGCTCTTTCGCTACATGCTCGCCGCGGCGCAGCGCGTCAAGTCGAGCTTGCTGGTCGCCAACGCGTGGCATGCGCGCTCGGACGCAGCCTCCTCATTGGTGGTCGGCGTGGGCATCGTGGGCAACCTGATGGGCTTCGCGTGGCTCGATCCGATCGCAGCACTGATCGTCGGCACGATGGTCTCGAAGATGGGATGGGCCTTCGGCTGGGACGCCCTGCACACGTTGATGGATCGTTCGGCCGACGCGCAGGAGATCGAGGCCATCCGCAGGACGCTTCTCGAGGCACCGGGCGTGGCCGGGGTCCATGACCTGCGCACGCGGAAGATGGGGGACATGATCCTGGTGGACGTGCACCTGGACGTCGCCGCCGACCTGACCGTCGAACAAGGACACGACATCGCCCTGGACGCCCGCGCACGCGTGATGCGCAGACACCGCGTGATGAACGTATCGACACACGTGGATCCCCATCGGGCCAGCAACGGCGCAGACGCCGCGCCACCGACTGCCGACGCGGCGCCCTGATCGAACTCGCGCATCGGTACAAGTCACCAGCGCCGGCCAGGGAGGGCATGCGTGCGTCATCGGCTGCCGCGCCAACCCAGTTGTCGCTGCGTTCGACTACTTTCGAGAAAACACCGCATCGATCGTCCGGCCATCGCCGCCTTGGCATTCCCCTTGGCCGCCGCCGCGCATTCCGGCAATCGGATCGTTCAGGTGGAAGCGACAGCGCAGCCGGTGCTCTCCGGGCCCCTTCAAGTTGGCGACGACTCTTCCGGAATACCGTGTGACGAACGCCGTGTCCGGGAGCGCTCCCCAGTATGGCCAGTCGTTCCACCCCGGGTGCCAGCCCGTCCAGAGCGAGCCCAGGGTGTCCACGCGCGCGGCTTCGGTGATCTGCAGGAAGGGACCCGTGAACGCGGAGCCATCCGACAAGGTCGCTGTCAGAGTGCCCGTGACACCGCCGTCCTTGCTCACCCAGTTGAATGAGACAGGCGCCAGATCCGGGATCGTCGCGCCAGCACCTTCGCCCATCGATGTGCACGCCGGCAGCAATGATGCAATGGCTAGAGCGACGCAGACTTGGCATCGCGGGATCGCGTGACAGGATATGAAGCGCCGACGAGTCATGGCCAGCCGTCCGATTGCGTTGCTGGGAGCAAGCGTAGGACTCGCCTGGCGAGAAGGATTGCGCGAGATCAACGCGAGCGCGGAACGGGCTGGCGGCTCAAAGCAGCCCGTCAGCCTTCCCGGGAGGGCGACGGCGACCGGCGGATGGCTCTCCGCCAGGCCTTCTCGCCTTCCACCGCAAGGAGCACGATCATCGACGCCGCCACGCACAGCGCGAGTTCGCTCGCCGGCAGGGAGGTGGTCTTGAACCATGGTTGCGCGAACGGCGCGTAGACCACCGCCAGCTGGAGCGCGCACGTCAGGGCGACCGCGCCAAGAAGCGGAAGATTCGATCGCAGGCCGATCCGCCAAAGGCTGTCGATCTCGCTGCGGATGCCCAGGATGTGGGCCATCTGGGTCAGCGTGAGCGTCGTGAAGACGATGGTCCGCGCATGCGAAGGTGCGTGCAGGAGCGCCCATGCCTGCAACGACAGGCACAGGCCGCCGATGAGCAACCCGACGAACAGGACGTGCTGCCACAGGCCGCCGCCGAACAGGTTCTCCTTCGGCGGCCGGGGTGGGCGCTGCATCACGCCTTGCTCGGCCGGCTCACCCGAGAGCGCGATGCCCGGCAACCCGTCGGTGACCAGGTTGACCCAGAGGATGTGGATCGGCAGCAGCGGGATCGGCAGTCCCACCAGCGGCGCCAGGAAGATCGTCCAGATCTCGCCCGAGTTGCCGGACATGACATAGCGCACGAACTTGCGGATGTTGTCGTAGATGCGCCGCCCCTCCCGCACCGCCCCGACGACCGTGGCGAAGTTGTCGTCCAGCAGGACAAGACTGGCCGATTCCCTGGCCACGTCTGTTCCCGACCGGCCCATCGCCACGCCGACATCGGCCTGCTTCAGGGCCGGCGCATCATTGACGCCGTCACCCGTCATCGCGACGAATTGCCCTTGTGCCTGCAGGGCGCGAACGATGCGGATCTTCTGCGCGGGATCCACTCGCGCATAGACGCGGGCCGCCTGCGCCCTGGCCTGGAGCGCGTCATCGGACAGCGCTTCCAATTCGGAGCCTGTCACCAGGTCGTCACCGCGGCCGGATCGAACGAGCGCGATGCCCAGGCGACGCGCGATCGCCAGCGCCGTGCCGGGATGGTCTCCCGTGATCATCACGGGCGTGATGCCGGCGGTCCGGCAACGGGCCACCGCCTCAGCGGCCTCAGGGCGAGGCGGATCGATCAGGCCGACGAATCCGAGAAGCTCGAGGCCGGCCTCCAGGTCCTCCAGGTTCGCGGTCGGCATCGAGGCGTGCCTGCGCATGGCGACCGCGAGTACGCGCAGGCCGCGCGACGCCATCGACTCGGCCAACCCGAGCGCGGCATCGACATCGATCGGCATGACGCCCCCCTGATCGAGCCGCGTCGCGCAACGAGGCACGACGGCCTCGGGAGCGCCCTTGGTGAACCCCGTCACACTCGCGCCCGTCGCGTGAAAGGTCGTCATGCGCTTGCGCCTGGAGTCGAACGGAATCTGTTGCAGCCTCGGGTTCCTCCGGCGCACGTCGTCGACGTCGATGATCCCGCCTTGCCCGATGGCCAGCAACGCCACTTCCGTCGGCTCGCCGACGAATCCGCTTGCGGAGGGACTTGCATCGTTGCACAACGCCACCGCGATCAGCACCTGGCGATGCAGCGCAGTCGGATCCTGCTCCCCGGGCCGCCACGTCCGGGCGCCTGCGAACACCTCTTCCACGCGCATCCGGTTCTGCGTGAGCGTGCCGGTCTTGTCGGAGCAGATGAAGGTCACGGAACCCAAGGTCTCCACGGAGGGCAGTCGGCGCACCAGGGCATTCAGCGTCGCCATGCGGCGTGCGCCGAGTGCCAGCAGCACCGTCACGACGGCGGGCAGCGCCTCCGGGATGGCCGCCACGGCCAGGCTGATCGCGGTCAGCATCATCGGGATCACGGGCTCGCCACGCAGCAGGCCGGTCACGAAGACGACCGCGCAGACGGCCAACACGGCCAGCGCGAGCCGCTTGCCGAAGGCGGCAAGACGGCGCTGCAGCGGTGTCTGCTGGTCGCCGGTTCCGGTCATCAGGCGGGCGATGCCTCCCAGCTCGGTGTCCATTCCGATGGCGACGACGACTGCGCGGGCGCTTCCGTTCGATACCAGCGTCCCCTTGTAGGCCATGTTGCGGCGGTCTCCCAGCGCAAGTCCCGACGCGTGCAGGACGTCGGCATGCTTCTCGACCGCTTCCGATTCACCCGTCAGCGCGGACTCGTCCACCTGCAGGCGAGCGGCCAGCGTGAGGCGCAGATCCGCCGGGACCTGATCGCCCGCCTCGAGCAACACCACATCGCCGGGAACCAGCTCGTGCGCATCGACCTGTCGCGCCTGGCCGTGGCGCACCACCGTTGCCCTCGAAGGTGCCAGCTTCTTCAGGGCGGCGAGCGCCCGGTCCGCCCGCCACGCCTGGCTGAAGCCCACCAATCCGTTGAGCACGACGATGACGGCGATGGCGAGCGAGTCCGACCATTCGCCCAGCAGCGCGGCCACCGCGGCGGCCGCGATCAGCACCAGGATCATGAAGTCGGTGAACTGCCCCAGGAGGAGCCGCCATGGGCCCGCTCTTTGGCCTTCGGTGATGGCGTTGGGCCCGAAGCGCGCGAGACGCACCGCGGCGTCCTCGTCCGCAAGGCCATCCTCGACCAATACCCCCTGCCGTCGTGCGACGTCCTCCGCAGCGAGCAGGTGCCACTCGACTGGCGAGCCCGCCTCGGCGACAGGGGGGTTCGCCGACCGGGCATCGATCGTCTGCTCGCTCATTGCGTGAACTCACGTCGACCGGCGGACATGCCTACGCGCGCTTCTAGTGGGTCAACATGACCGGGACCTTCGCCAGCAGCACCGTCTTGAGCGCGACGGAGCCGAAGAGGGCGTGATCGAGCGGACCGGCGCTGTGGGTCGCCATGGCGATCAAGTCCGCCTCTCTGGAGGCCGCGAACTCCGCGATGCTCGTGGCGGGCACGCCCGGCAGCAGCGAGACCTCGTGCGATATCCCCGCCTCGGCGAGGCGGCGTTCAGCGGCAGCCACGGCTTGCCGGCCGTGTTCGCCATGCCACCGGCGCAGGAGGTCGTGGTGCGGCGACATGATGCTCTCCCGCAGGGTCAGTGGCGGTGCGAAGTGGACGATGTCGACATGCAGTTCGCCAAACAGCGGAGCGAGCGCCAGGAGGTGATCCACGGCCTTGTCGGAAATCGTCGATCCATCGGCCGGGAAGACGACGCGCGTCACCTGCCTGGATCGGTCCGGAACCCTGGATTCGGGCTTCACGAGAATGACCGGGCACGCCACGGCCGGGGGAACGCGCAGAGCCACCGATCCCAATGCAAAACCTCGCAGCATGCCCTCGCCACGCGTTCCCATCATGATCGCCGACACGCCGAGTTCCGCGGCCATCTCCACGATCAGGGGCGCAGGCGCACCGATGCGCACGTTTCTGCTGACGGCAAACCCGTCGCGCGCGAGCCGCATCCGAGGGCGCGCCAGGATGCCTTCTCCCTGGTCGAGGATGAGGCGCCGCTCGGCACTCGAATCCACGTCGGGCTCGGGCCAGGCGTGCATGAGGGGGCGCTGGGCATTGAGCAGAACAGGCGCCACGGTCTCCTGCCGCCCGCGCGCACAAGTGCAGAACAGCGCGACGGCACGCGAGGAGGCCTTGGATCCGTCGAAGGGAACAAGGATCTGCATCTGGAGGAGTCCTTTCGAGGGCCGGAGCCATCCATGACCGGCGGGTCACCGCCCCTCATTGGGTGACCATCGAGTGCCTCGAAGGTTGATCGGTGTCAACCGCGCCTTGCGGGGAGGCGACCAGACTGCGGGCATTCAGGGCCGGGCTCCGCGTAGCCGACAAGGATGAGGCATGGGCCAGCGCCGCGTTCCGCTCGACGATCTGCCGCCCTTGCGCGTCGGGGATCGGGGCCTGAGCACCGAGGCCGTCGACGCGCAGCGGCGGCATGGCTTCAACGACATCGTCGCGCAGAGCGCGAGCGGATGGCGGGACGTCGCGCGGGACACCGCCCGCGACCCGATGCTGTGGTTCCTCGTCTTGACTGCGGGCCTGTTCGGGCTGCTCGGGCAGGTCACCGAGTCGGTGACCTTGCTCGTCGCGATGCTGCCGCTGCTGGGCATGGACGCCTACCTGCATCGGCGCACCGCGGCGTCATCCGCCGGCCTGGCGAGCCGCCTCGCCAGCTCGGCAAAGGTCATGCGCGACGATCGATGGAGGGAGATTCCGGCGCGCGAGCTGGTGCCCGGCGACCTGGTCGAAGTCAAGGCAGGCGAATACTTTCCAGCGGACGGTCTCCTGGTGTCCGGCACGGGCCTGCAGGCGGACGAGTCGACTTTGACGGGGGAGTCGCTGCCTGTTCGCAAGCAGGTTCTCGAGGCTGCCGCCTCGCCGCTGCCGGCGAGCGCACCCGATGACGCCTGGGGCACCGCAGGCACCCGCCTCCTGACGGGCAAGGCCGCACTGCGCATCGTGTGCATCGGCGCGGAGACGCGCTACGGGGAGATCGTCCGATCCGCAACGCAGGATGCACACGCCACGACGCCCTTGCAGAAGGCGATCGGGCGCCTGGTGGTCGTCCTCCTGGCATTCGCGCTGGCAGTCTGCGTCGTCCTCGGCGCCATCCGGCTTTGGGAGGGCCACGGCTGGATCGACGCGCTCCTGAGCGCCGTGACGCTGGCAGTCGCTGCACTGCCCGAGGAGTTTCCCGTCGTCTACACCTTCTTCCTGGGCGTGGGCGTCTTCCGCCTGGCGCGCCGCAAGGCCTTGGTGCGGCGTGCGGTCGCGGTGGAGAACATCGGGCGCATCACCTGCATCGTGTCGGACAAGACCGGGACGATCACGGCCGGCGCGCTCGTGCTCGCCCACAGGATGCCGGCCAGCGGATGCGATGAGCCGTCCGTGCTGCGGACCGCCGCGCTCGCCGCGCGCCCCGACAGCGGCGATCCGCTGGACGAAGCGCTTCTCTCGGCGGCCGGCTGCTCAGGCCCGGGCGGAGCGCGGCTGGCCGAGTTTCCGTTCACGGAGGCGAGACGCCGCGAGACGGTCATCCTGAGATCGCCGGCAGGCGATGCGACGGCCTACAGCAAAGGCGCGCCGGAGACGGTGCTGGCGCTCTGCACCCTGTCGCCGGCAGAGCGCGCGAACTGGCTCGCGCACGTCGAGACCTACGCGCGCTCGGGGCACAAGGTCATCGCCACTGCCCGACGCAGCCTGCCGCCGAATGCGCCGACGGATATCGAGCCGGCGAGCGGCTTCGAATTCGTCGGATTGCTGGCCTTCGAGGACCCGGTGCGCGAAGGCGTGCGTGACGCCATCGCCGACTGCATGGCCGCCGGCATGCGCGTCATCATGGTGACCGGAGACCATCCGGCGACCGCGGCGGCGATCGCTCGCGAGATCGGTCTCGATGGTGATGCGCCGAAGGTGGTCGTGCTGGAGCCGGACGATGACGCGGGCGCCAAGATCGGTGCGCACGGCGCGGCCTGCGTGGTCGCGCGCGCGACGCCGGCCCAGAAGCTCGCACTGGTGCAGGCCCTCCAATCCGAGGGCGAACTCGTTGCGGTCACGGGCGACGGCGTCAACGACGTCCCTGCCCTGCGGGTGGCGGACATCGGCATCGCCATGGGGGAGCGAGGCACTCGCAGCGCGCGGGAAGTGGCCCCGGTCGTCCTGCTCGACGACAACTTCCGCACGATCGTGGACGCTGTCGCCGAGGGCCGCCAGCTATTCGACAACCTGCGGCTCGCCTTCGTCTATCTGCTGCTCGTCCATATCCCGCTCGTGATCGGCGCGGCCGCCATTCCGCTGATGGGCCTGCCCTTGCTGCTTCTTCCGATCCATGTCGTCTGGCTGGAGCTCGTCATCCATCCGACGGCGATGCTCGCCTTCCAGGACTTGCCTCGTCGCGGGCCGCTGTCGCCTGTGCGGCACGATCGCACGGCCGGGTTCTTCTCTGCGCCGACGTGGCTGGCCATCGGCGTCGTCGGCGCCCTGGAGAGCACGGTTGTCGTCTGGAGCTATCTCCTCGCGCTCGGCGCCGATCGCGACGTGGAACACGCGCGGGGGATGGCGATGACCATGCTCGTGGTCACGAGCGCCGGCATCGCCATCGGCCTGACCCGCCTGCGTCGCGCCGCCTCGCGCTGGATCGTGCTGGGTACCCTGGCCTCCCTCGGCCTGCTCGTCCAGGTGCCGATCATCAGCCGCCTCCTGAACGTGAGCCCGCTGCATGCCTCGGATTGGGGCCTCGTTGCCGCCGTATTGATGCTGGTCAGCGTGGCGAGCTACATGATGGCCTCCTGGCTCGTCGAGGCACATCGTTCGAGCGATCCCTGAGCCGATCGTCGGTGCGTCGCTAGGACCTCAGGACGCAGTAGCCGCTCTTGCGCAAGCAATCCTCGACGCCCAGGAAGTCGAAGCTTCGCGCCATCTCGGCGCTCGCAACGTCCTTGCTGTAGAGGCGGACCGGCACTTCGAGCAACGAGCGGACGTCCTCGGGAAGCGCCATGCCAACCGGATCCATGCCCGCAGGGACGATGACATAGGTTCCCGGTCTGGTGGTCTTGTACCAATCGCTTTGCATCGCTGTCTCGGAACGGGTGGCGGCCGAACCTTCATCAGAGACGCGAGCGCGTGCCGCCAGATTTCCGCCATCTTCGCCGGACGCACCCCGGTCGCGCTTGACGATGCTCAATCAGGCATCGAGGGGGTGCTTGACGTGCCGTGCGCCGCGGTGGTTCAGCCGGCCGATCTCCTTGGGCCCAGCAGGATTGCCAAGAGCGTGAGGACGCAGAAGGCCGCTCCGACGAGGAAGGTCGCGACGGGCGACAGCTCCACCCACAACGCGCCCGCAAGGACACTGGCGATCAGCATGGCGACGCCGCTCACGAGATTGAACAGTCCGAACGCGGTACCGCGCAGATCGGCAGGCGCCACCTCGGCCACGATCGCCGCGAGCAGGCCCTGCGTCATGCCCATGTGCAGCCCCCACAGTGCGACTCCGACGGCGATCGCGGGCAGGGAGGTGCCGAAGGCCAGGACAAGGTCGGCCAGCAAGAGCGCGCCCAGGCCGAGCGCCAGGAGCCGTTCCTGCGACATCCGGTCCGCCAACTCCCCGAATGGATAGGCGCAGGCTGCATACACGATGTTCATCGCGATCAGCACCAGCGGCGTCCATGCGATGGCGAGCCCGCCCTCGCGCGCCTTCAAGACGAGGAACGCCTCCGAGAAGCGCGCCATCGTGAAGACGCCCGCGACCACGACGATCCACCAGTAGCGGCGAGGCAGGCGCGACAGGTGCTCCCTGCTGATCGGGTTGAACCTGCGCGGCGTCGGCGGGCGCTCGGGCTCTTGCACGCCCACCAGCAGGAGCAGGACGGAGCACAGCCCCGGGACGAGCGCCACCCAGAACGCCATTCGGAAGTCGTTCGCCCAGACGAGCATGAGGCCGATGCCGAGCGCCGGCCCCAGGAAGGCTCCGACCGTGTCGAGCGACTGGCGCAGGCCGAACGCGGCGCCGCGGATGGCCTCGGGCGCCAGATCCGCCACGAGCGCGTCCCGCGGCGCCCCGCGCATGCCCTTGCCGACGCGGTCGACGACGCGGGCCACGAGCAGCAGGCCCGTGCTCGATGCCAGCGCGAACATCGGCTTGGACGCGGCGCCGAGTCCATAGCCCAGCAAGGCCAGTGGCTTGCGCCTGCCCCATCGGTCGCTCAGCGGACCCGAGAAGACCTTCACGACGAGCGCCGTCGCCTCGCCGATGCCGTCGACCAGGCCGACGGTGAGCGCGCTCGCATGCAGCGCGGTCACCATGAACATGGGAAGCAGGCTGTGGATCAACTCGGACGACACGTCCATCAGCAGGCTGACCAGGCCGAGCGCCCAGATGGCGCGCGGCATTCGGAGTCGGCGGCTCGGCCTGCCGTCGGCCTCTTCAACGCAATCGGGCTCGTTGGCTTCCAATGGGTGATCCTTTCGTGGCATCTCAGGTCGTGCCCGGCAATTCTGAACTGCTCAGGACGGCAGCCGCCGCGAGAACGACGAGCAACGTGGCGGCCTCGACCCGCAAGATCCAGAGAAGCCGGCGACGCCAGCGGCCGTCATCGTGTGCGGCCGCGGCATCGAGACTGCGGAACAGCCCCGGCAAGACGACGAAGCGATTCCCGCCGCCGAGTGCAGCCGCCACGCCCACGAGCGCCAGCTTTGCCAGCAGCGCGCCGCCATAGGCCGAATCGACGTAGTTTCCGATCGAGCCAACGGTCGTCCATCCGCGCCAGACCTTGAACAGTCCCGTCGCTCCGATCGCGACGATGGCCACGGTGGCGGTCGACGACATCGAGGACACCCACCGCGCCGCATCCGCTCGATCGAGGGCAGCCGCCGAACGGTCCGGGATCACCAGCCGAGCGCCGGCGATGACGATGCCGACCCAAAGGCAGACGAGCGCCAGGTGCACGGCGTCCGCGACGACGTCGAGCGTGAGGTCGCCCTGGCTGCCGGCATGGGAGACCACGCTGCGTGTCACGACGAACACCGCCACGCCCAGAAGGCCGACGATGAACGCACCGGGTCCGGCCACATCGGTGCGCCGCATGAGCAGGACTCCGCCCGCGGCAAGCCAGGCCACCAGCCCGACGATGGCGGCGTGACCATAGTGGGTCTGAGCGAGCAGCGAACCCAACGCCGGGCCGGCTGCCAGCAGCGGAGACTCGCTCATGGCGGCCGCTTCGAACCACACCGCGGCGCATGAACCCACGAGGGCCAGCACGAAGCCAGCCTGCCGGGCCTGCACCGCCTGGACGGCGACGCGCCCGGCCCAATCGGACGTCCGAAACCACATCCAGGCCTGGGACGCCAGCGCGCCGACGACCAGCGCCAGGCCAAGGTGAATGGCCACGAGGTCGGCCACCATGAGGATGCGAAGCGTTCCTTCGGGCATCACTTCACCGTGAAGTGGATCTCGCCCTTGGTGTGGTGGCCGTCATGGCCCATGGTGTTCCACTGGACGCGGTAGTCGCCGGGCGCCAGCTTCGGTAGCGCCTGGACCAGCGCCTTGTCGTCGCTCGGATCGGCGGAGACCTTGTCCGTGGCGACCGCGTTGTCGCCGGGGCCGGTGATCTTGATGGTGCTCATCGCGACCTCGACCGGCTCGTTGTACTTCAGGTGCAGTTCCGCCGGCGGCGCCGTCACCGTGGCCCCATCGGCGGGCGCGGAGGTCTGCAGCTTCGCGTGCGCGAAGGCGAGTGCCGTGGTCATGGTGAGCGCGGCGAGCGTGATGGTCTTCTTCATGGGTCGTCCTTTCGGGAGGGAGTCAATGGCCTTCATGACCGGTGGGCTTGCGAACTTGCAAGGTCTTGTCGTCGGCCTTGGGCTGGGCAGCGCGCGGCGCGGTGCCGTCGTCCTCGGCCGTGTATTCGCTGGGCACGGTGCCTGCGGGGTGCCTGAACCATCCGGGATCGCGGTAGTCGCCGGCGCGGATGTCGTCACGCACCTTGACCACGCTGAACATGCCGCCCATTTCCAGCGAACCGAACGGGCCGTCGCCGGTCATCATCGGCAGCGTGTTGTCCGGCAGCGGCATCTGCATGTCGGCCATGTCGGACATGCCGCCCGACCCCATGCTCATGTAGTCGGGGACGAGCTTGGTGATGCGCTCGGCGACCGCCCGCTGGTCGACGCCGATCAGGTTGGCCGCCGTATGCGACATCGGGCCCATCGTGTGGTGCGCCTTGTGGCAATGGATGGCCCAGTCGCCGGCAATGGCGTCGAACTCGATCGCGCGCATCTGGCCAACGGCGATGTCGGTGGTGACCTCGGGCCAGCGGGCGGACTTCGGCACCCAGCCGCCGTCCGTGCCGGTCACCTCGAAGTGCGGGCCGTGCATGTGGATCGGATGGTTGGTCATCGTGAGGTTTCCGACGCGTATCCGCACGCGGTCGCCCGTGCGCGCCACGAGCGGATCGATCCCCGGGAAGACACGGCTGTTCCAGGCCCAGATGTTGAAGTCCGTCATCTCGCTCGTGCGCGGCGTGGCCGCGCCCGGGTCGATGGCGTAGCTCGCCATGACGAAGGCGAAGTCCCGGTCGACGCGGAGCTGGCGCGCGTCCTTCGGGTGGATGATGAACAGGCCCATCATCCCCATGGCCATCTGCACCATCTCGTCGGCGTGCGGGTGGTACATGTGCGTGCCCGGGCGCTGCAGGACGAACTCGTAGACGAAGGTCCTGCCCGGCGGAATGCGAGGCTGGGTCAGGCCGCTGACGCCGTCCATGCCGTTGGGGACGAGCACGCCGTGCCAGTGCACGGCCGTCGGCTCGGGCAGCTTGTTGGTCACGAAGATGCGCACGCGATCGCCCTCGACCGCCTCGATGGTCGGGCCCGGGCTGGAACCGTTGTAGCCCCACAGGTTGGCCTTCATGCCAGGCGCCAGCTCGCGCACGACGGGCTCGGCGACCAGGTGGAACTCCTTGACGCCGTCCTTCACGCGCCAGGGCAGGCTCCAGCCGTTGAGGGTGGCCACCGGGTGGTAAGGGCGACCGTTGGGCGGGGCCGGCGGCGGCTGCATCGTCGGCGAGGTCTGGATCACGGCCTCGGGCAGCGACGCCGCACCGGCGCGGCTGACCGCCGCGGCGCCCAGCATCGTCGCGCCGGCGGCCTTGAAGAAGGTTCTTCGATTGGTCATGGCATTTCTTCAGGGATGGGTGATCGACGGACGGCTCGCGATCGGCGCGACGCCAGCGAGAGCCGACTGCAGGCGACTCTCGGCCAGCCAGTAGTCGCGCGTGGCCTCGACGGAGGCTGTCACGCTCGCGACCTGCTCGCGCGCGTCGGCGAGGAGCTGGAACACGTCGATGAGCATGCCGTTGTAGCGAAGCAGGTTCTCGTCGGAGATCCGCTTGTGCAGCGGCACGACCTCGTCGCGGTAATGGCGCGCGAGGTCATACGCGGTTCGATAGCCGGCGTAGGTCTCGCGCACCTGCGATCGGGCGTCGACCGCGACCGCAGCGGTCTGGTTGACCGACTGCAGGTACTGGGCCTTCGCCTGTGCCCGCGACGCGCCGCCGAAGTCGAAGATCGGGATGTCGAACTGCACGGAAGCGCCACGCTCCTGCGGTGAGCCATGTTGGCTCTTGTCCTGCCACCCGGCATCGAGGACGTTGACGAAGCCTGTCGCGTTGGCCAGGCCGAGCTGGCGCGCCGTCGCCTCGGTCTCGCGTCGTGCCATGAGGACGTCCAGGCGCTTGTCGAGCGCCGTCTGTTCGGCGTCCTTGACCTGTTCGGGCTCCTTGGGCAGGTCGGGCAGCCGGTCGGGCAACTGGAGCGAGGCCTGCTGGTCGCCGAGCCCGAGCGCGCGCACGAGACGCTCGCGTGAGGCGACCGCGCGCTGCTGCGCCCGGGCGCGTTCGGCCGTGGCGTCGGCGTAGAACGCTTGTTCGCGCATCTGGTCGAGCTTGCTCAGGTTGCCGGCCTGCACCATGCCGCGCGCCAGGTCGTTGGAGGCATCGGCGGCCTCCTTGACTTGCTGGGCGTAGGCTGCCAGTTGCTGCGCGGCGACAGCTTCGTAGAAGGCGTCGCGGGCCTCGGTGGCAGCGGCAACGGCGTCGCTGGCCGCCTGCAGCTGCGCCTGCTCGAAGCGCCGACGCGCGACCTGCGTCCGCGACGGGATCGTCAGCAGGCCCAGCAGATCGAACATCACGGAGCGATCGATTTCCAGAGCTCCGCCGCCAGCGAGCCGGCCGAGCGAGACCACCGGGTTGCGCAGGCGACCCGCCTTGACGAGTTCGGCCTCGGACACGCCGAGGTTGCCCAGCTGCGCCTGCAGGCCGCGGCTGTTCAGCAGCGCAAGCTCCACGGCGCCGTCTGCCGACAGCGGCGCCTTGAGCAACTCGTCTGCACGGGCCTGTGCGGCGCCGGCGGCCTGATCATCGCGCTGGTAGGCGACGGCGTGGCCGGTCCGTTCCTGGGTCAGGCTCGACACACGGTTCATGCCGCCGTCGTCCGAGAAGCTGGCGCATCCCGCGAGCACGAGCGTGCTGGCGGCGACAACGGTCAGGCGGATCATGGGTGACCTCCCGGCATCGAATGGCCCGCGTGTGGGGCCGAGGCAGCGGGCGCTGCGGGCGAAGACATGCCCTTCATGCCGGGCATCGGATGGTCGCCGTGGCCGTCGTGCATGTCGCCGGCGCTGCCGTGCATCGCGGCGTGCCCATGGGACGGATGGGACGCAGCGGTCATCCCGGGCATCGCGTCCGTCGAGTGTGCCGGTGCCGCCATGTCGTGCATTCCGGCCATGCCCGCCATCGGGCTTGCGACCGCACTGGCGTTCAGGCGGCGCCAGTCGCCCGGTGCGATGTCGCTCCACGGCTTGTAGTCGGCAAACGCGGAGCGGTACGGCGCGACGGCCGAGGCGGCTGCGCCGGGCTCAGGCGGCGCGGCATTCGCCGCAAGCAGCGGCGCAAGGGACAGTGCCAGCAGCGGCACCGCCCAACGAAGGGTGTGGTTCATGATTCGAAGGCATCTGACGGCGCCAGCCTCGCAATGGCTGCGCAACAGCTCGGGCGGCAGGCACGAGCGCGTTCAGGCCTCGCGCGGAGGCCTCACGGGGTCAGATGCTTCGGGGTGGGCGTTCCTGGCCTTCCGACACGAACGTCGGAGCCGAGGCCTTCAGGACGGGGAATGTCGCGGCCGGCTCGTCGAGCTGGGCGATCGTCGGCGCGAACGTGGTGAGCATGGGCGTGGCCGAGCAACACGACGCGCACAGGTTGCATTTGTCGGCACCGTCGTGGTCGTGATGGTGCATCGGGACGGCGGCGTCGTGCATGTGCTCGTGCGCATCGTCCATCGTGGGCGCATGCTCGTGCACGGCCATCTCGCCGGCGTGCTGGTGCACGCCTTCCTCCGCGCACGGCATGGCCGCCGCGACGGCTCCCCGGACGGGGATCAGCACGGCAAGGACGAGCAACAGCCAGAGGCGAAGGATCTTCACGGAACCGAGGGTATCACCAGGAACTTGGCGCGATTGTGAACGTTGCTACCGTGGCAAGGTCAAGCCTTGTCACCGGCTCGACTTCAGGCCGGTCTTGCGGGGACGGCCCGCGGCGGGAGCGTCCTGTTCGTCGGCTTCGAGCGAAGCGATGATCGGGCAATCCGGCCGGTCATCTCCGCGGCAGCAATGAACCAGGTGCTCCAGCGCCGACTTCATGGCCAGGAGTTCCTGGGCCTTGGCATCGAGCTCCTCGATGTGCTTGCGCGCCAGCGCCTTGACCTCGCGGCTCGGCCGGCTGCGGTCCTGCCAGAGGCTGACGAGCTTGGCGATCTCCTGCAGCGAGAAGCCCAGGTCGCGCGAGTGCCGGATGAAGCGCAGCGTCCGCACGTCGGACTCGCCGTACTGCCGGTAGCCGGACTCCGTCCGATGGGCCTCGGGCAACAGGCCGACGCCTTCGTAGTGGCGAATCATCTTGGCCGAGACCCCCGAGGCGGAGGCGGCCTGTCCGATGTTGAGCATGGATCGATCACGGATGGCGAAAGAATGTCGCCAGTCTAAAGCTTCCCATCATGGGAAGCCACGCAGGACACCGAAGCTTGACCTTGACATCGTGGCAAGGCTCAGAGTCGGAGCCCATGACACCAAGGAGCCCTGCGATGCTGACCTTTCAAGTGAACGACATGAGCTGCGGCCACTGCGTGCGCGCGATCAAGGGCGCCGTGCGCGAACTCGACGCGGGCGCGTCCGTCGACGTCGACCTGGGCCGCCACCTCGTGCGCGTGCAATCGGACTATCTGGGCGCGCCGCAGGTGCACGCGGCCCTGGCGCGCGCGGGCTATTGCCCTGACGAAGGCGCGCTGACTCAGGCGTCGTCGCCCGCTTGCGCCGATTGCTGCGGGTGCGCCAGCGTGCGATGCGGCTGCGGCAGTTGATGCGAATCAAGCCGACGTGGCGCGAACGGTGGGAATCTTTCGCATGAGCAAGGAGATTTTCATGCGCAGCACGCTCGCCCTGGTCGCCACGATGGCGGCACTCGCCACCTCCGCCGGCGCGCTCGCGCAATCCGGACAGGATCACGCGGCCCACCATCCCGCGGCGACGGCCTCCGCACCGAAGGCCACGAAGGCGCGCAAACCCAAGGAACCGCTCGCCGCATCGGCGCCGACCTCCGCGCAGATGGGTGCTCAGATGCAGGCCATGCGTGAGATGCACGAGAAGATGATGGCGGCCAAGACACCCGAGGACCGTCAGACGCTGATGGCCGAGCACATGAAGACCATGCAGGACGGCATGGCCATGATGGGTCAGATGCAGTCCGGCATGGGCAGTGGCGCGGGCATGCCCATGGATCGGGAGATGATGGGCAAGCGCATGGACATGATGCAGATGATGATGGACCGCGACGCCCCCGCGGCCCCGACGGCCAAGTAGCGCAAGGAGCAACGACGAAGGATCACGTCGGCCGCCAGGACGGCCGAGTCGGTCTCCGGCCTCGGCGCGGGGTTGGCGCTGGTGCTGCCCCGGTGGCTCCGCGGCTTTGGCACTGCACTGCTCGTAGCCGGTGCCGCGGTACACGGGGTCGGGATGACGCGGAAGTACCGCCTCGACTCTCGAACGGAGCCGCCCCGGTGGGGGGAGCGCGCCTTGATCCGGCCGTGCTGGGCCTGCCTCGCGGGCCGGGGCCTCTGGATTGCGTCCGCACTGTTGGCCTCGACTTGGATGCGGCCGGCTTGACCTTCCCAGGATGGCAAGGTTGACACTACCAACAACAACCGGGGAAGGCCCATGCCAGATTCACCTTCGATGCAGCACAGCCACCACGACCATGCGCAGGGCGGGACCCACGTCATGCCCGACGGCACGGTGATGAAAGGCGCGTCCTGCTGCCAGCATGCCCACCATGACGCGGCAGCTCTCGGACCGCAGGCACATGGGCAGACGCCGAACAAGCCGGCAATCAAGGGCGACCCATCCCTGGTCGAGTACACCTGCCCGATGCATCCGCAGGTGCGGCAGATGGGGCCGGGACACTGCCCGATCTGCGGCATGGCACTGGAGCCGGTCGTCGCGACGGCCGACCAGCGCGAGAGCCCCGAACTGCGCGACATGACGCGGCGGCTCTGGATCGGCGCGGTGCTCACGCTGCCCGTGTTCGCGCTCGAGATGGGGGGGCACCTGTTCAACCTCCATCACCTGGTCGCGCAGCAGGCGTCGAACTGGACCCAGTTGCTGCTCGGATCGCCGGTGGTGCTGTGGGCGGGGTGGCCGTTCTTCACCCGTGCCGTCGCGTCGGTGAGGAACCGCAGCCTGAACATGTTCTCCCTCATCGCGCTGGGCACCGGCGCGGCCTGGGCCTACAGCATCGTCGGAACGCTGGCGCCAGGCCTCTTTCCGTCGGCACTGCGCAGCGAGGACGGCGCCGTTGCCGTCTACTTCGAAGCCGCCGCGGTGATCACGGTGCTGGTCCTTCTGGGCCAAGTCCTCGAGCTGCGCGCGCGCGAGAAGACGTCCGGCGCCATCAAGGCGCTGCTGGGCCTGGCACCCAAGACCGCCGTCAAGGTGCACGCCGACGGTTCCGACGAGACCGTGCAGGTGGACGGCATCCAGGTCGGAGACCTGCTGCGCGTGCGGCCGGGCGAGAAGGTGCCGGTGGATGGCGAGCTCACCGAGGGCAATGGCAACGTGGACGAATCGATGGTGACGGGCGAGCCGATCCCGGTAGCCAAGGCTGTCGGAGCCAAGGTCACGGCGGGCACGCTGAACCAGACGGGTGGCTTCGTCATGCGCGCCGAGAAGGTGGGCGCCGACACGCTGCTCGCGCAGATCGTCCACATGGTGGCCACCGCCCAGCGCAGCCGCGCGCCCATCCAGCGCATGGCCGACCAGGTCGCGGGCTGGTTCGTGCCCGCGGTCATCCTCGTGGCAGTCCTGACGTTCGTGGCGTGGCTGATCTGGGGTCCCTCGCCGCAATTCAGCTACGCGCTCGTCACGTCGGTCGCCGTGCTCATCATCGCGTGTCCGTGCGCGCTCGGCCTGGCCACGCCGATGTCCATCATGGTGGGCGTCGGCAAGGGGGCCCAGCATGGCGTGCTGATCCGCGATGCCGAGGCGCTCGAGCGGATGGAGAAGGTCGACACGCTGGTGCTGGACAAGACGGGCACGCTGACCGAAGGCCGGCCCAGGGTCGTTCACGTCGAGCCCACCGACGGATTCAGCGCGGACGACGTGCTGCGCAGGCTCGCCAGCGTGGAACGCGCCAGCGAGCATCCGCTGGCGATGGCCATCGTTCTCGATGCGCAGGAGCGCAAGCTGGATCTCAGCCCGGTGACCGAGTTCGACTCGCCCGTCGGCAAGGGCGTCATCGGCACTGTCGAAGGCCAGGTCGTGGTCTCCGGCAGCGCGAAGTTCCTGGCCGAGCAAGGCATCGCCACCGAGTCCCTCGCCGCATCGGCGGAGGGCCTGCGCCAGAATGCGGCCACCGTCATCTTCGTCGGAGTGGGCGGCAAGCTGGCGGGCTTCGTCGCGATCGCCGACCCGATCAAGGCCACGACGCCGGAAGCGCTGACTGCCCTGAAGGCCGCCGGCCTTCGCATCGTCATGCTGACAGGCGACGGGAAGACGACGGCCGAGGCGGTCGGCCGCCAGTTGGGCATCGACGAAGTCGTCGCCGAAGTCTTTCCCGAGGACAAGGCCGCCGTGGTCAAGCGCCTGCGTGACGAAGGCCGCGTCGTGGCCATGGGCGGCGACGGCGTGAACGACGCCCCGGGGCTCTCGAGCGCCGACGTCGGGGTCGCGATGGGCACCGGGACGGACGTCGCGATGGAGAGCGCGGGCATCACGCTGCTCAAGGGCGACCTGATGGGGATCGTCCGCGCACGCACCCTGTCGCGCGCGACGATGCGGAACATCCGGCAGAACCTGACGCTCTCGTTCGTCTACAACGTCGCCGGCGTTCCGCTCGCCGCCGGCGTCCTGTACCCGTTCTTCGGATTGCTGCTCTCGCCCGTCGTCGCGGCAGCGGCGATGGCGTTGTCGTCGGTCAGCGTGATCGGCAATGCGCTGCGCCTGCGCTCGGTCACGGTGGAGTGACATGGGGGCGTCGAACCGGACGCAGGCTTGACAGCCATCAAGCGCCCGCGCGGCGCGCCTCCTAGGATCGTCGGTGCGTGATGTTTGCATCCTGGAGAGCCCCATGAAACGCCTGACGACCGCCCTGATCATCGCCGCGACGCTGAGCCTGAGCGGTTGCGGCTACAACGCGCTCCAGCGCTCCGACGAAGAGGTCAAGGCGGATTGGTCCGAGGTGATCAACCAGTACCAGCGCCGGGCCGACCTGGTGCCCAACCTCGTCAACACGGTCAGGGGCGAGGCGAACTTCGAGCAGTCGACTCTCAAGGAGGTCGTCGAGGCGCGCGCCAAGGCCACCGCCATCCAGGCCACGCCGGAGCTCATCAACGACCCGCAGGCCTTCGCCAAGTTCCAGCAGGCCCAGGGTCAACTCTCCGGCGCGCTGTCGCGCTTGCTCGTCGTCACGGAGCAGTACCCCAACCTTCGCGCCAACCAGGGCTTTCTCGACCTGCAGAGCCAGTTGGAAGGCACGGAGAACCGCATCACCGTCGCACGCAACCGCTACATCAAGGCCGTGCAGGACTACAACGTCATCGTCCGCTCCTTCCCGTCCAACCTGACGGCCAAGGTCTTCAGCATGCAGGAGAAGGCCAACTTCACCGTGGACGACGTGCAGCAGATCTCCCATCCGCCGACGGTCGATTTCGGCGGCGCATCGGCAGCCAGCGGAGCCGGCAAGTGAACCTCGCGCTCGCGCGTGCCTGCCTCCTGGTGGCCGTGCTGCTCGGCGCAGGGGTCGCCTGGGGCGAGACGCCCGTACCGGCATTGACCGGGCGCGTCGTCGACCAGACGGGCACCCTCGATGGCAACGAAGTCCAGTCGCTCAGTCTGAAACTGGCCGCGTTCGAGACCCGGAAGGGATCGCAGATCGCCGTCTTGATCGTTCCGACGACCTCGCCGGAGACCATCGAGCAGTTCTCCATCCGTGTGGCCGACCAATGGAAGCTCGGACGCAAGAAGGTCGACGATGGCGCCATCCTGGTCATCGCGAAGGACGATCGGACGCTGCGCATCGAAGTGGGCTACGGCCTGGAAGGCGCGCTGACGGACGCGATCAGCAACCGGATCATCGACGAGACCATCGTGCCGCGCTTCAAGCAGCAGGATTTTGCCGGTGGCGTCGACGCGGGCGTCGCCCAGATGATGGCCGTCATCGACGGCGAGCCTCTGCCCGCTCCCGCGCCTCGCGCCTGGAGCGACCGCGGTGCCCGGGAGGTGTCGTCCTTCGTTCCCGTCGTGTTCGGCCTGGCCATCGTGCTGGCAGGCGTGCTCCCGGCTCTCTTCGGACGTCTGGGCGGCTCGATGGCCACGGGCGCGGTGGTCGGCGCCGTGACGTGGGGACTGGCCGGTGCCATGTCGCTGGCGATCTTCGCGGGCCTGGGCGCCATGGTCTTCGCCCTCATGGGCGGGATGGGACTGCTCGGCGCCCTGGGAGGCGGGAATCGCGGCGGACGGGGGTGGGGCAGCGGTGGCGGTGGCGGCGGCTTTGGCGGAGGCGGCGGAGGCTTCGGCGGCGGCGGTGCATCGGGGAGGTGGTGACGATGTCCGTGCGCCGCATCCTCCAGCACTTGGCCTACACGCGCTGGCAACTGCATCGCGCGTTTCCGACCTCGACACTCGACGCGATCGAGCGCGCGATCCGCGAGGCCGAAGGACGGCACCGAGGCGAGATCCGGTTCGTGGTCGAAGGAGCGCTGCATGGCTCGGCGCTTCGGGCGGGCCAGTCCGCGCACGGGCGCGCCGTCGAACTGTTCTCGTCGCTGCGCGTGTGGGATACGGAGGCGAACAACGGGGTGCTGATCTACGTCCTGCTGGCCGATCGCCGGCTCGAAATCGTCGCCGATCGAGGAATCCATGCGCGAGTGGCGCCCGATCTTTGGAGGACGATCATGCAAGGCATGGAGCAGGCCATGGCGTGCGGAGCGTTCGAAGCCGCTGCCATTGACGCGGTGCGCGCGGTCGCCGATTGCCTCGAAGCAGACGAGGCACAGCGTGCCAACGAGCTGCCGAATCGTCCGCTCGTGCTGAGTTGAGCACCTTGGACGGCAGCGTGTGGGACAGATGACCTGCGCCAAGGATGTCACACCACAGCAACGCCGATTTCCGTATGATGTAAATCATGCGAAATGTGAAGCCAAGTCTCCGATCAGCCGCCAAAGAGGCCTCGCACGAGCGCATCGTGGACGCCGCGGCGCGGGCTATTCGTCGCAGCGGGTACGACGGCACTGGAGTCGCAGACATCATGAAGGCAGCGGGTCTCACCCATGGGGCGTTCTACGCTCACTTTGAGTCCCGCGAGGCCATGCTCGCCGAGGCGACGCGTCGGGCATGCGTCGAGTCGGCTGCGCTCGCTGCTGACGTTGTCGCCAACGCAGCGCCGAAAGAGGCCTTCGCGACGATGCTGCGAGCCTACTTGTCACCTGAACATTTGATGAATACCGAGCTTGGCTGCCCCTTGGCAGCCCTGGGATCGGAGACTTCTCGCCAGGCGCCCGAAGTGCGTCGCGTGATCACGCAGCACGTCAAGGAACAAGTGGATCTCGCCGCCCGCCAGTTGCCTGGCTGGGGACGGCCCGAAGCCCACGAGCGCGCGCTCTTGACCGTCGCCACGATGATCGGGACGCTCATGCTCGCCCGCGCCGTCGACGACCCTGCACTTTCAAGCGATCTGTGCGAGGCTGCCTTGAAACATCTCAGTCCCGCTTGAGATCAGTGCACGTACCCTTTTTTTAGCCATTACATATGACAGACGTCATGCGATATTGGCTTCGGCCCGCGAAAGCAGCGGGCTCACGACGAAATCCGGACACATCGAGAGCGAGGTGATAGACATGAAGGCGTTTGTACTCGAACGATATGGAAAGAAGCGCGAGCTGCGCTTGGTCGATCAACCGAAACCACCCCTGCGTGATGACGAAGTGCTGATTCAGGTCCACGCCGCTGGCGTGAACCTGCTCGACGCAAAGATCCGTGACGGGGAGTTCAAGCTCATCCTGCCCTACCGTGCGCCCTTCATCCTGGGACACGACGTGGCGGGCGTCGTGGTCGATGTCGGTCCACGAGTGCGCCAGTTCAAGCCAGGCGACGAGGTCTATGCGCGAGTCGACGACTTTCGCATCGGCACGTTCGCGGAGTTGGTTCCCGCAAGGGAGGCCTCCTTGGCACACAAGCCCAAGGATCTCTCGATGGAACAGGCCGCGTCCATTCCACTCGTGGCCTTGACCGCATGGCAGGCCCTTGTCGAGCGGGCCGGCCTCAAGCAGGGGCAGAAGGTGTTCATCCAGGCCGGCTCCGGAGGGGTCGGCACCTTCGCCATCCAGTTGGCCAAGCACCTGGGCGCGACCGTCGCGACGACGACGAGTTCCGCGAACGTCGACCTCGTGAAGAGCTTGGGCGCGGACGTTGTCATCGACTACAAGAAACAGGATTTCGAGACCGTCCTGCGCGACTACGACGTCGTCCTGAACAGCCAGGACGGCAAGACACTCGAGAAGTCGCTGCGCATCCTGAAGCCCGGGGGCAAGCTCATCTCCATCGCCGGGCCGCCTGATCCCAAGTTCGGCAACGACATCGGCGCGCCCGGGTTCGTGAAGCTGGTCATGCGCCTGCTGAGCTCGGGAGTTCGCCGGCGCTCGGCGCGTCGGGGTGTCACGTATTCGTTCCTGTTCATGAAGGCGGACGGACCGCAACTGCGTGAGATCACCCGCCTTTTCGACGCGGGCGCCGTGCGTCCCGTGATCGATCGGATCTTCCCCTTCGAATCGACCAACGAGGCGTTGGCCTACGTCGAGGCGGGGCGTGCGAAGGGCAAGGTCGTCATCAAGGTGAGATAGCCGTCTTCCGAAGCCTCGCCGCTCTTGCGCGGTGTGGCCGGCGACGTCACCGGCGTGCCGGTCGCCGGAGTCGGGGCTGGCCATGCAGGAGCCCGCCACCTGTGCGGTCACACTCCGCATTAGTTATACGACGTCCGATGACATTTCACCCCATCTGCACCGCAAGGAGCGGAGAAGCTCAGGGGCATATCCCGGGAATACGCCTATTCTCTGGTTCGAGCGCGAAGGGGATAGTTTCTCTCGATGTTGTAGGACAACGTATGACTTTTTCAGATATCCAGGCTGCCGGCCAGGCGCGACCTCCGGCGTCGCGGAGCGGGCATCCCGTCGGGCAGAGGCGGTCATGACGGACGCTTCTTCCGCACCAGCGAGCGCACCGGCGACCCGTGCCGCGGCGTCGTCCGGCGTCGCCACTCGGATCCGCTACGTGGTTCTCGCGATGATCTTCCTGATCACGACGCTCAACTACGCGGATCGCGCGACGCTGTCGGTCACGGGCCCCGCGATGCGCTCCGAGTTCGGCTTCGGTGCCGTGCAGATGGGGTACATGTTCTCGGCGTTCAGCTGGGCCTATGTCCTCGCGCAGGTGCCGGGCGGCTGGCTGCTCGATCGCTTCGGGCCGCGCCGCGTCTACGCGTGCAGCATCTTCGCGTGGTCGCTGTTCACGCTGCTGCAGGCGGGAACGGGATGGGGCGCGGCCGTCGCGAGCGGCCTGGGTGCGGTCACGACGCTGTTCGTGCTGCGCTTCGCCGTCGGTCTGGCGGAGTCGCCGGCCTTTCCCGCCAACGCGAAGCTGGTCGCCAGCTGGTTTCCCACCGTCGAACGCGGCACGGCGTCTGCCATCTTCAACTCGGCGCAGTACTTCGCGGCCATGGCGTTCACGCCGTTGATGGCCGCGATCACGCACTGGTTCGGCTGGCGCATGGTCTACGTCTCGATGGGCGCCGTGGGCATCGTGTTCGCGCTGCTGTGGGTGCGGTTCATGCGGAGCCCGGCGCGGCACCCGTCGGTTAACCGCGCGGAGCTGCAGCACATCGCCGATGGCGGCGGGCTGATCGACATGGGCGAGGCCGCGCCGGACGCCCCCTGCAATCGCGAACGATGAAGGACGGCCGCACGCTCTTCTACCTGAAGCGCCTGCTGGCCAGTCGCATGCTGCTGGGCGTGTACGTCGGCCAGTTCTCCATCAACGTGCTGACGTATTTCTTCCTGACCTGGTTCCCCGTCTACCTCGTGCAGCAGCGGCACATGTCGATCCTGAAGGCCGGCTTCATGGCGTCGCTCCCCGCGCTGTGCGGCTTCATCGGCGGCGTCCTGGGAGGCCTGCTCTCCGATGCATTGCTGCGGGCCGGCTGGTCGCTCACCGCGGCGCGCAAGCTGCCGATCATCGGCGGGATGCTGCTGTCGGTGAGCCTGGTCCTGTGCAACTACGTCGACAGCGAATGGCTGGTGGTCGGCCTGATGGCGCTCGCTTTCTTCGGCAAGGGCGTCGGCTCGCTGGGCTGGGCCGTGGTCGCCGACACCGCGCCGCGCGAAGTCGTCGGCCTCGCGGGCAGCATCTTCAACATGTTCGGCAACACCGCGGGCATCGTGACGCCCATCGTCATCGGCTACATCGTCGACACCACCGGGTCGTTCAACCTCGCGCTCGTGTTCGTCGGACTGAACGCGCTCGTGACTGTCGTGGCCTACACGGTGGTCGTCGGCAAGATCCGCCGGATCGAATTCCAGGATGCCCCCGCATGACCGCCAAGCTCGCACGCCCGACCGACCCGCCCCACGCCAATGCGCCGCGCCGGCGTCTCGCCACCAGCCTGGCGGCCCTGCTCCTCGCCGCCTGCGGCGCGCAGGCGACCACGGTCGTCTATGTCTCGAATGCGGACAGCCAGGACATCTCGGTGCTGCAGCTGGACAAGTCCAAGGGCGCGCTGCAACTGCTTGACACCGTGAAGGTGGGCGGAACGGTGATGCCGCTCGCCGTGAGCCCCGACAAGCGCTTCCTGTACGCATCGCTGCGCTCGCAACCCTATCGCGTGACCAGTTTCGCCATCGACGCCGCGAGCGGTCGCCTGACGCGGCTCGGCGAGTCGTCGCTGGCCGACAGCATGGCCAACATCGACACCGACCGCAGCGGCCGCTGGCTGTTCTCGGCGTCCTACGGCGGCGGCAGGATCGCGGTCAACGAGATCGGCAAGGACGGCATCGTGGGCCCGACGCGGCAGCTCATCGAGACGGCGCCGAACGCGCATGCGATCCATGCGGACGCCGCCAACCGCTTCGTCCTGGCCACGAGCCTGGGCGGCGACAACGTGTCGATCTGGCGCTTCGACGCGCAATTCGGAAAGCTGACGCCGAACGATCCGCCGCTGCTGGCTGCGCCGCCGAAGTCGGGCTCGCGCCATTTCGTGTGGGACAAGGCCCAGCGCTTCGTGTACCTGCTCGGCGAGGTCGACGCGTCGCTCGGCGTCTATGCCTGGGACGGCCAGCGCGGCACGCTGCGAGAGTTGCAGCGCACGACCACGCTGCCCGCCGGCTTCGCCGGCAAGCCGTGGGCCGCCGACCTGCATCTGTCGCCGGACGGACGCTTCCTTTATGCGTCCGAGCGGACCTCCAGCACGATCTCGACGTTCCGCGTCGATTCGGCCAACGGACTGCTGCAGCCGCTCGGCCACACGCCCACCGAGAAGACCCCGCGCGGCTTCGCGATCGATCCGAGCGGCGCCTTCCTCATCGCGGCCGGCCAGGAGTCAAACAGCGTGTCGGTGCATGCCATCGACGCCGCCAGCGGCGCGCTCGGCGCGCCCAATCGCGTGCCGGTCGGCCGGAATCCGAACTGGGTCGAGATCGTCGACCTCCCCTGAGCACGGACGGCAACGCGATTGCCGCCAAGTGCCGGCGGGAGTTCAAGCCTTCTCGCCACTACCCGGTGCGGGTTGTTCGCGCAGCCTGCCGATCGTCGACATGGCGTTGGGCCAACCGGCGTAGACCACGTCATGGAGCCGACGCTTGGCCACCAGGCTGTCCGTGGCGGCCCGAAATGCGAGGACATGCGACGACTGTGCGTGCAACCGACAGGCATCGGCGTCGTCGTAGATTTCCAGCACATGGATACGCCCGGGGTGCCCGACTTCGGCGACGGCGTGGAACGCCACCACGCCCGGCTCGGTGCGAACCACGGCGTCGCGCAGCGCCTGAGCAGCCGCTTCGAACCGATCCAGCATCGAGGAATCGACATTCCAACTCCGCCCAGCGAACAAGCGGTGGCGCGAGGGGAGCGTCGGCCGTCATCGTCTGAGCGGGCGCGCGGGGTGCCTAGGCGAGATAGGCACCAAGGCTCTCGAGCGGCACATGCAAGGACTCGTCGCGTGCGAACGCGTCGAGCAGGTGTTCCAGCGTCGCGCGCACCCTCGGCGCCATCAGCGCACGGTGCGGGTACTGCAGGGCCATCTCATAGCTGCCGGGATCATGCCAATCATGAAGCACGACCTTCAGATCCCCGTTCCGCAAGTGGCTCCACGCGTGATGCACGCCCACCTGCGCCACGCCGAGGCCGGCGCACGCCGCCTGGGCGACGGTTTCCGGCGCCGACAGGGTGAGCACCGCTGTGGCCGTCGGGTCCAGTAGCGTCCTGCTGCGGTCGCTCGCCCGGAACGTCCATGGCGACACCTTTCCGCCCAGGAACCGCCGCGCAATCAGGCGGTGTCGGGACAGCTCGTCCGGCGAACGGGGAACACCGCGCGCTGCCAGGTAGCCAGGCGACGCCACCAGGACGACATGCAACCGGCAGATGGGACGAGAGACGAGTGCCGAGTCGACGATGTTCCCGCCGCGAATCGCCAGGTCGTAGCCCTCGCGGACCAGATCGATGACCCGGTCGTCGAAGTCCACCTCGACGCACAGGGCCGGATGGCGCTCCTGCAGGCTCGGCAAGGCCGGCATCAGTTGCAGCCGGCCGAATGCCGCGCTGGTCGAGATGCGCACACGCCCGCTCGTGTCGGCTCGCTGGGCCGCCACCGCATCGATGGCCGAGTCCAGTGCCTGCAGCGCGATGCGTGCCTGTTGAAGAAATGCCGCTCCCTCGCCAGTGAGACTCAGGGTGCGAGTCGTGCGATTCATGAGACGCACCCCCAGCGCCTGTTCCAGGCCCGCCACGTTCTTGCTCACCGCAGCGGAGCTGATCGCAAGCACGCGCGCCGCGGCCGCGAAGCTGCCTGTGTCTGCGACCTGCACGAAGGAAAGGATGGCGCGCACGCGCTGCGATGAATCCAAGGCGTCCTCCAAAGCACAGGATTGTGCGACCGGAACAAGGGCTCCTGAGCGGCCGATTCTTAACCTCAGGTTGAGAGTCGATCAACCGGGACCTGGGTTTCGGCCGCACCTTGCGCTCACCACAATCCAGCGGTCAGCACCTGAAACGAAAAGGACGGCAGCGAATGTTGGTCTCGGTCATCTTCGACAGCGGCTACGGCCATACAGCGAAGCAAGCTCAAGCCGTGGCCTCGGGCGTGCGCGATGTGCCCGGCGTGCAAGCCGATGTGATCGCCGTGGCCGACGACGCCATCCCGTGGGAGCGCCTCGAGGCCAGCGATGCCATCATCTTCGGTGCGCCCACCTACAACGGCTCCCTCAGCTCGCGCATGAAGCGCTTCTTCGAGGATTCGACCAAGCCCGCGTGGAACGACATGAAGTGGCGCGACAAGATCGCCGCGGGCTTCACGAACTCGGGCGCACAGCATGGCGACAAGCTCAATTCGCTCATGTCGATGGCGCTGTTCGCCGCCCAGCACGGGATGATCTGGGTGGGCCTGGATCTCAAGCCGGGCAACGCGACCAGCAAGGGCAGCGTCAACGAGCTGAACCGGCTGGGCAGTTGGCTGGGCGCGATGGCACAGTCCAACGGTGACGAAGGGCCCGACCTGTCGCCCATCGAGAGCGACCTGAAGACGGCGGCCTACCTTGGCCGGCGGGTGGCTTCCACCGCCATGCGTCTGCATGCGCGCTGAGCAGAGAAGGTACGTCCCGTGAACATCCTCGGCTACGCCGCGCACTCGGCCACCGCCGCGTTGACGCCCCACGAATTTGAACGCAGGGCGCCCCGACCCGACGATGTGGTGATCGACATCCTGTTTTGCGGCGTCTGCCACACCGACCTGCATCTGGCGCGCAACCACTTCGGAATGACGACCTACCCGATCGTCCCCGGCCACGAGATCATCGGCCGGGTGGCGGCAGTGGGCTCCGACGTCACGCGCTTCAAGCTGCGGGACATCGTCGGCGTTGGATGCATGGTCGATTCGTGCCGGCAATGCGCCGCCTGCTCGACCGGGCATGAGCAGCACTGCACGCAGGGTCCGGTCTTCACCTACGGCAGCATCGACCGGCACGACCAGACTCGAACCTTTGGCGGCTACTCGCAGCGTATCGTGGTGTCGGATCACTTCGTCGTGCGCGTGCCGGCCGGCCTGGACCCGGCGGGCGCCGCCCCGTTGCTGTGCGCCGGCGTCACCACGTGGTCGCCGCTGCGGCGATGGAAGATCGGCCCGGGCGCCGAGGTTGGCGTGGTGGGCCTGGGCGGCCTGGGCCATATGGCCTTGAAGCTGGCCAAGGGCCTGGGCGCGGACGGCACGCTCTTCACGCGCTCGCCCGGCAAGGAGCGCGACGCGCGACGCCTGGGTGCAGACCACGTGATCCTCTCGACCGATCCGGCCCAGATGGGCGCGTCCAGCGGACGCTTTGACCTGATCATCGACACGGTGCCCTACGACCACCCGATCGCAGGCTATCTGCCGACCTTGCGCTTCGACGGCGCCCTCGTGCTGGTCGGCTACATGGGGCCGTTGGCCGAGCCGTTCAACACCGGCCCCCTGGTGTTCGGGCGCCGCGCACTCGCGGGCTCCTTCATCGGCGGCGTCGCGGAAACCCAGGACATGCTCGACTTCTGCGGTGCGCACGGCATCACGTCGGACATCGAGCTGATTCCGATCCAGCAGATCGACGTCGCCTACGAACGCATGCTCAAGGGCGACGTCAAGTACCGCTTCGTCATCGACATGGCGTCATTGGACGCCGCAACCCGGAAGCCCACGTGAAATTTCTCTGCCTCGACATTCCCCAACCCGGCGCCAGCATCGACAGGTACCAGCCGCACTTCGTCGCCGAAGCGCGTCACGCGTGGACGCTCTACAAGAGCGGCATCCTGCGCGAGATGTACTTCCGACAGGACCGTCCCGGCGTGGCCTTCATCGCGGAGGCCGATTCGGCTGACGCTGCCAAGCAGGCGCTTCGCGAGTTCCCCCTGGCCAAGGCGGGTCTCATTGGCTGGGATGTCATTCCGCTGGGCCCGTTCGTCAACTGGGAACTGCTGTTCGCGCCCGGCAACGCCTGAGCCCTGACCGATCAAGAACAGGGAGCACACCATGATCCAGTCGGTATCGTTCGCCAACAAGTCCATCCGGTTGTCGGCACACCTGCATCTGCCGCCCGACTTCCAGGCCGACCGCAAGTATCCGGCGCTGGTCGGGGTCCATCCGGCCGGTGGCGTGAAGGAGCAGACGGTCGGGCTCTACGCCGCACGTCTCGCGAGCCACGGGTTCGTCGTGGTCGTGTACGACTCGTCCTATCAAGGCGCGAGCGGAGGTGAACCCCGTCTGCTGGAAGACCCGTCCGCACGTGTCGAGGACGCACGCTGCGCGGCGGACTTTCTCACGACCCTGCCCTATGTCGACACGGAGCGCATGGGCGTGTACGGCATCTGCGCGGGTGGCGGCTATGCGCTTGCCGTCGCGCAGACCGAGCGCCGCTTCAAGGCGGTCGCCGGCATCAGCGCCACCCCGATGGGTGAAGCGGCGAGAACCTTCTTCGGACGCGTGATCCCTCCCGCAGACCTCGTCAAGACCCTGGAGGCCGCCGCACGGCAGCGCACCGCGCAGGCGCGCGGCGCCGAGCCGATGTACGCCCCCTTCGTTCCCGAACGGCCGGAAGACATCGACGACAACACGCCGACCATGCTGCGCGAGGGGTACGACTATTACAGGACGCCTCGAGGGCAGCATCCCAACTCGACAGGTCGCTTCCTGATGACCAGCCTCGACAAGATGCTGGCGTTCTCGACCTTCCACCTCATCCCGGACCTACTGACACAGCCACTGCTGCTGATCGCCGGCAGCGACGCCGACACGCGCATCTACAGCGAGCAGGCGCACGAGCTGTCACGCGGGCCGAAGGAACTGTTCATCGTCGACGGCGCCACGCACATCGCGCTTTATGACGTGCCGACCTACGTGGACCAAGCCGTTCCGAAGCTGGCCTCCTTCTTCGGGCAACTGTAGTCCCAACGAATCCATTCAGACATGACCAAGCAAGCCTCCGACATCAAGCCCATTCTCTTCGTCGTCACCAGTTGCGCCGTCAAGGGCGACACCGGCATTGCCACCGGCTACAACCTGGCCGAAGTGACCCACCCGCTGGAAAAGCTCCACCAGGCCGGCCTGAAGGTCGAGTTCGCCTCCATCCAGGGCGGCAACGCGCCGCTAGACGGGCTCGAGGACATGAAGGATCCGGTCATCGCGCACTACTGGGCGGACCCGACGTTCCGTCATGCCATCGCCAACACCTTGCGCATCGACGATGTGGATCCTGCGCGGTACTCGGCCATCTTCTTCGCGGGCGGCCACGGCACGATGTGGGACTTCCCGGACAGCGCCGCCGCCCAGAAGGCGATCCGCGAGATCGACGCCGCCGGCGGGATCGTCTCCGCGGTCTGCCATGGTCCCGCGGCCCTGGTGAACGCGCGACGCGCGGACGGGAGCCTGCTCGTCGCCGGCAAGAAAGTGGCGGCGTTCACCAATGGCGAAGAGGAAGAAGTGCAGTCCACCAACATCGTGCCGTTCCTGCTCGCGACGAGGCTCAATGAGCGCGGAGCGCATCACCAGGACTCGCCCAACTGGTCCGACAAGGTCGTGGTCGACGGCCGGCTCATCACCGGCCAGAACCCGCAGTCCGCGGCCAGCCTCGGCATCGCCCTGCGCGACGCGCTGCTGGCCTGATAGACCCGCCGAATCACGAGGCGCCTCATGAAGCTGATCTGCGTCGAAGAGCATGTGCTCGATCCGGCCATCGGTGCCGCGACGCAGTCGCTCGTGCGCGCACAGGCTCCCTACGTGCCGGACTGGGGCAGCCGCGTCATCGATGGCCGCCATGCGGTGGACACCAGCCGCCCGCACGTCATCGCGCCGCAGGAGTCGGCGCGCAAGGCGCTCGACATGGGGGCAGCGCGCCTCGCCGACATGGACGCCGCCGGGATCGATGTGCAGGTGCTGTCCTATGGCGGCTTCCCACAGTTGCTGCCGGCGGCGCAATCGATCGAACTGAACCGCGCCGCCAACGATCGGCTCGCGGCGGCAGTGCAGGCCCATCCGACGCGCTTTGCAGGCTTCGCGACGCTGCCATGGCAAGCGCCTGAAGCAGCTGCCCGCGAGTTGGAACGAGCGGTGACGCAGCTCGGATTCAAGGGGGCCCTCATCAACGGCCGCCCGGGAGACACCTTCCTGGACGATGCGCGCCATGAACCCGTCCTCACGGCACTGAGCGAACTCGGCGTGCCGCTCTACGTGCACCCCGGCCTGCCGCTGCCTGGCGTGCAGGTGCCGTACTACGGCGGCTTCGAACGCGAGCTGGCAGCGCGGCTGTCGATGTTCGCCTGGGGCTGGCACAACGAGGCCGGCATCCAGGTCGTGCGCATGCTGCTGGCCGGCGTATTCGACCGCCATCCGCGGCTGCAGGTGATCAGCGGCCACTGGGGCGAGATGGTGCCCTTCTTCCTGCAGCGCCTGGAGGACTCCATCCCGCAGGAGGCGTCAAGACTGCAGCGGCCGATCGTGCAGACCTATCGCGAGCACGTGGTCGTGTCACCCAGCGGGATGCTCACGATGCCGCACTTCCAGTTCATCCACGCGCTGATGGGCCCGGAGCGCATCCTGTACTCCATCGACTACCCGTACCAGAGCCTGGACGGCGCGCGAGCCTTCATCGAGGACCTGCCCGTCAGCGACGGGGAGAGATTCTCCATCGCGCAAGGCAACGCCGAACGCCTCCTTGGCCTGTAAGCACGCGGCCTGCCCGGCAATGGAAGGCGCCGCAGCCGCCGCGGTCGTCGGGAATCATTCTCGCGGTAGACATGATGTTGCGCCGGACCTCGTCCACGCCTGCGTTTCGTCGGAAATGCCCGGATGCAATCAAGGCAGCAGGTTCGCCGGCACGTCAGGTCGTTCGAGAACGACGAAGTGGCCCGCGTCCGCGATCTGAGTCAATCTTGCTTCGGGGAGCAGGAGCTTGTTGGCCTGCCGATCCGACGTGCGCGACCAGTCCTTTTCGCCGTAGACGAAGTGGACCGGCGCCTTGACATCGGCATAGCGGGATCGGGCGGCGATGTAGCTGGGGAGGCTGGCGAAGACGGCGCGGGCGACCTTCGAATAGCCGGGGCGCCGACCTACCTTGAGCAGTTCATCCACGTAGTCCTCGCGCAGGGCCGTCTTGTCACCGAGTCCGCCGCGAAGTATCGCGCTCATGATCGGCTTGGGTTCGATGCCCGCGAAGAATGGGCCAATGACCGGCGCGATGATGCTGGAAATGATGAAGCGCGCGAGGAGGCTGGATCTGAGCGCGCCGCCGGGGTAGTCGTAGGCATTGATGGCCATGACGCTCCGAATCCGCTCCGGCATGTCGGCGGCAGTTGTCAGGGCGAGGACGGCCCCCATCGACTCGCCGACCAGTGTCACGTCACGCAGGTCGAGGCGTGAGATGAAGCTCTTCACGGCGGCTCGCATTGCAGGTTCTTCGTAGGACGCGCCGGGCACGATCTCCGAGTAGCCCATGCCAGGCAGGTCGAGCGCGTACACCGTGTACCGCTCCTGAACGCGCGAGATGAGATGCCGGAAGTGCTCGGCCTGGGTGCGCACCGTGTGCAGCAGCACCAACGGAGCACCTGATCCGCCAGCGAGATAGCGGAGTCGGCCCTGGGGGTGGCCGCTCGTTTCGACCGCGTCAAGGAACTTGCTGTCGAAGCCGGGGATCTTGATTCCGGATTCAGAATTGGATGGGGACATGTTCATGATCTCCGACGCGTGCAGGCGTCAAAAGGTGTCCAGGTGGACGGGACGTTTGGCGGGCGCGCGTGGCGCGGGCCGCGAATGGCTAGCCCTCGCCTGCCCCTCGTGAGGCGCGGCTACTTGGTTGCCACCGTGTCAGACTCGTTGGGCCGCCATCCACCGCCGAGTGCCTTGAACGTGGCGACTGCCGCGAGGGCGGATTCGGTTTGTGCCTGTGCTCGGGCATCGGACGCACGCAGCAAGTCTTCGTCGGCTTGCAGCACCTCGATCAGGCTGGCGACACCGCTTTGATAGGCTGCAAACGAAGCGCCGCGAGCGCGGCCAAGCGAGTCGACGCCTTGGGCCAGTACGGTCGCTTGCTCTTCTCGCTTGACGAGGGCCGAGAACGCGTCCTCGACGTCTTCGGTCGCGCGCATTGCGGCAAGGCGGTACGCGGCCAGCATCTCGGCCTTCTGCCCCTTGGCCTGGTTGATCTGCGCGTTGATGCGGCCGAAGTCGAACAAGCGCCAGCGCAAGCCCAGGACACCGCTGGCCTGGTCGGCGCCGCTGCTGAACAAATCGCCGCTGGACCGCGATGTCGCGCTGCCGATCAAGCCGCTCAGCGAGAACTTCGGGTAGTACTCCGCGACGGCGACGCCGATGCGTGCATTCGATGCGGCCAGTCGGCGTTCGGCGACGATCAGGTCGGGCCGACGTCGCAGAAGCTCGGCGGGCGAGCCGACGTCGGCGATCTGCGGTGCGGACGGGATGGCGCCGGGCTCGGCCAAATCCGCGCGATGGGTGCCGGGCACCGATCCCAGCATGACATCGAGCGCATTCATGGCGGATTCGAGGGCTGTCTCCAGCGCCGGCACCGTGGCGCGAACCTGGGCGAGGGCGCCTTCAGCCTGGTTCACCTGCAGATCGGCGGCCAGCCCCTTGCTCCGAAGAAGCTTGATCTTCGAAAGCAGATCCTCCTGCGTCTTCACCTGCCGCTGGGCGATGTCCAGGCGCGCCTGCAAGCCTCGGATGCTGATGTAGATGTCGGCCGTCTGAGCTGCCACGGCCAGACGGGCTGCTGCGGCTCCAGCTTCCGAGGCCTGGTAGTCGGCGATGGCGGCCTCGCGTCCGCGACGCAGGCCTCCGAAGACGTCGACTTCCCAGCTTGCGCCAAGGTCTGCTTCATAGGCGTGGCCGTGGCGATCGAAGCCGGGCCGCGAGTTCATGATCTGGCCCAGGGGCGTTTCGACGGACTGGTACGCGCTGGCCGCCTGGCCGCTCACGTTGCCGGAGGGCAGCAGGGCTGCGTTGGCCGCTCCCAGTCCTGCGCGCGCCTGCAGCACGCGGGCCGAGGCCTGCGCGAGGTCGAGACTCTGCTCAAGTGCCAATTCAACAAACCGGGCGAGTTTCGGATCGCCGAACCCCTTCCACCAATCGACCAGGTCGGCCCTGTTGGTGGCACTTCGCTGCTCGAGCGCCATCTCGCCGTGGAATTCGGCCGACATGGGCGCGTCGGGTCGGACGTAGTCGGGCCCGACGGCGCAGCCCGTCAAAACGGCGGCCGCGATGGCCGCGGCAAGAGTGTGCTTGGCACGCATGTGGAGATCCGGAGGCGGTGGCGATAGTGACCATCATACATGTTGGTCACACGTTGTCTAGCTTTTGGGTCTCCTGTAAGCTCTGGCCATGACCATGAGTTCCCCCTCATCTGCGCCCTCGCGCGGGCCTGCCGACCACGAAGTTCGCAGCCAAATCGTCGCTGCCGCCACCGAGCACTTCAGTCGCTACGGCTATGAAAAGACAACCGTGTCGGACCTGGCCAAGGCCATTGGCTTCTCCAAGGCCTACATCTACAAGTTCTTCGAATCCAAGCAGGCCATCGGCGAGATGATCTGCACGAACTGCATCCAGGACATCTTGGTGGAGGTCCGCGCCGCCGTTGCCCAGACGGATCAGCCGCCTGAGAAATTGCGTCGAATGTTCAGGGCGATTACGGAGGCGAGCCTGCGCCTGTTCTCCCGGGACCGGAAGCTCTACGAGATCGCGGCATCGGCGGCGACCGACCATTGGCATGTCGTCCGCGCCTACGACGAGCAGGTGCGGGGACTGATCGCCGACATCCTGCGCGAAGGCCGTCAGAGCGGGGACTTCGAGCGCAAGACACCGCTCGACGAGACGGTCCTGGGCGTGTACCTGGTCATGCGCCCCTTCATCAACCCGCTGCTCCTGCAACACGGCTTCGACTACGCCGCGGAAGCGCCAACGCTGCTCTCGAGCCTGGTGCTGCGGAGCTTGTCGCCTTGACTATTCAATGTGACGCTTGACTAACTTGGTCACAAGTTTCAGAATGAAGTGATACTCACTTCGTCGATGGGACTTCCATGCACCGGCGCCATCTCGCTATTTCCCTGATCGCCTCTGGATTGCTGGCCCTGGCCGCATGCGGCGAAAAGAGCCGTTCCGACCCCCGCACCGAGGCACCGCTGGTGCGGACGGCCGTCGTTCAGGCCGCGACGACCGCGACGAGGTCTTTCACGGGCGTCGTCGCCGCGCGCGTGCAGAGCGACCTGGGCTTCCGTGTGCCCGGCAAGGTGCTGGTGCGGCTGGTGGACGCCGGCCAGACCGTCAAGCGCGGTCAACCGCTGATGCGCATCGATCCCATCGACCTGAAGCTGGCGGCAAGCGCGCAGCAAGAGGTGGTCGCGGCCGCTCGAGCGCGCGCGAAGCAGGCGGCAGACGACGAGGCGCGCTATCGCGACTTGCGCGGAACGGGCGCCATCTCCGCGTCGGCTTATGACTCGGTCAAGGCCGCGGCAGACGCAGCCAGCGCCCAACTGAGTGCCGCCGAAGCGCAGGCCGACGTGGCACGCAACGCGAGCCGCTATTCCGAACTGGTGGCCGACGGCGATGGCGTGATCATGGAGACGCTGGCCGAACCGGGGCAGGTCGTCGGCGCCGGGCAGACGGTCGTGCGGCTGGCGCATGGCGGCCGGCGTGAAGCCGTCGTCCAGCTGCCGGAAACCCTGCGTCCCGCGATCGGCTCACCGGCGCAGGCGACGCTCTTCGGCAACGAGGCCGAGGCTGCGGCAAGGCTGAGACAGCTCTCGGACGCCGCGGATCGTCTCACCCGGACTTTTGAAGCCAGGTATGTGCTGGACGATGAATTGGCCAACGCTCCATTGGGCAGCACGGTCACGATCCAGATTCCCACGGGCCCAGCCTCGCCGCACGATGGTCTGCAGGTACCGATCGGTGCGATCTTCGATGCCGGCCACGGGCCAGGCGTGTGGTTGATCGCAGGCCAACCCGCGAAGGTGTCCTGGCGGCCCGTCGCGATCCGGCAATTGGGGGACGACCTCGCGCAAGTCACCGGGCCGCTCAAGTCAGGCGACCAGGTCGTCGCCCTGGGCGCGCATCTCCTGCGCGAAGGCCAGCAGGTTCAAGTCGGCGTGAAGACCGCCGCCGCGGCGCAAGGAGCGCGTCCGTGAGCGAGGGCCGATTCAACCTGTCGGCACTCGCCGTACGCGAGCGATCCATCACGCTGTTCCTGATCTTCCTGATTTCCGCCGCCGGCATTCTGGCGTTCCTGAAGCTGGGGCGCGCTGAAGACCCGCCGTTCACGATCAAGCAGATGACGATTGTCACGGCGTGGCCCGGGGCGACGGCGCAGGAGATGCAGGACCAGGTCGCAGAACCGCTGGAAAAGCGCATGCAGGAACTGCGGTGGTACGACCGCACGGAGACCTTCACGCGTCCCGGCCTGGCCTTCACGATGGTGTCCTTGCTCGACAAGACACCGCCCGCACAAGTGCAGGAAGAGTTCTACCAGGCCCGCAAGAAGCTGGCGGACGAATCGAAGAAGCTGCCCGACGGCGTCATCGGCCCCATCGTCAACGACGAATACGCGGACGTCACGTTCGCGCTGTACGCCCTCAAGGCCAAGGGCGAGCCGCAGCGCGTGCTGGTGCGCGACGCGGAGAGGCTGCGCCAGCAACTGCTGCACGTCGCGGGCGTGAAGAAGGTCAACATCATCGGCGAGCAGCCCGAACGCATCTTCGTGTCCTTCTCGCACGCCCGGCTGGCCACGCTCGGTGTCGCGCCGCAGGACATCTTCGCCGCGCTCAGCAGCCAGAACGTGCTGACGCCCGCCGGATCCATCGAGACGAAGGGGCCGCAAGTCCTGCTTCGCGTCGATGGCGCATTCGACAACCTGGACAAGATCCGGCAGACCCCGATCGTCGCGCAGGGCCGGACGCTGAAGCTTTCGGACGTGGCAACCGTCGAGCGCGGCTATGAGGACCCCGCCACCTTCATGGTCCGCAGCAACGGCGAACCGGCATTGCTGCTGGGCGTCGTGATGCGCGACGACTGGAACGGGCTCGATCTTGGCAAAGCGCTCGACACGGAAATCACGAAGATCAACACGGCGCTGCCGTTGGGAATGAGCCTCACGAAAGTGACCGACCAGGCCGTCAACATCCGCACGGCGGTCGACGAGTTCATGGTCAAGTTCTTCGTCGCCCTGCTCGTCGTGATGGTCGTCTGCTTTATCAGCATGGGCTGGCACGTCGGCATCGTTGTCGCGGCGGCCGTGCCCCTGACGCTGGCCGCCGTGTTCCTCATCATGGCGGCCACCGGCAGGAACTTCGACCGCATCACGCTCGGCTCGCTCATCCTGGCGCTGGGCCTGCTGGTGGACGACGCCATCATCGCCATCGAGATGATGATCGTGAAGATGGAGGAGGGATACGACCGCATCGCCGCCTCCGCCTACGCGTGGAGCCACACGGCGGCGCCCATGCTTTCCGGCACCCTGGTCACGGCCATTGGCTTCATGCCGAACGGATTCGCGCGCTCCACGGCCGGCGAATACACCAGCAACATGTTCTGGATCGTCGGCATCGCCCTGATCGCGTCCTGGGTGGTGGCCGTGGCCTTCACGCCCTACCTGGGCGTCAAGATGCTGCCCGACGTCAAGAAGGTCGAGGGTGGCCCGCAGGCCATCTACGACACACCGCGCTACAACCGCTTCCGCCAGGTGCTGGGTCGGGTGATCGCCCGCAAGTGGCTGGTCGCCGGAGCGGTCGTTGCGGCGTTCGCGCTGGCCATCGTCGGCATGGGGGCGGTGAAGAAGCAGTTCTTCCCGACCTCCGACCGGCCGGAGGTGCTTGTCGAAGTGCAGATGCCCTACGGCACCTCGATCGAGCAGACCCGTGCCGCGACCGTGAAGGTCGAAGCATGGCTGGCCAAGCAGAAGGAGGCCAGGATCGTGACGTCCTACATCGGCCAGGGCGCACCTCGCTTCTTCCTGGCCATGGCGCCTGAATTGCCCGATCCCTCGTTCGCCAAGGTCGTCGTGCTCACGGGCGACGACAAGGAGCGGGAAGCCCTCAAGTTCAGGCTGCGCGACGCCGTGGCGCAGGGCTTGGCTCCCGAGGCGCAGGTGCGGGTCACCCAGATCGTGTTCGGACCTCCCTCGCCGTTCCCTGTGGCGTACCGCGTCATGGGACCGGACCCGGACAAGCTCCGCACGATCGCCGGGCAAGTCGAGGCCGTCATGCAGGCCAGTCCGATGATGCGCACCGTCAACACGGACTGGGGCCCCCGTGTGCCTGCGCTCCATTTCACGCTCGACCAGGATCGGCTCCAGGCCTTGGGCCTGACTCCGAACTCGGTCGCCCTGCAACTGCAGTTCCTGTTGAACGGCGTGCCTCTCACGCAAGTGCGCGAGGATATCCGCTCGGTGCAGGTGGTCGGGCGCGCCGCCGGCGATATCCGCCTCGATCCTGCGAAGATCGCCGGCTTCACGCTGGTCGGATCGGCCGGCCAACGCATTCCCTTGTCCCAGGTGGGCAAGGTCGACGTGCGCATGGAAGATCCCATCCTGCGTCGCCGCGACCGCATGCCCACCATCACAGTGCGTGGCGACATCGCGGAAGGACTGCAGCCACCGGATGTCTCCACCGCCATCACGAAGCAGTTGCAGCCGATCATCGACCAGCTTGCTCCGGGCTATCGGATCGAAGAGGCCGGTTCGATCGAGGAATCCGGCAAGGCCAGCACGGCGATGCTGCCGCTGTTCCCGATCATGATCGCGCTGACGCTGCTCATCATCATCCTGCAGGTGCGCTCCATCGCGGCCATGATCATGGTGTTCGCCACGAGCCCGCTCGGGCTGATCGGCGTCGTGCCGACCCTGCTCATCTTCCAGCAGCCGTTCGGCATCAATGCGCTTGTCGGCCTGATCGCGCTGTCGGGAATCCTGATGCGCAACACGCTGATATTGCTGGGGCAGATACGCCACAACGAGCAGGAAGGCTTGAGTCCCTTCGATGCGGTCGTCGAGGCGACCGTCCAGCGCGCCCGACCCGTGATCCTGACCGCCATGGCCGCGATCCTCGCCTTCATCCCGCTGACCCACTCGGTGTTCTGGGGAACACTCGCGTACACGCTGATCGGCGGCACGTTCGCCGGGACGATCCTCACCTTGGTGTTCCTGCCCGCCATGTACGCCATCTGGTTCCGGATCCGGCCAGGCCGTGGCCGAGCGCCGGTGCCTGATCCCGCCGTCGCGACGGCGCCCGCCTGACGCGACCCCAGCCCATCCCCTCCATCCACGCCACGGAGCCGATCACCATGGATGACGTCATCATCATCGGCGGCAGCTTTGCCGGCCTCGCTGCGGCCCTGCAGCTCGGCCGCGCCCGCCGCAAGGTCACCGTTCTCGACACCGGCCTGCCGCGCAATCGGTTCGCTGGCCATTCGCATGGCCTGCTCGGCCACGATCACAAGCCACCGCTGGACATCCTCGCAGAGGCGCGGCAGCAGCTGGCGCGCTATCCCACGATCAGTCTGGTCAATGCGCGGGCCGACACCGTCTCCGGTGCCATCGACGCCTTCTCTGTCCTCACTGGCGATGGCCAAAGCCTGGGGGCGCGCCGCGTGATCCTGAGCTATGGCGTCGCCGACCAGATGCCTGATGTTCCGGGCTTTGCCGAAAGCTGGGGCACGTCCATCGTGCCCTGCCCTTATTGCGACGGCTACGAAGTGGCCGACCAGCATTGGGGCCTCCTCTGGTCCGGCCCGCAGTCCTACCAGTCTGCCAAGCTGTTCCACGATTGGACCGACAAGTTGACTGTCTTCGCCGACGGCCGCGACATTCCGCCCGATATCGAGGCTGATCTGGCGCACCGCAACATCCCTGTCGTCGATGGCCGGATCGTCGAGATCGCCCATCACAAAGGCCGCATCGCCACCGTCAATCTCGATACCCGCCGCAATATTGCGGTCGATGTCCTGTTCGCCCAGCCGCGCAACAAGCCGTCCGCAGGCTTGCACGAATCTCTGGGGCTCGCCACGGTCGATACGCCCGTCGGCATCGCCCTCAAGGTCGACGAGCGCCGTCAAACCAGCATGCCCGGCATCTACGCCGCTGGCGACCTCGCCACGCCCATGCTGCCTTCGGTCACCCAGGCATCATCGCAGGGCGCGATGGCGGGTATCTTCGCCCAGCAATCGATGGTGGCCTGACAACACAGATCGGCTTCTCCGGTTTGATAGTAAGAGCACCGCGCTTTCAACCGGCGTTGCCGTCCAACGCGCGATGTCGCACTTGTCACCCAAGAGCGGCAGCGTCCTTCTGCCCCAGACAATAGTCGCTGGAGGCGGCCCCTGCATCAGCGCCATCGGTAGTCGCGCAGCCAGCCGAACCCTTACAGATGCCACGCGCGCGACTGCGCGGACTCAGCACAAGCGGTGGCTGAACCCGGCGCGACGACCCTTGTAAGGAAGCTGCCAACGCGCCGACCAACATGCAGGCCTCGAGCAGGCAGCGCCGCCATTGCGCGCGCCTCGCGCCCGCCGATCGCCCCAGCCCCTTCACGGAGAATGTCGATGCAAGTGTCCCGATTCCTCGCTGCTGCCGGCCTCGCGCTGGCGTCTCAGCTGTCCCTGGCAGCGTCCCCGAAGGCCTTCACGCAGGCGGACTTCGACGCACTAACCCATGCGGGCAAGCCGATCGTCGTCGACGTCTCGGCCGTGTGGTGCCCGACCTGCAAGGCACAGAAGCCGATCATCGAGCGCCTGGCCGTCCAGCCCGCCTATCGCGACGTGGCCGTGCTGAGCGTGGACTTCGATGCTGACAAGAAGGTTCTCAAGGAGTTCGGCGTCGGTTCGCAAAGCACCTTGATCGCGTTCAAGGGCGGCCGGGAAGTCGCCCGCTCGGTTGGCGACACGAGTCCCGCGGGCATCGAGCGCCTGTTCCAGAAGACGGGGCCATGATGGACTTTGGCATCGCCTCGTACGGCGTGGGATTCCTCGCCGGACTGGTCTCGACCCTCTCGCCGTGCGTCTTGCCGATCCTGCCGATCATCCTGGGCTCAGCGCTTGCTGCGCACCGATGGGCACCCATCGCGCTGGCCACCGGCCTGGCCTTGTCGTACGCCGTGATCGGCACGGCTCTGGCGTGGGCGAGCGCCTCGCTCGGACTTGAGACCAGCACGTTCCGTTTCGTCGGCGCTGGCGTGGTCGCCACCCTCGGTCTGGTCCTGGTGTCGGCGCCCTTGCAGCGGCGATTTGCGACCGCGACTGCGGGCCTTGGCAACGCCGGCAACACGTTCGTGTCCAGGCTGGCGCTCGATGGCGTGAGGGGACAGTTCGTCGTCGGCTTGGCGCTGGGCATCATCTGGAGTCCATGCGTCGGCCCGACGCTGGGCACGGCCATCGTCCTGGCAAGCCGTGGATCGCAGCTGGGTCAGGTCGCTCTCCTGATGGGCGTGTTCGGACTCGGGGCGGCACTGCCCGTGGGCACCATCGCGTACCTCTCGCGCGGCGCGATGAATCGTGCTCGGGGCCGCCTGCTCGATCTGGGCAAGCAAGGCAAGACACTGATGGGTGGCGTCATGCTCGTCGTTGCGTTCCTGATCCTCAGCGGCCTTGATCGCACCGTCGAGGGCTGGTTGGTCCAGGCCTCGCCGGACTGGCTCACCGCGCTGACGACCCGGTTCTGACGCCTCGACGCCGCAGCGACGTTCGTCGCACAACGTGCGAGTGGCCAGCTATCTTGCTGCCTTGACCACTGCTACCCGGCATCACGGGCCGCATCTGTTCGGCACCTTGGTGGACGATCGAGAAAGCACGCCAGACTCGAAAGCGTCGCGCATTTCGCGTAAGGAAACGGGCTTGCACCCGACCAAGACGTATATCGTCCTCACTCCGAAACGCCCATGCAGCATTCTCAGCGCCGACACGCCAGAGCCCGAACCGTCGTTCTCGTCCTATTGGCAAGCACTGCTTCTACAACAATCCTGCCGGTCCGAGCGCAGGCTCCCGTTGCGGATGCCTCATCGGCGGCTCGAATCATCACGGATGCCACGATCGACTACTCGCATGGCGAGCGCCACGTCTACGAGTACTACGGAAGTGACGGCGTCTCGCGTGCGGGGGACGGATCGGGTGAACACCGCATTGTTGGTCACTGGAAGATCCGTCCCGACGGAACAGTGTGCTTCCTGCACGACGATCCCAACCAGAGCGGCTGCGTCTTCATCCGCACCGACGGAGAGCGGATCGAATTCCAGCGTGTTGACGGCGTCGTCGAAGGCCCCTTCAAGCTTGCGCGCGGAAACCCGCACCACCTTTGAAATGGCAATGCCGGAAGGCACCAATTCTCGCGACGGCGCCGTCGAATTGCGGCTACTTCATCTTGAATGACAGCATGATCTCTCGAAACCTTCTTGGCGGCGTCTTGGCAGCCTGTCTGCTAGCCCTTCTGCCACTTTCAGGGTACGCCGCGTCGACGCCCGCAGCAACGCCGGCCCTCGCAGGCCGCACCTCGCAAGGTCAAGCCGTAGACATCGCCGCGTACCGTGGCAAGGTCGTGATGCTGTTGTTCTGGTCCACCGACTGCGCGGTCTGCTTGAACACCCTGCCGGAGCTTCGCCGCAATCTGGCGGGTTGGCGAGGAAAGGACTTCGTCGTCGTTGCCGTGAATCAGGATCCCACTGAGCGGAGCTTGACGGACTATGAGGCGTTGCTGGATCGCCTGGTGGCCCCGGACCCTCAAATGAAGATCGTCTGGCGCAGAGACTCGCTGCATCGCGACTCCTTCGGAGAGATGCTGCCACGAGAACTGCATACGGTGGTGCTCGATCGCGATGGATACGTCTTCAAATCAGTACACGGGAGATTTCCGCCCGAACTCTGGGACGATGTCGCCGACCTGCTGCTTAACTGAACCTCGGTGCCGGGACGGAGCGACCATTCGGTTGCGAAACACCTGGGCCGCAACCGCGACCCATCGCCGGAAGTGCCTTGGCCAATGGTGTGGTCACACGTGGCCGTTGGCGGTTTAGGTGCCCGACGACATCTCAGGCGTCTCGCGCCCGCCGCACGACGGAGGCGGGAGGCAGCGCCGCCAGGCTGGGCGTGCTGCCCCGAGTCTTGCTCTACTTCTTGCTGGCCGACAGCGAGCCGCCCATCTTGGCGCAGGTGCCCTTGGTGACGTACTTCCAGTCGTCCGGGTCATTGTCCTTGGTGGCTTGACCCGCGCACGAGTGGGTTCCGGCGGCGCTGGAGCAGTCATTGGCGCCTGCCATGGCCACGCCAAAGCACTTGTCCTTGCTCGGGTTCGGTGCGACCGGCCCAGCGTGCGCCGCGGTGAGGATCCCGACGCTTAGCACAGAAGCAAAGGCGGATTGGAGGATAAGGCGCTTGTCCATGAGAGATGGCTCCATCGATTGGGTAGTGGCGGTGTGACATTCGTGCCGCATTTGACGCGGCACTGCAGGTTGGTCGCGGCGCGGACACCGTTCTTACATGTTCCCCATCGCGCGCGTGACCCAATCCACGAGACGGACAACCTGGACAGCGACGTGACACCCTCTGGCCCCGGGGCTACCTGATGGACGGCGGCGGTCGCGCGCACGGAGAGCAGCCGCAGCCTGCCACCATCAAGGTCGGTCAAAGGGACGACTGGGGAGACTATCCGTCAGCAGCATGCAGGGTAGTCCACGAGCGCGGCCGACAGATGCTCGGAAAACGCGCGCACTTTGGCCGAGTGACGCCGTTCGGGTGGACTCACCAGGTGCAGCGGCAACGGACTGGGCTCCCAACCTGGCATCAGCACCTGCACATCGCCGCTGGCGATCAGGTCTTGAAACAACCAGGTGGGCGCGTAGGCGATGCCCACCCGATCGATGACGGCCGCACGCAGGATCTCCGATGAGTTCGTCTGGAGCGGGCCTGCGACGCGCACGGAGACCTTGGACCCGTCGGGCGTACTGAAGTCCCACAGATTGCGGCTGCGCAGTTCCGTGTAGACGATGCACGGGTGGTCCGTCAGGTCTTCCGGGATCTGCGGCATCGGCCGCTGCGCCGTCGCGGCGTCCACATAGCCCCGACTGGCCACGACGGCGCGCCGGATGTTGCCGATGCGTCGCGCGACCAGCGTGCTGTCGGCGAGGTTGCCGATGCGTACTGCCACGTCGATGCCGCGCTCCACCAGGTCGATGAAGCCGTCGTTGAGTTGCAGATCGATCCTGACATCCGGGTTCGCGGCGAGAAACGAGTGCACGTGCGGGCGCAGCACGCGCAATCCGAATCCCACCGAAGAGGCAAGCCGCAGCCAGCCGGTCAACTGCTGTTCACCCCGTCGCAGTTGCCCCTCGGCTTCCGCCACCTCGGCCACGAGCCGCCGGGCATTCTCGAAATAGCGTTCGCCGTCCTCGGTAAGCGACAGCGTGCGCGTCGTGCGCGTCAGCAGCTTGGCGCCCAGGTGCCGTTCCAGGGCCGCCACCTGCTTGCTGACGGCACTTTGGGAACTCGACTGCTCGCGCGCGACGGCCGAGAAGCTGCCCGTCTCCACGACCCGCACGAAGGTGTGCATCGCCAACACGCGATCCATGAGTGGCCCCAACTGATTCCAGATTGGAATGGATGTTAGGCCAGCCGCCCATCTACCGCCAATTTCCTTCTGCAATCACAGTTCACTCCACCGATTCATCACTTCTTCTGGAGTCCCTCATGACCACCCCCACCATCCTGATCACGGGCGCCCTGACCGGCATCGGTCGCGCGACCGCCCTGGCCTTCGCCCGCGAAGGCGCCAACATCGTCGTCTCGGGCCGCCGCCAGGAAGCGGGCCAGCAACTTGCGAACGAACTGCGAGCGCTTGGCGCCAAGGCCGAGTTCCTGCTCGCCGACGTCACCGACGAAGCCCAGGTGGCGTCCCTGATCAGCGAGACCGTCGAGCGCTTCGGTCGCCTCGACGTCGCGGTCAACAACGCCGGCGTCGAAGGCGAACTGGCCCCCGTGGCCGGCCAGACGGCAGCCAACTACCGTGCCACCTTCGAAACCAATGTGCTGGGCACATTGCTGAGCCTGAAGCACGAGATCCCCGTGATGCTGGCGCAAGGCAGCGGCTCGATCATCAACCTGTCGTCGATCGCCGGACAGGTCGGCATGCCTGGCGCGTCGGTGTACGTTGCCAGCAAGCATGCGGTGGAGGGGCTGACCAAGTCTGCAGCCCTGGAAGTGGCCGCCCAGGGCGTGCGGATCAACGCCGTGGCGCCGGGCCCGGTGGAGACCGCCATGCTGACGCGCTTCACCGGCGGCAGCGACGACGCGAAGGCGGGCCTGCTGTCCATGATGCCCGCCAAGCGCGGTGCGGCGCCGGAAGAGATCGCCCAGACCATCGTCTTCCTCGCCTCCGACAAGGCGCGCTTCCTGACCGGGCAGAGCATCGCCGTCGACGGCGGCTACACCGCTCAATGAGTCCCTGCAACCATCAACACCCCTGGAACTCCATCATGAAAACCGTGACCGTCCCCGCCTACGAACAAGTCTCGCCCGCCAACCAGGCCATCTTCGACAACCTGAAGAAGGCACTCGGTTTCGTCCCGAACCTGTACGCCACCTTTGCACATTCGGAAACCGCGCTGTCGACCTACCTGGCCCTGCAGAACGCCAAGAGCTCGTTGAGCCCGAAGGCGCGCGAAGTCATCAATCTCGTCGTCAGCCAGGTCAACGCCTGCGCCTACTGCCTGGCCGCGCATACGGCGCTCGGCAAGATGGTGGGGTTCACACCGGCGCAGATCCTCGAGATTCGCCGAGGCGGCGCGTCGTTTGACGCGCGCCTGGACGCCCTGGCCAAGCTGGTTCGCAACATCACGCTCGAACGCGGGCATCCCGATCCGGCGCTGGTGCAGGCCTTCTTCGCCGCCGGGTGGACTGAAGGCAATCTGGTCGATGCCCTCGTGGTCGTCGGCGACAAGATGGTCAGCAACTTCCTGCACGGCGCAACGCAGATTCCGGTGGACTTTCCCGCTGCACCGCCGCTGGACGCCTGAAGGCCTCGACGGACTCGTGGTCAGAGCCTCGTCAAGCACTTGGCGGTCGGTCGGAGCGCATGCCTTGCTGCGTCGCTGGCCGGCCACGACCGGTCTCCGGCGACCGTCCGTTGACGGGTAGGACCGAAGCGAACACCTTGGGGAGTCTGCCCAAGCGGCATGAGGAGACGGCTCATGCTGTCGCTGACGCGATCATTGTGAGGCCTTCACGTCTCGCAATGCTTGCGCCAGGCCCGCGTCGCGCGCCGCATGAAATTGAGCTGACCGACGAAACGCGCGCACGCGAAGCAGATTCGCACATGCACCTGAAGCGCAACACGGTCGTCGACTCCGATCTCGTCGTCCTCGTCCTCGAGCAGGAGCTTGGTCGCCTGGCGGCAGGTCAACGTGTTCTGCATGGCGTTCAGCTTCCGGATTGGCCGTCGAACCAGCGCACCTGGAGGCAGTCCCGCAGGCGCAATCGGGCGCGATGGAGCAGCACCCACAGGTTGCCGGCGGTGATCGCCAGCTGGTTGCAGATCTCGCCGGATTCGAGCTCCAGCCATTCCCGCATCATGAAGACCCGGGCCTGCACCGGCGGGAGGTGGTCGCAGCACATCTGCAGGATCTCGAAGAACTCCTTCTGGCAGCAGGCCGCATCGGGATCACCCCAGTCCTGCGGGGCCTCGCGCCAATGGCCGTCCGGCAGGAACAGATCGTCATCGAGATCCTCGCCGTCCTCGCCCACGAGGATCGTCGCCTCGCGCGTATTGCGACGCAGCTGGTCGATCAGCTTGTGCTTGAGGATGCCAATCAGCCAGGACTTGAGCTGCGACTGGCCGGCAAAGGCGGCGGGCCGCTCGAGGGCGGCGATCACGCTCTCGGAGACAGCGTCTTCAGCCCATGTTTCGTTGCGCAACTGCGTGCGGGCGAATCGCAGCAACTGTGGGCGAAGCGTCTCGACCTGGAGTGCAAAGTCCGACATGGCAACTCGATCGGAATCCGATGCGCGAGTATATCGACGCAGCGCTGCCGTCTTCAGTCGCGCGGCGACCGTTCGTGGGATCGCCATCGGCCTGCGGGTCACTCAGGCGGCGTCTTCCGGCCCGCGCGGCGCCTCGCGTTGGGTGAGGACCAGGGAAGGACCGCGCCGCAAGCTTCAGTTCAGCCGACGGTGGGCCATCGGGGTGGCGACCTGCAGCCCGCGGTCATCCCACCATGGGGGACCAGTCGTGCGCCAGGAGCGAATCAACGACGGCCTGTTGAGCGTCGCTGACCGGACGCTCGGCCTGCAGGATCACCACGACTTCCCGGACGATCGGAACGTCTTCGGTGTGGACGAAGCGCAGGCCGGCTGCGCGCGCGATCGAGACCGGCATGAAGGCAACACCGAAGTTGGACCGCACCAGTGCCTGGATCCAGTCCTCGCGTGCGGAGCTCTGCACGACCTCCAGGCCGATGCCGCGCGCACGCAGCAGGCGTTCGATATAGGTCGAGAACTCGCACATCGTGCGCTCGCAATAGCGCTCCCTGTCCAACTCGGCGATCTCGATGCCGGTGCGTTCGCCGAAGCGGTGATCGTCGCCGACCGCGACGACGTAGTCCTCGCGGAACAGCGGCAGCGTGCGGAAGCGCTTGGGCATCTCATAAGGCGAGCACATGATGCCGACGTCGACATCGCCCTGGTCGAGCGCATCCGTCAGCGCCTCGAGGTTGCCCTCGTGAAAGCTCAATGCGATCTCGGTCCGGCCTTCCTGGGTGCGCACGAATCCCGGTAGCACCTGGTGGAAATCGATCGTGCACATCACCCCGACACGCACGGATTCCTTGCGCTCCTGAGTCAGCCGCCGGGCCTGCTCCCGCGCGTGGTTCGCGCTCTCGTAGATCTGGCGGAAATTGGGCAGCATGGCGTTGCCCAGCTCGGTGAGCTGGACTGAATTCTTCGTCCGATCGAACAGGCGCCCTCCGATCGTCTCTTCCAGGTGCTGAATGGCCTTGGTGAGCGCGGGTTGAGAGACGAACGATCGCTCTGACGCGCGCGTGAAGTTCAGCGTCTCGGCAACGGCGAGGAAATAGCGGATCTGGTAGAGCTCCATGCTGGCCAGTCGAATGGCGCGCCGAGAACTTACATGCCTCGTGATAACCGGCGCGGATCAGGCCATGAATTGATGCCATTTCCAAGCCGATCCGGGCGTCCCTAACCTTGCGTCCACGCCGTCGACGTTTCCGTTGCGACAGCGCGAGACAAGGAGAAGGCAGCATGTTCATGGGAAAGACAGCCCTGGTCACCGGCTCGACTTCGGGCATCGGGCTGGGAATCGCCCGGACGCTCGCGGCGCAGGGCGCCAGCGTCATCCTCAACGGCTTCGGAGAACCGCGCGAGATCGAGCACCTGCGCGCCGGCATGGCGGAGATGCACGGCGTCGAGGTGCGCCATGACGGTGCGGACATGAGCCGCGTCGACGACATCGAATCGATGATGGCGCGGGCGCTGGCGGAATTCGACTGCGTCGACCTGCTGGTCAACAACGCGGGCATCCAGCATGTCGCCCCGGTCGACGAATTCCCGGTCGACAAGTGGTACGCGATCCTCGCGATCAACCTGAGTGCCAACTTCCACACCACGCGCCTGGCACTGCCGGCGATGAAGCGCCGGGGCTTCGGGCGGATCGTCAACATCGCCTCGGCTCATGCGCTCGTGGCGAGTCCCTACAAGTCGGCCTACGTCACGGCCAAGCACGGCGTGGCCGGCTTCACGAAGGCGGCCGCGCTCGAGGTCGCGGAAGCGGGCATCACTGTCAACGCCGTCTGCCCGGGCTACGTGCTGACCCCGCTGGTCGAGCGCCAGATTCCCGACACCGCGCGGGCGCGCGGCATCACCGCAGAGCAGGTCGTGCGCGACGTGCTGCTGGCAGCGCAGCCGACGAAGAAGTTCGTCACGGTCGAGCAGGTCGCGGCGCTTACGGCGTTCCTCTGTTCGGAGGACGCCGCCTCCATCACCGGCGCCGTGCTGCCCATCGAAGGCGGCTGGACGGCGCAGTAGGTCCCGGGCCGCCCGGATCTTCATCTCTCTCGCCTTCGCATCCAAGGAGTTTCCGCATGAAAAACACCCCGATCAGCACCCTCGTCGTCCAAGCCGCCATCGCCTGCGGCATTGCCGGTGCCGGCATCGCGCACGCCGGCGAATGTCCGGCCGGCCAGGCCGCTGCCAATGCATTGCCGGGCGCCCCGACGGCGCCGGTTGGCGTCACCGACACGGAGCTCGCCTCCATCGATCTCGCACAGGAGAACGTGCACCTGGACCAGCGCCGCCTGCGCATGCGGCACATGACGATCGCCCCGGGCGGCATCGTGCCCCTGCACAGCCACGAAGATCGGCCGGCGCTGATCATGGTCGTCAGCGGCGAGATCTTCGAGAACAACAGCAAGTGCGCGGTGCCGATCCTGCACAAGGCGGGCGACATCGCGCGCGAGCACCTCGGCACGAAGCACTGGTGGAAGAACACCGGCACGCAGCCGGTGGAGCTGACGATCGGCGACATCGTCAACGACGCCAAGCCCGCGACGATGGCCAAGCAGGTCATGTAAGGACACGGGGCCCGTACCCGACACATGTTCGCACGGGCCCGCCAGGAGACATCGAATGAGCAAGCGCCGAATGACCACCCCGACCGCGTCCCCGACCCGGGCGCCATCGAAACCGCCCGGGCAAGTCGTCCTCGTCCTTCAAGGCGGCGGCGCCCTGGGCGCCTACCAGGTCGGCGTCTTCGAGGCCCTGCACGAGGCCGGCATCGAGCCGGACTGGGTGATCGGCACATCGATCGGCGCGATCAATGCCGCGTTGATCGCGGGAAGCCGTCATGCCGAGCGGCTCGAGCGGCTGGATGCGTTCTGGCGCCACGTCCAGAGCCCGCGCGCGATCGCGGGCCCGTTCGACTGGCTGGGCATGGGCAACTTCGTGGCCAACATGACCACCGTGATGCGCGGCATCCCGGCCTTCTTCGAGCCCAACATGCCGTCCCTGCGTGGCGCGCGCGCCAGCGTGGGCGTCGAGCAGGCGGCCTACTACAGCACCGCGCCGCTGCGCGAGACGCTGGGCGAACTCGTCGACTTCGAACTGCTCAACGACGGGCCGATGCGCCTGACCGTGGGCGCCGTCAACGCCGCGAGCGGGGCGATGCGCTACTTCGACAGCCGCAAGGAGCGGCTCGCCGTCGACCACGTGATGGCGTCCGGCGCGCTGCCGCCCGCGTTCCCCGCCGTGCGCATCGACGGCCAGCCGTACTGGGACGGCGGCATCTACTCCAACACCCCGATCGAGGCCGTGCTGGACGACATGCCGCGGCACGACTCGCTGATCTTTGCCGTCAATGTCTGGCACCAGTCGGGCCCCGAGCCCGATTCGATCTGGCAGGTGATGGCACGCCACAAGGACATCCAGTTCGCCAGCCGTGCGGACAGCCACATCCTGCGGCAGAAGCAACTCCATCGCCTGCGCCACGTGATCCGCGAGCTCGCGCAGGAACTGCCGGCGAGCAAGCGCAGCGACGCCCGTTGCAGGGATCTCGCGGCATGGGGATGCAGCACGACGATGCACGTGGCGCACCTGGTGGCGCCCCGTCTCGAGGACGAGGACAGCACGAAGGACATCGACTTCTCGCCGGTGGGCGTGCGCGCGCGGCGCGAAGCCGGTTATGTCGACACGATGCGGATGCTCGAGCGCTCGCCCTGGGATGCGCCGACCGATCCGATCGAAGGCGTGATCGAGCACCACTGACATGCATGCAGGGTCACGCCATCGATGGATGCTCGGGAGGGCGACATGGACATCATGATTCGCGGGCTCGCGTTCAGCGTCGCCGCCTTGTGCGCGGCGCTGATGGGCTTCGCCATCCAGCGCGGCGCCACCTGCACCGTCGCCGCCGTGGACCAGGTGGTCAACCAGCGCAAGGTCGGCCGCCTCGTCGCCCTCGGGGAGGCGTCATTGTGGGTCTGCGCAGGCCTGCTGGCCGCGCACTCCCTGCATCTGGCGATGCGGTGGCCGACCGGGCATGCGTTGACTGTGCGCACGTTGGCGGGCGCCGTGCTGCTGGGGTTGGGGGCCTTCGTCAACCGAGCCTGCGTCTTCGGCGCGATCGCGCGCTTCGGTTCCGGGGAGTGGGTCTATGCGCTGACGCCAGCAGGGTTCTACCTCGGCAGCTTGCTGGGCACGCGCCTCGAAGTCTCGGAGGCGCCGGCGCGGCTCACCGGTGGCGCGGACGTGCTCGCCTCGTCGCCGGTTGCCTGGATCGTGGTGGCTGCGTTCGTCTGGCGCGTCGGCTCGGCGTGCCTGCATGGCCCGGCCGCGCTGCGCCAGCTGGTCACGGCCAGGCTATGGTCGCCACACGCAGCGACGTCCGTCATCGGCATCGTCTTCGTCGTCATGCTGCTTCTGGTCGGCGCCTGGGCCTATACCGATGCGCTGGCTGATCTGGCGCATGGCATGACGCAGGGCCTCGCGGGCCGCTTGTTGCTGGCCGTCTGCCTGCTCGCCGGCGCAACGGTCGGGGGCTGGACCGCGGGGCGCTTCCGATCGCTTCGGATCGACGCCTCGTCGGCGGTGCGGTGCCTGGCCGGCGGCGCTTTGATGGGCTGGGGCAGCCTGCTGATCCCCGGCAGCAACGATGGCCTGATCCTCGTGGGCCTTCCGATGCTGTGGCCGTATGCCTGGGCGGCGTTTCTGACCATGTGCTTCTCGATCGGGATCGCATCGTGGATCCAGGCCCGCATCGAGGATCGACGGCGCGGCGCCGTCAGCACGACATGAGCGCGGCGGCTCGGTATCGACAGACAACAGATGTGGATGATCGTTAGGCGCGGAAATGAAAAGTCCTTCCCAATCAATCACTTAGGGCGTTTGGCGTCTCCGCACTCGGAACCCGCATTTCTCTGAAGATGGAATTCGCGGCAAAAATAATCACTGAATTTGGAACTCGTGCTCACCGCCTCCGACGCACTGTATTTTCGTACAGAAATCACCTGTTGACGACGACGTTGGAAGCGAAGTACGGTGCAGCTCGGTGTATCTCAGCGGAAGTTCGCCATGCGCAAGATCCCTTCGACTCTTCCGCCGCATCCCAGGCAACAAGTTCTTGATCGGATCGACCTCTTCCAGCGCACGATCGAAGCCAAGCTGGATGACTTGAGCAGCGCTGGCACTCGGCCAGCTGCCATCAACAGCCGGCCGTGCCTCCGCTCCAAAGCCCCAGGCGTCGTCATCGTGATGGCGGCCTCGGGAGCCGTGTCGTTGCTGGCCTTCGCAGCGGTTCAATTGCTGAGGCAGCACTGATGACACATTCAGATCGGCCCGCGCTGTCCCCTGACCCGTTTCAACTGCTGCCCGCCTCCGCGCTTGGTGAGCAACTCGGGATTTCGGCCGACGCTGTCAATGCACTCGAGCGTGAAGGCGCTCTCTTTTCGAACCTACCAGACGGGTTTGACAGCGGGCGCGCCTATGCAGCATTCCAGGCTTGGCCTGGAATCGCTGGATATCCCTTGTCAAGCGTGCTCGAAGTACTTGGGCATCCGGACGGCAGCACCGCTTACGGCTTCTTCTCGTCTTGTTCGCGAGAGCTGGAGGAACTGAGCCCGGTGGAAGTCTTGAGCGGCCGATTGCTAAGGCACCGAGGCGTCACCGAAAGTGCTCAGTCGTTGCTCGACGCGCAAGCCGAAATTAGGCTTTCGGTGGTTTGCGGTGCGGCCAAGGCGTTCTTGGCTGATCGTGACTGCTGGTAGTCGATGACTGTGTCAGGACACAAGTTGAGCACCCCTCCCAGCTATCTGGATCCGGCAAACTGGCTTCACTTCAAAGGAGTCGGTCCGAACGCGGAACTGCAGAAGATTCGCTACGCCGAGATTGCATCTCAAGCACCCTTCCACGACGAACGATTCCGGAAGGTCCACGACGACGACTTGCCAGATCACCTCAAACGGGGCGACGGCAATGCGCCTGCCGAGCGCATAGGCAGCGTACCGATCAGCCGAATCGCCGGTGTCCTCGCAGGCCACGCGGTGATTCGGCGCGCGGCGCCGAGATGGGGCGAAATCCTATTCACGGGTGTCCATGGCGCCGGGCTTACAGCGGAGAGCATCGCATACCTTCTTGACCCGAACCAGGTCAAGTACTGCGGCGGCGGCAAGCTCGCTGACGCCGGCTATCCCCAACAGCGGTTGTCAAAGATCGACCCGACGCTCGTGAGCTACGGTGGACTTGCGTTCGTGCAGCACGGCGAGTATTTCTTCTGCACCGCTGGCCAACAACGTGTGGTCTTCGCCCGCTTTGCGCTTTGGCACCACACACACAACGTCGACGCCTTGCTCACCAACGTGTTGATCACCGGGGGCAGCTAGACGAGCATGGCGCAGCGGTTCGCGTTGCCGGAGGGTGCGGCGCACTTCATATTGATCACGGCTCATCGCCGAAGGTGAGCTCGCGTTGAAGAGCCTCGTACCTCGCCTGCCCACGCTCACGCCACAAGACGGCAGTAGGCCCATGCCCCGCTCGCGCTAGCAATCCCATCTTCTGAAGGTCACGCAGCCTACTCAATGGGTAGGTTCGGTTGCCAGGCATCTCCACACGCCGTTGGAACAGCGCAGTCAGCAGAGATGCCCCGTTCGAGAGGAGCACCACCTCAATCTCATTGAAAAGTCGTTCTGGGCACGAGATGTCGGCTACAGGTCCACGGCGCCGACGCGCACCACAGGCTTGGCACTGCGCCAAGCTTGTGCAGCCGACTCGCCAATCACTGTCGATGCCTGGCGAGAACGGCAAGACTACTGCGACGCCACACTGCCAGCACTGATCCTCCATCATGCAGCGATGTGCTGGGCAACATCGCCAGGCTTCGAATCGACACTGAAGTCCAAAATGTGGCGTTCGCTGGGTCGCGCAGCATCGCGGACATATTCGATAGCGCGCCCGGCCGTCCGACGTCATGAGAAGCCGGTGTCCGCCACGGCCCAGCATCCTCACTGAGGCCATCACCCGCCTCGCCTCCGAGAAGGCGGTCGAGCTGAGTCCGAATAGTCTGGCCAGTCGCCAGAAGTCATCGGACAAGAACTGAACATCCAGATCGCCGGCGATGTCCAATCCTGCATAGTCGACGAACTCCTCAATACCAGCACCGACCGATTGAGCCGCGCGACTCAGCCACGATGCCGGCGACTCGAAGGGAAGCACCGCCGGCAACCCCCAGAGCGGTTCATGCAGCGTATTACCCAAAATCGAGCTCGAGGTCAAAGAGCTCGCCCTGCTGCCCCTCACCGGCGCCGGAAGATGCGCGGGATCGGCGCGGCAAACAGCCCATCCACCGCAGTAGTCCAGCCGCGGCAAGTCGATCGCCCTGCTCCGATCCTCGCAGCCATAGACGTTGCAAACCCTCTTCGTAGACGAGCGTACCCAGATCGGAGGGACAGCGTTCTCGCAACTCCCCTGATCGAAGGATTCGAGCAATGCCCCTCTCGAGGATCCTTGCTACCTGCAAGGTCGTCGGGCAAACGATGGCAGCGGTACTTGTAATCCGCTCATAGGGCTCGCGGCGGATGCCGAAAGCGAACGACGCGGCCAGCAAAGCATCAGCCGAAAGCGCGTCTATCCAGCGCGGGAGTCGCTGCGTGGCACCCGACGACGAGACCGCTGCGCCACGAGCTCTCGCGACCAGCCTTTCGATCCAGGTCAGAAGTTCGGCACCTGCGACAGGACGATCCGGCTCGGCCGACAAGAAGTGGCCGCAGGCACAGACATCAATTGCAGGCCGCCACCAACTTAGGCGACGACCGCAATGCACGCAGCCGTCGGTCAAGAGACGGGGGTGCCGAAGGCATGCAACGCACCCCGCCAGTTCCCAATCAATCAGGCAAGGACTCCCCTCCCGCAAGCAGTCGGTACACACCTGCGGGTGGGCACCTCGCAGGGATAGCGGGCATGTCCACACGCGATCCTGCCACTCAGAAGCGCCGTAGCCGCCACGTCGACAGGCGACAACCGTGGAAGAGGCGAGCCATGCAGGGTCAACGTCAAGCGCTTGAGCCAGCGCGTTGAGCCCCTCTCGCGTCGGCCGCGGGGACTTGGGCAGATCCAACGCCTCAAGCAGGCCTGCCAGCGATATCCCGTTTGCGCGAGCAGCTCGCAGCAGGCATCCGAGGCCGCTTTCGCCAGGGGCGGGCTCGACTGTGACCGGCAGTGTGCTCGCCTCACGCATACGGGTTTCCCACGCGCGCAGCGTCCCCCGATATGCTGTCGAAGGCCTTCTTGAAGTGCTCCTGGGTAACCGACGTGGCACCGGCATCGGCGCAGACGAGGACTGCTTCCGTCACGAGCCGCTTGAAGATCCTGAGGTTGCCGCCGGTCGCCGCAAAGAGCATCTGCGCATGCTCAACGCTGTCGATGATGCCAAGATCAATCTGCGTGCAATGGCGCCTGAAGGTCGATAGGAATCCTCGCCAGATCCCGTCGTCCTTGAACGACCTAAGCTGGAATCTGGCACTCACCCGATTGTCGAGGTGGCTGTCTACCGCATCCAGGTGCAGCAGGTCGTCAGTGCCGGACAGGCAGAGTCCGACTGACGCCTCGTCGACCAGCTCTCGCAGACAGTCGGTGACAGTGGTTCCGTCGTGCACGCGATTTCGGATCCTGGTCTGATCGCGCAGGTTGTGGCTCTCGTCGATGAACAGGAGCCGGGTACCGCGCTGGCGCAGTGACTCGATCAGTACCTCGCGCTTGATTGCCAGTGTCTGGTTGGTCACTTGCGGAAACGGATGCTTCAACTGTTTAAGCATCGTCCCGATCACCTGACCGACGTTGGGTCTGCTCGGAAGCCGCACGGCGATCGCACCAAAGCCTTGCTCGAACAAGCTGGATTTCGGGAGAGACGCTCGGAAGTACTTGATCAATGCGGTCTTGCCGACTCCGGTGCCGCCGGCAATCATGATGACCTGCTGCTGCGACAGTTCACGACACAACTGAAATGCGCGGTCGCAGCCAATCAGAGACATCTTGCAGTCGGGGTGAACGATGTAGACCTTGTCCACGCTTGCGGCCAACTTGATGGCATTGACGCTGTACGTGGACATGCGTCGCGTTCGGACACTTCGCTCCTCCTCGTCCGGCGCATCGAAATCGTCATCCAAGCTCGCGTTGTCAGCCATCGCTCACTCCATGTCGACGGATTCGAACAGCGGAATCTCCACTGACTCACGAACCTCGACCACGCTCACTGGCATCTGGGCGGAGACAGCGGGTGTCGACGGTTCTTGTCCGGCGAGAACACGGCTTGACGTGAAGCCCGCAGCCCGCGCCGCCAGCAGGGACTCGCCCTTGCGTCGGGGACGAGAGACGTCCATCCAGAGGTCATGCAAGCGAAGGCGTGCCTCGGCGAGTTGCTCCTCGGCGCCTCGTGCCTTGAGATCTTGGCGCCGATAGGTTCGAATCAGCCGGTGCTGATTCCATGACAGACCGCTGGCATAGTCCATCCAACGGCAAGGCACGGAGTGCCAGGTTGTCGGTGACTGCGGATCCTTGACCCAGATCGAGGCCAGGTCATCTGGATCCCATCGGCACTCGGTCTTGAACTTGCCCCCGATGCGGTTCATGAGGTCGCGCAGCTCAGGGCCGCCGTATGGCAGACCGAGCAAATTGATGCCGCCTTGGTCGACGGTCATTTGCTTGGACATCCCCGAGATCAGGCGCAGTGCTTCTCGATCGGCCGGATATGCCGCGGGCGGCCGGCGTTCTAATCCTTCAGCAAACAGGTCATAGGGTCGCGCAATCTTTCGCTGATTGATCTGCATCGGATGGACATCAACGACGAACATCGTCAGCCCACGAACCAAGTCGGAGAACGTCACGCACGCGTCCTTATATGGATCGATCTTGACTACGTTCGCAATCGCTTTCGACACGCGGCCGCGGGCTAGCGTGAGCCAATTCAAGTCCGCAAAGACGCGTTCAACGTGCGGCTTCAGCCACGGTGTCCTCACCCTGCAATAGGTCATGTCGATGCCAAGCTGCCAGCACATCGACTGGAAGACCTTGGCATGGAACTCGAGGCCGTTGTCGAGAACGAATTCGTCGGCCAATCCGTGGGACAGCCAGCGATTCTTGAGCCCAAGCGGCGCAATCAGGTCGTCCTTGATCTCAATCGAGTTCCGAAGAACCCCCGTAACGCTCGTCACCCCCGGCCCATAGAACGACAGATACATGCCAACGATGTAGGAAGAGAAGGCGTCGACGGCAATCGTCAGCATCGGGCGCCCCAGGGGCAGGCCAGTCCGATCGCAGATCACCACCCAGTTCAGCATCGTGTGATCAATCTCGACTCGCTGCATTGGGTAGCTCGCGTGGCCGCCGTCAATGCTGGTACGGCAGACCATGCGCGCCCTGGCCTCGCCTTCTCGCGAGGAGATCCGGCGGTACTGGTCAATGTCCTGCGTGCGGCGATGCAACGTTGCGTAGCTGATCGAGGCTTGCTCAGCGGAGATTGCCCCACTCGATGCCAAGTTTTTGAGCTCACGCTGGACGCAGTCGTGTGCGTGACGGAGCGTATGCCTTGCCTTCGTGTAGTACTGCTCGCGAAGGACTCGTGCGATTGCGTCTTCGACGGGCTGCGCCAATCGACGGGACCGCTCGGCCACCTTCTTGCCGTCCAGGAGGGCCAGCGGATTGAAGTGAGAGAGCTGGTAGAGGCGGGCCCATCGCATCACCGCCGACGTCCCGGGCGCTGCTTCCTCACGGCGACGTGCGACGTGCTGGGTCAGCTTGGCGATCCGGCTCCGCTGCCCGCGTGTCACATGGGCGGCCTGCAACGCCTTAACGTATTCCATTCGACGTGCGATCTGCTCGCGCCATGCCTGGGGAACGCTGTCGATGGCGACCTCAGACAACGAAATTCTCGGGTTCGAGTCGCCCGACTCCGATGTCAGAGTCACCCCACCGAGCACGACGTGAAGAGAGCCACTCCAGATTCGTTTGAGCACGTCGACCGTCTTGAGCGTCTGCGGATGCCTCGTTTGCACATCCTCGAACTGCAACTGTGTCGGGCTGAGTACCCGCATCAACTCCAGCGTGCGCAGCCCATTCCTGAGCACCAAACCACTCGTGAACGTGAACTGCATGGCGGATATCCCTTTGGTTGACGGCGGCGACGACAGCGCTTGGCCGGATGTCTTGATTGCTCGATGCAACGAGCCCTCGACTAGCGAGCAGGTGCAAGACGCAACTGACATCGACGTTGGCGCGAATGCAAAGCGACTCGATGTCCAGGCTCCGACCTGGCAAGGAGGACAAAACGTCGTAGACCCTCTGAGGCAGGCGTGCGTCGAGTACCGCCTTCCGGTGCCTCAGGATGTAGCTGGCTCGCTCGTGCGCGTGGTCACGTCGGATCTCGCGCTCGGTGAGCACGAGGAAGCTGGCGCCCTGCGCGCGCAATGCGCAGGCGGCCTGGTCGAACAGCGCCGCGTGTTGATCCACCTTGGTCAGGGGCTTCACTTCCACAAGGCAGGTTGACCCATCCGCGTGAACTGCCAGGAAGTCCGGCGTGTACGAGCGCCCTTCGGGAAGCTCAAGCCGTAAGGGCTGGTGCCGGAGTTCGGCGATGGCCGGGCAGAGAGCCGCGCGGTACACGAAGTCGCGCTCGAGCGACGATTCGCATTCCACCGGCGCCGGGAAGATGCCCGGCAAGTTGAGCAGGCGGACGGTGCGCCAAGGCGCGCGCGTCACCACCTTCCGTGCGGGCGGACGGGGCTCCATATCTCCTCCAGACGTAGTCGAGCCTGCGCCGCGTGGGAAACGGGCGCAGCAGGCTTGACAGGGGTGGCCTGCTGGAAGAAACTGAAGTCGCCAAACCGTGGAGTTTCTTCTGCGGGGCCACGCCAGTCATTCGAGAGAGTGCTGGCGTTGCTTTTTTCTACATGGGATTCTCCTCACAGCTTCGCCTTAGGGCGAAGCGGTCAAGCCAAGTTGGCAGAGCGCGACGGAGCCGTTTGCGGCTCTCTGGCCAATGAGATGTGAGATGCGGATCAATTCGCATCGACGTCCTCACGTACTTGCGGCAGTTGAGCGCGCTTGGCTATCCACGATGACAGCAACCGGGCAATGTCTTCGGTGCAGTAGAGCTGTCCGCGCCGACCTTCGATCTCGAGCGGGCAAATGCCGAAGACTCTGCGCGAGCGCGCCATCCGAAGTGCTGGCACTGTCATCTTGAGCGTCGTTGCGACCTCTTCGGTCGACATGACGAAACCGAAGCGCGCTCGTAGGTCAGCGTGAATTCCTGACAGCGTGGTTTCGTCTAGTGTCATGTCATTGAGAACAGTTATGTTCAATGTGCCACTCGAAAAACAATACTGCACGAGGAACCCAATGTAAATAAGGTGCCCGACAAAATATTTAAACAGCCGTCTAGCGGCTAGCTTGCAGCTAGATTCGATTCCTCGAAATCGCTTCCGTTCTGCGATTTATCGCAGAACGAGTATCTATTCGACGAGTATCCGATCATTCGATGCAGGCGCGATCAATCGCAGAATTCCGGTTGAAACGCGCATCGCCTGCCACTCAAGCGCATCAATCGACGAAGGTGTATGAGAGTCGCGAGAGGCGGCTGAAACTTCGCGCTGAGGTTGCTGTTCCTCGCGCCCTCTCTCGCTGTGTCTGCCTTCGTTGACAGCTGCGGAAGGCGACGCCAAACATGCAGCCACTCGCCCTGAATGACCGCCCTGTCCTGTCCTCGGTCGATCGCCTTCGCAGGAACGTGCGCAGCGTAGAACGCGACGGGCCCGAGATCTCCAGGCTGGCGGTTGGCGTCAGGCTGTGCCGCGATTGGCTCGCGAAAACGAAAAACCCGCGGGTCGCGGGTTTAGTTCATCAGACTTCGACGTGAATGATCGGGGCGTTGCGCCGCTTCCGCGGGCCTGGCGCCCTCGCCGACTGCTCCATCCGCTCCTTCATCTCAGCGTCCACTCTCTGAATCCCCTTGAAGGCGATTTTGAACGGCACGCCGCCAGCCTTGGCCTTTGAAGGCCGGCTCTCTTTGCGCTGTTGCTCGATTTTGAGATTTGAAAGTCTGGTCATCAGATTGGCTCGGCATGGAGCTTTTCCTGCGCGCAGGGTAGGCGAAGTCACAACCGTAGTCAAACCGCTGTGTGTCAGCGTCGAATCGCCGTGAACCGTTCAGTCTGGGTCGCACGGCTCGCGACAGCGCGAAGTGCCGCTACACCGCAATCGTGACCCGCTCGTTCAAGACACAGTAGGCGGCAGCGAGATCCTGCATCTCCCGGCGTTCATCTGCAGTTCCGAAGCGACCAAGAGGCCATGCAGCGCAAAGAGCGACGCTCTTCCGTCGACTCACAGACGCCCTTTCCGCAACAAGACGGCCGCTTTGCAAAGCAGCCTCCCGAACGGCGATCGCAGGAAGGCAGCAGCGTACTGGTACCGTAGGGTAGTTCGTGCGCGGCGCACGCGACGCCGAGTTCACCGCGCCAAAGTAGTCCGCGCTAGCATCTGACGATGCCGACGCAAGACCAACTGATCGATGTAGTCGATGTCACTGCAACGCTGGCGCGAAACATCGCGCTCAAACGCGCCTTGACTGCAGTCGACGTCGACCCGGCCCTGAACTTCTGGCGCATGTCGCACGGGAACAGCATGGACATGGCTGTGCTGACATGGTGCAAACTGTTCGGCGCAGACCATGCAGCGCACAACGCTACACACTGGAAGAACGTCGTGGATCAAGCGGACCACGCGACATTTCGAGCCGGCCTGTGGGCGCACGTCGGTATGAACGAGGCAGCATGGCGCGCGTATTGGGACGCGATGAAGAACTATCGCGATTTCTGCGTGGCGCACCTAGATGTCAAGCGCCGCGTGGATGTCAAGAGTTTCCCTGATCTGGAGCCAGCGCTCGCGTCCGCCACGTTTTACTACCAGCACGTCATAGGCGTGCTGCGCGGCATTGGATTCACGCGCTACCCCGACGACCTAAGGCGTACTACGACGCGTTCTTAGCGCAGGCGACGGACGTCGCCAAGGCGGCGTCAATTGCGACCAAGGACATCGACGAGCGCGTCGGTTGAGCGTCGCAAAGAGTTTCCTGGTCGACTGCGAAAAAAGTAGTCGCGTCGCTCCTTTCGGATATCCGCGAGCGAACGTGACGATCTACCCTGTCGTTAGAAGAGCTTGACGTCGAAGGCGGGGGTGGCTTCGGAATCGCTCGCGGCGATTGCGAAATGGAAGGCGAACAGGCGGAAGTCGCCCCGACCGGAGAAGCAGGATGGCCCCATCCAATAGCGAACCGGCGAGACGACCGTGCCGGGCACATCTCTGAGGACGGCTGCCACCTTGTCCACGCTCGAATCGCGGCAGCTTTCCGACACGACCGCGACGCCGACAAAGAGCCGTGCTCCCGCTGCGGCGAGCTTCGACCGAGAGGCGTCGCGGAGGCTCGGGAAGTATTGGCTGGAGTCCAGCCATCCGCACACGAACTTGCCGCTCAGGCGCTCCGTAATTGCCTTTTGCAGGTTCGCGCGCGCGTGGGCGTTGGCGGACTCGAACCTCGGGCCCGTCGGATTGCTCACCGCGCCCGCGAGATACCAGCGGCCAACCGCCGGCATGTCGCCCAGCTTCGAGAAAGGCACCGAGAACGTCGCGAGGGGCGTGAAGCCGTCTTCGCGCGGATGGGGCATGCGCGCGGCGGGCCAGTGGGTTTTCGGCGGCACCGCATCCGAGGTCAGGTGACAGTTCGCCACCGTCGGCTGACCAGTGACTTGGTCGAAGTTGAACGACACGTGCTCTGCATCGAAGAGCTCCGCGCGGCCGAGGGACGGCAGGCGCACGCGGGGGACGAAGCGTAAATAGGCCGAGTCGGAGCCGTTGGGCTTGTTGGAAAAGCTGATGTGCGCAAGCCACCGACGCCGGCCCTGCCGATCCTCGATGCCGATGGGGCATTGGATGCCGAGGATCTGCTGGCTGTTCTCGTAGAACGTCCGGCCGGACCGAAAGATCAGGTTGTCACGGCCCATCGCGTGGTCGAGGTCGCGCAGCCGCGCGACCTTGTTGGCCGTCCCCAGCGGATAGTTAAAGAACCAATCCTTGCCGATGGGGTAGGAGGTCGACTGGCCGGGGTCGAGCCCCTCGCGGATCTCTTCCGACCTGCACTGTTCGAGGAGGATGCCCTGAGCCTGCCTCATGATCCACCGGTCGCGACGGCCGTTGGCCGCGACGGTTGGCGGTGGCGTCCATTGGCTAGCTCGCATGCCGGCGAGTCTAGTCGACTGTATCTGCCTTGATGGGGCGCGCGAAATGTTCGTGGAAGGGCGCGGCCGCACCGACAATTGCCATCGAGGCCGGATCGTATACGGCTAACCTGCCGTCCGCATTACAAAGCAGCCGTGAATTCGGCCCCTAATCTCGCCTTGCCTTCACCCTGAGAATCCGCCGAGAGAACAATGGGTTGTGTCAATGAGGCAAGCAGCAGGGATGCGTGATGTTGCACCGGATGGACGATCCCGAAGGCTCCGCTTTGCCAATAGCCCACCCTATCAGAGCGAAATATGGAAACCATCTTGACCCTCAACGTTCGCGGTCACGCGATGCTTCCAATGCTTCGTGATGACTTCAAGATGACGAGCCGCCGAATGATGTTGGAGATTCAGGCGATGCATCGCGACACAGTGACGGCGTTGCGAAGCAAGGGCATCGTCTACAGCGATCTCCGGAGCGCGTTGACTCCCTCAACGGAGCGCCATGAGGTCGCGCTCATCTTTGATTCCACGCTTTCCGAGACGGGCCTGTATGGAATGGAAGCGATGCATTGCATACTGCCCCTACTTGAGCCTAACGCGAATCTGAGCGTATTGGTTGGAGATCTCATCGCAGACAACAAGCATCAGCAGTTGGTTTTCGAGTTGCTCAGTGGGTCGATGGTGCTGGAGCGTTCGTTTACCTTTCGCCACTCGAGTCTTCTATTTTGTGTGTATCTCAACAACCTGTCCAAGTCGGCTTTGTCGAAGCTTACGGACGGACTCCAAAGCTACGGGGCGTATCTAGGACACATCCCGACAACCTTCGACTCAAATGTGAAGACGTACCTGTCGACGACCCTCGTCGGTAGCTTCGTGAAAAAGGGTCGGAAGATCATCACCGCCCATGAGGACGATCGTCCGAACTCTCAGAATGAGAACCTCTCGCCTTACGAGTTCGAGCGTTTCGGCTACAAGCATTTCAGCATTCAGAGCACTGACTACTATCACTTTCTGACCTACAAGATCGAGCGTGCGGTCTACGACCCTGACGAGGACGATGCCCAGTTCTCCCTCAACGCGCTTACCGAATCCTTCCTCCCTTTGAATGGCTTCTCGGTGCGGATCGACGAGGCAAAACACGGATATCTCTTGAATGACAAAGGCGGAGTTCTAAAGAAGGCGGGGCTCGACGCGCTTGCGCGAGAGAAGCTCGAAGCGCTCATCCGTTCCAAGATGTCCGCCAACTACATCTACAACATGACGTATGCGGAAGCGCATGACGTCATGAAGTTCAATATCATGCTTGAGTTCGAGAGGGACGATGGAGGCTACCCTGCCCGCGTTTTGGCTTCGCTTGAGTACATGTCCGCGCAGAAGACCGTTCGTGTGATCACGATGTATTGAGGTGTCGGATGCGACTGCGCCCTATTTGACGATTCGACCGGCTGGGGCCCGTCTTCGATCAGATGGCTGAGCAGAGATCCTCAGCAACGTGTCCTGCAAAGTGACTTTGACAATGACACGTGTCAATGAAGTCTCCTTTGCAGCGAAAGCAGCCTTCGTCCTCCTCGACCGGGACGACGGCTTCCATACAAGCCCAGCCTTTGCGGGCGGTGCGCCCAGCCGAGAAAGCCGGTCGTGAAGGTCTTCAACCAGAGTCTGGTTGTAAGGCTGGCTCGAGTCGCGTTGGTAAGGCGCCATCACAATTGGAGGTGGGTAGTGCTTGCCAGCAGCCTCCGACGGCAGCTCTTCGTACCCCCGACTACATGCTGAGCCCTGTTGCTGTCCCGTGCGCAAGCACCGTTCACTCGATCGAGTGATGCCTGCATCGCCCATGCATGATGGAATGAACACGATGGATCGAAGACTTGGCGCCGCCGTCCGCGCCCGGATCCGTCTCCCCCAATTCCATGTCCGACAACGGTTCGACTCTCTCACTTCGTTCCAGCATCGTCCGGTTCGGGCGCTTCAAGCTGTCACCATCTGACCGGGTCCTTCTGGCGGATGATCACGAAGTGCGCCTGGGCAGTCGCGCCCTCGACATCCTCCTGCTCCTCGTGGAGCGCGCAGGTGATTTCGTTGCCAACGACGAGATCATGCGGCGCATCTGGCCACGCAGCGTGGTCGTCGAGGCAAACCTGCGCGTGCATATGTCCGGGTTGCGCAAAGCCTTGAGCGATGGCGAGGACGGCGCGCGGCTCATCGTGAACGTGCCCAATCGAGGCTACTGCTTCATCGCGCCGCTTGTCCGGGAGGCCGTACCGCCGGAGGTCGTGCCGTCGGCATTGGTCGCAAGGCCACGACGCTTGCCTGCGCGGCTGCCGGCCTGCCTGAACCGGGTCATCGGCCAGGAGGTGGCCATGCGCACACTCGCAGAGCAAGTCGGCCAGCATCGCCTCGTGACCCTGGTCGGAGCGGGCGGCATCGGCAAGACGACGATCGCGCTAACGGTCGCCGAGGCCATGGCGCTGCGCCCGCCCGTCGAGGCGTGGAGCGCGATCCATTTCGTCGATCTGGCCTCCCTGGCGGATCCTGGCCTCGTGCCCAGTGCCTTGGCCGCGGTGCTGGGGCTGTCATCTGCGGTCAGCGACGCGATGCCTGGCCTGATCGCGTTCCTCCACGACAAGTCCCTGCTGGTCGTCTTCGACAACTGCGAGCACCTGGCCGCCGCAGTGACGGCTCTGGTGGAGGACATCCTGCGCGGTGCGCCAGGCGTCCACGTGCTCGCGACCAGTCGAGAGCCGCTGCGTGCGCAGGCTGAATGGGTGCACCGTCTTCAGGCGCTCGCGCTGCCTGCCGATGGAGCATCCATCTCGGTGGAGCAGGCGCTGCGCTTCTCGGCGATCGAGTTGTTCGTGGAGCGCGCATGCGCGGTGCGCGGCAGCTTCGTGTTGACGGATGCCGACGTACAGACCGTCGCGCAAATCTGCCGGCGCGTCGACGGCATGCCGCTCGCCATCGAGCTCGCGACAGCAAGAATCGATTCACTGGGGTTGCGCGGCATCGCAGCCGCGCTCGATGATTGCTTCGCGCTCCTGAGCAAGGGGCGCCGTACCGCGATGCCGCGTCATCAGACGCTGCGCGCCACGCTGGACTGGAGCGTCAGCCTGCTTTCCACCGCTGAGCAGACAGCCCTGTTCCGGCTGTCCGTGTTCGCCGGAAGCTTCACGTTAGGTGCAGCGACGACGGTCGCGGCCGACGACGCCCTGGACTCGCACGCTGTGATGGATATCGTCTCTGACCTCGTCGCCAAGTCCCTGATCAACACCGAAATACTCGGCGACGAAGTGCTGTTTCGCATGCTCGACACGACGCGCACGTATGCGCGCGAAAAGCTGCGGGACCGGGATGATTCGCCTGCAACGCATCGTCGCCATGCACGACAGTGCCTCGACTTCCTGCGACAGGCAAGCGACGACTGGGGCACCATGGAGATGGCGCTCTGGCGCGGCTTGAACGCTCGTCGCGTCGACGATCTGCGCGCGGCGATCGCGTGGTGCTTTGGATCAGGGGGCGACGAACTGCTGGGCCTTGAGATCGTGTCGAAGGCCGCACTTGCCTTCTTCCAGCTCTCATTCGCGAGCGAATATGTGGAACTGGCTGGCGAAGCCGTCGCCCGGACCGGGCGTCGCTCCGACCTGCCCCGCCTGCTGGAGTTCGAGCTGTTGGTGTCATACGGTCACGTTCTCTTCCATGTCAAGGGCCTCTATGAGCAGGCCCAGGACATGTTCGCAAGGGCGCTCGCCATCGCGAAGGACGTTGGGGATCGCCGTCTCGTGGCGCTCGGCTACAGCACCAGCTGGATGGGCTGTTATGGCGCCAGCCAGCCTGAACGCATGCTGGAGTTCGTCGACAAGTTCGAGGCGCTCTCCTCCGCCGACAACGATGCCGCGCTGACGCCGCTGTACGACCGCATGAAGACCGGCACTTTCCATTTTCTTGGACGCCAGGACGCGGCACGCACGCATGCGGAACGCGCGCTTGCCGTGACCTCGGTGGTCAGGCCGACATTCCTGAGCGGGCTGCAGATCGATCGCCGGGTCTCGATCAACACCATGTATGCGCGCGTACTGTGGCTACAAGGACTTCATGCGCAAGCCGAGGCCGCCGCAGCCACCTCGGTCGCGGTCGCCCTGGGGGAAGGCGAAAGCGTGTCGGTCGGTTTCACGCTGGGTTTGTGCGCGCTCCCCCTGGCGGTGTGGATGGGACGCCTGGAGCTGGCGCGCGAGCGCGCCGATCTGCTGCTGCGCCACACGCTGGAGCACGGTCTCGTTGCCTGGCGCAGATACGGACTGGCCTTCGATGCCTACCTGCGCTGGTTGGAGTCGGGTGCGCTGGGTCGACCGCCGGTCATTGCCATGCCGCCCGGACTGGAATGTCCGCCCCAGCTCCACGATCTGCTTGCGGCCACGCACTCGGACTACGTTGGCGAGGCTGTGCAAGCATGCGGCGCAGGCTGGAGCCGCCCCGAGGTGTTGCGTGTGCTTGGAGTGCGCCTGCTGGCCAAGGACGTTGCGCGCGGTGAAGAGCTCATCGGCAAGGCGCTCGCGATGGCGGACGAGCAGCACGCGCTGATGTGGTCGCTGCGCGCCGCAGAGAGCTTGGCGACGAGCTGGCACGCGCGCCAACGCGGTGAGGATGCGCGAAAATTACTGGATACCGTGCTCGCCCGATTCGTCTCCCCCGACGACCACGCCCCCGATCTGGTGCGTGCTCGCGCGACGCGGCGGCGCATCGACGCTTAGCCGACGCGGCGAGCGATCCAATGGGCATCCGCCAGGGCAAGCTGATCGAGGCCGATGAGATCGGCGCCGAGTCGCAGACCGCGCGTGGCGTCGTCAATTCCCGATACGAGCAGCCGGCCGGCAAAAGCTGCTCGAACTCCTGGTACCAGATCGGCATTCGCGTGCAGGTGCACGAAAGCAACGGCGGCTTGTTCCAATCGATTCAGCAGAGCCCTCGACGGCCACGATGCGCCTGCCGGCGCCAAGCGAACGCCGACGCGTTCGGCCTCCCAAATCGCAGCAAGGGTCTCGACGGATTCGACCAGGAAGGACGCGCGCTCCTCCCGCGCGACGGGTGTCCCGGGCCCAGCTTCCACCTCTTCGAGTTCGACGCCGTCGAAGCCGGCATCAAGGGCATATTCAGCGGAGCGCCGGTAGCCTTCGAGCGCTGCTTCGAAACCTGCCCCATCGCGCGGAGCACGTCCAGGCCACCGCAGACGTGCGATCGCGATGCCGCTCGACGCCTGGATCGCGAGCGTCACCGCGCGCCATGCATTCGCCTGTTCCACATCATGCAGGCCTGGGACGGCCTGGCCCATGCCCGAGGTCACGCACGCAGGCTCCGAAATCACCAGGCCACCGGCCGTCGTGCGCTCGCCATGGAACGTCGCCAGCGCTGCACTGGGCAACCCGTCCATGGCGAGGCCTGTCGTTTCAGGGGTGAACACGATTCGATGACGCAGCGCCCATGCACCGACGAGCAAGGGGCTGACGAGCTGTCCGTCGGCCAAGGTGTCTCCGCGATCGGACGGGACGGAATCGAAGTCGGGCATTGGATGCAGTGGGCAGATCATGACAGCCGCGCCAGCTTGGGGCCGCGCTGGCGGTCGGGCAAGTAAATCGGCGTAAATCGATGCTGCATCGACCGACTCAGTCGTTCAACGATGCATGGCGAGCCGCCGCTTCATCACATCGGGCGAGGTGCTCAAGCAGGCCGCACGCAGCCGCGTTCGCGACCGCTTCCGTACGCGTGGTCGCGTGAAGCTTGCTCAGGATGCCGGCGACGTGCGTCTTGACGGTGTCAACAGCCAGGTCGAGTTCGCGGGCGATGTGCTTGTTGCTGAGCCCACGCGACAGGTGGCGAAGGACTTCCGACTCGCGGCGCGTGAGCGCTTCGCGAGTCACGCACTCCGCCAGGCTGAGTGAGGCTTGTGGGCAGAAGTAGCGCCGCCCGAGCGCGACGGCGTCGACGGCATTGACGACCTGCGCGATATCCGGCCCATGCGTGACGTAGCCGTGCGCCCCAGCCTTCACTGCGGTGCGGACGTCCCATTCGCGGCAGTGCGACGCGACGATAAGAAGACGGGCCCGCTCCCTTGCGGCGTCGCGTCGGGAGTCCGTCAGCAGCGCCATGGCCGCATCGAAGCCCGTCACGACGATGTCGACGTCGCCGCCTACACGGGGAATTTCTCCGTTCCTCATCCGGCTGGCGGCCTCCCGAACCGTGCAATGCGAGCACAGCACTGCGCGCAACCCGGCGGCGATGAGAGGGTCCTCGTGAATGACTTCCACGACGGGGGGTGTCCTGGTGTTCATGCGATCTCTCCTTCATTGGATGGAAGGATGATTCCCCCGCGCAGCCCCGAAGGCCAGTAAATCGGCGTAGTTCGTTGAAATGATCCGCAGCGTGATCAGCAGGCCGCCTTGCATCGCTGTCGCATCCGCCTCCTCGGCCTTCTGCGACAGGCCTCACGAGGCAGTGGCGTGGCATGCCCATGCCGGTCTGAGGGATGAGCCGGACTCGTCCCTGCGTGGCATGTGGGGAACGAGCAGGCCGCCGAGACTTCCCATGAACCCCGACCGATCCGGGCGCTGTCCCGGCGGCGCCATCCGCGAGAACGCCCCATGCCACGACCCACGACCGTCGACAGCACGACCATGAACCACCCGGTCAACCCCGGCCGCCGCGGACTCCTCCTGAGAGCCGCGGCGGGCACGGCCGCTTCCATCGCTGCGCCCGTCATGGCGGAATCGCTGGCCGACGTCCCGCCGCGCGAAGTGGGAGAGGGCGTCGGCCCGGTCAGCGAGCGATCCAGGTTTGTCCATCTCGAACGAGTGACCGAGCAGTCGCCGGGCGTCCTCAATGTCGACCCGAGCCTCGCGATCAATTCGAAGACTCCGATCGACCGCCTGGTGGGCACAATCACTCCTTCGGATATGCACTACGAGCGAAGCCACGCCGGCTCGCCGAGCCTGGACCCCGCGAAGCATCGCCTGCTGATACACGGCATGACGAAGAAGGCTTTGGTCTTGACGCTCCCGGAGCTGCAGGCGATGCCGTCGATCTCTCGCCTGTACTTCGTCGAATGCTCGGGCAATGGTTGGGAGAACTGGAAGAACGCCGATCCGAACCGTACCGTCCAGGAGACCCACGGGATGCTCAGCATGCACGAGTGGACGGGCGTTCCGCTGTCTCGCATCGTCGACCTGGTCGGCGCGGACCCGAACTCCACCTGGATGCTGGCAGAGGGTGGGGATGCCGCGGGCGTGGCTCGCAGCATCCCGCTCACCGATGAAATCCTCGCCGACGCGATGATCGCCTTCGGCCAGAACGGGGAGGCGCTGCGTCCGGCACACGGCTTTCCGATGCGTCTGCTGGTGCCCGGCATGGAAGGCAACCTCAGCATCAAGTGGCTTCGCCGACTGAAATTCGGCGATCGTCCGTTCATGACGCGCTGGGAGACGGACCGCTACACGCAGCTGCTGCCCAGCGGAAAGGCGCGGCAGTTCCAGCTGTACCAGGAGGTCAACTCGGTCATCACGTCACCCTCAGGCCGGATGCAGATCCAGCCGGGTTACAACCGCATCACAGGGCTCGCGTGGAGCGGGCGCGGAAAGATCGCGAAGGTTGAGGTGAGCACGGACGGCGGCCGCCGCTGGCGCGTCGCGCGGCTGAACCCACCGGTGCTCTACAAAGCCCAGGTTCGGTTCGACCTCGATTGGGACTGGGACGGCAGGCCAACGAAGATCGTCAGCCGTTCGACCGACGACAAGGGGTACGTGCAGCCTAGCCGCGCGGAGTTCACGGCCCGCATGGGGACGAACGCACTGTTCCACTACAACGCGCAGCAGACCTGGGCGATCGCCAGCAGCGGGGAGGTGATCAATGTCCTCGCGTAAAGGCTGCGTGATGCTCCTGCTGGCATTCCTCCCGGCCTGGGCCACACCGGCGTCCGACGATCCGCCCCGATTCGGCCGCGTACCGACCGCTGCAGAGATTGCCCTCTGGGATATCGACGTGCGCCCCGACGGCACTGGACTGCCGCATGGCCGCGGCACCGTCGCCCACGGCCTGGAGGTCTACACCACCAACTGCGTCTTCTGCCACGGCGAGGGTGGACAGGGTGGCATAAAAGACCGCCTGGCGGGTGGCGTAGGCACCCTGGCCACCTCCAAGCCGATCAAGACCGTTGGCAGCTACTGGCCCTATGCGACGACGCTCTACGACTACATCCGCCGTGCCATGCCGTACCAGGCGCCGGGCTCGCTGAGCGACGACGACTACTACGCCCTCTCGGCGTACCTGCTCCACATCAATGGCCTCCTGCCCGCCGACGGCGCGCTCGACCAGGACAGCCTGCCGAAGGTGCAGATGCCGAACCGGAATGGGTTCGTTCCCGAGCCTGAATTCCGCCACATCACCAACGCGCGGCAAAAGGCCGCCAAGAAGCACTGACACGTTCCCTGACCATCACGGAGTTTCGTCAATGAGATCGATCCCCCCAGACCTCGCGGCCGTCTGCGCTGCGGTGATGCTCGTCTCGGCCCTGCCGGCGCGCGCTGACGACGCGGTCGACGTGCAGAAGGTGTTGACCAGTCATGGCTGCACGGGCTGCCATGCGAAGGACAGAAAGATCGTCGGCCCAGCCCTGCACGACGTGGCCGCAAAGTACGCGTCGGACCCGCAGGCCGCCGTCAAGATCGCCGCCAACATCCGCGGTGGCGGGGTCGGCCGCTGGGGACAGGTGCCCATGCCGCCAATGCCCACGCTGACCGACACCGAGTTGGCCGCGCTGGCGGCGTACGTCCTGACGCCGTGAACGCCGTGTCGCTGCGGCGGCATTCCTCTTCCAAACCCGCACTGCCGACGGCGCAAGGCTCCAGGGATACGGGCCAGGCGATCGGGCAACAGTCTCGTCAGAACGCGACGCGGGCCAGGACGTCACGCATGTGGCCCGCGATCTTGCGAGCTTGACTCTCCACCGCGACATAGCCGGTGTCCGGCAAGTGGATTCCGGTCTCGCGGTAGGTCGCGGGCGACAGCCTGCGCGCCCGCGGGCACGAACGCCGAATCGCAGCGACCCAGACCGCGAGCAGCGGCAGCCGTTCTGACCGGCAGCCCGCCTGAAACGCCGCGCACATCGCGATGTCGCTGCGGTAGTCGAGGATCAGGTTCAGCTGGATCTCCCCCCCGCGCCTGGGCGCGCCGTGAACGCGATGTCCAGCGACCGGCCATCCGGCGACAGCCAGTCGAAAGTCGCGCCGAGGCCATATTGCCGGTCACGGAGCGCCGCGGCGCGAGCGAGTCGCGATAGGCCTGACAGCGCTCGCGCGCGAATCGCCCGCGCAGGCAGTGTGTGCGGCACAGCGCATCCGCGAATCGTCCGAAGGGGGCAACCAGCTGTGACGCCGGGAATGCCTCCCCGTCGGGGTCAAGCCCGGTCGGCCCAAGGGATGAGGCACGCGCTGCCGTCGAGCGGCAGATTGCGGGTGTGCCCTCGACGCACGACAACTCTTCCAACTGGAGCCCGCCATGACCTTGTCCTTCGATCCCAAAGACACCGCGATCGTCTGCATCGATCCGCAGAACGAAGTTCTCAGCGAACGCGGCGGCGCTTGGCCGCTGGTCGGCGCCAGCGTGACGGAGAACCGAACCGTCGAACACATCGAGCAGTTGTTCATGGCGGCCAAGGCCAACGACTACCCGGTGTTCGTGTCGCCGCACTACTACTACCCCACCGACGATGGCTGGCTCTTCCGTGACCCTCTCGCGACCATGATGCACGTCAACAAGCTGTTCCGCCGCACGGGGATGCTGCGCACCGACGGCCTGGAGGGATCGGGGGCGGACTGGGTCGATCGCCTCAAGCCCTGGATCGAGGACGGCAGGACCATCGTCGTGGCGCCGCACAAGCTGTACGGGCCCGAAACCAACGACCTCGTCCTGCAACTGCGCAAGCGTCGCATCCAGCGCGTCATCCTGATCGGAATGCTGGCACACATGTGCGTGGAGTCGCATGCCCGTTCACTGATTGAACAGGGCTTCGAGATCACCCTGGTGCGCGACGCCACGGCCTCGCCGCGTCATCCGGAATGGGGCGATGGCTACCAGTCGGCGATGATCAATTTCCGCTACCTCTCGCACGAGGTTCCGACCACCGACGAGGTCGTCGCGGCGATGTCCGAGTCCACTTGAAGACATGAGGCGCGCGTGCCGTGCGCCTTGTCCAGCTCAGTTGACGCGAGCGCGTCGGTCGGCCACCAAGCGCCGCGTCCGGCGCGCAGCCTCCACGACCGCGACGGCGTCCGACGGCAGCCGATCGATTGGCCGTTCCTGGCCCAGCGCTTCGTTGGGATCGATGAACCAGGTCGCGACAGCCTGGTCCTGCAGGCACTCGGCCAGTTCGAAGACCGAATTGCTGACCTCCTCGATCGGCACCATGCGAGGGCGGGTGAACTGGAACAGCGGCAACAGCAACTGCTCGCGCCACGAGAACGAGACCACACGGCGGCCGATGATCCACTTGGCGAGCATCGAGATGGGCTGGCGCCAGTGCGGGCGCATCATCAGGACGAGTTCGTCTGTGGTCGCGAGGCCGCCGCGGATGTCGTAACCGTCGATAAGCCTTGCCACGGTCCAGTCGTCGCGGCGCCGCATCGGTACGGCGATGGGAACGGAACGGGTGCACAGGGTTTGGACTTGCATCATGAATCTCCTGCAGGTGCGCACCGAGTCCGGATGGTTGCGGCCGATCGAGCTCCCGAAGCGCTGGTGTCGTGCCCTCGATGAGATCGACTTCCACCGCAGGCGAGCCTCCCGACTGCGGCGCGACTTCACGGCCACGTGGCCTGAGATTGCGTCACTCCCCCCGCCACGCCCACACCTGCATGAGCGAACCCGGGGCCGCTCCTTGGGCTGGTGGTCGCTTCAGCATTTCGGGTGGATTCGGCCAGCCCCATGGATTGCAACCAGGAGGGAGGCGTTGGCACCCGGCCGCAGGGCGAGCCGCGTCCCGGCCGGAGGGCGCAGGCGCGCAGGCCGTTCCTGCCATGAGACTGCAGTGCCGTTGACGCGTCGACGAAATGGGTCGATTGCATGCGGCCTTTCCAGCAAAGGATCCGACTCGAATGACACCTCATCAGAAAGTCGCCGTCGTCACCGGCGCATCGCAAGGCATCGGTGCGGCGCTTGTCCGTGCGTTCCGCCGCGTCGATTACCTCGTCGTCGCCAACTCGCGCAGCATTGCGCCATCGGACGACGACGGCGTGCTCGCGGTGGCCGGCGACATCGGCAATCGCGATGCGGCCGAGCACGTGATCGCGCAGGCGGTCAAGCGCTTCGGCCGCATCGACACGCTGGTCAACAATGCCGGCATATTCGTCGCCAAACAGTTTCCCCAGTACACCCTGCAGGAAAGCGAGGCGTTGATTCGCACCAACCTGCATGGCTTCCTGAATGCGACACGTTTCGCGATCGCGGAGATGGACAAGCGCCGCAGCGGTCACGTCGTCAGCATGACGACCAGTCTCGTTGCCAACGCCAACTCGAGTGTGCCCTCGGTACTGACCGCTCTGACCAAGGGAGGCATCAACGCGGCCACACGCTCGCTTGCGATCGAATACGCGAAGCGCGGCATCCGTGTCAACGCGGTCTCTCCCGGCGTCATCCGGACACCGATGCACCCTGTCGCGGCGCATGCGCAACTGGCGGCGTTGCATCCGGTCGGGCGCATGGGCGATATCGAGGACATCGTGGACGCCGTGATGTATCTCGAGACAGCGGGCTTCGTGACCGGCGAGATCCTGCACGTCGATGGCGGCCAGAGCGCCGGCCATTGAAGCGTGAGATCGACCGCAGATGGCAACGTTCCCTCAAGCGAGTGGACTCCTCGGACGACTTGGCGTGAGGCTGCCCATTGTCCAGGCGCCGATGGCTGGTGTGTCGTCGGCGGCAATGGCCGCCGCGGTGACAAATGCGGGCGGCCTCGGTTCGATCGGTCTCGGTGTGCTGGACGGCACGGCCGCCGCCGCCATGATCGCGGACGTCCGCTCACGCACTTCGGGGCCATTCAACGCCAATGTGTTCTGCCATCAGACTCCCGTGCGCGATGCTGTATTGGAATCCGCGTGGATCGAGTGTCTGAGACCGGTGTTCGGCCGCCTGGGCGCGGCGCCGCCTGATCGCCTCACCACGCCCTTCGTCAGCTTCCTGGACGGCAACGACTTGCTGCGCGTCCTGGTGAACCAACGCGTGCCGGTCGTCAGCTTTCATTTCGGACTGCCACCGCCAGGCGTCATCGAGGCGCTGCATGCCGCGGGCAGCGTGCTGCTAGCCACGGCCACGAGCCTGGACGATGCACGCCAAGCCGACGACTCGGGTGTCGACGCCGTCGTCGCACAGGGTTGGGAAGCCGGCGGCCATCGCGGGCTGTTCGATCCGGATGCCGCCGACGAGCGCCAAGGGACCTTCGCATTGACGCGGCTCCTTGCGAGGCATCTGCAGGTTCCCGTTATCGCTGCAGGCGGCATCATGGACGGTGCGGACATCGCCGCCGCCTTGCGCCTCGGGGCCGCTGCGGCGCAACTGGGCACGGCCTTTGTCGCGACCGACGAGTCGCTCGCGACGCCGGCACATCGCGCCAGGTTGTCGACGGCGACAACCGTGATGACACGTGTCCTCTCCGGGCGGCCTGCACGCGCGTTGGCCAACGGCTTCACCGAGCTTGGCCAGCGTGTTCCGGCGAGGTCCATACCCGCCTTCCCGGTCGCCATCGACGCCGCACGCGCACTCGACGCGGCGGCGCGCGCCCGGGGCGACATGAGCCAGGGCGCGCACTGGGCCGGTCGAGGCGCTGCGCTCGCACGCGCCCTGCCCTGTGCGGAATTGATGGCGATGCTGGAGCAGGAACTGCTCGCCAGCTGAAAATCCTCACGGGCGATACGGCGCGCTCATCCCGAAGCACGAGCGTGACGAGGCCCCTCGGATGCTGGCCGGCGCGAGAACGCATTCATAGAGTGGAAGGACCCCACTCCAGGAGTCGCCATGCGCCATCCCGCCTCGACCGTCCGTCCTGCTGCGAACCCCGCACCACCCCGGCTACGCCACCTGCCTGGGCTGGCGGTCTGCCTGCTTCTCGCGCTGGCCGCTCTCGAGATCGGACGCAGTGGCTGGCTGTCGTCGCGCGGCTTCAGCGCCCTCACGGTGGCGATCGTCCTCGGGATGGCGGTGGGCAACCTCGCACCTCCCGCATGGCTCGCCGGGGCCATCCCGGGCGTGACGTTTGCCAAGCAGACGCTGCTGCGCGCGGGCGTCGTCCTGTACGGCGTGAAGCTGACGTTCCAGGACATCGGACAAGTCGGCGTCGCCGGCGTGATCATCGACGCCCTGGTGCTCACCAGCACCTTCGCCGTCGCCTGGTTTGCCGGAACTCGGCTGCTGCGACTGGACAATCACACCGCGCTCCTGATCGGCGCCGGAAGCTCGATCTGCGGCGCCGCGGCCGTGCTGGCGACAGAACCGGTCCTGCGGGCCGAATCGAACAAGGTGACGGTGGCCATCTCCACCGTCGTCGTATTCGGCACGCTGGCAATCTTCCTGTACCCCGCCCTGTACAGGCACGGTGTGCTGGATGCCGTCGTGCCGCAAGGCGTGCACGCCTTCGGGGTCTACGAGGGATCGACGATCCAGGAGGTCGCCCAGGTGGTCGCCGCCGCGCACGGGATCGGGGAGCGGGCGACCGACGCCGCCGTGATCGCGAAGATGGTGCGCGTGATGATGCTCGCGCCGTTCCTGATCGGCCTCTCGGCGTGGATCGCTCGCGTGCGGCCCGCCGCGGTCGAACGCCCCGGGGCGACACGGCTCGCCATGCCGTGGTTCGCGTTCCTGTTCATCGGAGTGGTCGTCGCCAACTCGCTGGTCGCCTGGCCAGCCCCCGCGCTATCGACGGCCAACGACGTCGACATGGTCCTGCTGGGGATGGCGATGAGCGCCCTGGGCATGACGACGCGGGTGCAGTCGATCCGCGATGCCGGGCTCCGGCCGCTGCTCCTTGGCGCAATGCTGTGGGCCTGGCTGGTGGTCGGGGGCGCGTTGATCAACGGTGCCGTGGCGCGCCTGCTCTGAGCGAGCGGCGCGGGACCATCGAAAAAGGGCCCGGCGCAAGGCCGGGCCTTGAAGCACAGCCAGGTCACACCACCATGGCTGTCAGGGAGACTCCTCCCGCAGCCAGCCCGGTCGTGCACGACCGGAGCCGGCGAAGCGTCTAGCCGCGCGCGATGAAGCGATCGGCGCGCGCCGCCTGCAGCAGCTCATCGTCGTCCTCGCCTACGCATTGCACCGGCGTGCGGAACGCCAGCCACGAGTTTGGCGTCGCGAACCACGCCGCCAGCTCGCCATCGTCGAAGGTGTCGCGCAATTCAATCAGGACCCGAGTCACGCCGGCACGAACCGACCAGTCGCGGGGCGAGAACTGGAACCGCGGCACCAGCCTGACGCCCTCCCACTCCAGCGTGACGATGTCGCGTGCGACGATCCAGCGCGCGATGCGAGACAGCGGTTGCGAATCGACGCCCCGCAGGCGGTCCGACAGGCCTTCGCACGTCATCAGGCCACCGTGCGCGATGTACGCGTCCAGCATGGCTCGGAAGCCGAAGTTGGCAGCCCACTCGTCCGTGGGGCGGCTGAGAGAAGACTGTCGGTGGCGCAGAGGCGCGGCGCGTTCGAGAAGCGCGGGGATCATGTCAGCTCCTTGCATCGCGAGATCATGAGGAGACTGTGCGCGCGAGCGGCGCGCCGCGAATCCATCGAAGGGCTGACGTTGCCCCCGACCCGGCGGCTGGATCGATATGCGACTCGAGACGCTTGGACGTATTTGCGAGCGTTCCGAATCTGGCCTCGGGCGACTTCGTGGTCGACACTCGTGCGCATGAACCGAGCCGTTCATCGCGACGCCGAAAGGCTTGCGATCGTGAACAGCATTTCCTCAGGAATCGACGATGTACCTGCACGCACAAGCCGCCCCGGCGGATACCCCCATTCCCGGCCTCAAGCACGCGACGTGGGCTGGCGGTGACGAAGGATTGACGCAACTGTCCGTGTGGCGCCAGACGCTCGCGCCGGGCGCCGCCACGCCGCCGCACCGACACGACTGCGACGAGGTGATCCTGATCAGCCACGGCAGCGGCGAGCTGCACGTCGGCGGCCGCGTGATGCCTTTCGACGCACCGGTCACGCTCACGATGCCGCGCAATCGCATGCACCAGCTGATCAACACCGGAGACACCGACATGGAGCTGGTCGGCACGCTGGCGGCCAGCCCTGTCCAGGTGCATCTGCCTGACGACAGCGTGCTGGCACTGCCCTGGCGCACCTGAAAGGCGCGCCACCCGCGCGGCAGCAGCGCTAGAAGCGCCAGCTTCCGCCAACCGTGATGAAGCGCCCGATCGCACCCGACTGATGCAGCGCCGGGTTGTACGGCGCGCCAGCGCCGCCGAAAGTCGCCCAATCGTAGGGCGCATGTCGATCGAACAGGTTCTGGATCGACACATGCAGCTCGAGCTGCTTCGAGGGTGCAAAGCGCGTCGTGAGGTCGACCGACGTGAACGAGTGGACGCGGCAACCGGTCGCGGCGGGGATCGTGCCGTTGGAGAGCGCTGTTGCAAAGTCGGTGCCGGCCTGGCCGCCGGAATTGGTGAGCGCGTCCAGGCATGTCGTCTCCGGCGCACCGAAGACGGCGATCGCGGAGGGATCCGTGACGCCATACGAGCCGACGTAGTTGATCGTGGTCGACACCGTCCACGCAGCGACCGACAGCGCGTTGTTCCACTGCAGTCGCGTTCGCGGGTTTCCGGTATCGCCCGAGAACGACGGGCCGTGGGTGCCGGCCAGGCGGTACGTGATGCCGCCGATGGTCATGTCGTAGCGCTGGATGTAGGTGAGCGTCAGGCCCGAGGTCCAGTTGCCGAAGTCTCCCACCCGTTGCGCGGCGTGCAGTTCGAGGTCGACCCCCTGGACGCGCGTCGAGTTGCCGTTGATGTAGGTCGACAGCTGGTAGGCGATGGGGGCGACGGGCGGCACCACGAGTGCAGTCGACCCGTCAGGCTGCACCTGCTCGAGAGGCGAGAAGTTGTTGCCGCGCACCGTCTGGGACGTCGAGCCGGTGACGATCTGGTGCCGCACCTGCAGCGACCAGAGGTCGATGCGTCCGCCGATTTCCTTGACCGGCTCGAAGATCGTGCCGAGCGTGAATGAAGTCGAGGTCTCGGGCCGCAAGGTCTTGTTCGATCCCTGCACCGACACCTGTTGGACGTCGCATTGGGACGGAAAGTTTCCCGGCGTCGTCGGATTGCCGTCCGCGCACAGGATCGGATCGCTGCTGCGCGTGCTGACCGAAGCCAGTGCGGCATTGCCATTTTCCTCGATCGCCGGCGAGCGGTAGCCTCGCGAGGCGGTGCCGACAAACGCGATTCCCGGCACGGGACCGAACTTGAAACCCGCCTGCGGGCTCACGCGCCCTCCGGTCACGCCATCGTGATCGTATCGCGCCGATGCATCGAGCTCGAGCGCGCGCGAAACCGGGGCCACGGTCTCGGCATGCAACGACAGGACGTCCTGCCGTCCGATGCTGTAATAGTCCTGGTTAGGCGGCAAGACGGAGTGGACGCCGCGATGAACATAGTCCGCGCCGACCGACAGTGTCATCGTACCGCCCTGCAGTCGAGCCACATCGCGCGTACCGCCGAACTCCGCAAAGGCCAGCTGGGACTTGTCGTGCGAACGCACCTGCGGCGCGATGAACGCCAGCACCGACGCCGCGTTCGAGCCCCCGACAAGGTACGGGTCGGTATTGCGGTCGAGGGCCTGCTGCAGGCGAACAGCATCGACGAAGTTGTGCTCGGTCTGCTCGAGCGCGACCCCGGTCGTCCCCAGCGATAGCGAGACGCCCCATTCTCCAAGCTGGCCTTGCAGTTCCCCCACCAGACGAGTGGAATTCGAGTCGTCCTTCGTCCTGCGACCACCGAGGTCGAGGAACGTGTAGCGCAGATGACCTGAAGCGAGCCCGGTGCCCGTGGGGAAGCTCGGGTTCGTGCTCGGGATCGTCGTCGGTGGCACCGGCGTGACCAGTTGAGGTGCCTGGCCGGGCACCAGAAGCAGGCCTTGGTAGCCCGACGCGAATGCCTTGGCCGGCTGGAGGATCTGCTCGGCCTTGCTGACGAACAGGGATCCCTGCACCGACAGGTGCCAATCGCCACCCAGCCGCTGGTTGTAGCGCCCGCTCAGGTTGAGGTTCTCGGTCTGCGGCAGGATCTCGTGCCAGGTATCGCGGTAAGTGCATTGGTCGGCCGCCAGCTGCGCCGCGTTGCAGCCCGGCATGAAGCCGACGATGTTGCCGTTGTCGTCGGTCACGTAGCCGGTGCCGCTCAACGGCAGGCCGCCGAAGGCCTGGGCGATGGTGCCGAGCGTGGCGTCGTCGCCGCCGAGGGCTCGATAGTCCGTGCGGGTGAACTGGCTGCCGCGGTCAGCGAACAGGATTCGATCCTGGCGGCGATATTCGGCGGCGATCCACGCGTCGTGGCCAGTTGAGGCAAGGTCGCCGAAACCCGTCGTGGCCGCCACGCGCCGCGTCGTGCCGCCGCTGTGCTGCGACGTGCCGACATCGGCGGCCACCGTCGTCCCCTTGATGGAGCGCTTGAGGATGATGTTGACCACGCCGGCGATCGCGTCGGAGCCATAGGCCGCGGAATCGCTGTCCTTGAGCACCTCGATGCGCTCGACCGCATCGAAAGGGAGGTTGGCGATGTCGACGAACGCGCGCTGCGCGTCGTCGCCGATCGGATACGGCGCCATGCGATGGCCGTCGATCAGGACCAGTGTCGCGCCGACGTTCAGGCCGCGCAGCGAGATGCCCGAGGCACCGCCTGCGAAGCTGCCGGGGAAGCTCTGCGACAGTGCGCCCTGGCCGTTGGCGGTCAGGTCGCGCAGCACGTCCTGGATGCTCGTGCGACCTGAATTGCGCAGGTCTTCGGCGGTGATCACCTGCACCGGTTGTGGCGTCTCCCGGTCGATTCGGGGCACGGCGGAGCCGGTCACGAGCACGCGCTGGGCCGACGCCCAGGCCGTGCCGTCGTCCTGGGCTGACACCCCGCTATGCACCAGCAAGGCCGCAGCCGGCGGAGCGAGACGACGCGCCAGTTGGCGGTAGCGTGCAAGCACGCGAACGGAAGCGGAGCGCTGAGGGTTCATGGCAGTCCAGGGTTGGGCCCGGCCGGGCGCGTCTCGATTGTTGGGGATTCGATCACGCAGGGGCGTGCTTTCCAAACCCTCGTTCGAGTGATTCGCTCGGCCGGCCACCCCTGTCCCCGACAGCGCCTAACTGCCCTTCACGTACGTGAAGCCCGCCTTCTGCAGTTCGACCAGGAAGGCAACGACGCTGGGCACCAGCACGCAATCGGGGATCAGGCTGTTGGTCAGGTCGGCGGCCACGATGCCGGTCGACATGCGCGCCAGTTGCGATTGCGGCGCGGCGGCGGACTGCAGGCGCCGTGCGATCGCGTAGATGGAATCGTGGCAGGCGACGAAGACGGCACCCCGCTTCTGCAGGCTCACAATGTTGTTGTTCAAGGGTCCATAGAAGCCGTCGACGTCCTGCGGATCGTCGGACCGCGCGACGCCCGGCTTCTCGCGGATCAGCGTGTTCGTGGCGAACTGAGGCCCCGCGAGCTGACTCAGGCCGTAGCGCGACCATGCGTCGTCATTGAACAACGCCAAGTGCGCCAGGCCGTGCGTCGCGGAGACCTCGAGGAATTCCGGGTTGCGGTGCGAGAACACCTCGCCATTCATGGCCTCGCGCATCAGCACGGGCCAGCCGGCGGTGATCTCCGTGTTCTCCCAAGCCTGCTTCGTGTGATAGCCGTACGCGAGCAGGAGCCGGGACGCCTGCTCGTCCCAGTCCTGCGGGTCGGTCAACAGGAACGGGACGCTCTTGAAGCCACGCCGGCGCGGGATCTGGCGCAGTTCCTGGGTCAGCCGGGCCAGCGCACCCGCCGTCACGGCGGTCTCGGCTGGCGCCGGACTCGACAGCACGGACGAGGACGCCAGCGCAGCCAGGAGGCCGCCGCCGATGCGACCGAAGGCCAGGCGGCGGGAAGGAGAGTCGATCATGGGATGCACCTCGCTGGGGTTCAATAGTCGTAGACGTTCACGGCGCGCTCGGTGAGCTTCGCCAGGCCCTTGGAGATCGCCGCAACGGTGGCCGGGTCCTTGATGCCGTAGTCCCTGGCCAGCGCTCCCACGTCGTGGTACGAGACCCAGGTGCGCCCGCGCGGGTCCTGCCAGATGGCGACGCGCAGCGGCAGTTCCAGCGATATGGCCACGTTGTCCTGCATCAGCTTGGTGCCGACCGCCGGATTGCCAAACACCAGCACCTTGGCGGGCGCCTGTGCCAGCCCCGCCTTGGACGCGTTGTCGCCGTGGTCGATGGTGGCGAACAGGGGGATCCTGGCCGAGGCCAGCCCCGCCTTGAAGCGCTCGAAGGTCTCGTCGACGCTGAATTTGCTCTCCTGGTTGATGACCAGGTCTTGGTCCAGACCCGAGCCCAGCCCCGGCATGTACGAGTCGGCGATGTCGCGCGCGAGGCCGGTCAGGTCGACGCCCTCGCGGTTGGACAGCAAAGTGACGCACACCAGCTCGTCCTTCGACGTGAAGCGGCTGAGGTACGCGCTGAAGCCCGGCGCGTCGCCCTTCACCTCCATGAAGCCCGGATGGTGCGTGAACTCCCAGCCCCCGACCGCGGGCACGACCTTGCCGTTCCTCAGCCTGGTGGGCGCATAGATCAGCTCGCGGTCGGCGGGCTTGTTGACCAGGATGCTGCCGGCCAGGCCCACGTCCCAGAAGCTGATGTCCTCCGCCGAGGACCAAAGGTCACAGAAGCCCGGAAGGCCGTCGTTGCTCGACGAATCGACCGGCTTCTCGTCGGTGCCGGGACCATAGCCGGTCGCAGCCTCGACCGGACTGATGTACGGGATCTCGCTCGTGAATCGCGCGTGCTGGTTGCGCTTGCGGTCAGGCATCGGACGGTCAACGAGGGAGTGCGTCGGCAGCTCCGAGGCGAAGAACGTACTGTGCAGTTGCAGCGGCTCGATCTGGTACTTGCGTACGAAGGCCTGGTAGGACATGCCACTGGTCTTCTCGACGACCATCGCGAGGAGTGCGAAGTTGGTCGCGCTGAGTCGGACCTCCGTGCCCGTCTCGAACTCCAGCGGCGTCGCCGCCACCAGGTTCACCAATTCCTTGGTCCGGTATCTCTTGGCCGCCGAGAAGCCCCCCGCCTTGCGATAGTCTGCGATGCCCGATGAGTGCTGCATCAATTCGTAGACCGTGATCGGCTGCCAGGCGGCCGGCAGGCCCGGCACGTACTTCCCGATCGGCGCGCGGATGTCGAGCTTGCCCTGCTCGTACAGCTGCATGACCGCCACGTCCGTGAAGGCCTGCGAGATCGGGCCGATGTTCCACGGCGTGCGCGTCGAGGCGAGCTCGTCGTATTGCGCGCTGGCGCGGCCGTAGCCGGAGGAGCGCGGAATATAGGGCGCCTGCACGATGGCCAGCGTCATGCCGGGGATGTGATGCGCCGCCATGAATTCGGAAATGCGCTGATCGATGAACTTGCCCTCCGTGGTCAGCGCAGGGTCGCCTCGATCGAGCGCGTACAACGGCGCGCCGCGGGATTGGGCAGGCGACGCGACGACGAGCGCGCACGCCGCGAGAGCGAGTGAGAGGGTGCAGCAGGTCAGCTTGTTCATTGGATCTCCAGGAGCGGAAGCGTCCGCCGTTCGTCGAGGGTCCGCGCGTGCGGCGCCTATCCCTGAGTCGAATGTTCGGGCGCAGCATCTCAGTCGTCCCCCACCCTGCGGCCATGCGCAGACTGTCTCGGCGAGGGACTCGTCCATCCCTCCCGGCTCGGCCAGCTTGGCCCCTGTCGCTCCCCGGAATGCGACAAGCCCGCCGCTGCGCCAGGCAGGGCGGGCTTGGAAGGCGAACTTGTCGCGGTGGCTCAGCGGCGCTCGCGCACCGGCGCCGCCCTGGCGAGCTCGGGCCGCGTCATCGGCCGGCCATCGATGGTCTCGTAGACGTTCTTCGAGTTCTCCAGCACGTCCATGATGGACTTGGGCCCCATGAACGGGCGCCCGCCAATGTGCCAGCCGTCCGTGTGCAGTTCCTCGATGAGCACCCAGACGACCTCGCGGAACGCCTCGGAGCCTTCGAACTTGACCATCACATCGGTGAGCGCGGCGGCCATGGCGTGCTTTTCTTCGGACGAGAAGACGCCGTCCATGAGCTTGACGTTGACGAAAGGCATGAGATTTCTCCAGGGACTGGTGTGGATGGAGCGCGCGCCCTTTGCGCGGACTCTCTCGATGACTGTTCCCGACCTCGGCGCGGCTGCCATCGTCCCTCGCGCAGGTCGATGGCTCCCCCCTTTCTCCTCCGCGAAGCGACGCCAGGCGTTTCACTCGAAAGAGTGACGTCAGCCTTCCCCGGAATCGGCTGTTCCGGGACAGGCCCGTTCCTTACCATGCGCAGATGCAGCGCCTTTATTCGATGTTTCCCAAGGGAGCGCCCGGCATCGCGCTCGCCCTGATGCGCTTGTCGCTGGGCGCGGAATTCGCCAGGGACGGCTGGTGGGCATCGGCCAGCTATCAGCACGATTGGCTCATGCTGAGCGTCGCGGTGCTGGCAGTCTGCCTGTGCCTGGGCCTGTTCACCCCCATGATGTGTGCGATATGTGCCGTCAGCGAACTGGTCGCCTGGGCGCTGGACGGACTGCAATGGGATCAGGCGCATGCCTGCACGATGATGAACGCGGTCAGCCTGGCGCTGCTCGGACCCGGCGCCTATTCGCTGGACGGCCGTGCGTTCGGCCGCCGACAGATCGTGTTCCCACCTTCCGATCCGCCGGAGCCGCGGGATCAGGAATGAGGTGCGGCGTCACGCCTCTTCCGCCGAACGCGATCACCAGCGGCCGCGACGCTCGGGCGCCGCATAGGCGACGGCGGCCGGAACTCGCAGCGATACGCAGGTTCCGCCGGACGCGTTCGGCCGGACGTCGAGCGTCGCGCCCATCCGGGCCGCGCGTTCGCGCATCCCGCGCACGCCCCAGTGGCCGCGCATGGAAGCCGACTCGAGCACCTGCGGGTCGATACCGCGACCGTCGTCGATCACCTCGACGACCAGCGCTGCGTCCGCATAGTCCACGCGAACCTGGACAGACGCGGCGCGCGCGTGCCGCAGCGCGTTGACGACGGCCTCGCGGGCGATGCGGCTGACCTCGACACGCGCGTCCAGCGTCAGCTCGCGCGGACGGCCTTGCGTTTCGCCGGACGGCGTCGACGTGGCATCCGCGACGTCTTCCTTGGCGCTCAGGATGTCGTTGAGCAAGTCGTCGGAAGCCAGGCGCCCCGGCGAGCGAAGGTCGAGCACGCGTTCGCGGCCTTCGGCCATCACGTGCCGCGCGCGCTCGAGCGTGCGCTCGAGCAGCGTTCGGGTGGCATCGTCCTGCGGGATGCGCGAGGCCACGGCCTCCACGCGCATCACCAGGGCTGCCGTGCTCTGCAACAGGGTATCGTGCAGTTCGCGCGCGATGCGCTCGCGTTCGGCCAGTCGCACTTCGTGGCGAGCACGAAGGCGGGCCTCCACCTGGCGCGTGCGCCAGGACAGCAGGGCCCACACCAGCAGGCCTGCCAGCGCCGCGCACACCGCGTAGAAGCCGAGCGTCTGGGTGAAGGCCGGCGGCAGCACGAGATCGCGTGTGACGCCGACATCGTTCCAGACCCCATCGTTGTTGGCCGCGATGACGTGGAACCGGTATCGGCCCGGCGCGAGATTGGCGTAGGTCGCCTTGCGTCGGGTGCCTGCGTCCTGCCAGTCCCGGTCGACCCCATCGAGCCGGTATCGATAGTGCACCTTGTCCGGCGCCGTCAGGCACAGCGCCAGGTAGTCGAACGCCAGGAGCGCGGTGCGTTCCGGCAAGCGGATCGGCCCCTCGCCAAGGGGCATCACGCGGTCGTCTGCGACGATCGACTGGATCTGGATCGGCGGCGGCACGGCGTTGCGGGCGCGATGCGCCGGATCGAGCCGGTACAGCTTGCTGTTGGCGAACCACAGCTCGCCGCTGGGTGCCTGGACGATCGACGGCACCGGACTCAGGCGCGCCGCCGTGCCCTCGAGTCCGTCGGCGGCCCCCAGCACCTCGGTGGCCAAGTGGTGGGCCGGATCCGCGATGGCATGCTGAAGTTCGGCGCGGCCGATGTGCACGACACCCGCGCGCCCGTTCAGCCACAGGTCGCCGTCGGCCGTCTCCACAATGCCGGACAGGAACGCCAGCGCCTGCGGGTCAGCCGCGCGCATCGGCACGAAGCGCCTGCCGTCGAAGCGCGCCAGCCCGAATTCGCCCCCCGCCCACACCGTGCCGCGCGCGGCGTGCAGTGCCATGACAGGGCCCAGGTCCAGCCCGTCCCCCGCGCCGAAGCTGTGCACATTATTGCCAGCGACTGCCTTCACGCCGCCTTTCGGGAACCCCATCCACAGGGTCTGGTCAGGCGCCGTGATCAAGCTCAACGGCGGCTCGGGCGTCAGGCCGGGCACGCCGCCCCCGGGCGTCCAATGGCCGTCCTTCAGGCGGAACAGGCTCATGCGCTTGACGGACACCCACAGTCCGCCCGCGCCGTCCTCGGCCATGGCCTGGACGTCGGCACCGGGGGCGATGCGTCCGGGCAGCGGAATCGTTTCGAAGCGGCCGTCCACCTCGTGCTTCAACCCGGTGGCGCCGCCAAACCACAGGTCGCCATGCGCACCGCGCAACATGGCGTTGACGTCGGCGACAGGCTGCTTCGCCCACGTCCCGTCCGCCTCGAGCCGCCAAAGCGGCTGCTCGGGCCCGTGCGAGCCCAGCCAGAGTTGCCCTCCTCCGTCGACCAGGATGGACGGGGGCCAGACGACCTGCGGCGGCGCGCCGAAGCCGTGCGCCGCCGGCGCAGACAGTCGGTGCAGGTGGGTCTCCGTGCCGATCCAGACGTTGCCCTCGGGATCCTCGAGGATCCCGGCGAGTGGCGAATCGTCCGCGGCCGGCTGCAGCGCGGAGGCCTGCAGGTGTGCGAGATCGACCGACGCATCGACATGCGGCAGGCGGCCCCCTTCCACCCACAGCCCCCCGTCACGGTCGAGCAGTGCGCAACAGCCGTCGCGGCGCGGATGGCCCGGAGCACGACTTTGGTGCAGGAACGTCAGCGCATTGCCGGATGACGTCTGCGCCCACACCTTGCCGTCGGCGAACTCGACGATGGAGAACACGCGGTGCACGGTCGTCGGAAGCGGCCCCTCGAAGCCGCGCGCGCCGGGACGCAGCACCCAGGCGACCTGGTCGCCGTACGCCCACACGCTGCCGTCGCCCTCCGCCGAAATGAAGTCTGCGCCCATCGGATACTGGCCGCCGGGCCCGGCCCCGTGCCACGACGTGCCTTGGAAACGGAAAACGCCGACAGGACTCGCGGCCCACACGACGCCATCCGCTGTCTCGGTCAGCGAGCGCATGCCGCCCAGCATGCGTCCGTCGTCGCTCTTCAGGTGGTAGGTCACGTGGCCGTCCTTGATGAACGCCATGCCGCTGAAGTTCAGGCTGGCCCACAGGCCGCCGTCCGAGGTGGCGAACACCCCGCCGGCCGCCGTCGACGCCAGGCGTGGGTCGCGCGGAAGGTCGAACGGCTGGAAGCGCTCGCCGTCGAAGCGGTAGAGCCCGTAGCCCGAGCCGATCCAGATGTGCCCGTCACGGGTCTGCGTCATGGCGGCGATGTGCGGTGCGCCTTCCTCCGGCCCCCACGCCTTGTGCCGCATGTCCTTCGTGGTCACATTCGGCGGAAGCGCTGACACTGTCATACTCCAGGGCAACAGCACGAGCGCCGCCATACGGCGCAACACGTCGTTCATTCGAAGTCCTCCATGCCGCGCGTGCGGCTTGTTTCCGGCTTGAGGCCTGGTGCCCGGAGCGCGTCCTGCGATGCGCGCGTTCATGGCAGCAACCCGCCGCCTCGAGTGCCGGTCGTGCGCGGTATTCTGTCTGTCCACGCGCCGTTCGGCCATCGCCCGCCGAAGGCTTTCATTTCGTGTTCCAAGGAACGCCATGTCAGACCCCCAGGCCGACACGACGCCCATCCGGGTCCTCGTCGTCGACGACCACCCTCTCCTGCGCGAAGGCATCGCCTGCCTGCTCGATGCTCAGGGTGGCGCGCGCGTGATCGCCGAAGCAGGCGATGGCGAGGAGGCATTGGCGGCGTTCGCCAAACACCGGCCCGACGTGGCGTTGGTCGACCTGCAGATGCCCGGAATGAACGGCTTCGAAACCATCGCCGGGCTCCGTGCCGCCTGTCCCGACGCGCGCATCGTGGTGCTCACGACCTACGGCGGCGACGGCCAGGCGATGCGGGCGCTGCAATCTGGCGCCTGCGGCTATGTGCTCAAGACCGCGGGCGGCGCCGAGATCCTGGCGGCTATCCGCGCTGCTCATCAGGGGCGGCGCTATCTCTCCGCGCAAGTGGCGCAAGAGCTGGCGCAACACGCCACGGACGACCCTCTCACGCCGCGCGAAATCGAAGTCCTGCGTCAGGTGGTGTCGGGCAAGTCCAACCTCGAGATCGCCCAATTGCTGTGCATCGCCGAGGAGACAGTGAAGTCACGCATGAAGAACATCCTGAGCAAGCTGCATGCGAGCGACCGGACCCACGCGGCCACGATCGCGATCTCGCGCGGAATCATTGACGGACCTTGACGAGCGCCTTCGTGCCGCGACGCCAAGTCGTTCACTCGAAGGAGTGAAGACGCGCGACGGTGTCGCCCCTACGCTCGATACTGCGGTCCGACCGGGCCGTGACTTCCACACGACGCCACCGTCATGCCGCCCTGCTCTCGTCGCTGCCTGCCGACCGTCAAGCAGGCGGTACATCGGCTTCTCGCCATGGTGCTCGCATCGGCACTGGCGATGCTGTCGGGGCCGTCGGTAGCCGGAGAGCCAGACATCGGCATCGACCGGATGCATCACAGGATCTGGACGATAAAGGACGGCGCCCCGCAGGACGTCTGGGCGATCGCGCAGACTTCTGACGGCTGGATGTGGTTCGGGGGTCCGAATGGCCTCTATCGATTCGATGGCGTCAAGTTCGAGCGGACAGACACCGAGCCTCCGGAATCCGAGCGATCGCGCGCAGTCTCCGCGCTGCTGGCCGACGAGTCGGGCGGCCTGGTCGTCGGCTACCGCAACGGCGGTGTCGCGATCTTGCGCAACGGACAGGCGACCAGATATCACGAGGCGGATGGTTTCGACAACGCGACGGTCTTCGACCTGACGATCGACTTCGATCACGCGCTGTGGGTGGCGACCCGCAGCGGACTGCATCGGTTCGACGGGCACGCCTGGGAGTCCTGGGGATCGCAGCGCGGCGCGCCCGACGGCGCTGCCACTGCGCTGTTGACGGACCTGGACGGTCGGGTCTGGGTGTCGACAGGCTCCAGCACGGCGATCCTGGAGCGCGGCACGAGCAGCTTCAAGGCGATGCCAGCGGTCCACGACGTGGTTCAGTTCCTGCAATCACCCGATGGACGGAGCTGGTACGCGACAGGAGATCAGTTGCACCTGTGCCCTGTCCAGCCTGCTATTGCAGGCTCCGCACACCTTCCGCCCAGGCCGGCGTCGATGACGACCCTGTTCGATCAGGGCGGCACGCTTTGGACCCTCGGCGACTTCGATGTGATGCGGTTCTCGGCGAAGAGCGTGCACGATCGGCTTTCCCTTCTGATGCCAAAAGGTGGCGCCCCGGCGGGCTCCAGCCACGTCTTCAGCTCGTCAAACAAGACGATGCTCGAGGATCGCAACGGAACGATCTGGATCACGAGTTTGTCCGGCGACATTCACCAGTTCCGGCCCGTTCCCCTGTCGTCCATCCAGGCGGGGACGAGCAAGAACCTGACGGGGGGCTTGTTCGCCGCGGCGGATGGCGCCGTCTGGCTGACCGTCCAGAGCAACTACGAGGCGCCCATCGTCGGCGACGGTCTCTGGCGTCTGGACGGACGACCACGCCGCTACCAGCCCGAGGACTTCCCAAGCGCCACGACCATCGTCAGCTCGCCCGACGGCGCCCTTCATGTGACCGCCGGCGGCTGGCTTTGGACATCCATCGAGGGTCGCTTTCAGCGGGACATCCCGCTGCCCAGGAACGACGGCGTCCATCCCGCCTTCGCGACAGCAGCGGATCCGGTCGACGGCACGTTGTGGGCGTCCTTTCTCGGTGTCGGATTGTTCAAACGTGTCGGTGACGGCTGGCAACGCAACGGCGGCCTCGCGGCTCTACCGCAGACGGGCGCGACTTCGCTGGCCTTCGACGACCGGCACACGCTCTGGATCGGCTACGCAAACGGGTTCGTGCGATCGCTGGACATGTCTGACGGAAAGATGACGGTCCAAGCCCTGGCCTCGCACGTCGGCGCTGCCCGTGTGGTCACCACAGGGCGGAATGTGATCGTCGCCGGCGATCGCGGCCTGTCCATCCTGGAGGGCGGGGCCCTGCGACCACTGCTGCCCAGCGAGCCCGGCAGTTTCGATGGCCTGACCGGTCTTCTCGAGACGGCGGATGGGGACGTCTGGGTCAACGGCATGAAAGGCCTGGTCCGGATCCGCGCGGCCGACCTGAGAAGCCCGACGGATTCGCCGAACCACCGCACTGTTACGGTGCGTGTGTACGACGGCAGCGACGGCTACCCCGGAAACGGATCGAGTGGCACGCCGTTTGGCAACACCTTGGCGCAAGCAGCGGACGGGCAGATCTGGTTCGTCGGCACCGATGTGCCGGGCAAGCTCGATCTGACCGCCCTGCGCTCCAGTCCGACGATCGCGCCCTTGTTGCTGACCTCGGTCTCCACCGCTGCAACGTCCTATCCCGCATCGAGTCCTGTACGCCTTCCGTCAGGCACCCGCGACTTCCAGGTCGACTACACGGCGCTCAACTACATCCATCCAGACCGCGAGCGCTTCCGATACCGCCTCGTCGGGCTGAACGACACCTGGTCCGAAGCCGGAACTCGCCGCCAGGCCTTCTTCACGAACCTCGGCCCCGGGCACTACCGCTTCGAGGTGCAGTCGCGCAACGAGACCAACGACTGGTCGGCCACCCCCATCGCATTGGACATCGACATCCCCACGACATTCATCCAGTCACCCACGTTCATGGCACTGTGCGTGGCTCTTTCGGCCATCGCACTCTGGTGCCTGGTGCAATGGCGCGTGCGCCACGCCACGAACGAAGCCAAGCGCCTCGAGCGCGATCGCATGAAGGAACGCATGGGTGAGCGGGCGCGTATCGCACGCGAGATCCATGACACGCTGCTGCAGAACACGCAGGCGGTGGCGATGATGCTCGAAGCGGCCGCGTCCATGGTGAGACGTGGACAGCCGGTGGCGGAACTGCTCGACCGGGCAGCGATGAGTACGGGGGCAGCCGTGGTGGAGGCCCGCAAGCGGGTCTACGAGCTGCGGCGCGAGGACGACGTACCCATCGACCTGGTGGGTGAACTGCGCGGGATCGGCGAGCGTCTCGCCGCCGAGGCGGGTGCCGCTGCGTTTTCCCTGGTCGGCGCACTGCCCACACTTGACGCGTCCGCGGCGCACGAGGTGCTGAGCATCGGGCGCGAAGCCTTGCTCAATGCATATCGACACGCACACGCCTCGAACATCGCCGTGCGCCTCGAGCAGGTCGACGGCGAGTTGGTCGTTCGGATCGACGACGACGGCATCGGCATCGATCCGGATGCCAGACTGCGCGGCGCCATCCAGGGCCACTGGGGCCTGCCCGGGATGTCGGAGCGGGCGCGCCGCCTGGGCGGCAGGCTGACCGTGGCGGCCGTCCATCCGAGCGGGACGCGCGTGGAACTGCGCTTCAATCTGGAACGACTCGGCGTGGGCTGAGCGCCTTGGAGAGACGGCCGTCAAGTCGCGCACCGCTCAATGTCCGACCACGCCGAGCTGCTTCTGCAGCGTCAGGTTGTCCTCGAGGTGCCAGTTCTCGACGATCACGCCTTCGGCCACACGATAGAGGTCGAAGGCCTGGAAGTCGATCACCTGGCCAGAACCGACGAGCGCCCCCATGCGACCCGTGAAATGGCCACGGAAATGGAGGCGGACGCTGACGCGGTCGCCGGCGATGACCACATCGTCCATTTCGGCACTGAGGTCGGGAACCGCCGCACGGAATCCGGCGGATGCCGCGAGCGGCCCTGCAGGCCCCTGCGGTCGGCCCGCGGGCAACGTGCGGTCGACGAACTGCGGCGACAGCGCGATGCGGGCGAACTCCGGATCGCCCGTGTTCCAGAAGGCCGCGTAGCGACGTGCCGCTAGCAACAGCGCGGCGCTGTCGGTGCCCGCCGCCACGCTCAGGTGGCGCGGTGTCGGCAGGTTGTCCGTGGCGCGGCCGGCAAGGGGTACGGCGGCGAGCGAGGCGCCCAGGACGAGGGCATTGGGAAGCTGGCGGGCGTTCATGAGATGACTCCTGGTGCGGTCCGAACGCCGTGACGTTGCGACGCTCGGAGTGGTCGAATGCTCGCGGGCATCGCGAGTGCCGAGTCATGTTTCCATGCCCGAACCACGACGGCCAAGCCTCTGAAGAGGGACCGACGCCTGCTCCCTCGCGCCCGCTCGCGGCGGCGCTCACAGATCAAGGACGAGATGCGTGCCCCCATCGTCCTCGCGCGCGGGTACCGAACAGCAGATCAGTGCCGTGCCCGGCGGCCCGCCGGGCCCAACGCGGCCTGGATAGGCGACGCGGCCCGCCAGCACGCGCGTCCGGCAGGTGCCGCAAGAGCCGTCACGGCAGCCGAAGTCCGGTTCGAGGCCGCATCGCTCCGCGAATTCGAGCAAGGTGCCACAGCCCGGCGCCCACGTCGCGACCCGATCGGCCCGGGCAAAACGCACGGGCACTGGCGCTTCGGAGGCCACCGGTACCTCAGGCAATGGCACGCAAGCGATGGTCGGCGAGCTGCGCCTGAGCGCAGACGGCCCGAACGTCTCGGCATGCATGCGGTCGTCAGCGATGCCCAGCGCCCGAAGGTCGTCGTAGACCTGCTGCAGGAACGCGGCCGGGCCGCACAGGTAGAAGTCGTGATCATCGAAGGGCAGAACCTTGCGCAGGGTGTCGACGCTCAGGCGGCCCTCGAACTCGTAGGCGACGCCTGGCCTGTCGTTCCGCCCCGGTCGGCTGAAGCATCGCGTGATGGAGAACATGCCTTGGGCCTGATCCTGAAGCGCCAACAGTTCGCTTACGAAGGGCATCGCACCGCCGTCGCGCGCGCCGTGCAGGAAGTGCACCGGCCGCCGCCGCCCTGCGGCCAAGTCGGAGGCAATCAGTTGCTCGGCCATCGCGAGCATCGGCGTGATTCCGATCCCCGCAGACATCAGCACGACAGGCCGCGGCGATTCGACATCGACGGTGAACTCGCCCTGCGGACCCCGTGCCTCGAATTCGGTGCCGGTCACGAGCCGGCGACGCATTTCGCGAGAGCCCGCGCCATCGGTCTTCACGCTGATGCGGTAGGCGCCGTCGGCCGGAAGGCGCGACAGACTGTAGCTGCGCACCAGCGCCCTTCCCGCACCTTCACTTGGCAAGCGCAGCACCAAGTGCATGCCACCGCGCTCGAACCCGCCTACGAAGCCTTCCAGCGGCCGTAGAAAGATAGATCGCACCTCGGGCGTCTCGTCCACGACACCTTCGACCCGAAACCGGCGCCAGCCGATCGCCGCCACCCTCGCGATGCTTTCGGACGCCTCGTTCCACGTGCCGGTCAGGTCCGCTTCGGCCGACGGATCGCGAACCGGGCCACGCCAACGCAGCACGCCGCGTCGACGCACGGCTCGCTCCACGCGGACGCGCCACAAGCGCTGTGCGCCCTGGAACGTGGCCAGGCGAGGGCTATCGAACGACACCTCGACGGAGCCGGTCAGTTGCAGCACGTCGCCGCTCTCAAAATCGGGGAACAGCATTCCGGCCCGGGGATTGACCAGGAAGTTGCCGAGCGTGTTGAAGAACTGGTTGCCCGCGAAGTCGGGAATCGTCAGCCAGTCGCCGTCGACTTCGACGAAGCCCGGGCGGCCACCTCTGTGCGAGACGTCCACCTGTCGTCGCGCGGCCTCCGTGAAGCTGGCGACGAAGAACGTGCCGCTGGCGCGGATCTGGGCGCGTGCCTCGTCGTCGAGCGAGGCCATGACTTCCCCTGCAGGAATATCAGAAGGCGCGGCCTCGAAGTGCAGATCGCGCGTATGAATGTACTTGGGGCAATTGCCGAACGCGCGCTCAACCTCGACCAGCATGCCGTGGTCGTCGGCTTGCACGACGCGCCCGTTCAGCCGGTTGCGGCGGCGCGTCTCCAGCTCGATGCCCAGCAGCCCGATCGCCCGTCCGACGCCCATTCCGAGCGCCGCGGGATCGTCGTCAAGAGGGCGCGCGTCGATGCGCAAGTGCCTGTCGTCGTCGGCACGCATGAACGCGCGGGGGCCATCGAGGATGGTGGCCCATGGTCGGCCTTCTTCGTCGACGACACCCACCACGACGAATGGCAGGCGAGGATAGAAGGCACGATGCTGCTCGTTGAGGAAGGGCCGCAGGAACGCCGTGACCGTCGCGATGTGCGCCGGATCGACACCCGCGCGCCGCTGCGCCTCGATTTCGCCGGGGTGCCAGGGCGACGCATCGGTCGACATGCGCGTTCTTCAGGCGACGGCTGCGCGCTTCGGCACCGAACGCGGCATCGGCAGGAAATGCGGCAACTGCTCCACGCGCGCCAGCCAGGCACGGACTTCCGGATAGAGATCCAGCGACACAAGGCCCTCGGGTGCGTGGGCCACGTAGGTGTAGCAGGCGAGGTCGGCGATCGTGGCGTGCGGCGCGGCAAGGAAGGGCTGGCCTGCGATTTCCTCCTCGAGCACGCGCAGGAACTGGTGGCCCGTCGCGATCGCCACCTGCGCGTCGTGGGCAAGCCCGAAGACCGACACCAGGCGGGCCCGCGCCACGCCATAGGCGATCGGACCTGCGGCCGCGGACAGCCAGCGCTGCACCTGGGCCGCGCCGACCGGATCCTCCGGCAACCAGCGCGTATTGCCGTAACGCTTGGCCAGGTACACGAGGATCGCGTTGGAGTCCGCGATGACGTTCTCCTCGTCGACGATCACCGGCACCTGACTAAAGCGGTTGAGCGCGATGAACTCGGGGCGACGCAGGTCGCCGGCGGCGATGTCGACGTCGACCGGATCGTAGGGCACGCCCAGCATGAGCATCAGGAGCTCGACCCTGTGGCAATGCCCGGAGAGGATATCGCGATAGAAGCGAATGGAAGTCATGCAGGTTCCTTTCAAGATCGGTCGACGTAAGCGCAAGCGGCGTGCCGAACCACTGTCGGCCCGACCGCTCATCGTGGGCCAGCCCCCTTGGTCGTACCTTGCGCTCCCACCGGCGGTCCGCGAGCCGTCTCAGGCGACCAGGCAGCGCGGCCGCGTCCGCGGCATCGATACGAAGCGCGATAGCGCCTCGACGCGTGCCAGCTCGCCACGACCGGCAATTCCAGCATCGTGAGCAACAGTTCGATGCGATGGCAGTGGCCGGACAGGATGTCGCAGTAGGGGCGGATCGCGGCGCGTGGCATGTTGGACTCGGAATGCCGCAACCAGTGCCGCGGCGACTTTCGATCCTATTGCGCCAGACCACTGACTGACAGTGCCGGGCGTCTCGAATTCTTGCTCGATCCGCTCCTCGGGGCCCCAGAGGAGCACGTTGACCTCCTCCTTCGGCGAGGTGCCGCGCCGAGGCACCTGGTCGAAGAATTGCAGCATTGCCGAGCAAAGGAGAGATGGCGATGAACCAGGACCGATCCATTCGTGCGCTGATGGTCAACCAGCCGAACGGCGCATTCGAGGAGGTGACCTTTGCCTGTCCGCGGCCGCAGCCCGGGCAAGTACTGGTGCGCGTGCACGCCAGCGGCGTGAACCCGCTCGACACCAAGATTCGCGCCGGCGCTGCTGACCATGCGCGCCACCCGCTGCCCGCGATACTGGGGCTCGATCTGGCCGGCGTGGTCGAGGCCCTGGGCGACGACGTCACCGGCTTCGAAGTCGGCGACCAGGTCTACGGCATGACCGGAGGTGTCGGCGGCGTGCAGGGCTCGCTGTCGCAGTGCGCCGCCGTCGACGCGGCCCTGCTCGCGCGCAAGCCATCCAATCTGTCGATGCGCGAGGCCGCAGCGCTGCCGCTGATCGTCATCACGGCATGGGAAGGCTTGGTCGATCGCGCGCGCACGAAGGCGGATCAAAAGGTGCTGGTGCACGGGGGTGCCGGCGGTGTTGGCCATGCGGCGGTACAGATCGCGCGCGCCCTTGGTGCCGAGGTCTACGCCACGGGCGAGGCCGGCGATGCCGAAGTGATTCGCGGCTACGGTGCCGTCCCGATCGACTTCCGCACGCAGACCGTCGACGACTACGTCCAGGCCTACACCGGTGGCGAAGGCTTCGATGTCGTCTACGACACCGTGGGCGGCCCGGTGCTTGACGCCTCGTTCACGGCCGTCAGACGCTACGACGGCCACGTCGTCAGCTGCCTCGGCTGGGGCACGCACAAGCTGGCACCACTGTCGTTCCGCGCGGCGACCTACAGCGGCGTCTTCACGCTGATGCCGATACTCACCGGACGTTGCCGCGCCCACCATGGACGCATCCTCGAGCTGGCGGCGGAAATGGTCGAGCGCGGACAGCTGCGCCCCCGTCTCGATCCTCGCACGTTCGACTTCTCGTCCGCGCACGAAGCGCACGCCTTGGTCGCGAGCGGCCGAAGCCAGGGAAAGGTCGTCATCGATATCCGGCACTGACCGGCGATCGCACGGCGCGGACGTCAACGAGCGACCGCGCCGGCCCGCGGCTGGCTTGTGCCGCGACGGAACGCCGATGGCGTGACGGCCATTGCGCGCCGAAAGGCCTTGGAGAACGCCGCCTCCGACTGGTAGCCGATCTCGGCACCGATGTCGGCCACGCTGCGGCGTGTGCCGCGCAGCAGTCCCGCAGCGCGCGACATGCGTACCTCGAGCAGCAACGCGCCAGGCGTCGTCGCCGCGGCCTGCATGAAACGACGCGCGAAGGTGGCGCGAGACATCGCAGCCAAGTCGGCCAGTTGCGCCAGCGTCCAGTCGCGCCCGGGGCTGCCGAGCATGGCCTGCGTCGCGCGAGCGAGTCGGGAATCGCCCACCAGGCGCAGCAAGCTCGGTGTCAACCCCTCGCGTTGACTGCTGGTGCGAAGCGCCAGCGTGAACAACGCACCGCACAGCGACGCGACCACCGCGGCGGCACCGGGGCGGGCCCCGTCAACCTCGGCGCGGATGAACGACACGATGCGATCCAGATCAGCGTGCGGCGTCGACTCCGACAAGCTCACGTGGAGGACGCTAGGCAGGGCCTGAAGCAGCGTCTCGGTTGTTTGCGCGTTGTAGACGAATCGTCCGCAGAGCAGGTCGAGTTCGATCAGGCCATCAACGCTGTGGCGCAAGGGCAACTGAGATGCATCTTCCGTCGTGGCCAGCAGATGCCCAGGATCGATGGGCCCGTCACAGCGCACGCGATGCGCCTGTCTGCCGGGAAGCGCCAGGAAGTCGCCGGCGGCCATGGCCACCGGCTCGTGACCGTCGATCTCGATGATGCAACGCCCCGCGAGCAGCAGATGGAACTCGATCTCGCGCGCCATCACTCGCTCGTGCGATACCGCGAAACCGTCGGCGAACTGGCAATGCAGGTCGAGGCTTGCCTGCAGGTCCAGCAGTCGTACAAGCTGGCTCAATGCGTCCATGAGCTCACTTCCTGAACGGAAGCCGGAGATGCATGCCTCCGAACGAGCGCCGTCGCTCTCCGGAAGGGAACGGTCGAGTGGACAGGGATGGGCATCGCGACTCCTTGCTTGCGGCGGCGGATTCTGCGACGGATCGCAATTTCCCGGGCAGCCCTGATGCACGTGGGGAAGAGTCCTTCGCCCCCCCTGAGCACAGCGCCGCAGACTCGCGCGCCTGGCAAGGAAGGTTGTTTCACTCGATCGGGTGGGCCCAAATTCCACAGATCGGGGTTTCTCGGGCACAGGTCGTACCGCTACGCTTTGTCCCATGGTGCAGCGGTCGCTGCACTCGCCGATGGCCTTCTTGCCGACCAGACGGAGCAGCAACGATGAACACACCCGACCCCATCCTCGTCTCGATCGTCCACCCGGATTCCCTGGTGCGCTCATGCCTCGTCAGCGCCATCGACCGTGCGCAGGGCATCGAGGTCAACCTCGCTGTCGCGCAAGTGTGCGCACTAGACGCCCTGGCGGAAGCCCACGCCCGCTCGCACGTCGTCATCGCGGACTACGAGCCGGGCATCGAGCTCGCCAGTCGCGCCTCGCGGGACGTCCGCCTGCAGCCGGTGATCGTCGTCTCGGGAGTCGATCGTGAATGGGAGCTTCGCAACGCACTGGCGCATCGCGTTCGTGGCTACCTGATTCCGGGGTTCGAACTGGAGCATCTCGACGAAGGCGTCCGCGCCGTCCGCAGCGGACGCCGCTACCTGTGCACGCGCGCGGCCGCGCGGCTCGCGGAGAGCCTCTCCTTCGAGACCCTGACCGATCGCGAGGCGGAAGTGCTTGCGCTGGTGGTTCGCGGCGAGCCGAACAAGCTCATCAGCCGGCAGCTGGCGATCTCGATCGGCACCGTCAAGTCGCACATCAAGTCGACGTACGGCAAGTTGTGCGTCGCCAGCCGCACGCAGGCCATCGCGACGGCCGAAAGACGCGGCCTGCTGCGGCGTGATGCGGAACAGGACGTCGCCCCGTGGCTCAAGGCCACGCGAGCCGTCACGATGCCGCCGCGCTCCTCGCTGGATCGCATGGCGGATGTCGCATTCGGGTGACCCCCGCCCCAAGGAGGGGACTTCGACATCCGCCGAGCGAGGCATGCCCGGCGCGTGCGGGCCTCGCATAGTGGGTGTGTGTCGGACCTCGAGGCCGCACCGGCGGCGGCAGCCGTCGCCCTACACCCCATTCGACAAGAGGACCATCATGAAATCGACCCGACTCATCGCTGCCCCGCTGCTGCTGATGTCTCTGCACGCTGCGTGGTCGCAGACGCCGGCCTCCGCGCCGGCACCCCTGACCCGTGCGGAGGTCAAGGCCGATCTCGACGCGGCACGCAAGGCCGGAGTCATCCCCATCAACGAAGAGGGCCAGATGCCCCGCGACATCAATCCGAAAGCCTACCCGCCGAAGCAGGCGGGGCCAGCCGCAACGCGCGCAGAAGTTACCGCCGAGCTGGCTGCCGCGCGCAAGTCCGGTGACATCCCGGTCAACGACGAGGGAGAGACGGCGCGCGACATCAATCCTCGCGCGTACCCTCCCAAGCCCATGCCGCCTAGCCTCACGCGCGCGCAGGTCCAGGCCGAGACACAGGCCGCCTACCGCGCCGGCGACTTCCAGGTGGGCGAGAGCGGCGAGACGGCAGCCGAACAGAATCCCTCGCGCTATGCCGGCTCGCCCGCCAAGCCGCCGAAGCTTCATCTGCCGCATCGCAAGTCCAAGGCGGCCTCCGCGCCCGTCGCGAGCCAATGAGACGCTTGGCTCCGCGGGGTGCGCCGCGGAGCCGACATCGGGCCGTGCGCGGGCCTCGCTCGAGCGCGAGCGCCCGTGCAAGCCGGCGCTCGCTATCTCAGGCGAGACGATGAAGCAACAACTCAAGATTTCGCGACATTGAAGATCTCGCCGGCAGACAGCACAGTTGAAACCTGGGCGCCGAACTCCTCGGAGCCTGCAGGAGATCAACATGCTGAACTGGATTGACTACCGCAAGAAGCTCGTCGGCCGAATTGGCGACTTCGCCAGCGTCTCACCAGAGACGGTCAAAGGCTATCAAACACTGTCAAAGGCAGGCGAGAAGACAAGCCATCTCGACACGAAGACGCGGGAGCTGATCGCACTGGCCGTCGCCGTGACAACGCGTTGCGACGGCTGTATCACCGTTCATGCCGCAGAGGCGCTTAAGTTCGGCGCCAACAAGGAAGAGATCGGGGAGGCGCTCGGCGTGGCCGTGGCGCTCAACGCCGGTGCGGCCATGGTGTACTCTGCGCGCGCGCTCGACGCCTTCGACGCGCACAGTACCGCCTCCGCTCCGGCCGATGTCGCCTGACGACCACCGATCCAAACTGCCCTGCTGTGCCCGCCTGTACGCTGGCGCCCGCCCCTGGATCGACTCGGGCAAGGTGCGGGTGCGCCGCGTCATCATCGGCATTCTCGCGCCAAGCGGCGCGGCGAAAGCTGCCGCGCTGCTGGCGGACGCGAACCCGTCTGCCCCGCAGCGCTACGAGAGCGATCGCGCACAGGTGCCAGCAAGGCGGTGGCCGGCGCCGATGGCCGAGGTCTTCGGCCGGCGATGAACGGTGCGCCTGGCTGGTGCTCAGAGCGGCGAGTCGATGATGCCTCGACGCACGGCGATCATCACCGCGTGGGTACGATCGTTCGCACCCAACTTGGCGGAGATGTTCTTCATGTGAGACTTGACCGTGTCTTCGGACAGGCACAGCTGGTCAGCGACCGCGCGGTTCGAGTTGCCGGCCGCGACGCGGCGCAGCACCTCGAGCTCACGCGTCGAGAGAGACGATTCGACCATGTGCTCGGCAAGCTCCGCGGCGATCTCGATGGGAATGTGCCGGCGGCCGGCGTGAACCGTGCGCAAGGCTTCGATCAGGTCGGTGCGCATGGTGCTCTTGAGCATGTAGCCGCAAGCACCGGCCTTCAGCGCGCGATAGGCCTTGGTGTCACCGCGGTAGGTGGACAGCATGATGACGCGCGCGTCGGGGCACTCGGCGATGATCGCTGCCGTCGCCTCGACGCCGTCCATCTCAGGCATCTGTACGTCCATGACGGTGACATCGGGCCGCAGCGCCCGGAAGCGCTCGACGGCCTCGCGTCCGGTGCAGGCTTCGCCCACGAGCTGGATGTCGGCCTCACCCGAGATGACCGCGGCGATGCCCGCTCGAAGCAGCGGGTGATCGTCCGCAACGAGCACCTTCATGGCTTGTCGGATCCTTTCACCGTGCCGAACGCAGGCAGGAGGCCGGCGTCTCGCCTTCGGCGAATCTAGCGCGTCAGGTGCAGCCGCACGACACCCGAAAGAGTGAATCTCCCCTTCAGGGGGACGCCGGGGTCGGCTCTCGGGGCGTATCCACGGCAAGGGCCGACATCTAAGCTGACCTTCATCGTGCAACGGCTCGACGTGGCCGTCACACCGAACCAAGGAGTCGTCATGTCCCGCTGGCTGCTGCGCTTGCCTTTCGGCATCTTCCTGGTCGTCGCGGCCGCTGCGCTCGCACGCGCCGCGATGCCGCACGGGATGAACGAGCATCCTCGCGCCTCGAGGACGTCCTCGTTCATGGCTGAGAACGCGCAGGCCATGGACAGGATGATGGCCGCAATGACCATCACGCCGTCCGGCAACGTCGACCGCGACTTCGTCGCGATGATGGTGCCGCATCACCAGGGCGCCATCGACATGGCGCTCGCCGAGCTCAAGTACGGCAAGGACGAGACGCTGCGCCGAATGGCACAGGAAATCATCGTCGAGCAGCAGCAGGAGATCGCGGCGATGCACCTGGCCGCCGACAAGCTCACCGACGCGCGGCCCGCCTCGTCTATCGCGTTCGATGTCTGCACCACTCGCCCGACCGCCCCGCGCCGCATGCATTCCCCGCCCATGCAAGGAGACCTCTGACATGACCTTCGCCCGCCCCTTCCTTTCGAGCCTCACGCTCGCCGCCCTGCTGCTGCCTCTGGCCACCAGCGCGGGCCAGGTGCCCGGTGCCGCCACGGACGCCGACCGCCCGATCTCCCACCGAGATCGCGTCTACGCCGCCGAGCAGTTCTCCAATACCGTGTCGGTCACCGATCCGGCGGACGGCCGTCTGCTGGGGCTCATTCGGCTGGGCGACCCGGCGCCGGGCAACGTCACCCCGCTATACCGGGGACAGTTGCTGGTGCATGGCCTGGGCTTCTCGCCCGACCACCGCACCATCGCGGTGGTGGGCATCGGCTCGAACTCGGTCAGCTTCATCGACACCGCCACCAACGCCGTCAAGCACACGACCTACGTCGGCCGCTCGCCGCATGAGGCGTTCTTCACGCCGGACGGCAAGCAGTTGTGGGTCACGGTGCGCGGCGAGAACTACATCGCGGTGCTCGATCCGGCGACCTACCAGGAGACCTCCCGCATCATCACGCCCGGCGGCCCCGGCATGACGATCTTCTCCGTCGACGGCAAGTACGGCTACGTCTGCTCATCGTTCAACCCGGAGACGGTGGTCATCGACACCACCTCGCACCAGATCGTGGGTCATGTGAAGCAGGAGAGCCCCTTCTGCCCGAACATCGCGGCCACCCCCGACGGCAAGCAAGTCTGGATGACGCTCAAGGATGTCGGTCGCACGACGGTGTTCGACGCCAAGCCGCCGTTCGCCGTGATCAAGAGCTGGGACACCGGCCCCATCACCAACCACGTCAACTTCGCACGCACGACCAAGGGCCAGTTCGCCTACGTCACGGTGGGCGGACTCAACCAGGTGAAGGTCTACCGCACCGACGGCGACTTCGGCCTGGTGGCGACGATTCCCGTCGGCGCGATGCCGCACGGCCTGTGGCCCTCGGGCGACGGCTCGCGCATCTATGTCGGGCTCGAGAACGACGACGCGCTCGCAGTGATCGACACCGCCGGCAACAAGGTGGTCGGCGCGCCGATTCCGATCGGGCAGGCTCCGCAGGCGCTTGCCTATGTACCGGACGCCGTGCCCGAGGGGACGGAAACCCAGAACCTGCAACCCTTGGGACTCGCCGGCCAGGCCGCGCATCTGACGCTGGCAGGCAAGTCTGGCGGCGCCCCCACCAGCGTCTCGCTCTTCGAGCAGGGCCTGGTGCAGGTGCTTCAGGCGTCGGTCACCGGGCTGCAGCCCGGCATGTCGTACGTGATCGGGCTGGCCGAGAAGGCAGACGGCAGCGGACCGATCCAAGCACTGGCGGCGTTCAAGGCGAACCCGGCGGGCTCGGCGATCGTCGGCGTGACGGGCCCGATCCGCCAATTGGTGCAGGAGCCGCGAGCAGAGGCGCGACGCTATCTCGTGGTGGCGCAGCAGGTGGATGGCAAGGCGGGAGCGGCCGTGCAGGTTCAGGTCGCGGCGGAGTGACGCTCACGACTCGGCGTCTAGCCTGCGGCGGCTCAGGCGCGCCTTCCAGCGCCGCCACAGGCGGGGCCAGGGACGCGCGCCCGCCGCTTCATAGACCGCCGGCGACGGCACCCTGAAGTCAATCTCCGTGCCGGCGTCTGGCGCGCTCCAGACCTCGAGCATCGCACCCACCCGAGCAGCGCGCTCACGCATGCCACGCATGCCCCAGCGCCCCGGGGCGTACCCGAACTTCAGCACCTGATGGTCCAGGCCGATCCCGTCGTCGCGCACGCGCACGCGGAAGACCTCGGCCTGATAGATCAGCTCGACCTCGACACGCTTGGCCTTGGCGTGCCTAAAGGCGTTGAGCATGGCCTCCGCCCCGATGCGATACGCCTCGTCCGCCACCATCGGATTGAGTAGCTTGGTTCCGCCCGTGACGCTCAGCTCGAAATCGATGCGGTGCTCTGCGCTCAGTCTCCGTCCGTGGGAGCGCAGCGCCGCCTCCAGGCTCACGGGATCTGACGCACTGCCGCGCAATTCCTGGATCCGGTCGCGACCTTCCACCATCAATGTGTCGGCGTCCTGCAATGCATTGTCGAGGATCGTGCGAGCGGGCTCGCCGTGCGGAAGGCGCGAGGCTGCGGCCTGCACCTTGAGGGCCAGACCCTGCGTACTCTGCAGCAACGTGTCGTGCAGCTCACGCGCGATGCGCTCGCGTTCGGCCAGGCGCTCGTGCAGCTTGGCCTGCTCGCGTCGAAGCAGGTGCTCGTCGCGCGCGCGCACCGCCAGCCCGAGTACCAGGAGGCCGCCGAGCACGCACAGCGCCGCAAAGGCCCAGCTTTGAAGGAAGGTCGGCGGAATATCGATGGCCACTTTCGCCGACGCGTTCGTCCAGCCGCCCGTCTCGTTGTGCGACTGGACCTCGAAGACGTAATGACCCGGACCCACGTTGGTGAAGAATGCCTCTCGCCGTGCGCCGGCGTTCGTCCATGCGTCGGACAGGCCCATCAGCCGATAACGGAAGCGCTCGCGATCGGGATGCGCGTAGTTCAGCGCGGTGTAGTCCACTTGCAGGTCGCGCGTGCCGGCCTCGAGTTGCAGCGCACCCTCGATGGGGATCCGGCCCGCGGCAGTCGTGAGGGCCCGCAGCAGCAGCGGCGACGTCGAGGCCGTCCGCGGAATCGTCGCCGGATCGAGCCAGCCCTGGCGAGTTGCGCCGCAGAACCAGATGCGCCCGTCCGGCGCGCTCGCCATCGAGTTGCCGAAGGGCATCTTGGTGGCGCCGCTGTCGGGGTAGCCATCCGATCGGTCAAACACACGTGCATTCACCGCCGGGTTACCGGTATCGACCACGTGCTGGAGGTCCGCATGTGGAATGTGCACGGCGCCCGCCAGACCATTCAGCCACACGTCACCGTTGGCTGTCTGCACCAGGCCGGTAAGGCCTTCGAGCGTGCCCGCTTCGGCGGTTGTCAGCAGCTGGAAACGCCCCTGGCGCAGCAGCGAGAGCCCCCGGTCGCCGCCCGCCAGCACGAAGCGGCCGGCGCCGATCACGCGCACCGCACCTACGTGGGAGTCCTGCACCTCCACCGCGCGGGCGCCATCTGAGCCGCGCACGCTGCGCACGCGCCCGTCGGCGTAGCCCAGCCACAGCGTGTCGCCATTGCCGGTCATTGCGGTCGCGTTCTCGGGCGGCAGTGCCGAAATGCCACCGTTACGTTGCCACGTGTCGCCACGCCGCAGCCACAAGCCCGCTCCGTACATCGAGACCCAAAGCGAGCCCGTGGCAGCATCGTCGGCCATCGCCAGCGCCGGATTGATGCCGCCGCGCACCGGTAGAGGCATCTCGTGCTCGAAGCGATCCGCAGTGCGGCGCCAAAGCCAGCCTTCGCCAGCGAACCGCAACGCGCCGTCCCGCGGCTCGAACGCGACGCTAGCCGACTTAATTTCCGATGGCTGGATACGCGACTGTGCTCCATCCAAACGCCAGAGGCCATCGCCGGGCATAGGCACGGAATAGTTGCCCTGTGCGGGCATCCAAACGCCGCCGTCATGGCTGACCGCGAGCGCCCCCGTCTCATTCAGCCGCGGCATCCGGCGCAGTTCCTCGACCGGCACGGTGCGGAACTCGTGCACTTCGCCGGACAAGGTGGTCATCCAGATGTTTCCCGCCCGATCGTGCAGCAGCGTCTTGCCGTCGTTGCCGAAAGCCATGAGTGCCGCATCACGGGTGCCTGGCTCGGGATCGACCAGGGGAAGGGAAGTGAGCCCGGGATCGGGCTGGCGGCGCACGAGACCACCGTCCGAGAGGTACCAGAACGTGCCCTCGGCGGTGAACACCTCGTTGTTCGAGGTGTCGGCATCCGCCATGGCCCGTGGGCCAGACCCGGCCGCAGGCTGGATCGGGCAGGGCATGAGCGCCACGTTCGTGCCGCACCAGGTCCGGCCTTTGGCGTCGAGTGCGAACGTCAACATCGCCTTGAGGCCAGGCAGCACATGCAACGTGTCCTGACCGCGTTCCACCACCAGCGTGCTGTCCGCCGCGCCGACCCAAAGGCGCCCGTCGAGATCGACCATCAGTGCCGTCACGGCGCCGGCGGGCAAGCCGTCCGACGGCCCGAAGCGGCGCCAGTGCGTGCCGTCGAAGCGCAGCAGGCCCGTGCGGGTGCCCGCCCACACATGGCCATCGAGATCCGCCGCCAACGCGAACACGGTGCCGCCGTCAAAGCCGTCGGCCTCACGATAGTTGGTGGTACTCGCGCCGCGCCGGATCGCCACCCCCCCATTCCGATAGCCCACCACCAGGGCACCCGACTTCAGCGCCAGCAGCGAGGACACGGCGCGCGATCGGTCGGAGCCGGCAGGCAGCGACTCGACGCGCTCGAAGGCGACGCCGTCGAAACGATGCAGGCCGGCCGGCCCGCCGAACCAGATCCAGCCGTCGGTCGTCTGAGCCATCGTCCAGACGTCGGGCGGCGCGCCTTGCTTCGATGTCCACGTGGCGTGGTGCACGTGCTCGAGCGGCAGCTGCGGCACCTCGGCCCGGGAAGCGATCGGCGCAACGCTCAGCGCGGCCATGACCCAGCGGCCAAGCCGCCGGGCGATGGCACGAGTCAACCACGAGGAGCGGGGGCGTTGCATTGCCATGGAGACGGACAAGAAGGTAGAGCCGGATCGGAGGCTGGCGCGACCGTATGTCAAAGGGAGTACACCGTCGAGACTCCTTCGGGTGAATATCGTAGCGGCACCGAGCGCAGCGCAGCTCCGGTCTCCCTCCTGCGGCTGGTGGGCGCCCTGGCCGCAAAGCGGAGTACGGGGCGGACGAGCGTGCCTAGCATGGCGCAACAGCACGCATCCCGACGTCCGAGGAGCCTCCATGTCGACACCCAGCCTGAGTACCTGCCACCTGGTCGAGATTGTGAGCCGGCGCGGGTTCGACGCCACCGTGGGCAGCCTCGAGAAGGCAATCCGGGAGGCCGGCCTGTTACTGCTCGCGCACATCGACCACGCGGCCGGCGCCACGGCCGCGGGATTCGAGATGCCGCCCACCCTGGTGCTCTTCTACGGCCATCCCACGGGCGGCACGCCCGTCATGCTGTCCGTGCCTTCCGCCGCACTCGAACTCCCGTTGAAGGTGCTGGTGCGCGAGGTCTCGCCTGATATGACCATCGCCTCCTTCCACCCGGTCGCGTCGACGCTCGATCGGCTCGGCGTCCCGCCGGAACTGGTGCGCCCCCTCGAGCGCGCGCAGGATCTTCTGCGCAATGCGCTGCGTGACTGACACGCCCGGAATTCAGGCGTCGAAGCGAACGCCCGCCAAGGCTTCGCTGGCAGACCACAACCGCTCGGCGACCTCGCCGTCGATCGCGCCCGGCAGCACGCCGGATCGGCCGATTTGGCCGTCGTTGAGCGGTGCGATATCGCAGTTCTCGCAGTACGTGCCGCCCATGCCGGCCAGCAGCGGGCTGGTCGCGCACCAAAGACCGGTCGCAGCCCCTTGAGCTGCCGTCCGATAGTCGCCGCCCTCCGCGACGGATTGGCCCGGGGGCAGATAGCCATGCGGCGACCCCGACGGCACGCCAAAAGCCTCGAGCTCCGACGCGTCCAGGTCGCGCGCGAGGTCAGTCAGGATGCTGCCGGGGTGCACGGAGAAGGCGCGCACGTCGTCGGCTCTCCCATGCACGTCGAGCGCCACGGCGAACAACGCATTGGCCGTCTTGGACTGCGCATAGGCTTGCCACTTGTCGTAGGGGCGCCGCTCGAAGTTCAGGTCTTCGATGTCGAAGCCGCCGATCTGGTGGCCGCGCGATGACAGTGCAACGACGCGCGCGCCGCGCGCCTTGCGCAGCGCCGGCCACAGTTGGGTCACGAGTTGGAAGTGCCCGAGATGGTTGGTCGCGAACTGGCTCTCGAACCCGCGTCGGTCGCGGCGCAGTGGCGTGGCCATGACGCCGGCGCTGTTGACCAGCAGATGCAGCGGCCGCCCACTAGACACAAAGCGCTGCGAGAAGGCAGCAATCGACTCTGCATCCGTCAGATCGAGCGCGGCAAGCTCGACACGCGGCAAAGCCGCGAGGTTGCGATGCGCCTTGTCCGGCGTGCGCGCGGGCACGACCACGCTGGCACCAGCCGCTGCCAGTGCGCGCGTGGTCTCGAGCCCCAGGCCGGAATAGCCACCGGTGACGAGGGCGATGCGGCCCGTGAGATCGATGCCGCGCATCACCTCCTGCGCGGTGGTGGCTGGGCCGAAGCCGGCATTCAAGGGGATCTGCGGAGTGCTCATGTCGTGACCCGAACGTCGTGATTGCAATCGGGAATGCTAGGCAGGCGATGCGCGATGCGACAGCCCCAGCGATCTCGTTTCATTGCCCGCGCGTCTCGCAAGCGACGAGGCACGCGTGCCTCCAAACGACGAAGACGGCGCCGTCCTGCGAAGGAGCTACCTCAGGTCAGAGATTTCAGCTCCCCTCGCACGACGCCGTGCAGTGTGCGAACGGCCAGCCATGCCACGGCGATGGACGCTCCAGCCAGCAGCACCCACGCCAGGGCGTCCACCAGGGGCTCTTCCGCCACCTCGGCCATGCGGAATCCCGCGATGGCCAAGGACGCGAGCGGAAAGCTCACGGCCCACCAGCCCACGCGGAAAGGACAGCAACGCAGGACATGGCGCAGGCGTCCCGCCAGCACCGCCACCATGAACAGCGCAAGCAGGTAGAGGCCTTCCGCGAAGGCGTCCAACCGGTGCATTGCGACGGCGTAGGTGGACATCCCCACCGAGAACGGCGCGAGAAGGATCAGCAGGGTCGGTTGCAAAGGCGGCGGCATCTGCGGCTGGAACATCAGCCGCGACAGGATCAGCGTGAACAGCGGCACAGCGAAGAACAGGCCGACCACCAGTCCGAACAGGCGCAATGGCTGCAACGCGGGCGGCAAGTCCAGAACAGGCATCGCGAGCGGAACGTCGAGCAGGCCGACGACCGGCACGATCCAAGCAGGCGTCGCGTGCTCGGGCTGCTGCACGCCGGCCATCCAGCGATCAACGACAAGCCAGGCGAACAAGGTCATCGCGACGGTGCCGATCGCCCACATCGCCTGCGCCAGGTGCAACGCCACCGGCGCGAGCACCAACGGCAACAGCAGCAGGCTGATGATGAAGGTGCCGAACAGGTTGCCCGCCACAGGATGCGCGAACTCCGCCTTCACGGCGCCCGGCGAGTACAAAAGCTTGACGAGGTAGGCGCCAGCAAGCGCGACGAAGGCGGCCACCGCCAGTGCGCCGATCGCTTCGTGGATCCACGCGGGCGCGCCGGACCGCATCTCAGCCAGGCGCCAGGCCGAGCTGAGTCCGGTCAGACCCATCACCGAACCGAACAGGCTGACGGGCAGGTAGTGCAACGGCTGGTCGGCCGCAGAAGCCGCCGTCGCGGCGGCCGATGCCGCTTGGGATATGGGTGCAGTCATGTCGTCTCCAACGAAGCGATGCATCGATGCTACGCGTCCCCGTCGCCGGGGCGCATTCCTCTAGGGCGGAGGCTGCGAGCCCCCTTCCGGTCATCGCACCCGCAGCGTCGTCAACTCACGAACAGGCAGAACGATGTTGCAACGGTGACAACGAAGAACAGCACGACGTAGACCATGCTCACGACGGCGCCCCGAAGTGCGGCGGCGTGCCAACTCCCACCGTACGCTTCCTGCAGCGATTGCAGCGCATGCCAACACACATAGGCCGCGATGCCGACGACGGCCATCCGCGGAAGCAGCAACGACACCGCCGCGGCGATGAACCAGAAGGCATGCAGGTGAAGTCCGAACACGAGGTGGTCTCCAAAACTCTGGTGGCGGGGTCGGTAGGCCAGCGCGACGATCGCGGCGTACACCGGGAGCATGAGAAACACCTCGTAAGGTGCAATCTCGAGCGCATGCCGCACGAAGGCCATCTGCGACAGACCCGGGTCGGCGGCCCAGCGCTGGGCGGCTCGAGTGGCCATGCGGTCGAGCCAGCCGCAATCGTCGCGTCCCGCGCGCAGGCACTGGTTGGCCCGGGCGTCCATCTCGCGGGACATGTCGGGATTGCGACCCACCCGGCCGGTCTCGAGCGTCACGACGATCGTCGGTAACGGCCCCTTGCCGTCGCTGCTGAAGAGCAGAACTCCCCCCGCCGACAGCGCGGCCGATGAGGAATGACGCATGTCGAAGTTGATGTGTCCCACCACCACGGGAACATTGGGGCCGCCAGCGATGAGCTTGAGCACCAGGAAGAACACGAAGCTGGCGCTCAGGTACAGCCGCATCGGCGGCACATGGTGCGTGCGCCGACCGAGCCAGTGGAGCGCGGTCAGGCGCCCCGGCAGCGCGACCAGCAACGCCAGCGTGCGCCACAGCGTCCCTCGCGGGGACAGGTTGTCGGAGACGAACTCGCGCACCAGCTCGCGCATCGTCGGCTGCCGAGTGTCGACCGCCTGGCCGCACTGCGGGCAGAAACGCGGCATCGGGTGAGAGCTGTGGAACGAGCGATCGCAATTGCGACACAACGCAGCGAACAGGCCGGGCATCCCCTCGTGCGGCTCATCGCCCGCCGTGCCGCCGACCGCATCGATGGAGAGAAGCGGCGCCACGACCGGCGCCGGGATCATGCGCAAGGACATCGTCTTTCTCGAAGTCGTTGAACTGCGCCACGAGTGTCCCGTCGCGATCCTCGGCCACGCATCCCGCGCAGGAGGTAGCGCGCGCTCCCCCCGTGCTCGGGTTACGTGCGTTCCGGGTCGGCCTGGCGCTGCTCGCGACGCGAAGCGTCGGCCAGTTCGATCATCGAGACCAGTCGATGGCGCTTCACCGCGTCCTCGAAGTTCGGCACCCGCTGCGTACCGTCAGCCAGATCGCGCGCGATCGCCGTGTAGCTGCGCAGCACATTGGCGCCGATGTCGCCCGACAGCCCGCCGGGCTCCGTGGCATAGGCAGCGGGCAGTTCGATCGGAGCCACGCCGGCCTGCTCGCCGCGGCCGCCGTGCAGCGCCAGGTTCGCGACCTGAAGGTTGCCGATCGCCGAGGTAAGCACCAGGTCACCTTCCGTTCCATTGATCTCCCAACGGAGGTTGTCGCCCCGCGAGACGCCGCCACGATAGAACACCGAGGCGACCACGCCGGTCTGGAGAGTCGCCGCGACAGCGACGTGGTCGGGCGCCGTCACGGGGACATCCTGCCCTGTGTCCGCCACGCGCACCTTTGAACGCCGCGATGCCAGCACTGCAGACACCGTCGCGATCTCGCCGAGCACGAACGACACCGCATCGAGCGCGTGCAGGGTCGGGACGGTCAATGTGGTGGCGCCGTTTGCCACGTTGAACATGTAGGCGTGCGCCCCATCCGTGACGCCACCCCAGGCGATGCCGGATCCCACCAAGGTGGTGGCCAACACGTCGCCGAGGTAGCCCGAACGCACGAGGTCGCGCGCATGCCGTACCGCAGGCGCCTGACGTCCCTGAAGTCCGATGAACGTGCGCACGCCGCGGGCGCGCGCCTGTTCCGCCAGGTCGACCGCCTGCGCCAGGTCGACGCCGAGCGGCCACTCGCTGAACACCATCTTGCCAGCGGCGATGACCGCCGAGACAAGCTCATGATGATGTGGCACCTTCACGGCCACGACGATGAGTTCGACCCGTGGATCGGCGATCAGCTCGGCGGAATCGTGGTACGCGATCACGCCGAATTCCTGGGCTGCCGCCCGGGCGCTCTCGGGGCGGCTCGTGCTGACGGCGACGAGCTCGAACTCGGGCAGCGCGCGGATGGCGGGAATGTGTGCTGCGACAGCCCATCCGGGACTGGACGGGCTGGCGCCGATCACGCCGACGCCGATGCGCCGGCGCGCGCCGGAGGGGATGGAAGGGTTCATGGCGGACTCCTGTTGCTGGCCGTGGATGCAGCGAACCATGTCGGGACAACTTGTCCTGCTTCGAGGTCCACCCGTCTCGTCTTCCGCCAGCGATCGTCTCGCCGTCGTCAGACCGTAGGCACCGTGCCCCCGTCGATCACGTAGTCCGTACCCGTGATCGCACTGGCGCGCGGTGAGATCAGGAAGGCGACGAGGTCGCCAACCTCCCGCGGTCGGTTTGGCCGGCCGAGCGGGATGCCTCCCAGCGAGTCCATGATCACTTTCTTCGCAGCGTCAGTCGTGATGCCGTTCGTCCGTGCGATCTCGGCGACCAGGCCGATCGCGCCGTCGGTTTCCACCCAGCCGGGCGATACCCGCACCACGCGCACGCCCTTTGGACTGACTTCCTTGGAGAGACCTTTGCTGTAGTTCGACAGTGCGGCCTTGGCTGCGGCATACGCGATCGTCGCCTCCGGCAGTGGCAGCACCGCCTGGATCGAACTGACGTGCACGACCACGCCGGCGCCTTGTTCGAGCATCGTGGGCAGCAGCGCGCGGTCGATGCGCACGGCCGGCATCAGATTGAGATCGAAGGCCTTGCGCCACTCGTCGTCGTCCAAAGCAGCGAAGCCGCCGGCCGGAGCTGACGAGCCGCCGACCACGTGAACGACGGCGTCGATGCCATCCCAGCGTCGACGCACCGCGTGGACGACGGCGTCGCAGCCCGGTGCCGTGGCGACGTCCGCCGCGACGAAGCGATCGAGGGGAATCGCCTCGCCGCGTTGGCGCGCCGCGACGATCACGTCGGCGCCAGCCTCCGAGAGCGCCTGGAACACGGCCAGGCCGACGCCCTTGGTGCCGCCGACGACGAGGACGCGACGATGTTCCAGTTCGAGAAAGTTGTTCATGAGCGGATGTCCAGACAAGCGTTGATGCCTTGCATGGTCGTTCTACGATTGCCGGCCCGCAAGAACGCACCGGAAAGTAAGCGCGCCACATGACACGCAAGGTCCACACCCCCGACTCGGCCGCCATCGACGTCGAGATCGCACTCCGCCTGCTCGAGGGGCGCTGGAAGCTGGTCATCCTCTTCCATCTGTTCGACGGCCGCGTGCAACGCTTTTCCGAGCTGGAACGCCTGATTCCGGGCATCTCGCAGAAGATGCTGGCGCAGCAGCTGAGGCAGCTCGAGGCCGACGGACTGATCACTCGCACGGCGCACGATGAGCTGCCTCAACGCGTCGACTACCGAATGACCGATTGGGGCCAGGCACTGTGCCCTGCGTTGAACGCGCTGCTGGCGTGGGCGGAGCAGCGGGAAGCGCTGGACTGATTTGGCCCGACTGCGGGCCCGGATCCAAGGAATCGACGTCATGCTCATGAAAGCTCAGCCATCGCATCGTTGAGGAAGACGATCGAGTGTCGATCGCCGGGTGCGCCGGCGCCTCCCGCACGGGAGTGAGGGAATGCTCCCCCCTTATCCATGCCGGGCCGGCCATCGCCCTCCCCGCGGCCGAAGGAAGCAGGCGTGCGTCGCCCGTTCAGATCATGACGCGGGACCTGCCGGCACGCAGACTCAAAGGGCCCGGGACGCCCTTCGGCATCCCACCCTCAGGAGTACATGATGAAGTCCACCGCTCTTCTGCTTGCCATCGCGATCTCTGCGCCACTCGTCCACGCACAAGGCAGCGGCACGCCGTCGTCCTCCGGCCAGGCCGAATCAAAGCAAGGTGCCGACTCAGCCGAGCGTGCGGTGGAGGGACGGCATGAAAAGGTCGTCGAACACTACAGGGCGCGCACGGCCAAGCGCGCGGCCAAGGCGGCCTCGGCGGCCAGCAGCCAATGAGCGGCGTCGCTGGCGACTGGCAGGCCGACCACGCTCAGTGATGGTTTCGGCCGAAAAGGGCCGCTGACATGAGAAACGGCACGCCGTTGGGAACTCCGTAGCCGGTGGCGTTGTCCCAACCGCGCCTGGCGATCAACGACGAATCAGCGCCAAAGCCGATGGCCAGGTACTTGACCGGAAAGCTCGGCAACGCGACCAGGGTCGTCAGCGATCCGGTCGGTTGCACCTGGTCGACATAGATGAGCTGGGCGGCGTCCAGATCGAACATCTTGACGCCATTGAGCCACATCGTCCCCTTCGCGTTGATCCGACTGGCATCGATCGGCAAGACGTCGCGGATCGCCCATTCGGGCATGGCCGCGAGCGTCGGACCCGCCTGGCCCAGCGATTCGCCAGCAGCCTGGTTGGCGAGCGCCCAGATCGCCGAAAAGATCGGCGAAGCCAGGCTGGTACCGCCGACCACACTCCATCGCGGCGCATCACCCGGCCTCAGCGTCTGCACCATGATGCCGCCCGTGCGAGGATCCGCCACGGCCGCAATGTCCGGCTGCTGACGTCCGGTGCCCGGCAGGTGGCGCTGCCAAGCCGGCTTGCGCAGGAAGACACTTTCGCCGCCCCCGCTTCCACGCAGGAAGCCAGTGGAGAACGGCATGTACATCGGGAAAGTCGTGGAACCGAGGTAGGACTCCGTGTCGCCCCAGGACGTCTCGACCGGGCCGCGGTCGCTCGGCACGTCGATGGCCGTCCCTCCCACTGACGTCGCATAGCGTGAGTCGGCCGGAATGGACGCTCCTCCGAGCGGATTGCCGACGCCGTTGTCACCTGCGTCGCCGGAAGACACGTTCACCGCGATGCCGCGCGCGGCGGCCTGCCTGAAGGCCTGGTCGAACATCTGCACCGTGCCCAAGTCGCCCTGGGCCTCCGGAAGACCCCAGCTGTTGGAGATCACGTTGCCGAGGCGATGCCGGGCAGCGTACTCCACGGCGTATGCCAGCTCCGCGTTGTCGTTGCTCGGCGCGACGACCACGACGATCTTTGCGTCGGGCGCAAAGGCATGCGCCCACTCGACGTCAAGCGTGGTCTCGTCGGCCCAACCTCCCCCGTCGTCGATCCCTGGCAAGCCGTCAGGGTAGACGACCTGCAGGTCCTTCGCATCCATCGCGGGCAGGCCCATCGCGCTCGAGAATGTGGCAACGTCCGCGGCAAGCGTGGGCGACCCGTAGGCATCGACGATCACGATGGTCTGGCCCCGACCCGTCCAGCCCATCGCATGTGCTTCAGCAACGCCGTAATGGCGCACGAGCTGATCCGCGGTGTAGCCGCAGGGCTTGCGCGTGTGGGTGTTGACCGGATCCAGGAACGCCATGCCGGTATAGACGCCGTGCAACGAGCCGAAGTTCGAGGAACCATCCGGCTTCGGCGGCAACAGGGCCAGGCCGTGAAGATCGGCCGTCACGCCGGGCGTGAAGCACTGCGTCGTGAATGAGGCCAGCGGATCGGTGCCCGCCGGCGGGACGAGCGCTGCGGCGACCTTGCCGGTGGCGGGGTCGCGCTGCCGCGCGATGAACGGACGAGCGCCATCGCTGCCAAGCGCGGCGACTCCTCCGACCAGTTGCGCATCGGCACCTTGATAAACGGGGGCCTTCACGGCACGCAGATACGTCCTCTTGCCGGCTTGCCATTGGTGGATCGTCGTGGCGAATGCCGACTGCAGCGACGCGGCCGTGCCCGACACGCGCACCAGCGAACCTCCCTCGAGAACCTGTTGCACGTGGAGGCCTTGCGCCTCGAGCGAGGCATGGGCTGCAGCCTGTTCGTCAGGCGACGGGGCGAAGCGTTCGAGCTCCGCGTCGGTCAGCCAGCGGTGATAGGTCGGCGAGGTCGGTTCGTACAGGCTCGAAACGGCTGCTTCCAGGCTGGCGTCCCGGCTCCCCTTGAGCCACACCAGCGCGGAGACTGGTGTCGCCGCGCGCATCGCCCCGAGGTCACGAGCCGTCGGGGCCTCCTGGGCCAGCGCGCCGCCTGCCAGGGTTGCGACCAGGGAAATGGTTGCGGCCGCGCGGGCCGTCGACTTCGAATGGCGAGCGAACACTCTCATGAGGCTTCCTTGCTAAATCGGCTGTGGAAATTCATCGCGCACGAGTGCGGAAAAAGGAGCCGGCGGAGCCGCGACACGCAACCGCGATGTGCCCTGCAACTGCACGGTGCCGCCGCCCGCCGCGCTCCCCGCACGGCGCCCGTCGGGCCCCCGCCGACCGGAAGCGATTGTGGTGATCCATCCGCCGACCCGATACCCGGATTTCGGGTGAACTTGCGACTACCCTTTCGAGTGATTGAGACGTACGAGCGCCCCGATTTGCCGCGGACCCGCGCAGAATCCGCGTGCGAGCGGGTACCTCTTCGGATGTAGAGGAAGGCCGCGACGCTTCCACCCACGATGCCTTTCGCTCGCAAGTTGTCCCTTCGTCTCCCGCGCTTCGTCGCCGCCGTCATGTTCGCGGCGAGCACGCCTCCGGCGCTTGCCATCGATCGCAGCCTCACGCTTGCGCAACTGCATCACGTCGCCTGGCTGACGCGAGACGGGGCGCCGGCGCAAGTCGAATCACTCGCGCAGACAGATGACGGAATGCTGTGGCTGGGGAGCGCCACGGGCTTGTTCCGTTTCGACGGCATGCGCTTCGAACGGTTCCAGCCGCCGCCGGGTCAGGAGGGTCCGACGGGCAGCGTGTCGACCTTGTTCGCCCCTCCACACGGCGGTCTGTGGATCGGCTATCGCTTTGGTGGCCTCGGGTGGTGGAGCAACGGTGAGCTGCGCCACTACGGCCGCGCAGATGGCCTGCCCGCAGGAACCGTGATGGCGATCGAGCGCGACGCCGTTGGGCGGACCTGGGTCGGTACGACCACGGGTCTGGCCGTCTTTGATGGCCAGCGATGGTCGATTCCGCAAGAGGTACGTGGCTACCCCGCAGGGCCAACCTATGCGCTCCATGGCGACCGCACTGGCGCTCTGTGGGCCGTGGCCGATGACGGTACTTGGCGCCTTCCCCGCGGGGGATCGCGCTTCGAACGCTCCGCCCGCTCGATCAGTTATGCGTGGCTCGCCGAGCGCGCGGATGGTCGCGTCTGGGAGTCCAATGGCACGCAGGGCGTGTGGCCCCTGTCGCCTCGCGACTGCGCGCCGCCACTGCACGTTGCGATTCCAGGACCGGGCACGGTGGGTCCGCTTCACTTCGATCGCGACGACGTGCTGTGGATCGGTAGCTCCGGTGGACTGACGAGGCTCGTCGACCCCGATCACCTGCCTGCATTGCAAGCCGGTGGCGATCCACGTGCTCCCGCCGATCAACGCTTTGGTCGCGACCAGGGGCTGAGCGGCGACCAGGTGCTCGCAGTGCTGGAGGACCGCGAAGGCAGCGTTTGGGCGGCAACCAGCGGTGGCATCGACCGCTTCCGCGCGAACAAGCTCACTCGCGAGCCCCTGCCCCCCGGCCTATTGTGGCCATCGCTGGCCCCGGCGCCGAAGGAAGGCGTCTGGGTCGGCAGTACAGAGGTGGCCGCAGCGCGACTGGGCCGATCACCCGCTCGCCTGCGTCAGGTCGGCCCCCGCATCACCAGCGCCGCGACCGACACGACCGGAGCGGTCTGGATGGCCGGCGCCCTCGGCGTATGGCGCCTTGACGGGGGCCGTGTGCGTCGATTCGACCTCCCGCCCCAAATTGCAGGCACGCCTGTGCAATCGATGGTGGACATGGGGGGTGGACGCATGCGGCTCGCCATATCCCGTCACGGCCAATGGGAACAGGACGTCGCAGGGTCGGACGACTGGCATCACGTCGAAGAACCGGCGGGAGGCTCGGACGGGAATCCCCTGGCCATGGCGCGCGATGAACTGGGCCGGCTGTGGCTGGGCTATGCGTTCAATCGGCTAGAAAGAGTCGCCGCGGACGGCTCGGCACGCCACTGGGGAGCCGAGGACGGTCTGCAGGTCGGCAGTCTGCTGAGCCTGTACGGGCAGCGCCAGCGCCTTTGGCTCGGTGGGGAGCTGGGCCTTGCAGTGATGAAGGACGATCGCGTTCGCGCGATTCGCATCGCCGGTGCGGAACCGCTGGCCGGCATCTCCGGCATCGTGGCTGACCGCGCAGGCAACCTCTGGCTCAATACGGTTCTGGGCATCGTCCGGCTGCCCGCCGGCGAGATCGACCGCGCCCTGGCCGACTCGCAGCACGCCGTCGTCGCCGAGCGCTTCGATTACCACGACGGACTCGACGGCGCTCCGGCGCAGCTCCGGCCCGTGCCCACGGCGGTCGCCGGGGACGACGGAAGGCTCTGGTTCGCGACAAACAACAGCGTCGTCTGGATCGATCCGCAAAACATTCGACGCAACGCCCTGCCGCCCCCGATCCAGATCACCGAACTGCAAGCGGGGGGTCGGGCCTGGCCGCTACAGACGCCGACGCTCCCGGCGGGAACACACGAGATCAACCTGCGCTTCGCCGCCGGCACGCTGGCCCAGCCCGAGCGGGTGCGGTTCCGAACTCGGCTCGAGGGTGTCGACGCGGATTGGCAGGACATCGGAACACAACGGACGGCACACTATACGAACCTGGCGCCGGGCCGCTACGCGTTTCGCGTCATCGCTGCCAACGAAGATGGCGTGTGGTCAACGTATCCCGCGACGCTGGCCTTCGTCGTGCCGCCAACCTTCGGTCAATCATGGTGGTTCAGGGCGATGTGGGTGCCGATCACCCTCGCGCTCGCCTGGCTGCTGTTGCGCTGGCGCATGCGGGCACTCGCACAACGCTATGCGGATCGACACGGGGCCATCCTCATCGAGCGCGAACGCATTGCCCGCGAACTTCATGACACGCTGCTGCAGAGCGTGCAGGGCCTGATCCTGCGCTTCCAGTCCGGGGTCGACCGCATGCCACGTGAAGATCCCACGCGGATCGCACTCGAACGCTCGCTCGACCGGGCGGAGCAGGTGCTCGTCGAAGGACGCAGCCACCTCACTGGCCTGCGCGCTCCGGCGAGCCAAGTGGCAGCACTTGGTGAAGTCCTGCGGCGCGCCGGTGAAGATCTCTCCGAAGCGCACGGCATCGCGTTCTCTGCGACGTTGCGAGGCGATGAGTCGCCCCTGCCCGACTGTGTCTTTCACGAAGCTCGCCACATCGGCGCCGAAGCGCTCGCCAACGCATTTCGCCACGCGCGAGCGCACCGGGTACACCTGCAGCTCCTGCAGACGGCAACGCGTCTGGTCATGGAGGTCGAGGATGACGGCAACGGCATGCCGCCAACGCGCGAATACTCTGCCGGGCGTACCGGCCATTGGGGCATTGCGGGCATGCGCGAGCGGGCACGCACGATCGGCGGTCGCCTCACGCTGGCCAGCGCTCCGGGTGAGGGAACGCTGGTCCGCCTCGAGGTGGCATTGCGAGCGAGACCGTCTGCGTGGATGCGGTGGCGCGCACGTTTCGGCAAGTCGGGCACGGAGGTCATGGGCACATGATGGAAGTGCGAAGTCGCCAGCGCACGATCAGCGTCCTCGCCGTGGACGACCACCCCATCCTGCGGGAAGGCATCGCAAGCGTGGTCGAAGGCCAACCTGACATGCGTGTGGTGGCCGAAGCATCCAACGGGCGGGAGGCCGTCGATCTCTGCCTGGCGCATCGCCCGGACGTCACGCTGATGGACATCCAGATGCCCGTGATGAACGGCATCGCCGCGACCCTCGCCATCCGCGAGGCCTGGCCCGACGCACGCGTCGTCGTGCTGACGACCTACGACGGCGACGTTCAGGCCCGGCGCGCCCTCCAGGCAGGCGCAGCAGGCTACTTGCTCAAGAGCATGCTGCGACGGGAACTGGCCGATACGATACGCAACGTGCTGGCGGGAAAGCGGGCGATCCCCGTCGAGATAGCGCTCGTGCTGGCCAACCACCTCGAGGACAACGCGCTGTCGCCGAGGGAAACCGAGGTCTTGCGACTGGTCGCCTTCGGAAGCTCGAACAAGCGGATCGGACTCACGCTCAATGTGACCGAGGACACGGTCAAGGCCCACATGAAGGCCATCCTGCAGAAGCTTGGCGCCAGTGACCGCACGCACGCGGTGACGCTCGCGCTGCGGCGAGGGATCATCGAGCTCTAGCCGCTGCGATGCTCATGCGAGTGGCGCCAGCCCACCGGATGAACCTGGCAAGCCCGAGACACCGGGCGCGGCGCGCTCGACGCGCGGTGTGAACTGGCGCTGCTCGAGGGCCCAGGCAGCGATCTCATCCTTGCGCGCGAACCAGACGCCCGGCCTGCTGCGCGCGTAGGCGATGAATCGATCGAGCACCCGAACGCGATCCGCATGGCCCGAGATGCGGTCGTGCAGGGAGACCGTCATCATCCTGCGCCTCGCGCCAGCCTCCTCGTAGAGTTGGTCGAATTCGTCCTTCAGCGCCTGCTCGTAGGCCAACGGGTTCCAGCCCTGGAAAGGAAACGAGACGATGTCGTTCATGTGGAACGTGTAGGGCACCGTGACGAATTCGCCACCGCGCAGCGGCACGATGAAGGGCTCGTCCATGCTCGGCTCGTCGATGTGGTACCGGAAGCCCAGGTCCTGCAAGATGTCGAGCGTGTGCGGCGAATTCCGCATCCAGTAGGCGTTCCATCCTCGAGGGTGTTCTCCCGTCGCGCGCACGATCGATTCGACGCAGTCGGCGATGAATCGGCGCTCGTCTACGGGCGCCAGCGCGTAGCTGTTCTGCCAGGAGCGGCCGTGGGCGGCCGCCTCGTGCCCGTGCAGCACGATCTCGCGGGCCAGGTCGGGCGCCTTGTCCACTGCCTGTCCCACCATGAAGGAACTGAGCTTGACCTTGTGCTTGTCCATCAGGTCCAGCAGCCTCGGCACGCCTTCATAGACGCCGTATTGGAAGAAGGCATTGGTCGGGAGGTCCGGGATGCCGTGCAGGATCTGCTCCGGGATGACGCCCCCTGCACCGGAGATCGGCTGACCACCCGCCTCGAACATCAGAGAGAAGCTCACCGCCAGGCGCGCGCCGCCCGGCCAGAAACCTTGCATGGCCATGATCGTCACACCCCCATGTAGACGAGAAGCGTGAAAAAGGCGGGGTCGATCACGAAGTCACCGTACTTGGCGTCGAACTCCGCGGTCGGCCTCGTCGCCACGATCTCCGCGAGCGAGGCGCCGCTGCCCTTCTGCCGCGCCACCCGGTCGCGCACCGCGACCAGCATGTCGTGGTAGTCCTGCAGGTCGGCGCGGGAGCCGACAGCACCGTGTCCCGGGATGATGATCGTGTGGGCGGTGGTCCGATCCAGGCAAATCTGCGTCCAGCGGATCGTATCGTTGATGCTGCCGCCCGCGCCGTAGTCGATGAACGGGTAGTGGCCGTTCCAGAAGATGTCGCCCATCTGCAGGATGTCGGCATTGCGGAAGTAGACGACCGTGTCCCCGTCGGTATGTCCGTTGCCGTAGTGGTTCAGCTCGATCGTCTCGCCCCCGAACTGGATCGTCTTGGCGTCCTTGTAGGTCACCGTGGGCAGCGCCCCCGGCGGCATGGGCGGGAACGTATAGCCCCATTCGATCACGCGCGTGCGATCGGCCAGGCGATTCAACACGTTTTCCTGCGCGACGACTGTCGCGCCCTCCTGGTGCATCCAGCCGTTGCCATCGGAGTGATCCCAGTGCCAGTGCGTATTGACCAGCCACTTCGGCGGCGCCTGGTTGATGCTCTTCAGCGCAGCCTCCACGCGCGGCCGCGATACGGCGATGCCGGCGTCGACCATGAACTTGCCCTCCGGCACGGCATAGACGCCGATGTTTCCGCCGGAACCGAACAGGACGCTGACGTTGCCGCGCAGCGGCTGCACGGTGACGTCCGCCTTCGCCGCTTCCGCGTTGATGGCGAGTACCGGGCTGGTGACCTCGGCGTGCGCATCGAGGACTACCAAAATGGTTGCCGCGAGAAGAGTGGTCACGCCGCAACGCGCAGCAACGGATAGAGAGTTCAGCTTGTTCATGGCGATTCCGGTTCAAGTTGATCGACGACTGCCAGCGGCCTCAGACCGCCATGCATCGCCATCTTGTGCCCGATGCTCGACCGCAAGCCACACCCAATGGGCCGCCCTTCTGGTCCGCCGCACGTTGCATGCGCTCGTATCCCCGCCCTCCCTGCGTGACGGCTTAGGACTTCGGGCACTCGAATTGAGACGATCGAGCGTTGAGGCCTCTGCGCGACATCCATACCCATCTCCTTCAGCAAGCAGATCGGAGAACGGCATGGATACAGTCACCGCGTTGCAGCCGGTACACACTGTGAAGGCGAGGTAAGTTCGGTCCGTGGACACCAGGCAATGGGACGCGCTCGGTACGCTTCTGGTCGATGCCCCTTGGACACACACGAGTGACTTCAATGGCGACATCGTTGCGTTCTTCGAATCGCGCGGCGACGTCGTGGCGGCAGGCAGAAGCTTCCTGGAAGCAATTCACTCCATCCACCAGGGGCACAACAAGGAACTTGCGCGCGTGTCGCCGACGGTGATCGACGCCATCTGGTCGATGGAGGGGCGTATCGTCTCTCCCGAGGCAGACCCCGAGACCGATCCTCGTCCCGCCAGCGATCGTGGATACGGCCACGATCACGAGACATGGGTGCCGGGGCGTGCAACGTCCTTGATGTGACTCCGAAGCTGACAAGTGGTCATCGTGCGCAGTGCGACCTTGGCGGTTGCGACGTCGTTGGGCGCAAAGCGCGCTTTGCGAGAACGCGTTCCAACTCACTCGCACTCGCGACTCTCGTTCGCATGTCGTGAGCGACCTGGACGCCTTGGACACATGCGAGCGCTTTCTAATCGATCATCGGATACTCGTGGAGCCCGCATGCGGCGCGTCGCTCGCCGCTGTCTACAACGCTGAACCAGGCACCCTGCAGGATTTCGTCACGCCGCTGGTCGTTGTCTGCGGCCGCGCGACGGCCACCGTCGTTCAGCTCGGTTCGTGGCGGCAGCGACCGGGCATCCAACCGGGCAGCTGAGTCAGTTCACGGCTTCAGGTGAGTATTCCCGGCAGTGCCCTCGAGGGTCGACCGGGCCGTCCACCATCTGGCAGGTCGACACTCCCTGTGACGTGCTGGCGGCAATGTAGTAACGGCAGCGCGCGCAGGTCTCGCCGGGCGTCGTGCTATTGGCGACGTAGCCGATCGCTGCCTGGGAGATCTTCCTCGTCGCGCCTAACGTTGGGCTTCCGGCGGTGAGGAGCAGCACGCCCATCCCCAGACCGACGCCATGCCGCATCAATGCACGGCGTGACATCGCATCTTCATTCAGGTCTTGGTTCATGAGGGTACCTCGATCGAGAGTGGATACAGCGCCATATCCGGAATGCGATCGGAATATTCCGAATGTCATCTTGCCGAGTACACAAGGCGGGATTGGCGACGAGGCAAGAAGGCACTAGACGATGCTAGGCAGCGACCGCGCTGCGGGCATCCACCCACCGAAGGGTCAGCGTCCACCCCCTTCGACTGATTGAAAGCAGCCTCGCGGATCGAGACTCGTGCGCCAGAGTCTGCGCAGCCCCAGCCGACAAGGGGCAAGGACTTCGAGTCAGTATCAAGGGGACGCCATCGTCGACATCACCATGCCCCACGTCCTGCCACAGACCATGCCACAAGCGATACCTCCGACCCGCCGCATGCTGGCCGTCTTCGGCCCGGGGCTCATCGTGATGCTGGCCGATACCGACGCCGGCAGCGTCATCACAGCCGCGCAGAGCGGCGCTCAATGGGGCTACCGGCTGCTCGTGCTCCAACTGGCGCTGATCCCGGTGCTGTTCATCGTGCAGGAGCTCACGGTGCGGCTTGGCCTGGTCACCAAGCGCGGCCATGGCGAACTCATCCGCGACACCTTCGGTCGCGGCTGGGCATGGCTTTCGGTCGGCACCCTGGGCGTCGCGTGCGTCGGGGCCCTGCTCACGCAATTGAGTGGCATCGCCGACATTGCAAGGATGTTCGGCTGGCCTGTCGGATCGACGATCGCGCTCGTCATCGTCAGCGTCCTCGCAATGGTGCTCACAGGCTCCTACCGCTCCGTCGAGCGCATCGCCATTGCGTTCGGCACGCTCGAGCTGGCGTTCGTCATCGTGGCCTGGCGAATGGCACCCGACGCCCAGTCGATGCGCGACCAGTTTCTCGCTGCGCCATGGCGCAACCCGGAGCTTCGCTATCTCGCTGCGGCCAACGTGGGCGCAGTGATCATGCCGTGGATGGTCTTCTACCAGCAGTCCGCCGTGGTCGACAAGGGACTCGACGTCAGCCACCTCCGCGACGCTCGCATCGACACCGCTATCGGTGCCGTCCTAACGCAGGCAATCATGGCCGCGATCATCATCGCGCTGGCTGCGGCGGCGCAACGCAGCCCCATCGTCGGGCCGCTCGCGGGCGTCGGCCCGATCGCCGACGCCCTGAATACTGCCTTGGGCGCGCGGGCGTCCCGCGTCGTCGTCGCGGCCGGGTTGACTGGCGCGGCGCTTGTTGCGACCGTCGTCGTCTGCCTGACAGCGGCCTGGGGCTTCGGCGAAGTGGCCGGCTATTCGCGTTCGCTCGAGCACCATCCACGCGAAGCGCCGTGGTTCTACGGCGTCTTCGCAGTGACGCTCGTTGCCGGCGGCGCCGTGGTGGTCTCGGGCATCGACCTGGTGCGACTGTCGCTGGCGGTGCAGGTGATGAACACGCTGCTGCTCCCGATCGTCCTCGGCTTTCTCCTCCTGCTCGGACGGCGTGCCCTACCGGCTGCCCACCGCCTCCGCGGGGGCTACGCCCTACTTGCCGGTGGGCTGATTGCCGCGACCTGCGCATTCGGACTGTGGAGTGCCGCCCTGGGGACGCCGACCTGACGAGCTCGCCGAATCACACTTTCGAGTGTAGGCAGCGTGCCCCCAGCCGCCGCACAATGAGGTCGCCCGGGGCCACGGAGCATGCGTCCGGAAGCGCGTCGCCCCGAGCCTGGGCGCACTCACCCGCCCTGCTCGACTCGGACAACGACCGGCGCGCCGCTGTTGCGATCACGAGCGAGCGGACCCGCCTCAGGCCATCACCCTGGATCGGCAAGGATCGCGATGGATCGACTATCTGGGCGCCATGTCAAGGGTCTCGACGAGCAGTCCGAACTTATGTGGGAGGACGGCGAGCGCTCGTTCTGGCGAGTCTGGTCATGCACAGCGATCGATGCCGGCACCGAATGCATCGGCGTCACAGCAGCGACAGGGCGGCATTCCACGGCGACCGACGATCGCTTCGCGCATGAGTACGCGGTGCGGGAACAACTGGATGACGAATGGGCACTCATGCCCCTGGAACTGGTTCGTGAAACAGGCGAGACGATCCTGATCTTGAGAAGTCAACGCGGCGAATGTCTGACAAGACTTCTTGAAACGCCGCCGGCGGCGTCGGGCTGCATCCGCATCGCGATCGCCCTCACAGGCGCTGTCTGCGGCCTTCATGACGCCGGTCTGCTGCACAAAGACATCAAGCCCGCGAACTTCCTTGTAGACGTGGACAGTGGTCGCGCGTGGCTGACGGGATTCGGCATCGCGACACGCCTGCCGCGCCAGCGAGCCGCCACGCTGCCGCCTGAATGCCTTGCCGGCAGTCTGGCTTACATGGCGCCGGAGCAGACGGGCCGGATGAACCGATCCATCGATTCACGCAGCGATCTCTACTCGCTCGGCGTTGTTCTCTATCAACTGATGACGGGCCAGTTGCCGTTCTCGGCGAAGGAGCCCGGGGAATGGCTGCACTGCCACATCGCACGACTGCCGGCACCACCCCCTCCTCGACGCGACGGACTTCCAAACACATTCGGCGCCGTCGTCGCAAAGCTGCTCGCGAAGGCGCCGGAAGACCGCTATCAAACCGCGACTGGCTTGCTCCACGATTTGCGGCGATGCCTTTCCCAACTCGAAGGGGATGCAGCCAAAACCGACTTCCCGCTGGGGAAACACGATCGGTCGCCGCACCTGATCGTCCCAGAAAAGCTCTACGGACGTGAACGCGAGCTCGAGGTGCTGCAAGGCGCCTTCAACGACGTCGCGACGAACGGAACGACGCGGCTCGTACTGGTGCACGGCGAGCCCGGTATCGGGAAATCCTCGCTCGTCAACGAGCTGAATAAGACGTTGTTGCCGTTTCGCGGCCAGTTCGCCTCGGGCAAGTTCGACCAGTTCAAGCGCGATATCCCCTGTGCCGCCGTGGCGCAAGCCTTAGGGGAGTTGCTCGCTCCGATGCTAGGGCGCTCCGACGAGGCCCTCGCAGCGTGGCGAGCTTCATTGCTTGAAGCCCTCGGTCCGAACGGCGCGCTGGCCGTCGAACTCTTGCCCGAGCTCGCGTTCATCATCGGCGATCAGCCACCCGTGCCGGAACTGCCGACACAGCAGGCCAGCGCGCGCTATCAGCAGCTTCTGCGCCGTCTCGTCGGTGTGTTCGCGAGGCACGGGCATCCCCTCGTCCTCTTCTTCGATGACCTGCAATGGCTGGACGGTGCCACGCTCGACCTGCTGGAAGAGCTGGCCAGGCATCCGGCCAGCTGCCACTTGCTGCTGGTCGGCGCCTATCGCGATGACGAGCTTGTCGACACAACGCATCCGCTGTCGCGTAGGCTCTTGAAGATGCGCGACAGCGGATACGTTGTGCACGAAATCGCCTTGGCTCCGCTGAGCGAGGCTGATACGACACGCCTGCTCGCCGACGCCTTGCACTGCCGCATCGAGCGGGCAGAACCGGTCGCCCGCGTGATCTGCCGCAAGACGGCTGGCAATCCCTTCTTCGTCGGCCACTTCATTCGCGAACTGGCCGCAAGGGGAACATTCGCCTTCGACCGAGGATCTGGCGAGTGGCGTTGGAACCTTGACGCCATTCAGTCCGAGAGCGATACCGACAACGTCGTCGATCTCATGATCAAGAGTATGGGTCGCCTGCCTGAGCCTGCGCAGCGCGGCCTGTGCGAACTGGCGTGCCTGGGCAGTGCCGCAAGCAGCTCGACACTCGCCATGATCCACGGCGCGACGCTCGACGAACTCCACACCGATCTATGGGAGGCGCACCGCGCTGAATTGGTGATCCGCGCCGTAGATACCTACCGATTTTCCCACGACAGAATCCAGGAGGCTGCATATTCGTTGATCAAAGTGGGAGAGCGTGCAGGCGAACACCTGCGCATCGGTCGCCTCCTCGAAAAGCAAGTCCGCAACGATGCTATGGGGTTCGACGCGACCTTCGATGTCGTTGGCCAGCTCAACCGAGGTGCCACGCTGATCACCGATTCGTCGGAGCGCGTGCATCTGGCCGAGTTGAACCTCCTGGCGGGAAAGCGCGCCAAGGCCGCAGCCGCCCTGGCTACGGCGACAACCTACTTCATTGCGGGCGCTCTGCTCCTCGACGAAGATGCCTGGACGCGCCGGCATGCGCTTGCGTTCGAACTGGAACTTCATCGCGCCGAGGGCGAGTTCCTGGCAGGCGAAATGGGCGAAGCGAAGCGTCGGCTCGCACGCTTGCTCGAGCGCGCTCGCGATGCGTCCGAACGCGGGGCGGCCACGTGCCTGCTGGCCGATGTTCACTTCGCCCTCCATGAGCCTCGCCGCGGCGTCGAGGTCTGCATCGATTGCCTTCGTCGCGCAGGGCTCGACCTGCCGACGACACCGACGGACGCCCAGGTTGACGCGGCTCACGAAGCGATCCGGGCTCGGCTCGGCAACAGGCGAATCGCCGATCTCGCCGAGCTGCCGCAGATCTTGGATCCCGCTTTGCGCGCGACGCTTGAAGTGCTCGCGAAGGTAGTACCTTCGACCGCCACGATGGGGCCGAATCTGATGGCGCTCGTCGCGTGCACTGCGGTCGACTTTTGCCTTACCCACGGCAACTGCGACAGCGCCTGCTTCGCGTACGTCTACTACGGAGGCATGGTCGCCGCGCGCTTCGAGGACTTCGACGCGAGCATTCAATTCGCGCAACTCGGTGTCGATCTCCTCGAACGACCTGGCTACCGCCGATTCGAGGCTGTCGTCCGCACGTATTTCGCCAACCAGATCGTGCCATGGTCGCGCCACGTCCGATTCAGCTGTGACCTGAACCGCAGCACATTCGACATCGCCCAGGCTGCCGGAGATCGCTTCTCTGCCGCGGCCTGCGCGGAAGAGCTGGTCGCCCATCTGCTCGTGGCAGGCGCGCCACTGGACGAGGTTCAACGAGAGGCCGAGGTAGGGCTTGATTTCTCCCAAAACTTCGGCTTCGGCGCTTTCGCCGACGTCGCGCGCAGCCACGCCGCACTCGTGCGCAATCTTCGCGGCCTGACGACGCACTTCGGGTCCCTGGACGGCGACGGCTTCGACGAGGGGCGAATGGCCGCGCATCTGGCCGCTCAACCTGACGAGCATTCCTTCGTGAAGTGCTTTCACTCGATCCACCGATTGCAGGCACGCCTTTTCGCCGGAGACCACCGCGGTGCGCTTGAGGCGTCGCGGGCCGCCACGGCGGTGCTCTGGGCCTGCCCCGCACTGATCGAGACCGCCGAGCACGCGTTCTACACGGCGTTGTCGCACACCGGCGCCTGCGACACTGCGTCCCCCGAGGAACGCCGCGGCCATGCCGCAGCCGCGGGCGACCAGCTCAAGTTGCTCGAGCAATGGGCGCGCCGCTGCCCAGACAACTGGGAGAACCGCGCACTCCTCGTGGCAGCGGAGATTGCAGGGATCGAGGGGCGCGACAGCCAAGCGACCAGCCTGTACGAGGAGGCAGTTCGATCTGCGCACGACAGCGACTTCGTACAAAACGAGGCTTTGGCATTGGAGCGCGCGGCCAGCTTCCACGCCAGCCGCGGATTCGATCGCATCGCCCGTGCATACCTCGCCGACGCACTCGGGGCCTATTGCCGGTGGGGTGCCGATGGCAAGGTGCGCGACCTCGAGCGGCGAAATCCCTTCCTGCTCATTCAGCCGGGTCCGCTCAATCCCGAGCGCACGGTTCAAACTTCGCTGCGGGATATCGACGTGGCTACCGTGCTGAAGGTGCTGGAACGCATTTCTTTCGAGACCGATTTCGGCCAGCTGATCGAGGTCGTACTGCGCCTCGGCCTGGAGCAGGCCGGCGCCCGTCGCGGTCTGCTTGTGCTGCCAGGAGAGCACGGCTTCAGGATCGAGGCCCAGGCCAACATCGATCCGCGCGGCATCCGCGTCCAGGTCAAGTCATCAGAAGTCACCGACGGGGACATGCCGGTAGCGATTTTGAACTATGTCACACGGACGCACGACGACGTTCTGATCTCGGACGACTGGCGCGAAGGTCCTTTCCGCGACGATGCGTACCTGCACCGCGAATCATCACGGTCAGCGCTTTGCATGCCGCTGCTGAAGCAAGCCCGGCTTGTCGGCGTCGTCTACTTCGAGAACGACCTCACGGCAGATGCGTTCTTGGCGCATCGCATGCCGCTGCTTCGGCTGCTCGCTTCCGAGGCCGCGATCTCTATCGAGAACGCGCAGTTGGCACAGGCACTGCGCGAACGTGAGCGTGAGACCCGGTTGATCGTGGACACGATCCCGGGCCTGGTCGCCACGCTGTCACCTGACGGCGTCGTCAGCACCATCAACCGCCAGCTAGTGGAATTTTGCGGACAGTCGCTGAGCAACATGCGCCATTGGTTCACCAACCAGACGGTCCACCCGCACGACGCCGCCCACGTCACGCAAGTCTGCAGCCGTGCGGTGGAACTGGCCGAGTCCTTTGCCGTCGACACGCGTCTGCGTCGCTTCGACGGCATCTACCGCTGGTTCCAATTTCGTGGCACGCCCTTGCGCGACACGGACGGCGAAATCGTGCGCTGGTACGTCTTGCTGACGGACATCGACGACCTCAAGCAAACCGAGTCGCAGTTGCGGCAGGCCGAACGGCTTCAGCTCGAGGAACGTTTGCGCGAACGAGCGCGCATCGCCAGGACATTGCACGATACCCTGCTGCAAGGCGCACAAGGCTTCACGCTGATGGTGCAGGCAGCCACCTATCGGATGCAAGAGGATGATCCGGCGCGCGCCCTTCTGGACAACGCGCTGGAGCGCGTGCAGCGCGTCATCGAGGAAGGCCGCGACCGCATTCAGGACCTCCGCGCAACCGAACGCGACGGCCCGGAACTGCCCGCGCGACTCGCCTTGATCGGCAGCGAACTTGCCGGCGATACACCCGCGAGGTTTCGATTCTCGGTCGATGGCACGCAAAGAGAATTGCATCCCAACATCGCCGATGAGGCTTTTCTAGTAGCACGCGAAGCCCTGATCAACGCGTTTGCGCATGCTGGTCTGGCGACAGTCGATCTCGACATTCTCTACAGCGATGCCGAATTCGCGATCCGCATTCGCGACGATGGCAGCGGAATTGATCCCAAGATCATCGCCCAGGCAGGCTCGCCCGGACACTGGGGCCTGCGCGGCATGCACGAGCGAGCGGAACGCATGCGCGCCCGCTTTGAAATCCGACGGGCAGTTCCACATGGCACTGAGGTGGAATTGCACGTCGCAGCGGATGTGGCGTACTGCTGGTAGGGATGATGCACCGTTCATATCAGAGCAGGGGCACGTGATCATGTGCGACCGATTCAGTCGAGGTCGCAATCGAAGGTCTATCTGCTTGACAGGCCAGCATCGCGTTGGCTCATTATTGAGCTGCGGCAGCACCTCGATCTTCGCGTGAGCGGTCATTGCGGCGCCGATGCATAAGGTCTGGATTCGCTGCATAGCAGCCCCCCGGCCCTTGGTCGTTGCCCGAGGCCCTTGTGGCCCCGAAGCGAGCTGGGGTAGCATGACGTCGGCGCATGTCGGCGCCAGCTGCTCACCTTGGCAAACCCTTGCGGGACGACGCACTCCACACCCTTGTCCGGTTCCCCGTCTGTGGCGAACGCGGCAGTGAGCACCGTCCGTTCGCACGCAGATGAAGGAATCTGACATGCGATACATCCCAACGTCCACCGCGATGGTGGAAAAGCTCAAGAAGCAAGCCAAGCGCCTTCAGCGCACCGGAGGCGGCAAGCACGCCGAGCTGCTGGATCGCGCGGCGCGCGGCGCCGGCTACCTGCACTGGCACCATGTGCAGCTGTGCGCCAGGGAGACCGTGGCCAAGCGCGGCCTAGATGCTCTCCTCGCCGAGATCGCGATCATCCAAGCGGCGGCTATCGACGGCACGACGAAGTTCATTGTCACAGGTACCGAGCCCGGCATCGTCTCGCTGCTGCTCGTAGCGCATGAGGGCGACGCTTGGCTGCTGGATCCCAGCGAGCAGCTGATCTCCTGTCTGGTCTGGCACGGCCAAGTGCAAGAGCCATCCGTGCGGGAGACCGAGCGGCAGATCGAGATCGGCTGGGACGGCCACTACGAGCTGGTGGGCCCGGCGCTCTCGGTGGAGACGAGCCATCCCGAGGTCGGCCAGCGCATGTTGATGGGCTATCCGCTCGCGGAACTGCGCCGGCTGATCGACAAGACCCAAGACTTCCAGTCCAAGTTCTTGACGCTGTTCGGCGAGGATCAGAGCCTTGAGATTACGCCGGAAGTTGCCAACGACATGGTGGCAGCTGGCTGGGAGCGGCGCAAAGTCGACGAGGCGGTCGCATCCGGCATGCGGTACTCGCCAGCGCGCAACTCGGTGCTGACGCCCATGATTCGCGGCGGCTTCGGCGACGGTTTCGATACCGAGTTCAACGACGAGTAGTCGGTCCCCAGCGACGCGAGCACCAGCAGCAGACGGATTAGCGAGCTGTCCGACCGCTGCCGCTGAAAAGCCGCGCCATGAAGGTAGAGGATGCGAAGGCGCAGGCGGTGGGGGTGAGCCGGTAGTCGGAGAGCAGCGGGGGCCAATGTGCGTGCTAGCAGCGCCTGACGCCAAAATTGGACGTCAGGCGCTGACCTGCTTGCGACGTCTGCGCGCACGCTTCGGTGGACGTCGGAAGCGCGGTGTGGAGCCTGGCCTCACCCGGTGGTCGATTTCGTCGAGGGTCTCGCGCACTTGGTAGGCGTCGATTTCGAGCAGTTGCTCGAACATTGTCAAGCCCTCGACTCTCGTCGCATCCATGCGATGCAGTGTCAGCGCCAGGTCCATGATGTGTTGGCCGGCCATACCGAGCGGCGACGCCATGTTGGAGAGGTCATCGCGCCAGCGCTGAATGAGCTCCGACGCGATGCGTGCCACCAGATGGGAGTGGTGGGGCAGCAAAGTACCGAGGCGCTCAACGATGACGCTGCTGCGTGGGACTGGCGCAGATGCGCTGTTCTCTGAGATGGCCTCAAGAATGGCTATCGTGTACGGCTCGGGCTCGAGCTTGTCAATGAGTGAGAAGAGCTCGTACAGCTGTTGCCAAACCCCGGGCTCGTTGCGCCGAATGAGATCGAGCAGAAGGCGCGTGGCGCTCTCGCGGAACTGAGGCTCGAGCCAAAGGAGATTTGTCGCGGTTGCAGCTGCTCCTTCACGGGCATCAGCGCATTCGGCCTCGGCCGTAAGCTCAGACAACCAAGAGCGCACGATGTCTGCCTTGGGGTTCACCAAGGCAATGAGCGCGGTCAACTCGCCGTGGCCCTTGCGAGCTGCGAGGGACTCCGAGTCTTTCCAGCGTTGAAGGTTCGCTGTGACCTCCTCAAGGGCCTCCGGGTGGATGTGTGCCATCAAGACCGCTGGTCCGCGCCTTCCGTCGAGCTGGGGCAGTTTTGAGAGGAGTTCGCCAAGGAACTTCGCTCCCAAAGGTGGCGACGCTTGCACCAAGGGAGGTAGGCGGTCCATGGCGCCTTCCCAGACCTGCAGAGAGTGCGGCCCGTTCAGATAGCGCTGTAGCACCCCTAGCAATTCGACCTTCTCGTCACGCGCATAGCGAGCGTAGATGACGTCCATGAGGATGGTGTAGTCAGGGTCGTCGTAGCCGTGAAATCCTGGATGCCCCGACAAAAGGAACTTGCCAGGCGCACCGTCGTCCGAACCAAGCGGCCCCTTCATGTCATTCGGGCGTGCTTCGCGGCGGAGCCAGCCTTCGAGTATCGCCAGCAGGTCATCGGAGATGCGTGCCGGTCTTTGCAGCAGGCCATTGACGGCCTGAGACACCGAATTGCGAAATGAGCCGTCTTCGTCGATGCCGAAGCCGGCCGCATGGAGCGACACGATACGTTCCATGAGCGTGGTTGCGTCGAAGCCGTTTGCCGCGAGCGCTTGGATGGTCTCTCCCGCGGCCCGTTGACCATAGGCGGGTTCCAGGAACGTGAGCACCTCAAGAGCGAGAGCAGGCTTTTGCTTTGCGACTTCGCCGAAGGCTCGCGCGAGTTGCACACTACCGCCGCGCATGAAGTCCTTGGGATGGTCCCAGTTCGTTCCGTCGGGAATCTTCTTGAACGCTCTCGCAATGTCCGACGCAGATGCCTGCAGGAGGTCGTCGACGTCGATGGGAGAGCCGACAAAGCCGCCGATGGCCTCGTAGCGCTTGCCGTGGTTCGGAAAGACGCGGCTCTCCTCATCAATATTGCGCTGGACAGCCGTCGGACGAAGGCGGGGTGGCAGCGCCCGAACCATGGTCAGCTGCGTGAGCCTGATAGTGCGCGACCATGATTTGATTGACCTTGGGTCGCGCACGTCTTCCGGACGTACTCGACGAAATTCCTTGACCCTCTCGACAAAGGTCGACACTTGCGCTTCGGTCCAGTGTGGAGAAACCGCCGTCACAAGAGAGACCGTCGTGCACCAGAGGTCGCTTGAGTTGCCGAGGAAATAGCGCTGGTCATCTGCGAGCAGATAGTTCAGTGCACTCGTCGCAAAGTACTCGGGGTTGTGCGCGAACGAGTGTGCGACCAACCGATGCACAGGAGCAAGCTGCAGTGCCATCTGGGCTTGGGCCCATTGCTCCAACCTGTCTGGCCTGTCCGCAGCGAGCGTCTCGAGTGCCAGAGTGATGGCGTCCAGTAGCGCAGGGACGGGCAGGTTGTTCGAGGTTTCGCCGTCAAAGCGGAAATCCACGTAGAACCACAGCGGGTAGCCGAAATATCGAGCGGACCCGCCCGAGAGGTGGGCAAGTGACTGGAGGGTATCCAAGAACCATGGCCACAGCTGCTCAAGGAACAGCTCAGCGTGCTTTTCGGCCAGAGCAGGAATGGTGTCCCAGTTCTGGGTGTTGTCCAGCAACTCGGTCACCGGCCGCGTAGGGGATGACGCCGTCAGAATGTCCAGATCCTTGTCCGCACGAGCGGCGCACTCTCGAGCCGCCTCTGCTCCCGCTGTCTTGGCGCGCGCCAGCTCACCGTCCAAAAACCATCGCAGCATGCGAATGGCGACCTCCGGGTGGTCGACTCCAACCGTCGCAACGATGTTCTCTGCGTAGATGGCACCGAAGGTCGCACGACGGAGCGCCGTCTCCGCAAGACGCAGGTTGCCTTCCGTCCACACAGGTGCCTCTCGCAGCACGATTAGCATCGCTCTGTCGTGCTTGCCAGTCGGAAGCCAGCGCTCTGCCAGCAACGTCGTCACGGCGTCCGGGTCGACACACCATCCCGTATTGAGCAGCGCAAAGCAGTTGTTGGCGAGACCATCGTCTGACATGGCGGTACCGATGATGTGCTTCGGTAGTCGCTCAAACCAGCCTTTGCTGCCTGCCACGCTCTTCAAGACGATGGCTCGAAGCTCGGGTCGCGAGAACGCCTCGACCATGTAGAGGACCTCTTGGTCGGAGGGGTGAGACTGCGAACCGAGAAAGTCGATGAGCAAAAATCGCAGATGAGACCGCAGGTTGGGCATAGCCCAAAGCGATTTGAGTTCCTTTTCGTAGGCCGACGGCTGCGCATTGCGAAGGTATTGGAGTGCCGCGAATGCCTTCGGTCTGACAAACAGCGAGTCCATGCGCGCGGCGACATACTCGGTGAGACTGCCCTCTTTGCTGACGAAGTTGCGCGCGAGCACATACTCAAAGACGGTCTGGTGCGAGAAGCCGACTTTTCCGTGCGAGCTACGGGTAAGAATGCCGGCGGCAATCAGCGCGTTTAGCTCTTCGGCCGCTTGGTCGAAGAGAGAGGCAGCCAGCCAAAGGTCTTCGGTGTCGCCCATCCGCTCCGCGATGTCGCACGCGACTTGGCTGAGCTTGGGCCACCCCGGTAGCAAGACAGCCGAATTCCAGAGGCTCTCGAGCATAGCCTGGTAAGTTGAGCCTGGCTCCTCTATTCCCGACGCTTTTAGCCGCAAGAACGTACTGAGTTGCTGAGGCACGCGCAGGACTTCCCTTGCGTCCTCAGGCCATCCGAGCGGGCTGACACCGTTGGCCTCAAGCACGGGTACAACCGATTCCCAGGTTGGCGGCTCCAGAACCAGTTCTCGAGCAGAAATGCTGGTCAGCCGCGTGTCGTGCGTGAACTCAAACCTTCGGCAAGAAACGAAGATATGCACGCCGTCGATGACGGCCATCTGCCTGATGAGCGTGAGCAACTGATTTAGACGCGACGTCTTGACATCCAGTCTGTCCGCAAGGGCATCCAATTGGTCCACAAGCAGGTAGACGCGTCCCTTGATCGCAAGCCGACGCAACATCACGCTGGGAAGCTCGGGAAGACCGAGGTCTAGCTGGAGGTCGTGCTCTGTTGCGACACCTGCACCTATCAGGTCGGCTTTGATGGCCAGCATGGTGACGTCGGCCTGCTCAATCAGCTTGGCCGCCAGCCGGGACAAGAGCGCTGATTTCCCGGCGCCAGGGTCGCCGAGGAGAGCCATGGTCGGTGCATCGTCTTCAACTGCAATCGCCAGCAAGGTCTCAAGAGCCGGACGCTCGATGTACTGACCGCTGCCCACGACGGACGGCCATCCCAGCAGTGGCTGGGATGCAGCGCGCAGGGCGAGCCGCCACTCCGCTGACGTGGAGTCGTCCAGGTCAGCAGGGGCCGCTTGCCCTGAGCCGGCGACAAGCTTTGCGACGCTCTCGGCGAGCGCATCCAAGCGCGGAACCATCACGTCGACGGCTGCGACTGTGACTGCGGCGCCGCCGGGGTCCTGAACGCGAGATGCAGTGTTTGCAACTAGCAGCCCACGAACAGAAGCCAGAAAGGCTGCGGACTCCTGTGGATTGGCACTCGCAATCTCCTCATAGTGCCGCGCCAGCCGCTCGAGCACACCCGCGGGAGGGGTGAGATGAAACAGGTCTGCGGCCTTGACCTCTCGCAAGGCGTCGAGGATGCCCGGAGTGCCGAAGAATTGTCGCGCGCTCTCGTTCGTCAGATGGGACGGGAGCAGTGTGCCCGCTACAACCCGCTGCGCCGAGTCGAGTATCGAATCGCGCGTCGACGAATGCTGAAGTCTGCGAAGGGGTGCCTCAAGCGTCGCCGCGGTCAGCGACTCGGTCTTCTCAGGATGTCTGGCGCTCATTGACTCGGCGCGCGCCGGCGCGGTCGCTTTGAACACGGACACGGCCGTGTCCTTGACCTTTCCGACCACTTCTTTTATGGCAATGAGCATGGGCCAGGGCATGTCGGTGCTTTGTCGGCGGTCGGTTGGTTGGGCTTGCCTGATTTTCCTGCGAAGGGAGTAGTCAGGCTTCCTCGGATTCTTCTGTCTTCGCTGGGCCGAAGGCAACGATGTTCAGCCCTCTTGTCACATCGGAGAGCTGCTCACGGAGCCCGCCGAGGGCTTGGCTAGGTGAGAGTGCGAATTGATGGATGTTCTAAGAGCTTTTCGGAGCGACCGCTGTCGCTGTTCGGTTCAAACGGTCAGCGCTTTCTCCAAAAGACGGCGCAGGCGCGCCGCCACTCCAGGTTGAAATTGAGCGATGTGGGCTATGCGGCCACGGATCGAGCGCGCTCTACTTTCAACGATGTCTAGAGGCATGTGTTGAAGCTGATGAATGGCTGCTCGCACGCCGTCTCGATATTGTCGAGCGAGAGTCGGGGCATCCGTACGGTTGACGACGAGGCCTGTGACCTCTTGACGTCGGCCTCGGCCTGCCACAACCAGTTTCGATTTCTTTATCGGCAATCCACGTTGCGCGAGCTGGCGCGCGGCCACTCCGATGAGGCGTCGAGGATCAGATCCGGACAACGTCAGATCATCAACGTAGCGCGTATACGCTTCGTCGCTAGTCATGACCTTGCAGAGCTCCTCATCGACACCGCGCACAAACAGGTTGGCGACAGCGGGGCTGGTTGGGGCGCCTTGCGGAAGCGAACCTTCAAACGTCACCAGTCTGGCAATTAGGCTAGCGACGTCACGACCGAAGGCGTAGTCGTCTCGCAACATGCGGTAGACACGACGGTGGCCAATATTGTCGAAGAAGTTCGCAACATCGATCTTCACGATGCGAGGCTTACCCAAGTGTTCTCGAGCGTTGGTCTTTGCCGAACGACCGCGGATGCTGCCATGGGCTGAATCGCTGAATCCGAGGGGCACAAGCACGTTTCGAACAATTCTGCGCTGAACCTCCATGAGTTCTGGCCGCGGGGGGCGAATCTGCCGGACCTTGTCAACGCCGGTTTGCAGCGTGAAGACGCGGTACTGGGAGGACGAACGCACGTGGATGGCTTCTGCGATTGCCTTCAGGCGCACAAGCGGGATGCCTATCTTCCACGCCAGGTGCTGGAGCGACAGGATGGGCTTGGTCACTTGTCGGGCCCTGACGACTGCACCGGTTCGTCTCTGGCAGCAACCAGTGCACGCAGGAGCGCTCGTGCCAAGTCAGATACATCTTCGGCGCCGCGCGATTCAACGTCAGTCGGAGATGAGGCCAGCAGCGTTATGAGAGCTGACGGAACGCCTACGGCTTGTCCAAGCGCCTCCACCACACGCAGACTGGGTTGTCGTTTCCCAGCTTCGATCAGGGACAACTGGCTGGCAGTCACGGGCATCCGCGCGGCGAGTTCGGCCTGTTGAAGGCCGAACGCCGCGCGTACGATCCGAAATGCCTTTGCGTAATCTTGGTCCATAAGGTTATTGGTGATCACTCTTCACCTCAGACTGCATCGCTTTGAACGACTTCTAACAGGGCTGCTGCAATCATTTCGACTGCGAGAAAGACGCGTTGTCTCTCAAGCTTTCCAGATCGCAGCACTGTCATCAGTTCACGCTTTGCACGAAGCAGTTGCTTTCCTTGGTGTGGTTCAAGTCTCGGGTCAGCAAGCACCTTCGTAAGCAGGTCAAGTGCTTGGTTTAGCTCAGTGGATTTCACGGCTATCTCCGCGTTGCGAGGCAATATTGCCCCTGCGCTTTGGCACGACCTCGTAAGTACGGCCCGAGTTGAACCGAGTGATCCCAATGTCCCGAAGCGCCAGAACCTGCGCTTCAACAGTCCGCCTGCGCTCCTTGCCCCGCGGGATCACTCCCCGGGCCTCGGGCCGCTGTTGCGCTCTGCGTGCACGGGCGCGAATGCACCACGTGCGGCTGGCCGGTGAGGGCAAGCCGGTAATGAGCTCAATTGCTCGTCAGCAGGTTGGTCCCTGCTGCTTGAGGTCGCATCGCCGTGTGAAAGAGCTTTGAACGCCGGAAAACCTAGCGCCCATACCTAATGTCGCTAAATCCATTCTCGATGTCAAGTGGCATGACTCCGAGTCACCAAGATTGACAGGAGCCATCCCGCTGCCGCGACCATGCGCGGGCCCGGGTCGGCAGGCGTCCGCCCATTGCCAAGGGCGGCGTACGTCAAGACTGGGCGCACTGGCACGCGCATACGACGCGCCTCATCGCGACCGCTTTGCAGCGGGTGCCGCCCGCGTCAGACCGTCGTGCGACAGCTGAACGCCCAGCGATGAGTTCCAAGCCCAGTGAACAAAATTCCAAGTTCAGCGGTTATCGACAACAGACCCCCCTCAGGCAACCGCTGGCTCTTGAATCGTCATGGACGGTCCCTATAATGCCTGCTAGCACTCAACAGACGCGAGTGCTAGCGATGGCGGCGTGGGCCGCCTGAGCACTTGCCCAATCTCAGCGAGCAGGCACTTACTTACAGTATGGCCCGCCGCGAGTCAACCTGCGAATGCATTGAAGGAGCCACTATGAAGCTGCGTCCGTTGCACGACCGTGTCGTCGTCAAGCGCCTGGAACAAGAAACCAAGACCGCCTCGGGCATCGTCATTCCCGACGCCGCCGCCGAGAAGCCGGACCAGGGCGAAGTCCTGGCCGTCGGCCCGGGCAAGCGCAACGACAAGGGCGATTTCGTCGCCCTGAACGTGAAGGTCGGCGACCGCGTGCTGTTCGGCAAGTACAGCGGCCAGACCGTCAAGGTCGACGGCGACGAGCTGCTCGTGATGCGCGAAGAAGACCTCTTCGCCGTCGTCGAGAAGTAAATCCCTCGCGGAGCCTGCGCGCTCCGCACCGGGCTGGCCGGCCTCGCGCCGCCAGGTGGCCGAGGCCCCGGCCGCGGGATCGAAGCGATGCCCGCCGCCGCCCTGAACCCCAATTCAACGTATTCCGGAGAAACATCTCATGGCAGCTAAAGACGTCATTTTCGGCGCGGACGCCCGCGCTCGCATGGTCGAAGGCGTGAACGTCCTGGCCAACGCGGTCAAGGTCACGCTGGGCCCCAAGGGTCGCAACGTCGTTCTCGAGCGCTCGTTCGGCGCCCCCACGGTCACCAAGGACGGCGTGTCCGTGGCCAAGGAAATCGAGCTGAAGGACAAGCTTCAGAACATGGGTGCGCAGATGGTCAAGGAAGTCGCTTCCAAGACCAGCGACAACGCCGGTGACGGCACCACCACCGCCACCGTGCTGGCCCAGGCCATCGTGCGCGAAGGCATGAAGTACGTGGCCGCCGGCATGAACCCGATGGACCTGAAGCGCGGCATCGACAAGGCCGTCGCGCAGCTGGTCGAGCAGCTGAAGAAGGCTTCCAAGCCGACGACGACGTCCAAGGAAATCGCCCAGGTCGGCACGATCTCGGCCAACTCCGACGACTCGATCGGCAAGATCATCGCCGAGGCGATGGACAAGGTCGGCAAGGAAGGCGTCATCACCGTCGAAGACGGCAAGTCGCTGGCCAACGAGCTCGACGTCGTCGAGGGCATGCAGTTCGACCGCGGCTACCTGTCGCCGTACTTCATCAACAACCCCGAGAAGCAGGTCGCCCTGCTGGACAACCCGTTCGTCCTGCTGTTCGACAAGAAGATCTCGAACATCCGTGACCTGCTGCCGACGCTGGAACAGGTCGCCAAGGCCGGCCGTCCGCTGCTGATCATCGCCGAGGAAGTCGACGGCGAAGCGCTGGCCACCCTCGTGGTCAACACGATCCGCGGCATCCTGAAGGTCGTCGCCGTCAAGGCCCCGGGCTTCGGCGACCGCCGCAAGGCCATGCTGGAAGACATCGCCATCCTGACAGGCGGCAAGGTCATCGCCGAGGAAGTCGGCCTGACGCTCGAGAAGGTCACGCTGGCCGACCTGGGCCAGGCCAAGCGCGTCGAAGTGGGCAAGGAAAACACCACCATCATCGACGGCAACGGCGCCGCGGGCGACATCGAAGCGCGCGTCAAGCAGATCCGCATCCAGATCGAGGAAGCCACCAGCGACTACGACCGTGAGAAGCTGCAAGAGCGCGTGGCCAAGCTGGCCGGCGGCGTGGCGCTGATCAAGGTCGGTGCCGCCACCGAAGTCGAGATGAAGGAAAAGAAGGCGCGCGTCGAAGACGCCCTGCACGCCACGCGTGCGGCCGTCGAGGAAGGCATCGTCGCCGGCGGCGGCGTGGCCCTGCTGCGTGCCCGTCAATCGGTTGGCGAACTGAAGGGCGACAACGCCGACCAGGACGCCGGCATCAAGCTGGTGCTCAAGGCCATCGAAGCGCCGCTGCGCGAGATCGTCTACAACGCCGGCGACGAAGCCAGCGTGGTCGTCAACGCCGTCCTGGCCGGCAAGGGCAACCACGGCTACAACGCGGCCAACGGCACGTACGGCGACATGATCGAGATGGGCATCCTGGACCCGACGAAGGTCACCCGCACCGCGCTGCAGAACGCCGCGTCGGTCGCCTCGCTGATGCTCACCACCGAGTGCATGGTCTCGGAAGCGCCGAAGGACGACGCTCCCGCGATGCCCGGCGGCGGCATGGGCGGCATGGGCGGCATGGGCGGCATGGACATGTGATGTCCGCTTCCGGGCGCTTCGGTGCCCGGAGCCGTCGCACCGCGACACCACGACAAGGGACTGCTTCGGCAGTCCCTTCTTCATTGGGCAACACGATCAGGCGGACGCGATGCCGCGCGAAGGCTGGTGCTTGGACAGTGCAGCCAGGCGCCACCAAGTCGAACGATCAAAGCACGCTCGCCGCATCTTCGCCGTGTCCATCCTCAAACGGCATGAGAAGCAGACCTGACCTCCGAGTTGCCGAAGCGCAGCTAGTCGAGCGCATTGGCGCGCTGCCATGACGAACGAGCCGAACGCAATCGATTCGGGCGTAGCAAATGGGGCGACGGGCTTCCCGGCGCTGAGCAAGTGGTCCGCGACCCTTGCCGCGATTGCGCCGTACTTGCTGCAATTGTCCTTCGCCCTCGGGGCGATCTTCTGCTTCTTCGCCAATCTCGAGGTGAAGAGCGGAACGATCGTCAGCAAGGTGTCGGCCACGGCAGGCCTTCTGGCAAGACCGTCGAAGGCGCCTTGAACCTGAAGAACGTCGACACGGCACAAGGAAGCTCTCGCGACACGCCATGAGTCACCGGCACGCCGCCGTCACCCGCTCGTTCGCGTGGTTGAACGGGTCGTACTGCGCACGCGGCGTCGGCACCAGGCGGAAGCAGCCGCCGTGCACGTGCACTTGCGTGACGCCGCCGGGCTGTTGCACCTCTTCGTAGGGCGCGTCGTCGCCGCCCAGGCGCGCGAGCGCCGAGGGCCCGGGCGGCGCGGCGAGGATCTGCGCGAGCGTCGGCTTGCTGCCGGCGATGATCGCGCGCAGCTGCTCGCGTGACAGCGTCAGGTCCAGCGGCTGCGACGCGGCGCTGGCAGGCGGCCCGGCCGCGCTGGCGGATGGCGCCGCGGCGCTGGCGGCCTGCGTGATCGCTGGCGATTCGGGTACGGGTGACCGTATCGCTCGTGGATCGGAGTGGTCGACGCCCGCGGGCGCCCTCGCGCGCGGACGCGTCACGCGCGAAGGCGCGGGGGCGGGCGCGACGCGCAGCGCGGGCGCGCGGGGCTGCCAGATCGTCGCCTCGACCACGCGCCCTTCCGACGGACGCTCGCGCTCGAGCCGCGTTCGCCACATCGTCGCCACCAGTGCGGCGTGCGCCAGCACGGCCAGCGCGAACACCGCGCGCCGCCGGTCGCGGCCGGCCTCCCGCCATCCCTGCATCGGCTCTCCCTGGAATTCTTGTGGTCGAAGAAGCCGCGTCGCCGGCGCGAGATCCATCGCATCCCCGGCAGAATGCGCGCCATGCGTTTCCGTCTCGTGATCCGCGCATTGCTGCTCGCTTGCGCGCTGCCCGTCGCGGCCCTGGCCCAACCGGCCGCGCCGGCGTCGTCCGCGTCGCCCATGTCGACCGCGGTGGCGGCCTCCGCACCCTTGCCACGCCATGCCGACGGCAGCCGGCCGCGCGTCGGCCTCGTGCTCTCGGGCGGCGGCGCCCGCGGGCTCGCGCACGTGGGCGTGCTCAAGGCGCTGGAACGCGCGCACGTGCGCATCGACGCGATCGCGGGCACGTCGATGGGGGCGATCGTCGGCGGGCTGTACGCGAGCGGCATGAGCGCCGAGCAACTCGAGACGGAGCTGCGCCGCATCGACTGGGACGCGCTGTTCGCGCCGCGCGTGGCGCGGCCCTTCCTGTCGCAGCGGCGCAAGGAGGAGGACTTCGAGATCGCCACCGGCCTGGAGTTCGGCGTGCACGACGGCCAGCTCGGCGCGCCGCAGGGCGCGCTGTCCAGCCGCGGCCTGGAGCTGCTGCTGCGCCGATTGACGCTGCCGGTGCGCCACGTCGACGACTTCGATCACCTGGCCATCCCGTTCCGCGCCGTGGCCACCGACATGGAGACCGGCAAGTCCGTGATCCTGTCGCACGGCGACCTCGCCGTCGCGCTGCGCTCGAGCATGAGCGTGCCGGGCGTGTTCGCGCCCACCGAGGTCGACGGCCGTCTGCTGGGCGACGGCGGGCTGGTGGACAACCTGCCGGTGGACGTCGCGCGCGCGATGGGCGTGGACGTCGTCATCGCCGTCAACATCGGCACGCCGCTGGCGGGGCGCGAGACGCTGTCGTCAGTGGTGGGCCTGACCGAGCAGATGATCGCGATCCTCACCGAGCAGAACGTCGAGCGCAGCATCGCGACGCTCAGGGGCGGCGACCTGCTGCTGGGCCCCGACCTCGGCAAGCTGACCTCGAGCGACTTCAGCCGCGTGGCGGAGCTCATCAGGATCGGGGACGAGGATGCCCAGGCGCAGGCGCCGCGCCTGGCCGCGTACGCGTCGCCCGCGCAGGACTACGCGCAGTGGTCCGCCGCGCACGTGCAGCCGGCGATGGAGCCCACGCCGCTGCTGGCGGTCGGCTTCGCGGGCTCGCTTCACACCAACCCGGGCCGCTTCGAGGCCAAGCTGCAGTCGCAGGCCGGCGAGCTGTTCGACACGAACAAGGCCGAGGCCGACGCGCGCCGCCTCGCGGCCAGCGGCGACTACACGCGCGCCGACTACCGCCTCGTGCAGGGCCCCGCCGGCGAGACGCTGCTGTTCGACCTGCAGGACAAGCCCTGGGGCCCGAACTACCTGCGCGTCGGCCTGGACCTGCACGCCGACTTCAGCGGCCACAGCGGCTTCGACGTCAAGCTGAGCCACAACCACCACTGGCTCACCGAGAACGGCACCGAGTGGCGCAACTTCATCCAGGTGGGCGAGCGGCCGGCGATCTTCTCGGAGATCTACCACCCGCTGCTGCGCAACATCGACGACCGCTCCGACTGGTTCGCCGCGGCCTACGTGTCGGGCGACCGCCAGCACCGCTCGGTGTACGCCGGCGAGCAGGGCGTGGAGATCGCGGAGTTCCTGCGTTCCACCGGCCAGATCGGCGTCGACCTGGGCCTGCCGTTCAGCCGCCTGGGCGAGCTGCGCGCGGGCTTCCTGCACCTGACGACGTCGACCACGCCGACGCTGCTGTCCGCGCTGTGGACGGGCCCCACGCAGGCGCAGATCTGGCAGGAGGACGGCCTGCGCGTGCGCGGCGTCATCGACCAGCTGGACTACGTCAACTTCCCCACCAGCGGCTACCGGCTGGTGGGCGAAGGCGTGGTCGGCACGCGGCGACTGCAGCGCGAACGCAGCGAGCACATGTCGCGCGGCTCGGTCGAGGGCACGGTGGTCGACACCTTCGGCCGCAGCACCTTCGAGCTGCACGGCGCGCTGAAGATGGCCGACGAGCACTCGCAGCTCGTCGTCGACCAGTACACGCTCGGCGGCTTCCAGCAGCTGTCCGGCTATCGGCCCGACCAGCTCTCCGGCAACGCCGTGCTGTTCGGCCGCCTGAACTGGTACATGCGGCTGACCGACACGCCCGTGTTCGCGCGCGGCTTCTTCGTGGGCGCGTCGCTGGAGGCCGGCAACGCGTGGGCCGACCGCTCGCAACTGAGCCTGACGGGCCTGCGCGGCGGCGGCAGCGTCTACCTCGGCGCGGACACGGGCCTGGGCCCGATGTACCTGGGCATCACCTACGCGCCGCGCGGCGAGCTGGGCGTGGCGCTGTTCATCGGCCGGCCGTAGCGCGCCGTCTCGTCACGTGCCGGTGTAGGGGCCCTTGACCTCGCCCCAGCCCCACTTGGGCATGGGTGCGTGCGCGTCGACCGTCGCGCCGGCCTGCGAGTTGATGACGGCCAGCCGCGATCCCCACTCGAGGTAGCCCACCAGCGCGGAGCGGAATTCCGGGTCGTCGGGCATGCCGAGCTCGTCGGCGGTCTCGAGCAGCAGCGCCACCCAGCGGCGGCGCTTGTCCTGCGTCAGGTGCCGGTTCAAGTGCTGGCGGATCATGTGCGGATGGCCGCCATGCTCGGCCGAATACGTCGCCGGGCCGCCCAGCACCTCGGCGAGGAAGGCGGCGACGTGTGCCGGGTGGTCCGCGCCCATGTGCGCGAACACGGGCGCGAGCAGCGCGTCGTGGGCGACGTGCTCGTAGAAGCGCGTGGCGAGCCGGTTCAGGGCATCGATGCCGCCGAGCCAGTCGTAGAGCGTCGGAACGGGGGGCGTCGTCATGCGCTGGTCCTTGTGTCGATGTCCGGCGGCGCGGCGCTCAGGCCGCGTCGTCCTCGGGCTCGTCGTCGCTGCCCTCGCCGCCCTCGCCCTCGACCGCCGGCGGCAGCTCGAAGTGCACGCGCTCGGGCATCGCCTTCTTCCACGCGAGCAGCTGTTCGGCCGCGTCCTCCACGCCGATGCGGCGCAGCGACGAGAACAGCGTCACGCCGATGTCGGAGTCGTCGGTGACGAACTCGCCCAGCACGGCGCTGGCGGCGTCGACGGCTTCCTGCGACTCGCGCTTGGTCAGCTTGTCGGCCTTGGTCAGCAGCACCAGCAGCTTGACCTCGCCGGTGCGCACGCGCTGGGCGATGAATTCCATCAGCTGCAGGTCCAGCGGCGTGAAGCCGTGGCGGCTGTCCACCATCAGCACGACGCCCGTGAGCGCGCGCCGCACCTCGAGGTAGTCGGCCATCACCTTCTGCCACACGAGCTTCTTGTCGCGGCCGACGGCGGCGTAGCCGTAGCCGGGCAGGTCGGCGAGGAAGGCCACGGGCGCGTCCTTCGGGCCGAGCGCGAACAGGTTGATCAGCTGCGTGCGGCCCGGCGTCTTGGACGCGAACGCCAGCTGGCGCTGTTGGGCCAGCGTGTTGATGGCCGACGACTTGCCGGCGTTGCTGCGGCCCACGAACGCGATCTCGGGCATGTCGCCCTGGGGCAGCTGCGAGATCTTGCCGGCGGAGGTCAGGAACTTGGCCGTGTGCAGCCAGCCCAGGCCCTCCTTGGCGTCATCCGAGACCACGACCGGTTTCTGGTGGGCGGGGGTTGGCGGGGATGAGGGTTTGCGCGGGGGCCTGGGATGGGTCATGGTGCATTGTAAAATCGCCGGGTTTGCTCCATCCAAAAAGCCTCTTGAAGGGTTCGTCGAGATGAAGTCCTTGTGCGTTGTTGCCCTGGCGGCCCTGTTCGCCACCTCCGTGATGGCCGACGAAGCGAAGGGACCGGCCAAGCCGGACCTGGCCAAGGGGGAAACGATCTCGAAGACGGTCTGCGCCGCCTGCCACACTGCCGACGGCTCGCGCGGCATCCCGACCAACCCGATCCTGGCGGGGCAGCACGCGGACTACCTCGTCAAGCAGCTCGAGGAGTTCAAGGCCGGCAAGCGGGACAACGCCGTGATGAAGCCGATGGCTTCCACGCTGTCGGAAGACGACATGCGCAACGTCGCCGCGTTCTACGCGTCCAAGACGGCCAAGGCGGGCCAGTCCAAGCACAAGGAATCCGTGGCGCTGGGCGAGAAGATCTGGCGCGGCGGCATCGCCGACAAGCAGGTGCCCGCGTGCGCCGGCTGCCACGGCCCGGCCGGTGCCGGCGTGCCGTCGCAGTACGCGCGCTTGGCCGGCCAGCATGCCGAGTACGTCAGCGCCGAACTGGGCCTGTTCCGCGCCAACAAGCGCGCCAACAGCCCGCAGATGGCCACCATCGCGGCCCGCATGAGCGACGCCGAGATCGCGGCGGTCTCGGACTACGTCGAAGGCCTCAACGCCGTCAGGTGAGCGCGCGCGGCGCCCGCCGCCGCGCCGCCTGCTCGATCGATCGGGGCCGCGCGCCCCCGCCGCGTGCGTGAACTTGTGCCGCCCGCGCGCCGCACGGCCGCGCACCCGCGGGGCGACGACCTCGCTATGATGGCCCGATGCCGTTCATCCGCCGCAACGCCTCGGGCGCCATCGACAGCCTGCACCGCCGCGACGAGGGCGGCTGCGAGTTCCTGCCCGACGAGCACCCCGACGTGCGCGCCTTCCTCGGCGACGGCCCGGCCTCGCACGACGAGAACTTCGCCACGCTGGACGCCGACTTCATCCGCGTGATCGAGGACGTGATCGACACGCTGATCTCCAAGAACGTCATCAACATCACCGACCTGCCACCGGAGGCCCAGACCAAGCTGTTCGGCCGCAAGGGCTACCGCGAGCGCGCCGCCAAGGATGCGCTGAGGCTGTTCGGGGACGACGGGCCGGGGATCTGAATCATGGAACTGCAGGACCAGGTGCGGGAGAACGCCGAGCTGGTGCGTCGCATGGCCAGGGAGCACATGGACGTCGTCGTCGATCTCGACGAAGCGGGCGTGCGTTGGCTGGACGGCTACATCGACCGGCAACGCGACGCCGCCTCCGACGACATCAAGGCGAGGCTGCCCGACACCCTGGGGTCGTTCCTCGGCGAATGCGTCCGCGCCAGGCACGGGGGCCGATGGGTCGTGCACCCCGAACACGGCCTGGAGCTGCGGTTCAACGACCGGCTGTCGATCTTCCCGCTCAACAAGGTGCGAAAGCAGCTGGCGAACCCGGACGGCGATTCGGTGCTCGGGATGTACCGGGCGATCGGCCCGCTGCTGGCGCGGCCGCGCCAGGCGCCGGCTGGCCGGAACGCCACGTCGAGCATGCGCCCCTGGTGGAAGTTCTGGGGATCGTGACGGCAGCGGTGCTGCGCGCGGCGCTGCGGCCGCGCGGGCGCCGGCCCTGAGGATCAGTCGGCGGCGGATTCGCCGTCGATGTCGACGCCCAGCTCCTTGGCCAGCCGCGCCACCTGCGCCCGCAGGCGCTCCAGCTCGCCCTTCATGCGCACCTGCTCGGCGCGCATCGCCGCCACTTCCGACAGGCCCAGTGCCGCATCCGACAGCGGCGTGCCCGGGCCGGACTGCGGCGCGGCCGGGGCGGCGTCGGCGACGGGGCCCGACAGCAAGTGGGCCCAGCGCGACTCGCGTGCGCCCGGCGCGCGCGCGAGCTTCGCCACGAAGGGCGGCTCGTGCGTGGCCATCTCGTCGAGGAAGCCTTCGACGGACGAGATGTCGGCGAAGCGGTGCAGGCGCTCGGAGTTCAGGCGCAGCTCGGCGGCGGTCTGCGGGCCGCGCAGCATCAGCATCGCCAGCAGCGCGACGCTCTGGCCAGGCAGCTTGAGCACGCGCGCCACGTTGTGCTCGAAGCGCGGCACGCGGCTGCCGGAGCCCTCGAGCACCAGGTGCTGCGACTTGAGCGTGTCGAGCGCGGCAAGCACGTCGTTCTCGGCGGCGTTGATCACCGGGTCGCGCGCCGTCTTCTGGTTGCAGCCCAGCGTCAATGCGTTCAGGCTCAGCGGATAGCTGTCGGGCACGGTGTGCTGCTTCTCGACCAGCACCCCGAGGATGCGGGTCTCGAGCAGCGAGAGCGTCGGGATCGTCATGGTCACAGTATCGCTCGCTGCAAAGAAAAGCGCCCCGCGGCCGGGGGCCGGCGGGGCGCCGAAGGGGCGACGTCGTGGCGTCGCCGCGTTCTTCTTACTTGGTCAGGTCCAGGGCGTTGGTCAGGTCGCCCATCGCCGGGGCGCCGTTGGCCTTGAGCGCGCTGTCGCGCGCGGTCAGGCCGGGCAGCGTGTCCAGGCCGAAGCGGCGGGTGATCAGGCGCAGCACCGAGGCGGTGTCGTACTGCGTGTGGTCGACCGTGCCGGCCTTCGAGTACGGCGAGATGACCAGCGCCGGGATGCGGGTGCCCGGGCCGACCTTGTCGCCCTTGGGCGGAGCGACGTGGTCCCACTGGCCGCCGTTCTCGTCGTAGGTGATCACGATGACCATGTTCTTCCACTGCGGGCTGGCCTGCAGCTTGGTCACGAGGTCGGCGATCTTCTGGTCGCCGGCCGTGATGTTCGCGTAGCCCGGATGGTGGTTGTACAGGCCTTCGGGCTTGTAGAACGCGACCGGCGGCAGCTTGCCCGCGGCGGCGTCGGCCACCAGGTCGGTGTAGTCCTTCAGGTGGTTGGCGCGGTCGGTCGCGTGCGTGACCGGGTCCATGTTGGCGAAGTAGTTGAACGCCTGGTGGTGCGGCTGGAAGTCGACCGACGCGGTGGACGCGACGCCGTTGGTGTCGCCGGCGTAGATCACGGTGCGCTTGGAGGCCGGGGCCTGCATGCCGTCGGCCACGGCCGACGTCCACGAACCGGCGTACCACTTCCAGTCGACGCTCTTGGCCGTCAGCAGGTCGCCGATGTTGGACTGCGTCTGCGCCGGCAGCGTGGTGGCGGCCGCCGGGTTGGCGTACTGGGCATCGTTGCCGTTGACGTCCGCCGGCGCGTTGCCACTGGGCTGGAACGGGGCCTGCATCGTGTTGACGGCGTAGTACTTGTTGTCGCCGAAGTAGTTCAGCGGCGTGATGTTGCCGGTCTGCAGCGTGGGCTTGGCGGTCATCGTCGACGACGCGGACGTCGCGGCCGGCACCAGGCTGGTGGTGAAGCTGCCGTCGGCGTTGGTGGCGACGTTGTTGACCGTCATCTTGTTGGCCGTCACCGTGGCGGCGTCGACGGTCGGCGCGCAGGCGCAGATCAGGTACTGGTGGTTCAGGAACGAACCGCCGAACGCGCCCTGGAAGAAGTTGTCGGCCAGGGTGTACTGCTGCGCCAGCTTGTACAGCGGCGAGGCGCTGTAGTCGAAGTAGCCCATCACCAGGCTGCCCGAGTCGGCCCAGGCGGCGAACTTGTCGTTCTTGCCGCCGTCGATCTGCATCTGGTTCTCGAAGAAGCGGTGGTACAGGTCGCGCGTGACCATGTCGCCGGTGATCGTGACGCCAGCCGTCGGCTTGTAGGCCGTGGCGATGTTGAACGGCGCGTTGGCCAGGCCCGCGCTCTGCGCCTCGGTGACCGTCACCGCCTGGCCCGGCATCATCACGCCGCCCCAGGTGGGGGGCAGGTTCGCCAGGGGCGAGCCGTCGCGGTCGACTTGCGGCACGTAGGCGGCGGTCGCCTTGCCCGTGGCGTCGACGACGGTGCTCAGGCCGTTGGCGCCCGGGAAGTTGCCGTACAGATTGTCGAACGAACGGTTCTCGGCGTAGATCACGACGATGTTCTGGACCTTGGACTTCAGCGCGGTCGTGGTATCGACGGGCGCGGGCGAATCGCTGCCGTTGCAGGCGGACAGGCTCAGCACGGCGGCGAGCGCCAGCGGGGTCAGCAGGGCGATGGGCTTGATGGAATTCTTCATTGGTTCGGGCCTCCAGGACGGGCATCTGAAATGACGTAGCCCGACAGGATCGGCGGCGCGTGTGACAGCCTCAAGAAAGCAACTGCAACCCAAGCGTCACACTCAACCGTCGCGCGGTTGTCATACGTCCGCCACACGCCGTCGATAGCCTGCCCGCTCCGACTTTGCCTGCCTCGCCCGAGAGACCCGTTTTTTTCCGTGAACCGCGCCGCTCCCTTCCTCGCCAAGCTGTCCCTGCTCGTGATGTTCCTCGGCGCGATCGCGCTCGCCCGCTGGGTCGGCGCGTCGACGACGGCGGCCACGCCCGCCGCCGCCACCACCGCGGAGACGCCGTTCTACGCCACGAAGTTCGAGCGCCGGCCCGACCCGAAGACGCTGACCACGCTCGGCCGCGCGTTGTTTTCCGATCGCGCGCTGTCGGCGTCCGGCCGGATGTCGTGCGCGAGCTGCCACGACCCGGCGCACGCGTACGGCCCGGCCAACCACCTCGCGGTGCAACTCGGTGGCCCCGACCAGACGCTGCCCGGCCTGCGCGCCGTGCCGTCGCTGAAATACCACCAGACGATCCCGCCGTTCTCCGAGCGCTTCTTCGACAACGACGGCAACGACGCCGAGGACCAGGGCCCCACCGGCGGCTTCGACTGGGACGGCCGCGCCGACTCCGTTCACGAGCAGGCCGCCGGCCCGCTGCTGTCGCCGTTCGAGATGGCCAACGCCGGCAAGGACGAGGCGGTCGCGCGCCTGCAGGCCTCGCCCAATGCCGCGGCCATGCGCGCGGCCTTCGGCGACCATCTGTTCGACGACCCGCGCCGCGCCTGGAACGCACTGGTGCTGGCGCTCGAGGTGTTCCAGCAGAGCCCGCAGGACTTCTACCCGTACGACAGCAAGTACGACGCGTTCCTGCGCGGCAAGGCCACGCTGTCGCCGCAGGAGGCGCGCGGCCTGGCCGTCTTCAACGACCCCGGCAAGGGCAACTGCGCGTCGTGCCACATCAGCACGGTCAAGCGCGGCGCGTTCCCGCAGTTCACCGACTCGGGCCTGATCGCGATCGGCGTGCCGCGCAACCGCGAGATCCCGGCCAACGCGAAAGCCGACTTCCGCGACCTCGGCGCCTGCGGCCCGCTGCGCACCGACCTGAAGGGCCAGGACAGGTTCTGCGGCCTGTTCCGCACACCGTCGCTGCGCAACGTGGCGCTGCGCGGCGTGTACTTCCACAACGGCGTCTACACCAAGCTCGAGGACGCGGTGCGCTTCTACGCGCTGCGCGACGCCGACCCGGCGCGCATCTACGGCAAGGGCCGCCGCCACGACGACCTGCCGCAGGCCTATGACCGCAACCTCAACGTCGAGGCCCCGTTCGGCGACCGGCCCGGCGCCCGGCCGCGCCTGACCGAGGCAGAGATCACCGACGTCGTCGCGTTCCTCGGAACGCTTACCGACGGTTGGGTTGGGCCGGGCGAGGCGAAGGTCGCGAAGGCAAACTGACGCCGCGGCGCGGCGCGCGTCGCCTCACGCGACGAGGATGGCGCGCAAGTCGTTCACGTTGGTCAGGGTCGGGCCGGTGACGAGCGCGTCGCCCAGCGCGAATGTCGACAGCAGCTCGAAGTAGATCAGCGCGCGCGGGCCGACGCGGCCGGGCTCCTTCATGTTCTCCATGCGCGCGATGCCCATCGCCACGGTGCATGGCTTGTCTCCTTCATGGGATGTGGCAGGCCCGCGGCACTGGCGACCGCTCGGGCGGGCGAGGCGATGCGGGCGCAGCGCCTCGCGAGGGGCGGCGTCAGGCCGCCCGGCGCGTTGCCGACGCGGACAGCTCGTGGCACACAGCGTCCGTCACCTGCGCGGTCGTGGCCTTGCCGCCGAGGTCTCGCGCGTGTGCAGTTCGGGGTTCGCGGTCACCTGCTCGATGGCGCGCATCAGGCGCTGCGCGGCGGACGGCTCGCCCAGGTGCTCCAGCAGCATCGCGGCCGACCAGAACGTGCCCACCGGATTGGCCAGGCCCTGGCCCATGATGTCGAACGCGGAGCCGTGGATCGGCTCGAACATCGACGACTTCGTCGAGCTATCGCTGTCGCCCGGCAATCGATGACGACGTGATGACGAGTGCGCGACACCCCCAATTCGACCGACAGCCAACCGACAGGAAGTGACATGCCGGATTCATGAGGGTTTCCTAACGTAAGTGGCTGGCCGGGACATGCGACCCGGCATCCATCCACACAGGAACATCCCATGAATCACATCCATGCCCGCCGCGCCGCGCTCGCGCTGACGCCCGTGACGCTGGCCTGCGCCCTCGCCGCGTGCGGAGGCGACAGCGGCGGCGGCACGTCGACCGCCACCTACACCGGCAAGGTGGTCGCCACGTCCTTCAAGGCCGACGCGAGCGGCAACCCGGCGCTGGCCGCCGGCTACTACCAGGGCGCGACCGTCTTCATCGACGCCAACGGCAACGGCGTGAAGGACGCGGGCGAGCCCTCGGCCACGACCGACGCCACCGGCAAGTTCACGCTGACCGCGCCGTCGAACGTGACGGGCCAGATCGTGGCCGACATCCCCACCTCCGCCACCAACACGGCCGCCGCCGCCGCGGTGCCGGCCCACCTGATCCTGCGCGCCTCGGCCGCGCAGGTCACCGAGCAGGCCAAGACGGGCATCGTGATCAGCGCGCTGTCCAGCGAAGTGCAGCGCCTGGTCGAGGCCAACGGCAGCGACTACGCCACCGAGAAGACCAACCTCGCCGCGCGCCTGACCGGCCCCGCGTTCAACAAGGGCACCGCCACCGTCACCACGGCCGACCTGCTCGCCGACGCCGGCACGCTGACCGGCGCCGAGCAGTACGCCGTGCTGTACGAGTCGAACTCGCTGGCCAACCGCTACACCTACGCCACCGCCAAGCTCGATCGCGCCGACAAGTTCCCCGACGCGCTGGCCGTGGCCGGCGGCGACCCGCGCGTGACCGGCGCCCCCGCCGACACGCGCGCCGCCATCACGTTCGCGCAGTCCCAGCAAGCCGCCTTCAACATCGAAGGCGTGCCCGCGTACGACAACATCTTCATCATCATGGAGGAGAACAAGTCGACGGATGCGGTCCTGGGCAACGCGCGCGCGCCCTACGTCAACAAGCTCCTGGGCACGTACAACCAGCTGACGACCTACTACTCCACCGGCAATCCGTCCGAGCCGAACTACACCGCACTCGGCGGCGGCGACGACTGGGGCATCAGCGACGACAACTGGCTGGGCTGCGGCGCGATCGGCGCCAACGCTCCGACCGACGTCGCCTTCGCGGGCGGCACGGCATCCGACGGCCAGCCGCTGCCGGCCACCGGCAAGCTCCCGGATGCCAGCTTCTATCCGCAGCTGGCCACCGCCGGCTATTCGTATACCCTGACTCCGGTCGGCGGCACCGCGACCAACAAGACGATCGCCTACACCAATGCCAGCCTGAACGCCGGCTTCAGCACCACGGCCGGTGCGGCGTGCAGCACGTCGCCGACCTCGGGCACGAACCACAACGCGCAAGGCGACAACCTGTTCACGCTGATCTCCAAGGCCGGCCTCACGATCCGCACCTACAGCGAGTCGATGAACCCGGGACAGGACCCGCGCGCGGACAGCCTGGCCCAGAACGTCACCAAGGCCTACACCGGCACCGATGTCGTCGGCACCAACGGCACCATCACCGACAGCCAGGCGTACCAGATGGCAGCAGGCCTGTACAAGGTCAAGCACGGCCCGTCGATCGCCTACCAGTCGGCGCGCAACCTGCCCGACTTCTACGCCGACAACCGCACCATCTTCGGTTCGCAGTACACGTCGTCGGACTGGACGTCGACGTCGCCGTACTCGACGGCCAAGGGTGGCACCTACGACACGTCGAAGTGGAACTACGACCAGTTCAGCACCGACCTGGCGGCCGGTGACGTCGGCAACATCAACTTCGTCGTGCCCGACCAGTGCGACGACATGCACGGCGTCGGCGACGACGCGGAGTCCTGCAACGGTGGCGCCAACGGCAACAACGGCCAGAACGCCAGCGTCACGCGTGCCGACATCTACCTGAACAAGGTGGTCGCCGCGATCCAGAACTCGGCGCTGTGGAAGAACCCGAACAAGCGCGTCGCCATCGTCGTCATGTTCGACGAAGGCGAAGGCTCCAGCACGGCGTGCTGCGGCTGGAATGCGGGCGGCAAGACCTCGGGCGCGGCGCCGGTGGCGGTGTCGGCGAGCGGCGTGGCCTCGGCCTCGTCGCAACCCACGGGCTACGCCAACGGCAACATCGGCCACGGCAACTCGATCTTCGCGATCTTCACGAACCGACAGGACGTGGGCACCGCGGCCAAGGGCGTCAAGGACAGCGACGCGTACAGCCACTTCTCGTTCGTGCGCACGCTGCAGGACATGTTCCAGCTCGCCGACCCGGCCGTCGACGCGTCGTACCTGAACCGTGCGAAGTACACCGAGGCGTTCATCGCCGCCAACATCACGGCCCTGCCGGAATTCGCGGGCAGCGCGGACACGCACTTCGACTCGGTGCGCCCGATCAACCACGCGTACGTCATCCCCAAGTCCTACGTGCAGCGCCTGAACCCTGCCGACATCGGCGCCATCGCCAGCGGCCCGGCCGTGGCGGTGCAGACGGGCCCGGACGCCAGCCAGACCAACGTCTGGTCGCTGAAGTAGGCGCGACGCGCGCGGGGCGGTGCGCCGCCTCGCGCGGGCATCGCTCCCTGACGACGGGCCGGCCCTTCCGGCGGCTCGTCTGTTCCCTTTTCGACGGCGTCCCATTCGCAGGCCGCCCCCCGAGCGGGCGGCCTGCGAATCGGACCGGACGGGCCAGACAGACATTCGATGATGCGCAGGATCATTCTCGGCGCGGCGATCGCCGCGACCCTCGCGATCGCGGCGTGCGGCGGCGGCAGCAGCAGCAGTGCCGCCACCGCCGGCGCCAGCAGCCCGGGCACCGGCACCAGCGCGGCGAGCAAGCTGACCCTGGCGGCGCAGGTCGGGCAGAAGGCGTTCTTCGACCAGACGCTGTCGGGTGGAAGGAACATGGCCTGCGCCAGCTGCCACTCGCCGCAGTACGCGTACGGCCCGCCGAACAGCCTGTCGGTGCAGCTCGGCTCCGACCCGACCAAGGCCGGCGTGCGCGCCACGCCGTCGCTACGCTACAAGGACGCCACGCCGCCGTATTCGGACAACGCCGCCAACCCGGACGGCGTCACGCTGGCCGCGGCCGGCGGCGGCTTCATGTGGGACGGCCGCGCCCCGACGCTGGCCGCGCAGGCGGGCCTGCCGCTGCTCAATCCGCTCGAGATGAACGCGCCCGACAACGCGTACGTCGTCGCCGCGGTGCAGTCGGGCGCGTATGCCGACCTGTTCAGGCAGGCCTTCGGCGCGGACGTGTTCGCCGACGTCGACATTGCGTTCGCCGACCTCGGCGCCGCGATCCAGGCCTTCGAGTCCGAGGACATCAGCTTCCATCCGTACACGAGCAAGTTCGACCTGTACGTGCACAACAAGATCGGCGGCACGCTGACGGCCGCCGAGATCCGCGGCCTGCGCATCTTCAACGGCGGCGACGCCGGCAACTGCTCCGCCTGCCACTACGCCGGCGTCAACTTCGACGGCAACCAGGGGCTGATGACGGACTTCACCTACCAGGCGATCGGCGCGCCGCGCAACGACGCGTCCATCCCCGGCAACCCCGACGCCATCCCCGCCAACGCCGACCCCGCGTACTTCGACATGGGCCTGTGCGGCCCCTACCGCAGCGACCACGCGCCGGCCACGCCCGACACCGCGAACGCGTTCTGCGGCAAGTTCAAGGTGCCCACGCTCCGCAACGCGGCCACGCGCAGCGCGTTCTTCCACAACGGCGTCTTCCACTCGCTGAACCAGGTCGTCCACTTCTACGACACGCGCGATACCCACCCCGAGTTCTGGTACCCGGCCAGCGGCGGCAGCGGCAGCCCGCAGGCCACGCCGGCCTGGGCGCTGCAGCCGACGTGGACGCCCGGCGCGACGGTGCGCAAGTTCAACGACCTGCCACTCGCGCAGCAGGGCAACGTCGACGAGGAAGTGCCGCTGGGCAGCGGCAACGCGCCGCCCGGCAACGTCAACGCCACGACGCTGGGCGACGGCGTGCAGCCGCGCGCGGCGGGCTCGGCGGCGTCGATGTCGGAGCAGGACATCGCCGACCTCGTCTGCTTCCTCGGCACGCTCAGCGACGGTTACCAGCCGCCAGCCGGCGCGCCCACGACCGGCGCGTGCGTGAACTGATGCGCTCGCTCCGCTTCGCGATCCTCGCCCTCGCCGCGCTGCTGGGCGCCTGTCAGGACAAGCAGGCCCTGCTGCCCAACCGTACCAACTTCACGGCCGCGGTCGACGACTATCTCGCGCAGCGCGGCCGCCTGTGCATCGCCAGGTACGACTGGCCGATCACGCTCGCGCAGGCCGACCGCCCCGCGCGCGCCGGCGACGCGCTGCAGATGGCGGTGCTCGAGTCGCAGGGCCTGGTCGCCCATCGCGACGTGCACGTGCAGCGCGACGGCGCCGCCGCGCCGGCGCGCGAGTTCGCGTTGACGGCCGCCGGCCAGAAGTACTTCGTGCACGCGCCCGTCGTCGTCGCCACCGCCACGCAGCGCGTGACGCACGCGGGCGACTTCTGCGTCGCCCGGCTCGCGCTCGACCGCGTGTTCGGCTGGGAGGCGCCGCAGACGCTGGCCGGCCGCAGCGTCAGCTCGGTGCTGTTCTCGTACCGCGTCGTCGACCCTGCGCCGTGGACGGATACGCCCGACGCGCGCCGCGCCTTCCCGCTGGTGCGGCGCGCCATCGACAACGCCGGCACCCTGCAGCTGCGCCTGGGCATCCACCTCGGGCCGAAGGGTTGGGTCGCCGACGAGCTGACCGATTGATCCCGTTCCAAGCCATTTCCGACGCTCCACGACATCCCATGAAGACGCCCCGACACACCACCGCCGCGCTGGCCGCGATCGCGCTCCTCTCGCTGGCCGGCTGCGCCAAGCCCGACCCGCAGGCCCCGCTGCGCGCCAGCTTCGAGACCGGCCTGCGCGCCTTCCTGGCCGACGGCCACGACCAGGTCTGCCTGGGCATGGTCGACTGGCCGATCGACCTCACCGAGCGCGAGGCCGGCGCGAAGTCGCGTCACGCCGTGCAGTTGCCGGTGTTCGAGAAGCTGGGGCTCGCGAAGAGCACCGTCGTTCCGGCGCCCAAGAGCACGGACAACCCCGACGGCGCCGTCAAGCGCTACGAGCTCACCGACGAGGGCCGCAAGTACTACAGGCCGCACGCATACCTGGCGCGCGACGGCGCCTCGCACAGGAACGACGTCTGCGTGGCGCGCATCAGCCTGGCGCGCGTGGAGGACTGGAAGATCGACGCGCGCGATGCGCAGCACCAGGCCGCGACGGTCAGCTACAGCTACCACATCGAGCCCGCGCCCTGGCTGCAGGACGCCGACGCGCGGCGCGTGCTGCCGATGGTGGCCAAGGTGATCCAGGGCGCCGACGGCGGCCTGCTGATGCACCAGGGCTTCACGCTGGGCCAGGGCGGCTGGGTCGCGGTGCCCGGCGCGGTGTGACCGCATGGCCCGCTTGATCCGCTTCGCGCCGCAGCTGGGCCAGTGGCTGGTGCAGCGGCTGGACCACGGCGACGCGCCGCCGGCCGTGGTCGAGACGCTGCGCCTGCAGGGCATGGCCACGCATGCGGCGCAGGCGATCGTCGGCGCGTTCCTCGACGCGCGCCGCCGCGGCGCGGCGCCGCCGGTCGACCACATCGAGCTGCCCGGCCAGCCCGCGGCGCGCCCTGCCGCGCGCCTCGCGCCCGGCACGCGCCTGGACGTGGGCGACCGCGAGGTGCTCGTGCACATGCGCACCGACGATCCGGTGAGCGCGGCGCTCGGCCACGTGCTGGACGCCGACGAATGCCGCGCGCTGATCGAGCTCGCGCGCCCGCGCCTGAAGCCGTCGACACTGGTCGACCCGATGTCGGGCCGAGACATCGTCAGCGACCGGCGCACGAGCTGGGGCATGTTCTTCCGGCTCGAGGAAAACGAGCTCGTCGCGCGCCTGGATCGCCGGCTGTCGCGCGTGATGAACCTGCCGCTGGAGAACGGCGAGGGCCTGCAGGTGCTGCACTACCCGACCGGCGCCGGCAGCGAGCCGCACTTCGACTACCTGCAACCCGGCAACGCCGCCAACCGCGAGTCGATCGCACGCAGCGGCCAGCGCGTGAGCACGCTGGTGACCTACCTCAACGACGTGCCCGCCGGAGGCCAGACCGTGTTCCCCGCCCTCGGCTGGGCGGTGTCGCCCGTGCGCGGCAACGCCGTCTACTTCGAGTACGTCGACGACGAAGGCGCGGTCGACGCCCGCTCGCTGCACGCCAGCGCGCCCGTCGCTCAGGGCGAGAAGTGGGTGGTGACGAAGTGGATGCGGCAGCGGCGGTTCGTGTCGGCGTGAGCCGCTAGCCCGCCAGCACCCAGGTCTCGCGCACCGGCACGTGCGGCTCGACGTGGCTGGTCAGCAGGATCACCTGCCCGCCCTGCGCGGCGCGCGCGGCCAGCGTGTCGGACAGGTGCCTGGCCGACGCGAGGTCGAGCGCGTTGAACGGCTCGTCGAGCAGCAGCAGCTTGACCGGCAGGGCCAGCGCGAGCGCCAGCAGCGTCTTGCGTTGCTGGCCCAGCGACGCCTCGCGCAGGGGCGTCGCGAGCGCGGGCGCAAGGCCCAGCGCGTCGACCTGCTCGCGCAGCCGCGCGGCGTCGATGCCGCCGTAGGTGCCGGCGACGAAGCCCAGGCATTCGGCGATCGTGAGCCAGGGCGTGGGCGGCGGGTCGCTCAGGCCCCAGAAGGTCTGCCGCCGCCACGCGAGCGGCGCGACGCGCTCGCCCGCGCCGTAGCGCACGCCCGCCAGCTCGAACGTGCCGTGCCGCGGCACGAGCGCGCCGGCCAGCAGCCGCAGCAGCGTGGACTTGCCGCTGCCGTTGGCGCCCTGCACCCACGTGACGCCGGCGCCGGCGCGCGCGCAAAAGCCTTCGAACAGCCAGCGCTGGCCGTAGGCGAAGACGAGCTCGTCGATGTGCAGGGTCAGTTCCACGCGTCGCTCCCGTTCGCCACCCGTTGCCGCCGCAGGACGGCGATGACGCCCGACTTGTCGATGTTCATTTCCCGGTTCCCCGCTTCGCTCGATCGTCGACCGACGCCGCCGCCCGCACGCCGCCAATCGTTGCACCGCCTCAGTCCCACAACTCGCTCCCGACCGCCGTCAACAGGCCGACGCTGATCGCCCACAGCGAGACGTGCGCCTCGCGGCGCGCCGACGGCACCGACGTCAGCGCGATCGGCGCCGCCACCAGGCCCAGCGCGAACGCGAGCAGCGGCGGGCCGCGCCACGGCCGCGACGCCACGACCAGGCCCAGCGCGATCGCGCCAGCAACGATCATCGGCGTGCACATCAGCACGCGCGCCTGCCAGCGCCAGCCGCCCGCGCGGGGAAGGGTCGCGAGCCAGGGCTCGATCGCCGCGAGGTGCGCTTCCATCGTGCGCTGCAGGCGCACGGTCAGCGCGATCGCGAGCGCGCTGAACACCAGTGCCCAGGCCGCGCCGGGCACGAGCGGCCACCAGGCCTGCGTCCACGCCAGCGCCAGCACGGTGGCCGCGATCATGCCGGCGACGAGCGAACGCGCGCCCGGGGTCAGCGCGTCGCGCCATGCGGGCCACCACAGCAGCGCCGCGAACGCGCCGGGCCGCGCCGCGAGCAGCGCCTCGGGCGAGCGCGCCCGCATCGCGCGATGCGCGCGCACGACCACGCCGCGCCGCTGCCACGCGAGCGCCGCGGCCCCGAGCAGGCAGGATGCGAGCCACGAGCCTGCCAGCGACACGATCGCCCATGGCATCGCCTGCAGCCACCACGCGGGCCGATGCAGCGCGAACACGAGCAGCGACAACGCGTACAGCGCGGCCAGCGGCGCCAGCACCGCGGCGCTGACGGCCACGTCCGACCACCACAGCGCGCGCGCCGCCAGCGGCAGGCAGCGCAGCTGCACGCACCACGCGTCGGGCAACAGTCGCCGCCGCAGCGCCCACAACGGCCACGCGGCAATCAACGCCTGCGCGAGCCACAGCGCGACGCCGCTGCGCCACGGCAGCGTCACCGCCTTCATCGGCGGCACGCCGGCCCACGCCAGCAGCGCGAAGCTCGCCACGAAGATCGGCCCTGACACGCCCACCAGGATGGGCAGCGCCTCCTTCAGCGAGCGCAGCAGCTCGCACAGCACTTCGCGCGTGCGTTCGAGGCGGACGGGAACCAGCGTGGTCTTCAGGATGGCGAGCCCCTAGGTTGATGACGATGGAGCATCGGCAGGCGAGGCAAGTTCCACCTGCACACGCGGCAGCAAGCGGAAAATCGCGAGGTTTTCCGAACTGGGGACGCGGGCTGCCTAGGGATGTGCGGCGGTCGGAACGCAGAACTATCCTGCAACGACAGCCCGCATGAATCACCGCGCGGGCACCGCACCACGCAGAGGTCTTCCATCATGTCGTTCCCGTTGTCCTTCTATCCGCAGCACGACTACCACTCCGGCGGCCGCGTGTTCGGTGCCCATCGTCCCAACAACCGCAAGCACGCCGGCTGCGACCTGCTCGCGCCGCCCGGCACGCCCATCATGGCCGTGCGCCGCGGCGTCGTGCTGCGCAGCCCGTACAAGTTCTACCAGGCCAAGAGCGGCGACTGGACGATGGCGCTGGAGGTGCGGCACGAGGCCGGCTTCGTCGTGCGCTACACCGAGGTCGCCAGTGTCGCCGACGGCATCCACACCGGCGTGTCCGTGTCCGAAGGCCAGGTCATCGCCTATGTCGGCGCCGCCAAGATGCTGCACTTCGAGCTGTACGAAGGCACGCTGCACGGGCCGCTGACGGATCGCTCCAGCGCCGGCTTCCAGCGCCGCGGCGACCTGCAGAACCCGACGGAGTTCCTCGATTCGCTGCGCACCGAGATGCACTCGGCAGCGGCCGGAAGGAGCCGCTGATGGGGCGCGCCGCCACCTGGATCCGCGGCGCGGCGTTCCTCGTCGCGACGTCCCTGGCCTCGCTCGCGAGCCATGCCGCGGGCGCGCCGGCGCACGACGCGTCGTCGAAGGCCGCGGCCATCGCCGCGGACGCGCATGTCTGGCGCATGACGCCCGACACCGCGCCGGCCCTGCTGGCGCCGCTGGTCGCGGTCAAGCCCGACAAGCCCACCGAAGAGGAATGGACCTTGAGCGGCGCCTCGGTGCCGGACGGCGTCGCGTGGTCGCGCGTCGTGTTCCAGGCCGGGCGCAAGCCGGGCCAATGGACGCTGCTGCAGATGCAGGTCGCGCTGGCCACGGCGGGCAGCGAGCCGCCTCCGACGGCCGCGGCACTCGCGCGCGACCTGGCGCGCAAGCTGGGCAAGGCCAAGGCGCCGCCGTCCGGCAAGGCCGAGCACCTGAGCACGTGGACATCCCACGGCCATAGCGTGGCCGTGCGCGAAGGCACGTTCGCCAGCCCGATCGACGACAGCAAGCAGCACGTCGTGCTGCTCGACCTGGCGGTCGACCAGGGCGAGCCGGACTGAACTTTCCCGGTCGGGCCCGCCACTCGTTCACCAGCGCCGCGAGCGCAATGGCGCACGGCGGGTTGCACGCGCCGCGCATCGCACATCGCCGCGCAGGCGCGGCACGATCATCCACGCACGCCTCTCGCCCGTCGCGCTCGACCGCTGCGCGCCGAACGGCACGCGGCGCAACCGCAGCCGCATGTACCCGCGCGATCGCGGTGCCTCGCCGGCCATCGCGAGCCGGGGTCCCGCACCGGGCTCACGCCAGCCAGCAGAGGTTCGCCCGACAGCTCTTGTAGCCATTGGAGATCGACGTCTTGCTGTCGGCATTGGCGTTGACCAGCGAGAAGTGCAGGCCCCACGCGGTCTTGCAATTGGTGGCGTTGAAGATCTTCAGCCGGCCGCCCATCAGTTCCTTCAGCGCCTTGTGGTTGCGCGCGACCGCGTCGCCGCACTCGGCCGACCAGACCTGGGTGCTGCTGCGGCTGCGTTGCCCGCCGCTCGGCGCGAAGCCGTCGAGCGCGACGAGCGAGATGCGCTCATGGTCCTTCAGGGCTCGGTCCACGGCGTTGGCGATGGCGCAGGCGCTGGAGTGGCCGACGATGTAGATGGTGTCGGCCGACGACGCCTCGATCGCCTTGACCGCCTTGCGGAAGCTGCCGCTGTTGTGCGCCCCCGCGACGGCGCCGTGCGCGTCGGACTTGGCGCCCGGTGGCCACGCGAAGGCCTGGAAGTCGACGCTGTTGCGCTGCGATGCGGCGTCGCCCGCCCACACCTTCATGTCCGTGTGCGAGGCCAGGAAGCCCCCGAAGAAAAAGACTTGCGTGCCCATGCGGAACCGTCCTCGCTGAAGCCGTGACCGGAGTCGATGAGGACAGTCTGGGCCCGCCGGCGAAGTGCGCACACCCCTCCAGTGAGGGACGATCCCTAGGACGTGCACCGCGCGCGGTCTTGCGCGCGCAGGCGTCACGCGTCCCTCGCGCGGAGGCGTCACGCCCCTCGCGCACGCGCATGCGCGAGGGCGCGCGCCGGCTCAGGTGCGCGCGAGCACGGGCGCCAGCGCGAGGCCGGTGTGCGTACGCCGGGCCACGAGGTGCTCCGGCGGCCCTTCGGCCACCAGCCGGCCGCCGCCGGTGCCGCCCTCGGGCCCCATGTCGATCACCCAGTCGGCCTCGGCGATGACGTCGAGATCGTGCTCGATGACGACCACGCTGTGGCCGCCGTCGGTGAGTCGGTGCAGCACCTTGATCAGCCTGGCGACGTCGGCCATGTGCAGGCCCACCGTCGGCTCGTCCAGCACGTACAGCGTGTGCGGCGCCTTCTGGCCGCGGCGACCGACGTCGTCGCGCACCTTGCTCAGCTCGGTGACCAGCTTGATGCGCTGGGCCTCGCCGCCGGACAGCGTCGGCGACGGCTGGCCCAGCGTCAGGTAGCCCAGGCCCACGTCCTGCAGCAGTTGCAGCGGGTGCGCGATCGACGGCATGCTCGCGAAGAACTCGACGGCTTCGTCGACCTCCATCTGCAGCACGTCGCCGATCGACTTGCCGCGCCACGTCACCGCCAGCGTGGCCGGATTGAAGCGCGCGCCATGGCACAGGTCGCACGCCACCTTCACGTCGGGCAGGAAGCTCATCTCGATCGTGCGCACGCCCTGGCCTTCGCAGCCCGGGCAGCGGCCGCCGTTGGCACCGCCGGTGTTGAACGAGAAGCGGCCGGCCGAGTAGCCGCGCGCCTTGGCCTCCAGCGTCTCGGCGAACAGCTTGCGGATCGCGTCCCAGAAGCCGATGTAGGTCGCCGGGCAGGAGCGCGGCGTCTTGCCGATCGGCGTCTGGTCGACTTCGAGCACGCGGTCGACCGAGTGCCAGCCTTCGACGGACTCGCAACCCACGGGCGCCGCCTTGCCGCGGCTCGAGACGAGCGCCGCCACGCTGGCCAGCAGCACGTCGCGCGCGATCGTGCTCTTGCCCGAGCCGCTGACGCCCGTGATGGCCACGAGGCGCTGCAGCGGCACGCGCACCGGCATGCCCTGCAGGTTGTGCAGCTTCGCGCCGAAGATCGTGACGTGCGTGCTCGCGCCGGCGTCGTCGGCCGCGAAGGCCACCTCGCGCCGCGGCTGCATCGGGTGCGTCTGCGGATGCGCGAGCGCGCGGCCCGTCACCGAATCAGGGTTTGCCGACAGATCGGCCGGCGTGCCCGCCGCCACCAGCTGGCCGCCGCGCTTGCCGGCGCCCGGACCGATGTCGATCAGGTGGTCGGCGCGGCGGATCGTGTCCTCGTCATGCTCCACCACCACCAGCGTGTTGCCCTGCGAGCCCAGGCGCGCGAGCGCATCCAGCAGGATCTTGTTGTCGCGCGGGTGCAGGCCGATGGTGGGCTCGTCCAGCACGTAGCACACGCCCTGCAGGTTCGAGCCCAGCTGCGCCGCCAGGCGGATGCGCTGTGCCTCGCCGCCCGACAGCGTCGGCGCCGCGCGATCCAGCGTCAGGTAGTTCAGGCCGACGTCCTCCAGGAAGACGAGCCGGCTGCGGATCTCGCTGATGACGTCGCGCGCGATGTCGGCGTCGCGGCCCGCCAGCTGCAGCGACTCCACCCACTGGCGCACCTCGGTCACGGCCCACTGCGCGACGTCGGTGATCGCGCGATCCTCGAACTTGATCGCGCGCGGCGCGGGCGCCAGGCGCGCGCCGTGGCACTCGGGGCAGGCGGCGTCCTCCAGCTCCTCGGCGTCGGGCTCCTTCGTGATGAAGGCCTGCTCGCGGCCGCGTTCGTTCTCGTCCTGCACGGAATCGTCGAACTGGGCGCGCTGCTCGCGCGTCAGCGCCAGGCCCGTGCCCACGCAGTGCGGGCACCAGCCGTGCTTGCTGTTGTACGAGAACATGCGCGGGTCGGGCTCGCCGTAGCTGGTGCCGCACGTCGGGCACGCGCGCTTGGTCGAGAACACCTTCACCGTGCCGACGCCCAGCGTCGAGTGGCCCAGCTCCATCGCCTCGGTCAGGCCGTCCAGCGGCGTCAGCAGGTGCATCACGCCCTTGCCGATGTCGAGGGCCTTGGCCAGCAGCGCGCGCAGCTCGGCCTCGCGCTCCGGCGCGATCACGATGTCGCCCACCGGCAGCTCCAGCGTGTGCTCCTTGAAGCGATCCAGGCGCGGCCACGGGTCGACCTTCAGGAACTCGCCGTCCACGCGCAGGTGCGTGTGGCCGCGTGCCTTGGCCCATTTGGCGAGATCGGTGTAGACGCCCTTGCGCGCCACCACCAGCGGCGCGAGCAGGCCCACGTGCTGGCCGCGGTAGTCGCGCAGCAACTGCGCAGCGATGCTCTCGACGCTCTGCGGCCGCACCGGGCTGCCGTCGTTGACGCAGTGCTGGATGCCCAGCTTGACCCACAGCAGGCGCAGGAAGTGCCACACCTCGGTGGTCGTCGCGACCGTGCTCTTGCGGCCGCCGCGCGACAGCCGCTGCTCGATGGCCACTGTCGGCGGGATGCCGTACACCGCATCCACCTCGGGGCGGCCGGCCGGCTGCACGATGCTGCGCGCGTAGGCGTTGAGCGACTCGAGGTAGCGCCGCTGGCCCTCGTTGAACAGGATGTCGAACGCGAGCGTCGACTTGCCCGAGCCCGACACGCCCGTCACCACCGTGAACTTGCCGCGCGGGATGTCGACGTCCACCGACTTCAGGTTGTGCTCGCGCGCGTTGACGATGCGGATCGCCTCGTCGTTGACCGCGCCCGACGCGCGCCGGCGCCGGCTCACCAGCGACTGCAGGCTGGGCCCGTCGTGGCGCGCGTCGCGCTCGACCTCGGCCGCCGCATAGCGCGCGTGCTTCTCGCGCGCGGCCTCGGCCGGCGCGTAGCGCTCCAGGCCCAGCGTCTCCTCGTAGTCGCGCAGCGCCCGACCCGTGTGCGAGCGCGGGTTGGCCTTCAGGTCCTCCGGCGTGCCCACGCCCACCAGCTCGCCGCCGCCCTCGCCGCCTTCCGGGCCGAGGTCGACCAGCCAATCGGCCGAGCGGATCACGTCGAGGTTGTGCTCGATGACGATCAGCGAGTGGCCCGCGTCGAGCAGACGGCGCAGCGAGCGCATCAGCTTGGCGATGTCGTCGAAGTGCAGGCCCGTGGTGGGCTCGTCGAACAGGAACAGCGTGCCCTTCTTGGCGGCCGGCTGCTGCGGCCCCTGCGCGGCCTCGGCCAGGAAGCCGGCCAGCTTCAGGCGCTGCGCCTCGCCGCCCGACAGCGTCGGCACCGGCTGGCCCAGCTTCACGTAGTCCAGGCCGACGTCGACGATGGGCTGCAGCCGGCGGATCACCTCGCGGTCGTCCGCGAACAGCTGCACGGCTTCGCTGACAGTGAGTTCCAGCACGTCGGCGATCGACAGCTGGCGGTCGCGGCGCACCAGGCGCGCGTCCAGCATCTCCGCACGGAAGCGCTTGCCGTCGCAGTCGGGGCAACGCAGGTAGACATCGGACAGGAACTGCATCTCGACGTGCTCGAAGCCCGAGCCGCCGCAGGTCGGGCAGCGGCCGTCGCCGGCGTTGAACGAGAACATGCCCGGGCCGTAGCTGCGCTCGATGGCCACCGGCGTCGTCGCGAACAGCTTGCGGATCTCGTCGAACGCGCCGACGTAGCTGGCCGGGTTCGAGCGCGCCGTCTTGCCGATCGGGCTCTGGTCGACGAACACGGCCTCCGACAGCCAGTCCGCGCCCAGCAGCGCCTCGTGCCTGCCGGGCGTCTCCGTCGGCTTGCCGAAGTGGCGTTCCAGCGCAGGGAACAGCACGTCCTGCATCAGCGTGCTCTTGCCCGAGCCGCTGACGCCGGTGACGACGGTCAGCCGCTGCAGCGGGAACTCCACCGTGACGTTGCGCAGGTTGTGCTCGCTGGCACCCTGCAGGATCAGCCGCGGCGTCGACTCGTTGACCGCCCGGCGGATGCCCATGCCCACCTGCTTGCGCGCGCCGAGGTAGGCGCCGGTGAGCGTGTCGGCCAGCCGCGCGCCGTCGGGGTCGCCGTCGAACACGATCTGGCCGCCGCGCTCGCCAGGGCCCGGGCCCATGTCGATCAGGCGGTCGGCGGCGAGCATCACGGCGGGGTCGTGCTCCACCACCACCAGCGTGTTGCCGGCGTCGCGCAGGCGCTGCATCGCCTCGACGATGCGGTGCATGTCGCGCGGGTGCAGGCCGATCGACGGCTCGTCCAGCACGAACAGCGTGTTGACCAGCGAGGTGCCCAGCGCGGTCGTGAGGTTGATGCGCTGCACCTCGCCGCCCGAAAGCGTGCGGCTCTGGCGATCCAGCGTGAGGTAGCCGATGCCGACGTCGTTGAGGTACTTCAGCCGCGTGCGGATCTCGTCCAGCAGCAGCTTGAGCGCTTCATCGGGCAGGCCGGCCGGCGTCTGCTGCATCTCAAAGAAGCGTCGGAGACGATCGATCGACAGCAGCATCATGTCGTGCAGGCCCAGGCCCGGCAGCGCCTCGAGCTGCGCGCGCGTCCAGTCGGTGCCGCGCGGCAGGTGGCGCTGCACCGGCGGCAGCACCGCGTCGGCCTGCTCCTTGGTTCCGACGCGCCACAGCTGCGCCTCCAGCTTCAGGCGCGCGCCGTCGCACACAGGGCACGTGGTGTAGCTGCGGTACTTGGACAGCAGCACCCGGATGTGCATCTTGTAGGCCTTCGACTCGAGGTACTCGAAGAAGCGCTTGATGCCGTACCACTGCTTGTTCCAGTTGCCGTTCCAGTTCGGCGAGCCGTCGATCACCCAGCGGCGCTGCGACTCGTTCAGCTGGCTCCAGGCCGTGTCGCGCGGGATGCCGGCGTCGCCGGCGTACTTCATCAGGTCTTCCTGGATCTCCTTCCAGGCCGGCGTCTGGATCGACTTGATCGCGCCGTTGCGCAGCGTCTTCTTCTCGTCCGGGATCACCAGGCCCCAGTCGACGCCGATCACGCGGCCGAAACCGCGGCACGTCTCGCAGGCGCCGAACGCGGAGTTGAACGAGAACAGCGCGGGCTGCGGATCGCCGTAGCGCAGGTCGCTCTCGGGGCAGTGCAGGCCGGTCGACCAGCGCCAGCGGATGCCGGGATCTTCCGCCTCGGCGTTCTCGGGCAGCACGTCGACGTTGAGCCGCCCCTGCCCGCGCTTGAGCGCCAGCTCGATGGCCTCGACCACGCGCACCTTCTCGACGTTGCCGACGCGGAAGCGATCGGCCACCACGTCGAGCAGCTTGCGCTCGCCGCCCTTGTCGTCCTTGATCGTGCGCTCGCCATGGATGCGCGTGAAGCCGCTGGACGACAGCCACTGCGCCACTTCCTCGGCCGTGGTGTTGGCCGGCAGCTCGACGGGGAACGTGACCGCCACGCGCGGGTCGCCCTGCGCCGCGGCGCGCTGCACCAGGTCGGCGTAGATCGTGTCGGGCGTGTCGTGGCGCACCGGCAGCGCGGTGACGCGGTCGAACAGCGCCGCCGCGCGGCCGAACAGCAGCTTGAGGTGGTCGTTCAGCTCGGTCATCGTGCCGACCGTGGAGCGCGAGCTGCGCACCGGGTTGGTCTGGTCGATGGCGATCGCGGGCGGCACGCCTTCCACGTGGTCGACGGCCGGGCGGTCCATGCGGTCGAGGAACTGCCGGGCGTAGGCCGAGAACGTCTCGACGTAGCGCCGCTGGCCCTCGGCGTACAGCGTGTCGAACACCAGGCTGGACTTGCCCGACCCGCTCGGCCCCGTGACGACGGTGAGCTCGCCGGTGCGGATGTCGAGGTCGAGGTTCTTGAGGTTGTGCTGCCGCGCGCCGCGAATGCGGATGAGCCCGCTCATGGGGTGTCCTTCCTGGGGGTAGGCGGAAGATTCTAGAGGCGCCAACTGCCAGCGCTTGTCAGCATTCAATGGCCCTGCGCGGCGTCGGATGTTGTTGAAATCCGGGGCCGCGGCCCCATGTGGGCAGGACGCCGTCGGGCGTCAGCCGCGGGCGCCGACGAGGTGCGCCAGTTGCGCCCCCGCCTCGTAGAACGCCTCGCGCGCCCCGCGCCAGGGCGCCGGAACGATCGATCGCTCCGGCAACGCGAGATCCGCCGCGCCGATCTCCCCCAGCACCAGCCGCGCCAGCTCGCGGCCGAACACCGTCCCCGTGCCGATCCCGCGCCCGTTGTAGCCGCTGAAGCTCGCGACGTGGCGCGCCGGCTGGTGGAAGCGGGGCAGCGCATCGGACGTCATGCCGATCCAGCCGTACCACTCGTGCTCGAACGCCGTGTCGCGCAGCGCCGGGAACAGCCGCCGCAGCGCGCGCCGGCCCCAGTCGCGGTGCACGGCGTGGCCGGGCGGACGCAGCGCGCCGATGCTGCCGAACACGAGGCGGCCCGCGGCGTCCAGGCGCAGCGAACTGAGGATGGTTCGGGTGTCCCACGCGCCCTCGCCGCCGGGCAGGATCGCGCGGCGCAGGTCGCCCGGAAGCGGCCTCGTCGCGAGGTTGAAGTACGGCATGCGCACAAGCTCGATGGCCAGCGACGACCACGGGCCGGCGGGCAGCGAATACGTGTTGGTGGCGACGATCACCCAGCGCGCGTCGACCTGGCCGCCGCCCGCGATTGCGAGCCGCCACGCGCCGCCCAGATCCTGCGCGCCGACCACCGCGCTGCCGCCATGCAGCCTTGCGCCCGCCCCGAGCGCGGCGCGGGCGAGTCCGCGCGCGTACGCGAGGGGCTGGAGAGTGCCGGCGCGGCGATCGAGCAGCGCGCCCGCATAGGCCGTCGTGCCGACGCGCGCGGCCGTCTCGTCGCGATCGAGCAGTCGCACCGGCGCGCCGAGGCGCTGCCACTGCTCGGCACGCGTGCGCAACGTCGCGAGCCCGGACGCGCCCACCGCGCAGTGCAGCGTGCCGTGGCGCACGGCCTCGCAGGCCATGCCGTGCCGCGCGACGAGCTCGAACACCAGCGACGGCGCGTCGCCGAGCAGCCGCAGCAGCCGCTCGCCGTGCGTCGTGCCCAGGCGCTGCGGCAGCGCGTCGGGCAGCACCCACATCCCCGCGTTGACGAGGCCGACGTTGCGCCCGGAGGCGCCGAAGCCGATCTCCGCGGCCTCCAGCACCGCGACCGATCGCCCGGCTCCGGCCAGATGCAACGCGGCCGACAGCCCGGTGAATCCGGCGCCGATGACGGCCACGTCGACCTCGATGCGATCGCGCAGCGGCGGCGCCGGCGGCGCCGGTGGCGCGGTGGATTCCCAGAGCCCGTGGGTGAGGCGATCGCCTTGCATGGCGATCATTCTGACGCCCCCGGTCAGACCCCGAACAGCCCGCGCAGGTACGGCGTGAGGAAGCGCCCCTGCGGATCCATCTTCTCGCGCAGCGCGAGGAAGTCGTCCCAGCGCGGATAGAGCCGCGCCAGCTGCGCCGCCTTCAACGAATGCACCTTGCCCCAGTGCGGCCGCCCGCCGTGGCTCAGGCAGATCGCCTGCACCGCGTCGAAGTAGCGCTCGAACGGCATGCCCACGAACTGGTGCACCGAGATGTGCACGCTCTCGCGGCCGAAGTCGGGGCTCAGCCAGAGGTCGTCGCCCTTGACCCAGCGGTACTCGAGCGGGAACATCAGCGGGAACTCGCGGCGCGCGATCAGCGCCTTGACCTCGCGCAGCGCGTCGGCGCCGCGCTCGGCGGGCAGCGACCACTCCATCTCGTTGAAGCGCACCTGGCGCACCGTCGACAGCATCGACCAGCTCGCGTCCACCTGCTCGCTGCGCGAGATCATCGAGGCGCAGAAGCGGCTCAGCGGCGGGCACCACGACGGCACCGCCCTGCCCACCTTGCACAGCGCGCCGAACGCGGTGTTCTCCAGCAGCACGTCGCTGACCCAGCGCCCGAAGCCCATCTCGTCGACGGGCGCGTCGGTGACGTTCCACTTCTTGGTCAGCACCGCCTCGGTATGCGGCAGCCAGTAGAACTCGAACGACCGGTTCGCGGCGACGAGCGCGCTCGCCTGCGCGAGGCAGTCCTCGAGATCCATCTTCCCGCGCTCCAGCCGCAACCGGAACGCGGGCACCAGGCGCAGGCTCACCTCGGTCAGCACGCCCAGCGCGCCGAGCGCGATGCGGCCACCCGCGAACAGCCCGGGGTTCTCGGTGGGCGAGGCCGACACCTCGCGGCCGTCGGCGGTGAGGAACTTCAGCGCGGCGATCTGCGTGGCGAGGTTGCCGAAGGCCAGGCCCGTGCCGTGCGTGCCCGTGCTGGTGGCGCCGGCGATCGATTGCACGTTGATGTCGCCCAGGTTCTCCATCGCGAGCCCGCGTTGCGCGAGCGCGGCGCCGAGCGCGTACAGGCGCGTGCCGGCCTGCACGCGCGCGACGTTCGTCGACGCGTCGACGTCGACGATGCCCTGCATGCCATCGAGCGACACGATGACCCCGTCGCTGGCCACCAGCGGGCTGAACGAGTGGCCCGCGCCGACGACGCGCACCGGCTGGCCGTCCCGCGCGGCATCGGCCAGCAGCTGCGCCAGCTGCGCGGCGTCGCCCGGCGTGCGCACCGGCGTCTGCGGACACTCGACATACCCCGACCAGTTCTTCCACATCCCGTCGTCCTCGTCCTCAGAAGAAACACCGGCCGTCGCCGCGATACGTGGGCACGGTATCCACCACGCGGCCGCCCTCGATCAGCAGCAGCTCGTTGAAGCGCTCGCACAGCTCGCCCGCCTTCGCGTGACGGAACAGCAGCGGGTCGCCCGGCGCCAGCGACACGCCCGCCGGCACGCGCACCGGCGTCTGCACCTCGCCGGCACCCTCGGTGGCGATCAGCGTGCAGCCCGCGGGCAGCCAGGGCCGCGGCATGCGGTCCGCGCCGCCCGGGCCCGAGGCCGGATAGCCGCCGCCGGCGCAGGTGACGATGCCCGGCTTCGGCGATCGAGTGACCGCGACGGCGAAGCCCGCGGCGGGCCGCGCCTCGAACGCGCGGTAGTGGTCGAACAGCGTCGGCACGTACAGGCCGGAGCCGGCGGCCAGCTCGGTGACGCTCGCGTCGGCGCGCGTGCTCTCGAAGCTGCCGGTGCCGCCGCCATTGACGAAGCGCAGCGCGTGGCCCGCGGCCTTCAGCGCCGCGACCGTCGCGCGGCGGCGCTCGTTGACCTTGGGGATCGAGCGGCGCTTGAGCCAGCGGATCACTGCGTTCTTGATCGCCTCGCCGGGCACGTCGTCCATCAGCCCGGCGATCTGGCTCTCGTAGCCCATCAGGCCGTCCAGGCGCAGCGACGGATGGCGCGCGATCTCGGCGGCCAGCGCGAGCGCGGCGTCGACGCCGCCCACCGGCGAGCGGAACACGCCGAAGTGCAGGCCGGGGAAATCGGACGACATGTCCAGGTCGATCGCCAGCGGCTGCACGACGCCCTCGTCCTGTGCGAGCCGCGCGATGCGCTGCACCTGCGCCGCCGAGTCCACCATCAGCGCGATCGTGCGGCCCGCGCGGACCTGCGCCGCGACGGCGCGCAGGTCGTCCGGCTCGACCGACGGGTAGGCCACCAGCAGGTCGTCGAAGCCCTGCGACGCGAGCCACGAGGCCTCGGCCGGCGAGTAGCACATCAGGCCCTGGAACTTCGGCGACGACGCGAGCGCGCGCCGCAGGATCGCGACGCAGCGCACCGACTTCGTCACGAGCCGGATCGGCAGCGCGCCCGCGCGGCGGCGCAGGTCGGCGAGGTTCGCGTCGAGCGCGTCGAGATCGACGAACGCGGCGGGCAGGCGGCGGCCGGCGAGCGCCTGGCGATACGTGTCGTAATCGGCGTTCATGCGTTCTTGCCGCGCGCCTTGTGCGACTCGAGCGTCGCCACCAGCATCGCCTTGTGCTGCGCGATCAACTGCTCGCGCAGCGGCGATTCGAGCGACAGCGCGAGCCGCGCTGCCGCGCCCGTCATCTCGGAGATCAGCAGCGACAGCGCATGCACGCCGTCCCACTGCGGGCGGCCCAGCAGGTGCAGCAGCGGCGCCACGAGGAACTCGGCGGTGCTGCGCGTGTCTTCCTGGTCGAGCTCGCGCAGGCTGGGGTCGCTCTGCGCGCCGGCCCACACGGCCAGCGCCTCGGGCTGGTCGCGGTAGTGCGCGAAGTAGGCGTCGACGAGGTGGTCGACGGCGTCGGCGATCGGCGGCGTCCTCGGGCCGGCCAGCAGCGCGGCGACGGCGTCCTGCAGCAGCTCTCGCACGCGCGCCAGGTCGCGCTGCGCGAGCTCGCGGATGATGGCCGACTTGGACGGGAAGTACTGGTAGATCGAGCTGATCTGCACCTGCGCCCGGCGCGCGATCTCGCGCATCGCCAGCGCCTCGGCGCCGTGTTCGACCATGAGCTGCAGCGCGATGGCCAGGATGTTCTCCACCCGCAGCCGGCTGCGCTCCTGGCGCGGCCGCCGGCCCGCGCCGGCCGGGGCGGCAAGCGCTGCGGCGGCGTGTTCGCGGGGCGGGTTGGTCATCATTGACATGTGAGCGTTGATCACATCATATTGTGAACATTGATCACTTTCAAGCCAGCGACATGACGGACAAACCCGCGCCCGCCGCCCTCGCCGCCGGCCGCCCCGACCTCGCCTGGCCCGCGCTGCTGCGCCTCGCCTGCGCGTACGCGATCGCCACCAACGGCACGCTCCTGATGCCGCTGTTCGTGGGCGTGCTGATGCGTCGCTTCGGCATCGGCGACGACGCGGCCACCGGCGTCGCGGCGCTCGAGATCGGCGGCATCGCCGTCAGCTGCGCCGTCTTCCCGCGCTGGATCGCGCGCGTGCCGCGCCGGCTGGCGTGGATCGCGACGCTGGGCACGCTGCTCGCGCAGGCCGCCAGCGCGTGGATGCCGTCGCTCGCCGCCGTCGGCGCAGCGCGGCTCGTCACCGGCCTGCTCGAGGGCGTGCTGTTCGTGGTCGTCGCGGCCGGCCTGTCGAACCGGCCCGCGGCCGAGCGCGCGTGGGGCGTGATCGTGCTGGCGTCGGGCGTGTTCGACTGCGCGCTGCTGGTGGCCGCGTACGCATTGCCGCAGGCGGTCGTGCTGCAGTGGGTGTTCGTGATCGTGGCCGCGGCGTTCGCGCTGATCGCGTGGCCTTCGGCCGCCGCGGGCGCGGATGCGACGGCGTCGCCGTCGACCGCCGCCGCGCCGACGACGCACGCGATCCGCTGGCACCTGCTGTTGCCGATCTGGGCCGTGATGGCGCTCGTCTACAGCGTGCTGTCCGCGCAATGGGCGCTGGCCGACGTCGTCGGGCACCAGATCGGCCTGGCGCCCGGGCGCATCGGGCCCGTGCTGGCGCTGGTGTCGCTGCTGGGCACGGTGGGCGCGCTCGCCGCGTCGCACCGCCGCAGCCACGAGCTGCGCGTGCCCATCCTGTGGGCCGCGCAGGCCGTGATGGCCGGCGGCGTGCTGTGGTTCTTCGCCGTGCGCGGCGCGGGCGGCTTCTTCGTTGCGCAGTTGCTGGTGTCGGCCGCGTTCTACGCCGTCACGCCGTTCCTGACGTCGCGCCTGTCGGGCCTGGACGCCGACGGCTCGCTGCTGTCACGCAGCATCGTCATCACCTTCGTCGCCGCGTTCGCCGGCACCGCGCTGGCGGGCACGGCGCTGACGCAGCTCGGTGGCCTCGGCTGCGGCATCGTGCTCGGCGCGTGCGCGCTGGCGGCGATGCCGTTCACGTGGAAGGCGTTCGGGGGCGAGTCCGGCGCGAGGCGTGAATGAACGCGGACTTCGCCGTCATTCACCGCACTCTTCGGTGATGAACCCGCTCTCCCCGCCCGACGCTCAGTGCACCTGCGACGTCGTCCGGACCAGGCTGTTGGCCTGCCCGGGGTTGAACGTGTAGACCGCGCTGCCCGAGGACTCGATCTGCGTGCCGGAGAGGCGGCTGGCGTGGAAGCCGCCGAACGTGCGATCGGCCGACATGGGCGTGACGAACACCGGATCCAGCGTGCTCCCGCCGAGTGCGCCGCCGGACGGCAGCGTGCCGATGACTGCACTCGTCTTGGTGGCGCCGTCGAAGCGCACCAGCGGCGTGCCGCCCAGGTAGGTCGACGCGGCGGGCGCGACGACGTAGACACCCGCGAACACCTGGGAGCCGGAGGCGCCGTCGACCGTGTCGCCGTCCGCGCCGTAGAGGATGCCCGGGCTCTGCGAGTAGAGCGTGCTGCCCTGGTCGTCGATGAGCGTCAGCGACGTGGCGGACGTGCTCGAGGCGGCGAACACGGCGTTCAGGCCGCCGGGGTTCGCCTCGACGCCCGTGACGGTCGTCGTGGAGGCCCACAGCGTGGACTGCACGCCTGCGGGTGCGCTCACTTCGGCCACGTGCGCACCGCCGGCGCCGAGCACGGTCGCGTAGACGGTCCCGGGCAGCGCGCTGGCCTCGAGGATGCTGCCGGCGCCGGTGGCGATCGTCGTCACGGCGAGGTCGGATCGCGCCACGGCCAGGATCTGCCAGGTGCCGCTGCCCGATTGCGCGGTGGACGAGTTCAGGTACGCATAGGCGTAGGTCGCATCGTTGCCGGCGGACTTCCAACCCTCCGGGCCGGTGGACGGGGAGAGCGTGTGCCGCGCGAGCGTGCCGGTGGCATAGCCCAGGGCCATGAGGGCGCCGCCGCGGGTGTAGAGCAGCGTGTCCGAGAGGTCGGCGACGAGGCCGTAGCGGATGTTGGTGACGCCGGGCGTGCCGATGCCGACGACGAGCGCCGTGCCGCTGCTGCCGAACGGCGTGGCGGTTTCCGCGCCCGAGCTGTCCGTCATCAGCCAGTAGGCGGGCGCGCCGGTGCTGCTCGAACGAAGATAGCCGACGAAGCCGGTCGCGTTGCTGGTCCTGGGCACGCCACGGCTCGAGAAGCTGATCATGACCTGGCCGTCGTCCGCGGTGCCGCAGGCGCCGTCGGCGCCGGGCGTCGCCGCGAGGATCGCGCTGTTGAACGGATTGACGAAATCGTTGGCCACGAGGCTGTTCGCGCACAACGTCTGGGTCGACCCCGTCGATTGCTGCGGCCGCGCCCCGTTGGCCGCGAGCGCGGTCGTGCGCAGCATGCCCCCGGGGGCATCCACGTACAGGACCGGCGTCACGCCGGTGAACTGGTTCGTGCCCGCGGCGAAGCTGCCGCCGTAGAGCGTCGCTCCCAGGGTCGAGATCGCCGGCGACGCGTCCATGACGTACTCCACCTGCGGCGTCGCGCGGTGCACCAGCGAAAGCGCGGTCGTCGTCGCGCCGGCCGTCGTCGAACCGCTGGCCCTGAGCACCACCACGTAGTTGCCCGAGGCCGGCCACACCGAGGCCGGCGTGCCGCCGCCGGGGGCCGGGTCGTTGCCGGCGCTGCTGCCGCCGCCTCCGCCGCCGCAGGCGCTCAGGATGAGCGAAAGAAGAATCGCCGACACGATCGGCGTGCGTCGCATTCTGTGGAGCGCGTTCAAGAGAGGTTGCCTGGGGACATCAGCCTGCTTGTTGGTCTGTGGCGTGCGCGAGCGCATCGCCATGCCGGCGCGATTGCTCTCGGCCGGCGCGGCGATGATAGTGAGCGGCGGCGGCGGCGCGGCCGGCGATGACGGGCCGCATGTGCACGAATGCGCGGTCCGGGCGGCGCCGTCGTCCGGACCGCGGGACTGTCGAGCAAGACCGAAGTCGCGGCGCGATGGCGGCCCGCCGCCTCTCAGATCGCGTTGACGTACGCGACCTCGCACTCGAATCCCTCCGCCGCCGCCAGCGTGCGAAGCCGCGCGATGTAGGGTGCGAAGCGCGGATCCTGGCGGAACGCGGCGATGTGCTCGGCGCTGCGCCACTGCGAGTAGTTGACGGCGTGGTGCCCGTCGCGGGCCGTCAGCACGCTGGACGAGACGAAGCCGGGCATCTTGCTGAAGAACGTCTCCGTGCCGTCGCGCAAGGCCTCGAGCAGGCCCGGCAGGTTGCCCGGCTCGACCGCGAACACGTTGACCAGCGTGACCACGCGGGCGTCGGTGCGGATGACGGCCTGCAGCGGACGCCCGGGGGCGGCCTGGCCACGCGCGAGCGGCGTGGCCAGCGCCGCGGCGGTGACGGCGGCGGCGCCGAAGGCCAGCGCGCTGCGGCGCGGAGCGGAAGATTCGGGGTGGTTCATGACATGGACTCCTTGGGCGAACCGCGTCAGCCGAGGACGACCTCGCCGTCGCGTCCAGGGCCCCATGCCCTGCGGCGCGCGGTTCGCATGTCAAGACGATCGGGCGCGGCCGGACGGATCGGGCCGCGCCGACCTTTTTCTAGCGCAGCGTGACCCAGTCGACCGACTCGAGCGTGTACGGCGCGAACAGGAAGTCGCGGATGGCCGCGATCTGCTCGCCACGGAAGTCGACCAGCACGAAATGCGACGGCTCCGCCGCGTCGCGGTCGAACACCAGCATGGCGGGGCGGCCCTCGACCGCGCCGAACGAGAAGCGCCACTTCGGCTCGGCCGCGTACCGCGTGAAGTACGGGACGATCTTCTCGCGCCCCTCCCACTGGAGCCGGTTCACCAGGTCGAGCCGCACGTCCTCGGCGAGCAGCGCGCGTATCGCGTCGAAGTCACCGCGGCGGAACCGGTCGACGAAGGTGGTGATCTTCTGCCGCTCGGCTTCGCTCATCACGGGCAGCCGGGCATCGTCGGGCGCCTGTGCGAGCCGCTGCAGCGATGCGCGCCCGCGCTGCAGTGCCGACTTGGCCGCGGCCTCCGTGCACCCGGCGATGGCGGCGATCTCGTCGACCGAATGCCCGAGCACGTCCTTGAGGATCACGGCGCAGCGCTGCAGCTCGGGCAGGCGCAGGAAGGTCTGGAAGCTGATCGTGACGACGTGGGCCTCGGGCAGCGGCTTCGCCTCGAGGTCCTCGGTGAGCGGCACGACCGTGTTGCGCGCCCGGTCGCGCAGGAAGTCCAGGCTGGTGTTGTGCGCGATGCGGTACAGCCAGCTCTCGAAGTGGTCGACCTGCGCACCGTGCCCGAGGGCCTGCAGCGCCTTGACCAGGGCATCCTGCAGGACGTCCTCGCCGGAGACCGTCGATCCGGTCATGCGTGCGCAGTAGCGATGCAGCCGCGGCCGCATCGCCTTCACGCGAGCTTCGAACTCATTGTTGTCCATACCCCTGGCCCTATCGCATGGGTGCGCCATCGTCCACCAGGGATCCGACGGCGATGTCGACGAGAAGCTGCGACAGCATCGCAGGCCGGGACAGGAACGGCGAGTGCCTGGTCTCCAGCGTGTGGATCGAGGTCCGTCCGCCCAGCGCGGCGTCGACCGCGGCGATCATGTGGTCCTGGCCGGCCAACGGAATCGCGCGATCCCGGGTGCAGCGGATGTAGTGGCGCGGCACGGTTCCGAATCTTCCCGCCGTGATCGGCGACGGGGCCAGGGCGCCGCCGTTCGGCTCGTCGCAATGCAGCCGCGACGCGATCCGGGCGAACTCGTGCTCCAGGACGTCGGCATAGAAGGCCTCCTTGAGCAGCGCCCGGTAGGCCGCGTCGGTCGATCCGGCGTGGATCCGCGTCGCACCGATGGCGACGGGATCGCCGACGAAGAGCCTGGGCGCCAACGCCGTCGACAGGCTCTCGTGCAGCAGCATGTCGAGCAGCGCGAGGCCGGGGGGCACCATGAAGCCCGCGAGGTACACGACCGCGCGCAGGAGATCGGGCACCTGCTCCGCGACCGCGGACACCGACATCCCGCCGGCCGAGTGACCGACCAGGACGACCTTGCCGCCGCAGCGCGACGCGGCGTGCCGGACCAGCGCCGCCACGGCTCGCGTCCGTTCGTCCTGCGTCACGCCGGCGCTCGGGGACGGTTCGGCGGCGAACGCGGCGGGGTCGAAGGGCCGGGCATCGCGCGACCTCGGCGCGATCGCGTGCACGCCGGCCCCCGGCAGGTCGAGCGACAGCGCGAGCAGCCCCCGCGCCTCGAGGAGGGGCTCGACGCGGGCCCACGCCGCATGGTCGTGCCAGCCGCCGTGCACGAGGACGATCGCCGTCTCGGGTCGGGTCATCGCGTTTCCTTCGTGTCTGGTTCGAGGAGGATAGTCCGCATTCATAGCGCTCGATGGTCGAAGAGGAACATCTGCACGCCCGATTCGTCCGGCGCGTAGATCCGTCGATCGGCCGCGGCGGCGCGACCTTCCGGGCTCGCGAAGGCCGCCTTGATCGCGTCAAGGTCGTCGAAGTGCAGCGTCCCGATCATGTGGACGTCGGGCGGCCCGGCCACCACCGTCACCGGGCCGCGGCTGACCTCGTACCTTCGAAGCCCCGGGATGCGCATCGCGAGCGGGACGTGCGTCTCGAAGTAGTGCCGGGCGAACGCCTGCGCGTCCGGCGGCTGCCTGTAGATCACGATCATCCGGGCCATGGCGGTTCTCCTTGCCTGAGTGTCTGGCGGATCGCGCGGCGGGACCCCCACCGCAACGATGTCAAGACGAATGGGCGCGCGCAAACGGATCGGGCGCCGCAAATTTCTTCCGAAGCGCGGCGGCCGCGGCGCCGCGACCATCGGTGCGTCGAGCCGATCGCCGGCCCGGCGAAAGGCCAGCATTCCCCGAGGGTCAAGAACCGCGCATACCCCCACGGGAATCCACCGTCGCGGACGGTCTCGATCGTGCGCACCACCACAAGCAACCCAGGAGACTGCCATGGATGTTTTCTCGCCATCGAACGCTCCAACCGAGCGACGCACGCGTCTTGCCGCCGCCTGCATCGGCGTGGCCTGCGGCAGCGGACTGTGGACGGCCGCCGCGGCCGAGCCGTCGCGCCAGCCGTCGCCGCCCTGCCACGCGAACCCGCACGCGAGCGCGGACGGCCAAGCCGTCGAGCACCGCGGAGACGTGCGCTTCCTGCCCGACGCGTTGAAGGATCGGCTCGAGACGCTGGCCCAGCGCCCGCATTCCGCGGTGCCGATCCAGGCCTACGCCGAGGCCGACCAGCCCAGCCAGCTGTTCCAGTACTACCTGCTCGACACCAAGGGCTTCGAGCCCAATCCCTTCACCAAGCTGTTCCAGGGCGTCAACGACCAGGTGCAGCTGACGGCCACGGGCTTTGACTGCGGCCTGCCCACGATCGGCGCGGTGCGCATGGTCGTGGAGCCCAAGCCGGACCTGCCGACCGACCCGCACGACATCCGCGCGTTCATCGACGTGTTCACCGATCTGTCCGGCCTGTTCGTCATCAACAACGAGAGCGGCTGGTACGAGGGATGGATGATCCACGACCTGCGCGTCGCCGGCGTGGACGCGCAACCGGTGAAGGGTCGGCCGGCGTTCGGCATGATCACCGCCGCCGACGCCGTCGCGCTCAAGGCGATGGGCGACGGCCACAACGTGCCCGGCCAGTTCTTCACGATGGACGGCCGCGAGGTGCACTTCCCCAACGCGAACGACCAGTTCCCGAGCCGCCAGACCAACGTCGTCCCGATCCAGCTGAGCATGGGCGCCTACAACTGCCTGCAGCAGAGCGACTGCCACGCGTATTGGGAGTTCAACTACACGACCAACTGGGTCCACCCGACCTACGAGCTGCCGTTCACCGGCGGCACGCCCGGCACGTTCGAGGCGGGCCAGGTCGGTGCGCTGTCGTCCGTCGTGCCGGGGTCCGGGCCGTCGGGCGCGAAGAACAACCCGGTGACCTACGGCGACGATCCGAACACCAACGGCGTGCTGATGGGCGCCGGCCCGCGCGACCCGGATCGCTTCGACGGGCCGGTCGACGCCCAGCGCGAATTCCGCATGCGCTTCATCCCGAGCGGCCTCGCGCACGAGATCTACCTGGACATCTACGAGCGGATCCGGTCGTTCGAGCCCGGCGTGCCGCTGCCCCAGCGGCTCTACGACGCCTACGCGATCGAGGTGGCGCGCGTCGACGGCAACGGGGACGGCGTCATCTCGGCGCCGGAGGGCGACGTCGACTCGCCGTCCGACGGTTTCGCGGACAACTCGCGGCTGTTCCTGCCGCCGACGTCATTCGACCGCTTCGCCGTGACGCGCGAGATCAACGACGGGCTGCTGGCCCCGCGCTTCGCACCCAGCCAGCGGGCCTGGGTGCTCAGCGGGTACCGCGTCTCCGTGAGTCCGGCCGTGCGCGCGTCGGAAGGCCGCGACGGCGACGATCGATAGCGACGCGCCGGGCCACGTCGCGTCCTCTAGCCGGCATGAGGCTCGGGAATCACGAGCCTCGTGCAGCCGTCGTCGGCGATGAACGTGGCCAGCAGGGTGGCGGGCTCCGTCGGGCTCGGGTTCTCCGCGAACAGGTGCAGCGCCTGCGGCGGCTCGAACCAGGTCCGGCCCTCGGCGTAGTCCTGCGCGGGGCCGCCCGCCATCTGCGAACGCACCGTGCCGGACACGACGAAGGCCGTGACGGAGCCCGGATGGCGATGCGGCCCGGTGTAGGCGCCGGGCGGGAACTCGACCAGCACCGTCGTCACGCTGCTGCCGGGGACGTCTGGCAACGGCGTGCAGGACAACCGCCGAACGATCGTGGTGGGCCGGGCGCCGGGGGCGTGCGACTGCGCCGCGTCGGCGTGAACGTGCTGGCCCGTCCCGACCGGCGCTTCGGCCAGCGTCGGGCGCGGCGCGTGCGTCGCGATCGCGGCGACGACGGCCGCCAGCGCGGGCAGCAGCAGCGACCACGGCGGCAGCCCGCGGCGAATCGACGCGCCGCTCATCGCACGCTCCCGACTGCGGCGTCGGACAGGCGGAACGCCGCCGACCAGCCCAGCTGTTCGACGGCGCGCGCGGACGACACCTGCTCGTTCGCCTCGCAGACGTTGAAGACGCCCAGCGCGTCTTCGCGCAGCGCGAGAAGCGCCGCGCAGGCGGCCGCGTCCACGTGCACGCGCAGCGGATCCGACGAGGCATCGGTGCCGGTGCCCGGGCCGTAGAGGCGGCCGTAGCGCAGCACGCAGCCGGCCAGGCCGGGCGTGCGCAGCACGGCGGCCTCGAGCGCGGCGACGCCCTGCACCGTGGTCGCCCGCGGGCCGGCGGCGGCCATGTCCAGCGGATCCGATTCTCTGCGAGGCCCGTCGCCCGGCGCATAGGCCCACGCGATGCTCTGCGCCACCATGCGGCCGCAGCCCGCGGCCAGCGTCGCGGCAACCAGGTTGGCCGTGCCCTCGGATCGGATGCGCGCGTTGCGGGCGATCGCCTCGCCCAAGCGCGCCGGGTCCAGGCCGGCCGGCAGGTCGGTGAGCTGGTGGATGACGAACTCGGGCCGCGCCCGCCCAAGCGCCGCGTGCAGCGCGTCGCGGTCGAACACGTCGGCCACGCAGGGCGTCGCTCCGAGCCTGCGCAGCACGGCGGCGCCGCGCTCGCCGCGCGCGCCGCCGTGCACCTCATGGCCCGCCTCGACCAGCAGGGGCACGAGGCGCCGTCCGATGGCGCCGCTGGCGCCGGCAACGAAGATTCTCATGATGCGCTCCGGGGGGATGACCGACGAAGCCACTTTAGAAATAGCATGGCCCACTTGGAAGTGCCAAGAATTTGAAATCGGACTGGGCCATGATGGACATCCCCGGGTTGCTCGCGCAACCGCTGACGCGGGCCGGCGCGATCCCGCTGCATCGGCAGATCTACGAACGCGTGCGGCGGGCCGTCCTGCAAGGCCAGCTCGCGCCGGGCCAGCGCGTGGCCTCCGCCCGCGCGCTGGCGAGCCAGCTGGGGCTGGCGCGCGGCACGGTCGACACCGCCTATGCCCAGCTGTCGGTCGAGGGCTGGCTCGAGCCCCTCGGCCAGAAGGGCACGCGCGTCTCGCTGGACGTTCGCCGCACCGCCGTGCGCGCGCCCGCCGCGCGCGAACCCAGGATCGCGCCGCGCGACGACGGCCTGCCCTCGCCGCCGCTGCCGTTCCAGATGGGCATGCCCGCGTTCGATGCGTTCCCCCGCAAGCTCTGGGCAAGCATCGGCGCGCGCCGCGTGCGCGCCGTCGGCATCGACGACCTCGCGTATCCCGACCCGCGCGGATCGCCGCGCCTGAGGCGCGCCATCGCGGCCTACCTGCTGCTGTCGCGCGGCGTCGATTGCGACCCCGACCAGGTCTTCGTCACCGCGGGGCACCGCGCCAGCCTCGACCTGGTGCTGCGCCTGCTGGTGCGGCCCGGCGAGCGTGTCTGCATCGAGGATCCGTACTATCCCGCCGCGCTGGAGCTCGTGCGCGGCGCGGGCGCGCGCGCGGGCTTCGTGCCGGTGGACGGCGACGGGTTGCGCGTCGACCGGCTCGTCGCCCGCCACGGCGACGCGCGGCTGGCGCTCGTGACGCCGGCCCACCAGGCGCCGCTGGGCGTGTCGATGACGCTCGCGCGGCGCATGGCGCTGCTGGCCTGGGCCGGTGCGAACGAGGCGTGGATCCTCGAGGACGACTACGACAGCGAGTTCCGCTACGTCGGCGCGCCGCTGCCCGCGCTGCGCAGCGCCGACCCGGCCGGCCGCGTGCTGTACGCGGGCAGCTTCAGCAAGGTGCTGCATCCCGGCCTTGGGCTGGCCTACCTCGTCGTGCCCGCGTCGCAGGTGCGCGCCTTCACGCAGCACGTCGCGCGCTCGGGCAACGGCTGCTCGACGCTGCAGCAGGCGCTGGTCGCCGACTTCATGGAGCTCGGCCACTTCCCGCGCCACATCCGCAAGATGCGCATGCTGTACGCGCGGCGCCGCCAATGGCTCGTGGAGGCGCTGCAGGCCGCCTTCGGGTCGCAGGTGCAGGTCGACCTGCAGGCCGGCGGCATGCACCTGCTCGCGCGGTTCCCGCGGCACGGCGCGGATGCCGAGCTCGCCGACAAGGCCCAGGCCCGCGGGCTCGCGGCGCAGGCGCTGTCGCGGCGCTCGTCCGGCACGCATGCCGGCCAGGGCCTGCTGCTGGGCTTCACCAACATCGGCTCGCAGGACGAGGCGCATGCGCTCGCGTCGCGGCTTCGCAGCGCGCTCGGGAACGCCGCGTCGACCGGCCCGGCGCGCGGCGCGCGAACGGGCGCCCGCGCCGCGCGGCGGGAGCGCGGCGTCAGTCGATGATGTCGGCGCCCTGGGCCCGCGCACGGGCGACATGCGCCTGCATCTGCGCCAGGCGCTCGGGCGCATGCCCTTCCCACGCCGTCACCTCGCCGACGATGCGCAGCGGCTCGCGCGAACGGAACGACCGCGTCGGGTTGCCCGGGAACTTCTTGTCCGTCAGGTTCGGGTCGTCCTCGATCGCCCCGGTCGGCTCCACGACGTAGATCCGCCCGGGCCGGTCGCCGCTGGCCAGCTCCGCGCCCCAGATCGCGGCGTCCAGCGTGCCGGAAAAGTACACCCACGACAGCGAGTCCCCGCCGGTGAAGTTCGACGGATGCCCCACGACGATCAGGTCGCCGAGCGCCAGGTCGGCGCGCGTGCCGTGGAAGTAGGACGGGGCGAAAATGCCGGGGGCGAAAGTCATGGGCGAGGTCTCGCGGTGTTCAGATGTGGAAGGAGCGCCCGACTTCAAGACCAAGAACGACTTGATGTGACGCATCCTGACACTGCCCGGACCAGCGGTCAGCCAGCACCTCGTGCGGGCCCTGCGTCGTGGCGCACGACGCCATCATGACGAGTGTTGTCAGCAAGAGTGCTGGACGCATTGCAAACGGAGACAGCTGCTTCACAAGGGCTTGGCGTTGAACGGTGCGGGATCTGCGAGCGCCCGGCGACTGTCCTGCGGCGCCGTCACCGGCGGCGGCCATCCTACCGCCCCGCCAGGAAGTCCCCGACCCACGCGAAATGCTGCGCCGTGTTCAACGCCGGCGCGTGCCCGCAGCCGGGCACCGTGATCAGCGTCGCGTGGCGATGGCGCTCGATCATCCAGCGCGCGACCTGGGGCTCGAGCAGGTCGGAGTCGACGCCGCGCAGCACCAGCACGGGGATGTCGAGGCGGCTCCAGGCGTCCCACTGGTCGTAGTCGTGCGGGTGGTGGATGAACTGCTGCACCATCTCCGGGTCGTAGTGCGGGGTGACGCGGCCGTCGGGCAGGCGGCGCGTCGACGTCTCGGTCAGGCGTCGCCACTGTGCGTCGGTCATCGCGCCGTACGGCTTGTAGACGGTGCGGAAGTAGGCCTCCAGCTCGCTCACGGTATCGAACGCCGGCGGGCTCCCCGCGTAGCTGCGGATGCGCGCGATGGCCGGGGCCGCGACCTCGGGGCCGATGTCGTTGAGCACCAGGCGCTCGATGCGCCCGCGCAGCGCGCCCGCCGCCGCGCGCAGGCCCAGCGCGCCGCCCATCGAGGTGCCCAGCCACGAGACGCGATCGAGCTTCAGGTGATCGAGCAGCGCGACAGCCAGGCGTTCGTAGTGGTCGAAGCAGTACTCGCGCTCGGGGTCGCGGCTCCATTGCGACAGGCCGCGGCCGATCGTGTCGGGGCAGATCACGCGCCAGCGCTGCGCGAGGTGCGCGGCGATGTCGTCCATGTCGCGGCCGGTGCGCGCGAGGCCGTGCCACGCGATCACCGTGTCGGCGTGGCCGGCACCCCACTCCATGAAGTGCAGCTCGGTGTCGAGGACGCGGGCGTAGTTCGAGCTCGGGTTCATCGCTTGCTCTCCTGGCTTGCGGGGTCGACGATAACGCACGCGGCGCGCGGTTTCATCGAGGTACGCCGTTACGATGCCGCTGTCGTCCCGCTGCTGCCCAGGTGCCCCATGTCCACGCTCGAGTTCACACCGCTGCCCGTGCCGCCGTCCATCGCCGGCGAGTCGCCGTTCTGGCATCCGCGCGAGCGGGCGTTGTACTGGGTGGACATCCCGGGCCACAAGCTCAACCGCTTCGAGCCGGCGACGTCGGCGCACGCCGAGTGGTCGTTTCCGTCGGAAGTCTGCAGCATCGCGCCGCGGCCCGACGGCGGCGTGCTGATGGCGCGTCGCGACGGCGTGTTCCACGTCGACACCGCCACCGGCGAGAGCCAGCGTGTGCTGGCGCCGCCGTACGACCCGCGCAAGCTGCGCTTCAACGACGGCAAGGCCGACCCGCAGGGCCGCTTCTGGGTCGGCACGATCCACGACGAGCGCCTGCCGCGCGGCTCGCTGTACTGCCTGGGCCCGCACAGCATCGACCGCATCGTCGACGAGGTGGCCAACAGCAACGGCCTGGGCTGGAGCCCGGACGGCCGCACGATGTACTGGACGGACACCAAGCTGAGCACGGTGTTCGCGTTCGACTTCGACCCGCATGACGGCAACCTGTCGCGCCGCCGCGTGTTCGCGAGCTTCCCGCCCAAGCAGGACGGCCAGCCGCTGGAGACCTACGGCGGCCGGCCCGACGGCGGCGCGGTCGACAGCCAGGGCTGCTACTGGGCGGCCTGCTTCGAGGGCCAGCGCCTCGCGCGCTTCGCGCCGGACGGCACGCTGCTGCAGTCCGTGCCGCTGCCGGTGCGCTGCCCGACGATGCCGTGCTTCGGCGGCGACGACCTGCGCACGCTGTACGTCACGACGTCGCGCGAGAAGCGCCCCGACGCCGAACTCGCCGCCCAGCCCTGGGCCGGCCAGGTGCTGCAGTGCCGCGTCGACGTGCCCGGCCTGCCGGTGAACTTCGCGGACGTCTGACGTCAGCGCTTCTTCCCGGCCGCGTCCAGCCACGGCGCGAGCGACAGGCGCCAGATGTTCTGGTTGCCGTTGTCCCACGCCGCGATGCGCGCGAGGTCGGCCTCGGCCTGCGCGGGCGTGCGCGGCCAATGGACCGGCGTCTGGCGGTCGCTCGTGAAGTACAGCGTGCGGCCGTCGGGCGCCAGGCGTGATTCGTTGCTGTCGCTGCGGGGCAGGTTCGCCGGCTCGCCGAGGTCGATCGACGGACCCCACCCTGTCCCGACGCGGAAGGCGATGTAGAGCCGCTCGTGCTCGTCGGTGTCGGGGTGCTTGGCGCTGAAGACGATGAAGGACTCGTCCGGCGCGACGGTCGGGTCGACCTGCTGCATCGCCGGATCGCCCAGTTGCTGCGGCACCGCCTCGCTCCAGGCACCGTCGTGAAATTGCGCGCGCCACAGCTTGAACGGCCCCTTGCCGCCGACGCGATCCATGAAGTACAGGCTGCCGTCGGCCGCGATGCTGGGCCCCCAGATGCTGGCCCCGCGGTTGACGGCCGCCGGCAGGTGCACTGGCTCGCCCCACGCGCCGCCGTGCCGCTCGACGCGCCACAGGTTGCCGCCCGGATGCCTCGCATCGCCGTCCGCGAGCGGGCGGTTCGACACGAACACCAGCACCGCGCCGTCGGGCGCGAGCGTGGGTTGCGCGTCCATCCAGCGGCCCGAGAACGGCGCGATGCGCGGCGTCGACCAGCCCGACGGCGTGCGCTCCGACAGCAGGATCGCGCCGTCGCGCGCGAACACGAGCGTCGCGCCGTCCGGCGTGAAGCTGGCGTCGGCGTCGCTGGACGGCCCCGAGACCACGCCCGGCGCGAAGATCTCGGGCGGCGGTGCCGCGGGCGCGGCCGCGACGGCGGCGCTGCAGGCGATGGCGAGGCTGGCGACGAACTGCGGCAACGGCTTCATGGACGATCTCCTCTCGGGTCGCGCGATCGTCCACCCGCGACCGGCGCGCGCGCAGCCCCGATGCGACGAAGCACGGAACGGCGGGCGCGAGCGGCGCCGCACTACACTGCGACACGGCCACACATGTCGCGCCCGCCGCGTCCGGATTGCCACGTTCGAGCAACAAACCGGCACGGTCGCGCAGGCACACTGCGCGCCACGCGCCGCGGAACCGGCCGCACAACGACATTCACGGAGTAGACGATGCGCTTGAAGACCTGGGCTGCCCTCGCGGCGGCCGCCCTGACCCTGCCCTTCATCGGCGGCTGCGGCAACGACAACGCCAACGACGGCTTCGTCCGCATCATCAACGCGACGACGGAGTACGCGAGCCTCGACCTCTACACGCAGGACAGCAGCGGCAACGACGACCTCGTGGTCAGCGGCACCGCCGCCGGCGCGGCCAGCGCGTACACGGGCATCAAGAAGGGCAGCTACACCTTCGACGTCAAGAGCAGCACCAGCGCCGGCGCGCCCACGCCGGTCACCGGCACCATCACGAAGGACGACCGCTTCGCGATCGTAACCTACCTGACGGGCACCACCACCAAGACGCAGTTCATCACCGAGGAAGAGACGCACCCGGCCTCGGGCAACGCCAAGCTGCGCGTCTTCAACGCCGCGCCCAGCGAGGCCGCGAGCGTCGACGTCTACCTGGTCACCAGCGACTGCAGCGCCCTGCAGGTGACCGACACGGCCTTCGCCTCGGCGGTCACGGGCCTACAGACCACGTTCACGCAGGTCACGGCCGCCTCGGCCGGCACCTCGTACAACGTGTGCGTGTTCGCCTCGGGCGACACCAGCACGCTGCTGCTGGACATCGCCGGCCTGAAGCTGAAGGACCAGGAGATCGCCACGCTGATCCTCACGCGCACCAGCGGCGGCGTGCTGCTGAACGGCGCCGTGATGGACCAGCAGGGCGCGTACACGGCGTCGACCAGCGCAATCGCCCGCGTGCGCGTCGTCGCGGATGCGGCGGCGGGCGCACTGGTGTCCGTGGGCGTGGGCAGCAGCAACCTGGCCACGAACGCGGCCTCGCCGTCCGTCGGCGACTACATGACCGTGTCGGTGGGCGCGTTCTCGCCTACCATCACGATCGGCGGGGCCAGCTCGTCGGGCTTCACGCTGCCGGCGATCGCCGCAGGCAACGACTACACGCTGCTGGTCACCGGCACGGCCGGCGCGCCGGCGGCCACGCTGATCACCGACGTCAACACGCCGTCGACCAGCACCACCAACACCGTCAAGGCCCGCGTGATCAACGGCCTGAACGGCGTCAACGGCACGGTCTCGGCGACGGTCGACGGCAAGTCCGTGGGCTCGGCCGCGTTCGGCGCCGCGTCGGGCTACGTGAACATTCCGCCATCGATCGGCACGTCGACGGTGCACGTCACGATCACCGGCACGCAGCTCGCGGACCTGACGTCCCAGACCTTCGTGGCCAACGGCGTCTACACGATCTTCGTCTACGGCGACGCCACCGGGCCGACCGACCAGCCGATCCGGGATCGTTGAGCGGCCCGCCGGGCGCCCGCGCCCGGCGGCACAATCGGCGTCCGACGGCCTTGCGCCGCAAACAGAACGCCGAGACATGCCCAACGCCAACCTCTACGCCCAGCTGCGCCCGCACTTCCCGCCGCGGCTGGACGACGTCGCCATCGAGACCGCCGACGCGCCCGCGGGCCGCGGCGACCACGCCTTCGCGCCGCTGCACTACACGTGGCGCGACCTCGATCGCGGCAGCGCCCGCATCGCCAACCTGTTCGCCGACCTCGCGCTGCCCGCGGGCGCGCGCGTGCTCGCGCACGTGGACAAGTCGGTCGAGGCGATGATGCTGTACCTGGCCACGCTGCGCGCGGGCCTCGTGTTCGTGCCGCTGAACACGGCCTACCAGGCCAGCGAGGTCGACTACTTCGTCGAGAATGCGTCGCCCGCCGTCGTGGTGTGCGCGCCGCGCAACTTCCCCTGGATCAGCCGCATCGCGTTCGCGCGCGGCACGCGCATGGTGCTCACGCTCGGCGACGACCGCTCCGGCAGCCTGCTGGAACGCGCCGCGCAGATGGGCGACGAGTTCGAGACGGTCCCGCGCGCGGCCGACGACGTCGCCGCCATCCTGTACACCAGCGGCACCACGGGGCGCAGCAAGGGCGCGCAGCTGACGCACGGCAACCTGTTCGCCAACGCGGACACGCTGCACAGGTTCTGGCACTGGAAGGAGGGCGACGACCGCGACGTGCTGGTCCACGCGCTGCCCATCTTCCACATCCACGGCCTGTTCGTCGCGCTGCACGGCATGCTGCGCGCCGGCGCGAAGCTGATCTGGTTCCACAAGTTCGACCCGCTCGCCACGATCGCGCGCCTGCCCGACGCCACGATGTTCATGGGCGTCCCCACGCTGTACGTGCGCATGCTGGCGCAGCCGGCGCTGAAGGCCGACGTGTGCAAGGGCATGCGTCTGTTCGTCAGCGGCTCGGCGCCGCTGCTGGCCGACACGTTCGTCGCGTGGCGCGAGCGCACGGGCCACACCATCCTCGAGCGCTACGGCATGAGCGAGACGGTGATGATCACGTCCAACCCGTACCGTCCCGAGAGCGCGCGCCAGGCCGGCACGGTGGGCGTCGCGCTGCCGGGCGTGGACGTGCGCGTGCACGGCGACGACGGCCGCGACTGCCCCGTCGGCGAGATCGGCGGCATCCAGGTCAAGGGCCCGAGCGTGTTCGCCGGCTACTGGCAGATGCCCGAGAAGACGCGCGAGGAGTTCACCGCCGACGGCTGGTTCCGCACCGGCGACGTCGGCCGGCTGGACGCGCACGGCGTGCTGACGCTGATCGGCCGCAGCAAGGACCTGATCATCAGCGGCGGCTTCAACGTCTACCCGGCCGAGATCGAGGGCTTCATCAACGACCTGCCCGGCGTCGCGGAATCGGCCGTCGTGGGCGTGCCGCACCCGGACTTCGGCGAGGCCGTCGTCGCGGTCGTGGTGCCGCGGCCCGGCGCGTCGCTGGTGCAGGGCGAGATCGTCGCCGCGCTGAAGTCGTCGATCGCCAACTTCAAGGTGCCCAAGCACGTGCGCCTGGTCGAGGCGCTGCCGCGCAACACGATGGGCAAGGTGCAGAAGAAGCTGCTGCGCGAGGAGCTGGCGGCGTTGTTCGCATGACCACCGCATCGACCGATGGCTGGCGCGCGACGACCTGCCCGCGCTGCGGCGGCGCGTTCGAATGCGGCGTGGGCGCCGACCGTGCGACGCCGTGCTTCTGCGTGTCGTTCGCGCTCGGCGTGCAGCGCCTGGCCGAGCTGCGCGCGAAGTGGTCGGACTGCCTGTGCGCCGCCTGCCTGGCCGTGCTCGCCAAGGATCCGGAGATGCCCGCATGAGCAGCGACCTGCGCCGCGTCAGCGCGCTGACCCTCGACCTGGACGACACGCTGTGGCCCGTGCGCCCCACGCTGATCGCCGCCGAGAAGGTGCTGGCCGGCTGGCTGCACGAGCACGCGCCCGCCACCGCGCAAGGCCTGCCGCCGGCCGCGATGCTCGCGCTGCGCGCCGAGGTCGCCGCCGAGCACCCGCACTGGGCGCACGACCTGAGCGCGATCCGCCTCGAGACGATCCGCCGCGCGCTGCGCCGCCACGGCGAGGATCCCGCGCTTGCCGAGCAGGCGTTCGAGGTGTTCTTCGAAGCGCGCCACGCCGTCGCGCTGTACGACGACGTGCTGCCGGGCCTGGAGCGGCTGGCGTCACGCTACCGGCTGGTGGCCGTCAGCAACGGCAACGCCGAGCTGCACCGCGTCGGGCTGGATCGCTTCTTCGCGGGCTCGGTGTCGGCCCGGCTGCACGGCGTGGCCAAGCCGGATCGCTCCATCTTCCTGGCCGCCTGCGCCGCGGCCGGCGCCGCGCCCGACCAGGTGCTGCACCTGGGCGACGACCTCGACACCGACGTCGGCGGCGCGCTGGCCGCGGGGCTGCACGCCGGCTGGGTGTGCCGGCCCGACGGGGCGCACGCGAACGATGCGCCGCGCGACGGCGCGCATCGCTTCGCCGACCTGATCGAGGTGGCGCTGGCCCTGGGCGTCTAGCGCCAACGAAAAGGCCGGCGGAGTGCGCCGGCCTGGTCGGGATGCGGGGGCCACGCTACTGCTGGACGCCGCCGCTGTCGTTCTGGTTCTGCTGGTCGGCCGGCACCGCCACGCGCGGCGGCGCGATGCCGTTGTTCTGCGGGCCCTGGTAGCCGCCGCGCATCGTCGCGGCGCTGCGGCCGAAGCCGCCGCGGCTCATCGGCTGGCCGCCCTGTGGCGGAGGCTGCATCTGCGGCGGCGGCGCCTGCTGGGCCTGCTGCTGCATCTGCGCCTGGCGCTGCAGGTTCTGCTGTTGCAGCTGGGCCGGGTCGGGCTGCGAGACGGCGGGCTGCAGCGTGCCCGTCTCGGCGGCGGCCGGCTCGGGCAACTGCAGCGAGAACGCGGTCGGGCCGCCCTGCGGGCCGAACTCGGCGCCACGCTTGCTCACCGAAAGCAACGAAGTGTTGCCATCGATCGTGGCGCCGACTCTCCACGTGCGCGCGGGCTGGTTGTCGAGCGAGAGGACGGCGTAGCCGCCCTGCCCGCTGCCGGCCGGCGGAGCGATGACGCCCACCAGCTGGAAGCGCGAGCTCTCCGGGGGCGGTGCGTTCACCGGGACGGCCGCCACCACGACGGCGCCGAACAGGCGCTCCATCGGGCCGCTGGTCGTTCCTCCCACCTGCGGCGCCTGCGCGTGCGCGGGCACCGGCCGCGGGGCGGCGAAGATGTTGATCGCCCAGAACGCGGCGCTGGCCGCCACCAGGGCCCAGATGAAAAAGCCAGTCCAGCGGGAACTCATGCGCGGATTATGATTCAAGACTTCCTGGAAACGGCCCATCGGGATCTTTCATGAATCAAGCCCTCATCGCACGGCGCCAATCGCGCGGCTTCACGCTGCTCGAGCTGATGGTCGTGATCGTCATCATCGGCGTGCTCGCGGCGCTCATCGCGCCCAGGGTCCTGGAGAAGGTCGGCCAGGCCAAGGTCACCGCCGCCAAGTCCGACATCAACAACCTGATGAACGCGTTGAAGATATACAAGCTGGACAACGGCCGCTACCCCAGCCAGGACCAGGGCCTGCAGGCGCTGGTGGCCAAGCCCACGACGGGCAGCATCCCCGGCAACTGGAAGGGCTACCTGGACAAGCTGAAGGACGACCCCTGGCAGCACCCGTACCAGTACGCCAACCCGGGCACCCACGGAGATATCGATGTGTTCAGCTTCGGTGCCGACGGGCAGCCCGGCGGTGAAGGCGACGACGCGGACATCGGCTCCTGGGAGTAAGCCGCGCCGCGCCGCGGCCGGCTTCACGCTGCTGGAGCTGATGATCGTCATGGTCATCGTGGCGGTCGCCACGGGCCTGGTGGCGCTGACCTTGCGCGACCGCTCCCAGAGCCAGCTCGAGACCGAGGCCGCACGGCTGTCCGCGCTGCTGGAGACCGCCCGCACGCAGTCGCGCATCGTGGGCACCGAGGTGCGCTGGAAGCCGCTGCCCGCCGGCGGCTTCGAGTTCTCGGGGCTGCCCGTGTCCGCCGCCAAGGAGCTGCCGACGCACTGGCTCGAGGGCGAGACCACCGCCACCGTCGTGGGCGCCCCGCAGCTGCGCCTGGGGCCCGAGCCGCTCCTGCCCGCGCAGCGCGTCGTGCTGCACCTGGACAACCGCCAGATCGCCGTGGGCACCGACGGGCTGTCGCCGTTCCAGATCGTCGACGGCAGCGCCACCACCTCCACCCAATGAGCTCTGCACGACGCGCCGCCGCCGGTTTCACGCTGATCGAGGTGATGGTCGCGCTCGCGATCGTCGCCATCGCGCTGGCGGCCGGCTCGCGCGCGGCCAGCTCCGTGGTCAACACCTCGCAGCGTCTCAACGACGTCGTGCTCGGCCAGTGGTGCGCCGACAACCAGCTCACCGAGATGCGCCTGCTCGACCAGCTGCCGGCCGTCGGCAAGACGCCGTTCGCGTGCACGCAGCTGGGCCGCGAGTTCAAGGGCACGATCCTCGTGCAGCCCACGCCCAACCCGAGCTTCCGCCGCGTCGACGCCACCGTCGCCGACGACGGCGGCCGCCAGCTGGTCACGATCTCCACCGTGATGTCGCACCTATGAGCCGCAACCGCTCGTCGGGCTTCACGCTGGTGGAAGTGATGGTGGCGCTGGTGATCATGGCGATCCTGGCGGCGCTGGCCATGCGCGGCATGGACGCGCTGATGCGCGCCAAGGAGTCGGCGCTGGCATCCACCGACCGCACGCTCAAGCTCAACACGGGCATGTCGCAGTTCGAGTACGACATGTCGATGGTGGTCGACAGCCACGTGCTGCCCAAGGCCATCATGTTCGACGGCGCCACGCTGCGCATCGCGCGCCGCACGCCGCAGGGCATCCAGCTGGTGCTGTGGTCGCTGCAGGACCGGCGCTGGCAGCGCTGGGCCAGCGCGCCGGTGATCCACATGTCCGAGCTCACCGACGCGTGGATGCGCAGCCAGCAGTGGGCCGCGATCAGCTCGAGCGCGATCACGGTGCTGGAGAACGTCGACGACTTCCAGGTCTACGTCTGCAACCCGGCCACCCTCGGCACGTCCGGCTGCAGCTGGAACAACGTGCAGTCCACGCAGGGCGCCGCGCAGAACCAGCAGCCGGCCTGCCCGCCGGGCCAGGTGTGTCCGCCACCCGCGGCTGCGCCGCAGCCGAGCGGCATCAAGATCTCGCTGAAGGTGCCCGAGGGCGAGATCCTGCGCGAGCGCGAGCTGCCGCGCTTCGGCGGAGCAGCGCCATGACGCCGCGCCGCCCCGCCGCCCGCCAGCGCGGCGCCGCGCTGCTGCTGGCGCTGCTGATCATGACGCTGGTGGCCACGCTCGCGGCCGGCATGGTGTGGCTGCAGTGGCGCGGCATCGAGGTCGAGTCGGCCGAGCGCGCGCGCGGCCAGGCCGAATGGCTGCTCAACGCGTCGCTGGACTGGGGCAACCTGATCCTGAAGTCCTCGATCCGCAACGGCCAGGTCGAGGACGACCTCGGCCAGCCGTGGGCCACGCCGCTGGCCGAGACCAAGCTGTCGAGCTTCCTGTCGGCCGACGGCAATCACCGCGACGACGACGGCCCCGAGGCCTACCTGTCCGGCCAGATCACCGACGCGCAGTCCAAGTACAACCTGTACAACCTGCTGCTGCCCAACGACCAGGCCATCGGCAAGACCACCGAGATCGTGCGCCTGGCCACGCTGTTCCAGGCCATCGGCGTGTCGCCCGACGTCGCCACCACCATCGCCGCCGGCATGCGCGCGAGCAACTCCGCGCAGCAGCTGCAGAAGGACCAGCCGTCGCAGGGCGACTCCACCAACAGCGTGCTGATGCCCATGGAGGTGTCGGACCTCGTCTGGTACGGCATCGACCCGAAGGTGGTCAAGCAGATCGAGCCCTTCGTGCAGATCATCCCGTTCACGGGGGGCGGGGCCAGCAACGGCAAGCCGCAGATGACGATCAACGTCAACACGGCGCCAGCCGAGGTGCTGATGACCGCCTGCCCCGGCATCACGCGCGCGCAGGCCGAGCAGCTGATCCTGCAGCGGCGCCAGAAGCCGTTCGACGACGCGGGCAAGATCAAGCTGGCGCTCACCGGCGGCTCCGCCACCTCGCCCAGCCCGTGCCCCGGCGACCAGGGCCAGCCGGGCGACATCTTCTCCGTCAAGTCGCAGTACTTCGAGATCTACGGCCAGCTGCGCTACGAGCAGCACGTGATCCGCGAGCGGTCCGTCGTCTACCGCAAGGATCAGTTCACCCCGGTGCAGGTGCTGCGCCGCGAACGCCTGCCGCCCGACGCCCCATGAGTGGCGCCGCCCGGATACCGCGAACAAGGGATTGCGGCGGCGCGGCCCGATTTTCGGGCTCGCGTTTTCCCGCAGCACCGTGTGACAGAAAGTCGCCGGCGCCGTCATCGTCACAGGTCACAATACGCCGTTTTGCCCCCTGGCAGCCCTGCCGCACAGGCAGGCGCCCTGCGTTCACGCGCTAGCGGTAAATTCGCCACCAATACATGTCCACGCTGATCATCCTGCTCGCAGCCCAGCCCCGGCTCGCCGATTCGTCGGCCGCGGGCCATGCCGTGCCCGACGAGTTCGACTACGTGCTGAGCGTCGACGGCCAGCGCGTGACCGATCGCGGCCGCGCCCCGGCGTCGGAGCTGCCGCGCGCGGCGCTGGTGGTGGCCGTGCTGCGCCCGGGCGACGTGGCGTTCCAGCGCGTGTCGGTGCCCAAGGCGCCGGCCGCCCGCATGCGCGCCGCGCTGGTGGGCGTGATGGAGGAGGCGCTGCTCGAGGACGAGGACGAGGTCCACCTGGCGCTGGCGCCCGACGCCAAGCCGGGCGGCGAGCACTGGGTCGGCGTCGTCAACAAGCCCTGGCTGCGCGCGCAGCTGGACGCGCTGGAGACCGGTGACGTGCCGCTCGATCGCGCCGTGCCGTCGTGGTGGCCCGACCAGGGCGTCGCCGGCCACACCTTTCGCGAGGGCGGCCCGGACGATCCGGTCCAGCTCGCCTGGCGCGACGACGCCGGCGTGCTGTGCGTGCCGCTGGCCAGCCCCGTGGCGCGCTCGCTGCTCACCGCGCTGGCCGAGGACACCGTGGTTCGCTGGACGGCCACGCCCGACACCGCGCTGGACGCCAGCGAGTTCGTCGGCATGCCGGTGGCCACGGTCACCGACGAGGACCAGGCCCTGCGCGCCGCCCGCGCCGGCTGGAACCTGCTGCAGTTCGACCTCGCGCCGCAGCGCCGCGGCGTCAAGCTGGTGCGCGACCTCGCCGCCCGCTTCGCGTTCGACCCGGCCTGGCGCGTCACGCGCCGCGGGCTGTTCGCGCTGGTGGCCGTCACGCTGCTGGGCCTGAACATCCGCGCGCTGCAGGAAAGCCACCGCATCACGCAGAAGAAGGCCGCGCTGACCGCCGCCGTGGCCGAGGCCTTCCCGAACGTCAAGAGCATCTACGACCCGGCCGGCCAGGCCCAGCAGCAGATCGACCTGCTTCGAGCCGCCGCAGGCCGCCCCGGCGACGGCGACATCGAGACCCTGTTGCAGGCCGCCGAATCGGCCTGGCCGCAGGGCCACTCGCCGGTCGAGAACCTGAAGTTCGAACCGGGCCGCCTGACGCTGCCCGCCACCGGCTGGACGCCGCAGGAGATCGAGCGCTTCACGACGCAGTTGCGCGCCGCCAACGTGGACGTGCGATCCGACAGCGGCAAGGTGGTGCTGAGCCGCCGTTCCGCGACGGCCCGGAGCAAATGAGATGAGCGACGCCCGGCCGCCCGAAGGCGCTCGCACCGAAGTGCGCAGCACGGAGGTTTCACAGTGACCACCCTCACCGACACCCGCAACCAGCTGCTCGCGCGCTACGCCAAGCTCGACGCGCGCGAGCGCCAGATGGTCGTCGTCATCGGCGTGGCCGTCACCTTCCTGATCGTCTGGCTGGCGCTGGTGCGCCCGGCCTGGAACACGCTGGACGCCGCCCCCGCGCTGCGCGACCAGGCCGACACCCAGCTGCTGCAGATGCAGGCCATCGGCAACGAGGCCAAGCAGTTGCGCGCGCTGCCGCCGGTGCCGCCCTCGGTGGCCGAGCAGGTGCTCAAGTCGGCCACCGACGAGCTCGGCGGCAAGGCCAAGATCTCGATGCAGGACAGCCGCGCCACGCTGTCGGTCACCGGCATCAACGGCGAGGAGCTGCGCAAGTGGCTGGTCCAGGCCCGCGGCGGCGCCCGCGCGCGGCCGATCGAGGCCAACCTCACCCGCGCCGGCGACGGCTACAACGGCACGCTGGTCGTGGCGATCGGCCAGCAGCAGTGATGTCGGCGCCGCGCTTGCAACCCACCCGAGGACGCCGCGCATGAGCGTCATCCGGCTGCGCTCCGACCGGGCCCCGCGGGGCTTCGCCCCGTCGCGGTTCTCGCGGCCGCCCGAGGAGGGCCAGGTGCGCCTGCTGCGGCGCCAGCGCCGGCTCGCGATCATCGGCGCGGTCGTCGGCCTGGCGATCGGCGGCATCGCGTTCCTGCCGGCCAGCCTGCTGGCCAGCGTGGTGGCCCGCGCCACCAACGACCAGTTCCTGCTGGCCGAGGCCGAGGGCACGATCTGGAGCGGCAGCGCCATGACCGTGCTGACCGCCGGCGCCGGCAGCCGCGACGCCTCCGTGCTGCCCACGCGGCTGTCCTGGAAGCTGCGCCCGCGGCTGAACGGCGTCTCCTTGCACCTGACGCAGGACTGCTGCCTCGCCCACGGCCTGGACCTGACGTTGCGCCGCACGCTCGACGCCTGGCAGGTGGACGTCATCAGCCCCGACGAGCGCGACACCCCGCGCGACAAGCCGGTGGTCAAGTCCATGCCCGGCGAGCACGGCGCCGACGCCGGCATGCTGGCCGCGGTCACGCCCGTGGGCCAGTGGCCGATGGGCTGGCTCGAGGGCCGCGGCTTCCCGTGGAACACGATCCACCCGGGCGGCGTGCTGACGTTGTCCACGTACAACCTGCAGTTCTCGCTCAAGGGCGGACACTGGAGCACACTCGGCAGCGCGCAGGTGGAGATCCGCCAGGCCTCGTCGCGCCTGACCACGCTCGACTCCCTCGGCACCTACCGCGTGCTGATCCAGCCGGATCCGAGCACGCAGATCCGGCCGGGCGACGGCGCGACGCGGTCGCTGGTCTGGATCTCGACCATCGACGGCGCGCTGCTGATCGACGGCCGCGGACTGATCGGCGCGACCGGCTTTCGCCTGCGCGCCGAGGCGCACGCGGCGCCGGGCAACGAAGCCGCCCTGGACAACTTGCTGAATCTCATCGGACGCCGCAACGGTGCGTCGTCCGCCATCTCGATCGGGTGATCATGGAACGAACCGTCTTCTCTCTGCACCGCAAGAACGCGACCTCGATCGCGATCGCCCTGCTCGCCGCCACCGCCACGACGCTCGCCCAGGCCGCCCCGCGCAAGGGCGCCGCGGCGCCTGCGAGCGACGCCGCGCCCGACGACGCCGCGGTGCCGACGTCGCGCGCCCGCGGCACGCCGGTCACGCTGAACTTCGTCAACGCCGACATCGAAGCCGTCTCCCGCGCCATCGGCGCCATGCTCAACCGCGACATCCTGGTCGACCCGCGCGTCAAGGGCAACATCACCGTCTACAACGACAAGCCGCAGCCGCTGTCCGAGGCCTATCGCAACTACCTGTCGGCGCTGCGCGGCCTGGGCTTCACGGTGGTGGAGTCGGGCGGCTTCCTGAAGGTGGTTCCCGAGGCCGACGCAAAGCTGCAGACCAGCACGGTGTCGGTCGGCGCGCCGTCGCAGCGCGGCGACGTGGTGCTGACGCAGATCTTCAAGCTCAACTACGAGAACCCGAACAACCTCGTGGCCGTGCTGCGCCCGCTGATCACCGCCAACAACACCATCAACGCGAGCCCAGGCAACAACTCGCTGGTCATCACCGACTACGCCGACAACCTGCAGCGCCTGGGCAAGATCATCACCGCGCTCGACCAGCCCGCCGGCGGCGAGATGCAGGTCGTGCAGCTCAAGAACGCCGTCGCCTCCGACGTCGTGCAGACGGTGCAGAAGCTCCTGGACAGCTCCAACGCCTCGGTGCCGGGCGTGCCGGGCCAGAGCAGCGCGGCGTCGGTGATCGTGGAGCCGCGCAGCAATTCGCTGATCGTGCGCGCCACCAACCAGGCGCGCATGGCCGCGGCGCTCAACATCATCGACAAGCTCGACCAGCCCGTGGCCGGCGGCGGGCCGGCCGGCAACATCTGGGTCGTCTACCTGAAGAACGCCGATGCCGTGAAGGTGGCAGAGCTGCTGCGCGCGGCGGTGTCGGCCAACGGCAGCGGCAACGGCGGCGGCGGCCCGAGCGGCGGCACGGGCGGCTCGGCGACGTCCGAGGGCCGCACCACGGCCACGCAGAACCCGAACGCGCCCTCGGGAACCTCCGGCACGGCCGGCGGCGCCTCGGCGCAGTCGACGACGCCGGTCGCGGCCTCGGCACGCCCGTCCACCGGCGGCCAGGTGCAGGCCGACCCGGCCACCAACTCGCTGATCATCACGGCCTCCGAGCCGGTGTACCGCCAGATGCGCCAGGTGATCGATCAGCTGGACGTGCGCCGCGCCCAGGTCTACGTCGAGTCGATGATGGTCAGCGTCGACGCCACCAAGGCCGCGCAGGCCGGCATCCAGTGGCAGGGCCTGTTCGGCGCCGGCCCGTCCTACGTCGGCGGCGGCACCAACTTCAGCAGTTCCTCCGGCGCGGGCAACATCATCAACCTCGCCGTGGCGGGCGGGCAGCTGTCCAGCGGCACCACCACCGGCGGCACGTCGAGCGCGACAGTCGTGCCGTCGGCCAACGTCAGCGGCGGCCTGAACATCGGCTTCGTGCCGAAGATCAACGGCATCTACACGCTGGCCGCGCTCGCCAACTTCCTCGAGACCAACGCCGGCGGCAACGTGCTGGCCACGCCCAACATCGTGGCGCTGGACAACGAGGAAGCCAAGATCGTCATCGGCCAGAACATCCCGCTGACGACCGGCTCGTACACGAACACCGGCGGCAACTCGAGCACGGTCAACCCGTTCCAGACGGTCGAGCGCCAGGACATCGGCATCACGCTGCGCATCCGCAGCCAGATCGGCGAGAACGGCACGATCCGCATGACGGTGTACGAGGAGAACTCGGCCCGCGACCCGAACTTCGCCACCAACCAGATCACCACCAAGACCTCGGTGGAGACCTACATCACCGTCGACGACGGCGCGATGGTGGTGCTGGGCGGCCTGACGCGCGACGAGTACGGCGACACCACCGACGGCGTGCCGCTGCTGTCCAGCATCCCGATCCTGGGCAACCTGTTCAAGAGCTCCACGCGCACCCGCCACAAGCAGACGCTGATGCTGTTCCTGCGCCCGATCGTGATGCGCGACCAGAGCGACGTGAACAAGCTCACCGTCGACCGCTACAACGCGATCCGCCAGCAGCAGCAGAGCTTCCAGCCGGACAACAGCTGGGTGATGCGCATCAACGACACGCCGGTCGTCCCGCCGGTCAAGCCCGACACGCAGATCGACCCCAGCGTGCCGCACGACCCCGAGCTCGAATCGCTGAAGCTGCCGACGATCACGCCGGTGCCCGACATGCGCCGCGTGCCGGCCGCGCCGGTGGCGCCGCTGATCCCGGTCAAGCCGGCCACCAATCCCGCGCCGGGCCAGACGCGCCCCAGCGCGCCGCCCGCACCGCCCGCGCCGGCCTCCGCGCCGTCGCAAGGCCAGTAAGCCCGGAGGCCGACCATGGGCGCACGCCATCCCCTGCCCTACGCCTGGGCCAAGACGTATTCGGTGCTGATCGAGGACGACGGCCGCGAGCGCGTGCTGCACGTCAGCGACGGCACGTCGCGCCAGGCGCTGGCCGAAGTGCTGCGGCTGCACGCGATCGACCGCATCGAGAGCGAGGCGCCCGCCGCGCTGCAGACGCGCATCGCGCAGGCCTACTCGGGCGGCCAGGGCAGCGCGGCGTCGGTCGTCGGCGAGGTCGAGAGCGCGGTCGACCTGTCGCGCATGATGCAGGAGCTGCCGGCGGTCGAGGACCTGCTGGAGGCCAGCAACGACGCGCCGATCATCCGCATGCTCAACGCGCTGCTGACCCAGGCGGCCAAGGACGGCGCGAGCGACATCCACATCGAGCCGTACGAGCGCAGCTCCAGCGTGCGCTTCCGCGTCGACGGCACGCTGCGCGAGGTGGTGCAGCCGAACAGGGCGCTGCACGCGGCGCTGATCTCGCGCCTGAAGATCATGGCCGAGCTCGACATCTCCGAGAAGCGCCTGCCGCAGGACGGCCGCATCTCGCTGCGCATCGGCGGTCGCGCGATCGACGTGCGCGTCTCGACGCTGCCGTCCGCGCACGGCGAGCGCGCGGTGCTGCGTCTCCTCGACAAGGGCGAGCAGAAGTTCAGCCTCGAAGGGCTGGGCATGAGCGGCGACACGCTCGACAAGTTCAACCGCCTCGTGCAGCAGCCGCACGGCATCGTGCTCGTCACCGGCCCCACGGGCTCGGGCAAGACGACCACGCTGTACGCGTCGCTGACGCGCCTGGACACGCGTACCTCCAACGTGCTGACCGTGGAGGACCCGGTCGAATACGAGCTGGCGGGCATCGGCCAGACACAGGTCAACCCGAAGATCGACCTCACCTTCGCCAAGGCCCTGCGCGCGATCCTGCGCCAGGATCCGGACGTGGTGATGATCGGCGAGATCCGCGACTTCGAGACCGCGCAGATCGCCATCCAGGCGTCGCTGACGGGCCACCTGGTGCTCGCCACCGTCCACACCAACGACGCGCCGTCCACGGTCGCCCGCCTGATCGACATGGGCGTGGAGCCGTTCCTGCTCAGCTCGTCGCTGTTGGGCGTGCTCGCCCAGCGCCTGGTGCGCAAGCTGTGCGAGTACTGCAAGCGCGAAGACGAGCACCACCGCTGGCACCCGGTCGGCTGCGAGCATTGCGCCAACTCCGGCTACAAGGGCCGCACCGGCGTGTACGAGCTGATGGTGGTCGACGAGCACGTGCAGTCGCTGATCCACGGCCGCGCGCCGGAGCAGGAGCTGATCAAGGCGGCCGTCGCCAACGGCATGCGCTCGATGCGCGACGACGGCGAGCGGCTGGTCGGCGAAGGCATCACGTCGCTGGAAGAAGTGGTTCGCGTGACGCGCGACTGAACATGTTGACCCCCACGCCTTCGTTCGGGAAGCACCAGGCTTGCATGCCTGGTGCCGCTTCGCAGGGGCCTCGCTTCGCGAGTCCTCTGCCTGCTACGCTCCCCCGAGGGGGCGCAGCCGCCTTGGGGCGGCCCGGCGCCGGCTGAGCTCGCGAACACGGACACCTATGCCTGCATTCAAGTACGAGGCGCTCGACGCCAACGGCAAGTCGTCCAACGGCATCGTCGAGGCCGAATCGGTCAAGGCCGCGCGCTCGCACCTGCGCGGGCTGCAGTTGGTGCCGCTGGGGCTCACGCCGGTGGCGGTGGTCGAGTCCGCCGAGAAACGCTCGCTGTTCGCGCGCAAGACGTTCTCGTCGTCCAGCCTGGCCGTGTGGACGCGCCAGCTCGCCGGCCTCGTGGCCGCGGGCCTGCCGCTGGAACGCGCGTTGACGGCGCTCGCCGACGAGGCCGAGGAGCAGAAGCAGCGCGACGTCATCGCGCACCTGCGCGCCGAGGTCAACGGCGGCTCGACGTTCGCGCGCGCGCTCGCGAGCGTGCCGCGCGAGTTCGACGAGGTCTACCGCGCCGTGGTGGCCGCCGGCGAGCAGAGCGGCGCGCTGGGCCGCGTGCTCGAGCGCCTGGCCGACGACCTCGAGGAGCGCCAGTCGCTCAAGGGCAAGCTGATCGGCGCGATGCTGTACCCGGCCATCGTGTCGGTGATCGCGATCATCATCGTCACCTTCCTCGTGACCTACGTCGTGCCGCAGGTGGCGTCGGTGTTCGCCAGCAGCAAGCACGCGCTGCCCTTCCTCACGTCGATGATGCTGGCCATCAGCGCCTTCGTGCGCCAGTGGGGCCTGCTGGCTGCGGCAGTGCTCGTGGCCGGCGGCATCCTGTTCTCGGCCGCGCTGCGCCAACCCGCGTTCCGGCTGCGCTTCGACGCCACGTTCCTCACGCTGCCGCTGGCCGGCCGCCTGGCACGCGGCTACAACGCGGCGCGCTTCGCCGGCACGCTGGCGATGCTCGCCGGCGCGGGCGTGCCGATCCTGAAGGCGCTGCAGGCGGCCGCCGAGACGCTGGCCAACCACGCCCTGCGCGCCGACGCGATGGAGGCCCTGGTGCAGGTGCGCGAAGGCGCCCCGCTCGCCTCCGCCCTGGCCGCGCACAAGCGCTTCCCCGGCCTGCTGGCCATGTTCGCTCGCCTGGGCGAGCAGACGGGCCAGCTGCCCGTCATGCTCGACCGCGCCGCGCGCCAGCTCGCCAACGAGGTCCAACGCCGCGCCTTCGCGCTGGCCACGCTGCTCGAGCCGCTGCTGATCGTGGCGATGGGCGGCGTCGTGCTCGTGATCGTGCTGTCGGTGCTGCTGCCGATCATCCAGCTGAACGACTTCGTGAAGTGACGGCGGCGCGCTGCTTGGCGCGCCGGTCCTTCGGTACTCGCTGACTGGTATCCCCAGGCCTTGCCCTGCGCTGCTGAGCGCTTCGCTTGGTCGTCACGCGTATTGTGGGCTGCCGAGCGCCGCAGGCAAACCGACCGCGCCCAATCCGTCCCTTTGTCACGCCCGCCCCAAGCAGGCAGCCCGTTACCTAATTTGGGGTATTGACCAGTATGAACTCGAGTAAATCGATACTCGAAATAGATACCAGTACGAGCACTGGACAGCACCAGATGTGCAGTAGTTCATACGCACGCCGGCCCCACGATTTCGCCGCGACGCACCCGTGAATTCATCGCTTCGCGCTGGGCAAGATGGCCATTTCCGAGGATTCAACCGGATCAGAAGCCTCCATTCGAGCGCGTCCGCATCCCCTTCGGCAGAAGTATGCACATACTGATTTGCTATTTGATGAGCATACTGGTCTTTTAGTGGTTATCCATCATGAATGTTTTGTGACCAAGGATTACGCTGAACCTCGATCCGAAAGAATCCTGGCGCCAGCGCTCCCGAACGCCTGACAACGTCGCTGCGACCTTCTTGCGGATCGATTCCGGCGTCCCCTCCCCAAGAGACGCTCCCTAGCCCGGAAAGCACGGAGAACAAGCATGTCCACGAACGAAGCCCAGCAGAAGAAGCTGAAGATGCTGGCCGCCCTCACGGCGGCCGTCGCGTCGACGGTTCCCGCGGCCGCGATGGCCGCCAATCCGCCCAACTGTTCCGCCTGGAACTCCACGATCGCCTACACCGCAGGCGCCGTCGTGGTCGACCAAGGCAAGACCTACACCGCCAACTGGTGGACGCAAGGCCAGGAACCGGTGAACAACAACGGCGGCTCCGGCAGCGGCCAGCCTTGGACGCTGTCCAGCGGCTGCTCCACCACGCCGCCGCCCCCGCCCACCCCGACGCCCCCGCCGCCGCCCACCCCCACGCCGCCTCCGCCGACGCCCACGCCGCCATCGCCGCCGCCCTCGGGTGGCGTGACGTACGGTCCGTACAAGGACATCACGGTCAGCATGAACTGGAACACCAACGTCATCTCGACGGCGGTGACGGGCACGCTGTCGCCGGTGCTCAGCGTCAAGCCTGCCAAGCTCAAGATGATCACCTGGGCGTTCGCCACCGGCGCGTGCGGCAGCGAGAACTGGGGCGGCCTGCAGGCCGCCGCGGTCGCGTCCGCCAACGTCCAGAACTTCGTCAACGCCGGGACGAGGTACATCATCTCGACCGGCGGCGCCGCGGGTTCATTCACCTGCGCGTCCGACGCCGACTTCGAGACCTTCGTCAACCGCTATGCGTCGTCCAGCCTCGCGGGCATCGACTTCGACATCGAAGCGGGCCAGTCGTCGGCCGACATCGACAACCTGGTGGCGCGCGTCAAGGCCTCGCAGTCCAAGCACCCGGGCCTGCGCTGGAGCTTCACGCTGGCCACGCTCGGCGGCAACTCGCCGCAGAGCCTGGGCTCGATGGGCGTGACAGTGATGAACTCGATCAAGTCGCACGGCCTGACCGGCTACATCATCAACCTGATGGCAATGGACTACGGCAGCGCGATCGCCTCGAACTGCACGCTCAACTCCAGCGGCAAGTGCGACATGGGCAAGTCGGCGATCCAGTCGGCGGTGAACCTGCACAACTACTGGGGCGTTCCGTACTCGCAGATCGAGATCACCCCGATGATCGGCGGCAACGACGCGACGGACGAGACCTTCTCGATCGCCGACGTCACCACGCTGAGCAACTGGGTCAAGGCCAACGGCGCCTCGGGCATCCACTTCTGGTCGCTCGATCGCGACAAGGACTGCGCGCCCGGCTACGCCTCGGCCACCTGCAACAGCTACGGCACCGCGGGCAACTGGGGCTTCACCAACGCGTTCATCAGCGCGCTGGGCCTCTGAAACGCCTGAGCCCGATCGCGCCGCGCGCCCGCGCGTGACGCGATCGAACCGACGGCCGGCCGCCTCTCGCGTCCCGGCCGTCGGCGCTTGAAACGACCAACCTTTCAAACGAGGAGCAGGACATGACCCGTCCCGAATCCCGCGCCGGCGCGCTGCAGCGCCTGGCGATGCTCACCGCCGCCGTGGCGGCCGGCACCGCGTTCGCGCCACAGGCCGCGTTCGCCGCCAACCCGCAGTGCCAGGGCTGGGTGTCGTCGATCGCCTACGTCGGCGGCGACACCGCGATCCGCAACGGCGTGAGCTACAAGGCCAACTGGTGGACCCAGGGCCAGGACCCGACCACCAACAACGGCGGCGCCGGTTCCGGCCAGCCGTGGACCGTCATCGGCAGCTGCAGCGGCACGCCGCCGCCCCCGACGCCGGCCCCGCCCCCGCCGACCCCCACGCCGCCACCGCCGCCGCCCACCCCGGCGCCCCCGCCGCCCACGCCCACTCCTCCGCCGCCGACACCCGTGCCGCCGCCGCCGTCCCCGATGCCCGCGCCGTCCGGACACTGGCTGGTGGGCTACTGGCACAACTTCACCAATCCGTCGGGCGCCACGTTCCCGATCTCGCAGGTGTCGAACGACTGGGACACGATCATCGTCTCGTTCGCCGACAACGCGGGCAACGGCAACATCAGCTTCACCGTCGACCCGAACGCAGGCACCGACGCGCAGTTCATCGCCGACGTGGCCGCCAAGCGCAAGGCGGGCAAGAAGGTGGTGCTGTCGGTGGGCGGGCAGAACGGCTCGATCTCGCTGGACAACGCGACGATGGTGACGAACTTCGTGAGCAGCGCCTACGCCATCATCCAGAAGTACGGCTTCGACGGCATCGACCTCGATCTCGAGACGGGCGTGTCGCAGAACACCGCGCTGCAGACCAACCTCGTCACGGCGATGCGCCAGCTCAAGGCCAAGGTGGGCCCGAACTTCTACCTGTCGATGGCGCCCGAGCACCCGTACGTGCAGGGCGGCTACGTCGCCTACGGCTCGATCTGGGGAGCGTACCTGCCCATCATCGACGCGCTGCGCGCCGATCTGACCGAGATCCACGTCCAGTACTACAACAACGGCGGCTTCACCTACGACAACGCCGGCAACCAGCAGGTACAGGAAGGTACGGTCGACGGCCTCGTCGCGGGCAGCCTGATGCTGATCGAGGGCTTCAGCGTGGCCTACGGCACGGGCTGGCACTTCAACGGCCTGCGCCCCGACCAGGTGGCCTTCGGCGTCCCCTCGGGCCCGAGCTCGGCCAACACCGGCTTCGTCACGCCCACGGTGGTCGCCAACACGCTGAACTGCCTGACCAAGCTGACCGGCTGCAACACCATCAAGCCCGCCAAGGCCTACCCGACCTTCCGCGGCGCGATGACGTGGTCGATCAACTGGGACAAGCACGACGGCTACAACTTCTCGGTGCCGACGAAGGCGGCGTTGAACACGCTGCCTTGATGTGATCCGATGATCGCTGGGAAAGAAGGGGCGCTCGCGGGCGCCCCTTCCTACTTGCTCGTCCGGTTCGTGCTGCGCGAGTGCGCCTCGTCCATCCAGCCGAGATCCGTCGCGTCAGCCCCAGGTGGCCCTGGGCGCCCGAACAGAACAGATCAGGCGGCTGACCACACCTCGTAGACACCTCGCTCGCCGAGCAGCCAGATCTTTCTGAAAGGGCCACGAATGGCGTTGGCCCAACGCCGTGCCTCGCTAACGATCAAGTCATCCCAACTGACAGTGCGACCAGTCGTGCAGCAGAGAAGCTCGATTGGCACCGTGGTCTTGCAAGTCTTGTGCAGCTTCTTGCGAAGGGTCGCTTCAGTCGGATCGGATGTCGCGCTCACGGCGAAACCGCCTTGCCGGACTCGAGAAATATCGGCGGCGACTTCTGGCGAACAGATCTCGACGAGCTCGTATGCAACTCGCTCCCCACTACCCAATGTGCAGAAAATATCGGGTTCGGATGGGGTTCCGGGCTTGCTGACGCTTTCAGCCTCGATCGAGATCCCTGCCTGGCGCAGGAACTCTTCGAAGACCGCCAGCTCCACCTTCGCCTTGTCCAGCTCCGTGCTCATGCGCGTCACCGAAGAGGTCGTTCCGGGCCGCCATCAGTCATGCCGCAACGCGCACGACACCGCGCCTGGCTCACCTACGCCGCGACCCGATCGCCCAGCTTGGCGAGCCAGCGATACAGCGCTGCCGTCGCCACCACGAAGCCCACGGCGCCCAGCCACACGGCGCTGCCGGCGAAGCCGTCGCCCACGACGGCCAGCGGCGCGTCCTTGCCGCTGAAGACGGTGACCGCGGCGATGGCGACGCCGAACAGGCCCTCGCCGACGATCATGCCGCTGGCCAGCAGCACGCCGAGCTGCCGGGCGGATGCGGGCTTGGCCGACGCGTCCGCGCGGCGTTCCCAGAGCCAGCCGACGACGGCGCCGATGGAGACCATCAACGTCGTCGACATCGGCAGGTAGATGCCCAGGCCCACGGCCAGCGGCGGCAGCTGCGCGTGGCTGCCCGCCTTGCGCAGGCGCTTGATCGCCTCGTCGACGACGATCAGCACCACGCCCAGCAGCGCGCCCTTGCCCAGCAGGTTCCACTCGAGGTCGCCGCCCAGCACGCCCTTGGCGAGCGCCGAGATGAGCGCGGCCTGCGGCGCGCCCAGGGCCTTGGCCGTGGCGCCAGGGGCGCCGGCGAAGCCGTAGGCCTTCTGCAGCAGGTCGAGCACCGGCGGGATCACGAGGGCGCCGGCCACCGTGCCGATGGCGAGCGCCACCTGCTGCTTCCATGGCGTGGCGTCGACCAGCTGGCCCGTCTTCAGGTCCTGCAGGTTGTCGTTGGCCACGGTGGCCGCCGCGATGATGACGGACGTGACGAACAGCGTGAACGCCACCAGCGCCGGGCCGGCGCTCGCCGGCAGCATCGGCTTGACGCCGATCGCGACCAGCAGCGCCGCGGTGATGACGACGATGATGCCCACGCCCGACAGCGGGCTGTTGCTCGAGCCGATCAGGCCGGCCATGTAGCCGCACACCGCCGCCACGAAGAAGCTCATCAGGGCGATGAAGGCGATGCCGCCGGCCACCAGGACCACGGTGGCCGAGCCCAGCCCCGCGCCGGCGCTCATGTCGGCCAGCAGCCAGCCCACCGGCACCAGGCAGGCGAGCGTGACGCCGGCCACCCAGCCGATCGGCAGGTCCTGCTCGGTGCGCGGCAGCGTCGCGCCCTGGCCGGCCTTGCGCACGCGCGAGGCGGCCATCGCCGAGGCCAGGCCGGTGGCAACGGGCTTGACGAGCTTGATCAGCGTCCACACGGCGGCCACGGCGATGGCACCGGCGCCGATGAAGCGTACCTGCTTCCAGGCGTGCGTGGCGACGCCGGCCACGTCGGCGGCGGCGTCGAAGGGCAGCTGGCTGGTGAGCTGCGGCACGGCAACCGCCCAGGCGATCACCACGCCCGCGAGCATCGCCACGCCCACCCACAGGCCGACCAGGTGCCCCACCGCCAGCAGCGCCAGCGACAGGCCCAGGTCGGCGCCGGTCGAGGCGTTGCTGCTGCGGCTCAGGCGGAAGTAGCCCACGACGTCGGCCGCGAACAGCTGCGTCGCGATCACCACCTGGAACGCGGCCGAGACGATGCCGCCCCAGACGATCGCGAGCAGCCCCGCCCGGTTCTCGGCCGCGGCGCCCTCGCCTTCGTCTGCGCCCACCTTGAGCACCTCGGCGCAGGCGACGCCTTCGGGGTACGGCAGGTCGGACGTCGTCACGAGCGCGCGGCGCAGCGGGATCGAGTACGTCACGCCCAGCACGCCGCCCAGCGCGCAGATGATCACGCAGGTGACGTACGGGAAGCCACTCCACCAGCCGACCATCACGAGGCCGGGCAGCACGAAGATGATCGACGAGATCGCGCCGGCCGCCGAGGCGACGGTCTGCACGATGTTGTTCTCCTGGATCGTCACGCCGCGCGCGTAGCGCAGCAGGGCCATGGAAATGACGGCCGCGGGGATCGAGGTGGCGAATGTCAGGCCGGCCTTGAGGCCGAAGTAGACGTTGGCCGCCGTGAACACCAGGGTGATCAGGAAGCCGAGCACGACGCCGCGCAGCGTCAATTCATTGTTCGATGGGACGACGGCTTTCACGTGAACTCCAGGGGATCGAGGCGCGCATCATCCCTCAATTGCGCGGGCGCGGTCATCGGTAGAAGTCGCAGGCGCGGGGCGCGGCGTTGCGTGCGCGCCAACGAACCCGGCGACGCCCCGCGCCAGGCGGGCCCGTCGCCGGACAGCCAGGGATCTGCCGCGCCCCGGCTCAGAGCGTCAGGTCGCCCACGAACAGCACCGGCCCCGTCGGCGCGCCGGTGGGCGAGCCGCCCAGCGGTTCGAGCGACACGGCCAGGCCCTTGGTGTCGCGGGGCAGCGTCTTCTTGCTCAGGGCAGTGAGCCTGTCGGCCGCGATCACGCCCAGCGACGCGGGCGGGCCGTCCTTCTTGAGCGCCCACAGCTCCAGCGACTGGTCGGAGGTCAGCGCCACCTTCTGCAGCGGCTGGATCGACAGTTGCTGGCGATCGGGGCTCAGGCCGGCGACGATGGTCTCGCTGCCCTTGGTGGCATGCAGCACGACGATCATCGGCGCCTCGGCGGGCCCGCGGTGCGTCGACGTGCCCAGCACCACCGCCGCGACGGTGGCGGCCGTGGCGAAGGCCTGCCAGAAGCGCAGGCGCCACGGCGTCGCCTTGGCGGCGGGCGCGCGCCAGCCGAGCTTATCCTCGATGGCCGTCCAGGTGCGCGGCGCGGGCTGCACGGGCTCGGACTTCAGCGCCATCGGCAGCAGCCGCTTCTCCCAGGCCGACACCGCCAGGCGCAGCGCGGGATGCGCGGGCAGCAGCGCATCGAAGCGGCGACGCGCGCCGCCGGCCAGCGTGCCCAGCACGTATTCGGCGGCCAGGCGGTCGGCCAGCTCGGGGTCGAGGATGTTCATGCCGCCCACCCGCAGCGCTCGAGGCAGGCCTTGAGCGCGATCAGGCCGCGCCGCACCCACGTCTTGACGGACCCCAGCGGCGCGCCGAGGTGCTGGGCGATCTCGCCATGGCTCAGGCCCTGGTAGTACGCGAGCGAGATCGACTGTTGCTGCGAGCCCTGCAGCGTGCCCAGGCAGCCCTGCACGGCCTCGGCCTCGGCGCGCGCCTGCACGCGCTGGGCCGGGCCGGGGCCGGGGTCGGGCATGCGGTGGGTGGGGTCGTCGTCGCCGTCGTCCGCGCCGTGGGACGGCAGGTCGGCGACCGCGACCTCGGGCCGCGCGCCGCGCGAGCGCAGGTGGTCGATGGCGCGGTAGCGCGCGGCGGCGGCCATCCAGGCCATCGGCGACCCGGCGCCGGCGCGGTACTGCCCGGCGGCCTTCCAGATGCGCACGTAGACGTCCTGCAGCAGGTCCTCGGCCAGCGCGCCGCGGCCCACCAGCTGCGCGACGACCCCCAGCAGGCGCGGCGACGTGGCGTCGTAGAGCTGGCGGAACGCCTGGCGGTCGCCGAGGGCGCAGCGCCCGAGCCAGTCGGCCAGGCGGGACTCGAGCTCGTCCGCGCTCTTGAGGGCGGACGCGGTCATGGAGCGATCGCTTTCACGAAGGGAATTCCTGGTTGCGCCCGTACGCCGGGACGGCGCGGGGAAGTGTGCCGCGCGCGGCCGGCTCTCCGCAAGCGGCACGAACGGGGACGGGGCGAGGAAGGCGCGTTGATGGTGCATGGAACGACGAGACGGCGCGCCGAACTGGCCCACCGACATGGGGATTACGCGGAGAACCGCGATCCGGATTCGCCCCGCCCCGCGCGCCGCGCCCGGGCGTGACGCGCGTCACGCGCACGAGCTCGACAGTGGGGCACGGCGATTGCTGAGCGGGAACTGGGGGCGTCCACCCCCCTTGTTCGGGGCGTCGCCGGCCGGCGTCTGCGCTTCAATGGGACGGACCGCTCACGAACTTCGTCGGAGGTCACCTTGGCAGCAGGCAACGACTCGTCCACCGCGACCCGCGCCCCGCGGATCCCGATCGCACGCATGCGATCGCTGTACCGCCTGGAGGCCGTCAGCCAGCGCCTGGCGCGCCTGCAGCAGCAGACCGAGCACGAGACGCTGCGCACCACCTACGAGCGCATGCTGGAGAAAGGCGCCGACCGCTTCCAGGTCAAGCCCGCCGGCCTGCCCGCGATGGATCACCTGTATGACGAGCTGCCCAACTTCCACGACGCGCTGGACGACGTCAAGCGCCAGATCGCGCTGTGCCAGGACAGCCGCGACGCCCTCGAGATCACGCCCATCCTGCTGCTGGGCCCGCCGGGCGTGGGCAAGACGCACTTCGCGCGCGAGGTCGCCGAGCTGCTGGGCACCGGCATGGGCTTCATCTCGATGAGCTCGCTGACCGCCGGCTGGGTGCTGAGCGGCGCCTCCAGCCAGTGGAAGGGCGCGCGGCCGGGCAAGGTGTTCGAGACGCTGGTCGACGGCGAATACGCCAACCCGGTGATGGTGGTCGACGAGATCGACAAGGCGCGCGCCGAGCACGCGTACGACCCGCTGGGCGCGCTGTACTCGCTGATGGAGCACGACACCGCCGAGGCCTTCACCGACGAGTTCGCCGAGGTGCCGATCGACGCCAGCCAGGTGATCTGGGTGGCCACCGCCAACGACGAGCGCGCGATCCCCGAGCCAATCCTCAACCGCATGAACGTCTACGAGGTGCAGGCGCCCGACCACGCCGCCGCGCGCGCGATCGCACAGCGCCTGTACGCCGAGATCCGCGCCGACCACGACTGGGGCCAGCGCTTCGACCCGGCGCCGCGCGACGACGTGCTCGACCGCCTGGCCGAACTTGCGCCGCGCGAGATGCGGCGCGCGCTGATGACCGGCTTCGGCAACGCCCGCCTCGCCGGCTGCGACGCGATCCGCCTGGACGACCTGCCGGCCGGCAACGCGCGGCGCGCGAAGATCGGGTTCACGCATTGAGCGCGCCCCGGGGTGTCATCCTGCGCGCAGTCGCAGGATCCACGCGTCGGGAGGACCTGCCCCTGAATCGACGGCGGCGTCCAGATCAAGGCTCGACGCGATCCTCGAACTCCGCCAGCTGCCTCGACACGACCGGGTCGTCGCGATAACGCCGCCTCAGCGCCGCGAGCTGCGCGTCGGTGCCGGTGCAGGACTCGGCGATGCCCTTCTCGACTGCGCGCATCCGCTCGGGGTCGGGCGGATCGGGCACCTCGCCGCGGAAGTGGTCGCAGGTGGCGCGGCGTTCGAGGAAGGCGGCGAGGTCGGGCGTCGACGGCGGGGCGGCGCAGGCGGCCAGCAGCGCCGTCGACGCCAGCGCGGCGGCGAGCGCGCGGCGCGCGGTCATCGCGTCAATGGCCATCGGCCGACCAGTGCGGCATGTCGCTGGCGCCGCCGACGAACTTGAGCACGCCGTAGGTCGCGCCCACCATCTTCAGGTCGGGGTTCATGCCGGTGCGCGGCTGGCTGGTGATCGTCACCGACGCGCCGTCCCTGCGCAGGATCGTCAGGTTGTCGTTCCAGCTGATGGCCATGTCCACCGCGGTGCCCGAGATGTGGTTGGACTGCAGCGCCGGCGCCACGTTGAGCGCCTGCATGCCGTAGGCCTCGACCATGTCCTGCGCCCCGGCCAGCGAGGCGGCGGCATCGTGGTTGCCTTGCGCGTCGACATGCGCCCAGGCGATGGGCACGCCATCCAGCGGCGGGATCGTGCGCGGGTCGGCCTTCTGCTTGACGATGCACCAGCACCAGTGCATGAGGTAGGCGCGCTGCGGCGGGCGCAGCGTGGCGGCGATGTTGACGCTGGCGCCGGCGGCGTCCATCGCGGCGATGAACGCGCGCAGGTTGTCGCGGAAGGGCGGCGCGCAGTCGGCCACCGAGGCGCTGGTGGGAAAGCGCGCGACCCAGGCGCGGCCGCTGGGCTCGCGCGCGGGCGCGGGCGCCGGCGTGAGCGTCGGGATCGCAGCGGGGGCGGTCGTCGTCGTTGCCTGGGCAGTGGCCATGTCGATCTCCCTGCGGGCGTTTCGAGGGCGGCGCCAGCTTACGCCCCGCCAAGCGGCCGTGGCAGGTTCAAAGAAGGGATGCCGCGGGCGCGCCGGGACGGTCGAAAACCCAGCCGCCGGCTCACCGGGCGAGCCAGCGGGGCGCCTATGATTCTTACCATGCCCACCACCCTCGACGGGCGACTCGTCGTCGCCATCTCCTCGCGCGCCCTGTTCGATTTCGAAGAGGAGAACCGCGTCTTCGAAGGCACGGACGACCGCGCCTACATGCAGCTGCAGCTCGAGCGGCTGGACGTGCCGGCGCGCCCCGGCGTCGCGTTCTCGCTCGTGCGCAAGCTGCTGCAGTTCAACGACCCGGCGCCGCGCGTGGAGGTGGTGATCCTGTCGCGCAACGACCCCGTCTCGGGCATGCGCGCGTTCCGCTCGGCCAAGCACTACGGGCTGCCGATCGAGCGCGGCACGTTCACCCGCGGCCGCAGCCCGTGGCGCTACCTGCGGCCGCTCGGCGCGCACCTGTTCCTGTCGGCCAACGACGAGGACGTGCGCTCCGCGCTCGAGGCCGGCGTGCCGGCGGCGCGCGTGATCCCGCATGCGGCGCGCGCGTCCGACGCCCATCCGCACGAGGTGCGCATCGCGTTCGACGGCGACGCCGTGCTGTTCTCCGACGAGTCCGAGCGCGTGTACCAGGCCGAAGGCCTGGACGCGTTCCAGGCGCACGAGTCCACCAATTCGGAGACGCCTCTGGCGCCCGGCCCGTTCAAGTCGCTGCTGGAGGCGCTGCAGCTGCTGCAGCGCTCGTCCAACGACATGATGAAGGTGCGCACCGCGCTCGTGACCGCGCGCAGCGCCCCGGCGCACGAGCGCGCCATCCGCACGCTGATGCAGTGGCAGATCGACGTCGACGAGGCGATGTTCCTCGGCGGCCTGCCCAAGGGCGAGTTCCTGCGCGAGTTCGAGCCCGACTTCTTTTTCGACGACCAGACGCGCCACGTCGAGAACGCGGCGCCGCACGTCCCGTCCGGCCACGTCGCGGCGGGCATCTCCAACCTGCTCCCGGGCGCGGCCTGAGCGTGCTGCGCCGGCGCCCGCACCGATAATCGCGCCAACCGGGAGGACTTTCGATGAAGACGCTGTCCATCGCCAACGGTGAGCTCTGGCTGCACGCGCCCGCCGCGGGCCCGCGCCAGATCGAGTCGCCGTTCGCGCGCGAGCTGATCGAGCGCGACCTGCAGAGCCGCCGCAACACGAGCTGGAAGAACGCGCCGCGCGAGCAGCAGACCGGCGTGATCCCCACGTCCAGCCTGTGGGGCCGGCGCGGCCCGGGCGGCGATGGCGCGGTGCTGCAACCGCGCTTCGAGCAGGCGCAGCGCGGCGACGACGACGACACGCTGTACTACCTGCTGTCCATCGGCGAGACGCGCGGCCTGTTCCGCCGCCACCTGGGCGAGGATCGCGAGGTGCGCCTGTTCCACCGCAACGGCTGGAACTGCAACGGCTTCGCGTACAACCCCTCGGACAAGCGGCTGATCCTCGCCGCGCAGCACGCCAACGGCAGCGCGCACCTGGAGGTCTACGACGACGAAGGCACGCGCCGCGGCGCGATCACCGACGGCGACTGCGTCGACGCTTCGCCGTCGCTGGTGCCCGGGCGCTCGCGCTCCGTCGTCTACCAGTCCAGCGGCGTCGCGCGCCACCCGCAGCTGGGCCACGTGATGGCCGTCGGCCACGCCTGCGTGCACCTGCTGGACTACGGCAGCGGCAAGATGGAGGTGCTGCTGGACGACGCCCGGCACGACTTCGTCGCCCCGCGCATGGACGCCCGGGGCGCGCTGTACGCCATCCGCCGCCCCGCGCTGAAGCCGCAGCGCGAACGCGCCGGCGTCGCGCTCAAGGACACGCTGCTGATGCCGTTCCGACTGCTCAAGGCGGTGTTCGGCTACCTGAATTTCTTCAGCATGGTCTACGGCAAGGAGCCGCTGCGCTCGGCCGGCGGCCCGCGCACGCCCGAGCTCGACCAGGACCTGGGCACGCTGTGGCTGCACGGCCGCATGATCGAGCTGTCCAAGGCGCGCAGCGACCCGCAGTACGCGGGCAACCTCGTGCCGGGCAACTGGGAACTGGTGCGCGTGGCCCGCGCCGGCGCGCCGGTCGAGGTCCTCGCCAGGCACGTGGCCGGCTTCGACGTGCGCGACGACGGCCGCGTCGTCTTCACGAACGGCTACGACATCCTCGAGCTCGACGGCGGCGAGAAGCGCACGCTGGCGCGGCAGGAGCAGGTGGCCAATCTCAGCGCGGTTTGAGGCCGGGCTCTACGTCAGCATCGCGTCCATCGAGCGATGCAGGCCAGGCCGCATTCCGGCAGGGCGGGTCAGCCGCAGGCGTCACCCGCCGTTCGCATCACGGTTCGCGATGCGGGCGGACGGCAGAGATCGCCACCCATCAGCGACATTTGGCTGGAGATGCCGGCTGGGGCGTCATGTGCGGCGCCGCCGCATGCCGAAGCCGACCGCCAACAGGGCGAACGCCACCAGGGTGGTCGTCGCAGGCTCGGGCACGGCGCTCAGGTTGATCACGAAGCTGTGGTCGATGAAGTCGTCGTTCTCGTACGAGCCCACCGCCAGCCCGGCGTTGTTCAGCCCGTAGACGAGGGTCGAGTTGTCGCCCAGGTCGAACGTGGTGAGGCCTCCGGTTGCTCTGTAGTAGAACCCGATCCATCCCCCTTCGCCGTTGACGGCATAGCCACTGATGTCGCCGGCGTCGTCAATGGCCCGTGCTCGCACGTTCTCGAGGCCAGCGAGCGAGGAGAAGTAGGTGGTCGTACCGCTCGCGCTGTCGAACAGCATCGAGCCGGCGCCGCCGATCACATTGCCGACCGCGATGCCGCTGTCATTGACTCCATGGAGGTCCATGAGTTGCGTGCCGTCGGGGGGCAAGAGCGTGGCAAGCCTGTCGCTCACCGTGTCCAGCACGAATCCCTTGGCGTTTCCGTCTGCATCGTAGGTGATGCCTGAGGCGTAGCGGCCATTGGCAGAGATCGACCGGAACACGGTCTGCGCCTCGCCGGCGACCGCGAACGGCGTCAGGACACCCGCTTTGTAGAAAAAGGAGTTCGTCCAATCGGAGCCCACGGCGAGGCCGTCATCGCTGATGCCGGCGACGTAACCCGGAGAACCGGCCAGATTGACAGTCGTCACCTGCCCATGGTCGTCGATGAAACCGCCGTTGTCGTCGAAGCCCACCAGGACGCCGCGATCATTGATGCCCATCAGCGCAGTGGAAGTCGAGCCCGGTACCGTGTAGGGCGTGATGGACAGGGCCGACGCCGCCGTCGATACACAAGTGAGCGTCGCCATGGCGGCCGCCGTCGCCAGTTTCGTGATCTGCATGGATTCCCCCTGAATCAATTCTTCGATGCGCGAACCGCCGGCTGCGCGTGTGACTCGGACTTCGCCAAGCTGATTTGATTCTAGAGGCCTCACCACGACGGAAGGCAGGGGTTGACCCCCGTCACGTCGCGACGCAAGCAAGGTTCTTGGGGGATGCGGGCTGTAGCCTGTCTCCCGTCCTTCGATAAGCAGGTCTGCCTCGCGCAGCAATTCCGCCAAGACGTCGTCGCAGATCAGACTGCGACCAAGCACACCGCGCGCGAGGTCGAACGCGGAAAGGGCCATGCACGCGCGCCTGGCCGAATGCGGTCGCACGCAAGTGGCTGCTAGGGGCCGCGTGCCGCCTCGACGCAGCGAGGCGCATGGTGGCGCTGCCGACCCAGGCCAGAAGTCCTGATCGCCGCCCGGCCGCTCGAAATCGGACGTCGATCACCTCGGCGATGCCAGGCCGTCACCAGTTGCCATGTCTCTGGAGATCGAAAATTCCAGGGTTGAATAGCTCCAGGATCTCGTCCTCCAAGGCCTTGCCGATGAACGGGAGGTCGCCAGACTTCCCTGTATCCCTGACCCATTCGATGCATGTCTCGACCATGGAATCCATGGAGTAGAACATGACCATCAGACCAACTGGCTCCTCTCGGAGACCAACTCGTTCCACTCCGACGCCAACTCGTTCGTCTCAGAGATCAACCAGTTCCGCTCAGAGATCAACGAGTTGTGCTTCGAGTGGAATTCATGCCTTTCGAGTCGAATCGACTTCACTCGAACAGGCGCGGCGCGCGGTCGGCGCCTGGCTGCTTGCGGTTCTGCCGTCGGTCGACTCGCCACGCCCCGGCGCTGCGCGCCAGGACGACCGATCAGGCCAGCGCCGCCGGCGGCGTCGCCGACTCGGCGCCGGGCGCGGGGGCTGCGCTCGCCGTGGTGGACGCTGCAGGGAAGGCGATGCCTGCCGTTGCCGGTGCCAGGCTCGCGCGCAGCGCATCGGCCGTCAGCGGCTCGGGCACGTGGTAGTGGAAGCCCTGGGCCCAGTCGACGCCCAGGTCGCGCAGCAGGTCCGCCACGGCCTCGGTCTCGACGAACTCGGCCACCACCGGCTTCTTGAGCAGGCGCGCCATCTCTGTCATCGAGCGCACCATGCCGCCGTGCACGAGGTCGGTGTCCATGTCGCGCACGAACATGCCGTCGATCTTGATCGTGTCGAACGGCAGCTGGCGCAGGTAGGTGAAGGACGCGAAGCCCGAGCCGAAGTCGTCGAGCGCGAAGCGGCAGCCCAGGCGGTGCAGCGCCTGCATGAACTCGCCGGCGCTCTGCAGGTTGACGATGGCCTCGGTCTCGGTGATCTCGAAGCACATCAGGCGGCCCGGCACGCCGAAGTCGCGCAGCGTGTCGGCCACGTACTGCGCCAGGCCCGGCTCGCGGATCGACACCGCCGACAGGTTGATCGCCACCTGGTCGATGCGGTCGTGCGTGTCGGGCATCGAGCCCAGCAGCTTGGCGACCTCGCGGATCATCCAGCGATCGAGCTCGCCGATCAGGTGGTAGCGCTCGGCCGGCGCGATGAACAGGCTGGGCAACACCAGCTTCTGGCGGCGCGGATCCCACAGGCGGATCAGCGTCTCGATGTGCAGCCCGTGCACGTGGCCGTCGCCGGCGGCGGCCAGCGGCGTCAGGCGCTGGAAGTACGCGCGGAACTCGTTGCGCTTGAGCGCGTCGACCAGCACCAGCGCCCAGTTGACGGACTCGCGATGGCCTTCGCCTTCCAGCAGCGACGAGTCGTGCACGCGGATCGAACCGCGGCCCTCGCGCTTGGCGAGGTAGGCAGCCTCGTCGGCCACGAGCATCAGCTGGTCGAACGAGACGATGTCGCGTTCGATGCGCACGACGGCCACCGAAGCGGCCATCTTGAAGCTGCGCTCCTCCCACAGGAACTCGAAATCGGCGAGCTGCTCGAGGATGCGGCGCGCCAGCGCGGGGCCGCCGTCGGGGCCGCAGTCCTCCAGCACGACGCCGAACTTGTCGCCGCCCAGGCGCGCGAAGAAGTCGGTGCGCTCCAGCAGGCCCGAGACGACCTCGGCGAACTGGCGCAGCAGCTCGTCGCCGGCGATGCAGCCGCAGGTCTCGTTGACGAGGCGGAACTGGTCGATGTCGATCAGCAGGAAGACGGCGTCGCACTCGGCGCGCTGCACGCGGGCCAGCAGCTCGGACACGTGCGCGTCGAGCGCGCCGCGGTTGTACAGGCGCGTGACGAAGTCGTGCGTGGCGAGGTAGTTCAGCCGGTCCTGCATGTAGCGCCGCTCGTTGATCTCCTGGCGCAGGTGGCGGTTGGCGATCGTCAGTTCGGCGGTGCGCTCGCGCACCTTCTCCTCGAGGCCGTGGTTGAGGTCGCGCAGCTGTTCGAGCAGCGTGCGGCGCTCGAGCTGGTAGCGCACGCGGGCGCGCACCTCGTCGGCGTTGATCGGCTTGGAGATGTAGTCGCTGCCGCCAACGGCGAAGCCCTGGCTGACGTCGTCGGTGCGCGCGGTGACGAAGATGACGGGGATCTCCGCGGTGGCCGGGTCGGCCTTCAGGCGGCGGCACACCTCGAAGCCGTCCATGCCGGGCATCATCACGTCCAGCAGCACGAGATCGGGCCGGCCGCGCGCCGCGAGTTCGAGCGCGCGGGCGCCGGACGTGGCGGCCATCAGCTCGCAGTGCTCGTCGGCCAGCGTCGCGCTCAGCACGTCGATGTTGTGCGGCGTATCGTCGACGATCAGGATTTTCGAGACTCTTGCGGCCACCACCTCGCACTCCCGCTTGATCCGCCGGACGCCCCGGGCGGTCTGACCCGAGTGTAAACACATGTTCCGCGGCAGGCTGGCCCGATTTGTACGCAGATTCGTGCAATGCGCCACGCCGGCGTCCGCGCGCCGCCACGCGGTATCGACGTCGATTCGCACCGCGCGCGTGCCCGCACGCGACGCGTCGCACGGACTTCAGCCCGATGTCGGCTGATCGGTCGTCCGGTCGGCGTCCATCTGCGCCAGCAGCGCGGTGATGCGCTCCTCCAGCAGCTGGAAGTCGTAGGACTGGGCGGCCTCGTCGAACGACTGCCAGCGGGCGCGGCCGATCGTCTCCGGCGCGATCGCCTCCATCTGCCGCGCCACAGCCGCGAGCTGCCCGCCGGCGGCCGCGGCGGCCAGCGCGCGCAGCTGGTCGCGCACGCCCGGCGCGAGGCCCGCGGCCAGCGGCGGCGCGGCGCCCGCCTCCGCGTCGGCGGCCGCGCCCACGGGCCGCAGCCGCACGCCCGCATGTTCGACCAGCGCGCGGTAGACCTCGTGGAACGGATAGGGCTTGCCGATGAAGTCCTGGAAGCCGGCGTCGATGTAGAAGCGGCGCTCGTGCTCCAGGCTGGACGCGGACACCGCCACCACCGGCAACGCGCGCGTGAACGGGTCGGCGCGCAGCCGCTGGATCATCTGGACGCCGTCCATGTGCGGCATGCGGATGTCGCTGAAGACGATGTCGAAGCGCTCGGAGCGGCAACGCACGAGGCCTTCCTGGCCGTCGAACGCCTGCATCACCGTGCAGCCCGCGCCGCGCAGCAGGTTGACCAGCACGTCGCGGCTGTGCGGGTCGTCCTCGATGACGAGCACCGTGCACGGCGTGGACTCGTCGAGCACCTGCGCGCCGGCGCCCACCGACGCGCCCGCCGCCGCCAGCCGCCCCGCGGGCAGCGGCAGCCAGAAGCGCACCTGCGTGCCTTCGCCGAGCGTGCTGGCGATGTCGAGGTCGCCGCCCATCGCGCGGGCCATGTCGCGCGACAGCGCCAGGCCCAGGCCGGTGCCGCCCTTTTCCTGGCCGGCCGCGCCCTGGCGGAACGGCACGAACAGGTCGGCAAGGTCGCCGGGCGCGATGCCGGGGCCGGTATCGTGCACCTCGAACCAGACGCGCTCGGCTTGTTCCGCGTCGCGCCAGACGTGCAGGCCGATGTGCCCGCGCTCGGTGAACTTCAACGCGTTGCCCAGCAGGTTGGCGACGATCTGCCCGACCTTGTTGCGATCGCCTTCCACCACCGTCGGCGCGGCCAGCGTGAGTTCGCTCTGCAGCACCAGGCCCTTGGCGCGGGCGTGGGCGCCGTACAGCGCATCGAGGTCGCGCAGTTCCTGCAGCAGGTCGAACGGCGCGGCGAGCACCTGCAGGCTGCCCGACTCGATCTTGGCGAGGTCCAGCACGTCGTTGATCAGGCCCAGCAGCCGATTGCCCGCGCTGTGGATCACGCGCAGCCGCGCCTGCGTCTCGTCGGGGAGCTTGCGGTCGGCCATCAGCAGCTGCGTGAATCCGAGCACGGCGTTCAGCGGCGTGCGGATCTCGTGGCTCATGTTGGCCAGGAACACGCTCTTGCTGCGGTTCGCGCGCTCGGCCTCCTCCTTCGCGGCCTCGAGCGCCGCGATCATGCGCAGGCGCTCGCTGACGTCGCGCAGCACCGCCTGCAGCAGGTTGTGGCCGTTGTGGCGGAACAGGCTGATCGTGATCTCGGCATCGAATTGCGAGCCGTCCAGCCGCCGGCAGCGCCACTCGAACGTCTTCATGCCGCCCTGCTTGATCTGCGCGAGGTGCACCGCCGCCAGCGCGGCCGATGTCTCGCCACCGGGCTGGACATCGGGCGCGAACGTGGGCATCGCCTGCCCCAGCAGCCCGCCGCGCGTGCCGGCGCCCAGCAGCTCGGCGGCGCGGCGGTTGCAGTCGATGATGACCGCGTGGCGGATGATCAGGATGGCGTCGCCCGCCGTCTCGAAGGTGGCGCGGAAGCGCGCCTCGCTGGTCTTGAGCGCGAGGTTGGCGGCGTGGATCTCCGTCATGTCGCGCGCGATGCCGACCACGCCGATCACCTCGCCGCGGTCGTCGCGCACCGAGGTCTTGGTGACCTCCAGCTGGCGCTCGCCGCCACCGGCCGCCGAGTGCTCCGTCTCGAGGAAGACCAGCGGCTCGGGCGCCGCGAGCGTGGCCTGGTCCTGCGCGGCGTAGTGCTCGGAGCGCTCCCACGTGCCCATCTCGAAGTCCGTCTTGCCCAGCACCTCGGCCTCGCTGACGCCCTGGAAGCGCTCGAACTCCAGGTTGACGGCCAGGTAGGCGCCGGCGCGGTCCTTCATCCACACCTGCTCGGGCAGGCTGCGCAGCAGCGCGCGCAGCCGCGCCTCGTGCACCAGCAGGTACTCGCGCGACTCGCGCAGCAGCACCTCGGCGCGCTCGCGCTCGGCCACCTCCACCGACAGCTTGCGGTTGGCCTGGCCGATGCGCTGCACCGCGTCGATGACGCTGCGGCGCGAGCGCCAGCCGCCCAGGCCCGCGGCCACCAGCGCGATCGCGCCGGCGCCGGCGAGCGCCATCAGCGCGAAGCTGAAGCCGCGCTCGCGCACCAGGTTCTCGACCTCCGGCACGCGCTGCGACACGTACACGTCCAGCCCCTCGCGCTCCATGTGCCGGCGCACGAGCACCTGCGGCGCGGGGTCGTCGCCGATACGCCGCAACGCGCCGGGCGTCGCGGCGTCCCACGGCTCGATGTGCAGGACGGGCAGCGTCTCGGAGCGGTAGCGCGCCGCGCGCTCGGCGGGCTTGAGCCTGGCGGCGCCCGCCGCATCGAGCGCCTGCAGCAGCAGCCGCGGGTCCTGCGACATGATCACCACGCCCAGCGCATCGACGACGAACGCGCCCTCGTGGCCCACCATCGCCGCCAGCGAACGCGTGTTGCGCTTGACGACCACGATGCCCTTGAAGCGGCCGTCGTCGTACACCGCCGCCGAGAAGTACATGCCCGGGATGCCCGTGGCCTTGCCGACGGCGAAGGCGCGCGCGCCGTGCTCGTCGCGCGTCTGCTTGAAGAAGGCCGGCTCGTTCAGGTGCTGGCCGACGACGCTGTCCGCCGTGCCGGCGTTGCTGGCCGCGACGCAGTTGCCCGCGTCGTCGAGGAAGTAGATCAGGTCGGCGCCGAGTTCCTCGGCCGACGAGGCCAGGAAGTCGTCGACGGCGGCAAGGTCGGGCTGCGCCTGCAGCCGGCTGCGCAGCTGGTCGACCGGCTCGCCGGCGATGGCCGCGCCCGGCCCCGCCGCGCCGATCGCCTGGCGCACCGTGGGCAGGCGCGTGAGCATGTGGGCGACGCCGTCCAGCTGCGCGAGGCCCTGGCGCAGGCCGTCCTCGACCAGCGTCTCGCTCGCATTGGCCTGCGCCGTGGCCGACGCGACGACGCCGGCCACGCGCTGCTCGTAGTGCCGCGTGTTGAGCCACCACGCCGCGGCCGTCCACGCCACCATCAGCAGCAGCACCACCAGCGCCCAGCGCCGCGCCCACGGCGTGCGCAGCACGGAGCGGACGTCGCCGTCGGCCTCGGCAGGCACGTAAGGCGGGATCGACGAATCGAGGCGCAGGCCCGGTGCCGGAGCGTCGCTCATGCGGCCGCCTCGTCTTCGTCGTCGCCGGCCGCGCCCGCGAGCGCCTCGCGCACGCGACCCTCCAGCGCGGTGAAGTCGTACTGGCGCAGGTCGCCCTCCAGCTGCGCGAGCAGGCCCTCGGGCAGCGCGCGCGACGGCGCGGCCGCGAGCGCGGCGAGCTGGTCGCGCACCTGCGTCATCGAGCCCGACGCCGCCCCGTCCGCCAGCGCGGCCAGCTGCGCCCGCACGACGCTGCGGCGCGCGCCGCCCGCCGCCGCGATGGTCTCGCGCTGCAGCCGGTCGACGACATCGGCGGCGACGTCGGCCGCGGGCGCGTGGGCGGGTTCGTCGAGCGGCGCCGCCACCAGCCGCGCGCCGGCGTGCAGCGCCAGCATCTCGTGGATCGAGCCGAACTCGTAGGGCTTGCCGACGAAGTCCTGGAAGCCGTTGCCGACGTAGTAGCGCCGCTCGTGCTCGAGGCTGGACGCCGACACCGCGATCAGCGGCAGCCCGCGCGTGCGCTCGTCGGCGCGCAGCGCGTGCAGCATCTGCAGGCCGTCCAGGCGCGGCATGCGGATGTCGGTGAAGACGATGTCGTACGGCGCGTCGGCAGGCCGCGCGCGGCAGGCAGCCAGGCCGGCCTCGCCGTCGACGGCGGACTCGACCTCGCAGCCCGTCTCGCGCAGCAGCGTCACCAGCACGTCGCGGCTGTACGGGTCGTCCTCCACCACCAACGCGCGCAGCGACGTGCCGGGGGCGAGCCGCTGCCCGCCCGCGAACGCCGCGGCCGGCACGCCGGCGTGGTCGGCCTCGTGCATCGGCAGCCGCAGCCGCACGGTGGTGCCGCGGCCCTTCGTGCTGGTGACGGACAGCTCGCCGCCAAGCGCCTGCGCGATGTGGCGCGACAGGTTCAGGCCCAGGCCCGTGCCGCCCTTGTCCATGCCGGCCGCGCCCTGGCGGAACGCCGTGAACAGGTCGGCGAGCTCGGCCTCGTCCATGCCGGGGCCGGTGTCCTCGACCTCGACCACCGTGTCGCCGCCGGCGCGCCACGCGCGCAGCACGATGCGGCCCGCGTCGGTGAACTTCAGCGCGTTGCCCAGCAGGTTGAGCACCACCTGGCCGAACTTCGCGCGGTCGGTGACGAAGGCGGCGTCGGTGTCGAGGTCGACGTCCAGTCGCAGCAGGAGGCCCTTGGCCTGGGCGCGCGGCTCGAACAGCGAGAAGATCTCGCCGAGTTCGTGGCGCAGATCCATCGGCGCCAGGTGCACCTGCAGTGCACCGGCCTCGATCTTGGCGAGATCGAGGACGTCGTTGATCAGCCCCAGCAGCCGCTGGCTCGCGGCGTAGATCACGCGCAGCCGCTCGCGCGTCTCGGGCGCCTGGCGCCGGTCCTCGATCAGCAGTTGCGTGTAGCCCAGCACGGCGTTCAGCGGCGTGCGGATCTCGTGGCTCATGTTGGCCAGGAACTGCGACTTCGCGCGGCTGGCGGCCTCGGCGTGCTGGCGGGCGTCCTGCAGCAGCGCCTCGGTGCGGCGGTGGCCGTCGATCTCGTCGCGCAGCCGCGTGTTGGTGCTGGCGAGGTCGCGCGTGCGGGCCTGCACCTGGAACTCGAGCTGGTCGCGTGCGTCCTGCATCACCTCGTCGCGGCGCCGGCGCGCGGCCAGCAGCGCGGTGAGCAGCGCCGTGAAGGCGAGGCCGCTGGCCAGCACCGACAGCTGCAGCCACCCCGGCCGCGGCATCGCGCCGGCCCAGGCGGGGCGCGCCAGCATCGTCCAGCGGCGATCGGCCACGCGCAGCTCGAGCCGATCCGACACCCCGCCCGCGATCTGTGCCGCCAGGCCCGGGCGCTGGTCGCCCGGCACGATCTGCACGGGCGTCGCGTCGCTCCACAGCAGCGCGGCGCTGCCGGGCGCGTCGGGGTCGAACAGCAGCAGCGTCTGGTCGTGCGTGCCCATCTGCGCGACCGACGCCTGCAGCAGCCCGGCCAGATCCAGCGTGGCCGACACCATGCCCCGCACCCGCGCCGGATCGAACGGCCGCCCGGCGGAGATGGCCTCGTTCTCGACCGGCGCATAGAGCGTCTGCACCAGCCGCCCCTCGGGGCTGTTGGCGATGCTGGACAGCGGCGGCGTGGAGGTCATCGCGCTGGTGGCGACCGCGCGCGCCAGCGCCGAGCCGCGCTGCGCGTCGTGGGCATGGTCGAGCCCCACCAGCGCCTCGCGGCCGGCCTCGGGGTCGGTCCACGCGACCGGGAAGTACTCGTTGCGCGAGCCGGCGCGCACCACCGTGCCGTAGGCGTCGACCTCGCGGATCGACATGCCGTCCAGCCCCACCGGCGCCGTCTCGAAGGACTCGCGCTGCGCCAGCGTGACGCGCGGCAGCCACTCGAACGTGGACTGCCACGGGCTGCGTTCGAGCAGCGGCGTGGACACGGCGCGGAACTCGGCCACGTCGACGTCGGCCTTGTAGAAGTAGTGCTGCAGCGTCTCGAGGTCGCGCGCCGTCAGCTCGACGTGGTTCTGCAGCGTCATCGCGAGTCGCCCGGCGTCGGCCTTGAAGCGCTCGGTCTGCGTCTCGCGCACGCCCAGGCCCACGGCGAAGGTGCAGAACGCGGTCAGGCCCAGGCCCAGGCAGATCAGCGGGAACGGCTGCACCGTCAGGCGATCCTCGCGCAGCCGCGGGTGCGCCAGCAGGAGCAGCACCGGCGCGAGCACCAGCATGCCGGTGGCGCCGCCCAGCCAGCCGGCCACCCAGCCGAACCAGGGCTGCACGTCCTGCGCCGGCGTGAACAGCTGCCACGCGAGCGCGCCCACCGTCGGCGCGGCCAAGGCGCACAGCGTGACCACGAACGCGAAGCGCAGCGTCTGGCGCACGGGGTTGCGAGGCAGCTCGTGCGGGAACGTGCGCAACAGCCATGCGGCGACCGCGGCCTGCGCCAGTTCGCCGAGCGCCACCAGCGCCGCGGTGGGCGCGTCGCCCGCCTCGATCGGGCCGCCGTCGAACAGGTTGCCGGCGAACAGGCCCAGCGCGAGGCCGACCGCCGCGCGGCGACCGAACACCATCAGCGCCGCCAGCGCGAAGCCGGCGTCCAGCCAGTCGGCCGCCACCGGGCCGGGCACGATGGACAGCTCCGCCCCTAGGCGCGCGACCACGCCCGTCGCCCAGGCGAGAACGATGGTCAGCAGCAGGTTTCGTCGCAACGGCAACAGCATCACCGCGCGTGTCCTCCCGAGGGCGGGGCAGGAATTGCCCGCGGCCATGATAGCCGCGCGATTCTTCGCGCAAGGGCCGCGCGCCGCCGGGCCGCGCCGACCCGCGATTTATTGCCGATTCGGCGCGGCACGGCGCGAGGATCTGCTACCTTGCCCAGTATCGCCCCCCGGGAATGCGCCATGTCCGACGACTTCTTCGCCCCGCCGCCGTTCAACCCCGAGACCGCCCGCGCCACGCTCGCGCGCACGCTGCGCGACCTGAGGCTCGCCGAACGCGGCGGCACCTTCGAGTTCAACGGCCAGCCCGCGGTGAAGGCGCAGGTCGACGGCGCCGTGCTCAAGCTCGACGTCGTCAAGCGCCCGTCGCGCTCGCCCGACTGGGAACACGCGCAGGCCGCCGACCACGCGCAGCTGCGGCGCTTCATCGACGACGTGAAAAAGCGCGTGTCGCGCTGGAACGAGGGGCGCGAGGAGTAGTGCTTGAGCCACGCCGTGTGGGGTTGGGCGGCTGACCCGCAGGCGTAACCCGCCCTTTGCGATGCGGGCTGCGGCGCAAGAGCGATGCTGCACAGCAGCGCGCCAGCAGGCGGCGGGTCACGCCTGCTGCTGACCCGCACGACGAGATAACGACCCCGGAATCGCCGCTAAGCCGGCTCGAACGTCGGCGGCGGCCCGTCGGCAATCGCCGCCAGGTGGGCCTCGACTTCGTCGAACGCCGGCGTGCGCATCGTCGCCAGCACGTCGTGCATCGTGCAGAACGTGAAGTCGGGGTCGTCGGCATGCTCGGCGTCCAGCCGGCGCGAGAGCTCGAGGTAGCCGAGGTAATCGGCGATCTCCGCCTCGGTGTAGCCGCGCAGGCGCGAGAACCCGGCCACGTCGCCGGCGTCCCACGCGCGGCGCTCGGCAGGCGACCACGTCGTCCACGACGATACCTTCTCGGCGCGGGCCGTGCGATCGAGCGCGTGCACCCAGTCGCGGAACAGCGCGCCGTCGCGGTACAGCGCCGCGAGCGCGGCCGGCAGCGCCGCGACGTCGAGCGCCGCGAGCACCTCGCCGTAGGTGGCCGGCAGCGTCACGGCGGGACCGTTGCTCAAGCCGTCGGCCCGACGACGATCACGAAATGCTTGCGCACGCGCTCCAGCACCTCGAACGAGCCGGCGAAACCCGCGGGGATCACCAGGGCCTCGCCGGCCTTCGCCTCGGTGAACGTGCCGTCGACGGCGTGCAGGCGGCAGCGGCCGGCCAGCACCACCATGTATTCGTGCTCGGTCGGGTCCATCTGGATGCGCCAGCGGCCGACCTCGCATTCCCAGATGCCGGCCACCATGCCGGCGGGGCCGCTCTCGTACAGCACCCAGGTGCGGCGCTCGGGCACGCCGATCTCGCGGCGCTCCTCGCGCGGGAAGTCGATCTCGGGCGGCGTGGCGGGTGGGTCGAACTTGACGATGGAAGCCATGGGGATGCTCAGCGGATGGTCAGGGGAATCGTGACGGGGCCGTCGTTGACGAGGTGCACCTGCATGTCGGCGCCGAAGCGGCCGCTGGCCGTGCGCGGGTGGCGCTCGGCGGCCAGGCGCAGCACGCATTCGTAGAGGCGGCGACCGAGTTCCGGCGGCGCGGCAGCGGTGAAGCTGGGGCGGTTGCCGCCGCTGGTGTCGGCGGCCAGCGTGAACTGGCTGACGATCAGCAGGCCGCCGCCGGGCACGTCCTGCACGCTGCGGTTCATCTTGCCGGCATCGTCCGGGAAGATGCGCAGCTTCAGCAGCTTGGCGACGAGCTTGTCGGCCTGCGCCTCGGTGTCCCCGGGCTCGGCGCACACGAGCACCAGCAGCCCCGGGCCGATGGCGCCCACCGTCTCGCCGGCCATGTCGACGCGCGCCTCGCGCACGCGCTGGATGACGGCCAGCATGTCAGTGCGCCCCGCGGTGGGCCGGCGCCGGCGCGTCGGCGGCGGGCTCGTCGACGTAGGCCTCGACGTCGGTGGGCAGCAGCTGGATCGACGTGCGCAGGCCGGCGACGTCGCGCATCAGCGCGCGTTCGACCTCGGCGCGCAGCGATGCGGCGCGGCCCAGCGTCCAGGCCGCGGGCACGTGCATGTGCAGGTCGACGTAGCGGCGCTGGCCGGCGCGCCGCGTGGCGACGTGGTCGAAGCGGATCGGCTGGCCCTTGAACTCGGCCAGCGTGCGGTCGATCTGCGCGCGCACCTCGGGCTCGACGGCCATGTCCATCAGCCCGTCCGCCGAGCGCCACACCAGCGACACGCCCTCGCGCACGATGTTGCCCGCCACGCACACCGCAACGACCGGGTCGAGCCACAGCCAGCCCGTGAAGTGCACGCCGACGAGGCCGGCCACCACGCCGACCGACGTCCAGACGTCGGCGATCAGGTGCTTGGCGTCGGCCTCCAGCGCGATCGAGCGCTCGTGCGACGCCTTGCGCAGCATGAAGAACGCGAGCCCGCCGTTGAGCGCGGTGGACGACAGCGACAGCACCATGCCCAGGCCGATCGCCTGCACCGGCGCCGGATGGAACAGCCGCTCGCCGGCGGCGCCCACGATCGCGATCGCCGCGGCGACGATCAGCACGCCCTCGAAGCCGCTGGAGAAGTACTCGGCCTTGTGGTGGCCGTACGGGTGGCCCTCGTCGGGCGGTTGCGCGGCCCACGTCACCATCATCAGCGCGAACACGGCGCCGACGACGTTGACCAGCCCCTCGATCGCGTCGGACAGCAGGCTCACCGAGCCGGTGACGTACCAGGCGGCGGCCTTGAGCACGATCGTCGCGACGGCGACGACGGCCGAGACCTTGAGGTACGAACTGACTTGCATGCCCGTATTGTCGCCGGGCCGGCGGACTCAGCCCGCCGCGGACTGCCCGGTTTTCCCGTCCTTGCGCGCGCGGGGCCGCCCTCGCGCGGGCGCCGGCGCGGGACGCGCGGCCCCGCCCGGCTGCGCGCGCACGTGGTCGATGAACGCCCGCAGCTTGGGCAGCACCTGCAGCCGGCCCGGGTGGTACAGGAACACGCCCGGCGTGCTCGGCGCATGCGCGCGCAGCAGTTCAACCAGGCGGCCTTCGGCGACATGCCCGGCGGCGATCGGCTCGGGCAGCTGCGCGAGGCCGACACCGCCCAGCGCCGCGCCCAGCATCGTCGCGTAGTCGTTGACCACCACGGGCCCCGTGACGGCGAGGTCGATCGCGCGGCCGTCGTCCTGCACGCGCCACGGCGCCACCGCGCCGCTCGCGCGCCGCAGCCGGATGCACGCGTGGCCGGGCACGTCGGCCAGCGCACGCGGGCGGCCGTGCCGCGCGAGGTAGTCGGGGCTGGCGACGATCGCGAAGCGGAACGACGGCGTCAGGCGCACGGCCACCATGTCGGCGGCGATGAACTCGCCCATGCGGATGCCGGCGTCGAAGCCGTCGCGCGCGAGGTCGACGAGCTCCTCGCTCGTGGCGATCTCCAACACCACGTCCGGGCAGGCCGCGGCGAACGACGCCAGCACCGGCTGCAGCACGACGGGCACCACCGACGGCGGCACCGCCAGGCGCAGCAGGCCCGACGGCCGCTGCGATTGCCCCTTGGCCTGCTCGGTGGCCGCGACGATCGCGTCGAACGCCGGTCGCACCTGCTCGAGGAAGCGCTGGCCGGCCTCGGTCAGGCCGACGCTGCGCGTGGTGCGCGTGAACAGCGCGACGCCCAGCCGCGCCTCGATCGCGCGGATCGCCTGGCTCACGGCCGAGGGCGTCACGGCGAGGTCGGCCGCGGCCCGGCGGAAGCTGCCGCGCTCGGCCACGCGCAGGAAGGCCTCGAGGCCCTCCAGGGCGCGCCGCTCGACTGTGTAGTTGAACTTCATGGTTCATGCATATTATGGCGACTGGTGCGATGAATGTCCCGTCCCTACGATTGCCCTCGAAAGACGCGTGATCGGCGCGTCCGCCTTCGCAAGGAGATCGCCATGCACCCCGAGACCCTGTTCCAGATCCACCTCGTCGCCGGCTACGCCGCGTGGGGGCTGTGCTTCGGCGCTTTCGCCTGGCCGTGGCTCAAGGCCATGGAACGCGACGACGCGCTGCGCGCGATCGCCGCGCTGCACGGCTTTCGCTTCTTCGGCCTCGTGTTCATCCTGCCGGGCGTGGTCGGCAGCGGCCTGCCGGCGGGCTTCGCCGTGCCCGCGGCCTGGGGCGACTTCGCCACCGGCCTGCTCGCCCTGCTCGCGCTGGCGACGTTCCGCGCGCGGCCGCTGTTCCGGGCGCTGGTCGTCGTCCTCAACGTCGTCGGCCTGGCCGACCTGCTGCTGGCCTACGCGCACGCCGTCCAGCTGGGCCTGCCCGAGGTCGCCGGCCAGCTCGGCGCGGCCTACGTGATCCCGATCCTGTACGTGCCGCTGCTGGCCATCACGCACGGGGCGGCGTTCCGGCTGCTCGCGCGCCGGGCAGGGTCGCCCGCCATCGCGACCCGGGTGGCCTGATGCGGCACGCCCGCCGCGATCAGCGGCCGCGCGGCCGGAACGGCGCCCACTTCCTCGCAGGGAGATAGTCCAGCTTCTCGACGCTGCCCTTGCCCTTGAGCATCGCCCGCCAGATTCCAAGGACCTCCGCGGGCGTCTGCGCCTTGGCCGACATCGCCTCGGCCAGCTGGACCCGCAGGTCGGTGAACTCCGGCCCCGTGAACTTGTCCTTGATCGTCGTCAGGTGCGCCTTGGTCGCCTCGTCCAGGAACATCGCGAGGTTCTGCGCGCGCAGGTCCGCCTCGTAGCCCGATCGGCTCTGCATGATCAGCTCCACCGCCTTGAGCAGCCGCGCCTGCCTGGCCTGCGACCGCTGGTTCCAGAGGGCGAACCCGCCGGCCAGCAGCGCAGCGAACACGACGCCGCCGGCCGTGACCAGCGTCGCGTTGGCGCCGGCAGGATGCTGCGCGAGGTCCTGGATGGCCTGCTGCTGCCCGTCGAGCCGGTGCTCGAGCCCTTCGACCAGCCCTCGCAGCCGGGCGACCTCCGGATCCGCGACCGTGGTCTGCACCGCCGCCGGCGCCGACGCCGCTGGCGCCGCCGCGACCTGCGGCGCCAGCACCAGGACGATGACGGCGATCCCCACACGCAATGGCCTGCCCATGATTCCTCCTCGCCGGATGCCTGCTCGCGCGCAAACGCGAACGTGTCGCGCGCCCCGGACGCGACACTCGCGCGATCGCGGGGGCACGTCAAGTTGCCGTCAGCCGGGCCGACGCCCGCGAGAACGCGGATTGCCACGTGAACCCGCATGACGATCCCCACCCGACAACTGCCGTGGTCGCTGGACGACATCGACTACACCGCCATCGACGCCGGACGCATCCGCGACGACGACGCGCTGTTCCTGCTCGTCTGCAGCGCGTCGTTCGTGGAAAGCGGTTCGGACACCTACACCGGCAACCTGGTCGAGCACTTCGCCGACGACGACGAGGTGGGCCACTGGCTGCGCGAGCACTGGGAGCCCGAGGAACTGCAGCACGGCCGCGCGCTGCGCGCCTACGTCGAGCACGTGTGGCCCGAGTTCGAGTGGGACGCCGCCTACGCCGATTTCTTCGCGGAATACGGCGCAGTCTGCACGATGGAGGAACTCGAGCCCACGCGCGGCCAGGAGATGGCGGCGCGCTGCATCGTGGAGATGGGCACGACGACGTACTACCAGGCGATCCACGCCGCCACCGACGAGCCGGTGCTGCGCGAACTGGCGTGGCGCATCCGCTGCGACGAGGTGCGCCACTACAAGAACTTCCACGCGTTCTTCCAGAAGTACCGGCGCACGGAGCGGCTCGGGCGGCGCCACGTGCTGGCCGCGCTCGTGCGGCGCGCGGTGGAACTGCGCAACGAGGACGCGGCGATCGCGCTGCGCCACGTCGCGGCCTGGCGGCGCCGCAGCCGCCTGGACGACGGCGCCGACGCGCGCGTGCCGTCGGACTCCGAACTGAAGCACCAGGCCTACGGCGTGGTGAGCCGCCACCTGCCGATGGATCTGGCGGTGCGCATGGCGATCAAGCCGCTGCAGCTGAGCCCCGGCGTGCAGCGCTGGCTGGTCAAGCCGCTGGCCACGCTCGGCGCGGGCATCGTGCGGCCGTGAGCGTCGACGCGGATCGACGACGACGCGAACGCCCGCGCGGCGCGGACGTCGCGTCGGACGCGGCTCAGTGCCGGTCGATCAGCGGCAGCACCGCCGAGATCATCGCCGTCGTCACCGACACGCCGATGAACAGCGGCAGCAGGCCGCCGGGCAGCAGGCGCTCGAACGCGGCGCGCAGGCGCGCGAGGCCGGTGCGCGGGGCGGCGGCAAGCGCGCCCTCGGCGAGCTCGTCCTCGGCGCGGCGCTGCGCGGCGATGACGGCGCGCGCCTGGATCGCGGCCTCCTGCGCCTTGGCTTCCTGCGCGGCCACCCATTGCGAGGTGGCCTGCGCCTGCGAGACGGCCGGCGCGGGCGCCTGGGCCGACGTGGCGGCGGCGCGCTCCAGCACCGTGTGCGAGGTCGACGCCGCGGCGCGCGTGGCGGCCGGCGTGGCGGCGGCCGGGGCGGGCAGCGGCTCCAGGCCTTCCTCGCCGAACATCTCGGTGGGCGCGAAGCCGCTGTAGTCGTCGTCGCCGGCCGTGTGCAGGAACTGCGTCTCGGCAAAGCCGCCGTTCGAGCGCGGCGCGGACTTGGAACGGGTCAGGGGCTTGAACATGTCTCTATCCTCCGGGGGCCGGTTCGTCGCGGGACGGCGGGCGCGAACCCGTCTTCCCGGCACCGAACTTTCTGCGGCGGCCCGGGCTCCGCAGGTGCGGAGTCTGGGTCGGGGCGTTTCCTTGCTGTGGAACGACCTCTTTGCGAATTTTCGGCTCAGGTGCCTGGATCGACAGCAGGCGAACTACTGGTGTTGTCAGCGCGCCCGCCGCGGCCCGGCGCCGCGTGCGGCGCCCGGATCGAGGCAGGCAGGGGTGTCGATGGCCGCCCGCTGCATCGACCTCGTCGTCATCTCGCTGTTAGGGATGGCGCAACGGGCCGATGCAATGAAGTTTCGCTGAACTGGACGGTCGCCGCTTCCCCAAAAGGGGGGGCGGACCACCCCCTTGGACGCGGGGGGTCAGCCTTTTGGCCGCGCGGGTCAGTCGGGCTTGCCCGGCGCTGAATCCGCGCTGTCCGACGCGACGCGCCCGCCGGCGAGCGCGACGACGCGATCGGCGGTGGCGATCGTCTCGGGCCGGTGCGCCACGATCACGCGCGTCAGCGCCATCGCGCGCACGGCCTCGTTGACGCTGCGCTCGTTGACGAGGTCCAGGTGGCTGGTGGCCTCGTCGAGCACCAGGATGCGCGGACGCCGGTACAGCGCGCGCGCCAGCAGCACGCGCTGCTTCTGGCCGCCGGACAGCCCGGTGCCGACGTCGGTGACCAGCGTGTGGTAGCCCATCGTCATCGCCTGGATCTCGCCGTCGACGGCCGCCAGGCGCGCGCAGTCCTCGATGCGTTCCATGTCGGGCTGGGCGTCGAAGAAGCAGATGTTGTCGGCCACCGAGCCCGTGAACAGCCGATCCTCCTGCATCACGGTGCCGATCAGCGCGCGATAGTGCGACAGCCCCAGCCGGTGGATGGGCGTGCCGTCGAACAGCACCTCGCCCTCGGTGGGCGCGAGCAGGCCCAGCAGCACCTTGACCAGCGTCGTCTTGCCGCAGCCCGAGGGCCCGGTGACGGCCAGGCTGCGCCCCGCCTCGACGACCAGGTCAACGCCGCGCAGCACCCACGGCTCGGTGGGGCCGTAGCGGTAGCCCACGCCGCGCAGCTCGAGGCGTGCCGGGCGCCGGCTCAGGTCGACCTCGATCGCCGCGGGCGCCTCGCTCGCCTCGACCTGCGCGAGCGCGATGTCGGCGACGCGCTCGCCGTGCAGGCGCAGCATGGCGAGCTCGGAGGCGGTGTCGACGAGCGCGCCCACGCGCTGCGAGAACAGCTCCTTGTAGGCCATGTACGCGAACAGCATGCCCACCGTGAAGCCGCCGGCCAGCACCATGCGCGCGGCCAGCCACACGACCAGCACGCGCTCCAGGCCGAACAGCAGCGTCTGCGCGCTCTCGTGCGCGACGTGCACGCGCGCGACGCGCAGGCCGGCGTTGAACTGGTCGGCCAGCATGTTCATCCAGCCGGCACGGCGCTGGTCGCCGCGGCCGAACAGGCGCACGCTCTGGATGCCGCCGGCCGTCTCGAGGAAATGCGTCTGCTGGCGCGCGGCGTGGATGATCTGCTCGGCGCTGGCCTCGCGCAGCGAACGGAACACCGCCAGCCGCAGCAGCGCGTACAGGCCCGCCGCGACCACCGACACCGCCATCAGCGCCGGGCTGTACAGACCCATCATCAGCAGCGTGCCGGCCACCATCAGCCCGTCGACCAGCGCCTGCACGAGGCCCGTCGTGAGCGTCTTCTGGATCACCTCGATCGAGCCGAAGCACGACACGATGTGGCCGACGTGGCGCTTCTCGAAGAACTCCAGCGGCAGCCGCACGAGGTGCCCGAACACGTTGCCCAGCCACTGGAAGTTCAGCCGCGCGCTGAGCGTGGCCACCCACCAGCCGCGTACCGCGCCCATCCCCGCCTGCAGCAGCACCAGCAGGCCGAAGCCGAGCGCCAGCACGGCCAGCAGCTCGCGGTCGGCGGCCAGCAGCGCCTGGTCGACCACCCACTGCAGGTAGAACGGCAGCGCGATGACGACGACCTCCAGCGCGAGCGCCAGCGCGAGGATCTGCGCGAGGCCGCGGTTCAGGCCCGTGATGCGGCCCATCAGCCCGCGCAGCGTGAAGCGCAGCCGCTCGGACTGCGGCGCGAAGCCCTCGCCGGGGCGCAGCTCGAGCGCGATGCCGGTGAAGTGCTGCGCGAACTCCTCGCGCGTGAACGCCCGCACGCCCACGGCCGGGTCGTGCACCACGATGCGCCGCGCCGACACCGACTTCAGCACCACGAAGTGGTTCATGTCCCAGTGCAGGATGCAGGGCCGCTGCAGCTCGGGCAGGTTGTGCAGGTCCAGCTTCAGCGGGCGGCTGTCCAGGCCGAGCCCGGCGGCCACGCTCATCAGGCTCTCGAAGTTGGCGCCCTTGCGCGACAGGCCGAAGCGCAGGCGCAGCGCGGGCAGGTCGGCGTCCAGGCCGAGGGCGACGGCCACCATCGCGACGCAGGCGAGGCCGCATTCGCTCGCCTCGGTCTGCAGGATGACGGGCACGTGCCGGCGCAGGCCCAGCCGGCGCGTGACCCCGGCCGGCACCGGGTCGCGCTCCATCGCGCCGGTCATCGGGCGGCCACCCGCAGCGCGTCCAGTGGTTCAAGCGCCCATTGCAGCAGCGTGCGCTTCTCGGCCACCAGGCTCGCCTGCACGTGCATGCCGGCCTTCAGCGACGCGCGCCACGCGAGCGCGGCGTCGGGCGCGGCGTCCAGCGCGACGATCACGCGGAAGAACGCCTGCCGCGAGGCCGTCGCTTCCGACGCCGGATCGCCGAGGTCGCTCGCGGCCACCGCGCTGCGCGACACCTCGCGCACGTGCGCCGGCAGCTGGCCGTAGCGCGCGTACGGGAACGCGTCGACGCGCAGCCACACCGGTGTGCCCGGCCGCACGAAGCCGGCCGCGCGGGTGGGTACCCACAGCTCGGCCTGCAGCGCGGCGCCGGCCGGCAGCAGCGTGGCCAGCGCCTGGCCCGCGGCGACCGACTGCCCCGGCGCGGCCAGCAGCGCCGCGACCTCGCCGGCCTCGGGCGCCAGCACCTGCGTGCCGCGATGCGATTCGTTCTCGGCCTGCGCCTGCGCGAGCGCCTGCGCCTGGCGCTGCATCTGCGCGCTCTCGCGGCCGGCCTGCAGCGGCAGTGCGGCGCGCTCGGAACGCAGCGTGGCGAGCTCGGCCTGCGCGGCCCCATGCGAGCGCTCGAGCTCCGACAGCCGCGACTGCTGATCGAGCAGCTCGGTCTGCTTCTCGGCCGCCTCCACCGGCGACACCGCGCCGCTGCGCACGAGCTCCGGATAGCGCCCGGCCACCTCGCGCACCAGCTGCACGCGCTCGCGCTGCAACGCGATCTCGCGTTCCTGCTGCGCCAGCCCCGTGGCGACGGCGGCGATGCGCGCGTCGAGCGACACGGCCTGCTGGCGCACCTGCTCGCCCTGCTGCTGCAGTTCCGCGGCGAGGCTGCCCTGGCGCAGCGCCAGCGAGCGCGCGACGGCCTCCTGCGTCGGGCCGGCGGCGCTCGACTGCTCGGTCGACAACCGCACCACCGCCTGCCCGGCCTCGACCCGCGCGCCCTGCGCCACGGGCGTGGCCAGGACGACGCCGGCCTGCGGCGCCACCAACCGCAGCACGCCGCCCGCGGGCGCCAGCACGCCGGCCACCGTCTCCTTGCGCGCGAAGCCTTGCGTGGCCGCGAACACGACCAGTGCCAGCGCGACCAGCACGAAGAACACGGCCACGGCCGTCTGCCACGGGCTGCGCGTCAGCACGATCGCACCGTGGAATTTCTGGCGCTGGTAGTCGACGGCCTGGCGGCGGAACAGTTCGGGCATGGGTGGCGGGGGCGGCTTCGCGCGACCGCGAAGGGTAGCCCAAAAATTCAGCAGGCCGATCAGCGATTGCCCGCCGGCGCGGCGCGTTCCATGCCCGCACGGCATGGTCGGAATGCACATTCCTCATCCGCATGGCGGACGCCCGCGGCTACAGTCGCCTTCCCATCACAGAATGACGCGTTCGCACGCGCACCGGAGCCCCGCATGAAGCTGTTGATCGGCAACAAGAACTACTCGTCGTGGTCGATGCGTCCGTGGGTGATGCTCACCCAGTTCGACATCCCGTTCGAGGAGGTGCGCATCCCGTTCGAGAGCTTCGCCGCCGACTCGAAGTTCAAGGCCGCGGTGGCCGAGCGCTCGCCCGCGGGCAAGGTGCCGGTCCTGGTGGACGACGACGGCTTGGCGGTATGGGACTCGCTGGCGATCGCCGAATACGTCGCCGAGAAGTTCCCCGACAAGGCGCTGTGGCCGCGCGACGCCCGCCGGCGCGCCCGCGCCCGCAGCGTCTGCGCCGAGATGCACAGCGGCTTCGGCACGATGCGCGACGTGTTCGGCATGAACATCGAGGCCTCGATGCCCGACGTCGGCGCTCGCGTGCTGGCCGAGAACGCCGCGGCGCGCGCCGACCTCGCCCGCATGACGCAGCTGTGGCAGGAGGCGCTCGCCGCGTCCGGCGGCCCGTTCCTGTTCGGCGAGTTCAGCATCGCCGACGCCTACTTCGCGCCGGTGGTGATGCGCATGGTGACCTACGCGCTGCCGGTGCCGGCCGACGTCGCCGCGTACATCGCGCGCGCCACCGCCGCCAAGGGCACGGCCGCGTGGATCCGCGGTGCGCTGGCCGAGAAGGAGTTCCTGCAGTTCGAGGAGCCCTACCGCACGTCGCGCGACTGACGCGATCGCGCGACGCGGCCTGTTTCGGCCAGCCTTTTCGAGGGAGTCGGCCCGGGTTCCTTCGGTATATTGGCCGGACATGTCCGTCCCCCGTCTCTCCGCGCTGGCGCCGGTCGCGCTGGCCGTCGTCGCGCTGCTGGCCACCGGCCACGCGTTCCCCCAGTCCGCCGTCGAAGCCGAGCCGCCGGCGTCCGCGCCGTCAGCCGCCGCCGCGGCGGCGGCCGCGTCGGAAGCGCCGGTGCAGGCGCCGGTCGTCGCGCACGTTCCGGCCGCGTCGCAGCCGTTCGCGGCGGCGTCGTCGGCGTCGTCCCCGTCATCGGCCGCGCAGCCGGTCGTGCAGCCCGCGCCGGCGTCCCAGGCGGAGGCCGAGTCCGCGCCGGCATCGCAGGCCGCGGCGGCCGTGCCCGTCCATGGCGCGTCGGCGGCGCTCGCGCCCGTCGCGCCGGTCAGGGCGCCCGCGTCCACCGTCACCGAGGCCGCCGCGCTGCCGCCGGCCGCGCCCGTCAACGCGCCCACCGGCAACGCCACGCATGCGGGCGACGACGTCATCCGGGACGCCCACGACGCCTTCCTGCGGCGCGACCGCGCGCAGCTCGCGGTGCTGCGCGCCACCGCGCTCACCAATCGCCTGCCGCTCGCGCCCTGGGTCGACTACTGGGAGCTGACGAACCGCCTGGCCGAGGTGAGCTCCGACGAGATCGAGCAGTTCTACGCGCGCTGGCCGGGCAGCTACGTCGAGGATCGGCTGCGCAACGACTGGCTGCTCGAGGTCGGCCACCGCCACGACTGGGACGCGTTCAAGCGCGACTACCCGCGCTTTCGCATGAACGACGACCGCAGCGTCGCGTGCTATGCGACGCTGGTCGAGCACCTGGCCGGCAAGCCCGTGCACGACGTCGCGCTGGCGCAGTGGCTGGCCATCAAGGACATCGACGGCGGCTGCCAGCTGATGGCGCAGACGCTGTACGACGACCAGGTCTTCAGCGACGCCGACGTGTGGCGCCGCCTGCGCCGGGCGGCCGAGCTGTCGGGCAAGGCCGGCGAGCGCGCGCTGCGCGGCGGCGCGCAGATCCTCGGCAAGGGCGCGGTCAAGGAGATGAACGCGCTGCTGGACAACCCGGCGCGCTTCATCGCGCGCAAGGCCGACATCGGCACCGCGCGCCGCAACGACATGGCCACGATCGCGCTGGCCCGCATGGGCGCGAGCGACGCGGGCGCGGCCGCGCTGCAACTGCAGGAGCGCTGGCAGCACGCGATCGGCGCCGACAACGCGAGCTGGGCCTGGGCGATGCTCGCCAAGCACGGCGCGCAGTCGCTGATGCCCGAGGCCGTGGACTGGGCCGACCGTGCCTGGGCCGCGCGCAAGCCGGCCAGGAAGGGCGAGAAGCCCGCGCCGCTCGACTGGAGCGACGACGTGCTCGCGTGGCACGCGCGCGCCGCCCTGCGCGCGGGCGAGGGCAGCAAGCGCTGGAAGGACGTCGAGCGCGCGATCGACGCGATGAGCGACCACGAGCGCGCGCAGGACAACTGGGTCTACTGGCGCGCGCAGGCCGAGCTCGGGCTGGCGCTGGCCTCGCCCGGCGCCGAGAGCGACGCCGCCGTCGCCGCCGCGCGCGGGCAGCTCAAGGCGCTGTCGGCCAACGTGAGCTTCTACGGGCTGCTCGCGGCGGAAGACCTCGGCGCGCCGTTCGCGCTGCCGCCGCGGCCGATCCCCGTCACGCCGCTGGAGCGCGGCCTGGCACGCGCCAACCCCGGCCTGCAGCGCGGCCTGGCGCTCACCGCGCTGGAGCTGCGCGACGAGGGCCGCCGCGAGTGGAACTTCACGCTGCGCGGCATGACCGACCGCGACCTGCTGGCCGCCGCGCAATGGGCCTGCGACATGAGCGACTGGCAGCTGTGCATCAACACGAGCGAGCGCAGCAAGACCGAGATCGACGTCGCGCAGCGCTACCCGATGCCGTTCCGGCGCGACATCGTCGAGGCCGCCAGCAACGCCGGGCTCGACCCGGCCTTCGTGTTCGGCCTGATCCGCCAGGAGACGCGCTTCATGGGCAACATGCGCTCGGCCGTCGGCGCCAACGGCCTGATGCAGCTGATGCCGGCCACGGCCAAGTGGGCCGCCAAGAAGGGCAACATCCCGTACCGCCCCGAGCTCATCGCCGACGCGTCGACCAACCTGCGCATCGGCAGCTTCTACCTGAAGATGGTGCTCGAGAGCTTCGGCGGCTCCGACCCGATGGCCGCCGCCGCCTACAACGCCGGCCCCGCGCGCCCGCGGCGCTGGCGCGGCGGGCTGATGCTGGCGCCCGAGGTGTGGACGGAGAATGTGCCGTTCCACGAGACCCGCGACTACGTCAAGAAGGTGATGACCAACGCCGCCATCTACGCCGCGCTGCTGGGCAACAAGGGCCCGCAGCTGCGCCCCCGCCTCGGCCCGCAGATCGGCCCGCGCGACGCCGAGCAGCCGCCGGCGCCGGACATGCCATGAAGGTCTTCGTCGTCGGCGGCGCGGTGCGCGACGGCCTGCTGGGCGAGCCGGTGAACGACCGCGACTGGGTCGTCACCGGCGCGAGCCCGCAGGACATGCTGGACGCCGGCTACCTGCCCGTCGGCAAGGACTTCCCCGTCTTCCTGCACCCGCAGACGCACGAGGAGTACGCGCTCGCCCGCACCGAGCGCAAGACGGGCCCGGGCTACCGCGGCTTCGAGGTGTACGCGGCGCCCGACGTCACGCTGGAGGACGACCTGCGCCGGCGCGATCTCACGATCAACGCGATCGCGCAGCAGAAGGACGGCACGCTGGTCGACCCGCACCACGGCCAGCGCGACCTGCAGGCCAAGGTGCTGCGCCACGTCTCCGAGGCGTTCACCGAGGATCCGGTGCGCATCCTGCGCCTGGCGCGCTTCGCCGCGCGCTGGCCCGGGTTCACGGTCGCGCCCGAGACCACCGCGCTGATGAAGCGGATGGTCAAGGCCGGCGAGGTCGACGCGCTGGTGGCCGAGCGTGTGTGGCAGGAGGTCTCGCGCGGGCTGATGGAGCGCGCGCCGGCCCGGATGTTCGAGGTGCTGCGCAGCGTCGGCGCGCTCGCGCGGCTGATGCCCGAGGTCGACGCGCTGTTCGGCGTGCCGCAGCCGCCGCAGCACCACCCGGAGATCGACACCGGCGTGCACACGATGATGGTGCTGGGCCGCTGCGCCGCCACCGCGCAGCCGCTGCCGGTGCGCTGGGCCTGCCTGGTGCACGACCTGGGCAAGGGCACGACGCCCGCCGACGTGCTGCCGCGCCACATCGGCCACGAGCAGCGCGGCCAAGACCTGATTCGCGGCGTCAACGAGCGCCTGCGCGTGCCCACCGACTGCGGCGAGCTCGCGCTGCTGACCGCGCGCGAGCACACCAACGTGCACGCCAGCGGCAAGCTCGACGCCAAGGCCGTCATGCGCCTGATCGAGCGCTGCGACGCCTTCCGCCGCCCCGAGCGCTTCCTGCAGATGCTGGCCGCCTGCGAGTGCGACGCCACCGGCCGCCTGGGCCTGGAGCACGCGCCCTACCCGCAGCGCGCCCGCCTGGCCGCGGCCCTGAGGACGGCGCAGGACGTCGACACCCGTGCCGTCTCCGCGCAGGCGATGGAACGCGGCCTGAAGGGCCAGGCGATCGCCGACGCCATCCGCCAGGCGCGGGTGCAGGCGCTGCAGGCCGCCCTGCTGCCCGGCGATTGATCCGCGTTGCGCAGCAGTGTCCTGAGTGCGCCGGCGTTTACACGGTGCGTCGGACGGACGATGATGCGGCTCCCCCACCGCTGCCCCGTCCATGAAGCTGCCCGCCCGCGAGACCGCCCTGGTCGTCATCGACATGCAGACGATCCTGTTCGACCCGGAACCCGCCGAGGCCGAGGAGGTGGTCGCGCGCATCAACGGCCTCGCGTCACGCGCGCGCGCCGCGGGCGTGCCGGTGGTCTGGGTGCAGCACGAGACGGCCGCCGGCGACCTGGTGGCCGACACCCCCGGCTGGCGCCTGCACCCGGGCCTGGCCACGGACGCGTCCGACCTGTTCGTGCGCAAGAAGATGTCCGACGCCTTCCTGCGCACGACGCTGCACGACGAGCTCGCCGCGCGCGGCGTGCGCCACGTCACCGTCTGCGGCTACTCCAGCGAGTTCTGCGTCGACTCCAGCGTGCGCGGCGCCGCCTCGCGCGGCTACGCCGTCACGCTCGCCTCCGACGCCCACACCTCGCACGACAAGCCCCACGCCACCGGCCTGCAGATCCGCCTGCACGAGAACGAGACGCTGCGCAACATCAGCAGCTTCCACGTCGTGATCGACGCGGCGCCGGCGGCGGAGATCGCGTTCGCCTGACGCGCGGAGCCACGCCATGAAGTGCGCCGTCTGCGGCCAGGAACATCCCGACGACGACATCGAGCTGACCTACGTGCGGCCCGACGACGTCTTCCGCGTGCCCGAGGAGCAGCGCGCCGCACGCGTCCACGAGAGCCCGGACTTCGCGGTCCTCGACGACAACCGCTTCTTCGTCCGCGCAGTGCTGCCGATCCCCGTGCACGGGCGGCGGCGCGACTACAACGTCGGCGTGTGGGTCGAGCTCGACGAGTTCGCCTTCCAGCGCGTCGTCGAGCGCTGGGAGGATCCGCAGCAGGCCAGCGAGCCGCCGATGCCCGGGCAGCTCGCCAACGCGATCAAGTCGCTGCCCGACACGACGGGCCTGCTCGTCTCGCTGCGCCTGACCGGCCTGAAGTCGCGGCCCACCGCGCAGGTGCTGCCCACCGCGCATCCACTGCATGCCGAGCAGGCGCGCGGCATCTCGGTGCATCGCGCGCAGGACTTCCGCGCCGGCTGAGGCGCGCGGCCGCCAAGCGCGGCGTCACTGCCAGGCACCGGCACCGGCAAGCGCAGCGGCGCGCTCCCCGGGGCGACCAGGCCCGTCGTCAGGCCGCCGGCGCCGCGGCCGCCGTGTACGCGTCGACCGCGTCCAACGTGCGCGCCGAATAGACCATCGCCGCGCCGGCGTTCAATGCCACGGCCACGCCCAGCGCCTCGGCGATCTCGTCCTTCGTGGCGCCGTGCTTCAGCGCCTCGGCGGTGTGCACCGTGATGCAGCCGTCGCAGCGCGTGGTCACCGACACGGCCAGCGCGATCAGCTCGCGGGTCTTGGCGTCGAGATGCCCGGTCGCCTCGCCGGCCTTGGACAGGCCCTGGTAGCCCTGCACCGTGCCCGGCGACAGCCTGGCGAACTGACCGATGCGGCCGGTGAGTTCCTTGCGATAGGCGAGCCAGTCCAGCATGTCGTTTCTCCTGCGTTGCTCGCGCCGGAGGAGTCCGACGCCGACCGCCACAGTGTCAGCCGATCGGGTGAGACTTTCCATGCCGGATCGTCGCGCGGGATTGCTCGAACGTCTCCGCGATGCCGCCGGGCCGCCGGGCCGCGCAGGTCTTGGCAGGACGGGTCACGACCCGCCATGCCGGCACGCCGGGACGCCGGCGAACGGCGGGTCGCGACCCGCCCTACCGGATCCAGGCAATGGCGCTCGCCACCAGGAACAGCGCCACGCCGCTGCCCAGCGGCACGAACAGCTCGCGGCCCGCGATGCGCAGGCGGATGTCACCCGGCAGGCGGCCGAAGCCGTGGCGCGCCAGCCAGTCGCCGAAGCGGTTGAAGATGAGCAGGCTCAGCAGCAGGATCAGCAGGAAGCGCATGGTGTCGATCCGCGCCTCAGAGCATGTGCGAGCGGTCGCCCGCGCGGAAGCCGATCGGGTCGAGCTCGCAGTTGCGCGCCAGCGCGATCACCTTGAACAGCTCGCCCATCTCGTGCTCGTTGACCAGCTTCTGCGCGTTGGCGCGCTCGCCCACGCTGGCGGCGGCCAGCAGGTCGACCAGGCCGCAGTTGATCAGGAAACGCGCCTGCGAGGTGTAACCCAGCACCGTCATGCCCGCTTCCTGCGCGGCGAGCGCGATGCCGCTGAAGTTGACATGCGCGGTGATGTCCTTGGCGCCGACGTCGGCCAGCGGGTCGCCGTCGGCGCGGTGGGCCTGGTGGCACATCAGCGTGCCGCCCAGGCGCTGCGGGTGGTAGTACTCGTGCTCGGGAAAACCGTAGTCGACGAGGATCGCCACGCCGCGGCGCAGCCGGTCGGCCAGGCTCGCGATGAAACCCTCGGCGATGCCATGGATCTCGGTGACGCTGCCATCGGGGAAGAAACCGTCCATCAGCGCGGCGGCAGCCTGCGTCTCGCCCTCGAGCGCGAACGGGGCATCGAGGTCCGCGAACGCGAAACGGTGCTTGCCGTCGTCGCTGCCGACCGCGGCACGCGCGGCCGAGGTGGGATCGGCGAGGTCGACCACGCCGCGCTCGTGCCAACGGCCGCCGGCGCGGTGCAGCAGCTTGACCGGCATCGCGTCGAGCACCTCGTTGCCGACCACCACGCCCTCGATCGCCGCGGGCCAGGCGTCCAGCCACTGCACGCGCGGCGCGAAGCGCGCCAGGCGCGCCTGCTGGCGCTCGCGCAGCGGCCCCGACAATTCGATGATCGTGAGATCGACGGGCACGCGCAGCATGCCGTCGTCGTCGGCGTCGTCGGCGTCGAGCGCCTCGAGCAGCTGTTCTGCCAGGGCGCCGGAGCCGGCGCCGAATTCGTAGACGCGGCCGGTGCCCGACGCGGCCAGGGCCTCGCGCACCTGCACGGCCAGCGCGCGGCCGAAGAACGGCGATAATTCGGGGGCGGTGACGAAATCGCTGCCGCTCTCGGGCCCCAGGCCGAAGATGCGGCGTCCGCCGCTGTAATAGCCGAGGCCTGGCGCGTACAGCGCCTCCGCCATGAAGTCGTCGAACGGCATCCAGCCGCCGGCCGCGGCGATGCGGGACGCGATCCGGGCGACCAGCGCGTCGCCGGGCGTCGTCGGAACGGTCGAGGAATCTGTCGTGGCACCCGGAACGCCGGGACTGGAATCGTGCTGCATCGAATGAAATTGTAGGGATCATGGCCGCCCCCCACCACCCTGACGCCGAATTCGCCTCCCCGGGCGCGCCGCAACGCCGCGCGTACGAGGGCGGCGGCATGCGGCCGGTGGCGCTGGTCACCGGCGCCGCGCGCCGCATCGGCCGCGCGATCGCGCTGGAACTGGCGCACGCCGGCTTCGACATCGCCCTGCACCATCGCGGCGCCGACGCGCGCTCGCTCGACGACGCCGAGGCCACCGCGCGCGACCTGCGCGCCGCCGGCGCGCGCGTGCAGCTGTTTGCCGCCGACTTCGCCGACCACGCCGCCACCGCCGCGCTCGTGCCCGCGATCGCGCGCGCGCTCGGGCGCGTCGACGCCGTCGTCAACAGCGCGTCGCGCTTCGAGTACGACAGCCCCGAGAGCTTCGACGCGTCGCTGCTCGCGACGCTGACGCGCAGCAACGTGGCGGCGCCGGTCGAGCTCGCGCAGGCGCTCGCCGCGCAGGTGCGCGCGCAGCCGGCGCACGCGCGCGTGAGCCCGTGCGTCGTCAACATCCTCGACCAGAAGCTGCACAACCCGAACCCCGACTACTTCTCGTACACGCTCACCAAGGCCGCGCTGGCGCACGCCACGGTGCTGCTCGCGCAGGCGCTGGCGCCGGCCGTGCGCGTGTGCGGGGTGTCGCCGGGCATCACGCTCGTCTCCGGCCCGATGGACGAGGACGAGTTCGCCAAGGCGCACAAGCTCACGGCGCTCGGCCGCTCGTCCACGCCCGAGGACATCGCGCGCGCCGTGCGCTTCCTCCTCGAGTCGCCCGCCGTCACCGGCGTCGACCTGCCCGTCGACGGCGGCCAGCACCTCGTGGGCCAGCCGAGGGACGTGCTGTTCCTGGCACGAGACCAGCAATCCTGATCCATACGAAGACCCCGCCATGCACAGCCTCCTCCACCACCCGACCCTGATGGACTGCCGCCGGCTGTTCCTGCGCAACTACGAGGTGATGATCAACATCGGCGTGCACGACTTCGAGAAGAAGGGCGAGCAGCGCGTGCTGATCAACGTCGACCTGTACGTGCCGCTGGCCATCTCCACGCCCAAGGACGACCAGCTGCGCGAGGTGCTGGACTACGACTTCATCCGCTCGACGATCGCCAACCGCATGGCCAAGGGCCACGTGCACCTGCAGGAGACGCTGTGCGACGACGTGCTGGCGCTGATGCTGGCGCATCCGAACGTGCGTGCGGCGCGGGTGTCGACGGAAAAGCCCGACGTCTACCCGGACTGCGACTCGGTGGGCGTGGAAGTGTTCGGCCTGAAGGAAGCAGCATGAGCCTCGAGGAACCCCAGATCGCGACCGACGCCCCCGCGGGCGCGGCCGGCACGCCGGATGCGCAGGCCGAGGCCGCGCGCAAGAAGCACGCCTACGAGATCAACAAGCTGTCCAAGCGCCTGCACCGCCAGGTCGGCGCCGCGATCATCGACTTCAACATGATCGAGCAGGGCGACAAGGTCATGGTGTGCCTGTCCGGCGGCAAGGACAGCTACGCGATGCTGGACATCCTGCTGTCGCTGCGCGAGCGCTCGCCGGTGAAGTTCGAGCTCGTCGCCGTCAACCTCGACCAGAAGCAGCCCGGCTTTCCCGAGCACGTGCTGCCCGACTACCTGCGTTCGCGCGGCGTGCCGTTCCACATCGAGGAGCAGGACACCTACTCCATCGTCACCAAGCACATCGAGCCGGGCAAGACGATGTGCTCGCTGTGCTCGCGCCTGCGCCGCGGCATCCTGTACCGCGTGGCCGGCGAACTCGGCTGCACGAAGATCGCGCTGGGCCACCACCGCGACGACATCGTCGTCACGATGTTCATGAACATGTTCTTCGGCAGCCGCCTGAAGGGCATGCCGGCCAAGCTGGTGAGCGACGACGGCAGGAACGTCGTCATCCGCCCGCTGGCCTACGTCGACGAGACGGACCTCGTGCGCTGGGCCGAGCATCGCCAGTTCCCGATCATCCCGTGCACGTTGTGCGGCAGCCAGGACAACCTGCAGCGCGTGCAGGTCAAGGCGATGATCCGCGAATGGGAGAAGCAGTACCCCGGCCGCATCGAGAACGTCTTCACCGCGATGGCCAACATCACGCCGTCGCACATGATGGATCGCGACCTGTTCCCGTTCACGACGATCCAGGCGAGCGGCCGGCCCGAGCCCGACGGCGACATCGCGTTCGACGAGGACGAGTCCTGCGCGACGCCCAAGCCGGGCGTGATCCGCATCGTCTGACGCCCGCTTGAACCGGCCGCGGCGGCGCGGGAATCGACGAGGACCGCCCGGCTCGCGACAGGCTGCCTACAGCCATCGGACAGCGGTCCGGCAGGCGCGCCGCGTGCCGGTACATACTCGAGTTACACGCGAGCGTGAAGCTCGGCATTGCGGTGCCGCCGCACGGCACCGTCGGAGTTCGCCATGACCCTCATCCATCGCCTGCAACGCCTCACTTCGATCGCCGCGGTCGCCGCCGCGGCCGCCCTGGCCGGTTGCGCCAGCATGAACCAGGTCGACGCCCAGGTCGCGACCTTCGGCGCCTGGCCGGCCGACGCCAAGCCCGGCACCTACGCCTTCGACCGCCTGCCCTCGCAGCAGAAGAACCCGCAGCGCACGCAGGCCATCGAGAACGCCGCCGCCCAGGCGCTCGCCAATGCCGGCTTCAGCCCGGCTGCCGAAGGCACCAAGCCGGCGGTGATGGTGCAGATCGGCGCCCGCACCGAGCGCTTCGAGCAGTCGCCGTGGGACGACCCGTTCTGGTGGGGCGGCCCGCGCCGCTGGGGCTACCGGGGCTGGGCCGGCTACGGCCCGTACGGCCCCTGGGGCCCCTACGGCTACCGCCGCGGCGTCTGGGCGCCGTTCCCGCCCGAGCCGGACGTCTACCTGCATGAGGTGGCGCTCCTGATCCGCGACGCGGACACCGGCAAGGCGCTGTACGAGACCCGCGCCAGCACCGACGGGTACAGCTCCGGCGGCGACCGCTTGCTGGCGGCGATGTTCGACGCCTCGATGAAGGACTTCCCGGCCACCAACGACAAGGCGCACACGATCCGCGTGCCGCTGCCGATGGTGCCGTCCGTCCAGGCCCCGGCGCCCGCCGCGGAGGCGTCGTCCGCGCCGGCGGCCTGAACCCTCCACGCGGGTGTCAGCTCTTGCCTTTTGCGGGGCGGGGCCTCGTCGCGGTGTCGGCATTCGGGGTCGGCATTCGGGGTCAGGTCTTAAAAGTTGCGCGCTCCCCGCCCGTCGTTCGCCGATACGCTGTCGCGCAATTTTCAAGACCTGACCCCAAGGCGAAGCGCCCCAGCGGCAAAAGGCAAGACCTGACACCGCACGTGCAGTATTGCTCGCACGTTCCCCCGAGAGAGGGTCACCGGGCCGACGCCCCGCCTTGCGATAATTCCGGTTCCTCTGAAACGAACCGGAATTTCCTATGGCACTGAGTGTCGTGATCATGGCGGCGGGCAAGGGCACGCGGATGCGCTCGGCGCGACCCAAGGTGCTGCACACGCTGGGCGACAGGCCGCTGCTGGGCCACGTCGTGGCCACCGCGGAGGCGCTGGCACCGCAGCAATGCATCGTCGTCACCGGCCACGGCGCGGAGGCCGTCGAGGCGGCGTTCGCCGGCGTCCAGCGCGTGTTCGTGCGCCAGATGCCGCAGCTGGGAACCGGTCACGCCGTGCAGCAGGCCGTGCCGGCGCTGGCCGACGATGACGGCGTCACGCTCGTCCTCAACGGCGACGTGCCGCTGATCCGCGAGGCCACGCTGCGCGCACTCGTCGATGCCTGCGCCGGCAAGAACCTCGCGCTGCTGACCGTAGCCCTGGCCAACCCGTTCGGCTACGGCCGCATCGTGCGCACGCCCGAGGCCGGCGACGCCGACGGCATCGGTGCGGTGCAGGCCATCGTCGAGGAAAAGGACGCCACGCCGCTGCAGCGCCAGATCACCGAGGTCTACACCGGCATCCTGGCCGCGCCCACGAAGCTGCTCAAGGGCTGGCTCGCGCGCCTGACGAACCACAACGCGCAGGGCGAGTTCTACCTGACCGACGTCGTCGCCCACGCGGTGTCCGACGGCGTGGAAGTGCGCACGGCGTCGGCCAAGGACGAGACCGAGGTGCTGGGCGTCAACAGCCCGATGCAGCTGGCCGACCTCGAGCGCCGCCTGCAGCGCCGCCACGCCGACGCGCTGATGGAAGCCGGCGTGCGCCTGGCCGACCCCGCGCGCTTCGACCTGCGCGGCACGCTGGCGTGCGGCATGGACGTCGAGATCGACGTCGGCTGCGTGTTCGAAGGCAGCGTCAAGCTGGGCGACAACGTGCACGTCGGCGCGCACTGCGTGATCCGCGACGCCGAGATCGCCGCCGGCGCGGTGATCCACCCGTTCACGCACATCGAGGGCGCGACGGTGGGCGCCGGCACGCTGATCGGCCCGTTCGCGCGCCTGCGCCCGGGTGCGAAGCTCGGCGAGGAAGTGCACATCGGCAACTTCGTCGAGGTCAAGAACTCCACGCTGGCCGACGGCGCCAAGGCCAACCACCTCGCCTATCTGGGCGACGCCACGGTGGGCGAGCGCGTCAACTACGGCGCGGGCAGCATCACCGCCAACTACGACGGCGCCAACAAGCACCGCACGGTGATCGGCGCGGACGTGCACGTCGGCTCGAACTGCGTGCTCGTCGCTCCGGTCGAGATCGGCGCCGGCGCCACCATCGGCGGCGGCTCGACGATCACCAAGACCGTGGCACCCGGCTCGCTGGCCATCGGCCGCGCCCGCCAGGTCGCGTTCGAGAACTGGGAACGGCCGAAGAAGAAGGCGAGATGACGGCCCCACGGTCGCTTTCCCCCGGAGCGGATGCTTCGCGAGCGCTCCCTGCCCCCGCGGGGGACAGCGAGCGCTAGCGAGCGTGGGGGCTCACGGCCCCCTTTGCCAGGCACAAGTCCTCCCACGCCTTCGCCTTCTCCGGCAGGTTGCGCAGCAGGTAGGCCGGGTGGTACGTGACGATGACGGGGATGCCTTCGTAGCGGTGCACGCGGCCGCGCAGCTTGCCGATGGCGTCGTCGGACTTCAGAAGCTGCTTCACGGCGAAGCGGCCCATCACCACGATCAGCTTGGGCTGCACCAGCGCGAGCTGGCGCTTGAGGAAGGGCTCGCAGCGGGCCAGTTCGTCGGGCTCCGGATTGCGGTTGCGCGGCGGGCGGCACTTGAGCGTGTTGGCGATGAAGACGCGCCTGGCCGGATCGCCGGCCTGGTCGTCCTCGAGGCCCTCGCCCGTCTCGGCGCGGCGCGACAGGCCGATCGCACGCAGCATCTGGTCGAGCAGCTGGCCCGCGGCGCCGACGAAGGGCTCGCCTTGCAGGTCTTCCTGTTCGCCGGGTGCCTCGCCCACGATCATCCAGTCGGCCTGCGCGTGGCCCACGCCGAACACCGTCTGCTTGCGGCTCTCGCACAGGCCGCAGGCAGTGCAGGCGGCAACGGCCTCGTGCAGCGGGCCCCAGCCGAGCGTGGCGATGTGCGCGGCGCGCTCGGCCAGCGCGGGATCGACGATGCCCTCGACGGCCTGCGCCACCGAGACCGCCGCCGTCCCGCGCGCGGGCGGGCGCACAGGGGCGGGCGCGGGCGCACGCGGGGACGCCGGCGCGGCGGCGGGTGCACGCGCCGCCGCGACGGGCGCTGCGGCGGCCGTCTCGGCCGGACGCTCGATCACCGCCGTGTCGGCCGGCACGACCGGCTCGACGGCCTCCGCCGCCGCGGCCACGGCCGCCGGGGCTGCCGCGGGCGCGGCCGGCGCGGGCGCGGGCGACCACAGGCGCACGCCCATCGCGGCCAGCATCCTGCGTTGGCGCTCGCTCCAGCTCATGCGCTGCCCTCGCGCGGGACGGCGCGCGTCATCAGCAGCGCATCCTCGCGTCGACCCGCCGGGGCCGGGTAATAGTCGCGGCGACGGCCGGCCTCGACGAAGCCCTCGCGTTCGTACAGCGCGCGTGCCCGCGTGTTGCTCTCACGGACTTCCAGCCACACGGCCGTGGCCGAGCAGCTCGTGCTGAGCGTGTAGAGCTCGGCCAGCAGGCGCTGCGCGTGACCCTGGCCCTGGTGATGCTCGGCCACGGTCAGGTTGAGCAGGTGCATCTCCTCGAAGCCCTGCATCGCCACGAAATAGCCGATCAGCTCGCCGTCCTCGGCCAGTAGCGCCCGCGCAAGGTAGCCGGCGGCGAGCGAGTCGATGAAGTTGCCGCGCGTCCACGGGAACGTGTAGGCCTGCACCTCGATTGCCAGCACGGCGTCGAGCAGTTGCACCGTCATCACGCGCAGCGTCGGCGCGCGGCGGCCGTGCGGCGTCAGCTCGGAACGCACGGCGCTCATCGCGCGGACCTCCGCGCGGCGCGCGATTCGACGCGGGCAGCGGCGTTCATGGACGCGCTCCTGCCGCCGCGTCCTTCAGCGCCTTGGCGGCCTCGCGTTCTGCGGTGGTCTGGGCGACCTTGTCGCGCAGGTAGAACGGCAGCGCCCGGTCGGCGGGCACCGCGTCGCCGCGCGCGAAGCCGGCGGCCGCGAGCCAGCCGAGCGCCTCGGCGCGGCCATGCTCGACGGGCACGCACTGCGCGGCGCCGGTGTCCAGGCGCGCGCCGAAGGCGTCGAGCGCGGAGCCGGCGACCACCGCCGGCGGCGCGGCGCGCCACTGCGCATGCAGCGCCTCGGGCACGGTCAGCGCGGGCTCGACCACCGCGCGCCAGCCGGCGTCGCCGTCGTCGCGGTAGCAGCCGGCGTAGATCTCGTCCATGCGTGCGTCCATCGCCACCCACACGACGGCGCCAGCAGCCAGGCCCAGGCGGCGCGCGGCGTCCTCGGCGACGATGGCCAGGCTGTCGACCGGCACCACCGGCACGTCCTGCCCGAAGGCCAGGCCCTGGGCGACGGCGCACGCCGTGCGCAGCCCCGTGAAGCCGCCGGGGCCGCGGCCGAAGGCGATGGCGTCGAGGTCGGCGAACGTCCAGCCGGCGCGTTGCAGCAGCGCGATGAGCATCGGCAGCGCCTGCGCGGACGCGGCGGCGCCACCGTCGAGGTCGAGGTGCTCGATGCGGCACGCGGCGCGCACGAGCGCCCCGCCGGGCGCCCGGCCGTCGTCGACGGCGGCGAGCGCCAGCCGTTCGGTGGCGCTGTCGATGGCCAGCAGCTTCACGAGCGCGCCCTTGCCCGGCGGGAGACGAGCGGAATGCGCGACGCGCGAGCGTCGTCGCGGCGGGTGGAGCGGAGCGGCCGGGACATGGGAAAGAGTGTAGCCGTGCGATCATCGACCGCCCCCCGCCGCCGTCGGCGGGAACGCCACATTTACCCCGTCCATGCCCGCCAAGACCCGGCTCGTCGCCCTCGCCCTGACCCTCGCCGCCTGCGCGGCCCTTCCCGCCCTCGCCGCGCCCGCCTGGGCGCTGCCGCCACCCGTCGCCGAGGCGCTCGACAAGGCCCACGTGCCGCAGGACGCGCTCGCGCTGTGGGTGCAGCCGGTCGACGCGGCCACGCCGTCCTGGGGCTGGAACCCGGACTTCGGCGTCAACCCGGCGTCCGTCTTCAAGCTCGTGACCACCAGCGTGGCGCTCGACACCCTCGGCGCCGGGTGGACGTGGAAGACGGGCGTGTACGTCACCGGCCCCGTGCGCAACGGCGTGCTGGACGGCTCGGTCGTGATCGTCGGCTCCGGCGACCCCAGCCTGGTGATGGAGCGCGTGTGGCTGCTGCTGCGCCAGCTGCGCGACGCCGGCGTGCGCGACATCCGCGGCGACATCGTGCTCGATCACGCCGGCTTCGCGCCCAGCGCGCGCTCGGCGGCCGACTTCGACAACGCGCCGTCCGAGCCGTACAACGTGCTGCCCGATGCGCTGCTGATGAACTTCCGCTCGGTCACGCTGAGCTTCCACCCCGAGCCCGGCGGCAGGCTGGCGCGCGTGACGTCGGAGCCGCCGCTGGCGGGCCTGTCGATCGCGGCGACGGTGCCGCTGTCGCGTGCGCCGTGCGGCGACTGGCGCCGCGCGCTGAAGCTCGTCGCCGACGACCCCGCGCGCTGGCACTTCGGCGGCGCCTATCCGGCCGCGTGCGGCGAGCGCAACTGGCCGCTGGCCTACCCCGAGCCCGCGAGCTTCGAGCGCCGCCTGGTGAGCGCGCTGTGGCGCGAGCTGGGCGGCAGGCTGTCGGGCCAGGTGCGCGACGGCGCGCTGCCCGACGGGGCGACGCTCGCGTTCACGTTCGAGTCGCCGCAGCTCGCGCAGGTGGTGCGCGACATCAACAAGTTCAGCAACAACACGATGGCCGAGCAGCTGTTCCTGACGCTGGCCGGCGACACGTCGGACGAACCTGCGGCGCGCAGCGTCGACGTCAAGGCGGCGCAGGCGCAGGCGGTACTCTCGCAATGGCTGCACGCGCGCCTGGGCGCCGCGGCGGACAGTGTCGTGATCGCCAACGGCTCGGGCCTGGCGCGCGAGACGCGCATCAGCGCGCGCACGCTCGGCGCGCTGCTGCAGTCCGACTGGAACAGCGCGACGATGCCCGAGCTCATGAGCTCGCTGCCCATCGTCGGCGTGGACGGCACGCTCAAGCGCAGCAAGGCCGAGGCCGGCCGCGCGCACCTGAAGACGGGCTCGATGCGCGATGTCGTGGCGATCGCGGGCTACGTGCTGGCCGACAGCGGCCGGCGCTACATCCTGGTGGCGATCGTCAACGACCCGAACGCCGGCGCGGCGCGACCCGCGCTCGACGCCGCGATCGACTGGGTGGCGCGCGATCCCGCGCAGGCGAAGGCGCCCTGAAACGAAAAATCCCGCGGGCATCGCTGCGCGCGGGATTCGATGCGCAGCGGCCCGCGGGCCGCCGCGTTCAGAACGAGTAGCCGATGGACGCGTTGATCGACACCGGGTTCAGGCGCGACGTGGTCGACTGGCCGGTGGACAGCTTGGCCGTGGTGTTGATGAAGGTCTTGAGCACCGCGGCGTCGACGAACCAGTGCTTGTCGATCCGGAAGCTCGCGCCGAGCTCGGACGTGACGCCCAGCTCGGTGTCGCCGCCGATGGTGGTCGGCTTGCCGCCCGGGTTCGTGAAGGCCGTCAGCGCCGCCGAGCCCTTGCTGCCGTAGAACCAGGCGAAGGTCGGGCCCACGCCGATGCGCGGGCGGAACGGGGAGTCGGCCGACAGGAAGCGGTACTGCAGCAGCACCGTGGGCGAGATCTGGTGGATGCTGCCGATCTTGCCGACGCCCTGCACGGAGCCCGTGCCGATGATGTCGTGCTTGTACGGCAGGCCGCCCAGCACCTCGACGGAGAAGTTGTCCGTCACCATGTACGCCGCCGTGAAGAACAGCGCGCTGGCGGACTTGATGTCGATCGTGGAGCCGGGCAGCGACGGGGCCGACAGCTCGGTGCTGCGCACCTTGGGCATGATCTTGTTCCAGCCGAGCTTGACCATGACCTCACCGGCGGCCTGGGCGTGCGCGGCGCCGGCGCCGCAGACGGCGGCCGTTGCGACGAGGGCGGTAGCAATGGAGTGCTTCTTCATGAATGTGTCCTTGCGTGTGTCTCGGTCGCCGGCTTACAGCCAGCCCTTGATGGCCAGTTGTTCGCTGACGAGCTCCGACAGCAGGCGGTAGCCGTACGGCGTCGGGTGCACGCTGTCCGCGTACTCGTAGGTGTTGGCATTGGTGGCCGGGGCGGCCGACGACGCGGGAGCGGCTGCCCCGGCGACCAGCGTGGCCTTGGTGCAGACCAGCGAGCTGGAGGTCGTACAGGCGGGGTCCGAGACATCGGCCAGGCCGTACTGCGCCTTGTTGGTGGCCTGGTCCTCGCTGGCGGTGAACGCGTCGACGTAGACCAGCGACGCGCCGGCCGTCAGGCCCGTCTGCAGCGCCGTGTTGAACGCGACGACCAGGTTCTTCACGAGGCCCTGCGCCTGCGGGGTCTGGGCCAGCGCGTACGGCGTGAGGCTGACGTCCGGCAGGTTGACCACGACCACGTGCGTCGCGCCGTTGGCCAGGATCTGCGTGTTGACGTAGCCCGCCAGCTCGGTGCCGGCCTGGGTCATCGCGGCGACCGCCTGTGCCGGGGTCTCGAGGCCCGCGGAGATGCCGCCGACGTTCATGAAGATGTCGTTGCCGCCGGCCATCACCGTGACCAGCTGGTCGGCGCTGAACTTGCCGCCGTTGTGCGCCAGGTAGTTGGCGATCTGCGTCTTCACGGGGATCGTCAGCTGGCCGATGGCGTCGCCGGCGGTGGTCGCGTCGGCCGGGTTGAACAGCGCCGCGTTGCCCGGGCCGATCGGCACCGTCACGCGCGCGCCGCCCTGCGCGTAGTTCGTGCACGTGCCGCCGTTGCTGGCGTCGTGGAACGTGGGCGTCTCGTCGCCGACGATGGGCACCGCGCCCTGCACCGGCGTCAGGCCGGTCTCGGCCGCGCACGGGGCCGACAGTTGCAGCGTGGCGGACAGGAATTCCGTCCAGTTGGTCCACAGCAGGCCGGTGGCGCCGATGCCGTTGATCGAGTAGTGGCCGCCACCCTGGACTTTCACGACACCGACCGCATAGCTGCCGACGTCGCTCAGGCTGTCGCCGAAAGTGACCATCGACTTGAAGGCGACGCGCGGCGACTGGTCGCCGGCGTCATTGCCGCCGCAGCCAGCCAGGAAAGCCGCAGCCGCGATGGCTGTGGTCAGGACGTGGAATTTCTTCATGTGCACCTCGCCGGAGGAGAAAGTCAATGAGATCAATCGAACGGTCGTTCGATTTGACAAAAACTATACGCACCCGGGTGTCCGCCCCATGGTGGGGACTTCCCTGTCGACACCATGCAAACAACACAACAAATGCGCACCGGGGCCGGGCGTCATGTCGCGAGCCACGTGGTGTGAAGACAAGAAGGCCCTCCTGCGACAGCGTCGTCGCAGGAGGGCCACATGGTGCGGCGCAGCAGCGCCGGGAGGATTGCGCGCGGCCTCAGAAGGGATTCGAATGCGCGCGGCCGACGGCGGCCGATCCGATTTGCTGCTGCAGCACGTTGCCCAGGTGCGTGGAGTCGGCCCACATGAAGCTGGCGGTGGCCTGCTGGCCCGTGCTCGGGTCGTTGCGCAGCGTCTCGTTCGTGCAGGTGGGCAGCGGCGCGGTGTCCAGGCACCCGTAGGTCTGGTTGTCCAGCTGGATCAGGCCGTTGCCGGCGGGGTTGTTCGTGGCGTTGCGCACGAGGTCGTCGACCTGCACGAGGCCGACCTTGCTGCCGTCGTTGATGAAGTTGGTGCGCAGGCCGAGATTGAACTGCGTGCTCATGTCCTTGAGCAGCTTGAGGCGGTCGAAGTCGCCCTTCTGCGACTCGACGTACGCGTACGGCGTGAGGCTCATGTCGGGCACGGTCAGCAGGATCACCTTGGCGCCGGCGGCCGCGATCGTGTTGACGATGCCGGCCAGCTTCTGGCCCTGTTCCTTCATGTTGGACAGGATCACGGTCTCGTCGCCCGTGCCGTTGGCCTGGTACTCGTTGAGCACGTCGTGCATGCCCACCCAGACCAGCACCAGGTCGTTGCCGTTGAACGTGTCGCCGGCCTGGAACGCGGCCACCTTGTTCTCGACGTCGTCGACCGTGCCGTTGACGCTGGTCAGGTCGATCGCGTTGGTCTCGAAGTTCGCGTTGACGTTGCAGTTCGCGTAGACGAGGCCGTACGAGCTGGCGACCGCCTGCGTCCACAGCGGAAACTGCGTGCAGTCCAGCTGCAGCGTCGACTGCGAGATGGCGTTGATGCTGTACTTCAGGCCGCGGTTGCCCTCCAGTCGGCTGCTCTCGTCGCCGAAGGTGAGGATGCGCGCGGGCACGAATGACTGTTGCTGGTAGGTGCCGCCGCCGCACGAGGCCAGCGCGACGAGCGCACCCGCGGCGGCCATCCCTGCCACCGCTCGCGTCGCGATGCGGCCCAGGCGTTCATTGAAAAGCATTCGTACTCCTGATGGAAATTCTCGATGCCGGCACGCGGTCGCGCCGGACTCCCTGGATTGTCGTCACGCAGCGGCCGCGCGCTGCAGCCGGTCGCGCACGCCGTCCCACGCCGGGGCGTCGGGGGGCGTCTCGACCCAGATCAGACTCGCGCCGGTGGCGTCGAGTTCGCGCAGCGCCGCGAAAAGTTCGTGCGCCGCGGCGATCGGATCCTCGGGCATCGTGCGGCTGGCGCGCACCGAGCGATCGGGCGTGATGGTGCGGGAATATACAGCGACCGGGTTAACGCTCGATTTCGCAAGAACGCCCAATGCAACGCGCAACTGGTCGGCCGCCATCAGGCGCAGCTTGGCGCGCGGCGCGTAGTGCGCCTCCAGCGTGCCCGAGGCGCGCGGGGCGTCGCGGCCGGGGTCGCGCAGCGGCTGGCCGAGCGCGGCCTCGATCTGCTCGCGCGTGAGCACGCCCGGGCGCAGGAGCGCGGGCGCGCCGCGGCTGCAGTCGACGATGGCCGACTCGATGCCGGCGTCGCACTCCCCGCCGTCGACGATGGTCAGCGCGTCGCCGAATTCCTCGAAAACGTGGGCGGCCGTCGTGGGGCTGATGCGGCCGAAGCGGTTGGCGCTCGGCCCCGACACGCCGGCCACGCCCAGTGCCGCCGCGGCCTCGAGCAGCGCGCGCGCGGCCGGGTGCGCCGGGCAGCGCAGGCCGATCGAATCCTGCCCCGCGGCCGACGCCGTGCCGATGCCGTCGCGCCGCGGCACGATCACCGTCAGCGGGCCGGGCCAGAACGCGTCGGCCAGCTTCTGCGCGCTGGCGGGCCACTCGCGCGCGAACGCCTGCGCGGCCGCGACGTCGCGCACGTGCACGATCAGCGGATGGTCGGCCGGGCGGCCCTTGGCGGCGAAGATCCTGGCGACGGCGTCGTCGCGGTCGGCGCGCGCGCCCAGGCCGTAGACCGTCTCGGTGGGAAATGCCACGAGCTCGCCCGCGGCCAGTTCGGCCGCCGCGCGCTGCAGCGCCGCCGGATCGTTGCCGCTGACGATGGACATCAGAACCCTTGCAGCCCCAGCACGGCGGCCGCGGCGTTCGCGCGCTCGCGGGCGAGCGCGGGCGTGGCGGCCGTGACGGTGAGGTGGCCCATCTTGCGGCCCGGGCGCGCCTGCTTCTTGCCGTACAGGTGCAGGTGCATGCCGGGCAGCGCCAGCAGCGCGCCCCAGTCGGGCTCGCGCTCGCGGCCGTCCTCGAACCACAGGTCGCCCAGCAGGTTGACCATCTCGCACGGCGAGTGCTGGCGCGGCGTGACCAGGGGCAGCCCCGCCAGCGTGCGCACCTGCAGCTCGAACTGCGACAGGTCGCACGCGTCGATGCTGTAGTGGCCGGAGTTGTGCGGGCGCGGCGCCATCTCGTTGGCCACCAGCGAGCCGTCCTGCAGCACGAAGAACTCGACGCACAGCACGCCCACGTAGCCCATCGACTCGGCGATGGCCGTGGCGCGCGCGATGGCCTGGTCGGACTGCGGCTGGGTGACGTCGGGCGCCGGCACGGTGGTCAGCGCGAGGATGCCGCCGCGGTGCAGGTTCTGCTGCACCGGCAGCGTGACGACTTGGCCATCGGCGCCGCGCGCCACGATGATGCTCAGCTCGTAGGCCAGCGGCAGGCGCTTCTCGAGCACGCAGGGGACGCCCCGCAGTTCCTTCCACGCCTGGGCCAGCGCGGCGCGGTCGGCCACGGTGACCTGGCCCTTGCCGTCGTAGCCCAGGCGCGCCGTCTTGAGGATGCCGGGCAGCAGGTCGTCGGGCACGGCCGCCAGCTGCGCGGTCGTCTCGATGACCGCGTGCGGGGCGCACGGCACGCCGGCGCGCCCGAAGTGCGCCTTCTCGGCGGCGCGATCCTGGCAGATGGCCACGGCGTCGGCCGACGGCGCGACGGGGATGTCCTGCGCGAGCGAGGCCAGCGACGGCGCCGGCACGTTCTCGAACTCGGTGGTGACGGCGTCGCAGCGGCCGGCCATCTCGGCCAGCGCGCGCTCGTCGTCGTACGGCGCGCACAGCTGCGCGTGGGCGGCGGCGCCGGCGGGGCTGTGGGCGTCGGGGTCGAGGACGAGCGTGTCGAAGCCCAGCGTCTGCGCGGCATGCACGAACATGCGGCCCAGCTGGCCGCCGCCCAGCACGCCCAGCGTGGCGCCGGGCGGGAGCGCGCGGCGGATCGGGGAAGCGCTCACTTGAGCTCCTGCGTCATCGCGCGGGCGGCTTCGGTCTGCTTCGCACGGAAGGCCTCGAGCTTGCCGCGCAGCGCCTCGTCGCGCGTGGCGAGCTGGGCCACCGCGAACAGCGCCGCGTTGGCCGCGCCGGCGGCGCCGATCGCGAACGTCGCCACGGGCACGCCCTTGGGCATCTGGACGATGGAGTGCAGCGAATCGACCCCGCTCAGGTGGCGGCTGGCCACGGGCACGCCCAGCACGGGCACGACCGTCTTGGCGGCCAGCATGCCGGGCAGGTGCGCGGCCCCGCCGGCGCCCGCGATGATGGCCTGCAGCCCGCGCGCGACCGCGCCTTCGGCGTAGGCGAACATGTCGTCGGGCATGCGGTGTGCAGAGACGACGCGCGCTTCGAAGGGAATGCCGAACTCGGCGAGAATGTCGGCTGCCGCCTTCATCGTTTCCCAGTCGCTGGCCGACCCCATGACGACGCCGACCACAGGCGAGGCACTATTCAAGAATCACTCCCGGTAAAACAGCGATTTTAGCCGGGGGCAAGGCAGAGCCCCACATGATCGACATCACCCTCCAGAATTTCGAGAACGACCTCCTGCAGGACTCGATGCGCCAGCCCATCCTCCTGGACATCTGGGCACCTTGGTGCGGCCCGTGCCGCAGCCTGGGGCCGATCCTGGAAAAGCTGGAGGTCGCCTACGAGGGCCGCTTCAAGCTCGCCAAGCTCAACAGCGACGAGCAGCCCGAGATCGCCGGCCAGCTGAGCCAGGCCTTCGGCGTGCGCTCGATCCCGTTCTGCGTGATGTTCCACCAGGGCCAGCCGGTCGACGGCTTCGTGGGCGCACTGCCCGAGGGCGAGATCCGCGCCTTCCTCGACAAGCACGTGCCCGGCGCCGACGAACTGGCCGCCGAGGGCGACGCCCAGGCCGCCGAGGCGCTGCTGGCCGAGGGCGACACCGACGCCGCGCTGGCGCGCCTGCAGGAAGCCGTGGCGATCGACCCGGCCAACGAGTCGGCCCGCTACGACTACCTGCGCCTGCTGATCGAGACCAGCCGCAGCAACCCCGAGCTGCTGGTGACCGCGCGCCAGGCCTACCAGCCGGTGGCCCAGCGCGTGCTGCCCAACGCGAAGTTCGACGCCATCGGCTTCTGGCTGGACGCCTGCGAGAAGGCCGCCACCGCGCGCTCGCACGACGAACTGGCCGCCGCCATCGCCGCCAACAAGCGCGACTTCGACGCCCGCTTCGAGCTCGCGCAGTCGTACTTCGCGGCCGGCGCGTTCACGCAGGCGCTCGACGAGCTGCTGGAGATCCTGATGCGCGACAAGTCCTGGAACGACGAGCTCGCGCGCAAGGTCTACGTCGGCATCCTGGAGCTGATGATCAAGCCGGCCCCCAAGCCCGCCGCCGAGAAGGCCGCGGGCGACCAGCCCAAGCTGGAACTGACCGGCCACTCGACGGCCGTCGGCGCGGATCCGGTGATCGACCAGTATCGGCGGCGGTTGAGCATGACGGTGCTGAGCTGACGTCGGAACGCCACGCGCGGCGCGAACGGCGGGTCAAACGACCCGCCCTACGTTCCCGGGCCACGATGCCGCGCGGCGGCGCCTTCGTAGGGCGGGTTGCTTGACCCGCCGTTCATCGGCATCGCGACACGCTGGCATGGCGGGTGACGCCTGCGGCTGACCCGCCCTACGTCCCGAAATCGACCGCCGCCAGCGCATCCGCCCAGCGGCGCTGCTCGGCGCGGTGCTTCTCGAGCGCGACCTCGGCCTGCGTCGCGTGCACGTCGGCCTGCTCGGCGCGGCCCAGCGCACGCACGGCCACGGCCAGGCGCGCGTGCGTGGCGGCGATGTCGTCGTGCTCGGTCATCAGCGGCAGCACGGCGTTGATGGCGCGCAGGCGCTTGACGGCCTCGTCGAGGCGGCCCAGCTTCACCTCCGCGAACAGCGCGTCGGCCAGGAAGCGCGCCTCGCGGTGCACCTGCCCCTCGGCGCGGGCGCGCGGCAGCTGCGCGTCGAACAGCGAGATCGCCGCGTCGTATTGGCCCAGCACCGTCATCAGCTGCGCGCGCAGCAGCGGCACCTCGGCCATCAGCTGGCCGTTGCCCACGCCCGCGTCGTAGTTGCCGGTGGACTCGGCCTCCAGCAGCACGCGCTGCGCGTCGGCCAGGTCGGCGCGGTCGAACGCGCCTTCCAGGCTGATGCGGCCGGCCTGGAACGCGGCCATGTTGTGCAGCAGCACGCTCACGAGCGACACGTCGCCTTCGGTGGCCGCGTGCTGGCGCGCGACCTTGTACCAGGGGATGGCGCGCTCGTCGTCGCCGGCCACGCGCCACGCGCTGGCCACGACCAGCGCCGCACGCGCGCGTGCCGCGTGCGCGGCCGGCGGCGCCAGTCGCAGCGCTTCCCTGGCGTGGGCGACGGTGGCGTCGATGTCGTTGGCGTTGAAGTCGGCGATCGCGAGCCAGGCCGCGCACAGCGAGTGCAGCTCAGCGTCGCCGGCCGACGACGCCAGGTCGTACGCCTTCTGGAACTTGGCGCGCGCGCTCGGTGACAGCGACTCGCAATGCTCGATCAGACCGTCGACGAACGCGACCCACGCCGACAGCACCGGGTTGCGCAGGCGCTGGCTCTGCGAACGCAGGCCCTGCAGCGCGAAGCGCGCCTCGGAGAACTGGCCATGCCGCGCCAGTACCGCCGCTCGACGCGACTTCAGGCATTCGCGGTCGAAGACTTCTTCGGCCTGGGCGATCTGCGCGTCGAGTCGTTCGAGCAGGCGGGACATGTGCTGCAGCAAAGGCGTCAGGGTGGCCAGGGGATCAACCCGCCAGGCGTTCGAAGGCTTCGCGGTACTTGGCCGCCGTGCGCTCGCCCACTTCGGTGGGCATCGCCGGGGCCGGCGCCTTCTTGTTCCACGGCTGGCCGTCGATGCGCACCGACTCGAGCCAGTCGCGCACGAACTGCTTGTCGTAGCTGGGCGGGTTGCTGCCCTCGGCGTAGCCGTCCACCGGCCAGTAGCGCGACGAGTCGGGCGTCAGCACCTCGTCCATCAGCGTCAGCGTGCCCTGGTCGTCGAGGCCGAATTCGAACTTGGTGTCGGCGATGATGATGCCCTTGGTCAGCGCGTATTCGGCGGCGCGCTTGTACAGGGCGATCGAGACGTCACGCACGTGGTTGGCGAGCTCGTTGCCGATGATGGCGGACGCCGTCTTGAACGAGATGTTCTCGTCGTGCTCGCCGGCCTCGGCCTTGGTGGCGGGCGTGAAGATGGGCTCGGGCAGCCTGGACGCGTTCTTCAGGCCGGCGGGCAGCTCGACGCCGCACACCGACTGGCTCTCCTGGTACTCCTTCCAGCCGGAGCCGGCGAGGTAGCCGCGCACCACGGCCTCGATGGGCAGCGGCTTCAGGCGCTTGACCAGCATCGAGCGCTCGCGGACCTGGGCGACCTCGTCGGGCTGCACCACGGACTCGGGCGCCTCGCCCGTCAGGTGGTTCGGGACGATGCCCTCGAGCTTGTCGAACCAGAACAGCGCCATCTGCGTCAGCAGCGCGCCCTTGCCGGGGATGGGCTCGCCCAGGATGACGTCGAACGCCGAAAGGCGGTCGGTGGCCACCATCAGGATGCGGTCGTCGCCGACCGCGTAGTTGTCGCGCACCTTGCCGCGCGCCAGCAGCGGCAGGGAATGGATGGACGTGGTGAGCAGCGCGGCGGTCATGGGCTAGCAGATATCGGCAAAGAGCCTATTGTGCCTGCCGCAGCGCTGCATTTCCCCATAGCCCGACGCCGTCGCAGGTCGCTTCCGTGAGAAGTTCAAGGGAGCGGCGGAACCGGCTCCGCCGGGCCGCTCGCGGCCGGCCCCTCGGGGGCAGGGAGCGCGAGCGACCGTGGGGCGGTCATGTCCGGAGCGGCGGAACCGGCTCTGCCGGGCCGCTCGCGGCCGGCCCCCTTGGGGGGGCAGGGAGCGCTAGCGACCGTGGGGGCTCAATTGACCGTTTGCGCCAGTTCGCCGCTGGCGTACTTGGCCGCGACGACCTGCAGCGTGTCCGTCTTGATCCTGCCGGCCTGGCCTTCGCAGCCGAACTCCACGTAACGCTGGCGGCAGATGAGCTTGGCCGCCTCGCGCGCGGGCTTCAGGTAGTCGCGCGGATCGAACTTGTCCGGGTTCTCGAACAGGTACTTGCGGATCGCGCCGGTCATCGCGAGGCGGATGTCGGTGTCGATGTTGATCTTGCGCACGCCGTGCTTGATGGCTTCCTGGATCTCTTCGACGGGCACGCCGTAGGTCTCCTTCATGTTGCCGCCGAACTGGCGGATGATCGCCAGCAGCTCCTGCGGCACCGACGACGAGCCGTGCATCACCAGGTGGGTGGTGGGGATGCGGCGGTGGATCTCCTTGATGCGGTCGATGGCCAGGATGTCGCCCGTGGGCTTGCGCGTGAACTTGTAGGCGCCGTGGCTGGTGCCGATGGCGATGGCCAGCGCATCGAGCTGCGTGCGCTTGACGAAGTCGGCGGCCTGCTCGGGGTCGGTCAGCAGCTGGTCGCGCGTCATCGTGGCGTCGGTGCCGTGGCCGTCTTCCTTGTCGCCCTTCATCGTCTCGAGCGAGCCCAGGCAGCCCAGTTCGCCCTCGACCGTGATGCCGCGCGCGTGCGCCATGTCGACGACGGTGCGGGTGACGTCGACGTTGTAGTCGTAGCTGGCGATCGTCTTGCCGTCGGCCTGCAGCGAGCCGTCCATCATCACGGAGCTGAAGCCCAGGTCCATCGCGCCGCGGCAGACGTCGGGGTTCTGGCCGTGGTCCTGGTGCATGACCAGCGGGATCTGCGGCCAGCTCTCGGTGGCGGCCTGGATCAGGTGCTTGATGAAGGGCTCGCCGGCATACTTGCGCGCGCCGGCAGACGCCTGCAGGATCACCGGGGCGCCGACTTCGGCGGCGGCCGACATCACGGCCTGCACCTGCTCCAGGTTGTTGACGTTGAATGCCGGGATACCGTAGCCGTTCTCGGCTGCGTGGTCCAGCAGTTGGCGCATGGAAACGACGGGCATGGGAAGTCCTTTGAAGGATGTTGCAAATGCGTTTCGGCAACCGGTGCCGTGAGCGGTCTGCTGCTCACCAGCCCGAAAATGCCACGAATTCCGGCGGCGCGGTGATGTAACTGAGCCGTAACTTGCCCATTTTAGAGGGTCGGGTACTGGACCGCATAATCGCGCCTGATCTGCAATCGCAACGACGAGTTTCCGATGGTCTTTTCCTGGTTCAACACAAGCAAGGTCGACGCGTTCGTCGACGCCGAGGTCGCGGACCTCGTCAAGCGCGTTCCGCCCGCCAAGCTCGAGGGCGCCGGCGCCGGCGTGAAGAAGGCCGAGGAGCAGCTCGCCAAGTCGCACGACCTCCTGCTGCGCCGCGCCAAGGACTTCGTGCAGCGCGAGAAGCCCAACCTGTACCAGAAGGCGCGCATCGCCAACCGCATGAAGTGGGCGCTGCTCGAGGCCAAGTACCCCAAGACCTTCGTCGACGGGTTCGCCTACGCGCTGGCCAGCGTGGTCGCGGCCGCCAACTCGAACCGCGAGGTCTGATGCCGCGCCCGTCCTCGTACACGGCCGTCTCGCCCGCGACGGCGCTGCTGAACCAGGCCGTCGCGCTGCACCAGGCCGGCCGGCTGGACGAGGCCGCCGCGGCCTACCAGCAGTTCCTGCAGCAGTTCCCCGGCCAGTTCGACGCCACGCACCTGCTGGGCGTAGTGGCGCTGCAGCGCGGCGACCTGGCGACGGCCGAGACGCTGATCACGCAGGCGCTCGCGAGCAAGCCCAAGGATGCGTCGGCGCTGAACAACCTGGGCACCGTGCTGCTGCGCGCGCGCCGGCTCGACGAGGCGCGCGAGCAGTTCGAGCGCGCCGCCAAGGCGCAGCCGGCGTTCGTCGACGCGCAGTCCAACCTCGGCAACGTGCTGCGCCAGCTCGGGCGCGTCGCGGAGTCGGTGGCGCCGCTCAAGCGCGCGTACGGCGCCAGCCCGAAGTCCCTGGAGATCGCCGACCTGCTCGGCGCCTCGCTGATCGAGACCGGCGACGGCCGCGGCGCGATGGCCGTGTTCGAGACCAGCGTGAAGGCCCGCCCGCGCGAGGCCCGCGCCTGGCTGCACCTGGCGATCGCCAGCCAGCTGGCCGGCAACGCCAAGCGCGCGCTGGAGGCCGCCGACCAGTCGCTGGCCCTCGCGCCCGACGCCGCCGCCGCGCACGGCGCGCGCGGCCAGGCGCTGGCCGCCCTCGGCGACCTGCCCACCGCTCGCGCGGCCTTCGAGGCCGGCGTGCGCGCCGCGCCGCGCGAGGCGGCCGCGCACCACAACTTCGGCGTCTTCCTGCGCGAGCAGGGCGAGATCGACGCCGCCCTCGTGCGCCTGCGCGAGGCCGTCAGGCTCGACCCGGCGCTGGCCGCGGCGCACGAAGCGCTGGTCGGCGCGCTGGTGGACGGCGGCCACAACGACGAGGCGCTGCAGCACGGCCAGGCGTTCGGCCGGACGAATCCGGACACCAGCGCCGCGCTGGCGATGCAGGCGTCGGCGCAGTTCGCGCTCGGCCACGTGGAGCATGCGGTCGACCTGTATGCGCGCGCCGTCGCCGCGCCGGGCCCCGACGCCACCACCTTCCTGGGCTACGGGAACGCGCTGCTGGCCGCCGGCGACGCCGCCATGGCCACGAGGCAGTTCGCGCGCGCCGTCGAACTCGATGCGCAGAACGCGCGCGCCCGCTTCGCGCTGGCGATGTCGCACCTGCGCCCGATCTACGACGACGCCGGCCAGATGGATGCGTCGCGCAAGGCCTTCACCCGCGCGGTCGGCGAGCTCGACGCCTGGTTCACGCCCGCGCGCGCCGCGGCCGGCGCGCAGGCCGTGGGCAGCGCGCAGCCGTTCTACCTCGCGTACCACGCTGTCGACGCGCGCCCGCTGCTGCTGCCCTACGGCAAACTGGCCACGCGCCTGATGCCCGCCGCGCCGGCGCCCGCGGGCGCGTCACGCGCGGACGCGGGCGGCGCGCGCAAGCTCCGCGTGGGCATCGCCGCGGCGCAGGTGCGCGAGCACTCGGTGTGGAACGCGATCACGCAGGGCTGGGTGAAGCACTTCGACCGCGATCGCATCGAGCTGACGATCTTCAAGCTGGAACGCACGAGCGACGACGAGACCGCGCGCGCCCGCCGCGACGCGGCGGCGTTCGTCGACACGCCCGTCACGCACGCCGAATGGGCGCAGGCCATCGCCGACGCGCGCCTGGACGTGCTGATCTACCCCGAGATCGGCATGCATCCGCTGACAGCGCGCCTGGCCGCGATGCGGCTCGCGCCGGTGCAGGCGGTGTCGTGGGGCCAGCCGCTGACCAGCGGCCTGCCGACGATGGACCTGTTCCTGTCCGCACAGGCCTTCGAGTCGGACAAGTCCGCCGCCCACTACGCCGAGCGCCTGGTGGCCCTGCCCCGCCTGGGCGTGTGCCTGCAGCCGCTGCAGCCCGAGGTCGTGGTGCCCGACTTCGCCGGCCTGGGCCTGAACCCGGACGAGCCGCTGCTGCTGTGCGCCGGCACGCCGTTCAAGTACACGCCGCAGGGCGACGCCGCGCTGGTCGCGATCGCCAGGCGCCTGCAGGCGCTGGGGCGCGGCCGCCTCGTGTTCTTCATCAGCCATCGGCCGGCGATGTCGCGCCAGATCGAGCTGCGCATGCGCCAGGCGTTCAAGAAGGCGGCCGTCGACTACGACCGCACCGTCGCCTGGATCCCCGCCCTCAGCCGCGGCCGCTTCTTCGGCCTGATGCGGCGCTCGACGGCGTTGCTGGACACGCTCGGCTTCTCGGGCTTCAACACCGCCGTGCAGGCGCTCGAGTGCGACCTGCCGGTCGTGGCATTCGAGGGCGAGTTCATGCGCGGCCGGCTGGCCAGCGGCCCGCTGCGCCACCTGGGCCTGGACGAGCTCGTCGCCGGCACGCCCGAGGCGTTCGCCGACATCGCGCTTCGCCTGGTCGAGGACGAGCCCTGGCGCGCGCACCTGGAGCGCGAGATCGCCCAGCGCCGCCACGCGCTGTTCTTCGACCAGACGCCGGTGCGGGCGCTGGAGGATGTGCTGTTCGACGCGGCCGGCGTGGCCAAGCCCGCCTGAGCTGGCGGCCGCCTGCCGAGCCGCGAGCTGGGGTCAGGTCTTGAATCGTTGCGTGCCGCGACCTCGCCGGAAGGGGTCAGGTCTTGAAAGTCGCGCGCTCGACGTCATCGCAGCATCCAGGCGCCCCGGGCGCAACTTTCAAGACCTGACCCCATCTTTGACCGCCGCGCCACGCAACGATTCAAGACCTGACCCCTCCTCCGGAGCTGCAAACTCGGCCGGTTTTCCGGCCTTGTTCGACGGCTCCCTTCGTGACAGGTCCGGGAAACTCTGCCGAGTGCGCCGCCCGTCCTGGGCGGCCGGAGACCCTGATGGCCCGCATCGAACTCGCTACCCTGACCCGCACGATCACCGCCGACGCCCTGGCCCACCCGACCGACCTCGGCCCGATGCTGGCCAAGCGCCACTCGGTCTCGCGCGGCACGATGACCAAGCAGCTCAAGCGCCTGGTCGACAACGGCTGGCTCGAGCGCACCGGCGTCACGCGCCCGCACTTCAAGCCCGGCGTGCAGCGCGAGGTCACGAGCGAATACGCGATCGCCGGCCTGGACGAGCACACGCCCTGGCTGCGCGACGTGCACCCGGTGCTGCAGCTGAGCCCGGCCGTCGCGCGCATCGCGCAGCACGTTTTCGGCGAGCTGCTCAACAACGCGATCGACCACGCGCAGGCCACGCGCGTGACCGTCTCGGTGCGCCAGACGCCCACGCACCTGCATATCCTGATCGGCGATGACGGCCTGGGCGTGTTCAACCAGCTTGCCGCCAAGGCCGCCCTGCCCGACGCCCAGCGCGCCGCGCTCGAGATCTCCAAGGGTCGCTTGACGACGCAGCCCGAGTGCCACGGCGGCCGCGGCCTGTTCTTCGTCGCGCGCATGGTCGACGCGATGAACCTGCAATCGAACGGCCAGGTGCTGCAGTGGCGCCATCGCGGCGAATCGGTGCAGTTCCGCAGCCATCCGCTCAACCGCACCGGCACCACCGTGTTCGTGAGCCTCGCGCTCGATTCGACGGTGCGCCCCACCGATACCTACAGCGCGTTCGGCTCTGAGGATTCGCCGCTGGACTTCAGCCGCACCCAGGTGCCGTTGCGGCTGCTGACCGACAACGGCCTGACGCTGGACTCGCGCGCCCAGGCCCGCTGGGTCGTGTCGCGCCTGGAGCTGTTCGCGACCGCCGAGCTCGACTTCGACGGCGTCGACGACGTCGGCCCCAGCTTCATCGACGAAGTGTTCCGCGTCTACGCCAAGGCACACCCGGAAGTGGCGCTGCAGCCGACCAAGGCCAGCGAGCGCGTCGGCAAGCTGCTCAAGGGCGCGATGCACTAAGCGCGCGTCACGCGCCGGCGGCCACCCGCATCTCGCGGCAGGCCGCCTCGAGGTCGCGCACGAAGCGCGGCACGTCCATCAGCGGCGAGGCCTGCAACCGCGCGCGCAGGTCGCGCCGCAGCGCGCGCAGGGCGTCGCGATCCGCGGCGCGCGCGACCACCATGTCGACGAAGCCGTCGATCGACGGCGCGATCCAGTCGCCCAGGCCCAGCTCGGCCAGCACGCTGGCGGCGCTGCGCGCCACCGAGGTCGGCCCGAGGCTGGCGGCCACGGGCGCGCCCATCCACAGCGCGTCGAGCGTGGTGGTGCCGCCGCCGTACGGATGGCTGTCCAGGGCGATGTCGACCCGGTTGTAGAGCGCCAGGTACTTGTCCAGCGTCACGCGCTCGGTGAACTCGACGCGATCCGGCGCCACGCCGCCGGCCTCGAACTCGCGCAGGATCGCCGCGCGCTTGCGCTTGCTGTTGGAGTTGGCCACCAGCAGGCGCGAGTCCGGCAGGCGCTGCAGCAGTTCGACCCAGCGGCGGCACATCGCCGGCGTGATCTTGAGCGCGGCGTTGAACGACCCGAACGTCAGGTGCCCGCTGCGCTCGAACGGCGCGCCCGGCGTGATGGGCTCGTCCAGCATCGGCCGGTAGCCCCACAGGCTGTTGGGCAGGAAGTGCAGGCGCTCCGTGTGCTGCGCCTGCGCGACCTCGGGCGGGTCGGCGCGCCGGTCGGTCAATCGATGGTCGATGCGCGTGAGGCCCGTCGTGTTGAGGTAGCCCAGCCAGCTCACCTGCACCGGCGCCGGCCGCTGCGCGAACACCGGCAGGCGCGGCTCGCCGGTGTGGCCGCACAGGTCGATCAGCACGTCGATGCCGTCGGCGTGGATCGCGTCGGCGATGGCCGAGTCAGGCAGCGCCGCGACGTCGCGCCAATGCTCGCAGGCGTCGCGCAGGCGCCGTGTCATGCTGTCGCCGTCGCCGCGCATGAACGAGTAGCAGGTCACCTCCACCTGCGTCCGGTCGTGGTGCTCGAGCACGGGCAGCAGGAAGAAGGTGACGGGGTGCAGCTGCAGGTCCGAAGACAGGTAGGCGATGCGCAGGCGGCGTCCGGGCTCGAGCGGCTTGGCCGCGTGCTGGAAACGCACCGGGTGCGCCTGCTCCAGGTCGGCGCCGAAACGCGCGTGGCGGGCGAAGATCTCGTCGGCGGACAGCCGGTCGGAATACAGCGACAGCAGTAGCTCGAACGAGCGCCCGTTCCACGACAGCGGGCCCAGCGTGGCGGCCTTCTCCAGCACCTCCAGCGCCTCGTTCGCGAAGCCCTGGTCGCGCAGCACGATCGCCAGCGCCGACAGCGTGGCGGCGTTGTCCGGATCGCCCGCCAGCGAACGCCGCAGCGCGTCCTCCGCCTCGTCGGCACGCGCCTGCCGGCGCAGCAGCGAGCCGAGGTTGAACCAGTTGCCCGGATCGTCGGGCTGCAGGCGCAGCGCGGCCTGCAACGACGTGATCGCGTGCTCGCGCCGGCCCTGCGAGTCGAACACGGCGGACTGGATCATCAGCGCCTGCGGGAATTCGGGCCGGGTGCGCAGCGATGCGGCCACCAGCTTTTCCGCGCGATCCAGGTCGCCGCGCATCAGCAACAGGTGCGCGTAGTTGTAGTTGCCGAACGCATGCGCCGGGTCGATCGCCAGAACGCGCTCGTACGCGGCGGCGGCGCCGTCCGCATCGCCGCGGGCGACGAGCGCGATGCCCAGGTTCAGGTGCGCGCGGGCGTGGCCCGGCGCCTTTTCCACGGCCTGGCGATACAGCGCCTCGGCCTGCGGCAGGTCGCCGCCATCCTCCAGCGCGTTGCCCTGGTCGATCATCGCGTCGGCCCCGGCGACGTCCTCGGGCGCCACGGGCGCAGGCGCGGGCGTTGGCGTGGACGCGGCGACGGCCGCGGTGGCGGCGGCCGGCGCCGAGCGTTTGAACAGGTTCTTGAACATGGGGGCGGGCACCTTTCGAGCAGGCATTGTCGATGCATCGCCGTGCGCGCCCGGGCGCGCCGGCCCGGGATCACCGCAGCGCGCCGCTGCGCATCGCGCGGTAGGCCGACTCGAGGTCGCGCACGAAGCGCGGCATGTCGGTCAGCGGCGAGGCCTGCAGGCGCGGGCGCAGCTCGCCGCGCAGCCGCCGCAGCGCGTCGCGGTCGGACACGCGCGCCACGATGACGTCGACATAGGCGTCCAGCGACGGCGCGACCCAGTCGTCCAGCCCCAGCTGCGCCAGCACGCTGGCCGCGCTGCGCGACACCGAGGTCTCGCCGACGGCCGTGGCCACGGGCACGCCCATCCACAGCGAATCCAGCGTGGTGGTGCCGCCGCCGTAGGGGAAGGAGTCCAGCGAGATGTCGACCGCGTTGTACAGGTCGAGGTACTTGTTGAGCGGCACGCGCGGCAGGAACTCGACGCGATCGCCCCCCACGCCGTGGCGCGCGAGCACCGCGCGAATCGACACGCGCTTGCGCTCGGAGTTCGCGTTGCCCACCACCAGCCGCGAGCCGGGCAGCCGCGCGAGCGCCTCGCCCCAGCGCTGCAGCACGGCGTCGGTGAGCTTGAGCGCCGCGTTGAACGAGCCGAACGTGATGAAGCCATTGCGCTCGAACGGCGCGGTCGCGAAGATCGCCTCGTCCAGCATCGGGCGGTAGCACCACTGGCTCGCCGGCAGGTGCACCAGGCGCTCGGTATGCTGCGGCTGCGCGATGGCGATCGGGTCGGTGCGCGCGTCGCACAGCCGGTAGTCCATGCGCGCCAGGCCGCTGGTGTTGAGGTAGCCGACCCAGCTCGCCTGCACCGGAGCCGGCTTCTGCGCGAACACGGGCATGCGCGCGGCGCCGGTGTGGCCGCCCAGGTCGACCAGCACGTCGATGCCGTCGGCGTGGATCGCGTCGGCGAGCTGCGTGTCGGTCATGGCCGCCACGTCGCGCCAGCGCTCGGCGAGCCCGCGGAGGCGGTCGGTGATGCCGTCGCTCGTCTTGCCGAACGAGTAGCAGAACACCTCCAGCTGCGTGCGGTCGTGATGCTCCAGCACCGGCAGCAGGAAGAACGAAACGGGGTGCAGCACCAGGTCGCCCGACAGATAGCCCACGCGCAGGCGCCGCCCTGCCGCGCCGTCGTCGGCGGCATGCTGGAAGCGCGCGGGCACCGCCTGCTCCAGGTCGGCGCCGAAGCGCAGGTGGCGGCGATGCACCTCGTCGGCAGGCACGTCGTCGGCGAACAGCGTCAGCAGCAGCTCGAACGAGCGGTCCGTCCACGACTGCGGCGTGCGTTCGACGGCCGGCCGCAGCGCCGCCAGCGCCTGCGCCGCGAAGCCTTGGTCGCGCAGCACGCGCGCCAGCAGCAGCTGCGCGTCGTGGTTGTCGGCGTCCAGCGCCAGCGCGCGCCGGATCGCCGGCTCGGCGTCGTCGGCCCGCGCCTGGCGGTGCAGCAGCGAGCCGAGGTTGAACCACGCGCCCGCGTCGTCGGGGTCCAGGCGCAGCGCGGCCTCGATCGCGGCGATCGCCGCCGCCGGCTTGCCGAGCGCGTCCAGCACGTTGGACTGCACGACGAGCGCCTGGTGGAAGTCGGGCTTGGCGCGCACGGCGGCATCGATCAGGCCCTCGGCCCGCGCCAGGTCGCCGCGCATCAGCGCCAGCCGCGCGAAGTTGTAGTTGCCGAACGGATGGCCCGGGTCGATCGCGAGCACGCGCTCGTACGCGGCGATCGCGCCGTCCTCGTCGCCGGCCGCCGCCAGCGCGATGCCCAGGTTCAGGTGCGCCCGCGCATGGCCCGGTGCCTTGGCGACGGCCTGCCGGTACAGCGCTTCGGCCGGCGCCAGCTGGCCGGCGTCCTCCAGCGCGTTGCCCTGCGCGATCAGCGCGTCGGCCGCGGCAATGTCGTCCACCGCCGCCACGGGCGCGCTCGCGGGCGCGGGCGCGGGCGCCGGCGTGACGCTCGCGGGCACCGGCGCAGGCACCGCCGGCGTCGCCAGGATTCGATTGAGCAGGTTCTTGAACATGGGCGGCGTCCTATCGAAGCCGCATTGTCGGCCGACCGACCCGACCTCGACCGGCGCTGCCGCCCGGAAGTGTCAATAGAAGTTCAAGGGAGCGACGGAACCGGCTCCGCCGGGCCGTTCGCGGCCGGCCCCTCGGGGACAGGGAGCGCTAGCGACCGTGGGGCAGTCAATTCACCCGGCAGATCTTGAGCATGTTCGTGCCGCCCGGGTAGCCCATCGGCTCGCCGCAGGTGATGGCGTAGGTGTCGCCCGGGCGCAGCACGCCTTGCGCGGTCAGCAGGCGCTCGGCCTCCATCAGCGCGGTGTCGCGATCCTCGTACGACTGCATCAGCAGCGGCGTGACGTTGCGGTAAAGCGCCATGCGGCGCAGCGAGTTGGGCTGCGACGTCAGCGCGAAGATGGGCACGCTGGTGCGCTGGCGGCTGATCCACAGCGCGGTCGAGCCCGACTCGGTCAGCGCCACGATCGCCTTGCAGCCCAGGTGTTGCGCGGTGAACAGCGCGCCCGCGGCGATCGACTGGTCGATGCGGCCGAACTTCTTGTTCAGGAAGCCGGCCTCGATCGGCTGCACTTCCTCGGCGCGCTCGGCTTCCAGCGCGATGGCGGCCATCGTCTCGACCGTCTCGATCGGGTAGCGGCCCGCGGCCGTCTCGGCGCTGAGCATCACGGCGTCGGTGCCGTCCAGCACCGCGTTGGCGACGTCGCTCACCTCGGCGCGCGTGGGCACCGGCGCGAGGATCATGCTCTCCATCATCTGCGTGGCGGTGATGACGACCTTGTCCATCTCGCGCGCCATCTTGATCATGCGCTTCTGCAGCGCCGGCACCGACGCGTTGCCGACTTCCACCGCCAGGTCGCCGCGCGCCACCATGATGCCGTCCGAGGCCTTCAGGATGGACTCGAGATTCGGGATCGCCTCGGTGCGCTCGATCTTGGCGATCATCGCCGGCTTGTGACGCTGCCCCTCGCCGGCCACGTTGGCGAGCTGGCGTGCCATCTCCATGTCGGTGGAGTTCTTCGGGAAGCTCACCGCCAGGTAGTCGCAGCGGAAGCTCGCGGCGGTGCGGATGTCGTCCATGTCCTTGGCCGTCAACGCCGGCGCGGTGAGGCCGCCGCCCTGCTTGTTGATGCCCTTGTTGTTGGACAGCTCGCCCTCGACCTTGACGATGGTGTGCACCTTGTCGCCGCGCACTTCCTCGACGGTCAGCACGATCAGGCCGTCGTTGAGCAGCAGCGTGTCGCCGGGCTTCACGTCGCGCGGCAGTTCCTTGTAGTCCAGGCCCACGCCGTTGATGTCGCCGGGCTCGGTGCGCGAGGCGTCCAGCACGAAGCGCTCGCCCTTGACCAACTGCACCTTGCCGTCGACGAACTTGCCGACGCGGATCTTGGGACCCTGCAGGTCGGCCATCAGCGCCACCGTGCGCCCGACCTTCTGGGCGATCTCGCGCACCATGTTCGCGCGGTCGATGTGATCCTGCGCCTTGCCGTGGCTGAAGTTCAGGCGCACGACGTCGACACCGGCGCGGATCAGGCGCTCGAGCACCTCCGGATCGCTGGTGGCGGGGCCGAGGGTGGCGACGATCTTGGTTCCGCGGTTCATGGATTCTTGTCTCCTGGGCGGTGGGCGCCCTGTGCAGCGAAGTAACTCGATAACGCGATTATGGGCGCCTGCCACGGGTGCGGGTTACATCCCGATTACAGCATCGCCGCGGCCTTCGGACCGGTCAAGATCGCCCCCTCGGCCGGCGCGGCGGACGCGCTGCCGCCGCGACGCCCGCCGGGGCTTCGTGCTACCCGCTCAGGCCGCCCGTTTCTCCAGGATCTCGAACGCGGGCAGCTTCCTGCCTTCCAGCACTTCCAGGAACGCGCCGCCGCCGGTGGAGATGTAGCCGACGTCCTTGTCGATGCCGTACTTGGCGATCGCGGCGAGCGTGTCGCCGCCGCCGGCGATGCTGAACGCGCTGCTGGCCGCGATCGCGCGGGCGATCGTCTCGGTGCCGTGCGCGAACGCGTCGAACTCGAACACGCCCACCGGGCCGTTCCAGACGATCGTGCCCGCGGCCTTGAGCTGCTCGGCCAGCTTGGCGGCGGTCTGCGGGCCGATGTCCAGGATCAGGTCGTCGTCGGCGACGTCGGCGGCGGCCTTGACCGTGGCTTGCGCATCCGCAGCGAACTTCTTGGCAACGACCACGTCCGTCGGGATCGGCACCGCGGCGCCGCGCGCCTGCATCTTGGCGATGACGGCCTTGGCCTCGCCGACCAGGTCGGGCTCGGCCAGGCTCTTGCCGATCTTCAGGCCGGCGGCCAGCATGAAGGTGTTGGCGATGCCGCCGCCCACCACCAGGCCGTCGACCTTCTCGGACAGCGACTGCAGGATGGTCAGCTTGGTCGACACCTTGCTGCCCGCCACGATCGCCACCAGCGGGCGCTTGGGGTTGGCCAGCGCCTTGGTGATGGCGTCGATCTCGGCGGCCAGCAGCGGGCCGGCGCAGGCCACGGGCGCGTACTCGGCGATGCCGTACGTGGTGCCCTCGGCGCGGTGCGCGGTGCCGAACGCGTCGTTGACGAAGATGTCGCACAGCGCGGCCAGTTTCCTGGCGAGCGCGGGGTCGTTCTTCTTCTCGCCCTTGTTGACGCGGCAGTTCTCCAGCAGCACGACGCTGCCCGGCTTGACGTCCACGCCGTCGACCCAGTTGGAGACCAGCGGCACCTCGCGGCCCAGCAGCTCGGACAGCCGCTTGCCGACCGGCGCCAGCGAGTCCCCGGGCTTGAACTCGCCCTCGGTCGGGCGGCCCAGGTGGCTGGTGACCATCACCGCCGCGCCGGCGTCCAGCGCCATGCGGATGCACGGCACCGAGGCACGGATGCGCGTGTCCTCGGTGATGTTGCCGGCGTCGTCCTGCGGCACGTTCATGTCGGCGCGGATGAACACGCGCTTGCCGGAGACTTGGCCGGCGGCGACGAGGTCGGAGAAACGGATCACTTTCATGGCATTCACGCAGTCAGAGGTGGGAAATCGGTTGGAAGACGGGGCCGGTCACCAGCCCAGGCTCAGTCGCAGCGCCAGCAGCACCGCCGTACCCGCGAGTATCGTCCCGAGCAGGTTGCGCGTGGTGCGCAAGACGACCAGGCCGGTGGCCGTCGCGTAGATACGCGCATCCCTCCAGGTGTCGAGCAGGTGGTCGCCGGTCATCGCGACCTCGGGCAGCAGCACGGCCACCAGCGCGGCCAGCGGGGCGTAGCGCAGCGCCTCGCGCAGCCAGTCGGGGATCGGGATCTCGCGCTCGGGGATGATGAAGAAGCCGCGCGTGACGACGGTGATGGCGGCCAGGCCGACGATCGCGAGCAGGGCGAGCCACGGATGCATCAGGAAACCTCCGCCCAGCGCACTGCGGTCGATTCGCCCTTCGGGCGGCAGTGCCGGCTCACGTCGCGTCGCTCCCCGCGGCCGCGCGCACGGGCGCCTGCGGCCAGACGTGGTCGATGAGCACGCCGATGGCGATGGCCGCGGCGATCGCCACCACGATGTTCAGGTGGAACGGCAGCGCGAACGCGGCGAACGCGGCGCACGCCGCGACGGCCGCCGCGATCCAGGTGCCGCGATCCACCAGCAGCGTGCCCACGATGCCCAGCAGCGCCAGCGAGCCGGCGAAGCCCAGGCCCCATTGCGTGGGGATGACGTCCGCCAGCGCGATGCCCAGGATCGACATCCCCTGCCACGCCGTCCAGTTCACGGCCACGCCGCCCCACAGGTAGGGCAACTGCTCGTCCATCGGCCCGGGAGTGGGGAAGCGCTTCATGAACGCGACGTAGTTGAGGTCGGCCATGAAGTACATCACCCACATGCGATGCCAGCGTGACAGCGGCGCCAGGTACGGCCGCCAGCCGGCGCTGAAGATGACGAAGCGCAGGTTCACGCAGAACGCGGTGGCCCAGATCACCCACAGCGGCGCGCCCTGCGCGATCAGCGGCAGCGAGGCGAGCTGCGCGCTGCCGGCGAAGACGAACAGCGACATCGCCAGCGACAGCCACAGGCCCAGCCCCGCCTTGACCATCGCGATGCCGGTGACCAGGCCCCAGGCGCCGATGCCCAGCGAGATGCCGGTCATGTCGCGGGCGCCGCGGGCGAATTCAGGATGGCGCCACGTGGCGGGCAATGCGGTCATCGCGCCATTGTCTTATGGCGCGGCGCGGGTCGCGTAGTAGCCGGGTGCGGCCGGGGGCGGGATTGCTTCGCAAGGCGCGAAGCGCGGCTCAATGCTCGGCGGGCTTGTCGCCGCCGGCCTTCTCGGCCTTGTCGGCCTTGTCGGCCTTGGCGAGCTTCTCGGCCTTGTCGCCGCTCTTGTCGGACTTGGCGGCGGCGGCCTTGGCGGGCTTGTCCGCCGGCTTGTCCGAGGCGGCGTCGGCCCTGGCGGTGGCCGCTTCGGGGGCGGCGTCGTCGGCCTCGGCCTTCCTGACGGGCGCGCCCAGCGTCGGCGCGACGGCCTCCAGCTTGTTCTCGCGCATGTAGTCGTCCATCTCGCGCCAGCCGGCGTAGATGGCGGCCTTGTCGACTCGCTTGTTCAGCGTGAAGCAGTCCTCGATCGCGCGCCCGCCGTGGCGGCAGGCGGCGCCCACGGCCTTGCCGTCGGCCTCGACGCGCGCGGCCGTCACCGACGCCGGCTCCAGGCCCAGCTGGTCGCAGCCGGCGAGCACGAACGGGATGGCGAGGAGGGGGATCAGGCGGCGAAGCATGGCGAGGGACGGATCGATACGTCGTTATCGGCGACCCGTCGCCGCACTTGAGGCCGTCGAACGGACGAACTGGGCGCGCAATCGCCCCCCGTTCGCCCCCCGTTCGTCGCCGGGGCGTCAGCCGAGCACGTCGCCGCGCTGCAGCGGGTGTGCCTGCAACCACTGCGCGACCGGGCCGCGCTTGCCGCCCGGGCGCTGCACGTCCAGCAGTGCGAGCGCGCCGTCGCCGCAGGCCACGACCACCTGCTGGCCGTCGGCCGCGATGACCGTGCCGGGCGCGGCGGCCGCGTCCAGCCGCTCGACCTGGGCGCGCCACAGCTTGACGGTGTCGCCGCCGGCCTGGAAGGTGGCGCCGGGGAACGGGTCGAAGGCGCGCACGCGGCGCTCGAGGGCGTCGGCCGGCAGCGTCCAGTCGATCGCGGCCTCGGCCTTGTCGATCTTGTGGGCGTAGGTGACGCCCTCGTCCGGCTGCTTCACCGGCTCGAGCGCGCCCGCCTGGGCAGCGGCCAGCGACTGCACGATCATGCGGCCGCCCATCGCGGCCAGGCGGTCGTGCAGGCGACCGGTGGTGTCGTCGAACGCGATGGGCTCGCGCTCGATCAGCAGCATGTCGCCGGTGTCCAGGCCGGCGTCCATCTGCATGATCGTGATGCCGGTCTCGGCGTCGCCCGCCTCGATCGCGCGGTGGATCGGCGCGGCGCCGCGCCAGCGCGGCAGCAGCGAGCCGTGGATGTTCAGGCAGCCCAGGCGCGGCAGGTCGAGCACCCACTGCGGCAGGATCAGGCCGTAGGCGGCCACCACCAGCACGTCCGGCCGCGCGGCCTCCAGCGCGGCGCGGCCGGCGGCGGCCTCGTCGGGAAACTTGCCGTCCAGGCGCAGGCTGCGCGGCTGCGCGACCGCCATGCCCAGCTCCAGCGCCAGCTGCTTGACCGGCGAGGGCGTCAGCTTCATGCCGCGGCCGGCCGGGCGGTCGGGCTGGGTGAGCACCAACGGCACGACATGGCCGGCGGCGTGGATCGCCTTCAGCGCGACGGCGGCGAATTCGGGCGTTCCCGCAAATGCGACGCGCAGGGCCATCAGCGCTTCTGCTCCTCGCGCGTCTTCTTGATCATCTTGGTCTTGATGCGGTCGCGCTTGAGCGGGCTGAGGTAGTCGACGAACACCTTGCCCATCAGGTGGTCCATCTCGTGCTGCACGCAGACGGCGGCCAGGCCCTCGGCGTCGAACTCGTAGGGCTGGCCGTCGCGGCCGAGCGCCTTCACGCGAACGCGGGCGTGGCGCTCCACCTTCTCGTAGACCTGCGGCACCGACAGGCAGCCCTCCTCGCCCAGCACCCAGTCGTCGGAGCTCGTGACCAGCTCCGGGTTGATCAGCACGCGCGGCTGGTCGTGCGTCTCGGAGGTGTCCATCACGATCAGGCGGATGTGGCGGTCGACCTGCGTCGCCGCCAGGCCCACGCCGTCGGACGCATACATGACCTGGATCATCTCGTCGGCGAGCGCGCGGATCTCGTCCGTGACCTCATCGACGGGCTTGGCCACCGTGTACAGCCGCGGGTCGGGATAACGAAGAATCTGGAGTTGGGACATGGAAAGATCGTTCCTGGAAATCTGCCACGAAATTCACGAGTAATGCGGCGAGGACCCTTGCGAGCGCAGTGCAAAATGTGTTGAGACGCAACGTCCGGACTCAGGGTGAACGCCTATCTCCGTCGTAACGGAGTGTCCGATTCATTGCGACATCAGGGGTTTGCGGGCAGAATCTGCGGCAAATTAGGTAGTTTCTTGCCGGCTGGATACTCCGGCCGATTCGGGATTGTCGCAGTTCTGCGCGGATTCCGTCTCACCTGCGTCCCATTGCCTTCGATGGCCCGGGAGTTTTCTGCACATGACATTTCGATTCCGTCGTTCCGCCATCACGAAGCCCGCCGCGGCTCTGAACTTCGCCGCGCTCGCACTTGCCGTGCTGGCGGCCACGCCCTCCGTGACGCAGGCCTACCCCATCACGCCGCAGCAACGCGAGACGGCCCAGCAGGTCGCCGCCAAGGGCGTGCCGCTGTCCGAGCTGGCCGAGAACGCTCCCGACACGTATACGGTCAAGCGCGGCGATACGCTTTGGCACATTTCCGGCATGTTCCTCAAAAGCCCGTGGCGCTGGCCCGAGCTGTGGGGAATGAATCTCGACCAGATTCACAACCCGCACCTCATCTATCCCGGCCAGTTGCTGGTGCTCGAGAAAATCGACGGCATGGCGCGCCTGAAAATGGGCAACACCGTCGGCGGCCCCGGCGACACCGTCAAACTGTCGCCGTCGATTCGCAGCGAATCGTCGGATACGGCTGCGATCGCGGCGATCCCGATGAATCTGATCGGGCCGTTCCTGACCGACGCGATGATCTTCGACGCGAACGAGCTGGCCAAGTCGCCGCGCATCGTCGCGGGCGAGGAAGGCCACCTGATGCTCGGGCGCGGCAACACCGCGTACGTGATGGGCGACCTCGGCAACACGCGCAACTGGCAGATCTTCCGCGAGCCCAAGCCGCTGGTCGACCCCGACACCAAGGAAATCCTCGGCTACGAAGCCCGCTTCGTCGGCACCGCCGAGCGCAAGCAGGACGGCGAGGCGCGCCCCGGTGCGCAGACCGGCGGCCTGGCCGTGCCGTCCAGCTTCACGATCACGGGCAACCGCGAGGACGCGCAGATCGGCGACCGCCTCGCTCCCGCCACGGTGCGCGACTTCGCGCCGTTCGTGCCGCACCCGCCGGCCAACCCGATCAACGGCAAGATCGTCTCGCTGTACGGCGACGCGCTGTCGGCCGGCACGAACCACATCGTGTCGCTGAACCGCGGTGCGCGCGACGGCCTGGAGCGCGGCACCGTGCTGGCCCTGTGGCACGAAGGCGCCGTCACGCACGACAAGTCCGTCCCCAAGGGCGGGCTGATGAAGCTGCCCGACGAGCGCATCGGCATCGTGTTCGTGTTCCGCGTGTTCGACCGCATGGCCTACGGCCTCGTGCTCGAAGCCACGCAACCGACGCTGCCGGGCGACCGCATCACGCAGCCCTGAACGGCCCGGCGACCGCCTTACCTGAACGCTCCGAGCCTCCGGTTCGAACGCTTCGCGGTCGCCGCCCGTCCCTTCGCGCCGTCGTCACGCCCCTGACTGTCGACTTCCCGGTGCGATCATGTTGTCCCGCGACGAACTCGCCGGCTGGCTGCGGCTGTCCACGACGGTCGGCCTCGGCCGCGCCAGCGCCCGCAAGCTGCTGAAGGCGCTCGGCTCGCCCGAGCGCGTGCTGGCCGCCGGCGACGACACGCTGCGCTCGCTGTGCGGCCCGGACGCCGTCCACGCGCTGCGCGCCAACGCCGCCGCGCACGCCCGCCAGGTCGACGCCACGCTGCAGTGGCTGGCCACATCGACCGACGACGCCCCGCGCGACATCGTCGTCCTCGGCGACTCGCGCTACCCGCCCCTGCTTCTGCAGACGGCCGATCCACCGCTGCTGCTGTTCACGCTCGGGCGCGTGGAGCTGCTGGCCACGGCCGGCGTCGCCATCGTCGGCAGCCGCGACGCCACGCCCCAAGGCATGGACAACGCCCGCGAGTTTGCCCGCGCATTCAGCACGCAGGGCGTCACCGTCGTCTCCGGCCTGGCCAAGGGCATCGACGGCGCGGCCCACGACGGCGCGCTGGCCGGCCGCGGCAGCACCGTCGCCTTCGTGGGCACGGGCCTGGATCGCGTCTTCCCGTCCGGCCACGCCGACCTGATGCGGCGCATCGCCCAGCAGGGCCTGGTGGCCAGCGAATACCCGCTCGGCAGCTCGGCGATGCCCGACAACTTCCCGCGCCGCAACCGCCTGATCGCCGGCATCACCCGCGGCACGCTGGTGGTGGAGGCGGCACTCCAGTCCGGCTCGCTGATCACGGCGCGACTGGCCGCCGAATGCGGGCGCGACGTGTTCGCGATCCCCGGATCGATCCATTCGCCGCAATCGCGCGGCTGCCACCGGCTGATCCAGGAAGGCGCGAAGCTGGTGGAAAGCGCAGACGACGTGCTGCGCGAGTTGCAGCCGGGCGCCGCGCCCGCGCGCGCGAGGCTCTCGCCGCCGCAGGCCTCGCTGTTCGCGCAGGCCGTCGAACCGGACGCCGGCCAGGCGGATGGCCCCGACGCCGCCTTGCGCGCCGCACTCGGCCACGATCCGGTCAGCTTCGACGCGCTGTCCGCGCGCACCGGCCTGCCGGCCGACCAGCTCGCCGCGCGGCTGCTCGACCTGGAACTGGCGGGCGTCGTGCAGCGGCTGCCCGGCGGGCTGCTGCAGCGCCGCGGCCAGGCGTGACGAAGAGGGATTTCCGGCCGACATCCCGTCCGCCGAGCCTGTGATCGTCGCACGCAAAAAGGCCTTGCGGCGCGTCCCGGAAATGTAAATCCGGCCCCCGCCATGACGATTTCACAAAGGTCCAACAGCGGGGCTCCAGCCGCCCAACTCGCGCTTGCCGGCTCCGGTCGCTGCGGTATAGTCAGTCCATATGTTTGACGTCCTTGTCTACCTGTACGAGAACTACTGGCGACCGGACGCCTGTCCCGATCACGATCAGCTGTCGCGCAAGCTCACGGCAGTCGGGTTCGAGACGGACGAGATCCAGGAAGCCCTGCACTGGCTCGACGGCCTGGCGGACACCTCGCAGGGCTACACGGGCACGCAGTCCGAGGACGCCATCCGCCTGTATTCCGATCGCGAGATCGAATCGCTGGGCGAGACCTCCATCGGCTTCGTCACGTTCCTCGAATCGGCCGGCGTGCTGCCCCCGCCGATGCGCGAGATGGTGATCGACCGCGCGATGGCCGTCGGCGGCAACCCGCTCGACCTCGACGACATGAAGATCATCATCCTGATGGTGTTCTGGAGCCTGGGCGAGGAGCCCGACGCGTTGATCCTCGACGAGCTGTTCGTCGCGCCCGAGGAACGGCTGATCCACTGAACGCGGCTCGCCCCGCAATGACCAACGGCTCCCGCGGGAGCCGTTGTCGTTTCCGGAGCGCCGCACTCGCGGCGGCCATCACTTCAGGCGATCCGGATCCTGGTTGATCTTCTCGATGGCGCTGCGGGTGGCGGCGATCGTGAGCGACTCGTCCTGCGCCGGCACCAGCAACTGCGCCTGCAGGAAGGCAGCGAGGCGGCGGCGCTGGAACAGCACGCAGCGGCCGCCGGCCGACACGAACAACGACAGCTGCTTGCGCATGCCCTGCCACGCGAGCTGCATCGCTTCCTGGCGATCGCGGTATTCCAGCATGTACCAGGCGCCGACCAGCATCTCGTCGGCGGCCGCGAGCGCGCCGGCGGTCGGCGTGGCACCGCCCTCGCCGACGATCTCCAGTTCGTCGGACTCGTGGCCCGACAGGTCCAGCGCGAACGAATCGTCGAGCTCGAAGTCGGCGTCGGGCAGGATCTCGTCGAGCGCCTGCAGGCGCTGCTTCATGCGGCCGAACTGGTCCGGGTCGATGGTGGACGTGCGCGCCGCGAACGCCGCGGTCAGCGCGAGGTTCAAGCCGCGCAGCGACGCTTCCTGGCGATCCTGCGGCAGGCCGCCGGCGGTCATGCCCGCGCGCAGCGCCAGCAGCATCGGGCCGAGGCGGCGGATCACCTCGGCGCGCTCCTCGCGGTTGGTCTTGGCGCTGGCGATCCACACGAGGTCCAGCGCGGTCTCGCGCACGATGCGCGTCTCCGGGCTCTGCAGGCCGTGGCGCATCGCGGTGGTGGCCAGGATGTCGGCCCAGACCTGGAACAGGAACTCGCGCACGCCGTCCTGCACCGGCACGCCGTCCAGCAGCTTGCGCAGCTCGATCGTGTACTGGATGGCCAGCGTCTCGCGCTGCTCCACCTGGCTGGCCAGCGACACGCCCTTCTTGGTCGTCTCGTTCTGCTCGCGGAAGAATTTCTCGAGGAAGCGCTCGAACTCGACGAGCACCGTCTGGAACACCTTGCGCCCCGTCTCGGGGAAGGCCTCGACGACCTGCACGACGCGCGCGACCTCGCTCTCGAGCTCCGGCCCGGCGCCCTGCGGCGCGGCGTCGAAGCCCATCACGCAGGCGCCCATGCGGTCGATCAGGCGGCGGGCGGGATGCTGCGCCGACGAGAAGAAGTCGGGCTCGGCCACCGCGACGCGCAGCGTGGGCATCTGCAGGCGCGCGAACCACACGCGCACCGCGGGCGGGATGCGCTCCTCGGTGAGGATGTTGGCGAACATCATCGCGACCACCTCGATGGTGGCACGCTCTTCCTGCGTGTTGGCCTGGGTCTTGAGGGTCTGCTTCTGTTCCTGCAGGACGCCGACGATCTCCGCCGGTGCGAGCACCGCGCCCTCGACGTGCTTGGCCTCGACCTGCTCGACGACGACGCGCTGCGCCACCGCGATCGCGCCCATCATCTCGTTGGACGGCATCACGAAGCGCTGCGTGTTCATGAAGCCCTGGACGTGGCGCTCCATCGTGCGGCCGAAGCGGCGCAGGGTCGCGTCGACCTGCACCTGCTGCGGCGACAGGAACTGCCCGCCCGGCGCGCCCGCCGCACCGGGCTTGGCCTTGCTCGTGACGCCCACGTTGGGCGTGAGCGCGCCCGGCTCGCTGTCGGGGCCGTACGGTCCCACGGCCTTGGCCGCCTGGCCGTTGGGGCCGGCGCCCGGTGCGCCGCGCGCGCCGGCCTGGCCCGGGCCGCCCGGGCCCGCCTGGCCGGGGCCGCCCGCCTGGCCCGCGCCGTAGGCCGTGCCCACGCCGCCGGGACCCGCGCCCCCTTGGCCGTCGCCGCCGCCCGCGTAGCCCATCGGGCCACCCGGACCGCCTTGACCGCCGTAGCCTCCGGGGCCGCCCTGGCCTCCAGGACCGCCTTGGCCTCCGGGGGCGCCCTGCTGTTCGCCGTAGCCGCCCTGGCCGACGTAGCCGCTGCCCTGGCCGTTGCCGTGGGCGCCGCCCTGTTGTCCGCCAGTGCCGCCGGGGCCGCCGTAGCCGGTGTGGCCGCCGTAGCCCGTGTGGCCGCCGCGCTGGCTGCTGCCGTAGCCGCCGGGGCCGGCGCCATGGCCGCCCGGGCCGCCGTACTCGGTCGGGGCGAACTGGGTACCGCCGCTGCCGGTGGTGAGCGTGCCGCCGCTGGTGGTGCGGAAATCCTCGAGCGGCATCTGGCGCGACGCCACCATCGAGCCGCCGCGATCGGCGCTGCGGCGGATCAGCGTGCGCAGGTTGACCTCCGGCAGCACGCCCTTCTCGACCAGGAACCGGTTCGCGTCATGGTAGGCCTCGGTGGCCATCGCGCCGATCTCCACCTTCATCGTGTTCTCGACGTCCGACCACGCGCCGGTGCCGAAGTCGCTGTCGATGAACGCGCGCACGATGATCTTGGCCAGCTGCTGCGGCCGGAACAGGTCATGCTCGGCGAGTTCCTCCAGGCCCTCGAGCGCCGCGACGCGGGTCTTGAGGTCGTTCAGCTCCCAGACGGCCACGTCGACGATGGCCTGCGCCAGGCGGGAGATGAAGATCTCCTTCTGCACCGTCTCGTCGTCGACCAGCATCAGCTGCTGGGTGTGGCCCTGCATGGCGGAGACGAGCCCGCCGGTGGTGGTGTTGGGCCGGTCGGCGATGGCCGCGTCGCGCAGCATCTCGTTCTGGCGGTCGATCCACTCCTGGCCGTGGGCCATGAGCGCCTGCATGGTGTCGCGGCGCTGCATCGCCACGGAGCGCTCGGCCGGCTTGTCCAGCGCGGTGCGCGCGGCCTCCAGCACGGCGGCCAGCAGGCGAGCCCCGGCCTCGGCCAGTTGCTCGGCGAACCTGCGCCGCGCCCGGCGCGCGATCTCTGGCGACGACGATTTCGCTTCGGCCATCCGGCTTTTTCGCTTCCCTTGGTTCCCTGGGTGACTGCGCGACCACGTGCGCTATGTGCGCAATCTACACCACGGCGCCCGCGTTCGGGTCATTCGGGTCGATCTCGGACTTCGAACCGGTGCGGATCAGGTCCTCGCGCTTGACGCCCAGCCACATGGCGATGGCGGCGGCCACGAACACCGACGAATAGATGCCGAAGCAGATGCCGATGGTCAGCGCCATGGCGAAATAGTGCAGCGTCGGGCCGCCGAAGATCAGCATCGACAGCACCATCATCTGCGTGCAGAAGTGGGTGATGATCGTGCGGCTGATCGTGCTGGTGATGGCGTGGTCGATCACCTGCATCGTGCTCAGCTTGCGCAGCACGCGGAAGGTCTCGCGGATCCGGTCGAAGATGACCACCGACTCGTTGACCGAGTAGCCCAGCACCGCCAGCACGCCGGCCAGCACCGATAGCCCGAACTCCCACTGGAAGAACGCGAAGAAGCCCAGGATGATGACGACGTCGTGCAGGTTGGCGACGATCGCGGCAATCGAGAACTTCCACTCGAAGCGGAACGCCAGGTACAGCATGATGCCGATGACCACGCTGATCATCGCGTAGGCGCCGTTGCGCATCAGCTCGTCGCCGACGGACGGGCCCACCAGCTCGCTGCGCTTCATCACCACCGGCTCGGCCTTGGCGGCGTTCAGGCAGGTGGGTCGCGACGCGTCGGCCGTGCTGACCGTGCCCGACTCGGCGGCGCACAGCGCGCCGAACACGCGGTCGGGCACCTTCTTCTGGTCGATGCCGGCCTTGGTCGGCACGCGGATGATCACGTCGTGCGAGGTGCCGTAGTTCTGCACCTGCACGTCGCCGTAGCCCAGCCCGCCGACCACGCCGCGCAGGCGCTCGAGGTTGGCGCTCTGCGCGTAGGTGGCCTCGACGGCCGTGCCGCCGGTGAACTCGATCGAGAAGTTCAGGCCGCGCGTGACGAGGAAGAACACCGCCGCGACGAAGGTCAGCGCCGAGATGATGTTGAACACCAGCGCGTGCCGCATGAACGGGATGTCGCGCCGGATACGGAAGAATTCCATGGTTGTTTCCTTCGGATTCGGGGGCGGTCAGCGGGCGGCTTCGTCGGGCTGCGCCGAGGCGCCCGGCTTCGCGCCGCCCTTCCAGACCTGGCCGATCAGCACGGACTTGAGCTTCTTCTGGCGGCCGTACCAGAGGTTGACGAGGCCGCGCGAGAAGAACACCGCCGAGAACATCGAGGTCAGGATGCCCAGGCAGTGCACGATCGCGAAGCCGCGGATCGCGCCCGAGCCGAAGGCCAGCAGCGACAGGCCGGCGATCAGCGTCGTGATGTTGGAGTCCAGGATCGTGGCCCACGCGCGCTCGTAGCCGGCGGCGATCGCCGTCTGCGGCGCGCTGCCGCCGCGCAGTTCCTCGCGGATCCGCTCGTTGACCAGCACGTTGGCGTCGATGGCCATGCCCAGCGTCAGCGCGATGGCGGCGATGCCGGGCAGCGTCAGCGTGGTCTGGATCAGCGACAGCACCGCCACCAGCAGCAGCAGGTTCACGCCCAGCGACAGCGTCGAGATCACGCCGAACAGCAGGTAGTAGGCGCACATGAACACGAGGATCGCCACGAAGCCCCAGGCCACGCTGTGCAGGCCCTTGGCGATGTTGTCGGCGCCCAGGCTGGGGCCGATGGCGGTCTGCTCGATGATCTCCATCGGCGCGGCGAGCGCGCCGGAGCGCAGCAGCAGCGCGAGCTCGCTCGCCTGCTCGGAGTTGCCGATGCCCGAGATCTGGAAGTGCTCGCCCAGCTCGCTCTGGATCGTCGCCACGTTGATGACCTGGCCCTTGTTCTTCTCGAACAGGATCACCGACATCGGCTTGCCGACGTTCTGGCCCGACACGTTCTTCATGCTGGCCGCGCCCTTGGAATTGAGCGTGACACGGACGATGGAGCCCTGGTTCTGCTGGTCGAAGTTGGCCTGCGCGTCGGTCAGGTCGTCGCCGCTGGCGATGACGTCCTTGCGCACGACGGTGAAGCTGCCGTGGCGGGTGCCGACGTCGGGCGCGTTCTCGAAGCGGTCGTCGCCGAACGGCACCGGGCCGGTGCCGTCGGCGGCGGCGTTGGCCTCGGCCGACGGGTCGACCAGGCGGAACTCCAGCGTCGCGGTGCGGCCCAGCAGCTCCTGCGCCTTGGCCGTGTCCTGGATGCCGGGCAGCTCGACGACGATGCGGTCGGGGCCCTGCTGCTGGATCACGGGCTCGGAGGTGCCCAGGCCGGCGACGCGGTTGCCCAGCGTCGTCATGTTCTGCTTGATGGCCGCTTCCTGCTCCTTGACGAGCGCGGCCGGCTTGAGCGCGCCGCTGACGCGCACGTCGGTGCCGTCGGGCGCCTGCGTCCACTGCACGTCGGGGAAGGCATCGGTCAGCGCGTTGACGGCCTGCGTGGCGGTGGCGGCGTCGTGGAAGGTCATCGACACCGCGTTGCCGTCACGCGCGACGGAGGTGCGCAGCTGCTTCTCGCGCAGCAGGCTGCGGGTGTCGCCGACCAGGCCGTCGGTCTTCTTGTCGAGCGCGGCTTTCAGGTCGACCTGCAGCAGGAAGTGCACGCCGCCGCGCAGGTCCAGGCCCAGGTACATCGGCATCGCGCGCAGCGAGGCCATCCAGTGCGGTGCGCGCGGCACCAGCGCGAGCGACACCGAGTACGGCGGCGAGTCCTTGTCGGCGCCGGCGTTCAGGCCGGCATTGATCACGTCGCGGGCGTGGATCTGCAGATCGGGGTTGGCAAAGCGCACGTGCACCGACGTGCCCTCGAAGGTGACGTAGTCCGGCGTGATCGAGGCCGCGGTCAGCAGCTGCTGCACCTGCGTGGCCGTGTCGGCGCCGACCTTGGTCGTGAGCTTGGCGGCAGACACCTGCACGGCCGGCGCGTCGCCGTAGAGATTGGGCACGGTGTACAGCGCGCCGATCAGCACGGCCAGCACCATCAGCACGAATTTCCAGACAGGGTAGCGATTCATACGTGTTTCCTCGAAGGCGTCGCGCGAGCCCGCGCACGCGTCACGCGCGCGGGGCGACGGCGCCGGCCGCGCACGGGCGGCAGCCGGCGGGGCACTGCTTACTTCAACGTGCCCTTGGGCAGGACCTGGACGATGGCGCTGCGCTGGATCTGCAGCTCGACGTTGCCGCCGGTCTCGATGTGCACGTACGACTCGCCCAGCTTGGAGATGCGCCCGATGACGCCGCCCACGGTGACGATCTCGTCGCCCTTGGCGAGGCCGGCGATCAGCTCCTTCTGCTCCTTGGCGCGCTTCTGCTGCGGGCGGATCACCAGGAAATACATGATCGCGAACATCGGCACGAGCATGAACAGGAAGCTGTTGTCCGAGCCGGAGGCGGCTGCGGGCGCCGCGGTCTGGGCGAAGGCGGTGGAGATCAGGAACACGGCGAAATCCTCAGGGAATGCATTTTCAGGCGGGCGGGCCGTCCCGGCAGGGGGCGGCGGCCCCGCTCTCGAAACGTGCGGTCGAGGTGGAGCTGCCTCGAGGCGATTCAACCCCGGGATAGCCCGACCAACCCACCATTTTAGCGGGCGCGGGCAGACGGCCCGCCGGGCCCGGGCGCAGGCTTTCCCGCGGACGCCTCAGGCGCGCGAGCGCACCTGGTTGCGCCCCGCGCGCTTGCAGTCCTGCAGCGCGGCGCCGGCCCGCGCCAGGGCGTCGTCCAGCGACTCGCCCGGCGGCCGCGCCGCCACGCCCACGCTCGCCGTCACGCGCAGCCCGTCGGCCAGCGTGTCCCAGGCGTGCGCCTCGATCGCGGCGCGCAGGCGCTCGGCCACCAGCAGCGCGCGCGTCGTCGAGACCGGCCCGCCCAGCGCGACGACGAACAGCCCGCCGCCGGCGCGCGCCAGCACGTCCTGCGGCCGCGACTGCGCGCGCAGCACCTCGGCCACCGCACGCAGCACCGCGTCGCCGGTCGCGTGCGAACGCGCGTCGTTGACGTGGCGCAGGTGGTCGACGTCGACGGCCACCAGCGTCAGCGGCGCATCGGGGAACTGCAGCGCCAGCCCGGCGCTGGCGGCCTCCAGCTGGGCGCGGTCGGCCAGGCCGGTCAGCGCGTCACCGCGGGTGTCGTGCGGCGCCGGCTCGGCGGCGGCCGCCAGCCGGGCGAGCGCCGCGCCGGCGGCCTGCAGCGTGGCGGGCAGCCGCAGCAGGGCGTCGTGCTGCTCGGTGGCGTCGGTGAGCGACTGGATCGCCGTCAGTTGCGGCACGAGCGCCGCGCAGGCGGCCAGCGCGGCGGCCAGCGGGTCGACCGGCGCCACGCCGGCGGCCCGGCGCTCCGCCCCCGGCGCGGCGGCCGGGTCGTCGGGCGGAGGGGGCGTGGTGGTGTCCAAGGCTGCTTCCCGCATCGAAATGGCGATCGATGCCGACCGCCTGATCGTAAGTCCGGAGGACGGCTTGAAACGCGACGGTCGGCGGCCATATGCCAGGGATCGCCCTGTGGCTCCCGCCCGCGCACCGCCATGTCCCTCGTCATCCTGCTGGCCGCCGCGCTGCTGCTCGTGGGCGCCATCGCCGGCCTGCCGCGCTGGCGCGCCTGGCGCCGAAAGGCCTGGGCCAGCCGCCCGTTCCCGTCCGCGTGGCGCGACATCCTGCGGCGCCGCGTTCCCTTGTATCGGCAGCTGCCGCCCGATCTGCAGCAGCAACTGCGTCGGCGCATCCTCGAGTTCCTGGCCGAGAAGCCCTTGCTCGGCTGCGCCGGGCTGGTGGTGACCGACGAGATGCGCGTCACCATCGCCGCCCAGGCCAGCCTGCTGCGGCTGAACCGCGACGGCCCGATGTTTCCCGAGCTGCGCCAGGTCCTCGTCTACCCCGGCGCGTTCCTCGTCGACCGCGTCCACGCGTCGCCAGGCGGCGTGCTGCGCGAGGAGCGGCGCGCGCTGGCCGGCGAGTCGTGGCAGCAGGGGCAGGTGATCCTGTCCTGGCAGGACGTGCTGGACGGCGCGCGCATCCCCGACGACGGCCACAACGTGGTGATCCACGAGTTCGCGCACCAGCTCGACCAGGAGACCGGTCCGGCCAACGGCGCCCCGCTGCTGGGATCGCGCGCCGCCCACGCGCGCTGGGCCGGCGTGATGAGCCGCGAGTTCGCCGGCCTGCAGGCGCGCGTGCGCGCGCGTGACGCGGCGCGCGCGCGGGCGCAGGCCGAGTGGTCGTGGTTCGGCGCGTCGCCCGAGGCCCCGCCCGCGCCGCCGCCCGACGACCTGATCAGCGACTACGGCGCCACCAACGAAGCCGAATTCTTCGCCGTCGTCACCGAGGTCTTCTTCGAGCAGCCGGGCGCGCTCGCCCAGCGGCACCCCGACCTGTTCGCGTTGCTGCGGGACTACTTCCGGGTCGATCCGCGCGAGTGGCACCCGTCGATGCACTGAGACCAGGCGCCCGCCCCGCCGGCCAGGATGCACCGCCCCCGAGGGGAATCCTGCAACTTCGCGCAGGATGACAAGAGGGGCGCGCTCAACGCTGCATTCGAATCGTTTGGATCATCGACGGGCCCCGTCGGCCCAAACTTCTCCTCACGCCGTCAGCGGCATCGCTGACAAGACAACCGGAGAAACGATTCATGCTCACGCTTCGCAAGGCCCAGGACCGCGGCCACGCCGACCACGGCTGGCTCAACAGCTTCCACAGCTTCTCGTTCGCCGACTACCACGACCCGGCGCACATGGGCTTCGGCAACCTGCGCGTCGTCAACGACGACACGATCGCCCCCGGCACCGGCTTCGGCACGCACGGCCATCGCGACATGGAGATCATCAGCTACGTCCTCGACGGCGCGCTCGCGCACCAGGACTCCATGGGCAACGGCACCGCCGGCGGCGCCAACGCCGGCGTGATCAGGCCGGGCGACGTGCAGCGCATGACGGCCGGCACCGGCGTGCGCCACAGCGAGTTCAACCACTCGAAGGACACGCCCACGCACTTCCTGCAGCTGTGGATCCTGCCCGAGCGCGGCGGCCTCGCGCCGGGCTACGAGCAGGTCAGCGTGCCGGAGGCGGCCAAGCGCGGCAAGCTGGCGCTGGTCGGCTCGCCCGACAAGGTGCCCGGCGCCGTGACGCTCAACGCCGACGCGCGCCTGTTCGCCGGCCTGTTCGACGGCGCCGAGCGCCAGGAGCTGCCGCTGCCCGCGGGTCGCCTGACCTACGTGCACGTCGCGCGTGGCAGCCTGCGCGTGAACGGGCAGCAGCTCGGTGCGGGCGATGCGCTGAAGGTCCGCGACGAAGCCACGCTGGTGCTCGAAGGCGGGGACAAGGCCGAGGTTCTCGTGTTCGACCTCCAGCCTTGACCGGAGAAGAAGACGGGGGCAGGCCGTCTGCATGAGAATGGGACTCGAACCAAACGAGTCCCCGCGCATGACCACGCCCCCGAAGCGCGCCTACAGCGCCAACACCCGCCTGCTCCACGCCGACCGCCTCGGCGGCGTCGAGCACGGCTCGATCCACAAGCCGCTGCACGTGGCCGCGGCCTTCAACTACCCGACGGCCCGCGACCTGGTCGAGGTGTTCCAGGGCAACCAGGCCGGCCACGTCTACGCGCGCCAGGGCAATCCGACCGTCAACGCGCTCGAGGCCAAGGTCACGCTGCTGGAAGACGGCAAGGGCACGGCGACGTTCGCCACCGGCATGGCCGCCATCACCGCGGTGTTCCTGGCCCTGCTGCGCGCGGGCGACCACCTCGTGTGCACGCGCTTCCTGTTCGGCAACACCAACAGCCTGGCGCAGACGCTGCAGGCGCTCGGCGTGGGCGTCACCTTCGTCGACGCCACCGCCGCCGAGAACGTGCGCGCCGCGATCACGCCGGCCACGCGCATGGTGTTCGTCGAGACCATCGCGAATCCGGTGACGCAGGTGGCCGACCTCGACGGCATCGGCCGGGTCTGCAAGGACGCCGGCCTGCTCTACGTCGTCGACAGCACGATCACCACGCCGCTGCTGGTGCGTGGCCGCGACGTCGGCGCCGGCCTGGTCGTGCATTCGCTGAGCAAGAGCATCGGCGGCCACGGCAACGCGCTGGGCGGCGCGGTCGTCGACACCGGCCTGTTCGACTGGTCGACCTACGCCAACATCCTGCCGCCCTACAAGAAGGGCCCGCCCGACAAGTGGGGCCTGCTGCAGGTCAAGAAGAAGGGCCTGCGCGACATGGGCGGCACGCTGCGCGCCGAGGACGCGCACCGCATCGCCGTCGGCGCCGAGACGCTGCAGCTGCGACTGCGCCGGGTGTGCGACAACGCGCTGGCACTGGCGCGTTGGCTCGAGGCCCAGCCCGCGATCGGCCGCGTTTACTACCCGGGCCTGGCCAGCCACGCGCAGCACGAGCGCGCGGCGCGGCTGTTCAAGGGCGACTTCGGCCTGCTCATGAGCTTCGAGCTGCGCGACGGCATCGACACCCTCGCCTTCCTCGACGCGCTGCAGCTGGTCATCGTCTCCAGCCACCTGGCCGACAACCGCACGCTCGCGATCCCGGTGGCGCAGACGATCTACCACGAGATGGGCCCGGAGCGCCGCGCCGAGATGGGCATCGCCGAGGGGTTGATCCGCCTGTCGGTGGGCATCGAGGACATCGCCGACCTGATCGACGACTTCTCGCGCGCCCTGGCCGCGGTCAGCCAATAAGGGCTGGCATACATTACATTTCGTGACAAATTCGGAGGGTGGGCGATTTGCCTTCCGCCGCCCCCTTTCAGCGCCGCCGCGCGCGGCCGTTACGAGCCGGCGGCCTCGCTCGTCTCAGGCCGCGCTGCGCTCCAGCGGCGCCACCAGCCGCAGCCGCGCGGCGTCGCGGCCCGGCGGCGCGCCGAACATGCGGCTGTACTCGCGACTGAACTGCGACGCGCTGTCGTAGCCCACGGCGTAGCCGATCGCGGCGACGTCGTCGGCGTCGACCAGCAACCGCGCGCGCGCCTCCTGCAGCCGGATCTGCTTCTGGAACTGGATCGGCGTCATCGCCGTCACCGCGCGGAAATGGCGGTGGAACGACGACTCGCTCATCGCTGCCACGCGGGCCAGGCCCTCGATGCTCAGCGCCTCTGCGTAGTGCTGGCGGATATGGCGGATCGCGTGGTTGACCTGCGAGAGGCGGCTGTCGGCCAGGCCGATCTGGCGCACGCGCCCGCCCTGCGGCCCGCGCAGCAGCCGCCACAGGATCTCGCGTTCGATCAGCGGGCGCAGCACCGGCGCGTCCTGCGGGGCGTCGAGCAGGCGCAGCAGCCGCACCATCGCTTCCTGCAGCTCGACCGGCGCGGCGTGCACGCCCATGCCGCAGGGGGTGTCGGCGATCTCGTCGGCGCCGGGCGTCTCCAGCAGCAGCGACGCGATGGTGGCCGGGTTCAGCGACAGCCCGCACGCCAGGTACGGCACCTGCGCGCTGGCGCGCACGATGCGGCTGGCGATGGGCAGGTCGACCGAGGTGATGACGAAGTCGCCCTGGCCGTACTCGAACACGCGGTCGCCCACCACCGTGCGCTTGGCGCCTTGCAGCACCAGCCCGAGGCTGGGCTCGGTGACGCAGTGGATCGCCTGGGTGGGCACGGGGGAGATCGTCGCGCGCACGCCCACGAGCACGGTGGCGGGCGCGCCCGGGCGCGCGTGACGCGCGACGAGGGTTCTCAGTTCGGACAGCGGTTCGGCCATGTCCGCATTGGAGCGCGACGGCAGAGCCATCACAAGCGGCAGGTGCATGGAATCCGCACGATTGGCAGGATCGTGCAATCAATTGCCAGCCTGCTGCTATCGCCGGCCGGGACGGCGCGCGCACGATGGAGGCCTTTGCAAACGAAAGGATCCACCATGAGCAAGACCTGGTTCATCACCGGCGCCACCCGCGGCCTCGGAGCCGACATCGCCGCCGCCGCGCTCAAAGCGGGCGACCGCGTCGTCGCCACCGGCCGCCAGCGCGCCGCGATCAGCGACCGGCTGGGCCCGGACAACGACCGCCTGCTGTCGCTGGCCCTGGACGTGACCAACGCCGCGCAGGCGCAGGCCGCCGTCGCCGCGGCCGTCGAGCGCTTCGGGACCATCGACGTGCTGGTCAACAACGCGGGCTACGGCCACATCGGCTACTTCGAGGAAGCGTCGACAGCGGACATCGCTGCCCAGTTCGACACCAACGTGTTCGGCCTGTTCAACGTGACGCGCGCGGCCCTGCCCGCGATGCGCGCCGCGCGCCGCGGCCACGTGTTCAACCTGTCGTCCACGGCCGGCATCCGCGGCATCGCGGCGGGCTCGCTGTACTGCTCCACCAAGTTCGCGGTGGAAGGCTTCTCGGAGGCGCTGGCGCAGGAGCTCGAGCCCTTCGGCATCCACGTGACCATCATCGAGCCGGGCCCGTTCCGCACCGACTTCCTCAAGCCCGAGTCGCTGAAGTTCGCGGCGCAGGAGGTGGCCGACTACGACCAGCGCCGCCCGGCCATGCGCGCCAGTTTCGAGCAACGCGACGGCAAGCAGGCCGGCGACCCGGTGCGCCTGGCCGAGGCCATCGTCACGCTGGCGAGCGAGCAGGCCCCGCCGATGCGCTTCGCGGCCGGGGCGATGGCTGTCTCCGCGCTGGACGCCAAGGCCGCGTCGATGAAGGCCGAGCTGGAGCGCTGGCGCGCCCTGGGTCTCGCGACGGACTACCCCGCCGGCCAGTGAAGCCGCGCGCCGCATGACAAAGGCCGCCCGCGGACGGCTTTTTCTCATTGCGGCGCGGCGCCGTCAGTTGGCCAGCAGCTGGCGCAGCACGTACGGCAAGATGCCGCCGTGCGAGTAGTAGTCGACCTCGATCGGCGTGTCGATGCGCAGCGTCAGCGGCACCTTCTGGCTCTTGCCGTCGGCGCGGTGGATGGTCAGCGTGGCCTCGGACTGCGGCGTGATCGGCGTGGGCAGGTCGACGTCGACCGTCTCGTTGCCGGTCAGGCCCAGGCTGGACCAGGTGACGCCCGCCTTGAACTGCAGCGGCAGCACGCCCATGCCCACCAGGTTGTTGCGGTGGATGCGCTCGAAGCTGCGCGCCACCACGGCCTTGATGCCCAGCAGCTGCGTGCCCTTGGCCGCCCAGTCGCGGCTGGAGCCGGTGCCGTACTCCTCGCCTGCGAAGACGACGGTGGGGATGCCGTGCGCCTGGTAGGCCATCGCGGCGTCGTAGATCGCCACCGGCTTGGAGCTGTCGGCCGGTAGCTCGGCGGTGGCCGGGCCCTGGTAGATCGTGTAGCCGCCTTCCACGCGGCCGCCGTCGGCGCGCGCGGGCAGCATCAGGTTCTTGATGCGCACGTTGGCAAAGGTGCCGCGCATCATCACCTCATGGTTGCCGCGGCGCGAGCCGTACGAGTTGAAGTCGGCCGGCAGCACGCCGTTGGCCTGCAGGTAGCGGCCCGCGGGCGAGTCCGCCTTGATCGAGCCGGCCGGCGAGATGTGGTCGGTGGTGATCGAGTCGCCGAACAGCGCCATGACGCGGGCGCCCTTGACCGACGTGGCCGCCGCCTTGGGCACCTGCGTGAAGCCGTCGAAGAACGGCGGCCGCGCGATGTAGGTGCTCTTGGGCCAGTCGTAGACCTGCCCCGTGACGCCGGTGATGTCGTTCCACAGCTGGCCCGGATTGCTCTTGACCTGCGCGTAGTTCTTGCGGAACGCGTCGGCGTCCATCGCGAACTTCATCAGGTCGTAGACCTCCTGCGAGGTCGGCCAGATGTCGCCCAGCCAGACGTCCTTGCCGCCCGTGCCCTTGCCTACCGGCTGGGTCATCAGGTCGACCTTGACGTTGCCGGCGATGGCGTAGGCCAGCACCAGCGGCGGGCTGGCGAGGAAGTTGGCCTTCAGGTTCGGGTGGATGCGCGCCTCGAAATTGCGGTTGCCCGAGAGCACCGCCGCCGCGACGAGGTCGTTCTCGACGATCGCCTGGTTGATCTCGGGCGTGAGGTCGCCGGCGTTGCCGATGCAGGTGGTGCAGCCGTAGGCCGCCACGTTGAAACCCAGCTGGTCCAGCGCCGGCAGCAGGCCCGCCTTCTCCAGGTACTCGGTGACGATGCGCGAGCCGGGCGCCAGCGAGGTCTTGACGTGCGGCTTGACGCGCAGCCCCGCCGCCACGGCCTTCTTGGCGAGCAGGCCGGCGGCCAGCATCACGCTGGGGTTGCTGGTGTTGGTGCAGCTGGTGATGGCGGCGATCAGCACGTCGCCGTGGCCGATCTCGACCCCGCCCGGCGTGGTGGCGCGGCGCGACACCTGCTCGGGCGGCAGGTTGTAGCCGTTGCTCGCGGCCGGCGTGGTCAGCAGCTCGTCGAACTTCTTCGAGAGATTGCCGATCTCGATGCGATCCTGCGGCCGCTTCGGGCCGGCCAGGCTGGGCGCGACGGTGCCCAGGTCGAGCTTGAGGATCTCGCTGTAGTCGATCGAGCCGCTGGCCGGCGTGCCGAACAGGCCCTGCGCGCGGAAGTAGGCCTCGAACGCCTCGATCTCCTCCTTGGTGCGGCCGGTGCCGCGCAGGTAGTCGACCGTCTTGTCGTCGACCGCGAAGAAGCCCATCGTGGCACCGTACTCGGGCGCCATGTTGGCCAGCGTCGCGCGATCGGGCACCGACAGCGAGGCCACGCCCGCGCCATGGAACTCGACGAACTTGCCGACGACCTTGGCCTTGCGCAACTGCTCGGTGACGGTCAGCACCAGGTCGGTGGCGGTGACGCCCTCGCGCAGCTGGCCGCTGAACTCGAAGCCGACGACGTCGGGCGTCAGGAAGTAGACCGGCTGGCCCAGCATCGCAGCCTCGGCCTCGATGCCGCCCACGCCCCAGCCGACCACGCCCAGGCCGTTGATCATCGTGGTGTGGCTGTCGGTGCCCACCAGCGTGTCGGGGTAGTAGACCGGCGGCTTGCCGTCGCTCGCGGCCTGCTTGTGCACGCCGCGCGCCAGGTACTCGAGGTTGACCTGGTGGACGATGCCGAAGCCCGGGGGCACGACGCCGAAGGTGTCGAACGCCTGCATGCCCCACTTCATGAACTTGTAGCGCTCGTTGTTGCGCTGGAACTCGATCTTCATGTTGATGTCGAGCGAGTTCTTGTGCGCGTAGTCGTCGATCATCACGCTGTGGTCGACGACGAGGTCCACCGGCACGAGCGGCTCGATGGTCTTCGGGTTCTTCTTCTGGTTGGCGGCCTCGGTGCGCATGGCGGCCAGGTCGCACAGCAGCGGCACGCCAGTGAAGTCCTGCAGCACCACGCGCGCCACGACGAACGGGATCTCCTCGGTGCGCGCGCCGTTGGGCGCCCAGGTGGCGAGCTGGCGCACGTGCTCGGGGGTGATGCGGCGGCCGTCGCAGTGCCGCAGCACCGCCTCGAGGACGATGCGGATCGACACCGGCAACCGGTTGACCTGCGGCAGCTCGGCCGCCAGCGCCGGCAGCGAGTGGAAGCGGAAGGCGGTGCCCGAAGGCATCTTGAAGGTCTGGAGGGTGTGCGCGAACGGCGCGGTGGCGGCCAGGGGCATGTGTTCTCCTCGCGGTCGTGCGACCGGTGATAGGCGACGGGATCCTGAGCCGGACATGTTGCCTCATCCGGTTTGTCCGCTCCATGACCCCGGGCGAGTGTCAGGCGTTTTTAGTCGGGAACCGCCCGGGCCCCGCCGGCCGGGATGTCAGGCGTCGACCTTGCCCCGCCCCGCCTTCACGGCCGAGCGCACGCTCTTGGCCTCCAGCCGCCGGCGCTGCGACCCCAGCGTCGGCCGGGTGGCGCGGCGCTTGACGGGCGGCTTCTCGACCGACGCCACCAGCTCCTGGAGCCGCTGCAGCGCCTCGGCGCGGTTCATGTCCTGGCTGCGATGCGTCTGCGCCTTGATGACGACGACGCCCTCGTCGGTGATGCGGTGGTCGTGCAGCGCCAGCAGGCGCGCCTTGACGCCCTCGGGGAGCGAGGACGCACGCACGTCGAAACGCAGGTGCACGGCCGAGGAGACCTTGTTGACGTTCTGGCCGCCGGCGCCCTGGGCGCGGATCGCCGTGATCTCGACTTCGTCCGGGGCAATGGCGATGGGCATGGGGCGATTGTGACCGGGCGCTCCCGCGTCCGTGGCAAAGTACGGCGCTCGCAGCCTGCAAACCGCCCGGCCATGTCCTCGACCTCGACTCTGCCCACCGACGCCCCGGACCCGCGCCTGGACGCGCTGCTGTTCGTGCTGCGCGAACGCCCCGGCGCCGACAAGGCCGAGGACTCGCTGGCGCTGGTCGCGCCGTTCCAGGTCGACATCCCCGGCGGCGCCAGCGCCACGATGGCGCCGGCCTGGTACGACCTGATCGGCGACCTGCAGCTGCGCCTGGTGCGCGACACGCCCGACTCGATGCTGACGCTGCACGCCGCCGAGCTCGACGACCTGGGGCTGTCGGCCGAGGCCGGCGTCGCCGCGGCACTGGCCAACCTCGAGCGCACCCAGGGCCCGGCCACCGTGCAGACCTGGCACAACCTGCGCCGCGTCACCTGCCGCGACGAGAACTTCGACAGCGGCTGGTTCATCGCGCGCCCGTTCTGGCGCGAGCGCCTGGCCGATCACCCCGAGGGCCTGGTGGTGGCCGTGCCGCGCGCCGACCTGCTGCTGTTCGCCCCGGCCGGCGACGACGCCGCCGTCGCCACGATGCGCCGCGGCGTCCCGAAGCTGCATGCGCAGGCGGGCGACTGGCGCCTGTCGTCGGCGCTGTACCTGTTCAAGGACGACGCCTGGTCGGTGCTGCAGGCCGCCACGCCCGCGCCGGCGCCCGGCGCGGCGGCGGCCTGAGTCAGCGCCCGGCGGGCACGCCCGCGCGCTCGCCGCGCCGCGGGGCGCGCACCACCGCACCGCCGTCCAGGGCGCGCGCCCGCAGCTGGCCGCAGCCGCCTTCGACGTCCTGCCCCGCCGACTGGCGCAGCTTGGTCAGCACGCCGCGCGAATGCAGCGTGCGGGCGATGGCGGCGGCCTTCTCGGGCGCGGGCCGCGCGAAGCCGAGGCCTTCGTTCGTGTTGTACGGGATCATGTTCATCAGCGCGTACTTGCCCTTGAGCAGGCGCACGATGCCGTCGATCTCGTCGTCGCCGTCGTTGACGCCGTCCAGCAGCGTCCACTGGTACTGGATGGGGTATCCGGTCGCACGCGCGTAGCGCTCGCCCTCGTCGACCAGTTCCTCGGGCGACATCCGCGGCGCGCGCGGCAGCAGCTCGCGGCGCAGCGCGTCCTTGGTCGAGTGCAGCGACAGCGCCAGCGCGGGCTTGACCGGGCCCTGCGGCAGGCGCTCGAACACGCGCGGGTCGCCGACGGTGGAAAAGACGAGGTTCTTGTGCCCGATGCCGCCCAGCGTGCCGAGCAGGTCGATCGCCTCCATGACGTTGTCCAGGTTGTGCGCGGGCTCGCCCATGCCCATGAAGACGACCTTCTTGACGAAGCGCTTGGACCGGGCGAGCGCCACCTGCGCGATGATCTCGGCGCTGCCGACCTGGCGCAGCAGGCCGTCGCGGCCGGTCATGCAGAACACGCAGCCGACCGCGCAGCCGACCTGCGTCGACACGCACAGGCCGTCGCGCGGCAGCAGCACGCTCTCGACGGTCTGGCCGTCGGCCAGGCCCACCAGCAGGCGCGCCGAGCCGTCCTCGCCGGGATGCTCGGAGCGCAGCGTGGCCAGGCCGGCCAGTTCGGCCGTCAGCGCGGGCAGCGCGTCGCGCACGGCCAGCGGCATGAAGTCGCAGAGGCGCCGCTTGCCGGCATCCTGCGGCTGCGCGTTGACCCATTGGCGCAGCACGCGCGCCTCGTGCTCGGGCGAGGCGCCGAGGGCGCGCAGGCGGTGGCGGAGGTCGAGGATGCGCATGGGACGGAGGGGCGATCGGGCGGCGAAACCTCCGATTTTCCGTCATCCGCCGCCGCGCGCGCGGCGCGGCGCCGTCAGCCCGGCGCGGAAGCCGCGGACGCCGTCACGGCCGCCGCGGGCGCGGCGACCGGCGGCGCGCACTTCTGGCGGCAGGCCTGGCGCGCGTCGCCGCAGCGCTGCGAACGCACCTGGCGCTCCTTTTCCTTGTCGTCTTCCGGCGTCGCGCCGGAGCCGTGCAGGAACAGCACCGCCTCGGCCGCCGTCCACGCGGGCGACTTCTGCGGCTCGCGGCAGGTCTTCGCGTCGGCGTCGCAGAAGCCCAGGCACACCGCCCGGGAATCCTGCGCGAACGTGCTGCCGCACAGCAGCGCGGCAGCGAGCGCGATCAACGCCTTCATCAATGCGCCGGGCCGACCAGCGAGCGCTGCACCCAGCCGCTGAAGTTCGACGAATCGACCTGCACGAAGCCGTTCTTCTGGTCGCCGCTGGCGATCAGCTCGTCGGTCTTGGACAGCGTGCCCAGCACCTTGCTGTCCTTGGACGGGCCTGCGTAGATCTTCACGTTGGCGATGCGCGCCATCAGGATCTCGCCGGCCTTGGCAGGCGCGCCGGCGCGCGTGGAGTTGGCGGCGTTGACGTCGCCCGACTCGCTGTGCGTCTTGATCAGCGACGGGTTGTCGCGGATGGCCACGACGATGTGGTTCCAGTTGTCCAGCAGGCTGGCCGCGATGACCTTGCCTTCCGGCGTGTTGGTGTAGCCGTTGGCCGCGCCGAACGCGGCACCCGTCCAGCCCCAGCCGCCGATGTCGAAGTCGGTCTTGGTGGCCTTGCCTTCGGCCGAGGCCACCTGGATGCTGGAGCGCACGTCGGCGACGACGAGGCTGGTGGACGCTTCCTTGAACTTCAGGCCGCCGGCGACGCCGCCGAGGCCGAACTTGTTGAGCAGGCCGCCCGCCAGCGCGCCGCCGACGCCGCCGGTGTTGTTGGCGGCGATCTGCACGGCGGGCGTCATCACGAAGTCGGCGGCCTGCATCTGACCCTTGCCGACGTTGGACTCGCCGCGCAGCTCGCCGCTCTCGGCCAGCGAGCGCTCCTGCTGGATGTTCTGCATCGCGATGCCGCGCTCGACGACGTCGAAGCAGCCCGACTGCTGCACCATCATGCGCAGCAGCTGCTCGGGCGAGCCGAGCTGGTAGGCCGACAGGTAGCCCCAGCCGCCGTGCGGCTCGGCAACGGCCATCACGCCGAGCTTGCGGCTGCACTTCTCGACGTTGGACGCCGAGTCGGCCTGCGCGGCGCCGGCGGCCAGCAGCAGCGGCGCGACGACGGACAGGACGGCGCGAGCCCGGGCGATTCTTGTCATGTGAACTCTCCTCCAGTGGTGAACGCCGAGGCTCGGCGCCTGAAATCCTGGCGGAAATTGTGCCGAACGGCCTGCGCGACAGCACTCCCTCTGGAGGGGGATTTCGTGGGGATTGACGAACACTGTCGAGCAGGGGCCTCCTCGGCGTGGACACCTTCGGGCTAACCCCGAGTTACATCGCATCGGCGCTCGGCGGCGCGTTTTTTTGTACCCTTGCAGACTCCGCTCCACGCAGCCGGAACAGCCCCTTTTTCGCCCGTTTCCATGCGCTCCACCCTTTTTTCCGATCCCGACCGCCTCAAGCGCTGGACCATCGCCGTGCTGCTGGCGGGCCTGGCGCTGGGGATGCAATGGTCGGTGCGGCCGTGGGTGGGCAGCAAGATCCCGTTCCTGTTCTTCCTGCCCGCCATCGTGGCGACCGCCGCGCGCTGCGGGCGCCCGGCCGGCTTCTTCGTGACCGCCGTCGGCTTTGCCAGCGCGCTGGCGTGGCTGGCGCCGGCGGGCAGCTGGTGGGTGTCGGGCGCAACGGACGAGCTGTCGCTGCTGATCTACGCGATCCTGGGCGCGCTGCTGGCCACGCTGGGCGCGCGCCTGCGCGTGACGAGCGCACGTGCGTCGGCCGCGGAACAGCGCCTGGTGCTGGCCGGCGAGGACACCGGCATCGGCATCTTCGACCTCGACCTCGCCACGCGCACCGTCTACCTGTCGCCGGCGCTCGCGCTGCTGTGCCGCGTCGAGACGCGCGACGGCGCCGTGCCGCTGGACGACGTGATGGCGCGCATGCCGCCCGAGGTCGCGCTGGAGGCCCGCGCCGTCGTCGCGCGCAAGCTCACCGAGCGCGCCGCGGGCTACGAGCGCGAGGTGCGGCTGAAAGTGCCCGACGGCCGCGAGCGCTGGCTGATGCTGCGCGTGCACATCGTCTGGCAGGGCGACCGCGCGACCCACCTGCGCGGCGCATGCATCGACATCACCGAGCGGCGCGCGGTCGACGACCTGCTCGGCCGCACGCAGGCCGAGCTGGGCCAGCAGGTGGCCGACCTGCACCGCCTGCACGAGCTCACCAGCCGGCTGCTGGACACGCGCACGCTGACCGAGCAGCTGCACATGGTGCTGGTGGCGGTGGCCGACTTCCACAACGCGCGGCGCGGCCTGCTGACGCTGTTCGACGCCGGCTCGGGCACGCTGGGCCTGGCCACCAGCATCGGCTTCACGCCGGATGCCGTCGCGCGCCTGATGCAGACGCGCGGCATCGACGGCGCCTGCGCGATCTGCTGCGCGCAGCGCGAGCGCACCGTCATCGCCGACATCGAGGCCGACGGCGTCGACCCCGGCCTGCGCGCGCTCGCCGGCGAGGAGGGCTTCCGCGCCGTGCACGCCACGCCGCTGATGGGGCTGGACGGCGAGGTCATCGGCGCGATCTCCGTGCACCTGGACGCGCCGCGCGCGCCCACCGAGCGCGAGCGCACGCTGGCCGACATTTGCGCACGCAAGGGCGCCACGTTCATCGAGCGGGCCCGCGCGCACGCCGCGTACGAGGAGTCGCAGGGCCGCTTCCAGGCGGTGCTCGATGCGTCGGCCGTGCCGTTCGTGATCCTGGCGCCGGTGCGCGAGGACGCGAGCGGGCGCGTCGTCGACTTCGAGTGGACCTACGTCAACGCCGCCGCGGCGCAGGCGCTGCATCGGCCGGCCGACGTGTTCCAGGGCAAGCGCGTGCAGGAAGTGCTGCCCTCGCGCTGGGCCAGCAGCGAGTCGTTCGCGCGCTACGTGCAGGTCATCGAGCAGGAGCAGACGGTCGACTTCGAGACGCGCACCATGCACGAGGGCCGCGAGCAGTGGTTCCGCTGCGTGGCCTCGCCGCTGCACGGCGGCGTGGCGCTGTGGTTCAACGACATCACCACGCGCAAGAACGACGAGCGCCTGCTGCAGGAGGCCGATCGCCGCAAGGACGAGTTCCTCGCGACGCTGGCCCACGAGCTGCGCAACCCGCTGGCGCCGATCCGCCAAGCCGCGATGATCTCGCGCCTGCCGCAGGCCACCGAGCAGCAGAAGCGCTGGAGCCACGAGGTCATCGAGCGCCAGGTGCGCCACATGGCGCTGCTGCTGGACGACCTGCTGGACGTCTCGCGCATCACGCGGGGGCGCCTCGCGCTGCGGCGCGGCGCCAACTCGCTGCACGAGATGATCGAGGCCGCGGTGGAGACGGCGCGCCCGCTGGTCGACTCGCGCCAGCACGTGCTCGAGGTCGTGCTGCCGCAGGCCTCGATCGTGATGCAGGCCGACCCGCTGCGCGTCTCGCAGATCGTGGCCAACCTGCTCACCAACGCCGCCAAGTACACCGACCCGCACGGCCGCATCCGCCTGCTGGCCGCGCTCGACGCCGACGACGTCGTCATCGAGGTCAGCGACAACGGCATCGGCATCGCGCCCGAGTCGCTGCCCGAGGTGTTCGACATGTTCACGCAGCTGCGCGGCACCGGCGATCGCGCCAGCGGCCTGGGCATCGGCCTGGCGCTGACCAAGGGCCTGGTGGAGCTGCACGGCGGCACGATCGGCGTGCGCAGCGAAGGCGGCGGGCGCGGCAGCGTGTTCACCGTGCGCCTGCCGCGCGGCGAGGCACCCGAGGCGGTGCCCGCGCCCGACGACGGCGTCGAGCCGCGCGCGGCCTCGGCGCGCCGCATCCTGGTGGCCGACGACAACCGCGACGCCGCCGAGAGCCTGGCCGCGCTGCTGCAGCTGGAAGGCCACGAGGTCACGCTCGCCTACGACGGCGCCGACGCGCTGGCCGCCTACGAGCGCGTGCACCCGCAGGTCTGCCTGCTGGACATCGGCATGCCGCTGCGCACCGGCAACGAGGTCGCCGCCGAGATCCGCGCCCGCGATGGCGGCCGCGCGCCGACGCTGGTGGCCATCACCGGCTGGGGCCAGGACGGCGACCGCATGCAGGCGCTGGCCGCCGGCTTCGACCACCACCTGACCAAGCCGATCGATCCGGCGCAGCTGCTGCGCCTGATCGGCGAGGCGCGCGCGGGCGCCCTCGCGGGCGCGTAGGCGTCACGCGCGCGACCGCGCGGCGGCGGGCGCGCGCGGGCGGCGTTCCGCAACGTGTCGGGCACGTGTCCGCCCGGACACCAAGCGACTACATCCACGATACGTGCGCTGCGTCCAATGGCCACATGCAACGGGCCCCGTTGCACCCGCCATCGAAGGACACGCCATGGACGATCACGACAAGGGCCTCGCCCACGACCTCGACACCCTCGACCGCCGCCGCGTGCTGCTGGGCACCGCCGGCCTCGCCGCCGCCACGCTGCTGACCGCCTGGGGCTGCGGCGGTGCGAGCGATTCGGCCAACGACACGAGCAACTCTTCCGGCTCGTCGGGCTCCAGCGGTTCGTCGGGATCGAGCGGCTCCAGCGGCAGCTCGGGCACCTGCGCCGTGAGCGCGGAGGAAACCCAGGGGCCGTATCCGGCCGACGGCTCCAACACGATCAACGGCACGGTGTCCAACGCGCTCGCGCTGACGGGCATCGTGCGCTCGGACATCACCACCAGCTTCGGCAGCATGAGCGGCACCGCGGGCGGCGTGCCCGTCACGCTCGAGCTCACGCTGGTCAACACCAACAACAGCTGCGCCACGCTGGACGGCTATGCGATCTACGTGTGGCATTGCAGCCGCGAGGGCGTGTACTCGCTGTACGGCGCCACCGACCAGAACTGGCTGCGCGGCGTGCAGCCCACGGATGCCAGCGGCGTCGCGACGTTCACGACGATCTTCCCGGGCTGCTACTCGGGGCGCATGCCGCACATCCACATCGAGGTCTATCGCAGCGAGACGACCGCCACCTCGTATACCAACAAGTTGAAGACGACGCAGCTCGCGTTCCCCACCGACGTCTGCACGACCGTCTACACCACGGCCACGGGCTACACGTCGAGCGAGGCGAACTTCCAGCAGATCAGCTTCGCCACCGACAACGTGTTCTCGGACGGCACGTCCACCGAGATGGCAACGGTCACCGGCAGCGTGGAGGGCGGCTACACGGTGGCGCTGCAGGTGGGGATCTCCACTTGAACCTGGCGGGTGCGGCGTGCCGCAGAATGCACGCATGTCTGGATGGGGATCGCGCTTGGCCGCGCGCGTGAAGGCGCTGCTGGCGGACACGCTGTTCAAGCGCCTGTTCGCGTTGATGTGGCTGGCGCTGGTGATCAGCCACGCGGTCGCGTTCCTCGTCGTCACGCGCAACGGCGCGGCGGGCAACGGCCGCTGGCCGACGTTCCCGTCGCTGCCGCCGGTGTCGTTCGCGCGCCATGGGGCGGCGCCGGCGTCGGCGCCCGGCGACGCGGCGTTCGCGGGCGCGGACAGCCATCCACGACCGCACGATCGTCCCGCGCCGCCGGGCCACCCCGGGGACGGCGGCCCGCCGCCGGACTGGCACGGCCCCGGCCCGAACGGCCCCGGCGGGCCCGGTGCGTTCGGCGGCCCGGGCGGCCCGCCGCCGATGAACGCGGGCGGTGCGGCGCCGCGCCAGCCCGGCCTGCCGACGTCCGCCGCGCTGCTGGACTACGGCATCCGGCTGCTGATCATCGGCCTGGCCGCGTGGTTCGGCGCGCGCTGGCTGTCGGCGCCGATGCGGCGGCTGCAGTCGGCGTCGCGCACGCTGGGGCAGTCGCTGGCGCGCAATGAGTCGCCGCCGCAGGTCGACGAGCGCGCCGGCACGGTGGAGGTGCGCGAGACGGCGCACGTGTTCAACGAGATGTCGCGCCAGCTCGGCGAGCAGGTGCACTCGCGCGCGCTGCTGGTGGCGGCGATCTCGCACGACCTGCGCACGCCGCTCACGCGCATCCGCATGCGGCTGGAAAGCAGCGAGCACGACCCGCTGACCGCGCGCTCCATCGCCGACATCCACGAGATGGACGACCTCATCGAGTCCGCGCTGGAGGTCTTCCGCGGCACCAGCCCGCACGAGGAGCCCGCCGAGACGACCGACGTGTTCGCGCTGGTGCAGGCCCTCGTCGACGACCTCGCCGACCTCGGCCAGCCGGTGGGCGTGCGCGGCGAGCCGGCGCCCGCGCGCGTGCAGGCCGCGGGCCTGCGGCGCGTCGTCTCCAACCTCGTCAACAACGCGCTGCGCTACGGCAAGCGCGCCGACGTGCGCATCCACCCGGTCTGCGACGAGGTGCACATCGTGATCGAGGACGAGGGCCCCGGCATCCCGGCGGCGCAGCTGGACGCCGTGATGAAGCCGTTCGTCCGTCTCGAGACCTCGCGCAGCCGGCTGACCGGCGGCAGCGGCCTGGGCCTGTACATCGCCCGCGACCTGGTGGCGCGCCAGGGCGGCACGCTGACGCTGGCCAACCGCGCCGAGGGCGGCCTGCGCGCGACGATCGCGCTGCCCGCGGGCTGAAGTCCGGCTAACGCACTTGCGCGTCGAAGATGTAGCCCTCGCCGCGGATCGTGCAGATCAGCTGCTCGCCGTCCTGCGCGGCCGACAGCTTCTGGCGCAGGCGCGACACCGCCAGGTCGATCGCGCGGTCGGCCACGACGACGCCCTGGCCGCGCGTCGCATCGAGCAGCTGGTCGCGCGTGAGCACGCGCCGCGGGCGCTCGACGAACGCGCTGAGCAGCCGGTACTCGGCGCTCGACAGCGGCACCACCACCTGCTGCGGCGACACCAGTTGGCGCTTGAGGCGGTCGAAGCGCCAGCCGGCGAATTCAACCGTCGTCTCGCCGCCGGGCGCGCCGGCCGGGGCCGTGCGGCGCCGCAGCACGGCCTTGATGCGCGCGACGAGCTCGCGCGGCTCGAAGGGCTTGGCGACGTAGTCGTCGGCGCCGAGCTCCAGGCCCAGCACGCGGCTGTGCGGGTCGCCCTGCGCGGTCAGCATCAACACGGGCAGATTGGCCGTCTCGGGGCGCTGGCGCAGCTGCGCGCAGATCGACAGGCCGTCGCCATCGGGCAGCATCACGTCGAGGATCATCACGTCGATGCCACCCTGCGCGAGGCAGGCGCGCATCTGGGCGGCCGCGGACGCGGCGACCGCCTCGAAGCCGAAGCGGCGCAGGTAGTCGCAGACCGATTGCAGCAGGTCGGGATCGTCGTCGACGACGAGGCAGCGCGTGAGGGCCATGTCCTGGGTCGGACGCGCGGCGCGCGTCGCGTGGTTCAGCCGCAAAGGTATCACGCCGTCCCGCACCCGCGGCGGACGGAAAAACGCCCCCTGCTGCGTCGCAGCAAGAGGCGTTTCGCGTGGGGCCGCGCTTACAACCTGCCGGTGAGCAGCAGGATCAGCAGGATCACGACCAGCAGGCCGAACACGCCGGTGGGCGCGTAGCCCCAGCCGCGGCTGTACGGCCAGGCCGGCAGCGCGCCCAGCAGCATCAGGACGAGGACGATCAGGAGGATGGTGCCAAGCATGGGAGCTCCTTGGTGGGTTGGACCGGACGTGCGCCGGGATCTGCGGGAGACTCGGCAATCCACGGACCAGGGGAGTTCACCATGTGCTCCGGCGCCCGCGCGAAGTACGCAATTTCCCTCACCGCGGCAGCGCGACAAAAGGCGGCGACCGACGCAGAATGCCCGCTGACCCAAGGAGACAAACGCATGGATGCAGTCGCGAGCAGAACCGTCGGCCACTACTCCTTCGAGGAGCGGCGACGCCGCGTCTTCGCGATCATGGCGGCCTCGTCGGGCAACCTCGTCGAGTGGTTCGACTTCTACGTCTATGCGTTCACGTCGATCTACTTCGCGCCGTCGTTCTTTCCGAAGTCCGACGAGACGGTGCAGCTGCTGCAGACCTCCGCCGTCTTCGCCATCGGCTTCCTGATGCGGCCCATCGGCGGCTGGCTGTTCGGCAAGATCGCCGACCGCAAGGGCCGCAAGACCTCGCTGGTCATCTCGGTGGTGATGATGTGCAGCGGCTCGCTGCTGATCGCGATCCTGCCCACCTATGGCCAGATCGGGCTGCTCGCGCCGCTGCTGCTGCTGCTCGCGCGCATGGTGCAGGGCCTGTCGGTGGGCGGCGAGTACGGCGCCACCGCCACCTACCTCAGCGAAGTGGCGCTGCGCGGCGAGCGCGGCTTCTATTCGTCGTTCCAGTACGTCACGCTGATCGGCGGCCAGCTGCTGGCGGTGCTGGTGGTGTTCCTGCTGCAGCAGTTCCTCACCGAGCCGCAGCTCAAGGAGTTCGGCTGGCGCATCCCGTTCGTGATCGGCGCCATCACGGCCGTCATCGCGCTGCTGCTGCGCCGCACGCTGCACGAGACGGCGTCCGACGCCGACTTGAAGAGCAAGGAGGCTGGCAGCTTCGCCACGATCTGGCGCGACCACCGTGCCGCCTTCCTCACGGTGCTGGGCTACACCGCCGGCGGCTCGCTGATCTTCTACACGTACACCACGTACATGCAGAAATACCTGATCGCCTCGGCCCACATGCCCAAGACGACGGCCACCAACATCTCGCTGGTGACGCTGTTCGTCTACATGTGCATGCAGCCGCTGTTCGGCATGCTGTCCGACCGCATCGGCCGGCGCCACTCGATGATGCTGTTCGGCGCGCTGGGCACGCTCACGACGGTGCCGATCATGATCGCGATCGCCAACGCCGGCTCGGCGGTGGTGGCGGGCGTGCTGATCTGCGTGGCGCTGGCCATCGTCAGCCTGTACACGTCGGTGTCGGCCATCGTGAAGGCCGAGATGTTCCCGGCGCAGGTGCGCGCGCTGGGCGTGGGCGTGGGCTACGCGATCTCCAACGCGATCTTCGGCGGCTCGGCCGAATATGTCGCGCTGCAGCTCAAGGACTGGAAGGTGGAGTCCACCTTCTTCTGGTACGTGACGGTGATGATGGCCATCGTGTTCCTGGTGAGCACGCGCCTGCCCAGGACGGCCAGCTACCTGCACACCGACCATTGACCGCCGCCCGCGCGCGTCACGCGCGCGCGCACGAACGGACGACGGGCCCCGCGGGGCCCGTCTTCATCGGCGAGTCGGCCTCAGGCCTTCTTGACCCAGGCGCTGCACCACGCGCCGGAAAGCACCGCCTTGCCGGCGTACAGCGGGCACGGGCCCGACTTGTCGCCCGCCTTGCCCTGGTAGAGCGCGCAGCCGGCGCAGTTCTGGCCGGCGGCGTACTTCGGGTACTTCGCCTTGTCGACCTTGGCAGCGTCCGCGGCGTAGCCCAGCGCCTGGGCCTGCGGATCCTTGGGATCGACCAGCGGAGCCGCCTGGGCACGCGCGAGGGTGGCGGCGCCAAGCACCGGAACGAGCGAGATGAAGCGGCGACGCGAAGTCATGGGGCTTGCCTTCCTTCCAGTTGGGGTGGGTGGGGCCATTGTGCGACAGCGCGACGCCGCGTGCCGCCTCGGGGGGCGGGCGCAGGCGCCCGCCATGCCCGGTCGCGCCCGCCGGACCGCAGGGAAATCCCCCTGAATGGCGAGTGCGCCCATTCGGCAGGCGTGATTGAATACCGGACAGGCTGCGTGGCATTCGGTAGGGTCGCGCGCGCCGCCAGGCCGTGCACTCGTTGCAATGGGACGGCCTGAAGCACAACATCTGATCGACGAGACCGCCATGACTTCGACGAACCGCTTCCGCCTCCACCCGCTGGCGGCCGCCCTGCCCCTCGCACTGCTGGTCCAGGGCTGCGCCACCGATCCGAACACCGGCGCGCAGTCCATCGCCGGCATCAAGGTCAGCGACGATCCGTGCGCCAAGACGGCCACCGTCGTGGGCGGCGTGCTGGGCGCGGTCACGGGCGCGGTCGTCACCTCGCAGTTCACCAAGTCGACGGACGCCCGCGTGCTGGGCGGCGTGGCCGGCGGCGCCGTGGGCGCGGCCATCGGCTACAACCTCGACCAGCGCCGCTGCGCGATGTTCGCCATCGCCAAGGAACACAACGCCGAGATCACCGTGAGCAACGTCGTGGTGCCCAAGGGCGACCTGCCGCCGGCGGCCACGGTCGCGGCCACCACCACGTCGCCGGCATCGGCCACGCCGTTCGCGTCGGGTTCGGACACCACCACCGCCGGCCTGTCCGTCACGCTCAAGGACAACGGCAAGCAGTTCGCGTCGGGCTCCGACAAGCTCACGCCCGAGGCCGAGGCGCTGTTCCGCGAGGTCGCCGAGCAGTACTCGTACCCCAAGCAGCAGGCCCGGCTGGGCCTGACCGCCACCGACGAGGAGAAGGCCGGCGTCGAGTCGCTCAAGACCAAGCGCATCCTGCTGGTGGGCCACACCGACGACACCGGCAGCACCACCGAGAACGCCAACCTGTCGGAGCGCCGCGCCGCCGCCGTGGCGCGCGTGTTCCAGTCGCAGGGCGTCCCCGCGGCCAACCTGTACTACCAGGGCGCCGGCGAGACGCTGCCCGTCGGCGACAACCACACCGATGCCGGCCGCGCCGCCAATCGCCGCGTCGAGATCGTCGACGTCACCGACGACGCCGCCTTCCACAAGTTCCTCGCCACGCGCCGCCAGACGCTGGCCTACTACCGCGCCAGCGACGCCCCGCTGCCCGACGTGCCGGCCGTCGCGCCGGTCAACGCCAAGGGCAAGAAGATCCCCAAGGCCAACACCGGCTTCGTCGACTTCGGCGGCGTGCCGGCCGCCACGCTCACGAGCGCGCCCGACTTCGCCGGCGGCGCCGACGTCGCCCACGCCACGCGCCCGGTGGTGCCCACCTGCAACGCCGACCGCCCGCGCGCGGCCAACGGCGTGAAGTCGCTCGCCACGCAGAAGGACCTGCCGTTGAGCGACTACGTGCCCGGCCTGTACAACACCTCGTGGTCGGACACCGTCAACGGCAACCTGATCGGCCTGACCAACGTGGACGTGCCGCGCGACGGCGGCGCCGCCTCCGGCAAGCCCACGCTGCTGATCTGGAAGAACTACAACCCGAAGAAGAAGATGCCCCCGGCCGACTTCCAGGCCAACCCGGACGTCAACATCTATCGCGGCAGCCAGGCCATCCTGTACCGCGTGTTCGTCGGCGGCCCGATGAAGTGCATGGACGTCTGGTTCCCGTACACGGACACCGGCGAGTCGCGCAACTCCAACCTGTTCTACGACCGCCAGCAGTCGCTGTACGTCAGCACCTTCGAGCTGAAGTCGCTCAGCGGCGGCACGCAGTAGGCCGCCCCGCGCATCGCGGCGCCCCTGTCGCCGCGCGGCCTCGCCCCCCGGTTCGCCCGCCCCGCGCGGGCGAACTGCTTTTCGCAGCGGGCGCTGTTCTTGCCGGGCTGTCGGGCTAGACTCCAGCAGACCCATGCCTGCCTGCGACCCCGCCACCGACGCCGCTCCTGCCTGCTCCGCGCTCGCGGCCGGACTCTGGCGTTGCCGCGGCTGCGCGGCGGTGTGCGTGCCGCCGCCCGAGGCCGTCGCGCAGGGGCGCACGCGCTGCCCGCGCTGCGACGCGGTCGTCCATCCGCGCCTGCCCGACTCGGTGGCGCGCAGCTGGGCCTTCCTGTTCGCGGCCACTGCGCTGTACCTGCCGGCCAACCTGCTGCCCGTCACCACCACCGCGTCGATCGGCGGCAGCCAGGCCGACACCATCTTCAGCGGCATCGTCTACTTCTGGAAGGACGGCCAGTACGGCCTGGCGGCACTCGTGTTCGTCGCGAGCATCGTGGTGCCGATGACCAAGCTGCTGCTGCTGTCGCTGCTGCTGATCTCGCTGCAGCGCCACGACCGCCGCTGGGCCGTGCAGCGGCTCAAGGTGTGGCGCGCGCTGGAGCTGATCGGACGCTGGTCGATGCTGGACATCTTCGCCATCACCATCCTCGCCGCGCTGGTGCAGGTCGAGAGCCTGGCCGAGCTGCGCCCCGGCCCGGGCGCGATGGCGTTCGGCGCGGTTGTCGTCCTGACCATGCTCGCCACCCACCATTTCGACCCGCGCCTGCTGTTCGACAAACCCGAAGGCGAGGTCGTGCCCACGCCCCCCGAACTCACCGACCCCGCCGGAGACGCGCCTTGAGCGACCCTGCCGACCCGCGCGACGACGCGCCGCCCGCCCCCTCGGCGCCCGCGCCCGCCACGCCGCCGCCCGTCTCCGACCTGCCGCGCCCGGTGATCGCCCGCCGCGCGCACTACTCGCTGTGGCTGGTGTGGCTCGTGCCGCTGGTGGCCGTGATCATCGGCGTGTACCTGGGCGCGCGCTCGGTGCTCAATCGCGGCCCGACGATCACGATCTACTTCCACAACGCCGAGGGCATCGAGGCCAACAAGACGCACATCAAGTACAAGGACGTCGACGTCGGCATCGTGCGGCGCGTGAAGCTGACCAAGGATCACCGCGAGGTGGAGGTCACCGCGGAGATGCGCGGCAACTCCGACATCGAGACGATGCTGGTCACCGACACGCGCTTCTGGGTGGTGCGCCCGCGCATCGGCGCCGCGGGCGTCAGCGGCCTGAACACGCTGCTGTCCGGTGCCTACATCGGCATGGACGCCGGCCGCAACCCGACCGAGAAGCGCGAGTTCGAGGGCCTGGACGCGCAGCCCGCGATCACCGCCGACGTGCCCGGCCGCCAGTTCACGCTGCTGGCCGACGACCTCGGCTCGCTGGACATCGGCTCGCCGATCTACCTGCGCCGCGTGCCGGTGGGCCAGGTGCTGGCCTACTCGATGCTGCCCGACGGCCGCCACATCCGCTTCACGATCTTCGTGACCGCGCCCTACGACCGCTTCGTCACGTCGCACAGCCGCTTCTGGCACGCGAGCGGGGTGGACGTCGACCTCGGCGCGCAGGGCCTGCACGTGCAGACGCAGTCGGTGGTCAGCGTGCTGGCCGGCGGCATCGCGTTCCAGGACCTGCCCGACCCCGACACCCCCGCCACGCTGGGCCCGCCACCCGAGGCGGCCGAGCGCACGCAGTTCACGCTGTACGCACAGATGTCCGATGCGATGAGGCTGCCCGACTCGCAGGGCTTCGACTACCGCATGCTGTTCGCCAGCTCGGTGCGCGGCCTCGCGGTGGGCGCGCCGGTGGAATACCGCGGCCTGCCGATCGGCGAGGTCACGCGCATCGCCGTCGACGGCAAGCCCGGCGAGGACAACCCCGAGCCCAAGATCGCCGTCGACGTGCGCGTGTACCCGCGGCGCCTGCCCACGATCAACAAGTCGGGCCCCGAGGACATGACGCTCGAGGACCAGAGAAAGCGCCTCGACCCGATGATCAAGCGCGGCTTCCGCGCGCAGTTGAAGAGCGGCAGCCTGCTCACCGGGCAGCTGTTCGTGTCGCTGGACTTCGTCAAGGACGCGCCGCCCGCGCACATCGACTGGAAGACCACACCGCCGATGATGCCCACCGCGCCGGGCGGCCTCGACAGCCTGCAGGACTCGCTCGCCTCGCTGGCCAAGAAGCTCGACGCGATCCCGTACGACCAGCTCGCGGGCGACCTGCACAAGGATCTGGCGCAGTTGGACGTCACGCTCAAGCACGCCGACGACATGATCCAGCACCTGGACGGCAACGTGGTGCCGGAGGCCAGGAACACGCTGGCCGACGCGCGAAAGGCGGTGGACGACCTGCGCAAGACGCTCGGCACCGTCGACCAGACGATCGGCCCGCAGACCACCAGCGCGCTGGGCGAGGTCTCCAAGGCCGCACAGTCGCTCAAGTCGCTGGCCGACTACCTCGAACGCCATCCGGAGTCGCTCCTGAAGGGCAAGCCGGAGGATCCGAAATGACGACGTCCCGCCTCTCGATGCTCGCCGCGCTGCTCGCGCTCGCCGGCTGCGCCGCGCCGCCCGACCACTTCCACACGCTGCGGCCGGCCGCCACGCGCGCGCCCGCCCCGGCGAGCGTGCGCGAGGCCCCGCGCCTGCTGGCCGTCGGCCCGGTGACGGTACCCGATGCGCTGGCGCGCGACGAATGGGTCATCCGCAACGGCGACACCGGCGCGATGGTCTACGACCACCAGCTGTGGACTCAAGGACTGGGCGCGGACATCGCGCAGGCGCTGGTGGACTACCTCAACTGCGCGCCAGGTCCGACGGGCATCGGCCCCAACCGGTGCCCGCTGCCCGACAAGCTGTGGGCCGACGCCGGCCCCACCGGCTCGGGCAGCGGCGCCGACCTCGAGCGCCCCGCGGCCCTGCGCCTGCGCGTGCAGGTGCTGCGCTTCGACTCGATGCTGGCGCCGGCGCCCGCTGTCAGCGACCAGCTGCGCTGGACGCTCGAGTGCCTGCCCTCCGACGCCACGTTCGGTCCGGTGGACGCCGGCCGCTACCGCGTCGTGCGCACGGCCGTGCGCGACACCGGCGGCGCGGCACCCGCGGCCGACGCGAGCGTCGACGAGTCGCAGCGCCGCTTCGACCAGGTGGCGCGCGCGCATTCCGAGTCCGTGCGCCTCGTCGCGATGGACGTCGCCAAGGCGCTGGACGACAGCGCCGCCGAACGCGCGAAGTCCTGCCTCGCGCCGAGCTGACCATGTTCACCCGCCTGCGCCGCGCGTGGAGCCGTTCCCGCAACGGCTCGCTGCCGCACCTGGCGACGGCGACCCTGGACGACGGGGTCGACGCGCTGGCCCCGCGCATCCCCGTCGCGGGCCTGCGCGACGACCTGATCGCCTGCGAGGAATGCGACGCGCTGCACCGCCGCTCGCGCGTGGACGGCGCCGGCGAGGAGTCGGGCGACCTGCTGCCCTCGGGCCGCCACTATGAATGCCGGCGCTGCGGCGCCAAGCTGGGCCTGGCGCGCCACGCCAGCTTCGACCTGCCGCTGTCGCTCGCGCTGGCGGGGCTCGCGTCGCTGGCGATCGCGCACCTGAACGACGTACTGCTGATCGACATCCAGGGCCAGGTGCGCGAGGCCACGATCTGGCAGGCCGCCTGGACGTTGTACGACGAGGGCGCCTGGTTCATGGCCGTGCTGGTGCTGTTCACGACGCTGATCAACCCGCTGCTGGAGATGGGCGCCGTCGCCTACGTGCTGCTGGCGTTGCGCAACGGCCAGCGCCCGCCTGCCTTCGACCTCGTGCTGCGCACCATGCAGGCGGTGCAGCCGTGGGTGATGGTGGAGGTGCTGATGCTGGGCGTGCTGGTGGCCTTCGTGAAGCTCAACGGCCTGGCCAGCGTCATCACCGGCCCCGGCCTGTGGGCCTTCGGCGCGGTGATGATCCTGGCCGCCGCAATGGCTTCGGCGTTCGACCACGAGCACGTGTGGGCGTCGACGGCGCGGCTTCGTGCGCAGGACCCGCGACGGCGCTGAGTCGCGCGCCGGTCGGCGCCGCCCAGGCCGGTTTGTTGCATTCAGTTACTTAACAGTCGTCCGATAACGGCCGGAATTCACTACGTTCGTCCTGTCGAGCGGCCGAAAACAAGGGCACGGCGGGCCTTCCGCCGGGACTCGAGCCCCTTCCTCCGTCATGTCACCGTCACATTCCCGCGGCCCCTCGCTGGGCCGCCGCCTCCTCGTCGTGTTCGGCGCCACGCTGTGCCTGTCCCTGATCGGTTCGGGCTATGGCGCCTGGGCCCTGAACGAGGCGGCCGACAGCACGCGCGAGATCATCGAACAGAACGTCGTCACCGAGCGCCTGGTGGCCGACTGGTACCGCAACGTCGTCTCGTCGGTGCGCCGCACGACCGCCATCGCCGTCAGTTCCGATCCGTCGCTGGCCGAGTTCTTCGCGTCCGACGCCGCGGAGACCACGAAATCGTCCAACGAACTGCAGAAAAAGATCGAGACGCTGCTGACCAGCGACGAGGAAAAGGCCGTCTTCGCCGAGGTCGCCGAGGTGCGCAAGGGCTACATCGCCACGCGCGATGCCGTCTCCAAGGCCAAGGCCGACGGCGACGCCGCCGGGTCGCGCAAGCTGCTGGACGACCAGTATCTGCCGGCTTCCATCAAGTACCAGGCTGCGCTGCAGAAGCTGGCCACGATCCAGCGCAACGAGATCGACCGGGCCGGCGCGCGCGTGCAGGCCGACAACCGCCAGGCGCGCATCGCGCTGGCCGGCTTCGGCATCGCGGCGCTGCTGCTGGGCGGGCTGATGTCGATCTGGTTGATCCGTGGCATCACGCGGCCGATCCAGCGCGCGGTGGCCGCCGCCAACCGCATCGCCAACCTGGACCTGACCGAGAAGATCGAGTCGCACGACCGCGACGAGACGGGCCGACTGCTCGCCGCGCTGGACTCGATGCAGCGCTCGCTGCGCGAGCTCGTGTCCAGCGTGCGCGCGTCGACCGACAGCATCGGCACCGCGTCGACCGAGATCGCCGACGGCAACATGGACCTGTCGTCGCGCACCGAGGAGGCCGCGTCCAGCCTGCAGCAGACCGCGGCATCCATCGAGCAGATGAACGCCACGGTGCAGCAGTCCAGTGCCAGCGCCCGCACGGCGCGCGACCTCGCCGGCGTGGCGGCCGACGTCGCCATGCGCGGCGGCGAGGTGGTGTCACGCGTCATCTCGACGATGGAGGACATCAACGGCTCGTCGAACCGCATCGCCGACATCATCGGCGTGATCGACGGCATCGCGTTCCAGACCAACATCCTGGCGCTGAACGCCGCCGTCGAAGCGGCGCGCGCGGGCGAGCAGGGCCGCGGCTTCGCCGTGGTGGCCACCGAGGTGCGCTCGCTGGCGCAGCGCAGCGCCGGCGCGGCCAAGGAGATCAAGTCGCTGATCGGGGCCTCGGTCGACAAGGTGGAGGCCGGCACCCGGCTGGTGGCCGACGCCGGCAGCACGATGAACGAGGTGGTGGACGCCGCCAAGCGCGTCTCGGCCGTCATCTCGGAGATCACCGATGCCGCGAGCGAGCAGAGCCAGGGCATCGGGCAGGTGCACACGGCCGTCGGCCAACTCGACCAGGTGACGCAGCAGAACGCCGCGCTGGTGGAGGAATCGGCCGCCGCCGCGGAGAGCCTGCGCCTGCAGGCCCAGCAGTTGTCCGAGACCGTGCGGCGCTTCCGCCTCGAGGCCTGAGTCAGCGCACCTGGTACGCCGACAGCCCGGCGTGCCGGGTGAGCCAGCGGTAGCCGGTCGTGAAGCCCGGCCAGTTGACGGTGTGGCGGCCGCTCGGGTCGACGTACCAGTTGCTGCAGCCGGTGAACACCGTGCCCTGGATGCGGCGCTGCAGCTGCGCGTTGTAGCGCTCGAAAGGCGCGGCGCCGACCTCGATCGCCGCGCCGCCGGCCTCGCGCAGCTTGCGCAGGCAGCGCATCACGTGCGCGATCTGGCACTCCAGCATGAACACGATGGAGCTGTGGCCGAGGTTGGTGTTGGGCCCGTACAGCATGAAGAAGTTCGGGAAGCCCGGCACGGTGATGCCCAGCCAGGCCTTGGCGCCGTCGGCCCAGGCCTCGTTGAGCGTGCGGCCGTCGCGCCCGCGGATCGTCATCGGCACCAGGAACTCGTGCGCCGCGAAACCCGTGCCCAGCACGATCGCGTCGACCGGCAGCTCGCGCCCGCCCGCGACGCGCACTCCCGTGGGCGTGACGGCCTCGATGGCGTCGGTGACGAGCTCGACGTTGGGCCGCGACAGCGTGGGCAGCCAGTCGTCGGAGATCAGCACGCGCTTGCAGCCGATCGTGTAGCGCGGCGTCAGGCGGGCGCGCAGCGCGAGGTCGGGCACCTGGCGCCGCAACTGCCGGCGCGCGGGCCGCGCGCCGAGCGCGTCCATCAGCCAGGGCAGGCGCGTGAAGCCGAGGGCGCGCCCGTCATGCACGGCGTAGATCACCGCGCGATGCGCCGCCATCAGCCACGGCCAGCGCGCGAAGCGGTGGCGCTGCGCGTCCGAGTACGCGTGGTCGTTGCGCGGCAGCACCCACGCCGCCGTGCGCTGGAACACCGATAGTCGCGACGCCGTGCGCGCGAGCTCGGGCACGAACTGGATGGCCGACGCCCCGGTGCCGATCACCGCGACGCGCTTGCCGCGCAGGTCGACGTCGTGCCGCCACTGCGCCGAATGGAACACCGGGCCGGCGAAGCTGTCGAGGCCCGGCAGCGCGGGGACGATGGGCCGCGTCAGCAGGCCGACGGCGCTCACGAGCGCGCGCGCGTGGCCCGCGTGCGCCTGCCCGTTCGCGTCGCGCCACTCGACGCGCCACAGCGAGGTGGCCTCGTCGAATGCGGCGGAGCTCACCTCGCAGCCGAAGCGGATGAGGTCGCGCAGGCCGTACTTGTCGGCGCAGCGGCGCAGGTAGTCGAGGATCTCGGGCTGCGGCGAGTAGGCGCGCGACCAGTGCGGGTTGGGCTCGAACGAGAACGAGTACAGGTGCGACGGGATGTCGCACGCCGCGCCCGGGTAGGTGTTCTCGCGCCAGACCCCGCCGACGTCGCGCCCCTTCTCGAGCAGCAGCACGCCGTCCTCGCCGGCGCGCCGCAGCGTGATGGCCATGCCCAGTCCGCCGAAGCCGGCGCCGATGATGACCGTCGCCCAGGGATTCGATGCGCTGCCGCGTTGAGTCTCGTCCATGCCCCGGACTGTAGGGTGCGCGGCGCGATGACGCGCCGTGGATATCCCTCAGCGGGGCGCGAGTCCCACGATCGCGGTCCGGATCCGTGGCGACCGCGGCGACGAAGCGCGGGGCGCGCTCAGCGCGACGCGAGCCCCGCGATCTCGGCCAGCATCGCGTACGACCGGCGCCGCGCCTCGGGGTCGAAGATCGCCGACACCACCATCAGCTCGTCGGCCCCGCTGAATTCGGCGAAGCGCTCGAGGCCGTGGCGCACGGTGTCGGGCGAGCCGACGATCGAGCACGCGAGCATGCTCTCGGCCATCTGCTTCTCGGCCGGCGACCAGTAGATGTCGATGTCGTCGATCGGCGGCTGCTGCGGGCCGGGCCGGCCACGGCGCAGGTTGGCGAACGACTGCTGGTGCGTGGTGAACAGGCGCTTCGCCTCGGCGTCGGTGTCGGCCACGACCACGTTGACGCCCGCCATCGCATACGGCGCCGGCAGTCCGGCAGACGGCTTGAAAAGGTGGCGATAGAGCGCCATCGCCTGCGTCAGCGCGTCGGGCGCGAAGTGCGACGCGAACGCGTACGGCAGGCCCAACGCGGCCGCCAGCTGCGCACCGTACGTGCTCGAACCGAGGATCCAGATCGGCACGTCGAGGCCGGCGCCGGGGAAGGCCTGCACCGTCTGGCCCGGGCGCACCGGCTCGAACAGCGCCTGCAGTTCCTGCACGTCCTCGGGGAAGGTGTCGGCCGCGCGCGGGTCACGCCGCAGCGCGCGCGAGGTCGTCGGGTCGGTGCCGGGCGCGCGCCCGAGGCCGCAGTCGATGCGCCCCGGGTACAGCGACGCGAGCGTGCCGAACTGCTCGGCGATCAGCAGCGGCGAATGGTTGGGCAACATGATGCCGCCCGACCCGACGCGGATCTTCGAGGTGCCCTGCGCGAGGAACCCGATCACCACCGACGTCGCCGCGCTGGCGATGCCGGTCATGTTGTGATGCTCCGCCACCCAGTAGCGCGTGTAGCCGAGCGCCTCGGCATGTTGCGCGAGCGCGAGGCTGTTGCGCAGCGCCTCGCCGGGGGTCGACCCCTGCTGCACGGGCACGAGGTCGAGGATGGACAGCAGCGGGAGCTTGGGGGACGAGAGCGAGGGCATCGGGGACGGCGGATCGGCAAGACTGTGATCGGAGGCGATACCTTACGGGGAATCGCGAGACCGAGGTGGCGGTGGGGAAGAAAAGGCGGCACCTCCGGCAGCATCCTCGCCGCACGAGCCAGTCGCTCAGGCCGCCTTCTCGGCCGCCTTCACCGCCGCAGTGGGCGCCGGCGCGCCTTCGCCCCAGCCGCCGCCCAGCGCGCGGATCAGGCCGACCGTCGCCTGGTACTGCGCGGCGCGCACCTGCACCGCGGCGCGGCGGTTGGCCAGTTCGCTCCGGCGAGCGTCCAGGAGTTCGAGCTGGCTCACCAGGCCGTTGCGGTAGCGGGCGTCGGACAATCTGGTCGCGCGGGTCGCGGCGTCGACGGCCACCTTCTGCGCGCCGGCCTGGTCGGACAGCAGGCGCAGCGAGGCGAGCTGGTCCTCGACGTCGCGGAAGGCGACGAGTACCTGCTCGCGGTAGCTGGCAGCGGCGATGTCCCACTGCGCGTTGGCGGTCTGGATGCCGGCCTCGCGGCGGCCGCCGTCGAAGACCGGCAGCGACAACAGCGCGCCCACGCCCCAGGCGCGGGCCGACCACTTGAATAGGTCGCCCAGGTCGGTCGACGCATAGCCGCCGTTGGCGGTCAGCGAGACGTCGGGGAACCACGCCAGCCGCGCGACGCCCGCGCGCGCCTCGGCGGCCTGCATCGCGAGCTGCGCGGACGCCACGTCGGGCCGACGCGCCAGCACCGTGCCCGGCACGCCGGCCGGGATGCCGGGCAGCGCGCCGTTCCAGTCGGCTTCCTTCAGCGCGAACGCCGTCGGCAGCTCGCCCAGCAGCACGGCCAGCGCATGCTCGCGCAGCGCGCGTTCGCGGTCCAGCGCAAGCGCCTGCGAGTTCGTCGCGGCGACCTCGGCCTGCACGCGCGCGAGGTCGAGCTCGGCGACGTCGCCGGCCTGGTAGCGGCGCTCGGTCAGGCGCAGCGTGTCGGCGTAGGCGGCGACCGTCTGGCGCGTGATGTCGCGTTCGGCGTCGAGCGCGCGCAGCTCGAAGTAGGCCTGCGCGACGTCCGACTGCACCACCAGGCGCGCGCTCTGCAGCGCGGCCTCGCGCGACTTCTCGTCGAGCACCGCGGCGTTCCTGGTCTTGGTGAGCTTGCCGAAGAAATCGGGCTCCCACGACGCGTTGAAGCCGGCGGTGCCGAGGTTGGCCGCCTGGCCCGGCGCGGCGCCGAAGCCGGGCTGGATCGTGGCGCGCGAGACGCCCAGCGACGCGCCGACTTGCGGCAGCAGGTCGGCCTGCGCGTCGCGCAGCAGCGCCCGCGCGGCGAGCACGCGCGCGGCGGCCTGCTGCACGTCGGTGTTGTTGGCGGTGGCGCGCAGGATCAGGTCGTCGAGCACGGGGTCGGCGAACACCGTCCACCACGCGCCGCGCGGCTGCGCCTCGGCCGGGCCGACGTTGACGAAGCGGGCGGCGCCGTCTTCCTTGAACGCGACCGGCGCGGCCGGCGCGGCCGCCGGCGTGAAGGGTTCGCTGGCGCAGCCGGCCAGCACGAGGGCGGCCACCAGCGGCATCAGCGAGGACTTGAACAGTCTGGTCATGGCAATTCCTTTCGTTGCGGCGCGCGGCGCCGGGCCGCGCGCATCACGTTCATTCATCCGCATGCCGCGGCGCCGCGACCACCGGCTGCACGCCGAAGCCGCCCGCGTTGGCCGCGCCGCCGTGGCCGATGTCGACGCCGGGCGCCTCGACGTCGTGCGGCACCTGGCCGTGCTGCTTGAGCTGGCGGTTGCCGGCCAGCGCGCGCAGCAGCACGTAGAACACCGGCGTCAGGAACAGGCCGAACGCGGTCACGCCGATCATCCCGAAGAACACGGCCACGCCCATCGCGTGACGCATCTCGGAACCGGCTCCGGTGGACAGCACCAGCGGCAGCACGCCCATCACGAACGCCATCGACGTCATCAGGATCGGGCGCAGGCGCAGGCGGCTGGCCTCGATCGCGGCGCGCAGCGGCGTGCGTCCGGCGAACTCCAGCTCGCGCGCGAACTCCACGATCAGGATCGCGTTCTTCGCACTCAAGCCCACCAGCACCATCAAGCCGATCTGCGTGAAGACGTTGTCGTCGCCGTGCGTGAGCCACACGCCGGTCATCGCGGCGAGCAGGCCCATGGGCACGATCAGCAGGATGGCCAGCGGCAGCGTCAGGCTCTCGTACTGCGCGGCCAGCACCAGGAACACGAGCAGGATCGAGATCGGGAAGATCAGCACGGCGGAGTTGCCGGCCAGGATCTCCTGGTAGGTCAGGTCGGTCCACTCGTAGGTGACGCCCGGGGGCAGCGTCTCCTTGGCGATGCGCGCGATGGCGTCCTTGGCCTGGCCCGACGAGTAGCCGGGGGCCGGGCCGCCGTTGACGTCGGCGGCCAGGAAGCCGTTGTAGCGCATCGCGCGTTCCGGGCCGAACGTCGGCGTGACCTTCATCAGCGCGGACAGCGGCACCATCTCGCCCGTCGTCGAGCGCACCTTCAGCAGGCCGATGTCCTCGGCCCGCGCGCGGAAGGCCGCGTCGGCCTGGACGCGCACGGAGTACGTGCGGCCGAACTTGTTGAAGTCGTTCGCGTACAGGCTGCCCAGGTAGATCTGCATCGTGTCGAAGATGTCCGTCACCGGCACGCCCAGCTGCTGGGCCTTCGTGCGGTCGATGTCGGCGTACAGCTGCGGCACGTTGACCTGGAAGCTCGAGTACATGCCGGCCAGTTCAGGCGCCTGGTAGGCCTTGGCCATGAAGGCCTTGAGCGCGGCGTCCATGCCGGCGATGCCCACCGAGCCGCGGTCCTCCAGCTCCAGCTTGAAGCCGCCCGTCGTGCCGATGCCCTGCACCGGCGGCGGCGGGAACATCACGACGAAGGCTTCCTGGATGCCTGCGAACTGCTGGTTGAGCTGCTGCGCGATGGCACCGGCGCTGAGGTTGGCGCCCTTGCGCTGGTCGAAGTCCTTCAGCGCCACGAAGACGATGCCGGAGTTCGAGCTGTTGGTGAAGCCGTTGATCGACAGGCCCGGGAACGACACCGCATGCTCGGTGCCCGGCTGCTTGGCGACGATGTCGCCCATCTTGCGGATCACGGCCTCGGTGCGATCCAGCGTGGCGCCGTCGGGCAGCTGCGCGAAGCCGATCAGGTACTGCTTGTCCTGCGGCGGCACGAAGCCCGAGGGCACCATCTTGAACACACCCAGCGTCGACGCCGCGAGCAGCAGGTACACGCCGATCATGACCGTCTTCTTGCCGATCGCGCGCGTCACGCCGCCGCTGTACTTCTCGGCGCCGCGCTGGAACACGCGATTGAACGCGCCGAAGAAGCGGCCCAGCACCTTGTCCATGCCGCGGGTCAGCGCGTCCTTGGGTTCGTCGTGGCCCTTGAGCAGCATGGCCGCGAGCGCGGGCGACAGCGTCAGCGAGTTGATCGCCGAGATCACCGTCGAGATCGCGATCGTCAGCGCGAACTGCTTGTAGAACTGGCCGGTCAGGCCCGTGATGAAGGCCAGCGGCACGAACACGGCGACCAGCACCAGCGCGATCGCGATGATCGGGCCGGAGACTTCGCGCATCGCGCGGTACGTGGCCTCGCGCGGGGACAGCCCGTTCGAGATGTTGCGCTCGACGTTCTCGACGACCACGATGGCGTCGTCGACGACGATGCCGATCGCCAGCACGAGCCCGAACAGCGACAACGCGTTGATCGAGAAGCCGCCCAGGCTCATGACCGCGAACGTGCCCACCACCGCGACCGGCACGGCCAGCAGCGGGATGATGGACGCGCGCCAGGTCTGCAGGAACAGGATCACGACCAGCACGACCAGCGCGATGGCCTCGAGCAGCGTGTGCACCACCGATTCGATGGACGCGCGCACGAACTGCGTGGGGTCGTAGACGATGCTGTACTGCACGCCGTCGGGCATGTTCTTCTGCAGCTCGGCCATCTCGGCGCGCACGCCGTTGGAGATGGCGATCGCGTTGGAGCCCGGGGCCGCGAAGATCGGGATCGCGACGGCTTCCTTGTTGTCCAGCAGCGAGCGCAGCGAGTAGTCCGACGCGCCCAGCTCGATGCGGGCGACGTCGCGCAGGCGCGTCACGGCGCCGTCGGCGCCCGTCTTGACGATGATGTCGCCGAACTCCTCTTCGTTCGTGAGGCGGCCCTGCGCGTTGACGGACAGCTGCACGTCGATGCCGTGCAGGTTGGGCGAGGCGCCGACGATGCCGGCCGCGGCCTGCACGTTCTGGCCGCGGATCGCGGCGACGACGTCGCTGGGCGACAGGCCGCGGTTGGCCACCTTCTGCGGGTCGAGCCAGACGCGCATCGAGTAGTCGCCCGAGCCGAACAGCTGCACGTCGCCCACGCCCGGCACGCGCGCGAGGCGGTCCTTGACGTTGAGCACCGCGTAGTTGCGCAGGTAGGTCATGTCGTAGCGGCCGGTGGGCGAGAGCAGGTGCACCACCATCGTGAGGTCGGGCGAGCTCTTGATCGTGGTGATGCCCAGTCGCTTGACCTCCTCGGGCAGCCGCGCCTCGGCCTGCGAGACGCGGTTCTGCACGAGCTGCTGGGCCTTGTCGGGGTCGGTGCCCAGCTTGAAGGTGACCGTCAGCGTCATGAGGCCGTCGGTCGTGGCCTGGCTGCTCATGTAGAGCATGCCTTCGATGCCGTTGATCTGCTCCTCGAGCGGCGTGGCCACCGTCTCGGCGATCACCTGCGGGTTGGCGCCGGGGTAGTTGGCGCGCACCACCACCGAGGGCGGCACGACGTCGGGGTACTCGGACACGGGCAGGCCGCGCACCGCGATCAGGCCGCCGAGGAAGATCAGCAGCGACAGCACGCCGGCGAAGATCGGCCGGTCGATGAAGAATTTGGAGAGGTTCACGTGGGGCTCCCGGGAGTCGTGGGAATGGCGCGGCCTCGCGCCGGAGGGCGGCACGGGCCGTCGGTTCTCGTCGTGATCAGTTCTTGGCAGGGGCGTCGTCGGCGCTGCGCATCGCGACGGCTTGCGGCGCGATGAGCGAGCCGGGCCGCACGCGCTGCAGGCCGTTGACGACGATGCGCTCGCCCGGCTTCAGGCCGGAGGTGACGATGCGCAGGCCGTCGGCGTGGGCGCCGAGCGTGACTTCGCGGTACTGCGCCTTGTCGTCGGCGCCGACCACCATCACGAACTTCTTGCTCTGGTCGGTGCCGACCGCGCGCTCGTTGATCAGCAGCGCGGCGTCGGGCTTGACCTGGCCCATGCGCAGGTGCGCGAACTGGCCGGGCATCAGCGCGCCGTCGGCGTTGTCGAACACGGCGCGCACGCGCACGGTGCCGCTGCGGGCGTCGACCTGGTTGTCGACCAGCTGCAGGTGGCCCGTGATCGGGGTGGCGGTGTCGGCGACGGTGCCCATCTGCACGGGGATCTTCTCGATCTGCGCCCGCGCGCTGGCGCCCGGCGGCAGCTCGCGCAGCGCGCGCGCCACCACCTGCTCGTCGGCGTCGAAGCTGGCGTAGATCGGGCTGACCGACACCAGCGTCGTCAGCACCGGCGCGCCCGGGCCGGCGGCCACGAGGTTGCCGGTGGTGATCTCGAGCTTGCCGACGCGGCCCGACACCGGCGCGCGCACCTGCGTGTAGCCCAGGCTCAGCCTGGCCGACTGCGCCGCGGCCTGCGCGGCGCGCAGGTTGGCGTCGGCCTCGCTCTGTGCGTTCAGGCTGTCGTCGTACTCGCGCTGCGAGATGGCGTGGTCTTCCAGCAGTTGCTTGGCGCGCACGTAGTTGGTCTTGGCATTGGTCAGGCGCGCCTGCGCGGCCAGCACCTGGGCCTCGGCGCGGTCGACGTCGGCCTGGTAGGGCGCCGGGTCGATCGTCAGCAGCAGGTCGCCGGCCTTGACCAGCGCGCCTTCGCGGAAGTGCACGGCCTGCACGGTGCCCGCGACGCGGGAGCGGATGTCCACGCGCTCGACGGCCTCCAGGCGGCCGGAGAATTCGTTCCAGGTTGCGACGTCGCTCTGCTCGACGGTGGCGACGGACGCCGGCGTGGCCTGGACGGCCGGCGACGGCGTGGCCTTGGCGGGGCCGGACTCCAGCATGAAGGCGCTGGCGAGGGCGGCGGCCACGGCCGTCACGGTGGTGCCGAAGACCCAGAGTCGGCGGCGGGCTTGGAGCGGAACCTGGTTCATGGGAACTCCTGATATGAAGCGGGATCGAAAGAGTGAGTGCTTAGAAACTTTTCGACAAAGCAGCGGCTGAACCCGGACTCGCCGGGCTGTCGTTTCGCTGTCTGCTGAACTTTTATCGTAGCGATCGCTACGACATATGGCACAATGTAGCCAAGCCACAAGGGCACGTCAACAGATTTTCGTATCGATCGCTATGAAAAAGACGAATGAGACACCGGAAGGCGATGGCGCCAACACGGCCGCCGTCGTCGACGCCCCGGAATCCAGGCCGGCCAAGGCCCCGCGCAAGCCGCGCGGCCGCCCGCTGTCGTTCGACCGCGACGCCGCGCTCGAGACCGCGATGCACGTCTTCTGGGAGCGCGGCTACGAGGCCGCGTCGATCTCCGACCTGACCTCCGCGATGGGCATCACGCCGCCCAGCCTGTACACCGCGTTCGGCGACAAGGAGCAGCTGTTCCTGGAAGCCATCGAGCGCTACGCGCTGGGCTACGGCAGCGCCGGCGCCCGCGCGCTGAAGGAAGAGTCGACCGCGCGCGGCGCCATCGAGCGCTGGCTGCTGGAAGCCGCCAACGAACTCACCCAGCCCTGCCACCCGCGCGGCTGCATGGTGGTGATGGCCGCCACCAACTGCTCGGCGGCGGCCGAACGCGTGCAGGACGCCCTGCTGCTGCGGCGCACCGAGGCCATCGCCGACGTCGGCCGCCGCATCCAGGGCGGCATCGACAGCGGCGAGTTGCCCCCCGACACCGACGCGCAGGACCTCGCCAACTTCTACGCCACCATCTACCAGGGCATGTCGATGCAGGCCAAGGACGGCGCCACGCACGAGAGTCTGATGGCGACGGTGCGCACGGCGATGAGGTCGTGGCCGAAGGCCTGACGGCTCGGCCGTCGGATAGCATCCGGCGATGGAGTTCCTGTTCGAGTTCCTGGGCGAGTTCCTGCTTCAGGCCTTCGGCGACGTGCTGCTGGAGCTGGGCTTCCGCGCGATGGCCGAGCCCTTCCAGCACCGGCCCAACCCGTGGCTGGCCACGCTCGGCTACGCGCTGTTCGGCGCGATCCTCGGTGGCCTGAGCCTGATGGTCTTCCCGCACCTGCTGGTGGCCGCGCGCCTGCGCATGGCCAACCTGGTCGTGACGCCCGTCGTGTCCGGCGCCCTGCTGGGCCTGTTCGGCTGGTGGCGCCGCCGCGACGACGACGTCACCCCGCCGCTCGACCGCTTCGTCTACGGCTTGCTGTTCGCGCTGGCGTTCGCGATCGTGCGGTTCTTCTTCGCAAAGTGACCCGCCAAAAGGAAAAGCCCTCGCAAGGAGGGCTTTTGACTTCCGGACAACGTGACGGATCACGAAGACGGTGTGCAGCTACCGGGTGACGGGTTCCCGGGGTTCCGCCCAATGTGCGGCCGGTTCTGTACCTGCGATGGACTCATTGTGCCCCGGTTTGGTGACAGTTCGATGTAGGACGTCGCCGCGTTCTTGATCCGCGTCAAAGGTCACGCACGGGGACGCGCCCGCTCAAGCGGGACGCGCATGTGCGCGCAGCCGCGCGATGGCGGCCGCGTAGTCGCCCGAGCCGAACACCGCCGAGCCGGCGACGAGCGCGTCCGCGCCGGCGTCGACCGCCTGCCAGGCGTTGTCGCCGCTGGTGCCGCCGTCGACCTCGATGTACGGGTTCAGGCCGCGCGTGTCGCACAGGCGGCGCAGCGCGGTGATCTTGGGCAGGACCTCGGGCAGGAACTTCTGGCCGCCGAAGCCGGGGTTGACCGTCATCACCAGCACCACGTCGCACAGGTGCAGCACGTGCTCGGCGAACGCGATCGGGCTGCCGGGGTCGATGACCACACCGGCCTTGGCGCCCAGCTCGCGGATGCGCGACAGCACGCGGTGCAGGTGGATCGTCGACGCGGGCTCGCACTGCACCAGCAGGTGGTCGGCGCCGGCCTTGACGAAGTCCTCCAGCATGCGCTCGGGCTCCACCATCATCAGGTGCACGTTGAGCGGCTTGCGCGTGGCGCGGCGCACCGCCTCGATCACCACCGGGCCGAGCGTGATGTTGGGCACGAAGCGGCCGTCCATCACGTCGATGTGGATCCAGTCGGCGCCGGCGGCATCGACGGCGCGTACCTCCTCGGCCAGGCGGCCGAAGTCGGCGGACAGGATGGACGGCGCGATGACGAGCGGGTTGGCCATCGGCTCGATCAGCTCGGGCTGGTGGCGGTCAGCCTGCTGACCTTCTCCTCGAGCCCGCCCAGCAGCGAGTGCCACGACTTGGCGAACGCGTCGCCGCCGTCCTTCTGCAGCTTGGCGGCCAGGGCCTCGATATCGACGCCCTGGCGGCGGATCTCGTCGATGGTCTGCTCGCACAGCCCGCCGTCGGCCGGCATCGCGGCGCCGAGCTTGCCATGCTCGGCAAAGGCCTTGAGCGTCTTCTCGGGCATCGTGTCGACGGTGTCGGGCGCGGCCAGCGCCTCGACGTACAGCGTCTCGGGCGCCTTCGGATCCTTGGTGCCGGTGCTGGCCCACAGCAGGCGCTGCGGATGCGCGCCCGCCGCCTCCAGCTTCTTCCAGCGCGGCGAATCGAGCAGGTCGCGGTAGGCCGCGTAGGTGCGCATCGCGATGGCGATGCCCAGCTTGTTCTGGAACTCGGGCGTCACCGCGTCCTTGGCGCCGGTGTCCCAGCGGCTGACGAACACCGAGGCCACCGATTCGACCAGCGGCGACTTGCCGTCGTTCAGCCGGCGCTCGATGCCCTTCATGTACGCCTCGGCGGCCGCCAGGTACTGCTCGCGCGAGAACAGCAGCGTCACGTTGATCGGCACGCCGGCGTAGATCGACTGCTCGATCGCCGGCAGGCCCTCCGGCGTGCCGGGGATCTTGATGAAGATGTTCTTGCGGCCCGCCTGCGTGCTCAGGCTCGCGGCCGAGCGGATCGTGCCCTGCGTGTCGCTGACCAGCAGCGGCGAGACCTCCAGCGAAGCCCAGCCGTCGACCCCGCCGCTGGCCTCGTGCGCCGGCAGGAACAGGTCGGCGGCCTGCTGCAGGTCCTCCACGGCCAGCGCGAAGAACAGGTCCTCGACGGAGCGGCCCTCGCGCGCCATGCGGGCGATCGCGTCGTCGTACGCGCCGCCCTCGCTCATGGCCTTCTCGAAGATCGTGGGGTTGGACGTGAGGCCGGTGACCGAGTACTCGGCAATCAGCCTGGCCAGCGTGCCGTCGCGCAGCGTCTCGCGGCTGATGTTGTCGATCCACAGGCTCTGGCCGAGGTCGTGCAGTTGCTGGGTGGCTTTCATGGTTCGCTCCTGGAGGGGATCCATCGGGCAATATTCATGCGTGCGATCTCGCCGATGCGGTCGACGGCCACGTCGGGCGCCGGGTGGCGCGCGATTTCGGCGGCGTCGTGCGCGTAGTGGCCCTGGCGCGGGAACACCGTCGTCACGCCGGCGCCCCACGCGGCCTTGAACGCGCCGAGCAGGCGCGGCTTGTCGTCGACGAAGACGTGGTGGCGCGCCGGGAACGCGCGCCGGATCTCGTCCAGCATCTGCTCCTTGTGAACGTAGATCAGCACGCGGCCGTCGACCGCGTCCCACAGCCCCGCGCGCTGGATCTTGCGCGGCTGGAAGACGACGTCGCCGTCCGACAGGATCACCGTCGGCCCGACGCGGCCCATCTGCGCCAGCGCGTCGAACGCGCCGGGGAACACACGCTCGCGGAACGGGTAGTCCACGAGGAAGCCCGACATCCGCAGCAGCGTGTGCGCCTCGACGCCGCGGCCCTCCACGTCCTGCCGGTACAGCTGCAGCGCGCCGAGGTAGTCGGCGTAGCCGAGCTGCTCGCGCAGCTGCTCGAAGCGCGCCCAGTAGCACGCGGCGCAGTCCTCGCGGAACGCGCGCACGAGGTGCTCGCGCAGGTCGGCGACGATGCGGTCGTTGTCGAGCAAGGTGTTGTCGACGTCGACCAGGAAGACCACGTCGTGAGTGGAGGCTGCCATCTGGAATCACGCTCGCTGGACGAGGATCGGAGGGGTGCCGGCGCAGGCAAGCAGCTTGCCGCTCCAGTCCCCGGTTCGCATCCCGGCAGAGCAATGCCCATACCCGGCTGTCGCCTGTCACCTCGCTGAAGGGTCCCCATGTCCGACAAGCTCGACCAGCAATGCATCGACACGCTCCGCTTCCTGTCCGTGGACATGGTGCAGAAGGCCGACAGCGGCCACCCCGGGCTGCCGCTGGACGCCGCGCCGATGGCCTACGTGCTGTGGACGCGCTTCCTCAAGCACCACCCCGCCAACCCGCTGTGGGCCGATCGCGACCGCTTCGTGCTGTCCGCGGGCCACGGCTCGGCGCTGCTGTACGCCCTGCTGAACGTCACGGGCTACGGCGTGACGATCGACGACCTGAAGCAGTTCCGCCAATGGGGCAGCCGCACGCCGGGCCACCCCGAGCGCGGCCACACCCCGGGCGTGGAGGTGACCACCGGCCCGCTGGGCCAGGGCATCGCCAACGCGGTGGGACTGGCGATCGCCGAGGCGCAGCTGGCCGGCACGTACAACCGCGACGGCCACGCGGTGGTCGACCACCGCACCTGGGCGATCGTCAGCGATGGCGACCTGATGGAGGGCGTGGCGTCGGAGGCCGCGTCGCTGGCCGGTCACCTCAAGCTGGGCAAGCTCATCTGCCTGTACGACGACAACGAGGTGACGCTGTCGGCCGGCGCCGCGATCACGTTCACAGAGGACAAGGGCAAGCGCTTCGAGGCCTATGGCTGGCAGACGATCAAGGTGGCCGACGGCAACGACGTCGACGCGATCGACCGCGCGCTGCGCGAGGCCGTCGCCGACACCGCGCGGCCGACGATGATCCTCGTGCGCACGCACCTGGGCTACGGCTCGCCGCTGCAGGACAGCTTCAAGTCGCATGGCTCGCCGCTGGGCGGCAAGAACGTCAAGGCGACCAAGGACAAGCTGGGCTGGCCCGAGGCGCCCGACTTCTACGTGCCCGACGCCGCGGCGCGCAAGTTCGGCGAGGCGCAGGCCGCCGGCGAGAAGGCCGAGGCCGACTGGAACGCGCGCATGGCGGCCTACGCCAAGGCCTTCCCGCAGGAGCACGCCGCGCTGCAGTCGCGCCTGCACGGCGAGCTGCCCGCGGGGTGGGACGCCGACATGCCCGTGTTCCCGGCCGACGCCAAGGGCCTGGCCACGCGCGTGGCCGGCAAGCAGATCCTCGCGGCCATCGCACCGAAGCTGCCCGCGCTGGTGGGCGGCTCGGCCGACCTCGACCCGTCGACGCACACCAACCTCGTCGACCAGGGCGACTTCGGCCCGACGCCCGCTGCCGACGCCCGGCCGATCGAGGGTGCCGACAAGGGCGGCATCTCGTGGGCCGGCCGCAACGTGCACTTCGGCGTGCGCGAGCACGCGATGGGCGCGATCGTCAACGGCATGGCCGCGCACGGCGGCTTCATCCCGTACGGCTCGACCTTCCTGATCTTCTCGGACTACATGCGCCCCGCGATCCGCCTGGCCGCGCTGCAGAAGCTGCACGCGCTGCACGTGTTCACGCACGACTCGGTCGCGCTCGGCGAGGACGGCCCGACGCACCAGCCGATCGAGCAGCTCGCCAGCCTGCGCGCGATGCCGGGCCTGACCGTGATCCGCCCGGCCGATGCGAACGAGACGGCCGTCGCATGGAAGGTGGCCGTGACGGCGAAGGATCGGCCCGTGCTGCTGGTGCTCACGCGCCAGGACGTGCCCACGCTCGACCGCGCCAAGCACCCGAGCGCCGACGGCCTGGCCAAGGGCGCGTACGTCATCGGCGGCGCGGAGCTCGAGAAGCCGGACCTGATCCTGATCGCGAGCGGCTCGGAGGTCGGCCTGATCGTCGCGGCGGCCGAGACGCTGGGGCAGGACGGCATCCAGGTGCGCTGCGTGTCGATGCCCAGCTGGGACCTGTTCGAGGCACAGCCGGTGGCGTATCGCGAGTCCGTGCTGCCGCCCGCGGCGACGAAGCGCCTGGCCGTCGAGGCCGGCGCCACCCAGGGCTGGGAACGCTACGTCGGGCAGGCCGGCGACGTGATCGGCATCGACCACTTCGGCGCGTCGGCGCCCGCCAGGACGCTGCTCGAGGAGTTCGGCCTCAGCGCCGAGAACGTCGTCGCGCGGGCGCGCAGGCTGCTCGGGCGCTGATGGCCGAGGCCGCCGGCGGCAGCGACGCGGGCGCGCGAACGGCCGTCTGGGCGGCACTGGCCGGCAACGTGCTGGTGGCCGCCATCAAGGCCGGCGCGGCCGCGTTCACCGGCAGTTCGGCAATGCTCAGCGAGGCGGTGCATTCGGCCGTCGACACCGGCAACGAGCTGCTGCTGCTGTACGGCATGCGTCGCGCGCGCCGCGCGCCCGACCGCGACCACCCCGCGGGCTACGGCCGCGAGCTGTACTTCTGGAGCTTCGTCGTGGCGCTGCTCGTCTTCGCGCTCGGGGCGGGCGTGTCCATCGTGCAGGGCGTGCAGCGCGTGCGGCATCCGGAGCCGATCGAGAACGCGCTGGTCAGCGAGCTGGTGCTGGCCGCGGCGTTCGTGTTCGAGGGCTGGTCGTGGGTCGTGTCGGTGCGCCAGTTCCGCCGGGCCAAGGGCGATCTGGGCTGGTACGAGGCCTTCCTCAGGAGCAAGGATCCGCCGCTGTTCATGGTGGTGTTCGAGGACAGCGCCGCGCTGGCCGGCATCGCGATCGCCGCCGTCGGCACGGTGCTGGCGGCGCACTTCGACCTGCCGCGCGCCGACGGCGTCGCGTCGATCCTGATCGGCCTGGTGCTCGCGGCGGCGTCGACGCTGCTGCTGCGCGAAAGCAAGAGCCTGCTGATCGGCGAGCGCGCGGACGGCGAGCTGGTGCGCTCGATGCTGGCCATCGCCAACGCGGCCTGCGGCCCGTCGCGCGCCAACGGCGTGCTCACGATCCACCTCGCGCCCGACCAGGTGATGGCCGCGATGAGCTTCGAGTTCGACGACGCGCTCACCGCGCCGCAGATCGAGCGGATGGTGGCCGACATCGAGCGCCGCATCCACGATGCGCACCCCGAGGTCACGTCCCTGTTCATCAAGCCGCAGAACCCGCAACAGTACGAGGACCGCCTCCGCGAGAAGTACGGCGACGGTGCCGACGACGCGCTGCGTGCACCGGACGACGCCTGAGCGCCGGTGCTACGCTTGCAGCCCGCCCTCACGCGCGGCGTCGCGCCGCTTCGATCATGGGTCTGTGGACACGCCTGTTCGGACACGCCGCCTCGCCCGCGCCTGAATCCGCGCCCGCGAGCCGGCCCGCCACCGGCGCGCACGCCATGCCGGACGCCGCGATGCTGCCCGCGCCGGCGGTGCAGCTGGTCGTCGTCGACGACGGCCGCACGCTGTCGCATTTCGGCGGCGTGCCGCGCCTGCCGACGCGCGTGGCGTGGCCCGAGCGCGAAGGCCAGCGGCTCGACTTCCTGGCGCGCGTGTCGCTCACGGAGCTGCAGCGCGCGCACCCGGTCGACTGGCTGCCCACCATCGGCGCGCTGCTGTTCTTCTTCGACATGGAGGGCGACCGCTGGGGGTTCGACCCGTCCGACCGCGGCAGCTTCGCGGTGCTGCACGTGCCCGACCTGCCCGCGCCGCCGCTGCCGCTCGGCGAGGAATCGACGCTGCCGCATCGCGCGATCGCCTGCCGCCGCATCGACGTCCCGCCGACGATGGAGCGCGGCCACTTCGAGGGCATCGACGTGCCGGACGACGAATCGGATCGCTGGTTCGACATGCGCGACGCGGTGTTCGAGGGCCATCCGAAGCACCAGGTCTCGGGCTGCCCGTCGCCGGTGCAGGGCGACGACATGGAGCTGCAGTGCCAGCTCGTCACGCACGGCCTGTATTGCGGCGACGCGAGCGGCTACGACGACCCGCGCGCGGCCTCGCTGCGCGCCGGCGCGGCCGACTGGCGCCTGCTGCTGCAGATGGACACCGACGACGCGCTGGACCTGATGTGGGGCGACTGCGGCACGCTGTACTTCTGGGTCGAGGGGCGCAAGGCGCGCGCCGGCAACTTCGCCGACGCGTGGGTCGTGATGCAGTGCTGCTGACGCACCGCACGGAGCAAAGCCTCACGCCCGCGTGAACGAAGTTGCCGCGCAGCCTGCGGGCGCGGCGGCTATCGTCCTCTCGAACCGCATGCCATCGACGCGTGCACGCCACGAGAGGAACGCTTCTTGAACACCGACCAGCTGTCGCTCGAACTCACGACCGACTCCCCCGCCGCCGCGGCCATCACCGTGGGCCTGTTCTTCGGCGGCCGCTCCGCCGAGCACGAGGTCTCGATCCGCTCGGCGGCCACGATCCACGCCGCGCTGCGTGCCGCGGGGCACTGGGTGGTGCCGATCGGCGTCGCGCGCGACGGCCGCTGGCACTACATGCCGCTGGGCCGCGCGGCGTTCCCGGGCGCGGTCGACGAGCGCGCCTGCGCCGTCACGCTCGCGCCGGGCGGAGCCGGCCAGTTGATGCCCTGCGCCGCCGGCGAGGCCGCCAACGACCTGCCGCGCATCGACGTCGCCTTCCCCGCGCTGCACGGCCCGTTCGGCGAGGACGGCACGCTGCAGGGCCTGTTCGAGAGCTGCGGCGTGCCCTACGTCGGCGCCGACGTGCTGGCCGGCGCGCTGACGATGGACAAGGAGTTCACCAAGCGGCTGCTGATGCAGGCGGGCCTGCCGGTGGTGCCGTACCGCCTGCTGCGCCGCGGCGACAGGCCCGCGACCTTCGAGCGCCTGTCCGAGAGCCTGGGCCCGCGGCTGTTCGTCAAGCCGGCGTCGCTCGGCTCGTCGATCGGCGTGGCGCCGGCCGACGACGAGGCCGCGTTCGCCGCGGCCGTGCGCGGCGCGTTCGAGCACGGCGCCAAGGTGCTGGTCGAACGCCGCGTGCAGGGCCGCGAGCTCGAGGTCGGCGTGCTGCAGACCGAGGACGGCCCGGTCGCCTCGGTGGTCGGCGAGATCGTCACCGGCGCCGCCCACGATTTCTACGACTACGAGGCCAAGTACCTCGACGACGCCGGCGCCCGCCTGGACATCCCCGCGCGCCTGCCGCCTGACACCGCCACGCGCCTGCGCACGATGGCCGTCGAGGCGTTCAAGGTGCTGGGCTGCCGCGACCTGGCGCGCGTCGACTTCTTCCTGGACGAGCGCGGCAACCCGTTCGTCAACGAAGTCAACACGCTGCCCGGTTTCACATCGATCAGCCTGTTCCCGCGCATGTTCGAGGCCTCGGGCATCGCGCTGCCGCAGCAGGTGACGCGGCTGGTGGAGCTGGCGCTGGCGCGGCGCTGAGGTGCGTCAGCGCGCGGTCGCGCAGCGGTCCGGATGCCCCGCCGGCCCCGGCTTGGCGGGCGCGGGCTTGACGGCGTTGGTTGCGGCCAGCTGGTCGTAGGCCACCTGCTCGAGCGCAGCCACCTGGGCGCGCGACAGGCCCAGCTCGTAGCCGGAGCACTCGCCGTCGCCCAGCGATCGCGGGTCGCGCCCGGTGACGCTGCCGAACACGACCATCGCCTCCAGGTAGTAGCCGTAGGTGCTCGCGTGGTAGTGGTCGTAGGTCCACAGGTCGAGCTTGCCGGCCTCGACGCCGTCGTACGGGTTCGGATCGGCCACGCCCGTGTGCATCGCGCGGATCCACGCGTCGCCCACCGGGATCACGGGCTTGAGGCCCGGCGTGGCGGCCTGCGCCTTGTCGTAGGCCGCGCGCAGGTCGTCGGCCATCGCCTCGATGGGCTTGCCGTACCAGTGGCCCTTGGGGTCGTAGGTCTGGTCGGCGCGCGGCCACGTGGCCATCACACGGATCTCGACGGCCGGGTTGCGCTTGCGCAGCAGCTCGGCGGTGCGGTGCACGGTGTCGACCAGCAGCGCCGGGTCGCCGGCCTTGTGCTCGTCCAGCGTGCTCAGGCCGTGCATCACGACGCCGTCCCACGCGCGCTCGCCCAGCACTTCGGACTTGTGCGCCAGGTGCCAGTCCAGCCCGACGCCGCCCTGCGTCTCGAGGTACACGTCGTAGTTCAACCCGGCCTCGGTCGTGAACGACTTGAACAACGCCGGCAACCCGCCGACGCCCTGGTCGTTGAGGTCGGTGACGGTGCTCGCGCGGTAGTAGTGCACCGCGGAGCCCTGCGCGTAGGTGAAGCTGTTGCCGATGAACAGGATGCTCGGCGCGGCGTGGGCGCTGCCGATCGCGAGTGCGGCGGCCAGCAGGGCGGACTTCGGGAAGGCGAGGTTCAAGGCGGTCTCCATGCGAGTGGGTCGCATGTTAGCCAGCGCGCGCCGAGCCGGCGCCGTGCAGGGATGCTCGCGTCAGCCGCGCTTCAGGCCGCCTCGGGCAACGCCGGCGCCGCCGCGATCAGGCCGCGGGCAAACTCGCCGATGCGCATCAGCGCGTGGCGCTGCGTGTCGTCCCAGCGGCCGCCCACGCCCAGCCGGATGCAGTGGCGGTAGCGGTCGCTGGCGCTGAACAGCGTGCCCGGCGCGATGGCGATGCGCTCGGCCAGGCAGGCCGTGAACAGCGCCTGCGAGTCCACGCCGCGCGGCATCTCCACCCACAGGATGTAGCCGCCGGCCGGGTCGGTGACGCGCGTGCCCTTGGGAAAGCTGCCGGCGATCAGGCGGCGCGCCTCGTCCACGCGCACGCCGATGGTGTGGCGCATCTGGCGGAAGGCCGCCTCGTTGCCGGTGTGGTTCAGCAGGTCGGCCATCGCGAGCTCGACGAACGTCGTCTGCGAGCCGCTGGTGGCCATCTTCATGCGGCGTACCGGCTCGGACCAGCGCCCGGCCTCGACCCAGCCGACGCGCAGCCCCGGCGCGATCGTCTTGGAGAACGAGCCGCACAGCATCACGTGGCCCGAACTGTCGTGCGAGCGCACGGCGCGCCGGCGGTCCTCCTGCTCGGCGAGGTCGTTGTGCAGCACGTCCTCGATCATCGCGATGCCGCGCTGCGCGACGATGCGCGCCAGCCGCTTGCGTTCGGCCGGCGGCAGGCTGCCGCCCATCGGGTTGGACATCGTCGGCGACAGCAGCAGCGCCTTGACGGGCTGGGTGTCGAGCGCGAGCTCCAGCGCGTCCAGCGACAGGCCGTCGCGCGGGTGCGTCGGGATCTCGAGCGCGCGCAGGTGCAGGCTCTGCAGGATCTCGAGGAAGCCGAAGTACGTGGGCGACTCGAGCGCGACGACGTCGCCCGGCTGGGTCACCGCGCGCAGGCACAGCGTGATCGACTCCAGGCAGCTGTTGGTGGCGACGATGTCGCGCGGCCGCAGCTGGCAGCCCAGGCGCAGGGCGTAGCGCGCGATCGCGCGCCGCAGCGTCTCGTGGCCGGAGCCCAGCGTGTACTCGCACAGCACCGCGCGATGGCGCAGTGCGGCGCGCGTCACGGTGCGGCGGATGCGCTCCACCGAGAACAGCTCGTCGCTCGGCGCGGCCGCGCCGAACGTGATGTAGCCCTCCTCGTGGGCATGGCGCATGGCGTGCGCGGCCTGGGCGTCGATGTCCACTTCCTGCGAGTCGGCCGGCGGCCGCGTGGTCTCGGGCACCGGCGGCTTGGGCGGACGCGCGGCCACGAAGAAGCCCGAGCGCGGGCGCGTCTCGACCAGGCGCATGTCCTCCAGCGCGCGGTAGGCCTGCACGGCGGTCGACAGCGACACCGCGTGCTGTGCCGCCAGGTCGCGCAACGACGGCAGCCGCTCGCCGCGCGCGAGCACGCCGCTGCGGATCGACGCCGCGAGCGTCTGGGCGATCTGCAGGTACAGCGTGTCGGGCGAGTCCATGCCTCGATTCTGTCTTCAACACCCTGCGGCCGACCAGTACAGATGGCGCCGATTCCGACCGTGACAGGGCAGCGCCGCGTCGATCTGTACTGCCTCGATTGGCGGCACGTTGTGGCTGTCTCGCGCCGGCGACGGCTCCTAGAGTGGGCTCCATGGAACACGCCCTCACGCTCCCGCCGTCCCTCGCCCGCCGCGCGGCCGAGGCCCCCGACGACGTCCTGCGCCTGTCGACCCGCGCGACGTTCGCGCGCCAGCTGCCGGCCGGCGCGTGCATCGCGGTGCAGTCCGGCTGCGTCTGGCTGACGCAGGCGGGCGACTCGAACGACTACTTCGTGTCGGCCGGCGAGTTCCACGTCGTCACCCGCCCGGGACGCGTGGTGATCGAGAGCTTCACGCCGCAGGCCTCGATGCGCGTGCTGCTGGGCGCGCCGGCGTCGCGGCCCGGGTTCCCGTGACGCTCAGTGCGGCGTCTCGAGGGCCGGCGTGTACTCGCCGCGCCGCGCCAGGCGATTCAGGCGCGCGCGCTCGACCAGCGCCTTCTGCGCCGCGCCGACGTTCTCCTTCTTGCCGGCCCAGGCCTTCATCGCCGGATCCTGGATCGCGCGGGCGAACGAGAACGCCAGCGGCCACGGCAGGTCGACGTGGCGCAGGTGCATCGCGTTCAGGCGCGCCGAGGCGTCCTGCGCGGTCTGCCCGCCCGACAGGAACGCGATGCCGCCGACGGCCGCCGGCACCGCGCGCCGGAACACCTGCACGGTGGCGTCGGCCACCTCCTCGGCGCTGCACTGCGTCGTGCACTTCAGGCCCGGCACCACCATGTTGGGCTTGAGCAGGATGCAATCCAGCAGCACGCGCTGCGTGCGCAGGGCGTCGAACACGACGTGCAGCGTGCGCTCGGTGACCTCGGCGCAGCGCGCCAGCGTGTGGCCGCCGTCCATCAGCACCTCGGGCTCGACGATGGGCACCAGGCCCGCCTCCTGGCACAGCGCGGCGTAGCGCGCGAGCGCGTGCGCGTTCGCCTCGATGCAGCCGCGTGACGGCGCGTTGCGCGCGTCGTCGATCGTGATGACGGCGCGCCACTTCGCGAAGCGTGCGCCCATCCTCGAATACTCCGCCAGGCGCTCGCGCAGGCCGTCCAGGCCCTCGGTGACCTGCTCGCCCTCGTGCAGCGCCAGCGGCCTGGCGCCGGCGTCCACCTTGATGCCGGGCAGGATGCCCACCTTCTCGAGCGCCTGCGCGAACGGCACGTCGGCGAACGTCGTCGAACGGATCGTCTCGTCGTACAGGATCGCGCCCGAGATCGACGCCGACAGCTCCGGCGCCGTGACGATCATGTCGCGGTACGCGCGCCGCATCTCGGGCGTCTGCTCGATGCCCAGCGCGGCGAAGCGCTTGTCGGCCGTCGGGTTGCTCTCGTCCATCGCCAGCAGGCCCTTGGCGTCGGCGGTCAGCGCCGCGGCCGTGGCCTTCAAGGTCTGTTCGTCCATCGTCGGTGCTCCGTTGTCACGCCAGTGTCGCCGCGATCGAAGTCCCTGTTCGCCCCAGCGTCGGCAACACGGCCTTGCGGCAAATCGCGCACCCGGCGTGCCCGACTTTCGCCGGGCTGACGCTTCCACCGCTGGGCATGTGGCTTGCCGCCCCGTCGGATGGGCTCCCCTCGCCATCGACTCTTCCGTGCGCGATGATCACGCCACCTTGAAACTTCGAAAGACGACAGTGCAACTCGGAATGATCGGACTGGGACGGATGGGCGCGAACATGGCTCGCCGCCTGATGAGCCAGGGCCACGAATGCGTGGTGCAGGATCCCAACCCGGATGCGGTGGCCAGGATGGTGGCCGCGGGTGCCACCGGCGCCGCGACGCTGCAGGAGATGGCCGCGAAGATGACCCGGCCGCGCGCCGTGTGGATGATGGTGCCGGCGGCCGTGGTCGACCACGTGCTCGACGATCTCGTCGCGCACCTCGACCCGGGCGACATCATCATCGACGGCGGCAACTCCTGGTACCGCGACGACATCGACCGCGCCAGGCGCCTGAAGGACAAGGGCTTCCATTACGTCGACTGCGGCACCAGCGGCGGCATCGCCGGCGCCGACCGCGGCTACTGCCTGATGGTGGGCGCCGAGCAGGAGGTCTTCGACCACCTGACGCCCCTCTTCAGCGCCCTGGCCCCCGGCGTCGACGCGGCCGAGCGCACGATCGGGCGCACGGGCGAGCCCACGAATGCCGAGCACGGCTTCCTGCACTGCGGCCCCAACGGCGCCGGCCACTTCGTCAAGATGGTGCACAACGGCATCGAGTACGGGTTGATGGCTGCGTTCGCCGAGGGCTTCAACATCCTGCGCCACGCCAACGTCGGCAAGCAGGACCACGCCAAGGACGCCGAGACGGCGCCGATGCGCGACCCGCAGTACTACCAGTTCGACATCGACGTGCCGCAGGTGGCCGAGGTCTGGCGCCGCGGCAGCGTCGTGGGCTCGTGGCTGCTCGATCTCACCGCCAAGGCGCTCGTCGCCGACCCGCAGCTCGCGAAGTTCGGCGGCCGCGTGTCGGACTCCGGCGAAGGTCGCTGGACGATCCAGGCCGCCATCGACGAGGGCGTGCCCACCCAGGTGCTCAGCGCCGCGCTGTACGACCGCTTCTCGTCGCGCGGCGAGGCCACCTTCGCCAACCAGATCCTGTCCGCGATGCGCGCCGAGTTCGGCGGGCACGCGGAGAAGAAAGCCTGACTCTGAATGAACACCGACACTGACACCTCTTCCGCGGGCCGAGCGACGGGCCGCCCCCTTGCCGGCCCGCATCCCCTCGGGGGATCGGACGCCGTACCCGGCGGACGAGGGGCTGTCAGGTCGGACGCCCTCGTCCTGTTCGGATTCACGGGCGACCTCGCAAGCAAGAAGATCTTTCCCGCGCTGTACGCGATGAGCAAGCGCGGCGAGCTGGTGCCTCGTGTGGTCGGCGTCGCCGGTCGCCCGCAGACCGACGACCAGGTGCACCAGCGCGTGCGCGACTCCATCGAGCAGCACGGCGGCGGCATCGACGACGGCGCCGCGTTCGACAAGCTGCGGCACGCGATCCGCTACGTCAACGGCGACTACAACAAGCCCGAGACGTTCGAGAAGCTGAAGAAGGCGCTCGAGGGCAGCCGGCGCCCCGCGCACTACCTCGCGGTGCCGCCCGACCTGTTCGAGACGGTCATCAGCAACCTCGGGTCGGCCGGCCTCGCGAAGGACGCGCGGCTGATCGTCGAGAAACCCTTCGGCCGCGACCTCGCGTCGGCCAGGGAACTCGATGCCGTCGCGCACGCGGTGTTCCCCGAGAAGTCGATCTTCCGCATCGACCACTACCTCGGCAAGGAGGCGATCATGAACCTCCTGTACTTCCGCTTCTCGAACTCGTTTCTCGACCCGTTGTGGTGCCGCGATCACGTCACCAGCGTGCAGATGACGATGTCCGAGGACTTCGGCGTGGAGGAACGTGGCGCGTTCTACGAGACGGCCGGAGCGCTGCGCGACGTCGTCGAGAACCACCTGTTCCAGATCGTGGCGCTGCTCGCGATGGAGCCACCGAGGTCGCGCGCCTTCGCCGACCTGCAGGCCGCCAAGGCCGACGTGTTCCGCGCGATGCGGCCGATCGCGCCGCAGGACATGGTGCGCGGCCAGTACGACGGCTACCGGCAGGAGAAGGACGTCGCGCCCGACTCCGACGTCGAGACCTTCGTGGCGCTGCGCCTGTTCGTCGACTCGCCGCGCTGGCAAGGCGTGCCGTTCTTCCTGCGCGCCGGCAAGAAGCTGCCGACGACGGCGGTGGAGGTGCAGATCCAGTTCAAGCCGCCGGCCCACGCGCTGTTCGAGGACGCCGGCGACCGCCCCAACTACCTGCGCTTCCGCGTGCAGCCGACCTCGTCGATCGCGCTGGCCGCGCGCATCAAGGACGTCGGCAAGCAGTTCGTCGGCATCCAGCGCGAGCTGTACGCGTGCGACGACCTGGCCGGCGAGGAAGCCCCTTACGACCGCCTGCTGGGCGACGCGATGGCCGGTGACGCCTCGCTGTTCACCAGCCCCGAGGCCGTCGAGGCCGCGTGGACGGCGGTCGACGGGATCCTCGCGACCCATCCGAAGGCGATCGTCTACAAGCCCGGCAGCTGGGGCCCGAAGGAGGCCGACGCCCTGATCGGGAAGGATGGCTGCTGGAAGGCGCCGCAGCCCGAGCCCGGTTGCGGCGACAACCGCCGGAAGGCCGCGTGATGACCAAGCCGCTCACCCATCGCGACAGCTGGAAGGCGCTGCAGGCGCACTGCGACAAGGTCTCCGGCCGGCACCTGCGCGAGCTGTTCGCCGAGGACGACGCGCGCGGCACGCGCCTGACGCTCGACGCCGTCGGCCTGTACCTCGACTACTCGAAGAACCGCGTCACCGACGAGACGATGGCGCTGCTCGTCGAACTTGCGCGGGACTGCGGGCTCGAGGACAGGATCGCCGCGATGTTCGCCGGCGAGCGCATCAACACGACCGAGCATCGCGCCGTGCTGCACGTCGCGCTGCGGGCGCCGCGCGGGCAGCGCATCCTGCTGGACGGCGTCGACGTGGTGCCCGGCGTGCACGACGTGCTCGATCGCATGGCCGTCTTCGCCGGCCAGCTGCGCGACGGCACGTGGCGCGGCCACACGGGGCAGCGCATCCGCCACGTCGTCAACATCGGCATCGGCGGCTCCGACCTCGGCCCCGTGATGGCATACGAGGCGCTGCGGCACTACAGCCAGCGCGACCTCGACATGCGCTTCGTCTCGAACGTCGACTCGACCGACCTCGTCGAGGCCACGCGCGCGCTCGACCCGGCGCAGACGCTGTTCATCGTGTCCTCGAAGACGTTCACGACGCTCGAGACGATGACCAACGCGCGGGCGGCGCGCGACTCGCTGGTGGCGCAGCTGGGCAGCGAGGGCGCGGTGGCCAGGCACTTCGTCGCGGTGTCCACGAACGCCGAGGCCGTCGCGAAGTTCGGCATCGCGCCAGGCAACATGTTCGGGTTCGAGGACTGGGTGGGCGGCCGCTACTCGATGGACTCGGCGATCGGGCTGTCGACGATGATCGCGGTCGGCCCGCAGCACTTCCGCGAGATGCTGGCCGGCTTCCACGAGATGGACGAGCACTTCCGCACCGCGCCGCTCGCGCGGAACCTGCCGGTGCTGATGGGCCTGCTCTCGCTGTGGAACAACGACTTCCTCGGCTTCTCGACGCTGGCCGTGCTGCCCTACGAGCAATACCTCAAGCGCTTGCCCGCCTACCTGCAGCAGCTCACGATGGAGAGCAACGGCAAGCGGGTGACGCTCGGCGGCGAGGCGGTGCGCACCGACACCTCGCCCATCGTCTGGGGCGAGCCGGGCACCAACGGCCAGCACTCGTTCTACCAGCTGATCCACCAGGGCACGCGCATCGTGCCGTGCGACTTCATCGGCTTCTGCAGCGCGCTGGCGCCCATCGGCGGGCAGCATGACCTGCTGATCGCCAACCTGATCGCGCAGGCCGAGGCGCTCGCGTTCGGCAAGACGGCCGCGCAGGTCGAGGCCGAGGGCGTCGCGCCGGAACTGGTGCCGCACCGCGTGTTCGAGGGCAACCGCCCCAGCAACACGATCCTGGCGGACACGCTGACGCCGCGATCGCTGGGCAAGCTGGTGGCGCTGTACGAGCACAGCGTGTTCACGCAGGGCGCGATCTGGGACATCGACTCGTTCGACCAGTGGGGCGTGGAGCTCGGCAAGCAGCTCGCCGCCCAGGTCATCCCCGAGCTGCAAGGCCCGCAGGAACCCGAACTCGCGCACGACAGCTCCACCAACGCGCTGATCCGCCGCTACCGCCAACGCCGCAACGCCTGAAACCCACCGCAAAGCCATGGCCCAGCTCATCTCGCCCCTCGCCGGCAAGCCCGCCCCGCGTTCGTCGCTCGTCGACATCCCCAAGCTCGTCAGCGCGTACTACAGCGTGCTGCCCGATCCCGCGCAGGCCACGCAACGCGTCGCGTTCGGTACCTCGGGCCATCGCGGCAACGCGTTCGACGGCTCGTTCAACGAACGCCACGTGCTCGCGATCACGCAGGCGATCTGCGACCACCGCGCCGCGCAGGGCGTCGACGGCCCGCTGTTCATCGGCATCGACACGCACGCGCTGTCCGAGCCGGCGCTGCGCAGCGCGCTCGAAGTGCTGGCGGCCAACGGCGTCGACACGATGCTCGCGCTGAACGACGAGTACACACCCACGCCGGCGGTCTCGCACGCCATCCTCACGCACAACCGCGAGCGCACGTCCAAGCTGGCCGACGGCATCGTCGTCACGCCGTCGCACAACCCGCCCGACAACGGCGGCTTCAAGTACAACCCGACCAACGGCGGCCCGGCGGCCGACGACGTCACCAAGGGCATCCAGGCCGCCGCCAACGCGTACCTCGAGCAGGAGCTGGCCGGCGTCAGGCGCATGACCTACGCCAAGGCGCTGGCCGCGCCCACCACGCATCGCCACGACTACCTGGGCTGGTACGTGGCCGACCTCGGCAACGCGATCGACATGGCCGCGATCCGCGACTCGCGCATCCATCTGGGCGTCGATCCGCTGGGCGGCGCAGGCGCGCACTACTGGAGCCGCATCGCCGACCAGTACCGACTGGACCTCACCGTGGTCAGCGACGTCGTCGACCCGACCTTCGCCTTCATGACCTGCGACTGGGACGGCAGGATCCGCATGGATCCGTCGTCGCCGTACGCGATGGCGCGGCTAGTGGAGCTGAAGGATCGCTTCGACGTCGCGTTCGCCTGCGACACCGACCACGACCGCCACGGCATCGTCACGCGCAGCGCCGGCCTGATGCTGCCGAACAACTACCTCGCCGTGGCGATCGACTACCTGTTCCGCAACCGCCCGCAGTGGAACGCGCAGGCGGCCATCGGCAAGACGGTGGTGTCGTCGCGCCTGATCGACCGCGTCGCGCAGCGCCTGCAGCGCACGATGCTCGAGGTGCCCGTCGGCTTCAAGTGGTTCGCCGCGGGATTGGCGGACGGCAGCCTGGGCTTCGGCGGCGAGGAGAGCGCGGGCGCCGCCTTCCTGCGCCGCGACGGCACGGCGTGGACGACCGACAAGGACGGCATCACCGCCGCCCTGCTGGCCGCGGAGATCACCGCCAGGACGGGCCGCGACCCGGGCGCCGCGTACGAGCAGATGACCCGGGAGCTGGGCAAGCCGGTGTCCGACCGCGTCGAGGCGCCGGCCGACGCGCAGCAGAAAAAGCGGCTGTCCGCGCTGTCGCCCGAGGCGATCACGACGCGGGAGATCGCCGGCGAGCCGATCACCGAGGTCACCGCGAAGGCGCCGGGCAACGGCGCGCCGATCGGCGGCATCCGCGTGAGCTCCAGGAGCGGCTGGTTCGCGGCGCGTCCGTCGGGCACCGAGGACATCTACAAGATCTACGCCGAGAGCTTCGATGGCGAGGCGCACCTGAAGCGGCTGCTGGACGAGGCGCAGGCGCTGGTGGACAAGGCGATCGCGTCCTGAAAATCCCGATGTGCGCGCCCGTTACGATTGGGCACAATGGCGGCTACAACGATAGCCGTCCGGGAGGGCGCCGACATGAGATCCGTCTTCGCCCTTGCCCTGGCCGCCGCCGCGCTGGCCGGCCCGGCCCACGCGGTGGAAGTCTTCAAGTGGACGGACAAGCAAGGCGTCGTGCACTACGGCGACCGGCCCGCGTCGGGCGCGTCGTCCGACACCATCGACGTCCCCGACGACCGCCCCGCCGCGTGGGACGCCTACAAGGCGCAGCGGCGCCTGGGCATCGCCCACGAGTACTACCGGCGCTCGGCCAACGTCGACCAGCCGCAGCCGCAGGCGGTGCAGCGGCGCAATCCGGGCGTGATCTCCGGCTGCGCCGAGGCCTGGCAGCGCTACAACGCGGCGCAGGCCTGCTTCAACCGCAACCGCGTGATGAACGGCCGCGGCGTGTCGGACACCGGCGTCGCGTACTGCACGCAGGTGCCGCAACCGAGCTGCACGCAATAGCGCGGCGCCGCGAGCCACTCCGATGACCTCGCTCATCATCCGGCCGATCGCCTTGACCGACCGCGCCGCGTGGGCGCCGCTTTGGGACGGCTACAACACGTTCTACGGCCGCGAGGGCCCGACGGCGCTGGCGCCCGAAGTCACCGACGTGCTGTGGCAGCGCCTGTTCGATCCGCTCGAGCCGGTGTTCGCGCTGGTGGCCGAGGATGCCGGCCGCGTGATCGGCCTGGCGCATTTCCTGTTCCACCGCAGCACCACGCGCATCGAGCCCGTGTGCTACCTGCAGGACCTGTTCACCGCCCCCGAGGCGCGCGGCCGCGGCGCGGGGCGCGCGTTGATCGAAGCGGTGTACGTCCGGGCGCGCGATGCCGGCGCCAAGCGCGTCTACTGGCAGACCCGCGAGGACAACGCGACGGCGCGCCGGCTGTACGACGCGGTGGCGCGCCACCACGGCTTCGTGGTGTACGCGCACGACGCCTGAGCGGCGCCGCTTTCGGGGATCAGCGGCGGCGGACGCCCGGCCACGCCTCGGTCGGGCCCATGCCCAGCGGCATGCGCCGGCTCTGGCCCAGCGGCATCTGGCCGGACAACGGCATCTCGCGCGATTCGTCGCCGTCGTCGCTGCCGCCGGCGCGCAGGCGCGGCGGGTACTGGCAGTCCAGGCCGGACGGGTCGGCCAGTTCCTCCGAATCGCGCACGATCCAGTGGATGGCGGTGTTGCTGCGCGAGCGGTCGGCGCTCAGCGTCTTGACGATGTGGCTCAGCGCCACCGGACGCGAGGCGTCGGTGTCGGCCAGGTCCATCGCGAGGTTGCCGGTCTGGCGGCGGAACACGCCCGAGGGCGGCTGCTCGCCCGCATGCGCCCAGACGAAATGGCTGGGGATCATGTCGCCGGGCATCGCCACGCGATCGGGGAACATGCCGACGTCCAGCATCAACTTGTCCAGGATCGTGCGCGTCTTGTAGAGCTGGGGCTCGCGCATGCACTGGAAATAGAAGTGGATCTCGACGCCCGCCGGCACCGGCCAGAGGGCAGCGTCGAACTTCATGCCGCACCCGGAAACGACGTATGTCTTGCTCATGGCTCCACGGCGGGTTCCTGGCCCGCGATGCCGGGCCCGACGCCCGATGGCTCATTCTAGGCAGGCCCCCCAGGACGAGCATGGGTGGAAAACAACAAGGCCGGGACATGCCTCACGGCCGGCGGAGATTTTTGTTCACCGCCGTAACGAGTCGGCCTCCGCGACGTGATTTTCTTCCGCGCCCAGCCCGGGTCCCGCCGCCCAAGACGTCAAAGTGTAAGAACCACGGGACTCCTCCCCCAGTTCGTGGGATGTGCCGAGTGCACATCTTCGGGCAGCCGCACCGGCACCTGGGCCTCCGCGGCCACCCGGCCGATCACCAGGATCGCCGGGCTGGCGATCGCGTGCGACCGGATCGTGTCCACCAGCCCATCCAGCGTCGTGCGAGCGATCACTTCGTCGGCGCCGGTCGCGCGCTGGACGATCGCCACCGGCAGCTCGCCGGGCAGCGCCGTGCGCAAGCGCTCGACGATGGCCTCGGCCCGCGCGACGCCCATGTAGACGACCAGCGTGACCCCCGCCGCCGCGACGCGGGCGATCGCGTCCCAGTCCGGCTCCTCGCAGCCGTGTCCCGCGTGGCCCGTGACCAGCAGCACGCCCTGCGCGCCGGCGCGGCGGTCGGTCCAGCCGATGCCCGCCGACCCGGCCGCGGCCAGGCCTGACGTGATGCCGTTGACGATCTCGACCTGCAGGCCCGCGGCCCGCAGCGCGGCGATCTCCTCGCCGGCGCGGCCGAACACGAGCGGGTCGCCGCCCTTGAGCCGCACGACGCGCTCGCCGGCCAGCGCCTCGCGCACCATCAGCTTCTCGATGAACTCCTGCGGCGTCGATGCGCAGCCGCCGCGCTTGCCCACGCGCACGATGCGCGGCAGCGCCGCCGCGTCGGCCAGCGCCGCGTCCAGCACCGCCTCGCCGACGAGGTCGTCGACCAGGATCACCGTGGCCTGGCGCAGCACGCGCAGCGCCTTGAGCGTGAGCAGCTCGGGGTCGCCAGGGCCGGCGCCGACGAGATGGACGGGGTGCAGGGTCGGGGTCATGGTCTCGCTCATGGCGTGGCGGTGGAGACGGCGTCGCGTTCGCAGGCTTGCTGCGCCAGGCGGCGCAGGTTGGGCAGGCAACTGCCGCAGTTGGTGCCGCAGCGCAGCTGGTCCTGCGCCTGCGCGAGGCGCGCGCCGGCGTCGCCGGAGGCGGCGGCCAGCGCGTCGGTGACCTGCGCGACGCTCACGTTGAAGCAGGTGCACAGCTGCGGGCTGGCGGGCGCGGCGTCGGGACGGGCGTCGCGCGCGCCGGGCGCGAGCAGCCGGTGCGCGGGCATCGCCAGCGGCGCATCGCCCTGCAGCGTCTCGCGCCACCACGCGGCCACCGCGGCATCGGCGGCGTCGCTGCCCGCGATCCAGAAGCCCTGCAGCCGCTGCGCGCCGGCGGCGTCGCGCGCCACGCGCAGCGCGCGCTGCACGCCGGTGCGCGGGTCGCGGTAGTCCAGCACCGCCGAGGCCTCCAGGCCCAGTTCGGCGCGCAGCGCGTTCAGCGCGATGTCGTCGGGGACGTCCTTGTCGGCGATGTCCAGCCACAGGCCCACGCGGCCCTGCGCATCGGGCTCGCGGCCGAACGGCAGGCAGGCCGCGTAGCCGAACTGCGCCAGCTGCGGGCGCAGCCGCTCGCGCCGCGCCAGCGCCTCGTCCTGCGGCAGCCAGGCCATCGCGCGCAGGCGCCAGGGCAGGCCGGCGCGCGCGATGCGCACGGCGCAGTGCTTGAGCTCGGGCTGGCGCGACGTCGGGCAATACGCCGGCGTCGTGACCGCGTTGATGCCGGCGAACGGGTCGGCCTCGTCGCCGCGGCCGGTCAGCACCTCGCTGCCCCAGTGCATCGCGATGAAGGCCTGCGCCGAGATCTGGCTGGCGCTGCGGCGCGCCGGCAGCACCAGCTCGCCGCGGCGCGACGTGACGCGCACGAGGTCGCCGTCGCCCAGGTTCAGGCGCGCCATGTCCTGCGCGCACAGGTCGACGGACGGCTCGCCGACGTGGCCGAATAGCCGCCCCAGCGTGCCGGTGCGGCTCATGCCGTGCCACTGGTCGCGCAGGCGGCCGGTGGTCAGCGAGAAGGGGAAGCGCGCATCGCGCGGCTCGGCCGGCAGCCTGGCCTCGGCGTCGAAGAAGCGCGCGCGGCCGTCGGCGGTGGGAAAGCGGCCATCGGTGTACAGGCGCGCGGCGCCCGTGGTCGCACCTTCGGGGAACGGCCATTGCTGCGGGCCGCTGCGCTCGATCAGCGCCCAGCTCAGGCCGGTGATGTCGAGGTCGCGGCCGCGCGTCGTCTCGCGATGCTCGTTCCAGACGGACTCGGCGTCGTCGTACGGGAACAGCGAGCGGGCCGCGGGCCGCAGGCGCCGCTCCACGCGGCGCGCCACGTCGACGACGATGCGCCAGTCCGCGCGCGCCTGCCCCGGCGCCGGCACGGCCTGGCGCACGCGGCTGATGCGGCGCTCGCTGTTGGTGACGCTGCCCTCCTTCTCGCCCCAGGTCGACGCCGGCAGCAGAAGGTCGGCGAACGCGGCCGTCGCGGTGGTGGCGAAGGCTTCCTGCAGCACGACGAACTCGGCGCGCTCGAACGCGCGGCGCACGGTGGCCTGGTCGGGCAGCGACTGCGCCGGGTTCGTGCAGGCGATCCACAGCAGCTTGACCTGCCCGTCGGCCGCGGCCTCGAACATCTCGATGGCCGTCTTGCCCGGCGTCGCGGGCACGTCGTCGACGCCCCACAGCGCGGCGACCTCCGCGCGGTGCGCGGCGTTGGCCATGTCGCGGTGCGCGGACAGCAGGTTCGCGAGCCCGCCCACCTCGCGCCCGCCCATCGCGTTGGGCTGGCCGGTGAGCGAGAACGGCCCCGCGCCCGGCCGGCCGAGCTGCCCGGTGGCCAGGTGCAGGTTGATCAGCGTCGCGTTGTTGGCCGTGCCCTGCGCGCTCTGGTTCAGGCCCTGGCAGTACAGCGACAGCACCGCCGCCGACTCACCCCACCAGCGCGCGGCGGTGACGATGTCCTCCTCGCGCAGCCCCGTCACCCGCGCCGTCTCGCGCACCGTGCAATCGCGCACACGGCTGCGCACGGCCTCGAAGCCGCTCGTGTGGGCGCGCACGAAGGCCATGTCAGCGTAGCCTTCCCACAGCATCAGGTGCAGCAGGCCGTGCGCCAGCGCGACGTCGCTGCCCGGCAGGATCTGCAGGTGCAGGTCGGCCATCGCGGCCGTCTCCGTCTTGCGCGGGTCGACGACGATCCACTTCTGCTGCGGCCGCGCGGCCTTGGCATCCTCCAGCCGGCGGCACAGGATCGGATGCGCCCACGCGAGGTTGCTGCCGGTGATGAAGACGAGGTCGGCGTGCGCCAGGTCCTCGTAGCACGCCGGCGGCGCGTCGGCGCCCAGCGTCGCCTTGTAGCCCGACACCGCGCTGGACATGCACAGCCGCGAGTTGGTGTCGATGTTGTTGGTGCCCAGCAGGCCCTTGGCGAGCTTGTTGAAGACGTAGTAGTCCTCGGTCAGCAGCTGGCCCGAGATGTACAGGCCGATCGCGTCCGGGCCGTGCCGGTCGACCGTCTCGACGATGCGGTCGGCGAGCAGCTGGTTCGCGTCGTCCCAGCCGATCGCGCGCGGCGCCGCGCCGCCGCGGTCGCGCCGCATCGGCTGCAGCAGCCGCGCCTGCGCGCTGACGTGCGGCGCCGCGGTCAGGTGCAGCGTGCTGCCCTTGGTGCACAGGCGGCCGAAGTTGGCCGGGTGCCCGGGGTCGCCGCGCACGTCGACGATCGCCGCGCCCTCGGTGCGGATGATCACGCCGCAGCCGACGCCGCAGTACGGGCACGTCGAGCGCGTCTCGCGCTGCCCGTCGGCGATGGGGATGATCGTCGGCCCGGCCATGGCACGCGTCGTCAGGCGCTGGCGATCGCGATCACCTTGCGCGCCGCGGCGAGCGCCGCCGCGGCGTCGGCGCCGTCGTCCACCGCCAGCGTCGCGAGCTCGCTGGCGAGCAGGCTGACCCGGTCGCCCTCGACGCGCACCGCGAAGCGCGTGGCACAGCCGATGTCGGGCGCGCGGGCCTGCCCATCCTCGAGCGAGATCGCCCAGTTGTGCAGCGGGCAGGCCACGTGCTCGCCGAACACGATGCCCTGGCTCAGCGGGCCGCCCTTGTGCGGGCAGCGATCGAGCAGCGCGAAGATGCGGTCGCTCTCGGTGCGGAAGATCGCGACGTCCGTCCCCGCCGGGCGCCGCACGCGGCGCGCGCCCAGCACGGGGATGTCGTCGATGCGGCAGATGTCGATCCAGTCACTCATTCTTGTCTCCTCGCTCCTCACACGGGCACCAGCGGAATGAACTGCCGCGTGTCCACCGATGCCTTGTCGAATTCGAACCACGGGTCGGGCTCGCCGTCGAGCGCGAACTGCAGCCGCTCCCACAGCGCCTTGCGGTTGGCCACGTCGTCGAGCACGCGCTGCTTGACCGAGTCCAGGCCGACGCGCGCGATCCAGTGCACGGTGCGCTCCAGGTACCAGCCTTCCTCGCGATAGAGCTGCAGGAACGCGCCGCTGACCTCCATCACTTCCTCGGCCGTGCGCACCTTGCAGAAGAACTGCCCCGCCTCGGTCTTGATGCCGCCGTTGCCGCCGACGTAGAGTTCCCAGCCCGAGTCGACGCCGATGATGCCGACGTCCTTGATGCCCGACTCGGCGCAGTTGCGCGGGCAGCCCGAGACGGCCAGCTTGACCTTGTGCGGCGCGTACATGCGCCACAGCGCGCGCTCGAGGTCCTTGCCCATCTGCGTGGAATCCTGCGTGCCGAAGCGGCACCACTCGCTGCCCACGCAGGTCTTGACCGTGCGCAGCGCCTTCGCGTACGCGTGGCCGGACGGCATGCCGATGTCCTTCCACACGTCCACCAGGTCTTCCTTCTTCACGCCCAGCAGGTCGATGCGCTGGCCGCCGGTGACCTTGACGGTGGGGATCTTGTACTTGTCGACGACGTCGGCGATGCGCCGCAGCTCGGCCGCCGTCGTCTCGCCGCCCCACATGCGCGGGATCACCGAGTACGTGCCGTCCTTCTGGATGTTGGCGTGCGAGCGCTCGTTGATGTAGCGGCTCTGCGGATCGTCCCTGGCCTCCTTGGGCCAGGTGCTGATCAGGTAGTAGTTCAGCGCCGGGCGGCACGACGAGCAGCCGTTGGGCGTGCGCCAGGACAGCGCGCGCTGCGTGTCGGCGATGGTCAGCAGCTTCAACTTGCGGATCGCCTCGCGCACGTCCTGGTGCGAGTGGTCGGTGCACCCGCACATCGCCTTCTTGCGCGGCGCGGCGGAGTAGTCGCCGCCGGCCGTGGCCATGATGATCTGCTCGACCAGGCCCGTGCACGAGCCGCACGACGCGCTCGCCTTGGTGTGCTTGCGCACGTCGTCCAGCGTGAACAGGCCCTTGTCCTTGATCGCCTTGCAGATCGCGCCCTTGGTCACGCCATTGCAGCCGCAGACCTCGTCGGCGTCGGCCATCGCGGCGGCCTTGTTCTGGCCCTGGTGGCCGGCGTCGCCGAGGCTGGACTCGCCGAACATCAGGCGGTCGCGGATGTCGCTGACCGAGCGGCCCTCGCGCAGCAGCTTGAAGTACCAGCTGCCATCGACGGTGTCGCCGTACAGGCAGGCGCCCACGAGCTTGTCGTCCTTGATGACCAGCTTCTTGTAGACGCCGCCCTGCGGGTCGGACAGCACGATGGAGTCGCAGCCCTCGCCGCCCATGAAGTCGCCGGCGGAGAACAGGTCGATGCCCGTCACCTTCAGCTTGGTCGACACCTGGCTGCCGAGGTAGCGGCCGATGCCGAACTCGGCCAGGTGCGTCGCACAGACCTTGGCCTGCTCGAACAAGGGCGCGACGAGGCCGTAGGCCGTGCCGCGGTGCGCCGCGCACTCGCCGACGGCCCAGATGCGCGCGTCGGTCACCGTCTGCAGCGTGTCGGTGACGACGACGCCGCGCTGCACGTGCAGGCCCGCGGACTCGGCCAGCGCCGTGTTGGGGCGGATGCCCGCGGCCATCACGACGAGGTCGGCCGGCACCTCGTTGCCGTCCTTGAAACGCACGGCCTTGACGCGGCCCGTCGTGCCGTCGGGCCCATCGCCCAGCAGTGCCTCGGTCTGCGCGCCGATCAGGAAGTCGAGGCCGCGGTCGACCAGCGACTGGCGCAGCAAGCCGCCGGCGACGTCGTCGAGCTGGCGCTCCATCAGCCACGGCGCGATGTGCACCACGGTCACCTTCATGCCGCGCAGCATCAGGCCGTTGGCCGCCTCCAGGCCCAGCAGGCCGCCGCCGATCACGACCGCGTGCCTGTACTTCGTGGCAGCGGCGATCATGGCTTCGGTGTCGGCGATGTCGCGGTAGCCGATCACGCCCTCGAGGTCCTTGCCCGGCACGGGCAGCATGAAGGGCGTCGAGCCGGTGGCGATCAGCAGGCGGTCGTACGGCGCCTGCGTGCCGTCGGCCGCGTGCACGATGCGGCGCACGCGGTCGATGCGCGTCACCGTCTTGCCCAGGTGCAGCGCGATGCCGTTGTCCTCGTACCAGGCCAGCGGGTTCAGCACGATCTCGGCGATCGTCTGCTCGCCCGCGAGCACCGGCGACAGCAGGATGCGGTTGTAGTTCGGGTGCGGCTCGGCGCCGAACACGGTGATGTCGTACAGGTCGGGGGCGATCTTGATCAGCTCCTCGAGCGTGCGCACGCCCGCCATGCCGTTGCCGATCATCACCAGCTTCAACTTCTTCGTCGTCATGGCCTGGGCCTCTTCAAGAACTCGGGAATGCGGGGATTCAAGCCGCCTCGGCCACGGCCGCGGCGACGGGCATCGGCTCGTGGGCGACGGCGGTGCCGCGCGCGCGGCCGCCGGCGCCGACCCAGCGGCTCGTCCAGTCGGACTGCAGGCCGCGCAGGAGCACCAGCGTGCCCAGTGCGAACAGCGCGAAGAACGCGAAGCCCCAGGCATACGTGCCCAGGTACTGGCGCGCCAGGCCCATCGCGTTGGGCACCAGGCCGCCGCCGAGCGCGCCCAGCTCGCCGATCATCGAGCCGGCCACCGCGGTGGTCAGCGGCCAGCGCAGCGGCACCAGCTGGTAGACGGCGCCGTTGCCCGCGCCCAGCGCGGCAAAGCACGCGATCAGCAGCGCGGTCGTCCCCGCCAGCGAGCCGGTGGCCAGGCCGCAGCCGCCCAGGCCCAGCGCCACCGCGGCGAGCACCACGGTCAGCGTGTTGATGCCGCCGAAGCGGTCGGACAGCCAGCCGCCGCAGATGCGCATCGCCGCGCCCATGAACGCGACGATGGTCGTGAGCTGGCCGGCCTGTACCTTCGTGACGCCGAACTGGTCGTGGTAGTACGACGGCAGGAAGCTGATGAAGCCGATGAAGCCGCCGAAGGTCACCGCGTAGATCAGGCTGAACGCCCAGCCGTCGCGCTCGACGAGGCAGGCCAGCTGCGCGCGCAGGCCGGCGTGCGGGTCGATGTCGGTGGGCTCCTTGGCCAGGAAGATCACGGCGCCCATCGGGATGGCCATCGCCACCGCGGCCACCGCGTACACGGTCTGCCAGCCCAGCCACTGCGCCAGCGGCGGCGCGATCAGCACGGCCACCGCGGTGCCGACGTTGCCCGCGCCCACGATGCCCATCGCCAGGCCCTTGTGCTTGGCCGGGAACGAGCCCGAGCCCAGCGACATCGCGACGCCGAAGCTCGCGCCGGCCACGCCCAGCAGCACGCCCATCGCGAGCAGGGCCTCGAAGCTGTGCACGAAGAAGAAGGCCAGCAGCATCGCCACCGAGATCAGGCTCATCTCCACCAGCGTCGCGCGCTTGCGGCCGATGTACTGCGACAGCACGCCCAGCGGGAAGCGGAACAGCGCGCCCGCGATGATCGGGATCGACAGCATCAGGCCCTTCTGCGCGGGGCTCAGATGGAAGGTGTCGCTGATGAACGGCGCCATCGCGCCGTTGAGCACCCACGTGCAGCACGAGAACGCGAAGTACAGGAACGCGGCGAAGAGCGTCGGGGCGTGGCCCGTCGCGAGGAATTTCCTGAATTGAGTCATGTCGGCGTCATCCGGAGTGGGTTGCGAAGGCAGCGGCCGCGCCGGCGCGAACACGCCTGCGGGACGATGGACGAAAGGGGGAAGGTCTGGCGCTGGCGCGCGCCCTGGCGGGCGGGTCGACAGCGATGGAACCGTGAAGGGCGAAGGAAGGATCGAGCGCTCTCGCGCGTCGACGGCGGCCTGCGGGCCGGGCACTTCACGGGCGGTGCGCCGTTGCACCACGAGCCCTTCAATGCAAGGCCCGTGCCGGATCTGCAAATGGCACGGTGCGTGCAAGTGGACAGGAGACCGACCCCCCCCTCCGACGTCCTCGTCGACGCCCCGCGCCACCATGGAATCCGCCGTCCTGCTCGATCTCACCACGCCGCGCGAATCGGCCTGGCGGGCCGCGCTCGAGCGCAGCGGCGTGCACCTGGGTGCGGCATCGGATCGCAACAAATTGGTGCATTGCACCATCGCCGACGGGCGCGAGCAGCTGGTCTGCCTGGCCGCGGGCGTGACCGACGAACTGCTGTCGACGCTGTCGTGCTGGCACGCCGAGCCGCCGGTGGCGGTGCTGCTGCTGACTCCGCCGGGCCGCGTCGACGGCGCGCTGGCGCAGGCGGCCGTCGCCGCGGGCGTTCATCACTGGCAGGTGCTGGAACCCGATGCGACGGGCGCGATCGCCGCGTCGCAGATCGAGGCCGCGATGGCGATGGCGCGCGCCCGCCACGAGCACGACCGCGCGCTGCGCCTGGCGGCCGTGCGCGCGCAGGAGCAGCTCGACGAGCGCAAGTGGGTCGACCGCGCCAAGGGCGTGCTGATGACGGCGCGCGGGCTCGACGAGGACGAGGCGTTCCGCCTGCTGCGCGGGGCGGCGATGAGCGTGAACCTGCGCATCGGCGAGGTGTCGCGCGCCGTGTTCGAGGCCGCGCGCTGGGCCGACGCGATGAACCGCGCGGGCCAGCTGCGCATGCTGTCGCAGCGCCTCGTGCGGCTGGCCGCGCAACGCCTGCTGCGCATCGACACGCGCGACGCCGCCACGCTGGCCGCGCAGTCGCGCCAGCGCGCGCGCGAGAACCTGGAGATGCTGCAGGCCCAGTGCGCCGGCACCTGCGCCGCGTGGGCCTGCTCGCGCGCGGCGCAGCGCTGGGAGACGCTGGCCGAGGCGCTGCAGGCGCCGCGGCTGGACGTGCCCGCGCTGGGTCGCATCGACGCCGCCGCCGCGCGCATGCTGGAGGCCGCCGAGACGCTCACCGAGGCGCTGCAGGAGGCCGCGGGCCGGCGCGCGCTGCACATCGTCAACGAGTGCGGCCGCCAGCGCATGCGCGTGCAGCGCATCGCCAAGGAATGCCTGCTCGACGCCGCGCAGCCCGATCCGGCCGCGGCGCCGACGCGCCAGGACAGCGCCCTCGACGCGTTCGAGTCGGCGCTGGCCGAGCTCGAGCAGGCCCCGCTCAGCTCGCCCGAGATCCGCGCCACGCTCGCCCAGGTGCGCGACGAATGGCTGCGCCTGCTGGGCGGCGTGCGCGCCTCCGAGACGGCCGACGGCCGCCGCGCGCTGGTGCAGGCCAGCGAGGCGATCCTCGAGCGGCTGGACGCCTTGACCGCCGCCTACGAGCACAGCCTGCAGGTGATCATGGCCTGAGAACTGCGCCGCAATCGGGGCGCTGATGAGGCGTTCGGATCGCGACCCAGCCGTCAAGATCTGGGCATCCGTCACGGAACACACGTTCCGTCCGATGTATCCACATGTCAGGCCGGAGCCGATCTTGCGCCCCCTCGCGACCGCCACCCGCTTCCTCGCCGCCACGCTGCTGGCCGCGGGCGCGTGCGCGATCGCGCACGGCGAGCCGGCGCCGTCGTCGCACGTCGATTTCCTCGACTCGCCGGCGGTGATCGGCCTGGGCCAGTGGCAGTACGACCCCGCCCTGCCGCTGCTGCCCCAGCCGCACGCCGCCGCGGTGTCCCGCTTCGCGTCGCGCTTCGCCGCACTGGACCTGCCGGCGCGCGGCGCGCCGACGATGCAGCTGCGCGCGGCCGCCGCCAACACGGCCGTCGAGCGGCCGCTCGAATCTGCCAACGACCGCCTGCGCCGCCTGCACGGCTTCACAGACGTCTCGCTCGGCGCGCAATGGCGCGTGCGCGGCGGCGACGCCGGCTGGCTGCCGCACGTCGCGTGGCTGGCCGACGTCGAGACCACGATGGGCTCGCCCGCGTTCCGCGACCGCAACGTGCGGCCCTCGCTGCGCGCGACGGCGCAGTGGGAGCTGCCGCAGGACCTGTCGCTGGGCGTGATGCCCGGCGTGTACCGCGACCGCGGCGACGCCGGCAAGCACTACGCGGCCGGCGTGCTGGCGGTGACGCTGGGCAAGTCGTGGACGCCGCGGCTGCAGAGCTTCGTCGAGCTCGCGGGGCAATGCCTGTCGCGCTCGCAGTCCGACGTCTCGCTGCTGAACGTCGACACGGGCGTCGCCTTCGTCGCGTCCAAGCGGCTGCAGGTCGATCTGGTGGTCTCGCGCAGCCTGTCGGGCAGCGCGTCGCAGCAGCTGCGCGGCGGGCTCAGCGTCTCTTCACGCTTCTGATTCGCATGCGAACGGCGGGTGACGCAGCTGATCGGCGAGATCAGCAACGCGACGCAGGAGCAGACCTCCGGCATCGCGCAGGTGGGCACCGCGGTCACCCGGCTTGATCACGTGACGCAACAAAATGCTGCGCCGGCGGAGGCGTCCGCCGCCGCCGCCGAGCGCCTGAAACGCCAGGCGGCGCAGCGGGTCGGGGCCGTCGCCGTGTTCCCGCTGGCCTGAGCGCGTGAACTATTGCGCGGCTTGCGGGCCGGTTGCCCTGCCCAAGGACGAACCGGCGACTGCAGCGCCGGCGTCCTCGTCGCGAACGCCGGAACAAGTGAGCGCGCGCCCTCGCTGCTCGACTGTCACGTCGCGTAACGTTTCAAGACGAACTGGGCCCGAATCCACCGCCTCCTGCGTTGACGCGTTTCGCGGCGGTCCCGCAAGATGGCTGCACTCCCGCAGGACGCCGCGACCGGTGTGCGAAGCCGCCGATCGCCAGGCGTCCTGTGTCGTCTCGGAACCCTCCCGCATGCGCCCCGTCCGTTTCCTCGCCGCGTCGATTCCCGTTGCCCTGGGGCTGTCCCTTCCGACCGCGTTCGCCGCCGTCGACGACCAGTTCGCGCCGCCCACGCCGGTGGCCGTTCCGGCCTCGGCGTCTCCGTCCACCGCCACCTCGGGCAACAGGAAGTCGACAGCGCGCAAGGTGGTCGACGACGTGCTGGAGAAGCAGCGCGCCGTGGTCGCGGTGCTGCGCGACCGCGTCGTCTCGCCGGTGATGGCCGGCTCGTGGCGCATCAATTCGGGCACGCCGTACGTGCCGCGCGCCACGGCCCGCGTCACGCAGCCGGTACCCAACGACTTCGCCGACGGTGCGATGTCCGGCAATGCGGACACCGACGCCCTGGACTCGGCCCTGGGCGCGCGCTGGCGCGTGCTGCACGGCGACGCCAACGCGCACGTGCCGATGGCCGCGTGGATGCCCGACCTGCAGAGCGCCGACACACGCACGGGCGCCGTGCGACCCACGATGAACCTGAGCGGCGAATGGGCGCTGCCCAACGACTTCTCGCTGGGCGTGATGCCCGGCATGGCCGTCGACTACTCCACCCTCGGCCGCCGCCAGTCCAGCGGCACCTTCGCGGTGACGCTGGGCAAGACGTGGTCGCCGCAGTGGCGCACCTTCGTCGACATGGCGCGCGACCGCGTCGCCACGGTGCAGCTGGCCGGCGTGTCCACCAGCGTCGACGCGGGCATCACGTTCGTCGCCACGCCCGGCATGCAGATCGACTTCGCCGTCACGCGCGGCCTGAGCGACACCGCGCCGCCATTCCAGGCCGGCCTGGGGCTGTCCTCCAGCTTCTGATCCGCGCGGCCCGCGCCGGGCCGCCGGACCTGCCCTAGACCACCACCACCATCTTGCCGCCCGCCGCCTCGGCGTCGAGCAGTTCGTGCACGCGACGGATCTCGTCGAACGCGAACTGGCGCGCGGGCGCGGCGTCGAGCACGCCAGCCTCGACGAGATCGACGATGCGCTGCAGCGGCACGTCGGCCAGCGGATATTCCGGCGTGCCGTACACGAACGCGCTGGCGAAGAAGCTGAGCTGGCGCCCGCTGGGCAGGTGCTGCAAGGGATCGAAGCGCTCGATCGGCCCGCCGCCGCCCACGAAGCCGGCCATGCAGACCCGCCCGCCGCGGCGCGCGAGGCGCAGCGATTCCAGCAGCGTGGTAGTGCCGACGAGATCCAGCACCGCATCGACGCCGCCGGGTGCCAGCGCCTTCAATTCACCGGCGAGGCCGGGCCCTTCGACCAGCGCGTGGTGCGCGCCCTTGGCCTGCGCCACGCCGGCGCGATCGGCATGGCGCACGGCGGCGACGACGGTCGCGCCCGCGTGGCGCGCGAGGCCCAGCGCGGCCTGCCCCAGCGCCGACGTCGCGCCGCGCACCAGGACGACGTCGCCGCGCCGCACGCCCAGGTTGTCGTGCAGGCAGCTCCAGGCGGTGGCCCAGGTCTCCGGCAGCGCGGCCAGCGCGGCCCAGTCCAGCCGCGTGCGTACCGGCACGACGTTGGCCGCCGGCGCGTTCACCTTCTCGGCGTAGCTGCCGCTGCGCGTGCGGCCCAGGCCGCCCATCAACGCCATCACGCGCTGGCCGGGCAACAGCGCGCCGGACGGGTCGGCCAGCACCTCGCCGACGCACTCGATGCCGGAGATCTGCGCCACATCGCCCCACAGCCCCTGGCGGAAGTACTGCTCCGCGCGGTTGATGCCGAACGCCCGAACGCGCAGCATCACCTCGCCGGGCACGGGCTGCGGATCGGGCACCTCGCGGATCGCCAGCATGTCGGGGCCACCGTAGCCCTGTCGAACGATCGCCTTCATGAACTTCTCCTTGTCGTCGTTGAAGCCCGCAGTCTCGGCCGGCGCGTCGAACAAGGAAATTTCAAAGTTCGGTCGATCACTGTACATTGATCGAACAATGGACTTCACGCTGCAAGAGCTCTCCTGCCTGCTGTCCGTGGCCTCGGAGGGCAGCTTCCAGGCCGCGGCGGCCAGGCTGCATCGCACGCATCCGGCCGTGCACTCGGCGATCAAGCATCTGGAGCAGCGCGTCGGCGTGGCGCTGCTGGATCGCTCCCAGTACCGCGTGCGCCTGACCGAGGCGGGCCAGGCCTTCGCGCGCCAGGCCGGCGCCGTGCTGGAAGAGGCGCGCCGCCTGTCCGAGTTCTCCGAGCAGCTCACGCGCGGCGAGGAGTCCGACCTGCGCGTGGTGATCGGCGACCTGACGCCCACGGCGCGCCTGCTGCCGCAGCTCAAGCGCTTCTTCTCGGCGTGGCCGCGCACGCGGCTGCACCTGCATTTCGAGGCACTGAGCGGGCCATGGGAACGGCTGCACGCCGGCGACGCCGACCTGATCGTGCACCACGTCGACAAGTCCGACACGCGCCTGGAATGGGCGGCCCTGCTGCCCGTCACGCTGGTGCCGGTGGCCGCGCCGCAAGGCCTGCCATTCGAGGTCACGCGCTCGCTCACGCCCGCGCGCATGCGCGAGGCCGTGCAGGTGATCATCCGCGACTCGGCGCACGCGGCCGGGCGCGACTACTTCGTCCTCGAGGGCGCGCGCAACTGGACGGTGGGCGACCAGCACACCAAGAAGGAGCTGATCCTGCGCGGCATGGGCTGGGGCCACATGCCGCTGCACATGATCGACAAGGAACTGCGCGCCGGCAAGCTCGTGTCGCTGGAAGGCCGGCACTTCAAGCGCTCGCGCCTGGACATCGTCGTCGCGCGGCGCGCCGACCGCCAGCCCGGGCCCGTCGCACGGGCGCTGTGGGACGCGCTCGCCGAAACGGCCTGACGCGCCGCGTCAGGCGACCTTGAACGCCGCCACCGCGCCGACGAGGCGCGCGGCCTGCTGCTTGAGGCTTTCCGCCGCGGCGGCCGACTCCTCGACGAGCGCCGCGTTCTGCTGCGTCACGCGATCGAGCTGCGTCACCGCGTCGCCCACCTGGCCCAGGCCGCCCGACTGCTGGGTGGTGGCGGCGCTGATCTCGGCGATCAGGTCGCTCACGCGCTTCACCTGGCCGACGATGTCCGCCATCGTGCGGCCGGCCTCGTCGACCTGGCGGCTGCCCACCTCGACGCGCTCGACGCTGGCCGCGATCAGCGTCTTGATCTCGCGCGCGGCCTGCGCGCTGCGCTGCGCGAGGCTGCGCACCTCGCCGGCCACCACGGCGAAGCCGCGGCCGTGCTCGCCGGCGCGCGCCGCTTCCACGGCGGCGTTCAGCGCGAGGATGTTCGTCTGGAACGCGATGCCGTCGATCACGCCGATGATGTCGGCGATCTTCTTGGACGACGCGTTGATCTCGTCCATCGTCGACACCGCGGTCATCACCGTGGCGCCGCCGCGCGCGGCGACGTCGCTGGCCGACTTGGCCAGCTTCTCCGCGGCGAGCGCGGCCTCGGCGTTGGCGCGCACGGTGGCGGTGAGCTGCTCCATCGACGACGCCGTCTGCTGCAGGCTGCCGGCCTGCTGCTCGGTGCGGTGCGACAGGTCGGCGTTGCCGGTGGCGATCTCGCCGGCGCCGATCGCGATCGAGTCGCTGCTGTCGCGCACGCTGCCGACGATGGTCACCAGGCTCTCGTTCATCAGCTTGAGCGAGCGCAGCAGGTCGCCCAGCTCGTTGCCGTGATCGACCTCGATGCGCGAGCCGAGGTCGCCGTCGGCCACGCGGCGCGCGATCGAGATGGCCTGCTGCAGCGGCTCGGTGATGCCGCGCACCAGCGCGCGCATCGCCGCCGCGGCCAGCACGAACGACGCGAGCACCGCGCCGGCCAGCGTCCAGCGCAGGTTCGCGGTCTCGGCCGCGACGGCCGCGTCGTTGGCCTGGCCGCGCTTGACGAGGAAGTCCGACAGCTCGGACGACGGCCCCAGGCCCAGGCGGTAGGCCGGGTTGATCGTCTTGATCAGCACCTGCTCGGCGTCGTCCCAATGCTCGCCGCGCATCGCGCCGGCGGCCGCCTGCACGCCCGCGATGCCCAGGCCGCCGGACTTCTCGTACCACGCGTCCGCGAGTTTGCGCTCCTCGGCCGACTCGATGCCCGCGTAGTAGGCCTTCCACATGGCCGCGATCTCCTGCGAGGCCTTGTCGATGGCCGCCCAGTGCACGGTCAGCGGGTGGTCGTGCAGCTTGGACCAGTCGAACTGCGGGTTGTGCTGCAGCGCCTGCAGCACCTGGCTGCGGTTGGTCTCCATCTGCAGGCGGATGCGCGTGAACGCGTTCTCCGATTCGCGGTCGCGCAGCGCGACCTCGCGGAAGGCCTGCTGGGTGCGCCAGGTGCCGTAGTAGCCGAGGGTGCCGAGGGCGACGACGGCGGCCATCAGCAGGCCGAGCACGGCGACGATGAGGGTGCGGATCTTGATGTTGGCGAGCATGGCGGCTCTCCCTGGTTGAGGCGTTCGGTTCGGGTCGGGGGCGGGCGTGCGCGTCACGCGCCCGCGCGTGCGAGGGCGGGGTGCGCGCTGCGGCGGCCGCGTTCGCAGCTGCAGAAGAAGTCGGCCAGCGGCGCGTCGAGTTCGGCGGGGTCGTCGAACTCGAGGTAGGTGACGTCGCACAGCGAGCCGAGGTCCTTGAGCAGCGTCGTCTTGATCGGCGCCTGCCTCCACACGAGGAACAGGATCGGCGTGCACGCGCCGCGGAACACGTGGTACGACAGCTCGAAGGCGCTGCTCTCGCTCATGCCGGCGCGGATGTTGACGAACACGTCGGCCTGGTCCAGCTGGCGCAGCCGGTGCGCGCGGAACGTCTCGGGGCAGAACACCCGTCCCGTTTCGCGCTCGAACGACGTGCGGAAGGTGTCGGCACTCTCGGCGCGGCAGCCGGTGAGGTAGCGGAACCCCCGGGGGTGTCCGTCGCAGGCGCGGATGCGCTCCAGCACCGACGCCACGATGCCCTGCTGCGTCTGGCCCGACTCGGTGAACGGCTGTCGCACGAACAGGCGCAGCGCGGTGTCGGCGCTCTCGATCTGCGCGGCCTCCGCGGGATCGCGCGCGACGCGCAGGCCGGTGAGGAACGCGTGCGTCGCGCGGTCGGCCGACGTCGCGGCGCGGTTCTTCAGCAGCGTGCGCGCGGCGTGCATCGCCTGCGCGGCGTACGACGCGCCGGGGCGGCCGTGCGCCTCCTCGTGCGCCTGCGCGACCCCGGCCAGGAACGCGGCGGCGATCCGGCCGCGTTCGCGCGAATCGTCGCCGGGGCCCGAGCCGGGCGCCGGCTGCACGTGCGCGAGCAGGCGCGCGGCGTCGGCGCGCGTCCAGCGGACGTCGGGTCGTTCCTGCGGGCGACCCAGGCGCCGGATCAGGTCGGCCGCGGCCCGCGAGTGGAGGTGGTCGTTGGAGCCCATCTTGTCGTGTCCCTGTCATCTGTTGCCGAAGCAGCAGGGGCGCTCGAACCTCCGTGGGCAGCCGGCGCCCACGCGGGGCGCAACCATTCACCCGGACGAGGGCGGCCCCGTCCGGCTGTTGCGGCGACCCCGCTGTCGTGGCCCGCGTGACAGCGCGGGCGTTAGACCGGAAGCTTTGCGTCCCCGCCTTTCGGACGGGTTTGCCTTGACGGGAACCGCTTGTCGCGCATCCCTCGCGACTTGCTTATCGGCGTCGCGTGGAACAAATGGATACGTATACGGGGTATCCGCATCGACGATCAAGAATTCCCGACAGCGCTCCGATCGCCGGGCCGTCAGGTCGTCCGGTCTATCGCCCGGCGCAGCCGCTGCGACTTCAGGTGGTCGGACTTGTCGCGCGCGACAGGTCGGGCCGCGCGCCATGGCTGAGATGGCGCGGAGCGCCACGATGGGCATCGCCACGGATGGGCGCGACGAGAGCGCTGCCGACGGAGGAACCCCGCGGATCGGCGCTGGTTGCGAGAACCGTGCCGAAGGACCCCTCGGGCAGCGGCCGCGTGGCGATGATGGAACGCGACGGTGACACACTGTCGGGCGGGCGGGAACTTCCGGCGCGCGATGCGGTCGATCTGCGCGCCCGATGCCCCGTTGTTGTTTCGATGGCCCGACGCAGCGCCTCGTGACAATTCAGGCCTTGTCCCTCGTCCGTGTCCTGTTCTATGCTGCGCTGCGTCACGTCCCTGGTCATGAAGTTCCCGCATCCCGCCCTCGCCTGCGCTCTGTCCGCCGCCGCCCTGCTGGCCGGCGCCCCCGCGTTCGCGCAAGAAAGCGACGCCCTGGTGCCGGACACCGACCTCGCCACGCGGTCCAGCGACGCGCTCGACCACGACGTCTGGGCCACGCTGCTGCCCAATCCCGACGCCGCCGACCCGTCGGTGGTGCGCTCCGCGATCTCGGCCGTGCTGGCCGCGCCGGACACCCAGCCCAAATCGATCGTCCCGATCACGGGCCGCAAGGACAGGCCGGTCATCGTGCCGGTGCGCATCGACCCCAACGCGGTGATCGCGCCGCCCACGCGCCTGATGCTGGACAGCAAGCAGGTCGTGCAGATCCACGCGGACGGCATGCCCGCGCCCAACGGCCCCGACCGCGACCCGCTGGTGCGCGTGATGCCGCGCCAGGCCGACCCGAACGCCGTCACCTTCGGCGCCCGCTGGAGCGCTCAGGATCGCATCCCGGCGCCGCTGCTGTCAGGCCTGTCGTGGGACGCGCACGCCGACCTCGTGTCCGGCGCCGCGCCCGCGCGCGCCGGCAACGTGCGCCGCTCGCTGCGCATCACCGCGATGTGGGATTCGCCCGAAGACCTGACGATCGGCTTCACGCCGGGCTTCACGCGCGGCGGCGGCCACGAGTACGAGCACTACGTCACCGGCCTCGAGGTGAGCACCGTCGACAGGACGAAGGCGGCGCGCTGGCGCAGCTACGTCGAGCTGTCCGGCGAGAAGCTGGCGTTCAACAACGTCATCGACAACAACACCGCGCACGTGGCCGCCGGCGCGACGTACGCGACGTCGGCCAGCACGCAGCTGGACTTCAACGTGTCGCGCGGCACCACCTGGACGTCCAACGACCTGACCTCCAACGTCGGGCTGTCGTTCAAGTTCTGAATGTGAACCGCCGGCTGCGCCGCGAAGCCGCAGCGCGCGTCGGACAGCGCTGCCGTCCGACAATGACGGCCTGCCCCACGCCTTGCGCCCTCCCGCCTCCCGGCCACGCTCTCCTCGCGCGCCCGCGCCTGCCCGTGAGCACGATCTCCGCCACCTCCCCGCTCGTGCGGCGGCCCGTCCCGCCGTGGCTGCTCGTGCTCGTCACGTTCAGCGGCCGACGTCGTCGAGCAGCGTGCCGGCGCGCGCCATCGCGTCGGCCTTGGCCTCGCGGTTCGCGGGCTCGGACTGGCGCGCCGTGCCGGGGTCGTCGAAGTCGTGCGTCGCGCCCGGGTAGGTCGTCACCACGACGGGGCCGCCGCTCGCGCGACCGAGCACGTCGGCGCACACGGTGGGCGAGACCTCCTCGTCGGCCGCGCCGAGGAACACCCACACCGGCGCGTCGGCCGCGACGCGGCGCGAGAGCAGCGCCTTCGGCCCGCAGCCGGGATAGAACACGAGTGCGGCGCGGAAGCGTCGGCCCTTGTCGGCGCTTGCGCCTTCGGCCTGCCGCATCATCGTGTTCAACGCGGTGCTCGCGCCGTTCGACCAGCCCTGCAGCATCACGCGCTCGGGCCGCACGTCGGGCCGCGCGGCCAGCCACGCGAGCGCGCCCTCGGCGTCGAGCGGGCGCACGCTGCGCTCGTCGACGGCGTCACGATCGGGGTCGTCGTGCGTGAAGCGGCCGTAGCCGTGCGCGCGGCCGCGCGGGCCGAAGCTGTCCACCAGCAGCGCGACGTAGCCGCGCGCGGCCCAGTACTCGCCCCACATCTCGTGGCGCCTGGACAGCGTGCCCGCATTGCACGGCGACACGTGGCCCGGCGCCACCAGCGTGCAGCCCGCGTTGACGTTGCCCGAATACGGCCCGCCGCGCCCGTGCAGCAGCACGATCGCCGGATGCGGCCCGGGGCCGGACGGCGCAAAGAGATAGCCCACCAGCTCGGTGTGGCCGTCGGCGCTCGGGAAGTGCGCCGCCTGCGCGACGGCCTCGCCGCGCGGCGCCTGCACGGCGAGCGCGATCGACGCAATCGCTGCCAGCCCGAGGACGGCCAGGGCACGACAGGCCGCGGAGGCGATGGACGCAGGGGGCATGGCGGGGGGCATCCGCGCAGTGTGCGCCGATCGACCCGCGCCTCGCCGATTCTCGTTCAGGCCAGCGCGTGCAACCCCTGGTAGCCGACGTACAGGCCCACCAGCAGGATCAGCCCGCCCGAGAAGTACGGCGCCTTTGCCGCCAGCGCGCTGAAGCGCCCGCTGCCCATGCGCCTCGAGAGGTGCTTGAGGCCGACCGCCGCGATCACGCCCGAGGCTACCATCGTCAGCGCGAGGCCGACGGAAAAGCCCAGCACCAGCGTCGCGCCCAGCGCGATGCGCTTGAGCTGCAGGCACAGCAGCAGCACCGTGATCGACGCGGGGCACGGGATCAGGCCGCCGGTCAGGCCGAACATCACGATCTGGCCGGTGGTGACGTCGCGGCCGGCGAAACGGCGCTGGATGTCGGCGGCGTGCGCGCGGGCGTGGGCGTCGCCGTCGCTCGCGTCGACCAGGGGTGCGGCCTTCGCGTGAGCGTGGCCGTCGTCGTGGCTGCACGACGCGCCGTGCGCGTGGTCGTGATCGCCGTGCGCATGGGCATGCGCGTCCGCGGGGGCGTGCGCGTCGCGCGTCACGCGGGCGGGGGCTTGCGCGGGCGCATGGGCGTGCGCGTGATCGTGACCATGGTCGTCGTCGTGGTCGTGGCCGTGGTCGTGGTCGTGGTCGTGCGCCCCGTCGCCATGGTCATGGAAGCACGCCGCCTTGTCCTGCGACGTGCGCCACAGCATCCACAGCGCCACGCCGATGATCAGCACCGCCGAGATCACCTGCATCCAAGGCTCGCTCGCCTCGGCGCTCCAGCGCTGGCCGAAGTACATGCCGCCGAGCGCGATCAGCCACACGATGGCCGTGTGCGACACCGTCGCCGCCAGGCCCAGCAGCACCGCCTGCATGACGGTGCCGCGCACGGCCACGATGAAGGCGGCCATCATCGTCTTCGAATGGCCGGGCTCGAGGCCGTGCAGCGCGCCCAGCAGGATGGCGCTGGGCAGGAACAGCCACGCGTTGCCGCCGGCCAGCAGGGATTGGAAGTCGGTCATAGGTACTTGGTGATGGCCTTGAACTGGCTGATCGCGTCGCGGGCGCCGACGCCGTCGACCGCGTGCTCCAGGCAGTGGTCGATGTGGTCGTGCACCAGCGTCTTCTTGGCGTTGCCGACGGCGCTCTCCACCGCCTGCATCTGCTGGGCGATCTCGAGGCAGTCGCGGCCCTCCTCCAGCATCGTGACGATGCTGCGCAGGTGGCCCTCGGCGCGCTTCAGGCGCTTGATGATCTCGGGGTGGGACGGGTGGACGGACATGGCTCGCATCCTGTGGGGGAGGATAGGATAACCGATCCGGCCGTCCCGGAGCTGAACCGCGCGGGGCGGCAGGGGGATCCTCCGGTGGGGGATACACCGCTCGACATTAGTTGTATTGAGCAACTTTATGATGTATAGTGAACTCACGGACAACGAGGAAGCGCCCCATGAACACCGCCACCCAGCTCCTGATCATCGATCCGCAGAACGACTTCTGCGACGTGCCCGACGTCTACCGGTCGGCCGACCCGCTCACCGGCCGCCTGGTCGCCCCTGCCCTGCCGGTGGCCGGCGCCCACGCCGACATGCTGCGCACGGCGCAGTTCATCAGCTCGGCCGGCTCGTGGGTCGACGAGATCACCGTCACGCTCGACTCGCACCACCAGGTCGACATCGCGCACCCCACGTTCTGGCAGCACGCCGACGGCGCGGACGTGATGCCGTTCACGCCGATCACCGCCGCCCAGGTACGCGCCGGCACCTTACTGCCGCGCAACGCGGCCGACCTGTCGCGCACGCTGGCCTACCTCGACGACCTCGAGGCGCGCGGCCGCTACACCCTGATGGTGTGGCCGGTGCACTGCGAGATGGGCAGCTGGGGCCACGACGTCCACGCCGACGTGCGCGACGCCTACAACCGCTGGGAGCGTGCCCGCCTGCGCAACGTGCGCAAGGTCAGCAAGGGCGAGAACCCGTGGACGGAGCACTACAGCGCGATCCAGGCCGAGGTGCCCGATTCCGGGGACGAGCACACCCAGCTCAACACCGCCCTGCTGGCCGCGCTGGACCGCGCCGAGCTGCTGTTCATCGCCGGCGAGGCCAGCAGCCACTGCGTGCGCGCCACCACCGAGCACATCGTCGCCCACCTGCCCGGCGGCCGCCCCGAGCGCCTCGTGCTGCTGACCGACTGCATGAGCCCCGTGGCCGGCTTCGAGGCCCAGCACCAGGCCTTCCTCGACGAGATGCGCGCCAAGGGCGTGCGCCTGGCCACGTCGACCGAGGCGCTGGGCTGGCTGGAGCCCGCCTGAGCCCGCATCGCCCGGAACGATGAGAATCGCACCATGACACCGATCATCCACAGCCTGCTCGAGACCGACCTGTACAAGTTCACGATGTGGCAGACGATGCTGCATCGCCACCCGCAGGCGCAGGCCGAGTACCGGTTCGTGTGCCGCAATGCGCCGGCATTCCCGCTGTCGGAGCTGCTGGACGAGGTGAACGCGCAGCTCGACCACCTGTGCTCGCTGTCGTTCAGCGAGGACGAGCTCGCCTACCTCGGCGCGCTGCGCTACATGAAGGGTGACTTCGTCGACTTCCTGCGCATCTTCCGCTTCCAGCGCCGCTTCGTGCAGGCCTCAATCGCGGGCGACGGCCGCACGCTGGAGATCGTGGCCGAGGGCCCGCAGGTGCACGTGATGGGCTTTGAGATCTACGTGCTGGCCATCGTCAACGAGCTGTACTTCCGCCGCGCCGGCCAGGCCGCCGCGCTGGCCGAGGGCCGCGAGCGGCTGGCCGCCAAGGTCGCGGCGCTGCGCGAGTTCGGCGCCCGCGAGCCGGCGCGCGCGCATCCGTTCGAGTTCTTCGACTTCGGCGTGCGCCGCCGCTTCTCGGGCGCGTGGCAGGAGGAAGTCGTGCGCACGCTCAAGGACGCGGTGCCCGAGTTCTTCAAGGGCACGTCCAACGTGTACCTGGCCAGGAAGTACGGCCTGGTGGCGATCGGCACGATGGCACACGAATACCTGCAGTCCTACCAGGCCTTCGACGTGCGCCTGCGCGACTTCCAGAAGATGGCGCTCGAGAACTGGGTGCAGGAATACCGCGGCGACCTGGGCGTGGCGCTGACCGACGTCGTCGGCATGGACGCCTTCCTGCGCGACTTCGACCTGTACTTCGCCAAGCTGTTCGACGGCCTGCGCCACGACTCCGGTGACCCGATCGAGTGGGGCGAGAAGGCGCTGGCGCACTACGCCGGGCTGCGCATCGACGCGCACACCAAGCGCATGACGTTCTCCGACGGCCTCGACCTGGAGACGGCCTTTTCCATCTGGCGCCACTTCGCCGACCGCACGCAGCTGGGCTTTGGCATCGGCACCACGCTCACCAACGACGTCGGCCTGGTGCCGCTGAACATCGTGATGAAGCTGACGCAGTGCAACGGCCAGCCGGTGGCCAAGCTGTCGGACTCGCCGGGCAAGACGCTCTGCAAGGACGAGACCTTCCTCGCCTACCTGCGCCAGGTGTTCCAGGTCGCTCCCGAACACGCCCCCGCCTGAGGACGCCGACATGCTTCGCATCACCGTCGCCCAGTTGAACTACATGGTCGGCGACATCGCCGGCAACGTCGGCAAGATGGTCGCCGCCGCGCGCGAGGCCGCCGCGGCGCAGGCCGACCTCGTCGTCTTCTCGGAGCTCTCGCTGACCGGCTACTACCCCGGCGACCTGCTCGACGAGCCCGACTTCCTCGCACGCGTCGCGCAAGGCCTGGCCGACCTGCAGATCGCGTCGCAGGAGTTCCCGTCGCTGCACTGGATCGTGGGCGCGCCGCTCGCGCACGAGGGCGTGGGCAAGCGGCTGCAGAACGCGCTGGTCGTTCTCAAGGCCGGCCAGGTGGTGCTGCGCTACGCCAAGCAGCTGCTGCCCACGTACAACATCTTCGACGAGCTGCGCCACTTCGCACCCGGCCCCGACGTGGCGCGCGTGCTGCGCATCCGCGGCACGCAGGTGGGCCTGATGATCTGCGAGGACGGCTGGAACGATGGCGGGGCCGACTACGCCGTCAACCCGTTCCAGCGCCTGGCAGACGCGGCGCCCGACCTCGTGGTGTCGATCAACGCCAGCCCGTCGGACATCGGCAAGCGCGAGATGCGCCACCAGGTGTTCGGCGCCGCGTGCCGGCGCCATGGCTTCCCGCTGCTGTACGTCAACCAGATCGGCGGGCAGGACACCGTGGTGTTCGACGGCGCGTCGTTCGCGGTCGACGCGACGGGCGCCGTCTGCTACGAGGCGCGGCGCTTCGTCGAGGACATCGCCACGCTGTCGTTCGACGCCGGCTGCTTCGCGGCGGACGGCGGCGCCGCGCTGGCGCCGGTGTCGCCGCAAGGCCTGTCGACGATGGCGTTCTACCGCGCGCAGATCGTGCTGGGACTGCGCGACTACGCGCGCCGCTGCGGCTTTTCCAGGGCGGTGATCGGCTCGTCGGGCGGCATCGACAGCGCGCTGACGCTGGCGCTGGCCGTCGACGCGTTGGGCGCGGAAAACGTCGTCGCCATCACGATGCCGTCGGTGTACTCGTCGGCCGGCTCGGTGGACGACTCCGTCACGCTGTGCCGCAACCTGGGCGTGGCGCTGCACACGCACCCGATCGCCGACACCGTGGCCGCGTTCGCCGCGCAGTTCGAGGCCTCGTTCGGCCAGCCGCTCAGGGGCCTGCCGCTGGAGAACCTGCAGGCCCGCGTGCGCGGCACCACGCTGATGGAATACTCCAACACGTATGGCCACCTGCTGCTGACCACCGGCAACAAATCGGAGATCTCGGTGGGCTACTGCACGCTCTACGGCGATACCAACGGCGGCCTGGGCCTGATCGGCGACCTGTACAAGACCGAGGTCTTCGCGCTGTCGCGCCACGTCAACGAGGCCGCGGGCCGCGAACTGATCCCGCTGGCCATCCTCTCCAAGGAGCCGTCGGCCGAGCTCGCGCCGGGCCAGCGCGACACCGACAGCCTGCCGCCCTACCCGGTGCTCGACGAGATCCTGAAGCTGCTGATCGAGGGCGGCCGCCTCGCGCCGGCGGAGCTGGCGCGGGCCCGCGAGTTCGTGGCGCAGCTGCGCGCGACGTCCGAGGGCGAGGCGCTGGTGCTGCGCGTGCGCGGCCTGATCGCGCGCAACGAGTACAAGCGCCGCCAGGCGCCGCCCATCATCCGGGTGCGCTCGCGCGCCTTCGGCAGCGGGCGCCAGATGCCCATCGCGGCCAAGGTCGCCTGAACGCGGAGACGACACGCATGACCTCCGACATCGCCGTCCTCGTCGGCCGCTTCCAGCCGCTGCACGACGCGCACCTGGCGCTGCTGACGCGCGCGCTGGCCGTCGCCTCGCGCTGCGTCGTGATCATCGGCTCGGCGTTCCAGGCGCGCACGCCGCGCAACCCGTTCACGTGGAAGGAGCGCGCCGAGACGATCCGCCAGGCGCTGCCCGCGGCCGACCGCGAGCGCGTCACCGTCGTGCCGATGCGCGACTACTACGACGAGGCGCGCTGGATCGCCGCGGTGCGCGAGGCCGTGGCCGCGCTGATCCCGCCCGAGGAGGCGCCGCGCGTCACGCTGGTGGGCCACCTGCAGGACGCCACCAGCGCCTACCTGTCGGCCTTCCCGGGCTGGACGCTGGACTCGGTCGACCGCCTGCCCGGCGCCGGCGGCACGCAGCTGCGCGATGCGCTGTTCGGCGCGCAGCCGGCCGACGTTCACACGCCGCCGACCGTCGACGCCGCGTTGGCCGCGTTCGTCGACCAGGTGCCGCCGTCCACGATCGCATTCCTGCGCGCCTGGACGGCGATGCCGTTCTACGCCGAGCTGGCCGCCGAATGGCGCGCGCTGCGGCGCTACAAGGAAGCCTGGCGCGCGGCGCCGTACGACCCGACCTTCGTGACCGTCGACGCCGTGGTGCAGTGCGCGGGCCGAGTGTTGCTGATCCAGCGCGGCAAGGCGCCGGGCCGCGGCCTGTTCGCCGTGCCGGGCGGCTTCATCGAGCAGCGCGAGACCTGCTGGCAGTCCTGCCTGCGCGAACTGGAAGAGGAGACGCACCTGAAGCTGCTGGACGCCACGATGCGCCGCAGCCTGCGCTCGGTGGCCGTGTTCGACCACCCCGACCGCAGCCAGCGCGGCCGCACGATCACGCACGCGCACCACTTCGACCTGGGCGACCGCGAGCTGCCCGAGGTGCGCGCAGACGACGACGCCGCATCGGTGCAATGGCTGCCGATCGCCGACCTCGCCGCGATGGAGGATCGGTTCTTCGACGACCACTTCCACATGCTCGATCACTTCCTGGGCCTCACCGCCCGCGCCTGAGCGCTGCCTCCGATTGGTGCGCCACGCCTCGCGCGGGGGCGCGGCCGCCCGCGTGACGCGCATGCGGGCGCGCGCGACGGGTGCACGCGCGCACCGCGCTGGAACGGATCGTGCAAGGGTTTGCGACCATCCGCGCACGCCGGCGGAACCGGTTCCGGACGCTAACATCGACCGGCGCTGTCTTCCGTGCCCGGGCCCGCGGCTCCCGCTTCGCAACCCTTCTCCATGGCGACGTACAAAGGCATCTCCTTTCCCGACCACGTGGCGCCGCTCGCGCGCCACATGCATTCCGTCGACGACCACCGCGAGGCGCTCGCCGCGCTGAGCGGCACCTGGGACACGCTGGCCCTGCTGGCGCACCTGTCCAACCTCAAGGCCGACATGAGCGAGGTGCGCGCGAGCTTCGGCCAGCTCACCGGCGAGCTGCTCGTGTGCCTGGCCGAGGAGCGGCTGAAGCTGGCCGGCGAGACGCTGGGCCACCAGGCGCAGATCGCGGTCGACGTGCTCACGCGCAACCTGTTCGAGCGCACCGCCGACATCGGCTTCCTGGCCACCGATTCCGCCATCGTCGACGCCTGCGTCGCCGACGAGCCCGCGCGCTACGCTGCGCTGCGCGAGCACCTGCGCGCCTACGCCGCGCGCTACACCGTGTACCGCGACATCGTGCTGATGGCGCCCGACGGCCGCGTGCTGACGCGGCTGGTCGACGGCTTCGCCGGCTGGTCGCGCTCGTCGGTCGTCGCCCGCGCCTTGTCCGAGCACGGCGGCTACGTCGAGACGTACGAGCCCACCGACTTCTGCGGCGACGAGACGGCGCTGACCTACGCCTGGCGCGTCGAGCACGGCGGCCGCGCGGTGGGCGTGCTGGCGCTGGTGTTCGACCTCGAGCGCGAGGCCGCCGCGATCTTCGAGCGCCTCGCGCACGACGACGAGGTGCTGGCCTTCGTCGATGCACGCCAGCGCGTGGTGCTGTCCAACGACGCGGCGCGGCTGCCGGCCGGGCACCTCGTCGCGCCGCCGTCGGGTGCGTCGGCGATGCGGCTGGGCGGCGTCACGCACGTCGTCGCGCGGCGCGGCGGGCAGCCGTACCAGGGCTACGCCGGCCCGGGCTGGGCGACGGTGGCGCTGGCGCCGGTGGAGCTCGCGTTCGCCGACGACGCCGACGGCGGCACGGCGGTGGCGTTCTCCGGCGAGAACGTGTTCTCGCAGCGCCTGCGCGACGTGCCGGTACGCGCCCGCGAGATCCAGCGGCGCCTGGACCGCATGGTGTGGAACGGGCGCATCCACCAGGCCGCCGAGTCGAGCGCGTTCTCGCGCTCGCTGCTGGAGGAGATCGCCGCGACGGGCCGCAAGACGAAGGACCAGTTCGAGCGCGCGTCGTCGGAGCTGCTGTCCACCGTCGCCTCGGGTCTGCTCGCGGAGGCGCGCTTCCTCGCGGATCTGTCCGTCGACGTGCTCGATCGCAACCTGTACGAACGCGCCAACGACTGCCGCTGGTGGGCCACCAGCCCGGTGCTCGCCGCGATGGACGCCGCCGCCGCGCGCAAGACGCTCGCGCACATCAACGGCCTGTACACGGTCTACTCCAACGTGCTGCTGTTCGATGCGCAGGGCGTCGTGATCGCCGCCAGCCGCGACCCCTCGGTCGAAGGCCAGCAGCTCTCCGACGCCTGGGTCGCGCAATGCCTGGCGCTGCGCGACCCGATGCGCTACGCCGTCTCGCCGTTCGAGCCCACGGCGCTGTACGGCGACGCCGGCACCTATGTCTACGCCGCACCCGTGCTGGTGGACGGCCGCGCGGTGGGCGGCGTCGCGCTGGTGTTCGACGGCACGCCGCAGTTCGAGGCGATGCTGCGCGCCGCGCTGCCCGAGACGCCCGGGTCGATCGCCGTCTACTGCCGCCCCGACGGCACGGTGATCAGCCGGACGGGCGAACTGCACCTGACGCTGCCCACCGCCGTGCTGTCGCTCGCGCCGGGGCAGTCGTGGTCGGGCGTGCTCGCCGAGGCCGGCCAGTGCTTCATCGTGGGTGCCACCGCGGGCAGCGGCTACCGCGAGTTCAAGACCAGCGACGGCTACGACGAACCGGTGGTGGGCGTCGTCGTGATCCCCTGCGGCCAGGCGGTGGACGCGCAGGCGGCCGCCGCGCCGCACGTGGCCAACGTCGCCGACGGCGTGGAGATCGCCACCTTCCTCGTCGGCGAGCACCTGCTGGGCGTGCAGGCGGCCGAGGTCGTCGAGTGCATCGAGGTGACCGCGGCCGTGCGCGTGTGGCGCGGCGGCTTCGCGCAACGCCACGTCGGCTTCGTCACCTGGAACGACATGGCGCTGCCGCTGGTGGACATCGCCTCCGCGCTGGACGCCGTCGACGCGCCGCAACGCCACGCGATCGTGCTGCGCGCCGGCGCGCAGGCCTTCGGGCTGCTCGTCTCCGAGCTCGGCCCCGTCGCCGACATGAAGCTCAGCGAGGAACGCGGCCTCACCGGCAAGGGCGACATCACCAGGCTGATCGCGCAGCTGGCACGCTCGGGCTCGGTGTTCATCCCGGTGCTGTCGCCGGATGCGGTGTTCGGAGGCGGAGCAGGCTGAGGCGGTGCTCAGCGCGGGCGCGCGTCGTCCTGGGCGTCGACGACCCGCGGCGGCATCGCTGGGTCGTCTATCCGCCCAGCCAGAAGACCACCACCGTGCGCGCGGGCGGCGCGAGCGTCGACGTGCCGGTGTGGTGAGCGGGCGCCCCGGGCAGTCACCCGCCCGCGAACGCACGCTCGAACGCCGTCAGCCGTTCGCGATCCGGTGACGCGTCGAGCACCGCGAAGTCGATGCGCTCGAAGCGTCCCGCGAATCGGCCACCCGCGTTGACGTGACTGGCGAACACACCGGCCACCAGCGCCGGATCGTTGCCGAACACGCCGCAGCCCCACGCGCCCAGCACGAGCGCGTCGCAGCCGGCGTCGGCCGCCGCCGCGAGCACGCCGGCGGCACGCCGCTCGAAGGTCTCGGGCAGCTGCGACAGCATGGCCGGCGCGTTCGTGCGCAGTGCCGACGCGTTGGGCGCGGCGCAGGTCAGGAACGTGGCGGGGATCGCCGCCGCCAGCAGCCGGCCGTCGGCATCGCGGAAGACGGGGCAGTCGGGCGAGACGATCACGCGATCCGTGTAGAGGCTGCTCGGGCGCCCGGCCTCGTGCCGATAGAACGCGCCTCCCGCCGGACTCACCAGCGACGCGTACAGCGCCGAACTGCGCGCGAGCGCTTCCTCCTGTGCCTGCGCGCCGCGTTCGAAGCCGCCGCCCGGGTTGTGCGCGGACGCGAAGTTCAACACCCCGACCCGGCGATGGCCCGCGGCCACGGCGCGCGCCAGGGCCGTCAGGCTGTTCTCGTTGCGGACAGCGAGCGACGTGGCGTTCGCCGGCCGCGGCTCGCACGCCGCGACCAGCGCATCGACCTGTTCGGGCATCAGCAGGCGCGTGGCCGCCAGGCAGTCCTGGACGGACGCTGCAATGTCGACCGAGTGGCCCGAATCGTCGACGTAGCGGCCTGCCGCGACGATGGCCAGCGTCTCGCGCGCCATGGCGGCGCGTTGCTCGCGCGGGCTCACGACATCACCTCGATGAACTCCGCCGGCACCGCCTCCACCAGCCACACGTCGTTGGCCGAGCGGAGGAAGACGTGGCCGCGCGCCGCCATCGCGGCGGCGTCGACGCGCAGGATCACCGGCTTGCCGTAGCGCCGGCCGACGGCCTCGCCGATCGCGATGTCCTCGGTCAGGTGGACGTGGTGGCGCGACCGGCGTTCCAGCCCGGTGGCCCGCACGGAGTCGACGAAGCGCGACGCCGTGCCGTGGAACAGCACCGGCGGCGGCGCCAGCGGCGCGAGGCCGAGGTCGACGTCGACCGAATGGCCCTGGTTGGCGCGGATGCGCAGGCCGTCGTCGCTCAGCGCGAAGCGGCGCTTGTCGCTGGTGGCCACGACCTCGTTGAGCTGGTCGCGTGTGATGACGCGGCCGGCCGCGGCGGCGCGCGCCAGCAGCTCGTCGACGTCGGCCCAGCCGGCGGCGTCCAGCAAGAGGCCGATCTTCTGCGGCTGGTGGCGCAGCACGAGGCTAATGAACTTGCTGATCGTTGTGAGTGGGTTCTTGTTCTGCATTCGGATGGCTCCCTGTCGTTGTTGTTGTCTGGCGTTAGTTGTTCAATACAACCAATAAAGGTGTACAGTACAACCCATCGTCCGCAAAGTCAAGCGCCGCACGCCATGTCCACCCGCAAGCCCGATCCCGCGAACGCGAAGCACGACTTCCCGCGCCCGTTCACCACCGTCGACGTGCTGATCTTCACGGTGATCGACGACGCGCTGAAGGTGCTGCTGGTGCAGCGCCCGTCCGGCGGCGACGAGCCGTTCCCCGGGCTGTGGGCGCTGCCCGGCGGCTTCGTCAACGTCGACCTCGACGCCGACCTCCAGGCCTGCGCGCGCCGCAAGCTGCAGGAAAAGACGGGCGTCGCAAGCCCCTACCTGGAGCAGCTGGGCAGCTGGGGCGGCGCCGCGCGCGACCCCCGCGGCTGGTCGGCCACGCACGCGTACTTCGCGCTGATGCCGTCGCAGGGCATCGCGCTGGCCAAGGGCGCCAACGCGGCCGACGTCGCGTGGTTCGGCGTCGACGACCCGCAGCTCGCGAAGAAGAAGCTCGCGTTCGACCACGCGCAGATCCTGCGCGCCGGCATCGAGCGGCTGCGCAGCAAGGTCGAATACACGTCGCTGCCCGCCTACCTGCTGCCCGAGCCGTTCACGCTGCCGCAGCTGCAGCGCGCCTACGAGATCGTGCTGGGCCGGCCGGTCGACAAGAGCGGCTTCCGCACCCGCATGCTCGCCGCCGACTTCCTGGCCGAGGTGGGTATCGTCGCGAGCGATTCGAACCGCCCGCCGATGGGCTACCGGCTGAAGGATCGCGACGCGCCGGTGTTCTTTCCGCGCACGTTCAGCCCGCGAGGGTGATCTGATGCGATCACTGGCACCGAAGGTGTCTGGCATATCCGCCATCCGCGCAGATCGGCCGGCGAGCGGCATGGCATCTCCGCGGATGGGGGCGATGGACAATGCGGCTGTCGTGGAGATATCGGCGTATGCCGGACACCTCCGACAGCTGCACGTGGACGGCCTGTGTGGCCGAGGATGGCCAGCCTGCTCCTCCGACCGATCCGTGCCGCGCTCAGCCCCGCACGCTGCGCTTCAACCCGATCTGGTCGAGCCGGTCGAACTCGTCGGCGGTCAGCTCGATGTCGCGCGCCTTCACGTTCTCCTCCAGGTGCGCCACCTTGGACGTGCCGGGGATCGGGATGACGACCGCGCTGCGCTGCAGCAGCCATGCGACGGCCACCTGGCTGGGCGTGGCGGCGTGGGCCTTGGCGACGGCGTCGAGCGCGGCCGTGCCCTCGCGCGTGAGCTCGCCGGCGGCCAGCGGGTACCAGGGGATGAAGCCGATGCCGTGGGCCTCGCAGTACTTGAGCACCTCCTCGCTGCCGCGGTCGGCGAAGTTGTAGCGGTTCTGCACGGTGGCCACGGGGAAGACCTGGCGCGCCGCCTCGATCTGCTCGACCGAGACCTCGCTCAGGCCCGCGTGCTCGATGACGCCGTCGTCCAGCAGCAGGCGCACCGCGTCGAACTGCTCGTCGCGCGGCACCCGCGAATCGATGCGGTGCAGCTGCCACAGCGAGATCTGGTCGACGCCCAGGCGCTCGCGGCTGGCGTGCGCCTCGCTGACCAGGTGGCTCGGGTTGCCGTTCTGCGTCCAGATGTCCGGGCCACTGCGCTCCAGGCCGCCCTTGGTGGCGACGACGACCTTCGTGTACGGATGCAGCGCCTCGCGGATCAGCTCCTCGGAGACGTGCGGCCCGTACGAGTTCGCGGTGTCGATGAAGTCGACGCCCAGTTCCGGCAGGCGGCGCAGCGTCGCGATCGCGCCGGCGTGGTCGACCGGCGGGCCCCAGATGCCCTGCCCGGTGATGCGCATGGCGCCGAAGCCCAGGCGGTGGATCTCGAGGTCGCCGCCGATGCGGAACGTGTTGGGGTGCTTGGCCATGAGGGTCGTCCGGTTCGTGGAGGGTCGGTGCCGGGTCTTGAAAGTTGCGCGTCGAGACGGCGAAGAGATGGGGTCAGGTCTTGAAAGTTGCGCGGCAAGGCGTCGGTGATCGCCTTGCGGTGCAGCGCGCAACTTTCAAGACCTGACCCCATCCAGCCAACGTTTCCCGCGAAAGATTCAAGACCCGACACCGCGCTTCACGCGAGTATGGTCAGGCCGCGCCGGGCTTGTGCGGATGGGGTCTTCGTGCCGCGTCAGGCGGCCGTCGCCTTCGCGTCCAGCGCCGCGAGATGCTGGTGGATCAGCGCCACCGCCGCCGCGCCGTCGCCGATCGCGCCGCCCACGCGCTTGACCGAACCGGCGCGCACGTCGCCCACCGCGAACGCGCCGCGGATGCTGGTCTCGAACGGGTTGGGCACGCGGCCGGCCTTGACCTGGCCGTTGGCGCCGGTGGCCGCTTCCACGCCGGTCAGCACGAAGCCGCTCTTGTCGACCGCGATGCCGCAGCCTTCCAGCCAGCGCGTCTCGGGATCGGCGCCGACGAACAGGAACACGTTGCGCAGCTCGCATTCGTGCACCTGCCCGTCCCTGCCGCCCTGGCGCCACTTCACGCTGGACAGGCCCGAGGGCAGCTGGCCCGACAGTTCGACGAGCTCGGTGTTGGTCAGCAGCTCGATGTTGGGCGTGGCCTCGATGCGGTCGATCAGGTAGCGCGACATGCTGGCCGCCAGGCCCGGCCCGCGCACCATCATGTAGACCTTGGCCGCGTGCGCCGCCAGGAAGACGGCCGCCTGCCCCGCCGAGTTGCCGCCACCCACCAGCACGATCTCGCAGTCGGTGCACATCGTGGCCTCCAGGCCCGAGGCCCAGTACCAGACGCCGCGGCCCTCGAACTCCTCGATGCGGCCCAGCGCCGGCCGGCGGTAGCGCGCGCCGCTGGCGCACACCAGGCTGCGCCCGCGCAGGCGGCGGCCATCGGCCAGGTGGATCGCGAAGACGCCGTCGCTCTCGGCCTTCGAGCAGTCGAGCGACACCACCTCGGCCGGGATGATCATCTTGGCGCCGAACTTCTGCGCCTGGATGAATGCGCGCCCGGCCAGCGCCTGGCCCGAGATGCCGGTCGGGAAGCCCAGGTAGTTCTCGATGCGCGCGCTGGCGCCGGCCTGGCCGCCGAACGCGCGGCAGTCGACCACCGCCACGCGCAGGCCCTCGGACGCCGCGTACACCGCCGTCGACAGGCCGGCCGGCCCGGCGCCGACGATCAGCACGTCGAAGATGCCATCGCACACGCGGTCGTCGATCATGCCCAGCGCGGTGGCCAGCTGCGTCTCGGTGGGTTCGACCAGCACCGTGCCGTTGGGCGTGACGGCCACGGCGTCGGCCTTGGAGGCGCCGTACTGCACCAGCAGCTGCGCCGCGACCGGATCGGCCTCGCCGGTGACGACGTGGTGCGGCTGCCCGTTGCGGCGCAGGAAGGTCTGCAGCCGCAGCACCGAGGCCGAGCCTTCGGCGCCGATGATCGTGGCGCCGCTCGCGCCGGCCTGGATCAGCGAGACGCGGCGCAGGATCAGCGCGCGCATGATGCGCTCGCCCAGGTCGGCCTCCGCGATGATCAGCGCGCGCAGCTGGTCGGGCACGACGAGGAAGCCCTCGACGTCGCCGACGGCCTGCGCGTCCACCAGCGACGAGCCGCCGTACAGCGTGCCGGCCTCGGCCAGGAACTCGCCGGGGAAGTAGTCGTGGTACGGCACGGTGCGGCCCAGGCCGTCGCGCTGCACGACGTTCACGCGGCCCTTGACCAGCAGGAACAGGCCGCGCGACTTGTTGCCGGCCTGGATCAGGAACTCGCCGTCGGCGAACGTGCGCGCCTCGCCGAAGCGCTGCACGCGCATGATGTCGACGGCGCCGAGCACCGGGAACATCTGGTACGCGCGATTGGGGTCGGGCTGCTGGCCCGGGGCGGGGGCGACGAAGGTCGGCGGTTGGTCCACGGCAGGCTCCGGAAGCGGACGCGCGCGTCGTGCGCGCGCAAGCTCGACTGTCGCACGACCGCGTGACTCTTGCATTGCCCTGAAGATGCACCCGATCGGGTGCACGGGGCTTGCTGCCCGCCAGGGGTCGACCTGCCACCTGAACCCGCGCCATGGCCCAGGACGAGGACCTCCGCATCGAACCCTTCACGCATGCCGCCGGCGGCTGGACGTGACGCGGCTGTACGGCAACAACAACCTGCCCGACAGCTCCAACATGTGCCACGAGAGCACGTCCGTTGGCCTGCCCAAGAGCATCGGCGTGCCGGTGGGCACGGTGCACCTGGAGGACTTCGCGCGGTGCGACTGCATGCTCACGCCGGCCGACACCGCGATGATCACGCAAAACCACCAGCTCAAGCCCGGCGGCGACCTGGCGACGCTCACGGGCCCGTGCAAGGCCGTCGTCGCGCTCGACGACGCGGCGCGCGAGGCCGGAGACGACGCCGTCGTCGACCACGCGTCCATCGAGGAACACACGCACGGCTTCCAGGCCTTCTGCGAGCACCTGCGCTCCGCGGAGTGGCCGGCCATCGAGGCCGCGAGCGGCCTCGAGCGCGCGGGCATCGAGTCCGCAGCCGCGGTGATTGCGGCGCGGTTCACGCCGCCAATGGGCTGACATTCAGGGTGATCCCGGAGCCGTCGCTCAGCCCCGGTTCAGGCAGGCTGCGTCTTTGCCTTCCAGCAACGCGGGCGGTGTCAACATCGGTCGTCGAGCTGCCGTTTAATGGGCAGCCCCGTCCACGCCTGTCCGCCGATGAACCCCACGACCGCCCTTCCGATGACGCGCCGCGGCGCGCTCGCCGCCGCCCTCGCCGCAGTGGCCTGGCGGCCGGCCTTCGCCGTCGCGCAGGTCGACGCGGGCCAGGCCGAGGCGTTGCACGTGCTCAATCGCTTCGCGTTCGGGCCCGCGCCCGGCGAGCTCGAGCGCGCGACGCGCATGGGCGCGGGCGCGTGGGTCGCCGAGCAGTTGCAGCCCGAGCGACTGGCGCTGCCGGCGTGGCTGGGCGCGCAGCTCGGCGCGCTGACGACGCCGGGCAAGTCGCAGCGCGAGCTGGTCGACGGCTACCACGCGGCGCAGCGCGAGGCGCGCGAGGCCAAGCAGGCGGAGACGGCGTCGCCGGACGGCGCCAAGGCCCCCGATCCGGCGGCCGGCGAGCGCCGGCGCCAGGCGGCCACGATCGCGTACGAGTCCGGCGAGGAACGGCTGCTGCAGGCGCTCAACAGCCCGCGCCAGCTGCAGGAGGTGCTGGTCGATTTCTGGTTCAACCACTTCAATGTGTTCCAGGGAAAGGGCCTGGATCGCGTGCTCGTGGAGAGCTACGAGCGCGAGGCGATCCGGCCGCACGTGCTGGGGCGATTCCGCACGATGCTGGGCGCCACCGCCAAGCATCCGGCGATGCTGTTCTACCTGGACAACTGGCTGTCTGTGGCGCCGGGCTTCGAGCCTCGCCGCAAGTTCGGCGCGCCCGGCGGCGGTGCCAGGAAGGCGAGCGGCCTCAACGAGAACTACGCCCGCGAGCTGATGGAGCTGCACACCCTCGGCGTGGACGGCGGCTACACGCAGCAGGACGTCACCGAGCTGGCGCGCATCCTCACCGGCTGGACGATGCAGGCGCAGGAGCCCAGGGGCAGGCGTCGGCTGGCCCTGGAGACGTCGGCCAGCGGCCGCGGCGACTCGATCTTCGTGTTCGACCCCGCGCGCCACGACCCCGGCAGCAAGACCTGGCTGGGCCGGCGCATCACGCCGGACGGCCAGATCGAGGGCGAGTTCGCGCTCGACGTGCTGGCGCAGCACCCGTCCACCGCCAAGCACATCGCGTTCAAGCTCGCGCGCCGCTTCGTGGCCGACGATCCGCCGCCGGCGCTCGTCGACAGCCTCGTGCGCCGCTTCCTCGACACCGACGGCGACCTGCGCGCCGTGATGCAGTCGCTCGCCGACAGCCCCGAGTTCCGCCAGGCCCGGCCCACGAAGTTCAAGACGCCCTACCAGTACCTGGTGTCGGCGGTGCGCGCCACGGGCATCGTCACCACCAACGTGCGCCCGCTGATGGGCCAGCTCGCGCAGCTGGGCCAGCCGCTGTATGGCTGCCAGACGCCCGACGGCTGGCACGACACCGAGGCCGACTGGCTCAACCCGAACGCGATGACGCAACGCGTGAACTTCGCCACCGCGCTCGCCTCGGGCAAGCTGCCGCTGCAGCGCGTCGACGATCCCGACGTGCCCGTCAACAACGCCCTCAAGGCGATGGAGCGCCAGACCGACCGCGCGATGAACGGCAACCAGCCGGTGGAAGGCTCGACGCCGCCGGTCGACGCCGGCACGCTGCTCGCCACCCTCGGCCCGGCCATCTCCGACAGGACCCGCGCGGCCGTCGCCGGCTCGCCCCCCGCGCTGCGCGCCGCGCTGGTGCTGGGCAGTCCCGACTTCATGCGCCGCTGAAAGGCACCGCCATGCAACGCAGACATTTCCTCCGGTCGACGGCCGCCGCCGGCCTGGCCTGGACCGCGGTGGGCCGCCACGCGTTCGCCGCCACCGGCAACGCGCCGCTGCCCGGCAGCCGGCGCCTGGTCGTCGTGTTCCTGCGCGGCGCGGTCGATGGCCTGAGCGTCGTCGCGCCGTATACCGAGGGAGCGTATTACCAGCAGCGCTCGTCCATCGCGCTCGCGCGCCCCGGCCAGGACGGCGGGCTGCTGAACCTCGACGACCACTTCGGCCTGAACCCGAACCTCGCGCCGCTGATGCCGCTCTGGCTGTCGGGCAAGCTCGCGTTCGTGCACGCCTCGGGCTCGCCCGACGCCACGCGCTCGCACTTCGACGCGCAGGACTACATGGAATCGGGCACTCCCGGCCGCAAGGGCACGCCCGACGGCTGGCTCAACCGCCTGCTGGGCGCCGAGCCCCTCGCGCCCGTGCCCGCGGGCGCGCGCGCGAGCGTCACGCGAGGCATCAGCGTGGGCGCCACGCTGCCGCGCATCTGGGCCGGCCCCAACCCGGTGGCCAACATCGCCAACGGGCCGCGCGCCACCAAGCCGACGCAGCTGGACAAGCCGCAGGTCAGCAAGGCCTTCGACGCGCTGTACGCGGGCGACGACGCGATGTCGCGCGCCTACCGCGAGTCGCAGCAGTCGCGCGCCGAGGTCAACGAGGCGATGAGCCCTGCGGCGATGGACCGCGAGCAGATGGTCGCCAACAACGGCGCGCCGCTGCCCAACGGCTTCCCGGACGACGCCGGCCGCCTCGCGCAACTGATGCGGCGCGACCCGAACGTGCAGATCGCGTTCCTCGCGCTCGGCGGCTGGGACACCCACGTCAACCAGGGCGGCGCCAAGGGCCAGCTCGCCAACCGCCTGCAGCCGCTGGGCCAGGGCCTGGCCGAGTTCGCGACGCGGCTCGGGCCGGTGTTCGACGACACCACCGTGCTGGTCATCTCCGAGTTCGGCCGCACCGCTCGCCAGAACGGCACCGGTGGCACCGACCACGGCCACGGCAACGTGATGTGGGCGCTCGGCGGCAACATCGCCGGCGGCAAGGTCTACGGGCGCTGGCCGGGCGTCGATCCGTCGGCGCTGTACGAAGGCCGCGACCTGGCGATCACCACCGACTTCCGCCAGGTGCTCGCGGGCGTGTGCATGAACAACCTGCGCCTGCCGGATAACCAGCTGGCCGCGGTGTTCCCGGGCTTCGACGGCGCGCCGCTGAACATCGCCCGCGCCTGATCGCGTGCGGCCGGGAGGCCGCGAAAGCGCTGCCAGGCAGCGCGCGATGTATCTCGGTGTGACACGGCCGTGAATTGCGGCGGCAAGCGCCGCCACTTCCAGCCATCACGACTTGCCGGACCGGAAGATCATGCGTCCAGGTCCGCCCCGCCGCGGACGTCGACCTGCGCCCGTTCCGTGCGATGCGGAAGCGGTGCGTCGTCACGCCAGAACCTCCGGAGTCCGTATGAAACTGCGCCATCGCATCCTCGCCATCGTCGTCTCGGCCCTGCTGGGCGTCCTCCTGATCAGCGTCGTGGGCCTGCAGGCCCTGCGCCAGAACCTGATCGAAGGCCGCCAGGAGCAGATCCTCAAGATCTCGCAGCTGTGCATCGGCATCATGGAGCGTTACCAGCAGCAGGAAGCCGCCGGCACGCTCACGCGCGAGCAGGCGCAGGCCAAGGCAATCGAGGCGATCTCCGGGCTGCGCAACAAGGACGACTACGTCTTCGTGCGCTCGATGGACAACCGCATGCTGGTGCACGCCGACGCCAGGCGCGTGGGGCAGGTGGACAAGGGATCTCCGACGTCCGACGGCCGCATGACCTCCGACATCTACGTGCAGGAGCTCGCCAAGGCCGACCACGTGTTCATGACGGCCTACGTGCCGCGCCCTGGCGACGCCAGCCGCGTGCCGGTGGCCAAGCTGCTGGGCGCGACGCGCTTCGCGCCGTGGGACTGGGTGGTGGGCACGGGCGTGTTCATCGACGACGTCGACGCCACCTTCCGCAGCTACGCGCTGCGCTTCCTGGCGATCGGCGGCGTGCTGCTGGCCGTCCTCGGCGCGCTGGGCACGCTGCTGACCCGCTCGATCCAGCGCCAGCTGGGCGGTGACCCGCAGTATGCGGCCGAGGTGGTCAACCGCATCGCCGCAGGCGACCTTGGCCAGACGGTCGTCGTCGACGGCCCGTCCACCAGCCTGCTGGCCTCGATGCAACGCATGCAGGAGGGCCTGCGCGGCATCGTGCGCCGCGTGCGCGAGGGCTCGGAGTCGATCCAGTCGGCCAGCGCGGAAGTGGCCAACGGCAACCTCGACCTGTCCAACCGCACCGAGCAGGCCGCGGCCAGCCTCGAGCAGACGTCCGCGTCGATGCAGCAACTGGCCGACACCGTGCGCCACAGCGCCGAGTCCGCGCAGCAGGCCAACGCGCTTGCGGTGAGCGCCTCCGAGGTCGCGCGCCAGGGCGGCACGGTCGTCACGCAGGTGGTGACCACGATGGAGGAGATCAGCGCGTCGTCGCGCAAGATCAACGAGATCATCGCCGTCATCGACGGCATCGCGTTCCAGACCAACATCCTCGCGCTGAACGCCGCGGTGGAAGCCGCGCGCGCCGGCGAGCACGGCCGCGGCTTCGCCGTCGTGGCCGGCGAGGTGCGCACGCTGGCGCAACGCAGCGCCACGGCCGCGCGCGAGATCGCGGGGCTGATCGGCACGTCGACCGCGAGCGTCGAGGGCGGCTCCGCGCTCGTGCAGCGCGCCGGCGCGACGATGCAGGACATCGTGTCGGCGGTGCAACGCGTCTCGGACATCATCGCGGAGATCTCGGCGTCGACCGCGCAGCAGAACACCAGCATCGCCGAGGTCGGCACCGCCATCGTCCACATGGACCAGATGACGCAGCAGAACGCGGCGCTCGTCGAGGAAGGCGCCGCCGCCGCGGCCAGCCTGCAGGATCAGGCGCTCAGCCTGAACAGCGCGATCGGCGAATTCCGCCTGGCCTGACGCGCGGCCGCACGGCGCCCGGGGATTTGGATCCGCGTCCACAATCGCGGCTCCCATCCACCGCAGCGAGACGCGCCATGATCCTCGAACAAGCCGACATCACCATCGCCCCGGGCAAGAACGCCGAGTTCGAGGAGGCGATCCAGCGCGGCATCGCCACGGTGATCTCCAACGCCAAGGGCTTCGTCGACGCCCAGGTGCACAAGGGCATCGAGTCGCCCGAGCGCTACCTGCTCACGATCCACTGGCAGACGCTCGAGAACCACACCATCGACTTCCGCGAGGGCCCGCTGTTCCCGGCCTGGCGCGCGATCGTCGGCCCGTTCTTCGCGAAGCCGCCGGTGGTGGAGCATTTCAACCTGGTGGCCGCGCGCAAGTGAGGCGCAAGCGCGATCTAGCCGGGGCGCTTTCTTGGCGACCTGCTCGATCGATCGCGGCCGTTCCGACGGCGGCCCTGGATTGATTCGTGCGAGTCCGCCAGCCCTCGTCCGCTCGATCCGGCCGTCGTGCGGCGACAGCCACGAATGTCGATCCATTGTGAGGATCGGCACGGCAGCGAAGTTCATGTCCTGCAACCGCGGACAGTTCCCGTTCGGCTCCGATCCGCTATCGGACCGCGCTGCTCGCCCGTCGCGCCGATGCGCCCGCTGCAGCCCCGTTCTTGTTCGCGCGCCGCGGCTTGAGCGCCAGGTTGGCTGCGATCATGGCTGCGATCAGCGTCACGAGCCACGAGAAGTACATCCAGAGCAGGAAAAGAGGAATCACCGCGAACGCTCCGTAGACGGCCCGGTACGTCGGCAGTTGGACGAGGTAGGCCGCAAAGCCACGCTTGCCCAGTTCAAGCGCGACGCTCGCGATCAAGCCGCCGGCCATGGCGTGGCTCCACGGAACCTTCGCGTTCGGTACGAAGTGGAAGAGCGCCGTCAATGCCGCCAGGCTGAGCATGGGCGGCCCCATGCCGAGCACGAACGACAGCGACGGCGGGAGCTCGCCGATGATGCCGATCGACACGCCCAGCACGTACGAGGTGGCCCACAGGCCGAGCCCCAGGACGGGCGGGCCGGCGGCCAACACCAGCAAGTACATGCCGACCCTTCTCGGGAACGGCCGATTGCGCTTGACCTGCCACATCTGGTTGAGCGCGTTCTCCACCGTGAGCAGAAGGGCGACGGACGTGACCAGCAGCGAGAGTACCCCCACCCACGTCAGGCCGCGCGCGTTCGCGGCGAACAGGCTCAGGTAGCCGAGAATGGTGCGCGAGATGTCGGCCGGCAGCATGCCCTTCATCACGTACTCGTCGATCGCGCGCTCGAACCTGTGAAAGGCCGAGAAGCGGGACAGGAGCGCGAGGCTGACTGCGAGCAGCGGCACGACGGACAGCAGCGTCGTGAAGGTCAGGCTGCCGGCGACTTGCGCCAGGCGCTCCTTTCTGACGCGTTGGATCGTGATGCGCATCAAATTGAACATGGGCGCGTCGGGTGATGGGATCGATTGCACGGCTGGGCGCATGCACGGCCGGCGGCATGATTGTCCCGGATGTCATTGGCGGACGCCGTGCTTGCCCGTCACGCCCATGCCAAGCCACGCGGCCCTTCAGGCCGCTCATGCCGATGCCGCCCCGTCCTCCAGTTCCAGCAAGGCCTTCTGCCCGTTGACGTTCAACACGTTGGTGACGGCGGCGCAGACGAGGCGGCGTGCGGGGTCGACGCGGACCTCGCTCTTCCACCAGGCGTTGGTGCCGCCGTGCGAGAGCACGCCCGCGGGGCCGACCTCCCAACCGAGCGCGTAGTCGCCGCCGAAGGGCGGCGTGTGCAGCCTGTCCCACGACGCCGGCCGGAGGAAGGCCGTCGGCCGGTCGCGATGCGCGCGAAGGTACGTGACCAGGTCCGGCAAGGCCATGTTGACGCGGCCGGCGGGCCCCATGGCGACGGGAATGTCGGTGCGAACGGGCTCCAGCCCGCGCGCGCCCATGCGGTGCCCTTGCGGCTGGTCGACGCCGTCCGCGCTGCCGGGCGGCCCGAAGCCGGCGTCGTGCAATCCGAGCGGCTGCAGCACGTGTCGCGCGAGGAGTTCCTCCCAGGGCGCACCGCCGACGAGCTCGAGCATCAAGCCGGCGGTCACGTAGTCGACATTGCTGTAGACCATGTCCACGCCCGCAGGGCCGAGCGGCGGCTCCCGCAGGCCCGCTCGAACATAGGCCGTCCGCTGCGCCTGCGCGGGCAGGCGGATGTACGCGTCTTCGGAAACGTCGCGAACGAGGCCTCCGCGGTGGCAGAGCAGGTGCAGGAGGGTGAGGCTCCGATAGGCGGCCTGCATGTCGGGCATGCGGGAGCCGAGGACGTCGCCCAGCGGCGTCGTCCAATCCAGCAGGCCGCGCTCGACCAGCCGCGCCGCCAGCGTCGCGGTCATGTTCTTGGTCACGGAGCCGAGGTGCCAGCGGTCATCGACCTGCACCGGGACCCGGCTCGTCGTCGAACGCCATCCATCGACGATGACGCGTGGAGCACGGTCCGCGACCTGCCAGGCGACGCCCATCGCAGGGCAGCCGGCCGCCGTCCTCAATGCCTGGAGGCTGTCCGGCGTGATCGGCCCGGGCCGGGCCGGCGGCATCGGCGGTTCCGTGTACAGGTCGCCGCGGAGGAAGGTCAACGGAATGTTCCCCTCGCCCCGGCGAAGGGCTCCCACCACGTCGCCGTTCCGATCCAGTTGCCCCTCGAACGTCAGCCGCGGTCGATCGGTGCCGAATTCCATGCGGCCGTCGGCCATGTGGAACCGATTCAGCGGCAGGGCTCCCATGCCGACCACGACGAGCTCGGCCGACGTGCGGCCCGTCACGCGAAGCGTCAATCGGGTCGGGGGATCGTCCGCGTCGAGAAAGCCGGACCAGACGCCGGTGACGTCCGCGGATGCGGGTGCTGCAGGCGCGATGGCGCCGACGCAGCAGCCCAGCGTCCCGACGACGAAGCGGCGTCGACTCGAGGACTTCACCATCGATGCACCTCCGGACCCGACCCCTGCGGCAACCACGGACGCGAAGGGCCGTTCCGCCCGAAGCCGACACTCGCCTCAGCCGCGGTAGTAGTCCCGCACCTGGTAGCGCCGCGCATAGAGCGCAAAGCACAGCGCCGCGAGCAGCGCGAAGCCCGCGAAGAAGAACATCTGGAAGGCCGTGACCGACAGGCCGGTGCCGGCGATCCGCGACGTCACCGCGTTGCTGCGGACGCTGACGTTGGAGAGCAGCACCCAGAGGTTGCCGACGGTCACCGCCAGGCTCCAGAAGCTCATGATCACGCCCTTCATGTTCATGGGCGCCTGGCTGTAGGCGAACTCCAGGCCCGTGGTCGAGACCAGCACCTCGCCGAGCGTCAGCAGCGCATAGGGCAGCACCTGCCAGACGATGGTGACCTTGTCGCCGCCGTCCAGCCACAGCTGCAGCAGGCCGACGACGATCCAGGCCGCGCCGGCGAACGCGATGCCCGCGCCCATGCGACGCAGCGCGGTCAGCCGCACGCCACGCTTTTCCAGCAGCGGGTAGAGCACGAGCCGGTTGAACGGGATCAGGGTCAGCACCAGGGCCGGATTCAGCGCCTGCATCATCGAGGACTGGAACCAGGCGGGCTTGGTCATCTGGTCGGCCTGCAGCACCCAGGTGGACGCCTTCTGGTCGAACAGCGACCAGAACGGCGTCACCAGGCCGAACAGCACGAGCAGGCGCAGCACCGAGCGCACGCCGGCCACGGCTTCCTCGCCATGCTTGGGCGTCGCGCGGTCCAGCGCCATCCAGGCGCCGGCGCCGCCGAAGCCGAGGACCAGGACGAGCGCCGTGCACAGCGCCGCGACCAGGCCGAGATCGTTCCAGAAGCACAGGGCCACGCCGGCCAGCACGACCCCGACGATGGCCACCGCACGTCCGGCCGCCCCCAGGCCGAGCGCCGTGCGCACCACCTTGAGGAAGCTGTTCGGATCTTCCTTGGCCGCGGGCTTCACGTGCACGTAGCGGTGCCGGGCCGACCAGAAGACGGCCGTGGCGATGAACATGAACACGCCCGGGATGCCGAAGGCCACTGCGCCGCCAAACTGCTTGAGGATCAGCGGCATGAACAGCGAGGCGAAGAAGCTGCCCAGGTTGATGATCCAGTAGAAGGCCTCGAACACCTTCTGCGCCTGCGTGCGATTGCTCTTGTCGAACTGGTCGCCGACGAAGGCGCTGACCAGCGGCTTGATGCCGCCGGAGCCGAGCGCGATCAGGAACAGGCCGAAATAGAAGCCGTGCACGTTCGTGTCGAAGAACGCGAGGCAGGCATGGCCGGCGCAATAGACCAGGCTCAGCCAGAGGATGGTGTGGTACTTGCCGAACCAGCGGTCGGCGATCCAGCCGCCCAGCAGCGGGAAGAAGTACACCCCGATGACGAAGCTGTGGAAGATCTCCTTGACCTCGTCCTTGCGCATCGCCTCCGGGATCGACAGCAGCAGGCTCGTCATCAGGAACACGGTCAGGATGTTGCGCATGCCGTAGAAGCTGAAGCGCTCGCACCCCTCGTTGGCGATGATGTAGGGGATCTGCGGCGGCATCCTGCCGGCGGCTTGTGGCTGCTGGTTCATGCGGTTCCTCGTGTGGAGGCGAATGTGTCGAGGGCCCGAAGCTTACGCCGCCGGAGGCGAGAATTGACTCCGCATCTGCCCTGCCCGAGCGGCTCGCTTTCGCACAGGCGCCGGCAAGGCGCGGCTTGCGCAGCCGCGGGTCAGCCCGTCCGTCGCATCGATCAGGATCGGCCGGCGAAGATCTCGACCACGTCGTACGTCCCGGGATCGAACCGGGCGATGGCCAGGATCTGCGCCACGTAGGACGCGCCGGTCTCCGAGCGCGTCGCCTGGTAGCGCCGGTAGTGCTCCGCGCTCTGCCACTGCGCGTACATCGCCACCTTCGTGCCGTCCACGCTTCGATGCAGCGTCGCCGAGACAAAGCCCGGCGCGTCGCGGACGGAGGTCTCGGTCGCGTGCGTGAGCAGCTCGATCAATCGCTGTTGATTCGACGGATCGACCGTGAAGACGTTGATGGCCGTGACATGGCCTGTGTGCGCCGCAATCGTCGTCATGAGGAAGCTTCCCGTGATTGGATGGCGAACCGTCGGCCCGCCGTTCAGGCCCGGCCCTGGGCCAGGAACCACGTCGAGATCGTGCGCGCCAGCTCGAGCACGACATCCGGATCCTTCCGGCCGGAGGACGCGCGCACGTGGAACGAGTGATCCGCGTCGTCCACGACGTGCAGCGTGGCGCGCGGCGCGAGCGGCGCCAGCACGGGGCCCAGCAGGGGCAGTTCGGCCAGCTCGTCGCGCGTGCCCTGCAGGAACAGCATCGGGATCGTGACGTGCGCGAGGTGCTGCGCCCGCTCGATGCCGGGCTTGCCGGCCGGGTGCAGCGGGAAGCCGACGAACGCGAGGCCGCGCACGCCGGCCAGTGGCGCGAGCGCCTGCGCCTGCGACGTCATGCGGCCGCCGAACGATCGCCCGCCCGCGAACAGCGGCAACGCCGGCAGCCGCCGATGCGCCTCGGCCACCGCGGCCCGCACGGCGGCATGCGCCACGGGCGGCGCGTCCACCCGCCTGGAGCCGCGCTCCATGTACGGGAACTGGTAGCGCAGCGTCGCCACGCGCACGCCCGCGAGCGCGTCGGCCACGGACGCCATCCCCTTGTGCGCCATCCCCGCGCCGGCGCCGTGCGCGAAGACATAGAGCGCGTCGGCGTCGTCCGGAACCTGGAGCAGCGCGGAGACCGTCGTGCCGTCGGGCAAGGCCAATGAGAACGGCTCAGGGACGGTCATGGCAGGCAGGCGATGCGGAGGTGATCGCGATTCTGCGCCGAACAAGGATCGCGATCGGAACGCTCGCGCCGCGATGCCCGACGCGTCGCCATCGCCTTCATGCCGCGCCCTCGTCTGTCGCCAGGCGAGAGAAGATGTCGAAGTCGCCCGGCACGCCGCGAACCATGCGGAAACCGCGCAGCAGGCCCTCGTGGCGAAAGCCGCAGCGCGCGAGCACGCGTTCCGAGCGCTCGTTGCCGACCAGCACCGTGGCCTGCAGGCGATGCACATGCAGCGTTTCGAACGACCACCGCGCGACGACGTCGCACAGGCGCGTCGCCAAGCCGCGGCCCCAGTGACTCGGCGCGAAGTCGTAGGCGATCTCCGCGCTGCGGTTGATGTCGGAGACCGTGTGCAGCCCGATCGTCCCGACGAGGCGGTCCGTCGACGCGTCGATCACGGCGAGCCGCACCGGCGACGACGGGCCGTCTTGCAGGCTGCCCGCCACGATGGGGCACAGGTCGTCGGGGGACGCGATATTCCAGCTGGTGCGCTCGAAGACCTGCGGCAGGCGCAGGTAGTCGAACCACGCCGCGCAGTCGTCCGGCTCGATCTGCCGCAGCGCGATGCCGGCTATGCCAGTCGCAGGAGGATGGTCGATTCTCATGGGCCCGTCGACGGCGAGGCCTCGCCTCCATGCCGTCCGGCGCGACGGGTCTTCAACGCCACAGCCGCTCGACCCACCGGGCCACGACGTCCAGCCCGGCCGGGGGCGCCTGCCAGGTCGCGCCGCAGAGAATCCCCGCGCCCTGGTCGACCGTGTAGGTCGTCCTGATCGTGCCCTTGACGAGCGTGGCCGCGCCCGCGCCGTCGAGCGGCGGTGCGTCCATCTCGAAGGCCACGAGCGTGTAGGCCGGGATCGGCTCGGCACTCACGAGGCCGACGCCGCCCTGGGAAATGTTGCGCGTCCGCAGCTGGACGACGCGGCCGTCCGGCAGCCGCATGCGCGCGGGCCACGACGCGTCGACCCGGCGGTCGGTGCGCGAGTCGGGCGCGTCGTCGGCGAAGTCGCCGGACTCGAGCGCCATCGCGAGTTCGGCCGCCAGCGCGGCCTCTTCGGCCGCGGCAGCCTTGGCGGCTTCCGCGTCCTGCTCCGACGTATCCGGCAGCGGCGGAAGGTCGAACAGGGCAGCGGCGGCTTCGGCGGATGTCGACTTCATGGCTCGAACGGGAAGGTATCGATCAATGCTAGCGCGAATGCGTCGCGCGCGGCGCGCCCGCAGGCGGCCGTCGCGATCGGCGATTGTGGCCGCGGGCGACGGGTAGTCGACCGCGCGGATCGTGGCGCGCCGACCCGCGCCCGGCACTTCCGCGAAATTTGCCACGGCGCTGCGTCGTCGACCGCAGGAAACGCGCGGCGCGCGGGGCCGGCGTGGCGACGGATGGACGAGACCCGCCATCCGCCGCATCCGGTCGCCTTCCCTGGCGCGGGGCGCCGCGGCCCTCACTGCCCCGGCGGCGTCGGGGAGGACTCGACCGCCGGCTCGCCTTCCCGGCCCAGCCGGCGCTTGGCGGTGTCCCGCTTCTTCGAGATGCTTTCGTGCTGGCCCGCGCGAGCCAGGCCCATGCGCGGCATGTTGCCGTACACGGACTCGTGTTGCCCGTCCTGCACGAGGTAGGTCTCGTGCCAGATGCCCACGCTGCCGTCCGCGCCCACGGCCTTGTTGAAGCGCCGCCACGCGTCCAGATGTGTGAGCGACGGGTCGCGGGCGAATTGCTCCAGCTGCTCGAACGATCGCCAGTACTGCACGAGCGCGGCGCCACGCCAGTAGACGAACGGCTGCGCGTGCAGCAGGCCCAGCTCGCGATGGGCCAGCAGCTCCTCGAGCATCCTGGGCATCGCCCGCGCGACGGGCCACCACTTGCCCACCTTCCACAGCGCGTTGACGCGCATGCCGATGATGAACACCACGAAGGGGCCTTCGATCTGCGCGGTGTACCGGCCCCGGAAAATCGTCGTCATGCGTCGTCTCCTCGCACACAGCCTCGGGCGTGACGATACGCGGCACGGATGTTCGCGCGGTGTCCCTGAAGAGACAGCCCGTCGCGCGCGGCGGTCGTAGATTGGGCACCCAGTCTTTCAGCCGGAGGGCGCCATGCGCGATGCCGCGGAGCCTGCGTTGGAGGCCATGCGCGCCTACAGTCGCACGTCGGGATTCAACGTGCTGCACGGCGTCGAGATCGCGCGGGCCGACGCGGGCGAGGCCGAGCTGCGATCCTGAACGTCGTGGCACCCAGCGCGTCGTGAGGCGACGTGCGCGTCACGCGCGCGAGCCTCAGCGCGGCGGCAGCACGAGGAAGTCGGCCACGGGATCGAGCACCAGCTCCGGCAGGCTCTCGGTGATCGCGGCACGCATCTGCTGCAGCGCCGCGGCGTCCACCGGAACGCCCGAGAAGGCAAGGTCGCGGGCCTCGGCGCTGGGCCATTGGGCGTAGCTGTACCAGAGGCCGTCGGGGCCGCGGTGCAGGCGCGAGCCGAGCGATCCGCGCTGCGTCAACAGCAGCTCTGAGACACACGACCACCCGTCGATGAACGACGCCTCCGCACCCTCGTGCAAGCGCCAGCGGTACAGGACGGTGAAGATCGCGGGCGCCGGCGCCGCCGCCGTCACTGCATGCCCCGCGACGCGTTCTCGTCGAGCACCGCGCTCGATGTGACGACCTCGGCTTCGTCCGCATCGGCCAGCTGCGGCGGCGTCACGTTGGGCATGACGACGCGCTCGTGCGCGGCCAGCGTCTCGACGCGGCCGTCGGCGTGGCGCGCGAAGCGCATGCGCTCGGGGCCGTGCACGGGACCGGCGTCGGGCCAGGGCCAGCCGCCGAACTCGGTGCGGCGGTAGTCGTCGAAGGCCTGGCGCAGCTCGGCCTCGGTGTTCATCACGAACGGGCCGTACTGCGCCACCGGCTCGCCGATCGGGCGGCCCTGCAGCATCAGGAATTCGGCGAGGTCGCTGCCGGTGTTGACCAGTTCGACCGCGCTGGAGCGCAGCTCGATGGCCGCGTGCTGCGTGATCGCCTCGCCCGCGACGCTCACCGCGCCGCCCGCGAAGAAGTACAGCTTGCGCCGTGCCGCGGCGTTGGCGGCGGGCGGCAGCGTCCAGCGCGCGCCGGGTTGCAGGCGCAGCGTCCAGATCGCGACGTCGGCCTCGGCCTGCGACGCCCACGAGTCGGGCGGCGGCGGCAGCGCCTGCGCGATGTCGGCCTCGCCGCCGCCGGACGGCGGCCCCTCGAGCCGGCCCGCGATCACGGCCACCTCGGTGGTGGCGCCGTTCTCGCTCGCGAACACGCGGTGCGGGATGTCACCGGCCCACAGCATCGTGAAATGCGGCTCGCACATCTTGCTGCGCGCCGGCAGGTTCAGCCAGATCTGGAACAGCTCCAGCGGGTTGTCGCGGTCCGTCTCCAGCAGCGGGAACATCTCCGAATGCACGATGCCCTTGCCGGCCGTGAGCCACTGCACGTCGCCGCCGCCGAAGCGCGCCGCGGCGCCGAGCGAGTCGGAGTGATCGGTGAGCCCCTGCCGCACGATGGTGACCGTCTCGAAGCCGCGATGCGGATGCGACGGAAATCCGGGCACCGCCTGCCCGTGGTACATGTTCCAGCCGTCCTTGCCGCCGAAGTCCTGCCCGATCGTACGGCCCGCCAGCGACGCGGCCGGCCCGTAGCTGCCGTTGCCCTTCGGATAGGCGTCGTCGTGGTGCACGCAGAACAGGAACGGATCCGCGGTTTCCCACGGGAAGCCCAGCGGCTGGATCTGCAGGATGGCGTTGTCGGGCATGGCGGCTTCCGGTGAGCGGTCGGGCGAAGGGCCGAGTCTAGCCAGACGGCGTCGACGCCTTGCCGCGAAGGGGCATCCGCCATGCCGGCGGCCTCGCACGCGGGCACGCGTGACGCGTGCCCGCGGCGCCCGACGTCAGAACGGAGCCGACGCGTCCTCGGCGTTGGCCGGCGCGTACGGCGAGGCCGCGCCCATCGCGGCCGGCTGGCCGGTCAGCGCGGCGATCACCTTGTCGGTGGTGGTCGTGCCGGCCTCGCCCAGCTTCAGCGGGCCGCCGAGCGCCTCGACGAGGTCGGGCAGCAGCTTGCCCAGCTCGCCGGTGGCGATCGCGACGTCGGCGTCGAAGTTGTTGTCGCCCTTGCCCGCGGCCTCCTGGCCCTCGAGCACCACGTCCAGCAGCTTGATCTTCCTGATCGCCAACTGTTCGGTGAGCACGAACGAGACGCGGCTGTCCCAGGTCATCGCGAGCTGCGTGGGCAGCTTGCCCTGCTTGATGTGCTCGCCGACCTCGTCGATGTCGAGCGTGTGGCGCGCGTAGCGCACGAGCGATTTCTCGCTGTCGGGCTGCTTGAGCTCGCACTCGCGGTCGATCGTGAAGCCGGCCGGCGCTTCCTTGGACGACAGCCACTCGGCCATCGCGGTGGCGGCGGACATCTGCGTCTGCACCAGTTCGAGGCGAATGCCGCCGGCCAGCAGTTCGGTCAGCAGCGTGACGATCTTGTCGGCCTTCTTGGCGCTGCCGGCGCCGATGATCACCAGCTGCGCCTTCAGGTCGATCCAGATCGGCGTCGAGCCGCGCTTGGGGAACGCGCGCGGCAGCAGCTCGTGCACGATCTCCTCCTTGAGCTCCTTGGCGGCCTTGCCCTTGGGGCGGCGGCCGGTGTCCTGCTCGATCTTGTCCAGGCGCGACTCCAGCTGCGACTTCACCGCGCCGCCGGGCACGGCCTTGGTCTCGATGCACAGCTTGAGGATCCACTGCCCGGCCACGCTCTCGATCAGCGGGCCGTGCTTCTCGCCGCGCGGCTCGACCCAGCCCAGGGACTCCTGCTGCGACGCGCCGCATTCGACGAAGCGGGCCGCCTCCAGGCGCGGCTCGAGTTCCGCCAGGGTCGGGCGATCCCATTGGTCGATGCGGTAGACGATGGCGTTCTTGAACATGTGCGCGGCCGAAAAGTGCGTTTTGAAGCGGAGGCGCGCGATTCTAGGCGAGCTGTATTTCCGTCCAGCAACCAGCTGTTTCGCGCCGCGCCGATTCCGGCAAAACCGCACGCGCGGCGCGCGGCGAGAATGCCGGCATGAAGGTGTTCGGCATCGCAGGCTATTCGGGCATGGGCAAGACGACGCTGCTGGCGCGGCTGGTGCCGGCGCTGGTGGCGCGCGGGCTGCGCGTGTCGATGATCAAGCACAGCCACAAGGACATCGAGGTCGACCGCCCCGGCAAGGATTCGTACCGGCTGCGCGAGGCCGGCTGCCACGAGGTGCTGCTGCTCGGAAGCGCGCGCTGGGCGCTGATGCACGAGCTGCGCGGCGCCGACGAGCCGTCGCTCGACTACCTGCTCGATCGCCTGCAGGACGTCGACCTCGTGCTGGTGGAAGGCTTCAAGCACGGCGACTTCCCGAAGCTGGAGGTGTGGCGCGCCGAAGTCGGCAAGCCGACGCTGTCGCCCGGCTGGCCCGGCATCCGCGCCATCGCCAGCGACGACGCCGTCGCGCCCGCCGACGGCGTCGCGCTGCTGCCGCTGGCCGACACCGACGCCATCGCCGACTTCGTGCTCGCGCACGCCGCCACGCGCTGAAAGGCCCGCCATGCCGCGCTTTGCCGCCAACGTCTCGATGCTGTTCACCGAGGCGCCCTTCCTCGATCGCTTCGCGCTGGCCGCGCGCGCCGGCTTCGCGGCCGTCGAATGCCAATTCCCGTACGAGGCGGCGGCCGCCGAGATCCGCGCGCGGCTCGACGACCACGGCCTGGCGATGGTGCTGCACAACCTGCCTGCCGGCGACTGGGCCGCGGGCGATCGCGGCCTGGCGGGGCTGCCGCATCGCACCGGCGAGTTCAGCGCGGGCGTCCCGCGCGCGATCGCCTACGCGCACGCGCTGGGCGTCAAGCAACTGAACTGCCTGGCCGGCATCGCGCCGGCGGGAATCGACGCCGATACCGTGCACCGTACCCTGGTCGACAACCTGCGCTTCGCCGCGCGCGCGCTCGCGGCCGAGGGCCTGGCGCTGCTGGTCGAGCCGATCAACACCTTCGACATCCCCGGCTTCATCGTCCACCGCACGGCGCAGTGCGTCGCGCTGATCGACGAGGTCGGAGAGCCGAACGTGTTCGTGCAGTATGACGCGTACCACATGCAGCGCATGGAAGGCGAACTCGCCGGCACGCTCGCGCGCCACCTGCCGCGCATCGCGCACGTGCAGGTCGCCGACAACCCGGGCCGCCATGAGCCGGGCACCGGCGAGATCCGCTTCGAGTTCCTGCTCGCGGAACTCGACCGCCTGGGCTACGGCGGTTGGGTGGGCTGCGAGTACAAGCCGGCCGGCGGCACGGCAGACGGGCTGGGCTGGCTGCCGGCCGGGGCGCTCGCGCCGCGGGCATAGCCTTTCCCGGCCGCCCATCGCGCCCGATGGCGGCCTGCGGCGCGCGGCGGCTGGGCCGCGCGAATCCGGCTCAACCGCGCAGCAGCGAGCCGATCAGCACGGCGCAGACGCCCAGCAGCACGGCCATGCCGGGCACGGCCAGCGGCAGGAAGTGGATCGGGCGCAGCCGCTCGCGCAGCGGGTTGTCCGCGAGCCGGTGCGACTCGGGGTCGAAGTGCGGCGGATGGGGTTCGAACGCGTGCGCGACGCCGTCGCGCATGTGGCGCCAGGTGGCGGAAGCATGCATGGCAAGACCTCCTCGGCGGTGCGGCACCGCGGGTCGCGAGGCGATCGGCCCGGCGCGCGTCGCCGGGTGCCCATGGGCGGCGCGTCCTTCAATGTGTTCCCGCGACCCCGGCCGCGCAAGGTCGCGACGAATGCATGCGACGGCCACACGGGTATTGCCGGCCCGCGCCGCAGCCGCGCGCCGTGCCGCGCAGATGCAGCGCCGTGTGCGGCGCGCTCGGGCGCGCTCAGCCGCGGCCGACGAACGGCATCTTCGTGGCCATGATCGTCATGAACTGCACGTTGGCATCGGGCGGCAGGCCGGCCATGTGCACCACGGCGTCGGCCACGCGCTCGACGTCCATCATCGCCTCGGGGGCGATGCGGCCGTCGGCCTGCTTCACACCGGTGGCCATGCGCGCGGCCATCTCGGTGACGGCGTTGCCGATGTCGATCTGGCCGCAGGCGATGTCGTACGCGCGGCCGTCCAGCGAGATGCACTTGGTCAGGCCCGTGATCGCGTGCTTGGTGGCCGTGTAGGGCGCCGAGTCGGGGCGCGGCGAGTGCGCCGAGATCGAGCCGTTGTTGATGATGCGGCCGCCCCGCGGCGACTGCGCCTTCATCGCGCGGAACGCGCCCTGCGCGCACAGGAACATGCCGGTGAGGTTGGTGTCGACCACCGCGCACCACTTGTCGTACGTGAGGTCCTCGAACGGGATGCCGTTGGCGCTGATGCCGGCGTTGTTGAACAGCACGTCGACGCGGCCGAAGCGCGCCAGCGTGGCGGCGTACAGCGCGTCGACCTGCTCGGGCCGCGTGACGTCCGTGGGCACGGCCAGCAGCGCGTCGCCGCCGCCGGCCTGCGCGATGACGACGTCGAGCGCATCGGCGCGCCGCCCCGCCAGCACCACGCGATAGCCGGCCCGCGCGAGCGCGAGCGCGCAGGCCTTGCCGATGCCGCTGCCGGCGCCCGTGACGACGGCCACCTGGTTCGTCGGGTTCATGGTCGAGTTGTCTCCTGTCGAGTGAAACTTCTGCCGGCAAAGCCTGCCACGATGCGCGTCCCCAGCCTTGGGGATGTGCTGCGACGTCCGAACGCTCAATATGACGGTTCGCAGCGGGCCGCCAGATGTCCGCATCAGGGGGTTACATGATGCAGCACGCCTGCCACCACGCCGCGCTCCGATCCCGGTTCGCCAGCGCCGGCCACATCGCCGTCGGCACGATGATTCTCGCCTCGGTCTCGGCCGTCGCGCTCGTCGTCCTGTCGGGATGCCACTCCACGCCGGCCGGCAACGCAGCCAGCGCCTTCGCGGGCACCGCGGCCGACAAGGCCGCCGAGGCGCGCCTGGGCGCGAGCGACGCGGCGCCGCCGATGCGGCCGATCCAGCCGTTCGACGAAGGCTTCGTCGCCGCGCCCGTCGCCGAGGACTGACGCGACCGCTCAGTCGCGCGCCAGCGCGGCCGACAGGTCGAGTTGCGTCGCGTCCAGCTGCAGCACCGTCGCCTGGTGCGCGGCGGCGGCGTCGCGGTGCTGCAGCGCCGTGAGGATCGCCTTGTGCCGCGGCAGCGACAGCGCATGCGTGTCGGGCAGCCGGCTGCTGAGCTTGATCGACTCGCGCAACGCCAGCGACATCATGTTGCCGATGTAGGCCATCAGGTCGTTGTTGGTGGCCTCGGCGATGCGGCGGTGGAACGCGAGGTCGGGCTCCAGCATGGCGTCGGGCTGCGTGGCGGCGGCCATGCCGTCGTAGGCCTGCGCGATTGCGGCGAGCTGGTCGTCGGTGGCCGCCTGGGCCGCCATCGCCGCGGCGCCGGGCTCGAACACGCGGCGCAAGCCCATCAGGGTTTGGACGAACTCGGGCGCGGGGCGCACCTGGATCATCCAGTACAGCACGTCGGGGTCGAGCAGGTGCCACTCGTTGCGCGGCCGCACGATCGCGCCGGCGCGCTGGCGCGACAGCACCAGGCCCTTGGCCACCAGCACGCGCACCGCCTCGCGCAGCACGGGGCGGCTGACCTCGTACTTGTCGATCAGCTCGGACTCCGCCGGCAGCCGGTCGCCCGGCGCGAGCTCGCCCGAGAGGATGCGCTGCCCCAGCTCGCGCACGATGCGCCCGTGCATGCTCTTGCCGGCGGGCTTGGTGCGGTAGGGCGAATGCTCGGCGCGTTCGGACATGGCGGACAGGTGCGTTGCGATTGGGCGCGACGCTATCACCAAGCGGCCTTACCTGCCCCAGCGCAAGACGAGGGGGTCGAGTCGACGCGCCGCATCGAGCAGCCCGGCGCGCACGTGCGGGTTCATCGCGGGATACGGGCTGCGCGGCGCGTCGCAGGCGATGATGCCGCCCTCCTTCATCAGCGCCTTGGCAGCCAGGAAGCCGCCCTGGCGGTTCTCGAAGTTGATCAGCGGCAGCCAGCGGCCGTAGGCCTGAACCGCCTCCTCGCGCCGGCCCGCGGCGTAGGCGTCGACGATGGTGCGGATGCCGTCCGGGTAGCCGCCGCCGGTCATCGCACCGGTGGCGCCGGCGTCCAGGTCGGCCAGCAGCGTGATCGCCTCCTCGCCGTCCCACGGGCCCTCGATGGCGTCGCCGCCCAGCTCGATCAGCTCGCGCAGCTTGCTCGCGGCGCCGGCCGTCTCGATCTTGAAGTAGCGCACGCGCTCGTGATCCTGCGCGAGTTTGGCGAGGAACGAGGCCGACAGCGGCGTGCCGGCCATCGGCGCGTCCTGGATCATGATCGGGATGCGCAGGCCCTCGCTCAGGCGGCCGTAGAAGTGGTGGATCTGCTTCTCGCCGACGCGCAACGTGGCGCCGTGGTATGGCGGCATCACCATCACCATCGCGGCGCCCTGCGCCTGCGCGCGCTGGCCGCGCGCGAGGCAGATGTCGGTGGAAAAGTGCGTCGTCGTCACGATCACCGGCACGCGGCCGGCCACGTGCTCGAGGATCGTGCGGGTGAGCGTCTCGCGCTCGTCGTCGCCCAGCACGAACTGCTCGGAGAAGTTGGCGAGGATGCACAGGCCATTGGAGCCGGCGTCGATCATGAAGTCCACGCAGCGCTTCTGGCCGGCGAGATCGAGTCCGCCGCGCTCGTCGAAGATCGTCGGCACCACGGGGAACACGCCCTGGTAGCGCGCGGGCTGGCGGGGAGCGGTCATGTCTCGTCTTCCTGTTTAAAGTATGACTATATTGACAGAATGTCCGCCAGTGTAAGCCGCGGCGGCTGGATTTGTCGATTTATAGTCTGACTTTATTTCAAACTTCATGACGGCCGCCCGCACCCGGCGGGCGGCGCTTCGTAATCGCCCGTAACCAATCGCCGCTAAGCTGCCGACCCATGTCGACCGTCTCCCAGCTCGCCGGCGCGCACGAGCCCGATGCCCCGCCGCCCGGGCTGCTGCGCCTGGCGTGGCCCATCTTCGCCGAGCAGTCGCTGCACATGCTCACCAACGTGGTGTCCACGTTGATGGCCAGCCGCATCGGCGACAACGCGGTGGCCGGGCTGGGCAGCGCCGGGCAGATCCTGGTGATGTTCCTGGTCGGCTTCAACGTGCTGGCCGTGGGCGCCTCGATCGCGACGACGCACCACCTGGGCATCGGCGACCGCTCGGGCGCGCGGCGCATGGCGCGCGGCGCGGTCGCGACCAACCTGTGGCTGGGCGCGATGTTCAGCCTGCTGCTGTGGGGCACCGCGCCCACGCTGCTGCGCTGGGCGCAGCTGACGCCGCCGCTGATGGCCTACGCGCTGCCCTACCTGCACTGGATGGGCGGCACGCTGTTCATGGAGTCGATGATCTTCGCGCTGTGCGCGGTGCTGCGCGCGCACGGCCACACGCGCGAGGTGATGTACGTGATCCTCGCGCAGAACGCGGTCAACGCGGGCCTGAGCGCGCTGCTGATCTTCGGCCTGGGCGGCCTGCCCGCGCTGGGCGTCACCGGCATCGCGATCGCGGCGTCGACCAGCCGGCTGCTGGCCGTCATCGCGCTGTGGATGCTCGTGTCGCGCCGCATCGGCCTGAAGCTGCGGCCGCGCGACCTGGTCAACATCCGGATGGCGGACCTGCGGCGGCTGCTGTCGCTGGGCTTTCCCGCGGTGCTGGAGAACATCAGCTGGTTCGGGTCGTTCACGATCATCACGGCGCTGACGGCGCGCATGGGCGAGCGCATGCTGGCCACGCAGGCCTATACGATGCAGATCGCGCAGATCGAGATGCTGGCCTGCCTGTCGATCGGCATCGGCAACGAGATCATCGTCGGCCGCCTGATCGGCGCCGGACGCTTCGAGGAGGCGCGCAGGCAGTGCCTCGCCAACATGCGGCTGGGCCTGATCGTGACGGCCGGCGTGGCGATCGTGTTCGCCGTGTTCGCGCCGTCGGCGCTGCGGCTGTTCACCGACGACCCGCAGATCGTCTCGCTGGGCCGCACGCTGATCCTGCTGGGCCTGCTGCTCGAGCCGGGGCGCAGCTTCAACCTGATCATCATCAACGCGCTGCGTGCCAGCGGGGACAGCCGCTTCCCGCTGGTCGCCGGCCTGCTGTCGCAGTGGGGGATCATGCTGCTAGGCGCCTGGCTGCTGGGCACGCACCTGGGCTTCGGGCTCGTGGGCGTGTGGGTCGCGCTGATCCTCGACGAATGGCTGCGCGGCCTGTTCATGCTGCAGCGCTGGCGCCATGGCCGCTGGTTGCCGCATGCACGGCGCGTGCAGGCCGAGGCCGTCCGCAATCCTCTCCACAGCAGCACCTTCACATGAGCCAACACCCGCCCGTCCGCCTCCACCAGCGCGCCATCGGCCACCTGTCCGACGGCCGCGCCGTGCACGAGATCACGCTCGCCCACGGCGGCCTGGCGCTCGCGTGCATCACGCTCGGCGGCATCGTCACCGGGCTGTGGGCGCCCGACCGCGACGGCGTCGCCGCCAACGTGGTGCGCGGCTTCGACGATCTGTCCGACTACGAGACGCGCAACCCGTTCTTCGGCGTGATCGTCGGCCGCTACGCGAACCGCATCGCGCGCGGCGAACTGGCGATCGACGGCGAGGTCTTCGCGCTGGTGCGCAACCACGGCACGAACTGCCTGCACGGCGGCGCGCGCGGCTGGGGCACGCGGCTGTGGGAGATCGAGTCGGCGCGCGAGCACGACGACGCGCTCGGCGGCCCGGCGGTGACGCTGCGCTACGTGAGCGAGGACGGCGAGGAGGGCTTTCCCGGCCGCGTGCAGGCGCGCGTCACGTACGCGCTCGCGGGCGACGGCACCTGGCGCATCGACTACGAGGCCACCACCGACCGCGCCACCGTCGTCAACCTCAGCCATCACGACTACTTCAACCTGGCCGGCCGCGGCACGGCGCTCGACCACATGCTGACGCTGCCCGCGAGCCGCTTCAACCCGGTCGACGCCGACCTGATCCCGACGGGCATCGCCGACGTCGCCGGCACGCCGTTCGACTTCCGCGCGCCCACGCCCATCCGCGCCCGCCTGGGCGACGCGCACCCGCAGCTCGCGCTGGGCGGCGGCTACGACCACAACTGGATCCTGGACGACGCGCGCGTCGGCACGCTGCGGCTGGCGGCGCGGCTGGAGGATCCCGCCTCGGGCCGCGCGATGACGCTGCACACCACCGAGCCGGCGCTGCAGTTCTACTCGGGCAACTTCCTGGACGGCGGCCTCGTGGGCCGCGACGCCGAGGCCTACCAGCGCGGCGACGCGATCTGCCTGGAGCCGCAGCACAGCCCCGACTCGCCGCACCACGCCGACTGGCCGTCCACCGTGCTGCGCCCGGGGCAGGTCTACCGCAGCACGTCGGTCTACACGTTCACAGCTGGAACAGCGTGAAGCCCAGGCCGATGCTGTTCTGGCGGTGGTTGTAGTCCAGCAGCGTCTCGCCATAGCCCGAGAACAGCTGCACGTACCAGCGCAGGCCGTCGGGGCGTGACGCGAACACGGGGCGCGTCCACTCGAACTTCAGCGAGCCGCGATCCCAGCGCTGGAACGAGGTGCGCGCCGTCAGCTGCATCGTCGTCTCGCCGGGGAACCACGCGAGCACGAGCTCGGTGGAGCCGATCCAGTCGGTGATGTGCGGGTTGTCGTCGACGCCCTGCTCGCCCAGCCGCGCGTCGTAGCGCACGCGCAGCGCGAGGTCGTCGCGCGTGAACGCGGTGCCCAGGGACGCGTAGTTCCAGCTGCGCGACAGCGGCAGGCCGTCGCCGTTGGACTCGTGCGCGACGCCGGCCAGCAGCATGCGCCAGCGCCAGCCGCCGGGGAGCCGGCCCATCGTCTCGGGCACGGGCACGGAATACATCGCCTCGGGCTGGTAGTCGCTGGTGCGGAACGGCGCGGAGTCCTGGCCGTTCCACAGCTGCCAGATCGACTGCTGCGAGTACGCAAGCCACAGGTCGGCGTTCGGCAGCAGCACGTCCTCCAGCACCTTCGCGCGCAGCGACACCTGCAGCTCGGCCTCGGTCTGCCGGTACCGCGGGTCGCTGCCGCCGTCCGGATGCGTCGGGCTCGAGGGCGTGCGGTTGATGCTGCTCGACCAGTGCGCCGGCACGAGGAAGTTGGGCTGGTAGGTGCGCACGACGAACGTGCCGCGCTTGGTGCCGGGGTCGAGTTCCCAGAACTTGCCGATGTAGTCGCCGGCCTCCAGCCCACGGCCGCTGGGCGCCTCGGACACGGCCTGCAACGCGCCCGGCTCGTGGCGCACAGCGGGCTCCGCGAGGGGCGCGGACGCCGCCGCCGGCGCGGCGGGCGCGCGCCGGAACAGGGTGTCGTAGCACGCCAGGCGCGCGGCGTCGTCCAGCGGCGCGCAGGCGGCGGGATCCTGCGCCAGCGCGGCGGCGGGACTGGCGGCGAACAGTGCGGCAAGCAGCGCCGGCACCAGCGATCGGCCGGCGAAGAGCATCGGGGTCTTCCTGCAGGAGCGATGGACGGGACGGCCATCACGACACGGAGGGCGCCGCGGACGCGCCGGCGCACAGGCGGCCCCGAGGCAATGACCATGCCCAGCGCGGCCATGCCCAGCGCGGCCGCGCCGGCGGCCGCGACTACGGGTTTTCACTGCCGCGGCTGGGCCCCTCGGTTCTGCAATTCGTCGCGCCGCCGCCGGCACCTGCGCGGAATCGGCGTCGCGAAGCGGTATCGTCCCGCGTCGCCCATTTATCGAGAAACGCCGGGACTCATGAAACTCACCGTCATCGCACTCGCCACCGCGCTCGCCACCCTCGCGGCGCCCATGGTCCAGGCCGCCACCGCGGCGTCCGCCCCGTCCGCCACCGGCACCGCGGCCAACCCGCCGGCGCTGTGGAACCTCGCCACGCTGTACGCCGACGACGCCGCCTGGGAGGCCGCGCGCCAGAAGCTGCTGGCCCGCCTGCCCGAGGTCAAGGCCCTGCAGGGCACGCTGGGCACCAGCGCCGCCAGCCTGCTGCACGCGATGACGGTGATGTCGGACGTCAACCGCGAGCTCGGACGCCTCGACACCTACGCCAGCCTGAAGGCCGACGCCGACACGCAGGTCACCGCCAACCAGGCGCTGCGCCAGCAGTCCGCCGCGGCCGGCACGCAGTTCGCTCAAGCCACCGCGTGGGAGAACCCGGAAGTCGCGGCCATCGGCCAGGCCAGGATCGACGCGTACATCGCCGCCGAGCCCAAGCTCGCGCCGCACGCCTACGCGCTGCACACGATGCTGCGCCTGGCCGCGCACACGCTGTCGGCCAGCGAGGAAGCGCTGATGGCCGCGGCGTCGGATCCGCTGTCGCAGCCGACGGAGATCTACAGCCTGCTGGCCAACGCCGACCTGCCCTGGCCCACGGTCACGATCCGCGGCAAGAAGGTGACGCTGGACCAGGAGACCTACGTCAAGCTCCGCGAGGACGGCGACCCGAAGGTGCGCGACCTCGTGTTCAAGTCGTTCTGGCCCGTCTACAAGGCCTTCCAGCGCACGATCGGCTCGATCTACGTGGCGCACCTGAAGGGCGTGGTGTTCGACGCGCGCTCGCACAAGTACGACAACGCGCTGCAGTCGCGCCTGTCGCAGGACAACACGCCCGAGGCCGTCTACCGCACGCTGGTGGCCGAGACCAACGCCGGCCTGCCGACGCTGCAGCGCTACCTGAAGCTGCGCTCGCGCATGCTGGGCCTGCAGGAGCAAAAGTACTCCGACACCTACGCCGAGCTCGTGAAGGCACCGCGCACGTACACGCTGGGCGAAGCCGAGGCGCTGACGTTGCAGGGCGTGGCGCCGCTGGGCGAGGACTACGTCAAGGCGCTCGGCCAGCACTTCCAGGAAGGCTGGATGGACGCGGTGCCGCGCAAGGGCAAGCGCTCCGGCGCGTACATGAATCCGGCCGCATACGACGTGCACCCGTTCGTGCTCATGAGCTTCAACGACAACTACGAGAGCGTGTCCACCGTCGCCCACGAGTGGGGCCACGCGATGCACTCCGTGCTGGCCAACGGCGCGCAGCCGTTCGAGCTCGCCAACTACGGCATCTTCGTCGCGGAGATCCCGTCGACCACCAACGAGATGCTGCTGGCCGACTACGTCGCCAGGAACGCGAAGACCAAGGCCGAGAAGATCTACGCGATCACGCGCCAGCTGGAGTCGATGCGCACCACGTTCTTCCGCCAGGCGCTGTTCGCCGAGTTCGAGCTGAAGTCGCACGAGGCCGTCGAGAAGGACCAGCCGCTGACGGGTGAAGACCTGTCCAAGATCTACCTGGACCTGCTGCGTCGCTACTACGGCGACGCCCAGGGCGTGATGAAGATCGAGGAGCTGTACGGCACCGAGTGGGAATACATCCCGCACTTCTACACCGACTACTACGTGTTCCAGTACGCCACGTCGATCAGCGCCGCCGCGTACTTCGCCGAAGGCATCGAGAAGGGCGACACCGCGCTGCGCACGCGCTACCTCGACATGCTCAAGGCCGGCGGCTCGGACGATGCCTACCAGGTGGTCAAGAAGGCCGGCCTGGACATGGCCTCGCCCGCGCCCTACCGCGCGCTGGTCGCCCGCATGGCGCGCCTGACCGACGAGCTCGACGCGCTGACCAAGGACATGCCGGCCAGGAAGTAAGCCGCGCGGCCGACGCGAAGGCCCGGTGCGACGTCGGTCGCGCCGGGCTTCTTTCATGCAGGGCCGAGGCCCAAAGCCGGGGTCAGGTCTTGAAAGTTGCGGGGTCAGGTCTTGAATCGTGCACTCGCGCGATTCCCTCATGCGCGGACGGCTGGCAATTGCGTAGCCACTGGCCAGACATCGATCGCTGGAGACCTGCCCCTGCAATATTCAAGACCTGACCCCGCAACTTTCAAGACCTGACCCCACGGCACGTGACCCCACGGCACGGTGGTCGCCGCAAGCGAAACGGGAGGCCGAAGCCTCCCGCGCGCGGGCGTCACGCGCCCGCGCGAGCGGACGCGTGCGCGAGGGCTGCGTTACTTCGAGCCCGGCACCGGGGCGTCCACGCCGGCGACGAAGAACTTGATGCCGCCGAGGAAGGCGTCGTCGGCGACCACGCCGTCCTTGAGCACTTCCTTGCCGGTGTTGTCCTTGATCGGGCCCTTCCAGATCGAGAACGTGCCGTCCTTCAGGCCGGCCTTGACCTTGTCGACCTTGGCCTTGAGGTCGGCGGGCACCTTGTCGGAGATCGACACGAGGTCGATCGCGCCTTCCTTGACGCCCCACCAGCTCTTGCCCGACTTCCAGGTGCCGTCCTTGGCTTCCTTGGCGGCCTGGATGTAGTACGGCGCCCAGTTGATGGCGGCCGACGCGAGGTGGGCCTTCGGGCCGTAGTGCGTCATGTCCGAATCCCAGCCGAACGCGTACTTGCCGTTCTTCTCGGCCGTCTGCAGCACGGCGCTGGAGTCGGTGTTCTGCAGCAGCACGTCGGCGCCGCCGTCGATCAGCGACTGCGCGCCTTCCGTTTCCTTGGGCGGGTTGAACCACTCGTTGACCCACACGACGCGCACCTTGACCTTCGGGTTCACGCTCTGCGCGCCGAGCGTGTAGCTGTCGATGTTGCGGATCACCTCGGGGATGGGAATCGAGCCGACCACGCCGATGACGTTGCTCCTGGTCATGCCGCCCGCGACCACGCCGGCCATGTAGGCGCCCTCGTAGGTGCGGCTGTCGTAGGTGCGCAGGTTGTCGGCGGTCTTGTAGCCGGTGGCGTGCTCGAAGCGCACGCCCTTGTTGTCGGCGGCCACCTTGAGCATCGGTTCCATGTAGCCGAAGCTGGTGCCGAAGATCAGCGTGTTGCCCTGCGAGACGAGATCGCGGAACACGCGCTCGGCGTCCGCGGACTCGGGCACGCTCTCGACGTAGCTCGTCTTGACCTGGTCGCCGAGCTCCTTTTCCAGCGCCTTGCGGGCGTTGTCGTGCGCGTAGCTCCAGCCGCCGTCGCCGACGGGGCCGACGTAGACGAACGCGATCTTCAGCGCGCCGGAGGCGGCCGACGCTGGCGCGGCGGCGGCGCTGGCCTCCGCGGCCGGGGCCGACGCGGCCATTGTCGTCGACGCCTCTTCCTTCTTGCTGCAGCCGACGAGCGCGGCGGCCAGCGCGATGCTGCCGAGGGCGGTGCCGCGCAGCAGGCCGCGGCGGGTGGATGTCGTCATGGATCTCTCCTCTTGGATTTGCGAGGCGGTCACCCGCCGGGGAAGAAGGGCTTGCCGAGCGACGCGGGCATGTTGGCACGGATCCACGCCGGGTTGCGCGAGATCAGCACCAGCACCCCGATGGTGGCGAGGTAGGGCAGCATCGTCAGCAGCTGGCTGGAGATGGCCACGCCCTGCCCCTGGAGGTGGAACTGCAGCATCGTGACGCCGCCGAACAGGTAGGCGCCCAGCAGCACGCGCGACGGCCGCCAGGTGGCGAACGTGGTGAGCGCCAGCGCGATCCAGCCCTTGCCGGCCACCATGCCCTCCACCCACAGCGGCGTGTAGATCACCGACAGGTAGGCACCGGCCACGCCGCACAGCGCGCCGCCGCAGGTGACGGCCAGCAGGCGGATGCGGCGCACCGGATAGCCGAGCGCGTGCGCCGATTCGGGCGATTCACCCACCGCGCGCAGCACCAGGCCGGTGCGCGAGCGGTACAGGAACCAGGTCAGGCCGACCATCAGCGCCACGGCCAGGTAGACCATCGGGTGCTGGCGGAACAGCGCCGGGCCGATGAACGGGATGTCCGCGAGTCCGGGGATCGCGAAATGCGGCCGCGGGCCCAGGCGTTCCTGCGTGTAGTGGATGCCGACGAAGGCCGAGAACCCGCTGCCGAACAGGCTCAGCGCCAGGCCCGTGGCGTACTGGTTGGTGTTGAGCCAGATCACCAGCACGCCGAAGCACGCGGCCATCACCGCGCCGGCCAGCGCGCCGGCGCCGAACGCGAGCCAGTCGTTGCCCGTGGCCACCGCGGTGGCGAAGCCGGCGATCGCGGCGACCAGCATCATCCCCTCGGCGCCGAGGTTGACGACGCCCGCACGCTCGTTGATCAACAGCCCCATGCCGGCGATCGCGAGGATGGTGCCGGCGTTGAGCGTGGCCGCCAGCAGGAGTGCGTAGGTGTCCATCAGGCGGCCGGGCCCTTCGCGGCGTGCGGATGCGCGGGGTGCGCGGGGCGCCAGCGCACGCGGTAGTGGATCAGCGTGTCGCTGGCCAGCAGCGAGAACAGCAGCAGGCCCTGGAACACGCCGGTGAGCGACTTGGGCAGGCCCAGGCGCGACTGCGCGAGCTCGCCGCCGATGTAGAACAGGCTCATCAGCAGCGACGAGAACAGGATGCCCACCGGATGCAGGCGGCCCACGAAGGCCACGATGATCGCGGCAAAGCCGTAGCCCGCCGGCACGTAGGGCGTGAGCTGGCCGACCGGGCCCGCGACCTCGAACGCCCCGGCCAGTCCGGCCATGCCGCCCGAGATCAGCAGCGTCGCCCACAACGCGCGGCGCGACGAGAAGCCGGCGTAGCGCGCAGCCGCCGACGCGAGGCCGCCGACCTGCATCTGGAAGCCGCCGAACGCGCGGAACAGGTACATCCAGAAGGCGCCCACTGACAACAGCGCCACCACGAAGCCGACGTTCACGCGCAGGCCTGAGAACAGCCGCGGGATCTTGGTGGCGTCCAGGAAGGTGATCGTCTGCGGGAAGTTGTAGCCCTCGGGATCCTTCCACGCGCCGTAGACCAGGTAGTTCAGCAGCTGGTAGGACACGTAGACCAACATCAGGCTCACGAGGATCTCGCTCGCGTTGGCGCGGTCGCGCAGGAAGGCCACGATCGCGGCCCACGCCATGCCGCCGAGCGCGCCGGCCAGCAGGATGGGCAGCACGATCCAGCGGCCGGAGTCGGGCTGCGCGTGCAGCGCCACCCACGACGCGGCGATCGCGCCCAGCACGAACTGGCCCTCGGCGCCGATGTTCCACACGTTGGCGCGGTAGCAGACGGCCAGCCCCAGCCCGATCAGCATCAGCGGCGTGGCCTTCACGCACAGCTCGGAGACCGCGTACGCGCCGCGGAACGGGTCGATGAAGAAGACGCCCAGGCCGCGCACCGGATCCTTGCCCAGCAGCGCGAACAGCGCCACGCCGATGACGACGGTGATGGCCAGCGCCAGCAGCGGCGACAGCAGCGACATCGCGCGGCTCGGCGCGGGACGGGGCTCAAGCCGCAGCATGCGTCGCCTCCTGGCCGGCGTGCGCGGCGTGGCCGTTCCACAGGCCGCTCATCCACTGGCCGACCTGCTCGCGCGTGGCCTGCGCCGCGGGCACGGCCGGCGAGACGCGCCCGCGTGCGATCACGACGAGGCGGTCGGAGATCTCGAACAGCTCGTCGAGGTCCTCGCTGACCACCAGCACCGCGCAGCCGGCGTCGCGCAGCGCGATCAGCGCGCCGCGGATCTGCGCCGCCGCGCCGACGTCGACGCCCCACGTGGGCTGCGACACGATCAGCAGCTTCGGGCCGGCATCGATCTCGCGGCCGACGATGAATTTCTGCAGGTTGCCGCCCGACAGGCTGCGCGCCGGCGCCTCCGGGCCCGCGGCCTTGACGTTGTAGCGCTCGATCAGGTGGCGCGCGAGCGCGGTGGCCTGGCCGACGCGGATCCAGCCCGTGCGCGCGACGGCCTCGGTGCGAGTGAGCAGCGTGTTCTGCGCCAGCGACAGCGACGGCACGGCGCCGCGGCCCAGTCGCTCCTCGGGCACGAAGTGCAGCCCCGCGGCGCGGCGCCGGCGCGGCGAGTGGTGGCCGATCGGCTGGCCGAACAGGCGGATCGACTCGGCCGGCGCGCGGCCGTCCTCGCCGGACAGCGCCGCCATCAGCTCCTGCTGCCCGTTGCCCGACACGCCCGCGATGCCCAGGATCTCGCCGCGACGCACCTCGAACGCGACCGCGGCCAGGTCCGCACCGAACGCGCCGGTGCGCGCCAGCGTGAGCCCGTGCACCGCCAGCACCTGCTCGCCGGGCGCCGCCTGGCGGTGCTCGAGCTGCGGCGGCTCGGCGCCGATCATCAGGCGCGACAGGCTCGCGTTGCTCTCGCCGCGCGGGTCGACCTCCCCGGTGACGCGGCCCGCGCGCATCACCGTGCACTTGTGGCACAGCGCACGGATCTCGTCGAGCTTGTGGCTGATGTACAGGATGCTGCAGCCCTGGTCGGCGAGCTTGCGCAGCGTGACGAACAGCGCCTGCACGGCCTGCGGCGTCAGCACCGACGTGGGCTCGTCCAGGATCAGCAGGCGCGGCTTGGTCAGCAGCGCGCGCACGATCTCGACGCGCTGGCGCTCGCCCACGGACAGCGTGTGCACCGGCCGCAGCGGGTCGACGTCCAGCCCGTACTCGTGCGCCACCTCGGTGATGCGGCGCGTGACCTCGGCCAGCGTCCACGAGCGGTCCAGGCCCAGCCAGACGTTCTCGGCGGCGGTGAGCGTGTCGAACAGGCTGAAGTGCTGGAACACCATCGCGATGCCCAGCGCCCGCGCTTCCTGCGGGTTGCGGATCTCGACGGCGCGGCCGTCCCACGTGATCTCGCCCTCGTCGGGCCGCACCGCGCCGTAGATGATCTTCATCAGCGTGGACTTGCCCGCACCGTTCTCGCCCAGCACGGCATGGATCTCGCCGGCCCCGACGCGCAGGCTCACGCGGTCGTTGGCCTTGACGGCGGGGTAGTCCTTGCTGATGTCTTTGAGTTCCAGGCGAAGCATCGCGCGAATGGGCGGGTGGGGTTCACGGCGACCTGGCGCCGGCCGTGCGGGGTGCCGACCGGGTCGCGGTCGTCGGCCGGGGCCATCCAGGCGGACAGTTTCGCATGCAAGTCGCGCGCCAGGGCGCGCCGGCGCTCAGCCCACCGTGGCGGTGCAGCGTGCGATCGCCTCGGCCAGCTGGGCGACGTCGATCGGCTTGGCGACATAGTCGTCCATGCCGGCGGCCAGGCAGGCCTGGCGGTCCTCGTCGAACGCGTTGGCCGTCATCGCGACGATGGGCAGCGACGCGAACGGGCCGCCGAGCGCGCGGATCGCCTGCGTGGCCTCCATGCCGTCCATCTCGGGCATCTGCAGGTCCATCAGCACCAGGTCGTAGTCGCCGCGCCGCACGGCCTCGAGCGCCAGCCGCCCGTTGGCCACGAGGTGCACGCGGTGGCCCATGCGCGCGAGCAGCGAGTTGATCAGGATCTGGTTGACGTCGTTGTCCTCGGCCACCAACAGACGCAGCGCGGGCCGCGGCGGCGCCTCCTGGCCGGGCTGCGCGGCGTCGGGCTGCGCCTCGGCGCGGTCAACGACGCGGCTGGGGATCGTCACCGTGAAGCGGCTGCCGATGCCCGGCGTGCTGGTGGTGGCGATCGCGCCGCCCATCATCTGCACGATCTCGCGCGTGATCGCCAGCCCCAGGCCGCTGCCGCCGTAGCGCCGCATCGTGGTGGAGTCGGCCTGCGTGAAGCGGTCGAACAGCGTGGGCATCGCGCTCTCGGGGATACCGATGCCCGTATCGCTGACTTCCAGCCGCAGCGTCACGTCGCGGCCGGCGCCGGGCTCGACCGCGACGCTCACCTGCACCGCGCCCTGGTCGGTGAACTTGACGGCGTTGCCCACGAGATTGAACAGGATCTGCTGGATGCGGATGACGTCGCCCTTGATCAGAGCGTCCTCGTGCGGCGACACCTCCAGCCGCAGCGCCAGGCCCTTGGACACGGCGCGCTCGCGCATCAGCGCCACGACGCCCTCGGCCGCGGGACGCACGCTGAACGGCGCCGACGTCAGCTGCATCTGGCCGGCCTCGATGCGCGAGACGTCCAGGATGTCGTTGATCAGCGCCAGCAGCAGGCGGCCGGAACTGCCGATCAGCTCGGCGTGGCGGCGCTGCTGCGAGTCGAGCGGCGAGTTCAGCATCAGCTCGTTCAGGCCCAGCACCGCGTTCAGCGGGGTGCGGATCTCGTGGCTCATCGTCGCGAGGAACTGCGACTTGGCCTGGTTGGCGGCCTCGGCGTTCTCCTTGGCCTGCGCGAGCCGGCGCTCGGCCGCGGTGACGTCGTGGTAGATGCTGACCATCCCGCCGTCGGACGTGCGGCGGTCGGAGATGTGCACCATCATCCCGTTGGCCAGCTCGCGCGCGCTCTCGCCCTCGCCTAGGCGGCGCGAGCGCAGGCGGTTGTCGATCCAGTCCTGGCCGGCCTGTGGCGTGGCGTCGAACTGCGTGGCGGTGCGCGTGGCGTGCGCGAGCTCGGCGTGCGTCATGCCGACGCGGATCACGTCGCGCAGCCACGGGAACATCGCGAGGAAACGCTCGTTCCAGCGCACGATGCGGTCGTCCGGGTCGCACAGCAGGAAGCCGTCGGGCAGCACGACCAGCGCCTGGTCCAGCGCCTGCGCCGAGCGCGCCGCGGCGCTGCGGGCGTCCGCCAGTCGATTGAACTGCCACTGCGACAGCGCGCCGCCCAGCAGGGTCAGCGCGAGCAGCGCCACCGACGCGATCAGGATGATGTTGCGGTTCTGCTGCCAGGCCTGCAGCGCGTCGGCCAGCGGCAGGCTGACCGTCACGCGCAGCGAGCGGTACAGCGTGGGCCGCGCGGCCACGATCGCCGGCACGCCGGTGAGCCGCGACGGCGCCTGCACCGGCCGGCCCTGCAGCGCGGCCTCGGGCAGCGCGGTGGCCTCGCGCACCCGCAGGCCCGCGCCCGAGGGCACCGTGGCCAGCAACTGGCCGTCGCCGCGTTCCAGCGTCACCTCCAGGCCGGGGCTGCCGCCGGCCTGCGCGATGATCGCGGCCAGCGCCGTCTGCGGCACCTCCACGACGGCCAGCGCGCGACGGCCGTCGAGCAGTGCGACGACGCGGCCCAGGTAGACCGAGGGCTCCGTGGTGGCGGGGCTGATCGCCGGGTCGCTGATCGAGAGCTGCGGCACCGGCTGCGCGAGCAGTCGCGCGGCAAAGCCGTCGGGCAGGTGCATGCCGTTGCGGTCGCTGGAAGGCAGGCTGGCGGCCAGCGTGTGGCCCTGGTCGTCGATCAACGCGGCGTCGTTGAACAGCAGCTGGCGGTCCTTGAACGACGCCATCGCGCGGTGCGCGGCCTCGGCGTCGAGCTCGCCCGGCGCGCGCCACGCCGGCGCGATGACCGAGGCCAGGCTCGTGAGCTGCAGGTCCAGCGCCAGCAGCGCGCGGTTGATCTCGGACTCCGAGCCCGCCGCCGTCTGCGCGACGCTCCGCTCGGCCTGCGCGATCGCGTCGCGGCGCTCGGCCGCCACCAGCCAGGCGGCGGTCGCCACCAGGGCCAGCAGCAGCGCGCAGGTCGCGGCCCAGACGATCGCGCTCGAACGCCGCAGCGACGCCTTCATCGAGCCTCGATCCCCGCGACCGGCGCGATCGTGCGGTTCCAGATCGCCGCGCACTGCGGCCCGCAGCGCTGCAGCCAGCGCGGCAGCACGGTGGCCGCGAAGATCTCGCGGCGCAGGCGCTCGTCGGCCGGCGACGCCGGCACCTCCGTCATGCGACCCGCGCGGCCCGCCTTGCACGACGGCGCGCCGATGTCGCAGGCCAGGCCGTCGGCGGTCTCGCGCTCGGACTCGTCCCAGATGTCGCGCTCCACGCGCGGCAGCTCGCGCCGCAGCAGCGCCTTGAGGTCCGTCGGCAGCGCGTTCCACGCCGCGCCGTTGGCCACGAACAGCGACAGCCCCCAGCTGATGGCCATCGGGTGGATGTACGAGGTCGCCTTGTCCAGGCCCACCGTGTTGCCCGACATCGTGCCGGTGATCGCGCAATCGAGCTCGTCGCGCTCGAGCAGCGGCAGGATGTCGCCGAAGCCGGTGGTGACCGGCTTGCCGCCGAGCGCCTCGACCCAGTCCGACTGCGCCGGCCCCGACGTGCGCACCCGCAGGCCGGCCAGGCCCCGCAGCCCCGCGAACGGCTTCCTGCAATAGACGACCTGCGCGGGATAGACGTAAGCCGCCAGCACCTCGATGCCATAGCGATCGCGCATCATCCCCTCGAGGTAGGGCCGGAACGCGGCGACCGAGCGGCGCATCGAGGCCATGTCCGGATTGAGCCCGGCCAGGTCGGGCGCGCTCAGCTCGGGATCCTTGGTGATGCCGCCCGAGACCTGCACCGTGGCGAACGGCACCGCCCCCAGTTGAACCAGCGTCAGCACCTCCTGGCTGCGGATGCCGGCGCGGTCGAACGGCACGATCTCGGCGGTGTAGCGGCCCAGGCTCAGGCGCGCGAGCTCGGTCTCCCAGAACGGACGTTCATGGCGCGTGAACTGGTTCAGGCTGCCCAGGCCGCCCACGATGCGCAGGCGCAGCGCCGGCGTGGCCGGCGGGGCCTCGGCGGCCGACGCCAGCCCGGCCACGGCGGCCAGCAGCGCCAGCCCGGCTCGCACGCGAACTCCGATGCGCACACCGATCATGTTCGAACCCCGATCTTGTTGACGATCGTCCCGGGACGTCCGGGGGCCTGCCCCGGGCCCCCCGTCGCGCAGTTGCGCAACAGGCGCTAGCGTACTCCCGCGCGGGGCCGCCGGCACTCAGGCGAAGTGCAACAGGGCAAGCGTTCCCGTGGCCGATGCCACGCCCAGCGCGCCCGCGGCCCAGGCGGGCCGTCGACCGTCGAGCAGCGCGCCGACCGCCCACAGCCCCGCGACGATCGCGGCCGCCACGCCGGCGAGCGCGGCGCGGCCCAGCTCGTCCTCGCGCCACAGCAGCCCGCCGGTGCCGGCGGTGGCCAGCAGGAACAGCGCAATGGCCAGCGCCGCGCGGCCGCGGCCCACCGGGCGCTCGACCGGCCTCTCGACCGGCGCCGGCTCGGGCTCCGACGCCGCGCGCCAGCCCGGCGCGCGCAGCAGCACGCCCAGCTTGTCGCGCCAGCCGCGCACGCTGCGGACGCGGCGCCACAGCTCGAGGTAGTTCGCGCCGACCGCGTGCAGCGGATCCCAGCCGGCCAGCGGCACCGTCGTGCCGTAGACGCATGGCTCGGACTCCGGCTCGAAGCTGCCGAACAGCCGATCCCACAGCACCAGGATCGCGCCGTAGTTGCGATCGAGGTAGCGCGCGTTGGTGGCGTGGTGCACGCGGTGGTTGGACGGCGTCGACACCCAGCGGTCGAGCCAGCCGAGCTTGCCGACGTGCTCGGTGTGGATCCAGAACTGGTAGAACAGCACGACGATGCCGGCCAGCGCGAACAGCGTCGGCGGAACGCCCACCAGCGCCATCGGCAGGAAGAACGGCCAGCCGGTCAGGGCGTAGGCGCTCTCCTGGCGCAGCGCGGTCGACAGGTTGAAGCGCCGGCTCTGGTGGTGCACCACGTGCGCGGCCCAGAACAGCGCGCTCTCGTGCGAGACGCGGTGCAGCCAGTAGTCGCACAGGTCGTACAGCAGCACGGCCAGCACCGCGCCGGGCCAGTGCTGCCACAGCGGCGAATGCGGCGTCAGCGCGAGGATCGGGAACGCCAGCGCATACAGCCCGACCTGGATCAGCTGCGTGCACGCAGCCACCACCTGGCTCAGCAGGCCCTGGCTGAGGCTGGCCAGCGTGTCGGCCAGGCCGTAGTTGTTGCGCCCGCGCACGAGGCCCCACGCGAACTCGGCGGCCATCAGCACGCCGAACACCGGCAGCGCGTAGAGGACGGCGTCGTCCATCACTCGCCCGTCACTTGAAGCGCCACGCGAGCGCGAGCAGGGCCGACGCGCGCGATCGCGCCGCCACGCGCGGGCTCGCGCGCACGGCGGACGTGATCGGCTCCCACTGCACGTGGGCCAGCGCGACCCAGGTCTGCGCGAACGGCAACTCGCCCGACAGCTGCAGCACGGGCGTGGTGGAGGCGGCGTGCACGTCGTACAGATGCGCGTCGTAGCGCGTGCTGCGCCGCGCGAGGCCGGCCTGCGGGTAGAGCGTCACGGGGCCGACCGGCAGCTCCGCCGCATACGACGCCTCCAGCAGCGTGCCGCCGGAGACGGTGTCGACGAACGCGTCGGCGAACACGCCGCCCCAGGGCGTCTCCTGGAACGTGCCCAGGCCCACGGGCCGCGGGTTGGTGCGATGCGCGAGGCCCGGGCCGTCGGCGTCCGTGCCCTCGGTGCTGACGCGCGCGACCACCTCGAGGGATCCCCATCCGACGGGCACGAGCTTCGCGCCGAAGGTGTCCTCGCGCACGAACAGCGGCCCGAGATCGCCGTACGCGTAGGGCAGCGCGAAGGTGCGCGCCGATGCGCCGGGCGCGATGGCGCGCGTGCGCTGCACGCCCAGGCCGAGGTCGCCGACGAAGTGCAGGCCGTCATCGGCGTGCGCGGCGGCGGCGACGCAGGCCGCCAGGACGAGCGCGCCGGCCCGCATCACGCGCGGCTGAACACGAGCGCCGCGTTGGTGCCGCCGAACGCGAACGAGTTGCTGATCGCGTGGCGCAGGCCGGGCGCGCGCTGCGCCTCGCCCAGCACGTGGCCGACGCCGGCGCAGCGCGCGTCGAGCGTGGCGACGCCCAGCGTGGCCGGCACGACGCCCGCCTGCAGCGCGGCCACCGTCAACGCCGCCTCGAGCGCGCCGCCGGCGCCCAGCAGGTGGCCGTGCGCGGCCTTGGTGGAGCTCACGCGCAGCGCGGCCGCGTGCTCGCCCCACACGTCGCGCAATGCCTCGCATTCGACCGGGTCGCCCGCCACCGTGGCGGTGCCGTGCGCGTTGCAGTAGCCGATGTCCGCCGGCGCGAGCCCGGTCGCGGCCAGCGCGGCCTTCAGTGTCGATACCTGGCCCCGTACCTGCGGATTGGTCAGGTGCAGCGCGTCGCAACGCACCGCCGAGCCCGCGAACCAGGCGCGCGGCGCGTCCGGCAGGTCCTCCTCGCGCCGCAGCACGAAGAACGCCGCGCCCTCGCCCAGCACCAGGCCCGCGCGGTTGGCCGCGAACGGGCGGCAGCTCTGCGAGACATTGCCTTCGTCGGGCGGCGCCAGCGTGCGCAGCGCATGCCAGGCCGCGACGGTGCCGCGCGCGAGCGGCGCCTCGACGCCGCCGCAGATCGCGATGTCGACCTCGCCGCGGCGCAGCGCGTGCGCGGCCTCGGCCATCGCCACCGAGCCCGACGCGCAGGCCACGGCGTAGGTCAGCACGGGGCCGCGGATGTCCGCGTGGATCGCCACCACCGCGGACGCGCCGTTGACCATGCCGGCCGGCACCGTCAGCGGCGGGATGCGGCCGCCGCCGTACAGCGCGCCGAAGCCCGCGTCCATCGTGGCCGCGCCGCCCATGCCGGTGCCCAGGTACAGGCCGACCCGCTCGGGATCGGGCCAGGCGGACAGGCGCGCATCGGCCAGGGCCTTGCGCACCGCGCCCAGCGCCATCTGGCTCACGCGCTCGGTGCCGACCTGCTGCAGACGCGTCAGCACCTGCGAGACGTCGCTCGTCACCTGCGCGGCGGCGATGTCGGGCAGGCCGTCGAACGACATCCGCCCCACCGCGCTGCGGCCGGCGACGAGGCGCTCCCAGCTCTCCTGAAGCGAGTCGCCCAGCGGGCTGGTGACGCCGATGCCGGCGATACCGATGCGCGACGTGGCCACGTCAGGCCTTCTCGGGCAGCCCGTCGATCAGCGTGGCGAGCTGGCGCAGCGTCGTCACGGTGGTGGCGGCCTCGTCGGGCACGGTGACGTGGAAGGCGTCGTCGATCTCGAACATCAGCTCCGCGACGGTCAGCGAGTCGAGGTTGTAGCTGGCGAACGGCGCGTCGGCATCGATGGCGGCGATGTCCACGCCGAACTTGTCGTGGATCAGGTGGGTGAGGCGATCGAGAGTGCTCATGGTGCGGGCGCCGCTTCCACGACGTCGAATTCGGTGGAGATGTCGTGCGCGAACGGCACGCTGTCGAAGGGGTTGGCGTCCAGGCCTTGCAGGAAGTCGCTGAGGCGGTCGGCGACCAGGTGGCGGTCGTTGTCGGCCGTGACCATGTGGTAGCTGTTCTCCAGCACGTGCAGGCTCAGCAGGCCGGTGGGCACGCGCGCGAGCGCGCGCCGCACGCTCGCGAGGCGGCAGATCTCGTCGTCGCGCGCATGCTGGACCTGCACCGGATGCGCGAGATCGGGCAGCAGCGTGCGCACGTGCGCGGACAAGCGCTCGCTCTCGCGCACGACGCGCAGCGGCACGCTGGGCGGGCCGGCCAGCGAGGTCTCGCCGGCCGCGATCTGCTGGCGGATCAGCGCGCGCATGCGTTCGTTGCGCAGTCCGAAGGGCTCGCGCTCGCGCATCGAGAACAGCCCCGTCAGGCCGGTGGCGTAGGCGATGGGCCGCAGCGCGTACCACCACGGCAGCGCCCAGCCGTCATAGGCGAACAGCGGCGACAGCAGCGCGATGCCGCGCAGCGCGGGGCGCGCGCGCCCGGCCGCGGCGGCCAGCGCGAGCATCGCGCCGGTGCACAGGCCGCCCAGGACGTAGGGCTCGCTGGATTCGAGCTCGAGCTCGTCGAGCTTGCGGTTGGCGGCGTCGACCCAGTCGCGCCACGTGACGCCGTCGACGAGCGTGCCGGCGCTGTAGCCCGGCAGCTCGGGCGCGACCAGCCGCACGCCGTGCCGCCGCAGCGGGTGCGTGAGGAAGCCGAATTCCTTGGGGCTGCTGGCCAGGCCGTGGAAGAGGACGAGCCGGCTTGTGCGGCCGGCCCAGGCGGGATCGGAGGACTTGATCGACGACATCGGGAACGGGTTGAACTGCCACGCGTTCGACGATGGACTCGCCTCGAATGTGACGGTTCAATTGTCGAATGCCACCCTGATCGGCGTGTTCAGCCAGCGGCAAGGCTCACGCAAGATTGGGTCGTCGAGCCGCGTTGCCTGTCGATTTCCTGTCGTCCTAACTTCATTTTAAAGCGGACAGATCGCGTCAGCTTGCGGCAAGCGCACGCGGTCGGCCCGGCATGCCGCGCGAGCGTTGTGGCAGCGAGGACCGCGCATGAGAAGCGGCCTCGCTCCCACACCACGACAAATCGAGGAAACGCATGAAGACCACCGTTCGCGCCGCCGCGTTCGCGCTGCCGCTGCTGATGTCCACGCTGGCCATGGCGCAGCTGCCGGGCCGCCATCCGCACTACATTCACGCGCTGTCCGACCTGCGCGCCGCGCAATGGCAGATCGACCACCGGCGCCCCGAGGACGGCGAGATCCGCGAGGACGAGCTCGTCGCCTCCGACGAGGTCGCCGCCGCCATCCACTCGACCACCAGCGCCGCGGCCGCGGACGGCAAGGATCTCGGCTGGAACCCGCCGCCGGACGCGCCGCTGGCCTACGACGGCCGCCTGCACGCCGCGATCGACCTGCTGCGCGCGGCGCGCACCGATCTCGCGCTGCCCGAGGACGACCCGATGGCGCGCAACCAGCAGAAGCTCGCGATCCTGCGCGTGGACGCCGCGCTGCACGCCGCCCAGCGCGCGGTCGGCGCCGTCCGCCGCCTCGACGACAGCCGCGAGTGACAAAAGTCCGGCCGGCCGGCGACGCGCCACGGTCGCGTTAAAGCCGGCCGACGGGGCCGCCGATAAGAAGGGAACGGCGGGGCCGCGATCGCGTGATGACACGCCGCGCCGCCCCGCTTTTCCAACGCTTGCGGAAGGCTCCGATGAGTCAGGCCAAACCACGTCAGTACCTGGGCGCGCTGCGCGCCGCCCTGGCCGCCGCCAAGGCGGTCAACAAGTCGCGCGTCGCGGCCTACCACGTGCTGCCGAACGGCATCAGCTGCAAGATGGACTGGGCCGGCTGGAGCGACCCCTGGTACAACGCCACGCCGCGCCAGCAGGCGCTGCTGGACGTGCTGCAGGACCTGCTGGACGGCGGCGAGACCGAGGTGCCGATGATCGCGCTGAAGACGGCGCTGCGGCTCGAGATCCCCGAGTCCGAGATCCTGCGCAGCCGCGACAACGTCGGCGCCGACGGCGAGTCGGGCTACTTCTTCGACGACATCATGCACGGGCTGTACATGCTCGATGCGCAGGAAACCGAGCAGGTCTTCTACGGCCTGATCGACCGGCTGATGCAGCCCGAATGCGGGCACGCGGGCCTGATCGACCGCTGACGCCACCCCGCCCGGGGATGCCCTCCCCGCGAATCGCGGCATAAGTCACGCCGGGCCGGCCCCGGGGTCGCCATAATCCGCGACTATGCCGCCCGCCCTCCGCCATCTCCTGGCCGCCCTGCTCGCGACCTGCGCCATCGCGGCCGGCGCGGCGCCGCGCATGCCGATGGTGACCATGCTCGATGGCGACGCCACCCTGCTGCGGGACGGCATGCGCTTCGCGCTCGCCGAGGGCGTGCGCCTGCAGGCCGGCGACCTCCTGGCCACCGGCCACCAGACGCGCCTGTTGCGCGTCGAGTTCCCCGACGGCCCCGGCGTCGCGCTGGGCCCCGACAGCCGCGCGATGGTCACGCCCAGCCTCGGCGGCGAGGGGCAGCACGCCGGCGTCTACCTGCTTTCCGGGTGGGCCAAGCTGGCCGCGCCCGCGGGCGCCGGCGGATCGATCCGCAGCGCCGTGGCCGACACCGACACCGCCGCCGGCACGCTGATCCTGGACGTCGACGCCGGCACCGCCGAGGCCTTCGCCGAGACGGGCCCCTCGCGCGTGCAGCCGCGCGCGCCCGAGGCCGCGGCGCTGGCGCTGAAGTCCGGCGAGATGCTCACGCTGCCCGCCGCCGGCAAGCCCGTGCTGGCGCGCGGCGCGTCGCCCGCGTTCGTGCAGGCGATGCCGCGCGTGTTCATGGATTCGCTGCCCTCGCGCCTGGCCGCCTTCAAGGCCGACGTCGCGCCGCGCCGGCTCGGCGACATGACCTACGCCGACGCCCAGCCCTGGATCGACGCCGAGGCGCCGCTGCGCCGCGTCTTCGCCGAGCGCTGGCGCCGCCTGGCCGCCGACCCGCAGTTCCGCAGCGGGCTCGTCGACGGCCTGAAGTCGCATCCGGAATGGACGCCCATCCTGTACCCGCCCGCCCGCGGGGCGCCCGCCGCCACCAATCCCTGACTCGCTCGCCACAGCCAGCCAAGCCATGAAGCTCCTCGTCAAGTTCAACCTGGTGTTCCTGCTCGTCTTCCTCGTGGGCCTGACCGCCTCCACGCTGATCGCGCGCGGCCTGCTGCGCGAGGCCGCCAAGGAACAGGTCGTCGACACCGCCCGCCTGCTGATGACCGGCGCCAACGGCGTCAGCACGTACACGGCCACGCAGATCAAGCCGCTGCTCGAGACGCAGATGAAGTACACCTTCCTGCCGCAGTCGATCCCGGCGTATTCCGCGGCCGAGGTGCTCGCCCACCTGCAGAAGACCTACCCGGACTACGCGTTCAAGTCCGCGATGCTCAACCCGACCAACCCGCGCGACCGCGCCGTGGCCTGGGAAGAGGACATCGTGCGCACCTTCAAGCAGCAGGCCGACCTGAAGGAATTCGTCGGCGAGCGCGAGACGCCCACCGGCACCGCGCTGTTCATCGCGCGCCCCATCGTGCTGACCAACCCCGGGTGCCTCGCCTGCCACAGCACGCCCGAGGCCGCGCCCAAGACGCTGACCGACAAGTACGGCCCCGCCAACGGCTTCGGCTGGACGCTCAACGAGCCGCTGGGCGCGCAGGTGGTGTCGGTGCCGATGACGCTGCCGCTGCACCAGGCCGACCGCGAGCTGATGGTGGTCGTGGGCGTGCTGGCCGGCGTGTTCCTGCTGATCGGCGCGGCGCTGAACCTGATGCTCTACCGCCTGGTCATCCGGCCGGTGAGCACGCTGTCGTCCATCGCCGACCGCGTCTCGCTGGGCGAGTTCGAGGCGCCCGAGTTCGGCGTGAAGTCCAGGGACGAGATCGGCGTGCTGTCCGATTCGTTCAACCGCATGCGCACGAGCCTGGCGCACGCGATGAAGATGCTCGAAGGCTGATCCCGATACCCCTGCCCCCATGACCACGCCCCCGATCCCCGAACGCATCGGCAAGTACACGATCTCCGCGGTCCTCGGCCGCGGGTCGATGGGCACGGTCTACAAGGCGTTCGACCCGCACATCCATCGGCCGGTGGCGATCAAGACGATCCACCGCGAGCTGCTCGGCGACAACCAGGCCGCCGACTCGATCGCGGCGCGCTTCCGCAACGAGGCCAAGGCCGTCGGCCGCATCCAGCACCCGGGCGTGGTGGCGATCTACGATTTCGGCGAGGACGGCGACGTCACCTTCATCGCGATGGAGTTCGTCGACGGCCGCACGCTGGACGACATCCTCGCCGTGCCGCAGATGCTGTCAGAGGCCAACGTGCTGGCGGTGATGGACCAGTTGCTCGAGGCACTGTCCGTCGCGCACGCGCAGGGCGTCTGGCACCGCGACATCAAGCCGGCCAACCTGATCGTCACCAAGCAGGGCCAGGTCAAGCTGACCGACTTCGGCATCGCGCGGCTGGAGGACGCCAACCTCACGCAGGTGTCGTCGATGATCGGCACGCCCGCGTACATGGCGCCCGAGCAGTTCACGGGCAAGGGCATCGACCACCGCGCCGACCTGTTCGCGTGCGGCGTGCTGCTGTACCGCATGCTCACCGGCCGGCGCGCGTTCACGGGCGCCACGCAGGAGGTGATGTACAAGATCCTCAACGAGGACCCGCCGGCGCCCAGCATCGTCACCAAGGGCCTGCGCCCGGTGGCATACGACGCCGTCGTCGCCCGCGCCATCGCCAAGAATCCGGCCGACCGCTACGCCGACGCGCAGGCGATGCGCGCCGCGCTGCAGGGGCTGTCGCGCGCGCCGGCCACGCCGGGCGCCAAGGCCACGGTGATCCTGCCGATCGCGCGCGACGGCGAGCAGCCGCACACCACCAGCGCCGTCTCGCCGAGCGTGGCGTCGCCCAACACCGTGCCGCCGCGACGCGACCCGCTCGCCTCGGGCACCGGCGCCAGCAACGCCAGCGGCACGGGGGTGTCCATCGGCAGCTGGGATCCGGCGGAACTGCAGCGCCTGGAGCGCGCGCTGGCCACGCACGTCGGGCCGATGGCGCGCGTGATGGTGCGCGACGCCGCGCGCACGCACCACGACGCCACCAGCCTGGCCACCGCCGTGGCGCGCCACATCCCCGAGGAAGCCAAGCGCCAGCGCTTCATCGAGCAGGCGCGCGGCGCCAGCCAGATCACGCCGGTGGGCTCGCCGATGGCCAGCGGGGCCACGCCGATCCCGCACCACGCGCCCGCCGCGGCGCCGGCCGCACCCGGGGGCGCCGCGCTGACCGAGGACTTCAAGGCGCAGGTCGCGCTGATCGTCACCCGCAAGATGGGCCCGATCGCCCGCGTGATGGTCAAGCGCGCGGCCGACGCCGCCGGTGGCAGCCAGGCGCATTTCGTCCACCTGCTGCTCGAGGCGCTGCCCGAGGCCGACCGCTGGGCGGTGCAGGGCGACATCATCAAGCTCGGTTGACCGGCGTCACGGCCGCCGCGGCCCTGTAACCCGCTTGATAGCCCGGGCGAGCCCCTCGGGCAGGCGGATGGGTGGAAAATGCCGGCCGGGAACCCCGGCGCCACGCCCTCGAGGCACGCTCACGGCGGTCGCGGTTCCGCCCCTCGAAACCCTGGAACTGCGCCGATGACCACCCAACAGCCGACCATCATCTACACCCTGACGGACGAAGCGCCCCTGCTGGCGACCCACGCCTTCCTGCCCGTCGTGCGCGCCTTCACGGCGCCGGCGGGCATCGCCGTCGAGGCCAGCGACATCTCCGTCGCGGCCCGCATCCTGGGCGAGTTCCCCGAGTACCTGACCGACGAGCAGAAGGTGCCCGACAACCTGGCCGAGCTCGGCCGGCTGACGCTGCTGCCCGACACCAACATCATCAAGCTGCCCAACATCAGCGCCTCGGTGCAGCAGCTGGTGGCCGCGATCAAGGAACTGCAGGGCAAGGGCTACAAGGTGCCCGACTACCCCGAGCAGCCGGCCAGCGACGACGAGAAGAAGATCCGCGCCCGCTACGCCAAGTGCCTGGGCAGCGCCGTCAACCCCGTGCTGCGCGAAGGCAACTCCGACCGCCGCGCCCCGCTGGCGGTGAAGAACTACGCGCGCAAGCACCCGCACTCGATGGGCGTGTGGAGCCAGGCCTCGCAGACGCACGTGGCCACGATGAAGGGCGGCGACTTCTATCACGGCGAGAAGTCGATGACGCTGGACAAGGCGCGCGACGTGCGCATGGAACTCGTCACCAAGTCAGGCAAGACGACGGTGCTCAAGCCCAAGGTCGCGCTGCAGGCCGGCGAGATCATCGACTCGATGTTCATGAGCAAGAAGGCGCTGCTCGAGTTCTACGAGCGCGAGATGGAAGACGCGCGCAAGACGGGCGTGATGTTCTCGCTGCACGTCAAGGCCACCATGATGAAGGTGTCGCACCCGATCGTGTTCGGCCACGCCGTGCGCATCTTCTATCGCGAGGCCTTCGAGAAGCACGGCAAGCTGTTCGACGAGCTGGGCATCAACGTCAACAACGGCATGGCCACGCTGTACGAGAAGATCGCCACGCTGCCCACGTCCAAGCGCGACGAGATCATCCGCGACCTGCACGCCTGCCACGAGCATCGCCCTGAACTGGCGATGGTCGACTCGGCCAAGGGCATCACGAACCTGCACGCGCCCAACGACGTGATCGTCGACGCGTCGATGCCGGCCATGATCCGCATCGGCGGCAAGATGTGGGGCGCCGACGGCCGCCCGAAGGACACCAAGGCCGTGATCCCGGAGAGCACGTTCGCCCGCATCTACCAGGAAGTCATCAATTTCTGCAAGACCAACGGCAACTTCGACCCGGTGACGATGGGCACGATCCCCAACGTCGGCCTGATGGCGCAACAGGCCGAGGAATACGGCTCGCACGACAAGACCTTCGAGGTGGCCGAGGCCGGCGAGGGCCGCATCGTCGACATCGCCACCGGCGAGGTGTTGCTCACCCAGCACGTCGAGCAGGGCGACATCTGGCGCATGTGCCAGGTCAAGGACGCGCCGATCCGCGACTGGGTCAAGCTGGCCGTCACGCGCGCCCGCAACTCCGGCATGCCGGCCGTGTTCTGGCTGGATTCATACCGCCCGCACGAGGCCGAGCTGCGCAAGAAGGTCGTCGCCTACCTGAAGGACCACGACACGACGGGCCTGGACATCCAGATCATGTCGCAGGTGCGCGCGATGCGTTACTCGCTGGAGCGCGTGATCCGCGGCAAGGACACGATCTCGGTGACCGGCAACATCCTGCGCGACTACCTCACCGACCTGTTCCCGATCATGGAGCTGGGCACCAGCGCCAAGATGCTGTCGATCGTGCCGCTGATGGCCGGCGGGGGCATGTACGAGACCGGTGCGGGCGGCTCGGCGCCCAAGCATGTCAAGCAGCTGGTCGAGGAGAACCACCTGCGCTGGGATTCGCTGGGCGAGTTCCTGGCGCTGGCCGTGTCGCTGGAAGACATGGGCATCAAGCTGGGCAACGCCAAGGCCAAGCTGCTGGCCAAGACGCTGGACGCCGCCACCGGCAAGCTGCTGGACAACAACAAGTCGCCGTCGCCCAAGACGGGCGAGCTCGACAACCGCGGCAGCCAGTTCTACCTCGCGCTGTATTGGGCGCAGGAGCTGGCCGCGCAGTCCGACGACCTCGAGCTGCAGGCGCACTTCAAGCCGATCGCCGCGGCGCTGACGTCCAAGGAAAAGACGATCGTCGGCGAACTGTCGGACGTGCAGGGCAAGCCGGTGGACATCGGCGGCTACTACAAGCCCGACACCGCCAAGACCGACGCCGCGATGCGCCCGAGCGCCACGTTCAACGCGGTGCTGGAAAGCGCCCAGGCCTGACGGTTCGCGGGCGGCCCGGTCCGGGTCGCCTCGCGCGCGGCGTCAGATCGAGACGCTGCGCCAGAGGCCGAAGTGCCACACCCACGCGGCCAGCGCGGCGCCCGCCGCGAAGGCCCACACGTCGGTGCGCGGCTGGAACATCCCCAGCCGCCGGTACACGAGCGCGTTGAACGGGTACATGAACAGGCCCATCAACGCGCCGCCCGTCACCAGCCCCACCGCGCCGCCCAGGTGGAAGCCCACCCACAGCAGCGCGAACAGGATCGCGACCTCCATCGACAGCATCAGCGTGTTGAGGCCCGGCCGGCCGATCGCCCACGGCACGCCGGCGTACGACGAGATCACGATCTTGAAGACGGTGCCCACGGCCTGGATCTGCAGCAGCGCGCCCACCGCGTGGTAGCGCTTGTCGTAGACGAGGTCGACGAGCCGGTCGCCGGCCACGGCCAGCAGCGTGGCCACCGCCACCACGCCCAGCATCTGCAGCCGCCGCGCACGCTCCACGGCGCGCGGCAGGTCCTTCGGCCGCGTGCGGAAGATCTCCGAGTACGCCGCAAACAGCACGCGCCCGCTGACCGACTGGATCAGGTTCCACGCCACCATCACCAGCGCGGTGGAGATGCCCAGGAAGCCGACCACCTTCGCGCCGACCAGCGCCGCGTTGAGCAGGTTGCCACCCTCGCCGGCCAGGAAGGTGACCGACGACGACATCATCACCCAGCTGCCGAAGGCCAGCACCTCGCGCACCACGCCGCGATCGAGCGCGAAGCGGTTGCGCGCGCCGGGCAGCGCGAGGTGGCTGGCCAGCATCATCGTGAACGCGTTGGCCCAGTTGCCCGCCACCAGCGCCCACGGCGTGGGGCTGACGCGGGCCCAGCCGATCATCACGGCGACGCCCACGCACTGCGAGCCCAGTTCCATCGCCGTCAACCGGCCGACCTCCAGCCGGCGGTTGACGAGCGCGATCCTGGTCGACGCGAACGAGCTGATCAGCGCCGCCGCGCCCATCGCGGGCAGCAGCGCGACGAGCGCCGGCTGGTGGTAGGCCGCGGCCACCGGCGCGCCGAGCGCCGTCATCACCAGCAGGATCAGCGTGCCCTTGAGGATGTCCAGCGTCCAGATCGTGTCCAGGTAGCGCTGCTCGTGGCCGCGCGCACTGCGCACGGCGCCCTGCATCAGGCCGACGTCGGAGAACAGGCGCGCGGCGGTGAGGATCGCCTGCGCGATCGCCATCAGGCCGAAGGCCTCTGGAAAGAGCAGGCGCGTGAGGACGAGGTTGCTGCCCAAGCGCAGGGCCTGGCTCGCGAGGCTGCCGGCGATCGTCAGTCCGCCGCTGCGCAGGATGCGCGCGGACAGGCTGGGGCGCGCCGGCTCCGCCGCGGCCGGCGGCAGGGCCAGTGTTTCCGTGTTCACGGCCGCCCTCAGTGGTGCAGCCGCGCGCGGCGTGCCGTCGTGCGATTGCCGCACCGCCCTGCTTCGATGGCTTCGTGGCGCATCGACCCTCCGTTCCTTGTTGTGCAGAAATCCTACTGCACAACGGGCGCGGATGTAACCGGATGTGCGTGACAGCACCCGGCCCCGGCGTGGCGAAAGGCCGCTTTCCCGCGGATTCCGGCTGAAGGCGAGCTGACGCGCCCTCAGCGCTCCAGCGGCAGGCCCACGTAGTTCTCCGCCATCGCCGCCGACGCGGCCTCCGAACCGACGAGGTAGTCGAGCTCGGCGTGCTGCATGCGGCGGTCGAACGCGCCGTCGCCCGGGAAGCGGTGCATCAGCGACGTGAACCACCACGAGAAGCGCTCCGCCTTCCAGATGCGGCGCAGGCAGCGCGCGGAGTAGCCGTCGACGCCGGCGTCGCTGCGATCGAGGTAGTGCTCGCGCAGCGCCGCGGCCAGGTAGCCGACATCCGACGCCGCCAGGTTCAGGCCCTTGGCGCCGGTGGGCGGCACGATGTGCGCGGCGTCGCCGGCCAGGAACAGGCGGCCGAAGCGCATCGGCTCGGCCACGAAGCTGCGCAGCGGCGCGATGCTCTTTTCCAGCGACGCGCCGGTGACGACGCGGTCGGCCACCTCGGCGGGCAGGCGGCGCCGCAGCTCGTCCCAGAACGCGTCGTCCGACCACGCCTCCACGCGGTCGTGCAGCGGCACCTGCACATAGTAGCGGCTGAGCGCGGCGCTGCGCTGGCTGCACAGCGCGAAGCCGCGCTCGTGGTTAGCGTAGACCAGCTCATGGCGCGCCGGCGGCACGTGCGCCAGCAGCCCCAGCCAGCCGAACGGATAGACCTTTTCGTAAGCCGCGATCGCCCCCGCGGGCACGCTCGCGCGCGCGACGCCGTGGAAGCCGTCGCAGCCGGCGATGAAGTCGCAGCGCAGCTCGCGCTCGACGTCGCCCTGGCGCCAGCGCAGCACCGGCGCGGCGCCGTCGAAGTCGTGCAGCGACACGTCGGCGGCCTCGTACACCGTCGTGCGCCCCACCGCCGCGCGTGCCGCCATCAGGTCGCGCGTGACCTCGGTCTGGCCGTAGACCGTGACGCAGCGGCCGGTCAGGCGCTCGAAGTCGATGCGGTGCAGCCGGTCGTCGAACGCCAGCTCGGTGCCCGCGTGGCGCAGGCCCTCGCGATGCAGCCGCTCGGTGACGCGCGCCTGTTCCAGCAGCTGCACCGTCGTCTGCTCGAGCACGCCCGCGCGGATGCGCCCCAGCACGTACTCGGGCGTGCGCGCCTCCAGGATCACGTTGTCGACGCCCGCCTCGTGCAGCAACTGGCCCAGCAGCAGCCCCGCCGGGCCCGCGCCGATGATGGCCACCTGCGTCCTGAGGGCGCTCATCGCGCGCCCGATGTCGGTTCGTGCGGCATCGTCGTCTCCATGTATTGATCTCGTGCCCGCAGCGTAGGTCTGCGCGCGGGAACGCTCAATGCACGGAAGATGCGAATGCTAGGACTTTCGGGACATGGGCGCGTGGCAGCGTACTGGCGCTACTTGACGCTGTCGAGGCGCAGCGCACCGTAAGTCTGCGAGACCTGCAGCCACGCGTGGGCGATTTCGTCCTTCGTCTGCCTCGCCGCGTCCACCAGGTCGCCCTGGCTGCGCCGGACGCTGTCGGGTGGCAGGTGCTCCAGAAAGTCGATGTAGGTGGTCGACCGCGATGCCTTTCCTCCGCTCGCATGCCGCGTGCAGAAAAAGATGGCAAGCACGCGCCTGGCGAACTCCTTGAGCTGCCGGTCGCTCGTCGTGGCCTCAATGGCGTCGGCGAGCTGCTGGACCTTGACCCGGGCCAGCAGCATCTGCTCCCGCAGCCGTCGCAGGTCCTCGATGATCGGCGTGAGGCTGCAGGCGTCGGTCGACTTGATCTCGTCGATGCTGCTACTGAAAAAGGCGAAGTAGTCCTCGACGACCGGCTCCAAGTCCTTCACCAGCGGCTCGACGAGCGCGACGGCGGCCAGCGCCTGCACGCTCACACGCGTGCGCAGGCACGCGGGCACGCACGCAGACGCTCATGCGCGGGAATGCCGCGCAAACTCAGTGTTTCGGCTCAGCCGACGTCTCGCCTTCACTCGAATCTGAAGCCGCGGCATCGGGCTCGGCCGCCGGGGACTCCGCAGAGACTTCGTCAGCAGCTGCATCACTCGCTTGCGCAGCGTTCACTGTGTCGCTCGGCGCTTGCTCCTCGGCCGACGAAACGGCATCCGCGGCAGCAGCCCGCGCCTCCATCTCCTCGAATCCTTCCTCGAACATGCCGAACTGCTGGTTCGCCAGCGCGATCGCGGGGCGGCCGTCGCCCCACGGGTCCTGGCCGAGGCGGCGAGCGAGCCGCCAGCAGAAGCGGTCGCGCTCGGCCTCGGGCACCGTGACGGCCGCGGCGTGCACCCAGCCGTGCGCGTGGTCAACCTTGACCGACGGGGGCAGGCGCGGCTGCGTGCGATCCGTGCGATCGACGTGGCGCTGCAGGATCAGCCCGTACTGGCGCGCGGACTCCAGCGCCGGGCCCAGCGTGACGCGGTCGGCGTAACGCATGGCGGGCACGTCGAACGCGCCGCGATCGAGCAGGTCGAGCGCGAACAGCAGCGCGCCCAGCGAGGCGTCGTCGACGATCGGTTCGTAAGCGACGTCGTCGTGGGTGAGGCGGATCGCGTCGGCGCGCAGCGAGGTGAGGATGGCGGGCATGGTCGTGAAGCGGAAAGCGAAACGCCAACCCGGGGAGGTTGGCGTTCGCATCAGGTCGTGCGAATGATAAGGCAGCCCGCCGGCCGCCCGCGCACGCGTCGCGGCGTCAGTTCGACGGCGGCGCCTCGCCTTCGGGCTTCAGGTGCTCGTCGATCTTTTCCTCGATGACCTTCTCGCCCTCGAAGCCGGCGATCGCGGCCATGCTCTTCTTGAGCAGGCCCGCTTCCGGGTCGAGCTTGTCGACGGCTTCTTCCGCCACCACCGCGCCAATGATCTGGTTCAGCAGGCCCATGTCGTCCTCCGTTGGATGTGGAGAACCGATGATCGACCTCGAACCTGAACGCCGCCATGCGAGTGCGTAACGAAACGGACCGTCCGGGCAATGCGCGGCGCGACTGTAGGGCAGCCGCGCCACGCGCGCGACGAAATGCCGCTCAGAAGCGGAACAGGCCGCCGACCTGGGCGCCGGTGATCTTGCGGCCGGTCAGGTTCGTGCCCGAGAAGTTCTTGGTCAGGCCGGCCGAGCCCGCCAGGCCGAACGAGGCCGCGGCGCTGTTGTCCATCTGGTCGACCAGGCTGTAGAGCGTCAGGTTCGACATCGCCTGCCAGTAGGCGCCGATCGACCAGCCCGTGGCGCTGCCGCTGGAGTTCTGCGAGTCCTTGATCTTGCCGTAC